>Ga0207756_100005_pt1 | contig 770878 bp, 761 predicted proteins | sample A23M1SouthBayCA_FD_187748 | JGI IMG/M metagenome (GOLD analysis project Ga0207756, IMG submission 187748) | Aerobic enrichment media microbial communities from Eden Landing Ponds, California, USA - A23 M1 (3) (SPAdes) | ecosystem: Environmental > Aquatic > Marine > Unclassified | place...
CATCCCGAACACGGAAGATAAGCCCACCAGCGTTCCGGGGAGTACTGGAGTGCGCGAGCCTCTGGGAAACGCGGTTCGCCGCCACCATTCATATCTTACAGCCCACTCGGGAGAGATGTCTCTCCCGAGTGGGCTTTCTGTATTTACACAGAGCGACAGCCGCGTCGGCACAGTATCCCTCCGAGTAGTCACACCGCCGCGCTTACCGTCGGATATGAATTCTTAATACTACAGTGGGTCTGATTTAATACATGGGCGTAGTCAGCATTTCGATGCCGGACGAACTGGAGGAGCGAATCGACACGTTTGCGGACGAACACGGGTACACGGGTCGCAGCGAGGTCGTTCGAGAGGCGGTTCGGAATCTGATGGGGGAGTTCGAGGACAAGCGGCTGGAAGACCGCGAACTGATGGCCATCGTCACAGTGTTGTTCGACTACGAGACGACAACCGTCGAGGAGAAAATGATGCATCTCCGTCACGACCACGAGTCTATCGTCGCGTCGAACTTCCACAGCCACGTCGGCGACCGGTACTGCATGGAGCTGTTCGTGCTGGAGGGCCAGCTAGAGGACATCTCCGCGTTCGTCGGCAAAGTCCGGGCCACGAAGGACACGCTGTCGGTTGATTACTCGGTCCTGCCGGTCGACGACATCAACATGTTCTCGTGAGGTATCGTCGGCGCCGGAAAACACTGCCGCGTGTCGGGAGTCCGCGAACCGTTTTGGGACCTTCAGTAGGCGTTTAAGTCGGGCGCGCGTAGCCGGCGGTGATGAAAGACTCTATTCTCGATACAATCGGGTCGCCGCTGGTCTCGGTTCGCGCGCCAGAGGGGGCGACGGTCGCAGCGAAGATCGAGTCGTTCAATCCCGGCGGGTCCGCCAAGGACCGGCCGGCGAAACACATGATCGACGACGCCGAGCGAAACGGGACGCTCGAACCGGGTGATACGCTCGTCGAACCGACGAGTGGCAACACCGGCATCGGGATGGCGATGGTCGGGGCGACGAAGGGGTACGACGTCGTGCTGGTGATGCCGTCCTCGAAGTCACCGGAGCGCCGCCAGATAATGAAGGCCTACGGCGCGGAGATAGAACTGGTCGAGGGCGATATCTCCGATGCGAAAGAGCGCGCGGACGAACTGTGTGAGCGCGACGACTACGTCCAGTTGCGGCAGTTCGAGAACCCGGCGAACCCGACGGCCCACTACGAGACGACAGGCAAGGAGATTATCGAGCAGGTGGGCGACCGAACTATCGACGCGCTGGTGGCGGGCGTCGGAACCGGTGGCACGATCACCGGCACCGGCCGTCGACTGCGCGAGGCGTTCCCTGAGATGGACATCGTCGCTGTCGAACCAGCCGACAACGCCGTCCTCTCCGGGATGGAACCGGGCACCGGCGAGGACAGTTTCCAGGGGATGGGACCGGGCTTCATCAGCGACAATCTGGACACCGACCTGCTCGACGACGTGATGACGGTCGAACTCGGGGACGCGGAAGACGAATGTCGACGGCTCGCCCACGAGGAGGGTATCCTCGTCGGTCAGTCCTCGGGCGCGTCGAACCTCGCCGCGCGAGAGGTAGCCGAGCGACTCATCGCGGACGGTGTCGACGACCCGCTCGTGGTCACAGTCTACTGGGACAGCGGGGAGCGGTATATGTCGACCGGACTGTTCGACTGAGACCGGTCTGTTCTGTATGCGGTGTGACCCGAGTCAGGCCCCGAACTCCGATTCGGTCACCCTGACGATGAGCGTGTCGTCCACGTCCCGAAGGTCGTACTCGGGAATCGTGTCTCCGGTCCGCGTCAGAAGCATCGGCTCGACAAGCTCGGGTGGACGCTCAGTCTCCATCGCCTGCGTGTCGGGCGTTGGTTCTGATGCTCCGTCCGACGACTCTTCGTCGTCACTGTCGCCGTCTACATCCGACTCGACGATACCGTACACCTTGAGAAAGCGCCCGGTCTCCTCGGGCGCAACGTCGTCGTCCCGGATCGCCGCGGCGAGGTCCCGGGAGAGCCATTCCGTCTCACTAATTGATGGATCACGAACGAACGCGGCGTCAGCGAAGCGGACGAGATACCAGTTCAAGTCGTTGAGAAGCGCCACCGCCGCCCCGAGACTCACGGTGTCGACGGCGACGGTATTCGCGAACGGTTCCTGCAGGTCGTAGGTGGCGAGTGCGTTCCGTGCGGTCTCGCGAGAGAGGAGTTCGTACCGGAGATTCACGTCCTCGCTCCCGACGAGACAGACCTGCGTCATGGCTCAACCCTGGCCCGCCCCGGAAATTTAGCTTTCGATGGGGACGACGACGCGGTCCCGGGCACAGGCCTCGGCACGCTCGAACAGGTCGTCTGGTTCGGCTGTCCGAACTGCTTCGAGCGATGCATTGGTTTCCGGATGCGATGGGGCGACGCGGTTGCAACCGGTGTCGATTGTCGAGTCCTCGAAGGTCCCGATTGTCCGCGCGTGATTGGTTATCTCGGACTTGTCGACGGTGAGGTTCGGTCGGTGCACCGGGAGCGTAGTCGCGGCGTCCGTGACCGCGATGTTCGCGCTCGTCTGGCTGGATTTCTGCCCGATAGCCTCGCCGGTGACGATGCCGACGGCGTCGCGGTCGCGCGCGATAGCGTCGGCGACCGCGAGCATGAACCGGCGGAGAACGAGCATTCGAAGCGCCCCGAGGTCTCGAGACAGGTCGGTGACGATGTCACCAGCATCAATTACGGTAAGCGAAAGGTCGTGCCCGGGCGCGTACGAGGCGAGCGTTTCGACAGTCGAAACGGCTCGCGCCCGGTGGTCGGGGCCGCCGTAGTCACCGAGGTCGACGTAAACGGGGATCACGGGCGCGCCGCGTTTCATCAGCTTCCAGGCGGCGACGGGCGAGTCGATGCCGCCGCTGACGAGGGCGACGACGGGCCGCTGGGTCCCGAGCGGGAGGCCGCCGGGTCCCGCACGTTTCTCACAGAAGACGTAGGCTTCGTCGGCGCGACACTCGACGAACAGTTCGAAATCGGGATTGTCGAGGTCGACAGCGGGCTCGTCACCCAATTCCTCGATTGCCTCCCAGACGGCGGTGCCACCGTCGGACTCGATGTCCGTACTCGAAAAGGAGTGTGCCTCTGCTGGTCCCGCCCGGCGGGCGTTGACGGCGAAAGCGCCGCCGTCGTACTGCTCTCGCGCGGTCGCGGCCAGTGCATCTTCGATTGCGGACAGCGTCGGGCCGACGGTCGTGACCGCCGAGGCGGAGGTGACGCCGAACGTGTCGGCCGCGGCCGCGGTCACGCCCTCGGGCTGGTCAGTGTGGACGAACAGCCGGTTCCGGCGCTGTTCGATGTTCCCCGACAGATCTCGGGCGTCGAGCATCGCACGGAGGTTGTCCGCCAGTTGGCCCTCCATCTTCCGGCGGACCTGTTCGCTCTTGACGCCGAGTTCGCCGTGGCGGACGAGCACGCTGTCGGCGTCTGGCGGATGCATGCCCGCGAATTGACTACCGGCGAGTAAAGGGGTGTCGTCTCGCCCTCTCAGAACGTCGAGAGGTTGCCGTCGATGACCTGCCGCGTGATGTCGGTCACGTCGGCCAGTTCATCGTCGATCGTGGCCTGGATATCCGATTCGACGTCGCCGATCGCGACACCGTCCTCGGTGATAACTGTCGCATCAGCGACGTGGGGCTCGTCAATCGGTGACCCGATCTGTGAGAGCAGGCGCATCTGGACCTGTCGGATGCCGTCGACCTCGCTCGCGACGGACTGTGCGATTTCCGTCGAGAGGAGGTTGTATATCTTCCCGATGTGGTTGACGGGGTTCTTCCCCGATGTCGCTTCCATGCTCATCGGACGGTTCGGCGTGATGAGGCCGTTTGCGCGGTTTCCGCGCCCGACGGAGCCGTCATCGCCCTGCTCGGCGCTGGTGCCGGTCGTCGTGAGATAGATCGACTCGGCGTCGTAGTCGTCGGCCGTGTTGACGTGAACCGTTACGTCCCGGTCGGTGTACTCTTCGGCGAGGTCGGTGACGAACGCTTGAACGTCCGAGACGGCGGTTTTGTACGCATCGAGGTCCGGAACGTGTTCGTCAACCATTGCAACAGCGACGGTCACGTCGATGTGGTCGCCCTCGCGCTTGCCCATCACCTTCACGTCCTGGCCGACGACAGGGTTGGACTCGGCGTACTCGCCGGTCAATTTCTGCTCGGTGTTGAGGACGATCTGTTCGGTCTCGGTCAGGGGGGCGTGGCCGACGCCGTAGCTAGTGTCGTTTGCCATCGGTACTGTCGCCTCCTCGCCGAACACGGTCTGGAGATCGCCTGACCCTTCGCCGAATTGGACATCGACGATAACGTCGGAGCCGAGGTCGAGGTGCGGGAACTGCTCGTCGAGGTAGTCGCGGGCGGCCCGGAGAGCGATGCTCTCGGCCGGGATGCGCTCGCCGTCGAACTTCTTCGTCGCTCGTCCGACGACCAGTATATAAATCGGTTCCAGCACTTCGCCGCCGCCGTACGCGGGCGCGGCGGTTCCGGCGACGAGCTGTGTCTCGTCGGTGTTGTAGTGCAGGACCGTACCGAACCGGTCGATGTACGTCTGGGCCAGCGCCCGCGACACCGTCTCCGCGATACCGTCACAGATAGAGTCCGGATGGCCGATGCCCTTGCGTTCTACGACTTCGATATCCTGATCTTCGACGGCGAGCCCGCTCGCCGGTTGGACGTGGATGTTCCGCTCGGTCATTACCCCGGCTTCGTCTGGCCGGCTTCTATAACTTACGGGAACAGATAGCGGAGAAATGATTACTCGCTCGCATCGCCGAGCAGCATGCCGAGGTATGAGGTCCGTTGCTGGTCGTGCGGGTCCAGGTCGAGGTCCCGAAGCACCTCGTAGGCACCTTCCCGTACCGGTTCGATATCGCCGTCAGTTTCGCGCTCGACTTCGACGAACTCGCCGACATCGTCGACAGCGTCGAGCGTGACATCATACTCTCGGACCTCGTAGACCCGGCGGTTCTTCCGGACCGTCGCCGCGGGCTCGAAGCCGAGGTGCTGGACGATAGCGTCGATGTCGTCGCCGTCCTCGACGCCCGTTTCGAACTCCTCGCGGCTCTTCGATTCTGCTTCGAGCAGTGGCCCTTTGTAGGTGACTTTCGCGTTCGTCTCCCCCTTCCTGGTCTCGCGGCGGACCCGGAACGCCTCGTCTGTCTCGGCGAAATTCCGGTGGGGGGCGTCGTAGTACGTGTCTGTCTGTATCACCGTATCGACCTGCTCGGCCCCGAGTTCGTCGAGTCGCTCCGCGACAGCCTCGATATCCGCTGGCACTTTCACCTCGACTTCGTACATACTGTGGGGCTGGACCGGCCCGCTGAAAAACGCTCCCGTCGACCGCGCCATTTACTGTGTCCGCTCTCCCGGGTAGTAGTATGGCCGGTCGCTACGAACCGATCGACTCCCCGGACGAGACGACCCTCTTCCCGTATCACGACCTGACGCCGCCGACGGTGGCGGCGGTCGCACGCGCCCGGCAACGCATCCGACAGCATCTCCCAGAGACGCCACTGGTCCGCAGCGAAGCCCTCTCCGATGCCCTCGAGGCGGATGTCCTGCTCAAGAGAGAGGACACGCTCCCGACCGGCGCGTTCAAAGTCCGCGGCGGCGTGAATCTCGTTTCGTCTCTCGACGATGAGTTCCGCGACGGCGGACTGCTCGCCGCGAGCACGGGGAACCACGGCCAATCTATCGCCTGGGCCGGGCGTGAGTTCGACGTGCCCGTCACTATCGGCGTCCCGAAGGAAGCCAACGCCGGAAAGGTCGATGCGCTGGAGCAACTCGGTGCGGAGGTCATCCAGCACGGCGAGGACTACGACGAGGCCCGCGAACACATCGAGGACCTGGCGACCCAGCGTGAGGCGCGCTACGTCCACTCTGGCAACGAACCGAAGCTGCTCGCTGGCGTCGGCACGGCTGGCCTCGAAATCCTTGACGAACGACCAGACGTTGACCGCGTGTTCTGTCCCGTCGGCGGCGGCACCGCCGCGGCCGGGTACTGCATCACGCTCGGGGCGATGACCGACACCGCTGTCGTCGGCGTGCAGGCTGCGGGCGCGCCCGCGGTGTACCGCGCCTGGCAGGAGGAGACGCTGGAGGCCCTCGACAGCGTCGACACTATCGCCGAGGGCGTCGCAACCCGGGTACCGTTCGCACTCCCGACCGAAATACTGCAGGCGGGACTCGCCGATTTCCGGCTCGTGTCGGAAGATGCCATCGCGGACGCCGTGGCGCGCCTGTTCGAGACGGACCGCATCATCATGGAAGGGGCCTGTGCGACGGCTGTCGCCGCAGCGCTCCAGGCTGGCGACGAAGTACGGGGCGAGACGGTCGTCCTTCCCGTCTCAGGGCGGAACATCGGCCGCGAGAAGTTCCACCGGCTGCTAGCTGAAAGCGAGTACTAGCCGGCCACTTCCGAAGCTGCTCGACCGCTACTGACCGGGAAACGTTGTCCTTAAGAGTGCCACGACTGACGAACAGGGTATGAGCAACGAGTCTGAGACCGAAGTCGACGAAGAAGCTGCAGACGAAAAAGAGCAAGCGGAAGGACTACAGAAAGGCGATGTCGTCAAGCTCGCCTACACCGCCCGCACCGTCGACGGCGGCCAGCTTGTCGACACGACTGACGAGGAAGTCGCCGAAGACGACGGCATCGACACCGAACAGCAGGAGTTCGGCCCGCGCACCATCGTGCTGGGCGAGAACCACATATTCCCGGACGTCGAGCAGGACATCTACGGGAAGGAGGTCGGCGACGAGGGCAACGTGACCGTTGCGGCCGCCGACGCCTTCGGCGAGTACGACGAGGAAGAGGTCCGGACGGTCTCGAAGGACAAGATCCCCGAGGACGACCGCTACCCCGGCGCACACGTCGATATCGAAGGCGAGCACGGGCACGTCGAGACCATCATCGGCGGCCGCGCGCGCGTTGACTTCAACCACCCGCTGGCCGGCGAGGACGTCGAGTACGACTACGAAATCCTCGAAGAGGTCACGGACCGCGAGGAGAAGGCCCAGGGCATCATCCGGATGATGCTCGACATGGAGCTCGACGTGTGGTTCGAGACCGACACCGTCGAAGAGGAACAGCTCGTCGAGAGCGACGACGAAGACGAGGACGACGAGTCCGAACCCGAGTACGAGACCGTCGAGGTCGAGAAGGACACCCTGTACATCGAGGCGACGCCGCAGCTGACGATGAACCAGCAGTGGATGATGGGCAAACAGCAGATCGCCCAGCAGCTCACCCAGCTGCTCGACATCGACCGCATCATCGTGCAGGAGGAGATCGGTGGCGGTGGCATGGGCATGCCCGGCATGATGGGCGGCATGGGCGGTGCCGGCGGCGCTGACATCGAAGACGCGCTGGAAGACGCCGACGTGGACGCCGAGGAGATCGTCGAAGAGATCGAAGGCGCCGAAGAGTAACTGCCACGCGAGCGGTTCTGCAGTATTGAGCGCCAGCCACCTGTTTTACCGCTCCGAGCGATAGCGGCTGCGACTTTCTGACGGCTCACCCGGGAGAACGGTTATACGCACGACACGTCATCACTACCCATGCGAGTGTCGCTAGTGTACCCGTCACTCCTCGCGCTCCCGCCGGGAATCGCGTTCGGCGTCGGCACGGCCGTACTGACCGGACGCGCTGGGCTCGGACTGGCAGCGGGTGTCGGCGTCGGTCTCGGACTGTTCCTGTTGATACTCGTGGGAACGGAGTTCGGCTCGACGGACAGAGAGCCACGGCCCGGCCGCGAATAGAATAACCCGTATCAGGCGATGTCGCGGCTGGTGTCGATGCTGACCTCTTCGACGAGGTTGAGCTTGATGATGTCGGTGGGGGCCCGTCCGCCGCGGAATTTCGGAATCGCGAGGCGGTTCTCCACCTCGTCACCGTTCGTCGTGGTGTCGAGCTGGAACACCACGTCGGCGAAGTGCTCGGTGGTATCCCGAAGCGGTGGCACGTCGCGGCCATCGAGACAGTGGACGATAGCGAGGCTCCCGGTGTTGACGATGTGGTTCTGCAGGTCGTTCATGAACGCCCGGAACCGCGAGTGTGGCTCCTGGGCTTCCAGCACGTCGAGGGGGTCGACGATGAGGTTCGAAGTCTCCGGGAGCGCCGAGACGAGTTTGCCGGCGTTGTCGAGCGGCGCTTCGCCGGAGATGTGTCGCACCGTCGGGTCGCCGGTGTTAGCCGGCGTCTGCTCGATGCTTGCGATGACCGACTCGGCGGTCCGGTCGAGCGACAGCCACAGGGTTCCGCGCGTGGCGGTGAGTTCGTAGAGGAACAGCTCCGCCTGGCTGGCCGGCTGGGCAGAGAGCACGACGATACTCCCGGCAGGGATGCCACCGTCGAGCTTTCTGTCGAGGACATCGATGCCCGTTCGCAACCGGTTGGCCATACCACTGAGAGGTTATTTAGCCACGAGATTAAGTATTCCGCTTGGTGAGAACGTTCGCTATCTCGACGTATTTTGCCGCCGCTCGGTCCGATTCCAGCGGTTTCGACACCGATGGAATGTGGACCGTTCTCGGAGAGGACAGCAGGTCCGATGGATCTACCGACCCGTCACTGCCGACGAGGACCGTGAGGGCGGGCGGCGCGTCGAGCGCCCTAGCCATCGCCGCAGTTTTGGCTGTGTCGGTGAGGCTCTGTCGGGTTGGTTCACTCACGAGCACTGTCCTGTCAGCCGCCCGCAGCGGGCGGGCGGCGTCCGGGCCGGCGCCGGCAGGACAGTCCAGTACCACGGGCCGGTCACACCGGGATAGCCTGTCGATGGCGTTGCCGACAGCGGCTTCGGAGGCGGCCTGACAGGGCAGCACGTCGACGTTCTCGACGGTCGTGGCACCCTGGGCGACCGTAGCCGGGTCAGCCGTGGCCGTGATGTCCGTGATTCCGAATGTCGGATCGACACCGGCGCGGCGATGGAGATTCGGCATATCACGGTCGGTGTCGACGACCAGCGACCGTCCGGTCGTCGTCCCCAGTGCCTGTCCGACCCCGAGGGCCACCGTCGTTTTCCCACAGCCACCCTTGCCGCCAGCGATTGCGAGCATACTGTGGGTGGTCCGCCTATCGGTTTTGAACCCTCGTGCTGGGAGCCGTGGGACAGTGACCACCGAACCCGGGCTAGGGCGACCGTCTCATCGTGGTTGGTTGTTGCCTACGTTTATACGATTGTTACGCGCTGCATTCCGCTATCCGTAGCGGGACTACACTTCGAGTGGCAAACGTCCCGACGGCCGAACCGTTCGTTTAGACTCCACCTATGAAGAGATAGTATGTGTGTAACGATAATAGTCACAACACAACTATGGAGTATGGACAGTGGACCGAACAAGGCTCTCCAGTTATACAGTATCCGTACTCTGTCCGAGTCACTCCCTGAAATCGTCCGGCGTGTCGGTGCTGCCGGCTACGACGGGGTCGAATTCGCCTACCGGTTCCACGAAGAACCGCCTGAAGATGTCGCGGCGGCCCTCGATGACGCCGACCTCGTACCAGTCGCCGTCCACGCAGACTTCTCTGAAATCGAGGCTGCTCTGGACGGCGAATCTGACCTGCTGGTCCGGTGCCGAACAGTGGGGTGTGACACAATCGTCGTTCCACATCTCTCGGCGTCCGAGCTTCGAACCCGGAGCGATATCCGCTCGCTCTCCCGCCGGTTCCGCGACGCAGCGGCCGCCCTCGCAGACTGGGACATGCAGCTCGGGTATCACACCGGCCGGCGGGCGTTCCGCCCCTTCCTCCCGGACGGGGTGGGCAAAATCACCGGAGAAACGACGATACCCGCACCAGTCGGGCGGTACATACACCGGTTGCTGACTGAACTTCGGCCGACCGAGCCGACGACGATACCGAGCGAGACCCCGATATGGAACCTCATTGCTCGGACTGCGCCGACGGAAGTCACGCTCGAGCCGGAGGTCGCGGAAATCCGCGAAGCCGGCTACGACCCGACCGCGCTCTTCTCACTCTGTGGCGACCGTACCGAGATGGTACATCTTCGGGACGTAGCCTCGGCCGGGCCGTTGCGGGGCTACGAGAACGTCCCCCACGGCGAGGGCCTCGTGGATATGGATGCGGTCGTCGACGCCGCGACCGACGCCGGCGTCGACTGGGTGATATACGAGAACGAACTCGACAGCGACCCGGCAGCGAAGGTCGACCACGGGGCGACCACGCTGGAGCATCTCCTCGATGGGAGTGACCAATCGCGGAGCCCCACACGGATTCCTGCCACGAGTTCGTGACCGCTGTCGGCGGTGTTAGCCCGGCTATAACAATACCGATGCACCCGAACGGCTGGGATATGAATCTACACCACGAGCGCATCGAGGCCTCGCCGCCGGCGAGCACGATGAGCTTCTGTCTCACGACCGACCTCACGGGGAACGGTCGGCCGGACGTCATCGTCGGCGCGCTCGGCGACGAGCACGAGGTCAGGTTCCCGCTCGTCGACAAGTCGGTCGACCTGCTGTCCGTGTTCGGTATGGGGCCGGTTGCTCGCTGGCTCCAGACGAACGTGTTCTGGTACGAAAACCCCGGCTGGGAGCGCCACGACGTTGCCAGCGCACCGGAGCTCTCCGTCGGGGGCTCGCTCGGCGACATAACGGGGAACGGCCGCCCGGACCTGGTCGCCGGCCAGAACATCCACCAGCACAAACTGTGGTGGTTCGAAATCCCGGACGACCCGCGGGAGCAGTGGACGCGTCGGCTCATCACCGACGACTTCGAGAAGTATCACGACACCGCCGTGGCGGACGTGGACGGCGACGGACAGAACGAGGTCGTCGGGCTGTCTCAGGAGTCCCGAACCGTGTTCTACTACGACATTCCCGACGACCCGACCCGGGAGCCGTGGCCGGTGGCCAACCGCCACATCGTCGCGGAAGACCTCGACGTCGAGGGCGTCGCTGTCGAGGACGTCGACGGCGACGGCGAGGTCGAAATCGTCGCCGGCCCCAACGTCTTCCACCGGACGGCCGACGGGTGGGACCGAGAGCTGATCGCCGAGGGCTGGCAGTGTACCCGCGTCGCCATCGCGGACGTGGACAGCGACGGTGACCTGGAGATAATCCTCGTCGAGGGCGACGAGCCGTACCTCGACGACCGCCCGGCCCGACTGGGCGTGTTCGACCCGCCCGAGTGGGACCTGACCCTGCTGCATGACGGCCTCTCGAACCCGCACAGCCTCGACGTGGCGGACTTCGACGACGACGGCAGCCCCGACATCTTCGTCGCGGAAATGGGGCTGGAGGACGGACACGAACCCCGACAGTTCGTGTTCCACAACGACGGGACGGGGAACTTCGAGCGGAAACAACTGAATACCGGCATTCCCACCCACGAGGCGAAAGTCGTCGATCTCGACGGTGACGGCATCCCCGACATCGTCGGCAAGGCGTACACTGAGCCACGCGTCGATGTCTGGCAGAGCAATCCCTGACGAATCGTCCTACTGCTACGTCCGCCGCTACGCTCTCAACGGCCTGTTTTCGACCTTCGTGTCGATGCTCCCTCAAACCGAACATGACGCTGGGGGCGAACGTCCTGTTCCCGTGTCGGGGGATTCAAGACCGTCCGGAGCGCGGTATCGAGTGAAATGCGGCACGACCACATCATCAGCGCGAAACAACTCTCGCGGGGCGACATCGAGACGGTGCTCGACCACGCGGCCGACATCGCGGCTGACCCGGGGGCGTTCGCGGACCGGCACAGCGACACGCTGCTTGGCCTCCTCTTTTTCGAGCCAAGTACCCGGACGAAGATGAGCTTCACTACGGCGATGAAACGCCTCGGTGGCGACATCGTCGATATGGGCTCTGTCGAATCTTCCAGCGTGAAGAAAGGCGAGTCACTGGCCGACACCGTGCGCGTCGTCGAGGGGTACACCGACGCGCTCGTGCTCCGGCACCCAATGGAGGGTTCCGCGAAGATGGCGAGCGAGTTCGTCGACGTGCCGCTCGTCAACGCCGGCGACGGAGCCGGCCAGCACCCGACACAGACGCTACTCGATCTCTACACGATCCGTGAGAACGCGGGCTTCGATGACCTGACTATCGGCATCATGGGCGACCTGAAGTACGGACGGACGGTCCACTCGCTGGCCCACGCCCTCACGACCGTCGACGCCAGACAGCACTTCATCAGCCCCGAATCGCTCCAGCTTCCGCGCTCGGTCCGCTACGATCTCCACGAGGCCGGTGCGGGCATCCGCGAGCACACCGAACTCGACGAGATACTTCCGGAACTGGACGTGCTCTACGTGACACGCATCCAGGCCGAGCGGTTCCCCGACGAGGGCGAGTACCGCGAAGTCGCCGGCCAGTACCAGATCGACGCTGCCACGCTGGATGCGGCCAAGGACGATCTGACCGTCATGCACCCGCTCCCGCGCGTCGACGAGATCGCCCACGACGTCGACGAGACCACCCACGCGCAGTACTTCCAGCAGGCCCACAACGGCGTCCCGGTGCGGATGGCCCTGCTCGACCTGATGCTCGGAGGCGACCAATGAGCGACAACGACCAGCAACTCCGCGTCTCGAAGATCCAGAACGGCACCGTCATCGACCATATCGCGGGCGGACAGGCGCTGAACGTCCTGGCGATTCTCGGCATCGACGGGACCAGCGGCGACTCCGTCTCCGTCGCGATGAACATGCCCTCGGACCGTCTGGGCCACAAGGACGTGGTCAAGGTCGAGGGCCGTGAACTCTCCCAAGACGAGGTCGACGTGCTCTCGCTCATCGCCCCTGCGGCGACGATTAACATTATCCGCGACTACGAGGTCGTCGAAAAAGGCCGCGTCGAGCGCCCGTCGGTCGTCGAGGGGGTTCTGGAGTGCCCGAACCACAACTGCATCACGACTGAGGACGAGCCCGTCGACTCGCGGTTTGCCGTCGGCGACGACGGGGTGCGCTGTGAGTACTGCGATACGATCATCCGCGACGACCTGCCGGCACACATTCTCGCAGAGTAAGTCGTCCCTGCTGCCGTCCGGCTACTGCAGCCAGATGCTCGCAAACGAGTCGAAGTAGTCTTCGCCGGTATCGACCAGTACGTGGTCCGCGCCAAGCGCAGTGACACGGTTCGACACCGAGTCGACGTGGGCATCGAGTCGTGACTGGTACGTTTCGGCCAGCGAGCCGCTGAAATACGACCGGCGTTTCTCGTCGCTCTCGGGGTCGGCGAACAGCACGTCACCGACGACGCCGGGGTCCCGTTCCTCCGGGGCGACCACGCGGACGAGCAACACGTCGGCGTCGTTGCGTGCGAGCGCGGCGATGCCCGATTCGAGTTCCTCAGGCTCGGTCAGACAGTCGCTGAACACCACGACGAGCGAGCGCGAGCGGATGCGTTCGGCGTACGCCTCCAGCGCGGATTCGAAATCGGCCGTCCCGTCGACCGTCATCTCGTTCAACTGGTCGATGAGCGAGAGGAGTTCCCCCCGGTTCGACTGACCCGTATCGATCCGGTCCACCCGGTCGCGGAACGTACAGAACCGGAAGTCGTTGTTCTCCTCTGCGGTGAGGTAGGCGAATCCGAGCCCGAGCTTGGCGGCGTATTCGAACTTGTGACTCGACGCTTCGCCGTAGTCCATCGACGCGCTCGTGTCGACGAGCAGGTGGACGGTCAGGCTCCGCTCTTCCTCGTACTGCTTGATGAAGTACTCCTCCGTCCGGGCGAACAGCTTCCAGTCGATCCGTCGCGTGTCGTCCCCCGGTGAGTAGCGACGGTAATCGCTAAACGTGAGCCCTTCGCCGACCCGCGGGGACTGCTGATCACCCTGTCGAATCGAGGTGGTCTGGCGGTTCAGCGCGGCGGTGAACCGGCCGAGTTCGTCCAGGAAGTCCGGTTCGATAGTCACGGCTGGCCCTCCCACTCTCGCTGAGCCGCCCGCCAAACTGCGGTCGTCGGGCGGGTCATTCCATCAGCGCCGCGATGAGGTCGTCCGCCGTCCGGCCCTCCCGCTCGGCCCGGAAGTCCACGATAATCCGGTGCCGGAGCACCGGGGCGGCCAGGGCTTCGATGTCCTCGCCCGTGACGTGCGAGCGGCCGCGGAGGAACGCCCGCGCCTTCGCCGTCTGGACGAGCGCCATGCTCGCCCGCGGGCTGGCACCGAACTCGATGTCGTCGGCCTCGCGGGTCCGGCGGACGAGCTGGACCGCCCGGTCGCGGAGGTCGTCGGCGATGGGCATCTCGCGGACCAGTTGCTGGATTTCCTGAATCTCCGGGCGGGTCAGCGAGCGCTCGACGGGGACCTGCTCCGCGCCGGCGGTGTACATGTCGACGATAGTCCGCTCCTCGTCGTAGTCGGGGTAGTCGACCAGCAGCTTCAGCATGAAGCGGTCGGTCTGGGCCTCCGGGAGCGCGTAAGTCCCCGACTGGTCGATGGGGTTCTGTGTCGCCAGGATGAAGAAGGGGCGCGGCAGTTCGTAGGTCTCGCCCGCGGCGGTCACCTGTTTCTCCTGCATCGCTTCCAGCAGGGCCGCCTGTGTCTTCGGCGTCGCCCGGTTGATCTCGTCGGCCAGCACGACGTTGGCGAACACCGGCCCCTTCTCGAAGACGAACTCGCGGCCGCTGTCGGTCTCGCGGATGATTTCGGTCCCCGTGATGTCGGAGGGCATCAGGTCGGGGGTGTTCTGGATCCGGGAGAACTGAAGATCGGTCACCTCCGCGACTGTCCGGACCATCGTCGTCTTCCCCAGTCCCGGGTTAGATTCGAGCAGGGCGTTACCGTCGGCCAGGATACAGATGAGCAGTTGCTCTAGTACCTCCTCCTGACCGACGATCCGTGTGCTGATCTGTTCACGTGCGTTCGCGATTTTCCGCTGTAGTTCGTCGATGTCTTGCTCTGGGCTCATGGGTCGGTGTCCTCGTCGTCCGTGTCTTGCTCTCGGATCCTGAGATTGTACTCGCGGATGAGGTCCGCATCCTCGACGTCTTCCTGGCCGGCGAACCCGGCCTGTTGGCTATCGACCGTGCCGCTTCCACTCCCCGGTCCCCCGGTGTCCGGCGACGACGGGAACGACTGGCTCCGGTCGACCTCCTCGTCGCCGCCCGTCGAATCGATCTCGGCGGTGAGGTTCTCGTCGCCGGCCTGCACGTCCTCGCTATCGCCGAGTATCGCGTCGCCGTCTTCGAGTCCCTCGTAATTGCTGGGCCGGTCGTTCGGCGACTCCGTCTCGACTGGATCGCGGTCCAATAGACCGATGTCGACGACGGCCACCTGCACTGTCGCCAGACTCAGCAGGATAACGACGACGAGCGTCCCGAGCAGTCGCCGGCTGTCGACGAGCGCGACGCTCGAACTCTGTTTCAGCCCATCGAGGACATCCTCGTAGAGCCGGGCCGCCATCCGCGTCTCGGCCCCGTCCTCGACCGCGTCCCGCGCCGTTCGGAGCGCGTCGGTGACGTTCGCGTTCGCCGCCTCGAACTGTTCGACGAGCGGCTGGCGGACCCGGTACAGATACTCGCCGAGGAACCAGCACGCCCCGCCGACGATACCGACGACTGCGCCCGTGGGGAAGGATAGCCCCGACACCGAGCGACCGACGGCCGTGCCGACCGGGTCCGTCACCGCCGCGGGGACCGACAACTGCGTCGGGAGCTCGACCGGCGAGAGGACAGTCAGGAGGAGGTTCACCAGGAGAAAGATCAGCACTGCGTCGACGACGGCATAGACGAACGCCGCCTTCTTGCCCTCGCGTCTGATTTCATCGAGCGCGCTCGCCATCTGACGGCGCGAGTCTGATCTGCCGGCTGCCCCCACAGACGCTGCCTCACTCTCGCTGCCGGCCGTTCCAGACGTGTCGGATGCAGTTTCGTCTCTCACAGTCAGACCCCCTCACAGGCACTTGAGGTCTCGTTCGTATTATCCAGCGCGTTACAGGCCTGGCTGAGGCGGTTCCTGAGGTCTTGGTTCTCTGATTCGAGAGTATCTATCTCTTGATTGAGGTTATCAATCTCATTTTCTAGATTATCAATCTCGTCGTTGAGGTCCGATACCTGTTCCTCAAGGTCTTCATTCTCGCCTTCCAGATCGTCGATCGTCGATTCGAGGTTATCAACTTCGTCCTGGAGGTCGCTTCGCTCGCTGCGAAGCTCCGTGACCGTCCCTTCGAGTTCTTCGACGCGGTCCTCGCTCTCGCGGAGCGACTGCCGAGTCTCTGCCAACTGGCTCTCCGTGGCGTTCAACTGCGACTCCGTCTGATTCAGATTGGTTGCGACTTGGTCGACGTCTTCCGACCGGGTCTCCAACTGCTCTTCGAGTTCGTCGACGCGGGTCTGGGTGGAGTCCAGCTCTCTTCTGGTGTCATCGAGATTCTCCCGGAGCTCGGCGTTTTCCTGTCGGAGCTCCTGGTTCTGCGACCGGAGCTCGCTCGCGGAGTCCTGGTACAGCACCGTCGTTCCGCCGGTGCCGACCATCGAGAGAACGATGAACACCACGAGCCCGAGGTTGATACGGCGGCCGATTGCGCTCACGGGAGACCACTCTCCAGGGAGGTGCGACCGCGGTACACTTGAACACGCCGGGCGACCACCTCGCCGGTGAACAGCAGGAGCGCGCCGAGCAGGGCGACCCAGTCCCAGGTGTCCCGAACGGTGCGGACCCGGGTGGACTTCTGGCGTGCCTGTCTGGCTATCTGTTCGCCCTGGTCCGGGCTGAAGGTCTGCCCGCCCGTCGTTTCGACGAGCGAATCGAGGCTCTCACTCGGGCCGAAGGCACCGTACTCGACCGGGTAGTTCGCCGCGTACTCGGTGTCGAGTGCCGTCTGATACCCTGCCTCCCGAGGCGTGAACTCGCCGCGATACCGGCCGTCACCGATCTGGCGGAAAGAGATGTCCGCTGCGTCCGGGCGGCTATCGCCCTGGTAGGTCAGCGTCGTCGGACGCCCCACGCGGGCATCGCCGACCGCTGTGACGCCGGTCTGCGTGCGCATTGGGTCACCCACCGCGTAGTTGACCGACTTCGTGACGACCAGCGAGTCCGGCCGGTCGAGCAGGCCGCCCATCGTGTTGTCCGAGTCGTAGGCGGTGATAGAGACCACGCGGCCCAGCCCGAACCGCCAGGAGGCGATGGCCGGCTTCCCGTCCGCGGTGGCGACCTGGTAGTCGGCCCCGGGCTTGACCTGGACGTTGTTCGCCTGGCCGGGGTTCGCCGTCAGTTCCACACCGGAGGTGATGAACGAGTCTTCCGTGACGATGGTGAGGTTCTCCCCCTGGTAGCGCCGCGAGGAGCCGCCAAAGAGGAGCCGCAGCCGCTCGGTCTCGTCGGCGGCGAAGTACGAGCCGCCGGACTCGCTGGCGATCTGGCGCATCGTCGCGACGCCGACGCGCTTGCCGACGCCGACCGAGACGATGCGCGTCCCCTCGCGGCCCAGTTGGTTGGCGACGGCCGCCGGCGGACCGAGCCGGTCCTGGCCGTCACTGAGGAGGATGATCGTTCCTTCGCGGTCGCCCAGCAGCTCGTCGGCGCCCTGTAGTCCGACGGCGATGTCCGTCGCGCCGCCGCTTTCCAGTCGGCGTATCCTGTCGGCAGTTTCCGCTCGGTTCTGGCCGAGGCGCTGCAGCTCCGAGACGCGATACGCGTTGTAGTTGAACGCGACGACCCCGACTTGGTTCTCGTCGCCGAGCTGGTCGAGCACGTCCAGCGCGACGGCTTTCTGTATCGAGAGGCCGCCCTCGGCGCTGCCCGAGACGTCGACGAGGATGACGATGTTCGACTCGCCGCCGGTCGCGTTCCCCACCCGGACCGGGAGCATCGAGGCCACCGACGACGTTTCGTAGCCGCCGTTCTCGTAGGCGTTGTCACCGCCCGCGACGACGAGCCCGCCGCCGTTGATGACGAAGTCCTGCAGCGCGGTGGCGTTCCCGATATTCTGTGACGGCGTGTCTTGCATGACGACGGCGGCGTAGTCATCGAGGTCCGCCGGGACTGACGAGGCCGTCGAAACGTTGTACAGCGAGTCGAGGTAGTTCCGCAGGGGGTACTCGCCCTGTGAGACGTACAGCACGTCGGGCTGTTCGACGACGCGGACGCTCTTGTAGAACACGTCGTTTCGCGCGTACTCGTCGTCGCCGGACAGCGTCGCAGTCACGCGGTGTGACCCGATTTCCTCGAACGTGTGGTCGACGGTGAGTGTGCCGTCCGGCCGGAGTTCTCCTTCAGTCACGCTCTCACCGTCGATAGTCACTTCGACGGGCACGGGTTCGAGGACGCTCACGCCCTGCATCGAGACGGTATACCGTGACTGGACGCCGCGGCTCACCGTCGACGGCCCCGCTATCGCCACGGCTCGCTCAGTGCGTGGCGACTGCAGGGTGACGCTGTGGACGGTCGCGTTGAGCCCGGCTGCGTCCTCGGCGGCTGTCGCCAGACTCCGGCCCTCCGTGACGCGTCCGTCGGAGACGACGACGACCGTCCCGTTCTCTTGGAGGTTTGCCGCCACGCCGTCGCCGATCCGCGAGTTCGACCCGCTGCCGATTGTCGCTCGCGTCACCGGAACCCCCTCGTTTTCGATGTCCCGTACCAGCTCGTCGGTCGTGTTCGGATAGATGCCCATGCTCGCGGACTCATCTGTCAGCAGTGTCACGCCCGGTTCGCCCGGCGTCTCGCGGGTCTGAACGGTGTACGGTTCCATCGCGCCGAGGACGAGCAGGCAGACGATGAGCACGCGGCTGGCAAGCAGAAGTCGGCGGCTCCGGTTCGAGGCCGACCGCGGTCCACCGTCGCCACGCCGGATGAGATACGCGAGGAGGCCGACGGCAACCGGCACAGCGAGCAGGGGCCACAGGTGCTCGACGCCGACAGTGAGTCCCTCTGTGAGGGTGTAGGAAACCGCCATCAGAGGTCACCCCGCCGGCGCAGATAGCCGATCTCGACCAGCGCGAGCACCAGCCCGCCCAGCGCGAAGTATTCGGTCAGCGGCTGTGGCACTGACCGCTGCTCGGTCCGGGTCAGGTTCCCGGCCGTTCCGGAGCGCTGGTCGAGCGCTCCGACGTTGGTGTTTGACTCGCCCTCGTCCAGCAGCGACGCGCTCACTTGCCGGCTCTCGCTTCGGTAGAGCCCGGCTCGCTGGAGCGGGACCGAGTTCCCGGAGACGGGGCCGGCCGGCCCCTCGACGGTGGTGTTACCGAACCGGACGGTCTCACCGGTCTCGTGGTTCAGCGCCGGGAGCTGTTCCCTGTCCGCGAGGTAGTACACCGCCCGCTTCCAGAACACGGGGTACTGATAGTTGAACTTGAAGCTGGATCGGTCCTCGATGTAGCCGTAGTACATGACCCGCCCGCCGTTCCGGTCCTCCGTCGCGATGAGCGGCGTCCCGTCACCCAGTTGCACCTGGGCCGACCCGGAACGTAGCGACCCGGAAATGTACTCGTCCGGGGGCTGGAAGTCGATTCCGCGGGTGAGCTGTGTCTGTGTCGTCTGGCCCACTGTCGCGCCCGCCCGGGTCTTGCCGGGCTCGATGAGGAGGAGGTCCCGGTACCGCTGTGGGAGGTTATCTTGAGCCAGTACCGCCACGCCGCCACCGTCTTCGACCAGCTCGCGCCCGCTTTCGACGTTGCCAGGCAGCAGTGAACTCGGGTCGACGTTGCTGTACAGGATGACGTCGTAGTCGCCCTGAATCGTCGTCGGCGGCTGCCTGACCGTCACGTTCACCCGGTCGACGACCGACAGCGCGGTGGTCAGGTACCGGTTCCGGTCGTTTGTCAGCACCAGTACGTCGACAGCCGCGTCCGCCGGTGCGGCGACGTAGACGCTGTCGTCAGTCGCGAAACTGTCGCCCGGGCTGAGCCGGGCCTCGCTCCCGCCGGCCGGGACCGGTAGCGTCACCGAACCCACGTCGTCGGGCCCGAGCTGCAGTTCTTTCTGGGCGTTGCCAAGCCGAACGGTCCGGGTGACGGACGAGTCGCCGTAGTTTTTCACCGACAGCGCCACCGCCGAGCCGGAGAACCGGCGGTCGATGAAACCGACGTTCGCATCGCCCCCGCCGTTAAATTGCTGGAGGTCGACGGAGAGCCCGCGCCCTCGTGCCGTCGTGACCGCAGTGGTCCACTCCTCGCCCGCAAAGTCACTCAGGACGACGACTCTGGCGTTCTCGCCGGCGATCGAAGCTGCCTGCGAGATAGCGCCGCTGAGCTCTCCCGGCGCGTCCGTCGGGCTGAGCCCGTCCAGTGTCCCCTGAGCCGCTGTCGGCGTGCCACGCTGGAGCACGACCTCGCCGCCGTTGGTCGTCGTGACGACGGAGGTCGTCCCTGTTACTTCTTCCCGGGCGGCCGCGACGGCCCGCTGGAAGCGTGTCTGGCCGTCCGCGTCGGTCTGCATGGACGCGCTGGTGTCGACGACGATGACCGTCTCTTCGACCGTCGCCCGCTCGGAGACGGTGACATAAGGCGTCGCCAGTCCGACCGCGAGCACCAGTACGACCAGCACCTGCAACAGTAGCAGGAGGCTCCGTGAAATCCGTTCGAGAAACGGCGTCGCTGACTGCTGGCGTTCGCCGGCGACGAGAAACTGGAACGTCGGCAGCGTGAGTTCCTGCGGGTCCGGCCGGATGAGATACAGCACCACTATCGGCACCGCCAGGAGGAGGGCCGCCAGTCCCAGGGGGGCAAGCAAAACGTCCGAGAGGACCATTGTCTGTGTATCAGGCGGAGGTGGCATTTATCTTGTGACTCTGGTGACACCAATCTGTGTGCATCCGGCTCCGACGCCGTCTATTTGCGTCCCGGCGTCGAACGCCCCGTATGCGTTTCAGTCGCGCCCGCACGGAGGAGGTTCTGCGGGCTCTCGTTCACGAAATCAGGGCGGAACGGCTCACGTTCATGGCTGGCTCGATAGCCTACCACGCGTTCCTGTCGATTCTCCCGCTGCTGTTGCTGGTATTGACTTTTGTCCAGCGGACGGAGAACGCCCCGTTGCGGGCCTCAATCGTCGGTCTCATGGAGGCCGTCCTGACCGCACAGGCCAGCGGCATCATCCAACAGGGGCTGACCGAGGCCGACGCGTCCGTCTCGTTGCTTGGCGTGGGTTTTCTCCTCTGGGGCTCGCTGCGAATCTTCCGGGGGCTGGACACGGCCTTCTCGGACATATACGAGACGGGCGCGTCAAACACCTTCCTCGACCAGCTCGGCGACGGACTGGTCCTCCTCGTGACTGTCGCCGTGGCGATACTCAGCGCCAGCGCGCTCGGCAGCGCCCTGCCCGAGGCCGGGAGCGGCCTGCTGTGGGCGGTCGCCAGCGGACTGGTCCGGGCCGTCGGCCTGTTCGTCGTCTTCTATCCGATGTACTACATCTTCCCGGACACCGACGTCTCACCGCTTGAGGTCGTCCCGGGTGTCGCCTTTGCCGCCGTCGGCATCACGATTGCGCAGGTTCTCTTTACAGCGTTCAAATCCGGCTCGACAGGCGGAAACATTATCGCCAGCATCCTCGTCCTGCTGAGCTGGCTGTACGTCATCGGCTTGGTTATCTTACTCGGGGCGGCGATCAACGCCGTCCTCTCGAACCGCTCTGAGGACGTGGATATCGACCCTGTCATCGGCGACCACCGCCAGCAGAACACCGCACGCGAGACGACGATGTCCCGCGAGGCGCTGCTGGCCGAACTCGATACGCTCGCCGACCGCTTCCAGCAGGGGCAGGGCATGATCTCCGTCGAAGTCGCCGACGAGCGCACTGAAATCGACTGTCCGGAGACCGCCGTTGTCGACCGCTCGTCGGACGTGTTCGGATTAGATCAGTCTGTCGCGCTCACGCTCAGGTGGTGGCCGGACGAGAAGTAGCGCCGTCCTACTGCGCGTCGCGCCGCTCCCACGCCTGTACCGTCGGGAGCGACCACCCGCGGCCGATGCCCAGCCCTCGGGCCAACAGCACTGCGAGCGCGCACCCGGCCGATGCCGCGCTGAGTGCCACGCCCATCTGTGCCAGCGCCCAGAAGGCGAGGCCGCCGATAACGGCACAGGACGCGTAGAAGTCCTCGCGGAGGATGAACGGCGTTCGGCCCAACAGCAGGTCCGATATCGCCCCGCCGCCGGCCGCGTTGACCGTCGCCAGCGCGACGACGGCGAACACTGGGAGGCCGGCCCGGTGACCCAGCAGCGCTCCGGTGGTCGTAAACGCCGCCAGCCCGATGGCGTCGGCCGTCAGGACGACCGGGTGCTGGTGGCCGTCGTCGAGGAAATGCACCAGCAGGACGGCGGCGGCGACGCCGAGGAGCGACAGGGCGACTTCGCCGGGGGACTGCAGGGAGTTCGGAACCCTGTTCAACAGCAGGTCCCGCGTCGTCCCGCCACCCAGCGCCGTCATCACGCCGACGACCGTGACGCCGAACACGTCGTAGCGCTCCTCGATGGCTTTCGCCGCGCCGACGAACGCGAACCCGACCAGTCCGATAGCGTTCATCACCGCAAACGGGTCGGTCACGCTGGCCCTCCGATCCGCCGGGACGCGGTACGTAAGCGACCGCGAGCGCGTCGACCCGCTGTCACGAGTATAGCGGTCATTATCGGACTACTACGGGTGCGGACAATTATGCCTTTAGTCCCGCCCGCGAGGCATGTGATTGGCTAACACCGTAGGCTGCCAGCGACCGTGCTCACGGCTTGACCGTCTCCAGCACCCAGTCGGACGGTGTCGCCCGCCGGACCTCGAACGGGTCGAAAGCCTCCCGCGGGGCTTCCGCGAGCCGGCCCAGGAACTGCCCGACTGGGGTCGGGTCGCGGTCGCTGACGAGGACGAACGAGTCGCCGCTGTCCAGCGCGGTGAACTGCTCTCGAACCAGATCCTTGCGTTCCTGTGGCGGCAGGTCCCGGATATCGGCGGTCGGGTCGGCGTCCACCTCGCCGGCGGTGTCGAGTGCCGACCCGACGGCGTCGCCCAAATCGCTGACAGCGCCGGGGACCTCACCGGGTGCTGGCGTCCCCTGCAGGTCGTGCGAGAACGGGAGTTCGGCCAGCACCTCGGCATCGAGGTCTCCCAGCGCGTCACCGGTGAACAGGTCGTTCGGCTCGCCACAGCAGTCACAGACGTATTCGGCCATGTTGACGACGGTTCCCAGCACCGGCACGTCGTTGTCACGGAACAGTTCGACTGTCCGGCTGGTGTCGCTGACGCTCGCGTGAAACGGTGTCGTCACGACGACCACGCCGTCGACGGGGACCTCCTGCAACGTCGTCAGCACCACGTCGCCCGTCCCCGGCGGCAGGTCCAGCACCAGTACCTCGTCGTTGCGCCAGGCGGTGTTCTCGAACAGGTCCTCGAGCGCGTCGTGGGCCATCGCGCCGCGCCAGGCCAGCGGCGCGCCGCTTTCCATCAGGCCGACGCTCATCACGTCCATGTCGCCCGCCCGGACGGGGAGCGGGTCGCCCTCCTCGCTGGAGTGGACTGGGCCGCTCACCTCCAGCAGTTCGGGCACGTTCGGCCCGTGGATGTCGGCGTCGAACAGCGCCACCTCGTTGTCGGCGGCCAGCGCACAGGCCAGGTGCGTGGCGACCGTGGACTTGCCGACGCCGCCTTTCGCACTGGCGACGGCCACGACGTGGTCGAAGGACTTGACACCGGCCTGCCCCTCGCTCGATGGCGCCGTCCGTTCGACGTGGACGCTGTCGACACCGTCCACGTCGTCGACCGCGTGGAGCATCGCCTGGACGACCTGGGTGCTCGTCCCGCCGTCCAGTGCGGTCAGGTCGGCCTCGATTGTCACGTCGCCGTCGGCCGCGTCGATGTTCTCGACGAAGCCCGCGTCGAACACGGAGAGGTCGGCGTTCGGGTCGCGCACGTCTCGCAGTGCGGCTTCGATGCGGTCGGTCAGTGTGGTGGGCGTTCCGTCAGTCATCGTCAGAGGTCGGGCATCCGGTTGAGTCTGTCCTCGCCGGGCAGCAGTCGCGCGTCGTTCTCCAGGGCACCGCCGAACTGTCGCCGGAACCGCCCGGGGTCCACGTCGAGTGACCGCTCGGCGGTCTGGCGGACGACGGTGGCCGGGTCGTCGGTGAGCTCGCGCAGTCGCTCGCGGGCGCGGTCCTCGTCGACGCCGCCGAGCATGTGGGCGGCCCACTCGCGGACCCGTTCACTGTCGTCGCGGCTCTGTTCTAACAGCAGGTCGGCCATGGCCTCGCCCCGGAGCTTAAAAAGCGAGATGGCCGCGTTGCGACGGACCGCGTGGTGGTTGTCGTCGATTGCGGCCGCGATATCGTCCTCGTGAGCCTCGCGGTCGACGTTGTCGAGCGTGACGACGGCTTCCGCCCGGACCCACGGGTCTGGGTCGTCCAGCAGTTCCACCGCCACCGCTGCGGCCCGCTCGCCGCCGTGGGCCGTCAGCGCCTCGACGGCGAACTGGCGCACGTCGCTGTCGTCGTCGGTCGTCGCAGCACGGGCGAGCGCCGCCACGATCTCGTCGGTGGTCGCGCGGTCCTTCAGTTCGAGGGCGGCACGGCGTCGGTCGGTCTTCGCGCCGTGCTCGATGTCGGACAGCAGCGACGCCACCGCGTCGTCCTCGACGGGTTCGGTGTCGCTGGCGGCCAGCTCTTCGGGTGTCGCCTCGCCGATGGTCACGTCCTCTCGGCTCACCTCTATGTCTTCCAGCGCTTCGATATCGGTGTGCAGGCCCGGGCTGCGTTCGGGGTCCAGTTGCGGGTCCGGGTCCTCTTCGAGGTGCTTCTCGAACTCGTCGTCGTCGTGACAGCCCGTCATCGCTGGCCCTCCTGCGTAGTGAGGGCGGCGACCCCGAGCGCGAACGGCAGCGCACGCGGGAGCGACGCCGGGACGCCGGCAAACGCGATCAGCGCGACGCCGGCGAGAAGCAGCCAGCGTCGGGTCCGACTCGCGGCGCTCGCCGTCGTCACCGCGCCAGCGCCCGCCAGCGCGATGACTGGTAGGCTCGTGCCGACGACGCCGGTTCCCGTGAGCGTGACCGCGCCGGTGACGAACGGGACGGCCCGACCGACACCGAAGACGACGGCGAAGGCGGCGAGTCCGCCGATCACCGCGCCCCAGTCCGCCGTCGACAGTGAGCCCCAGTCCGTCGCGGCGAACGCCGGCGTCGACGCGATCCCGAGCAGCGCCACGGTCGAGGCTACTGGTCGGAGGCCTGTCCAGCCACCGACGCCGCTCGCCAGTCCGATACTCAGTGCCGCGACGAGCAGGGCGACTGCGGCGGCTGAAACGAGGTCCAGCCGCTGGCCCGCGACGGCGGCGACGGTCGCCGTCCCGAGGACGATTGCGGCGGCCGCCGGCAGTGCCGCCGCGCTACTGAGCAGCGATAGCAGGCCGAACACGCCGACGAACAGCAGCCCGATGCCGGTGAGCGGGTCGGCGTCGGTGACGGCGACGGCGATAGCCGCGGCGGCGACGACGGCCGTGGACACGCCTGTCGCCAGGCCGGGCGAGACCGGAACGCCAGCGTATCCGGGCGCGTTGACGAACAGGACGGCGAGGTACCGAGCAGCGACCGCGACGGCCGCAGCGCCGACCGCCAGGTTCGCGAGCGAGTGGCTTCCGCCGTACAGCAGCGGTCTGATTCGCTGCTGTAGCGCCGCCGTCATCGCTGGCCCTCCAGCCGTTCCGCGAGGTCGTTGCGGTCGGCCCGGACGAACGCCTCGAGCAGTTCGCCGAAGCCGCCGTAGATGTCGGTCCCGGGCTCGTCGGCCAGTCGGTCCGCGACGCCGGCCGCCGCGTGGCCGAGGTGGCGGTCGTGGAAGTCCAGCCGGGCAGTTGCGGCGTCGTCTCCGACGGCGGCTTCACGGCGGGCCAGGTAGCCCGCGAACTCCAGTTCGTAGGTCAGCGCGTCGTGGTTGTCCCGCTCGTCCTGGTCGATTTCCAGGCCGTAGTGGCTGTAGGCCCGCGAGAGGTCGAGGTTCACGTCGTTCCAGGAGTGGTCCGGCCGGTACTTGGACTCGTACAGCGGAACCGGCGGCCCCTCCGCCTCCAGCGAGCCGTCGGTCCGGTCCGTGTACTCGCTGTAGCCGAGTTCGAAGATGTCGTTGTAGCGGGCCGCGAGCGTCTCGTAGTCGTCGCCGGTGGTGAGCGACGGGATGGCCACGTCGAGGCCCGTCCGGTCGAGACACGCTCTCAAATCGGCTTCCAGCGTCCCGTCGGCCGCCGCGCTGTGGAACGACTCCTCGGGGTACTCGAACGCCTTGGCGAGCGTGGCGTACACCGCACCCCGGGCGGCGGCGTCCTCGTCGAGGTCGTCCATGGGGTCAGTGGGCGTCGTCGCCATCACTCGGCCCCCCGCGTGCGGTAGATGCCGAAGCTGGTGACGCCGACGACAGCGACGATGGCGATGCCGGCGACGGTCCACAGCAGCGTCTCGTAGGGCGGGCCCTGCGGGCCGCCGCTGAACGGGTAGTAGTGCCACTCGCTGACCGCTTTCTGGCCGGACCGCTCGCCGTTAGAGCCGTTCCAGACGGCGAAGGCCACGTCGAGATCACCGTCAGTCCGCAGATCGGTCCGGTTCTCGCTTGGCGCGTCCAGTTGGCGCGAGTAGACCACCGTCCAGGTGGCGTTTCCGCCAGTGCCGGTGTAACTCGCGTTCGCCTGGACGGTCGGGTTCTGGAACGGCGTGGTCGAGCCCGCGCCGCCGGCCAGCAGTTCCTGGGTTCCGGTCGCTCCGCTCCAGTACCAGACGTTGACGCGGTTGTCCGGGCCGCCCATCGCTATCGGCGGCCGGGAGCTCGTGTTCGTCGGGAACTGGACCGCGACCGCGTCGGCGAACTCCCGCGTGGCGTTGGCGTTCATGTCCCGAGTCGCGTCGTGCCACTCCAGCCGGACGTACAGTCGCTCATCAGTGCGAGCCGCCTGCACGTCGACTGTCTCGACGGACGTGTCGTCGGCGTTCGGGACGCTACTCGGGGCGCTCGCAAGCGGTACGTCCGAGGCCGGGACTTCTTCCCAGCCGTCGGCGTTCGGTTCGGCGAGGTCGGCCGTCGATACCTCCGAAACCGGAATTTCGTGTGCTGGTCGGGCGCTCACCATCGGCGCGGCCACCGTCGAGACGACGATGAGCCCCGCCAGCACCGCCGTGAGTGTGAGCGTGCGTCGGTGGTCAGTCATCGTTGACCACCCCCTGAGCACGCTCAGGGGCGGCCAACTGGGACCGCTCGCGGGCATCGCCCGCTCGCGTTTCCGAGCCGCGTAGCGGCTCGCTACTCATCGTCGAACACCTCCAGTCGGTACTGTTTGGCCGGGTTCTTGTCCTGGAGCAGTTCCATCAGTTCGCTGTCTTCCCCCTGTCGGGCCCGCTGGCGCTCGCGCTCGATGGTGTCGAGGGCCTGGTCGACGCCGTCGCCGAACAGGTCCCGGAGGTACTGACGGGGAATCCGGTCGATGTCGACCGTCTCCCCGTCCTCCGTGTGCTGCCCGGGGGCAAAGGGCGGGATGTAGTAGACGTTCGGCTGCGTGCGGAACTCCGGATGGAGCGGGAGGGCCACTTCGTACTCATTGACGAGCTTGTGGATCGGTCCCTCCTCGTCGTCGAGGAAGCCGACCAGCCGGAGCTGGGGCGGGCACTCCTCGGCACAGGCCGGGGCGAACGTCTCCCCGTCGGGGCCTTCCCCTTCGATACGGGGGTAACAGAAGATGCACTTCTCGGATTTCTTCGAGACAGTGTTGTAGTACACCTTCTTGTACGGACACCCCTCGACGCAGTAGCGGTAGCCCCGACAGCGCTCCTGGTCGACGAGGACGATGCCGTCCTCCTGGCGCTTGTATAGCGCCGAGCGCGGGCAGGCCTCGACACAGGAGGGGTGGGTGCAGTGGTTGCAGATGCGCGGGAGGTAGAAGTAGTAGCTGTTGGGGTACTCGCCGGCCCCCTGGTCCTCGTCCCAGTTGGGCCCCCACTCCGCGCCCTCGCGGGGCCGCAGCGGCTCGTCGCTGCCCTCGTACATGATCTCGCTGTGGTTGAACTCCCAGGCGCGGCCGTAGTCCTCCTCGTCGGGGATCTCGCCGGGCGAGCGGTCCGAGTGCTCGCTCGACTCCCAGCCGCCGCCGGAGTCCTCCCAGCCCCGCGGGTAGCCCTCGCCGGGCTTGGTCTCGACGTTGTTCCAGTACATGTACTCGCTGCCGCCGTCCTCCGTCCAGAGGTTCTTGCAGGCGATGGTACACGTCTGGCAGCCGATGCACTTGTTCAGGTCCATCACCATCGCGACCTGGTGGTCGACGCCGTCGGCGACGTTGACCAGCGTGTCCTCGTCTCCCTGTTCGTCCTGTTGGTCGGTACTCATTCGGTGTCACCTCCGGTCGGTCGGACATCGACACGCACGTCGCTGTTGACCCCGGTCGGCCCCCAGTAGTTCGGGAAGAAGTGCAGGTGTTCCCCGGTGTCTTCCGGGTACTGGACCAACTGCGTCGGCTTCATGTACATCGGGACGAGCGTGTTGAAGTTGTCCCGGTCGGGGTACTGGAACTTCTCCCAGGAGAAGAAGTGCCGGACGGTCCCCGGTTCGCTGGAGGGGTAGATCTTCGCCTGCACCTCTACCGCGCCGAGGTCGTTGTACACCTCCACGGTGTCGCCGTCCTCGATGCCGCGTTCTTCGGCGTCCTCAGGGTTCAGATACACCACGGGCTCGCCGCGCTGGAGCCTGAGCATCTTGGGGTCGTCGCGCCACGTCGAGTGGATGGACCAACGACCGTGAGGCGTGTTGTACGACAGCGGGTAGTCCCCGCCGGTGTTCTCCGGCCCCTCCTTGTGGGTCGGGAGTTCCTCGCCGAGTTCGAGATACCAGTCGTGGTCGATGTAGTACTGCTGGCGGCCGGTGAAGGTCGGCCAGGGGTTCTTGTCGTGGACGTAGTCCTGCCACGGGACGTAGGCCTCGCCGTCCTTGATGTCCGAACTCCAGTGGTCGCCAGCCTCGAGGAACCGCTGTGGCTGCTCGTCGATGTCGTCGAAGGTTATCTGCTCGTCACTGTCCTCGGGGTTGGTCTCCTCGGAGTGTTCGAGGATGAACTCCGCCGCGGCTTTGTCTTCGACGAGCCCTTCTTCCTCGCCGGTCTCCCAGTCGCGGACGTAGTCGTCGTAGATGGTCGTGAGATCGATGGTTCGGTCGAACTTGCGGTCCTCGATCGGCTCGATATCGCGTTCCTGGGCCCGCTCCTGTATCTTCTCGGCGAGCAGGCGGAATATCTCCCAGTCGGTCTTGGCCTCGCCGAGCGGTTCGACGGCCGGCGTGAACGGGTGCACGTAGGTGTGCATGTCCGTCTCCGAGAGATCGTACTTCTCGTAGTGGCTGGCCGCCGGCAGGACGATGTCGGAGTACATCGCCGTCGAGTCCATCCGGAAGTTGATGTCGACGACGAGGTCGAGTTTGGGCCAGAGCTGTTCTTCGAGGGCGACGTTGCCCTTGGCCTGGTTGAAGTAGTTCCCGCGCCAGACGAACATCGTGGACGGGTCCGGTCGGCTCCCGTCGTCCCGTTCCTCGGGATAGACCGGCATCCATCCCTTGTCGATGGACTCGCGTATCTTCTCGGCGGTGTCCGGATCAGTGTTGTCGAGAATGCCCGCGTGGAAGTAGGTCCACAGCGTCGTCGGGACGCCGCGGACGTTTCCGGTCGGGAACGACAGCACTTTCCAGCCGTGGAACGACCAGATCTTCTCCTGGCCGACGTAGTGGTCCAGCCCGGTGCCGGGGTCGCCGAGGTTCCCTGTCAGCGTCACGAGCAGCTGGATGGCGCGGTTGCCCAGGTCGTTGTGGTACCAGTCGTTGACGCCCTTGCCGTGGATGATTTTCGCGGCGTCGGCCTCGGCGAACTCGCGGGCGACCCGCTGGTAGGTGTTCGTACCAACGCCGGTCTCTTCGTGGACAACGTCCGGCGTATACTGGCTGAGTTCGTCAGTGAGGTTCTCCCACACCGACCGGACCGCGACGCTGCCCTCGTCGGTGTCGACGCTGCGCTCGACCGAGAGCTGCGGGTCGAAGTCGAGTTCGATACTTAACGAGTAGTCCTTCTGCCCGTCCCGTTCGCCGAGCGAACCGGGCGCACGACGGAGGTTGCCGTCGGCGTCGACCATGACGAATACCTTGTCCGGGTCGTCGGCGTCCTCGGCGAGGCCGACCTCGCTCGCCCGGAGGAACTTCCCGGTGTCCTCCCGGACGAGCAGCGGCATGTCGGTCTGCTCTTTGAGGTGTTCCTCGTCGTGTAGCCCCTCGTCGACGATGGTCTGGGCCATGCCCAGCGCGAGCGCGGTGTCGCTGCCGCCGTGGGGCGAGAGCCACTCGTCGGTGTGGATGGCCGTCTGGGAGTAGTCGGTGAAGATGCCGACCCGCTTCGCGCCCTCGTAGCCGGCGTCGAGGAAGTACTTCGCGTCGGGGATGCGCGTGACGTTGATGTTCGACCCCCAGGCGATGATGTAGTCAGAGTTGTGCCAGTCGGCGGATTCGGCGTTGTCCGTCTGGGTGCCCCAGGTGATCGGCTGTCCCGGGGGGAGGTCCGAGTACCAGTCGTAGAAGCTGTGCGAGACGCCGCCCAGCAGATTGACGAGCCGGCTTCCGCTGGCGAAAGACACCGGGGACATCGCCGGAATGGGCGTGAACCCCGATATCGCGTCGTACCGGCCCGCCTGCACCTCGTCGATGACGTGGTCGGCGATCTCGGTCAGCGCCTCGTCCCAGCTAATCCGCTCCCACTGACCCTCGCCGCGCTCGCCCGTGCGACGGAGCGGGTGGAGCACGCGCTGGTCGGCGTTGACGTAGTCCGTGTAACAGGCCCCTTTCTGGCACCCGCGCGGGTTCGGGTCGGGGAGGCTCTCGTCGAACGTCGGGTAGTCGCCGGCCTGTTCCTCGCGCCAGACCTGGCCGTCCTTGACGTAGACGTTCCACGAGCACGAGCCGGTGCAGTTGACGCTGTGGGTCGAGCGGGCGACGGAGTCCCAGTCCCACTCGTCGCGGTAGAGGTCCTCCCAGTCCCGATACGGGTAGTTCCCGATGGGGTCGTCGACCGCTTCGAGGCCGTCCATGCCGTCGTCGGCGAACGACAGACCCGTCGCACCCAGTAGCGATGCGGCTCCGAGGCCGCGAACGAAGTCGCGGCGACTGATTCCCGCACTGTCCCTTTCGTCGTCGGTCAGGTCGTTTCTACTCATTGGTGATGAACACTGTCGCAGTCGCGCAGGCAGCCCCGACGATAGCCAGTGCGATGCCGGCGAGCGTGCCGCCGCCGACTTCGAGGCCGGCGGCGACCAGCACGAGGCCGACCAGCTTGCTCGTCGTATCCAGCAGGCGGTACTGTCGCTCAGTCAGTTCGACGCTCGCAGTCATCCGTCCTCCTCCGATTCGATGCTAGCCGTTCCGTCGTCCACTGCACCGCCGTCCGCGGCTACGTCGCCCTCTTGTGACGGCGTGGGCTCACCGTCGCGCAACAGCAGGTACGTAATGCCGCCGAAGACGGGTGGGACGACGAGCAGCGCCGCCGTCAGGATGGGGTTGACCACGTTCGTCGTCGTTCCGAGCACCTGGTCCGCGAGGATGTTGTTCATCCCCGCAATCGAGGCGATCATGATGAACGCGACGGCGGCCACGCCAACACCGGTCTGCCAGGCCCGGTCCAGCGGGTCCGCGGTGAAGTGGGTCGGCTCCGTCCGGTCGATGAACGGCCAGACGGCGACCGCGGCAAACACCAGCCCCGGGAGGACGATGCCGCCGATGAACTCCCCGTTGATGTGGGCCGGGCCGACGTTGAAGCTGATCTGTGGCAGGAGTTTCAGGAAGCCGTACACCCACATCAGGAACCAGTCCGGCATGATGAGCTCCGGCGTGGCCGCGGGGTCGTTCGGGCCGTACTCGGCGACGTTGTGGACCGGGAGCAGGCCCGCAAGTGCCGACAGCGTCGCCGCGGTGACGAAGAACACCACCGCGGAGACGGCGGCCTGGTTCGGGAACGCCGGCAGGCCGATGATGATGTCGTCGTCCTCCTCGTCGACGGACTGACGGCCGCCGGTCACGTCGCCGTCCCGCGGGGCCTCGGTGTGTTTCTGTCTGATGAGGATGGCCATGTGGACGGCCAGGCCCACGGCGATGGCCGCCGGTATCACGAGGACGTGCAGGAAGTACAGCCGCGGGATGGTGGCACTGGAGGGGAACTCACCCCCGAACACCACCTGGCCGAGGAAATCACCTAACAGGGGTATGGATATCGTGAGGTTGTAACCGATACTCGTCGCTGTGGCGGCGAACTCGTCGAACGGCAGCGCGTAGCCGGTGTAGGCCGCGCCCATCGAAAGAGCCGCTAAACCGGTGCCGACGACCCAGTTTGGCTCCCGCGGGTTGCGGTACGCGCCGGTGAAGAACACCCGTAACATGTGCAACCCGATAGAGGCGACAAAGAGGTGGGCCGCCCAGTGGTGGAGCCGGCGGATGAACATCCCGAAAGGCACGTCGTAGGTGATGTGCAACACCGAGACGAACGCTTCGGGCATCTCCTCGCCCTGGAACTTCTGGACGCTGCCCTCGTACTCCACGTCGGAGGTCGAGGGCTCGAAGAAGAACCCGAGGAAAATCCCCGAAAGCACCAGGAGGAGGAAGCAGAACAGCGCCACCTCCCCCAGCAGGAACGAGTCCTCGGCCGGGAACGCCTTCCCGAGGAACTTCTGGCCGTTCTCCAGGTCGAGGCGGGTGTCGAACCAGTCGTAGACGGCTTTGGCGCGGGACATTATCCACCTCCTGGGCCGACTGGCCCCTCGAAGTCACCGGTGGCGACGAGGAATCCGTCGCTGGTCACCGTAATCGGAAGCTGTGGGAGCGGTCGTCCCGGCGGGCCGCCACTGACCGCTGCTCCTTCCAGGACGTTGAATTTCCCGAAGTGACAGGGACAGACGACAAGGTCCTCCTCCCTGTCCGAGACCATACAGCCAGCGTGGGTACACACTTTCGAGAAGGCAGCGTACCCGCTGACGGTGAACCCTTCTGCGATGTCGCTGCCGTAGTCGGACTCGGCGTAGCGCACAAGCAGCGTCGGTGCGTCCTCAATGCCGGGCCGGGGCTCCGGGAAGACGGTCATGTGCTCGCCTTCGGAGAGCCGTCCCTCGGTGATGCGCTCGCCTTCGCCGTCGACGAGGTGGATGCCGTCGGAGTACACCGGCCCCTCGTACCCCCGCTCGAACACCTGCGTGGTGCTGGCAAGCGGCGCTGTGAGGCTGGCGACGGCGGTCAGGCCGCCGACGGTCGCGAGGAACTTCGCGAAGTCACGCCGGCGGAGTTCCGCGCGCGCGTCCCCGTACAGTGTCGGGGACGTACCAGTGGCCCCGTCACACGAGCAGTCGTCGCTCTGTTCCTCGTCGTCATCGGGTTTCGGATACTCTATCATTCGTGCCCCCTGAGTTCGGCGACTTCGACGTGTGGCATGAACCAGGCGTAGTACGCGACCGTCGAGAGCGCGAGCGAGAGGAACATCCCGGTCGCGTACAGCCCGAAGTACTGGGTTCGGGCGAGCGTGAGGTACTCGCCGGTGAACAGCGCCGCGAAGACGATAGACAGGACTGTCAGCCCGCTCATGGCGACGAGTCCCTCTATGGCGTCCGAGGCGTCGTGGTACTCGACGACCCAGCGATGTTCCGTATTGAGCCACGGCAGCGAGACGGTCCCGCCGTCAGTGACCGGCTCGGCCTCGTCGGGCGGCCGGACCGCCCTGTTCATGAACTGGTGGGCGGCCGTCAGCACGCCCACGAGGACGAACAGAGCGACCCAGACGACGACACCGACCTGGCTCGGTGACAGCTTGTTCGGTGTCTCTACCGGGCTCTCGAGCGGCCGGATGTCGCTGACGCTCTCGTCGATAGCGATCTCCTCCGACGGTGGCTCGCCGTGCAAGGCGACGTACCACATCGGCAGCAACACCGCTGTTATCAACAGACCGATGAGTATCGTGTTGCGTCTCATAATCTTGTGTTATCTCGGTTCGCCAGCGATTCGAACGGCTACGCTGTGTCGCTGTGTTCGGGGTTTGTCCCAGAACCCCGATGAACTGCCAGCCCGACATCTTAGGCCCATTATATGGCGGTTTTTTATACGAACATGTTCGCATGGACTTTCTTATGTGAGCCGCGTCACCTGTCAGACATGTCGGGCCGAATACTCGCCGAGGTCGAAGTGTTCGGTCCTCGGTCCTGTCAGGTACAGCCACACGCTGACGACGAGTGGTCGGTGTCGACAGTCTCCCGGAGCGCGACGAGTGGCGGTGCCGACCGGGTCGTCGAAGAGTTCACCCTCAAGGGTGGTGATGAGCCGCCATCAGCGCTACAGAGCGAGGGTTCGAACGTCGATCACGTGTTCGCCTACGACCGACGACACGTCTTCCAACTGTCCCGAGCGGCCGGTCAGGGCTGCGTCTGTGAACGCATCGAAGCGGCCGGGTGTGTCGTCCAGGAGTTCTCTGCGGACACCGAGTCCCTCGTCGTCACGTTCATAGTCGACGATGTCCCGACCCTGCGAGACATCGTCGATGACCTCAACTCGGAAGGTGAAACGGTCAAACTCCGGCGGCTACTCGAAGGCACGACCTCGGAGGCGGACCGTCCGGTCGTGCTCGACCGCGCGAAACTGACAAGCCGCCAGCGCGAGGTTCTGAGCCACGCCCACGAGATGGGGTACTTCGAGCATCCGCGCGATGCGACCGCCGGCGACGTAGCCGACGCGCTGGATATCTCTACCTCGACGTTTACCGAGCACCTCGCCGCTGCCCAGCGGAAACTTCTCGACGATCTGCTTGACACACGCTGAGTCCCCCATTCCGGGTTCTCCCGGGGACATAGACGTATTTCCCAGCGGGTCTCCCGGCGAGCGACGTCTCCTCGCCGTCACAGAACCCTTTACCCTCGCCCCGGCGACACTGCATCCATGACCGAGTTCGACGCCGACAAGTTCGAAGAGAAATACGTCCACTACTTCGAGGAACTCGAAACGGCGTACTCGAACGCGTATCAGGAGCTCCACGGGCAGTACGACTCCGAGATTCTTCGCGGGATCGACCGGCAGATTCTCAGCGAGAGCGAGCCGGTGTACGAGGGCGACGGGACGTTCAGTATCCGGTTGCCCGACGACACTGCGGCGCGCGCACAGTCTTTGCCGGGCGACGAAGAGACGTTCGACGCGGTTCTGTCGGCGTTCACTGACGCCATCGAGCGCGAACTCCGTCGGCTGTTCGAGTTCGAGTAGTCGACGCTGCTCGACAGCCCGCTCGATAGCGGAGGTGAACAGCCGGTCTGCCACCCGTTTCTCTCTGCGGTCGGACCGGCGGATCGAAAACACCAGAATCAATGCAGTTCCCGTGCTAGCCGAACCAATTATGGCGACCGATTCAGATCTTCACTGTCTCTTTACTGCACCTGTCGAGGAGCAGAACGACTCGTACGTGATCGAGATTCCGAAACAAGAGGTCGAACTGGGAACCCTGGCCCCCGAGACGCTGTACCGGATCGCACTGTTCCAGTCGGCGGCCGAGGCACCCACGCCCCAGTCACAGTCGCAATCCAAGCCCGAGCCTCAGTCCAGTTCCCGATCCAAGCCCCAATCCAGTTCCCGTTCCGACGAGCCGACCGGAGAACCGGAGTTCGCACCGTCGTCCCCGCCCGTTGCTGAGGGTGAGACGCGCGTGGTCGAAATCGACAACATCGGCGACAAAGGCGACGGCGTCGCGCGTATCGACGGCGGGTACGTCGTTATCGTCTCCGACGCGGACGTCGGCGAGCGCCTCCGCGTCGAGATGGACCAGGTCCGCGAGAACGTCGCGTTCGCGGAGGTCGTCGAGCGCCTGCCGTACTACGAGTAAGCCGCTGACCTCACGGAGCCAGACTGTCTTGGCGCGTTGCCGGGGCTGCCGTCCGACCGCCTGTCACCGGCCGGACAGCCGAGGGTATATTTTTCCGCCGACTGTCATCCCCGGTATGGGACACGATCACGACGAAACGACCGGTCACGACGAGTCGGATCACAGCCACGCAGAGCATGAACACGGAAAGCACGGCCGCGACCACGCGGATCATGAACACGACAGTGACCACGACCACAGTCGCGGGGAACACACCCACGACGGCCATCACGCCCACGATGCCGAGGGGGTTGATATAGGGGTCCTAACCGTCTCGACCTCGCGAACGCTGGACGACGACCCGGCCGGCGACATCATCGCCGCGGCCTGTGAAGACGCGGGCCACGAAATCGCCGAGCGCCGCCTCGTCGCGGACGAGATGGACGCTATCGAGGATGCCGTCGCCGCACTGCTCGATGACGGCGTCGACGTTGTTCTGACGACCGGCGGGACTGGCCTCACGCCCGACGACGTGACCGTCGACGCCATCGAACCGCTGTTCGACCGGCCGGTTCCCGGCTTCGGCGAACTGTTCCGCTGGCTCTCCTACGAGGAGGTGGGCCCGATGGCGATGGCTTCGCGGGCGACCGCCGGCGTCGTCGACGACCGCCTGGTGTTCTGTCTGCCCGGGAGCGAGAACGCCGCCAGGACGGGCGCGGAGAAACTCGTCGCGCCAGCCGTGGGTCACCTGCTCGGCCTCGTCCGTCGGTAACGCGGCCCCCACGGTTCCGCCGGTACGCGGACCCGCACGGTTTTGGGCCGGCGTCGGCTACAGGGAGGCATGCCCGAGGAGTTCACGCACGTCGACGAGGACGGGGACGCACAGATGGTGGATGTGGGCGAGAAGGCCGAGAGCCAGCGCCGCGCGGTCGCGCGCGGACAGATCCGGCTCACCGAGTCGACGCTGGCGGCCATCGACGCCGACGAGGTGGAGAAAGGCGACGTCCTGACGACGGCCCGCATCGGCGCGATTCAGGCAGTCAAACACACCTGGGAGACGGTGCCGATGTGCCACCAGATTCCCATCACGAACGTCGAAGTCGAGTTCACCGTCGGCGACGAGGCCGTCGAAATCACCGTTGCCGTCGAGACGGTCGGCAAGACCGGCTGCGAGATGGAGGCGCTGGAGGGCGCGACGACCGGCCTCAACGTCGTCTGGGACATGGTGAAGGCAAACGAGAAAGACGAGAACGGCGAGTACCCCGCGACGGCTATCGAGGATATCCGCGTGGTCGAGAAGACTGTCGACCGCTGAGGAGGGGTTTCCGGCGGTAGCTGCACCGCTAGTATGAAAAAGGTCTATCTACGTCGCCCTGTTACTGGTGTGCATGCAAGTCCTCGGTATCGTCGGCCACTCCGAGTCGGGGAAGACCACGCTGGTCGAGCGGTTGACACAGCGGCTTTCCGGGACCGGACGTGTCGCGACGGTCAAACACTGCACGCACGCGCCGGACGTTGACACGGATGGGAAAGACACGGCTCGCCACCGCGACGCCGGGGCGGCCGAGACGGTCGCGCTCACCGACGACGGCGAGTGGTACGCGACGGGGCAGTCGCGGACGCTTGAGGAGACGCTGGATGCGCTCGCGCCCGACTACGACTACGCGCTCGTGGAGGGGTACTCGGACGCGAGCATCCCGAAGGTCGTCCTCGGCGACCGCGAGGTCGCCGACCCCGTCGTCCATCGCGCGCCCCACGGCTCGGACGCTGACCTCGACGAGATCATCGCAGCGATGGAGGAACGGGACCCCTACATTACGCTGGAGACGCTCGTAGCGGACGTAAAGCGGGACCCGGACGAAGTCTACTCCGGCGCGATTGCGACTTTCACCGGGCGCGTCCGCGCACAGGAGGGACCGGAAGACCCGCCGACGGAACTGCTGGAGTTCGAACGCTACGACGAGGTCGCCGCCGAGAAGATGGCCGCGCTCCGGCGGGACCTCGAAGCGCGGGACGGCGTCTACGCGGTCCGCCTGCACCACAAGACCGGCGTGGTCGACGCTGGCGAAGACATCGTCTTCGTGGTCATCCTGGCCGGCCACCGGGGCGAGGCGTTCCGCGCCGTCGAAGACGGCATCAACCGTCTCAAGGAGGAGGTACCGCTGTTCAAGAAGGAGGTCACCGTCGACGAGGAGTTCTGGGCGCACGAGCGGTGAGTCGGCGGCGCGATTTTTACAATGCCGAGCGCTACCGCCACGGTGTCGCCCGCAGTGCGTGGACTATCAGCAGCGTCCCCAGCGCGACGCCCAGCAGGACCACCGCCACGGGGAGCGCCGCGTCCAGCCCGTCCGAAATAAACGAGGCCCAGATCTGGACCGGCAGTGTCCGCGGGTAGTACGCCAGCATCATCGTCGCGCCGAACTCGCCCATCGCGCGGGCGAAGGTCAGCACGAGGCCGGCGAGCAGGCCGGGCTTTGCGAGCGGAATCGTCACCGAGCGCATCGTCCCGACCCAGTCGCGCCCGAGCGACCGTGACGCTTCTTCGAGGTGGTCGTCGATGCCGTCGAAGGCGGCCTTGGCGGTGACAACGAAGAACGGCGACGCGACGAACGTCTGGGCGGCGACGACGCCCAGCAGCGACCGGGTCAGCGCCAGGTCGGTAAGGCCGCCGAGTCCGTTCGGGCCGACGACGGTCAACAGTAACATCCCGCTGACGACCGGCGGGAGGACGAGCGGCAGGACGACGGCCCCCATCGCGGCGGTCGCCAGCGCGCCGGTGTTCCTGGACAGCCAGTAGGCCAGCGGCAGGCCGAAGGCGACGGCGACGGTGGTACTGCCGAGCGCGGCGACAAGGGACGTGACCGCGGCGTTGATGATGTACGTCTCAGTCAGACTCGTCAGCAGTGCTGCCGGGGAGTACGTGAGTACGAGCACCATCACGGGGACGACAAAATACAGGAGCAGCACCGCTCCCAGCACGGGCACGAGTTCGCGCACGCCGACCCTGTGGCCGGCCTTGGTCTCACCGCGTGACAGTACTCGGGACATCTCCCACTAGTCGAGGATACGTCTGGCGGACGGTAAATCCGTGTGGTGCGAGCCAGTCGCCGGACAGGACTGCCTCGAAGGCTGTACGTGTCGCGTCTTGATCGTCACGGCGGACGGCCCCGTACTCGATGGGGCTGCCGGTGATTGTCGTGCCGTCCGGCAGTTCGTAACTGGTGGTCCGATACTGTTCGACGTGCGCGGGGGCGCCCAGATGTATCTCCGGGGGGAACTCCCGGAAGGGGTAGTCCCGCTCGATAGCCATGCTCCGGTAGACGAACGCGGCGTCGACGGCCCCCGTCTCGAACTGCGCGAGCAACTGTGTCTCGGGGTAGGTCTGGTCCGGCGAGAGGACCGCGTCGGCCAGGCCGGGTTCGTCGTAGTAGTCGGCTGCGAGGGACAGCACGAACAGCGTCCGGTAGCCAAGCGGGTCGAGCGCCGGGTCGGTCCGGCCGAGCGAGACGCTGTCCTCCCGGAGCGGGTCGTACCACGGGTCCGCGTCCGCAACGCGCGTCCCGCCGTCCGTCTGTGGGTTGTACGCCAGCACCATCTCGTTGCTGGCGACCACAGCGTGCCAGGCGGTGTTCATGACCCGGTCGAACAGGGTCGGGTCCGCCAGGGCGACGATGGCCGGATCGCGCTTCCCGTCGGCGACGAGGCGTGCGGCTTGCACCGACCCGCGGGCTTCGACGGCGATTTCGACGTCCGTCTGGGTCTGGAGCGTCTCACTGGCCGCTTTCTGCAAACTGCCCGCGACCAGCACGTCCACCCGTTCCTGACCGAACGCCCCACAGCCCGCCGTCGTGGCGATACCACTCCCCAGCGCCGTGAGTATCGTACGACGGGTCCGTCGGGCCATCGTTCGTTCATTGCTCGTTCGCGTACATCGGTGTTGGGGTCGGTCCCAGTATTGATGGGGCCTCTTTGACGCGACCGGCTACCGCAAGCTTATAACCTAGTAGTATAACCTAGTGATTATGACGCAGATCGCAGCGGCCCGGAACGGGACCGTCACCGAGGAGATGGCGCGAGTCGCCGAGCGCGAGGGCGTGGAACCGGCGTTCGTCCGTCAGCAAGTCGCCGACGGACAGGCGGTGATCCCCGCGAACGTCGGCCACGACGCGCTGGACCCGATGATCATCGGCCGGGAGTTTTCGACGAAAGTCAACGCAAACATCGGCAACAGCGAGGAGACCAGCGACATCGAGGGCGAACTGGAGAAGCTCCATACCGCCGTCCACTACGGCGCGGACACGGTGATGGACCTCTCGACGGGGAGCGACCTCGACGCGATCCGGTCGGCCAACGTCGAGCATTCTCCGGTTCCTGTCGGCACGGTCCCTATCTACGAGGCGGTCAAGCGCGCCGGCGACCCGGGCGAAATTACCCACGAGCTGCTGCTTGACGTCATCGAGAAGCAGGCGAAGCAGGGCGTCGACTACATGACCATCCACGCCGGCGTCCGGATGGCCCACCTGCCGCTGACCGACGGCCGCAAAACGGGTATCGTCTCCCGCGGCGGGTCCATCCTCGCCCAGTGGATCGAGGAGAACGGCATGGAGAACCCGTTGTACACGAAATTCGAGGATATCTGCGAGATATTCCGCGAGCACGACGTGACCTTCAGCCTCGGCGACGGCCTCCGGCCGGGCTGTCTCGCCGACGCCGGCGACGACGCGCAGTTCGCCGAACTGGACACGCTCGGGGAACTCACGCGGACCGCCTGGGAACATGACGTGCAGGTGATGGTCGAGGGACCGGGCCACGTCCCGATGGACCAGGTCGCCGAGCAAGTCGAACGCCAGCAAGCGGTCTGTGACGGCGCGCCGTTCTACGTGCTCGGGCCGCTCGTGACCGACGTTGCGCCGGGCTATGACCACATCACGAGCGCCATCGGCGCAACGGAGGCGGGCCGCGCCGGCGCGGCGATGCTCTGCTACGTGACTCCCAAGGAGCATCTTGGGCTTCCGGAGCAGTCCGACGTGCGGGACGGGCTTGCGGCCTACCGCATCGCTGCCCACGCGGCTGACGTGGCAAACGGCCGCGAGGGGGCGCGGGACTGGGACGATGCGCTCTCGGAAGCCCGGTACGCCTTCGACTGGCGCGAGCAGTTCGACCTGGCGCTGGACCCCGACCGTGCCCGCGAGTACCACGACCAGACGCTCCCCGGCGACAACTACAAAGAGGCGCGCTTCTGTTCGATGTGCGGCGCGGAGTTCTGTTCGATGCGCATCGATCAGGACGCGCGGTCCGACGGCGAAATGGCGGCAATCGAGGCCGACGCCGAGGACCGGACTGACCTCGATGCCTCCCCCGCGGCGGAGGTAAACCGGCCGCCGGTCGGCACCCACGACGAGGCCGATATCCCCGGCCCTGACGCTGATACGGCCTCCGATACAGAGGGGCGTGCCGACGATTAGCACGGCGATAGTTCTTTATAATCGGTGTTCGTTTATTGAAATGATGCAAAAGAAAGTCATCGCCCTGGTCGCTGTCATGGCGCTTGCCCTCGCGTACTACGTCAAGCGGTAAGGTCGACTCCCCGAGCTGCACCGTTTCCTGAACCGTGCTGTCGGCCGCCCTGCCCACTGGTCCTTAGCGGTATCGTATGGGGTGGGTCCCCCGCTGGCCGGCAGTATTCTCCCGATTTCTGTGCTGCCAGCGGCAGCGCCGTCTCTTTCCGAACTCTTACCCGGCGAACACCCATAGCAGCGTGTATGTACGGCGTCGTCACCCGTAACGAGGAGGAGACGGAGTGGTCCGAGTTCGACCGGGCGTTCTACGAGGTCAAGGACGTGACCGGCCGCGCTGTCGAACCGATTGCCGGCGCGGTGAACATGGTGTCCTGTTTCGGCGACAACGCGGTCGAGAGCGAGGAGGACCTGCTCGCATTCGACGACGAGGGAACGCCGGCGACCCGGAACCAGCCGTACTTCGACTGGACGTACGTCTGCCCGACCCACGACCGCTACCGCGAGGGGCTGCTCGACATCATTGAGGAGGCGGCAGCCGTCAACGAGGACGTTCGGCTCGACGACGTGGGCTTCCCCCGGGACGAGTACTGCCACTGTGACCGCTGCGAGCAACGGTTCGCCGACAGCGAGTTCGAGGACTGGTCGGCCTGGCGCAGTAACGTCATCACGGAGTTCGTCGCCGAGGCCCGCGAGCGCGTGCCTGGTGACATGTACCTCACGCTGTATCCGGACCCCTACCCCGGCCATCTCGAAGCCCGCTCGGGCGTCGCCGTCGACGATATCACCGAGTACGTCGACGAGTTCGTCGTCCCCATCTACGATATGGCGTATTCGACGACCTACTGGCTGGAGATTCTGGCGAAAGGCTGGCAGGACCGCCTCTCGACCCCGTTCAGCATCGAACTGTACGCCGTCGACGTGGACGTCGACGACCTCTCGAAGGCTGTCGAAGTTGCCGAAGAGTACGCCGAAACCGTGCTGTTCGGGTACGACGCAAGCAACGCCCGCGCGACCGTCCGGCGGATGAACGCCGACGCTCGCGAGGGCCAGTCGTTCGGGCCGGAGTGACACACTCAATCTCGGCGGATCACGCCCCGCCGCCGAACCGCCGTCCACGCCACTTCAGAATCTCCTCGCGGTCGCGCGTATCGGCCGGCAGTTCGTCGAACCACCGGGCCTCACTGATTTCGTGGTCCGGGTCGTCGACGGCGATATCGGTCGTCTCCGCTCGGGCCTCGTACACCGGCAACACGCCCCATGCCATGTTCCCGTCGCAGTAGAACTCGACCCGTCCGAGCATCCCCAGTCCCTCGATGGCCGCTTGGATGCCGCTTTCCTCTCCAAGTTCCCGCAGTGCGGCCTCCTGGAAGGATTCGTCGCCGTCGAGTTCGCCGCCGGGCAAGACCCACATATCGACGCCCTCGTGGCGGACGAGCAGGAGTTCGCCGGATGGTCTGTAGGCGAGTGTATGCGCGCCGTATGGCGCGCCGTGGTCCCGGGCGACGGTGGCCACGTCCCGGAACCGATTCCGCGGGACGTTGCGGTGGCGCGTGAACTCGACGTAGCCGCTGTACTGCTCCCGGAGCTGGTGATACGTCTGCTCGGCGGTCTGACACGCGCCGTCGGCGAGAAACCACAGGTCGTCGACGCTCGTCATCTGTTCGAACGCTGTGTGAGCGCCCGCCGTGAGGGCGACGAGTATCCGGGGACCCCTGCCGTGCTGCTCATGGCAAGCAGTTGGCGCGAGGTGCCTATAAGCCTTCGACACTGAATCAGTCCCTTTTTGACGAGCCACCGAGTACCGCCGGGTATGGCATTCGAAGAGGACGACAGCGTTATTCTCCACGACGAGCACAGCGACTACGACGGCGAGGAAGGCACTATCACGCAGGTCGTCGAGACGATGTTCGGCGACGCCAACTACACGGTTTCCTTCGAGGACGGACAGGAGCAGGGCGTCCCCGAGGACAACCTCGAAGCCGCTGAGGACGAGTAGGGCCTCGATGTCGTCGGTTCCGTTCCACTACGTCGACCTTCGGACATTCTGCTACGCGACAGAGGACGACAAGCGTGTCGAGCAAGCGCTCCGGACGTTTCTCCCGGAGGACTACCCTATCGAGCGAGCGAAGAGCGAAGGGCACTACGGCGACCGTATCATCGTTCTCTCGGCTCGCGTCGAGAACGCCGACGACATCCGCCACGTGCTCACGCAGGTCGCGTCAGCGCCGGATATCGACGCGGTGCGTGCGGAACTGGACGACCGGGTCGACGACAACTGCTCGTTTTTCCTCACCTTCGACAAACAGGCCGCGTTCGGGGGGAGCGTAGAACGCGGCGACGGCATCACGCTCCGGGCGAAAGTCGAGGCCTACCCAGCAAAGCGGGAGAAGGCCGTCGAAAACGCTCGTGAACTCCTCGAGGAGTTGTGATGTACGAGGCCGTCTACGCCCATCCCGACGGCGACAGCACCGTCGCCCGGCACGCGCTGACGGCCGCCGACTCGGGCTACGACGGCATCGTCGTCAGGAACCACGGCGACGAGCAGGCGGACTACGGCGCCGAGGCCATCAGCGACGCCTACGACATCGATGTCGCGGCCGGCGTCGAGGTCCGGGCAGACGACCCCTCGCGGGCGAGCGGCTTCGTCGGGAACTACCGGAGCGAGCGGACGGTCGTCGTCGTCCACGGCGGCGACCGCCGCATCAATCGGTTCGCTGTTGAACAACCGACCGTCGACGTGCTCGCCCACCCGATGCGCGAGGACGGCGATTTCAACCACGTTCTGGCGAACGCGGCGGCCGACAACGGCGTCCGCGTCGAGTTCGACTTCGGCCCGGTGCTTCGCGAGTCCGGCGGCAGTCGCGTCCGAGCCATCAAGGAGCTGCGGAAGCTCAGAGAACTGGTCGAGGACGCCGGCGCACCCTTCGTCGTCTCGGCGTCACCGAGCAACCATCTGCAGATTCGCGCGCCGCGGGATATCATCGCTGTCGGGGAGGCTATCGGCTTCGACGCTGATACCGTCCGGGAGGGCCTGGCAGAGTGGGGGCGGGTCGCGGAGCGCAACCGCGAGCGCCAGAGCGACGCCGTCATCGAGCCGGGCGTTCGGCTGGAAAGCGATGCAGACGACACCGAGTAACCGGCGCTGATACCACTCGAACCGGCCGATACCGGTTGCGTACAGTATGTGCCGGGTGCAGACCGCGCTCCGGTTTTTACCACGCCACGTCAGCCGACTGACCTGACCCGAACGCGTTTGCATCCGACCGAAGTACCGGGACGTATGAAGCAGCGACAAAAGCACAAGCTCGCGGACACGGCCCAGCAGATCGTCGGCGGGTTCCTGCTGTCCGGCCCGTTCGTCGTGACCCAGGAGGTGTGGGCGCTCGCGCTGAACATGACCGTCTTCCACAACGTGTTCCTCGTCTGTATCGTCGCCGCCATCGGATACGGCGGGCTGTACGGCGCTGACAACGACCGTGACCCCAGACGCGAAGCCGCGGTCGCCGGCGTCCCGGTCCGGTTCATTTCTGTCCTCATCGTCGCGTTCGGCTCTGTCGGAACGCTCGCAATAGCAGTTACTGCTCCCGATCAGTTCATAGGTGGCCTCCCCCTGGCCGACCGGATGGTCGTCACGTTCCGCGCCATCAGTGTCGGGGCCGTGTTCAGCGTTGTCGGTGCGGTGACGACCGACAGCCTGTTCTAACGCGATACCGGGGTCGGCTCGTCTCCCGGGGAGACACTGTGCTGGGCGGACTGGCCGACTACCGCCAATTCCCACACCGCACCGCTCATTGTCCTCCGTCCCGACGCTGGCGTATGAAACACCTCCCGAAGCATCTCCGGCCCCGGTGGCGCTATCTCGCCGTCGGCATCGAGACGTGGCCGACGGCGTCGCTGGACCGCCGGGCGTTCCAGCGGGCGGTGTGGTACGCCGCGCAGAACCTGCTGGGCGACACCGGCAGCGCCGAGACGGATATGACCGTCCTCCAGTTCCACGACTACGACGGCACGGCCGAGGCTATCATCCGGACAAGACGCGGCCAGACAGACCCAGCACGGGCCGCGCTGACCTGTCTGGAGAGCGTCGACGGCGACGAGGTTCGGGTCCGAATCCGGGGGATTAGCGGCACCGTGCGTGCCTGTGAAGAAAAGTATATACGCGGGCCGCCGGAATCCACTGAACAGAGACACGTCGTGTTCGAGAACGCAGACCGGGGCGCTACTGTTCGGCCTCCGCGCTACGATGTCGAAGCGGCCTCCGGCGATGCGTTCGTCGGCGCGACAGCACTCGATTTCCGATAACTATGCAGGGACAAAACCAACAGCAGGCCTACGACCGCGGGATCACTATCTTCTCGCCGGACGGACGCCTCTACCAGGTCGAGTACGCCCGCGAAGCGGTCAAACGCGGCACAGCAAGCATCGGCGTCAGAACGAGCGACGGCGTCGTTCTGGCCGTGGACAAGCGCATCCGGTCGCCGCTGATGGAGCGCTCCTCGGTCGAGAAGATCCACAAGGCCGACGACCACATCGGTATCGCCTCGGCCGGCCACGTCGCTGACGCCCGACAGCTCATCGACTTCGCCCGCCGACAGGCGCAGGTGAACCAGCTGCGCTACGGCGAGCCGGTCGGCGTCGAGACCCTCACCAAGGAAATCACCGACTACATCCAGCAGTACACTCAGGTCGGCGGCGCGCGCCCCTTTGGCGTCGCGCTCATCATCGGCGGCATCGTCAACGGCGAGCCGCGCCTGTTCGAGACCGATCCCTCCGGGACGCCCTACGAGTGGAAGGCCCTCGCTGTCGGTGCCGACCGCGGCGACATCCGGGACTACCTCGAAGAGCACTACGACGAGGGGATGGACCTCGACGAGGGCGTCGACCTCGCGCTGGCCGCTCTCGCGTCGGTCAACGAGGACGGGCTCACGCCGGAAGGCATCGGCGTCGCCACGGTCGACGTCGAAACGGAGACGTTCGGCCAGCTGACCGACGAGGAGAAGGAGACCCATCTCGCGGAGGCCGACCTGCTTGATACCGGCGAAGACGAGGACGACGAAGACACCGAGGAAGAGTAACGCTTCCGACGCGCCTTCGCGGGCGACCGGACTTTTTCTGTCCGACCACGCAGTAAGGCCTTTAACTGGCCCACTGCTACCGATGGGTATGATATCGCTTGACGAGGCGGTGACGGCGCGCCTCGAATCCCACGGCCAACGGTTCGAGGTACTGGTGGATCCGGACGCGGCGCTAGCGATAAAACGTGATGACTTCGACGGCGACCTCGAGGACGTTATCGCGGCAGAGGACGTGTTCGAGGACGCCTCGCGGGGGGATCGACCGCCCGAGAACATGCTCGAAGAGGTGTTTGACACCACCGATCCGATGGCTATCATCCCCGAAGTCATCAAGCGGGGGGAGATTCAGATCACAGCAGACCAGCGCCGCGAGATGCAAGAAAAAAAGCATAAACAGCTCATCCAGCGGATCACGCGCAACGCGGTCAATCCCCAGATGGACGACGCGCCACATCCGCCGGAGCGAATCGAGTCAGCCCTCGAAGAGACGGACTTCAGGGTCGACCCGATGGAACCCGTCGAGGCGCAGGTCGACGACGCCCTCGATGCGCTCCGGCCGGTCATCCCGATCCGGTTCGACGAGGTCACCGTCGCCGTACAGGTCCCCGCGGACTACGCCGGGAGCGCCCAGGCCCAGATCCGGCAGTTCGGCGACCTCGAACGCGAGGAGTGGCAGTCCGACGGCTCGTGGGTCGGCGTCATGACGTTCCCAGCCGGCCTACAGAACGACTTCTACGACGTGGTGAACGAACACACCAGCGGCGAGGCGGAAACCCAGATAATCAAAGACGAAGACGACATCAGTACGCGCGGCTGACGCCGCGGCGTCGCGTTACCCCTTCTTGAACCCGATCAGGAAGCCAGCCGTGAAACCAGCGCTGACCGGCAGCGCCGAAAGCAGCGACATGACCCAAGACGGCGGTTGCGTCGCCGCCGCGTCCCCGGCAGTACCGGTCGCGTTCTGTGCTGCCCCGCCTATCGCGTTCCAGTTCACTTCGAGGATACCGCGCGTCTCAAGGAACTTGAACAGCGCCAACTCGATGCCGATGATGACGGCGATGAGCTTGGCGACCTTCTTCGCGGCGAACCCGATGATCCCGCCGATAAGGCCGCCGCCACCGAATTCGAGACCCATCTGCTGGAGGCCCAACCCATCTAGTTGTAGGACGAACTCACCCATACCGCGTACCTGACTGTCTGTTTTTAAATCCTTTGTGCTCCCTCGGGGCTTTCCTTTTTATATCCAGTTACAGTTCCGGGAACAGTGCGTCGTTGCTACCCAGGCGTCCCGAAGAATTCAGGGGGATTGTTTTTTCACACGATGCTATTTCTTTACTCATATCCAAAGATTTGTATGCTACCGACGAATCTTACTTACTGTTAAGATGGCAGAAACACCGAATTCCGATATGAGCGGCGCTGCAGGCGGACGTTCGAAGCGACCGAAATCCAACCAGGACTGGTGGCCAAATAAGCTGAACCTGGAGATTCTCGACCAGAACGCCCGGGATGTCGGTCCGATGGAGGATGACTTTGATTACGCGGAGGAGTTCCAGAAGCTCGACCTCGAAGCGGTGAAGTCGGATCTCGAAGAGCTGATGACCTCATCGCAGGACTGGTGGCCGGCCGACTACGGCCACTACGGCCCGCTGTTCATCCGGATGGCCTGGCACAGCGCCGGGACGTACCGGACTGCCGACGGTCGCGGCGGCGCGGCTGGCGGTCGACAGCGGTTTGCACCTATCAATAGCTGGCCGGATAACGCGAACCTCGACAAGGCGCGACGGCTGCTCCTGCCGATCAAACAGAAATACGGCCAAAAGATCTCCTGGGCCGACCTGATGATCCTCGCAGGGAACGTCGCTATCGAGTCGATGGGGTTCAAAACGTTCGGCTACGCCGGCGGCCGCGAGGACGCCTTCGAGGAGGATAAGGCTGTCAACTGGGGGCCGGAAGACGAGATGGAAACCCAGGAGCGCTTCGACGAGCCAGGCGAAATCGAAGAAGGGCTCGGTGCCTCCGTGATGGGCCTCATCTACGTGAACCCGGAAGGACCGGACGGCAACCCTGATCCGGAGGCGTCGGCGAAGAACATCCGGCAGACGTTCGATCGCATGGCGATGAACGACAAGGAGACGGCCGCACTCATCGCTGGCGGACACACGTTCGGGAAAGTCCACGGTGCTGACGATCCCGAGGAGAACCTCGGTCCCGAACCGGAAGCAGCCCCTATCGAGCAGCAGGGCCTCGGGTGGCAGAACAAGAACGGGAACAGCAAGGGCGGCGAGATGATCACGAGCGGTATCGAAGGCCCGTGGACCCAGTCGCCGACCGAGTGGGACATGGGATACATCAACAACCTGCTCGACTACGAGTGGGAGCCGGAGAAGGGCCCCGGCGGCGCGTGGCAGTGGGCACCCAAGAGCGAGGAGCTGAAAAACAGCGTCCCGGACGCCCACGACCCGGACGAGAAGCAGACGCCGATGATGCTCACGACGGATATCGCCCTGAAGCGAGATCCGGATTACCGGGAGATCATGGAAACCTTCCAGGAGAACCCGATGGAGTTCGGGATGAACTTCGCGAAGGCCTGGTACAAGCTGACCCACCGTGACATGGGGCCGCCGGAGCGGTTCCTCGGTCCGGAAGTCCCTGACGAGGAGATGATCTGGCAGGACCCGCTCCCGGACGCCGACTACGACCTCATCGGTGACGAGGAAATCGCCGAGCTCAAGGCCGAAATCCTCGACTCGGACCTCTCTGTCTCCCAGCTCGTCAAGACCGCGTGGGCATCGGCATCGACCTACCGCGACAGCGACAAGCGCGGCGGCGCCAACGGCGCACGCCTCCGGCTCGAACCCCAGAAGAACTGGGAGGTCAACGAGCCCGAGCAGCTAGAGACGGTTCTGGGGACGCTCGAAAACATCCAGGCGGAGTTCAACGACTCGCGCTCCGACGGGACGCAGGTCTCGCTTGCCGACCTGATTGTGCTGGGCGGCAATGCGGCCGTCGAACAGGCGGCAGCGGACGCCGGCTACGACGTCGAGATTCCGTTCGAACCCGGGCGAGTGGACGCGGGGCCGGAGCAAACCGACGCCGCCTCCTTCGAAGCGCTCAAGCCGAAGGTCGACGGGGCCCGAAACTACATTCAGGACGATATCACGCGACCGGCTGAGGAAGTGCTGGTCGACAACGCGGACCTCCTGAACCTGACGGCGTCGGAACTGACGGCCCTGATCGGCGGGATGCGCTCGATCGGTGCGAACTACGGGGACACCGACCTCGGCGTCTTCACCGACGAGCCGGGGACGCTGACCAACGACTTCTTCGTGAACCTGCTCGACATGGGCACGGAGTGGGAGCCGGCTTCGGACTCCGAACACGTTTACAAGGGTCTCGACCGCGACACCGGAGAGGTCAAGTGGGAAGCCACACGCATCGACCTCATCTTCGGCTCGAACGACCGGCTACGGGCAATCTCTGAAGTCTATGGCTCGGCCGACGCAGAGGAGAAGCTCGTGCATGACTTCGTGGACACGTGGAGCAAGGTCATGAAGCTCGACCGCTTCGACCTCGAATAGGCCGGACTGAACGCTACCGCCTCGGTGGCTGTATTTCAGCCTTCGAGCGGGTATCGAAATCGTCGGTTTCGCCGACCGGCTGCAGTCACTCAACAGTAGCTGCCATTTTATGACCCCCGTCGACTCCCTGGACGAATGCGAGGTCCTCCCGGGGGGTTAAATAATCGGACACCGTAGTTTTCTAACGAGTGACGGCGACACACACCACGGAACGGGCGGTCATCGCGAAGCGTGTCGACAGTGGCACCGCCGACACGGAGGAAATCCGGGACCTCACTCGGGCGGCCGGCTACGAGGTCGTCGACGAGATCACACAGACCAGAACGGAGGACCCGGCGTACCACCTCGGCGAGGGGAAGGTAACGCGACTGAGCAACGCGGTCGCTCGCGAAGGGGCCGCCGCCGTGATCTTCGACAACCAGCTCGGCCCGTACCAGACGTACAACATCGGGAACGAACTCCCGGAGCGAGTGCGCGTCATCGACCGCTTCCGGCTCATCCTCGAAATCTTTGGCCAGCGGGCCCAGACGCGGAAAGCCCAGCTCCAGGTCGAGCTCGCCGAACTTCGCTACGAACTCCCGCGTGCCGAGGCCAAGGCGAGCCTGGCCAAACGCGACGAACGGCCGGGATTCATGGGCCTCGGCGAGTACGACGAGTCCCGCGAAGAGGACATCAAAAAGCAGATCTCCAACATCCGTGACGAACTGGAATCCATCGAGGAGACCGAGCGCCACCGGCGGGAGCAGCGCCGGGAGTCCGGATTCGACCTCGTCGCCCTCGCCGGCTACACTAACGCCGGGAAATCGACGCTCCTGCGCCGCCTCGCCGACGATCTCGACGTCGACGAGAACGACGACTTGCACCCCGACCTGGACACGACGGCCGAGAGCAAGGACCGTCTGTTCACAACGCTTGGCACGACCACGCGACGCGCGGAGGTCGGCAAGCGCGAGGTGCTGGTCACCGACACCGTCGGGTTCATTCAGGACCTCCCGCACTGGCTCGTCGAATCGTTCAAATCGACGCTCGGGTCGGTGTACCACGCCGACCTCGTCTTGCTCGTCGTCGACATCTCCGAGTCTGTCGAGGAAATCCGGGAGAAACTGGTGACGAGCCACGACACGCTGTACGAGCGCAACGAGGCCCCCATCGTCACGGTGCTCAACAAGACCGACATGGTCGATGACGAAGAGATCCGTCGCAAGAAAGACGCGCTCTCGTCGCTGGCGCCGAACCCCGTCGCGGTCAGCGCCAAACAGGGGCTCAACATCGACGACCTGACGGAGCGAATCGACCACGAACTGCCGGACTACGAGCGCGAGCGGCTCGTGCTCCCGATGACTGACGACACGATGAGTCTCGTCTCGTGGATTCACGACCACGCCAGCGTGGAGACGGTCGATTACGGCGATCAGGTGGTCATCGAGTTCGAGGCGCGGCCGGCCATCATCGAGCAGTCCCGTGCGAAAGCGGGGGACCTGGTCGGTGCGTCGGCCTGACCTTGCCTATTCTCGCTGCCACAGGACGCTCGGTATCTCCTCTAGCAGGTCCGTTGCGACCAGTCCGTAGCCGCGGTCGTCGACGACACGATCACCGACGCTGCCGACAGTGTAGGCGGCGATAGCGGCCGCATCGAGTGGGTCCTGAACGCAGGCGAGCGCCCCCGTCACGCCCGCGAGCACGTCGCCGGTTCCGCCGACCGTCATCCCCGGATTGCCCGTCCGGCCGACGCGAGTCCGCTCGCCGTCGGAGACGATGTCGTACGGGCCTTTGACCAGCAGCGTCTGGCCGATCTCCGATGCAAAGGACTCGACGAGGTCCGCTCGCTCTCGCCAGTCCTCGGACGTCTCGCCACCCATGCCGAGAAGTTCGCCCTGGTGGGGCGTGCAGACGAGGTCCGCGTCCGTTTCGATGTCCGGAACCACGGAAAGGGCGTCGGCGTCGACGACGGCCGTCCCCTCGAATCCTGACAGCAGGTCACCGACCGCTTCCAGCGTCGCGTCGGCGTTCCCGAGCCCTGGCCCGACGATCAGCGTGTCGTGCTCTGCCGCCAGTTCGGCGAGGCGGTCGACGTGCGGTGGCGCGAGGTGGTCACCGTCGAACGGTCGCAGTATGAGGTTCTCGCTGTAGGACTGGATTTCGCGCGCGACGACGGCCGGGCAGGCGACTCGGACGAGGTCGGCCCCGCCTCTGAGGGCGGCCTGGGCCGTGAGCGCCGGCGCACCGGTGTACGGGCCGCCACCGACGACCAGTACTTCGCCGTTGTCGCCCTTGTGGCTCGCAGGGTCCCGTTCGAGGCGGGTGAGGTCGCCCCGCTCGATGAACAACTCCGCAGCGTCGGGGATGCCGATGTCGGCGACGGTGACCGGGACGTCGAGGTCCGGCAGGCCGGGCTTGGTGTCGTGAAACGTGACCACGTGGTCGGCGTCGACGGCGTTCTCGGCCAGCCGCCCCGTTTCGGCGTCGAGGCCCGACGGGACGTCCACAGAGAGGACGGTCGCGTCGCTCTCGTTCATCGCCGTGGCGGCCGTTGCCTCCGGTTCCCGGAGGGCACCGGCGATTCCCGTTCCTAGCATCGCGTCGACGACGACGTCAGGGCTCCCAAGGTCGAATGCCGAGGAATCTTTGACTGGTTCCGTCGGATACTCAGCGTGCTGGAGCGCATCCCAGTTCTCCCTGGCAATCGTCGTCGAGATGGCGTCCGGGCGGCCCAACAAAAGGACGCGGAGGTCGTACTCGTCGAGAAAGCGGGCGGTGACGAGCGCGTCTCCGCCGTTGTTCCCTCGACCAGCGACGATGGTGACTTGGTCGCCGGGGTCAGCGAGGGTACGGACCGCCCGTGCGACGGCGTGCCCGGACGACTCCATCAGCTGTTTGCGCGGGACGCCGAGCGCCGCGGCGTTCTCATCGACGACACCCATTTCGGAGCCGGTGAGCATACCCGCGGGTTCGCCCGCCAGTGAAGTAACTCTACGGGACGGCGGCTTACCAGCGGACCTCGAAACCGTTGATACCCTCCGGCTCCTCGAACTCGACTTCGACGTCGGTTACGTTCGCGCGTTCGCTCCCCTCGTGGCAGAACTCGACCATCGCTTCTACGTCGTCCTCGGGGCCCTCGAACACCGCTTCGACGCGTCCGTCGTCGAGGTTACGGACCCACCCGTCGACCCCCTGGTCCTGTGCGCGCTCCCGCGTGGTCGCTCTGTAATAGACGCCCTGAACACGACCGGAGACGAACACGTGTGCTCGCGTGCGAGCCATGTCCGAGGGTTTGCCGGCGGACTCCGTTATACTGTCGCCTCCCGCTACGCGTATCACTCCTCGTTACTGCCCGTTCGGAGGTAATGGAACAGATACGTCTGCGTGTAGCCGGCGTACTCGCCACCGAGTGCGGCCCGGATGGCCCGCGACGTGTCGGCGTAGTTCCCCCGCTCACACTCTGGGTAATACTCCTCGATGGTCGTCCGAATCCAGGTGTCCAGAGGGACTGCTTCGAGGTAGTCAAGCGAGAACAGCAACACGCAGTCCGCGACCTTGTCGCCGACGCCGACGAAGCGGGTGAGTGATTTCCTGGCGTCCTCATAGTCGAGGCCGACAGCTTCCTCCGGGTCGGCATCGCCGGTCGCGACCATCTCCGCAGTGCGCTGGACGTACGGCGCACGATAGCCCAACCCGAGGTCCCGGAGCCGCGCTTCGGTCGTTTCGGCCAGTGCGTCGGGCGTCGGATAGGCGTTGTACGTCCGGCCGTCGAATTCGACTTCTTCGCCGAACGCGTCACGGAGCGCCTGCTGCATGCCGTGAATCCGCGCGACGCGCATCTGAGCCGAACAAATGAACGAAACGAGCGCGCCAAAGGGTGGGTCCTGAACCAGTCGCATCCCCCAGAACCTATCGTAGGCTAACTGGACCACGTCATCGTCTGGTGCTGTCTCCCGAATCGCGGAGAGATCGTCCTCAAGCCGGAGGAGCCGTTTGAGGTCCGCCTCGGCGTCGATTGTCGACTCCCATTCGAGGACACCGTCCCGCTGGCGGACGCGAATAACTGCTGGCGATCCGTCTCGACGGACTGTGGTCCAGTACCACGCGTCGCTGCAAGTCGCTCCGTCACGCTGGTACATTTCGCCGTCGTCCCGGTTCCAGAGGTAGGACTGACCGCTCTCGACAGTTGCCTGCAAGTCGATCCCGCCGGCCAGCGACCCGACATCGATAACGCCCTGTTCCATTGTCTGTGTGGTACGGGCCTGGAGGTAATGACGTTACGAGTTCTGTTCACACCGCCTTGACACACATCTCGGCGGACTAGTAACTACAGTCTGTCTCACCTGTCACTGTTTTTCGTCGTCGTGATGTTTTGCGCCGCTCGCCGGTGTCCCCCTCAATGGAGTTTTCCGTCCCGCTACACCCCGATATACGAGGTATGACATGAATGCTGTTCCAGGGCTAACCTTCATTATATTGGAAAACGAACATGCTAGTATGAATTGCCGAGTTGTTGTCGAGGCCGCAGTCCCAGTGTACGACGTGGCGTCTGCGGACGAGGCAGTTCGCATCGCCATCTCGAAGACGGGGGAGATGCTGAATCCCGACCTCAACTACGTCGAGATTAACATGGGGGACCGGCACTGCCCACACTGCGGTGAGACACTGGAACCCGCTTTTCTCGCGGCCGATGAGAGTCTCGTCGCACTCGAACTGGAGATGACCGTCTTCAACGTCGAACGGGACGAACACGCCGCCCGAATCGCCCGCAAGGAGATCGGACAACGGCTTGAGAACATCCCGCTTGACGTGCTCGAAATCGAGGAGATCCCGGAAGAATCCGACGAGACGACGGAAGACGAGTCCTCGACCACCGAGCAGACGGCAGAGGCCGACGACCAGTCGTCGGGCCAGTCCGAGGACGAATCGGACGACGTATTACCCGAGTTCGAGGAATTAATCGACGAGTAAGCCCGGTCGTCGAGCAGTCGGGGCGTATCTGTTTCACTCTTCGACGTATGGCGCTTCTGATACGAATTTGGCAGTCGTTATATAACCACTAATGGCATTGCTCGTCGGGAGCACTGCGTAGAAACTACGGAGAACTGTTAGTCCGCGGCGGCAGAAACAGGCTCTTTGGATTCGTCGGCCATCTCGGATGCAATACCGTCAGCAATCGCAAAGACAGCGGCCTTGTGGTCTGTTTTCGACTTGTGAATCGATGTCGGCTTGACGCCCAGTTCCGCGTATTCGTCGTGGTCCACTTCCGTCCCGGATTCGGCTTCGTAGTGGTTCTGTACCTGTGCAAGCAGGCCGTGAAGGTGGATGAGCTCCTGCTTTTTCATAGTCAACCCAAGGTAACAACTCGAAGGTTATAGTACTACTCTGATGAAGGTTAACACACGACCCTGCTAATACTACGTGATAGTTTATGACTGTTTCCCGCAACAAAGTATACTGTGTATATCTTACACTAAATTCTACGTTTCCGTGAAAGCGCTGCCATAGGCTAACTGGGGCCTCAGCGACGATGCTTAGTCGGCCCAGGAGGCACCCTGCCGATACGACCCGGTCGTTGCGGTCGGCGGCTGGCACCCAGGATTATGGGTCGCCTCTGTCTACCATCGGTATGGACCAAGCGCCTCTCCCGTCGGGAACTGAAATCGGCCGGGTAGCCCTGACTGTTGCTGACCCGCTACCGGTCGTCGATTTCTACCGTGATGTTGTGGGATTGCACGTCCTGGACTCAGACGACGACCGGACGATACTCGGTGTGGGTGGACAGGAACTACTGATCCTGAACCATCGGCCAGACGCACCAGCGAGAGATTCTGCCGGGGCCGGGCTGTACCACGTCGCGTTTCGCGTTCCATCCCGAGCGGCGCTGGGTGACGCACTCCAGCGTATCGACTCGGAGTGGACACTCGCCGGCGCATCGGATCACGGCGTCAGCGAGGCGCTGTATCTGTCGGACCCGGCCGGTAACGGTGTCGAAATCTATCGGGACTTCCCGCGGGCGTCGTGGGAGGAGACACCGTCGGGTCACGTCGAAATGGTCACGGAGCCCCTCGATACGCAGGCAGTCGCGGCTGCTGCCGCCGGCGAACAGTCGATGCCCGCCGGGTCCGACATTGGACACGTGCATCTGGAAGTCTCGTCGGTGGAGACGGCCCGGTCGTTCTACGCCGATGCACTCGGACTGCGAGTCAGGGCCACGTACGACGGGGCAGTGTTTCTGGCGGCCGGCGACTACCACCACCACATCGGGGCTAACGTCTGGCAGGGGCGGTCCAACCCCCACCACGGACAGGGACTGGCGTGGTTCGAGATTCGACTGCCTGACGAAGCGACTCTCGATACGACACGCAAGCGCCTCCGTCGGTCCGACTACGCTGTCTCCGAAACTGACACTGGTCTCACAGTGCGTGACGGCGACGATATCGAACTCCGCTTGCGAACCTGAGCACGGACATTTCGATCTACTGATCGATGTGCCAAGTCAAGTATCTTCGCGCGCTATCTGGGGTATGCACACGACACGGTGGCTGGCTTCGGCAACCGGACGAGCGGGAAAAGAAACCGACTGCGCGGACTTGGCAGAACGCAGCCGACAACCGGGAGGAGAGCGGTGAGCGACCCCCATCAGGACCAGCAGCTCGTGACCGCGGGAACCACGCTCTCGGAGGCGAGCGCGGCGGCGGTGCTGGTTCACGGCCGGGGTGCGACTGCCCGGAGCATCGTCCAGATGGGGGCAGAGTTCCAGCAGGACGGGCTGGCGTTGCTCGCCCCACAGGCCGCGCGGAACACCTGGTACCCCAACTCCTTCCTCTCGCCGGTCGAGCAGAACGAACCCGGACGGACATCGGGGCTGCAGGCTATCGAGGACGCCATCACGGAAGCCGAGAATGCCGGGATTCCGACCGACCACGTGCTCGTCCTGGGCTTCTCCCAGGGGGCCTGTCTCGCGAGCGAGTTCGTCGCCCGCAACCCACAGCGCTACGGCGGCCTCGTGGCCCTCAGTGGCGGCCTCATCGGCGAGACCATCGATGAAAGCGAGTACGAGGGCGACACTGAGGAGACGCCGGTGTTCCTGGGCTGTAGCGACGTCGACCCGCACATCCCCGAGGAGCGCGTTCACGTCACCGCCTCGGTCTTCGAGCAACTGAACGGGGATGTGGAGGAACGCATCTACGAGGGGATGGGTCACGGCGTGAACGAAGACGAACTGGAGTACGTCTCGTCGTTGGTCGCTGATCTCGTCAGCTAGGTGGCCCGACCGCTGGCTCGCTCAACGAGATTGGTTCACTGAGTGGCCAAACAGGGAGTTACCGCCCCCTCACCGCGAGACTTAGTGGTTGGGAAACACACACATGATATGGAAATTTCCCGCCGACAGCTTCTCGCTACGGTTGGAGTCGGTGTGACACTCGGCGGTGCGGGCTGCGTAGGAGACGACGGTTCGACGACCGGCGGCGGCTCGGCATCCGGGACCGGTACTGGAACCGGCACGGCATCGACTGCAACCGACCGAAACGAGGGGCCAGAACCACCCACAGCTGACAGCCGACTATATCTGGACTACGACATCGGAACGCTCGAAGAGAACGTCGTCAGCGGCGGCGTTCCCAAAGACGGCATTCCGGCCATCGACGACCCGACGTTTGCGGACAGGGCCCCAGACCTACTGGCTCCGGACGACCCGGTGTTCGGCGTGACCCGTGACGGGGAAGCGAAAGCGTACCCGCAGTACATTCTCGTCCACCACGAAATCGTCAACGACACCATCGCTGCCGACCCCGTCGCGGTCACATACTGTCCGTTGACGGGCACCGCCCAGGGGTTCGAGCGCGGCGCGGTGGAGTTCGGCGTCTCCGGTCGGCTGGTGAACTCGAACCTGACGATGTACGACCGGGGTACCGACAGCTGGTGGCCACAGATGCTCGCGACGGCAATTAAAGGCCCACTAACTGGCGAGTCGTTGCGGGAGTTCCGGGTCACCTGGACGACGTGGAAGCGCTGGTCTAGCGCCTATCCGGAGACAACCGTCCTGACCGAAGACACCGGCTTCTCGCGGCGCTACGGCGTCGATCCGTACGGCCAGTACAACGAGAAACGCGGCTATTATTCGAGTACTCGAACGCTGTTCGAGCCGCTGCAGGGTGACAGCCGCGCTCATCCGAAGGCCATCGTCATCGGAACCCGGACGGAAACGGGGGCGCTCGCTTTCGATAAAGAAACACTGCTGCGTCAGCGTGTGCTGACCGGTCACATCGACGACACGCCGTACGTCGCCGTCGCCGACACCGACCTCGCAACGGGCTACGTATACGCGAACCCGGAGTCAGCGACGGTCGAGGTGTCGGACGACGGCTACACGCTTGACGGGACCACACACGATGCCGATTCCCTTCCGCTGGACCGTTCGCTGGCCTTCGACGCGATGTGGTTCGCCTGGGCTGGATTCTATCCGAGGAGTTCGTATGTCGACTGACAGTTCGACGGGCGAGGCCGGCTTGGCTGCCAGAATCGAAGGCCTGCTCGGGAACACGGCTGTCGCAGTTCGTGGTGCACTCACCCGCCCCGACGGACGGATGACCCTGGGTCTGACGGGACTAGCGTACTTCCTGTCGTATCTCGTCGGGCTCAGACATCTGGGGCTCGGCCGGTCGGGATTTTCGCTGTCAGTTGTCAGTGACCCGCTCACCCGAGCGCTCCGGCAGGTGGGGCCGTTTCAGTGGGAACCGATTGCGTTAGTGGTCGTCGGTCCCGTTGAACTGCTCGTCGCGCCGCTGAACATGCTCCTCGGGGCCATCCTGGCAACGCTGGTCGGACTCAACCTCGCCGTCTCCGTCGTGGCGTGGCGCGGTCCGTCGGCCTGTCGTCTCGGCCCGGGCGCAGGGACTGTCGCGGGCCTGCCGGGACTGCTCTCCGGGTTCGCCTGTTGTGGCCCCACTATCCTGCTCGTGGTCGGGGTCCAGGCGAGTGCTGGCATCCTCTCGCTGTTCCAGTGGCTGCTTCCCATCACCCTCGTGGCGCTGCTCGGAACGCTCCTCTGGATTGGTAGTCGGGTCGAGGCAGCGTGAACGGTGAAGTAAATAGCGCCTACTGCTGGGAGCGGGGCGGTAGCAGCAAGCTACCGGGCGAGGTGGTAGCTGACACTTTTTTCCCTCGACCTGAGGGAAACATATAATTACTCCGTACGACCCAACTACCAGTATGACCGCTACTGTCGTGAGCGAGGTCAACCGACCCTACGTGCCGACGGGCGGGGCGAAACTGACCGCTGAGATCGAAGTCGAGCCCGGACGGTTGGAGGAACCACCCACGCGACAGATCGCCCTCTGTATCGACGCCAGTGGGTCGATGGCCGGCGACGATATCGAGCAGGCACGCGCGGGTGCGGAGTGGGTGTTCGGGTTGCTCGATGAGGACGACTACATATCGATCATCGCTTTCGACAGCGAGGTCACGACGGTGCTGGAGCCGACGCGATGGGAGAGTATTTCGCGCGAGACGGCAGTAGACGCGGTCGCTGATATCTCCGCTGGCGGGGGCACTGACATGTACAGCGGCCTGCTGGAAGCGAAGGCATCGCTGCAGGATTTACCGAGCGACGACAGCACGGCCAGGCGGGTCCTCCTCCTCTCTGATGGAAAGGACAATGCCCACGACCCGGAAGCGTTCGGAGCGCTGGCCCGCGAAATCGACAGTGAGGGTATCCGAATCAAGGCGGCCGGCATCGGGAGCGACTACCGCGAGGAAACTATCCGGACCCTCGGCACTGTCGCTCGCGGCGAGTGGACCCATCTGGACGCCGCCGGTGACATCGAGTCGTTCTTCGGTGACGCAGTCGAGGAGGCCGGCACAGTCGTCGCCCCAGACGCCAGACTGGAACTCGACGTGGCCGACGGCGTCGAAGTGAGCGAGGTGTATCGCTCGCTCCCACAGACCCAGTCCGTTGACCTCGACTGGGAGGACAACGCGGCCGTCGTACCGCTGCCCGATCTACTTGAGCGGGAGACTCAGCGGGTCGTGCTAAAGATACACGCCCCGGCCAATGACCCGCAGGACGCTGTGTCCCTGGCGGATGTCACGCTGCACGCCGGCGGCGAGACGACGCGGGAATCAATCACCGTCGACTACACCGACGACGAGGGGAAACTGGCCGAGCACAACGAACAGGTCGACGTGGATCACCGACAGACCGTTATCAAGACGGAACTCGGCAAGGGCAACGTCGCCGAAGCCCAGACCCAACTGGAGCGGATGACGCGCATCCACGGCGAGGACACCGAAGCCGTCCAGACAGCTGAGCGGGAGACGCGTATCGTGATGGAAGGCGGACGCAAAGAGCAGAACAAGGCGACGAAGATCGTCACCGACGAGGGCATCCAGAAGTGACCCCGCGAACCCGCCGTGTCGGCAGGGCCGCAATAGGCCGGAGAGACGGGTAATTCATGACCTGGGAACCCGAGAGCGGTGATGTCATCGCCGGCCGATACAAACTCGAGGAGTTCCTCGGCAAGGGCGGGTTCGCAAAGGCGTTCCGCGCCAGAGACACCGAGACGGGCGAGGCGGTCGCTGTCAAGTACCCCAACTACACCGAATCACAGAACGACCCCGATATCATCGAGGAGTACTTCAAAAAGGAAGTCGGCTCGCTCGAGCGCATCCGCCGGGCCGGCGGCCACGAGAACGTGATGGACTACTACGACCAGGTCACGGAGCGTGACGTTCCGTTTCTGGTCGTCCAACTGATCGTCGACGGGATCGAACTCGACGAGGTCATCGACCAGCACGGCCCGATCGACGACAGCGAGCAGGTCCAACAGATCGGCATCGACCTCTGTGACGCGATGGGGTTTCTCCACGAGAACGAGATCGTCTACCGGGACCTGAAACCGGAGAACGTGATGCTCACGCCCGACATCACGCCCACGCTGATCGATTTCAATACGGCGACGGGGTTCGATGCCACCGAGGATCCGTCCTCCGGCAACACCGGGACGACGATTCTGGGGCCGTTCAAGCCGCGTGAAGTCGCCGAGGCCAGCCGAACCGACGTTCGGCAGGGGCCGTGGTCGGACGTATATTCCATCGGGAAGATACTCCTGTTCCTGCTCAAGGGGAGCGTCCCGAAGAAAGACGGTGTGAACCCGCAGGCGTTCGGGGCCGACTGCGACGATTATCTGGCTGAAATCGTTGAACGAGCCACACAGTCACATTACCGCGACCGATACCGGAACGCGACGGTCCTCAAGGAGGTCCTCGAACAGCGCGATCCCACGCCGCCCGCAACGGCGTCGGTGACGTACATCCAGGCGGAGAGGCAGTTCACCATCGAGCCCGGTGACACCATCGGGCGACAGGGCGCGAGCGGTCCCCCAGCGTCGATAACGATTGAAGACCCACAGGGGGAGTACATCTCCTCGGTCCAGGTGCAGTTCGACATCGAGGACGGCGACTGGTCCCTCCACGACCGGAGTCTCAACGGGACGTTCGTCCAGAAAGGGGCCGGCTGGCAGCGGGTCCTCTCCGCGCCCGGGCGTGACCGACTGCGTTCCGAGGGCGAGGACCCGACCGACCGACACGGCAACGTCCCACCCGAGGCGGTCACACTCACCGACGGCGACCTGGTGTCGCTGGTCCATCCGACCTACGGGGTCACGTTCGAGTTCCATCCGGAGGAGTCATGAGATACAGCACGAACTACGACATCGGCGACAGGAAGCGAGGACAGGGCATCAACGAGGACAGCGTCTCACTGACGGTGTTCGAGGAGGGCCATCGGGACGGGTACCGCGGGCAAGACAGACCGCAGTCTCTGAACTCAGACAGAGCGGACGATGACGAAGCAGGGGACGGGACAGCCGATACTGGGGCTGCTGACGCCGATAAATCGGAGTCGTCCGACAGTGACGGCGACAGCCGACCAATGAACCGTTCGGCCGGCGTGTTCGTGGTGGCCGACGGTGCCGGCGGACACGACGCTGGAGACATTGCGTCGTACATTACGACGACTATCGTGGCTGAACACCTCGCCCCAGTGGCGATTCGAACGGCCCGGAGTTATCCCGGCGGGTTCGACGTCGATGTCGCCCGCGACGTCCTCCCGGACCCGCCCGGCGAACAGGAACTCGAAGCCGCCGTTGCCGAGGCGATTACGGCGGCCCATCGAGAAATCATCCGGTACGCCGACGAGACCGGGACCCAGTCCTACACGACGGTCGTCGCGGGAATCTACGCCGATGGGAAGCTTCACTACGGCTGGGTCGGTGATAGCCGAGCCTACGTCGTCAACAGTGCCCGTGAGACGATTTCGCCGCTGACAAGGGACCACGCTGTCGTTCAGGAGTGGGTCGACAGCGACGAAATCGACCCCGTCGAGGCCCACGTCCACCCCAACGGAAACGAAATCACGCGCGCGCTGGGCGGGTCCGGCTACGAGGACCCCGGCGAGGCGACTGTTCAGGTGGACACACGGACAGTCAGACTGTACGCGGAAGACACGGTACTGGCGACCAGTGACGGACTCATCGATGCACAGACCGACGCGCCGGGCCTGTACGAGGAGTACGTCGACTCGGACCGGGCCGACGCGGTGGCCGACCGAATCCGTGAAGCGGTCGTCACCGACGACGAAATCCGAGACGTGGTCCTCGATGCCTCGTCTCTCGACGCGGCGAGTCAGGAGTTCGTATCGCTGGCAAACGACCGCGGCGGGAAGGACAATATCTCCGTGCTCCTGTTCGCCGACAGCGCGCTCCCGGAGACGCCGGAAAGCGGTGGAATGCCGGTTCGAGATATCGATCCGGACCTCGATATTTCCGAACGTGATACAGTTATTATGACAGACGAGTAGCGGGAAAGTTTCGTGGGACAAGTATTTTATTTCTCGACTCTATAGACTCTAACGAAACCCATGCCTGAATCCGACCACACGGTAAAATGCCCCATATGCGACGAGGATTTCGATCCGACAGTTGCCGGTGGGTGGTGCACAAACCCGGACTGTGGTGAGTGGCAACACACTGACGAAACCGCCGCCGATTTCGACACCGACGACGGGGTGCCGGGCGATGCCGACCTGATAGCGGAAGGGACGGACGAGGCTTCGGACACTGGGGCAGCCGAAGCCGGAGACGAAGCTGCGGAGACGGCTACGGGACACGAAGATGAAACCGACAGCGAAGACAAAAGCCAGACCGAGCCGGAAGCTGGGGGGCCCGACGAGTCCGACGACGAACCGGACCAGTCCGGCGGCGACTCCGACGAGCACGTCGAAGCGCCCGACGAAACCCCGGACGCAGATGACGAGCCGGCGACGATTACCTGCCCGGACTGCGATCGGGAACTCGACGCCGACGCGAATTTCTGCGTCGACTGCGGCGCCGATGTACAGGACATCACGCCGGGTGACGACGGATCGCTCGATTTCTGCCCGTCCTGTGACACCGCCATCGACGACGATGCCAGTTTCTGCGTCAACTGCGGGGAGAACCTAGACGCCCACCGCGGCGAAACCGACGCGCCGACTGCTGACTCGGCATCCGACTCGTCGACCGGCGACGAGACAGGGGCTGAATCGGCGGCCGCGGGCAACGCCGTCGACACGCTCGCATCACAGTCCACCGACGACGCGACGGTCCCGGACAAACTCGTTCTCTCGGTCGAGGGTCGCGACATCACCGTCGAAGACGGGGACCGCATCGGCCGGGAGATCCGGGCTGCGCTACTGGATGCCGGACGGCCGGAAGACGAAGCAGTTCGGATCCACCGCGAACACGTCCGGTTCGACCGCCAGCCGGAAGGGTACTACCTGGTCGACCTCGGGGACAACCCGACCCTGCTGAACGAGACTCCGCTGAAGAAAGGCGACCGGGAACAGATCCACCCGGGCGATGAACTCGAACTGTCGGGCGTCGCCACGATGACAATCCGGGCGGTGTGACCACCCACAGTTAAGCGGTCGGTCGGGAAACATCAGGGCGATGGAGCGTGGTCGACTTGGGTTGGAACTCCGCGAGTCCACCGCACTACTGCGAGCCGAAACCTGGCTGTTCGTCGGCGTGGGCCTGGCATGGGTCACGTACGGCGGCTGGGTGCTCGCAACGGGACTGCTGATGGAGACGCTGGGGCTCGAAGGCACTGTTCTCGCGACAATCGAAGGGGTCGCTGTCTCGATGCGGACTGCCCTCGCCGCCGGTGTCTGGCTCGTCGGTCCGTCGCTTGCGACCGTCGTGCTCCTCAACCGACGGCTTCGGAACAGCTACGGCAACCTCGTCGACGCGTATCGATTGGACCATCCGAGCCTGTTGCTCGCTATCCCTGGCAGTGTGCTCCTCGGTTGCCTGCTGCTCAGTGTCACGCTCGGGCAGCGGCGTCCGCTCACAGTGGTTGCACTGTTCGGGACGGTACATCTCGTCGTCCGGACCGTCGCCTACGGACACCGCGTGTACACGCTTTCGGTCCCGCCCCTCCTGTCGGTACTGGTGTTCGTGAGCGCTGCCTCCCTCGGTACTGGGTGGCTGATCCAGCCAGTCAACGCACCCGGCGGGTCGTCGACACTGTCCCCGTGGCTGGCACGGGCCGGCGTCGGCCCCGTGGCCGAGACGGCGCTGCAACTGACGGGTGTACAGCCATCACAAGCCACACCTCTGTTCATCGCCGTCCCCGGCGTGCTGGCGAGCGCGTACCTCCTGTTCCAACTGCTCGCTGGGACCGGCGTCCGAATCCGCGCGCCGCTTTCGAACCCCCAGCGCCGTCCGGACCAGCGGTTCCCCATCATGCCACCGGTCAGCGGTCCGCAAAACGGCGACGAGACTTCAGTTCCTGACCAGAACGTGGGTGTTGAACCGGATTCCCTGGAACAGGCTGGGGATGGGACCAACACCGCGGACGATGGCAGCGCAGAGGAGTCACCGGGCCACACCGGGACGCGAGTGTTCTCGCCCGACGAAGCGCCACAGGCGAAACCACCTGCCCACGAATCGGCGCAAGATAACGTGTGGTCCTCAGACGAGGACGCCGGACCGGGGGCGGCAGCCAAGGACAGCGGTACGGAAACGGAACCGGAGACTGCCGGGACGGAGGATACGAATGGGACCGACGAAGCGTGGATGGACGACACGTCCGTCTTCACGCCGGGCGGACGCGATGCCGGACAGTCGTACTGCGGCGAGTGCGGCGAGTCGCTCCCGCCCGACGCCGACACCTGCCCGTCCTGTGGCGACCCCGTCGGCCGCTAGCGGTTCGACACGGGGATGTCACCGAGCGCAACGGTGTACTGTGTCGATTGTACTGATTCCCCGGCCGGATACCGGAACACCGTTACAGAGACGGTATCCGGTCGTTCGCCGGGGGGAAGCAGCCACGACTGAGTCACGTCGTCAGTTTGCTCCACTGATAGCCGTCCAGTGCTCGCGGCCCCCTCAATCGTCTCGCCGCTCCGGGTTGTGACGCTGTCGAGACGAACTGCCGCAGTGTCGGACCCGGTGTTCGTCACGTTCACCGTGAGCGTGAACCGCCACCCCTCGTCCGCGGTGACGACAGACGCCGCCTCGATGCGGGCTGAGACTGCCGAGGATTCGAGGATCGGGTCGCCTACCCCGGCACCGGCCGACTCCGCCGTCGGCGTTTCAGTGACCGCCTCGCCTCCGGTGTCTCCTGTCAGGTGATGACCCAGCATACTCCCGAACGTAACGACTTCAATGAGGATCGGCAAGCCGATTCCGACGATGATGAGCAGTCGTAGCAGCGTTTTCTTCTCCGGACCGTCGACGTCTTCGAACATAATGAGAGAGTAGTGAAGTGGTGTTAGACCGGGATCGGCGGACTACCGGGTGCGAACAGTCCGTCAGCGACCATACTGGCGAGTGGCGGACCGTAGGCGATGACGATGAGCAGGAGGGCGATAGCCGTCCAGAGCTTGTAGTTGTCCAGGATGCGCGGACTGTGGTCCGGACCGGACAGTGGTTCCGGGATGTTGCTGTTGACCGACAGCGTCCCGCCGCGTCGTGCGAGCAGCGTGTCGGCCATGACGATGAGGAACATCGCCGCGCCGACGAACAGCAGGAAGCCGCCGATGGCGATCTGGAGTCGCATTTCGCCGACTGTTCCGGCGACGCCCTCGAACGCGAACTCGTCGTACGTCGGTTCGGCAGTCCGTCGTGGGATACCGGCGAGCCCGGCGCGGTGCATGGCGTTCGACATCACGGCCATGCCCACGAACCAGACGTAGGGCTGGAACACGGCCAAGCCCCGCTGTCGAAGCTTCTTCCCGGTGATCTGTGGGACCAGCCAGTAGCTGATCGCCATCGCCGTCAGCGCGAACGCAGTCCCGACGGTGAGATGGAAGTGGCCGGGCACCCAGATGGTGTTGTGGATGAGGTAGTTGATGTTCATCCCGGCGTTGATCATACCGGAGAACCCTCCTGCGGCGAACATCAGGCCGGCGAGCATACAGCCGGCGAAGGCCGGTTTGTCCCACGGCAGATCTCGAAGCCAGGAGAGGTAGCCCTTTGCACCCCGCTGGCGAGCGCCGTGTTCGACCGATGCGACCACGGTGAACGCGGTCAGCAGCGAGGGCAACAGCAAGAACATCGTGTTCGTCATCGCAATGAACTTGTAGCCCGAGGGGATGCCGGGGTCGGTGTACTGGTGGTGGAAGCCGACCGGGGTCGAGAGCAGCAGGAAGGCGACGAACACGACGCGGGCCAGCGGGTCACTGAACAGTCGCCCGCCGGCCAGCTTCGGCAGGATCGTGTACCAGACGAGGTACGCCGGCATGAGCCAGAAGTACACGACAGGGTGGCCGAAGTACCAGAACAGCGTCCGCGTCAGCAGCGGGTCGACGTTCTGGATGAGTCCGAGCGACCACGGAATGAGGAAGGCAACGACCTCGACGGCGACGCCGATGGTGGAGATGTACCACATCAGCATCGTCGTCAGGACCATGAACGTCTGCAGCGGAATCCGCTCACCCGGGTTCTCAGAGCGCCACTCCCACAGGGATTTGAAGTACGCGAGGCCGGCGATCCACGAGCCGACGATGATGAGCGCGGCGCCGATGTAGAACGCCGGATGGGCCTTCATCGGGGCGTAGAAGGTGAACAGCACGTCCGCTTCGAGGTCGTGACCCAGAATCGACGGCGAACCGACGATACCGCCGATGATGGACACGGCCGCAAGCACTGTTCCCGTGAGCATCAGCCAGAACGCCGACCAGGCGATTCGCTGTGGTAGCTCGCGTTCGAGGCTGTTTGTGACGGCCCACGCGAACAGTCCCGCGATGAAGAACGTTGTAAATACGAGCGCCAGCAGGACGCCGTGGCCCGTCAGAATGGTGTAGTAGTCAGCCGAACTGACGAAGCCCCGGAACACGCCGGTGCGATGGAGCGCCTGGATGACGCCGAACAGCGCACCGATTCCGAGCGCGATGAACGAGACGAGGAACTCGCTACGGACGAGCTTCGACGTTTTCGGATAGGAGTCGACGAACACCATTACTGATCCGCCTCCTCCTGAGCCTGTGCGTCATCTGCGGACTGGTCGATGTTCTCTTGCTGCATATCGTACTCCTCCGGCGGGACGACTTCGACGGAGCCACCCATCGTGTGATGGGCCGCCCCGCAGTATTCATGACAGATGAGCCCGTAGGTTCCGGGCTCGTTGAACCGGGCCGAGACTTCCGAGACCTGCCCGGGAATGACCATCGTGTTGATGTTGGTCTCGACCACGGAGAACCCGTGAACCACGTCGGCACTGGTTACTCTGAACGTGACGTTCTCACCCGCGGGCACGCGGATCGGTGTGTCCCCAGTTCCGGGTGAGAACTGGAACTGCCGGGCGACGACGTACACGACGTACTGCCCGTCCTCTTTGACGACACCGGGGTCGTCGAACTGGGTTCCAGTGTTACCGTTCTGTACCGCCTCTGCGCTGATCTGTCCGCCCGAATCGCCGACCATCCCGACGCCAACGCCGACCGATCCGTAGGCGATGGTCGCGATGAAACCGACGATGAGCAGTATCGCTGCACCGAGCCAGACCTTTTCGAATCTATGAACCTGCATGCTATCACCCGATTATTGAGACACGGCCGAGGAACTCGACGAAGTACATGAACACCCACAGCAGGCCGATCAGCACGAAGTAGAAGGCGACCAGCGCCGCTGTTCCCTTCGGGTCGTACTCGTCGTGGCCCAGTTCGACAGCCGGTTCAGTTTCCGCAGCCTCTTCGACCGGTTCCGGACCGGTCGCCCGCCGCAGCTCGCCACCCTCACTCGTCTGTGGCGGCCGCCCGCTCTGGCGGCGCCGCATCGCGAACGCGAACAACAGCGGCGAGAAGAACGCCAGCAGGACCGAGCCCGAAAGGAGCCACTGCGGGCCGGAGAGTTCGATACCGCCACCCTCCTGTCCGCTTCCGCCGCCACTGCCACCACTGCCACCGTCAAGTGGGCCGCCGACAACGACGGCGCCCTTCATGCCGAGCGACTCGTGAGGGACACAGACGTACTTATACACGCCCATCTCCTCGAAGGTGTAGCTGTATGTCGTTCCGGCTTCGCTGACGGGGTCGCCCGAGTCAAGCGGGCCGTCGCCGTCAGAAACGACGTTGTGGCCGCCGCCCTCGCCGGTCCAGGTCCAGGTTACCTCTGTCCCGGGTGTCACCCGGACCGCCGGCGGGTCGAAGGCGAACGCGCCGTTGTTGCCCTGCGCGCCGACCGATATCTCGACGCTATCGGCGTCGGTTCTGTCGACTGTCGTTCCGTCGTAGTTCGAAACGTCGTCGAACCAGCCGCCGTAATCCGGGTTTGCCGGCGGTCCTTGTTGCTGACCGCCGCCATCGGAGTCGCCGCCGCCGCTGCCACCGGACCGGACGACGACTGCGCCTTTCATCCCGAGCGCTTCGTGGGGAACACAGACGTACTTGAACATCCCCTCCGACTCGAAGGTGTGGCTGTAGGTCGTTCCGGCTTCGCTGACTGGGTCACCGGAGTCAAGCGGGCCGTCGCCGTCCGAGACGACGTTGTGGCCGCCGCCTTCACCGTTCCATTCCCAGACAACCTCTGTGCCTGGGCTGACCATCACTGCCGGCGGGTCGAAGGCGAACGCGCCGTTGTTGCCCTGCGCGCCGACGGTGATTGTAACGGTGTCCTGTCCTCGCTGGTCGACGGTCCCGTCGTAGTTCGAAACGTCGTCGAACCAGCCGCCGTAGTCCGGTTCTTCCTGTGCTGTCGCCGTGCCGGTCGCGGCCAGCGCCGCTGTCCCGGCTGCGGCACCGACGAACTGTCGCCGACTCAGCGCCATCGTCGCACCCCCACCGCGTCGTGCGAATCTGGCAGCTGGCTGCTTCTAGCTTCGTGCCGTACCATATCTGGGAGAATAGCAGATTACCTAAAAAAACCCCTGATGGTGTTTTCAGCCGGCAGGAACAACCCGTTTCTTTTTATAACCCCTCTAACGTACGGCCAGGTATGTCTGCGTCAAGCCCTCGGATCGTAACGTTGCTGGCGCTGCTCGGGCTCGCGCCGGTCGCGTACTACATGCAGGGAACCGGGCGCTCCATCGTCGCGCTCTCGCTGGTCAGCGTCGTCATCATCGCCGGCAGTCTGTTCTGGATGACACAACCAACAGAGTCGAGTACCGTCTGATATGCAGTTCGGGACGGCGGGGCTGAGTTCCGGTGAGACGGCCGGCCTCGCGGCGTTCGTCGGGCTTGGACTCGTCGGCAGCGTCCACTGCCTCGGGATGTGCGGGCCGTTAGTCACTACCTACGCCGACAGACTTGACGACGGCGGGCCGGTGTCCGGCCACGAGATACGCCAACACGCGCTGTTCAACGCCGGCCGGACGCTGAGCTACGCGCTCGTCGGGACAATTCTCGGCGCTGCCGGGGGCGTCCTGTACGACGTCGCCGGCCTGGCACGCCTCGGGACCGTCGTCCGGGGCGCCGTCGGGATTTTCGTCGGACTCGCTATCATCACCGTCGGCATAGGGTATCTCTCGCGTGGGCGCGCCGTCGATGTGGCCCGGTCGCTGCCGCTGGTCGGGGACCTGTTCCAGCGCCTTTCTGCGTCGCTCGTCGCCAGGGTCGACCGATGGGTCGACGGTCCGGGGATGGTCGCGCTGGGCGCGATGCACGGGCTGCTCCCCTGCCCGCTGCTCTACCCGGCGTTCCTGTATGCGTTTGCGACTGGCTCCGCGCTCACCGGCGGGCTCTCGCTGGCCGCGCTCGGTCTCGGGACGTTTCCGCTGGTGTTCGCCTACGGGACCGCCTTCGGCACGCTGTCGCCGGGCCATCGCGCGACGCTACACCGGGCGCTCGGTGTGGTTTTCATCGCGCTGGCGCTCGTTCCGCTATCGAACGGGCTGGCGGCGTTCGGCATCGCCATCCCGAAACCACCCCTGCCGATGCCCTGGACATGACCCACTGTACGCTCTGTGACCTGCCGGTCGAGACACCGGTCACCGACGACGCCGTGGAGGGGACGTTCTGCTGTCGCGGCTGTCTGGAAGTCGCGCGAACCCTTGACGACCCGGCGACGGAAACCCGCGACGCAGCCGACACTGGACCCGATCCGGACGACGCCGACGGTGAAACGGCTTTCCTCTCCGTCGAGGGGATGCACTGTGCGACCTGCGAGACGTTCCTGGAAGCACGGGCCACAGACCACGAGGGCGTCGCCGCCGCGGCCGCCAGCTACCCGACGGGGACGATGAAACTCACCTACGACGCCGACGCGCTCTCGGAGTCGGACCTTGCGGACGCGGTGGCCGGCACCGGCTACGACGCCAGCCCCCAGGCCACTGAGACTGACGACGAGTACGAACTAGAGGGGCGTCTCATCGTCGGCGGCTTCTTCGGGATGATGACGATGCTGTGGTACGTCCTCTTTCTCTATCCGGCCTACCTCGGCGTCGACCCGTCCCTGTTGCTGTTCGATCCGGCGGGGGAGGCGGGGGATTACCTGCTGTGGAACATGGCCGTGATGACCGGCGTCGTGGTCGGCTACACCGGATGGCCGCTGCTCCGCGGGGCCTACGTCAGCCTCCGGGCTGGCCGTCCGAACATGGACCTGCTGGTGGCGATGGCCGCTGTGACTGCCTTCTTATACAGCGTCGTCGCCGTCGTCTTGGGACACACAGAGGTGTACTTCGACGTGGCGACGGTCATCGTCATGGCAGTCTCGGTCGGCGACTATTACCAGGACCGGGTCCGGCGAGGTGCGCTGGACCGGCTCACGGAGTTCACGACACAACGGGCCGATAGTGCCCGGCGACGCACCGACGGGGGTCACGAGGAGGTCGACGTGGGGGCGCTGTCGCCCGGCGACGAAGTCGTCGTCCGCTCCGGCGAGCGAATCCCCGTTGACGGGACCGTGCTCGAGGGGACCGCTGCCGTCGACGAGTCGCTCGTGACTGGGGAGTCATTGGCCGTCCGGAAGGTGGACGGCGATGGGGTCATCGGGGGGTCGCTGGTGACCCAGGGCGGCGTCGTCGTGCGCGTCGGGCCGGACGCCGAGAGCACCGTCGACCGGCTCACGAACCTGCTGTGGGAGGTCCAGAGCACTCGTGGCGGCGTTCAGCGGCTGGTCGACCGCATCGCAGCCGTCTTCGTCCCGCTGGTGGTCGTTCTGGCCGTGCTCGCCACCGGCGGGCACCTCGCCGCTGGAGCGACACCCACGGACGCGATGCTGACCGGGCTGGCGGTGCTCGTGGTCTCCTGCCCCTGCGCGCTGGGGTTGGCGACGCCGCTGGCGACCGCGGCCGGCATCCGCCGGGCGCTGGACGGCGGGACCGTCGTCACCGGCGACGCGGTGTTCGAGACGGCGACCGACGCGGACGTGGTCGCCTTCGACAAGACGGGCACGCTGACGACCGGCGAGATGGAACTGCTGGAGCGGGCCGACGAGCGGGCGATGGCAAAGGCGGCCGCGGTCGAGCAGTTCGCGGAGCATCCCGTCGCCGAGGCAGTGACGGACGCCGTCCCGGTACCGGATGCGGCCGTCTCCGGGTTCGAGCAACACCCGGGTCAGGGCGTCAGTGCGACGGTCGACGGGGACCGGGTTGTCGTCGGGACGCAAGCGCTGTTCGACGACCTCGGGTTCGACGTGCCCGCCGGCCTCCGGACCCGGTGTGAACGTGCGACTGATAACGGGCGCGTCCCGGCGCTCGTCGGCTGGGACGGCGAGGCGAAGGGCGTGCTCGTTGCGGGGGACAGGCTCCGCTCGCACTGGGAGTCGGTCGTCTCAACGCTCGCCCAAAACCGTGACGTCGTCGTCATCACCGGCGACCGCCCCGAGGCTGCCACACCGTTCGAGCGCCACGACGGTGTCGACGAGGTGTTCGCCGGAGTGCCGCCCGAAGCGAAAGCCGAAGTCGTCGAGCGGTTGCAGTCCCGCGGGACCGTCGCGATGGTCGGCGACGGGAGCAACGACGCCCCGGCGCTGGCTGCCGCCGACGTCGGCATCGCCATGGCGTCGGGCACGTCACTGGCGGCTGATGCGGCCGACGCGGTCGTAACGACGGACGACCTGCGCGCCGTCCCTGACATGTTCGAAGTAACGACCGCGACCCGCACGCGGGTCCGCCAGAACCTCGCGTGGGCGTTCTGTTACAACGCCGTGGCGCTCCCGCTGGCGCTGCTCGGCGTCCTGAACCCGCTGTTCGCGGCCCTGGCAATGACGGCCAGTAGCCTGCTCGTCGTGGGGAACTCCACGCGGACGCTCGCGGGAACCGCCTCACACAGCGAGGCGAGTTCCGAGAGCCCGGCCACGCCACAGCAACCGGCCGCGGCCGACTGACACTGTGGTGTCGATTGATCACATGCTATCGATCACCGCAAGTGCCTGCCATTTGGTATCACGTCTGAAACAGATTTAATATATCACCGGTTCAGGGTACAGATACGTCGCTTTCACCGACGTGGTGACCCATGACCTACGCTATTCCCGTTCCCGCGCCAACGTCGTTCGCTCGCTGGCTGTACAGCGGGCGGTCGGCCATCGAACGTAGCCTCGACGCTACGGTCGAGTATGCACCCCTTATCGGGGAACGGGCTGCCGCGGACACCCGCTCGGTGAAGATTCCGTTCGTGGCACCATAGACTGGTTCGCCGCCGTGGGACCGGCGTCCCACTCACGGACGCCGCACTGCGGCGGCGATTCGATCCGGCTCACTGTCGAGTAGTGAGGCTCCGCTTCCCGGTCGGCCCACCGGCTCAGATAGGTTCACACCGTCCGGTGTGGCCTGTCGGCGTGTCGGGACTCGCCCCGGAGCCTGTACTGTGCCGTGTAGCTATCTCGCTGTCCAGCCGTCGGGTTCCCCATCGTCCCGGTGTGGGAATCCTGGACCGGCCCCCGGGCCGGACGTACGCGCCCGCCACCCGCGCAGTCCCCGACCGACGCGACTCGATTGGTGAGTGCCCTCCCGGCCCGGTTCGACTCCGGCCGTCGGCGTTATGTCGCTGCAGGCGACCCCCCCGACCGAGGTATCGGCCGACGTATCACTGCGCGTCCCGCGTGGCGGGTCCGAGACCCTCGAAGCCGGTGTCGCCGGCGTCCTCGCGGCCGTCGACGGCGTCGAAGACGTGGCCGTCGACCGCGTGACCAGCGTGCGGCCCACCTGGACCGACATCCGGGTCGACGCCGACGTGTCGCTGACGTTGCGCGTTGACGCTGAACGGAACACCGCCGATGGCCGAACCGAACTCCTGCGAGAGGGGTTCGGCGTGATGGCGGTCAACGGCGTCGACGTGATCGGTGACGCGTAAGTGCAGCCCTCCAACTCGTCCCGTCTCTTGCCTCCCTGGAATCACCAGGCGGAGCCGGGTTCCCGCCCGGCGCAGGTTCGGCTCCTGCCGGGAAATCATTCATGATGCATAGAACCTACCTCGCCGCTGTCATCGACAGACGGCGACGCGACTCGAAGAGCCGAGCACAGTCACGCCGCACCCGGCGGCTGTAACCGCTGGGACCGGTTGCAACAGTTTCCGCCCTCGGACCGGTCTGTTGGCACTGTGTGGCCGAGCCTGTAAGATACTGGAGCGTGAAGTAGTCCGTATGACGGTTCACACGTCCGACGACCGGTGGCTCGATGCCCCCGTTGAGACGGTGTTCGCGTTCATGGACGAGCCGTCGAACCAGGCGGCCGTCACGCCGAGCCTGACCCGTGCCGAGCGCATCGAGCGGCTGCCAAACAGCGGAAACCACGCTGCGTACGAGTACAAAATGTTCGGAATCACCTTCACCGGTGAGGTCCGCGCGACGACCTATGAACCGCCCGAACGAATCGTCTACGAGATGCGCGGCGACCTGACGGGCCGGATAGCCTGGCGGTTCGAACCGGAACGCGGGGGCACGCGGCTCACATACGCGGCCGAGTACGAGGTTCCCGGGCCACTCCCTGAGGTTCTCCTCGCGCCGCTTATCCGCTGGTACAACCGCCGGGAGGTACGGCGGCTTCTGGACAACGTCGCCGAGGCAGTCGAAGGGGAGGAGCAAGTCGTCGCCAGGTCGCTGTGATAACCTCGCTACTCGTCGGTCCAGAGCGCGTCCGAGAGCGTCCGCTGGACCGCTTCCTCGCCGACGGCCGTGGCGAGCGTCTCGAACCCGTTGCGCTCGACGGGGTCGTTCGCGTTCGCGACGAGGCGGGAGACGATGAACTCGGGGGTGGATCTCCCGACAGTGCCAAACCGGGGCTGATAGTCGACCTGTAGTTCGAGGTCCTGATTCAGCCCTTCGGCGAAGATGCCATCGACACGGGCCTCGGTGGGCAGCGGTTCGAGATCGTCCGCGAGGTGAGTGACGAACACGCCCAGCGCATCGCGGTCGACGGTCAGCGTCACGAGTCCGTGGAGGAGATCGGCGGCGGAGCCGGGCTCGGTGATAGCCTCGAACTCGTCGACGAGCATCAGCGTCCGGTCGCTCTCGGTCAGCGGCGGCACGACCGAGCGCAGCGTCGATTCGAGGACGCCGGCGTTGAACGACGCGTGCCGGCGGTGGAATACGACGGTGTCGACGATACCCACCTCGGCGGTCTCGGCGGGGACCGGCAGCCCCATCTGGGCCAGCAGTTGCACCTGACACAGCGTCTCCAGCAGGGTCGTCTTCCCGCCGGAGTTCGCGCCGGTTAGGACGGCCACCCGGTCGCCAGTCGGCGGCTGGTTCGCCCGATCCAACTCCAGCGTGTGATTGCCGATAGCGTAGGTGACCGGCTGGACGCTCTCCACGTCGGCGATGGTGAGGTTCCGGGCCTGTTTCACCGCGATAGTCTTGCGGTCCTCGACGAAGGTGGGTCGCGTCAGGTCGAAGGCGATGGCGAAGCGGGCGAGCGAGACGGAGAAGGCGATGTCGTCCACCGCCTCGACTGCGGCGTCGATGTCCTCACGCGCGTCGGCGAGGTCGTCCTCCAGCCGGTCGGCAACGGCCTGCTCGCGCTCCTGTACGTCGCTTCGGAGCGTATTCCGGAGTTCCCGGAGCGCCACGTCGACGAAATCGCGCGCGTCGGTCGCCTCGCGGGGCATCGCGTCGCGGACTCTGGCAGCGTCGATACCTGTCTCGCCCGTGACGTGCCGGACGAGCGCGTCCTGGAACTCGTCGGGCCGCCGAGCGCCCTCCTGAACGGCCTCGACGACCTCCATCGATGCCGCTGCAAGGTCCTCTATCTGCCCGAGCTGGTCGCGCAGGCGGTCGAGTTCCTCGTCGGCCCCCTCACCGACGGACTCCCCGTCACCCGCGAGGCCGGCGAGTGCCGCCCGGCCAGCCGTCAGCGACTCGCCGTCGAGGGCCGCTAACGGCTCGAACACGCCGCTCTCGACGCCAGTGTCCCGGAGTGCGAGCGCCACGTCGACCGCGGCCAGTTCACCCCCGTCAGCGTCGTACGCGTCGAACCCGTCGAGAACGGCCCGCTGGTCCGCCTCCGAGAGGTCGGCCCACGTATCCCGCGCTTCGAGCACGTCGTCCAGCCGCTCGTCCATCGCCTTGCGGGTCGGTAGCGGCGTCAGCACCCGGATGCTGTCCGCCGCGTCCGCCGTGACCGCGTACTCCTCGGCGAGGTCCAGCAGTTCCTTGTACACGTCGCGGGTGTCCCTGGTGGCGAGCAGGTCCATCGACTCGGCCCCCGTCGCCCGCCGGAGGATTCGCGTGGCTCGCCCCCGTGAGAGGCCGGCCGTGGTTAGCGCTCGTGTATCCGCTGACTCGATGGCCTCGATGGCCCGCTCGACGCCCAACTCCTCGGTGAGCAGTTCGGACGTCTTCGGGCCGATGCCCCAGTACTCCTCCAGTCGCATGCACGGGTGGAGAACGGCGGCCCGCTTAGGCGTTTTCAGTTGTCGGGCTCGTCGTCGTCGATACCGAAGCGCTCGTGTAGCGTCCCCGGCTCTCCGCGGGCTTGCCGGTCAGCCCGCCGGGCGGCGCGACGCGCGATGAGCGCGCCCAGTGCCGCCGGAATCGCCAGACCCAGCGACACGAGCGCGGTCTGCTCCGAGACGACTGACGGGCCATCCGACAGGAGGACTTCGTAGCCGACTGCGAGCACGACGACGGCCACGCCGGCGACGACGAGGTACAGCCCCCGGGCCAGCACCTCACTGGGATTACGCAGCCGCGAGAGATACGCGGCCGGACCGAGCCAGCCGGCCAGCAAGACGCCGACGGCCACGGGAAGCGAGAGATCGCCGACGAGGATGACGACGGCGTACAGCACGAGCGGTGCGATAGCGACGCCGAGCGAGAGCCCCGTGAGCGTGACGGCCCACGTCGGCGCACCGGAGTCCATCGACTCAAGCGTCTCGGTCAGGCGCTCGTCGAGCATCTCGGCCTGCTCGTCGGTGAGCAGCGACGCGTCGCAGTGTGGGCAGGTCATCGCTGTGGGCTCCAGCGGCTCCCCACACTCCGGGCAGGTCGGGTCCGACGCCTCGCGCCAGTCGGCCATACCACCCGTTAATTGTGAAGCGGCTTGAGTTACCCGGCGGTCGCTGATTCTTTCGACCAAATTTCACCCTGAAGTTTATACGACGTGACGGGCGAATGTCATAATACCAATGAAAGACGTGCTCTCCAGGATCGGCATCGGGTCGGCCACAGTAGATACGATTCTACCGACAGACACCGTCAGAGCCGGCGACTCAGTGCAGGCCGAGGTCCACGTCGAGGGCGGATCGACAGACCAGAACATCGATGCAGTCTACTTCGCGCTGGAAACTGAATACAAGTCCGACGAGGGGTACAAGGACGCCATCATCGACCAGTGGCAACTCACGGAGCCGTTCACTATCGAAGCGGGCGAGAAACGACGTTTCGAGACTACTATCGATATTCCCCGGGAGACGCCGGTGACCACACGCTCGACCACTGTCGAAATCGAGACCGGCCTCGATATCTCGATGGCGGTCGATCCCGGCGACGAGGATTACATCGAAGTCGAACCGACACACCGCACGCAGGCGGTGTTCGACGCGCTGGATTCGCTCGGTTTCTCGCTCCATGCCTCGGCCTGTGAGGCGACAGCCGGGAGCCTGTTCACTACCTCGGCGAACTTCGCTCAGGAGTTCGAGTTCCGGCCCCAGCGCGGCGAGTTCGCCGGCGCGGTCGACGAGGTCGAGATCGTCCCAGTGTTCGACGACGACGGACTTACGGTGTACGTCGAGGTCGACCGCAGCGCCGGACTGCTCTCGGAGGTGACAGACGCCGACGAGCGACACACCGAACTCACCGTCGACGCGCCCGACCCCGATGCTATCGAGCCACGACTCGCGGAGGCGATTCGGGAACTGAGTTAGTTCGCCGTCACGTCTCAACCCCAGAACGACTGCGTGCGCGCGTACTCCCGCTCCTGCCGGAGGATGTCCCGGTAGAATTCGTCTTCGTCCTCCCGCAAGCGGTTGATGATGCGGGCGGCGTTGTGGGGCCCGACCCCGCGGGCGGCCAGCGCGACCACCGCCCGCTTCCCGTGGCTCTGGACCAGCGAGGCCGAGCGGTAGGCTCGTTCGGTCATCTTCTCCTGCTCCTCGTCCTTGTCGTCGGTCCGGACGGCCGAGACGACTTCCTCGGCCCACGGATTCAGCGCGGCGATGCGGGTCGAGCCACACTGCGGACACGACGGCTGATCCCGCACGCGCTTGACCTGCTGTTTGCGGTCCCACTTCTTGCAGTGCAGACACGCGAGGATGACGCGGTCACTCTGGATACGCTCCTTGACGGTTTTGATGACGCTCGCGTCGGCGTTCTCCGGTGAGAGGAGTTCCCGCCCGGAGGAACTGCCGCCAGTCCCGATTGGCGTGTGTTCGCCCACCGTTTCCAGCGCCACGTCGCCGCGCTGGATATCCCGGAGGAGGTCGGCTGTCGCTTCGATAGCGAGGTCCTCGTGGCGCACCTCGCGCAGGGCTTCGTCGTACATCGGCGTGTCCTCAAGCGCTGCCAGCAGGCGGTCGCGGCCGAAGTCCGTCGACCCGCGGCCGCGCCAGCGCTTGAGCGAGCCGAACTTCGTCGCCACCTGCGCGAGCTTGAACTTCAGCGCGTCGGCGTTTTTCAGGCTGAGTTCGATCAGCGCCGGGAGGTGGTCGGGGTCGGTGTCCTCGATGACTTCGATGACGTCGCCGGCGGTGATCCGCCGCGGGACTTCCAGCGTAATCCGGTAGGGGTCGACGTCCATCGCGACCGACGAACCGGCCCGCTGGCCGAGCAGCGCCGAGAGGATTCGCCCCAGCGTCTCGTTGATCTTGTGCCCGTAACAGGCGTTGACGATGACCTCCCGGCCGTGGAATTCCACCACGATGGTCGTGTCATCGGGAATCGGTCCCTCGTGCTTTTCGACCTGTGAGAGGCCGTCGGCGACGGTTTCCGGGCCGGCGGCGTAGCGGGTGGCTACGTCCCTGGCGACGGCATCGGTGTCAGCCCCGTCCTGCAGTTGGCGGCCCGCCACGCGGCGGAGTTCGCCGACCTCCGCGGCGACGGCTCTCGGGACTGGAATCTCCTGGCCGACCCAGGAGGGGACCTCGCCGGCGGGGTCCTCGATAGGCGAGACGGTCACGACCTCCTCTTCCTCGTCGATGTTCGTGATGCGCCACATCTCCCCGCGCTGGACGAACACCTCGCCGGGCGTGGCGAAGTTGACGACGAACTTCTCATCGAGGGTTCCCACTTGCTGGCCCGAGGCCACGTCCTCCACGTCGTATGTGGCCTCGTCGGGAATCATCGAGAGGTTCTGGTAAAAGTACTGCCAGGTGCCGCGGCGTTTCTCCAGAGTGTCCCGGTCCTCGTCGAGCCAGATGACGTTGTTCGCCGCGAGTTCCTCGACGACCTGCTTGAACTGGGCCTCGTCGAGGTCCCGGAACGGGTACGCGCGGGTCAGTATCTCGAAGGCCCGCATCGCCCGGATCTCGCCGGTGTCCATCACTAGCCCGGCGATCTGATTGGCGACGGTGTCGAGGCTGCCGTCGTGAATCTCGGCGGGTTCGACGTCGCCGGCCTCGGCCTGTCTCGCAATCGCCAGCGCCTCCAGCGTGTCGTCGGTGTCGGTGGTGACGACCGTGCCCGAGGAGACGAGATCGCGGCGGTGGCCGGCCCGGCCGGCCCGCTGGACGAGGCGGGACACCTGCCGGGGGCTGCCGTACTGGACGACGTGGTCGACGTGGCCCACGTCGATACCCAGCTCCATCGAGGAGGTACACAGCAGGGCGTCGAGGTCGCCGGCCTTGAAGCGGTCCTCCACGTCGATGCGGGCCTCCTTCGACAGCGAACCGTGGTGGACGCCGAGGTCGGTCCCGAGTTCCTTGAACCGCGAGCCAAGCGCCTCGGCGGTCTGTCGAGTGTTGACAAACAGCAGGACAGATTCGTGCTCATCGATGAGGTCCGCGATGAACCGGACGTGGCTGGCCGTTCCCGCGTCGGTGACGAGGGAACTCGACAGTTCCTCGTCCCGGTCAGTAATCTGGGGCCGGACCACCTCAATGTCCAGCCGGCTGCCGATGTCAACTTCCACGATGGCACACGTGCGGCCGCCGGTGAGAAACCGGCCGACCTCGTGTGGGTCGCCGACGGTCGCCGAGAGCCCGATCCGCTGGAACCGCCCGGACAGTTCGCGGAGTCGTTCCAGACCGACCGTCAACTGCGCGCCGCGCTTGGCCGCGGCGAGCTCGTGGACCTCGTCGATGACGATATGTTCGACATCCTCCAGCGCAGTTCGGAGCTTCGACCCGGTGAGCATCGCCTGGAGCGTCTCGGGTGTGGTCACGAGCACGTCCGGCGGGTCGTTGGCCTGTTTCTGGCGCTGGTAGTCCGTCGTGTCGCCGTGGCGGACGTCCACTTCGAGGCCGAGCGTCTCGCCCCACCAGTCGAGGCGCTGGCGCATGTCGCGGTTCAGCGCCCGGAGCGGGGTGATGTACAGCGCCCCGATGCCGAATCGGTCCTCGGACTCGGCCAGTGCGTCGAAGACCGGCAACATCGCCGTCTCCGTTTTCCCGGTTCCGGTCGGGGCGACCACCAGCGCGTCCCGCCCGGCGGCCAGGGTCGGAATCGCCTTCCGCTGTGGGTCGGTCGGCGTCGTGAAGCCACGCTCGGAGAGCGCACTGCGGACGGCCGACCCGAGCGCAGTGAAGGCGTCATCGCCGCGAGCGACCCCGTCAGTCATCGCCCCTCTCTAGCGACTACACCGGGTTAAACACGTTGTGTCACCCCCTCTCGTACGCCGTCGGTAAAGGCACTGCGAGCGTTGCGGGGGAGCGATGGGTACAGCCTTATGTCGTTGCCCAGAGATATGTGGAGCTATGACGAACACATCTGCCCCTTCGGCCGGTGATGGCCTGTGAATACGCTCGACGAGATCGAACGGGCGGTGAAAGATACGGCGCATTACGTCAGCGGTAACCTGGCGAACTACGCCAACAGATCGGCCGGTGAGAACCCGAGCGGGGAGCAACAGGTCGGTGGCGACGTGTGGGCCGACGACCTGTTTTTCGACGCGCTCGCGTACATCGACGGTATCGGCGCGTACGCAAGCGAGGAGCGCAGCGACGTGGTCGACTGCGGTGAGGGCTACAGCGTCGCTATCGACCCGCTCGATGGCTCCTCGAACCTCGCCTCGAACAACTCCGTGGGGACGATAATCGGCATCTACGACGCCGAGCTGCCGGCGAGCGGGCGTTCGATGGTCGCCTCATTGATGGTGCTGTACGGCCCATACACGACGCTGACCATCGCACGGTCCGACCGCGAGGTCGTCCAGGAGCACCTCCTCCGGGACGGTCACAGCGAGCGCTGGGGCCAGTTCGAACTGCCACCGGAGGCCACAGTGGTCGGCTTAGCGGGCAAGACCGGCGAGCGAAGCGACGAGTTCAACGACATCGCGCAGGCCTTCGAGCGGGACCTGAAGCTCCGCTACGGCGGCGCGACTGTCGCTGATCTGGCGCAGGTGCTCGAATACGGTGGCCTGTTCGGCTATCCGGCGACCTCGGGGTATCCAGACGGCAAGCTCCGGGTCCACTTCGAGTCAGCGCCGCTCGCGTACCTCGTCGAGGCGGCCGGCGGGGCCTCCAGCGACGGCTCGCAGTCCTTACTCGACGTCGAACCGGACGGTATCCACGACCGGACGCCGACGTTCCTCGGCAACACCGAACTGGTCGACGAGCTCGAAGCGGAACTTTCAGAGACCTAAACGGGTCCAGACCCCCCGATCAGACCTGCTGGTAGGCCCCTAACCGCGTGCCATCGAGCAGGAACGCCTCGGCACCCGCCATCCCCCCGGGCAGGAACGGAGCCAGGAACTCCTGGCCGTCGACGTTGATCCACGTCCCCCCGGAGCGGTCGTTAAAGGCCGGGAAGACGACGATATCCGGTGGGTCCTCGACCGGCTGGTCGAACTGTTCGGAAAAGGGGTCAGCCACCAGCGAGCCGCGAAGCCAGGCCCGCTCCTTCTGTGTACCGCCGACGCTGTCCTCCAGCCGGACGACTGGGTGTTCGTGACCGACACAGACGACATCAGCCGTGAGCACGTCCGGCGCGGGCCAGGTGTGGCCGTGGGCGAACCCGACAGCGCCGATGCGGGTGCCGTGTCCCGGCGTCACTTCGACGTCGGCGTCGAGGTCGGCCAGGACCGGCTCCAGGCTGCCGTCGTGGTTCCCTTTCACCAGTGTCACGGGCACATCCAGGGCGTCGAACAGCGTTTCGAGTTCCGAACGCTCATCATCGAACGGGTCGCCGATAGCGTGGCCCAGATCGCCGACGACCACCAGCCGGTCGGCGCGAGCGCGCCGCAGGCATGTCAGCAATTGCTCCCGGCGGTCCTCGGCGGCTGATTGGAGTTCGACGCCCTCGTATCTAAGCCCCGCCTCGATGCCGGCGTGGTAATCGGCCACCGCCAGCAGTCGCTCCCCGTCGGTGTCAACGGTAGCCGCTGGAACGCCGGGAAGCGGTTCGACACGCATCGCTCTCGTATTGGCCGTCTGGCGAGAAAAGCACCGCGGCTCGCTTCCGTGTCGGTCTCGGAAGCGGCTGTGAACCGCTGTCCGTTCTATATCGGCGTGAGCTTCCCGTCGTCGGGCTCGTAACACCGACCGCCCATCAGGGCGTCCTGAATGGCATCGTCAACCGAATCGGCGTCGGCCCCGTAGCGGTCGACGACCGCCGTCAGCAGTTCCTCGCGGTCGGCCCCGCTGCCGTCGTCGAGTTCGTCCATGACCTCCATGACGGCATCTTCGAGGTCAACGTCCTCAGCGGGCACGTCCTCACCCGCGGACTCGCCGGCGGTCGTCTCGTCGGCTCCGGCGTCTGTCGCGGTCTCGGGTGTTTCGGCGGGCGCGTCGCTCGTGGCCGCGTCGGCGCTTGGCTCGGGGGATTCGTCGCCGGCCGGTGCGCCGGCTGATTCGGGCGCGGGCTCGGCGTCGGCGGCGGCAGCCGGCGCGCCTTCCTCGGCCGCGTCGGCCAGGTCTTCGGGGTCCGGCGTCTCGATGTCGGCCTCACCGGGCTCGTCGACCTCGGTCCCGCTCTGGAAGTCTGTGCCGTACTCCTGCTCGATCTCCTCGCGCTCGTCGTCGTCCAGTTCGAACTCCGGATCGAACTCGCCGAGGTCCTCGTCCGCCTCGGGTTCTGACGACGAGTCCGGCTCGTCTGGGACCGTCGCGTCAGCGCCGGTCGCCGGCTCGCTCGATGCCGGAGATTCGTCCACGGGCTCGCTCGGTGTGGCTGTCGCAGGCGCGTCGTCTCCGGCGGACTCGCCGGCGGTCGTCTCGTCGGCTCCGGCGTCTGTCGCGGTCTCGGGTGTTTCGGCGGGCGCGTCGCTCGTGGCCGCGTCGGCGCTTGGTTCGGGGGATTCGTCGCCGGCCGGTGCGCCGGGCGAATCGGGCGCGGGCTCGGCGTCGGCGGCGGCAGCCGGCGCGCCCTCCTCGGCCGCGTCGGCCACGTCCTCGTCTGCCGTCGGTTCGCTGTCGGACGACTCGACCGTCGGTTCGTTCGGCTCGGTCGCTTCCGCGTCGTCGGTCGCTGTCTCCGACGGTGACCCCGTTTCGGTGTCTTCGCCGGTCGTCTCTGGCGTGGAAACCCCAGTATCGAGGTCGAGCGAGGCAAGCAGCGGAATCGGGTCGTCGGTCCCGTCGCTGGGGGACAGCGACAGCCCCTCGGCTTCGTCCGTATCGCCGGCGACGACGCGAGCGGCGTCGAGCGCCGTCGTTCGGAGCGCATCGAGGTAGTCGCCGGTCGTGCCGTAATGATCCAGCGCGAGCGTGATGCCGGCCGCGGCGCTCTCGTCGATGCCCTGGTCCAGCAGCGCGAGGCGGAGTTCGTCGCCGGCCAGGCCGGCCTGTTTCGCGCTGGCCATCTGCCCGATGCGTGAGACAGTCTGCTCGGCGGCCTGGACGACCCAGCGGTCCCGCGTGTCCGCGTCGACCTCGCTGATACTCTCGGGTCGCACCGAGGTGAACACCCGGTCGCTGTCGTCGGGCTGGAAGGTGCGGGCCTTGCCCGTGAGGGCGACGAACATCGGCGGGTCGGCGGCTTCGAGGAAGGCCAGCTCGTCGGGCTGGTACTGGCCGGCGTAGATGACGAACGGACCGGTCGGGTCCACGACACGGGCGCGCAACACGTCGTCGTTGACCTGTTCGAGTTCGGTGAGGACACCGACGAGGAACAGTCGGTTGACCCGCGCACCGGTCGGCGTGACGACGTAGTTCGGCGCGCGCTCCTCGTCGGACTCGGAGTACGAGAAGTCGGCGTCGTCGAACTCCGCGGCGAACAGTCGATGAGCGACCTCCCGGCGGCCGGGGCCGCTATCTCCGGATTCGCTCATGCGTCTGCCTCCTTGAGGAGCGTCTGCGCACGCGCCGCCGGGTCGTCGTCGGCCTCGGTAAAGGTCGAAGCGGTGAGGTTCGCGCCGTACTCGTCGACCGACAGCGACCCGCGGACGACGTACTCGCGGCCCACGATGCGGTCGCTGATGCGCTCGGCGACCACCTCTTTGTCCATCGCGTCGCGGGCGTGCTCGCGGGCGTCGTCGAGGTCACCACCGTACACCCTGGCAGTGAGTTCGTCGTCAAGCACCGCAGTGACGGTGTCGGTGCCGTCGTCGAGGATGGCCTTCGTCCGCAGATCGTCCTCGCCCTCGACAGCGCCGTGGGAGCGGCACTGGCCGTTCTGGATGACGCGGCCACACTCCGGACAGCGCTCGATGAGCCCGGAGCCGTCCCGCACCTCGATGACGTTGCCGGCCAGTTCCACGTCGAACAGGCCGCCGCTCTCGACGGCCTCGCGGATCGACAGCCGCGGAGCGTCTTCGGCCACCTCGACCGTGCGGTCCAGCGCGGTCACCGTCGAGAACTCCGAGACGTTCACGGACGGCGCGCCGCGGAACTCGCGGACGAACGTCTCTTCGAGGCGCACGGACGCCCCTTCCTCGATTTCGTCGTGGGGCTCCCAGTCGGTGAAGGGGAGCCGGCCGCTCTCGTCGCCGAGGACGCCGCTGAGAATCGTCGTCTCGCCGTCGCGGCCGTCGATGACCTTCTGCTCGCACTCCAGCACCTGCACCTCCACAGTGATGCCGCGGTCACCCGGTGCGAGGTCCTGCAGCGCGGCGCGGCCGCCGACCTCGTAGTCGATGTCGAGCGTCTCGTCGACGACTTCCGGGTCGGTGCTGTCGCCCAGATTGAGCTCCGGTTGGCCGTCCCACTCGCGGACGCCGGCGTTGCCGAGCCGGACCGTCTGGCCGGGCTGGAGGTCGGCCGAGAAGCCGTCCCAGGCCGTGTAGGATATCTTCCCCGTCTCGTCGGCGAGTTCGCCCTCGCGGATGACGTGCTGTTCCCCGTTGTACTGGATGGACCGGCGACCCGATGTGAGCACCACGGCGGTGACTGTCACGTTCGAGTCGTCGGTCGACACCTCGCTGATAGCCTTGCTCGACGGCGTGCCGTCGCCGCCCGAGCCGCCATCGCCGTACTTCCGTCTGAGGCTCTGCTTGGCCTCGTCCATCGGGACGGAGTAGTTCACGAGGTTCTCCAGGTCGCGTGTGACCTCCTCTTTGTCAACACCGAGGTCGGAGGCGAGCTCCTCGGCATGGTCTTCGAGAGACATCGACTGACGGTTCGACGGGAGCACTCAAAAGCGTTTTCGGCCAGCCGCGCGCGACACGCCCGTTCACACCTGGACAAAATCGCCCACAATTCTTATTTATGATACTGTAATCTCTCAGCATATGGGCGTTGACCGCGTTGGAACGTATCGAACGGCCAAAGAGTCCGCTATTGGAGATATTCGACCAGTCGAAGCGTGTGATATCGAATCTGATAATGAAGGCAGCCTACCGGGGGCCTGATTGTGGGCAGTATGTTCGGGTCGAAACCGTCTGAGGCCCACGTCATCTGGCGGAGCGGTCGGAACAACGACGGCAAGAAGAAGTTCGATTTCGAGTATCTGGAGCTGTGGGCCGCTCATTTCGGCGTCGACTTCGAGCAGTGGACCCGCGTCGACCACGACCGCGGCGACGAACCCCGCGAGCAGTTCGCCTGCGTGTTCCGCTGGTCGAAAAGCGGCGGGCAGGAACTCTCCGTCGGTGACGAGGAGTGGACGATGGGGTCCCAGCGCAAGCCCCGCACGTTCATCGAAATCGACGAGGAAGGGATGGTCAGACTCCGGGGCTGGACCACCGAAACAACGCTCGACGTCGAGGAACTCGTACTGAAAAAGACGGTTCTGAAGTTGAAAACCGCCGACGGTACGGTGAAGAAACTCGACGTTCGGAAGCTCTCGAAGCGCCCCGAAACAACGTCCTCCTGACTGTAACCCAAAAGCCGTTTGACGTGTCGCCGGCACGAACGAGTATGCACGTCGTCGTCAACGCCGCTATGAGTGTCGACGGGAAGCTCTCCTCCCGCCGCCGCGAACAGATCGCTATCTCCGGACCGGACGACTTCGACCGCGTCGACCAGCTCCGAGCCGACAGCGACGCCGTGATGGTCGGCGTCGGCACAGTTCTCGCCGACGACCCCTCACTGACCGTCGACGATCCTGACCGCCGCGCCGCCCGGGCTGAACGCGGCGACCCGCCGAATCCCGCTCGCGTCGTCGCCGACTCCAGAATCCGGACGCCGCCGGACGCCTCGGTCCTGGACGACAGTGCCCAGACCTACCTCCTCGTCAGCGAAGCCGCGCCGCCGGACTTCATCGAGGAGATGGAAGACGCCGGCGCGTACGTCATCGCTGCCGGTCAGGACCGGGTCGACCTCACGACGACGCTCGCGAAACTGGAGGGCGACGGTATCGACCAGCTCATGGTCGAAGGCGGCGGCGAACTCATCTTCGGCCTGTTAGACGAGGCGCTGGTCGACGAACTGTTCGTCTATATCGGCCCGAAAGTCATCGGCGGCCGGGACGCCCCGACGCTGGCCGACGGTGACGGCTTCATCGAGGACTTCCCGGAGCCGGAGCTGGCCGGCGTCGAACGGGTCGACGACGGCGTGGTGCTTCACTGGCAGTTATAGGAACTGTCGAGCGTCGAAATCAGTGGTCGTGGCCGGTCAGCTCGGCGAAGGACTGGCCGAAGCGCTCCTCGAACAGCTCGCTCGTCTCTTCCTCGAGCGCGACGATCTGCTCGTCCGGCTCGCCCTGGGCGTGGTGGACGGCGCTGTGAATCCGCTGGGTCATGCCGAACATCGCGATGTCGCCGACGACCTGCGGGTCCGTCTCGTCCGGCGACTCTCGGAGGATGTCCACGAGTTCGCTCGGGACTGTGAGTTCGTCGGTTTCCTCGCCATCGTCGATAGTCAGCGTGACAGTGTTGGTTGCCATGTCATCGACTCCGGGGGCTGTCCTAAAGGGTCTGTGGATGTGGGACTGACGGCGGGACTCAGTACCCCAAGTAGATCGCGAGTCCTTTCAGCACCCCATAGACGACGGCGACCGCAGCGCCGAGGTAGAGGGCCACTGTCTTGAGCAGCCCCCAGGGAATCAGCCCGCCGTTCTCGCCCACTGTGAGCGTTCCGGCTGTGGTGAATCCAACGGTGATTGTGAACTCGCCTGTCTGGTTCGCACGGTACCGGAACGCAATCTGGTCTGCGGTCCCACCTGCAAGGGTGACGTTGCGCTCCTCAACCGGAGTGCCGTCGACTGAGAGCGTGACGGATTGGCTCTCTGTTTCGTTGCCGTCGTTTCTGACGGTAGCGTTGACGGCCACTGCGCCACCGGGCGGTACCTGTGTCCGGTTCAGTTCGGCGCTCGTGACTCGGAAGCGGTCTCCCTGGCTACGTCCCCCGGTGGCTGTCGCAGTCGAGGTCACTGACTCTCCTTCTGTATCCGACGCTGCTTGTGTAGCCGCTGATTCGGTGGCGTCGGGAGACGAACTCTCTGTCCCACCCGAGCTAGGTGACGCCGTCGCCGCGGCAGTGTCGGTTTCCGAGGGGGTCTCTGTCTGCGTCTCGACAGCGGTCTCCGTTTCGGTCGCGGTGGCCGTTTCGGTCGCGGTGGCGGTTTCGGTCGGCGTCTCGGTTGGCGTCTCCGTTTCGGTCGGTGTGGGCGTCGGTGTGGCACCGCCAAACGTTCCGCCCGGGAAGGTAAGATCAAGCCGCTCGACCTCTCCCTGCGGGTCCGGATCAGTCTCCTCGGCCTCCGGGCCGTCGGCGCTATCGACGTGGAACGTGACCGTCGAATCGATGTCGCTGCTGACCCGTAGTTTGTCCGCGGTGGCCTCGGAACCGCCGTACTCGCCGGCAGTGTCGACGGTTATCGAGTCCTGAACTTCGCCGTTCGCCACAGCAACGATAGTCGTTCCCACAGGAGCCGGCGTTCCAGTGCTGGACTCAGCAGCCCCGTAGTACGCGTTCGGCGCGGCTGTCTGAGCAACCGAGAGTCCGACACTGGCTCCGGTGACAACTGCGAGTAACACGACCAGCGCGACGGCGACCCCTCGTCGTGGATTGAATCGTTGCGACCCGTGCGTCATAAGCAAGTCCAACAACGGCGGGTAACTGACTGGAGAGCTGCGCTCGTTTGCATCTCTAGTCGGTTAGCTCCCTTCGCTCGGGTTGTATCCGGCTTCCTCGACCGTTCGGATTTCCGTCCCGGAATCCACGTAGACGAAGTACCCATCGTACTCGCTGACATCCTTCGTGCCATCCGTGACTTCGGTAAACGCCGACGTGTCAGCGTCGCCGGATGGGTCCGTGAGGTCCACGCTCTCATCGCGGACGTACACCGTGACGTCGCTGCCGACATCGACGCCGTCCCCAAGGTCGTCGGTCACGTCGACCGACGACTCCGCGTTCAGGTCCGGCGTTGCGGAGACCAGATTGTACCCCTCGTGGAGGTACCGCGAGTGCAGCTGGCCGGTCTGGCTGTACGTGTACCCCACGCGTGCGCTCGAGGATTCACCGTAGACGTAGTATCCTTCCCCGGCCTCCTTCTCCGTCGGCGACACCCACTTCGAGTTATCGGCGGTTGGGTCGTACGTCGTCACGTCGCTGACGTTCTGGAAGACGACGTCCTCCGCGTCCATCGGGGTTCCTTCGACCTGATACCCCTCGTCCAGCCCGTTAGCCTCGTGGACGAGCGTGAGCGTATCGGTGTCTGACCCAGCGTCGGCTTGCGTGACTTCGACCGTGGTCTCCCCGGTCGCTGCGTCGTCCGCGATGTTCGTGGGATCGATCCGACCGTCGATAGCGCCATCGTTCACGTCGACAGTGTAGGTCGTACCGGCGATTTCGATGTCTGCAGTCTCGGTGGCTGCGCCGCCACTGGCGATGAGGTTCCCCTGTGCATCACGGACACCCGATGCCGTCACTCGTACCGATGTGTTCGAGTCTTCGACAACGCCGACGAACTCCTGATGGACCTGCAGACTGTCAACAGACGCGATTACGGTCTCAAGCGTCACCGAGTCCGTCGCGGTGTCCGTAGTACCGAAGCCATCGGTCGCAGTAAGCGTCAGCGAGACGTCGCCATCGCTCGCTGTCGGGTCCGATACCGTGAAGGAATCGTAGTACGTGTCACCGGAAGTGTGCGACAGGGTTAGCGATCCATCGCCGCCGAGGGACGACGCGTCGACGGTCACCGTATCGACACCAGCCTGGTTATCAGTCACCTTTGCAGAGACTTTGACTGTGTCTCCAACTTCGACGGTGTCGTCGCCGCCTTTTTCAGTGACTTTCACGTTCTCCAGTGTCGGCTTTGTCGTGTCAACCGTGTACTCGACCTGCAACGTGTTTCCGTCCGGCGTCGGCGGCCCTGCAGAGTACGACCGCGTCTGTCCGGCGGCGTCTGTCACGCGAACTGACGCAGTGTACGAGTCGTCATCACTGATGCCGTTGTCGCTCGTATTGTAACTCCAGTCCGACGTTCCGGAGACACTCAACCACTTTTCCGAAGTCTGCCACTTGGCGCCGTTGTAGTATTGCCCACCACTGTTCTGAATAGATATCTCGATAGTCTCAATGCTATTGTCGTCACCGGCAGTCCCGGTAATAGTCGGGGCACTGGTCAGACTTGCCCCATCGGATGGCGACTCGATGTTGGCTGTCGGATACTCGTTGTCGACAGTGAACGTGGTCGATGCCTCGGCGGATGTGAAGCCACTGCCCTCGTCGGCGGAAATTGTTGCCTCTCCGGCGTCAATTCCGTCCCCATTCACCTTTGTCAAATCTATCTTTACCGAGAAATCAGTGTTATCTACACTTTTTGTCACTGTGGCAATGTCGTCATCCACCGGGTCCTGAATGAGGAACGTAACCTTGTCCGAAGTATCGACGTTGCCCTCGACGGTTATCTGACCGTCCGGTGTAACGGGATCGTCTGTAACCGTGAAAGTCGAACTGTTGACCGCCGCGCTGACGCTAGCCGAGAACGTGACTGTTGTCGCAAACACTGCGATCAGTAACAGTATTGATAATCCGAGCGCCTGCGTTCGTGTTCGTGACGTGGAGCCTGTCATTTTTTATGTCTGTCAGTGCGGATCGCTGGTTGTTCTGCCCCGGGTCGCGCTGGATAGCCGCTTCAGCATACACACAGCTAGACCGGGTAGTGCGTGATTCGCTGGTATACCAGGCCGTGACCAATCGACCTGCCGACGACCGCCCACCGTTCGTACCGAGCCACTGACCTTCTTAGGTATATCTTCTGAGGTATCTGATTAATACCTTACCCCAATATTATCATTCTAAATAACCAAAACGAATTTGTAGCTCCGGTAACCGGTGGTGGCGAACTCGATATCTGTCGGCTGGCGGCGGGACCGAACCGATACTGTTGCGGTGGCTCCTTGCCTGTCAGGTATAAAAACTGACCGTCTATTGGCTGGTGGTTCGTCGCTGTAGGCGGTCGTCAGTCGTCGGCTTCCGCGGCAGCTTCGGCCTCCGCCTCTGCGGCGGCCTCGGCCTCTGATTCGAGGTATTCGTCGGCGTCGATGGCGGCTTTACAGCCCATCCCGGCGGCGGTGACGGCCTGCTGGTAGTGGTAGTCGACGACGTCGCCGGCACCGAATATACCATCAACGTCGGTGGCGGTCTGCCCGCCGCCTTTGCCTCCCTTCGCGACGATGTAGCCGGTGTCATCGAGTTCGACGCCGGTGTCTTCGAGGTAGCCGGTGTTGGGCGTGTGGCCGATGGCCATGAAGACAGCGCCCACGTCGAAGTCGAACGTCTCGGTGTCGGGGTCGTCGAGGTTCTCCGAGGGATACCCCTCGTCGTTCCGTGCAAGGGTGACGTGGTCGACGCCGTCCTCGGGGGAGCCGTGGACCTCCAGCAGTTCGGTGTTCCGCATGATCTCGATCTCGCCCTCGTCGACCTTCTTCTGGACGCGGTCGATCCAGTAGTCCTCGGCGCGGAACTCCTCGCGGCGGTGTGCGATGTAGACGGTGTCGGCGAACTTCGTGAGGAAGTGGGCCTCCTCCATGGCCGCGTCGCCGCCGCCGACGACGAGCATGTCCTCGCCGCGGAAGAACGCGCCGTCGCAGGTGGCACACGTCGAGACGCCGTAGCCCATCAGGTCGTCCTCGCCGGGGACGCCCAGCGTCCGGGCACTGGCCCCGGAGGCGGCGATGAAGGCGTCACAAGTGTACACGTCGCCGTTCGACAGTTCCACGCGGAACGGCCGCTCGCTGTCGTCGATGTCCGCGACGATGCCGTGTTCGAGTTCGGCCCCGAACCGCTGGGCCTGCTCTTTCATATTGTTGATGAGGTCCGGTCCGGAGAGCCCCTCGGGGAAGCCGGGGAAGTTCTCGACTTCGCTGGTCAGCGTGAGCTGCCCGCCCGGTTCGTCGCCTTCCAGAACGAGTGGGTCGTTGTTGCTTCTGGCGGCGTAGATGGCCGCTGTCAGTCCCGCTGCCCCGGTGCCAGCGACGATGAGTCGTCGGTGTTCGACGGATTCTGTCATTAGTCAAGCTAAACTACCGGCCCGTATTTAGCTTGTGTTGTCGTGCGCCGAACTCGAACCGGGACGACACGCTTAGGCCGCTGCCACCGTTCGCTGGGGGTATGGCCGCCGACATCGAAGAGAAGACCGACCGCTACGAGGGACTGCTCGCGGAGGCACTCGACGCGGCATCAGTCGCGCCCCCTGAAGGGACGCCGATGCACGACGCCGCCCTGGAGTGTGAGGAGATGGCGGCGTCGTATCTTGAGGACGGTCGCCACTTCAGGGACGACGACGATCTGGTGAACGCCCTGGCGTCGTTCTCGTACGGGCACGCGTGGCTGGACGCGGGCGCACGCATAGGCCTCTTCGACGTCCCGACCGAGGGGCACCTGTTCACTGTCTGAAACTATGGTCTAATTTGGGTCTCAGTTCGGTAATCGGTTAAGTGTCAACAGTCCTCCGAATCGCCTGGGTCACACCATGAAACAGACCAGACGCAGTCTCTTGCGGAGCATCGGTGCCGGAACAGCAGTCGCAGTCGGCGGCGTCGGTGCCGCGAGTGCCAAGCCGCCGAGAGAGGGCGATACGATTGTGAAGGTTGCCACGGAAGCTGATGGATTTAATGTGCTGGTTGCCGCAGTGCAGGAAGCAGGCCTCGCCGATACGCTTAGTGGGAACCGTCAACTGACAGTGTTTGGGCCGACTGACGACGCGTTCAACGAAGCGGGAATCACTGTCGACAACGTCGGCGAAGCTGACGATGAGTTCCTCGCTGATGTCCTCACATACCATGTCGCACCCGGTGAACGGGATGCCGCTTCTGTTCTTGATTCGGAAAAGATTCCAACGCTGAACGGAGCACTCATTGATGTCAACGCAGACGATCTAATGCTGAATGACGGGCAAGCTGAAATCATTCAGACGAACATTGGAGCGTCCAACGGCTTCATCCACGTCATCGACGGCGTCCTAATGCCATAGCGACATTTCGTCTGACTTCATTTTTTGAATCGCTGATTTCTCTGCAGTAGCAATGCTATCGATAACAAATCACCCAATCATACCATGGCCCCTTGCTGTAACAAAAAGACAAAGCTCCTCACGCTGCCGCTCAGCTGTTTGTATCCTTCCTGTGAAACGGTAGCAGAACTTCGGCCAGTGGATATACGTACGCCCGGAGAGTTGGGTCCGCTGATGGAGGGTGTCCTCTGGTACGTTCTCTCCGGGACCCGCGGGGGGCCAAACAGAGCCCGTATCCTCAAGGCCCTCAAGCGACGGCCCCGGAACGCCAACCAACTGGCGGAGGACCTCGACCTCGACTACAAGACCGTCCGGCACCACCTCGACGTGCTGTTGGACAACGGCGTCGTCGACAACACCGGCGGCGACTACGGCTCCGTCTACACGCTGACGGACAGGACCGAACAGTACTGGGACACCATCGAGGAAATCATCGCGGAGATCGAGTGACAATGGCTGAAATCGGGAAAGGAGTCTTACCACGAGCCGGCATAGGAGGGCACAGATGGCAGTCTGGATGACCGCGGCGAGTGTCGCTTCCGCGCTCAACGTCGTGGTCCTGCTCGTGCTACTGTCAGTCTGGACCCGGAACTACCTGGCAGTAGGCTCGAAACACGCCCTCGGACTGACCGTCTTCGGGTCACTGTTGCTCGCCGAGAACTGTCTGTCCGTCTACTACTACGTCCTTGACCCGGAGGTCGCCGTGCTGTTGCGAAGCGCCGCGCCTGTCGCCGGCCGCGCAATGACGTTTGTCGCGATACTGGAACTCGGAGGGCTGCTGTTTCTGGCGTGGATCTCGCTCGATTGAGCGGTCGCCGCGACATCCCACGAACGGGGGCTCTCGTCGCGCGGATGTATGCATCTGGAGCGTAATTGTAACCAAACTGTATCGACTGGTAACATCGTTTTTTATATCTCATCACTCCCCCACGATGTGCGGAACCACACGGTGACTCCTGCTGACCCGGTAACTCCGGGACTGAATCGGCGTTCCCAGCCTCTCCGGAGCGGCCGTATCGAGGCGAAGGCTGGTCGTTCGTCGGCGCATCGATGGAGTCAGACGGCGCCGCAATCCCCCATATATGCGTTGCGCACGAAGGGTGGCGACGACCACCAAGGTTATATAGGTGGATTTCTAGCCATGTCATCTCTTATCACGGCGCTGTCCGGCGATCTCGGCGGAAAATCGGCGAAAGATTTATATACTTTACGGACTAACTATAGGGTAAGACAGTTTCCCCAAACGGTCTTAAAATTTCTGCACCCGGCAGAACAGGACTCCCAATCATGAGTGAATCAACAACGCGGACAAGCACACGAGAACGAAACGAGCAGATAACCGAATCGACGGAGCAGGAGGACGTAGAGACCTGTCCCGAATGTAGCGGCAACGTCGTCACGGACACCGAACACGGCGAAACAGTCTGTGAGGACTGTGGACTGGTCGTCGAAGAGGACGAGATCGACCGCGGACCGGAATGGCGGGCGTTCAACTCCGCTGAGAAGGACCGCAAGTCCCGCGTCGGCGCGCCGACGACGAACATGATGCACGACAAGGGCCTCTCGACCAACATCGGCTGGCAGAACAAGGACGCCTACGGGCGTTCCCTCTCCAGCGAGCAGCGCCAGAAGATGCAGCGGCTCCGAACCTGGAACGAGCGGTTCCGGACTCGGGACTCCAAGGAGCGCAACCTCAAGCAGGCGCTTGGCGAAATCGACCGGATGGCCTCCGCACTGGGGCTTCCCCAGAACGTCCGCGAGACGGCCAGCGTCATCTACCGCCGCGCGCTCGGTGACGACCTGCTCCCGGGCCGGTCCATCGAGGGCGTCGCGACATCCGCACTGTACGCGGCCGCTCGCATGGCCGGGAACCCCCGCTCGCTCGACGAGATGGCCCGCGTCTCCCGAGTCGAGAAGATGGAACTCACACGGACCTACCGGTACATCGTCAGGGAACTCAGCCTCGAAGTCCAGCCGGCGGACCCGGAGCACTACCTCCCGCGGTTCATCTCCGACCTCGGACTCAGCGAGGAGACCCAGCGACAGGCCCGTGACCTCGTCGAGGGAGCCCGCCAGTCTGGGATGCTCTCCGGCAAGTCACCGGTCGGCATCGCCGCTGCGGCCGTCTACGCCGCCGCCCTGTTGACCAACGAGAAGGTCACCCAGAGCCAGGTCAGCGACGTGGCCGACATCTCCGAAGTGACCATCCGAAACCGCTACAAGGAACTCCTCGAAGCTGAAGACCTTCCGGCCTAACGCCCGATGAAGGCAGACCGGTGGGGAGACGCCAAGGCTTTTTATCATTGGCCATGTGTGTGAGTAACATACATGGAGGAAGCGTACGTGCGATTGCTCTGTCCTGAGTGTAAGAAAGACTGGGAGTCGACGCCGACAGACTTGCCGCGACACGACACGACGTTCCACTGCCCGAACTGTCACGCGAGCCATCGGCTCGCCGTTTTCACCCGTACGGAAAACGACTTGCAGACGCTGAAAGGTCTGCAGTAGCTACTCGCTCGTCGCCGAGCGTGCGCCACACGCTTCACAGCGGAGCAGCAGCGCGCCCTGTTCCCGTTCTAGCTGCGTGTCCGGCAGCCCACACTCCGAGCAGAGCACGAACTCGTCGACGTAATCGTCGATAGACGCCTCGATGCGGTCGGCGTCGAACTCGCCGGTCAGCCGCGCCCGGCCGCTCTCGTCGATGTGCCCGCTCGTCCCGAGGTCGTTCTGGAGGAACTTCATCACGTGGTCGTCCTCGCGTCCGAGTCGGGAACACGTCGACTGGAAGTTCTCGTACACGGTGACGTTGCCTTCCTGGCGGACCTCCGGGTCCGGGACCTCGAAGCGTTCGCTTGTGCCGTCGATCTCGGGTGTCTCTTCCATCGCCCGGTCAAGCATATCGTCGTATTCCATACTCATACGTCACGGAGCAGTCGACAAAAACTTTTCATACGGATTGCTGGATCGATTTACCGGTATGTGTCGATCCCGAGGTCGGCACTATCCGGAAGTAATCTACAACAATCCGTATCAGCCGGTGGTCGCCCGCTATCGCCAGGCTGTAAGTGTACAGGTTTCGTCCGCTACCATCGAGACCCAGGTGTCATCGTGGGCAATATCGGCGATGACGAACCGCTGCTGGCCGTCGACATCGTCGACAGCACACATCACATCAGACGCAGTTCCCGACCGACGGGTGGGACGTTCAACCTCGTAAGACACAATTGTTCATCTAGGATGTGCGGTAATGAATGTGTCGTACTCGTTTCGTCTTTTGATACTCTGAAACCCGGCCATTTATGCAACAAAACGACTTGTGTCTTCCTATTGCCGTTGTGAGTATCAAGGCCGATTCAACAATCGTCGATGCCAACGGCCGGAGACAGCCGCGCTGAATCGCCGCGAGCAGTCCCGGATATGTCAGGGAGCCAGCCGGTTCTTGCGCCCTTTCATCTCCCGCTCGTAGTAGTCGAAGGTCTTGGGACACCACTCCGAGGCCAGGTCGAGCATCTCCTCGGTCATCTCCCGGATTTCCCACTGTGCGTCCGCCGCGGCTCGCATGTCCGCGACGTGCATCAGCATCCGGGCGTTCATCGACATCACGATGTTCACCTTAGTGCCGATTGGCAGCACGAACCGAGCGTCTTCCGGCGGCATTCCCAGCTCAAGCAGTTCCTGGTACGATTCGACCGCCTGCTCGATGGTGTCTTTGAATATCTCCGCGCGTTCTTCGAACTCCTCGTCGGAGACGCTCGCTCTCTGTTGGTTCCGACCCACCCAGTCCGGGTCCGTCGCGGACGGCGGCGTCACGACCATCTCGCCCTCGCGGACGGCTTCGGGGTCGACATCGTCGAAGGAGACGTACCGCATCGACTGCACGTCGAAGGAGACGTGTCGGTGGCGGGTGATCTGGGCCATACAGGAGCGGGAGACGCCTTCGACGGCGAAGGTCGCCTGCGCGTGTTCGAAGGGGCCGAAGTGGCCGTGGTCGAGCAGATGCCCGATGAGCGTCTCTTTCTTGTCGTCAAGGGTGTCCCCGTCGACCTCAGCCATCGTCGCTTCCAGGGACTGGCTGCCGACGGAGGTGTCGCTGTAGTCGTTGCGTGCTGCCTTGCAGATGAGATCCTCGGGGTCGTCTGTCGCTTCGAGCAGCTTTACGTCCATATCGGGTGGGTGGTCCGGAGCGGCAAAATACTTCCTTACCGGACCGACACGATGTTCGGACCGCCTGTGGCTACGTGATCAGATGTCCTGCCAGTCGGTCGGTTCGCCGGCCAGTCCGAGCACGCGGGCCTCGCGGCCGCCGCCCTCGGCGTCGCGCACGTCGATCATCCCGTCGAACGCCTGCTTGATGACCTGTAGTGTCTGGTCGTCGTGGGCCCCCGAGTCGATGGTGAACACGCCGATGTAGCCCGCGGAGTCGAGCCGCGAGGACAGCACGTGACAGAACTTGAATACGGTCTTCTTGTCCGTGTAGGTCAGCATCGTCGACAGCGAGACGAGGGCCAGACGGCCCTGTTCGTTGCCGGCGTTGTGCAGTCCCTCCAGCGCCTTCGTGATGCCGATACCGATGCCGGTGAGATCACCGGGCGAAGAGACGTGGTGGGCGTGGGCGTTGCCGATTGCCGCTTCGTCTGTGCCACCTTCGCCGCGACAGTCGATGACACCGAGTTGGGAGTCGTCGAGGTCGGGCACGAGCGACCGGAACTCCTCGACGACACTGCCCGCGCCGTCACCCGTCGTCACGACAACTGCGCCGTTGCCCTTGCGCAGCCCATCGGCGAGCACATCGTACGCGAGTCGTTCCTTCCCGCTCATTGCCGGTCCGGAGATCAGGATGCTGGACCCTGGCCGGACCTCACTGAGCGCATCGAACTCTAGTACTGAGGTGAGATCATACATTGTTTGTCGCTCAGTTGTCTTCATCGTCGCTCAGTCCGCGAAGCGTTGCGATGAAATCGGAGTCGTCTTCGATGCCACCGAGTGTCTCCGAGAGGTCGTCTCGCATCTCCGCGACTCTCTGGCTCAGTTCGTCGTACTGGTCACTCTCCGCCAGCTCTGCGCTCGATTTCGTCGCTTCGAGCGTCGCCTGCTTCTCGACGAGCGCGTAGTACTCCTGCAGCAGGGAGTCGTACTCGGAGCGGTCGAGCAGATTGTCGACCGTCTCGTGGAGCTGTTCGCTCCGGATCGGCTTTGAGAGGTATGCGTCAAAGCCCATCTCCAGAATGTCGAAGTCCGGCTCGACGGCGGTGACCATCGCCACCCGACAGCCCAGGTCCCGCTCGCGAATGCGCTCCAGCACTTCGTCCCCGGAGAGGCCGGGCATCATCCGGTCGAGCAATACGACGTCGACATCCGCGTCCAGTTGCTCCAGGCCCTCGTCGCCGTTCTGTGCCATGCGGACCTCGTACTCCTGTTGCAGCCACAGTTTGTACGTCTCGGCAACATCTGGTTCGTCTTCGACGATAAGCACCACAGGTAGGTCCGAATCTGACATAATGTTCTACTATCCCTCGTTTGCATATCCACGTACATAGCCCTGTGGGTGCGTGATTGCGGCCGGTGACAGAACGATACCCACATCCGGGACGACGGCCAATGGGCGGGTAATGATTCGAAATCTCGCCCGTGGGCAACAGGCCTTCACGAGCAACGTGTTCCTCGTCACCGGGGACCGAACCGTTCTGGTCGACGTCGGCAACGAGTTCGACGTGGTGTCGGCTGTCGAAGAACACGCCGACGATATCGACGCTGTCGCCGTCACTCACACCCACTACGACCACGTCGAGAACCTCGACAGTGTCGTCGACGCCTTCGACGTGCCGGTGTACGGCTACGACACGGACCAAGACGGCGTCGAGCACGCTATCGCTGACGACGAGACGATACAGCTGGGCGACCACGGCTACCGGGCGCTGCACACGCCCGGCCACAAGAACGACCACCTCTGCTTTTACTCGGCGGACGCCGGCGTCCTGTTCGCCGGCGACCTCGTGTTCGCCAACGGGAGCTTCGGCCGGACCGACCTCGAAGAGGGCGACCGTGACCTGCTCGTCGACAGTATCCAGCGGGTCCTGTCGGTTGTCGACGAGGACCTACAGGAGATGCACACCGGCCACGGACCGAGCGTCACCGACGCGCCGTACCAGGACATCGAACTGGCCCTGCAGGCCGCGAAGTTCTGAGAGCACGGCTGAGCGATAGTTTTAGTCGAACGCACAGGCCAGCAGCGCGTCGTAGGCGTGGTCGTACGCGTCGGCGACAGCCGCCGGGTCGTTGCGCTGCTCGCTGTCGAGCGCGGGCAGGCGCACCGCGGCGACCTGCTCGATGAGGTCGACGACGTTTGGCACCCGCTCCTCCAGTTGGCCGTCGCCGGGGCCGCCGGTGGCGATCTGACAGGCCTTGCTGTACCGGTCGCCGTCGTAGATGCGCGCTCGGCCCGGTTCGACGACGGCCACGGCGTCCGGTTCGATGCCCGACAGCGGCCGGGCCACGTCGCCGTAGGACTCGACGACCGCCCGGTCCGTCGATGCGATGTCCGCGGCGAGCGACTCCAGCGCTTCGACGTGCATCACCCGCATCAGGTCGTTGAAATCGGCGACTGAGGTGACCCGTGGCGCGTTAGCAAGTGGGAGTCGCTCGCCGACAGAGTCGGGCAGGTCGACGGTCCCGTTTACGACGTACTCGACGCCCGTTTCGGAACTCGGGCGGCCGACCCGGTCGACGACGAACTGCTGGTTGTCCTTGCCGAGCAGCCCCGTCTCGGCCCCCGGCGAGGGATGCCACAGGCGGTGAATCGGGTTGAGTTCTTCCGGGGCGACATCGCTCGGTGACGCGGCCGCGAGGCGCTTCGCGTCCTTGCCGTACAGCCGCCCCTCGTTCGTTGCGCTCTGGTAGTCATCGTGATCGAACCAGTAGTTGTTGCCCGCCCTGGGCTTGAACCCCTGGGCGCTGGTCCGCTCCAGCAGGCCGACGCTGAACGTGGTCTTGCCCGCGTCGACCCGGTCACTGCCGGCGACGAGGAGCTTCATGACTCGGCGAGGCCATACAGCCCGACTACGTCGTCGTCCTGCGGGTCGGCTATCACGAGGTCGTCCTGGTTGAAGATCATCCACGGGATCGCCCAGTCGATGAACACCGACTCGTTGGCCTCGCTGAGTTCGGCGTCCGCCGGGAGGCCTTGGAGGAGGCGGGCGATTTCCGGGATGGTGTACAGTTTGTCGGGGTCGAGAATGTCCGCGGGCTCGTGGAGTTCGAACGACAGTATCTCGTCGAACTCCTGCTTGTCGACAGGCATACCCGCCGGTATGCCGAGCGAGTGGGTAAATCCCTCGAACTGGGCGGAACCCATTTACTTGCTGGGCTGGATTATAACCCAATGGCCACGCTGCTCGTCGGCTACGCCTTTCTCCTGCTTGTCGTGGCCGTCGTCATCGGGGCGCTGTCGGTGTACGCGTGGGGTCGACGCGACTACACCGGCGGGACCGCGCTCTCGGTTCTGCTCGCCGGGCTCGTGATCTGGACCACCTCTGTCGCGGTCGGTATCCTCACTCGCGGCAGTGAACTGGCTCTGGTCTGGGCCCACACCGTCTTCGTTGGCGTGGTTATCTCCGTCGGTGGCCTGTTGGTGTTCGCGCTGGCCTACACTGGGAAGGAACGGTTCCTCGGACCACGGACGTACGCACTCCTGACTATCGAGCCTGTGGTGTTCTTTACTGTGCTTCTCGCCGGCCCTGATGGCCTGATATACCGCGTCACCGGCCCCGCGGATGTTGGCATGTACGGCTGGAATATGGCTCTCGGCCCGGTGTTCTGGGGCCATCTGGTTTACTCGTACGCGCTCATCGCGGTTTCGAGTGTCCTCATTATCCATTACGCGCTCGTCTCCGGCAGTCTATATAGGAAACAGGTGTACGCCGTCTTGCTCTCCGTCTTCCTCCCGTGGTTCGGCAGCGTCGTCAGCACCTTCGCAGACACCGAGATCGCCTTCACTCCCTTGCTGGTCGGAGGGACCGGGATCGTCCTCTCGTGGGCATTTTTCAAAGGGCGGCTGCTGGATATCTCGCCGGTCGCTTACCGAGAGGTCGTCGAATCGCTCAACAGCGCCGTGTTCGTCGTCGATACGGACGATACGATAATCGAGGCCAACGACGTCGGCCGGCAACTGCTCGGAGACGAAACTATCGTCGGGCAGTCCGTCGACGACGCGCTCGACACGTCGCCGGAGCTACTCGAAAAGTACCGCGGTCTGAACGACGATGCCGAGGAAACGCAGGCCATCATCGAGCAGAACGACCGGTTTTTCGACGTCCAGCTCACCCCGCTGTATGACTCCCGCGACGCGCTGGTCGGACGCGTGTTTCTCGTCCACGAAATCACCGAGCAAAAAGAGCGCGAGCGGGAGCTCGAACGCCGGAACCAGCAGCTCGACCAGTTCGCCGCTGTCCTCTCGCACGACTTGCGGAACCCGCTGAACGTGGCCTCGGGCCGACTGGCGCTGGCACGAGAGCGGAACGATCCCGAAGAGTTCGACCGTTTCGAAGCGGCCCACGACCGGATGAGTAGCCTTATCGACGAGGTGCTCGCTTTCGCCCGCGACGAGAAGACGACCGACCGGGTCGAGCTACAGCTTTCGGCGCTGGCGAAGGCGGCCTGGGGCCACGTCGACACCGGAGGGGCGACCTTGCGAATCGCCGGCGATAGGGAGATCACCGGCGACCGCGACCAGCTCCTCCAGCTGTTCGAGAACGTGTTTCGGAACAGCGTAGAACATGGCTCCACGGGCAGTCGGCCGGGGACCGACGACAGCGTGGAACACGGCGGTGCGGGGGTAACGATACGCGTCGACGCCACCCCGGACGGGTTCACGATCAGCGACGACGGCCCCGGCGTGCCGCCCGAGGAACGAGAAGAGGTATTCACGCACGGCGTTACCAGTTCCGAGTCGGGAACCGGCCTCGGACTGGCCATCGTCCAGCACGTCGTCGAGTCCCACGGGTGGGACGTCGAGATGACGGAAAGCCGGTCCGGCGGCGCGAAACTCGTTATTTCCGGGCTCGAAACGAGGCCGACACAGTTGTCTGAGACGCCGTCCTGAGCAGTCGACAGTATAAGGCCCGTTCGGCTGTGAACTGCGGTATGGCTGCCGACGATCACATTGGAGCGTTGCTCGCCCGGCTGTCCCGCCCACAGAAACTCGCCCTCGTTCGCGGCGCGACCGACCCGGAGGGCACAGCGACGGGGTATCTGCCGGGCGTCGAGGAGGCCGGGATTCCGCCGTTTCGTCTCGTCGACGGGCCGCTGGGTATCCGCGCCGAGGGCCAGCGTGCCACCGCTTTTCCGTCGTCGATTGCAACCGCGGCGACGTTCGACCCCGACCTGGCTCGGCGACAGGGGGCAGCGATGGGCCGCGAGGCGACGGCGCTCGGCCAGGACGCGCTGCTCGCACCCGGCGTGAACATCATTCGGGTTCCACACTGCGGTCGCAATTTCGAATATCTCTCCGAGGACCCCGTCCACGCCGGCGCTGTCGGGGCCGGCCTTATCGACGGCATTCAGTCCGCGGATGTCGTCGCCACAGTGAAACACTTCGTCGCTAACAACCAGGAGACACACCGCACGACCGTCAGCGCCGAGGTGGACGAGCCGACGCTCCGAGAGCTGTATCTCCCACCGTTCCGTTCGGCCGTCGATGCCGGAGCTGGGTCGGTGATGACGGCGTACAACCGCGTCAACGGCATCCATATGAGCGACCACGAGCGCCTCGTCGGCGACGTGCTCAAAGGCGAGTGGGGGTTCGACGGCTACGTCGTCTCGGACTGGTACGGACTGGAGAGTACCGTCGGTGCGGCGAACGCGGGACTGGACTTAGAGATGCCCGGCGTGGCAGCCCCCGGAGCGGCGGAAGCCGCCGACAGCGAAACCGAGGGCGGCGACGCGGCCTTCGAATGGCCCGACGGCATCCCGGACGCGACGCGAGCGGGCCTGTTCGGCGACCCGCTCGCCGACGCCATCGACAGTGGCGAGGTTCCGGCCGACCGACTGGACGACATGGTCCGCCGGATTCTCGGCCAGATGGACCGATTCGGGCGGCTGGACAGCGATCAGACCGCCGCCGAAGGCGGTGAAACCGACGACGACACCGGCGAACTCGACAGCCAGCGGCACCGAGACATCGCCGCGGACGTGGCGGCCCGCGGGACCGTGCTGCTCGACAACGACGGCGTCCTGCCCCTGAATGACGGGGCGGACGTGGTTGTCATCGGGCCGAACATCGACGAGCCGAAACTGGGCGGGGGCGGCTCCTCCGAGACGACACCGATCCACTCGGTTACCCCGGTCGAAGGGATAGAATCTCGCGCCGAGGGAGCAGTCACGACAGCGTTCGGCGTGCCGCAGATCGAGTCCGTCTCGCTGTTCGACCTCCTGCCGTTCGTCGGCGAAGACGAGGAAGCCGACGGTCCGGCTGAGGACACCGCCGACCGGGACCAGTCGCTTGATGACGCCGCCGAAGCGGCCGCGGCCGCCGATGTCGCCGTGGTGTTCGTTCGCGATGCGACGACGGAGGCGCGGGATCGCGAATCACTGGCACTGCCAGGCCAGCAAGACGAACTCGTTTCGGCCGTCGCCGCGGCCAACGAGAACACCGTAGTCGTCATCAGGTCCGGCGGCCCCGTCGAACTTCCGTGGCGCGAGGACGTGGCCGCAGTCCTCGAACAGTGGTATCCCGGCCAGGCGGACGGCGACGCGGCGGCCGCCGTCCTCTACGGCGACCGCGACCCGAGCGGCCGGCTCCCGGTCACCTTCGCCTCAGAAAGCGAGTACCCGACCGTTGGGGACGAACGCCGCTACCCCGGCGTCGACGATGAAGTCTACTACGATGAGGGCGTGTTCGTCGGCTACCGGCACTTCGACGACGCGGACGTGGACCCGACCTACCCGTTCGGCCACGGCCACTCGTACGCGACGTTCGAATACGGCGATGCCGAAACCACAGGCGAGCAGACAGTCACAGTCCCCGTCGAGAACGTCGACAACAGGCCGGGCCGAGAGGTCGTCCAGGCCTACGTCCGACCGCCGTCCGTGGCTGGCGTCGACCGCCCGGCACGCGAACTCGCCGGGTTCGAGGCCGTGCAGTTGGACGCCGGCGAGCGCCAGACGGTGGAACTGGCGCTGGACGATCTGGCGTTCTCACGGTACGACCCAGAGGACGGCTGGACGGTCGATACCGGAACGTACACCGTCGAAATCGGCCGGTCGTCGCGAGACGTTCGGACGACTGCGACAGTCGACCGCTAGCGCGTCTGCCCCTCTATCGACTGAAACACCGATTCGTCGGCTAAGACGTGTCTGCAGCGGAAAATCCGCGGCCGGGGATTTCAAGCCCCCTGAATACATATAGCCAGTTATGAGTCAAACGCTCGAAACCATGGAGCCGAATCCAGTGTGGGTCGAAGACGCCTACACCGACACTGTCGACGTTCTCACACGCTACGCTGACGAGTTCGAGTACAAAATCTGGGGCGGCGACTGGTGCAAGGACTGCCGGGCCCAGCTCCCCGACTTCGGGGCGGCCCTGAAAGCCGCCAATATTCCGGACGCCCAGATTCACCACTACCCCGTGGAGAAGGAAGACGACGGCTCGAAGACCGGACCACAGGTCGAGGAGTACGACATCGAACTCATCCCGACGGTCGTCGTCGAGCACGACGGGGAAGAGATCGCCCGGTTCGTCGAAGAAGAGCCGGTCCCTATCGCCGTGTCTCTCGCTGACCAGATCGAAGACGCGATGGCGTGAGGCTACTCCCCGTCGTCGGTCGCTGCACCCCATTCTAACGCCGTACCGAGGTCGTGTTTTGGCGGCGAACAGGCGAAGTTCCGGCAGGCGTACACCGTCGGCTCGTCGTCGACCTGCTCGCGGCCGGCCCAGATCGGCGGTGACTCGTCCAGTTCGAGCGTGTCGAGCCACTGCTCGAAGTCGGTATCGTCGGCCGGTCGGTGGGCGAGCAGGCGGCGCGGGACGTACCGCTCGGCGAGGGTCTCCGTCCACTCGCTCGGGTAGTCCGACTGGTCGCCGACCAGCGTCAGTTCCAGCGCGCCCTGCTCGTAGGTGTCCGTCGCCAGCGTGAGCGAGGCGTGCTGGAGCGGGTTCGAGGAGACGCGGTCGGCGTGGGTGCGGATGACCCGCTCTGCGACCGTCTCGAAGCGGTCATCGTCGCTGAAATGGGACAGCGACAGCAGGAGGTCGACGGCGACGCCGGTGCTGGAGGGCGTCGACTGGTCGGTCAGTTCCTGGGGTCGCGCGACCAGCGATTCGCCGCCGGTCGGCGTGAAAAAGAGCGTCCCCTCGTCGTCGTCCCAGAACGCCTCCGTGATGGCCTGGCCGAGGTTCATCGCGAACGCGAGATGTTCCACGTCGCCGGTCGCCTCGAACAGCGTCAGCGCGCCGCGGCCGAGGAACGCGTAGTCCTCCAGGTAGCCGTCGATGGCCACGTCGCCGTCCTTGTACCGGCGGTTGAGCCGGTTTTCGTCTTCGTCCCAGAGGTGTTCCCGGACGAACGAGAGGGCGTCGGCGGCCACGTCGGCGTAGGCGTCATCGAGGACAATCGCGCCCTCGGCGAGCGCCCGAATCATCAGACCGTTCCAGCCGGCCAGGATCTTCTCGTCGCGGGCCGGCCGCGGCCGCTCTTTGCGGGCCTCGAACGTCTCGTTCAGGGCCCGCTGGAGGCTCGCCGTGATGTCGTCCTCGCTTCGCTCGTACTCCTCAGCCAGCACCGGCACCGGCTTCCGGACGGCAAGCACCGTCGCGCCCTCAAAGTTACCTCGCTCGGTGACGCCGTAGTAGTCACAGAACACCTCGGCATCCGTCTCGTTGTCGACGGCATCGTGGACCTGCTCGGGTGTCCAGACGTAGAACAGCCCCTCCTCAGTTTCACCGCCGGGGTCGTCTCGCGGGCTGTCCCCGCTCGACTGTTCCGAGTCGCCCTGCGAATCGCTATGTGGCGCACTCTCGGCGTCCAGGGTGCTGAAAAAGCCCCCGTCGGGGTGCTGGAGTTCGCGCTGGACGAACTCGAAGGTCTCCCGGACGACCGAGGCGTACCGCTCAGAACCGATGGCCTGATAGCCGGCGAGGAACGCCCGCGGAATCTCGGCGTTGTCGTACAGCATCTTCTCGAAGTGCGGGACGGCCCACTGCTGGTCTGTCGCGTAGCGGTGGAAGCCCCCGCCGACGTGGTCGTACAATCCCCGGTCTGCCATCACGTCCAGCGTCTCCTCGACGACGTTCAGGTAGTCTTCCTGGCCGCCATCAGCATGGGCTCGTAACAGCGCGTGCAGCCGTCCGTTCTGGGGGAACTTCGGTCCGCCGGAGCCCCAGCCGCCGTCCTGCCGGTCCGCGCCACGGTGGGCGATAGTTCCGGCGGTCTGAATGATGTCTTCGGCGGGGTCTTCGGGGTCGGCCGGCGTCGCTTCGAGGTCGCTCTCGATGGCCTCGGTCCACTGCTGGGCGCGGTTCTCCATCTCCTCGCGCTGTTCGGGGTCCGACCAAGAGTCAGCGAGCCGCTGGAGCAAGTCGCCGAACCCGGGTTGGCCGCGCTTCTCCTCTGGCGGGAAGTACGTCCCGACGTAGAACGGCTCGCCCTCCGGCGTGAGCCAGGCCGACAGCGGCCAGCCTCCGCCGCCGGTCACCTGCTGGCAGATGCTCATGTACACCGAATCGAGGTCCGGGCGTTCCTCGCGGTCGACCTTTATCGGGACGAAGTGCTCGTTGAGTTGCTCGGCGATGGCCTCGTTCTCGAAGCTCTCCTCCTCCATGACGTGACACCAGTGACACGCCGCGTAGCCGATAGAGAGGAAGATGGGTACGTCCCGTTCCTTGGCGGCCTCCAGGGCTGTCTCGTCCCAGGGCTGCCAGTTGACGGGGTTGTCCGCGTGCTGGCGGAGATACGGGCTTTCCGCCTCGTCGAGGCGATTTCGGGCTGTGGGGTCCGTGGCATCGCTCATACCTCTGGCTGGGAGCGCCGCGGTGAAAAGGAACGCGACGCCGGCAGCGACGCCTCACTCGCTAGCCAGTCGAATTCCACGTGCGATGACGTATATGAGGACGACACCAGCCCCGACGGCGATGATAAAATCACCGAGCAGGGCCAGTAATGCACCCAGTGCAGAGTTCTCCGCGCCGAAGAACGCGAGGGCATAGAGAGGGAGGCTCCCAGCGACGAACACGCCGATGAGTTTCCCGAGCGGAACGACCTCCGAGATCATCTGGGCTGTGTTTATGTCTCCTGTGGCGGGGTCGATGACGGGGCGGGACGAGGGCATGCACCTGTGCGTCACGAGGTCGGGCAAAGTAGCTCCCGGTCTCGGTCCGGCGGACCGTACGCGGTAGCGCTTCCGATATCGAAACGACCGTCGCAGTCAGCGAAAACCGGCGAAAAGACAATACTTACGTGAGAGCCCATCCGGCCTTCGGGTATGTCAGAGACAGTGCTGCTCGTGGGTGGCGGCGGCCGGGAACACGCGATTGCGCGCTCGCTCGCGGACTCGCCGGGGGAACTGTACGCCTGTGCCGGCAACCGGAACCCGGGCATCGTCGCCCTCGCCGACGGCTTCGAGGCACTCGACACGACCAACCCGAAGGCCGTGACGACCTACGCCCGGGAGGTCGACGCCACGCTGGCGGTCATCGGACCCGAGGCGGCACTCGCCGCTGGGGTCGCCGACGCGCTGGACGACGCCGGCATCTACACCTTCGGACCACAGGAGCAGGAGGCCCGCATCGAGACTGACAAGGCGTTCCAGCGGCGGTTCATGCGCGAACACGACATCCCCGGCTGTCCGGACTTCGAGACGTTCGAGGACATGGACGCCGCCTGCGAATACATCGACGAGTACGACGGCGACCTCGCGGTCAAGCCCGCCGGTCTCACCGGCGGCAAGGGCGTCCGGGTCATCGGCGATCAGTGTACCGCCGAGGAGGCCAAGGAGTACCTCCGGCGCTCCGACTACGACCGCGTCGTCCTTGAGGAGCGCCTCGTCGGCGAGGAGTTCACCGTCCAGGCGTTCGTCGCCAACGGCCAACTGCGCGTCACGCCGGCGGTGCAGGACCACAAGCGCGCCTACGAGGGCGACGAGGGGCCGAACACCGGCGGGATGGGGAGCTACTCCGACGCCAGCCTCCACCTGCCGTTCATGGACGAGGACGACTACATGGACGCCGTCGACGTGCTCCGGGCGACCGTCGACGCGCTCGACGGCTACAAGGGCGTCCTCTACGGGCAGTTCATGCTCACCGAGACCGGGCCGCGGGTCGTGGAGTTCAACGCCCGCTTCGGCGACCCCGAGGCCATGAACACGCTGCCGGTACTCAACACGGACTTCCTCGACGTACTGACTGCCGCCCGAGACGACGAACCCCTGCCACAGCTCTCGTTCCGTCCGATGGCGACGGTCTGCAAGTACGCCGTCCCGGACGGCTACCCGACCGATCCCGACGCCGGTGCGAAGGTGACCATTGACGACGACGTCATCGCAGAAGTCGTTCGGGATCACCGTGACCAGTCCGGCGACGACGCGGAGACGGCCCCGGAGGCGCTGCTGTACTACGCCAGCGTTGACGACCGCGAGGACGGCATCTACACGACCACGTCCCGCTCCTACGCCGTCGTCGGCCTGGCCGACACAATCGGGGATGCGGAGGCCATCGCCGAGGCGTCGCTCCAGCGGGCCGGCACCGAAGGGCTGCGCGTTCGCCACGATATCGGCAAATCGGACCTCGTCCAGCAGCGGATCGACCACATGAACGACATCCGCGGCGGCGCGGACTGAGCGCGTGGTGGCAGCGTCAGCGGCCACGCGATGGCAACTCTCCGGGCGGTGAGCCCCGATGGCGCTGACCACTGTCGACGTGCGGTCGTCGCTGAGCGTTCTCGGTTCGATTTTGCGGTGGTTGGCCGTTCCGCTGGCGATTCCTGTTCTGGTCGCCGTCATCTACGGGGAGTCACCGGTCCCGTATCTGGCCACGATAGCGATTACGCTGGGCGTCGGCACGGCGCTCGCTCGCCTCCAGCGCGACCGCATCGACGACCGCGAGGCGTTTCTGATTGTTTCGCTGACGTGGCTGTCCATCGCTGTCGTCGGCGCGATACCCCTGTACATCGAAGGGACGGGCGTGTTCGCTAGCCCGATCAACGCCCTGTTCGAGGGGATGAGCGGCATCACCACCACGGGTGCGACGGTTATCCGGGACTTCGATGCCCACTCACAGGCGCTGCTGATGTGGCGGCAGGTCCTCCAGTGGCTCGGCGGGCTCGGTGTCCTCTTGCTTGCGACGGCCGTACTCTCGCGGCTCTCGGTCGCCGGCGCACAGCTCATGGAGACCGAGACGCGGACGGAAAACGTCACGAAGCTCACCCCCGGTATCGGGGACACCGCGCGCATCCTCGGCCTGCTGTATCTGGGGCTGACAGCCGCTGCAGCGGCGATTCTGTTTGTCATGGGAGCGAGCGGGCTCGCGCCGGAGATGACCCTTTTCGACGCAATCGCCCATGCCTTCACGGCTATCGCGACGGCCGGCTTCTCCCCGCGGGCCGAGAGCGTCGGCGCGTTCTCGCCGGCCGTCCAGTGGGCGGTGACACTGTTCATGATCGTCGGCGCGACGAACTTCGTCCTGCTGTACGCACTGATCCGGGGCGATACCGACCGACTGCGCGACAGCGAGGAGTTCCACTTCTACCTGGGAATTCTCGTGGTCGGCACCCTGCTCATCGGAGGCCTGCTCGTGCTTGATCAGGGATTCACTGGCGGTGTCGGGGCGACAGTTCGCCACGCCGTCTTCCAGACCGCCGCCATCGTCACGACGACGGGCTACGCCTCGACGGATTTCAACACCTGGTCGGCCGGCGCGAAGAACGTCCTCTTCGTGATGATGTTCATCGGCGGGATGGCCGGGAGCACCACCTGCTCTGTCAAGACGCTGCGCTGGCTCATCGTGACCAAGTCGTTCTGGCGGGACCTGAACGTCGCGGCTTACCGCGGGAGCGTCCGGCCGGTCCGACTGGGTTCGGATATCGTCGACGAGGAGACTGTCCGTGACGTGTACGCCTACACGCTGGTCGCGCTGGTGTTCTTCATACTCGGGACCGTCCTGCTCGTGGCCGATGGCGAGCGAGCGGGCGCACCGATAACCGAGTTCGAGGCGCTCAGTGCCGCCGCGTCGATGTTCTTCAACATCGGGCCGGCCTTCGGACAGGCCGGCCCCTTCGGGACCTACGAGGGCTTCGCCCGGTCGAGCAAGGTGCTGATGATACTCCTGATGTGGGTCGGCCGCATCGAAATCGTTCCCGTGCTGGTGTTGTTGACGCCGACCTTCTGGACGCGGTGACCGCCGGCGAGCCGACGGGTTTGATTACCGCGGCCCCGTACACGACGGACGTGAGTGGTCCACGACACGACGGCCTGACCCAGCACCCGACGCCCGGCCCGCACAACTCCCTGTTCCCGTGGCCGGACGCCAAACACCCGCTCCGGGTGATGGTTAACTACGTCGTCATTCTCGTCTGTCGCATTTCGCCGAGCCTCCGGCTGAAGAACTGGTTGCTGTCCCGGCTCGGCGTCACCGTCGGCGACGGCGTCGCCTGGGGCCTGGAGTCGACGCCAGACGTGTTCTGGCCGGAACTCATCACCGTCGAGGACCACGCCATCATCGGTTACGACGCGACGCTGCTGTGCCACGAGTTCCTGCAGGACGAGTACCGCACCGGCGAGGTCGTCGTCGGGGAGCGGGCGATGATCGGTGCGGGCGCAATCGTCCTTCCCGGCGTCGAAATCGGCGCGGGCGCACAGGTCGCCGCGAACTCGCTCGTGGCTGACGACGTGCCGCCAGAGACGACCGTCGCCGGCGTCCCGGCCGAACCGTTCGGCTCGGACGAAGCGGCGACCGAAGGGACGTAACTCCGCTTAGCTTCGGATACGGACGATACCCGCGTTGAATACGCGCTTGTTCGGGATGATGTACTCCTCGCCGTCGCTCTCGATACGCGTCACGAGTATATCCACCTCCTGAACGATACCGCTCTGATCGCCGATGACGACCTCGTCCCCGATACTGTAGGGTTCTGTCAGAAGGAGGTAGATGCCGGCGGCGGCCGCCTGCAGGATGTCCTTCAGCGCGAGGCCACAGATGAACACCAGCCCGAACGCGTATGCTCCGAGGAGAATGAGCAGAGCAAGGGTCTCAACGCCCAGTTGCCCGAGCGCGATGAGCACTGCCAGATAGAAGATGCTGTACTTGACGAGTTCGGGGAGGACCGTCGCCTCGGGCATTTTGACGCTGCGCAGTCGCTCGGAGACGACGAGCTTGGCCTTATCGCCCGCGATGAGGCCGATGATGACGGCGAACAGGGCGATAAACAGGTCGGGCAGGAACGAGGTGAAGCGAGCCCAGTACAGCTCCGGGTCGGTCAGTTGCGCGATGTTGAGGACGGCGGTGACCGTCGTGATGTAGATAAACAGCGCCGCAAGGTTCGAGACGATGCCGACGGTCGATGTTCCGAGTCCCCTCGCCGTTCGTTCGAATGGTGTGCCCTCCACTGCCTCGGGCACACCGAGTTCGCGCATGAACCGCCGGGACGAGCGCCAGACGAGGTAGCCGAGAACGATGCCCACAGCCAGTACCACGAGCGAAAAGACGAACGTCCCCTGTGGCGAGAACACTCGCCGGATGACCGTCGCCCAGTCGAAACCAAACTGCATCCTCAGTACTCCTCGGGATCGATTTCGAGGACCAACTCCCCGCCTTTGAACGCCCGTACGAGCCCATCGCTTTCCGAGAGAACGATAGCCGTCGCCATGGTGTCACGGGTGATTGCGCCGGCTGCCATGTGCCGAGCGCCGAGCCCCTTGGGGATGTCGACCCCCTCCGCGGAGGGTTCGAGGTACCGGTACGCGGAGACGATCTTCCCGGCGTCGGAGATGACGAACGCGCCGTCGAGCCGCGAGAACTCCTTGAGCATCACGTTCACGATAGGGTCGCCCACGTGGACGTGGGATTTCTCGAAGGGATTGTACGACAGCGGCCGGGACTTGTTCATCACCTTGCCGGCGTCGCCGACGACGAACAGGGCGCCGACGGGCTTGCCTTTCTGGCCTTTCTTCCCCAGTTCGATGGCGACCTCGAAGACGTCGCGGACGACGCTCGCGTCCGCCCTGGAGTTGACGAACATGTCGTACACGCCGGAGGGGGAGAAGTCGTTGGTCTGGACCCGAACGAGCGTGTTCTCGGCTCCGTCCAGCACTTCGGTCACGCAGAGCACCTCGTCGCCCTCGTCGACGATGCCTTGCTCCAGCGCGCCCTCGATCCCGAAGCGGAGGCGGCCTTCGAGGTCGGTGAAATCAATCGGTAGTTCGACGAACGGCTCCGCATCGAGGGTGTTCTCCGGGCCGACGACGACAATCTCCTCGTCGACTTCGTCGAACTCCTCGAAAAACGACGCGTTCGGGGAAAACAGGAACACGGCGTCGACGTCTGCGACCAGGTCTCCGAGCAGGTCGCGCAACTCGTTCATTAACAGAACGACGCTGTCAGCCGAAAAAAAGGTTGCGGGCAGTCAGCCACACGTCCGACGGCGGGCCGCCGCGTCAGATATCCTTCGAAGGCACTTCCAGCAGACGGTCGAACGCGCCGCTCTCCCCGTGACAGTGACAGTACGTGCCGACGGTGTTGTATTCCGTGAGGCCGTCGTGGTCGCCGTCGATGCCGTCGCCGCGGACCATGTCGAAGGCGAACGACGCGTCGCCGCCGAGGGTCGCAGCGGAGTAGTGGAACTCGTGTCCGCGCCGGTGCTCTCCGGACGCGGCCGCAACCGTGTCCGACTGCGCCTCTAGCTCCACGTGGTCGAGCGCCTGATACCGGTCCTGCATCTCGATTTCTGCCGGAAGGACGCCCGCCATCTCGTAGGTGTCCCCGTCGGTCGTCGTCAGCGACTCCGACAGCGCCATCAGGCCGCCGCACTCGCCGTAGACCGGGACGCCGTCGGCGGCACGACGGGCTATCTCGTCGAGTGTGCCGCCGGTTTCGAGCGACTCTCCGTGGAGTTCCGGATAGCCGCCGGGCAGATATACCGCGTCGGCGTTGGGCACCGGATCACCGGCGACCGGCGAGAACGGCTCGACGGCCGCCTCGGACCGGAGCCGTTCGAGCACCGAGGGGTAGGTGAAACAGAAGGCGCTGTCCTGCGCGACGGCGATTCGGTGGTCGGCCGCCACGCCGTCGCTGTCGTTTCCCTGAGGCGCGACTTCCGGCGGCTCCCGCGCCACGTCGACCATCCGTTCGACATCGATAGTCTCCGCCGCCGTCGAGAGCGCGTCACGGTCGAGCCCGGCCTCCGAGCCCATGTGCAGCCCGAGATGGCGGTCGGGGATCTCCAGGTCCGACATCGGCGGAATCCGGCCGAAGTAGGTAAGATCCTCGGGGAGGGCGTCCTTGATGCCGTCTGCGTGTCGGCCGCCATGGGCGCGCTGTGCGAGGATGCCGGCCACATCGATGTCGACACCGATGCGGTCGGCGTACTGCGCGAACCCGAGCGCTGTCGCGGCGACGCTCTCCATGCCGGCCTTTGCGTCCACCACCAGAACGACCGGGAGGTCAAGCCCCTCGGCGACCGCTGCCGTCGACGTCTTGCTCCCGTCGTAGAGGCCCATGACACCCTCCACGACGCAGATATCGCCCGCGCCGCGCCAGTAGGTCCGGCGCATTCCGTCCTCGCCTGCGAGCCAGGGGTCGAGCGTCCGCGAAGGCGTGTCGACGAGCGCCTCGTGGTGGCTCGGGTCGATGAAATCCGGGCCAGCCTTGGCCGGTTGGGGCTGATATCCGGCGTTTTCGAGCGCTGTCAGGGTCGCCAGCGTGGCAACGGTCTTGCCGACGCCGGAGCTCGTACCGGCGAGGACGACCCCCTCCATTGTCACGGCCCCTCCTCGGCCGTCGCTGTGGGCTCGTCGCCGATCAGGTCGTCGTAGATGGTCGCGAAGCGGTCCCGAACCTCTGCCATCGGGATGCCGGCGCGGTCGGCGAGCGCTAGCGCACCGCCCATGCCGACCCCCTCCTTGGCCTCGCCGGCGACGAACCGCTCCATCGCGACGTGGTCGCTCCGGTCGAAGCCGGGGTCTGTCACCGTCAGGTCGAGGTCGAGTCGGTCAGCCGACGCCCGCACGTCGGCACTCTCGTCGTCGGCCACGTAGCTCGTCGTCGCCAGTCCGAGCGGTCCCTCGTAGCCGCCATGGCGGACCAGTGCAGCGACGGCGACGCACTGACTGCCGCCGGCAAGCGTTACGGCGGTGTCGCTCTCGACGGCCCCCGCTGTGAGTCCGGCGAGCGTTGCCAGGACGGGGTCGCCCATCCGGCGGACCGCTCGCTTCGGTTCGTTTGCGGCGTCGCCCGGTGACAACGAACTGGCCTGGAGTCCCTCGGCGACCAGTTCCGCCTTCCGTTCTGTGGGGTTCTCCGGAAGCGACGAGGAGACCATCCCGTCCTCGCCCAGCGCACGAAGGACACCGAGCGCCGTCGTCGTCCCGCCGGGAATGCTCTCGCCCAGATACAGTTCGTCGGCCGGGAGCGCGTGGCCGAGTTGTCGGGCGGCCGCGAACGCCCCGTGGGCCGTCGACACCGGGTCCTGCTCCGCGATGTCTTTTCCCGGGTGTGCGCCGACGGAGACTGTTGGGGCCCCCGTTTTCTCGGCCAGGCCGCCGTCGACAACTGTGACGTCAAATCCCAGTACGTCCCGGACGGCTCGTGTCACCAGCGCCGGCGTCGGACAGCCGCTTGGACTGACCGGTGTCACGTCCGTTCGAACTGGCGTACCGTAGGTCACTAACTCCGCGTCGGCCGCGGGCGTTACCGACATTAGTTCGGGATCGGCTCCGGCGGCGCTGATCCCCGCCCGACCCGCGGTCTCCGTGGTTCCTGCGACGAGTGCGAAGCGTGTTCTGCCACCGGATGAGGTCATTGTGCTTGTATTACCACAAGTTGACTTTAATACCTTGGTGCCAGGGCGGCGTATGATTTATGCCGCACGCCCGCGGTTCCCCGAACATGGACGATTTCGACGAACTCCTCTCGTCGTTGACGCCACGCGAGGACAACGAGGCTATCGCTTCCTATCAGAACACGACGGCCGTGGCCTGTCCGTCCTGCGAGGAACCGTTCGACGATATGGTCGTCTGCAAGCAGGAGTTCACCTCACTGAATCTCGATTTCGAGATGGACCTCTGTACGACGATCAACGACGGGAACGTCGTGCTGTTTACCCACAAGTAACTGTCCGGAACTGGGACACGTCGCCGTTGTTTCTCCGATTGCTCTCTGCGCCAGTAGCGTGGAATCCGCTGCTGGTGCTCTACCGAAAAATCAAATATGATAATCGCAGCGGTGATTTTTTATGTAGCTCCCCCCGTTTGTTCTGATAGGCACCGTACTGGTGCCGCACCACCCCCACCCCCCACCCCCCACATTCCTTACCTTTCCACTTCCTGTGAGGCGTCGGCTCCCACATCGACGCCTTTCACTGCCGCATCACCCACAGTCAAATCCAACTCCCGGAGTTACCGGGGGTCCGGGGCAGCGAACCGTCAGACACGTCCGACTGGTGTGTCACCACTGAAACCAACTGCAATCGCTATCAGCGAAACGCAAAAAATGGAAGGGGCGGGAGTCGAACCACGCGGAGCCCTTTGCGGGGTAACCACCAACCGATTCTGGCATGTTGGTCGGTAGCGCTCTACCACTGAGCCACCCTTCCAAGCTATCAGTAATACGTTCCTGACAACCAAGTAAGTGATGATTGAGATACGAGCGCATATCCCCGCCTTCCCGTGAGTGACGGGTGTTCCGACACCTGTCGGAACCGAGGAGCGAACAGGCCGGGGTTGAGCGGACACCAGAGTATGACAGTCTCCCGTTCTATTGCATTACCGGGTTTCCCACGATTTTACTTCCACTCTGGATGGCGAGGATATATGTCGATCACAACTGAAATGCGGAGTACAGCGACGATGACCGAACTCACGAAGACACTCGAATTGAAGCTTGTGGACCCGACCGTCCACAAGCGGCAGAAGCTTCGTGAGACACGCAACGCCTACCAAAAGGCGCTTCAGACCGCGTTTGCCGCTGGTTGTGACACACAGTCAGCAGCCAACGACATCGTTGTCGAGTACGACCTGAGCGGCTACGCAAAAAACGCCCTCAAGCAGTACGTCCCGCAACTCCACACCAGCTACTACGCTGACGAACTGCACGACGACCACCCGGTACGGTTCACCAACGAGGGACTGCAACTCGACCACCAGCCACAGAACGCTATCGAGTGGTACGTCAAAATCCCGCACCACGAAGATTACCACCTCTGGATTCCGGCACGCGCCAATCCCGAACAGCGAGATTGGCTCGAAGCGCTGTACGCAGACGACGCCGAGATGGGTGAGAGCCGGCTGTTCAAACGGGACGGAACGTGGTATCTCCACGTCACCGCCACCCGCAACGTGGCGGACGAATCTGCGGCATCCGCTGATAAGCGAACGCCGATAGGTGTGGACGTTGGAGAAGCGAGTCTCGTCACGGTGTGTCACCGCGACGGCTCTGGTTCTCCGGTTCGCCCCAAACTGTGGGCCGACGACGGCAAGGCCGTTCGTCGGCTCCGCAAAACCTACTTCACCGCCACGAGACGCCTTCAGAAGCGCGGCAGTGAGCGAATTGCAGAATCCTACGGTGACGCACTGTGGGACCAGATTGACGATGTGTTCCACCGTGTGACCCGCGAGGTCGTGGAGTACGCCGAGTCCGTAGAGGACCCAGTACTGGTGCTGGAAAACTTGACATACATCCGTGAAAACATGGACTACGGCGAGTACATGAACCGGCGGTTGCATGGATGGGGCTTTGCCAAGCTCCACGCGCAGATTCGCTACAAAGCCGCCGAGAAGGGGATTCCCGTCGAGACGGTGACTCCCCGGAACACGTCGAAGGCGTGCCATGCCTGCGGTGAACACGGCTACCGGCCACGACAGGCGACGTTCCGATGCTCGAACGACGACTGCTGGCTCGGTGAGTACCAAGCCGATGTGAACGGGGCGATAAACATTGCAGACCGCTACCGTAGTGGAGAGAGTCACCGCCGAAGCGACCGGAATTCCCGGCAGAAGGCTGGTGACGATGACTCGGCTACGGATGGGGCCTCTTTGACCGGGCCACAAGACAGCCAAGCCGATGCTGAAACCCAGCAGACGACGCTTTGAACGTATGCGTCTTGAAACCAACAGGCCGCTTCGCTCGGCCTGAAATCCCGTGGTGGGATTCCTCCGCGTTTACGCGGAGGAGGAGATCAATCCGGGTGTTTCCGCACCCAGCACTCCCGGCATCGAACTGCGGGGTAGTCGACCGCCGGACGTCCCGGACCGGTAGCGATGCCGGAAGCAGGCGCGACTGTTGCCTTCAGGGCTCTCTCCTTTCGAATCCACAACAACTTATTTCGGACTGGCCGGCGACAACTGCGGACGTGAGCTACACGAAAGTCAACTACACCGACGTCGAATCGGTCGCCGATGCGATGCACTTCCTCCGGGACCCCCTGGACTGTGAGCAGGTCGGCGTCACTGTGCTGGACTGTGACGCCGGCTGGACCGGCAAACCGCACGACCACGCCGACGAGGGTCACGAGGAGGTGTACGTCCTCGTCGAGGGAACAGCGACTGTCGAGGTTGACGGCGAAGACGTGGCCCTCGCTGCGGGCGATGCGATCAGGCTCCCGCCGGAGGCGGAGCGAACGATTCACAACGGCGATACCGAGAGTACGTTCGTCCTCGTCGGCGCACCCTGATACGCGCAGAAACAGAGACGGCAGGCGGTGTGCAGGTCGTCAGTACGACCGGACCTTCGGTTCGTAGGTCTCTTCGTCGCCTTCGAGGATGACCGGCTTGTAGTACAGCTCCGGCTGTCCTTCGTTCCAGGCCAGCATCGTGTGCTTGATCCACTCGTCGTCCTTGCGCTCCTGGTGCTCCGCGCGCCAGTGTGCGCCGCGGAACTCCTCGCGTGCGAGCGCGCCCAGCGTGATGGCCTCGGCCACGTCGAGGATGTTACGGGTCTCGATGGTGTGGATGAGGTCCGTGTTGTAGGTCCGGGATGGATCTTCGACGGCGACGTTCTCGTACTCCTTGCGCGCCGCCCGGAGGTCCCGAAGGGCCTTCTTCAGGCCGTCTTCTTTGCGGAACACGTTGACGTTCTCGGTCATCGTCTCCTGGACGTCCGCGCGGACTTCGGCGTGGTTGATGCCGTCGGACTCGATGAGGTCCTCGACGCGCTGGCGTTCCTGCTCGACGGTACTTTCGAGGACTGCCTTCGGCTCGACGGCCGCCCCGTCAGCGGCAACGTCGTCGCTGCTGGCATCGATTGCGCCGGGTTCGACCGGCGGCTCCACGTCGCCGGGCTCGCTCTTGGCGGAGGGGCCGGTCTGGATTTCGGCGGTCTTCATGTCCTTCCCGGCGGCGTGGTGGCCGGCGCGGGCCCCGAACACGAGCAGTTCCGGCAGGGCGTTGCCCCCGAGCCGGTTCGCACCGTGCAGCGAGACACACGCGGTCTCGCCGGCCGCGTAGAGGCCGTCGATGCACGTCTCGCCGTTCTCGTCGCACTCGATGCCGCCCATAGCGTAGTGCTGGCCGGGCTTGACCGGCATCGGTTCGTCGAGGCCGTCGACGCCCTCGAAGTCTTCCGCGAGGTGGAGGATGTTCTCGAGCCGGTCGAGAATGCGCTCCTCTCCGAGGTGGCGCATGTCGAGGTCGACGTACTCGTCCTCGACGCCGCGGCCCTCGTTGACTTCAGTCAGTTCGGCACGGGCGACCACGTCGCGGGAGGCCAGTTCTCCCTCGTTGTTTGCGTAGCCGTGCTCGAACATGAACCGCTCCTCGTCGTCGTTGTAGAGGATGCCACCCTCACCACGGACCCCCTCGGAGATGAGGACGCCTGTCGATGGTAGCGTGGTCGGGTGGAACTGGATCATCTCCATGTCCTCCATGGGGACGCCGGCGCGGTAGGCCATCGCACAGCCGTCGCCGGTGTTGGCGACGGCGTTCGTGGTGTGGTCGAAGGCCTGCCCCAGGCCGCCGGTTGCGAGAATCACGCCGTTGTTGGCCCGGAAGCCCTGAATTTCGCCGGACTTGATATCGTAGGCGACACAGCCGTGACAGACGCGGTCCTCGGGGTCATCGTGGTCGGTGACCGCCAGCTGGGTCACGTACCACTCGTCGTACACCTCGATGCCGCGCTTGACCGCCTGCTCGTACATCGTGTGCAGCAGGTGGTGACCGGTCTCGGCACCCGCATACGTCGTCCGCGGATAAGAGAGGCCACCGAACGGTCGCTGTGAGACGCGGCCGTCGTCCTCGCGGGAGAAGGGCATCCCCCAGTGTTCGAGCTGGATGACCTCTTCCGGGGCGTCCTTGGCGAAGGTGTCGATGGCAGGGGCGTCGCCGAGGTAGTCAGACCCCTTCATCGTGTCGTAGGCGTGAAGGTCCCAGGAGTCCCCTTCCTGGAGTGCGGCGTTGATTCCCCCCTCCGCGGCACCTGTGTGGCTCCGAACCGGATGGAGCTTGGTCACGAGGGCCACATCTGCACCCTCTTCGTCCGCTGCAATAGCCGCCCTGAGGCCAGCGCCACCCGCGCCGACCACGATGACATCGTGTTCGTACATTGTGAGAGTGTCTCTTGGCGTGGTTTCGGCTTAGGATTAGCCAAACTTAAGCCTCCCTGTTGCGCTACTGCGGGCGACGCCACTGGTGGACTGCATCCCGTTCCTGCCATCGAGAAGTATTGTTAGGGAGAAAGTATTTTTGTCCTATCCGATGGAATTATATCACGTGCTGTGAATACTTAGAAAGCAACTACTGATACCAGACACTGCAGATGGTATCCCTACGGGCGACGACCCGTTTCAAATCTGATGCCAGACCAGTATCTCACGTCAACTGATGACTTCGAAGCGGTGCTAGCCGAAGCACCCTCAGTACTGACAGTCACTGATAATAACCTGTCAATACAGTTTGTCAGCCCGGCTATCGAACGCGTGCTGGGGTACGATGTGGACTCTCTCGTCGGCACGAACTGGCTGGACCTCGTTCACCCAGAGGATGCGGACCGTGTCCTCGCCACGCTCACGGGCGAACGAGAGGACAACGGGACTGAGTACCGATTCCGGAACGCTGACGGCGACTGGGTCTGGCTCGAAACCATCGTCTCCCTGGACACCGAGACGGACCGTGATTGCCGGGTGTTCACGTCACGCGATGTCAGCGACCGGCCGCGCTTCGAGGCCCGGTTCCACCAGTTCGTCGCACACACCTCCGATGTGCTCACTGTCTTTGACACGCAGGGCAATGTCGAGTACATCAGTCCGTCCGTCGAACGGGTCCTCGGCTACGATCAGGACGAAATGCAGGACTCCGACCTCTTCGAGTACGTCCATCCGGACGACCTCTCGAACGCGCTTGAGGAGTTCGGTCGGATGATAGACGAACCGGAGTACATTGCCGTCATCGAACACCGGTACCGTCACGCCGATGGCAACTGGATCTGGGCGGAGTCCCGCGGCCAGCAGGTCGAGAGCGGCCCGCTGGAAGACCACGTCGTCGTGACGACCCGCGATATCTCCGAGCAGAAACAGCGCGAGCAGGAACTCAGGCGACAGAACCAGCGCCTCGAACGGTTCTCGGACGCAATTAGTCACGACCTACGGAACCCGCTGGATGTCCTCGACGGCTCGCTCGAACTCGCGCGTGAGACGGGCGACGAGGCGCACTTCGAGCGCGCCGAGCGGAGCATCGACCGGATGTACACGCTTATCGACGACCTGCTCATGCTCGCCAAACAGGGTGTCGACCCGGAGGAGATCGAAACAGTCGACCTCGGGTCCCTCTCACAGCGGGCCTGGTCGATGGTCGACACAGAGGACGCGACGCTGGAAACCGACGCCGACGACAGCATCAAAGCCGACGAAGGTGCATTGCTAGAACTGCTGGAAAACCTCTTCCGGAACGCTATCGAACACGGTGGCGACGACGTGACCGTCACTGTCGGGACGGAGTCGTGGGGGTTCTACGTCAAGGACGACGGGGCGGGCTTCCATGACGATACTGCGGACCTGTTCAAACCCGGCTACTCGACGGCCGATGAGGGAACCGGGTTCGGGCTCTGCATCGTCGAACAGATCGTCGACGCACACAACTGGGAGGTCATCGCGACTGACAGCGAGAGCGGCGGTGCGCGGTTCGAGTTCATCTGTCGCGATAGCTGAGTGCGCTTTTGCGTTCGACGGCTGTGGTCGCCGCCCAAACCCATTTCACCCGGTTCGCTGTAGCTATACGGAACATGAAACTCTGCATCTTCGGCGCTGGCGGTATCGGCGGCTATCTCGGCGCACGACTCGCTGACGCGGGCCACGAAGTCCACCTCATCGCCCGGGGAGCGCACCTGGCCGCGTTACAATCCGATGGACTCCGGGTCGAGAGCATCCACGGCGATACGGCCGTCGACCTCCCCGCGACCGACGATCCGGCCGAGGTCGGCCCCTGCGATGCCGTTCTGCTCTGCGTGAAAGCGAACGATACGCGTGCGGCCGCCGCGGACATGGCCCCGCTGCTCCGCGATGGAACCGCCGTCGTCTCCTTCCAGAACGGCGTCGACAACGAGGCGTGGCTGGCGGAGTCGATAGCCGAGTCCCACGTCGTCGGCGGCGTGGCCTACATCTTCTCGACCATCAAGGAGCCCGGCGTCGTCGAACACACCGGCGGGCCGGCCCGGTTCGTCTACGGCGAACTCGACGGCCAGCGAACGAAGCGAATCGAGACGCTGGACGACGCGCTCTCGGCGAGTGAGGGCGTCGACGCGGTGCTCGCCGACGATATCCGCGTCGAACTCTGGCGGAAGTTCGCCTTCATCTGCGCCCAGGCGGGGATGACGGCGACGACCAGGCGGCCGGTCGGCGATGTCCGGGAAAACGAGGCGTCCTGGGAGATGTACCGCCGGCTCATCGAGGAAGTGTGTGCTGTCGGCCGGGCGGAGGGCGTCGACCTACCCGACGATACGGTTTCGGAGTGGCTCGACTTCGCCGCGGACCTCGACCCGGGGATGTACTCCTCGCTCCACTACGACCTGACTCACGACAAGCCCATGGAACTGGACGCACTCAACGGCTCAGTGGTCCGCCACGCCGACGACGTTGGCGTCGAGGCCCCGATGAACGAGGCCGTGACCGCAATTCTGTCGCCGTGGGCCGACGGGGGCGGTTGACTGGGCGAGTGGGCCGCCGGTTTGATTCCCACTCGCTGTGAGGACCTGGCGTATATTACGGTCGCTGTGGTTATACGACTCGAATCACATTCACTGTCACCGTCGGACTCTGAACGCGAACCGGAAAACTAGCCAGTCGAACCGCGTTACCAGAACTTCAGGTTGTTCTTGACCGCTTCCCGCTTCAGTTCCTGGATGTGCTCGGTCAGCGGGATGTCCTTCGGACACACTTCGGTACAGGAGAACTGGGTCTGGCAGCGCCAGACGCCGTGTTCCTGTTCGATAATGCGAAGGCGTTCCTGCTTGCGGTCCTCGCCCTCGCGATTGTCCATCGCAAACCGATAGGCCTTGTTGATGGCGGCGGGGCCGAGGTACTCGTTGTCGCCGGCGGCGATGTTACACGAGGACATGCACGCGCCACACCAGATACACCGCGTGGACATCTTGACCTTCTCGCGGTTCTCCCGGGTCTGGCGCTGCTCTTCGAGTTTGTCGTCCGGGGTCTCGTCGGCGTCGAAGTACGGTTCGACGGCTTCCATCTGGTCGTAGAAGTGCTCCATGTCGACGACGAGGTCCTTCACCACTTCCTGGTGGGGCAGCGGCTCGATTCGGATGGGGTCCTCGAGCTCGGATATCTGCGTCTTACAGCCGAGGCGCTGTCTCCCGTTGACGAACAGCGCGTCCGACCCACAGACGGCCTGCCGACAGGAGTGTCGGAAGGTCAGTGAGGAGTCGTAGTGGTCCCGTGCGTAGATGAGGGCATCGAGGATGGTCATCCCTTTGTGGAACGGGACGCGGAAGTCGTCGAAGCGTGGTTCCTGCTTCCCCTCGATTTCGGGGTCGTAGCGGAACACTTTCAGCGTGATCGTGTCTTCGTCGTCGAGCGTCTCCTCTTCGACTTCCCGCTGGGCCTGCTCCTGTGCCTGTCGTTCGTCTCGCTGTGCGCGCCGACGGTCGCCCGGGGATTCGACCTCGGGCTCTGTCTCTTCGTCGGCTTCCGTCTCGGTTTCCTGTTGTTCGATTTGCGTACTCATAGTTTAGACGAGGGTCGTCATGGCCAGCGACACACGGGTCCCCTGCACGACGAGCAGGAGGCCAGCGATGCCAAGCATGTATTTGACTGCGTTCTTCCGTGAGCCGGTGAGCCCCTGGTTGACCAGCGCGTTGTACACGCCGTTGACGCCGTGGAACGTCGCGGTGACGAGGAACAGCCACATCGTCGCGAAGTAGCTGACCTGGCTCATCCGGGCCTGCGTGCCCAGGAACGTGATGTCCGAGGCGTGGTTCACGAAGTGCAACAGCATGAAGTGGAACGCGAGCACGCCGATGAGGAACACCGCTGTTAGCCGCTGGAACAGCCAGCGACGACCGCCACGGTCAAAGGAGGAGTAGTGCTGCGCCATTAGGCTAGTTTCCCCCCGAGGAAGGTCGGCACGCTTGCGATGACGATCGCGCCCGTCAGTAGGAGCGACGCGTAGAAGCTCTTGTCCTGCGATTCCAGACCCACGCCGAGGTCAACCATCAGCAGCCGAATCCCGTTGAGGATGTGGAAGACTGCGACGGCAAGCAGACCGACTTCGAGGAACCGGACGATCAGCAGCGATTCGAGGCCGCTGAGCGTACTGGTGTAGAGGTCGCTGCCTGCCTGCGCGCTCGCCGGGTCGACGCCGACAGAAGTGCTCAGCACCGCGATGTGGGTGAACAGGTAGCCCACGAGTACCCAGCCGGTGAACTTGTGGAATATCCAGGCCCACATCCCGGCCGTGAACTCCCGCCACCGTCCGAAATCCTCGACGGTGCCGCGATTGTAAGACTGACTCATACACAGGGGGGTTAGTCCGGGGACAGATAGTAGTTTCTACAGCGGACGCGTATCGCCGGAATCCTGCCCGAAGACGTTCGTCAATTGACTACTCCGTCGTTACCAATCGTCGTCGTCCGGCCGCCGGTTCCACTCGATAGCCCGCTGTGTCCGGTCATCGAGGCGGACTAGGTGACAGAGCGGGTTGCCGGGGTACACCAGCGGGTTCTCGAGGATGCCGACCAGCAGGCCGGTAAACGGCGCACGCATCAGCGTGTTCTCCGTCTTGAACGGGTTGGTGATCGTACAGATCACGTCGTCCTCGTACACCAGGTCGCCGCGGTCGTAGTGCATATCCACCAGGCCGCCCGAGTCCGCACGGATCCAGGTCTTCTCGCCCGTGTCGTCGATGACTGTCCGCCAGCCCGGCCACTGGACGGTGTCGGAGTTCCGGAGGCCGAACTCCGCGAGCACCGACCGAACACTCTCCAAGGCCGAGTCGATGAGCGGCCGCTGGAACCGGTGCGCCTCGCCCATCTCTATCGTGATCGTCGGGACGCCCGAATCGCTCAGCTCACGCCGGAGCGATCCCGACGGACCTTCCGAAGAGATGATGACGTTCGAGGCGAAGGCGTTCGCGACCCGCGCAACCTCGGGGTCGTCCATGTCCGCCCGGACGTGGAGCATGTTCGTTCGCCCGCGCGTGGACGTGTGGAAATCGAGGCCCACGTCACACGGGGCCAGGAAGTTCCGGAAAATCTCGTGGGCCATCCGTTTCGCGCTCGTCGATTCGGGGTCGCCCGGGAACGAGCGGTTCAGGTCCCGGTCGTAGATCGGTAGGTACCGCTCTTGAGCGAGGAAGGCCGGGACGTTCAGCACCGGCAGACAGATCAGCGTCCCCGCCAGCCCCTCGTGGTCCCACTCGTGGGCCACCTCTCGAACGACTTCGATGCCGTTGAGTTCGTCGCCGTGTGCCGCTGCGGTGAGAAACACCGTCGGACCGGGCCGCTCCCCGTTGACGATGGTAACCGGCATCCGGACGGCGTCCCCCAGGTACGTCTCGCTGACCGTGTAGCGAACGTTGCGGGTCTCTCCCGGCGCAACGATCCCCCCATCGTAGGTGAACGGCTCGACCTCGTCCATGCCATCACAACGAGAGGCGCCGGCTAAAACCCCTCCGGCAAAGCGGCCCCGCGGTCGGATCGTCTCGCATGCCATATCCGTACATCTATACTGTGGCCGACAGAAGGCGACAGCATGAGCGACCAGGATATCACAGTTGGCGTTCTCAGCCTCCACTCCAGCAAGGAGTCGAAGGCCATCCTGAACGCAGTCGACGAGATGGGCTACGACACGGAGTGGCTCCGCAACGAAAACACCGCGATCAGCGTTGCTGACGGCGAGATGACACTCGAACCCAGTGTCGACGTGGTCGCGAACCGTCTGCTGCTCTCCAGCAACGAACATCCCGCGGAAGGGATCGGGCTCGGGATGACTATCAGTCGGCTCGCACCGACGTTGAACGAACCGATGGCGGCGACGACGGCACTGCACAAGTTCGCCAGCGCTGCTGCACTGGCCGACGCCGGGGTCCCGGTCCCAGACGCGCTGCTCGCGCTGTCGAGCGACCTGCTGAACGAGGAACGGGATCGCTTCGGTGACCGCGCGGTGTACAAGACGGCTATCGGGACCCACGGCGGCGGGACGTGGATGGTCGATCTGGAAAACCAGGTCAACGCCCAGGTCGGCGGCCGCTACGCGTTCTTACAGGAGTACATGGAACACGACGAGCAGCGCCATCACGACCTCCGCGTCTACGTCGTCGGCGACCGGATCGTCGGCGCGATGAACCGCTACGCGCCCGAAGGCGAGTGGCGGACGAACGTTGCACTGGGCGGTGATGTCGAGGATATGACGGGCGAACTCCCCGAGCGGGTCAGGGAAATCGCGCTCGATTCGGTCGACGCTATCGGCCTGGACTACGCCGGCGTCGATATCGTCCAGAGCGACGACGGCTACTACGTGCTCGAAGTGAACCCCACCGCCGGGTTCCGCGGACTGTTCAAAGCCAGCGGCGTCAGCCCCGCCCCCTACATCGCCAAACTCGCCATCGAGCGGGCCGGCGGGAGCGTCGACGAGGAAACCGTCGAGCGGCTCTCCGACCGACTCGACGATTCCAAGCCCGCGTGTACGCCGAAGAAGCCACAGCCGAAAGCACAGGAGAACGTCGTCGTCGGCTACATCGAGGAGGTCGTGGTCACCGGAACGCAGGGGACCAAGTCCGTCCTCGCGAAGTCAGACACCGGCGCGACCCGGACCAGCATCGACGCCAAACTCGCCGCGGAAATCGGGACAGGACCGATTCTCGACATCGTGAAGATCAAGTCCGGGAGCCTCAAGTCCGGCCGCTCGCGTCCGGTCGTCGACCTCGTCGTCGGCGTCGGCGGGACCCAGCATACTGTCACCGCCAGCGTCGAAGACCGCGGGCACATGGACTACCCGCTCCTGCTGGGACGGGATATCCTCAAACACTACCAGGTCGACGTGAACCGCCGCGCGGACGACGAGTCAGAAGTGGACACCGAGGAAGAGGAACAGAGCGAGGAGTAGCGACGCTCCAGTGCCGGCTCAGTCTTCGTTCACTTCCGCGACGCTCTCGGCGATATCTTCGCTGGCCCGCCACAGATACAGGCTCGCGTAACTCCGATACGGCGACCAGCGCTCGGCGTACTCCCGCATCTCCGCGCGGCTGTACCCGCCGCCGACGACGGCCTCGAATCCCTTGCGGATACCGAGGTCGCCGACCGGGAACACGTCTTCGCGGCCGAAGGCGAACAGGAGTTGCATGTGTAGAATATAATAAAAACTATTTTCAAACATTAGGCCTAATAGTGAGTCATGGCACACATCGGTGTCTCGGTCAATGACGAAACGAAAGACGAGTGGGAGAATTACATTGAACAAACCGATTATGGGTCTATGAGTGAGCTAATACGTGCCTCTGTTCGCAAAGAGATTCAGCAAGAAGGTGGTGACAGTGGTATCCCGAGAGAGTTGGAAAAAGAACTGAATGGAGTTGCTGAAACACAAAACACCCTTCAGGACCAGATGGCTGAATTGGTCAACGAGTTTGAAAATGTTAGTGACGTTATGACTGAATCTCAATACTCTGAAGAAATAATCGAATTGGCCCACGATTTGGCTGAAGACATAGAAGAAAAACATCCAGATGAATTCTCAAGCCTTGCCCAAGATGCAGAGATGGGGTATGCCAAACTTGCCAGAGAGCACCTTGGGGACGAGAGTGAGGCATACAAAATACCACAAGCATTCCAGTATCTTGAAGAAAATCTCAGTTACATCAAGTGTACCCCTCGTGGTCCCAATGATTATTACAGGGTTCGGAGGTAGTAACTATGTTTGATGAATTTGACGAGTTTATCCTTGAACTTGAAACGGATGGAGACATATCTGAGAGTACCGAAAACACTCGTGAAAGGGAACTTGATTTCTTCTGTGAATGGTTAGAAGGTGAGGGAATCACCGATGCAAACGACGTATCAAGAGGTGACATCATAGATTACGTTGATTATCTGGTTGATGAAGGGTATGCTCGTTCCACGATAGTACGAGCAAAGTATGCAAGCATCTCGGCGGCCTTCAACTACCTCTACAGAGAGCGATTTGTTGATGATAACCCTGTTGCCAGACTGCAACGAAAAGGTATCAAAGCAAAAGCAGAGAAAGACATGACTGCGGCAGAGAAGAAGGATGAAGAACTGAGTGAGAAGGACCACCTATCGAAAGAGCAAGTGTACGAGCTTGCTGAAAAACACGTTCCCAAACCTACTGACAGGAATGAGTTGCTAATCAAACTCATGTTCTGGACGGGGATACGTGTTTCAGAGGTTGTTCTCATTGATATTGGAGAGGACGGCCAAATTGAAGGAGAAGGTACTGACATTGACATGGGCAGTACACTGATTGACATCTACTCTCCTAAAACAGACAGTACTCGACAAGTCGCCTATCCTTCAGAGGAAATCAACCCACTACTGCGTGATTGGGTTAACAACGGTCGACTGCGGTACAAGTATGCCAATGAATCCAACAAACTGTTCCTTGGACGGAAGAAGCCACTAACGGAGAGTGGTGTGGGCAGAGTTGTGGAAAAAGCCGCTGAAAACATGGGAAGTATCCAAGACACTAAACGTACCTCTCAGGACGGTCGTGAGTACAACCGAGTGACGCCACACCTACTACGTCACTCACATGCCATGCATTACCATAATAAAGAAGGTGTGTCCCTTGACCGATTGAAAGACCACTTGGGACATTCATCTGTGGACATCACCGAAGATTTCTACGCTGAAACAACGAGTGATGCATTAATAGATACGTTTGGTGGCTGACTCCATAGTTCTCACAGAGTATTGATTTAATCTTTCCCGTATAGATGCCTGATCCGACGTGAGAGTGGCTTGAATAATCTTTGAATGGTAGTGTTTATCTTCACACTCAAACCGATTGTGTGGCTACTGACGACTTCTGACGAGAGTGGTAACACCGTGGAACCAAGATTGTTCAATACTTTCCTACTATTATACTAATATCTATACCGTTAAATTTAACTCCATTGAAATACAACGTAGATTGGGAGCACAGACTCCCGCCGTTGGATGCGGTGAACGTCGGTTGATGAAGATTGAGTGGGTTGAATCCACGCCGTGGCCCAACGTTTCGAGATTTCAATATGGCTGAATACACCACGATTTCTGTTAGTCGAACAACGAAGAAAGAAATTGACCGAGCAGGGCTTGAGTTGCTTGGACTTGATGCTTCCAAGGTAGCCTACAACGTTATTCTCTCACAAATGGCGTCTGAAATCAACGAGGGAGAGAACTAATGCCTCATTACAGTGATGCTCAAACTGGTGGCGAGATTCGAGAGACTACGTCAACGGATTACCGTATTCGTGCTGGTACTCCACTGTTCTTCGACACTGTAGACTCATGTGTCCCCTTCAATCCATCTGAGCATGATCGGGTGGATGCAATTGCCCTGATGCGACAACAGCATCCATCGTACTCACAGCATGTTGAAAACGAGATTCAAGAGTCGGTTGTGTTCACAGTAGAAGATGGTGAACGAACGGTTGAACCACACGAAGGTGGGTTTTCTCACGATAGTGTCTCTGTCTTTTCAAATGACGTTGACTTCCCATCTGTTCCTGTTGCACGACTGAATGATGGTGACACGATTGAACTACGTAGTGTGACTGAGCAGTGTAGTGCTTACACTGGTGAAGCACCACCTGTGTTTGAAAGCCGTCGTACACCTGTTTCGTTGGTCGAAGATGTTCATTCAATCGGCGGCGTCGGTCTTGTTCCCACTGATGATGTGGATGGTAGAAAGGCGTCTTACCAGCTTGGCACTGTGGCACAACTCGGTGGTGCTTTCAGGAGTAAATCACAGACGAAAGGGTACAACGAAACCATTTCCGTAACGGTGGACCAATAGGTTGATTTAGTCCCACTCTCTCGTTCATTTTCTCATACTTATATCTTGATTATTGTCACAATCGACTTTGAAGTATCTCACATACGCCCTGAGAGCATTGTGGGTGTATCGAGTCCCAATCATCTCACTGTTCATCTAAACCGCTTGTGTGTCCATATACGGCCTTTGCACATATACAGTTCAATTGGTGTGTGAATAGTTGTCAACTCATTTTGCCTCGTGTGCGCAAAGAATCCGACTGTAGTGTTAACAAAGATGTTAGCATAGAGTGGGTGTTGGGAAAACCACTCCGCTGTATTTCTAAAACAGACAGCCTCAAACAACGACTGCGGCTGTCTGTTTTAGAAAGTACAGCATCCGTGGTTTCCCCCCACTGTGTTCAGAGAACAGTGGTAGAAAGCGGTGTTAACAGTAATCGGGATTGGTTATTTGAATTACCTTTTTTCATCGGCAGACAAGATGGTGGAGTGGAAGAATTAGTACTGGGCTGTGAGGGCAACAGACTGTTCCCTATCGGCTTTCGAGAATTGGGAGAAGTATTGAACCAACATTTGCTGTTTCGTTCCCTCACTGCCGTCTGCTCCATGATGAACGCCGTTACAGTGTGAGTAGAGTGAGTGGATGGAGGGACCGCTGAAGTTGCATCCATCGACGGGGCATCCTAATACATCAACGGTCTGCTCGAACAGGATGTTGGTATCATCACTGCCCTGATCGCCAAGCGTGGATTCACCATCCAATGTTTGTTGTGTTGCCGCCATTGTATTCGTAAGTGATACTACTTAGTTAAAGTTCTGTTGGTGATACATTATCGTCAATCTCATAGTAATTTTTGAAATTAGAAAGTGAGGTACATCGACGTTTCTGTACCCATAGGTTTGAACGGGGGCTGTTCTCAGGGTCTTGCCCCCACCCTTTGTGGTAGACAAACGTGGTTGCAAGCACTTTCTACTCTCTCATATTGATATATGATGTCACAATTTATTACCAACTACTCTCTATTACTTACCAATGAGTGACGTTGCTGATGCAATAACTGCTCTCGTACTATTGGTTGTAGGTGGTGGAGTAATGGCGGTGATGGTAGGGCTGGATGCCTCAGTTGTGACGAGCTTAATGGCAGATGGGATCACACTAATTGTAGTTGTTGGCGTCATTGCAATGATTGCTGTTGCTGTCATGAACGCTGCTTCGTAAGAGTAGTATGTTTGATGATATATCTTGGTCAGAAGTCAAAGATGAAATGAGAAAGGATGGGTTTGACCTCCTCGAACAGGTTTTAGCGCTAATAATGGGTGGTGTTCTTGGTGGAAAGGCCTTGGAGTTAACCCGATCAACTGGTTCACCACTTGGAGAAATGATCGCCTACTTCATTCTAATCGTAATCGGATTCTCAGTTCTTGGAATCATCCATTTTGTCGTGTCATTCAATCGAGTGCTTAGTGAAAAAGAAGATAGTTAGTCATCGCTCGGTATAGGGGTATAGAATTTTACAGCTATGTGAAGCTCAAACCGAGAGATTACCAATCTGGTGAATAATGGTAATCCATGGACCTACCAAGCGATTGGGAAATGTTTCAGACCGTGCTAATTGGGACTATAGCAGGTGTGATTTCATCAGGGATTACCAATAGGGGTACAGCATATATCATGGTATTATCATTTGGGTTATGGATCTTCCTGATAGTATCTCTCCGCATTGCAAAGCCAGTGTTTGAGTGGATAGAGAATAAGAAATCCAATGATGACACTGAGGAACGACCATATCAAGACGTAGAATACGCTTCTTGAGGGAACAGTAGTATCTTATATCAAATTTGACTCAGAAGTTGAAATCTGGCAGTGGGTTTATTATTGGTTTTCCATACTGTGTGATTCGATAGGGTTGTTTTCTCATCGTCTGACCCCGTGCTTTCACGTCGGTAGATATGATTGCACGACGTTACTGCTCACATGGATTGGAGCAAATAGAGGGTGAGTTTAGCCCTCCCCCCTGCTCTCATTCCGCCCTTTGGAATCTATCATTCGACGGGGATTGCTCACAACCACTGTTACTACGCTCAGAATAACACTGTTACTCGCACACGCCCGTTACACATCCCAATACGTGTGAATCAACGTCTGGTATAACAAAATGGCATAACAGTCTGATTGAGTACCCTACTTTAGTATCCACACAACGGTGTGTGCATTGATTACAGTACGGATAGCAACGTAATTTGTACCATACGCTTGCTACTATCCGTGTGTCACCATTCCATCCATATGCAATGTCGAACGAATCAACGGCTGTCGAACGAATCGAAGCAGAATCAACTGACGTTGAACCAATCGGTGAGTGGTACTTGCTCGAAGATGGTGAGGGTACTATTGTGCAGTGTACAGACACTCTTGAGAACAAACGTGCAGTGTTGCACGAGGACTTTGGAACCAAGTACGTTGTTCCCCTCTCGTTCCTTGGTACGTCCATTCCACGGGTTCGTGGTAGAAATGACGCCCGTCCACCGACTGACTGCTAACACGATCTTGTTTCCATGACTATATCTTTTATTTACATTTTTATAATAAAGTAGTCACTTTTATTTACTGTTTTGATTAAACGAAAAACGCGGGAAGCATCGTAGTTTCCCCATCCCTATTCCACCCTCTCCCCCCACTTCCATTCCTTTGCCACAATAGGTGCCTCCTACAGTAGTGGCGGAAGGAAATCATTATATCAACAACAGCATCCCAATGCTGTCAGTGGTTCGGTCGTGTTGGTACTCGGTTCGGTTGGCGTAGCTGTTTATCGCCAACCGATAGAGTACCAACCAATCGAACCCACCACTACTCTTCTTCGCATCATATCTTCTGTATCCATGAAGATCGGAATTAGATACATGTCTTGATGCCATCTATGTTGAATAGTCTTGGTTTTCATTTGACATTATATATTCAATTACGAACATTTTTTTGAAGATGAAGAATAGTATGGACAATATCCCAATTCCAACACCCAATATGAATGGAATTAACTTCCCCACATAGACACTATCACTGTCTATCAGAAACTGTGCAAATAGGCCGATACCAGTGGCAATAGTGAATGTCATCAGAGCTTGCATCATTCTCCACCAGTTGGTGGAATGAACTTCAAAATTCTCTGTACGAATTACCGACTCAGGAATAAGTGGACGTTGATACACGGCAAAAACAAGACCAAGAACTATTGACTGTACTGCTACAGCAGCAATGAACGGTCCGTTGTTGCATTGATAGCATTCATAGTTATACCCTAACTGTGGTACCAATATACCGATGAGTATGAATATGGAGTATGAGGTTGAGATCACAACTGAATGAACAATAGTAGACAATGCTGATGAATTACTCCTGAACCGTGTCAAGAACAAACTCAAAAGTGTTTGAGCAATAGCTACAACCAGTATGAGGATCATACTCGCTCCTCTAACGCCGTTACTGAACAAATGAGTTTGATACATCAGCGTGGCTAAGAGAATCGCGTTGAACACCCCGAATATATAAGCACCTCGCCAATGATTTAAAATTGAATTCGTTGGATTACGGAAGAAATAAAAATCAATCCTATGCTTTTGATCGTTCATTTTCAGTACCTACTTCTTCAAACATTTAGTTTTTCATCAAAACAGCTGATGATCCATGCATCAACTATCTCGCCATCCTATAGCCAATATTCAATGCATGTCAGTGTGACGGCTGCCACAGTTTGAAAATTGTTGAAATCCATTTGAACCCATGAGTTGCATGTTCGCGGTCCAGTCGCCGACACCGGTGATAGCGGTCAGTTCCTCGTGGATCTCCTCGTCGGCGGCGTCCTCGAACGATTCGATGGAGTACCCATGCTCCAGAAACGCGTCGGCGACCTCGTTGACGTAGCGGGTCTTCTGCCGCGAGAGGCCGGCGTCCCGGAGGAGGTCGTTGTCAGCATCGCTTATTCCAGCCGGCGTCACGGTGACGGCGTCGAACAGCCGCTCCCGTGTCGCGGCAGCCGAGGCCATCGACACCTGCTGGCGGAGAATCGAGACTACGAGCCGCTCGAAGAGGTCCGACGCCGGGTCGAGCGTGAGTTCGCCGTGCGTCTCGACCAGCGGCCCGATGTCGGGGTCTGCGCGCAACGCCTCGTGTGGCGAGTCACTCATCGCTCTGTGGTAACGCCTCGACCGAAAAGAACGTGTCTGTCGCCGTCAGCCGTCGGTGGTGGCAGGATCGGGGCTGAGCGAAGCGACACCAGCAGTGCCGACGGGCTCCGCCGGATTGCCGACCACCGCCGTCTCCGGGGCCGCGTCGTCAACGACGACAGCGTAGCGCCGACTACGGGGGACTGCTCAAGTCATGCCCTTCCCGAGCAGTTCCCGGGCGATGATGTTCTTCTGGATTTCGGTCGTCCCCTCGTAGATCTGCGTGATCTTGGCGTCGCGGTAGAACCGCTCGACGTCGAAGTCGTTGACGTAGCCGGCGCCGCCGTGAATCTGGACGGCCTCGTCGGCTGTCTCGACGGCGACGCGGGACGCCTTTTCCTTGGCCATCGAGGCCAGTTGGGTGAGCTGGTCTTCGGAATTGTCCACGCTCCAGGCCGATTTGTACGTGAGCTGGCGCGCCGCCTCGATCTCAGTGAACATCTCGGCGAGCTTGTGCTGGATGGCCTGGAACTCCGAGATGGACTGGCCGAACTGCTCGCGGTCCTGGGCGTACGCCAGGGCGCGCTCGGCGGCCCCGCGGGCGATGCCGACACCCTGGGCGGCCACGCCGGTCCGCGTTTCGTCGAAGAATTGCATGATCTGGAGGAAGCCGGCTCCGCGCGTGCCGATGAGGTTCTCCTCGGGGACGCGCACGTCGTCGAGGATGAGCTCCGCCGTGTCCGACGCGCGGATGCCGAGCTTCCCGGTAATCTTCTCGGCCTCGAACCCGTCACGGTCGGATTCGACGAGAATCTGGGAGAAGCCGTTGTACCGCCCCTCCGCATCGGGATCGGTCTCACAGAGCACGACGAAGTAGTCGCCGACCGACCCGTTGGTAATCCACATCTTGTTGCCGTTGATGACCCACTCGTCGCCCTCCTTTCGCGCCTGTGTCGACACCGACGACACGTCCGAGCCGGTGTCGGGTTCGGAGATGGCCGTGCCCATGATGGCGTCCCCAGTCGCCACGGGCTCCAGGTACTCCTCCTTCTGGGCCTCGGACCCGAACCCGATGATAGCGTCGGCACCGAACGCGGCCGACTGGATGCTCAGGCCGATACCGGGGTCGGCCGCGAACAGTTCCTCGGCGATGATGGCGTTCGTCAGCGTGTCGTAGCCCACCCCGCCGTACTCAAGTGGAATGTTCGCACCTGTCAGCCCCATCTCCGCGGCCTTCTCGACGATTTCACGGGGGAACTTCTCTTCCGTGTCGTACTCGGTCGCGACCGGCTTGATTTCGTTCTCGGCGAACCGAGCGATCTCGTCCTGTATCTGTCGCTGCTCGTCCGTCAGTTCGAAGTCCATGTGTGGTGTGTTGACGTGGAATGCATTAATGGTTCGTAATCCGAAATAAACTGAAGAGTGGTTTGCTTTCGAGAGAAACGTTGAAGCGTCGGCCGGCAGTGGAACGATATGTCATGGATTTCGAGGATATTGACACTATCGCCGTGCTCGGTGCCGGGAATATGGGCCATGGAATCACCGAAGTGGCCGCGCTCGCAGGCTACGACGTGCGAATGCGGGACATCAAAGACGAGTTCGTCCAGGACGGCTACGACAACATCGAGTGGTCGCTGAACAAGCTGGCCGAGAAAGACCAGCTCAGCCAGGACGAGGCCGACGCGGCGCTGGACCGCGTGACGCCGCTGGTCGATGTCGAAGAAGCCGTCAGCGACGTCGACGTGGTCATCGAGGCCGTTCCGGAGAAGATGGAGATCAAGAAGGACGTGTACACGGAAGTCGAAGAGTACGCGCCCGAGGACGCCATCTTCGCCACGAACACGTCCAGCCTCTCGATCACGGAGCTGTCGGAAGTAACCGAACGGCCCGAGCAGTTCTGCGGGATGCACTTCTTCAATCCGCCGGTCCGGATGCAGTTGGTCGAGGTCATCTCCGGGGCCCACTCCAGCGACGAAACGCTGGAAGCCATCGAGGCCCTCGCCGAGGACTTCGAGAAAACGCCGGTCCGCGTCCGCAAGGACTCGCCGGGGTTCATCGTCAACCGCATCCTCGTCCCGCTGATGAACGAGGCCGCCTGGCTCGTCCACACCGACGAGGCGACCGTCGCCGAGGTCGACTCCACGACGAAGTTCGACATGGGCCTGCCGATGGGGTCGTTCGAACTCTCCGACCAGGTCGGCAACGATGTGGGCCTCCACGTGCTTGAGTACATGCACGAAGTGCTGGGCGAGCCCTACGCCCCGTGTCCGCTGCTCGAAGAGAAAGTCGAAAACGAGGAACTCGGGAAGAAGGCCGGCAAAGGGTTCTACGACTACGAGAACGGTGGTGTCGATATCCCGACCGATGCCGGCCGCGAGGACATCGAGCACCGACTCGTCGCCGTGATGGCCAACGAGGTCGGGAAGCTCGTCGAGAACGACGTGGCTCCCGTTGCGGACATCGACCAGGCCGTGAAGCTCGGCGGCGGCTTCCCGGATGGCCCCGCGAAGATGGCCGACAAGACCGGGCTGGAGACGCTCGTCGAGACGCTTGAGGAAACCCACGAGGAGACCGGGGCGGAGCGATACGCTGTCTCCGACGGTCTCCGAGAGGCCGCTGAGGCGGGAGGTTTCTACGGCGACGAGGACGAGGGTGCCGCGGAGTTCGACAACGTCACCGTCGAGTACCCCGGCGACATGGTCGGCCACATCGAACTCGACCGCCCCCACCGGATGAACACTGTCAGCCCCGAGCTGATGGACGACCTCGCCGACGCCGTCGACCTGCTCGAAGACGACGACGAGGTGCGCGCCATTCTGTTGACCGGGGCCGGCGACAAGGCCTTCTCGGCCGGGGCTGACGTGCAATCGATGGCCTCCAACGCGACGCCGCTGTCCGCTATCGATCTCTCCCGCAAGGGCCAGGAGACGTTCGGAAAGCTCGAGGAATGCTCGATGCCGGTCGTCGCCGGCATCGACGGCTACGCGCTGGGCGGCGGGATGGAACTGGCGACCTGTGCCGACCTTCGCGTGGCCTCGGAGCGCTCTGAGCTGGGCCAGCCCGAACACAACCTCGGCCTCCTGCCGGGCTGGGGCGGCACGCAGCGCCTTGCCCGCATCGTCGGCGAGGGCCGGGCCAAGGAGATCATCTTCACTGCCGAGCGCTACGACGCCGCGGAACTGGCCGAGTACGGCTTCATCAACGAGGTCGTCGACAACGACTCGCTCCACGAGCGGGCGCTCGAACTGGCTAAAGACATGGCTGCTGGCCCGCCGGTCGCCCAGAAGCTGACCAAGCGCGCAATGCTCGCCGGCCGCGACGACATCGATGCCGGCCTCGAAGTCGAAGCGCAGGCCTTCGGGCACCTCATCGGGACCGACGACGTGATGGAGGGCATCAACGCGTTCATGGGCGACGGGGAGCCGGACTTCGAAGGGAAGTGAGGCGACCGTCGTCAGAGCGAAGCTCTGACGGAAGTGAGCCGGACTTCGAAGGAAAGTAAGCGGGCAGAACGCCACCGACCCTCACCGCTCCGACTACTCTACCTGCTGGCCGGTCGCTCCGCCGCCGACTTCGGTTTCGTCGAGTCGAATGATCTCGTCGGACTGGGCCATGCCGGTCGTCATCAACAGGCGGATGGCCGCCCGTACACTGAGATCGGATTCGTAGGTCTGGCTCTCGGGAACCATCACGAGCATTCCCTGCGTGGGGTTGGGACTCCCGGGGATGAACACGCTCGACGCGCGCTCGCCGGCCGCCTCGGAGATATCTGCCGGACTCGTTCCCGTTTTGAGGCCCAACTGGTAGACGCCTTCGCGGGGGGACTCCACGTACACGACGGACTCGAAGTCCGACTGCCGATTGACCACGGAGCTGGTCATTTGCCGAATGCTTCCGTAGATGGTCCGGACGACGGGCACGAACGTGACCAGCTGTCCCGTCTTCCCGAAGAGGTGCTGGCCGACGCTCCGCTGGGCGAGATATCCGAGAACCGTAATGAGCGCGACAAGAATCGAGAGCGTCAGCAATTGGGCGAGCAGGACGTTGTTCGCCGTCAGCGTCGCCAGCCGCGTCCCGCGGATGAGCGGGTCGAGAAAGCCACCGATCCAGCTCAGGAGGATGCGGACGATGGCGATAGTCACCACGAGCGGGCCGACGAGAACGAGCCCGGCCAGGAAGTTGCTCTTGATGAACGAGTTGACAGACATATCCACAGCCCGACCGTGAGGGGAGTAAAGTGTGCTGGCTCCTGTCAGGGTGGCTGAACCACTCTGTGAGTGGTACGCATCCACAGGTAGCGTCTATTTCGATGGGATTAAATTGGAGCACCCGAAACGCCAGAGTACGCTCGGTTGGTGTAGTCCGGCCAATCATCTTGGCCTTTCGAGCCGAGGACCAGGGTTCAAATCCCTGACCGAGCACATTGCTGTCGCGAACGAACCCGTGAGCGACTGCTGCGTTGTCATAGCATCCTAACGAGGCAACAGCGGTAGGTATTTTTCCGGGCCGGGCGACGGGCCGACCATGCAAGCAGTCGTACTCGCGGCGGGGCAGGGGACGCGCATGCGGCCGCTGACAGACCACACGCCGAAGCCGATGCTCCCGGTCGCGGACCGACCGTTAGTGGCACACACCGCCGACACCGCCATCGAGGCGGGGGCCGACGAACTCATCTTCGTCGTCGGCTACGAGGCCGAGGCGGTCCGGTCGTACTTCGGCGAGGAGTACGGCGGCGTCCCGGTCAGCTTCGCCGTTCAGGAGGAGCAACTAGGGACCGCCGACGCCGTCGCCGCCGCGAGGGAACACCTCGACGGTCCCTTCGCGGTGCTCAACGGCGACAACCTCTACGACGCCGAGAGTCTCGGCGGCCTCTTCGACGCCGCGCCGTCGGTCGCCGCCTACCGCGTCGACGACCCGACGAGCTACGGCGTGCTGTCGACCGAGGGCGACACCATCACCGGCATCGTCGAGAAGCCGGACGACCCGCCGACGGATCTGGCCAACGCCGGGGCGTACGTCTTCCCGGCGGAAGCGCGGGATTGGCTCGATGTGCCGATGAGCGACCGCGACGAGCGGGAAATCACGGATGTACTCGCCAAGGTCATCGAGGAGTCGACGGTCACCGCCGTCGAGGTGGACCGCTGGCTGGACGTAGGCCGGCCCTGGGAACTGCTGGAAGCTAACGAGTGGAAACTGGGCCAACTGGACCGCCGACTCGACGGCGAGGTGCGGGGCGACGCCGACTTGCGCGGCGAAGTCGTCGTCGAGGAAGGAGCGGTCGTCGAACCCGGCGTCGTCATCGAGGGACCGGCGCTGGTCCGCTCGGGCGCACACGTCGGCCCAAACGCCTACGTCCGCGGGGCGACCCTTCTGGGCGAGGATACCCACGTCGGCCACGGGGTCGAACTCAAGAACACGGTTCTGATGGCGGGATCGAACGTGCCCCACGTGTCCTACGTGGGTGACAGCGTCATCGGGCGCGAGGTCAACTTCGGCGCGGGAACACAGGTGGCGAACCTCCGCCACGACGGCGACCCGGTCCGGATGACGGTGAAAGGCGACCGCGTCTCGACGGGGCGGCGGAAGTTCGGCGTCGTCGCGGGCGACGGCGCGAAGACGGCGATCAACACGAGCCTGAACGCTGGCGTCGTCCTTTCTTCCGGGGCAACGACAACCCCTGGCGAGGCCGTCACGCGGGACCGATAGCGGGGACATTCCCGCGTCTATCGGTCTACTTTCTGTTCGGCTTCCGTACAGATAGCTCCCATTCTGTTACCGATTCGACATTCGTGTAGGATCGTGACGTACGCTGCAAGTATGTGGGATTAAGTGGCGTGAAAGCCACTCTCAACTAAGATGGTCGACCCGACATCAGATCACCACGAGGATATCGACGAGGACGAGGCACCGGAGTGTGCTACCTGCGGTGACGCTATCGCTAACGAAGTGACACACCGTGTCATCACATGGATAGAGGACGGCAGCGTCGAAACAGCCCACTTTTGCAATGAAGACTGCCGGATAGAGTGGCAGTAACGCGCCTGCTCTGACTGTCTCTTGGATGTCGACCGCTCGCCGATTGCTTCGCTCGCGCCGTAGGCCCTTGGCCCGACCGCTTCGCCAACGGAGCCACACCGAATCTTTCCTAGCCGGTCTGCGTATCGATGTGATGGACCGCGTCCGGTGAGAGGAGTCGCCCTGTGGGTAGTTCGACCCAGCCGTTTGCGAGCACGCGAACCGCTCCCTCGTGCAGGACTGTCTCCTGGTCGATATCGGCGTACACGATGGCGTGGTCGTACTCTTGCACGAACTGGTCGACAGCGTCACCCCAGGCGGGTTCCGTCGAGATGACCATAGTCCAACTTCGCGGTCGTCACGATAAAATGCTGGTGTGACACTTTGACAGTCCCGCCGTCGTCGTAGCTCCCGAAACCCTTGTAGGAATCAACTCTGACAAACGCAGTGAGTGTTAACATCCTACACATATTTGGGACGGCCTACTGAACACTGCGGTATGACATGACCACGGGCAACCACGCTGGCTGGCGTGTGGCCGAGGAAGAGTACACTGATGCGGCCCTCGGCGACGATACGCTGGGCGAGATGTTCGCCGCGAGCGCGGTGCGAAACGCCGACACGACTGCTCAACTGTACAAGGGCGGTGTTTACGACCGGTCACTGACAGACGACGTGATTCCGCCGGCTCCCGACGGCGACTACGCCGAACTCAGCTACGAGCGGATGCATCATCTGGTCAAATATCTGGCCGCAGGGTTTCGCGACCTGGGTGTCGGTTCGGACACCCGCGTCGGTATCCTGGCCGATACGCGGATGGAGTGGGCGCTGAGTGACTTCGCCCTCCTCTCTGCAGGTGGGGTGGTGACGACCGTGTACACGGACTCCTCGCCAAAGCAGGTCCAGTATCTGCTTTCGGACCCAGAGGCGAGCGCCGTCGTCGTGGAGAACGCTGAGATGCTGGACCGCGTCCTGACCGTCGAGGACGATCTGTCGCTGTCGTTCATCGTCGTCATGGACGACACTGACGTGGACCGCGAGGACGTCTACACGCTCAAAACGGTGTACAGGCGCGGTGAGGAGACCTTTACCGAGACGGCGTACCAGTCCTGGCTGGACGAACGCGACCCCGACGACCTCGCGAGCCTCATCTACACCTCCGGAACGACGGGCCAGCCGAAAGGGGTCCGGCTCACCCACCGCAATTTCCGGGCGAACGTCAATCAGACTCGCAAGCGGATGGGGCCACGTCCCGACAAGCACCCCGACCTGCCGACGATTTCTGTGGACACGCGCTCGATAGCCTTTCTCCCGCTGGCCCACGTGTTCGAGCGCCTCGCGGGCCATTTCCTGATGTACGCCTCCGGCGCGGCTGTGAGCTACGCCGAAAGCCCGGACACGCTGGCCGAGGACCTGCGGACGGTCGAACCAACCACCGGCGCGAGCGTCCCCCGGGTGTACGAACGCATCTTCGACACCATGCGAACGCAGGCCAGCGAATCCCCGATCAAAAAACGGATCTTCGACTGGTCGCTGGACGTGGCTCGCGACTACGCCCGGACCGAGGACCCGGGGCCGATACTCAGCGCCAAACGCTCGCTCGCGGATCGCCTCGTCTTCAGCACCGTCAAAGAGCGGCTCGGCGGGAACATCGAGTTCATGGTCAGCGGCGGCGGCAGCCTCTCGAAAACGCTCTGTGAGACGTTCCTCGGGATGGGGCTGCCGATACTCGAAGGGTACGGCCTCACGGAGACTTCGCCGGTCCTGACTGTGAACCCACCGGAAGACATCCGGCCCGGAACGCTCGGACCGCCGGTCCTGGACGTCGACATTCACCTCGATACCGCCGTCGTTGACGCCAGCGAACTCGATGACGTGAGCGGCGAGGTCGGCGAACTGCTCGTCGCCGGCCCGAACGTCACCGAGGGCTACTGGAACGCGCCCGATGCGACGACGCGGGCCTTCACCGAAATCGACGGCACCCAGTGGTTCCGCACTGGCGACATCGTCGAGCGGACCGACGACGACTTCCTTATTTACCACGACCGCCTCAAGGAACTGCTCGTCCTCTCGACGGGGAAAAACGTCGCGCCCCAGCCAATCGAAGACCAGTTCGCGACGAGCGACCGGGTCGACCAGGTCATGGTCGTCGGCGACGACCAGAAGTTCATCGGCGCGATAATCGTCCCGAACTTCGAGGAACTCCGTCGGTGGGCCGACAGCGAGGGAGTCGACCTCCCCGACGACCCGGAAAAGCTGATTGACGATGAACGCGTCCACGCGTGGGTCCAGACCGCCGTCGACGCGGTCAACGAGGACCTCGAGCGCGTCGAGCGGATCAAATCGTTCGCCCTCGTTCCCCGGGAGTGGACCGCCGAGAACGACTTGCTCACCCCGTCGATGAAAAAGAAGCGCCGCAACATCCGCAGCGCGTACCGCGAAAAACTCGCCGAGATATACGGCGAGCAGCACGTCGGGGCCGCCTGACTGGCAGTCGTCGGTGATGTCCCCGCCGCCTCAGTCGGTGACGACCACGTCGACGGCTCGCTCGCGCGGCCCGTCGCAGTCGACGAGCAGCACGGACTGCCACGTCCCCATATCGAGGCCCCCGTCGCGGACGGGAATCGTCTCGCTCGGCCCGACGAGCATCGCCCGGACGTGCGAGTCCGCGTTGCCGTCCAGTTCGTCGTGATCCCACCCGCTGTCCGGGACGAGATCACCGAGTGCGTCGCCGAGGTCGCCGAGCAATCGCGGCTCGGCCTCGTTGACCGTGATGCCCGCGGTCGTGTGACGGACAAACACTGCACAGGTCCCCTCGGCGTCTTCGGGAATCACGTCCCGGACCCGCTCGGTGATGTCGACTACCGAGAGCTGGTCGTCAGTCGCGACAGTGAACCGATTCGTTGGCATAGCTGCGCCCACGAGCGCACGGGACTCAAGCGTACCGCTACAGTCAACATCGTCGAAAAGATCGGGGTCGGTCAAACCCGGCCGTTAGGCCAGCCACTCGTCCGGCTTGGTGTTGTAATCGATGTCGGTGGCCGTGAGATGTTCGACCTCGGACCAGTCCACGTCGGTGACAGTCACCTCGTCGCCGTCGTAGCGGATGCGCTTGCCGACCTCCTCGGGTTCGGGCTCGCGGTCGCGGCGCTTGGCGACCTCCACGTCGTGGTCGTCGAACTCCTTGACGATGGTCAGGAGGTTCACGGGCCGGCCCCAGAGTTCGAAGGTGCGCTTGAGCACTTCCTTGGCCTGCTCGATGTCGAGCATCACGCCGTTGTACTGGTGGGCCAGCAGCAGTTCGTTGCGGTTCTGGTAGTTACCGTCCTCGACGACGACGGTGGGCTTCCCGAAGTTGGTGAACTGCAGCATCAGCTTCTTCTTGACGTCCTCGTGGTCCGTCGAGGTCACCCGGTAGTCGCCGGATGCGTGGGTGTACTCGTAGGTGAAGTAGTCGTTGTCGTCGACGAACTCCTGGGTGAGGAACTCATCGAGAAAGGTCACGTCGTTGTGGCTCTCCCGGATCTCCCGCATGCGCTCCCACCCGCGGGTGTAGTCCACGTCCGCCAGCGCGTCTTCGACGCTGTCGTAACGCGAGTCGTCGAACATATAGCGGGCGGTCCGCTCCAGTTCCTCCTGGCCGATCCGGGAGACGAAGCCGCGGTACTGGGGTTTCACGAGCGAGTAGTGGCGGTGGGCCAGCCCCTCGTAGGTCAGGACCTTCCAGGGGTACTGCTCGATGTCGAACTCGCCGTCGCGGGCCGCCGCCAGCCCCTCGCTGTCGACCCTTGGGTCCTCGGGGTCGAGGTCGTCGAGGTGGCTGGGCACGTCGGTAAGCCACGCCGGAGGTTCGAGGTGGTCCTGTACCATCTCGTAATCGACGCTCTCGTCGAAGTTCCGCCAGGTGATGCCCTCGACGCGGAGCAGGCGCTCGATGACCTCGCGGCGGTTCTCCGTGTTCTCGACGTACTCCCAGATCTCCAGGCCCAGGCTGTAGGGGTTCAGCCCGCCCGACCCCAGCACCTTCGACATGTGGTCGGAGTAGAGGATGAACTCGTCGTCGCCGGCGAACTGTTCGCCGGTCATCATCAGGGATTCCCAAAACGAGGCCCAACCCTCGTTCATTATTTTCGTCATTTTTTGCGGTGCAAAATAGTAGGCCTCCCGGCGAAGCAGTTCGAGTAGTTCCTTCTGCCAGTCGTCCATCTCCGTGGCGCGCTCGGCGTCCCCGTCGTACTGCATGCCGTGTTTCCGGAGGAAGCCGAGCACGTCCTTCTCGGGTTCGGCGGGGAACGTGACGTTCTCGTCGTCGTCGCGCTGGGCGTCCAGCCACTCGTCGTCAAACACCTGCCGCTTGACCTCCTCGGAGAGGTCCAGGTCCTCCAGCTGGTCGGTCACGTCGGCCCCTTCGATGTCTTCGAACTCCTCGGGCACCGTCTCGACCGGGCTGTAGGGGACGTGCTGGTCGATGTTGTCCTCGAGACAGAGGACGTGGTCGATGAACCGCTCGACCTCGGCCCGCTCGATGTCGGGGTCCTGCATGTACTCCTGGATGGTGTCGCCGTGGCGGGCGAGCATCCCGGCGGCGTCGGGGCCGCGACGGCGGTCCTCGCCGGACGCGTCGGTCGTCGTCCGGGAGGAGCCGTCGGTGAACATGCGGAACCACTCGTTGTTGGCGAAGAAGTCCGCGTGGGCCTCGACGTGGGTGATGACGGCCTTCTGGTCGGCCAGCGTGTTCGACTCTTGGAGGAACGCGTGGGCCGGGTCGTCGTTGTTGACGATCTCGAAGGCCTTGCCGCCGAGGAACTGGCCCTGCTTCTGCTGGCGGTCGTACTGCATCCCCCAGCGCCAGTGCGGGTAGCGCTGCTGGAACCCGCCGTAGGCGATGAGTTCGTTCATCTCGTCGTAGTCGACGATCCAGTAGTTCACCGGGTACGGTTTCAGCCCGAGCTTTCTGGCGAGGTTCCCGGCTTCTTCGACGGGTTCGTCGAGGTCGTCGGCCACGCGCTGTTTCGCGAATCTGTCGTCGTTCATTGGTCCTCCGTACTGAGTATGTCGTAGATGGCGTCCACCACGTCTTCCGGCGAAGAGACGTACGCGACCGCGACGTTGTCGGCGTCGCGGAAGTTGCGCTCGACCTCCTCGGCGTGGGTGGCGTTGATGGCGTTGCCGCTCGGCTGGGTCTCCACGTAGGCGTGGAGGTTCGCCGGGATCTGTTCCATCAGCGGGATGACTTTCTCCTCGGTGTCGTTCGATGAGTTCTCGCTGTCGCCCGCCGCGAACACGTAGCGGTTCCACTCGCTCCAGGGGTACTCTTCCTCGAGGATTTCTGCTGCGAGTTCGTACGCGCTGGAGATCCGGGTCCCGCCGCCCGAGCGGATGCCGAAGAACTCGTCGCGCTCGACCTCCCAGGCGTCGGCGTCGTGGGCGATGTAGACGAACTCGGCGTTGTCGTACTTGCCCGTGAGATACCAGTCGAGCGGCGTGAACGTCCGCTCGACCAGTTCCCGCTTCTTCTGGCGCATCGACCCGGAGACGTCGCGGATGTTCACGACGACGACGTTCTTCTCCCGCTCCTCGACGATTTCGGGGTACCGGTAGCGCTCGTCCTCGCGGCGGAACGGGATCTGGTCGACGCCTTCCCGGCGGATGCGCTGTGAGGTCTCGACTTTCTCAACGTTGTCCTCCATCTCCTCGATGGAGTCCCAGACGGCCTTCTCGTCGGCGGGCAGTTCCTCGTAGGCGTCGTCGATCCACGCCTTCGAGACGGGCATGTTCTGCTCGCGGGTCCACTCGTAGACGGTGGCCGGCCCCCAGCCGTCGACTTTGAGCGCCTCGCGGACGTAGTCCTCGTCGAAGTCCATCGCGAGCTTGCGCTTGAGCCCTTTCTTGAACAGCCGCTCGAAGTCGAGCGTCGAGGAGGGGCCGGTCCGGGTGATGTCCGTGAAGTCGCCCTCCTTCTCCTCGATGACCTTCTTGCCCTTCGGTTCGAGGTCGAGCCCCAGTTGTTCGTCGAGTTCCTCGGCGAACTCCTCGGGGTCCATCTCGTAATACTCGTGTTCGCCGCCCTCCTCGCCGGGTTCGCCGTCCTCGTCACCGTCGCCGTCGCCGGGCTGGGGCTGTGGCTCGCCGACCGGATCGCCCGGTTCGGCCCCCTCGCCCTGGCCGACGCCGCCCTGATCGCGCTGGTCGTATTCGAACTCGGGCAGATCGACGATCTTGATCGGGATGCGGACCGAGTCGCCGCGTGACTGACCCAGATCGCCGTACTGGATGAACTCGGCGAGGTCCTGTCGGCGCTCCTCGCCCACGTCGCGGTACCGTTCGAGGTCGTCTTTCAGTCCCATCTGTAACTCACCTGGCTCATAACGTGACGGCTCGTCAGTTCGGCCGACGCCGGCGTGTAGTCGAACATCTCTACCATGTTATCCAGCGTCTTGTCCTTGAGGCGGGCCGTCTCGGTGCCGGACGGGGGGTTGTCCCACTGCCCGGGCTCGAAGTCCTCGTAGGTCCGCTGGATGTCGTCCCAGTCGTAGCTCCCGAGGACGGTGTTGATGACCGGAATCTCCTTGGGGTTGACGTCGCCGACGCGGAACTCCTCGTCGCGGCGCTGCCACGCGTGACGGTTCAGGGCGGTGATGATCTTGTCGGTGCGGAACTGCTCGACGGCGTGGTCGGGTTCGTTGCCGTCGTAGTTCTTGTCGTCGAACCGCCCCAGGTGCTCGATCTCGAACACCTTCATCTTCAGCGGGTCCGGGTCGACGCGTTCGCCCCGCTCGTTCTCGATCTGGTCGTCGGACTCCCAGGCGTAGACGTGCTCGATGTACTCCTCGACGGTCGCCTCGTCGACGCGCTTGTCCCGCATCATCGCGTCGAGCACGTCCTGTTCCTGCTGGCCGAAGATGTAGTTCTTGACAGTCACGACGCGCTCCTCGTACTCCGTGGCCTCGTTGGTCGAGAACACGGGGGCGTCCTCGAGCCCCTCGGCGACGGCGTTGAGCACGTCCCGGGGCATCAGGACGTGTTCCACCGGGAGGTCGGGGTGGTGTCGGTCCTGTGGTTCGTGCAGCAGGTCGGCGACGATGTCGCGCACGTAGGTGACCGGGATACCGTGGTCGCCGTCCTCTGTGGTGGTCTCCAGGTCGTAGTCGTCGATGTCGACGCGCTCGTCGCCTTCCATCAGGTAGCCCCGGTCGAACAGCAACGCTTTGTCGACGAGGTCCAGCCCGGTCGGGATCTCGGCGCTATCGAGCCGCGAGACGACGGCGTACAGCGCCGCGGACTCGACGGTGTGCGGGGCCAGTTCCTTGTCGGTGGCCGTCTCGACTTCGTCCCGGACCGAGATGGTCAGGGGCTCTTGAATCCACGTCTCCAGCTCGTCCCAGGTCTCGGGGTCCCACACCTGCGTCTCGTTGGTCAGCTCCCGCCGCAGGAGCTGGGCTTCGAGCGAGAGGTTCGTCAGGTACGTGAACTCGTGTTTGTCCAGCCGCCGCTTGAGCGCCTTCAGCGGGTCCTGACCCTCGCGGTCGGCGTGTTTGTTGAGCTGAGCTTCCAGGTCCGGGTTCGAGATGATGATGAGCTGGGTGTCCACGTCCATCCCGATGCCCTTGTCGAGCTTGACGTGGGACTCGTCGGGAACGTTCAGCAGCTTCTGGAGCAGATCGGCGTGCTGGGCGGCGTCCTCGACGACGGTCAGCAGGCCGTTGCCCTGTGAGAGGACGCCATCGTAACTGAACGCCTGCGGGTTCTTCCGGCCTCTCGAATCGAGTTCGCGGAGCATCCCGTGCATCCACGACCCGACGAGCCGTTCCTTGGGCGTCCCCTCGTCCTCGGAGTGGAGGATGCCGATGCCGTGCCCCACGTCCACGACGAAGTTCTTCACCCGGAGGTGGGCGGGCTGTGTCACGGCGGAGAACAGGTCCGTCTCGCCCTGCCGCCGGTACTGCTCTTCGAGGAAGTCGTAGGCCTCCCGCGAGAACGGGTCGAGTTCGCCGTCGACGCGGATCGGGATGTGGTCGTCGAGGCGCTCGTTGATCTCGGCGAGCAGATCGGTTCGGACGTCGTCGGGGAACACCGTCAGCGGGTGGGCCTGGACGGGGCTCTCGTACCAGTCGTCCTCGTCTTCGATGGCCGCGTTGCCGTAGGTCATGCTGGTGGCGTTGCCGCCGGCCCCGGCGACGTTCCATTCGACAGTGTAGCGCCGCCCCTCGGGCGTCTTCGAGTACTCCCGCAGGCCGTTGATGAGACAGCGCTTCAGCTCGGACTTGCCAGTGGCCGTCGGCCCCTCGAGCCAGATGATCTTCTCGTCTTTCCCGCGGCCCGCCGCGATCGAGCGGAGGTCGTCGACGAAGGCGTTCAAGACTTCGGTGTTGCCCAGGATGGCGTGCTCGCCGTCGTTGTGCGGGTCGTCGAAGAAGCGGTAGCGCTCCTTCTCCTCGCCCTCTTCGATGACCGTCCGCGTGCCTGCGGCTTCGATGGCATCGAGCAGGTACTTCGAGGCGTGGGCTGCGACCTGGGGCGTTTCGAGGACGGTGTCGACGTACTCCGCGAGGCTCATCGGGGCCTCGTAGGCGGCGTCGAGTGACTCGTCCGCGCGGTCGATGTACTCCTCGCCGGTCATTACTCTTCCATCTCGCTTTTGGCGACCTCCGCGCCGGCGAACTCGAGGACTTCCTTGGCCCCCTCCTCGGAGTAGCCCTGTTCGATGAGGGCGTCGATCCACTGGTTGCGCTCCTCGTCGTCCATCTCCGAACTGGAGACCAGCGCGGAGAAGTTGATGTTGTGTTTCTTGTCTTCCCAGAGCTTGCGTTCGAGGGCGCGACGCAGGCGGTCGTTGTCCTGAGGATTGAACGTATCGCCCTCGCGAGCGCGCCGGGACACCCAGTTGGACACTTCCTGCCGGAAGTCGTCCTTGCGGTCCTCGGGGAGGTTGAGTTTCTCCTCGACGGAGCGCAGGAACTGTTCGTCCGGCTCCTGCTCGCGGCCGGTGAGTTCGTCCTCGACGGTCGCGTCGTCGATGTAGGCCATGACGTGGTCCATGTACTTCTCGCCCTGGCGCTGGATCTCGTCCATGTCGTAGGCCAGCGCGTGGCGCACGTCCTCGATGGCACGCTCCTTGTACTCCTCGCGGACGAGTTCGAGGAAGCGGTAGTACTTGCTGAACGACTCCTCGTCGATGGAGCCGTGGTTCTCGAGGTTGCCCTCGAGGTGGTTGAACGTCGTCAGCGGCGAGAGGAAGTCGCGGCTGCGGTGCATCGAGTCCATGATGGCCTCGGCGATCTCGTCGCCGATGAACCGCGGGGAGACGCCGTCCATCCCCTCGCCGATGTCGGCCATCTTCTCGGCCTCCTCGCGGAGCTTCTTGACGTCGACGTCGTCGGCCTCGTCGATCTCGCCGTTGTAGGCTTTCGCCTTCTGGACGAGGTCTATCGATTCGTTGTCCGGTTCCTCGATGCGGGTAAGGACGCCGAACAGGCCCGCCATCTCCAGGGTGTGTGGCTCGACCTGGATGTCCGGCAGGTCGGCGTTGCGCAGCATCTTCTGGTAGATGTTGGCTTCGGCCTCGTACTGGAGGACGTACGGGAAGTCGATGCGCTTGGTCCGGTCGTTGAACGCCTCCATCTTCTCGTCGCCCTTCTTGTCCCGGTACTCGGGCATGTTCGTCCGGCCGACGATGACCTGGTCGATGTCGATGCGGGGGTTGTTCTTGGGCTTGATCGTCTGTTCTTGACTGGCATGGAGGAAGTCATAGAGGAACTCCCGCTGGAGCTTCAGCAGCTCCTCGCCCGAGAAGATCCCGCGGTTGGCGTTACAGAACGCCCCGGAGTAGTCGAACGCTCGGGGGTCGCTCTCGCCGTAGATGGCGATCTTCGAGTAGTTGACGTCGCCGGTGAGTTCGGTCTCGTCCTGGTTCTTCTTGTCCTTGGGTTCGAACGTCTCGATCCCGCGGCGCTGGTTCTCGTCGGCGACGAAGCGGATGATCTCGATGTGGTTCTCCAAGACCGATTGGAGATCGTCGTCGTATTCGGCCAGCAGTCGATCCATGTAGAACTCCGAGGCGGGGTCCAGCGACTGCTCGTTCCGGATAGTGTAGGGGGCATCGAGTTCCGCGTTGATGTCCTCGATGACCTTGTCCCGCTGGTCCTGGGGGAGGAGCACGAGCGGGTCCTGGTTCATCGGCGACCGGACCACGTCATCGGCGGGGTCCTGATCGTGGATGACGTCACAGAGGTTCGTCCAGCGGAACGTGTACATCCGCCCGTCGTCCCGGCTGGTGTAGTCCTCGAAGTAGCGCCGGACCTGCCGGTCGAAGTCGGACTTACCTGACCCGACCGGCCCCAGGAGGAGTTTGATGCGCTTTTCGGGGCCGAGCCCGCGAGCGCCGGATTTGACCTTGTTGACGAACTCGTGGATCGCCTCGTGGATGACCCGCCCGTAGAAGGTGTTCTCACCGTCGTGGAGGGGGTCGTCGCTCGCCAGTTCGTACTCGACCACGCCGGCCTCTTCGTCGTAGGTCTTGCCGTAGTAGTCGAACATGTCCGCCACGCGCTGGTGGGCGTTGCGGGCTACCTTCGGTTCCTCGTACAACTGTTGCAGATACCAGTCGAACGTGTTGGTCTTCCGGAGGTCCGCCGGTATCGTGTCACGGTACTCCTTGCTCAGCGCTTCGAGTGTCTCTTTGTTCTTGCTCATGCTATCTCAGTAGTTCGTCGTGGCTGCAGGCGACCACCGACTGTTGCGGGACGGCCCCGCCGCTGTGTGTGTCTACTCCGTCGGTGCTGTCCGCTGTGTGCGTGCTCGCGTACGGCCGTCGAATGCCCCACCACTGCGGGGTAACGGGTGTGCCCTTCCATGGCTGACCTGCCGGGCGGAACACGGGGACTGCTCCGACCTGGCGTGGTAACGGGAGACAGTGCGGAACTGTTTCCGATACTATTTACCGTACGAGTTCTGTTCATATAAGAACTTTGCCCTCCTGTGGGTATACCGCCGATAAATTCCGACGCCGTGATAAACCGAACACGGGGATGGCGGGCCACACGTGTGTTACCGGTTCTCATTAGTTCTGGTTGGATTTATATACTATGTCGCTTGTCAACTGTTCTCTTCGGTGTGTCGGCCAGTGTTTGGCGCTGGATTGATGTGAATCTGTTGCTGGATTGATTGGCGGGTGAGAGCGACCCTCACGGCATGGCGGCTCGACACATCGATGTTGCCGTCGTCCGAATGATCGTCGGCATCTGGGCCTGGCAGTTTTCGGGACGGACCAGCGGATTCTTGCCGGTCCGCGCTAATTCAGCGGTATGGACCTGTCGGGCCTGCCCGAAGACTGGACGGTGTGGAACGAGACCGACGACAAGCTCATCCTCGCGTACCGCCCGGATGTCTTCGACTCCGAGCAGTTTCCGGCGCCGTGTCTCCCGACGATCTATCTCACCCGCGGGAAACGGACCCGCCGCCCCGGCGCTGACCGGACCGGGGAGCGCTGGTACGTCACCTTCTATCTGGAGCCCGAGGTCGAGCGCGACGCTGATTCCTACGAGCGCCGCGAGGCTGCCGTCGAGGGTGCTGTGGAACTGGCCACTCGGTTCGCCGACGGGGAGCTGGACTACCGGTCGCTGTATCAGGTACCCCGCGAGGCGTATCTGGCCAAACTAGATGAGCTGACCGGTCGGACATGACGTTTTACCGTGGCGACATTCTATAGCCCAGTATGACTACTGTCACGCTCGTCGGGACGCGCCTCGCCGAAGTCGGCGAGGAGTTCGTCTACCGCGGCGAAGCCAGCGGCTGTGAGGGCTGTCCCTATCGCGACCAATGTCTCAATCTGACGACCGGGAACCGATACCGGATCACCAATGTCAGACAGAGCGGCCAAACGCTAGACTGTGCTATGCATCAAGACGGCGTGCGAGCCGTCGAGGTTGAGCCCGCGCCGATCAAGGCGAACGTACCTTCGAAGGGTGCGTATGCTGGGAGCAAAGCTTCGTTGATGGGTCCGTGTCCACACACTGAGTGTCCCAGCCATCCCTACTGTGAGCCCGCCGGTGCTGAATTCGATGAGGAGTATCGGATTGCCGAGATTATCGGCGACCCGCCCCATGACTACTGTATGCTAGATCGAGATTTGACGTTGGTGGAGTTGGAGGGCGAAGAGCAGTAGGCCGAGATATGGAATCCGGACAGAGCGGATTAGACTGGCTGCAGCGTTCGTGTTCGCTCATCTCTCGCACCTGGTTGCCGATAATCAACAGCTTCTCCCGCCAGACTCACAGGTATCGCCGGACCTGCTGTGGCCGCTCCGGCCTCCCGTCGCTCGCTCGATAGTCCCACACTGGGCCGGTGCGGGGTCGGTGAATCTCCACATCTGGACCGCGTTTTCCGTTGTCGTTCTCGCACTGGCGGCGCACCTGCTGGTTGTGGATCCGAAAACCCAAGTTGAACTATGAAGTTGACGACAGCAGGGCCCCCGTCTCGCTTGGCCCGAACAGCGACCAGTCCGCATCGACGTCGTTAGCGAGCCCCTTCACAAACCCATTTTTCGAGAACAGTGCGAATTCGACATCTCGCGTGCTCGAATCTTAGGGAACGGAACACGTTTAGTGGAGTGCACGGTCTTCATCTCGGGGTCAAGTGGTTCGAGATGCGAAGCGTCTCGTCATCACGGGATATCTTCGATCTCCCGAACGCCCCCAAGAAACTCGGCCTGCTCCGCCTGTGAAGGTCATACTTTGGATAATGATTATTGTGATAATGATCGGGTCCTAAACGTTCGGCTGTATCCCACAAAGTATCCACAGTGAATTGCCTGGTCCGGCAAAGACTGAAGTCCACAGCTATGGTATCCGACACTATGTCGGAGCAGATGAACACCGTCGTCTCAGGTGACGAGTCGGAGATTCACGACGAGCCCCACATTCGGGACCGGCGAATCACCGTAGGCCACATTCATGCGCTGGTCGAGGAGCGCGGTCTCGACGCGCAGACGGTTGCGGACCGCTTTGATCTCACCGCCTCGGACGTCTACCACGCCCTGGCGTACTATCACGACCACCCCGAAGAAATGCGGGCAGTCGAAGAACGCCGTCGAGAGCTTCACGAAGCCGCAGAAGAAGATCCGAAAATCATCACCGGCCCCGAGGATCTACCGGAATCCTAGTCATGCAGGTGTCGTTTCTGCTTGACGGGAACATTGCGGCTCCGCTGGCTGACAAACTCGACAAAGCAGGCCACGATGTTGAGCGTGTTGTCGACGTGAGCGAGTTGGGCGAAGGCGTCGATGACAACACTATTCGCCGGTACGCCGTCGAAGAGGACCGTCTCATCGTCACCAGCGACGACGACTTCGTCCAGATGCCGGCCGACTCACACAATGGCGTGTTCTACGTCCCTAACCAGTCGCTTCCCCCGCACGAACTCTACCTTATTATCCAACGCGTTATCGAAGCGTTCCCCAATCGGGAGGCTATGGAAACAGTGACGTACATTACCACCGACTGGCTGTAATTCCTGAGCGGGAGTGGGAGGTGAGTTATCCGTATCGATCGCTTCGGAATGTCTGAGAAGAATTCTATGACACGCTTAGACAGGAAGTTACGCCATTGTCGGAATCACCCGACTGCCTGGGGATCCGACACTCTACTGTACTGCGTAAATGATCTACAACCCGTACTGCTCCCGGACGGCATCGCCGAGGCCACGGTCGTCTAAGATACCAAGTGGCGCGAGCATATCGAGCTGAACAACGCCGGGGAGCCGACCGATCTGGACGCCGCCGGTAAAGGTACAGCGCGCCCGGACCTCGCCTTCGCTCATGTCCAGCAGCGTCGTCGCCCGGTCGAAGGCGTTCTGCGTGGCGTCGTTGACTGTCGCACCTGAGCCGACCACCTGAATCGGTGCCATGTTTTCCTGCACGTCGACGCCGTGCTCTGCACCGAGGTCGCGACCGGCCTCCAGCTCTTCGTCGCTGTAGGGCTGGCTGATGAAAGGCAAGTCCTCCTCGTTGGGCAGCAGGATCGGGCCGTCCAGTTCGAGTCCCTCGATGACCTCGACATCCATCGTGACGGTCCCGCTCACGTCGGTCGTGTGCAACGAGAGTTCCCCGTCACCTTGGTTCGCGTGAAGGTCGCCGACGTAGACGCCACCGCCGTCGATAGCGACGGGACAGATCAGTGTCGCGCCCTCGCGGACCTCCGGAATGTCCATGTGCCCATCAGTCCGCTGTTCCAGGTCGGCCTCGGTTTCGACACCGTAGTCGTGGTCGGCACCGATGAGGCTCTGTCCGAAGTCCCCCGCGTTGTGTGAATCCGGCATCGTGACCGGCGGCGTCGTGCCGATGTTGCCGATGAACGGCCGCAGTCGGCCGAGCGTCCCGGGCATCCCGTCGGGTTCGTACAGCAAGATCGGATGTTGCCGGGCGTTCTCGGGAATGTCCATCACCTCCTCGGCGTTTGTCGCTAACTCGTGTGCGCCGTCCTTGTCGAGTGTCAGCCCAACAGCGTTGTCGTGGTCGAAGGCGACGGTGTAGCCGTACTCGAAGCCAAACGAGGAGGCGTTCGCGCCGCACTCTGCACACCGGATGGCATCCTCACCAGTGCCCTCGACGACGGAATCGGGCCACGTCGTCCCACACTCCGGACACCGGTGGTCGACGAACGGGTCATCCTCGAAGGCCCCGTCGCGCTCGGCCATCGACCCCGTGCTCGTCGCCATGCTCGTCACCTCGATGTCGCGGATGTGGATCGCCACGGCGTCGCCGACGCTTGCCCCTTCGACCCGGATCGGCCGTGTCACCTCGTGCCCACCACGGAACGAGGGCGTGATCATCGGCCCCCAACAGCCCGGTGGCGTGTACGTCGTGACCCGGCCACCGTCGGCGACTGTGCCAGCCCACTCCTGGTCGGGACCCACTAACCCGAGTGTGTACTGGTCAACGTGTAGCTCCTCCTGGACGCTCTGTTGTGACATACCGTTCCATGGTATGTGCTATCGCAATATAACCGTAGGGGCGAGTTAGTGGGGGTGAAGACGGTCATGGTCAAGACCTGGTATTCGAATCAGTATGCCGCGGACATAGATACCCCGTTTGTGATAAGAGCTCGACTATGCTGTTCGGTAGTGGTTAGTTTGGAGCATTGTGCCAGCGTGCAAAACTCTGCAACCACTTTTCGGCTGTTTCCGGTTCGATGTGGCTGAAGCAGTTCGAAAACAACGAAGGTTCGGCGTTTTAGTTCTGGAAAAATTTATTCGATGGCGTTCAGATTTCCGTGGCGACGCATCTGAAATCGAATGCCGGCTCGTTGAAGTGCTATTTGAGGGTATTGAGCGCAATCGATGAGAAATCCGGTAGTTTCAATATCTTTTCTGCAGCTTGCCGAGGAAAATTTCGGTGAGGGCGGTGGTTGTCGTCGCAAACAACCGGACGTGAAGCAGTTCGTTCGTCTGTGGATCAGCAGCGGCGTACAGCCAGAACTGCTGGTCGTTGATCTGAATTATCGTCTCATCTGCCGTGTTGAATAGCGGTCTAATCGGCTGATATCAGGGATTAGAAGGACGAAGCCGAGGAAATCGATTCTGACCATGGAAGTCGATATCCTCGACTTCGTTGAGCGGTGTCGGCACCTAGCCAAACAAGCGTTGGGGAAGCACGCGGGCGAGCCCGCCAGCGGCGGGTTCGCCCGCTGGATCCACGTCGTCTTGCACTGTTATCGGCTCGAAGACGGCCACAGCTACCGTGAAACGCCGAATCGATTGGCATACATGGCGGAAATCCGTGATGCCCTCGACCTTGATCGGGACGATCTGCCGGATTACACGACAATCTACAAATCGTTCGACCGGCTCGAAATGTGGGTCTGGCGGGCGCTGCTGCGCATTTCCGCGCAGCAGCACCCGCAGTCTGGCCACGCTGCACTCGACAGTACGTTCTTTGACCGTCGCTCTGCCTCGTCGTACTACCGCCAGCGGTCAGGCAATACCGTCCAAACGCTGAAAGTGACGACATTAACCGACAGAGAGTCGCTAGCCGTCCTTGACGTACATATTTCAGCCCGGTGGAAGCACGATACGAAGACCGGGCCGCAGGTCGTCCGCCGGAACGCGGACGACCTGCTGTCCGTCGCCGCCGACAAAGCGTTTCACAACTGGATCACGAAATACGAGTTCTAGGCGCTCGGTGTCGAACCACTCATCTTACAGCGTGGATTCAGACCATTGACGCAAGGACACAACGCACTCATTCGGACAAAAGGGTACTCTCAGCGCTGGATGGCCGAAACCTCGTATTCGACAACAAAGCGCTCGCTCGGCGATGCCGTGCGAGCGCTCGGCTGGTATCGGCAGTTCCGTGAAATTGTCCTGATGTTCGCTATCTCCAACATAGAACCGTTCTGTGAACCACTCTAACCGTGACTCAGCATCTATTCAACACGGCAGTCTCATCAAGTATAACGTGATTCGGGGCTTTCCCATAGTAAACGATAGAAATAGTTCCTCACTTTTGGGATTGAAAGTTGGTCGAGTTGGAAGCGCCGGAGAATATTGATACCGAGTCACTCCCATTGTTCTGAGCCGAGCTAAGACGCACTGGACTGCTCTATAGGCGGAGCGGGTCGGGTGCCTCGGTGCTTGGAGGCGGTTCACAGACGGTCCTATTTGGCACGTGAACAAATGTATGGCAACTTGGTATCAAAACTCACGCTGTCTAACCATTGCTTTGATATTTGTAAAAAGAGACAATATGTTTATATCTACGGAGGACTCAATATAAGTAGTCCGTTAGATAAGCGGAGAATACCTAAATAACTCTATACTGTACATTCAAAAATATATATCTGGCTTATCAGAGTATACTGTGTGTTCTGTAATCATTCCGGGCTCTGAATCTGTTCGACAGTGTAGTGTAAACCAAGCACTAGGACGGGGGTTAAAACGAGCCACAGTACATATTCGACCCACATCTCTCCATATGCATCAATCCGCAACGTGATTGACTGACCGTTGAGTAGTGCCAGATACCAAATATTGATCATGAACACACTCAAGGCGAAAGCTTCGAATACCGCTATCAGTGATATCAGTCGTTTCACTACGTTTAGATAGGTTAGAATAGGTTTTGTTAGATACTCACTACAAGGTCTGTCCCTGTACAATACAACATCCTTACCGCTTGTCTGTCGCCAATTATCCAGGTTTGATACCGAGAGTAACGCCTACGATGCACTCCCTCGAAACCGGGCGATGTTTTAGTATCATTTATTTTAGTATTTCAAGCGATGGTCCCTGCTGCGGGTTCTCTTTGTCGGCATCGCTTGACATCGCAATTTGTTCGGTGATGGGGGCCTCAAGGAACGTAACAAGTCGATAGAGCAATTTGGTGTTGTCTCTCCCATTAAGATGATCCTGATAGACCCTGATGACACGGTCCCAGTCAAGAGACGGAAGTGACCGTATCAGGTCTTCGTTCTCATATATTGCGTCTCGGATGTATGACTGAGTGCGGATCAGCTCACTGTGATTCCCCCAAGGGTGGTGGTTCAGCCGGCCATCAGGAACAGATTCAAATGGGGAAAGCAACCGAAGTGCAGTCATCGGCGCATCGCCGAAACGGTGGACCGTTCGCGAATACTTGACTGGAACACCCGTGCTGGCGTGGGGAATGTCGGCCAATTCAGGATCGAGTGCTGTTACAGCTGAATTGATGACGTTACGTCGCAATTTGTACCCGATCGGCATGTTGACCCACAGATCCAACAGCCGGTTATCATATATGGGCATCTGCAGCTCAACGTTTTCCCGGAGACTTTGTCTGAACAACGGATCAGTTGTTGCAGGCACATGCAACCGTCCTAGAACAAAATCCCGGAATGAGTCAAATTCGACACCGTAGCTTGTGACGCTGTCACCATCACAACTAACGTTCTGAGTCAACACAGCAGATAGATCAACATCTGTATCGGTGAAAAAGGGGTTGTGGGCACCAAGTTCACTGTCAAACTCTTCTAGTGTAGATATCGGCAATTCAACCGGGATTTCACGTTTTTGCAGCGGTCCGAGGTCGACGAACCGAGTCGGGACAAACATGCCCTTAAATAGCGTATCGGCGAAGTGCCCAGTCAGCAGGACGTCCACTTCTGACCGTATCTTATCGATAAACCCGGCCGCCCAGGCCTGATTAAACATCTGTGCGAAGTTCCACATTTCCGGTGAGCGATCAAGCACATCCGCAAGATACTCTTGATCCCGACGCAGAAATCTGAACTCGATATCTTTCGTTATCGCTATCCGTTCCGCGATTCTCGCCTCTTTGCTCATCCAATCCCCCATGTGATACGCAATGATGTCGAGATCATCGTCAAGTGCAGCCATGATGAGACGTGCATCGCTCCCTCCACTCAGTAGGATTCCGTACTGCTTCGTCCGGTCTCGAGTCCGTTCAGCCACGGATGCCTGGAAGCGTTCAACAAACTCATCGACAAACGCAGAATACTCGTCAAATGAGCCGTCTTTCGGGAATTTCGGCTGCCAGTATCGCTCCTCGGCTGTCGTTTCAGCGTTCAAATCGTATGTCGTTATTGTTCCGGGTGGAAACGTCTCCACACCCTGTAGCGGCGTTTTCACTCCAGTCGGTCCGCCGCGCCACGAGAGGTGCTGGACGAGGTATTCCTCATTGAACGAAAGCGAGAGTGAAGGGTACTTTTGAAGCGACTGGATATGCGAGGAAAATACAACGGCTCCGTCCTCGGTTTTAGTGACGTAGAGTGGCCATGTCCCGAGACGATCCGTGAACACAGAAACCGTTGATTCGGAACGGTCGTAGACTACACCGACGAAGTCACCATTTAATTCACGAACGAAATCGATTCCTTGCTCATCGTACAGGCGGGCACAGAAAGCCGATGCGGATTCGGTTTCGGTATCTCGAGTCCGATAGACGCCGTCGTTTTCATATCCTTCGACGTTACCCCACACCCAAATGAGTGCGTCTCCATTCGCAGTTTGGTTCGGGTTTTCCCGATCGCGACTTTGATGCGTAAAACCGCGAAGACGGATATTCGAATCCGCAAACTGTGACTCGCGCTCGTCGCCTGTCCAGGCGAGCGTCTCGGCCATTTCACCAACTGAATAGTCGCCATTGATGACACCACAAACTCCAACCATAACTACCGGTTTTGCAATAATAGTATATATTTAGACATATTATACCACCACGTAGTCAGACAGCTTGGAATGTGGTGGATTGTGACCTCCTGTGACGAGATGCGCTCAGCACATCGGAGTTTCCGGACTTCCCTGGTAGATAGCCGCTAACTCCAAGTGACACTCCTCTCAGACATCCGATTTGGCCGTAGTCTCTGCATAGTAACGGTGCTGTTTGACTGAATAACGGACAGGACTTGAGTGATGAGCACGCCCGCAAAAAACCCACCCTCGGATGCAACTAACGCAGACAATATATCGTTTCATGATACGTTAGCGGCAATTAGCGATGTAGTCTCATACCGGCCATTTCTCTCGACAACGATACTTGGCCTTAGTCTGTTAGTCGGGGTGTTGGAAGGCATCGGTGTTGGGTTCATTCTCCCGATTGTGACCGTTGTTCAACAGGGTGGTGCTACCGAGGTGTCAGGGCCTGTCCGTGTTTTTGTCGACGTTTATACAGCCTTGGGCCTGCCATTCACGCTTGAGTATATTGTTGTCGGTGTTGGGTGCATTCTCGCACTCCGATACATGTTGGGTGTAGGCATCGCGTGGTTGACGGCTATTCTCGGCACAGGATACAGACGACACCTCCGACTTACCAGCTATGACCGAGTTCTTTCGGCCCGGACAGCCTACTTCGATGCACACGGGTCAGAGGAACTGCTGAATGCAATTTTAACACAAACAAGTTACGCAAGTGGGATTATTACGAAGATCGTTCGTGGGCTCAAAACAGCGCTCGTTAGCGCGGCATATGCGCTTATTGCACTGTATTTGGCTCCAAGACTCATGGCGATAACCAGTGCCGCCCTGTTTCTCGCGATGGTTGGGAGTAAATACACATTCGAATCGGGGTACGGCGTTGGCGATCGGCTCGCACAGGCTAATGAGCGCATCCAATCTTCATTACAGGCCGGTATCCAGGGAATCAGGGAGGTAAAACTGTTTTCGCTTGAAAACGAATTACAGTCTAATTTCCAGAGTGCTATCGATCACCAAACCAGGGCTTCCGTCAAGAAACAGCGCGACCAAACGGCGCTAGCCAATCTGAACAACTTTTTGGCGACCGCGACTGTGTTCGCGCTAGTATACTTTGCGGTGACAAGTGCCTCGCTGTCGCTCCCAGGACTTGGCGTGTTTCTGTTCGCGATGTTTCGATTAGCGCCAAGGGTGAGCTCGCTGAACGGGCTCGCTTACGACATAAACAACGACCTCCCACATTTCATCCGGACACGGAAATTCATTGAACGGTTGGAACAACACGAAGAGCAGTGGGGTGACAAAGAAGTGCAGGAACCAATCGAACAGGTCGAGTTCCAGAACGTGAACTTTGCGTATGCAACCGGCGAAGGTGCGGTGGTCAACGATGTCTCATTTTCGGTCGCCAAGGGTGAGTTCGTCGCTTTGGTGGGCCCCTCTGGGGCTGGCAAATCAACACTGACATCGCTGCTCGCTGGATTATATCAACCGGATAGCGGTCAGATACTGGCTGACTCGGAGCCTATTGTTCAGTTTACACCTGCTGAGTGGCGATCTCGCATTGCAATGGTCAAGCAGGACCCGCACATTTTCAACGAGACTCTCCGATATAACTTGACGGTCGGCAATCGGGAGGCCTCGGAGGCTGCAATTGAAGCGGCGTGCTCGACTGCCCAAGTTACGGAGTTCCTTGATGAGTTGCCAGCAGGATATGACACTGTTCTCGGTGATGATGGCGTCCGCCTTTCAGGTGGCCAGCGCCAGCGTGTCGCCATTGCTCGTGCATTATTAAAAGACGCTGATATTTTAGTCCTCGATGAGGCAACGAGTGAGCTGGATAGCACACTTGAGGCACGCGTCCACGCTGGCATTGAGAACTTGGAGCGCGACTACGCCGTTGTTGTGGTCGCGCATCGGTTATCCACTGTGACTGGGGCCGACATGATTCATGTTATCGAAGCCGGTAGGATTGTCGAATCGGGTACCCATGATACACTACTTGGCCGAGACACAACGTACTCGGATCTGTATCGTTCTCAGATTTACGAAACTGCTGATGCACAGTCACTAATGAATGACTGAAACCGGTAAACTACCCCACCCCATCGCTCGGGGTCTATGTACCCGTTCGCTCCTTGAGGGAAGGGCTTCTTGCTTCCACAACGTACTTTGCAGACACCGAATGGGTGTCCGTAGGGAGCGCAGTCTTCACAGGCGTTGCGTCGGACTAATTATGCTGCTGCTCACCAGCCATGTACAAAATATGTGATGTTCAGCTGATTAATGCGTTCTGAAACCCACAGTGGGATTCTGTACCGTTCTACCCCCCCACTGTCTGCAGGGTACCTTGTTCTTACATTCCTTTTCCGCCATCGTCGTTGTAATGAATGTGACCACCATCGTGGTCGTGTTCATATCCGCTCACTATGTCTCACCTCCATGTGAGGCCTCGCTTGGTGAAGTAATTAGAATATATCGGCTAACTCGAGCGGGGACTACTGACTGCTAGTTTATACGGTGACTACTTGGTGAGAACTGACCTCTGGATGTATGGCCTCTTCTTTGCGAACGCGGAGGGATTCGATCACCGGATTTCTGCCGGCTGTAGCGTTCAAGATTTCAACCCACACTCAGAGGGACACGCCGACACGCTCATTTAAATGGTTTCGGTGGGAAACCCGGCCCAGTCACCGACGACGGTTGTTGCATAAGCCTGCTGCTTGACCCTCGACTGAAGACGGAGGGATGCGCTATTGGTCTATGAGGCCTCAAAACAGTGAACGGCCTGGGGGTCAACCCCGAAGCACTCGGCCTGCTACGACTGTAGAACGCTAACTGAAACGTGAAAACAAAAAACCGACCGATCAGTTCGCCAGGAGTTGATCCCGGTAGAAGAAGGCACCAGCAGCAAGTGCCACGAGGACGATAACTATCCCGATCCCGATCAGCGGTAGGCCGCCGTCATCGTCCGGGGTTTCTGTCGACGGGCCCGTATCGGTGCTCCCCATTTCATCATCCGTCCCGGCCTCCGTGCCAGTGTCTGTCGACGCCGAATCCGTCACGGACAGCGTCCCGGCAGATACCCCGTTGACGGCTATCTGGTAGCTGCCTGCATCGTCGAACGTCACAGAGAGGGTTTCAGTTACCGACTCACCAGCACCGACTGTAATGTCTCTGGTCTCGACACTGTTGCCATCAGCCGTCACTTCAAGCGTGATATTGCCTTCCCGGTCGCCGCTGTTCTCCACAACAGCGGAGATATCGACTGACCCACCGGGTTGGACCTCAGTCTTACTGACACTGGCATCGGTTACTGACACCGAGGGTTGCGCGACTCCGATAGCAAAAGAGGAGAACCCAGGTGTGACTGCCTTGAATCGGTTTCCACCGAGATGGGTCGTCTCGAGCGCGTTCCACGAACCATCGTGGTAGCGGTACATGACCACATTTTCGGGTGCGATATCCTGTCTATCAAGCCGACTCTGTGAAGCGCGGAAGGTGAAGGTCCCTTCACTAACCTCACTCTCCTCGAGGTTCTTGACATCTACCTCAACGTGGCGAAGGACTGACTGGGCTCGGTCCACGTCAGGCGTTCCCGGTGCGGGACGCTGGCTCGTGCTTACGTTGACCTGCACATCACTTGCATCCCCTGCACTGGTGATATTCAGTCGCTCAATCGCCGTTCCCTCATTTTCACTCGTATCTCCCTCATTGATCTCCAACACGGCCGTTTGTCCTGCTGAAAGGTTCCCGACCGTCGAGACTGCCGTCCCGTTCACTTGGGAAACTTCAGGTTGGACCGTCGGGGGTTCATCATCTGTGTTCGTTTGATCACTGTTATCATCGTCACTGCTGCTATCGTCATCGCTGCTACTGTCATCATTGTCATCATCACTGCTGCTATCATCACTATCGCCACCGTCATTGCTGCTGTGGCCGCCCAATTGGATCGTCCCGGTTGTGGTGCTCAGTTGCGACTCGTTATCATCAAGCGTTGAGACGACGACGTACTGGTATTGGCCGCTGGTGAAGTTGTCGAACGTATCAACTGAGACCTGTGAATCACGGTCTTCTCCGTTGACGACCGTTACCGAAGCATCGATTTGTTCGTAGTCGTTGCTGTCTGCACCACCCGCCGTAATCGGATCCGTGTTCGGCTGGTCGGTGTCCAGTTCTTCGGCGAAGAACTCGATCGCGCTGCCAGCACTCACCGGACGCCCAACCTCGCCATCAGCAAGGTCATTCCCATTGAGCGTCGTCCCCTCCTCAACCCGAGCGATCCCGTTCGCTTCGTTGATCGAATGCTCGAGCTGTGTATCCTCGGATGCTGAAAAGTCGGTGCCGAGTGCAGATTCATCGACAACCAGATCGAAGCGACTGTCTTCGAAGGTAGATTTGTTGTAGACCGCAATCGCGTGTGTGACCTTCCCGTCATCGCTGCTGTCGAATGCGTTCGTTGTATCGACATCGAACGTTAGGTTGTCTCCCGTTTCGGGTGTATCCGGCTGGGTTACGGTAGTGCTACCCTGCTGAACAGATAGTTGATCAGCCCCGATCAGGACAACAGTTCCGTCAACAGTGATGTTGTTGTCGTCGAGGTTTGAGTCGCCGCTGGAGGCTCCAGTCTCGATTCCGTTACTGTCGGGCCCGTGAACCGCTGCGAATACCACGTAATGGCCGGGGTCGAATGAGGTTGTATGGGTCAGCTCTCCAGCACCATCGAGCGATGCTGAGTTATCTAGCATCTCGAACGAGGCATTCTTATTCGCCTTCTCAATGTCAGAGAGGAGCGTGAGCGCTTCCTCGGAACTGGTTGGGGCGCCGGCACCGTCTTCGGGTTTCATCCGTGCCGCGACGAGTTCCACGTTCTCTTGATTATTGAGCTGACTACCTGCCTGCGCGAGACTTTGGTCGAAGGTGATTGTCACGTCGTCATCGCTCTGGTGAACCCCCATCGGATTTCGGTCACCGTCGAACTCACGAATTAGTGACTTGGTGTTGGTACCATCATTATCATCCGAGAAGGTGTTCCCATCTCCGAGCTGTTCACCGTTGACCGTACTCGGTGGGGTAATCCGGGTTGCGGCGTCCGTGTCATCCGTCCGGAGCGTGTAGCCGCCACGTTCCCAGCCCTGTATCTGACCGTTATCACTCAGGTCAAAGACCTGTGACCCAGTGATGTCGGCCGGGTTATCAGTTACCAACGTCACCGACTCGGCCTGCTCAACCGTAATCTCCTTATTCGCGACCTTGCCGTCATACACGGCCGTGAATGATGTCTGGCCGGCTAATTCAATGGGGTTTGGAACTAGTTCAAACCCGCTTTCAACACTGTTGTCTTTGTTTGTATGGTACACATCGATTGCGGCGCTATCAGTGACGTCTGTTCCCGACGATGTCTCAACGGTCACATCAACATTGTGCCCCTTGGGCAGTCCAATTGTGCCAAAGTCAACGTTCGAAGTCGGCGAGACCTTATCAATGGTATAGAGGTCAGGGATCCCGTCGTCAGGGTATTCATCAATTCCCTGTGTATACTGCACCGTATACTCCTTTCCTGCTGTTACATCTAAAGAGTAGTCGCCGTTAGTATCCAACTTGGTCCGGATCCCGTTACCATCCGAATCAAGTACAATCACCTCACCGGTCGTGACTGGATCCCCTGCGGAATCTTCCAACTGGCCTGATATTGTGACGCTGCTACTAGTACTTGCTGCAAACGCCACACCCGGGGCGAGTGCACTGAGAACAAGTTGTGCAGTTATAATTACAATTACACTATTTTTACTTTTCAACATATATCCTTATGCTGATATCTGGCTAGCGGGTAATAATTGTTTCCGTCCTATCAGTAATGTCGCTCTGAAGTTGGCAAGAAACCTCTCGGTTAGTGTCACACCGATTTGTGATAGAAGACGACGATGAGCATAGCGAGTAGCCCAGTCACAATTGTAAAGCCGGGCCCAGATTCCGCGGTGGTTGTCTCGGGGGCTGTTGTTTCAGGCGTCAGAACGCCACTACTCTCGGTTGTGGTGGTCGGTGTCTCTGTATCCGTGTTGGGGCGCTCTGTCTGCGCGGTTGGCGTCGGCGATCGAGTTGTAACTGTTTCTGACTGGGTTGTTGTGCCCTCAACTGTTCTGGTTGTTTCTGTCGGTTCCGCAGTTCGTGTCTGTGTTGTCGGTTCCTCTGTTGCTGTGGGTTCCACTTCGCCTGCGCCGGTGTTTCCGCCGCCTGACCCGGATGACCCGGAGTCGGATTCCGCCTCGGTCTCTGTCGGTGTCGATTGCTCTGAAATCGTTAGCGAGGACAGATCGCTCACAGCCAGGACTTCTGCTCGCTGTCGGACATCTTCATCCCCTCGAACGACCACATATAGGTTATACGTCGCTGGATCGATGTCAGCCGTCGAAATGTTTGCAGTGTACTGCCCAGGCTGCTCTTTGTTCATTTGCTGGCGAGTTGCCACATCATCAGCAGCAATCACAACTTCGACACGGTCTAACGAGGAATGTTTCTGGATGTCTTTTTCAGACAGGTCTGCAGTGACCGCTAGCGACTGGCCGGATTCGATCGATGTCGGGGCGTCAACGGACACGCTGTACCCCGCGAGGACAACAGGGTACACAGCTTTCAATTCGTTTTCATCTCGAATCGTGACAGCGTACGTCCCCGCCTCTCCATTCCCGAAGTAGTCGACCGTATGTGTCGTATCGTCGGTGTATCGGTCGCTGCTTATTAGCTGATTGTCCGGGCCGCGAAATTTGATTTCGTACGTCGCGCCGTCGGGGACGTCCGCATCAGCAGTGACTGACTCTCCGGCGAAGACACGACTAATCGACGTAATGGTGTACTCGGTATCTTCGTACGTGACAGTCTGTTCGGGGACATCAAGGGATGGCGTTGCCGACAGGGAATAGCCGGGGGCAGCAAGGGCACTCGCTGCTGTGAGGGCCACAGCAAACACAAGTATCAGTTGGAGGGATACCTTACCGAGACTGGTCATGATATGTTCGTGATGAGGACCCTATTCATCTCTTTCGATTTATATGATATTCGAGACAACAACGCACCGCTTCAGCGCGAATCGTGTATGGAAACTGTGTGGCACTGTATCTTTGCCCTGCTCACGCCCTCCCTTTCGGTCAGCGCTCGCGGAGCAAGGGGGCTTACTCAATTCGGCTAAGCCGACAGCTACAAACGGCTCGATATCCAGATTCAACCCATGCCTACCCGGCGGCGAGAACAGTTCGTGATTGGGAACATGGCCTGGCTGCTGGCCTCGCTGCTTGTGCTGTCGCTTCTGGGATCACTCTCGCCTGAGCTGTTTTTTGTCATCTCCCTCATCGGGTTCCTCGTTGTCATCGAATTAACTGCCCCGTTTGCCGTCACCCCCACGTGGCGGCGGCGCCTGAAATGGGTCATTGGGATCGGTCTCCTCGTATTCAGCTACATTGTCATCCGGCGGATCCTAGAAATACTGCCACCAGGGATCATATAATGTTCAGTGACCGCTCGTACCCGCGTCTGTTACTGCTGACACTCTTCGTCACGGTGGTTGCAACGTTGCTTATCGCTGCCGGCACCTCCTCAGCCTCCTTTGGGGTGTATAACTCACAGTGGGACGGGACTGCAGAAGTCAGAACCGCTGCCGAGGCTGCTGGCGCACAGACGACTGTCGTCCAAAACACTAGTCGCTACGATCGCGCAACACCCAACGAAACAGTTGCGGTCGCCCTGTCGCCGACAAGTACGTATGATACACGAGAGACGGAGGCTGTTCGGTCGTTCGTTCGCGGCGGTGGCACGCTGCTGGTTGCTGAAGACTACGGTGCGGGCGGCAACGAGTTACTTTCGGCTGTCGGTGCTGAGGCGCGCATCGATGGCACCCCACTCCGGGACGAGCGTCAAATCGGGCCCAGTCCGGCATTCCCACGGGCAGACGTTGTGACGAACCACACGTACACGACGACCGCTGACGAGCTCATGTTGAACCACGGGAGTACCGTGGACCCAGGATCGGCAACCGTACTGGCGACCACCTCACAGTATAGTTACCTCGACACAAACCGGAATCAAGAACTGGACAACGACGAAGAGCTGATGTCACGGCCAGTCGTGACTGTCGAATCAGTTGGATCGGGGACCGTTCTCGTTATCAGCGACCCCAGTCTCTTTCTCAATTCCATGCTGGACCGCAGTGACAATGCTGCCTTCCTGCGGGCGATTGTGAGCGTACATGAGACCGTCCTTCTTGATGTCTCCCACACCACAGCGCTGCCACCACTCGTTGCGCTCCGCCTCCTTCTACAGCAATCTGGCCTCGCCACATTCCTCGGTGGCTGCCTATCGATCTTGGCACTGTTCGCACTAGCGAAATCACCAGGTGTTGTCAGCCGCATCCGCACTTGGCGAGGCCAGAGTCCCACAGCAACATCACCAGCCCTTTCGAGTGAAGACGTGAGCGCGGCTGTTCAGCGTCGCCACCCTGACTGGGACGAGGAGCGCGTCACCCGTGTCACAGACAGATTGATGAAACACCGGGAGTAATGAGAGGTAATGACTGATCCCGAACAGTTAGCTGCAACTATCGCTGACGAAACCTCGGATGTCCTGATCGGCATGGATGATTTGGTTGAGCAACTGACGATCTCATTACTCACTCGGGGCCATGTCTTGCTTGAAGGCGTTCCGGGTGTGGCAAAGACGACACTCGCTAATACATTCGCACGAGCAAGCGGGCTCACGTTCACTCGGGTGCAGATGACACCGGATATTCTCCCCGCAGACATTACCGGCGCCAGCATCTACCGCGAGCAGACCGGAGAATTCGAGCTGCGGAAAGGACCCATTTTCGAGAACGTCGTCGTCGCAGACGAGATCAACCGTGCAACTCCGAAAACGCAATCTGCTCTGTTGGAAGCGATGGCTGAAGGCCAGGTCTCTATCGAAGGGGAGACGCTCGAACTCCCGCAGCCGTTCCTTGTTATTGCGACGCAGAACCCGATCGAGATGGAAGGCACGTTCGAACTCCCCGAAGCACAGCGTGACCGATTCCAACAGAAGCTGACAGTTGATCTACCCGACGAAGAGATGGAGCGTGCGATACTCAAACGGTTTGGTGGCGCACCCACGAAGGGGCCGAGTGATACCAGTGCGGCTGTCTCACCGACTGATATCATGGCTGCTCGTGATGCTGTTACGGATGTCAACGTCGAAGAAGCCGTCCATGACTACATTCTCGAATTGGTCGCAGCCTCACGAACCCATGCTGATACCGCTCATGGCGCCTCACCCCGTGGATCGCTCGCGCTCCTCCAGACGGCCAAAGCCCGTGCTGCGATCCGAGGTCGGGACTACGTCATTAACGATGATGTCAAGGAGTTAGTCGAACCGGTGCTCCGCCATCGACTCGTCCTCTCAACAGATGCTGAGCTGAGCGACGTGACGCCTGATGACATTATTTCAGACATGCTGTCGTCGGTTGTGCCGCCAGAGGGGCAGATACGGGATGTCGAACTCATTAACAACGCACCCGAACCGAAGACTGACTAGTGACTGCGCGTGTCATCGGAACTGGCGGCAATTCTCAGTCCGGTGACTCAGTGTTCTCGTTCCACCGGCACGTGACTGTATAGTCCGCGCGGTCGTCAGGGGCCTCGGTGACGGTAAGCGACACCGGAACTTCGAGCCCGCGAGCGAGGCCTATGGCAAACACTGAGGGAATCGGGTGATCGAACTGGTCAAGCGGTCCGTAGGCAGACCCACTCACGGCGACGGTCAGTTGATTGTTCTCGCGATCCACTGCTGGCGTGGCTGTTTGCGCGAGTTCGAACTGCTCCACCACGGCGTCAGTCAGTTGCTCGGCAAGCGTGCCAGGTGTTGTAGCAAGGCTGCCCGTGAGACCGTTTTCCAAGGCTCTGAAGAGGCGAGCACCGCTGGGATCGAGTGCGACACCGCGCGCTGTATCATCGTCCGGGACGACGATCGTCTGCTCGAGTGACTCAGTGGCAGGAAGTGGGTCTGTGTCGTGCTGGGGGACAAACAACCGGACGCTCCCATCGCCACCCGTCGGGATATAGAGCTGGGTGTCTGACAACCCGAGTTCCTCGACGATGGCCGCTTCGTTGTCCGCAAGCGCTGCATACACGTCTCGGCCGACATCGGCTGACACAAACTGCTCGGGGGTAATGTAGTACGTCAGCAGTCCGCCGAACAGTCCAATGCCACCCAAGATGACCAGCACGTTACTGGCACTCCGGATGAAGAACGCGCTGATCACAGCCAGGAGACCGAGGAGGGCCAGGCCAGCAGCCGTCCGCTGATACTGGGTCTGTTTCGCTTGCGTGTAGGAGTCACGCAGCTGCTTGTTTTCTTCGGCGAGCAACTCAAGCTGTGTCAGCAACTCTTCGCGGGAGTGCTCGCCGTCACTTGTGTCCTCGCCGTCCAGTGAGCCATCGATATTCATATATCAAGAACGTCTCCGTCTCTTCCTCCCAGTTCTTGTCCGTAGCTAGATTACTGTGTCGCTTCGTTTTGTTAGCCCGACATCGCAAGCCACCTATGGACGCCTGTCATAGAATCTGTCACATAGCATGATCTTCTCACAGCCCGGATCACTTTCTGGTCAAATCGGCGATTGCAACGACGATTCGGAGACCCAGCGTAGCGAACACTTCTGTTCGTGTGTGGACAGCCTCGGGGACGGACGTGCCCGAGGCCGCGGTCCTTGACCACGTCGTTGATCCTCTCTTACAGGATAGAGTGGATGAAATTTACACCTACTAAATAGGCCAACAACCAGTACAGCTATCCGAATTGACTCGGGTTTTCGATTTCAAAGGTGAACTCTTCTCCGTCTTCTGACCCATAGACTGTCCCGAACTCAACGATTTGGTTATCGGAGGACCGTCGAGCATCGATGACAAGGTTGGATTCGGTTTCTGGTGGCAGGCTGAAGCCCGTTTCTGTACTGTCTGTCGCCTGCAAGTATCCCTCGCTATTCGTTGTGGCTGGTATCCCTGTCCCAATTTCATTTCGAAGGCTTACTGTCAGCCCCTCTATCGGCGCACCATTGCTATCAACAAGCCGAATTTCTGTCCGATACGCCTCTGGAAGTTCGTACCGACCGAGAATCTCAATATCGCCACTCACCTGTCGGGCTATATCCAGCGAGATAAGCGCAGGAACACCGTCAAACTCGCCATACGTCCCTTTGTCAAACATCACATCAAGAATATGTGTGTCCTCGAATGCTGAGGAAGTTCGGAACTGTTCTGTCTCATCAAGGGCCGCTGCTGGGAACTTTGACTCTCTGTCTCGATTGACTGCGACGAAGCGTATTGCCCCACCTGCGAGATCTGCATCGACGTCCGAAATGACCGAGCCATAATATCCGGGCTCAGTGATTTCGTTGAAAACATCTACCGGTACCGTAATGCTACTATCCTTGTTTAAAGAGGCGTTTAGATCATACCGCCCTGCATCAATCAATGGGACCTCTAACTCACTGACTACCTGTTCTGTGTCGCCTGACCCGATCTCTCCCGTTTCGGCGCTGGTTTGCCCCACATCTAGCGCAAAATCAACTGTTGTGCTGCCAGCAGCATTCCCGGTATTCTTGACAGCGGCCGTCACAGTCAATTCTTGCCCAACTTGGATCACATTCTCCTCAGTCCGGGCTCTCAGTAACTCAAATGCAGGGTCCGCTGTTTCAGCCTCTTTTGTAGTTTGTTCAGTATTCTCGTCGTCGTCAGTGCTAGTATCCTCGCCGTCTCCAGTGCTATCACCCTCTCCGTCTCCAGTGCTACTACTACATCCAGCCACAGCACCGACAGCGAGAACTGATCCACCCGATTTCACGAATTGACGTTTCGTCAATCGCATATATTAGCTCGTATACAAAACCGATAAAAAGTTACTGGAAACTATTTGGCTACTATATGTATTAACATTTCATTTCACGACCTATATTTCGGCCACGCGACTACTGACAGATTCTGCGTAGATTGAGTGAGACCGGGTAAGGTCCAACTCATTCACCGAGTAACTGTTTCCGTTCGACTTGGGCTGAAAACAATATCTCCTGAGCGGTTTTACTAGAGTTTCTAGGGAGTATGTTTGCGCGACGGACGGCCTTTTGTAGGCGATTGGTTCGAAGCCTTTAGGGTGTGATTCTGGGGGGAGTCACTCATTCGTGTTACCCGAGTTCTCCGGGAGATGCCCGAGCATCAACAGTAACATTCTGTGGAGCAGATACGACGCTGTTCCGAGTATGATAACGAGGCCGACACCTGCTGCTGGGATCCCGGACAGCGAGATCAGACCCACGACGCCCGCACCGAGGAGCACTGCACTCCCAATAAGCACGACCCCATCCGGGAGATCCCGTCGATCTGCCACGACATCGGTCACAAGGAGCGCGAGAAGCGAGAGCGAGCTGGGAAGCACTGCTGTAAGCCCGGCTTCAGCGGGCGTTATCGCGACCAGTGCGAACTGCCCGATCGCGATGGGGACTATTGCGGGGAAGGCGACCCAGCTACCCGCGACAACAGCCCACGCAATGACTCCCCAGAACCCGCCAAGTAGCCAGAAGGCGGCGAGGACAGCGACGAGCGCGAGCAGCCCTGGCCAGTCACGGTGACTGGACCACCGCGAGGCGGTGAGCCACTGACGGTCACTACCGGTGGGGCCGCCCGTTGTGTCTCCGTCCGAGCGGGTGGTTTCTGGGGTCGGTGTCACTGTGTCGCCCCCCGCTGTGCCCGCCCCGCTGACAACACAGTGGCAAGCCGATCGCTGGGCCCGACTTCGAACGCTGTGACGCGGGGGATTGCCGCAAGCTCCCGTCGGAACGCCTCGAATTCGGTGTACCGGTGATAGGCATCGTCGAGGTCACGCATTGTCTGGGATTCATACAGGACGCTCGGCGTGAGAAACACGACGACTTGCCCGTTGCCTCGCCGTGCGACCTTCACTGCTTCTCGGAGTTCGGTCCGATGGGTGTCGTCGGTCACGATGAGTGTCCGATTGGTTCCGTCGTGTCGCGTCGAAGCGGTACGGATCGCACTGAACAGCGGTTCATCCGCGATCCGCTGAACGTACGTGTCTGCTGACTCAAAGAACGGCCGGAGTTTCGTATCAAACTGGCTCTCATCGTCAAGTCGGTCGGCTGTTCGTCTGGCACTGGCAGGGTCAACCATCGCTGTGGCGTGGCTGTCGGCCGAACTTTCGGTCGGTTCGAGCGACGTGATCCGGCCGGCGATCGTCCGGTATTGGGCAGCATCCGTGCTCGGCGTGAACGTACCGGTAAGTCCACCGTCTCCCACACCGTACCACCCAAGTGGGTCATTGTGTTCCTGTGCGCTTTCGAGTAATGCAAGTGCGACCTGTCGGGCGAAATCGAGCTTGGTCTCGCCCGCTCGGCCCGTCCCCATCGACGCGCGATGATCGACGACGAGTACCGTTTCGAGGTCCGTCTCCGCCTCGAACTCCCGAATGTAGGGCTCGTTGAGTCGGGCCGTCGCCTTCCAATCGATTTGCCCGGTGGTATCACTGGGCGTGTATTGGCGAATTTCGGCCGGTGTGAGTCCGCTCCCGGTTCGGCCGGCATCGTGTTGTCCGAAGCCAGCCGCAACGCGGTCCCCGCCCTCGCCGACGTGGATGTCGCGTGGCGAGCGAGGTTCGACAGTCACTGACGGTGTGGGGCCAGCAGCGGTTGACTGCCGAAACAGGGCCAGCGGGTCGGTAACCGTGACCGTGGGCTGGCCGAACGTGAACGAGCCAGCGATGGGCCAGGTTACTTCGAATGTCGTCTGGGCGGTTTGTGCGCCGTCCGAAAGCCGACAGGACACGTGGGTTGCCTGGCTGGCCACCGGTGGTACGACATCGACAGTAACGGCTCCCTCGACCGGGGCCGCTGTCTGTATCGTGAGCGACCCCAGTGTCGTTTCCTCCGCAGTGACGCGAGTCCGGTCGAGTCGGGGGTCGATTGCAAGGGCGTCGACAGTCGCCCGCGTCGTCCGGACGAACCGGTACTGTCGGGTGAGCAGCCAGGCCCCGACACTCGCAGCGCCAATGAGGAGTGCTGGTCGCTCCAGTACGAGCCCCCACAGCAGCAGGAGGCCTGCTACCCCAACGGTCAGCCAGTACCGACGTGTCACCTCCATCTGTATCCCGCAATGGGAGAGCGGCAATTAAGTGTTACCTGAATTGAGGCGCTAAGGCCCCTTCCTCAACGAACAAGCGAAGCGGTTGAGTAGGGAGGGGGTACAGCGCCACACGGTTCTCAAGCACTTCGTCGCTGTGAATCCGCGCGGAACAACGAAGGAGTGTGCCTCCTGCGGCGTTTCGACGGAGAAGCCGTTGTGGGTGCGCGAGCATTCGTGTCCAGCGTGTGGGTTTGAGACAGATAGAGATGCGAACGCGGCGTGGAATATTCTTTCTCGCGGCATCAAGAAGCGGTTAGGAGCGGGACGCTCCGAATTAACCTGTGGAGACTGCGCTCCCTGTGGATACGCCTGTATCTGCAAAGTGCGTCATAGAAGCAGCCCTACCCTCAAGCGCGAGCCGTCAGGCGAGCGGTAGGGCGGGGGAGTTCACAGGACCAGGAGCCGATGCTGGCGTGGGCTGCTCCGCTCTCGACTCCTGTGATACGTAGCGAGCGAGAGCTCGACGCTGTCTCCGTGGCGCTCGGCAATACGTGGGTTTTTGATGCGTGACAGCTAGGGAGTGACTGTGCAACGGACGGGGTTCGGACGCGCCATCATCGTGACACTGTGCTTTCTGTCTGCGATGACACTGGTAGTCGGGGTCGCAGCGGCTGGGGTCGCGGCCGGTGAGCCGGTCGACCGCCCGGCATTTGCTCAGCAGGAGACCCCTACGCCGACGACCAATACAACCGTGCAACACGAACGGCCCGACAACGTATCTCAAGCTGGTGATTCACAGCGGCTCAGTCAGTGGCTGGAAGGGCAATTAGCAAGCCAGCTGCAGGCCAGTTCGACCGAGATCTCACAGGGCGAATACGATCGTGCGAAAGCGTATCTCGGCGATGACTACGATTCCCGTCTCGAACAGTACGTCGAGGTTGCCGGGGAGACGGAGGGAACGACTGACGACCAAGCGGCAACGACACTGCGAGAGACACAAACGAATCAGCGGGCGTTTGCGAACACATCGCAGGTGTATCGACAAACCTACGAGGAATATCAATCCGCACGTCAGGCGGGAAACACGACGGCTGCCCGCCAAGCTGCCCGTGACTTGGAACGCCTCTCCGAGCGGGTTCGCGAGACGAATCAGTCCCTGACCGGTAACTACCAGCGGATCGAGAACCAGACCGGCGTCGCGACTGGGGAGTCCCAAGAAGCGGTTGCCACGACCTCGGAAAATATCACAACACAGCAAGCAGCGGTCAGGGATCAAACCTTCGTCGAGACCCGACTGCGTCTCCAGACGAACGGCTCCGCCGTTGCGTTTACTGACCCGATGGCGATCACTGGCGAGGTGACGACAGCCAACGGGACTGCGGTGGCCAACAAGACGGCTCGTATCGTCATCGGGAACCGTCCCTATCGGACGACTACCAACGAGACTGGCCAATTTACCGTTCGCTATCGACCGGTCTCACTCCCCGTTAACGCAACCAACACGACCGTCAGCTACCGTCCACCACCTGCGTCACCCTATCTCGGGACTGCATCGACAGTCCCAGTTACTGTGACGCAAGTGTCGCCGTCGCTGTCGGCCAGTGTCCGACCTGCCACGGCTGGATACAACGACACGGTTACGACGACCGTGGTTGCAACCGTACGCGGCCGTGCGGTACCGTCATTGCCTGTGACAACGACGGTTGGCGATCGCAGTGCGTCGGCACTGACAATCGGTCAAGGTGAGGCAGAGTTCACCCAGCGCGTCCCCGCAACGATTCCCGCTGGACAGCGTTCGGTTCGTGCTGCGAACGCGCGCGAAGGGCTTGCGATTGGGCCTGCCTCGACCACCGCGCCAGTGTCTGTCAAGTCTACCGCAACAGCGCTGTCCGCTACTTCGGTATCGCGTGGCAACCGCGTGCGTGTGCGGGGTCGATTAACAACTGCAGACGGGGAGAGTGTGTCTGATCGGACGGTAACTGTCGACGCTGGTGACACGACGCGGTCTGTCGTGACGAACCGGACCGGGTGGTATCGAGTGACCATTGCAAACGTCTCACAGCCCGAGCAAGCGAATCAGTCGGTTCTGTCTGTGACTGCGCGGTTCGACGGTGCCCGGACGAATCTGGAGGCCAGTCAGGCGACAACGACCGTAAACATGGGCAAACCTGCAAGCTCTGGCTTCGCGCTCAGTGAGACGCTCTCGTCACTGCAGCTACTTGCGGTCGCCCTCCTTGGTGGACTCGCAGTAGTCGGGGCCGCTGTGTGGTCCCAGCGCACTGAGACAGGTGATGCGTCGGACCCGGCAGCTGTTGCAGATGCGGATCCAGGTCCCAGTGCCGAGGTTCAGGACCGCTCCCAGCAATGGTTGGATCAAGCCCGCTCAGCGCTTGCTGATGACGATGCGAAGAGTGCGACCGTTGCTGCATACGGTGCGGTCCGCGGCCGCCTCGAAGAACAAGGTGGGTTGTCGAATTCGTTGACCCACCGGGAGTTCCGCAGGGCCTGCGAAGCACAGATCGAAGCGGCCGATGATGTGATGTTTTCGACACTCGCCAACGCGTACGAACGAGCGACGTTTACCGCAACCATCGATACAGAGACCGCGGCTGACGCTGTTGAGGCAGCGGCGGATCTGTTATCCACCAGCGACGAGTCGGCGTGACCTGGCCCATAGGCGGCCATCACGTCATCGATCATGGTCAGACACTCTCATCGAATCGTGGTGCTGTCCTGTACCTGTGACTGCTTGAGCTGTCCCAGGCACCATCTGCAGTCAATAGCCTTTCTGTTTGAGGACTACTGAGGCAGTGATCGCCTTACAGCAGCGGTACGAGTTCACACCGACCGATACACCTACAAAATGACGTTCAAGCCATAATAACAACTGTACTGGTGTTACATATGACACTTGTGACGGTACCGTAGGCGGACCCGTTTCCGATGAGACTAGGGTAGAGCGTCTTGGGTCGGCCAGTGGCGCTGACGAGTTGTGCACCACTTGACCCGGGGATTCACCGTATGGGTCTCACAGACACGGCGATTCGAACCGTGTCGTGTTGGTACTGATTTTCCGAATTGGCCGGACCAATGTTTTCTGGTGGATCAGTCGGTGGACTGGGTTAAAAGTAACAACAACATATCACCTGTCCATGACAAAGCAATTATGCGTCCTGACAAGGTAAGAGTGAGTAAGTAATGGCTAACACCAGTATCGCCCCTGAACCGACAGCCGATCGCGCACCCGCTGTGACGGCTGATTCCGTCGTCAGAGAATACACCCGAGGCAATACCGGCGTCTTTGGGCAGAAAGACGCTCCTACTGTTCGTGCTCTCGACGGCGTTTCGATGGCTGTCACGCGTGGTGACGTGGTCGGTATCGCTGGTCCCAGCGGCAGCGGCAAATCCACACTCCTCCACTTGCTTGCAGGCCTTGATGTCCCAACGCGTGGCACGGTCACGATAGATGGCGATGATATTGCGTCGCTCTCACAACGCCAACGGGCCCGCCTCCGCCTCAACAACGTCGGGATCGTCTTCCAGCGCTTTCACCTCCTCGATGCCCTCTCTGCCCGAGCGAACGTCGCCCTCCCGCTCGTCGAACAGGGCGAATCAAAGCGTGACCGACGCCAGCGAGCTGAAACACTGCTTGACTCCGTTGACCTCGGTGACCGAGCCACACACAAGCCCGGCCAGTTATCCGGCGGTGAACAACAACGGGTCGCTATCGCACGCGCGCTAGCGACCGAACCTGCACTGCTGGTCGCTGATGAACCGACCGGGGAACTCGACTCAGCGACCGGCGACCAGGTGTTAGACTTACTCGTGGATGTCGCGGATGAACAGGCCGTTGTCCTCGCATCACATGACCAGCAGGCTCTAGATGTCTGTGATCTGGTTATTCACTTGCAAGACGGCACGATCGTCCGGCGAGAGTAATGTTCGGGCAACGCGTTCGCTCATTAGTGGGGTTGGCTGTCGCCCGAGTCGCTGGCCGCTTCCGGATTGCACCACAACGCGTGCTGTTGGCGGTGCTTGGCGTCGGCGTTGCCGTCGGGTTGATGGTCTCTGTCACCGGTGTCTCGCTGGGGCTGGCCTCCCAGTCCGTCGTCCAGAGTGATGGAGTCGATTACTGGCTAGTCCCCGAACAGGCGAGTGTCGAGTCGATCGCCATCTCTACTGGTGGGCCCCGCTTGGGTGATGTCCACCGAACGAGCCAACAGATCGGGACCGATGATCGGGTCGACTACGTCACCCCTGTCTTGCTCGAACTCGTGCCGGTTCGGGATGCGACGACCGGCGACCGGACGTACGTGTTTGCAGTGGGCGTTGTCCCTGAACCCGACCAAACGGTGCTAGACCTGCCGGCCGGCCGCCTAGCACCTGGTGATCCGTACTACCAAAACGGGAGCTACAACGGACCCTGGACCGGGGAGGCGATCCTGAATAACGCCGCTGCGACCGTGACCAATGCGTCGACTGGCTCTCAGCTCACACCGGTCGGCACGAACCGGTCGATGACTGTAGTCAACGTCTCGGACGGTGGGGTCGGGACAGCAGGTGGTGGCGTTCCTGTGATGCTCGTCCATCTCAGCGAACTCCAGGAACTGACCGGGAGCACGAGCGGTGACACCGCTGATCAGTTGCTCGTGAGTACGAACGATCCGAGCGTTAAATCATCACTCGAGGGGCGGTATCCCGAAACGACCGTTGTCACACGGAGTGGCCTCTCCTCACAGCGCGTGTCAGCCTCGAACCTTCCGCTCGCTGTCGCCGTTGCAGCCCTCGTTTCGGCAGTCGTCGTCGGCGTCCTCTTCGTGACGACGCTGATGGGACTGGAAGTGAGTGCCGACCGCCAGCAACTGGGCGCCCTCGCAGGAATCGGGTTCTCCCAGCGATCGCGGTCGCTGCTCGTCGCCGCTGAGACGCTCATCATTTCGATCCTCGGCGGTATCGTCGGGGTCGGAATCGGTATTCTTGGTATTGTAGGCGTCAACGGACTCGGTGAGCAGTACTTCGGTGTCGACACTGTCGCTGTCTTCGAACCACAGCTCGCCGGCTATGCACTGTTGGTCGCTGTCGGGATCGGTCTCGTCGGGGCACTGTATCCGGTCTGGTTGAGTCGCCGTGGTAACGTCTTGGAGGTGCTGGCCTGATGCTGGCCAAACTCCGGGCGCAGCTGGGTATCGCCTTTGCGCAACTCCGTCACGATCGGCTTCGAACCGTCCTCGCCGTTCTGGGCGTCGCGATGGCGGTCTTGGCCACAGTCTTGCTCGTGAGCGTCGGCTTCGGCGTTATCGAGACCGGCCAACAGAAGTTCGACCAATCCGGCCGGGACCTCTGGGTCACCGGTGGCCCCGTCGAGATCAGACCAGGGAGTGCCGGCGGCTTCGAAAACACGCTCGTCGACTCCCATGCCGTGGCAGCGAACATCACTGCCCGAGAGGACGTGGCTACGGCCGTCCCGATGGGCTTCCAGACCGTGTATGTCGGCAAAAACACGTCTGACTACAAGACGCTCATCGGGGCTGGCGCGCCAGCCAGGGGCCCCTCTGTACAAATTACTGAAGGACGCGGTGTGGACAGCCGCGATACGCATTACGCCGAGGGGCAGTACAACGGGCCGATGACACGCCAGGTGGTAATCGACCAGCGGACGGCCACCCTGCTGAACGTCTCGGTCAATGACACGCTGTATATTGGTGGTACGCTTGCCTCGGCGCGACAGAACGAGTTCACCGTTGTCGGGATCTCACCGACGTACTCGCGGTTCGTTGGCGCGCCGACGGTAACGATGCACCTGAGTGAGTTACAAGAAGTGACGGGGACGACAGCCAGCGACCGGGGGACGTTCATCTCGATCCGGTTGGAAGACGGTGCGAACGTAACGGCTGTCGAGAACGATCTGCAAGCGGCCTATCCTGAATACACCGTTCGGACCAACAGGGAGCAACTCCAGGCGACGATACAGGACCAGATCGCGGTGATCGCCAGTGGCGTCAGCCTAGTTGTCCTTGCTGTCGTCGCCGGGATCCTCCTGACGCTAAATCTGCAGCTCTCCTTCGTGTACCAGCGGCGCGAAACCTTCGCTGCCTTACAGGCACTGGGGACCTCGACGTCGTCGTTGTCTGCCATCGTTCTCACGAATACACTGTTGATTGGGTTGCTTGGCGGGCTTGTCGGGATCGGCGTCGCCTATCCAGCGACGTGGCTTGTGAACCGAATCGCCGCTGAACTGAGTGGGTTCGAGCAAGTGGTGACACTGTCGGACCGCGTGCTGTTGGGTGGGCTTGGGGTTGCCCTCTGTGTGAGTCTGCTCAGTGCAGTGGCCGCAAGTCTGTACCTTCGCCGCTTACGCCCGCTGTCAGTCCTTCGTGGCTAGCCCGTCTCGGGTCAGCGCATCGAGCGTGTGGTGTGTTGCACCGCGGGACTGCTGGATCTCTGGCTGACTCCGCCGTAGTAGGCCTCTTTCGTCCGTGAGCGATGCCCGCAATCTACCCCTCTCCGACAGAGTGGGTTCTGTTTCAAAAAGATATATTCAGTCCAAACATATATATCACCTCTCACGTACGCTCTGGTAATGGTGTCCTACTCGGGGATGGAGAAGGTGCTACCACTGAGATACAATCATATAATTTCGTTGTTAACTGTACTACTTTACAGCCTATCCGGCTCGTGTCGCCGAACCAGTCGAACGCCGACAGACACATCTGAAGAGGTGCCGTGACGGATGGCCGAAGTTACAAACGCAACCCAGAATGGCGCTGTTGTCGCGGATGACGCGACCAGCTGGCTATGTGTAGCCGAGAGCGAGACACAGCCGACAATCAGCGTAGTGATGCCAACCCTTGATGAGGAAGACGGCATCGCGGAGTGCATCACCCGTATCAAGAATGCCTTGGCGGAACTTGAGACGCCCGGTGAAATCATTATCAGCGACAGTTCGACTGACCGCACGCCCGAGATTGCGCGTGACATGGGTGCGATCGTCGTCGAACCCGACGGCGCCGGCTATGGCTATGCCTATCGATATGCGTTTGAGCGGGTCCGTGGCGAGTATATCGTCATGGGCGATGCAGACACCACCTATGACTTCGAAGCGATTCCACGACTCCTTGAGCCGGTTCGAGACGGCACTGCGGACATCTGCATGGGCAGTCGGCTCAACGGCGAGATTCGGCCGGGGTCAATGCCAACGCTGCATCAGTACATCGGTAACCCGGCTCTGACAGCCTTTCTGAATCTATTCTATGATGCCGGTGTCAGCGATGCCCACAGTGGGTTCCGAGTGTTTTCGCGGGATGCGCTCGCGACACTCGACCTGGAAACCGATGGGATGGAGTTCGCTAGCGAGATGATCATGGACGCGGGTGCGAAGGGCCTAGAGATTGAAGAAGTTCCAATCACCTATCACGAGAGAGAAGGCGAAGAGACGCTCGATAGCTTCCGGGATGGGTGGCGCCACGTTCGATTCATGTTGATTAACGCCCCCGGGTATCTGTTCTCGGCCCCAGGGTTGGTTGGGGCCGCTATCGGTGGCTTGCTAATGCTGCTTGCTGGTAGTGGGTTGTCAGTGGGTGGGATCAGTCTCGGCGTTCACTCCATGCTCGGTGGCAGCTTGCTGACCATCGTTGGCTTTCAGGTGACGAGTCTTGGTGTCTTCGCGACTGTCGCAAGTGATCCCATTCGACGTCCCTCTGATCCACTGACGGAATGGCTTACCGCAGCTTTCCAGCTAGAACGGAGTGCCATGGTAGGTCTGGTCGTGTTTGGCGGTGGCGCTGGCTATGTTGTGTATCTGGCGAGTCGCTGGGTTGCGAGCGGGTTCACGCGGTTGCCGCTCTTGATGGCTGATATTCTCGCATTCACTGCGATCGTTCTCGGGCTGCAGATTGTATTCAGTGCCTTCTTTATGAGTACGATCGCCTCTGCTCGTCGGTAATATTCTTTTTGACGTATTTGGATATGAGCAACAACGTGTTTGATTAGATGTTTCAAAAATAGAATGTTGAATTATGGTTGGTTGATATATGATAGACTCGTCATAAAGAGGGCCCGATATTACCCAACAGTGGTTCATCATTAAATCCACGTAACTCAAATCGTGTATTTATACACTCAATTTATTACTGCTTTATTAAGCGTGTCATAGAAGAGTTGACATGGCTCGGTGAATCAGCTTAGACAAATTGAAAACGCCGTACACTTGGTGCACGCTGTTCTTAGATTGTTTTAGCTATGGCGAAAGAGAAGTTCGGCGTCGCTGTTGACGAGGAAATCGTGCGAGAAGTGGATGAACTGGTTGATGAGTGTGACGATCTCGGAGCCAGCCGCTCTGAGATCGTCGAATCCATCCTCACAGCATTCGTTCAATCCGAGACAAACCACGTTGAACGGGTGCGGGAAATCATTATTCGGAAACGAAAGGGCACTCTCTAACTGATTTTGAACTCCGTGCACCAAGTGCACGCACTTCTAAGCTAATAATCCACTAGAACAGTAACCAGACTGACTATAGTGTGTGAAGAGTTCTATGACACGCTCGATTTTGGATTAATAACTAAGAGTCTAATGCGCTAATTATATTTAATTTATGTTGTTCTAAGGGACTTTGATCGATCCTCTGCTTCCCCTTTTTATATCCGCTTTTTATGATATCCATCCTGAGATCATCATCGTCAATTATTTTTAGAACTGCTTCAGAGAGTTTCCTTGGGTTCCTCGGTTCTACAAGAATTGCGTTTTCGCCATCAGACAGATCGTAAGGTATCCCACCGACTTTTGTTGCTACAACCGGCAATTTCATTGACATTGATTCCGTTAATACCCTTGGAAACCCTTCAGAAACGGATGGCAATACAAAAACATCTGAACTTCTATAATAGTCAGCAAGCGTTTCTTGATCGTCAACATGGCCTACAAAGTTAATATGCTCTTGAACGTTTTTTCTCGCAGCCAAACTTGCATACTTATCAACACCCCTTCCAATTAAATTTGCTTGTACCTCCGTTCCCGATCGAATTAAAATATTTATGGCGTCAATTAGATACTTATATCCCTTAGATTCACGAGCTTTAGCTACAGTTAAGAGTTGAATTGGTTCGTTTAAATTCCGCCGATGATCTTCTGAAACTGGCGTAGGACAAAAAGATGTAACGGGATTTGAGAAAACGACTGAACATTCATTCGTCGATCTTCGGATACGAGGATCCCGGACAAAAGCAAGATCAAGCGACCTAAGGACATATCGTTGTGCGAATGGGTAGGAAAGTCTTTTTATTATATTCATTGGGTCCTGGAGACTTCCACTTTTTGCTACATCAATAGCATCATTTCCGAAGTATGCTACGTTCAAATCACCTTTTGAAAGTATGAATGGTGATATTAAGAATGAATATATGCCTGGATAGTAAATATAGATAAATGTATTTTCACCATCCTGTATTTTATTTGCGTCATTTTTGATGCTCAATAACCTTTCTAAAGTTCTATTTGTCTGGTTGAACGTACGATTTTCTTCTATTTCAAAGATAGAATCATCTAATGGAGATACATCCTTCCGTTGCGATGCATTCTTGTCAATATAGATTGGACAAATATATTTTGCAGATGAAAATTCATTTGCTAACTGATTTAAAAGGCGGCAGTGGGAATTTTCAGTATAATAGTTATTACCGTCGAAGAGTAATTCTCTACCCACAACAACTAATTCGTAATTTTTGAGCATTATTTGTATTAGGTGTCTTGTTTCTTTCGGTTACGGATTTAAATATACTCCGTCGCTTTTCTATATTCTCCTCGGTGATAATCTATAACTGCATATAATAAGCATTTTAACATTCCAATACGAGCGGTGAGGGAGAAATATATTAAAAAGGCAACTCGGTTAAAGAAAAAGTAGATATAAAATAATATCTGGTCTGTGGGTTTGAGACAGTTCGAAGCAAAATATAGCCTATTATATGTATTATGATAAAACTGGAAACCATTAGTAGACCCTGATGCAGAGTGTGGTTTGTGTACCACTTCAGACTTTGGATTTATGTATAGGTTCCAATTATTTTTGTGCGCGTAATAACACAACTCTTGATCTTCGGAGCCGAAAAAATAATCTTCATTTAAGCTCCCATATTCGTCAAGGAAATCAACATTAATTAGCATCATAGCCGAAATGATCCAATCAGTCTGATATTCTGTAGACCTTCTTAACTTGGTATCCCGTTTGATTTTAGCAGCCCGTGGATAAATCTTACCTCCACTAAACCAAATCTGCTCTTTTCCCGGATAGTAAATTATACCGCCTACAGCTGCGACTGTGTCATTTGATTCAGCCGTTTCAACCAGAGGACTCAAGAAATTATCATTCACAATAGTATCATTATTCAGTAATAATACATAATCACATCCATCCGATCTTGCTTCTAATATCCCACTATTACAACCACTGGCAAATCCAGTATTATCTTTTTTCTGAATAAAGTTACACCAACTGAATTCTTGTTTTAATTTCGTGAATGAATCATCTGTAGAACCGTTATCAACAACATAAACACTATATGATGAATAGTTGATATCTGAAAGTGACCGTAAACACGTAGCTGTATCATTATATTCATTCCAGTTCAGAATAACAATCCCGACTTGCCGATTACAAGCGGGTTCGTCCTTTTCATCATCTTGCATAGTTTCACTCATAGATGGTTGGAAGCGAATAGCAAATTGTTTTGGTTGATTTATGGCATATTATTGTCATTGGTGTGCCCCATTAATTAATTTCATACAACTTTGAATTCTCCTGCAGATAGCTTCGTTCTTCGGCGGATAAGTCTTTAAATGTAAGATTTGAATTACAATTAAACCCCGGACAAGGGATCACTCTTTCATTTAGTAAAACATTTCCAGCGACGATCGTTCCACATTCGTCACAGGTTTCGGTGATAACTCTCATTGTGTTCTTCGAACTATAGTATCCTCGCCCAGTATAAATTGATCGTGTTTGGATTCTGAGAGTGATTCTATTTTAGCCCCTCTTGAGAGTATACTATTCGATATGGGTTTTCCTCCATAGATCTCCACATCATCCATAACAATGCTAGATTCAATTTTTGCGTCTCTGATAACACAATTTGAACCGACACTCGTATAGGGACCAACGACCGCCCCATCCTCTATTGATGTATTTTTTCCAACTATGACTGGCCCTTTAATGGATGCTGATTCGGCTATTGAAACCCCACTGTTGATTTGCACTGGATTTTGAATATTCTTCATGTTTATCCCCACAATATTAATATTGTTGTCAATCTCGTCCATTAAAATATTATTTGTTTCAATTACATCTCTCGGCGTGCCAACATCCTTCCAAAGACCATTAGTGATCTCAAAGTCGGATTTCTTTCTTTGAACTAAACTGTCTAGTGCCTGTGTGAGCTCAAGTTCACCACGCCAAGATGGCTCCAATTCATTAATATCGTGGAATATGCTACGTGTGAGAGCAACTGCCCCAATATATGCTAATTTTGATGGGGGGTCCTCTGGTTTTTCGTGTATTTGTTCAATCTCGCCCTCATCTAATTCGACCACCCCAAACCTGGAAGGATTTTCAACCCGCTGCAACGCGAATCCTGCACTCTGGTCTCCTTCATCAAATGATCCAACAATTTCGTTAATTATATTTCGATCAATTATAGTATCACCAAAATAAACCAAAAAGGGTTCTGACTTTACGAAATCTTCTGCGCAGGCCACGGCGTGCGCTAATCCTAGAGGTTCTCCCTGGAATATGAAGGTAAGGTCAACTCCAAACTGACTCCCATCTCGAAGAAATTGTTTTAATTCTCCTGGGTGCGGCCCACCAAGAACAACACCAATATTTGTTATTCCTGCTGATTTCATATTTTCAATGACGCGTTGAATTACCGGTTTGTTTGCTAAAGGGATGAGTTGTTTTTGGGTGGTATGTGTGATTGGTCGGAGTCTACTTCCGGTCCCACCTGCGAGAATTAAACCCTTCATATAAGCTGAGTCTGGCAGGAGATATAAATATGTATCGTCCCTGCGGCGGTATTCAGAGAAGGATTGAAAGAGAATAGCGTGACTCCATGAGAATCCCGCTGAAAAGCCTGGAGTGGGAAGTACGATATGGAGTCACCAAGGTCGATCTATGACACTTACCGCCGAGTGCGATAGCGTGACAGACTTGGGAAGCGAAGGAACAGGAGAATTGGGAGCGCGGCCCGGCTAACGCCGCGGACCTCGACGATATCGCACAGAAGTACGAAGGAAACCAAGTTGCGCTTGAAGCCGGAAATAACCACTTCACCATCTACGACGAATTAAAACAGTAGGTTGATGTGACGCTCGCCAATCCGGCCAAGGCCGATTGGCTCGCTACCCAACGCCAGAAGAGCGACCGGAAAGACGCAAAGAATCTGGCACGGTATCCCCGGTTGAACGACGTACCAGAGAATTACGTCCCATCCGAAGAGTATCGGCGCTACCGCGCGCAAGCTCGCGGTCGCAAAAAGTTCGTTGACAAACAGAATGACTTCAAGCTCCCGTTATCGCTTTAGCTCTGAAGGAGTGGTCAGTTCGGCAGGTTGGGCACAAGAGAGTCTGCTGAGTTTGAGACACAGCTTACAGAGGACGATATCTGCGAGTTCACGCTGATTCTCCTGTGAGTAACGGCGAGATACCACCGAAACTCCTACTGATCAAGAGCGTTGCCACTCTCGACGGCAGGTTCCCGCCCCGACTGACCCGTCAGTCGGGCGGGATTGTCACCAATTCACCGGTTCCCGTGAGATTTGGATCGACTGTTCCGTACGCCACCCGCTCGGTGAGCGCGTGGCGACCCACATTCCGGTCGATGGCGCTGTTGATGATCGTTTTCCCGGATTCCCATGAGTAGCCGAGTTGTTCTGATAGCATCTCCAGAATGTTCGTGCCAAACCTCTGGAGACGCTTCGAGAACGACATCGGCTGTGTCTCCGTTTCTTCCTCGAGTGAACCATTGCAGGCAGATCCGAGCCCTGCTCGAATCTGCCGCAACAGGTACCGGCTGAGGAGCTTCATCGCAACCGACGCCAGCATGAAACACTCGACTGATTCCTTCTTTCGAACGGGAATCTCGTCGTGGCCGTACACTGATTTACCTTCCTGGATGAGTGTTTCAACGCTCCATCTGGCAGAGTGCAGTGCCGCTATTTCTCGCGGTGAGAAATCCTCTTTCGGGAGATTCGTCACGTACAGGTGATAGTCCTGATCAGCATCAGGTGCGTTCTCTTCATCTGCCGCCTCGTCGTGACGCAGTCCGACGAGGCGGAACTCACGAGGCAGGAGGTCACTCTCTGAACTTGGTGTGTCGAATCGCGCCCTGCGTCGATTACGCTGCGGTAGAGATCTGGAAGAACGTATTGGAGTTCGGTGCCCTCCAGAGAGATGGCGCCTGCGGGCCATCTCTCGAGTTCTTCGGTAATCGGAGCGTTGGAATCGATCTTCAGCCGATTCACAAACCAGCCACCATGTTCGTCAATTCGAGCGATCTTGCCGTAGTCGTGGTAGCCAAGATCGTCCAACAGCAGTGAGTCAGCAACCCAATCACCGATGTGTAGTTGGCTCAACTCGTCGGTACGGACATCGGTGATCGGGTTGTTTTGCCAAGCGCGAGCAACGACGACAACACAGAAACCACTTGTCCGGTTTGCGTTCGTGATCGTGAGTATCCTCCCGGAGAATCTCTGGTTAGTGCTGCGGTGGGCGGTCGTCACCCGCCCGCGTCGGAGCGGGCGCGACCTGCCCGAGCAGTTCATGTTCACGACGTTCTGTGACTGGATTCGCCACGAACTGGAAGCAGAATTAGAGCGGCGGTGGGTGATCGAGATGAACGGTGTCGGCGTACCCGTCGCGTACGCCTCGGCTGCGGGCTGACAGCCAGACCGCGGCCTCGGGTCAGCGATGCGTCAGCAGTAGCACCCCTCAAAAATAGCCTCAAAAACTGTCCCAATCAACCTCTTTATTAAAATCAATTTATATTTAGATTCAGTCAGCTAGCGCTTCGGGATTGAACGGCTCAGACCGACTCAATTCGGCTTCCGAATTCTCAATTGGGAAGTACCGAAAATGATGTTGTGGCGCCCTCTTAAGATATTTAATTGTCAATCTCGTAATGCTGCAATTGATGTTATATCTTTTCTCCTGCATAAATCTTGGATTCCTTTGTCTGCGACCTCTTCCATCTCGATAGAATAAGACATATCTCTTAGTATGTTCTTTATTTCGTCACTTGAAGCTCCATTCATACCATGGCTTTCTACAAATATTGCTCTTGGATGATGATGGAGATTATTTAGGATCTCAATTTCTGAGCCTTCACAATCTAATTCCAATACATCACATTCAGGGAGCTCACTGGGCTGAATGTTTTCCCCTTCCTCTCCACCTCCCATTAGACTAATATGTGGGCCGACGATAGCGTGTCGAACATCTACCTTGTTTTCGACACCATTCAGTTTTAATGTTTCTCGGACATCTTCAACTTTTTTCTTTGAGCCTTCATATACAATTACATTCCCTTTCTCCCCAGCAATTTCTGCTGCTTTGACTGCAGTAACTCCCCACCCACCACCTACAATAATAATTTCATCGTTTTCCTGGGCATGATTTTCTATTGCTGAAATCAAACCCGACTCAAAGTAGGGCCTATGTGGACTCATGTTTCTCCAAGGAACCATTGAGTCAAACATTCTCGCTGATTTTGTATCGACCCCATTAAGGACTGCTGACCTTCTGGGTAGCAATGGTGCAATTTTGTTATTATATATATAAGGGATAATGTTGGATATGATATACAAAATCCCCTTTTCTGAAAGGGTGATTCGAGCGCGTCTGAATAGACTCATAAATTGTGGCAGTAGTTCTATCTATAAATATCTCCAGGGTATCCTAACTTAGCGTACGATCGTGACGGTTGTTGGGTGGACAAAGAGAGGTCAATTTAGTCCATAAGGGTACCAACGCCGTGATCATGTGATCTCGAACTCATCAGCGCCATGGAAGGGTAGGGTTGATACTCTTGCAGACTACAGATATCCCAGGTTTTCCAGCCGATCTTTGATATCACGAGTGTTGTCAGCCTCAGAAGGATTAGTCGAGAGTTTATTATAGTGGTCGATGGCTTTAGTGAGTTCTGATTCCAACTCCTCCGCAAGTCGTGGCTTCTGTTGTACTAGATTTGTCTCTTCATTGGGGTCGTCAACGATATTATAGAGCTGTCTAGAACCATCTGAGCTACGAATTAATTTGTATTGCCCACAATAGATTGCTCGCAAGGTTCGGTCGTACACTGAGACTTTGAAGTCAGGATTATCACACCGCTCTCGCATTTGGTCGATAGGCGGCATAGGATTTAGATATTCAGCAACAATCGAACGGTCATCTGGAGTTGATTCACTTAAAGGGATCCCTTGCTGTTGATCCTGAAATCCGGCTGTATCGACTCCAGCGGATCGAAGAATTGAATCGAAAGTCGCCGGAAGGTCAAGCGAGGAGACTTGATCCTCAACGTCGTCTCCACCCTCGAAAACACCAGGATATCGTAGTATCATCGGGATGTGAAGGAGCGTATGATTGACGCTGTAATGGTGTGACATCAGCCCGTGATCACCGATATTCTCTCCGTGGTCACCCAGTACGGCGACGAGGGTATTTTTTTTCTGTCCATTCTCGACAATCCTGTCAAGAATGGTTCCGATACAGTCGTCAATATAATTTATTTCAGCATCATAGAGCGCCTCAAGGACTTTGAAATCTTCAGCCGTCATATCGACATTGCGGACATTATATGCTGGCGCATCTTGGTTAACCGATTCAATCGCGGCTCGTCCAAACTTTGTAACTGGACGGTCAAGATATGCTTCTGGGGGTTCATACGGTAGGTGAGGTTCTAGGAAATTGATGAAAAGGAAATATGGTTCTGATCCTTTCAAAACGTCTACGCTCCGGTCTACTGCTTCACTGGCGCCGTCGTCTTCCCGACCGATGAATTGTCTATACGCTGCCGTAGTGCCATTCCGGAGTAGCTCGATGGGAGATTGATCCGAAACCAAATTACTGAAACGGTTAATCAGGTCTTTGGTATCGTCCGTAACATGAGTGACAAACTCGCGGTAAGAATCAGTAGCGAGGGGGCCAAACAAATGGTGGAAGTTGTCGAATCCTCTTGTAATGCCGAATTGTGACGAGAACCAAGGGTTGGCAGACATACCGATAGTCCGATATCCAGCATCTGAAAGTGTTTCGGCGAGGGTCTGCAAGGAATCAGGGAGAGATCGTTCGAGTGCGTTCGTTCGATGCACCGACGGTGGCACCCCGGTAAAGAGACTCGCATGACTCGGGAGTGTCCAAGGGGATACAGATACTGCGTTTTCGAATAGAACGCCTTCCTGGGCAAGATCATCGATGTGATTGGTGGTCGTGGTACTGTGGCCATAACAAGAGAAATTCCGAGCGCGTGCGGTATCAAGGACAAACACAACTATATTGGGTGGAGAGTCAGCTCTCTGTCCCATTTTATCCATGTCAGAAACTGATTGCCCGTCAAATCATTTATGGCTTACTATGCCGCTTTATGTATCGCTCATTATTTATTCGGACAAGCCAAACGATACTTCTATGTACATCCCCAGGACCTATGTTTGTTGAAATGGAACAGACGTGGAGTGTCCTCCGGAAAGACGGTATCAAGAATGTTGTCATTTTTGTAGGTGACGCCGTGAGGTATCAATCGATCGGCGAACGACTCTTCAACTACGGTCCAACGTTCAAAACGATCGCGGCTTCGCTTCACACCCCTGCATCGTTTGCGAGTATGCTGACGGGGCAAAACGTTCCAGAACATGGAGTTACCGAGTTTTCGAACGTCTTACCCGATAATATTCTCTCACTCGTTGATTTGGACGATTGGAACACATATTTTTCCGCGAAAAAGGGGACGATGCACGAAGATTTGCACCGCATCTTCCAGATGTCCGAAAGCGCCTATCTTACCGACGCCGAAGAACCGTTCATTTGGGTCGTTAGGGATCCCGGTGGACACGCCCCGTATGATGGCTATGATCCGGACACCTACGAGCAAATTTCAGAGACAGGACCGGACTACCTAAATAGAGTCGCTGGTGATAAAAAACATATTAAGCGCGACTATAATAAATCCATTGAATCTTCTTTAAACCGATTCGAAGAAGCGATTAAATGTATTAGCGATCGTGGGATCCAAGATGAAACACTTTTGATTTACACTAGCGATCACGGAGAACTCATCGGCGAGTATGGGATGTTAGGTCACAACCACGTTGCCTGTCCCGAATTGGTGTATGTCCCGACCACGTTTGTCCACCCGTCGCTTAACAGTGGCGAGGTTAGCACGAGTATCCGGCACATTGACCTCTTCCCAACCCTTACAGAACTCCTCGGTGTTGACAATTGCGGAGAGATGGTTTCCGGGTATCCAATTTGGGAAGGGGGGAACAGTATTGGATATAACCACTTCAAGATGGTGTTCTACAATAGCAAACTGTTGAGCGACGTGGCAACAGAAGTTAGGAGTTGCTGGGATGGCGACGGTGGGCATGTATTCGTTAACAGTTCGTACTCGGACGCTGCTCTTGTATACATCGGAATTATGGTGAAAAGCTATAAGGGAAAGCAGATTCGGAGTGACAAGGCATTCATTGAGTCTTTCAAACAGTTCCTGCCAGGTCACCAAATCCACGGAATACCCAACTTTGACAGGGAGACTGCAGAGGATTTCATTACAGACGTAAACAACCGGGCAATGAGTGCCCGATCGATCGAGATTAGCCAAGAAACTAAGGACCGCCTTGATGATCTGGGATACATGTAAATAGTACTGTGAACATAGCCCTGATCCTACCTCGACCACATAATGTCGAAACTAAATTCACAATCATATAATTCAGACTTTCCGGAAAGCATCCAGTTAAACGTCCTGAATGTGATCGTCTCCACCCCTGAGTCACGCGGAGGAGCGATCCGAGCAGGTCTCCAGCTCGGTGAGCATCTCGGCCATTACGTCAATGTTGACAGTGTTAAGATGGCAGGGGAATATGACAAAATGCTTGTAAATGAATTGGATATAAAGGGAAACTTCTCAACAATACCATCGCGGACGGTACTGCGTGATATTGCCAGATCAGTCATCAACACCACCGTGAACCTTGAGAACACGATCATCTGGACCGAACTTTCCACACCGAAACCGCTCAAAGACTACGATATCGTCCACGTTCATAATGCCGTCCCACTCTGGGGACTACTGTCGGTCACCCTCAAATGTCGAATGGCGGGCGTCCCGTACGTCATGACGACACATGGGATTAGCAAGCTTCCAAATCTACCGGATGACGCCAACCTGTCAGCTGTACATTCACTGATCTTCAACCAGCTTTACCTCAAGCCATATCTGAATACATTAAAGAATGCGGCACATCTGTTTGCGCTGTCCGAAGGGGACAGACAGAGACTGGCGGAATGCGTGCCAGGGCAGAGCGTAAGTGTTGTCCCAAACGGAGTTTCGATCAATCAAATAGGCAAACGAACACAGGAGGTAGTCGCCAAAGAGTTACAACTCGACCCATCTAAACCTCTTCTCCTGTTCGTCGGGAAGATCATGGAGAGCAAAGGAGTTCCTGATCTCCTTGAGGCCTATGAGCGAATGGACGTTGATTGTACGTTATTGGTCGTCGGGCCGTCGAAAGACAAAGGATTAGTTGATCGCATGGACGAGTTCCCAGGCTCAGATATTAAATATCTCGGATACACCGAAAAAGAACAACTGGACGCACTCTTTCAACTTTCGGACCTATTCGTATTTCCAACACGTGCAGATGTATTCCCTCTCGTAACATTAGAAGCGATGGCTGCAGGTACGCCAATTGTGACGACAAACGTGGGGGGACTCCCGGAACAGATTACGAACCAGACTGGGATTCTAGTCGAACCGGAAGATCCTGAGGCGGTCGCTAATGCGGTCGAAGGGTTACTTCAGGACGAAGATCAACGGCGAACTGCTTCCGAGGCAGCACGTGAACGAGTGAGAACAGAATTCTCTTGGGAAACTGTCGCTAGGAAAACTGCGACGACATATCTCGATATTTTGAATCGAGGAAATCGTGAGTGTTCACAATAGTGACCGACCCATTATTTCCAACACGGTTCAAGTATGTCATTTCTAGTGAAACGTCTAGGAGAGCGGCACTGTCTAGATGAGCGGATTCTGGCGAATCAGTGTCTCATACCAGAGATACCAGAGCCGGACCGACCGTGATTTTTGATCACGTTTCCGATATACTTTCTGTATTGTTCTCGGCGGGTACAGAATTCGATTCCCTCTGGAATCACCGCTGCCTCTCAGATAGCCGAAATCAGCAGAGTTGGCTCAACTAGACAGTGCCAAATGATGCCGTATATCGACAGGTTTGCACCGTGGATACTGATCCCAAACATATAGAAGAATAGCATTTCTACCTGAGAGCGAATGGCGCTACACTCTACTATCTGGCGAGTACTTGAATTACTCTATCGTGTCTATGTGGGTGGATCGATGTCCCTGCTCTCTCGGGTTAATTTCGGCACAAACGTATACGAGAAGGATTGGGATGTGTTGGTGATTCTAGACACTGCACGAGTCGATGCGATGCGAATGGCCGCATCGGATTTCAATTATATCGGGCAGGTTGATTCTATTCGTTCTCTCGGAAGTACGAGCAGCGAGTGGATTGCAAAAACGTTTACCACCGAATACAACCAAAAGATAGCCAATACAGTACTCCTTTCCGCAAACCCACACGTTCAACACACCCTTTATGATCGTCAATTCCCAGAACAAGACAAGGACGCATTCTTTGCGTTCACGTCGTGGAACACAGCCCAACCGGAGGACTTCGAATATATTGAACAACCCTGGCAATACGCCACCAACGAACGATACGATCATGTGTTACCGGAGGATATGACCGATCGAGCGGTATCTCTATACCGCGAACGTAACCCCGATCGCATGATTGTCCATTACATGCAACCACATCGTCCTCATATGGCTCAAGCATATGAGGAAGACCGGGAATTGACCGACGCTGAACGTGACCCGTTCACCTACCTCAAAAACGGCGGCGACCGAGAACGTGTCTTCTCAAATCACGTTGCCGACCTCGAATTCGTATTAGAAACAGGTGTGAAACCGCTTCTCAGAAACATCGATGCGGATACCGTTGCTATTACCGCAGATCACGGCGATGGATTCGGTGAGAACTGGTGTTATGCTCATATCGCCGGCGATCCACGGAAACAGGTCCGGCGTGTTCCGTGGGTCGAAACGGAAGCCTCTGACCATGACGAACTCGAACCAACACTGACCCCTCCCGTAGATACAAAAGACGATACTGAAGACCGATTGAAGGCACTTGGGTACATTTAATAATCCTCCGAGTTCGTAGAATCATTCAGTGACTCAGAACGTTCTCGTTCTTACTGTCGATTCACTCCGGTACGACAGTACACCGAATGTAAATGAATCGATTCTGTCTGATGCCTCTACCGTGTCGTTTTCCCAAGCTTTCGCAACAGGGCCAGGAACAACGCCCTCATTCCCTGCACTATTGACTGGAACGCTACCTCTTTCGTATGGCGGACTTGGTCCCCTCTCTGAATCCCGACCGCGGGTGAGTACCCGCCTGGCTGAGGCTGGCCGTACTACTGGTGCGTTCCACTGCAACCCCTTTCTCTCCACCCATTTCAACTATGACGTGGGGTACGACGAGTTCAAGGACTATCAGAACCCGCTAATGGGCATCGCTACGAAGATCTTCCCCCGTGGAATTGAAATAAACAATGCAAAACTCCGACGGATCGATGACACGCTCCATATCACGGATGCCATCAAGAAGTCGTACCAACTCGTTAAGGGCAAACCACGGCCTTACGTGAGCGCTGAAGTCATCACCGACGACACCATCGAATGGCTTGGCGAGACTGACCAATCGTTCTTTTGCTGGACCCAATATATGGACGTGCATCATCCGTGCTTTCCTCCAGAGGAGTACCGCGACAGGTATAATATAACCGACGTGACTCAAACGGACGTATCAGAATGGTACTCAGCTCTACTCCGAGAGCCAGAAACTCTCTCCGAAAAAGAGATAGATGACCTCGAAACGTTATACGAAGCTGCAATCGAGTATACGTTTGACCAAATCGATCGGATTGTCAGATACCTCAAAGACACCGGACGATACGAGGATACTCTCATAATCCTCACCTCTGATCACGGCGAACTTTTCGGAGAATACGATCAGTATGGTAAGCCCGAACGGATGTACGACGAACTGCTCCACGTCCCACTCGTCGTCGTAAACGGCCCTGACTACCTCGAAAAAGCTACCGACGACCTCGTGAGCCTCCTTGATGTCCCTCCGCTCATCCATGACGCGCTCGGACTTGATGTCCCTGACGAGTACGAGGGGCGAGTTCCAGGAAAAGACGAATCACGTGAGTACATAATGGCCGAACATGAGGTTGAGGGAGATGTCATCGTGGGCGCGCGCTCCGAAGACTGGCTCTACGAGGGCGATGAGATAAATGATGAACACCGCCTGTTTGACCTCAGGAACGGCTTGAAACAGGTAGAGCGAGACCATCCCGATGCAACCACTGTCCGCAATGCGGTACTTGCCCGCCTCAACCAACTGGATATCGAAGCCAAGTATTTACAGGGCGATATGGAGACTGATGTCGAGAATCGTCTCGAAGACCTAGGCTATCTATAGTAACTCTACGATTCATCAAGATTATTTACAGTGACCAATCATTCACGTATATGGTAGCCTGGAAAGACCGACGTGTCCTAGTAACGGGTGGGGCCGGCTTTATCGGCTCATTTCTGACGGAAGAACTCCTCGATCGTGGTGCTGATGTCATTATCGCCGACAACTTCTCGCGGGGCGATTTCGAGAAGATTGCCCACCTGGAAGACGAGATAGAATTCAGATCTGTTGATCTCACAACCCACAAGGGCTGTATCGAAGCGACAGAAAACGTCGATGATGTATTCCACCTCGCAGCTTCTGTCGGCGGAATTCATTACATCCAGCGCGAGAACGTTCACGGGCTTACTCCGAGCGTTCTCATGAACCAGCACATGCTAGAAGCTGCCCGAATCAACGGCGTAGATCGCTTCATGTTCGCCTCCAGCGCGTGCATCTACCGTCAACAACACGACGACCTTAATCGATTCTCCGAAGACCAGGCCATTCCGGCGAATCCCCATTCGACGTACGGCTGGGCGAAAATCTTGGGCGAAGTCGCCTGTGATGCCTATCACACCGACACAGATATTGACACGGGCGCAGCCCGTATTTTCAACTGCTATGGACCACGCGAAAGCCTTGATCCGGACAGCAGCCACGTCATCCCCTCATTGTGTAGAAAAGCCATTGAGGCGGAAGACGGCGATTCGATCGAACTATTCGGCGACGGGACACAAGAACGGGGTTTCATCTACGTTACCGACCTTGCGGAGGGTATGATCCGGGCAATGGAGGAGAAAACCGATGGCGAACCTATCAACCTCGGCAACGGCGACGAAGTCGTCTCGATCAACAAACTTGCCGAAACTATCATCGACATCAGCGGCAAAGACCTGTCCATCGAACACGACCTCTCGAAACCGACGGGCACCGACAAATACGCCATTGACGACACGAAGATGAAAGAGGAACTCGATTGGGAACCGAGCGTCTCGCTCGAAGAGGGTCTTCGTAAGGTCTACGAGTGGGCGGAAGCCGAACTCGAAGGGTCTAAACAGAAAGCCGTTGCCGATGGAGGTAACGAATGAGCTGGAACGGCGAACATGTCCTTGTCACTGGCGGCGCATCGTTCATCGGGTCACACTTGGTAGAAGATCTCGTCGCTGAAGGGGCAAACGTCCGCGTCGCAGACGACTTCTCCAGTGGGGAAACTGAGAATTTAGAGGCGGTCGAAGACGAGATCGAGATTCTCAGCGGAAACCTCAAACACTGGGACTTTGCGGACGAAGCCACAGGAGACATCGATACCGTCTTCCACCTTGCCGCGGATCATGGCGGGCGGGGCTACATCTCGCGGTACCCGGCGAACTGCGCTACCAACATGGCCCTGGACAACATCGTCTACGAGGCCGCCGCGAAGAACGGTGTTGACCGGATTTCCTTCGCTTCTAGCGCCTGTACCTATCCGACGGACATCCAGCAAGAACGCCAACGCCTTCGTGAAGACATGGTCAGTTTCGACGAGCGTGGGGGAGCCTATGCAGACGAAGTATACGGTTGGGCCAAACTCATGGGCGAGCGCTCGCTCCAGGCCTACAACGAACAGTACGACATCGACACCAGTGCTGTCCGCATCTTCACGGCCTACGGCCCGCGTGAAAACGAGACCCACGCAATTGTTGCGTTCATGGCCAAAGCCTACGCTCGTCAAGACCCCTTCCAGATCTGGGGCGACGGCGAGCAGACCCGCAACTTCACCTACGTCAAGGATATCACGCGGGCGCTCCGACTCGCCGCCGAAAACATCACTGACGGCACCCCAGTCAACGCCGGTATCAGCCGGTATGTGACGATGAACGAAGCCGTCGATATCATCTTCGACTACCTTGACTGGGAACCGGACGATATCAATTACATGACCGACAAGCCGGTCGGCGTCCGGCACCGTGCTGCAGATACAACTCGCGCGGAGGAACTCCTCGGGTGGGAGCCACAGTACACTGTCGAAGAAGGGATCAAAAACACGCTCGACTGGTACGTCGACAACCGAGACCGTGAGTACGTCAGCGAGAATCTCGAAACGCTTCTTCACGAGCGATAACATCTAGAATGAGCTCGGCCGAGAAAGAATACGTTCTCGTTACGGAGTACTTCCACCCAGACACTGCGTCTACCGGCCAGTTGATGACTGATCTGGCGGTTGGTCTTCAGGAACGCGGGCTCGATATGACCGTCTATACGGGCCAGCCGAACTATCACAGCGGCGAGAATGAGACCCAACCCTGGGAATCAACACACGAGGATGTGTTAGTGCGGCGGATCCGTGCACCGCAGGTCCGACAGTCGTCGATGCCGCGCCGACTGCTGAACTGGGCTGTGTTCACTGTCTGGATGTTTGTCCGTCTCCTCATAAGTCGGAGCGACCGCGAGCGAGAACTGGTCTTCGTCACGTGTCCGCCCACACTACCAGCAGCTATGTGGATTCTCTGCAAGCTTCGGGGGTGGGAATACACCTACATCGCCTACGATCTTTATCCGGACGAACCAGTGGAACTCGGGTACATCCCTGAAGGTGGGCTGTTTCACCGATTCTGGGAGTGGGTAGACGCGCGGGCGTTTGAGGATGCGAAACATATAGTCGCACTCGGCCCGGTAATGAAAGACCGGATCGCGGCGAAGACTGGGCCGGAGTTCGACCGTGACAAGATAGTCATTATCCACAACTGGGAGGACGAAGACTTTATCGAGCCTAAGGAGAAAGACGAGAATTGGTTCAGTGAAGAACACGACCTCGTTGAGCCGTTCACAGTCCTGTACTCCGGGAACATCGCGCAGTTTCACAATCTGGAAACACTTGTCCGCGCTGCCGGTGCATTTGAGGACAAGAACGTTCGCTTCGTGATCATCGGCGAGGGTGACAACAAAGAGAAGATCGTCTCGATTGCAGAGGAACAAGGGATTCGTGGTGACACAGTGAAATTCCTACCCTACCAGCCGCGGGACGATCTACCGTACAGTCTCACGTCTGGAGACGTATCCGTCGTCGCAGTCAAAGACGGCTTCGAGGGGATCGTTGTCTCAAGCAAAATGTACACGGCGATGGCCGCTGGGATGCCCGTGCTCGGCATCGTCCAACCCCACGATGACGAGGCACGTATCATTGATGCGTTCGATGCCGGCCTACACGCCGAGCAAGGTGAGCCCGAAGAAGTGGTTGAAGCTATCGAAACCTGGCGAGCGAATCCCGAGCTGGTCGAGAATCAGGGTGCGAATGCCAGAACGGCATTCGAGAATCACTTCACGAAACAACAGTCTGTTGAACGCTACTATCGCCTGCTGACCGACGAACCGTTAGAAGACGATGTGACGCTGACCGAGGGCGTCACGCAGTCGTGAATTCGTTTACGGCCGCTGTGAAGATCGGCTCGTACCCTGGTTCAATTGCCTCGTCACTCGCTGCTAACTCGGGAAGAGTCCAGAACTGTGCGGCAGCCGTATCTGACCTAGGGGCAACTGTCCCTGTAGTTGCTGCCCGTGGTGCGACGTACATCACCAAGAGTACGTGATGCCCGGTAGGATGGCGGACGAATGCAGTGTCGAACAACTGGAGGTCGTCTGTAGACACGGTCAGATTCGGTTCCTCGGAGAGTTCGCGGACTGCACGCATTGCGGTGGTTCATCTCCCTCCAGATAGCCTGCGGGGATACTCCACGTCCCTGTGGCGGGCGGCTTGTTCGTTGCACGAGGAGCACACGCTCGTAGGTGTCCACGACAAGAACGCCCGCACGTGGCTTCGGATCCCGATGCACGGACTTCGCACAGGTCGGACAGCATCGCCGTGTCCGATCTTCGATCTTTCTGTCTCGAAGCGCAGTGCCACTGGCCGGGCAGTATCCAGCTGATCAGCTGTCACTCTTTTCTCCCCTCAGAATGAGTGCGAGACCCACTGCCGAGATACACGATGAGAAACGCGAGTGCTGACAGGAACCCGTACCCATTTAGGAGTGAGTATGCGTCTCGACTTGCATTTGTTTCACCGACTTGGACGCGTGGCACTGGGTTCTGGACGGTAACATCATGGGTGGCATCGCCGAACACAATCTGTGTAGGATACTCTAGTCCGACGCCCGCTTTGATGATCGGGTACAGTACCGTGACTGGGCCGCCGTCAAGGAAATCCAAGAACAGGCGGCTAGCGAGGAGCACCGTGATGAGAGCTGCATAGGTCGTCGTGTTCTGCAAGCGCCGTTCGACCACCAAGGCAACAATCCCGATCCCGGCGACTGCGAACACGGAATGAAGCAGGCCGGGAATGCCCAGTAGTTTGTCGAAATCAGGGAGGATGGCGAACAGTGCAAGCGCGAAATACCATGGCGATGGGAAACAGTCCGGGCGCACCGCATACACGACTGCGATTGGGAGAAAGAGATGGGTTAGGACATCCATTCATATTTAGTTTCAGTGGAGCGATTAAAATTGGCACTCCTATGAAAATCCCGCAAACCCAACTAACCACGCTATCGACAATAATGTTCGGGTGAGCGGCAAGCTCACCCGTGACTGGAGGAGACAAACCACAAGACTGCAGCCAGATACGGCTGATGAAGGAACCGACATGCGGGGGACATCTTGACTGCGAAAGCTGGTGCTACACGAGGGGTCTGACCTTGGATGCCTGAGCGACCGGCCTGGTCGCTCAGGCACTCACCTCCGGTGGATCGTACAGTTCCTTCCGTGTGAGCATGTAGTAGATCGAGACAAGCATCTTGCGAGCAGTTGCGACGATGGCGACTTGGTGATTCTTGCGTTGTTTCAACCTGGTGTAGAAGTTCCCGAAGTAGTCGTCACACCGAACAGCAGTGTGTGCAGCCTGAATGAGGGCCCAGCGCAGTGGCGCTGAGCCCTCTTTGCTGATGCTACTGTGAATCTCTTTGTCACCAGACTGGTGAACAACCGGATCAAGTCCGGCATAGCTCACTAACGCGTTGTCCGAGTCAAAACGCTCTATCTCACCAATCTCGGCGATTACCACTGCTGCGGTGAACTGTCCGACACCCGGAATCGACAGCAGCCGTTGGGCTGCTGCCGATTCCAGTACATGGCGTTCGATTTCGTCTTCGAGGGCGTTGATTTGCTCGTCGTACTCGTCGATCACCGCCAGGTGTGCTTCGATAATTGTCCGGTCGGCTGTGCTCAAAGAGAGTTACGCGAGGAACTCTCGTCCGTTCGGGCCGAATAGTTCGCTGTCGTAGGCGTTGTCGGTGCGCTTGAGGACGGCCCTGATGCGATTTTTCTCGGCCGTCCGCTCGTCAACGAGACCCTTCCGTGTTCGGACGAGATCCCGCAGTTCGCGGATCTCGTCCGAGGGAACGTAACTCTCGGCGAGCATGCCCGAATGGAGCATGTGCGCGAGCCGTTTCGCATCGAGACGGTCAGTTTTGACTGTGGCGTCGGCAATCAGCCGATTCTTTGATGGGTTCGCGAGAGTTACGTCGAGGTGCTCGTCGAGCACCTCATAGATCGGGCGGTAGTTGCCCGAGGCTTCGATGGCAGCCTCGCTGCCAGCGTACTGTTCGGCGAGTTCATCAAGCCGGTCGTTTGGGAGCCGAAACTCGTCTTGCAAGTTGCCGTCGCCGTCGACGACGGCAACTTGCGCGTATCGTGTGTGGGTGTCGATGCCGGGGTAGTGATCAGTGGTTGCGGTCATGGTGTCCTCTGGAGTCCTGAATGCGTGAAGCGGAACGACATCGCTACGGGCTTGCAGCCACGGCTGACTGCCGTCAGCCGGGCTGCGATCCCAATTCTCCTGTTCCTTCGCATCCGAGGTCCGTCACCCTCTCGTACTCGGAGGTGCATGTCATAGATCCACCTTCGGGACTCCATGACGTACTTCACGCTCCAGGGGTTTCAGCGGGATTCTCATGGAGTCACCCTCCAAAATCGGTTACATTCTTCTACCGTAATGCCTCACAGATGGTTCCTCTTGCCACTGAACCGCTGACTGGGAGGGTCACTACTGCAGTCTCCGACCGGCACCACACCTCCTCAATACGGACCGCTTCCGGGTAGCGCTGCATAACCTCAGTACAGAAATTCTGCGGTCTACTATATCTTCTTTTCGCTCGATCAAGTACATTCTTATCCCGATTCCTTTGAGTTTATCACATGCCAAGTACATCATTTATGAGTACGAAGCCCGTCACGAGGAGCAGGCTTGAGCGACGCTCCACCTGCTCCACAATGCCACCGACCAGACAATTGAACGGTTCGACGTGGATAACGAGAAAACGCACAACAGCACATAGTTCGACACAGGATCGTGGCTGCAAGGGCGGCTCGTTTTGTTCGATCTAGCGTACTTCAAGTACCGCCGATTTGCGTTGATCGATGAGAACGACGGCTACTTCGTGAGCCGGTTGAAGCAGAACGCGAATCCGGTGATAACGGAGGAGTTACGGGCCTGGCGCGCCCGCGCCAGGCCCTTGGAGGGCGAACAGATCCAGGATGTAATGGGAGAGCTGCACCGACAATACATCGACGTGAAGGTTGGGGCGGAGGTCAAGCGCGGACAGTATGAGGGAACTCGTTCGCTGGATACGAAGCGGTTCCGCGTCGTCGGCGTCCGCAACGAGGCCGCCGACGACTACCATCTGTATATCACGAATCTACCGTAAGAGGAGTTTCTCCCGGCGTATCTCGCAACGCTGTATCGGTGTCGATGGGAAGTAGAAACGCAGTTTCGTGAATTGAAGACACAGTACGAGCTAGATGAGTTCGACACGAGCAACCCTGCTGTCGTGGAAATTCTGCTGTATGTGGCGTTGTTGTCGCTGCTGGTGAGCCGTGACCTGTTGGATCTGGTCACCGAGCAGGCCGACGATGAGATCGTGTTTCCGCCGGAGCGCTGGGCGGCGACCTTCCGGTCGCACGCCCAGCTCATCCTCCACGAACTCGGTGAGTATCTCGGCTACTCGCCACCGCCGCTGTTGGAGCGGCTGATCGAAGACGCACAGAAGATCCATCAGCAACGCCCGACCTTACAAGAGACACTGGCTACCGCTACACAACCGAGATGTGAGGCCTAACTAAAGACGAATGCTGCCAGCGTCAATAGTCTTGCCGCTTTCCTACCTTGGCGTCATTATTCAGATTAGTTGTCTCCAAATGAACCCAAGGTCTGGAACACGGGTTGCTCGTGCGGACGTACGTGGCGTGCGATCTGACCGATCGCGCGCCGAAGATAGTTGAAGTGCTCTATCGGAAACCGCAGCCATCGAGACAGCATTCCGAACGATGCGTGAAACGCGGGCACGAACAAGTATGACTGACCCAGCGCTGTGGTTATTCATACTGGTGAGCTTCTTGTTACGGAATCTGTGAATGAACGTTCGATGCGGCGTGCTCACCACGCCGCGGCGCGGCAAACAGGCACTCCTTGACTGGCTCCGATTCGAGATGTTCCGCGAGTGGATTGATCATACGCTTGACGACACGTTAAGGCGGAAGTGGGAAGCACCGACCAACCGAACTGGAATCCAGCCAACGTATAGCCAGCTAGACGCGGGCTGAATGGGCCGGCGTCCAGCATTTGCCCTGTGAATGAGCGATAGCTTTGCATCTCGCGGGGGTTTAATGGCGCTCTCACCGAAGTGAGACACTATTTCTCGCCACATCGAGGCGTCTCAAAAGACAAGCTCACCCCGTATCTCAGAGCGTTTCAGCTCCGGCAACGAATCTTTCGCAGACCCGGTCAAGAAGCTATCAAAGATATAGTTCAAACCGTGTTCTGACTCACCAACAACGTGCTTCACAGTAGCGTTGTTGTGTTTCTCTAGGACGGGGTATTCGTTTCCCAAGGTTAACTATGCATAGTACCCCATGAACGGATATGGTCGGGAAAAGTGTATGTTTCATATCTCCGAAAGCGTACAACTATTTCAAACCATCAAAGAGCTCCAAGGCGGGGGGGGCTGAGCGTCAGCAATATATGTTAGGGAAAGAGCTTCAACAAAGGGGTTATGATGTCTCATTTATTGTTGGAGCCTTCGATGGACAAGGAGCTGAGCAGTTCGGTGATATACTGGTATATAAAAGACTTCCAACCGATCGCTCCCCGCACTCCGCGTTGTATATAATAAGATTACTACGTTCTCTTTATGAAGCTAATGCAGATGTTTATTATACACGCGGACTAACTTTACCCCCATTTCTAATCTCAGTATATTCTTCATTAACGCAAAGCTCTAGTATATACTCTGTGGCAAGTGACAGCGGTGTAGAAACAGAATATATATCCTCGTTAAATTTTCTTGTACGTCGTTTGTATGGAATTGGTTTAAAATTAAGTGACCATGTAGTGACTCAAACGGAATATCAGAAAGACACATTAAAGAATAACCTTCATATCGATTCTGATGTTATATCTAACGGTTATACAATTCCTCCAGAGGAGGAACTGGTAGATCATGCTCAACGTGAATATATCCTCTGGGTCGGAAGACTGGAGGAAGAACCCAAGGCCCCCCATCGATTTCTGGACCTGTCTAAATTAGTATCAGATGAAAAATTCATTTTAATAGGTCCAGATGGCCACGACGAGGAATACAACAACGAAATAAAAAGTAGGGCAAAATCGATTTCTAATGTCGAATTTAAAGGGTTCGTAAACCCTGATAAGATTCATAAATATTATAGTAAATCTAAAGTTTATGTAAATACATCTGATTATGAAGGATTTCCAAATACTTATTTAGAAGCATGGCGGTATGCGACCCCCGTTGTTACAATGAATCATACGTTTGATGGAATTTTCGAAGGGGATGCCGGGTTCAATTCTGATTCAGTTAATGGTTTGAAAGATAATATTAATTATTTAGCTAAAAATAAAGTCAAACGGAGGGAAATGGGTTTCAATGGAAGGTCATATGTAAAATCTAAATATTCTTTAAAATCGGTGGCAGACAAAATGGAGACAGTAATCAATAGTTGAGACGATCTCTTGCACATGTGTTTTTATGGGATAGTGGAAGGCATTGACAGCGACAAATCGACGAGAGTTTGGCCCTGTTCCCAGGTAATGTATACGGATTGGAAAAAGTGACAGGACTAAGCGGGTTATTCTGGACCCTACTTGGACAGGCCGTGGAACTTCGCCAACGATGGCTTTAATCGCGTCCAGAGGCTCATTGCCAGGTCTGTCTGGACACGCTAATCAGAGTCATATCCTCTATTGAATCCGGAGACTGCGGCAGGATAGCGCCGCTATAATGGTGAGTGCGAAGCGGAAAGAGTGAATGTACCAATGCCACTCTTCCGCTTCGTTAAACAAGCGCCATCGCTGGCTCAAAAGCGCTGTGCTGCCAGCCCCACGGCGGTGGTGAGCGACCCGGCTGGAAACGGATTCGACGGCTGGAAGCATCTTACGTTGCACTTTTTACGGGTTCACATAGATGTGAGCTACGCAGAAATTGTCGATTGAGCAAGTGAAATGGATCGCGTTCGTGCCCTCTTGCAGTTAGCCCGAACCGAGTTCCCGGCAGCCTCGACGCTGTGGCGGTCGTTCGAACGGGTGCCCACCCGGCTCTGGCGGCAACTGCTCGATCGGTCTGCGGCCGCCTGCGATCCAGCCGAGCACGGCGCTGTGGATGCCACCTTTTTCGACCGGCAAGCGGCATCCAGCCACTATAGAGACCGGTCGGATCGCCACATACAGACGCTGAAGACGACGGCCCTGGTCGATACAGACTCGTGTGCCGTGCTTGACCTCCACTGTTCGGCACACTGGCCCCACGATACACAGGTGGGCCGTCGGGTAGCGCTACTCAACACCGAGAAAATCGAGAGTCTCGCCGGTGACAAAGGCTACGACGACCAATCGCTGCGGGACACCCTCCGTTCAGAGGGTGTCCGACCGCTGATCAAGCACCGGTTGATCGCGCACTACGATCATGCCCACAACGCACGGTTGGACAGCGATCTCTACGGGCAGCGCTGGATGGCGGAGACAGCGTTTTCGGCCATCAAACGCCGATACGGGTCCGCTGTCAGGCCGAGCACTTGGTACCGCCAGTTCCGTGAACTCGTGCTGACCGCCACCGTTTACAACCTCGAACAAGCCATCAAAGAGTGATCGCTACGCCGTCCGTGGATTCAATAGAGCAAACTCAACCAATCCATCCTGGACGATACGTACAACAACCGGACAGGAGTCGAACGAACGAACGACGAAGTCAAGGACTGCGGCCTCGGGCACGTCCGCGCCCGAGGCCGCGTCCACGCACGAACAGAAGTGTACGTTGCGCTCTGCCTGCGACTCGTAGTTGCAATCACTAACTACGAGCAAGGAAACAGTTCGGGCTGCGAGAAGCTATGAGATGAATTCTATGACACGCTCTTGGGGGGTAGATGGTTTTCAAGGCACAGCGGACATACCAGATGGTAATCAGGCCCGATGTGCGCGTGGAGCAGTGCGCAACAGTTCCGAGAATGGTGAACGGCACAAATTGCTGGGCCCCGCTTGACGATGATATTGAGCGGTCCCGGGTGACCTTCTATTGCATCAAGCGTGACGAAGTCCTCTGAATTCGCCCGAGAGTGGGGCCTTCACTGACCAGATTCGTTTTTCCCTTGATGGGATCGACTAGTCTTTATCCGTTTCCGCTACGCTGCAGAAGAGCGAAGATTAAAAAGACGCGCTTACAATACTTCGATAAATACATGCTACTGACTTCGATAAATACATGCTGCTGATGGACACTGACAGATATACTCGAGAAAAGTTTATTGAAGCGCTTTATAATCCTTCATTGTTTATATCAGAAGCAGGAAGGTTATTTAATAAAAATTTAATATATCCGATATTAGAAAAAAAATTCGAAAAAAAATATGGTGATGGAATTGATATTATTGAGCAAGATTGGGACACTCTCATAATTCTTGATGCACTTAGATATGATGCCATCAAAAAATTAAATTATCCTGATGGGGAGCTAAATAGCGTCATTTCAAGGGGATCAACAAGTGTCGATTTTATCCAGGCAAATTTCGGGGAAAAAGAGCTTTATAATACTGTGTATATCACTGCTAATGGGTGGATAGAGTCGTTGGAAGCCGATCCATTCTTTTTGACCAAAAAGACTTATAATGATTTCAATAATCGGCATGCTTTCTACCGGCCTGAAAATATTTACAATCTCGCTACAGACACGTTCACTAATTATCCCAACAAGCGATATATTATTCACTTCATGCAGCCACACATGCCATATTTAGGTCCGAAAGCAACTGACCTCAGGGAAAAACTATCTAGGAGACATAATATTCGATTCTCACACTTTGAAATGATGTCCAACAGCCAAGCGAGTGGAAAAAATAAAGAAGACATTAAAAATTTAATGAATGCAGCAAGGAATGGATATATATCTGCCAGGGAATTATGGCAGGTGTATATCGAAAATATAGAAGTAGTAATGGGATTTGCCGAGAAATTAAATGATAAACTCAATGGTAAAACTGTTATAACAGCAGATCACGGCGAACTTTTAGGAGAAAAAGTTGTTCCTTTAGGTGATAAAATATTTGGTCATCCGGGAGAGGTCGCGACTACCCCACTAAGAAAAGTCCCCTGGTTAGAATTAAAGTTCCAGCAACGGCGTGAAATTCAGCAAGATACACCAATATCATCAGATTTAGTCCCAGACCATGAAGTTGATAAAACCTTGAATGCATTAGGGTATCGATAAATTTGTATTCTACTATTCTTTGACTCGGCCCCTTTTAGACGCGGGAAAGAGCGGCAACTAGTGGGAGTTACACAGCGTTGAAAATGTGCCGAGTGAGTATCCCCTCTCAACTCGCCAGCTTCACTCGCCGATGCGCCGCATTGTCTCAAAAAGCCGTCGGCAACGAGGATATCCCAACGGACAAGAAGGACGATGGCGGGTACGAGGACTGGGTAATCGTCGCCATCCATGGCCTCCGAGAATATCTCAGTCATCTCTCCCGGCGGTTGCTGGACGTCCTCTGGCCCGGTAATAGGTTTAAAACTTTCGGCCTGGGACGTGAAAGAACTAGTGGCTGGCGTGATTACGCCGCTTCGATGGGAAAAATCGAGGGTTCGCCCCTCGATTCCGACGATATCTGGGCTGTCGTCATTCTCGCAGCCGTCAATCAGACCTCCATCTGGGAGGTCTGCGACGAAACTGACGAGACGCCTTGTGACGATGTCGTCATGGACTGGTTGCACACCCTCGACCGAGGCTGGCTCGAATTCACCGCCAACCTCCTGTTCAGACGCCTCGCCATGACGATTCTCGACCCCTCGCGGTCGAGAATCGTCTCCATCGACTTCGTCGATAATCCCTATCACGGCACACACTACGAGGACGACGGCGAACTCTGTCGGATGGGGGCCAAGGACGGTACGACGACGTGTCACCGCTACTGCACCGCATACGTCGTCTCGAACGGCAAGACGGTCACACTCGCCATGACCTACGTCCGTAGCGACGAACAGGAGGCCGACGCGGTCGAGGACGGAGTGATCAGCGCAACCTCTGGATGTTCGGGAGGAATGTCTCTATCCAGTCGGCGGCAAAACTCACGCGGTGACTCAACTGAAGAAATGTCTCGGTGAGGAACTCTCTGAAGTGGTCTTCGTTCTCGTATATCTCTGGTGAGATATCTCGTTTGAGGCTCTTCCAGAGCGGTTCGATCGCATTCAATGTCGGCGAATACGGCGGGATGAAGACGAACTCGATGCCGAGTTCGTCGGCCCGTTGTTGGGTAAGTTTCGCGTGATGGGAGCCATAGTTGTCCGCCACGAGCAGAATCCGCCCCACCGGATTCTGCTCGCGGATCACCTCTAACGCATCACAGACCGTTTCCTTGTTAATTCGCTTGCCGAACGAGATCGTGCTCTTCCCCGTCAGCGCATAGAAGCCAAACGAGCGCCATGGGGCGGTCACCAGCGGTTTCTCGAGTGTTACCGTGCGGTCGTACGACCACATCCGCTGAGAGTTATCGAACGGCTGCGGCCACGCCTCATCGAAAGAAGCCGAATACGATCGGCTCTTCCTCCTCTGTCTTTTCAGAACTCTCCTCGCCGAGCGCCTGGCCGAGGCGCTCGGCGAGAATCTCGTCTGCATCATCGGGACGGCGCGGATCCATCGGCCGTGGTTTGGCGTAATGCATCCCGCTTTCGCGCAACTTACGGCTCAAGTGAGCTGGGTCATAGGTGACCCCGTAGCGATCGTTGATGAGCGTGTGGATCTCCCGTGGCGTCCACGGTTGGCCTTCTTCAAGGATATCACACAACTCGGCGAACTGCTTGCTTGAGAGTTTCGGGGGCCGACCGCCCCCGAAACTTGGTCGCAATCCATCGACACCGGCATCGTTCCATGCGTGTGCCCAGCGACTGCTGTTGGCTTATGAAACCCCGACGCGTCTGGCGGCTTCTTCCAGTACATCGCCCGCGTAGAGGTTCTTCACAAAACACAGACGGCGGACGAGCCGGGCCTCGTCCGCCTTCTGGGCTTCGTTGATCGCTCTATCGAGTGCCTCTTCAGAGAGGTGCTCCGTCACGTCGAACCGGCGAGTTCCCATCATACACTCTATAGGTTCTGTGAGTATCCATACTTTGCGCAGACCACTCTCGGACACCTATTTCTTCGACATTAGCTATTGTTCCGAGGAGTTCGTAACTCACCTCGAAGGCTACGGCAAAGAGTGGGTTTCCGCCGTCAAGAGTGACACACTGGTCACGTATGGCGGTGAACGGATCCGTGTCGACGCGCTCGGCCAGCGCGTCGACACGGTTCCTCGGACGATTAACGGCGACACCTATCACATCTGGACACAGAAGCGTGAGCCCGGCCGCCTCGGTGAGGTGAAGTTGCTGATCACGAAGAAAGAACCCACCGAGCAAGACGAGGAAGACGACGAACCGAGCGTGAAGTACATCGTGTCGAATAAGATCGACGCACCGGCGAGCCATCTCACCGAGTTGTACGCGATGAGATGGCGCATCGAGACGTTCTTCAGAGACACCAAGCAGGATCTTGGTTTTGGAGACTGCGAGCTCCGGCACGCCGCAGGTGCCAGTGCCGACTGGCACCTGCTGATGCTGGCCTACAGCCTCCTCAAGCTGGGTGCTGCACACAGCGCTCTTGGAACGATTCTCGGTCACGCAGCGTCGCTTCGTGCCGATATCAAACGATCCTTCCGCGAAGGGGTCGAAAACCTCCTTTCCTGGGCACTCAACAGCCCGAACCGAAGCACCGACGAGCTAATGCACGAGATCGAGGGGATCTTCGTCTAACGTGCGAAGTCAAGTAAGTTACGCTAATCACTACCGCGGCGCACTTGTCCTCTTTGACTTCATTGCTACGGCTCAGCAGTATCTACAATCTCCTACGCAAGAGCATAGTAGATTACTTAACCCTCCAAAAGAGTGTTATAATCGTTATGAAGCGCATCGGTAAACCATATATTATATTTCTCTTTCTATTTATATCAGTTGTTATAAATCTAGGTCTTCAAACGCCATTCGGGACCAATAGCTCATTCATTTATATTGCGCTCATCTCCTTCTTTTCAATCCCGATATTCTATCATATTAGTTTTAGTCCCACTAAAACGGAATCGATAGTTATTTTGTTGGGATTAGCAATTGTTGGTCAAATTCTCGTAATTGACCCGATCGAACCGGGACTATATGGTAAAGATTCATACGATAACCTAGAAAGACTGTACATTTTATATTCTAATTCGATAGACACTGTAAAACTTTTACAATTAAGAGGTTGGCCACAATTATTTATTTTATCTGATATCCTTATTAAAATAACAACCATTGATTTAGAACTGGTTGCTAAATATATACCGATGTTATCATTAGGTATTCCTCCTATCATTTACTTATATTCGTATGATCTAACAGGTTCCAAATATATATCATTCTTGTCTGGACTTGCATTATTGAGTAGTAAAACATTTTTAGGTTTTCAAACAAAGTTTGTCCCAGAATTTATTGGTATGTTGCTTTTTTTTACATTATTATTAGTCTACTCATTAAGATCTACACGAGTGAGGTGGGTTATTCCTATATTGGCAGCTGGAATCGTACTTTCCCACCCCATAGTGGCAATAGCAGCAATGATTCTTATATTTTCGTATATTACTTTATATAAGTGGGGTAGAACACAGTCATTGTTCTATAAATATAAACCGAATAATTTGGGCGGATTATCTGTTTCTATATCAAATATTATTATATTCTCATCATTTTTCACTTTCGTATATGGATTCGTTATTACAGAAAGAGTATTCATGGGTGTATTAGCAACAACCTACGCCACAGAAGGATATTCTGCAGGAATTCCTAGGAGCGCCCTCCACCCTAACCTTCTTCTAGCAGATTTTGGATCTTTATTTGTATTAATAACATTGTCATTTTGTCTTTTGTACGGTTTTTTTTCATCTTACCAAATGTCTACCTGGGAAATGACCTTTGCTACGACAAGCGCCGTTTTGTCCGTTTATTACGCAATTGAGGTTTTAATTAGTATTCCGTTCCCTTTGAGCGGTAGTAGACTTCTCACATATCTAGTTCCGCTCTTATTTTGTTCTTCAATCTTTGTTATGTTTAGAATATTCGGAAGAACAAATATTGGTTTTAGGCGTGTGTCGGGGATAGTTTTAATAATATTTATTATAAGCCAAACTATGTCAATTCCTTATAATGTCGCTAATTCTGATCCAGTATATACTGTTCCTGGAACTGAGAACCATCCGACAATTGGCGGTCGTGCTGCCTCGGATTGGGCTGTAGAATATAGTCACAATGGAATAATCGAAGGAAAACCCAAATATGTTATCCGAAGAGGTGGTTTAAATAATATAAACCCAACAAGGTGTAGGTTTTACGAACGCCAGGATATCCCAAAATCAATCAACTCAGATAATTCAAAGTCCCAATACCGCCCCACATATTATGATTCAGGGCATATACAGATTAGTGATTGTATACGATAACATGATTAAAAATTTTTAATTAAATAGTTTTAAATTTATAAACGCTTTCCGGTTAAACCTTTATTGGAAAGAATTCGGTCCCATAACGTCTGGTCCGGCCTTTGGAGGTTATATTAGTGTCTGAACCGTCATAGTTAAAGTTATATGATAATTTACCATTCACCAAAAATTGTCGAAAGTCAACCCACCTCGTTCAATCCCCTTGCTCTGCCGAGATATACTGCTGTGGTCTATACATTCAATAGATCAAGGACGAGAAACCATCTGCTAACGGTAGTATTCCACGGTCCGCTTTAGCCCCTCGTTGAAGCCAACCTCAGGGTCATAGCCCAGCAGTCTCTCAGCCTTCGAGATATCGGCGTGGGAGTGTCGAACATCGCCGGGCCGGGGGTCATCATAAACGGGTTCGATATTGGTGTCTAGCAGGTCGTTTAGCGCCTCGACGAGTTCGTTGATCGTCACCCTGCTACCGGTGCCGACGTTAAACACCTCGCCAGTCAGGTCGCTCTCCGCGCCGAGCACGTTCGCCTGGACCGCGTTATCGATGTAGGTGAAGTCCCTGGATTGTGCGCCGTCGCCGTTGATAACAGGACGCTTACCGTCGACCATCAAAGAAATAAACTTCGGGATGACCGCGGCGTAGTCGCCCTCGGGATCCTGCCATGGACCGAAAATGTTGAAGTACCGGAGTGCGACGGTATCGATGTCGTAGAGACTACTGAACTCCAATGCGAGCTTCTCGGTGAAGTCTTTCGTGAGGGCATATGGAGACTCAGGGTTCTCCTCCATTGTTTCGACTTTCGGAAGTTCCTGGCTTGAGCCATACACCGACGAAGATGAGGCGACGACTGTGGTATCGACATCCGCCTTCCGGGCCGCGTCAAGCACCACCGCCGTACCGGTACAATTAGCGTTGGTGGTCGTGACAGGGTCATCAACGCTACGCGGAACGGAGGGGACTGCTGCTTGGTGGAAAATATAGTCAACACCGTCGATAACCTCGTCAATTTGCTCGCGATCTCGGATATCTATTTCGTGAAAGTTGAAGTCGTCGGCCTGAGCGAGACGGTCGACGTTCAATCGCCGGCCGGTTGCGAAGTTGTCGACACCTCGGACGTTGTAGCCGCGGTGCAAGAGTGCCTCGGTGAGATTCGATCCGATGAAGCCGGCGGCGCCAGTGACGAGTGCGGTCGGCATACTGACAACTCTTCGCGAGGCCTGTTTAGTGTGTCGGACTCATTAAAGCGGCTTACAGACGGACGACCCCGTCGGCGTTGATATTGGTTGTGGCATTGCGTGTGTCAAACAGCAGTGAAGCCTGCGTAGCGAGTCTCTCGACGTTGAGTGCACTATGATCGGTCACCAGCAGTACACAGTCGGCCACACTAAGTCGCTCGTCGGTCAATGCGACGGACTCGTAGGTCCGGTCGCCGACCGAAAGCGACGGCACATGTGGGTCGTGGTAAGCGACATCGGCGTTCCATTCTTCGAGGCCGATGATGAGGTCGATAGCCGGTGATTCCCGAACGTCGGAGACGTCGGACTTATATGCGGCTCCGACCACCAGTATGTCGGCGTCGGTCAGCGGCACGCCGCGGTCGTTGAGCTGTTTGACGACGCGGTTGATGACGTGGTAGGGCATCTCTCGGTTGACAGTGTCTGCCAGGTGTATAAACCGGGTTTCGATGTCCTGTTCCTTCGCCTTCCAGGATAGGTAAAAGGGGTCAACGGGAATGCAGTGGCCGCCAAGTCCTGGGCCAGGGCGGAATGCCATGAAACCAAAAGGTTTGGTCTCGGCGGCGTCAATGACGTTCCAGATGTCGACGCCCAGCTCGTGGGCGACCTGGGCCATCTCGTTGATTAGACCGATATTGACCGCTCGGAAAGTATTCTCTAGTAACTTGACAAGCTCGGCCTCGGTAGTGGAGTCAACCTGAACCACCTCATCGAACACAGGGTCGTACAGATCCTTGGCTCGGTCACCGCACGCGGGGGTGACGCCACCTAGGACTTTCGGAATTTCTGTAGGGCCGTACGCCTCATTGGCGGGATCGATACGTTCCGGTGAAAAGGCGAGGTGGACGTCCTCGCCGACGGTAGTGCCGTTCTCGGCTAGGATCTCACCGACGACCTCGTCGGTGGCACCGGGGTAGACCGTTGATTCTAAGACGACTGTACAGCCGGGGGAGAGAACATCGGCGAGGCGTTCAGCGGCATCCACTACAAAGGACAGATCGGGGGTGTCGGTCTTCCGGAGCGGAGTTGGGACACAGACGGACACACCGTCAACCTCGGCGAGGTCAGCGTAGTCTGTGGTGAAATGCAGTCCGTCACCGACAGCTTCAGTTACCTCGGCGTCGGATACATCGTTAACTACCGAGGTACCGTCCCGAAGACACTCAACGGTGTCAGGATCCACATCAACGCCGACGACCTCGTAGCCGACGTTGTGCATCGCCAGAGCCAGCGGCAATCCAACGTAGCCGAGCCCAACGACCCCGACACGGGTTGATTCATTATTCACGGATTGTAAGAATGACCATGTGGGATTTTAATCTAGCGATAGCCAATTGGAGTATTCAGAAGCTGACAGCGATATAGAGAAACTGCGCCATTAGATCTTTACTCGTAGTCATTGCTCGTGATTCTCAATTGTTCGAAAACTTATAAGACGGTATTTCTAGACATTTATCTCCCGGTGCTTCTAATCAATAACGGATGATATTATATTTGATAGAGAAAATTCTATAAAAATTATATTTCATAGCACTATGATTAAATATATTTGTCTAAATATTCAATGGGTATGGTAAGATCGACGGTTGAAGACTCATTTATTTCTTGGAGTAGTTCAATATCTCTCCTAGATAATATACACATCATGACAGAACCAAAATACATAAGGGTTGCAAAAGGAATGAATACTAATAATGCCCTCAGTTCGTCCACAACGAAAAATTTAACAGCATATGAGATAGAATATAATAATGCCCCATTAGTTATAAAAAATAGAGAATTATACTGGCTCAGGACATCTAAATTTATATCTCTAGTTAGTACAAGAAGATAGTAAACGTTCCAAAGTAAATACGAACCCGTCGTAGCTATTGCTGCACCAACCATTGAATAGTCGGGGACCAAAATAAAATTCAAAATAATATTTAATAAAAAAACGCCAGCAGTTCCATACGTAACCTCTTTTGTTTTGCCAATAGCTTTTAGTGCGCTTCTATTTAGCCCAGAGAATATATGCGTTGCAACTCCAATAGTCAATATGATCAAAGCGGTGCGACCTGGAAGAAAGTCGCTTCCATATGTTATTTCAATTAAGATGGAAGGAAAAGATATAAATAATACCAGTATTGGCAAAGACAAAGCGATTATCCATTTTGTAGTAGTTTTATACACTATATTCATTTCATCGTGTTCATTATTAGAATGGAGGCTAGAAAATATTGGTAAGAACAAAAAGTTTACTGATGTCATTACTACCATCATTAATGTAGTCAAATTATATATCCCGGAGTAAATACCGACTAACTCAGTTGTCCCAAATTGAGATATAAAAACTCTATCAATATTCGAAAAGCTCATTGTCATGATAGAAGTTATCATTAGTGGTGAAGAATATTCCAAATATGATTTGATATCAGGGCCAAACCCGGTAATAGGTTTAACACCTATCTCACTGATAACCAGATAACCTAGTAAAAGTGCACCCACAAGTAAACTCAAAAAGTATGCCCAAGAGAGGCCCGTTTCACCCAAGCCATAATAAATAACGGCGATTATAAGAGATATTTTTATTATTGGAGATATTATATCACTTACAATCACTTTCTGAACAGGTTTCTCTAAGCCTCTGACACTACTTAGAAAAGATTTTTGTATGACCGAAACGGGGATGGCTAAAGCAAATATTTCTACGACAGATGTCAGTTTTGGTGCGTTAAATACAATTCTAGAAACCATCGAGGAGTTAATAAATACTAAAATAGCGAATAAAATACTCAATGGAACACTCACTTTCAGACTCATTTGTATAACTCCTTTCTTATATTTTATATCATCATTTCGTGATAAATACCGCGAAATTCCCGTATCGGTCCCAAATAAGGCAATAGTAGTTAGAGTAGACATTAATAAAATGCCGAGAGAAATAGAACCTAGTTCAACAGCTCCTAAATAACGTGCTATTAGAATAGTTCCAAGAAATTGAATCCCTAATAGAAAAAATTTCCCAGAAAAAATAACAACGCTGCCACTGACTAATTGAGAAAGTTTGGATTTACCACACATGTACTAGTATTCTCTTCCCCCAGTTGATTGCCGGCAAAATAATACCAACGAGATCATTGACGGACATTGCAACGGTGGGTGAGTCCGCCTTATTTAAAAACGTGCGCATAAACAATCCATCCGTCAGATGGCTAAACGCAAATACTGCCACGGGCGACGCCGATCGAGTTGATGGCAGACGGCCGGATGGGGGGCGGTGACACCGGATGTTCATCGCTGTTCATCTGCGAAGTGGCGATGTGGTGTCCGGTACTTAGGTTGTCGATCCGGACACGCCGTATTCGGTGAGTGATGACTACGTCTGTGTTCGGTGTTGGGAGCGGACTAGTTCCGTCGGGGCGAGGAGCGGTATGACCTATTCACGCACGCCGACGGTGCGGATAAACAACGCATCATCAGTAGTTCACCGGATAGCCAAAGACTCAAGCGAGAGACCGTACAAGTGAGTATATGGCCGAAATCGAGATCGACGATGAGGTCTACGAAGCCCTGAACGTCCCCGAAGACGAACAGGACGCGACGGTCAAGACTGAGTTAGCGGTCTCGCTGTACGACCGTGGGATCCTCTCGTTCGGCAAGGCACGGGCACTAGCTGGGCTCTCGAAGCGAGAATTTCACGACCTGCTCGGGAGCCGGCAGATAGAACGTCACTACGCCGCGGGGGAGCTCGACGAGGACGTTGACTATGCCCGCCGATGAGTCGGTCGTCAGCGACACCTCTCCGCTTCTAAATCTCGCTCTTATCGACAGGCTTGATCTCCTCGAAACCCAGTTTGCAAGGGATGCGCCCGACCTCCGACGGCTGCGAGAGCAAGGGTTCCTGAACGTCGTATCGGTCGATCGAACAGACCTGTACGTAGAGATTGCCCACGAGTTAGACGCCGGAGAAACCGCGGCGATCACTTATGCAATCGAAACCGGAGCGGAACTCGTCTTGCTTGACGAGCGTGACGTACGGCGTGTCGCACGTCGTCACGACCTTGATGTGACCGGTGTCATCGGTATCTTGCTTCGCGGTGTCCGGGAAGGGACAGTCGATCTTCAGGCGGAGCTTGACGCCTTGCGGAATGCTGGGTTCTGGATTAGTGACGATCTCTACGCTGACGTTCTACGACGTGGCGAAGATATTGAGTGATACTCTCCACAAATGTCGATTCCATCGAGTTCTGCTTTTGCAGTCTGTACAGTGGTGTGTATCGGAAACTGCGGGCGATCTTGAATAACGGGTACTCGTGCTACGTGGGTTGCGTCGTCAATGGGGCCGACGAGCCAGCCCACACCCCGGCCGAGTTCAACTAAATCCTCTAAAAATACGATTCATCAAAGTTGGCCGGTACGCACCGGTGATCAATACACTCACAATCGGCACCACAATCACGGCCGACATTGTTGACCTACGATCACCGCATCGAATAGACGACGATTATATCCACAATGAGTGATGTGTACTCATTCCAATCGTCGATTCCCGCTTTCTGTACCCACACTTCAGTTCGTAGTTTTCGAACTTTCCTTACTGGCACTCATCTGGGGGTTTAAGTGTCTCACGGGTGTTTGATCGGGTATCACCGGCGAAATTCGGGCTTTCACGGCCGATCGGGGAGAGGAAAACCGCTTGATGGTGGTTGATTTCGAAGTGCCTGCTCGAGGCAATCATCTGGGCGGCCTAAGTACAAGTGTCTCCGTATCTCGCTCCGCGCACCAGCGTCAGAACGTTTCATGACCAACGAACAGCGTACAGACCCGAGTACCGTCCACCGTGACGGGAATATTGGCACCGGTGACTCTTAGACCGACTGAGACTCCCATGGGGGAGATCGCGCCGTTCACGACGCGGAGGATGTTGGCAGTGCGACTAGCTTCACCGAAGCGCCTGTATACATTGAAAACATAGTATACATATGGGATCGATTTCCGCACGTGTTCCTGACGACTTAGAAGAGGAGTTGCAGACGTTCATCGACGAGGAACGCCTTGATACGAGCACGGTGATCCGAAAACTGCTCTCGGAAGGATTAGAGGAGTGGCGAACGGAACAGGCGCTCGAACGGCTTGAATGCGGTGAGGTGACGTTCAGTAAAGCGGCCGAACTTGCGGGCGTGGATACGTGGGAACTTGCCCGCCTCGCCCGCGAACGAGACATTACGTGGGTCGGCGACGACCTCCTCGAATCCGACCTTGACGACCTCTAATGTTTGTCTTCGACGCGACGCCGCTCATCTACCTCGCAAAGGCAGAGCGACTCTCTTTGCTCAGTCGTCTCGATGCATCTCGACTCATTCCCCAGCGCGTGTACGAGGAGGTTGTGACGGTCGGTCTTGACGCCGGCTATCCAGATGCCCGCCGTATTGAACAATCGGTAGAGGAGGGTACGTTCGATGTGGTTTCAGTACCTGAGAACGCGCTCTTCGAACGGCTCAGTGGGAACCCAAACGTCAGTGACGCTGACGTTGCGGTACTGGCACTCGCGGCTGATCACGGAGCGACAGCCGTGATGGACGACGCGTACGGCCGGGACATCGCCGATGTGGAAGCCATCGAAACACGGGGAACCGCCTATCTCGTTCTCTCCCTGGTCCGGGACGACGAACTCGAAGCGGACGACGCGCGGAAGACGCTGGAGGCGATGCTTGATGCGGGTTGTCACTGCTCACCAAGCCTCTATTCGAAGCTACTCTCGAAGCTGGAGGAGCTAGCAGTTGGAGGAGGCGATAGTCAATAGTCGGCCGAATGTGGCTCACATTGTACACTTGATCTCCTCCTCCGCGTTCACGTGGAGGAGGAGGGCAATGGTGGCGTATTGAAGAGATATGGACCAGCTGTCTGTGGCGTCACGTCGACCGCGAACTTGTCGAAGAGCTCCAGTGCTGGCCTCGGCCCGCCGCCGGCACAACGGACGACGAACCCAGCAGGCCGTAACCGAAGCCGACCCACACACCCCGTAACGAGTGAAACAGCGTCATGGGTCTCCGGATTTCGCTGAGCTATCAATGGCTTGGATGACAACCTCTGGATCCCGAAGCAGTCGATGTTCAAGGTAGCTCCCTTCACCCTGTCCACCCCCTGTGTGATTCGATTCAGTCACCCCGAGAAACGACTGTTCTTTCAGCAACCGGTACACGCGATCCTCGGAGAGCGGGTCCGCCCCAGCCTGTTCAGCGACCTTCACGTAGAGCGTGTAAATTTGATGAGTTCGGAAGGCTTCCTGCGCGGGATTGTCGGCTGTAAGAAGTGCCAGCGCCCGGAGGATGTATTTCACGTGCGGTGTCGTCCCCCGAACGAGTTTCTCGAAGCGGTTCACTTCTGCCCGTTGGACGGCGTCATCGACGTGCGAAACTGTGACCGTTTCAGTCCCCTGTTTCTCAGCTAGACGACCAGCTTCGTACAGCGTATCTATCGCTTTCCGTGCGTCCCCGTGTTCCTTTGCTGAGAGGGCCGCAACCTTCGGGATTACATCGGGCTCTAACACGTCTGGCTCGAAGGCATCCGTCCGGTTTTCTAGGATCGCCCGTAACTGGCCAGCATCGTAGGGATCAAAGACGAGTTCGTTCTCCTGCAGACTGGAATCGATGCGTTCGCTCAAGCGCTCGCGATATTCGATCTTGTTGCTGATGCAGATGGCGCCGACGTGTGTCTCTGCCTTCCCACTCTCTCGAGCTCGAGAGAGGCTGCGTAACAGTTCGTCGTCGTCTAACTTGTCGATTTCATCGAGAATAACGACCAGTGAGTTAATGTTGTACTCCTCAAGCAGGTCCCAGGTGATGTCACGATAGTCGGCGGCTCCGATTCCGACACGCGGGACGTCGATATCTGCGTCGAGGCTCGCCACCAGTTTGCGTGCCATCTCTCGGCTTGCCTTTGCATCGGTCTGATAATCAGAGCAATCGACATACACCTGCTGAAACGAGATGTCGTTTGCCTGTGCCTCGAAGTGAGCCTCACGAGACACACACCTCGCAACGAGTGACTTTCCGGTTCCGGTCTTCCCATATATGATTGTACTTTCCGGTGGGCCGCCGACCGTTGCCGGACCGAGTGCTTGCCCGATAGCGCTGACTTCGTTGTCTCTGCCGACGACTCGCTCTAAGTCGGGAACGTGGCCGACTCGAACCAATTCCCTGTTGGCGAATATTCCGCCAGTTTTGAAGATATTATCGTCCTCATTCGAGCCAGACATGATCTATCCTATCAGACCCATCCCTGTACAATAAGTGTAGCGACCAAGCAACGAGTGAAGTTCAGTAAAATCGGTTTGAATCTATTTTGGAAGCTTTTCAAGCCAACTTATATACGTAAGGGTCGATTGACACACACCGCCTACCGAGTGTAATCGGCTAATGTCCACACTAGGCTACTTGAGGTCACGCACGGGAAGACACACAATCCATGATGGACTATATCTGGACACGAGTACTTACCCTCCTTTCACCAGTGGCGGAGCGTCTACCTACGGTAAACACCAAACGACTGGCCGAAAATACACGGCTTACGTTCGGTTCATGATCTGTACATGGCGAGTACCTCCCTGTCGACAACGATCAGTGGTCAGTACACTCGGTACTTGGTGTGTGCCTGCGTGAGCCATCCGTGGACTATTATAAAACGTAGTCGGGTCGCATACTTGACTTGACCCGCGACTTCGCGGCTTTCCTCTCGGTCCAGTCAGTCACCGCTGCTTATTGCGTCCCGAAACAGCTCGTTTGACCTTCGTCGGAGACGCTGTGGAGATCCCGAGTTTTCACTCGGTGCGGGGTGTGTCTGGAACAAGCCTCTCGCCAGTCAGGCAGCGACCAGCACATTTTGTATCAAGTGTCTCGCTACGAGACTTATCCCAGCGCGCCATCCACGGCGGCCATCTTGGCACTTCGCGAAACACTGGAAATCGTGGGGATTACCGACGGAATACAACAGCGTTTTGACCGGAGTTACTGAGTTGTCCTTGACTCGAAGTCGTCTTACTGCCACCAAAGACCTGGACACGGTGGGGTGTGTTCCGATAATAGAACGTAGGAGCGGTTTACACGCAAGAGATCAAACTTCTTCGAAAAGACACTCAACACAGTGGAGCGCCGCTCTGAAGGGTGCATTGTGAATTGAGTACCTGAACGTAATAGTACACGCAGACTTCCCTCCCACACAAGGTATTTTCTCGCACATCGACGTAGTACACTACCGAGGCAGAGAATGGTCCTCCCAATCGAGCATTTCATCATCGCCTTCCTTCCCGTCGCAGTATACGTTCTGCTCCGAGATAGACAGCTCCCAACACTTCACTTACTCGCGGTTACATTCTTCGGCAGCCAGTTCCCGGACCTCATCGACAAACCGTTAGCGTACGAACTCCATCTGATCCCCTCCGGGCGGGTGTTCATGCACTCGCTCCCGTTCGCCGTCCCGCTCTCGATTGCCGTCATCGCGTATGCAGTCCGAACGGACCGGACCAGACTCGGGGCCGCGTTTGCGTTCGCGCATCTCTCACATCTGGTGGCCGACAATCAGCAACTCCTTCGCCCGGACCCGTACGTGTCGTCGGACTTGCTCTGGCCGCTCCAGCCGCCTGTTGCACGCTCGCCGGTCCCGCAGTGGGTCGGCGAGGGCGCGATGAATCTACACCTCTGGACCGGGTTTTCGATTTTCGCTCTCGCACTGGCGGCGTACGTTCTGGCAGTGGACCTGCAAACCCAACTCGACCTGTAACTGCTGTCAGTCGGGTCGTGGCTAAGCAGTTGATACTGAATACCAGATCAGGACGTTCGCTTGACCCACCCACAGTGAACACTGTGTACTGCAAAATGTGTTATGTCGGCTGTCGGGAAATTATATAAGTCAAAATCCTGAAATTGACACTCGCACGTATCTCAGTCACCAATCATCAGACTCGTTTCCGTACGGCTACGGGTCCCTTCTTCCTGGTGGAGATCGAGATACACCACGTCATTCGAAATATCGAACTCGGTCGGGCCCGCCAAATTAGAGAGGTCACCACCTTCTCTAAACGAGAGACGGAGGTCGATCAGGAACGATTCCGCCTCCGATTGGACGCTTTCCTGTTCGGAGTGTCTCATACCCATAATCGCCGCCCGAAAGCTCTAGACACACCCACGACGTGGTCACTCATCGAGACGTACGTCGACGGTAGTCACTGCCACCGCAATCTCATCGGTCGCTAGTTCGCACGAAACCGTCTCGGAGTCGATGGCCGTGCAACTCGTCTGGGGGTGAGACTCAAGAGAGCGCTGCCAGGCCACCCGTCGCGGCGTGGTCACATTGACGTACACAGCGTCGCCGCTCGTGGCCGTCTTCTCGACAGCGGTGCCGTTTCGAGTGGTTCTGACGGTGGCCGTGTTTTGCCCACCGACCGATGTCGCCGCCACCGGGCGCGTGCGGATGACGTGCAGTCGCGTGTAGCCGCCTGTGACCAGCAATCGGGGCGGCCTGGCCATCACCTGTCCGCCCCGGTCCGAGCGGAGGACGGCGCCGTTCATGTAGACGACCTGACTGCCCGCTCCACCGTCTAACACGAGCGGGTACGTCTCGACGGTCCGTCTGATTCCGTCCGCGGGGACGTGGACCTCAATCGTCGTTTTCGACCCGATGGACAGCGACATGCCATCGACCTGTATCGTCGTCGTCCGACTCGGTACTTCGTCACCGGCGACCTCCTCTACGTTGGTTGCGAGGACCTCGAACGAGCGGACGCCATTGGTGACACGCTCGTCGCTGCGAACGTCTTCCAGCGCCGCGAATCCGCTCACGCTGACAAGGCCGACCATCAACAGGACGGTGCCAAAGATGATTACGAATCCAATCGTCGTGCTCTGTGCCCGCTCCATCATGGATTCACGATCAGTGTGTCGCTGCTCTGGTCGTATTCGATGACTACTGACCCACCCGAAACCGTTGTTTCCTCGATAGCCGTCCCGGTTTTGAGGTCAACCGCCACAGAGGTTTCCGCGACATCGCTTTTGAGGATGATCGTGTATCGGGCGAACGCGCCAGTGGTCGCCTGTTCGTCGATTTGGATTCGGTACTGGCCCCGCGCGACGCGCTCCGGGAGTTCAGTCGTGAGCGAGACTGTACGCGGGTCGTCCGCCGCTCGAACCAGACTGTCCCCCATGGTCAACTCTGTCGCAAGCCGGTTGCCGAGCACTGACAGCTCCGAGTTGACCGCACGGCTGCGTTCGGTCTCAACGATGGAGACGGCCACTGACAGCAACGACACCACCAGCACGAGTGTGATGCCCAGCGTCAGCACGTACCCGAGGGCCGTCGAGGCTCCACGGTTACGCATCCCGCTCACCCCCGGTCACCGTCGCCTCCGTGACGTACTCCAGCCGCGGCGTGGCGTAGGTGATGCGAACCGACGCGTCGTAGAGCTGTTCGCTGACGTAGGGCTTCCCGCTCCCTTCGAGCGCGAAGTCGCTGTCCTCGACATTGCTTCGTGTCCGGTCGACGGTCATGGTGTAGGTGCCGCCGGCGTTGGACCCCCAGCGGTAGGAGACGTCCGACGGACTCCCCAAGTCGTCGAACGCCGTCAACTGCTCACAGGCCGTCTTCTCGACCGACCCGTTCGAGAGGTCCACGACAGCGTAGCCGTCGCTCCCTGCCGCTACGGAACAGGGGACCTGTAGCGTCCCGCTTTCGTCCTCTGCTCTCACGAGCACATCCCCGCTTTGCCGGTAGATGAATAGCCGCCGTTCGTCGGTCCCGTTGGTGACGACGACGTGGAACACCTCGGCGTCGACTAATACACTCGCGTTCGTATCGGACGCCGGTGCGACGAGAGCGGATTCAGAGACGTTCAGCCGCGTATCCCTGATCCCGGATACGTCGCTTGCGAGCGTCCAGTTGTCAGCACCGTCCGCGTTCGTCATGGCGCGTGACGCATTCGCCTGAACGATTCGCGTGCCGTCGGTCGTGTCTGTCACTTCGACTGTCGCCCGGTTGCCGCCTCTGGCTGCGTAGCCGTCAGCGCTCGCACTCCAGTCAGCCACACCCTCCTTGAACTCCGTCTGGAGGGTCGGGTAATCCGTGTCGTTGTAGCGATTGACGTATTCGAGCGTCCCGCCAGCCCCGTCAACGGCGGCCTCGGAGACAGTGATGGCGTCCTGGCCGCCATCGCCGTGGCTGGCTGCCATCGTCTGGGAGTACGCCGAGGCGTTCAACACGAGTGCGAGGACGACGAACAGGACAGCGATACCGAACGTCGTCACGAGGAGGAGCTGTCCACGGTCCGTCTCGGCACCAGCGTGATTCAGGTCGACCACAGCACCACCTCCACCGTGACGACGTTGTAGACGCCGCTGTCGGGCGAACTGTCCGGTGCGTAGAACGACGCGTTCGTCAGGGTCCGATTGCCGGGGACCGCAGTGTTCGTGTAGAGCACATCGTCATCATAGAGCGTGATAGGCTCGGCCACCCTGACGGCGTCGTCGCTCGGTGTCCCGCTGTCGACGAGGGCCTTGGTCGCCGTCGTGCCTGTGTTCTTTCGGTACTGGATGTTGACGTTATAGGCAATCCCCGTCGCGCCGAAGCTTCGGTTGAGTTGAGCCCCGAAGGCGGTCGGCAGCGCGGCGTTTTTGTACGCCGACTCGTACGGTTCGAGTCCGTGAAAGGTCCCGCTGGAGTTGTCCCAGTACAGCACGGCTTGGCGGAGAGAGTCGTCTGCTGCGGCGTCGTTGAGGACGCCCTGCCCGGTCCGTTCGAGCTGTTGCTGCTGGGTCTCGCTCGCCGTGCTCGCGCTCTGGGGCGTCACAGCTGTCCCCTGGAGCGCGAAGACGACAGTCCCGAGCAGGACCAACGCGGCGACGAACGCTTCGAGCGTGTACGCCTGGGCTCTGTCTGGCATCGTTACCAGACCTCCACGCGGAGCTCCGCGGCCGTACCGTCGAGGGAGACGTGCCGCTGTGCGGTGGCGACGGACCCTTCGCCGGATTTGGGCGGCGGGCCGACCGCCAGTGGCGACCCGCCGCTAGTACATGGCAGGACCTCGTCGTCCTCGGCACAGAGGATTTCGCGCTCCGGTCCGCCCGTGACGTTCCGCTGGACGGTTACGTTCACCCGATACCGGTCGTCGATACCCACCTGGTCGGGCACCGAAGCGCTCGTATCGAAGGTGTCACACGGGTTCGAACTGCTCTGGTTGAAAAACCAGAAGGCACAGGTGGACAGCGTCGCTGTTCCGGGCTCACCGAGATGAAACTCGACCAACTGGTCCCCGACCCGGTCCGCAACAAGCACCGTCTCCTGGTCGCCCTGGGTCGGTGCGAGGAGTCCGGGAACGAAGAGGAGCACGAACCCCACGACGACGAAAAACACCAGCATCCCCGTCAGGAAGTCGATGGGCGTCTGGCCGCGCGTCGAGGGTTGCGAGTCCATACTAGCCCACCACCATCCAGACAGCGAGTGAGACTGCAAGCAAGACCACGACGAATTTCGCCCCGGCCCGGAGGGTCGCGTCCCTGAGATAGCCCGCGATGAGCCCCGCCGACACCGCCTGTATCGTCACGGCGTGGAAGAACATGAGCGAGAGCAGATCGGCGTTGACGCCGCCGATGGACATCCCCGCTCCGGTCCCGGACGCCTGCCCGGAATCGAACTCCGCCATGACATCGATGAACTGGACTTTCAACAGCGCCATCACGCCGAGCAGCGTCACGTACGTCATGAGCACGATGGCGACCTGCATCAGCGTTCGAGAGCGCCGCTCGCGGGCCAGGTCGTCCTGCACCTCGCTCGCCTTGGCGGCCGTCGACAGCACCTCCGAAATGTGACTCGACGCCTCCTGTGCCTTGGTGATGAGCTTTACCGTTCGTGCGAGCCGCGGGATGTGGTACTTGTTGTTGAACTCGATGAGCGACTCCTTGAGCCGCATCCCGTAGTTGACCTTCCGGTAGATGACACGGAACTCATCAGCGAGTTCATCAGATGAGGTCTCCGAGACGGTCCTGATCGATTCCAGCGTCGTCGCACCGGTGTCGTTGACCGTCGAGAGCTTCAGGAGGTTGTCCGAGAGGTTGTCAAGCAACGCACGACGCGTGTACTGATCCCACTCGTGGAACACCGCCAGCGGCGTCACGATGAGGAACAGCGGGACGTAACAGTACACGAACGTCGCCCACACCGGGCGTTCGATGACGCCGCTCCACGTGAGCGGGACCGCACCTGAGAGCGCGGCCGCCCCGACGAGGGAAATCGACGCCGGAACCGAAATAGCGAACGTATAGAGCGGGTTGTCCCGGAAGAACAGGTGCGGGTGCCGCAGCAGGTCGACCGTCTCCTGGAGCCCTTTTTTGCTCTCGATCCGGTTGAAGATGTGATACGTCCCGGTAAAGGACGTGATGAGTCCCAAGTCACGCAGTCCTGTGTCCTGCGTCTCGAGCCACTCGCTGCGTTCCCGTGGTCTGATGTACCCGTCGCCGAACTCGTCTTGCTTGACGGTGGTGACGAGGATGAGAAACGCCACGGCGATGAGTGGAATCAACACGTAGACCGTGATATACAGCATCAACTCCGAGGCGTTCCCGAGCATCTTCATAATGACCAGGATGATGACGAGCAGCAACGGGAACAGCGAGAGCGTGATGTACATCTCCCCGAGCAGTTCAAGCACGTCGAGCGTCCGTTTTTGTTCCTGCTTGGCCGACCGCAGGTACTTGTGCTTCTTATCGTCGAGGAACGACGTCATGTCGCCACCGCTGTTGATGACAGCTAGCATGTCAACCAGGAACTCCCGAAGGTCGTCGCTCGGGGAGTGTTCCATTTGGTTCCTGATTGCTGTCCGGTAGTCGGTGTCGAGCGTGTTCGTCTCCTGGACGATAGCCTGGAATTCCCGTGCGACCTCGCCGTAGGTGTCCTCGGCTTTCGCCATCGCTTCGAGCAGTTCGAGCTGGTTGAGCCCGCCGATAGAGAGGGCGTACATGAACGACACCGAATCCGACAGGAGCATGTTGATCTCCCGCCGCCGGGCGTTCGCACGGGAGTACGGTATAGCGATGAGTCCCCCGAATCCGAGCGCGAACCCGAGGCTGCCGAAAGTGAATCCGAGCAGCAGAACGAGAAACGGGATGCGAAGCGTTCTGACGACTGTCTCGATCGGTCCCTCTGGGAGGGGAACGCCCAGTAACGGCCCCGAGAGGAGGCCGGTGGCAGCGAACGCGTACCCGATGCCGATGCCGACCAACCAGAGCGTAATGCCCACAATGAGGCCCACACCTATCGCACGGGACAAGTACATCTCGGCGGTGACGGGCATCCGGGCCTGGGCGAGTTTCTCTTCGAGGGTTTCGATAAACGAGCCGTCCTCCTCGAAGAGATAACTCAGGACCGGATAGAACGCGTTTCCGAACCGGTCTGCACTCCCCTCGACGGTTCTGACCGTCGGCCAGTCGCCGGTCTCGGAGCTCATCTATGCCCCCGTCTCGTCGGTATCTGGCTCGCCGGCCGCCGAGTCGACTTTCGATCCGTCACCCTCGCCTGTGGCATCACCCACTTCGTCAGCAGTCACACCAGTGTCGTCCGCATTAGCGGAATCGGTCTCGGACCCACCGGACAGCGCGTCGAACGGAGCAGTGTCTGCACCGTCCTGTGTCGCCGACGAAAAGGTGAGATCAGCCCCGGCATCGGTGTCCGCTTCGGACCGGTCCTCCTCAGCCGCACCGCTTGCGACCGGCTGCGCTCCCGTCGCTGCGAGGTCGACACCTTCGAGCGCGGCGACGATCACCTTGACTCGCGAGGCGGTGACGTCCTCGCCCGCCGCCTCGAGAACAGCCGTGAGGTTCGATTCGTTGATTTCGGCACTGGTCTCGTGCAGAATGAGTGCTGCGTAAACGTATTCCATCGTGTCTCACTCCATGTTGTTGACAGACTGTTCGTCGCGCTGTGCTTCACCCTCGGAGTCGGCTATCGGTTCTGTCCCCATCCCATCAGCAGCCAGTCCACGCCGGATCTCCGCCCCTTTGGCACGCGCGTGTTCCGGGAGCGCCTCGAGCAGTGAGTCGTCTGCCCGGTCACGATACCCGTCGAACAGAGCCCCGTTTGCAGTGTCGAGAATGGCCTTTGCAGCCTGTTTCGTCTCGGGGCCCGGGTCCGGACGCGGAACGAGTGACTCCTTTTCGGGGTCGATATCGATCTCGACGCTTTCCATCTCTCGGAGGTCGCCGAGGCTCTCCGCAAGCTCTTCCCGTGCCAGTAGCGAGAGAATAGCGTCCGGATCGTTGATGAACGCCTGGAGCGTCGCCGCGACCTCCGAGTAGTCGTTGAAGCCATTGTCGACGAGGTACGCCAGCACGACTTTCCGCTTGAACAGCTCGTCCTCGAGGCGCTCGCGGTCCCACCCGTTATCGAACTGGATCTCCTGAAGCGTGTTCGACCTGCCGAGTTGCAGGAACTCGTCGCTCTCGGCCTGCCATTCGAAGATGTCACGGACGTTGATCTCGTCGTTCTCAGCGTCGTAATGGTTGACTTCGGTGATCGAATTGTTCCGTCGAACCTTCCGACCGTGGACACGCGTCTGGGTCTGAATCGACACCAAATCGAGCCCGGTGAACATCGTCTTTGAGACGTTGATCGGGTCGGTCGTGAATCGCTTGAGGACCTCGCCGACCGAGTCGGCGTGGAACGTCGTCAGCGTCGTGTGCCCAGTCGACATAATCTGGAACAGGGTTCGCCCTTCCTCGCCGCGGACCTCACCCATCACGATGAACTCCGGCCGCTGGCGAAGGGCGGCTTCCAGCAGGTCGAACTCGTCGACGTCGCCGACGCCGTCCTCGCTGAACGACGGTCGGGTGATGCTGGCGACCCAGTTCCGCTGGGGGAGTTCGACCTCGCGCGTGTCCTCGATGGAGACGATCTTCGAGTTCGAGGGGATGAACAACGAGACGGCGTTCAGGCTTGTCGTCTTTCCCGAGGCGGTGCCGCCAGCGAAGATGAGGCTCCGGTTGTTCTCGATGGCCAGCCAGAGGAACGCCATCTCGTCCAGCGAAAAGGTGTTCCAGTTGATGAGGTCGATGGGAGTAAAGGGAACGTCCTTGAACTGCCGGATGGTGTAGTTCGTTCCGTGGTCCGACACCTCTCGTCCCAGTGTCAACTGCGCGCGTGAGCCGTCAGGTAACGTGGCGTCGACCTGTGGTCGTCGCTTCGAGATCCCTTTGCCCGAGCGCTGGGCGAGTTTCACGACGAAGTTATCGAGACTCTCCTTGTCATGGGCGATGTTCGTGATAACGTTCTCGTACTCCGTGTGGTAGACGAACACCGGCGAGTCGTAGCCATCACAGGAGATGTCCTCGACGTTGATGTCGTGTTTGATCCCGTCGATGCGCTCGTAGCCCAAGAAGTCACGCTGTAGTTCGTACAACAGACGTTCTACCTGTGCTTCCGTCAGCGTTCCAGAGTCCTCCTCAAGCACAGCCGGTTCCGGGCGGGCGGCGATACCGTCGAGTTCCTGATCCGAGCGCTTACCGTTGTCTTCCATCCCAAGGAGTTCCTTGAACTGGCCCACGGCGCTCCCGTCCCTGACACCCTCGCGGAGGTCGTACTGATCCAGCAGTCGCAGCGTCTCCGCTTTGATGACATCGGCTCTGTCCGCGTCGCTCCCATCGATGAGGGCGTCATCTTCGGAATACTTGACCGCAGTTCGGAGTCGGCCCGTCAGGTACTCCTTGACCCTGGCCTCGATGTCGTTCAGGTACGGCTCGACGACGTAGTACTTCTTCTCGTTCTCCTTGATCGAGTGGAAGATGATGACGAACGCGTGTGGTTTGTTCACCCAGTAGCGTTCGATCTCAACGAAATGACGCTTCTTATCCATCGACACGGCCTTCTCCAGGTCGTATCGGTTGGCGAGCGTCGTCAGTCCCGCGCGTGTCGAAAAGAACGCGTCCTCGTCTATCTCGGGGTTCATGTTGACGGTTCGCCGGTCGACGATCTCCTCTAACCGTTCGGCGGATTCGCTGGCCTGCTCAAGACGATCCTCCGTTTCCTCCGGCGGGAAACCGAGATACGGCTCCGGGTCGAACGGTTCGACGGTCCCCTCACTGTCTGCGGGTGGGTACCCGGACTCGTCGTAGTAGTAGTCCCACTTGAAATGTTCCCACGTATATTCACCCTTGGTGACCGGCGTCTCCGCTATCCAGTCAGCATAGTACTCGTACAGCCGTCTGCCGGCCGCTTTCCCCCGGCCAATCTCCGCGGGTAACTCGTCCGGGTGGAAGCCCAGGTACGTCGCCGGCGAGAATCCCGTCGCATGCCAGACCCGTCTCTCCGTGTGCGTTGTCGATTCTGTATCTTTTCGACTGAATCCAGCCAACAATCCGTCGTCAGGTTCAGCCTCCTCAATGTGCTCCTTCGTTGCCTCGATTTCGTCACGATAGCCCATCTCGGCCATCAGATCGTCCCACGTGTAGAACCCGACAGCCACTGGTCTGTCGTCCCCGTCATCATCTGCGGGCGTTCCCAAGTCCTCCGTCATAGCCTGCCCCCCTGTGCAGTCCCGCTGTTCACATTGCGATAGTATCTCATTGTGGTCCCGAACACACGGCCCTCCGCAGCTATATGCCACCATCAGGGTTGGTACCCCCTGCAGCTGCGTCACCGATGTGCTTGACCATCACAACCATAGCGTTCCTATTGGTAATATATGATTTAATTGAAATTATATACCGTATACTTTCAGATTTATTACCAACAACTCAAGCTACCGGTTCACCGTTGAATCAGTATACGCTCTTTACCACGCTATTGCTACTGAAAATCGAACTTTGAACGGTCTGGAACGTTCCACCGTATCCAAAGATAAGCTGAGATCCCAATGGTTGGTAATTTGGTATAAATCCCACATCTGGTCCAACTTGAAGTCCCTTAGGTCTGGTTCACCCGGTACAACTCCGCTGTACCATCAGGGATCAGGCGATATCTCGACTGGTGTCTATCGCGACTTCCTGGGTGAGTTCGAGTTTGACAGTCTCGTCGAACGGTGCCCCGCCACGGAACTTCGGGACGATGAGACGGTTCTCTATGCTCTCGCCGCGAACCTCCGTCGAAAGCTCGAAGATGATATCCGCGAGATACTCGGTGACGTCTCGCTGGACGGGAACTTTCCGACCGTCGAGACCGTGCAGGACTACGAAGCTGTCTTTTTTAGCTATCTCGTCACGAACGTCGTTGAGGAAATGAAGGAACTCCTGTGTGCTCGCCGTTTCGAGCATGTCGACAGTGTCGACGATGACCGTTGACTGCGGCCGGCTCTCACAAATTACTTCGTATGTTTCTTTCAGTGACTGCTGGCCGATTGCATGGAGTTCGGTGGTGTCAAGCGCACCACCAGCTGTCTCCATGGCGGTGCGGACCGCCCGTACGGATCGGGCCGTCGTGAGATAGACCGTGGGGCGTGGGGCCGTCAGTTCGTAAAGGAACTGTTCGGACTGACTCGCCGGGTCCGCAGAGAGAAGTGCGAGGCTCCCTGGTGGCACACCCCCGTTCAGTTTCCGATCCAGCACATCGATTCCGGTTCGCAACACATTGTTCATCGTCTCACCTGCTGGACTGCATGCCTCCGGTTGTGTGTTCGTGCGTAAGAATGACTAGGTATTAGTAAATTGACTCTTGGCATCGGTATGGGATGGTCACGCAGCAACCACATTGTTAGACACTCTCAGTCTACCAGCGTAAACTGGTCAGTACCCGTCTAATTCCTAGAACAATCCTGAACTGTGCTGAACAATCTTGAACAGTAGTTGAACAGTAACAGTAGCGTTCGCATGGTAATTTGATAGTAATCTAATAACAATACTCTGTTAGACAATGGGATAGCGTGCAGGATGGTCGAGAGCACAACCGGCTCAGTGCGGTGGGGCGGTACCAGGCAAACCGCAGCAATGGGTCAGTTTCAGATACGTACGCGTGGGCGGTGGCGGGAGACGATACTGATGATTGGTAGCCTGACGAGTTGTGTTCGCGTGCCATCCAAAAACACGAATACAAACCATGGAACTACAGAATTTCAAAGCACTGATTAAGAACGATGACGCCGTGTCGCCGGTTATCGGCGTAGTCCTGATGGTCGCGATCACGGTTATCCTTGCGGCCGTCATCGGATCGTTCGTCGTTGGATTAGGTAGTGAGGCAAGCGCGACACCGCAGGCGAGCTTCGAGTTCGACTACGATACTGGCGCTGATACTGTGACTATTACACACGATGGTGGCGACACCCTACAATCAGAGAATTTAGAAGTGAAAAGGAATGGGGGCTCCACCGGTGTCATAAGCGCAGGTAGCGAATATAGCGCAGGTGATGTGCTAGCTAGTAGTGTGACTGCAAATACTGGTGACCAAATCACGATAGTCTACAATAACCCGAACAACGACAAGACCGCGACTCTCGCCAGCTCTACGGCACCGTGATCGCACACGCACAGCCATAGAAGCAAAACTTCACCCGTTCCCCCCTTGGCGTTCGGGTTCGGCGGTGATGTCGAATCGCGCCGAGGACAGGGGTACGGGCGATCGGCGGCGGACGATAACCACGACATATGTACGGGGAACGGGATCGACGAACGGTCGAAACGGAAGCCGGGAATAGGGAAGGGAGCATCTGCCGCGGCCAATCGGAGGTTATCAGTGTCATACTGTTGCTTGCCATCGTTGTTTTGAGTGTTACTGCCGTTGTCGCGAGTGGAACGACAGTTATTGAACAGACGCGCGATAGGGCGGAAATCGGCGCAGCTGAGCGTGCCATCGCCGCCTACGATTCGGATATGAGTACCGTTGCCTTCGGACAGTCCGAGACACAGACGACTGATCTGGGACTGGACGCAAATGACGGCGAGATGCGATACGGCGGCTCCGGCTGGCTCCGCGTCGCGGTCGATAGCGAGACGAGCGGTCGGGAGATCGTCGTGAACGAGTCACTCGGGGCCGTAGAGTACCGGAAAGGGGAAACGACGGTCGCTGCGCAGGGCGGTGGCGTCTGGCGCATCGACGGCGATGAGGCGGTGATGCGGTCCCGGCCGGAGTTTCACTACCGAGCGCAGACGCTGACGTTGCCGCTGGTTTCCCTCGATGGTGAGACGGGACTGACGAATCGTCTGCGAACCACGAGGGATGGCGAACCGATCCAGCAGTACCCGAATCCGGAGAACGGGTTCCTGAATCCGCCCGACAGCGGCTCGGTCACAGTCACCGTACAGAGCGAGTACTACGAGGCCTGGGGCCAGTACTTCGAATCGGAGACGAGTGCGTTCGTGAGCTATGATGACGCGAACGAACGCGTGATGGTTACGTTCCTCGTACTCCCCGACCGGAACACCTTCGACGGGGGCATCATTGCCACGTCGAGTACCGGCGAACTGGCCGTGGCCGGAACCGGTGCCTATGTCAACAGCTACAATTCCTCGGACGGAAATCACTCACAGACGCGGTCCGCGAACGGCCTGATACAGTCGGCCGGTGACTACACAGGAAAAGGCAACTCGCTTGTCGACGGCGATGTTAAAGCGGGCGGTGTCGCCAATCTCAAGGGGAGCACGGAGATTAACGGCAGCCTCAAATGGGGTGACGAGCCGGAACCAGATCCATCGGAGAAAAGCAAGGTCAATGGCATTGTTAGCGGGAACGCTTCAGTCCGCTCAGTCATGCCAATCGACACGTTCGTCGAGCGGTACTCCCAGGACGTTCAGACGACGAATGATAACGACCAGACAACCGCCATCTCCGACGAGCAGTTCTCCGTATCCGGGTCATATGAAGAACTTGATTCGGGCCGATATTACGTCCACAACCTCACGCTAGACAGCGAGACGTTAGTGCTGGACACGACTGATGGTGACGTCACGGTGATAGTGCGCGACTACGCGAAACTGACCGACGGTGGCAACCTCACCGTCGAAGGCGACGGCATTGCTCGGCTCGTCATCGCCGGAGAGAGCGATACGGTGGTTAAACCGACCGGACTCGGGAATAAAAATGCCAACCTACATGTCGGAAAGAAAGGGTCGGAAATCCATGTCCCTGGTGAGGAGTCATCGAAGCTCAGAGTGTACGGAAATCGCGATTTCAATGCGACAATTGCCGGATCAAGTAGTGACAACGCGACTTTCGACGGGGTCATCTACGCTCCCGCAGGCACCAGCGGGAGCGGGTACGTGTATATCAAGCAGGGCGACCTGTACGGGCTTGCGATTACGGGTAACCTGACCGTCGGTCAGTACGGCGCAGCGCATTACGATTACGGCCTTCGCGGGAGCGCCCGGATCCGATCGCCGTACTCGGAGATTGATAATCTGCACGTCACCCTCCATCGAGTGCGAGTCACGGCAGGGAATTAACGACGGTGGAGGATCACGCATGACAAGACACAGTCCAGGACGAGACCGCAACGGGATGGACCGAACCGAGACGGAGAACCCCCGGGTCGGAGTGCGAATGGATACCCGATTGCCCGGACGCTATCGAAGGAGCCACGAACGATGACGTTGGTGGACCGGCTCGTGGCGTACGTTGACCCGAGCACAAGTGGGTGTACCCAATGCGGTAAAGCGACGACCGTACTCTACGAGTGCGGCCGCTGTGGGAAGTCAGTCGACGGGTATACGATACAGTGTCCTCGGTGTGAATCTGTTGAGATAGCCCGATACGAAATTTGACGATGCTGGCGAAATGGGTTCAGCAACCCTGAAACGAGCGGCTTCCGGTCCGTTGCATTCGACTACAGCTATCGCTCGTGGGCATCGTATCCTGTCTATTTTCAGGTGCTGCCTGTCACAGGTTGGATTCACGATGTTTTTAGAAGACAAGAGCACGAGGATACCGTATGCGACGATTGGTCCTCGCCGTCTGCTTCGTTTCCCTCCTCGCTGGGTGTGGCACATTCTTGGGTGATAGTCCGCCGCCGAGTGACGAGCGAGCTGTCACAGCCATTCAAGAGGCGAACAGCACTGCTGCCGCTGTCGAAACGTACCAATTCGAGATGGAGATGCATGTGACTGCGTCGGATGGTGAGCAGTCACGAACGGTGAGAGTCGATGGCGACGGTGTGGTAAACGTCTCCGCAAAACGGATGCAAGCGACGACGCGGATGCAAGACCAAACAGTCGAGTCCTACGTCGATGGGTACAAAGCGTACCAGGGCTGTCAGGAACCCTGGGGCGGATACGCCGTCGAGAATGTCTCACGCTCCGAGCCGTGGGCAACTGCGACGCCGCTCCATCGGCAGCTACTGCTCTTCGAACGCTCGAATGTTTACTGGCAGGGCAATGAGACACTCGACGGCAATCGGACTGTTCTCGTCACAGCCTCCCCGAGCGCCGAGACCATCGAGTCGCTCATGGATCGCCGACAGGCTGGCGACATGGATCTAAACCGTGGCTCGCTTGAGAACGCGACAGCGCGACTGTGGCTTGATCCAGACACGAACCGACCGGTACAGTCGGAACTCGAGATAAAAATCTCACAGCGTGGCGCGACTGCAACCGCGACGCTCACGGTCCAGTACAGTGAGTACGGTGAACCGACCGCGATCTCGATTCCGCCGGACGTGTACGACGACCCGTACGAACTCGGCTGTCCCGGTGCTGGCTGAATCCGCTAGCTAACTCCGGGACCGTCACTTAGAGGAGGACAATTGGTCGCTCAGTCTTTCCAATCCTCGTACAGTCCACGTCCGACCACACCCAGGCCGATGAGCGTTATGAGGTTGAGGAGGAAGCCACCGACGACTGGGATTGCGAAGGGGACGGCCAGTAGCAGTCCACCTGCGACGCCGTCCGTTGCGCTGACGGTTCCGTCGTCTCCGATAACCGAGTTACCGATCCAGACGGCAGTAATGCCGGTGCCGACGATGCCGAGCACGCCGATGAGAAGCAACCCGGGAATCGAGATCAGCGCGCCGATAACCGTCAGAGCGAGTATTACCAGCCCGATGGGGAGCAGGATGCCGACGAGAATTCCCCAGCCGATTGCGCTACCGGGGTCATCCTGGATCTCCCGGACAGCGTTGGTCGTGTACTTCGGTCCGATAGCGGCAGCGGCAGCACCTAATACTGCGAGAATGACGAACCCGATACCGAACCGGAGAACGACTCCGAAGGCCGGGTTGGCGGTCCCACCGGGGACTGTTGACTGTGCTGTTGCGACCCCGGAGAGTCCGAGCACGGCGAGTAGACTCCCGAGGCTACTAACGGCTTGCTTGGAGGGCATAGTAGCATCTTTGCGATTTTAATTGCGATTGTAAACCTCTTCTGGATGTTTGCTACCTCTTCCGAGTCTTCAACACGTGATTTCGAATGATTAATAGTTGCAAGCACGCAGTCTTAAGTTCATGACTGACTGGCGGGAGCGTATGGAGTCCGGGTCGGAAATCCTGCGCCAACAGGCAGTTCGAATTCCGCTCACGGATGTGGAGACAGAACGGTCCGTCCACGAGAATATGATGCGAATTGCGGCTGCCGGCGAGCGAAAGAGCAAGTTACTGGATGACCCAGACGTGCCGCTAACGGAAGTGTACGAGGACGAACTGGACGAAATGAGACAGAGTTTCGAGCACCGCTTACAGCAGGTCGCTGGCGAGAACTACTACGATGTCGCAACCGCGTATCTTGACGGCGAGCGTGATGACTGGATCGGTGCGCTCGCGGCGTATTATCTGGAGTGTTATTATCGCCTGCAGGAACGCTACACCGTTGACGAGCAAATTTTCTTTTTACTGATTCTGCGATATCCGGACTGTCTCACTATCAACCTCAGCTTTCTCACAGGCGAGATCTGCTCTGCGGGAGTTCGGTACGAGTCCTCTAAGCATGTCGAATCTGACCTCAACGAGGACGAGAAAGAGCAACTATACGCTGACTGCCAGTACTCACAGCACGACGCTTCGGACTATCTTCGCAAGAACGTCAGTTGTATCCGAGAAGCGTTCCCGGACCCAGATGCGACCCCGGTTGAGCAGCGTCAGCGCGGGGGGTTCGTCCATATCACTGGAAGACAGGGAGCAACATTCGCGGAGATACTCGACTCCATCTCGCCGGATCCGGACCGGTTCGATGACACCGCAGCAGAACCTGGTCTCGTTTCGGAAGGGCCGGAGGCCAAACGAGCGAAGCGGGAATTTCTCACTGACACCACGGTTGTAATCTGATATATATGTCCCTGACACTGACTGATTCTGTTACCACGGATCCGCGACAACGCCCGTGACACCCTCTTGCCACTGAATCCGTCCATATCCATCGGCGACCTCGAGTGGGGGATGTGTCTTCTTGCGGGCTGGACTGTTCAGTGTAGAGGTGACTGTGTACGGGCCGCTTCGGACGGCGACGGGTTCGAAGACGGTGGAGGTTACAGTCAATGGCGACACGGTGGGAACTGTGATTGAAGCCTTCATCAGCGCAAAAATACGCCACACGGTATGTCAGCGGTCGCGGGTCGGCGTGCTGGCGTCGAGTATGTCCGACGGCGTCTCGCCATCGTCTTCATCTGTCTGGGCTCGGGAATTATCATCGTCTTCCGATGACTGCTCGTCACTCCGCTCCGGCTGGGGCGGCATCTCGTAGCGGTACCATTGGCTTTCCCCGAGGACGAAATACGCGCTCCGGTCCTCGTCCTCGATGACGCGCTCGCCAGTGTCGATTGCCACGTCAACCAAGCCCGACAGGGATGCCGTGGTTACGACCGGGCGCTCGGACAGTTCCTGTGGCACCCGCCCGGTCGTAATCCACTCGTCGAACTCCGCCCGTGTCTGTCGGTAGTCGTACCAGGTCCGCTCGGTCTCGGTGAGTGGCGGCGCGTTCCGGTGGTAGTAGCCGACCGCACTCAGGCCGGCGAGTCCGAGCAGGAACAGGAAGGGGCCGCCGGCTAACCGGAGCGGCCCGTACTCTGCCGGGACACTCACCTGATCGGTTCGGCTATCCGACGCGACCACGGCACCGAGGTCGTCAACCCGGTAGACCGACCCCTGACTGTTTAGGGGGAGTTGGTACGTCCGTGTCCGGTCGACTGGCGAGCCGTTCCGGGTACCTGAGACGGTCACCTCGGCGACGAGGAGCGCCTGTTTCTCCCCGGGCGTCCCGCCGAACTGCTCGTCGATAGCCGCCAACCGCCGGCCGGCGTCGGTCACGTTCACGCGGAACGGGACACTGACGCGCTCACCAGGCCCGACGCCCGCCTCGGTGTCGGCGGCCAGCCGGTCCTGAGTCTCCCAATAGACCGTGCCGTTCCCTTCGGTATCGGCCTGGACGGACCGCAAACGGAGGGTGATATCCGTCTCGACGGACAGGTTACCTCCGTCACTGGCGGTGTACTCATAGGCGAAAACGCCGTCGAGCTCCGGAGTCAGTTGCTGGAAGTACACCGACTGGTTGTGTAGCACCGTCCCCTGTGCGTACACCTCGGTGTCGTTCTGGACAGTCGCCCGGTGGAAGAACTCCCCGGTGGATTCCCACGAGGACACCTGCCGCTCTTCGGTGGTCGTCCCGGGCTCGATGTGTGTCGTGTAGGTCACGAACGCACCGATGCCGGCCACCACTAGGAGTGCGAGTACGACCAGTTCGAAATTGTCCGTTAGCAGGATGCGGGCTCTCGTCCGGCGCTCACTCATCTATGCCGTCCCCCTCTGTCCGACTCCACACCCAATCCTTCGAATCTGGCAGTTTTGGAATCATAACCATTTGTTAGCATCCTAGTCATATTCGTGACAGTATCCGGTCTAACCGTGACGGCCCGTCGCGCGTCCGTCGACGGACCCGTCCGCTATCAACCATGACTACCCAGAGCAGGTAGAACGACCCGCCCAGCAGCCCATCGATGACAACGATGGGCAGCCACGGGTGGACCGCATGGAGCGTTTCGATAGTCGACTGCGGGAGAACGAGCAGATACCGGTGTTCGACCACGTAGTACCGGTAGTACCCTGTCTCAGGCGGAGCGGTCAGCGTCAACGTCCCGTTGACTGACGAGCGAGCGGGCACGACAGCCTCTCGGGGCTCGATCTCGACACCCTCAGTCGCGGGCTCGACGTACCGGACTACTGGGACGAACCCGTCGTTGGGCGTGATATACTGGACGGATTCGCTTGTCCCTTGCTCGATGATCCGGGGGCCGGGCGAGTCGCTCTCGGCGCTGACGACGCCGAACTCCTGTGGCCCCGCCGGCCCTACCATTGCGGCCGTCGCCGACAACACTATCGCCCCGGCAAAGACAGCGACGATGAGTCGGACGTTCGTGCCGGTCGATCGCTCGGGCTCCCGTTTCCGTTTCCTGTCGTCGCTCAGCAGTATGTCAGCGACGTACGCGACCACCGAAAGGGCCACCACAAAGTATGCGAGCCCCTGCGTGCCCAGCAGCGAGCGCGCGCCGACCAAGGCGGCGATCTGTCGCTGTATCTCCTGAAGCGTGGACTGGGTTCCTGTGACGACGGCCCCGACGCCAGGTACGGTTACCACGGTCCCGCCGGGTTGCCAGACGGTAGCGACTATCTGTGACTTCTTGACCGGCGGCTCATCGCCGTCCTGGTCGGTGAACGGATTGGCGTCACCCTTTGTTATGTACCCCCGATCGGTCTCCTCAACGATGCGGTGGGTCGTCAGCCCACCGCCTTGTATCTCCTCGGCGCGGAACGTCACCACGTCGCCCTCTTCAACGGGGCCGGCAAGGGCGGTCGGAATCGCGACGAACCCGTCACCGGTCTCTATTGTCGGCGCCATGCTGCCGGAGGTGACGAACCCGAGCAACACTGGCTGTCCAAGCACCTGCCCGAGTATCATCGAGACGAGGAACACTATCAATGCCGCCTCTAGAACTACTTCGCCACCCCTCCGTAGGCCCATCGTTGAACTATCAACGTCTCATTTGGCAAATAAGTACCGGCCTGACACTATCCCCCTGAAACAGTGCCGCTTCCACGACGGTCCTGGCGTAGCTTCCGATGAACCCAAGCGCGTGGCCCAGCAGATGAACGAGGGTTCCAATACGTTGCCGCCGACGTTAGGGGTGGCAGGAACTTCTAGCGGGAAGGCCAGAAACAGCACCGTTGCGGCGACGCTAAGTTCGAAATGGTCCCAACAATTAACTGTACCAGCGATACACCGCGAGGCTACTGGGGAGGGCAATCATGATCGCAGTGATTGTCAGCAGCGCGCCGATCCCGATACCACCGAGCTCGGCCGGCCCGTCACTGTCGTCTGGCGGTGGTCCGCCACCGCTGTCCGGCGGCGCTCCGCCTCCGGGCTCAACCGTCTCAGTCGGCGTCGGGGTCCTGTCGGCCTCGCCCTGTCCGACGGACGGCGACGCCTCCTCATCAGTCTCGGTCGACGGGTCCGGCGTAGGCGTCTCGATTCGGGTGTCGTCCCCGCCATCGCCGGCATCATCAGTGTCACTGTCGGCATCGGCACTGGCATCGTCGTCGTCACCATCGTCATTGTCACCGGCATCATCGGTGTCGCCGACGTCATCGTCGTCGGTTCCCGATTCCTCGGCGTGGACGGTGAACGTATCTGCGCTTTCGACGTCGTGGTCGCCACGCGTGTCAACCAGCAAGCCGACCGCGAGGGACTCACTCGGTTCAAGCGTGACACTATTGTCTTCCCCTTCGAGCGAGTCGTCGGTGTCGTCGCCGCGGTAGAACCGCACGTCTTCGCTGTCGTCGGTCAGCCAGACCTCTGCGGTCCCATCGCCGGTGTAGGTGATCGTGAACACCCTCGATAGCGGCGTAATGGCGTTCGCATCAAGGCCGTCACCGTCGACCGATGGGTTCGCGCCAGTCAGGAGCAGTTCGATCTCCTCGTCCTCGTTCAGGATAGCGTAGTCACCGTTCGGACCCTCGGCGGGCGCCATCACCAGACCTTCGTTCACCGTATCGGTCCCGAAGGGCACTGCGCCAGTAGGAACGAGCAGCACGGCTGTGACGAGGGCAATCACGACGAGGGGTGCCATCCTGTTCATCAGTATCGCCGCGGCCAAGCCGCTCGTTACCTTCGGTAGCCGCTGTATAGGTATTGTATTCCGGTGTTTGAGCCGCATTCAAAGAGCGTATTCGCCCCTCAAACGTGGGGAACTCCCGTCACCAAGGTACAAACTGTCCCTTTAATCACCACTGGTTAGTTTCGCCCTCTCGGGCGCGGTCCACCAGCGGAGTCAAACACCGGTTATGCCGGTGTTGGTGTGACGAAGATGGGAATACACCCTTGTCAGACTGCGTCGGCGACAATTGTCAGTGTCTCATCGAAGCCCTGGATTTCGGCGTCGAAAGTCTGAATCCGGAATCCAACCTTGATACTGTCACCGGTGTTCAACTCTGGCGGTTTGTCACGAAGCGCTATCTTTTCCGCGTCGGTGACGTCGTAGAGTTCTATTTCCAACTCTGAACTCGTCTGGTGTTCCGAATAAATCTCAATTGTTTGGGTTCCTTGATTTGTGATTCGGAGTAGTCCCTCAGTTGGATCAGGGTCATCAGACTCTCCGGAATCTCGGTCGAACTCGTACACTGAATTCGTTCCGAGACCAAGGTTCGAACCCTCGCCGGTACCAGGAAAGCTGAATGCCACTCTTTCAGGGGTACCACCTTCTACACTGCGACCAAACGCTGGTCCAGTACCATCTCCGACCTGTTCGAGAGCTAACAGCGATTGGTTATCACCAGCGGTCGAGACACTGATTCTTCGCTGAGCATCCATGCTACTGAACGCCCCGGTACCCGATATAAGCCCCCCACTAGCCACGAGTGTGGCTAATCCTGAGAGCATTGTTCTTCGTTTCATGAGTTCTGGGGGGTCTGTAGTCTTAATCAGAGAGTGTCCGGCTGATTACCGACACTATCGACAGCTGCCGCTTTCAGGGTCATACTGATGTCCCCAGAGAAGCCGTTGTCGTCGGAGTTTATCCAGACACCAAAGTCAAACGACTGACCAGTATTGAGCGTGAAGTCATTCCATTCAGCACCAGAAATGTTGTCAATATATGTCTGGGGGCCGTCATAAATACCAGTCAAACTAATCTCACCGTTGCTACTCGTGGCCCCATCATATTGGGTGCCGCTGTAACTTCCATTCGGTCTATCCGTCGCCTGTGGATCAATATAAAAGCCGGTCCCGTCAGTGACATCATCCCCAGTTGAACTGCTCACGCTTTCCGGGGGAACCCACACTGCAGCGGGTTGGGTTCCTTGGTTTTGGATAGTGAAGATATCGAAAATACGCGTAGTTGCGTTGGGGTTCACACCATTCGGGTCCTCGCCATCGAAGCCACTATTGTTGCTGTCGCTGATGTCAACCGTTATTGCACCGGTGCTTTGTTCTTTGGCATAAGCACTGTTTTCATTCTCAGTTTTAGCGTCTAGTGCAAGCAGTGCCTGTGAATCGGAAGCGACATTGACCGAAACAGTCCGGTCCGCTTCAACAGTTGAAAACGCACCAGTACCCATTGCAGCGGCCGAGCCGGCCGCGAGCGATCCTGCGCCGATGAGGAACTTTCGTCGGTTCATAGTTGTATCAGCGCACGCCTTCCCACCCCCCACTGCACCGCAGGTGGGTCGAACGTGCTACTTGAGTCCATCACCCCTAGGGGCATTGTAGTAATCTCTTTGACACCCCCGAATAGGCCCTTTGAAGCCCAGTATACACTGTTTAACCGATCAGTCGCCGCGAACCAGTAGCGTCTGGAAACTTCGAACAGTCGCCGTAGCACTGCTCACTGACGTATCGCACTGTTTGACTACTTGAAATATACCCGGGAAAAGCGTAGAGCACGGACTTGAGCGTCTTCCTTGCTACCGTTGTGGAAGCGGTACTTTATCCGACCTGGGAGCCGGTGTGCGTCGGGCTACGGGTGGTTTTCGATATTAGATGGCTTCTGGATCCGGTATTGCACTGATTGATGCAGCTTCAATCAGCTATTGCATCTCTTCAACAACCAGGATACAAACTGGAGACAACTGTAATACTTGTTCTATATCCGATGCAAGAGCCACCACACATCGACGACTCTTCGCCAACTGCGGTGGAGACACTGCTGCAAACGGCCCTTGAAGCCACCGATCACGACCAGGCGAAATACCATCTCCGTGAAGCGTACCAGAAGTGTATCGTGGGCGAAGACGAGCCATCAGAACCGCGGTAACAGGTCAGCTAATATCGGGCCAGAGCCAAGAATCGGAGTTCTTTCGTAACATAGATTGTCGTGTTTCTATTACAGACTTACCACCAATTACATGCAAAACACTTATCACATTATGACTTTATTGGTCATGTTACGAACCGATCTCTAACTATTGCTGCTGCGGTCGCCAGGGGGTGGACATCATGAGTAAGGCAGAAGCCGGGGCGGCAGAATCCCCACAGATCGACGAACAGACGCTCCAAGACGACGAGCCACAGACACTATCGCGGGACGAGATGTTCGAGATGTTGAGCAACCGACGCCGACGATACATCCTCCACTATCTCCACGACACCGATGGGCCGGCGACGCTCTCCGACCTCGCCGAACAGGTCGCCGCCTGGGAGAACGACACGCGGATTCAAGACATCTCGGCGAGCGAGCGCAAGACCGTCTACACGTCGCTACAGCAGTTCCACCTGCCGAAGATGGACGAGACGGGTGCTGTCGAGTTCGACCAGCGGGACGGTGAGGTGACCATCACCGATGCCGCCCAAGAGCTCGACGTGTATCTGGAGGTCGTCGACCGCTACGACATCCCGTGGAGTTTCTACTACATCGGCTTCAGCGCTATCGGGACGATTCTGGTGACGCTTTCCTGGCTCGGCGTGGCGCCGTTTGCCGTGATTCCGGACATGGGCTGGACGGTGTTCCTCCTCGCGGCGTTGCTGGTCTCGTCGGCATCACACTATCTCCTCACGCGCCGCATGCGTGTGGGCGCAGGCGAGGCACCACCGGAGGTGGAGAATGCGTAAAGTGTTCGTAGCCCTGTGCGTGCTGGTGGCCAGCGCTGGCCTGGGGATGGGCAGTGGGGGATTCAGTTCGATGGGTGCGGACAGAACCGTGACCGTCGATGTGGTCGGCGACGAGAACGCGTACATGTCGCTGGATTATTCTAATGAAACGGTCGATCCCACTGACGGGACAAAGGAAGTCGAGTTCGTCACCGTCGCCAATCATTTTGCTGAAGTCGTGGATTTCAGAATAGATTTCACCGTCGAAACATATGGTGGGCTGACGACAGATTCCAGTAGCAATCCAATCAGCCAGGAAAACGTAGGTATAGGTGAAAATGTCGACGGGACGGTCACACTGGAGTGTGGCTCCTCCAGTAGTACGTCTTCGACTGCGATCATCGACTTCGACGTAGCGGCAGACGGCGACGGCGTCTCGGCAAAGACGACGGCGAAGCGGACGGTAGAGTACGAGGTTGATTGCGAGTAAGCGACTGAGGATAGTACGGATCAAGCAACGGACGATAAGAACTGAGATACTGCCGACGAGTGAGACGATTGCGTTTCATCACGAGACCCTTACTCGCCTCCGAAACGTCGCGGGGTATGACCGTCTACACTGCCCAGACCTGCGACGAGCTGGACGACTTCCTTGCCAGGAACGATCGCGCCCTCGTTATGCTCCGGACCGTCAGCCGTCCTATTGAAGCCCGGGGCGACGAGAATCAAATCGAGTTTGACAGTAAGTGGTTGTACGCCGCTATCGACACCGAATCAAAGCCGCTGCTCGAAGCTGATGTGTTCAGCCCCGCGGGACTGACCCTGCGGCGTTAGCAAGAGAACGCGGAGGAATCCAACCACGAGGTATCACACCAGCAACTCTGGTTGGCGCAGGCAGGACCACTTGGACCAGTCCGGGAGGGGAGACGGATACAGAACCAGCAATAAGATTCGATTTTTGAAATGAATGTGTTATATCTTCTAAGATATTGATGAAAATACGTCGTCCACGAAAATAGCAGTGATACTTATTCATACTGAACACATCATGATAGTTAATGTCACCCGAGGATCAGTACCAGGGTGGGCTTTACCGACCGAACAGGCGAGACTTGTTGCACGTGCTCGGCGTCGGCGGGGCCACAGCACTCGCGGGGTGTGATGGGTTTCTCGGCGGGAACGCGGAACAGACTGGCCGTGACGACGACAGTGACAGCGGCGGCACAGCCGCGGCGGACGCAACGGAGACTGCGCGCTCGCGGACCGTCTCGGGTGAGTATACGTCGGTCGCCGGGTCGGACGCGAACTCGCTGAACTGGCTGTACACCAACGACACGACCTCCGGAGCGTACGTCGACCTCACGCTGGACAGCGCCTGGGCAATCGACAACGACCAGAACGTCTTCCCGCTGTGGGCAGAACCGTCGACGGAGGACGGACAGACCTACCGGATCACGCTCACGGACAACCTCCAGTGGGGCGGTGGCTACGGGCAGATGACCGCCGAAGACTGGGTGTACATGATCACGAACGTCTTCCAGGGCGAGGGCAACTGGGCGGGGTACACGAACGCCGGAGACTGGTTCCGACAGGGCGAGCCGATACCAGTCGAGCAGGTAGACACTCTCACCTTTGAGATCAGGCTCCCGGAAGTCGACCCGACGTTTCCGCTCAAGCCGATCATGTGGGGGCAGTCGTGTCTCCCGAAGGGCATTCTGGAAAAGTACGTCCCGGACAGGGACGCGGAGGGACTCCGGCAGGACGAGGAGATTAATACCCTCCAGTACACCGGCAATCTGGGCCCGTACACGTACGAGGAGTGGGAACGCGAGTCCCAGTACGTCACCGTGCGAAACGACGACTACTATCTCCGCGAGGTCGAGGACCTGGGCGAGGAGTGGGAGGACGTCCCGTATTTCGAATCGTACACGGTCCAGGTGATTCCCGAAGAGTCCTCGCGGCTCAACGCCCTCAGGAACGGGGAGGTGACGATTGCCGGCATCCCGCCGCGAAACGCACAGGGGTTCCAGGACAACGGAGACATCGACGTCTACGTGCAGCCACAGCCGTTCGTCCAGGCGCTGAAATACAATATGCGTGCGAACGGATGGGAACTGTTCCGGGAGATTCCGGTGCGGCAGGCGTTCGTCTGTGCCGTCGACAAGACGACGCTCGCGGAGAACCTCTATCGGGGGTTCGCGGAACCGGCGTACACGATGCAACCGCGCTTCTCCAAGTGGTACGTTGAGGAGGGAATTCAGGAGTACACGTTCGGGACCGGTGACCTCCAGGGCTCGGGACCGGCCAGAACGCGGATGGAGCGGGGCATCGAGGGGACACAGTACGAGTACGACGGGGAGACGCTACTCAATCCGGACGGCAACCCCGTGACGCTTTCGCTGTACGCCAGTTCGGCCAGCAACACGAACCAGACCCTGGCGGAACTGGTCGGCCAGCAGATCGAGTCCAATCTGGGGATCAGTATCCAGATCGAGACGATCCCCGGAAACACGTTTCAGCAACAGTACGCGTCGAACTCGCCGCCGGAAGGCGAAGACGTCCCCTGGAGCTCCGGCACGTTCAACGGCGGGCCGCGAGACGTCTCCGTCAGTCAGGAGCCGTGGGACATGTCGGTCGTGCTGGGGTTCAATACGTATCCGAGAACGCCGAGTTCGAGCGCGACGTTCTTCCGGGAGCGAGGGAACGCCAACTACGCGGGTTACGTGCCTGAATCGAACATCCCGGAGCTGTACGCGGAAGCGTCCCGAACCGTCGACGAGTCCGAGCGCCGGGAGCTGTTCGGCCAAGTGTTCCAGCAGATCGCCCGGGAGCAGCCCTTCGGGTTCCTGTTGATGGAGTCAGATATCGTCGGCGCACAGGACCCCCTCGTCGGGCCGAGCGATACCTTCGCCAGTGGGTGGGACTACCAGCGGTACTACTTCGATAGATGAGGTGGTACGTCGTCCGCCGGTTGCTCTGGGCGGTCGTCGCGACGTTTATCATCCTCTCGATCACCTGGGCACTGCTGCTCGTAACCCAGGAACAGGCGCTCGCCTCGATCCAGTTCCAGGCGGCCGTCTCCGGCGGTGACGCGGAGGCTGCGCGGGAGGCGTACGAACAGCGGCGGGGGCTGGACCGGCCGCTGTGGCGACAGTACGTCGACTACATGACGAACATGGCGACGTTCAACTGGGGGTACAGCACCTCTCGCGGCCAGCCGGTGACCGCGGCCATCATGGACGCACTGCCGTACACGGTCATGTACTCGGTGCCCTGGACGGTGCTGACCGTCGTGTTCGGACTGTCAGTCGGACTGTATTCGGCGACCCACCAGTATTCGAAGTTCGACTACGCGGCGACGTTCGTCGCGTTTTTCGGCTACGCCATCCCGAACTTCTGGTTCGGAATCATCCTGCTCGTCATCTTCGGCGTCCACCTCGACCTCGTCCCCATCGTGTTCGACCCCGACGTCCCCGTGTTCAGCCTGGCCAATATCAAACAGCTCGTCTTGCCGGTGTTCGTCCTGACCACTGGCTCGATTGCCAGTCTCGCGCGCTACTCCCGAGCCGAGGCGCTGGAGTACGTCCAGGCGACGTTCACGAAGACGGCGAAGGCCAAAGGAGCCTCGGAGCGACGGATACTGCTCAGACACGTGCTCCGGCCGGCCGCTGTCCCGCTGTCGACGATCCTCGTCGCCGACCTGCTCGGCCTGTTCATCGCCAGTTCGTATCTCGTCGAGGTGGTGTTTGGCATCCCCGGCTTGGGTCAGTTGAGCTTCCGTGCGATCCAGAACCAGGACACGCCGCTCGTGCTCGCAACGACGCTCATCGGCGTGTTCATCGCTATCGTCGGGAATCTCCTTCAGGACATCGCGTACACCGTCCTCGACCCCCGAATCGACTACGGTGATCGCTAATGAGTTCGGATACGCCCCGCCGTCAGTTCGAGGACATCGACTGGGACGCCGACCGGGGCGTCGGGCTCACCCGGCAGACGACCGGCTTCCTCGCGTCGCTCCTCGTGCTCGCGACCCTGTTCGTCTACGACTATCTCCGTCAGTCACCCCTCTTCGAACCGAACCCTGTGCTGCGCGACGGCTGGGACATCACGCAGCTTGACTGGCTGTTCACGCTGTCGCTGTTGTTGTTTTGCTTCTACATTATCGCCCCGCTCTGGACGAATCGGCGGATGGCTGCCCATTACTGGCGCGAGTTCCGGAAGAACCGCGCCGCCGTCGTCAGCCTCGGCTATCTGGTGATCCTCTTTACCCTCGGACTGTTCGGACCGCTGCTCGTCGGCAAACCGTCGGTCGAACTGATACAGGGCTATCAGCCACCGGTCGGCGTGGCCGTCGACAACTCGGTCCCGTTACAGTGCGCCGGTCGGGTGGCGAACGGGCAGTGCTATGGGAGCTGGGCGTTCCCTCTCGGGACGACCGGTGAGGGCAAGGACATCCTCGCACTGGTCGTTCTGGGGATGCGGGTCTCCATCCGAATCGGCCTGATCACGTCGTTTCTCATCATCAGCATCGGCGCGACCGTCGGGACCGTGGCCGCCTATCTCGGCGGTCTGGTCGACGAGGTGTTGATGCGGTACGTCGACATCCAGCAAGTGTTCCCCTCGTTCCTGCTGTACATCCTCCTCATCTACCTCTTCGGCGGGAGCCTGCTCATGTTCATTCTCGTGTTCGGGCTGCTCAGCTGGGGCGGCACCGCGCGATTGGTCCGGAGTGCAGCGCTCCAGCGGTCCGAAAACGAGTACGTCGAGGTGGCTCGCTGTGCGGGGGCGAACGCGACACACGTCATCCGACGCCACATCCTCCCGAACGTCTCCGGGACGGTCATCACCAACCTGACGCTGCTGATTCCGGGCCTTATCCTGTTCGAGGCCGGCCTGGCGTTTCTCTCGCTCGGCGACCCGACGATTCCGTCCTGGGGGCAGACCATCGCAGCCGGGCGGTCCGACCTCGGTTCGGCGTGGTGGGTTTCGACGGTCCCCGGCGTCTTCCTCTTTCTTACCATTCTAGCGTTCAATTTCGTGGGCGATGCGCTGCGGGACGCGCTGGACCCGCGCTCGGAGGGTAACACATGAGCGACCAGCGCCAGGTTGCGACGAGAACCTCAGGTAGTGCCCCGCTCCTGTCTGTCCGGGATCTCACCGTCGAGTTCGAGACCGACACCGGGCGGCTCCGGGCCGTCGACGGCATCTCCTTCGACGTTGACAGGGGCGAGACGGTGTGTATCGTCGGCGAGAGCGGGAGCGGCAAGACGGTGACGGCAGAAACGCTAACCCGACTGATTCCGATGCCGCCCGGCCGAATCGTTGGCGGGTCGGTCACGTTCGACGGGCGCGACTTGGTGTCGCTCTCGAAGCGGCAGTTGCGGGCGGTCCGGGGGAACCACATCGCACACGTGTTCCAGAACCCGCAGGACGCCCTCAACCACTGTTACACGGTCGGGTGGCAGGTGCGCGAAGCGATCCAGCTACACGAGGATATCGGGAAAGCCGAGGCCAAAGAGCGCGCGGTGACGCTGCTCGACCAAGTCGACATCCCCGACGCGTCGAGCCATTACGACGCCTACCCACACGAACTGTCCGGCGGGATGAAACAGCGGGTCGCCGTCGCGATGGCGCTCGCGGCGAATCCCGACCTCCTGATCGCCGACGAACCGACGACGGCGCTGGACGTGACCATCCAGGCTCAGCTGCTGGACCTGCTCCAACGGCTCCAGTCGGAGTTCGGGATGTCGATTCTGCTCATCACGCACGACCTGGGGGTCGTCGCCGAGGTGGCCGACCGGGTCGTCGTGCTGTACGCAGGGGCTGTCATGGAACGCGGGAGCGTCTACGACGTGTTCGAGTCGCCGGCCCACCCGTACACGAAAGCCCTCTTCGACTGTCTCCCCGGACGCGGAACCGATCTGGACACGATTCCGGGAACGCTCCCAGACCTTCACGACATTTCGGCAGGCTGTCGGTTCGCCGACCGCTGTGCGTACGCCCGGGACGCCTGTTTCACCGGTGACCAGCCGCCCCTGCACGACATCGGCGTCGGACAGGCGGCGTCCTGTATCCACTACGGCCCGAACGGCGATCCGGACGTGTTACAGAACGGGCACGCGGGTGAGCGCACCGATGAGTGAGCCCCTGCTGCTGGAAGTCGAGGCCCTCTGCAAACACTTCCCGATTACAGAGGGCATTCTCGACAGAGAGGTCGGCCGAGTCAAAGCCGTCGACGGAATCGACCTGACGGTCGAGCGCGGGGAGACAGTCGGTATCGTCGGCGAATCCGGCTGTGGGAAATCGACCGCCGCCAGGGCGCTGTTGCGGTTAGTCGAACCGACCGCCGGATCGATTCGGTTCGACGGGCAGGAGGTAACGGCGTTCGACGACAATGAACTCAAGGCCTTCCGGCGGAACGCACAGATGATCTTCCAGGACCCGAGCGCCAGTTTCGATCCGCGGATGTCCATTGGGGATTCGGTCGCTGAACCGCTCGTCATCCACGGCGTGACGGACCGAGAGCGACGGCGCGAAGTGGTGTCGGACCTGCTGGAACGGGTGGGCCTCTCCGCGGATGATATCGACAGATACCCCCACGAGTTCTCCGGGGGGCAGAAACAGCGAATCGCCCTGGCCAGGGCGCTCGTGTTGAACCCGGACCTGCTGATCGCCGACGAACCGACGAGTGCACTTGACGTCTCGGTCCAGTCCGACATCCTCTCGCTGCTCCGGGACCTGCAGTCGGCGTTCGACCTCAGCGTCATCGTCATCAGCCACGACATGAGCGTGATCCGGGAAATCTGTGACCGGATCGCGGTGATGTACCTCGGCGAGATCGTCGAGAGTGCGCCGACCGAGCGGTTGTTCGACGCACCGTCACACCCCTACACGGAAGTGCTCGTCTCGTCGATACCGACACTCGACCCACGAGCGCGTGGCGACCGGATTACGCTCTCCGGTGACGTGCCGTCGGCGGCGGACCCACCGAGTGGCTGTCGGTTCCACACGCGGTGTCCGAAGATCATCCCGCCCGATACATACGATTTCGAGCAGTCCACCTGGCGAGCAGTGCTCGATTTCAGACAGCGACTCGACGAAGAGGGAATCGACCACGAGACAGTCCGGGAGTTCGTCGCTGCCGAGACCGGCCTCGCAGTTGAGGAGGTCACAGACCGCCAGACTCGACAGGCGATCCGCGATGAGTTCGACATGCCAGAGACGCTTGGCGATAGCCGGGCTGACAGGGTTGTGAAAGAGGCACTCGACCTCGTTCTCGACGGCGAGGTCGACCGCGCACACGAACTACTCGTCGAAACGTTCCCGACAGTGTGTGCTCGGGAAAAACCGCGAACAGTATCTATCGCGGACGGTCACCGCGCTGCCTGTCATCTAGTCGACGCCGATGGCCAGTGCCAGTCCAGGGAGGATTCGGCCACACCGGAGGACTGACCTGTCCGGACCAGAACGCTGTCATCCGTCGCACGATACCCCCGTCAGAACGCCCGATGCTAGCGGACGGGCTACCGTACCGCTTCGACCGTGGGTAGCTTATTCAGCAGTCGTGACGGAGAGTCGAAACGAGCGGGCAAGGTGCTAGTACGCATCCACCACTGCGAGTTAGCCGACTCGGCGACCCCGTCCGATTTCCGCGACGCAGTCGCGGCGGCGGTCGATCCGGACAAGACCGAATACACTTCCTACGAAACTGTCGCCGAGAGCGGTGACTGACCTGAGAGTCCCTCAGGGCCGGACCGAACGCCGTCTCATTCGAGTACGCCGATACGGTCCGCGGTAAAGCCGAACACGTCCTCGTAGCCGTAGGCTGAGAGCAAGACCGGGTGGAAGGGTTCCTCCGCGACGACGGTTTCGTCGTCGGCCGCTGCCACAGGGTCACCCTCGGGCACCGGCTCGAAATTCCGGACGAACACCTCGTACCGTTCTGCTGTCGCCTTCGGGATCGGCTCGCCGAGTTGGAACACTGGTAGTGACGTATCTCGTTGCGGCGGTGACTCGGCGGTGACGCCGGTGGCGGCGAGGAACTCGCGGATGACCTGCTCCGCGTTCTCGGCGGCTTCCGGCGAGCCCTGATAGCCGCATTCGACTTCGAGCACGGAGTCCACTGTCGCGATCATTCGCCCCTCGTTTGCGCCTTTCGTCTGCACGACGGCGTCCACGGAGAGCGAACTGCAGAGGGTCTCCATCTCTGGCGTGAGCTCGTCGACGAGGGCGAACATCCCGTCGTAGGACTGGGTGGAGTGCAACGAAAGCACGGTGCAGTCACGGAGTTCAGACGTAATAGCTGCGGCTAACCGTGTCTCGCGGGACTCGCTGTCAGCGTCGCCGGGGAACGAGCGGTTGAGGTCCGTGTCGAGATATCGCTGGTTCGCCTCGAGGGCGGCTTCGTTCGCGATGATGAACTTGACCGGTCGCTCGATCTCCGGCGGGTCGGCAAGGACGGCTTCGATGCCGTCCCGACCGCACGGTTCGTCGCCGTGGATGCTCCCCACGACGGCCACCTCTGGAACCCCGTCTCCCAGTTGCTCGATTCGCATCTGTCCGTGATAGCGCCTCCAGCCTTTAGAATTATCCGGATTCATTCAATGTTCGAGGGACTCCGCGAACTCGATATCCTCCGGACGACACGTCGGGTACTCGCCGTCAAGCCGGATCTGCCAGCCGTGGAGTGCCGACGGGTCCGACAGCGCGTTCGTTACCGTCGTTCGCACATCTAGCAGGTCGACGCCGTAGTAGTCGTTGGGGACCCCACGGAAGTACTGCAGCGATGTGCGAAACAGCGACCGCATTCCGTCGTCGTCCTCGAAGTCGAAGTGCTTGTACGCGCCGGCGGCGACCTGCACCATCCCGTGGAGGAACTTGCTCTCCGTGTTTCCGCGGCCGTAGTTGTACCATTCGTCTTCGAAACAGTCGTGTGATTCGTGGAACTCCCCGGAGTTGTACAGACGGACGCCGTGGACGACAGCCCGCCTGAGCGTCTCTTGCTCCCACTGTCCGTCGGTTCGCCACCCCGAGGGGTTCCCGTCGGGGGGTTCGACGGTCGGGTCGCGCGTGTGGTCGTCCATGCCTACGCTACTGGCTCACGGGGGGTCAAACCACCGGTTCTGTCGGCTATAGAAGCCATTGAAACTCGATGCACGCCTGATCGCACGTCAGCGGTGCGATCAGCATGTAAATCGTTTCAATTGTTACTACAGTGCCCCGTTGTTCCGAGTCGCTTCCGTACGACATTTATATCGTACCACCATGTGTTCCGAATGCAATACGCGTGCGAGGGTAGCCAAGCCAGGAAACGGCGGCGGACTCAAGATCCGCTCCCGTAGGGGTCCAAGGGTTCAAATCCCTTCCCTCGCATCGTATAGGGGCCGCACGACGCGGCGCCGAAGGATGCACACGGAAGAGTTTGGATGAGAGGAGGCGGGACGGTTGCCCGCCCTCGCGTAGTTCAAATCCCTTCCTTCGCACTGTTGGACCGACGCGGTCCCTCGCAAACAGCGGGCGGCTATCGTCACGGTCGCGAACGTTCCATCGACCCCGATGGAACCTCGCTGAAAAGACGGTGGCTGATCGGTGCCGGAAGACTCGCACGGAGCGGTCTTCCCTCGCAATTTTCCGATCCACTGTGCCAGAGACGTGTATCCGGAAAGAGGGCCACCATGCTCTGGCACGCTATTCACCTACGGGTTACACCAGATTTACTTCAGTAATTACCGCTCTAGACACTGTCTACAGCTATTGGCCTACTATCTAGGTTATTTTACTATCGGTTAATTACCACCTTATTTGCGGGTACACATCTTAAACATTCAATTACAAGCTAACTATCATTTCTATCTTCGTTCGTATATAATAGTGGGTCTAGAGACCCACTTGACGATCATCAAGTATTGTCACTGCACAAGAAATATATCACAGGCTTCTGTAATGTTTCAGTAATGGTAAAAACTCCAATACTAAAACCCGCTGTCATCTTTGTGATGGCAGTTGCGTTGGTACTCGCAGGCCCGTTGTCGATGACCGACACTGTTGGGGCAACCCCCGTAGATGATAGTCAATCAATCTCCGTATCTGAGAACGTTAACGTGTGGGAACGGGCACCCCTACCGTTACGAACGACCTCAGAAGGAGCGACGACGATCACTGGACCACGGACATTCATTAACGTCGAGTCGGCTTACACTGGTGACCTGCCACTCAATAAACGGACGGTGACAGTCCACGAGCGTAACGAGTCGATAAACATGACCTTCGAATCCAGGATTGGTGCCGGGACGAGGTCACTCGATGATGAGGAAGCACAATTGCTTGCTGTCAAATTAGAACAGGCACCAACTACAGGAGGAGCAAACACTGATAACGTCCCAGTCTCCATCGGAGATCTTTTTGAAGATAACTCTGATATTGCCTCCGCAGAGCTACTCGATGACGAGGAGGGCGTTGGGACGATAGATGAAAACGGCCGGCTGGAAGCGTCATATACGCCTGAGTCTGGCGGTGTTTACGGGTTTGTGCTTGTAACGGTCGATGAAGGAAATGGACTATCGGTTTCGGATGCAGATGATAGTGTTTCCGTCGACGGGGAAGTGACTGTTGTCGGTGTCGAACAGGCCGTGGTGCAGGACAACGCTTCAACCGTCGAGCCGACCCAGAACCGGCTTAATCCCGGCGATGACGTCACTCTAGATGCCGATACGGAGATGGAAAATGAAGATGTCGCACACGCAGTGTTGCTAGTCAGGCAGGGCGAACTCCAGCGACAGTCAAGTACTGTGATAGTTTCGGGTGAGTTGAACGAGGATTTCTCCGCGGATCAGATCTCTGTCGAGAACTCCTTCGACGGCGTCAGCGGTGTTGCCACGGTCGGAGATGACACCAGTCTCGCTGATGTTAATTTTGACGAGGAGCCGGCGATCCCCCCAGTTGGATTGCAGGGACTGTTCGGCATGGTGATTTCCGAAGCTGAGTCGGACACTGACGGCGACGTTATCCATGCATCTGCAACGGTGGTCACTGACGATCCTGACGCCAACGTTACGGTCCAGACGCCGGGCACCTGGCCAAACGGAGCATATCAGTATGTCCACGTCGCAGTCGGCACCGAATCCGGGACCATCAACTCGGATACCGGAACGGTGACACTGAGCCAGGCTGGTGGGCCTAACAACGGTGGCGGCCCAGGCAACGGCGGCGGTCCCCCGGATAACGCTGGCGGCCCCAATGATGACGAAGACGAGTAACTAGCCGGGCCCACTCACAGGTTCGGTTTATCAAACCCCGTAGTGCGGTACTAAGGTCCGTGGTTTCAAACCGGTACCGCGGCCCTACTTTATATATAAGTGATACTAAAAGCGGCCGCGCCGTCATTCGTCTATTGGCACTTATTTATAATTATTGATGGTTACCAGAGTTGCGATTTGGGACGCAAACTGATACACGATTCGAAATACACTCTGTTAAATCCCCAGACAGAGTCCACGTGTTTTGCAGATTCTGTTAGACGCTACGTGTGGTATAATGTCACTGCATAAGAATTATATCATACCTCTCCGAAAAAATTCAACAATGTGTAAAACAACAACACTAAAATATACTGTAATTTGTGCGATTACAGTGATGCTGATGTTAGCCGCCCCACTGTCGGTAACATCGGCGGCGGCAATGCCGGTCGATGAGGGACAAACGACAGCAATAACGGAGAATGTGGATGTCTGGGAGCGGTCCTTGCTTCCACTGCGGACCTCTTCTGAGGGGCCAACGACAATAACGGCTCCGCAGACGTACATCAACATTGAATCTGCCCAAACAGGTGACGTTCCCCTCAACAGGGAGCAGTATACGATTCACGAGACAGACGAACCGATCGATATCACATTCGAATCAACCATTGGCGCTGGGACTTCAGCAGTCGCCGGCGACGAGGCGCAACTACTCGCCGTCAAACTCTCTGACAGTCCGGATGCGGCTGGTTTCAGTGATGGAAGCGTCAGAACCGATCTGGCCAGTATCTTCACGAACGATTCCAGCGCCCGCTCAGTCGAACTGCTAGACGACGCGGAGGGGGTCGGTTCGATAGATGACAACGGCGCGCTCGAAACCTCGTACACGCCTGACTCGGGTGGTGCCTACGGCTTCATCCTGGTTACCGTTGATGACGGACAGGGACTGTCTGTTTCGGACAACAACGTCTCGACCGATGGGAACGTGACCGTTGTCGGCGTCGAACAGACGTTGGTTCAGGAAAGCGCATCGACGGTTGACGCGACGTCTGACGATATCGCTGCTGGCGACAACGTTTCGCTTGACATCGAGACCGAACTGGAAGACGACTCTGTCACGCACGCGGTGCTGCTGTTCGACGAGGACGAACTGCAACAAGGAACGAGCACCGTCCGGGTGACCGGCGACATCGACGAGGACTTCTCGGAAGAACAGGTCACGGTCGAGAACTCCTTCGACGGCGTCAACGGTGTGTCAACGACCGATGGTGACGCCACTCTCACCGGGGAGGACTCGACGACGGCAGGGGCGATGCCGTCAGCGGGACTGATCGGCCTGTTCGGGTTCGTTCTCTCCGAAGCGTCGCCGGAGTCGACCGGTGATGACGTGATGCACGCCTCGGCGACGACGGTGTCTGATAGCCCCGATACCACTGTGGCCGTCGAAACGCTCGACTCCTGGCCAAACGGGACGTACACGTACGTTCACATCGCCGTTGGCGAGGATTCCAACGAGATCAACTCCGACACCGGAACGGTCACACTGGCACAGTCAGACGAGACGGATTCGGACGACGATAGCGAAGGGACCGACGATGGCAGTGATAGCGACGACAGCGATAACGGCGGAAGCGATGATGGCGGAAGCGATGATGGGAGCAGTGATAGCGATAATGGGGATGGCAGTGACGGTAGCGACAACGACAACTCGGATAATGACAGCGACGACGACGCAACTGATGAGGACACTGAAGAAGTAGACACCGAGGACGAAACCGCGACCGACACCGAAGACGAAACTGACGCGGACGACGGCACTGAAGCGGTCGAAACCGAAGACGGAGACGAGCCGACGGAAGCAGCCACGACCGCGGGTGGTGGTGCACAGCAACCCGACGACGAGGGCGCAACCGGAACGCAGGGCTCGGTCGAGACCACGAGTACGAGCGGCCCCGGTTTCACCGTGCTCGTCACGGTACTAGCGCTGCTAGGTGCCGGATTCCTAGCACGACGAGACTGAGGCGTCCCCACCGTTCCTTGGGGTGTCGTCTACGGCTTTGACGTGACATCCTTCCTCTACGTAGCTACCCGGACTCTACCCATCCCGACCGATGCTGGGATATCCCGTCACCGTACCGATTGTAGATAAAATGTTGCTGAAAGGGGTAATTTTATATTATTTTGCAAATAATATCGACGTGTAAGGTACATACAATGGGGGACTACGCAAAGCCATCTCGTGCGGCGAAAATCAAGTGCATCGAATGCAACTCTCCGGTCGTGGTCACAGTCGACGAGGAATACATCTGTGTCAACTGCGGCGAAGCGCCGATTGAATCCGCGACCCCGGTCTGAGACAATCACTATCAGTTTCAGTCCGTGGATAGCCAACTTCCGTCCAGTTGCTTCGATATTTGACTGGTAAGCTTATTCCTTCTCCGACCGGTCTCATCGCTTCGGCCATCAACGGTTTTGTGATCGGCGATTCACCGCTGTGGAATTACGGCCAGGACCTGCTCGTGTCTCCGGTATACCGTCACGACACTGTAACTAACTGCCAGCCCAAAGACGACGAGCGGGACGACAAGCGAGAGCAGGCTATCGGGCGCGTGGGCCGCAAACGACGGCGTTCTATCGGGGTTTGCTGCCAACAGTGGCCAGAACAGATTTGGGAAGAAGTAGTAGTCCGTTCCGAGCCGCACAATCGGATAGAAATCGCCGGCGATGTGTGAGAGATAGCCGGCGGAAAACACCACTGCGTGCCGCCCGTAGCCTCGGCGGGCGGCCAGCAGTACGAGGACGGACAGGATGGGCAGCGAGACGACCAGCGAATGCGCCAGCATCCGCCCGCTCGGAAGGATAGCGAACGTCCACGCGAGCGGCTTGTCGATTACGTCCGGGAGTTGCGTCGCTACAAGCAGCAGGAGTACCATCGGCCCGGACGGAAGGCGACGCCACCGAGCCACCGTATACGCCGTCAGCGGGACGGCTGCCAGGAGGAAGTGACCTTCAGGGTACACTGTGAATCCAACGATCCGCGGAGAGAAAAACTGTTCGCCGAGCACGATCTTCATGAGATCTGCAACAGCACGACCCCCATTTTCGAGGTGAGAGGACCAGTGCGGGCGAGCGAGTCAATTAGTTACGTTCACCCAGAGGTGGACTTCCCGATACGCGGCCGATTGGTCGACGGTTTCAGGCGGTGCGCCGCGATACAGCAGGTACTGGAGCCGCAGCCCCTCCCCAGTCATCTCGGGCGTCACCTCGTGCTGGCGGTGCCAGGTCTCGTTGTGTCCCAGCGTCGGCTGGAAACGCCGCAGTTCCGACCGTTCCCGGACCCGCGTCTCGTTCCCGACGCGTTCGACGCGTTGCAACTCGGCGACGACGGTGTACTCCGTTCGCTCGTGCTCCTGATTCCCGATACCGACGATCAACGACCGGCCTTCGCCCTGCTGAAACTCCGTCGGATAATTGTCGGCGACGAGTTCGCCATCCTCGTTCTCTGTCAGCAGATAGAACTCGCTGAACCGTTCGCCGTCCTTCGGAACCGTGATGGCGTACCCGACGCTGCCGGCTGCAAGCAGGATGCTCAGGACTAACAGCACGTTCAGGGCGGCGTCCGTCCGCGAAGCCGGCGAGAACAACTCTTCGTGACCGGCTCTGAGCCACGCACGGTACGGGACGCGAAACCGCTTGTCGGCGGGCAACGCCCAGCGGCGAACGGCCGCGACAGCGGTCAACACGAGCGTCAGTCCGCTGAGGGACACGAGAATCGGGAGCAGGCGGATGCCCCACGGTGTGAAGTTCAACACCAGGCCGACCAGTGGAACGAGGGCGATGCTGAGTCCGAACGAGAGTGCGGTCCGCTCGATACCGTCGATACCGTCGGCCTCGGGATTCGAGGCAGTCTCATCGTCGGTGGTAGGGCTGTTCCCGGCCTCCGGAAACAGCGCGGCAATGAACGCATAGCCGGGAATGAAAAGGACGAATACGAGTCCGGCGACGATACGGACCGGCGTGTCGGAGACGACCGGTAGCAGGACAGCCAGGTTCGTCAGAAGCACGACGCCGAGAACGCCTGCCAGGTCGGCCGGGAGGTGGCGGAGTTGGCGCGGTAGGAGCAATGTCCACGCCGAATCATCAGCCATTAGCGAAGCATCAGCCTGGTAGAATAAAAAGACAGCCATTGTTGTATCTCTTTATTTCGGATAGAAATGTCATCTCCCAGAACCGAACACATTTTATCAAACAGTGTGAATGAGTTCCTGTGCGTTGGAGCAAGTCGTTGGTTACGTCCGTTGCCGTGGTCCTACTATGTTTCATAGCAGTCGTTAGCGGAACGGCAACGGTGCAGGCCGACGACGGATCTCCCCAAGTTCGACAGGTTGAAACACCGACTGATGAGAACGAAACGCAACAGGAGAACCCAGACGAGATAGAAAACGATGAGTATAGCGATGAAACTGCGACGTGGTTGGCCCGAAATCTCGGTTCGAAGTTGGAAAATAGTTCTCTCTCTATCTCGAACGGGCAGTACGAACAAGCAAGGGAAGTACTCGGTGATGACTACGATGAACGACTGGACCAATATGTTGATGTCGCAGGTGATACCGATTCGGACGCTGATGATGCCACAGCACGTGAGTACGAGCGGGCTCGTGACAATCAACGGCAACTGGCGAACGAGGTACAGCGGTACCAGATACAGTACGCCTCGTATCAGGAAGCACGCGAAAACGGGAACGAAACCCGTGCACGCGCTCTCGCACGCCGAATGGAGCAAACGGCTGCGAACGTGTCTGAACGAAGCCAGCGACTGTCTCAAAACTACGACCAGATAGGGAATACCAGCTCAATTGATCTTTCCCAAGCGCAAGCACAAATCAACGAGACAACAGAGAACGTGACAACGGTGCAATCGGCGGTTCGAGAAGAGACACTTGTTGGAACAACGCTTACAGTCCAGACAGCTTCCGCTACGGCGTCGTTCACAAACCCAGGCGTAATTACCGGGCGTCTACAGACTGAAAACGGGTCCGTGGTGGCTAACGAATCGATCACTGTTCGAATACATAACCAGACCCAGACTGTTCGTACGAATTCTAACGGGGGGTTCGAGATCCAGTATCGACCGCGTTCGGTCAGACTGGGGCAACAGAACATCCGGGTTACCTACGATCCGTCCCCTGCATCTGTGTATCTGACGGACGGTGATAATTTCACAATCGAGGTCAAGCAGGTGACCCCGTCAATACGGGACGAATACCAACCGGAAACCGTTGCGTATAATGACAAATTCAATTTTTCCGCGATCATCACTGCTGGCGGTGTTGGCGTAGAGGGAATCCCCGTCGAGTTCGTCATTGGCGAAACAGTGCTTGAGCGAGTAGAGACAGGACCGAACGGGAGCATCTCCTCATCGGTTCAGTTCCCTGCGGAAGTGAGCGACGGCGAGCGAACCATCGTAACACGAGTTCCATACGACAATCGCGCCATCGCAAGGGCCAGTAGTGAGCGGAGGATCACAGTTGTTGAGACGCCAACCGAACTCTCCTTCGACGTTACAGAAGTAGAAGACGGCATTCTTACCCGTGGCCAGTTTCAGACGGCTGATGGGCGTCCCGTACCGAACCGCACGATCCAGATACAGGCCGGTGAGAGTGACTCTCAGACCGTCGAAACAGATCAAAACGGGACATTCGAGACGACATTAACTCAGACAACAAATGGAACGTCAGTACCAGTGGTTGCCCGGTACGAGGATTCAGATTCGAACTTGGGCAATGCGAGTGCTACGGCAAGGATATCAACTGGTGCAGCCGGGCCACCAGTTGGATCTGAAGATGATTTAAATATCATCGAGAGCCTCTGGTCAACGCTGGTTGGGAGCGATGTAAGTCCCCCGGTCGGGTTCGGGGGTGGGGGAATCGGATTCACATGGCTACTCACAATCGGTGGATTGCTTACTCTCGTACTACTCGGTGCAGCATGGGTTGTCGTCTCACGCTTCAGATCTTCCCCGGAGGAACCTACCACTGACACAGTGGTTTCTGGCGATCCATCCGTAATCGGTCCCGAACCACCTGCGGAACTATCGAAAACCACAGGACAGGACCTCAGCGAGCGTATCGAGACTCATCTCGAAAACGGCGAGTATGACGCTGCTACGGTGCTGTCTTACGGAGCTATCTACGACCAACTGACGGAAACCCACGATATCGGAGAGAACGCGACCCATTGGGAACTGCTCGGGAAGAGCCGTGACAATGGAATGAACGATGCACAGGTCGAAGCCATTCAGACTGTCGTTGAAGCGTTCGAGACAGCGGCTTTTTCGCCGAGATCGATTGATAAATCACAGGCAGAATCTGCAGCACAAAGTGCCAAGGAAATCAGGACGAACGCCTCTTGACATCCCCCTTCGGGTAAACAACGAAACGAATATATTTCCAATGCGTTGAAATAAACTGTGTCAAAGCTGGTGATGGCACTAACCAGCGCGAGTGTGCTACTACTGTTCACAAGCGCGGGAATGCCTGCTGCGACGGCAATCGTCCTTGATGATGCCGACAGCCTGAAGCAGACACAGATAGCGACAGCTAGGGGACTTCCTGTAGACCAGCACGCCGCCAGGGACATCACACTGAATCAACAGTTATCGGAACAGACGGGTGGCGTGAACACGACTCTGGAAGTTGACGACGTCGCTGGCCCCATCTCGTTTACGAACTCTGGAGTGGTCCAGGGGACGTTACGGACCACAAACGGGGGCCCAATTGCGAACGAGCGGATCCGAATCGAGGTCGAGAACCGAACTCGACTCGTGGAGACCGACGCAGACGGAGGATTCAGCTTCCAATACCGGCCGCGGTCAGCCCAGACCGGAACGACCGACGTACAAGTCCGCTACATCCCGGACCAGTCGTCGGGATACCGCGCTGACACAGCATCTTTCACCGCCACTGTGAGACAGGTAACGCCGACACTATCGCTCGAACGGTCACCGTCTCGGTTGGGCTATGGCGACGAACTAACGATTACGACGACAGTACGCGTCGACGGAGCGGGTGTCAGTGCAATCCCAGTCGAACTACGCATCGATGGGACGCTGTTCAAGCGAGTGGTGACCGGACGCAATGGGACTGTGACAACCACTATCAGGTTCCCGGCAGATATCACGGCTGAGGATCAGGATATCTCTGCAGTTATTCCCTACGAGAACCGTTCAATCGCCGGTAAACGGACATCAGCACCACTGACGGTCGAGTCCACTCCAGTGACGCTGTCGATGAACACAACACACGAAGCCGATGCCATCACTGTGAACGGCACGGTATCGACCGAAAACGGAGAGCGCCTGAGCAACCAGCCCGTTCAGATCCTGATCGATGGGGCGCCACGGGGTAGTGTCCCGACCGACCAGAACGGGCGTTTCAGCACGCAACTGACCACGGATACTTTGCCCGAGGGGGCCAGTGCAGTGACCGTAACGGCCCGTTATGATGAAGCGGGCACAAATCTTGCGGCCACCGAGACATCGGCAGCTGTTGACCTGTCGGGTGGGGGTGGGACGGGTCCGACAGCGGCCCCGAACGAACCTGCAGATGGCCTGATTAATCCACAGGCCATCATCTCACAGATACGCTCGTTCCTCACGGTCCCAGTCATTTCCGCACTGGTGACCGGCATCATCCTCGTCGTGCTGGATATCACTGTTCGCCGCCTGGGGTTGTTTTCCGACGACGTGCCTGCATCAGAGGAGGGGACTGTGACGACGGAGAGAGACGACCCCCCCGTGAGAGAGGTGCCGGATGGAGATGAGTCTCAGACGCCTGCGACAACGGAGATGGCAGAATCACAGCGCACAGAGATAGACGAGATCACCCCCACTCCGACGAACGAGACGATGGATGGGATGGGGCGAGCTATCGCTGTCGGCGAGTATGAATCGGCGGTGACTCTGGCCTACGAGACAATGTACGACCAACTGACCGAGACGCTAGAACTTCAGGATAGTATGACTCATGAGGGTCTCTTGGAGCGATGCGAGGACAGTGCCCTCAGCGCGGCCCAGGTTGAATCTGTCCGAACCGTCGTCGAAGCGTACGACCGTGCAATCTTTTCAGCCGATCAGATAGACCGCTCAACCGCTGAGAGAGCGGTCGAATGCACTCGTCAGTTCAGATCTGATAGTCGGTGACGGGCTCTAAAACTGTTTGTCAGAATGAGACAAGTATCTTACACCCACCCGCTGTAGGAACGGCCAATGAGTGACGGCCGGAAGGGGCGATTGCTACTCATCGTGGCTGTGCTGGCCGTGGCCGTCGCGGCCCGACTGACGACACTCCACTGGACACCGCTGCCCTCGACGCTAGACGGATTCGGCTACGTCGCTCTGGCCAGGGACACGCTCGAAACGGGGACGTTTCCCCTCACGCGGTTCCGCGCGGACAACATCGTGTTTACCGCTGTTCTGACAGTCGTCGGCTCACTCACCGGTGAACGGCCGCTGTACATCGCACAGCCGGTCGTCGCGGTCACCGGTGCAGCGTCCTGTCTGACGGCGATGGCGCTGGTCAAACGCCTCGCGCAGTCGAGTCGGTGGCGTCACTCGCGGACGACGCTGGCGATGGGCGTGGTCGGGATGGGGCTCGCGGTGGAGGGCATCTATCTCCGTCGGACCGGACAGACGGACGAGGAGGCGCTAGCGTTCCTCTTGCTCCCACTGTTTGCGATTGCCGTCCATCGGTTGCTCACGACGGACCGATACAGGCGTCGCTGGGGGGCAGTTGTGGTCGTCCTGTTCGCTGCTTTCCCGCTCCTGCATACGTTCAGCTCGCTCATCGTTGCGCTGGTACTCACGGGGGTGCTAGCCGCCCATCTCGCGAGGATTCCGTCGCGTCGTGACGCCGTCACCGCTCTCGCCGTCGTCGCGGCCTTCTGGGTGTACATGTGGGGGTACTACCGGATTGCAGAACAGTCCCAATTGATGGTTCCCTATGTCGACCGTGTCAGCGCGTATCCGGGGCTCTTCCTGGCCTGGGTTGTCGTTCTGGTGGCGACAGTAGTCTGGTTCCAGCGGACGAGCGCTCGCCTGCAACGGGTGACTATCGGTGGCGCGGTCGGCCTCTGGTTCCTGACGCTCGGTGCGAACGCGCTGCAGACCGTCTTCCCCGGGACACAGACCACGCCAGCCGGGCTCCTGGTGCTCGTTGCGGCCTTCGCCGTCCCGGTAGTGTTTGCGCTCGTCGGACTCCCACGTGCGGGCCGCGACCGTCGACGGATCGGCCCGGTCGTGCTGGCGTTGCTGCTGGCGCCGATTGTCGTCGTGTACTTCTCGCTGACCGCCTCGCTGACGCCGGAGTACTACGGGACGGCGCTCCGCGGGCAGACGTTCGTTCATCTGCCCGTGTTCGTACTCGCCGGTATCGGCGTCGCGTCGGTCGCCTATCGACAGTCGCCGTCGCCGGATGGCGGGCTTGGAACGCCGAAGGCCCACAGCCACCGACTCGCAACTGTTCTGACGGTCATCGTCGTGATTGCCGCAGTCGTGACGATGCCCATTGCGTTCGTCAATCTCGACACGCTAGCCTTCCCGACCGGAGCGACCGAATCGCAGTTCGCGGCCGCGACGTTCACCGCGGACCACGTTGACGAACAGTGGGCGTCGGACCACCCGTTCAGCCGAATCGTCGACTTGTACTATCCGGGTGCGTCCAACGGAACGTACCAGCCGACTGCTCGGTGGCTCGGTGGCGGCGCGGAACCCAACTGCCCGACGCTATCGCGGGCATCGTGGGGGACGACCGGAGCCCATCTGTTCCCAGCAGGGAGCGAGAAGACCACGCCCGAGGCGCTGGAGGAGTGGCGCTACGAGAACGACGTGGTCTACGACACACGCAGTCTCGATTCCGTGTATCTGGTTCACCTGGATTCAAATTCCACCAGCTGTTGACAATCGTTGGCATCCTCCTCGCGCTGAAGCGCGAAGTTTTCTCCTCGCATCTCTGTAAGCGGAGCGTACTTAAGACCCCCTAAATGTCATATGATAGTGTAATCGTGGCATACAATACGGGGCCGGCAGAAAGGCCGACAATGACTGACCCCGTCCTCGTCGGGTCGGAGCTGTGTGTCACACGACGGGGAACCAAAATTCTCGACGGCGTCTCGCTCACGGTCGGGGCCGACGCGGCAATGCTCGTTCAGGGCCCTAGCGGGGCCGGGAAGTCGACGTTATTCAACGTCCTCGGACTGCTAGAGTCACCGTCTAGCGGTCGACTGGAGATCGACGGCCGGGACGCGAGCACACTGTCCGAACGCCAGCGCGCTCGCCTGCGTCGGACGACACTCGGGTTCGTCTTTCAGGACTTCCAGCTCATCGGCGACCTGACCGCCCGCGAGAACGCGTCGCTCCCGCAGGAACACGCGGGCGACCGCGACCCCGACTGGCTGGACACGCTGTTTGAACGCCTCGGTATCGCCGGGCTCGAACACCAGTACCCCGCGACGCTGAGTGGGGGCGAGAAACAGCGCGTCGCCATCGCACGGGCGCTCGCGAACCGCCCCGAAATCGTGCTCGCCGACGAACCGACCGGGCAGCTAGATCCGGACACGGCAGAGTCGGTGCTGAACCTCCTGTTCAGCATGAAGGAATCGACGGAAACCGCGCTCGTCGTTATCAGTCACGACCCGCAACTGGCCCAGCGGTTCGACGAGCGGTTGTTCATCCGCGGCGGCACGCTCGTCTCCGATGCCGCTTCGACGCCGGACGCGAGCCCGTCCACGGAGACGAACTAACGAACCGATGGGATACAGAAACGCCCTCCTGTTTCGCTGGTCCAGACGGGACCGGCTCACCGTGGTCGTCGTCGCCGTGACGGCCGCGTTTCTCATCGGCACGGTCCTGCTGTTGTTCACTGCGGTCACGTACTCGGAAACGTTCGCCGAACCGCTTGCGAATTCCGGGACGGTCACCTATCACGACGCGGCGAACGGCCCGCCCGAAACCGGTGGGGACGTCACCGTGCTCCCGACAGCGACGGCGACCGCAAACGGGACTGACGTTCGTCTCGTCGGCATTCCGCCCGATACACCCAGGGTACTCATCGAGGGTTCGGCCCAGTGGCAGGAGGGGCGATTACCGACGATTCCGGACGGCGTTGACGGGCGGGGACCGGTCTCTCAGCAGCGGACCCGAACGGTCAGCGGGTCGAACGGCACCGTCTCACTCGCGGTTGTCCCACAGGAGCGGGGGACGACGTTCCTCTCCAATCAGTGGTACGCGACGAACGCCTCGACCGCCCAGCAGGTCGGCGTCACCGGCTACTTCGTCATCGACCACAGCCCGAGCGGAACCGGGCTGGGAAGCCTCCCAAGTGACGGGGCACCATTGGTCAGCGCGCTCCTGTACGTCCTCGGCGGTTTAGAGCAGGTGCTCTGGGCGCTGGGCATCGCGGCGGCCGCCGGCGGACTGCTGGTCCTCATTGTCGTCTACAACGTCACGCGGATGAGCGTTCGCGACCGGCTTGACGCCATACGGGTCATCCGCTCGACCGGCGCGCCGGGTTGGCGTGTGGGACTCCTGTTTACGCTCCGCGCCGGCCTCCTCGTGACGACCGGCGTAGTCCTGGGCTACGCCGTCGGACTCATCCTGATCAAGGCGCTGGTCAACGTCGCGATCTACGTCGGCCTCCCAATCGCGCTCGATGTCACCGTCACGGGACAGAGTGCGACCGTCGTCGGCGGTGTCGCTGGGACCTTCGTCTTGATGGGGCTGGTCGCCGGCGCGCTGGCCGCCTATCCCGCGGCGACCCGTCCGCCGGCCTCGCTCGGCGGCCGTCACGCTCGGTCCGGCCAGTCCGGGCAGTCGACGCTTGCGACGGTCAGAAACTGGGTCGCGCCGACGTTCCTGTCGTGGCGCTCGGTCGTGCCGACGGCGGCGACGCTGACCGTGTTCGGCATCACGTTCCTGCTCGTCGTTTCGCTGGCTGGCCTAGCATCCCCGCTCGGGGGCGGGGCGGGCGGCTCCGGGACCATCACCGAAGCCGGCGCACCCCACCCGCTGAACAGTCGCCTCGATGCTGAGTACGCCTCAGCCCTGCGGGCCGACGGGACGCCGGCCAGCCCGGAGATCATCTATGCACAGGTTTCGGACGGTCAACCGTACATGGCCCACGGGGCGGAGTACGACGCGTTCGCGAACGTCACCGGGGCTACGCTGGTCGAAGGGCAGCGACCACAGCGACACGACGAGGCCGTCATCGGGAACGATCTCGCACGGACCCTGGATGTCGAGGTCGGCGACGAACTGACCGTCAGCGGGAGCGTCAAGCCTGGTATCCGTCGAGTCACCATCGTTGGGCGGTACGACGCCGCCAGAACGCTCGATGACCTGCTCATTCTGCCGCTTGACTCCGCGGCCGATCTGGCGACCGGGCAGGGACAGGTCCACATGATTCGCGTGAAGGGGCCGGTGTCGGAAGTTGAAGATAGCACAGGCGGTGCTGCCACTGGGCCGACAGGAACAGCTATAACGGGAGTATCGGGTCCAGGGCGCGTCACGAAGGGTGACGCTGTCAACCTCTCCGTCGCCGTGCGAAACGTCGGCAACGAGCGGGCTGACCGGGAGGTCACAGTCCGATATCAGGGCGAACAGCGAACGACGACGGTCGCCGTCCCGCCGGGACAGGAACGGACTGGGACCGTCTCCTTTACCGCCTCCGAACTGGGGACCGCAAACGCCACTGCCGGGGAGTACACCCATTCGGTGACAGTCGTTTCGCCGAACGCTATCGAGATTCCGAGCCAGTTGCCGTCACAGGCACCGCCCGGGTCAGGACTCTCAGTGCCTGTCGTCACGAAAACCGGGGACCGAGTTTCGAACGCCACCGTCACAGTGGACGGGCCGTCGCTCAGAACTGGATCAAGCGGCGTCGCCGTCGTTCCCCTTCCCCGTGAGCCAGGGAACTACACGATAACGGCTCGTTCGGGAGACCAAACGGCGACACACGACATCCAGATCGTCCGCGGTACAGAGCGGGAACTGTACGCGGAATTGGAAATCTCACCGTCCTCCGGATCGGTCCTGACGACGCCAACGCTCACCATCGGGCTGGCAAACCCCTGGCAGGAACCGATTACACGCAATGTGGGCGTCATCGGTCCCGGCGTCTCCCGGAACCGGACCGTCTATATGCCGCCCGGAAACGTCACGCAGACGCGGTTCTCGCCGGACGGTGGACGGGGCCAGCCCGGAACGTACACGTACCGGGTGACAGCCAACGGGACCACCCTCACCACGACGGAGTATACGGTAACCGGTGACCGCCGGCTGGCATCTGCGGTGGCAAGTAGCGGGTCGTACGCGTCCGGAACGCCCATCGAACGCTCCGTCGAGGGCGTGTTCGGGAACGTCCAGTTGATTCTGGGCGTGCTTGTCGTCCTCTCGGCGCTGAGCACCGTCGGCAGTACCACGGCGACGTTCGCCCAGGGGGTCCACGCGCGTCGGCAGGCCATCGGCATCCATCGCTCGACCGGCGCGACGCAGTGGCGGGTCTTGCGGACGATTCTGGCCGATATTGCTCGTATCGCTATCCCCGCGACGGCGCTCGCTCTCGGCTTGTCGATCGTCGCGTTACAGCTGCTGGAACGGGCTGGCTGGCTCGTCTTCTTCGGCTTCCGCCTCTCCGCGGAGACACCGCCAAGCATCCTCGCAGCGATATTCGTTGGCGGCGTCTCACTCGCCCTGTTCGGTGCCCTCGTTGCAACGGTGCCGTATCTGACGGCGTCGCCGGTCTCGCTGCTTCCGAGCGGTGACCGGACGCGGACGCCCGACGAGGAGTCGGCGGACTAAGTACGGTAAGCAATCCGTCAGATATCCGGACGCTGTCAGGAATCCGATTGTCAGCGGTTTCACTCGGGGTTGTCAATACCGAAAGGGAGTGTACCAATACGAGCCATTATATCAGTAATCAGTCGGTGGCTTTCATGTAGACCTGTCAGTTGTTCCTGAAAGGGGCATCCGGCGGAGCCGTCCAACATTTAAACTGCTAGTCATGGGCACACTCTAGAGATATGTTATCTTTGTGGTAGGTTACGCCGTTCGGCAGAACCGGCCGGATGGCAGTCTTATTGAATCTGCAGAAGGGTCACGATCATACTTTGGATGACGGTTAGATTCGAGGCCGATACTGGAGACAGCAATGTGGATGGGTACGAGTAATCGATGAGACGAGCTTACAATTCAAGCTGGACAGTGAGGCTTATTCATATTAGCTCGTTCGTCCACGTGTCCGGGGTTTGTTCGTTGACAATCTCACAGTCAAGATGGTACTCAAACTCCTTTGCCCCGCGCTCTTCGATCCAGTCCGCCATCTCCTGTAAGCCGTCACGAAGAGTGTATTGTGCCTCGTAATCGATCAAACGCCGGGCCTTATCCGCCGAGCAGTTCGCCAGTTTGACCTCCTGTGGCCGGTCCGGTTTGTATATCGGATCGAGATCGAAATCGAGAATATCGGCAATCGTTTCAGCTAGATGGTTGATAGTAATGAACTCATCGTCAGGACCGATATTGATGACCTCACCGGTCACGTTATCATAATGAGCGAGTTTCTGGAGCGGGCGAACGTCGTCTTGAATGAATGTGAAACAACGTTTCTGTTCACCATCCCCGTAAATTATCGGTTGTTTACCCTGGAGCATTCGGTTTATGAAAATCGCAGCGACGTTTCGGAACGGATCGTCGTATCGCTGTCTGGGCCCAATGATGTTGTGTGGGACAGCGATAACGTAGTCAAATCCGTAGATCTCGGCCATCAATTCAACCATCTCCTCCGCGGCTACTTTGCTCACAGCGTATGGGTCCTGGGGCCGCGGTTCCATATCTTCGGTAAACGGCATCTCGTTTTCCCCGTATCGGGACATACTGGAACAATAGACGAACCTGTCGATGCCGACATCTGCAGCGGCGGCAAGCGTTGCAGTTGTTGCCTGATAAATACTCTGATTGATACGACTCGGAGCGAAGACACTCAATCCCTCATACGCAAGCGCTGCAGTGTGATAGACAATATCTGCGTCTTCCATCGCGGACTTCATTCCTGAAACGTCTTTACAATCAACCTCATGAAATTCGGCTTCCGCTGGAATGTTGGTTTCGTATCCACCCACGAAGTTATCGTTACCAGCGACTTCGTACCCTTGCTCGAGGAATTTATCAGCGAGGTGGCTTCCAAGGAATCCAGCTATGCCCGTGACAAATACCTTCTCGGTCGTTTCGGAATCCATCTCAGTCATGTTTGAGACTACAATATAGTCAACGAGGTAACACGTTTAAGTATATTTGAGTTATCAAACGTTGACTACCGGTAGGCAACACATTCCTTGTAGAGAATTTAAAAACTGAGTCAACAGTTATTAGCTGCATAAAAATCATGAGCGGAGTATATTGGTGCGCTCATCGTGATATTTGAGAAAACCAGAGTTCAGTCGGCTGTTTCACTGTCTTCCAACTATAGGTCGTGACGGAAAATCTGTATGGCGGGTTTCAGTCGACTGTGGACTGTTGAGCGTATTCCAGAATATCGTCCCGAGTTTCGTAAGCCTGCTGAACGATATCCTTGATCCAGATATACTCGTAGGTACTCACCCGTCCGAGGTTAAACATATTCTCGTATGTGCTAAGCCGATCATTGATTCGTTCGAACGTCTCGATTTCTTCCTTAACCGGGAGCGGATACGCTCGCGGTGCACGCCTGACCTCTGCGTCGAGTAACTCCGCATTAATTCCCTGCTCGTCGAGGAAATCCATCAGATACTCACTGTACCACTCTTCGGAATTCGACCAGACGTCATCCCCAATGAAACAGGGGAATTCGGTAGTGAGAATGTATTCTCCATCAGGTGTCGATTGTGGGACGAATTTGTAGTCCGTGATACGGGTAAAGTCGTAATGGTTCGGGAAGTATCCCCAGTCGACGTGGTCCGGAAACAGCCGTTCGGAAGCCTCGATATGCGTACCGAGAATTACCATGCTTCGATAGTTGAGTGACTCCGAGGTATCGACCAAAATGCTTGGATCGATCGTGCTAACAAACAGGTCGCTTTTGATCCGGTCGCCGCTTTCAGTTTTGATTGCTGAAATCTGATCACCGTCGGTCTCCAATTCGGTGACCCCATCGAAAATGATTTCACAGTCAGCGATCATCGACTGGAGGATATCGGTGTATTTGTCGTCAGGATAGTACGCTCCATCACCGAAGAACTCCTGTTCCTCGTCGGGGAAACTAATCTTGAAATCGAACCAGTCTCCCGTGATCCGTTTGGGGTCAATACCCCAATGCTTCTCGGTGTAATTCTTGTTATATCTATTGTATAATGTCTCCCCGACCTGATTTTTCATATACTCCTCGAAGTACTCAGCGTCAGTTTTTCCCGGGGCTTCGGCTAATTCATCACGAATGGAGTCTGCATCATCCCATTTATCGATGTTCTGTTTACTCACTGGGTAGTGGTGGGGATCGGAGAGTTTCCCACGTGGATACGTCGCAGCATAGAACTCGTGTGGCTCTAAATGCGTGAATTCTGAGAAGAGTTCGCCTACAACCGACTCTTCCTCCTCGTCGAAGAACAACAGATGAGGGGCGGAGTCACAGTGGTATCCCGTCTGGAACTCGATTTCTCTGAGCAGGCCCCCAACAGCGTCTTTTTCTACGATGGTGACATTGAAACCCTCCTGATCGAGGAGATAGCTTAGTGAACAACCCGCGACACCCGCACCGATAACCGTTATTTCGGGCATATCGGTAGAATGATTTCATGTTATATAATAATCACTACCCTACCGATTGAGCAAGGTTTCGATCCGAAGTAAAAGATAGTTTACACTGCATATCTCCTTTTGATAGCCCAAGTAAAGCGTTCCACATCTGGTCCACTCCAAAACCTATCCGATCCGACCAATTTCATTCTTTCTGGGGTCATCGAACAGATAGGGACTCACAAGGTAGGCCAGCATATTAGCTGCCGTAACGCTGATTCAGGTATACTACAAATGACCGAATAGTCTGTGACCGCTTCGGTGTTGTTCAGGCTAGATCCTCCCGTAAACTTTGCAGTGAGTGATTTACTGGTCTAAGGCTCTCAGAATTTGTCATTCGTCATGGCCTGTAGATATATATGTGAAGCTTACAGTGGTTATCTCAGCGGTTTCTCGGTACGTCCGATATTTATTCCAACCGTGAGCTGCGGAGTTCATTCGACGAATCATCACCCCCTCTGGTCAGGGATTACATCGTGTCGCCCATTCAAAGTGTATCATCGTTGATTCCCAGGTCTTAGCCAGTATCGAATCCCCTTGGGGCCCTCTCAGAGCGTTGAGAACGCACTTTGGACACCTCCGCCGAATCACGTCTCATGGTACAGGTTCTACTGTTATAATGAGCCTATGTCATGCGGTTTTGGTAGCTTGACAACCGATGGCCTGCATTGCCTGTAAGGTAGGCCTTCAGGAATATGAGCGTGCTTAGGACTTGCTTTCAGCCTGGAAATTGAGGAATAACAATCACGCAGGTCTCTATCTGTTTGAATGACGGAACGACGGATGTGGTCCAGTGATCACAGTCATGAGAACCAACGATGATCCAGATTCGCTCTCTCCCGGTCCGAGATGAAGGCCCAATAGAGGCACAGATGTCAGTACGGTCGTTCCTTGCCAGTACTGTTGATCCTGTCGGAGGCCCAGATACAGCTACGCTCCGCCTCAGATACCCTCTCTGGCCCTCGCTAGGTGTATCGATGCGTATGACTGGTCCGCCCGGGGGAGCCTGAGATGTCCCATGACACACAGCAGAACGTTCACAGCCAGCTACTGACACAGATATCGAAAACCGCCCCGGCGGTCGGGCTGATCGCGACAGCAGACAACGCTAATTGGATCGCTGGTGAGATTCTCCATATCCACCTTCAGGGCCATCAGGTGCTTGTCACGCCGAAATCCGACGTGGATCTCGAAGCCGTGGAGTACGCACGGATTCTCGGTGCGGAGGTTATTGAACCGACCGGTGACTGGATACACACTACAGAGCCAGCGGAACGGCTCCGCGCGTTCGCACGGGAAGAGGGGTACCCAGGACTCCTGTACCACTCTCACGAGACAAAGCGGATTGATCTGCAGGCGAGTTGCACGGCGTTGCGGGCCTCGGAGCGATTCGCTGTCGATGCGTTTACCCGCCCTGCCGTCGACCAGGAGCCGTCTGTACTGGTCGGCATCCCCGCATACAACGAAGCTGGCAGCATCGCGTCCGTGGTAAAATCGGCAAGCGAGTACGCGGACAAGGTTTTGGTCGTCGATGACGGGAGCGACGACGACACTGCACAGATCGCCGAGAAGGCCGGCGCAGCAGTGCTTGAACACCAGACTAACAGCGGGTACGGAGCAGCGCTCAGCAGCATTTTTAGGCAGGCCAATAGAGCCGAAGCGGACCACTTGGTCGTGCTTGATGCTGACGGCCAACATGATCCGGATGATATCCCGGAGTTGGTACGGCGACAGCAGGAGAGCGGCGCCGACATCGTCATCGGCTGTCGGTTTGGTGAGGAAGCGGAGACTGAGATGCCGGTTTATCGGCGGTTTGGACTGAGTGTTATCAACTTTCTCACGAACCTCAGCCTCGGCGTTTTCCGGCCCTGGGCGAGGGTCCGAGACACACAAAGCGGATTCAGGGTCTACAGCCAGTCTGCGGTTGAAACCCTTGCCGAGGATAGTTCGCTCGGTGATAAGATGGATGCCAGCGTCGACATCCTCTATCATGCACATTCAAACGACTACGACATTGAGGAGGTGCCGACAACTATCGATTACGACGTTGAGGATCACAGCAGCCAGAACCCTGTCCAGCACGGGGTGACGCTCGTGTGGAATATTCTTCGGACGATCGAACGAGAACGACCAATCACAATGCTCGGTATTCCAGGACTGCTCTGTACGCTCATCGGGTTCGGATTTGGTTATCAAACGGTTTCCGACTACGTCCAGTCCGGAACCTTCCCGATCGAACTTGCGCTGACCGCGACTTCCTTTTCGATGATTGGGGTCTTTGCGACCTTCACCGCGATTATCCTCCACTCGCTGGAAGTGTATCGCGGCTAGCTTGGCAAACGGACAGATTTGGGTTTCTTTTCCGCCTTTGAGTGATAGTCCCCGTCCTTCCCGCAAGAGGCAGGTATTCTGATGCTGTCGGAACTGAGGACTCAGTAAGGTCAACGTGAATCGGGTAATCTTGGGTTAAAAGCCTCGGGTACTGTTCGACATCATGGTTCCGACATTCGAAGCCGACACGGATTCCATCGTTTGACTCTCTGTTGACCCAACCGATCAATTCGTCACTCCTGACCTGTACTGCGGAACTGTCTCTGACTTGCTCCACGGGGTAATCCGCGTGCTGGGACTGGATTCACAGGGCGTGCGGTACATGGACAGCGCTTTTCCGGAACTCGTTCGGACCGACAGCAGCCACCTATAATTTGTATTTCTGGGGTCCGTAATAGTAGCTTATTAGAAGTAGTTATTCCATAATGTCACCTCTTTAACTGCTAGTATATCGTATGTTAATTGGAATAAGTCTGCTATACTCGATATCCACCTTGCTCTATATCGAAATAACTCTTTTATCAGCAACATCGAATTCGCTATACTAATGTACGGTAGGATGACCGTTACACGGTTGATATCAGTGCATGAGCAGTTAGCAAACCGGAAGTCAAGTCCGATCAGAATCTCTGCTCGGCAGGTTATAGGAACTAACAAGGTGTTATAGCGCATGACAACAGAAAATCACGGGCTCGAAATCCCATCAAAAGGGACACTGGACTGGGACAGGCCACTCAATGAGAATTTCCAGCAGATCGATACGGGTATCGAGATGCGGGATACCGAAGCCAATATCGATCAATACGCACCCAAGCAGGGGGCGAAATTCCTCGCTATCGATACGGGTGCCCGGTATATCGGTGACGGCAACCAATGGACCACACTCCCAGTACAGAATCCAACGAATTTTGTCGCACAGTCTGTGACCACGGACCCGGACAACGCAGTCAGTGGTACAGTATGGTACCGCGAAGATCTCGATGAAATCCGGGTTCAGGCCGGAAGTAGTGTCAAGACCATCGCGCCTATCGACACCCAGACTGATAGTGGGGCAGAACCGCTTGTGCAGAATTCTCTCGACACGCAGACAGATATTGATGACTTCTGGGTGAACGTCAAATCGAAATACCACTCGGAGAAGGTAGAGGCAGTGTCCTCTCCCGCGAAGGAGGGATCCGGTTCCATGCGCATCAATATCCCCGGCGGCGACTTCTACGGGACAGAGGGATATCATTACGTAAACGAACGCCCCGAGTATCCGGACAGTGGCCTAACCGAATGTCACATCCGGTACTATGCAATGCTGGATAGTAACTTCGACATCGACAATCCGTGGGCCGGTCAACAGATGGGGAAAGGGTTCCCCGGGTTTGATGGGCGGTTTGAGAACGACCTCTCCGACGATGGTGGTGCAAATGGGACAAACGGCTGGCTCATCAACGGTGCCGTCTGGTCCGCTGACAAAATCGGCGGTGACCCCGACGACTGGGTGCTAGCCCAATACGTCTACCACGCCGATCAAGACGGCAAATACGGGGACTCTTTCTTCCCAGATACGTCGATGTCAAAGGGAAAGTGGTACCAGATTGACAGGTACTTCAAGATGAATAGCGGTAAAAACACTGATGATGGGATCCTCCGGCAGTGGCAGGACGGTGAATTAGTGTTCGAGAAAACTGACTTCAACTACGCATGGGAGTCACCCTATGATAAACTGTATGCGATCCGAAACCTCTGGTACTACGGCGGTGGCTGGGGTGCCCCGGACGGTTCCGGCGACAACCACGCGTACATAGACAACATTCAAGTATTCGATTCAGAACAGGCTCCTTGATAGTTCAACACAAATAATAAAATTACACATAAATATAATGACAGAAAACCACAACCTCAACGAACCAGCAAAAGGATCGCTCGATTGGAACGTCCCGCTCAATGAGAACTTCAAACGGATCGACACAGGAGTAGAAATACGAGATGTCGAAGCCAACCGGGGTGACTACATCCCGAAGGAAGGCGCGAAGTACCTCGCTACTGATACCGGTGTTCGGTATCTCGGTGACGGCTCACAGTGGAAAGAAGTACCGCCACAACCGCTTGATTCGTTGGTAGCCCCATCGGTCCAAAGCGATCCCTCAGAGGCGGTCAACGGTGAAGTCTGGTTCCGAGAAGACACCGGCGATATGAAGGCTCAGCTGGCAGACGGCGCAGTTACTATCGTTTCCGGAGAGCCAGCTGAGGATAGCACGCAAGACACCGACGACACCCAGACGCACACCCTCGAACTACGCGGAACCGGCTCCCCATCGCATTACGATTTCACCGTTTCAGGTGATCTCGAAGCCGATTCGGCTACCTTCGAACCGAAGGATGACGAATTCGTCGACGGGAACCGTGCAGTCGGATGGGTTACCGAAACGACTCATCTAGATAGGTTCTTCTTCACGGGTGAAATCACGGAGTTTGGATATCAGTCGGACAGTGAAGGACCAGTCAGTATCGTTCTCAATGATACGGAGTACACCGATTCAGAAATCGTCGGAGAACCCTCTAGCTGACGGGTATAGCACTACTACAACGACTTCCCAGTGGTGTCTCGACGACTCAAAATAGCTAGTGGCGGCCACCCGAACAATCTTCAGTACAGAATGGATCACGAAAACCGGTATTTGCGTGTGAGATAATCCAACGCTGTATCAGGGTGTATGACGGCGCTTTTGATTGTAGCAGCGTTGTCCTCGATCGGTGCCCAGAATTTTTTCCAATCGGTAAACGAGTTATACGGAAACTCAGCGAGTTCTGGCCAACGTCGTTCGACAATTTGGAGAGGAAGTCCATCCGTCCGTTGTATATCTGGACCGAGACGATATGCGGATTCGACGATCGGCCGGTAAAGGAACGGACGAATGTGGTCTACTTCTGCACGGAATCCAAGGTGCTGCGGACCACCCCAGCAACCGAGTCTGTGTTCTTGATGTGCTAAATCGAGCGTGGTGTACGTATCGAACTGTTCAACCCCTTCCAACCACTGTTCAAGCGCAGTCACCAACTCCGGGTGTTCCGGTTTGTGCCACCGAAACAGGAGATCGCTTGGCCCAATATGGGTATCTCTGTCGTCGGATTCTTTCCAGAGATAGCCACGTCCGATTTCGCCACCGATGCCTCCGATTTCGGCATCTGTATCGAGCGCGTGCATTGAGGGATAGGTCTCTTTTATGCCCGACCCGACGGTGTATCCGGTGCGTTTTAACCAATGACGCTGTTCAGCCGCGCTCGCTTCGGTAATCGGTAGCGGGGTCCATTTTAGGCCGTGTTTACGCGTGAGTCGTTTCGCGACATGTCTGTCCACATCTCGATCGTTTTCACCGAGCGTAAATATCGATATATCACGGTTCGTGACCCATTTGCGAGCAGTCGCCACCAGACTTCGAGAGTCTTTCCCGGCGGTCAGCCCCATTGTCGGGTTTTCGTAGCAATCCACAACCGCGGCAAAGATGCGGTCCAGCGTATCAATGATTGTCTCGATCTCGGCCGACGAATTCGAAGCGCCCGTCAGCTCGTTATTTTCCGGCCAGAATCGGGTCGCCTCCAACGTGTCGAGATCGAGATAGTGGTTGGGGAGCAACTGAGAAATCCCGCTGTAGTAGGTTAGTTCTCCGGGCACCCAGATGTTCTCACCTCGTGAAACGAGAGGACGTTTGAGCGCATCGAACAGTGACTCTCTGAAACGAGACGTGTGATCTACTTCCGGCATTGCCATCGGTGAGGCAGCGACAATGCCGTCCTGTGCATCGTAGAACACGGGAATGGTCCCAGCGGCATCTGGGTACACCCGAGACTCTCCGTTAACAATAACTATCCCGACATAGCGTCCAAAGAGGTGTCGTAGTGCGGATTCAAAACGACTGAGAAGTTCATCTCCGGAACCATCGGTGTCTAATCGAACGACACCGTCGGTTGTTGTACCCGCTATATCGAGGATCGTCCCGAAAACGATCCCAACTTGGTTACCGCCGGCAACGACTGGCAGGATTGTAAAGTCGGCGTCGAGACAGAGACACCACCCGTCAAGTTGCCTAAGCGTGTATCCGGGGGGAATTGTGTCGGGAGCCACCTCCGAAAGGTAGTACTGGTGTGCTGGAATCGTATCTGGACACATACTCGTGAGTATTGCTCCATTCGAGATAGCGTGTCAAAGGATAATACTTTTTGGGCGCGAAATCAGCTTCTCTATCCCGAATAGTGAACTGCCTCGGTGTTTGAGTCCGGAACGCTCGGCCTGTCACGCCTGCAGAATCGGACAACGTTTTCACTGTCGGGTTTCGACTGTCCTCACTCGAAAAACGAATACTGTCGAAACTCCCTATCAAGAACATGGTCGGTTATCCCCACACGCATCGAACGTAACAGTTCTGTACGGCCGTCATACACCCATTGTATGGAAAACTGGACGAGAGTCAGAACAAACCCGATGTAGAATACTACCCGCTGATGCACACGAAGCCGTTTCGACGCAAACTCAAGTCTGTTCCGAACCCAATGATACACCATGAAGGGGCTACGACGTTTCGTGAGTCCTTCTTTGTGCTGGATCGTCGAATCAGGGGCAATCATGACGCGTTTCCCGTTCTGCCTGGCCTGTACTGCGAGGTCGACATCTTCCATACCGAGAAAGTACCCTTCATAGAGGATATCGTTCCTTTCGATGAACGTACTATCAATCAGTAATAACGAGGAAGGAGCGTAACTGACCTCGTATGGTTCATCCGTTCGAACTGTCTGGTGTGTCGAGATCCGACCACCTAAATACGGAAAAAAACGACAGCCAGCACTGAGAATCTGCTCGGTATCATATCGGAACTGAACGCCGCCCACGGCCACAACGTCGTCATGCGTTTCGGCTGTTTCAACGAGCGGTGACAGAAAATCGGGGGGGACCACCGTATCGTTGTTCAGTAGTAGCACGTAGTCTACCCCATCGGATAACACGGCTTCGATACCCGGGTTGTTCCCGCTAGCGAATCCCCTGTTCTCGTCGTTTAATACGAAGGTACACCACTCGAACTCCTCCATGAGTTGCTCTCTGGACCCGTCGGTTGACCCATTGTCGACAACAACGGTCTCGAAGTTCGGGTACGAGATCGAGCGCAACGATTGAAGACACTCAGCTGTGTCCTCGTAACTCTCCCAGTTCAGCACGACAATCCCAACCGAGGGATCGTCTCGCTCACCTCGTCTATCTGTAGCTTCTGCATCCGAAACGGACATCTATCAGAACGAAAGATCGCCATTGATTGTAAAAACTTGCCACGCTATTGACGGTATTAGCTCACCTCCTCCCCTTATGGCCTCCAGTTCAGACAGAGTGGGCGACAACACGCTGCTTTGCGGACCATATGTTTCTTGTACATGTCACCAATAAATGACAACCATGGTGAAGAATGGGGCGAAATTCACTCGACGTTCATTCCTGCGTACTGCAGCTTTCACGTCCCCAGCCGTTCTCAGTGGCCTCGCTGGGTGTGGCTGGCTCGCTGGCTCGGAGTCGCCAGGCAGTCCGTCGCCGACAGCGTCGACCGAGACTCCACAAACGGAACAGAACCAACAGCAGGTACGGACAACATCGGACGGGCAGTATCCCGGTTTAGATAGCGTACCTGACCCGTTAGCGGTCGATTCGTCGAACCCACTCATATTCCTCGACGATCAGAGCACCGACAACTACATGGGGGAACTCGCGCTCGCCATGGCGGATTCCGGCACGGCGAACGTAGAGGGGTTTCTACTGAGCTATCCGCAGGAAGTCTGGAGGGGTACCGAGGAGTATCAGCGATACCGCGAAATCAGTGTCACGCACCACCGCAAGGTCCGTGAAAAGGCGTCTGAGAGCGGACTTGACAACCTTCCGCCTGCAGAGTTCGGAGTGTTCGACCATCACGACAAACCCGACTCCGGTGTCATTGAGGATACGAAGCCGATTGGATCGGAAGGAACTGACCGCATTGTGGAGGCTGCGAGGGCAGCCACTCCCGAGACTCCAGTTGTTGTAGCGGCCGGTGGGGACGTCTGCACAGTGGCAGATGCCTATCTCACGGACCCCTCCATCGCGGATTCGCTGGTCGTATACTGGCACGAACAGGTTATCGATATCAACGAGCAAAGCGGGTACAATATCCAGAACTCCGGGTGGAGCGCCTACGTTGTGCTCAAGCGACTGTCGACGGCCCTCGATCATAACTCAGGCGGTTTTACCATCACTACCTCGGAGGTTGAAGAACGGATACCTGCCCCGCTTAGCGAGTATATGCTGACCAAAGAGCACTGGAAGTGGGGCAACCCGCTCCGCTCCACAGACTGGTCAAAGGAAGGCGAGCACGAGGCACACGACGAGAAGGCCTTGGTGCTTGCATCGTTCCCGTACACCAGACAGGCAACGAAGTGGATGACTGTGTCGGGGTTACAGGAAGCGGAGTGGGAGTACGAGGTATCGGAGATATTACCCACGCTCTCGGATACTGCTGAAAAGTCACATCTGGTGTCGATTCCGAAAATTGACGAATCGTATCGGGCGTTCTGGAGCAGTTGGGCACAGCATAGCCGAACGGATACGCCCAAAGCTTTGGCCGGCGAATAGACGAAAATTATATGCCCATGTATTCGGACCGGTGACATATGTCGGGCTTCAGTCCCTCTCGGGACACTCTGCTGAGAGCGGCCTTTGTTATTGGCCACCTCGCATTGCCGATCGGTATATGGGCCGCTGTTCGTATCGGTCGGCCCCGATTTGTCGGCCTCTCACTCTACATAGTTACCGCGGTGGTTCTCATCGACGTACTCCTATTTCTGGGTAGGTCATCTGCAGAAGCCGTCACCCGGGGAGCACTCGATACCCGCTTCCCAGTGATTCTCCTTATCGGTAGTGCCGGTGTGTTAGCGCTAGTCGGGAAGGGCCTGCTCTTTTATCTCGGAGTGACGGCGACGCTACTTCTTGTGCTCCTTCGAAGTGTCTCTCAGGACGAGACTACAATCGCCAGTCGTGCTAATCTACTGTTGACCTGTGGCACGTCGGTTCTCCTCATCGCTTCGAAGGTGTTGACAGTCGCGTACTTCGTGCGAGTTCCGGATACAATTAATCACACGACGGCCACTATCGTGCTGTTGAACGGTGAGAGCCTCTCCGCGATCGAGTCGACTCGGTACTTCTCCTACTCGGCGTTTCACTTACTCGCTAGCACAGGGATGCGGTTTACACAACTTCGACCTCGGATGTTTATGTCCGTTCTCATGATCGCCTTCTTTCAGATCGCACTCCTCGCCGCGTTCTTGTTCTTCCGGAACTGGGGGCAGTCTCGCTCACTGGCGTTGATCGGCATCGTTCTGATAAGCATTAATACAGCGTTTCTTCACTATGCTGCCGTCCCACACTACCAGTCGATGAGTTTCGTTTTTTTCTGTGTGTTCCTTGCTCTCTTGACCATGGGGCGGTGGAGCACTCGGTACGTCACAGTCACAGCGGTGATCGTGACTGCCTGGATTGTCACTCACCACGTTAGTATTCTAATGGTAATCTCGCTGCTAGCTACACCGATCGGTTACCTGGCAATACGGACCTGGAAACACAAGCAGGGAACGGACCGTCAGACAGTGTTCGTATTCTCGGTTTTTTGTCTCATGTTCGGTGTGTACTGGGCCATCGTTACGACCCAGTTTCGGGAAGTTCTGGTGTGGACGTTCTTTACGAGCAGTGCTGCGGAGGGGATCCCTTCAGACATCTACTTAGTCCAGACCATAAATAGCGTCGAGCAGCTTCTTCTCAGTTCGATCCCGTTCTTTTTGGATAGTCTTCACTACTCATTTCTGTTGGCGCTGGCGTGTATTGGTCTCCTAGTCCTGCTGCGTACTGACCGCCTTGTTGACCTCAATTGGCGTCTCGCATTGCTTGGGTTTCTACCCGCGGCCGTACTCTATTTCCCGAATCCCGCCTGGATTCCACTGGAAGGGTTGATACCGTTCCAGCGGTGGCGGTTGATGGTGTTGCCGCTTTTGATGCTCGTGCCCGCTGCGGGGTTCAGATACGGGATCCGCACCGGTAACGGTACGTCCATCCGTCGTGCTGGTGTCGTCGTATTTACGGTAGCACTCGTGTTCGTCACAATAACTTCCGGAATGGCATATCCCGCACTCACAGATTTTGCAGGTATTCAGAAGGGGGGTCAGGACTACATCACCGACGAGGAACTCACCGCAACCGAATTCGTTTTTACACATATGACCGGACAGCAAGATGTCTACGCACGCTCGGAACTCATGGTGTATCTCCATGAGTACGCATGGGCACTGAATCTGCCGTACAGTGAGTCACAGTTTGCCAAGCTCAGAGCCAGTCAAACGGACCAGCAAATAGTCACGAGACCGGGGTTGACCGTCGTCTCAGTTGCTGCGTTTCGTAATCAAGGGCTATACGCGCGAATGGTCGATGTGGAGGACCCTCGGTACACTGCGAACGGAACAGAGCTCCTTGCGCCGGTACACACGGACACTTTCCAGTGGGACCGAACAAACACGAGTGTCGTCTACAGCAATGGGGATGTCGTCATCCAGCACCAGCACGTGACCAGGGAGACCAGTGGTCCATCGTGATATGTTACACAGCCTGTTGAACCGGGCACCGTTCGAACGGTGCGCTGAAGCTGATCGTTGCCCGTCACCGACCTGATGATATAGTACGGTAGATATCTCGGAGAACGCTTGGGAGAGGTAGCGCTCCCTCAGTGGCGGCCACTATTTTAATCGTCGCTCTGTGCCGGTTCGCTGGGTGCTCCCCCGGACCTCACCAGTTGGATGCTGTTGAATACTTTCGTGCGGAGTAGAGAGGATAGCAAGACGAAACCCGAATACACGACGATACCAAACCCGATAACTACGACAAGGCGAATGAGCGTGTCCACCTCGATAACTGCATCCACTCCGAACAAGACGAGCATCATTCCAAGCGAGGCGGCGAGAACCCGGACAACCTCGTTCCATGGGATGCGAATCGTCAGATACCGTGAGAGATATCTGACACACAAAAGCGTGTTGATGCCGAACGAGATGACAGTGGCGACGGCCGCACCGATGATGCCGTACTGCCAGACTAACACGAGATTGAGGATGAGATTTATCACAATAGCTATGACCGCGGCACGAGCCGCGAGCTCAGGATGGTCCGTAGCTTTGAGTGAGCGTCCGGTAATCACATGGATGGCCAGGAGGATTTTTTCGGCCATCAGGATGATCAGTACCAACCACGCGATCGAGTACTCGGCGTCGAAAACCAGCGTAAGAATCTCTCTGGAAAAGAGGAGCGTTCCGAAGAAGGCCGGAACGGCGATGATGAGCGAGGGAGTGACTGCCTGTGGAATGAGTTGTTCGATGCGGATAATTGCTTCCTCGGCATCCCAGCGACTGATTTGCGGGAAAATGGTATGAGCAATCGCGGTACTGCCGATAGTGACGACAGCAGTGACTCGCCAGGCAACTTCGTACGCGCCTACGTGGGCCGACGTCAGAAACAGGCCGATGATGAGAATATCCATCCAATTATAGAAGTAGCCGCTGACCGCTGAGAGAAAATTGTACTTGGAGTACGCCGTTAGCGAATATGCGTGTTCCATTGCGGGGCGGCGAAACGGTGTCGACCGTTTGTACAGTGCCCAGAGAAACGGAATCGCATATCCCAGTATGAGCCCGTATATGAGACCTGTCACTCCGAAACCGTACTGGAGCAATCCGTACCCGGTGACGACCCACACGATCTTGTGTGTCAACCGCAGGACAGCTGTCTCTCCGACGCGGAGTTCCGCACTTACGATCTGGACACCGAACTGATACAGTTCGTGTCCGACGATGGCGATAACCAACAGGGATGCGACGCGCTCGCCGATATAATTGTTCACCACACCATCGAAGACAACGACGGCTCCGATTATCACCAGTAGTGGTGGCGTCTTTAGGAGAAATGCGGTTGTGAGCATCTTTCCCGGCTCGTCCCCTTCACTGATCCGTTTTTCTGCTGCGCCGCGGAGACCGAAATCAGCGGGTATCATGAGGACACCGAGAAGTGCTTGAAACAGGAAAAAGACACCGAGTTCCCCCGGTGGAAGCTGTTTCGCGAAAAACGCGATACCCAGAAAGGTAATCGCCGCGTTCGCGCCGTTCGCGATAAACAGTTTGACACCAGACCTGACGATGTTCATCTGTTAGCTTCTCCGGAGCGGATTGCCACGATATATAGCTGATGAACCTTTGCGACGATAGACACGTGTTTGGGATAATCTATCAATTGAACTTAATTCTATTGGTGCTATCAGGCAGATGCTGGAGTGGTTTACGCAGTATCAGATACAACACAATCACGTAGCACTCGTCTCCTCAGATACGGAGCCTGATACCCCCGATGCAGCGAATATGACACAATAATTAAGCTCCGGAGCGCAGAACACGCAATTATGCGCGTGCTCTTTTTTCCACATATGGATGGAAACCCCTACCAGCGAAACCTCGTATCGGGACTCTCCAAAGCGGGCGTCGATGTCTCGCTAGCGAGTGGATATCCACTCTCGACGCTGGAAACGCTCCTCAAAAGTCGGCCGGACGTGATCCACGTCCACTGGATTGCCCCATATCTCGTCAATGAACGTCTCTCTATCAGCCTGGTGAAGTCTGTTGTGTTCATCCAGGCGACGGTCGTCGCGAAGTTATTGGGAATGGACGTCGTCTGGACGGTCCACAACATGCTTGACCACGAACGGCGACAGCCCGAGCTGGAACTAAAAGTGAGACGGATCTACGCGCGTATGGTCGATAAGATAATCGTCCACTGCAGCGCCGCCCAAACATCAGCAGTAGAGCGCTACAACCTTCCATCGGCGGAAAAGACCGTTGTCGTACCCCACGGTCACTACGACGATAGTTACGAGAACACGATCAGCCAGCGTCGGGCCCGTGATCGGCTCAACCTCGATCACGATCCGACCACGTTTCTCTACCTTGGCCGCATTCGTCCGTACAAACAGGTACCGCGGCTCGTCGAGCAGTTCGCCGAGATGCCGGAAACGGATATCCGACTCGTCGTTGCGGGCAACCCGACCACCCAGACAGAAGTCCGGAAGATGGAGTCGACGTGTCGAGACGACGACCGGATCACGACGAGGTTCGAGTTTATTCCAGACGAGCAAATGCAGGTGTATCTCAACGCCGCTGACGCCATCGTACTGCCGTACCGGGACGTGCTCACCTCGGGCAGTGCGATTCTGGGGATGACATTCGGAAAACCTGTCGTCGGACCCCGCGTCGGTTGTCTTCCGGAACTGCTCGACGGGCAACCAGAACTCCTCTATGATCCCGACGTGGATTCGCTCGCGGATTCGATGCGGCGGGCCATGACCGCGGACCTAGACGCTATAGGCGAGCAAAACCGTAAACAGATTCTGGAGTTCGGGTGGAAAGACATCGGATCCGCTACAGCAGACGTGTACGCCAATCTTTGAGGTCGGGATCGGTGTATGTCGTCGGTCTGATCCGATAATTTAAGAGAATGACGGGAGGATAGCGTATATGGCGACGACGAGACGACAGCGGTTCGTGAACGGACAGATCGCCTGGATGTTGGGATCGGTTCTCAGCCTCGCTGTGGTCGGTGCGCTCACGTTCGATCTGTTCGTAGTCATCTCGCTCATCGGATTTCTGCTCCTAACGATCGCGACGGCACCGGTGAACCTAACACCCCGCTGGCGGGCGCGGCTGAAGTGGCCGATACTCGTCGGGTTTCTCGCCTTTGTCTACCTCATCATTCAGGAGATCCGTGCGGTGAGCCAGGCAGTGTTCTGAGCGGAAGTCGCCTGCTGAACCATCCTCCGACCTTTCACCGAGGTATTATTATAACGGAAAGCGTTCGATCCCGTATGTCGCTCAGGGATCGAGTGCGACCTTACCTGCCCAGCCAAGTCCATCGTCTGCCTATCGACTTGGCCATCGTACTCAGTCTCGTTGCAGCCACAGCGATTGCCGTGTCTGCGCCTGTGGTCCGGGAGACGTCCCTGCGGATTGTCCTGTCTATTCCGTTTCTCTTGTTCGTCCCTGGATATGCGTTCGTTGCCGCGCTGTTTCCCGACTCACCAACCGAAGATCGAGATGAAGGACAGCTTCTGAACCGCCCTCTCACCGGTTTAGAGCGGATTGTGCTGTCGCTTGGTAGCAGTGTGGCGCTCGTCCCGCTGATCGGGTTTACACTCAATTTCACGCCCTGGGGTATCGGACTCGGCCCGATGCTGGTCGGCATCTCCCTTTTTACCGTCGTCTGTGTTGCGATAGCCACAAAGCGCCGGCTGGCACTCACGCCCGACCTTCGGTTCAGCGTGTCGCCATCGGCGTGGTACCGGTCCATCGATGAAGTTCTCGCAAACGAGACGCGGACCGACAAAGTGCTGAACGTCGCACTCGCTGCCGTGCTCCTTTTTGCGATGACGAGCGCTGGCTACGCATTCATCGACCAGCAGAGAGGCGAACAGTACACTGAACTGTATCTTCTAACCCAGGATTCGAACGGCGAACTCGTCGCCGATAACTATCCGACTGAACCCGTCGCCACGGAGAACCAGACACTCACCGTGGGGGTTCGGAACCACGAACACGAGCGAACCAGTTACACCGTCGTGACAGAACTACAGCGGGTCGGTTCCGAGGGTGAGTCGAAAAGCGTACTCGAAGCGGAGCGGCTGGATAGCTACCGCGTCACGCTGGCCCCGAACGAGACTGACCGGCAGGAACGCGTGCTGACGCCCACGCTGATCGGGGACCGACTCCGCATAGTTTTCTTGCTATACCGTGGCGAGTCACCGGCCGATCCGCGAGTGGACAACGCGTACCGATGGGTCCACCTCAATGTAAACGTCACCGCAGCGAATTAAGCCCGGCATCTATGTTACAACGTTTCATGAGAGGATAAGTTCCTGGCCTCCAGCGGTCCTATCAGCTATTTTTCGGAGCATACGCGGTTTACTTCCACTTGGACAGCGGAACTCTCTGGCTGAATCAAGATAGGGCGGTGACGGAGTCGCCATGAGAAACGGGCGCGTGTCAGTCCGAGTCGGTTCTGGTTTCGGTGTCCCAGGTGACGATGTTTCGGTTCCGCACGACGTTGCGGAGCCCGGCGACAAGGCTGTAGTTCAGCACGACAAAATAGTAGGGAACATACGTGATTCGGGGGTTCGAGCGGTCGAGTCGCTCCATCACTCCGCCGATCAGCGCGAGCAAATAGAAGGTTCCCTGCGCGAACAGGGTCAGAAGATAGATCGGATGTGCATCGGCGAGAACGAGTGCGACGTTCGTCACCGCGATCAGACCGAGCAACAGCGGTGACAGCCAGCGAAGGACCCAATGAGAGAGGAGTTCGAAGCTGAACAGTGGATAACGGATCGGGTTCAACAAACCAAGATAATCGAAGAACGTGTGCCAGGAGCGAGTGACGATGCGGATACGGCGACTCATCTCCGATTCGACGGTCTCACCGGTATTCTCCCATGCACGCGCCTCAGCAGCGTACTCGACGCGTTCCCCTCGCTGGACAATCGCCAGCGGCTCCGAGAAGTCGCTTATATGATTTGCGGGCAGGGGGACGTACGAATCGCGTTTGACGGCGTATATCGAGCCGTTCCCGCCGGCAGTAGAGCTAACCTTCGCCTCGAGCCGCTTGATGAGTTTCTCGAACGCCCGGTACGAGGATTCTGCCTCCACACCGTACTTCTTGTACCGGAGTTCGCCCACGACACAGCCGACGTTGTCGGCGAACTTAGCGACCAGCTTTCGGATGGCATCGGCCTCATACATGCTGTCGGCGTCGGAGAAAACCACGATATCACTGTCGAGACCTTCCACAACGCGGTTCTGACACTCTGTCTTCCCGACCCGGCCCTCGATACGCTCCAGGCGCACCCCTGCATCCTCATACGATCGAACGATTCGGTCCGTGCTGTCTGATGACGCATCAGAAAAGACGACGATATCGAGGTGCTCGTCAGGATAGTCAAGCTCGAGGGAATTCTGTATCTTCTCTCCAATTATCTCCTCCTCGTTGTACGCGGCGATGACCAGCGTGACAGCGGGAAGGTCGCTGTCGTTCAGGTCGTACGGCTCAACCTGATCGCGTACCACACTGAGACCGTACAGGACACCGGGGTAGAGGAGGTAGACGTGTATCAGAACAAGCGCTGTGGACCAGAAGATTATTTCACCCAGCATAGGACTGGTTCTATTGCTTCCGGTGACGGTTGCACTCGCCAAGGCCGAGTCCGAACTCTGCCGCCCTCGAGCGAGACTCATCTCTCCCTGTGATGACAGACATGCAACTGTTTTATTGTCGAATTGCCATTTATAGATACCGGAGGATGTGGTGTTCAGCGCTCGGGAGGGCTAGTTCAGGCTTCTGACCGGTGGAGAGATACGCGGCGTCCAACTTCGTCGGCATGCCTATCGAGAATAACTCACACGGCGGTAGCTACAAATATTGTTCCGCTTTGTATATTGTATATGGCTTCGGAGCGGTATCGTCGTGGGGTCGGACCACCGAGCGGCCAGTCACTCGGCACTGCGTACAGGTCAGGACTGACCGTGTTTCTGAGTTATACTAGGTGTTTTGTCAAAGTGTACGACAACGGTGGGTACGCGCTTTCACAACCACAAGGAGGCCGTCACTGAATGGCGCGCCACTCCCGGCTGGACTTCCCTCGGCTCCTTCTCATCGCGTTGACTGTGGTGACGGTGGTGGCCGTCGCCATCGTGATGAGTACCTCCACAAACGCCTTCGGGACGTACAATCAGGGGTGGGATGGAACATCGTCGTTCCGGCAGGAAGCCACAGCAGTCGGTGCTGAACCGGTTATCGCCACGAATACGACCGAGTACCAACGAGTTGATCCGGACGCAACCGTTGCGATCATTCTTTCGCCCGACAGCACGTACAGTGGCGACGACGTCGCTCGCATCCAGCAGTTCGTCCGGGAGGGCGGCACGCTCGTCGTTGCCGAGGATTTTGGTGAACAGACAAATCCGCTACTGTCGGCTCTTAATACACGTGCGAGAGTCGACGGGCGATTACTTCGCGACGGACAAAGGTACTATCGGTCCTCGGAGTTAGTCGTCGCACCGGACGTTACCCCGCACACGCTGACGGGACCGACTGAGCAACTCACACTGAATCACGGCACCGCAGTGCAACCCAGCGGTGCACGCGTCCTCGTCAACAGTTCGTCGTTCAGCTATCTCGATACAAACCGAAACGGTGCGATTGATCGTGACGAGCAGTTAGACAACTATGCCGTGGTGACGGTCGAGCCGATCGGACAGGGTCGTGTTGTCGTCGTGTCGGACCCCAGCGTATTTATCAACACGATGCTCAATCGTCCCGACAACCGCCAATTCGCGCGCGCGGTCCTGTCCGGTCACGACACGGCGTTGTTCGATTACTCACACGGTAATGACATCCCACCGCTTACAGCCGCTATACTGACTGTTCGAGAGGTACCGATCCTTCGCGGGCTCCTCGGGAGTATCGGTATCGCGGCCGTGGCACTTATCAAATATCGCTATGGGTAGGAATGAAGGCATTACTCCGGAGACGACGTTCTATACAACGTGCCTAACTCCAGCAGCATGCATATAAATCAGAATATATAAATGAACAGCAAAATAAAACGTTTACACTGGAACCATTTGTACGATGGTCACACCCGAGTCCCTGTACGAAGAAATCAGTGCCGAGGCCGCCAACGTCCTCGTCGGCAATGAACGTGTAATCGAAGAGCTCACTGTGTCGCTGCTCACTGACGGACACGTACTTCTGGAGGGCGTTCCAGGCGTGGCGAAGACGACGGTGGCCAAGCTGTTTGCGTGGACACTCGGTATGGACTTCCAGCGCATCCAGATGACACCGGACCTCATGCCGGCGGATATCACTGGGACGAAAATATATCGGCAGACGATGAATGATTTCGAGACTAAACGGGGCCCCATCTTTTCGAATCTGGTCGTGGTCGACGAGATCAATCGGTCGACACCCAAAACACAGAGCGCGCTGCTCGAGGCGATGCAGGAAAGGCAAGTGACCATTGAGGGAGAGACGCTCCAGCTTCCGGACCCGTTCATGGTCATCGCGACGATGAACCCTATCGATATGGAGGGGACGTTCTCGCTACCGAAGGCCCAACGCGACCGCTTTCAGGTCAAACTCACCGTCGACATCCCCCCTCGCGAGCTCGAAAACGAGCTGTATGCGCGCTTCGACGAGACTCCCGACCTCGGACCGGAGAAGACCCAGCAGGTCATCTCTACCGACGAAATTTTCTCGGCACAGGAGGCAGTCGAAAGCGTGTACGTCGACGCGTCAGTCCGTGAGTACATTCTCGACATCGTCGAGGGAACCAGAGTTAGTACCGACACTGCACACGGGGCTTCACCGCGAGCCGGCATTCATCTCCTCAAGGCCTCGAAGGCACTGGCAGCCATTCGCGGGCGTGACTACGTCATCCCGGACGACCCGAAAGCGCTGGCCCAGTCGGTACTGGCCCACCGGCTCGTACTCAGTACCGACGCCGAACTCAGCGACGTCACTCCCGAGGAAATAATCGAGGAGACGCTCCGAACGGTGACGCCGCCGACACACGACGATATGATTCGCTCGGCCGAAGCCGTCAGCGACGGCGGGTCGTCTCCAGAGTTCGAGGACGAGTAAGCGTTGAGGAACAGTCTGTCAGCGGTCCTGCTCGCGAGTGGACTGTCCTATCTTCGTGTCACCACCGACAGGTGACAAGATACGCCGACTCCTCCTCAGCGGATACCGTCTCGACGGTGACCGGTTCTTCGAGCCCCCAAGCGAGACCGCTCCCGAGAAGCGACGGGATCGGATGGTCGAACCTGGTGACCGAGGGATACGCCGAACCCGAAACGCGGACAGTGACACGCCGGCTCTCTCGATCCGATTCCGCCTCGGCGGAGCGAGCCAGCTCGAACTGTTCGACAAGGGAGTCACACAGTTGGTTTGCTAGCGTCTCTGGCTGGTCGCTCATGCTGCCTGAGGCGGTCTGTTCGAACTCCTCAAGCATCCCCGTGGCGGACGGCGTGAACGCGACACCACGACTGTGTCCGTCCTCCGGCACGACGAACGTCGAGCGGAGGTCCCCTTTGGACGGCAGCTCGTAGTCGGTCGACTGGGGAACGAACAGACGGACCGGTGCCCGACCGTGATCGGCCGCCGACTGGACCGGGCAGTACACTGAGATCGTTGTGAGGCCGAGTTCGTCTCGGACAGCCGAACCAGTGTCCGAGACTGCATCGTACATCGAACGACCCACCGCTGCTGGGAGAACCCGCTCCGGGGAGAGGAAGTATGTCAGGATGGCCCCAAAGACGCCGGTGGCTCCGAGCGCAAAGAGGACGGTCCGGTCGTCTGGGAACGCGATTCCAGCTGTTAGCCCGATGAGTCCAATCACCAGCAATGCCCCCGTAGTCATCCGGTTTTGGCGCTGTTTCGTGCGGACGTAGTCTTCGCGGAGGCGTCGGTTCTCGGCTTCCAGTTCGTCGATCCGTCGCTTCGCCTCATCTAATTCGGTTGGGGTAGAAGTCGTCGAGTCGGTCCGGTCGTCGGTAAGCGGTTCGTCTGTCCTACTCATGCGTAGTGTTCTCCGTCTGTGAGTCCGAGCGTGACGAGTTGGTGTCGGTAGAGTCCGTACGCGACTGTGGAGGCAACAAGCCAGAGGGCGATAGCGACCTGCCAGAGCGCGACGCTGCTATAGACGGCGACCCAGGCACCGCCGCCGAGGGTGAGGAACGCGAAGAGCCAGACGATGCCCGGCAGCAGCGATCTGGAAGCCCCGAAAAGCGAGCCGACGAGGAGCAACCCGAGGCTGGCTTCGACAGCAAGCAAGAGCGTCAGCGTGAGTTGACCAGCGGCGAACACCACGAGTGCAACCTGTCCAAGCGCAACGATGTACTCGACGGGCAGGCGAAGCCAGACGAGAACGAGCACAGCACCTATTGCGGCACCAGCCATCCCGTTGGCTGCGATGAGCACCGCCACTGCGAGACCGAGACTGACCAGCTCCGGGACAGTCGGGAACCGACCGGTGGCTGGGCGCCGGACAGCTTGACGGCCGGCCGAGTGCACGCGTTCCAACATCTATCGACCACCACCTGGCGGCTGTGTTGGTGCGGTGGTCTGTCCGTCCCCCTCGTTCGCCGCTCGCCCGACACTCAGGACATCTTCCAGCTTGTTTTCCGGCCCAACCTCGAACGCCGTGACCCCGTCGAGTTCCATGAGGTCTCGCCGGAACTCCTCGAACTCGCGGTACCGTCGGTACGCCGACTCCCGTTCGTCGGCCGCATGCTCTTCGAAGAGGACCCTAGGGGTCAGAAACACCGCGACGTGGCCGTCGTGTTGCTGCGCAAGCTTCACCGTGTCGTGGAGCTCCGCGCGGTCGGAGTCATCAGTGATGATGACCGTCCACGTTGACTCTCTGAGCGGCGTTGCATGGGCTCGAACTGCCGAAAACAGCGGTCTGCTCTCGATTCGACGGACGTAGGCGTCATGCTCGGAGACGTACGGGCGGAGCGTCCAGTCGAACGATACCGACCCACGCAACCGATCGGCCAGTCGCCGAGCGTGGCCCTGGTGAGCCGTGAACGCGGGCGTACCGGAACCGGATTTACTGGTAGGGTGCAATTCCTCCAGGGATCGGCGTAGTCTGTTGTACTGTTCTTCTCCCGAAGAGGGGTCCGTTTCGACGGTCAGCCCGTCGTCGCCAACGGCATAAAGGCCCACGGTATCCCCGTTTCGCCTGGCATCAGTGAGGAACAGGAGCGCGACATCCACTGCGTGGTCCAACATCCGCTTGTCGGACGGACCAAAGCCCATCTTGGCGCGATGGTCGACGACGAGTGCAGTCCGTCGCTGTGTCTTTCGTTCGTACTTCCGGATATGGGGATAATTGTATCGTGCCGTGGCCTTCCAGTCTATCCGCCGAATTTCGTCGCCGGGCGAGTACTCCCGGATCTCTGCGGGTTCGAGCCCGGCTCCCTGCTGAAGGGTATCGTGCTCACCATACTCGGCGGCCAGTCGTTGTCCGCCTGCGCCGACATGTAATTCGCGATCGGAACGGTTCTCGATCTGAACAGTCAGTGGCTCACCGATTGGGACGGTCACTTCGAAAAACCTGCTCGGGTCTGAGAGCGTCACGTCGGGCGGCGCGAACGAAACCTCTCCAGCAACTGTACCAGCCGTGGTCATCCTCGTCGTTGCGGCTTGCTCGCCAGGCTCGAGCTGACAGCGCCGAGCCGGAGCGTCGATGGTGGACACGCTGACAGACGGATTGCACGTGACCGCCACGTTGATCGGGACGTCGTGATCAGCAGAGACATCGACTGTGACGGTGAACTGGTCCCCTTTTACGACACGGTCGCGCGAACTCGTTTGGGTAACTGACAAGCTGTCGACGGTCTGTCGCGTCTGTCGGAGAAACCGATACTGTTGTGCGAACAGCCACGCACCGATTCCCGAGGCTCCGATGAGCGGTTCGGGTCGTTTGAGTAACAGGGACGTGACGGTTAAGACTCCAGCGAGCGCGATGCCTGCCCAGTATCGGCTCGTGAAGCGCATTTGAGGGCTAGTACTCGGTAGGGGAACCTAAATATTTGTGTGGATCATAGAGAGTGAGGTCTTCATCGCGACCAACGTCTGGGGACTGCAGAGAGGTATCGCGATCCGTGTCGAACTGTTCGGGTTGATGCTCCTCTGGCAACTGGTGGCAGTCCCACGGCGTCGATAGCTGGAGTGGCGCTTCCGGGATTGTGGTTGTGGCGGTTGTTCTTCGGAGACGAGAGAACACATCACGGACGATATGCCTTCGAGAGAGCCAGAACCCGAGGCGTCCAGTGACCGGCATGAGGGACCTATCGGCTTGCTGACGGCGGCTCAGAAACGCCCTGAATCAGTGAGACCGACGAGTCCGCTATCATCGGTTCCAAGTCGGTCAAAAGCAGGCTTGTGGACTGTCCTGATACCAACGGTCGGATGACGCATTTGGAGCTAGTTCGACCGTACGGGGCAAGCCAGATGAATAAAACAGAGATTTACTATTTGACTGAAACTATACACACGCCGTGTTCCCCTCACATCAACATTCTCACGGGGCGATATAGCCCACGTTCGAAGCTGCTCTGTCGGTGCTCGAAACCTTGATGCAACGGCTGGGACGGCAAAGGAATAATCGGCGTCATCTGTTCGATCCGGGGAAAAGCCAGTCCGACTCGGGTGTGTCCACGACCTACTGGATATGGATTAACGGACCTGGCATCATAGATACTGGCTATCGTGGCGGAAGAACTGGCCAGCATATCAGAGCGATCTAACTGTCCCCCCACTGGATATAAATATGTGAAGTCAGTGCAATGAGTTGGAAGTCAGTTCCTAACGGTCGTGTTGGGCCCCTCAATTAATCAGGCCAGATGACGGATGGAGGGGCGACAATAACAAGAGTATAATTGTTATGTACCCACTACTGCGACGTTTCCGGCGGGATTAAGTTCGTATAGTAAACAAGAAGTCTCAAATCGATCTACTGTACTCAATCACCTGGATATAGCATACAAATGGACCACCCGTGAAGGGACTCTCCTGATAGTTCGAACGTGGCCGATGTTTATGTACTAGAATTTGCTAGATAGAAAAGGGCACCAGAGAGTATGTGGCCATCCTCACATCTAGCGATCGGGTACCTGCTTTACTCCGGGTATACTCACCTACGCTATCGTCACTCACCCGAGGAGTTCCCGACGCTTCTCGTACTTTTTGGGTCCCTCCTCCCGGACCTGATCGACAAGCCGCTCTGGCTGGCTGGCGTGGTGTCAACGGGACGAGCACTCGGCCATTCGATACTGTTCGTTTTTCCGGTAATCGCGGTGGTCTGTGCTATCACCTACTGCCAGCGCGGTGAAACTGACTCGGCCGTCGGGTTCGGGGTGAGCATCACTGCGGCGTCGATATTTGATGGTCTCGAACAGTTTCTGCACGGGTCGCTTGTTGTGGATCTCGAAGAAGTATCGTTCTGGGTCTGGCCGCTGGAACTCCCGGCCGAGCGGATTGTCGATCAACTCCAAATCACACCGGGCGTGGCGCAGGCGATCGCGCACAAACCCTCATGGACGGCTGAAAACATCCCCCGACATCCCGAATTGGGGCTCTGGATTCGGGGGTTCGAAATCGTCGTGACAGTGCTTGCCTTGTGTGTGTGGGCGTACGACAGTACGCCTGGCTGGCAAACCTGTCGCTACCTTGGGCAGTGGACGAGAGAAAGAATAGCGATACGGTAAGTCGATGCATATCGGAACGAGGAGTACAGGCAGCATACTTGTCAGTCAACACAGCGTGAAAACCGGTATCGGGCGTTGGGTTAAGAAACTAACAGCCGTATTGACACGTTCCGCGAATCGTTCGCCAGCTACAGTGGTATCACTACTACGGACTAGTTTCAACAGTTTGGGTGAGTATGGAACGTCTGTCTAAGCTACTACTGCAAACGACAGCCAGTAGTTATTTAAAAACCCATTACAAATCAAGAATAACATGGGGTCAGATGAAGTGCCACAGCCTAAAGTACATAGGAGAAGCGTTCTCAGTTCATCTGCGCTTGTTGCTGTCACAGGTTTATTTGCAGGGTGTGACCAGCTAGCAAGTCAGCGAGCATCAAGTCAGAGTCAAGACCAAACAGGGGATTCGGAAACAGGTTTCTCCAACATTTCAGGCGGTTGGCTTACGTTCGGTGACGAAGATGACTGGGGGATGCGATACAATCGGCGCGCCGACGAGTTTGAAGTCGTTCACAAGCCATTTGAGGAGGGCTCTAGAAGGAACATTCGCATAGAGGCGGACGATCACTCCGGGGACGGCGATAAGGGAGATCTATATTTTGATGACACGGTAATTGTCGAAAACGAGGTTGAGGTCCCAGATGGCACACAGAACGACCCCTCTTACACGTTCACTGAACAGAACAACACCGGTTTCTGGAGAGATAGCGGTGGGGTGATTGGTGTGACCACGAACGGTTCACCGACGGCAAAGTTTGATAACGGAACCATGCAAGTGGCCGGTGATATCGCGACAGCCGACGACTCTGAATCCGTCGTCTGGGATGAAGAGCCGGGTCACACGCCAAACCTCCCTGCGGTGACAGCGACGAAAAGCGGCGACGGATCCACGGCCACATTCTCGTTTTCACACCCACTCAACAGCGCGCCGAGAGTTGCAACGGTGACACCGACATCAGCGGACGCTGCCGGGGAGTTCTGGGTGAGCAGTAAGTCAGTAGGGGTTATCGAGATAACGTATTCGTCCCCACCGAAAGCTGGGGAGGGGAACCTCAAGTACGATATCATCGTCTCCCTGTAGGCCACTATTCCTGAAGATCGAGCCGCTGGCGCTACTCTGCTGTGGTTGCATCAGGAGCTGCACCCCTCTATCGTCCCTCATGGATGTGATCAGCCACCTTCAGGGCAAGTGCTGCGATTGTCAGTGTCGGATTCATGGCCCCGCCGGTCACAAAAGTGCTGCTGGAGGCAATAAAGAGATTGTCCAGATCATGTGTCCGGAGTGTGGGATCGACGACACTCGTATCGGGATCAGTTCCCATCCGGGTCGTGCCCATCTTGTGCGCGGCTGTTTTAGGCTCCGATAGGTCGCTTTTGCTCAGGACCGTCGCATCGAGCTCATCCAGAATCCGATTCTGTATCTCGCGGGCATACTCCATCGTCTCCATTGCGTGGGATCCAATACTCCAAGAGATATCCGGAACCGGGTTCCCGTGGTCGTCGGTCTTAGAGCGGTCCAGAGTGACCGCGTTCTCCTCACGCGGCAGTAGTTCGGGGTTAGCGAACATGCTGATTCGGCGGTTGGGAACCCTCTCACGCAACGTTGCGAGCGCATCATCCCCCCAGGAGTCTCCAGCGAGCACGTCCGTCAAGTCTTCCCGTGTCCCTTCATCACCACCGCGCATTGCGATATCGGCCGCAGTTATCGGGTTCTCGTTGTTGAAGGCAAATTTGATGCTGCCCGGCCGTGGCTCGTCGTGGTCGTAGAACTGGTGTGTCTCGCTCGTGTGATAGCCGATCGGATTCTGGTTCGTTGGCTCGTCGATCTCAGCCGTGATCGAAACGATCGGCTGATCCATGAAGTACTTTCCGACGACACCGCTGGTGTTAGCTAACCCATCCGGATACTGATCCGATGCCGAGAGCAACAACAATCGGGGTATCTCAACGGCACCGGCCGCGAGAACGAACCGATCGGCGGTTTGTCGCTGATGGGCTCCGTCCGGAGTTGCGTACATTGCCGCCGTTACGCTCACACCTCGATCGTCGTGTTCGAGTCGCTGGACCGGTGCCCGGTCGATGACACGAGCACCGTGTTCTTCGGCCTTCGAGACGTGTACGTCGGCGCTGTACTTGGCCCCTGATGGACAGACGGGAATACAGGTACCGTATCCGACACAAGCGCTCCGTCCGTCGTACGTCTCCGTGTTCCGTGCCTGCGGGACAGAGTGCATCGTGATACCGAGTTCGTCACACGCATCGGCAAACAGTGAGTCGGAGTAACTCGGGGGGAAAGCAGGCATGGGGTAGTCGGTTTCACGGGGTGGCCCGAACGGGTTATCGGTCCCCCCAGCGACACCCATTTCCTGTTCGGCCAGCGCGTAGTACGGACGAAGCTGTTCGTAGCTTATCGGCCAGTCGGAGGCGAGGCCGTATCGGGTGTTCATTTCGAAGTCTTTCTGGTGCAAGCGGGGCGTGATCCCTAGCCAGTGGAGCGTCGTTCCTCCGACACCTTTGACACGCGTAGTATTCAACCCGTAATAAACCCCGCCCGAAGAGGTGTACCGGTCCCGTTGGCCACCCATCTCCCAAACGTCCCTGATCGACCCCTCCGGTCTGAGCGCCTCTTCCATCTGTTCGAGTCGGCTCGACGGGTCAAACCTGGGGCCCGCTTCGAGCACGACCACGTCGTGATCCCGCTTTGCGAGCGAATACGCGACAAGTGCGCCGGCAACGCCCGAGCCGACTACGCACACGTCCGCGTCATCGGATGGAGTGCGGTCCTGTTGTGTGTCGATAGTTTTACTCATCAGTCTGATCCTCCGCTGTGAACGCTGCCTGGGACGGCTCTTTCTGGTAGGATTCGAAGCCACCCGGATGGCCGACCGGATTCTCGATTCCGAGCAATCTACTCCCCATAGGGGAGGTGTAGAGCCCGTAGAGCAACTGGTTGACGACGTAGTAGCGGATACGCTCAGGAATGTTTCCGTCCGGTGAAGAGCCCGTCCGATCGACGGCCATCGCTCGGAGAACTGAATCCCGGTCGCCGACTGGCAAGTCAGCGAACCGGTTGCCGTGCGTACGGCATGCATAATCGTTGAGTTCAGTCACAGCCGACGCGATTTTCTGTTTTCGAGTGTCGGGTAAGCCTCCAGCGTAGGTTCTGACGAACTCTTCTATACCGGATACCGCAGACGGATAAACGACTTCTGCCACGGCAGCAAGGTCCCTAACCACGGTATCGGTCATGGCGTCATCGTGGCGTTCGTTCAGCCCTTCGAACGATGACAACCCGAACTGTCCAGCCACACCCGCACTACTCCCTGCTAGCAAAGAGAGTAGCGCATCTCGGCGCGTAAGACGCACGGATTTACTTTGAAATCCGCTGACATTATCTCTTTCGCAGGGATTCCCGGTCATTGTCATCCGCCAGATTCCGCTGTGGCAGTACGATAGCGGCGCAGAGAGATGAGCCACAGCGAAATCACGGTCACACCGAGACCGAGGTGAAGTGTTGCACCGCCGTGGTCGAACGGGCCGGACTCATGGAGTAACAACAGGAGATCGAGACTACGGACACGGATGTGGTACGGCGGGACCAACTCGACTATCTGGAATCCTATACTGACGACACTACCAATCAGCATCCAGGCGAACAGGAATCCGGCTGAGATACGGATTTCGGGTGACTCCCAGACATTTCGAGGATAGCGGTCTAAATTGACGGCTCTGAGCATCGACTGCCACTTTCGGTTATTGAGTAGTATCGATAGCACTGCGAACGCGATACTCCCACCGATCAAAACGGAGAGCGTGTTCCCGAGTCCGATGAAAACCACGTTCGGAAAAAAGGGAAACCGACCGGTCACCTCGTAGCCCCACGTGACGAACGTCGCCGCGGCAAAGGACGCTATCACCGCAGCAGCAAGGAATGCACGAAATCGATACACCGTTCGATTCCGGCTCTCGGAAGCTTTGAAGCCACCCCAGAACAACGATACCAATAGGCCGAGAGCTACGTGGCCGCTCGCATCAAGCAGGGGAAAAAAACCGTAGGCTGCGCTATGAACGAGATAGCCGACGACACATCCGATAACAGCGATAGGACCGACTAGCACCCCTGCCACCGTAACCAAGACTGATATCGGTCCAATAACAATTGGACCGAGGGAGACCGTCAACAGGGCTTGTGCCTGCAGGATTACAGCGGTAACTAACGCCGCTATGAGCGCAATGACTGCGACACTGTGTCGCGACACTGAGAAGGATGGAATATCAATCAGGCCACTCATGGCACTATGTTATGATTAATTGATACTTGAGCTTTAGTTATCGAGTGAATACTGTTGTCACAACCTATTGATTTGATTACATGAAAATCAGCATATTCGTATTACTATCTAATTTGATATTTACACCTAATATGGGGATCGTCCGAAACGGTTACTTACCGCGGATTAATGTACTAATTGTCTTGGTAATTGGTATTTACTAATCAACATTCTTCATTACTATCATGTCATGCCGCAGTACGTGCTATCAATTAATCCCGGCATCAAGAATTTAGGCTCACACGACACGAGCGCAGTGCTGTTGCGCGATGGTGATATCGTGTTCGGTGTCGAGGAGGAGCGATTCACCCGGACAAAACACGCGACGAATACCTTTCCCGAACGATCCATCACTGCATGCCTGGAAGCTGCAGAGATCGATATTGACGCAGTAGATACGGTCGTTGTCCCGTGGGTTCCTTCGAAATTTCCCAGAGAACTTCCAAAGATATACAAACGGATGTGGACCGGCTCCGACTCAGTACTTGAGAAGATAAAACGGACTGGCTGGCGAAGCCGCAACGAACTCACGCCGGCAGTATTAGGCAAACGCGCCATCGAAAACGAACTCTCGTCGATAGGGACCGCTGTTCCGCCCATCGAATACCGAACCCACCATGCTTGTCACGCTGCCAGCGGCTTCTTCCCGACCGAGTTTGACGAGGCGCTCGTCGTCACGATGGATGCGCGTGGAGAGACAGACGGGACCGTTGTCTGGCACGCTGATGAAGGCGGACTCGAACGGCTTCGGACCTACCCATACACCAACAGCCTCGGCTACTTCTTCGGTGCCGTAACCAAATTCCTCGGCTTCTACGCGAATAACGGTGAAGGGAAGGTGATGGGACTTGCACCCTACGGTGAACACAACGAGGACATCGAACAGGCACTCAGAGAGCACATCGAGACCGGAGTCGACTACGACTTGACCGAGATTACGAGCGAAGGGTTCGAGATCGGGACCCAGCGGCTTGAAGATATATTCGACCGGCCTCGGAAGTCCTCGACTGAGACCTTTTCGCAGTGGGAGAAGGACCTTGCGTTTACAACCCAGTCGTTGCTCGAAGAGATTGTTGTCGACATCGTCAAGACATTCTGTGCCAGGACTAACCACTCAAAGGTCTGTTTAGCTGGGGGTGTCGCGCTTAACTGCAAGATGAACAAGCAGGTTATGGAACTGGATTGTGTCGATGAACTGTTCATCCAGCCTGTGTCGAACGACGCCGGCAGCGCGTTGGGCGGGGCGATGCTCGAGTACGAGCCCAGCGAGATCCCACCGATGGACAACGTCTACTGGGGACCGTCCTACAGAACCGACAGTATCGAACAGCACCTGTCGACAAACAAGCTCGTTGCGAAAGAGCCCGAGAATTTAGAACACTACGTCGCCTCCAGGATCGCTGACGGGGCTCTCGTCGGTTGGTTTCAGGGTCGGTTGGAGATGGGGCCGCGAGCGCTGGGCAACCGAAGTATCCTCGCGGATCCGCGAACCATCGAGTCCCTCGATAGGGTCAACGATTACGTGAAACACCGAGAGGGGTGGCGTCCTTTCGCTCCGTCGATGCTAGAGAAGGGCATCGACACGTACCTCGTAAACGGCGAGCAGTCGCCGTACATGATCAAAACCTTCGACACGGTAGCGGAAAAACGTGATGAGATCTCAGCTGTGCTTCACCCTGGGGACAACACCACTCGCCCGCAGACAGTTCGGGAGGAGCAAAACCCCCGCTATTACCGTCTCATCGAGGAATTCGAGGCGATCACGGGCGTTCCAGTGGTTCTGAACACGTCGTTTAACGACCACGGTGAGCCGATCGTCACGAAGCCTGACGAGGCCATCAGGGACTTCTTCGGTATGGGACTGGACCTTCTCGCACTCGAAGACCTCATCGTCGAGAAGCCGGCAGAGGCAGGGGTCCGGGCGACCTCGTCGGAGGCGTCACCAGCACCGAAAAGCGAAGATTAAATCGTTTATGCCATTCATCCATCAGCACAGTGTCCTAAAACACCCGCGGGCCAGTGGCGACGGCCGGCGGCAGGTGGTGGACAGATAATGGGCTGGGACAGGGCTGGATCGGAGCTCACGGAACTTCAAATCGAACCACAGAGACAGCCGTGGCCCGACGAGCGGATGGTGTACCTGACGCTCGATTTCGAGTGTGACTTCGGTACTGCGCTGACGAGAAACGTCTACGAGGCCGTTGAGTACGTCGATGACCTCGTTGATCTGCTGGAGACAACGGAGACGCCGCTGACCTGCTTCGTTCAGACCGAACTGCTTGACGAACGCCCCGAAGCGGTTGAGCGGCTCCGAGGATGCAGCCAACCCGTGACCTTTCACCCTCATTCACACACCCACAGCAAGCGCGAGAACACCTCGATGAGATATGAGATCACCCGGAGCACCGACCGATTCACCGAGTTCTTCGACCGAAGCCCTGTCGGCTACCGGTTCCCGAACGGGAACGTCAGAGCGTCGGACTACCAGCTACTGTCTGAGGAGGGGTACGAATTCGATGCGAGCGTCTTCCCGACGTGGCGGCCGGGCCATTTCAACAATACGCAAGCGCCGGCGGTGCCGACGTATCTGAACCGCTTCGACCTGTTCGAGATGCCCTTCACCGTCCTTTCGTCAGTCGTCCCGATTCCCACGGCGCTCTCGTACTGTCGGATCTTTGGCCGCCTAGTCACGAGCGCCCTCCTCCGGGCCGGCCCATCGACTGTCGTGTTCAACATCCATCTCCACGACCTCGCAACGCCGACATCGGCCACCGCTCTCCCACCACTGTACCAGGCGCTCTACTCGCGGAACGTCGACGGGTTCGCACTGCTGCACGACGTGCTTACCCGATACCAGCGGCAGGGATACAGATTCGACACCATCGATTCGGCCCACGAAACGCTGCGGAATCGGTTCCCGGGATATACGTGACCTACTCCAGATACCCGATGTCCTCAAGACGCTCGGCGACATCGTCGTCGAGCCGGTCTGTCCGGGCCGACGTGTCCTGTGCACGGAGTGGCGTCCGTGTCTCTACGGCTCGCTGACCCGATTCGCTCTCGGAGCTGAAGGCCGACAGAACCGGGTATCCGTCCATATCGTCGGGTACGGCGAGGCCCATCCAGTGCAGGACCGTCGGTGCGATGTCCGAAATCCGTACCGGGTCGAGATGGCCCGGCGAGACGCCGTCACCGTGGAAAAGGACCATCCCGTCGGGGACGTTCTCGCCTTGCCAGTCCGACGGGCTGGACAGCGACTCACCGTGGCCCATCGCTTCGGCCGTGTGGACGCCCGAGCGTTGTTCGAACACAAGATCAGGTGCACGGTCGAGATGCCCGCCAGTGTATATCTCCGCCGGCGCGTGGACACTCTCAACGACCGGTTCGCCGTTGAGCCCGGTTACCTCCGACAGGTCGGTTTTCAGTGCGTCGAAGATTCGCTGGTGTTCGGCCTCGGTGTCGGCGACGATGTATACGAGCCCCTGGCCGCTCCCGATCGCGGTGGTGTTCTCCCAGTCGATCATGTTGAGTTTCTCCTCGCGGACGACACCCTCGTCGCTGGGGAACCGTTCGATGATCGCCCGGGGGACGAATGGTCTGATAAACCGCTCCAGGTCAAGCGTACGGACTATCTCGGCGATCCTCTCTTGCGTGATGCCGATATCGAACAGCCGCGAGGCGACGCTTGATTCGGTCGCGAGGTAGCCGTTCTCCTCCAGCCACTCGTTCACATAAAACACGGTATCGATCTCCGTACAGCCGTGGTCAGACATCAGGACGAGGTTGCAGTCGGCTTCGAGGAACCATTCGAGTTCTTCGTCGATTATCTCCCACGCACGGCGCGTCTCCGGACCGTCCCAAAAGTAGTGCTGGAGGACATTCAAGTGAAACAGCGTCAGGTGGAGAAACGAGACATCGGTCTCCTCGAACAGCGCCTTCGCAGTCCGTAACCGCGTCCGGAGGAGGTCATGGACCATCTCGACCTCTCGGTCCGCGTCCTTGTTGGACGTGAGCACGTTTTCGGGATGAACGCGGTAGTCGAATCTCGATTCGACATCGGCCTGAAGCTCCGTGGGGGTCGTGTAATTCCGTTCTCGAGAACGGGGGCCGCCAGCGATCATGAACCCGTCGAGTTCCCTGGGTGGGTAGCTCATCGGGAGGTTGATTACGCCCGTCTCCAGACCGGCATCGTTGAGATAGTCCCAGAGTTCGGGCGATGTGAAATCCGTTGCGTCAGGTAGTACCATCTCTTGATCATCGGTCTCGATGCGTTCCCACCAGTAGACACCGAGCTTGCCGGGGTTCTTTCCCGAGGCATAGCACTTCCAGTTCGGACAGGTAACTGGCGGCAGATAACTTCGGGAGGTTCCCCACGCACCCTCGTCGCGGAGACGCTCGAAAACCGGCAAGCGGCCACCGTCGACCCAGTCGTTGATAAGCGGCCAGTTACCTCCGTCGAGTCCGATAACGACCGTTCGGTCCATACAGACTGGGAATGTGTCAGGGGATTAATTATGCGTAGGTTACTTGCGGAGACCCGATGTCGTGAGTCTGCTGTTGTGTTGTTTCGAGTTCCTCGACGCTGGTCTGGTGACTATAGATGACACCAGCCATCATTTCGAGACCAGCCCGAAACAGGAGCGAGACTTCGCCTCTAGTTGGGTAACTAGCATGGTGACCGCTCTGACACCGGCTCATCGTGACTGAAATTCATCCCTAACTTCTTACCGACGGTGCTGTGCTATTGATTCTCTCGTTCGCAGTGAGCGTTTAACTGTGGCATACCGACTACACTGCCCGTTCTCAGTATCGAACCCATCACCTCCGGCCACAGTACGGACTTCCGGGGTGTCACCTGGCACTCGCTGTCTCGTGGAAATGCGCCGTTTCAGGGAGGTTCGCAAACTATTGGACCGACCTGGCGACGACCGGCGTCAGCGGTGCGACTTTTCGTGGGCGGGATACCATGGATTCGTTGTGACGCTGTAGCACACCGCCCACCTCACGGTGGTATACCTGGACGCATAACAGTTTCCCTAGAAAAATACTTATCGAGAGCCACCACTATGTTTGAAGCGGTTGAATTAACTCCAAAGTGTCTAAGCCCGGACCCGATCCGACGGTTACTCAAACTGACATTCTGAAAGAGATGAGATTGGCCTACCCGCCAGTCCAGGCACCAAAAGATCTTGCTGAACGCTTAGATATCAGTAATACCGCTGTGAGCAACAAACTACGGGATATGGAAGCAAAAGGGTGGGTAGAGTCGGAGAGAGTTGGTCGTGCAAGAGTGTACTGGGTGACAGATGCTGGGCGTACTCAGCTTGATCCCGACTTTTTTCCGGGCAGCCAGTAAACTACCGCATTTCCGACTTGGGAGCGTTCGATCCGAATGTCTGTTGCCGTGGAATAGAGACGCTGATGGACTCGAATCTTCGATATATCAGCCTGTGCTGCGATGTCTGATGTCATCACGAAGAGTATATGAACACCGCTGAAACAATCAAGCCGCTCCTGATTCGCAATCTTGCGTTCTGGTAATCAGGCAAACATTGTTTTAGCCCCCATCTGTTCTTCTAGAGAAATGATTGTTTTCCCAATATGTAAGTATCAGATAGGAGTTCTCAGGTTCCGCCTCTCTGCGCAGACGCCGCTGACCATCCACATAGCAATATTCGTCGTCGGCGTCTCGCTCGCGCTGTTCGGTACCTTCGTTGCAACGATTCTACATTTGACGGCCTCGTCGGTGTCACTGCTTCCCAGCAGTGACCGCATCCGGAGCCTGATTACGAGTCAACGGTCACGAGACTGTCTAGCGGCGACTGGGCCGAGATACCAGAATAATTGTCAGTTCTTTCGTCGGGGTCGCAATCAGCAACTGTCGGTCGGAACTTTGACTGTCTACCCAGGACAATGGCGTAATATGGCGACCCGACAGCGCCAGCAGTTCATTTATGGGCATCTCATGTGGGTTCTTGGCACCATCCTCGTGTTAACCCTGCTGGACGCGCTGACATTGGAGTTGTTCTTCGTCGTCTCGCTGATCGGGTTTCTCGTCACGGTCGAACTGGTCGCACCACAGGCCGTATCGCCGCGCTGGCGACGGCGGCTCTGGTGGCTCATCGGACTCGGGTTGGTGGGCTTTGCCTACGTAGTCATCAAACGGATCCTTGAGATTCTACCGCCGGGGCTGGTCTGATGGTGTCGACGTCAACTTCCGACGCTTCCTGGCTGCCATCGCTCAGTCTCCCACAGCTACTGCTGGTCGCTTACACCGCTCTCATGCTCATCGCGCTCGTCTACGCAGCGAGCACGTCATCAGCGGCGTTCGGTGCGTACAACTCCCAGTGGGACGGCGCGGGCGAACTCCAAAACGTCGCTGCTGACGCCGGCATCAACGTAACTGTCGGAACGAACGTGAGTCAGTATCCGACGAGCAACGCTGATGGCACCGTTGCGGTCGTTCTCTCGCCAGCGGAGCCGTACTCGGCAAGCGAGCGGACCCGAATCGCAGAGTTCGTTCGAAGCGGCGGCACACTCGTGGTCGCCGAGGATTACCGGCCCCACGGGAATGCCCTGCTCGCCGCGGTCAGTGCGGACGCGCGTTTTGACGGCCGCCCCGTGTACGACAACCGTAACTACTACCGTAACTCCTCGTTCCCGGAAGCGACGCCTGCTGGTGACTATCCGGAGACGGCAGGCGTTGACACCGTCGTCCTCAACTACGGCACGACTGTCAGGGCCGGCAACGCGACGACGCTGATCAACACCTCCGAATACGCCTACCTCGACAGCAACGGGAACGCTGAGATCGACGGTGAGGAGCAGTTAGCGTCCCGGCCTGTTGTCACGAGTGAATCGGTCGGCGACGGTCGGGTTATCGCCGTCAGTGACCCGAGTATCTTCGTGAACGCGATGCTCGAACGTGGTGACAACCGACGGTTCGTCCGGAACCTCGTCGCCGACCACGACGCCGCACTGCTGGATTACTCACATGCCAGTAGCGTCCCACCGGTTGCCGCTGTTGTCCTGGCCGTGCAGCGGTCAGACGCGCTGTTACTGCTCTGTGGCGTCGTTCTGGTCGGGGCATTGCTCGCGTACGACCGCCGTCTCGACGAGCGACTCCGGGAATCTAGGGGCTACAATACGGATCCGCATTTGTCCCGGGATGGCGTCGAGCAGTATCTCAGGGCCCGGCATCCGGACTGGGAGGCCGCACAGATCAAGCAGGTAACGGAAGCCGTTATTAAACAGCGGGCCGAACGTCAACGCAATGACTGATCCGTCGGTACTGTACGACCGTCTCAGGGACGAGGCGGACACAGTTCTTATCGGTAACGAAGAGGTCCTTCGGCACATTACTGTCGCAATGCTGACACGCGGTCACGTGCTTCTGGAAGGGGTTCCCGGTGTCGCAAAAACCACGATTGCCACGCTCGTCGCGAACGCTACCGATCTCCAGCATTCCCGGATCCAGATGACTCCTGATCTGCTCCCCGCAGATATCACCGGAACGACGGTGTACCATCAGCAAAACGGCGAGTTCGAACTGCAGAAAGGCCCGGTGTTTACGAACCTGGTCATCGCCGACGAGATCAACCGCGCCCCGCCGAAAACCCAGAGCGCGCTGCTCGAAGCGATGCAGGAAGGGCAGGTGTCTATCGAAGGGTCGACGCTCGAACTCCCGACGCCGTTTACCGTCGTTGCGACGATGAACCCCCTGGAGATGGAGGGGACGTTCAAGCTCCCGGAGGCCCAGCGCGACCGATTCCAGATGAAACTCGTTACGGAGATTCCTGACTCCGGGGATGAGCGTGCGATTCTCGACCGGTTTGACGCGAATCCAACGCTCGATGCGGACTCGATCTCACAGGTCATCTCCCGGGATGAACTCCTGGACGCCCGGACCGTGATCCCCGAGACGCACATCGAAGACAGCGTCAAGGAGTACATTCTCGCTATCGTCGGCGCGACGCGGGACCACCGAAACGTCACTCACGGCGCCTCACCGCGGGCGACGATTGCCCTCCAGAACACGTCTAAAGCGGTCGCCCGTCTGAACGGCCGGGAGTACGTCATCCCCGACGACGTCAAAGAGATGGCACTCCCGGTGTTGCGACATCGACTGATCATGAACAGCGACGCCGAACTGAGCCAGATCGGCTCCGAAGCGGTTATCGAGGAAATCCTCCAGTCGATCACGCCGCCCGGGTCCGACACCGACCACAGTGCGGGGGTTGAGCCGGCGGTCGGTGACGGCGGGACGAAACGTGAGTTCGAGTAGCGGTTGATTCGCCGTTAGTCGTTTTCTGGGGTTGCTGTTGTCTCGTGTGTTCGGGTCGTCGTGTCACCGGACTGCACCGACGGCTGCTCGATGTCGTCCCACGAAACTGTCACGACACCGCTGAATCGGTCGTCCTCACGTGTTTCGACGGTGACTGGTCGGTCGAGGCCTGTAGCAAACCCCACGGCGAGCAGGGACACCACTGGGTGATCCAGTTGGTGAATGTCACCGAACGCTGGATTGTCGAGGGCGATGGACGCGTTTCGGTTCTCGTCATCGATTTCGATTGTTGTCTCGTCGACGAGTTCGAACTGCTCGGACAGGGCTGCAGTCAGTTGCGTCGCTATCGCTCCGGGATCGTCACCCAGGTCGCCCGACGCCGATCGCTCGAACTCAGTGTACAGACGGTCACCGGTCGGCGGAAGGGAGACGCCCTGCGCCGCTTCGACGTTGCTCGTGACGAACAACTCCGCTAATTCCGCCACGTCAGGAACCACGTATTCGACGTGCTGTGGGACGAACAGGCGCGCGTTCGTCTCCGGACGCGACGCCGTCGGGACGTACACCGTTTCGGTCTGGAGTTCCAGCTCTCTGACGAGATGCTGTTCGACATCGGCCAGCGTTTCGAACACTGTGTCGCTGACCGATGTCGAGACGAACCGCTCGGGCGTGAGGTAGAACGTGACGATGCCGGCGAACACTCCGGTTCCACCGAACGCGACGAAGATGGTCTGCAGGGCTGGAAAGAGGAGGGCCGCTATGAGGGATAGCCCGCCAACCACAAAAAAGCCCATTGCCGTGCGTCTGAACGTCGCCCGTTTTGCACGGGCATACGAGTCGCGCAATCGCCGGTTCTCTTCCCGTAGCACTTCCAGTTCCGCCTCGAGGGTCTGGCGGTCGCGTTCGTCGTCCGCTCGTTGATCACGTTCCTCGACCGATGCGTCCGGTTGCGTAGGCTCGGGTTGGCTCATTGGAAATCACTGTCCGAAGCTGGGTCTTCGGTCACGATGTCGAGTTCTAACAGCAGATAGCGATGGAGTAGATAGCCGACGACGGCGACTCCGGTGAGAAGGACGGCCCCGACCGGGAGCGGGTCCAGGCTCCAGCGCTCAAGCGACAGCCAGGTGATACCGCCAAGCAGCGGAACGACGAGCGCGACGAGGCCGCCGGCAGCCCGGCTATGGGGCGTCGCCACAGCCCTCGAAAGTAGCACGATGAACAGACCGCCTTCGACGAGGGCAAGGGTACGCAGTGACGGTGCATCGACTGCGACGAGCGCGATCTGGCCAAACACGACCGCGAGAACCGGGGTTCCAAACAGGTAGAGCCCGCCGAGTGCGACACCCGCGAGACCGAGCCACGCTGGCCCGCCCAAGACAAGCCCGCCTGCTGCTGCGACGATGCCTAGTAGGCCGAGTACGGTTGGTATCGAGCGGAGCGAGCGTTCGTTGGTTTCCCTTGCTATACTCATGCGTACTCCCCTTGTTCCGTGTTCGCTGTGCCGCCGGACAGGATCGCCGAGATCTGATCCGGAGAGCCGACCTCGTAGGCAGTCACCGAGTCGATCTCGTTCAGTCCACGCCGGAACTGGTCGAAGGAGCGATACCGTTCGTATGCGGTATCGAGATCAGCGACGAGATCCGCGTCGAAGACCACCGACGGCGTGATAAACACGACGACTTCCGTCGCGTTACTTCTCGCCAGTCCCACTGTGTTCCGCAGCTCGCTTGGGTTGTTGTCGTCAGTACAGATGACCAGCAGGTCTGCGCCGCGTATCTCACTCGGTGCCGCCTGGAATCCGTTGTACAACGGTTGGTTTGGAATGTGCCGCTTCGATCTGGCGGCCTCTCGATACGCGAGCAGCGTCGTTTCCATCGGTGATTGCGTGTCTGTGTTCGGATTCACCACTCCTGTCATCGTTCCGGTGTGAGCCGCTGTCGCGGTGGCTGTTGCCGGCGTCTCCGTTTCGGTATCGAGGTCGCTGATCCGATGCTGACACGACCTGTAGGCCTCTGCTCTCGCCACTGGGATTCTCGACTCCGTCACGCCCGCATCGTCGATAGTGAGATAGCCCAGCGGGTCACGGATCGTTTCGGCACGCTGCTGGAACGCCGCGGCGACCGCTTTGAGATGATCTAGCTTCGTTTCGCCGGGTGGGCCGTCTCCCATCGTGTGACGATGATCGAGGACGAGCACTACGCTACGGTTACTCTCGGCTTCGTAGTTGCGGACGTGGGTCTCGTCCAGCCTGGCGGTCGCTTTCCAGTCGACGTATTTCAGTGCGTCACCCGGGACGTATTTCCGAATCTCCTCGGCCGACAAGCCGCCCGTCCTTCCGCGAGCGTCGTGCTCGCCGACACCACGTAGCAGTCGTTTCCCGCCCTGGCCGACGTGAATCGGACCGACCGAAGGGGATTCGACCGTTATTTCCGGGCCAGAGGCAGTCGTGAACGACTGGGTAAACAGCCCGGAACCGTCACTGACCGTCACCGTAGCTCCGGGGATGGTGTGGTTGCCCACCGTCTCCCAGGTGAGCGGAACCGCCACCGACGATGACTGCATCGACGCATCGAGGGTGATCGCCGTGGAGCGGCCCCCCTCTATCCGCGCTGCGAGCGGAACCGTTGCCTCGATGGACAGCGGTAGGTGACCGTCGGCGGCGTCAACCGATGCCTGCAGCGTATATCTCGTTTCAACATCGGTTCGTATTCGGGACCGTTCGAGCGACTGGCTGACAGTGAGTTCGTTCCTGAGCCGTGAAACGCCACGGACGAACGCAATCTGCATCGCGAGCAGCCAGCCTGCGAGTCCGACGGCCCCGACGAGTAACAGGGGTGCATCGAGTAATCCACCGCCTGCAACGAGACAGCCGATTGCGGCGAGTGTGAGCCAGAACCGCCGGGTACCACGCATTAGCTTCCGTTACTGGACCGAGGCCATTGAAGATACCGACAGCCACATCCAGGCTCGTCTGCTGTACATCCCTTCCTAATATCGAAATCGATATTGATACCTAGAGAATTACTTACTTAACTCGTAATCGCAAATTCTCCGATAAGAATGCGATTGAGGTCTATTTTATCCATGATGTCGGAGTCTTGTCCAGACACCATTCTAGATATCAATACTAATAATAAATCTAAACACACCGACAGATCTATCCGCAACCGCCGTCTCACAGACAACTGGTTCCGCCGCCTGCCGATGTTTCGCATCGGTGCCGTCGTGCTCGTCACGGTGCTTTTGATCAGTGTCATGTTTCCGGCCGCCGGAACGTCGCCGGGGGTGAACGCCCCTAGCGGCGGTGGGGCCGATACTCCGAACGCACAGCAGGCAGAGGCCGATGCGAACGGCACTGATACAGACGGGGATGGGCTGTCTGATTCGCTAGAACGCTCCGTCTACGGCACTGATCCGACCGACCCTGACACGGATGGAGACGGGTATCCGGACGGTATGGAAGTCCGCTGCGAGCAGGCTATTCCGGACGCAGACCCCCTCCGAACGGACATCTACGTCGAAGTCGATTCCACACAGTCAACGACGCTCAGCGACTCGGTCCAGGCGTCTATCGTCGAAACCTTCGACAATGCACCCGTTTCGAACCCCGACGGGTCCACCGGTATCGATATGCATCTGGTTACAGACGATACCAACCTTTCGGCCAACGGGACGGTGTACTCGAAACCCCGCGCTGGTCTCGGAAACGATATCTACGACTTCCGAGCCAACCATTCGGAGCACCGGTCTGACGGCTATTACTACGTCTTGCTCACGGAAGACGTCGCCTACAACGGGGACGACTACTTCGTCGGCGCAGGACGACCTGAAATCGCGGCGATGGAGCGATTCGACTCGACGAGAATCACTGCTTCGCTGTTCATGCACGAGTTCGGGCACGCGATGGGGCTCGACGCCCACCAGGACGGTATCGATGAGGAGCGCTACTCCAGAACGGAGTACGATAGCGTGATGAACTACAATGGGCTGTACAGGCAGCTCACGTATTCGAACGGAAGCGACAGCGTGGGCCGAAACGAGTGGCAGTTCGTTGCCGAGAACCGAACGCAGCCCGATATTCAGTGTGCTGCAAACGGGACGTGTTCTAGCAGGTGTACGCAGGCTTGACTAGTCGGCTGAAGGGAAATCCCGTGCTTAGCTGCTGTCCGCGAGCATGCTCATGAAGAACGACCCGAACACGGTTTGTATTCCGAGCACCACGACTGTCGAGGCCAGCAGTGTTGCCGTGGCTGACGGTAACGCCGCTTCGCCGGCGAGAAGCCACTGGCCGAACACGCTCCCGAGGTACAGGATGCCGACTGCAGTCGCGAGGATGCCGATTGACGCTCCGTGCTCCAACTGGAACTGCTCCCGTATCATGCCGACAAGCACGCCCTCGGGCTTGTTGATCGGGTTCGCGGCGATGGAACTGAACAGCGCCAGCGTCCAGACCTGATATCCGACGATCGTCAGCAACGACCCACCGACCATCGTCTGGATCCCGAAGTTGACGCCGCCGATTGACAGTCGGGCGATTGACAGCGACATCAACACCGCCCCGACTGAGACTAGCAGCAGGGCCGGATACGAGAACAGGTAGTCCGGCGCGTTCACGAGCATGAACCGGACGTGGCGCCACCCATCCCGGAAGCTATCGAGCGTTTCCTCGCCCTCCCGCTCGTGGTAGACAATCGGGACTTCCTCGATGGTGAGGTCGTTCGCACCGGCTTCCATAATCATCTCGCTGGCGAACTCCATCCCGGTCGTCTCTAGCTCTAGCGTTTCGAGCGCGTCTTTACTGAACACACGGAACCCACTGTGTGCATCGCTCACACCGGCCCCATAGAACGTGTTCAGGAACCGCGTCAATAGCGGATTTCCGACGTATTTGTGGAGCGGTGGCATCGACCCGTCCCGGATCTCCCCCTCAAGCCGGCTTCCCATACAGATGTCCGCGTCGCCGTTCTGGACCGGTTCGAGGAGCTTCGGAATCATCTCGAAATCGTACGTCGTGTCTGCATCCCCCATCGCAATGTACTCTCCCCGCGCCTTGTCGAACGCGTAGCGATACGCGTACCCGTAGCCAGGTTCGTCAGGTGTCACGACTGTCGCGCCCCGCTCACGTGCTAGCTGCGGTGTCGCGTCGGTCGAGCTGTCGCTTACGATGATCTCAGTCGGTACGCGCAACTCCGAGATCGCTGTCTTGATTCGATCAATACATTCCACGATCCCCCTCTCCTCGTTGAGCGTGGGCATCACGACGCTCAAAACCGGCGTGACTTCGCTCTCCGGCGTGACGAGAAACTCATCTACAGTCGGGGGAGCGATCCCCTGTTGACCCGCTTGATTTGCCTGGTTTGCTTGTATCGTCATTCCAGTACCTCAGCTGTAACTGGTGCGTCTAGTAGCATACACTCTCCACTCCCCTTGATCGGCTCCTGCTTAATACGGCTAGTAAGCCCCATTTATCTGATTTCAATAATCGATTTTTGATAGGTACCGCACGGCTCCCACACAGAGTGTCATGTCAAAGCAGCGTATAATAAAGCTGTCGGGTGGCATAACTCATAATTAATAACAATGATCGGCATGACAACCCCTATTCTCCCCTAATTGTGCACAATTTCTTCGGTTCATAAGCATAGTGTGGAGCGAACGACAGTCGATAAAGCACATTATTCACGTACTAATGTACATTGTGAAGCGGACATCTATCAGACTATTAGACTATGTCTGCCGTGGGTTTCACTTGGAGGTCTTTCAAACAATGGAATCGAGGACAACTACTACTAGACTGATTGGTCTGGGAAAGTCGCGCTACGCCGAGGACCTACTGCGAGAGCGTACGGGACAGTCGTTTCGGGTATCATCCGTGGTCGGTTCACGCGGACCACTGGCGTCAAAAGACGCGCCGGTTGCAGCTATTGGATTCTGTGTGCCTGATCTGCGGATTTGGGACTTCGGACTGACTGCTTCACACCGGTCGGCGAAGGCGGTCCCGAACCTCGCCGCCAACAGCATGTAGGCGCGGCAGTCGGTCCTCCGATGCACTGACCAGCGTTGCGACGCTCAGCCCAAGGACGTAGACAACTCCTAGAAGCATGATAACTGCGATGGCCTTACTGAACCGGAGCGCGCCACGTATCGAGGCCATACGTGTCTGTTTCTGGGATGAGTATAAGCCGTTGGGGTCTGGTTATCAATACTTGTAATTAGATGGGTTCTGTGATCCCGGGCCATAGATTTAAATCGGCTCGTGTGCTATGATATGACATGGCTACAGACCAGTCCGAGGGGGCCAGCCTGCGCGTGCCACCGCTGGAGAATACGGCGTTTTTCTCCATCGAGGACGATGACGGCTACGTCCGTATAGAACAGTCGCTGGGAAACCAGGTCCTGTACACGCCCACAGAAGCGCGTGACATCGCCGAGGCTATTCTCGATGCTGTCGACGAGGCTGTCGAAGAAGACGATTGAACCGTCCCTGGACGGCGGCCCTGTTTTGCTGGAAGGCGAGATGGTTTGAACGAGGCCGGTCCAGCCTCAGGTATGACAGATGCAAGCCACCGGGCAGCGGTTGCCGAGCGAGCGGCCCGCGCCGGCGGTGTCGTGGCCCGCGAGCAGTTCCGGGGTGACCTCAGCGTCGAGTCGAAGGCAAACAAGAACGACCTCGTCACGGCGACGGACCGCGACGCTCAGCGGCAGGTCGTCGCCACGATTCGAGCGGAGTTCCCCGGTGACGGGTTCCTCTGTGAGGAAGACCTCTCGACGCTGGCTGGCCCGGAGGCCGACCAAAACGTCGAAGCGGTCGATAGGGTCCCCGACAGCGGTACGGCGTGGGTCATCGACCCGATCGACGGGACCGCGAACTACGTCCGTGGGATGCGCCTGTGGGCAACGAGCGTAAGCGCCGTTGTCGACGGCGAACCGGTCGCATCGGTGACCTATCTGCCCTCGTATGGCGATCTCTACGCCGCCGGCCCCGAAAGCGTGACCCGAGACGGGACCGAACTCACGGTAAGCGGACGGACCGACCCGGAGACGTTCGCCGTGGCTCCGGTGGGCTGGTGGGACCGCGACGACAGGGCTGAGTTCGGCCGGTTGTGCAGCGCTGTCGGCGACCGCTTCGGCGACATCCGGCGCCTGGGTTCGTTCCAGGCCACGCTGGCACACGTGGCCGACGGGGCGCTCGAAGGACTCGTTTGCACGCGCCCGATGGCTCCCTGGGACACGCTCGCTGGTGTCCAGATGGTCCGACAGGCTGGCGGCACGGTCACTGACCTCGATGGCGAGCCCTGGACCCACGACAGCGATTCCGTCGTCGCCTCCAACGGCGAGGCACACGAGACCTTCGTGGCGGCCGGAAACGAAGCGCTCACGCAGGACTGAGCTCATTTTCGCCTCGCATGGCACCGCCGTCTGAGGCACGGGTATTCCACCCTACGCACACGCGACCGGAACGCTAAAACCGCCTGCCACCGGTCACTCGCCCATGGAAACGTTCGAGCGAGCCGTCGATGACTTCGGGCCCGGCCAGCTCTGGGTGGGCTCTCTCGTCGCTGTCATTCTCGTCGCGGTCGGCGCCGTTACGGCCGCTCCACAGGCCGTCTGGGACCGGTTCCTCTGGCAGTACTTCTGGGGGCCGGTGTACGCGGACGCCAAGTCGGCCAGCTGTGCCGAGATGACTGCATCCGGGCCACAACCGCTGTACGATGGCTGTGCGGCGGCCATCCAGGAGGGGCGGCTCATCGCTGAACCAGGATACACTCTCGTCTCCGAGATCGGCTACATGCTGATTCTGGTGTACATGCTCGTCGGTGTCTACTTCCTCCTCGAGCGACTGGACATCGCCGAAGACCCGAAACTCTACTTCGCGTTCGTGCCGTTCATGCTGCTCGGCGGCGCGTTGCGGACCGTCGAGGACGCGACCGACCGCGCGGTAGATGCCGGCGTCACACCCATCGTCGAGTACCCGTTGAGTTCACTCATCATCAGTCCCGTCATTTACGGTACGGTGTTCTTGCTGACGCTGCTCGTCCTCGTCGTCTGCGTGGACCTCGAACAGCGCGGCGTCGTCGACAGCTACTACCGGACGACCGGCGCTGTCGGTGGCGTCCTCGTCGCCGTGACGCTCCTGTATCTCACAGTTGTCGCGCTCACACGCGAGTACGCGACGCTGTACCCGTCGGTCCTCATCACCACTGTCGCGCTGGCGTCGGCGCTGTCGTACGGCCTCTACTGGGCCTTTGAAACTTACCGACCGGCGATGAACGACGGCACCGGGTATATCGGCCTGCTGGTCATCTGGGGCCACGCCATCGACGGTGTTGCGAACGTTGTGCTGGCCGACTGGCTCGACGCGCTCAGCGTCCCGCTGACGTACTACCCGAAACACCCGGCCAACGAGTTCATCATCGCAGCCACCGAGGCGCTCCAGCCGGCCGGCATCTCAGCCGCTATCGGCACGTCTTGGCCGTTCTTGGTCGTCAAGCTCGCTGTCGCCTCGCTGGTCGTCTCGCTGTTCAACCAGGAGTTCATCGACGACAGCCCGCGGTACGCGCTCCTGTTACTCATCGCCGTCACTGCTGTCGGCCTCGGACCGGGCACCCGGGATATGTTGCGGGCGACGTTCGGCATCTGAGCGTTCGTTCCCTACGCCGTTCACTTCTACGGGAACGGATGATGACCCCTGTCGAGTCGCGGCTCGAAGCCCAAATCGGCCGGCACGGTTTCGGCCCGCTCGCCGAAGAACGCGTCTCCGAAGAACAGTGGCTGTGCCGAGGGACAGACGACACGGACTGCCTCGAATCCGAGTTGTTCGAGGTCGCGCGTCGTCAGCCGCGCCCCGTAGGGCGTGAGCCCTGCATCAGCCGCCCGCTCACACAGCGCCTCTAGCTCTGCCTCGCCGGAGAGGGCCGCGTCGGGGCCGAGCGAGTCCAGCGGGACCGTCGTCTCGGTGGCCGTCAGGTCGGCCGCCTCGCCGGGCGATTCGGCGTACCGCCCGATAGCACCCTGTGCGTCCATGGCCGCCTCGGGACCCATGCTGTCGAGTTCCATCCAGTTCTGGAGCGCCTCCTCCAGCGCGCCGACGGCGGCCGCACCGGGGTCCAGGCCCGCATCGGTGCCGAGCGCGAAACGGGGCCACTCGTCCCGTTCTAGTGCGACAGTGATGACCGGCACGTCCACGTCCTGTGTCAGTAACAGCGCCGTCACGTCGAGCCCCTCGGACGTTGCGCGCCGTCGGAGCGTCTCGTACCGCTCGTGGTCGTCGATAGCGACTCGGAGCGGCTCGAACGTCGAGTACCACGACAGCATCGCAGCGTCGCGTTCGATGACCTCGTACAGCCCGGTCAGCAGCGCCTCGGTGACGGAGTTTCCAAGCCCGAGCCCGGTCGTCGTCGCCGGTCTGACGGCGTTCGATGGTGGCGGATAATGGACGGTTTCGGCTGGAAGCGACCGGCGTTCGTCGGTCAGCAGACTTTCGGCCGGGACCCAGGGAAGCGCCGTCGATCTGTCCCACTCGTCCTCCTCTCTGACAAACGCCGCGGGCGCAACGGCGTCCGGAACATCGTCCACTGTCCCGTGCCGCAGGTTCCCTTCTCGGTAGACCCCGGCCGCGTACCGCTCGTAGTTCTCGCCCAGCGCTTTCATGAACGCCGTGTCCCAGTCGATAGCGACACCGGCGGCCTTGGCGGCGGCCGATACGTCGCTGAAACCGGCAGTCTCGGCGAGCGTTGACAGGTAGTACGGAGCCGGGAACGATTCGACCTCACCGACCTCCGTGGCGATTCCGACCCGGTCGTCGAGGCCCAGTTCCGCCCGCGATAGCGCCTCGCCGTCGGGGGCCGTCTGGCGGCCGTCGCTGAGGTTCTGGCTCGTCCTCTCGCCGCAGTCACAGCCCGGGACGGGGAGGAATCGTCGCTGCGTGTGCGGCAGTTCCGTGACAGTCCCGAAGAGGGCCCCATCGCCGTTGAGAAACTGGGTTACCAGTCGGCCGGCCAGCGCTCCCGCAAATCGTTGGGTGGCCGCCGGTGGGGCCTCCGCGAGCGCCTCGGTGTCGTCGACTGTAGCCCCGACCCGAGTCCGCAGACAGGCAAAACAGCCCGTTTCCGGGCCGAAGCCGCTGATCGCCGCGTCGGTTACCGGGACGCCGCCGACGCCGCCCAGTTCGACGGCGACCCACGGGGTGCCATCGTCTTTCGCCCGCTCGTTCCACGTCGAAAACGTCTCCGAACCGACGGTATCGACGACGATGGTGAGGTCGCCACTGCTGTCCGCCGGTGTCGACGGCTGTGCTACTGAGACATCGATATCAGCGAGAAACGCGGTAAGTGCGTCGACGGCCGGTCCACGCCCGACGACTTCGACAGTTTGCATGCCGAAGCCCTCGTGGTGAAGCGGGAAAAACCTACGCGGCGAGAATAGACTGGGCCACGGAGGCCAGCTCGTCCGGGTCGGCGTCCCTGAGCCGCTCATCGCCGAGCATCAGGCGGAGTCGCGGTCGACCCACGTCTATCGGGACCTTCTCGGTGTCGATGAGGTTCATGTCTTCGAGTTTCGTCTTCGTCCGCGAGAACGTCGCCTTGCTCGCCAGCCCGACGTCCTCGCCCCACTTGCTGATGTCGTACAGCAGTTCGCCGTTCCGTGCGGCCACGAGCAGGCTGATGGTGACCTCGTCGAGGCCGTCGCCGTCGCCGCGGGCCGTCGACAGCGAGTTCAGAACGTCGTTGAAGTCCGACGCGGTTTCCGGGCCGATGTCGGCTTCCAGCGTGCTCTGGACGCGATTGAGCGGCGGCGTCCGAAGCGAGTACTCGTCGGCGTCCGCCCAGGCTGAGTCGTAGTAGTCGTAGGCGTTGTCGACGAACTCCGCGTCATCGGTCCCGAGGCCGCCGACCGTGTCGCTGATCGTGACGAGCGCGTACACCGTATCGACGGTCACCGCGACCGAGTGGTTCGGCACGTCGTCGAGCAGCCGCATCGTGAGCCGCTCTTCGTCGATGAGATCGGCGGCAGTGCTCGCAACGAGGAAGTCGTCCATGACGTCTTTCAATGCGCGCTCGTCGGCCAGCAGACGAACTTCCGGGGCGTCCGAGTCTGCATCCAGTGTCGATACAAGTTCCGAGATGCTCCGCCGCGACGGGTTCACGACGTACACCGGCTCGTCAGTTGCGCCAAACACCGTGGTCAACATAGAACCGACGTCGTCCTGTAGGAGATTTTCAGTCATTGTCCGATGGCAGTATATAGTGTATTATTATATTTAATTTTACCGACCAAGTCGTGTTGATTTCGCCAACAATCAGACAACACCCAGTGGCGAGAAGCGATAAAATATTGACTTCTCCTCCTAAGCAGAAGCCGTTCCTCTCACGGACTGAACCACCTGTTCTGCGCGTCAGCGTTGCGGTAAGGCGGTCGAATCAGTGGCCGGTGTGACTGTCTCTCAGTCGGGCGACTTCGTGACTGAGATCACAGTATCAAATCTGCACCTGGGTACGCAAGGGGTCCTTGCAGTGTCGTATCTCAGCGACCATTCGGTTACTATGCTCAGAAGCGAGCGGTTGCCGTCCCGGGCCCCACCAAGGAACGTGACAGTTGCGGGTCCATCAGAAATCTGTTCGGAGGCGCGCGGCCAGGTCGTCGGACCAGTGGAACTCCCCCTCGTAGATGACTGGCAGCGAAGTCTGGCCCAGGGCGTCGGCCAGCTCCACTGCGCTGAGCGAGTGACTCGTCTGTTCGCCGTTCAGTGCCGCGCTGTCGTCGAACGGCAGCCGGTAACTCTCGCCGGGTCGCTCCGGGGCGACGACCGTACACTGTACGTCGAACCCCGCCTCTGTCTCCGAGAGCCAGACAGCCGCCGGCTGTGCGGGACTGGGAACGATTGAATAGGTCCCGTCGCCGACAACCGCGTAGTCCTTGCACATCATTATCCGGCGACGGGCGAGTTCCAGGGCTCGCTGGATGCTGAAGCCGTTGCTGAGCAGGCGCGCGAAGGCCGTCCCGACCAGCGCGGCGTGTTTGTCCAACACGTCGGTCAGCGTCACCGCGCCGGCGACCGCGCCCTGTTTGACCAGTTCCAGCCCCTCGTCGTAAGAGCCACAGGCGTTCAGGAAGAACGTCTGGGTTCGGGCCTCCGACAGCGACGACAGCGCCAGATTGCCGTCGGGACAGCGCAGGCCCTCGTCGTCGCAGTGGCCGATGAAGTGAACGAAGTCCGTCGGCTTTTGGAACACGTCGGCCAGTTCGTTCACCGACAGCAGTTCGCTGACCTGAACGTCCATCGGGAGGTCCGCTGCCCTGTATATCTCCGTGACTTCCGTGTGTTCATCTGCCATCTCCTCGTCGTTGAGGACGACTGCGACCCGCTGACTATCGGTTTCGCGGTTCTGACACCGGTAGCGATTCACATACGCTTCCGGCGGTGTTTTACAGGCGTCAATCGGGTTGCCCGGCGCGAGCCAGGCGTGCAGTTGGCCTTCGCGCAAGTTCGGCTCGATGACCGGGGGACGCTCGGCCGACCCGCGGCTCAGATACGAATCCGTCAACGTCCTGTCGAGGAGTTCGTCCCGGTCGAGCCGGCTGCTGTCTGGCAGGTAGATGAGGCTGAGCCGGTCGAGAAGAAAGGGCAGGCAGCGGACCCGCTCCGGTGCCGGCGAGACGTACGTCGAAAGGGGCCACTCCGGCAGAATCGAGTTCACAGCCTCGTCGGAGACCTCGACGTACCGTTCGAGGCGTCCGGCCGGCGACAGCGCGCGGAGCGCGTCCGGATCCAGCGAGAGCGCCGACGTGATGCGGCTCCCGCTCTCGGCCGGGTCGACGTGTCTGACCTGACAGTCGAGGTAGAACACCTTCCGGAGCAGCGCCGCGACGCCGTCCTGTAGCGACGGCCACGCGTCGAAGGAGAGGTGTACCGACGTGCCATCCGCGGTCAACAGTGCGTCATCCCGCGACTCGATGACCACTTCGGCCCCGAGATAGTACGCCAGCGGTGCGCTGACGAGCAGTTCCGCCTCGCACTCTGGGACACGGAGCGTGATGCCAGTTTCAGGGCGGTTCTGCCGAACCGTTTCGGGGATGCGGGTCGTCTCGCCGGTCGTGACTATCGGCGGATGGCTGCGGAGTTCCGGGTGCGAACGGGACGGCTGCATCGTGTGATGTGCGCCGCTCAGGTGCGTGATCGCCGTTGCGAGCCCCGCGGGCGTTGCCGGGATCTGCAGATGCGGCCGCTCCGCGTTCGTCTCCCAGACGAACCCGACTGTAACACTCGTCGGCTCTCCGAAGGCAAGGACAGAGGTAATGCCGGCCGAATGGAGCGACGCCGGGCCGTCGAAGCGGACGTGAATCCGAATGTCGTCGACGACACCGAGCGGCGATTCCCGGTCGCTACCGGCAGCCCGGGCCTGCATCGTCAGCAGATACGTTCCCTCCTGTAGCGTCGTCGGTGAGTCAACCGTCTCGGTGTCAGCGTCAGTGTCAACTCGGGTTACCCTGGCATCCACCGACGGTAGCGCTAACTCGGTGACACTCCCCCGGTAACAGTCGTCGACACGCTGTGGTAACTGTTCGCCGTCCGTGACTTCTCGACCGTGTAATTGGCGCACCAGCGCGGTCGGGTCGACCGTTTCCCCGTCCCAGTCCAGCGTCTCATTGCTGTCCCGGCCCACCCGCTCGCCTGTCACCCCCCAGGTGACCATGCGTGAGGATGTGGACCGTCATCCAATATATACGTACGGGTGTTAGAGCCTACCGTACTCGCGGCAGCGGACATGACGTGCCAGCTACTCACACGCGTGGGCCCAAAGGGTAGATTATTGTCGTGCCGGTCCCGACTCGGATACATGAGCTACGAAACCGTGCGGGAAACGGACCCGGCAGTCGCAGACGCCTTGGAGGGCGAACGAGGCCGGCAGAACGACACGCTGGCGATGATCGCCAGCGAGAACCACGTCAGCGAAGCCGTGATGGAAGCCCAGAGCTCCGAGTTGACGAACAAGTACGCCGAGGGCTACCCCGGCGAGCGCTACTACGGCGGCTGCGAGTACGCCGACGACGTCGAGGAGCTCGCTATCGACCGCGCGAAAGAACTGTGGGGTGCGGACCACGTCAATATCCAGCCACACTCTGGTTCCCAGGCCAACATGGGCGTCTATCTCGGCGTCCTCGAACCCGGCGACAAGATTCTCTCGCTGGACCTGACCCACGGCGGCCACCTCTCGCACGGTCACCCGGCGAACTTCGCCGGCCAGGTGTACGAGGTCGAACAGTACAAAGTCGACGAGGAGACCGGCTATATCGACTACGAGGGCCTCCACGACCACGCAGAGGAGTTCGACCCGGACATCATCGTCTCGGGGTATTCGGCGTACCCCCGCGAGGTCGACTTCGAGCGGATTCAGGAAGCCGCCGACGCGGTCGACGCCTACCACCTCGCGGACATCGCCCACATCACGGGGCTGGTGGCGGCGGGTGTTCACGAGTCTCCCGTCGGCGTCGCCGACTTCGTCACTGGATCGACGCACAAGACCATCCGCGCCGGCCGCGGTGGCATCATCATGTGCGACGAGGAGTACGCCGACGACATCGACAACGCCGTCTTCCCCGGCACCCAGGGCGGCCCGCTGATGCACAATGTCGCCGGCAAGGCCGTCGGCTTCGGTGAGGCGCTGGCCCCCGAGTTCGAGCAGTACGCCCAGCAGACCGTCGACAACGCCGTCGCCCTCGGTGACCGCCTCAAGGAGCACGGCCTGGACCTCGTCTCCGGCGGCACGGACAACCACCTCGTGCTCATCGACCTCCGGCCGTCCCATCCCGACACCACGGGCAAGGAGGTCGAGGAAGCGCTGGAAGAGGCCGGCATCGTCCTCAACGCCAACACTGTCCCCGGTGAGACCCGCTCGGCGTTCAACCCCTCGGGCATCCGCGCCGGCACGCCCGGGCTCACCACCCGTGGCTTTGACCAGGACGCCTGCCGCGAAGTTGCAGACCTGATCTACAACGTGGTCGATGCCCCGCACGACGACGATGTCGTCGCGGAGGTCAGCGACCGCGTGGACGAACTGACTGACGAGTACACGCTGTACGAGTAGTCGTCCCTTCCCCCGTCCACTCCCCCGATGCGGACTTTCGTGTCGAGTACTGTTCGCGACCTTTTGCTCTGACCGCCGAAAAGATATAACCGGTGAGGGAGTCTAACTGGTCATATGAGTATCACACACGACGAAGACATCTTGGGTGGCGAACCGAGGGTCGACGGGACGAGAGTCGGTGTTCGCCACGTTGCGACGCGTGCAATCGAAAGTGGTCTGAGTCCCGCTCACGTCGCTGACCAGCTCGATATCTCTCTTTCAGAAGTGTATGAGGCACTTTCGTACTACTACGCACATATCGAGGAGATGCGCGAATTCGAACGAGCTAACGAGGATGCGTTCGAGCAGGTGCGGGAGTCGTCACTGAAGCCAAAAGAACCAGTCCAGTGACGGACACGAGGATTCTTCTCGACGAGCACGTCGGTCGAGTCTTCGAGCGGTTGCTTCGTGAGCGTGGTTACGGAGAGTCGAGGAGAAAGCCCCGTGCTTTAGCGCGGGGATGAATCCGACACTACCTTTCACGAACCATCGTCGATGGCACGGCCTGATATTCCAATAATTTCTTAAGATAGTGTCTTTGATTACAACTGTAATGGTCACGGTGGCTGTCACCGCGAAGTTCCATAATCCATCCCTCTCACGGCGCAAGGAGTGGCAACACGCCGCCCAACTCTACCGTGACACCAAGCAGTTCTGTATCGACGGATGGGAAGATGGTGACTTCGATAAATCCGTGACCACAGCCAGCATCGACAACAACCTCTACTCGGCCATCCAGAACCAAGCCATCCGAGAGGCCAAATCCGACCACAGCAAGGACAGAGGGGTTCGCTACCGAGAGAGCCAACCATTCGCCGTCAACAACCAGAACTGGGAAATCGACACAACCGAGAACGGCACGGTTGTCGTCGGCTTCCCGTGTGTCTCCCAATGGTGGTACACGCCTATCGACGTGTACGAAGATATTGCTGACCCCGTAGACCGTCTCGTCGAAGGTGACGCCAAGAAGACCCGTCTACAGGTCTATCGTCGCGGAGACGACTGGTACTGTACGTTCAACATCGAGTACGACGCCGACACTTCGGGTGAGACACCCATCGGTGTCGATATTGGTGAACGCCACATCCTTGCTGTGACAGCCTACGGCGAAGACGAGTCGATGCTTATCTCTGGTGGTGAGGCGAAGTACGTTCGACGCAAATATCGTTCCCTACGCGAGTCGCTTTCGGAAGCGGGTGCGCTTCGCGCACGCAACCGTGTGGGTGACAAAGAACAGCGCCGAATCACAGACTTGAATCACAAACTCTCCCGTCGCCTCATCACGTTCGCGGAACAGTTCGAGAACCCCATCATTCGGATGGAAGACCTCGTAGGCATCCGCCAGAACAGTTCGTGGTCGGGCATCCACTCGTGGCATTTCCACCAACTCCAACAGTTCATCACGTACAAGGCCGAACGCGCTGGTATCCCCGTCGAGAAGGTTGACGCCACCCACACGAGCCAACGGTGTTCGGCGTGTGGGTCGATGGGAACCCGTGATGGCGACCACTTTTCGTGTTCGGAGTGCGGTCGTGGACGCCACGCCGACCTGAACGCTTCAGAGAATATCGCACAACGGGAGGGTGAACCATGCACGGCGTAACAGTCCGGCTGACGCGAACCGTGCTACCTCGCTGGGTGAATAGCCAGCCGTCGTTGACGCCTGCTGTATGCAGGGAGGAAGGCCCCATTGACAGGGCTATACACGCTGGAAAGCACGTCCTTGGTCACAACTGGACGGCGACCTCCGACGTTCCACGCGAAAGCGTACTTGAGAATCGAGGAAACGCGCAACCTGAATATCCCCTTCGGGGAATCCTCGCGCTTTAGCGCGCGGAGGATGTCAAGATGTCGAACAAGCAAAAGATCGGTTCGGGGAATACACGACTGACGCTGAACTACTGGAGTGGTGTGGTGAGCACAGTACTGTCCTTTTGACGAACAACGCGAAAGACTTCGAATCGTTGAGCCAGGAATACGACCACGCAGGGCTCCTCCTCTACTACGAACAGACGCTCCCGGATACCGACCCGGAAGGACTAGCTCGGACTGTCGACGAAGTATTCAATCAGTACGAGATGGCCGGCATCGAAAATGAGCTGGTCGACTTGGGCGAGTGGTACGAGTGGCTCCACGAGTAGATGGCAGAGGTTGCGTTGAGGTCTGACGCCGTCCAGAGCGACTACAGCTGGTGCTACCTTTCCTGCCATTCCTAACGGGATTTTTACCCTGGCCAGCCGACACATCCGGTATGCCCTGCACGACCCGACGCCGGATGCTCTATGCGCTGGGTGCCTCCCTGTCGACACTCGGTGGCTGTACGCAGTTCGAGGTCGAGTCAGGGGAAGAAACCGGGCAAAGCGAGGGCGGCGCGAGCGAGCCGACAGCAGCTGCCACGGCGTCAGATGACGCCACAACCGCGACAGACCAGGGGTCGACTACGGTACAGACGGGGACAGCCACAGAAGCAGTACTCGACCTCCGAGAGGCCAACGTCGTCGGCGTCGAGATCGCAGGCGAGGGCAGCGGCGACTACCGTTTCGACGTAACGCTCTATCATGACGACGACGGCGAGGACGGTTACGCGAACTGGTGGCAGGTCGAGACGCCCGATGGCGACCGGCTCGGTCGCCGTGACCTCCTGCACGCCCATTCGACGGCCCCGTTCACCCGGTCGGAGACGATCCCGGTTCCCGACGACGCGGCCTGCGTTGTGGTCCGGGGCCACGACCAGACCCACGGGTACGGCGGGCAAGCGATGGCCGTGGCCGTGCCGGGCGGCACGACACGGACCATCCAGCAAGGGTCGGAGCGACAGCCAGTCGCCGCGTCGGACTGCCCCTGAATGAGAGCGTGCCAGCCTACCGTGGCTGGCCGAAATCCGGGACGTTCATACCGTCCCGCGCCGCCGGTGTAGGTAATGACAGAGATTATCGACGGCAACGCCGTCGCCCAGTCGATTCGGGACGACCTGGTCGCGTCTATCGACCGCCTCGCCGACGCGGGCGAGCGCCCGTCGCTGGCGACGGTCCTGATGTCCGAGGACCCCGCCAGCGAGACCTACGTCTCGATGAAACAGGACGACTGCGAGGAGGTCGGTATCGAGGCCATCGACATCGACATCGACCCCGACGCGGACGCCGCCGAGTTGTACGACACCATCGAGGACCTCAACGCCGACGACGACGTCAACGGCATCCTGGTCCAGATGCCCGTCCCCGACCACGTAGAGGACAGGTCCGTCCTCCGAGCCATCGACCCGATGAAGGACGTCGACGGCTTCCACCCGGAGAACGTCGGCCGGCTCGTGGCCGGTGACGCCCGCTACAAGCCCTGCACGCCCCACGGCATCCAGAAGCTCATCGAGAGCGCCGGCGTGGATACCGAGGGCAAGGACGCCGTCGTCGTCGGCCGGTCGGACATCGTCGGCAAGCCGATGGCGAACCTGTTCATCCAGAAGGCACCGGGCGGCAACGCGACGACGACGGTGTGTCACTCCCGCACCGAGAACCTCGCAGAGCGGACCCGGAACGCCGACATCCTCGTCGCCGCGGCCGGCGTCCCCGAGATGATCGACGGCGACATGATCGGGGAGGGCGCGACGGTCATCGACGTGGGCATCAACCGCGTCGACGCTGACACCGAGAAGGGCTACGAACTCGTCGGCGACGTGGAGTACGAGAGCGCGAAGGAGGTCGCGGGCGCGATCACGCCGGTCCCCGGCGGCGTCGGCCCGATGACCCGCGCAATGCTCCTGTACAACACGGTGAAAGCGACGGGCCTCCAGCACGACATCGACGTCGACCTGCCCTGAATGCCGTCGCTTGCGGCCTTCGAGGATCGTGACGTGCTCACGCGCCGGGTGACCCGCGAGACCGGCAGAGCGGGCGTAGAGGGAGTCCGCGCCCGCGCCGACCGCGGTCTCCACTGGGCGGTGGGCGCGCTCGTCACCGACCCCGACGACCGCGCGCTGTTCGTCTACGAGGACGACACGTGGAAGCTTCCGGGCGGCGGCGTCGAGGCCGGCGAGACGCGCCAGGAGGCGGTGCGCCGCGAGGTGCGTGAGGAAACCGGCGTCGAGAGTACCATCGATGAACTGGCCGCTGTCACCGAGGTCACAGTGACCGACGGCGACCGCGAGGCAACGTTCTTCTTCGGGACCTATCGTGGGACGGCCGACTCGACGACGCTCGCGTCAGACCCCGGACTCGACGGCGAATCGATAGAGACCGTCGCGTGGCGAGACTCGGTTCCGGGAAACTGTCTGGACGAGACGCTTGTTCGGCGGCTCCGATAGGGAGTTAGACGGAATCGTCCTCGATCCCGGCAAGCCAGTTTTCGGCTCTGACGAAGGCGCTCTCATCGCCGGTGATGTACGAGCCAAGGTCCCGCGCCGCGTGGACGAGACGGTTGGCGTCCGCGGGGTCGACATCGCCGTCCAGGGCCTCGACCCGCTTTCGATGGTCGCGAATCCGTCCGGAGAGCTGCCGCGCAGTAGGTTCCGGATCGGCGTCCAGATACGTCCGTACGTCCCGCTGATAGCTGTCGACGGCGGCCGCCATCGCCAGGCCGTACGGCACTCGAAGCGCCGACGGGACCTCTTCGACAGCCGGCCGGTCGCCGTCGTCAGCCCCGCCAAGCAGTTCGTAGAAGTACCGCTCCGCCGGGTCGCCGCTGCGCAGCTCCCGGGAGAGGTGTGCACCGACGTGCTGGAGTTCGACCGCAGCGACGAACGTCGGATCAAGCGAGCGAAGTTCGCCCGCGTCGATGAATCCCCGCTTTCGCGTATACTCCCGGCAACGATCCGCAGCCGCGTCAGCGATCTCCCGAGTCGAATCCGCGTCGATCCGGCTCCGGACCGGTGTCAGGTCGAGCGTGGCCGGTGCGTCGGTGTGTTCGGTGTGCTCGTCGATGCCGACGCTGTGGACGCTGCCACAGTCCGGACAGGCGATGCTCCCCGTCTCGTAGTACCGCCATCGCGTGCCACAGTCCTGGCACTCGCGTTCCCCGCGGACTTTCATACGTGATGCTGAGAGGCCAGCCCTCAAGATTGTTCCGCGAGGGCTGTCTATGTCAGTGTATGCGCTCGGAAGACGAGATCCGCGAGCAGTACGAGTTCCTTGCCGAACAGCTAGACGACGAGGAGATGAACCACGAGCGGATCCGGATGATGTTCACCCACTACAAGCGGGCACTCGGGTGGGTGCTTGAGGAGGAACACATCTAGGTTAGTTACAACTTACATCCGCTTCTAATCCGATAACTAACATCTGCTGGACGGGGCCGGTACTTTTAAGTTATTCTGCCCCATTCGACCAAGTGACGCTTCGCTTGGAGGGCCGAAGCGTCAGCGGGGACCAATTCAGGGCGGCAAGCGGTCGCGTTTTTCGCGACCGCTTTCCACTTACTTCGCTGCAAACGACCTGATACGAGCGATTTCTGCATCTCTAAAAAGTGACTACTGGCCGAGACGACTCACTCGATAGACAACTCTGTGTCCGTCGCGTTCTCGGGCCACTCCAGTTCGACTTCAATGCTGAGCTCGCCGTCGCCACCCTCCGGCCCCTCGCGCTCGGCTTTCACCTCGAATTCGACCTGAGATGGCGGTGCGAACGTGGCTTCCTGCTCTCCTGCGCTGAGTGTGATCTCAGACCCTTCCTCCAGTGAGTCGGCCATCGTTCTGAGATATGCCGCGACAGCACTGCGGTCGAGTACTTGCTCGTTTTCGAACAAGACTGTTTCTACCATACCACCTGTAGGCTGTACTGACAAATAATACTGTTGCCATCAGTTTCCGAAGAATGATGATATACTGACTGTATTTACCATATGGACAAACAGTAGACAGAGGCGCTAAATACGGAAAATTCGACACCCCAATCGACCGAAACCACTCCAAATTCTCTGGGCCGATATATTTAACAGTATAGATACTAAATCATTACATAGGTGAATCGATGCACGACTTGACAGGATTCCAGCGTGATCTTCTCTACGTGATCGCTGGCAGGGAGGAACCCCACGGCTTAGCTATCAAGGAGGAACTCGAAGCGTACTACGAGAAGGAGATCCATCACGGTCGTCTCTACCCGAACCTCGATACCCTGGTCGACAAGGGATTGGTCGAGAAGGGCCAACGCGACCGCCGGACCAACTTCTACACGCTCACGCGTCGCGGTCGACGCGAGATCGACGCCCGCCGTGAGTGGGAAGATCAGTACGTCGACCTATAACAACGTCGCAGCGCCGCTTGTGCCGAGGCCGTCGTTTCGCCGGTAGCGTCGAGTCTGTGACCCGACAGGTACCTGCTGTCGCGACCCCCTATCACTTTAGCCACTGCCTGCCGTATCACATCTGTGCCACCTCTTTTGCAACTATCCCCGGAGCCGATTCAGACGACCGTGTTTCGAATCCTGCTTGCGGGGGCGCTCGGGATGTTTCTCGGGCTAGAGCGGGAGTGGTCACAGAAGTCGGCCGGTATTCGGACGTTCGCACTGATTAGCCTGCTCGCTGCGGTGTTCACGCTGGTCGAGAGCCAGGCACTGCTCGTCGTGGGAGGCGTGCTGGTCATCGTGCAAGGGATTTTGCTCGCAGTGCAGGGGCTCCTCGGCGAGGCGGAAGCCGATGGGCTGTCACTGACCACATCCGTGTCGATGCTCGTCGCCTACGGCATCGGGGCGCTGGTCGCACAGGGGTTCATCCTCGAAGGCGTCTCAGTCGCCGTCTTCTCGTCGCTGCTGCTGGTGCTCAAGCGGGAGCTCCACTCCCTGGCGTGGGGGCTCTCCCGCGAGGAACTGCGCTCGGCGACGGAGTTCGCCATCCTCGCTTTCGTCATCTACCCCTTGCTCCCATCAGAACCGGTCGAGATACCTGGGGGACTGCTGGACATCGCCGTGGAGTTGCGGGTCATCTGGCTGATGGTGGTGTTCGTCGCCGGCATCGGCATCGTCAACTACGCTATCGTCCAGACCTACGGCGGCCGTGGCATCGCCGTCACCGGCTTTTTCGGCGGCCTGGCGTCGTCGACGGCGGTGGTCGGCACGATGCTTGACCACGTCCGACAGCAGCCGGACGCGACCTCGTACGCGGTAGCTGCGATTCTGCTCGCCGACGCGGCGATGGCGCTCCGGAACCTCCTCATTACCGTGTTCTTCACCATCGAACGGGGCGTCCTGGTCGAGGCGATCCTCCCGCTGGGAGCCGTCATCGTCGGCAGTGTCGCCGTCGCCGCGTACACCGCCGACTGGTCAGAAACAGTTGAGATGGGGCTTGAAAGCCCGTTCTCGCTACGGAACGCGCTGGCGTTTGGCGGTGTGTTCCTGTTAGTCGTCGTCGGCGGCGGGTTCGCGGAAACGCAGTTCGGGACCGCGGGGCTCTACATCACGTCGGCACTCAGCGGCCTGGTTTCCAGTGCTGGGGCGACGACCTCGGCCGTGTTGCTGTACCGCGGCGGCGCTATCGACGGGCCGACGGCGATGTTCGCCATTCTGACCGCGACGGCTGCCAGCATCATGGTCAAAGCTGCACTGACTGCCCCAGGACCGAACCGCGCTTTCGCCACGCGCGTCGCGTTCTGGAGTTCGGTGGTCCTGGGTGTCGCAACGGTGCTGGCGCTCGGACTCTTCGTTTAAAACTGGTAGCGCCGGTCGTCCTTGTCCTGTTGCTGTGGGAAGTCGTTCCCGGTCATCTGATCGAAGGTCATCCCCGAGAGATACTCGTCGTACGTGCAGTCGTAGCTCGACCGGAGGTGGAAATCCAGCGTCCCGCGGTCGACGGTCGACTGGAACAGCATGTGAACCGCGCGCCTGACGAGTTCGTCCGGGTCATCCGGGTCGAGTGCGACAGACAGCATCGCGAGTTCGTTGCGCGTCTCGCGGTCGATAGATAGCTCGAAGTCGTCGTCGAAGTCACCGTACGCCGCTTCGATATCCTCTTGTAGGTCGTCGAGGCTCATACGAAGGGGGACGATGAGCGCGAGGAAACCCCTTACGACTCGTCTGGGACCGTACCCCGAAACGCAGGTGTCGACGATTATAACATATGATAAATTATATCATGGACTAAACATAACGACGGGTAGCAGTCGACTACTGACGGAATCAGATCAGATAATGACAGGTGGTGGGGACGATAACGCAGCGTCCAGTCGGCGCGATGGGGTGACAGCGCGACTCCACGCGGTCGTACCGGGCGTGTTCGCGCGAAGCTACACGGCGAAGTTCGCTGTCGCGCTGGCAGTGATCGTCGTCGTACTCGCAGCTGTCGGCTTCGTCAGCTATCTGCAGATACAGGAACGAGTCGTCAGCGACGCGGCGACCGACCTCGAAACGACGGCCACGCATCGCGCCGGCAGTATCGAGCAGTGGCGGACGACCACCGAGACGGAGGCCGTCGCTGTCGCGGCCGCAGGGGTCTACGACACCGGGACGCCCGCGGATATCAGACAGTACCTCGCCACCGTTGCCACGGCAGAGTCGTCACAGATCCGGTCGCTCCACTACGTCTCCACTGTCGACGACTCACAGACAGTTGTCGCTAGCACTGAGACGAACACGGAAGGACGGTCCCCGTGGGCAGTCGAATCCGCGTGGGAGTCACCAGTTACGGCGGCGATGGACGGTCCCACCGACACTGAGACAGTGGTGCGCTCAACAGTTTACGCGGACGGTGACGGTCACTCGATGGCGTTCGTGACTCCCGTGACCGATGGCGATGGGGCCCTGATTCTCGTTGCCAGGGTCCCGACCGACCAGTTTCACGACGGGCGCGACGGGTTCGAGACGCAACTGCTCACCGGGGACGGGGACCCGCTTATCGACGGCCAGGACGGGTCCCCGCCCATCAGTCAGGACGGCCTCCGGGCCGCGACCGCGGGCCGGACGACGACTATCGAAACGGGGGGAAGCGTCGCGGCGTACACGCCCGTCAACGGTACGTCGTGGGTGGTCATGACGAGCGCAGAGCGACAGTCACTGTACGGGACGAGTCGGCTCGTCCGCTGGGGCTTCCTCGCCGTCGTCGGGACGGCAGTCGTCTCCCTGGTCGTCGCGGGATACCTCTTCGGGCGGCACACGATTCGGCCCTTGATACAGCTTCGCGACCGGGCGCAGGCGATGGAGCGGGGGGACCTCGGCGTTGACATCTCGACAGCCCGGCAGGACGAAATCGGGAGACTGTACGCCGCTTTCGGGAACATGCGGGATACGCTCCGGAGCCAGATCCGACAGGCCCAGGCGGCCCGTGAGGAAGCCGAGCGGTCGAGCCGCGAACTCGAACGTCAGAACGAGCGGTTGGACGAGTTCGCGTCGACACTGAGCCACGACCTCCGAAACCCGCTTACGGTCGCCCGGGGCCACGTCGAACTGCTTGCGACGCGGCTGTCGGACCCGGGTACGGATTCGACCGACCTCCAGTCACACATCGAGAAACTCGAAGACGCACACGACCGCATCGAGTCGATTATCGACGACGTGCTGACGCTGACGAGAAAGGGCGCAAGCGTCGAGCAGACGGCCCCGGTTCCACTGGAGGGACTCGTCACCGAGGCGTGGGACAACATCGACAACAAAAACGCCAGCATCGAGGTCGCGGGGAGTCGAACCATCGACGCCGACCGGACACGGCTGCTGCGAGCCCTCGAGAACCTGTTTCGCAACGCCCTCGACCACGTCGGCCCGGAGGTGACCGTCACGGTCGGGCTGACGGACCACGGGTTCTACGTCGCTGACGACGGGCCGGGGATTCCGACCGAAGCGGTCGACGATATCTTCGAGTACGGCCACACGACGAGCGAGGACGGAACCGGGCTCGGACTCTCTATCGTCAAGACCATCGCGGAGGCCCACGGCTGGCGGCTGTATATCGACACAACGTACCCCGACGGCGCGATGTTCGTGTTCGCGGACGTGTTCAGCGAGGACGAGCCGGACTGGTACGGGACTGAGTTCGAGTGGGGACGGTCCGAAGCCGACGACTGATACTGTTGGCTGTAACTACTGCAAGATATCCGCCATCCCAGGGCGGCGATTCTTTCCAGACGTGTAGCCGACAGTATGAGCGGCAACGACCGCCACGCACAAATCGGGACAGGGCTAAACAGGGGTATGACTGACCAGTCGACAGCGACGGAGCGCCCGGGAGGCGTGCCCGCGGACCCGTCGGCTGTCCAGGACGCGCTCGTGGAGTGGTACGAGGCGGACCACCGCTCGTACCCGTGGCGGGAGACGACTGACCCCTACGAGATTCTCGTTTCCGAAGTGATGAGCCAGCAGACCCAACTGGACCGGGTCGTCGACGCCTGGGAGGACTTTCTGGACCGCTGGCCGACTGCGGCGGCCCTGGCCGAGGCCGACCGTTCGGATGTCGTGGGCTTCTGGACCAGTCACTCGCTGGGCTACAACAATCGTGCGAAGTACCTCCACGAGGCGGCCGGCCAAGTGGTCGACGACTACGACGGCGAGTGGCCCCGCGACCCGGACGGCCTCAGCGACCTGATGGGGGTCGGTCCCTACACCGCCAACGCTGTCGCCTCCTTCGCGTTCAACAACGGGAACGCCGTCGTCGATACGAACGTCAAGCGCGTCCTGTATCGTGCCTTCGGTGTTCCAGACGACGACTCGGCGTTTGAAGCGGCCGCGAGCGCGCTCATGCCCGAGGGGCAGTCCCGGGTCTGGAACAACGCCGTCATGGAACTGGGCGGGGTCGCCTGCGAAAAGACGCCCGACTGCGACGGCGCACAGTGCCCCTGGCGCGAGTGGTGTTCGGCGTACGAGACGGGCGATTTCACTGCGCCGGACGTCCCGACCCAGCCCGAGTTCGAGGGGAGCCGTCGACAGATGCGCGGCCGCGTCATCTCGGCGCTCAAGGAGTACGACGAACTGCGCCTGGACCAGTTGGGGCCGCGTGTGCGCGTAGACTACGCCCCCCAGGGAGAGTACGGCCGGGAGTGGCTCCGCGGGCTTTTGGACGATCTCGCGGACGACGGCCTAGTCGATGTCGAGGATAGCGACGGCGAGACGGTCGCGCGCCTCCAGCGCTGACCGCCAGTGGCATACACCCTTGAACCCGTGCGGTCAATACGTCCACAATGGCTGGCTTGCTGGGTTCGGTCGCTCTCATCGTCGTCGCAACCGCTGTCATCTGGAAAGGGAGCGCGTACTTCGAGCGGGCCGCAGAACGGCTGAGCAAGTACTACGGGTTACCGGTGGCGGTTCACGGCGCAATCGTCGTCGCCGTCGGGTCGAGCTTTCCCGAAATAAGTTCGGTCGTTATCAGCACCGTCGTCCACGACGAGTTCTCGCTGGGCGTCGGTGCAATCGTCGGGAGCGCGATATTCAATCTGCTCGTGATTCCGGCCCTCGCGGCGCTTTCGAGCGAGGAACTCCGGTCCACGCGTGATATCGTCCACAAGGACGCCCAGTTCTACGTCATCAGCGTCCTCATCCTGTTCATCGTGTTCGCGCTCGGGGCGACGTACGTCCCGGGCGGAACGAACGAGGCGGCTATTCTGACCCCCACGCTCGCCGCCATTCCGCTCGTGACCTACGGCATCTACGTCTTCCTGCATCAGCAGGACGCCAGCGAGCACGTCGCGGACGAAACCCACAGCGTCCGGCCGGGCCGGGAGTGGGGGATGCTCGGGGTCGGACTCGTCATCATCACTGTCGGCGTCGAGGGGATGGTCCAGGGCGCGCTCGCCCTCGGTGTCATCTTCGACACCCCGACGTTCCTCTGGGGATTGACCGTCATCGCTGCCGGCACGAGCCTCCCTGATGCCTTCGTCAGCGTCCGGGCGGCGAAAAACGACGACAGTGTCACGAGTCTGACGAACGTTCTGGGAAGCAATACGTTCAATCTGCTGGTGGCGATTCCGGTCGGCGTCCTCCTGGCAGGGCGGGCGACAATCGACTTTCTCGTGGCGATTCCGACGATGGGGTTTCTGGGGTTCGCAACGCTGGTGTTCATCGTGTTCATCCGGACGGAGCTCGAACTCTCTGACCGCGAAGCGTACACGTTGCTTGGTCTGTACGTGGTGTTCGTCTGCTGGATGGCCCTCGAATCGGTCGGGCTCATCGAGACGGTCAGTGGTATCTGAGACGGATCGCGTTTGCTGACGCTACTCGTCGCCTTCTTCGGGCGATAGCTCGCGGGAATACACGGCCTCGTCGTAGGGATCGCCGCCGATAGTGAGTGTCCGAGTCTTGGTCCGCTCGAAGCCGAGGTTCTCGAAGAACTCCCGGCTCCGGTCGTTCGAGGCCAGGTCGAGCGCCCGGAACTGCTCGACGCCGTGTTCCAAAAAGATGTCTTCGAGCCGGTCGTACAGCGCCGTCCCGACACCCTCCCCGTGGTAGTCCGGGTGGACGTACAGCCGCAGCATCGTCCCCATCGTATGCATGGTGATGCCCTGGGTGAAGCCGATGATTTCGCCGTCCTGTTCGGCGACTAGTAGCGTCGCCTCGATGTCGTCGAGGTCGTTGGCCGGGACGCCGCCGGCCCACCCGTGGAGCGCGCTGCCCAGCGGGTCGGCGTACCAGTCGGATATCGTCTCGTCGATGACGTCGGAATCCAGCGAGTCGTAGGCGTCGTGCCACGCCGCCCGTGCGACCCGGCGGATGCCGTCGGCGTCGGCGTCGAAGGCTCGGCGGATGGTCGTCATGCGTGTCCCGACGACGGACAGACAGATTGTTCCGAGCGGGTGCCACAGTGGGTGGACTGATGCGATAGGCGGCGCAGTACCCGGGGATCTGCCAGATGCTGAGACGTGTCGCGTACCATAGATGCTGTGTCTATCGGTTCGTTTGTGCTATCATGGCTAATATCCTCCCCTGGTGTGTGTGAACTGTTCTCATAATCTATCATGGTTTATCATTAGGTTTATGTAGTTGACACCCATTGGTGGTCTTGTATGAGGACAGTCATCCTCGGTGTCATCGGCTCCGACGCGCACGTCGTTGGGATAACCATTCTGGAACGAGCGTTCGAAGCGGCAGGGTTCAACGTAGTCAACCTCGGTGTCCAGTCGTCCCAGTCGGAGTTCATCGACGCCGCGGATGAACACGACGCCGAAGCGATACTCGTTTCGTCGCTGTACGGCCACGCCGAGCAGGACTGCCAGGGGTTCCAGCAGCAGATCAACGAGGCGGGTCTGGACGTGACGACGTACATCGGCGGCAACCTCGCTGTCGGGCAGGACTCCTTCGAGGAGACGCGCGAGACGTTCAAAGCGCTCGGTTTCGACCGAGTCTTCGATTCGGAGACCGACCCGGAGGAGGCCATCGAGGCGCTGAAGGCCGATCTGGGTCACCGCTCCCGCGAGGAAGCGTCGTCCGAGAAGATTCAGCTCGGCTCCTGAGCCTCGGACTCCTTTTCCAGCCGCTAGCGTAGCGAACATGCGTAATCCGCCAGCCATTCATCGACTGCTGTCGTCGACCACGCGCAGCCCGGGGTGCTTTACGACCAGAACGTGTATGATTCATGATGTCACACATGACCGCTGAGCTGAGTGACGGCACCGAAATCAAGAACATCCACGACGTGGTCGAAGGGTCGAACGGCGTCCACCTGAAGAAGGAGGTCGGCAGCGGCGGGCTCGAACGCGTCGCGTACATCCCGTATCCGAACCTCCTCTACGTCTACCACGACAACTGAGCGTCGGCCAGAGCGAATTCGATGGTCTGACAAGCCGACAGTGGGACCGAGACCAGTGGCAGACCTCGTCTCCCCCATCGATATACCGTCCCCGCTCCATAGAGCCGTCATGTCCGAACCACACGTCGTCGGTGTCGTCGGCAGTCTCAGAGAGCAGAGTTACACCAGGATCGGTATCGAGCGCGCACTCGCCGCTGCCGAGGGGTTGGGGGCGACGACGGAATCGCTAGACCTCCAGGAGTTCGATCTGCCAGTGTTCGACGCCGATCACCGCGAGGCCGGCGACGCCGTCGCGTTCGCCGAAAGAGTCCACGCGGCCGATTCAATTCTACTGGGGACGCCGGTGTATCACGGGTCGTACTCCGGCGTGCTGAAGAACGCACTGGACTACTGTGGCTTCGACGAGTTCGAACACAAGACCGTGGGGTTGCTGGCCGTCGCCGGCGGAGGCTTTCCGATCACTGCGCTCGAACACCTCCGCTCGGTCTGCCGGGCGCTAAACTGCTGGGTCATCCCGCATCAGGCCGCGGTTCCGAACGCGCGCAATCACATCGCCGACGGGCAGATAGTTGACGCCGGTATCGAGGAACGTGTGGCGACACTTGGCGAGGAAGCGGTCCAGTACGCGAACATCGAGCCGGACCCGGCGTGTTTCGAGAGTACGGAGAACGTCGGAGCGGACGATTAGCGGTGAGGTCCGCTGTGCGTGTCCGAGCCGTGAGCGTCCGGTCCGCAGGAGCGGATGATTAGCCGTGAGGACCGCTCTCCGTGTCCGAGCAGTAGGGGGCCGCTGACCGAGAGAAGGAAACGGTCAAACCGACTCGTGCCCAAGTTTCTGGCGTGACTCAGTGGGTCGAGAATCCGACCGGTGGCCGGGACCGCGGGCCAGCCGCGCTGGTGCGTGCGTGGGTCGAAATACTCAGTCGTCCGCGGCGCTTTTTCCGCACCGGCGTCGCGCCGGGTGATCAGGCTCCGGGGCTGGTGTTCGCGGCGACAGTGGTCCTCTTCGAGGAAGTGAGCCGCTACGCCGTCGTCAAGTTAGCCGAGCGGGGGTTCCTGTCTACCGGGCCGTTCGACTACCCCGCTATCGGCGGCTTCTCGCCCGGCGTCGCGGTGCTGGCGCTGTTTGCCATCCTCGTGTTCGTCACGCCGGCAACGGTGCATCTGACAGCGGCGTTGCAGACCCTGCTGTTGCTCCCCGTCGCGTCGGACCGCGGCGGCGTGAGCGAAACCGTCCAGGTGATGTGCTACGCGATGGCCCCCTGTCTGCTTGCGGGCCTGCCCAGCGCAGAGGTCCGTGTGCTCGTCACCGCCTGGGGCGCGGGGCTGTACCTGCTCGGGACTGCTGTCGTCCACAATATCCGGCTCCCGGTGGCTGCAATCGTCGGAGCCGTTCCCGCCGCGATCATCTTCGGCTACGGCTTCCGTGGCTTCCAGGCCATCTCGATGCTGGTTGCCGACTACGGGTTTTAGGGTCTGCCCGCATGCATTTCCGCACGATGCTCAGTATCGACATCGACCAGTTCATGCTGGAACTCAAGGACGGAGCGTTCAAGAGTGTCGGGCCGTCGAACAAGGAAGCGACCATCAAGATGTACGACGTCGAGGGCGTCGACGTTCGCGAGTACGGCGACAAGCGCGTGAAAATCGCCTTCGAAGACGAGCAGGGGAGCGAAATCGAGGTTGCTCTGTTCCCGGAACAGGCGAAAGCGGTCGCTGCAGGCCTCGAACTGCTGGAAGAAGAGAGTGAGATGTTCGACTGAGACAGGAGTTTCGCTCGTCCGGAATTCGACAACCGTTTTAGGCCCGACATGCTTGCACCGTGTAATGGGTTCGTGTATCATCTGCGGCAAATCTGTCGAAGGACGCATCTGTGACCTCCACGAGGAGGACGCCCTGTTCGAGTTCCGCGGCTCTCGTGCCGACCAGCTATCGGTCGACCGCTACTACCGCGGCAGTGTCGACGGCTTCGCCGAGTTCGGCGTCTTCGTCGACATCGGCGACAGCGTAACGGGGCTGCTCCACCGGAGCGAACTGGACCAACGGCTCGACTCCCTCGACTGGGAACCGGGCGATACCGTCTACGTCCAGGTCAAAAACGTACGGGACAACGGCAACGTCGACCTCGGCTGGTCGATCCGCCAGTCCGAACGCGAGTTCCGCGGCGTCCTCGTCGACGACCCGGAAATCGGCCACTCCGTTCTGCTCGAAAACGAAGACGACGAAGACGAGGCACAGTCCGACGATTCGGACGAGGAGGCGTCTCGACCCTCAACTGACGAGTCAGCGGGACAAAGCGACGACGAATCGGACGCGGACGAAGGCACCGAATCCGACGACAGCAGCGCCACGAACGCCGGCGCAGTCAGTCGGGCCAGCGATGACGACCGCGTCGAAGGCACTGCGGCCGTCGGCGGCAACGACAGCGGATCAGACACCGCTGTCGTCACCGAGACCGAGGACGAGGGTGCAACCGAGGCGGAGACGGAGGAAGCGACCGCGGCTGAACCGGTCGCCGCGGCTATCGGCGATCTCGACGACCACGTCGGCGCGGACGTTCGACTGGAAGGCGAAGTCGTCGGCATCCGACAGACCTCCGGGCCGACGGTGTTCGAACTGCAGGACGAGACCGGTACCGTCGACTGCGCGGCTTTCGTCGAGGCAGGCGTCCGCGCCTACCCCGAGGTCGAGGAAGACGACTACGTCCGACTCTCGGGCGAAGTCCGCGAGCGTCGCGGTGAACTGCAGGTCGAGACCGAGGAGCTCGATGTCCTCGAAGCCGAGGAGCGCGAGGAAGTCGAACAGCGACTCGCCGACGCCCTCGACGACGAGGCCCGACCTGACACGGCCGAACCGCTCGCCGACGATACGGCGGTTGCGGCCCTCTCCGATGATCTGGTCGAAGCGGCGACCCAGATCCGGAAGGCAGTGCTGACGGACCGGCCGGTCATCGTCCGCCACGCCAACACCGCGGACGGCTATCTCGCCGGCAGCGCGCTCGAACGGGCGGCGCTCCCGCTGGTCACCGAGCAGCACCGCCGCGCCGACGCGAAGTACCACTACTTCGACCGGCGACCGATTGAGGGCGGCGTCTACGACATGGACGACGCGACGAAGGACACGACGACGATGCTGGACAACCGGGAGCGTCACGAGGAGAAGCTCCCGCTGTTCGTCTTCGTCGCCGCCGGCGGCACGCGCGAGAGCCTCGACGGCTTCGACCTGCTGAACGTCTACGGCGCACCGAGCGTCGTCATCGACGACATCGACGTCGACGGCGCGGTCGTCGATACGGTCGACGCCGTCGTCTCCCCCTCGGCCGACACCGTTTCGGAGACCACCTCGACGGCGCTCGCGGCCAACGTCGCCGCACACGTCAACGAGGACGTCCGCGACGACCTGCAGCACCTCCCGGCCGTGAGCTTCTGGGAGGACATCCCCGAACCGTACCTTGACGCAGCCAGTGAGGCCGGCTACGACGAGACCGCCGTATCGGAACTCCGCGAAGCCGTCGCGCTCGAAGCCCACTACCAGTCCTACGAGGACAAGCGCGAACTCATCACCGACCTCGTGTTCGGTGACGACGAGGAGGACGTGGGCGGCCTGGCCGGCCACATCGCCGAGCAGTTCCGCGAGAAGGTCGACGAAGAGGTGTCGACCGCCCGGGCCAACCTCGACCACCGGACCGTCGGCGACGTCGACATCGCCGTCCTCGATACGGACGCGTTCACCCACCAGTACGAGTTCCCGCCGGAGTCGCTCCTGCTCGATGAACTCCATCGGGACGTGCGCGACGAGAGCGACGCCGTGCTCGGCATCTCGACGGACACGATGTACGTCCGTGCCAACGGCGATCTGGACCTACACGAGCTAGTCAGCGAAGTCAGCGAGCGCGTGCCGGAAGGCGGTGTCGCGACGCGGAGCGTCCGCGAAGGGACCATCCGCTACCTGGCCGGCGAGCGACCGGCCGTCCTCGACGCCACGCTTGACGTGCTGGCCGACGAACTGTAGCACAGGAGATTTTTTCTACCCGCAGGCAATCTACCTGGGCATGAGCGACGGCCCCGTCAACGAAGCTGATCTCGACTGGACCGACCACGACCACGGCGACCGGACGTTCAAGCGCAAGCAGATCGGTGACGCCGCCGGAGGCGAAAAACTCGGTGCGAGCCTCTACGCCGTCCCGCCGGGCAAGCGGCTCTGGGTGCGCTACTACCACGAGGGCAACGAGGAAGCGATATTCGTCCAGGCCGGGACCGGCACGCTCTGGCTCGGGCCCGACGCTGAGGAACATACGCTCAAGCCGGGCGATTACGTCGCGCTCCCGGCCGGCGAGGAGAGTGCCCACGAAATCGAAGCCGGCGAGTCTGAACTCCGACTGCTGATGGTTTCGACGATGGAAGAGCCGGATATCACCGTCTACCCCGACCGGGAGATGGTCGGGCTGTACGCCGGGTCGCCACCGGGCGGCGAGAAAGCGGACCGGACGCTGTCGACGTATCTCGATAGGAACGCGGAAAAAGAGTACTGGGAGGAGTGAGCCTTAGCGGCTGCCGACGTCGAACTCCGACAGCATCGTCTGGAGTCGCTCTGACTGCTCGGCGAGCGATTCGATGCTGGCGCTGACCTGTGACATGGACGCGGCCTGTTCCTGCGCGGTCGCGGAGGCGGTCTCGGTCTCCGCGGCGGTCGCCTCGCTGATGTCCACGGCCTCCTCGACCATCGATACCGCTTCCTCGGTCGTGGCGGCCTGATCGTCGGTCGTGTCGCTGATCTCCTGAATCCCGTTGTCGGTCGCCTCGGCGTTCTCGGCCACTTTCGTGAACGTGTCGACGACGTCTTCGACGGCTTCGGTACTCTTCTGCATGTCCTGCTTGGCCCCCCGTGCCTCCGTGACCGTGGTTTCGGTCTGTGCCTGGGTCTCCGTGATGAGCTGTTCGATTTCGGTCGCCGAGGCCTGCGTCTCCTCGGCCAGCTGTTTGACCTCGTCCGCGACGACGGCGAACCCGTCGCCGCCCGACCCGTTTCCGGCCCGTGCGGCCTCGATATTGGCGTTGAGGGCCAGCATGTTCGTCTGCTCGGCGATATCGCCGATGAGCTCGACGATGTCGCCGATCTCGGCCATCTTCTCGTCCAGCCGCTCCACGTTTTCGACGGTCGAATCGATCGCTGATTGAACCTCTCGGGAGCCCGCTATCGCTTCCTGTGCCGTCTCCTCGCCGGCGTCCGCGATCTCGGCCGTCTCGCGGGACCGCTCGGCGACGGTTTCGGCGGAGGCGGCGACCTCCTCGACGGTTGCCGACAGGTCGGTCATCTCGCCCGAGACGGTTTCGAGCATCTCCCGCTGGTCGGCCGCCCCGCTAGCGATACCCTGAATCGATTCGCTCATGTCCTCGCTGGCCCCCGTTGCCTCGTTGGCACCGGCCGTGGCCTGGTCGCTCGTCGACGCGACCTCCTGGGAGAACGTCTGTATCTCCGCCATCGCCGACTCCGTCTCCGTCATCATCCTGTTGAACGACTCGGCGATCTGTGCCATCGCTTCGTTGTCGGCCGCGTGGGGGTCGACACGAACCGCCAGGTCGCCGTCGGCAGCGGCCGCCATGGCCTCACTGAATCTGCTGGCCGTTTCCTGAAGTTCAGTGTTTTGCCGCTCGACTTCCTGCATTTTTTCCTCCGCCTTCTCACGTGCCTCCTTCGCCTCGGCGCGTTTCCGCTCTATCTCCTCTTGCTTGGCTTGGAGGTCATCGATCTCCGAGGCACGCTGTTCGGCTTGTTCAAAACGCGCTCGGGATTTCTCACGTGACCGCTCGGTCGACACCCAGTTGTTCACGAGGGCGACACACAGCATCAGGACGAACCCACCGTGGATAAGCCCCCATACCCATGGGTTGTTAATCGCCGCCGTGTGATTGTAGACGCGGCTCGGGTCAATGGTTCCGAAGTAGCCGTGGGTGAGAACCACATATCCTAGTCCCCACAGGAATGGGACCCAGTCCTCGTACACGGCAACAATCGCCATCCCGACGAAGAAATGAAAATGGGCTTCGATATAGCCGCCGGAGAACTGGACAAGAGCCAGCGACGACACGAAGACCGCCGTGACTGAGAGGATTGTCCTGATGCGCCGCCTGAACCGAGCGATGAGGCTCCCAGCAGACAGGGCGAACACAACCCCACAGAGTAAGAGTACCCGGGGCAGCGCGGTAGCAGGGATTTGCGCTTCAGCTATCGGAGTCGACCCAGTGTAGATGCCAAGCCCGAACAGAAACGGGATATGCAGTAATGTCACGAGCACTACACTCCGATGTCGGTTGCGCCACTGTTTGTCCGGGATTGTCGAACCGTCCGGGATATAGGATACGAAGTTTTTCAGTCGCTCAGATGGGCTCGGATTGCCTCCTATTGTGTCCCCGACGTCGCTCGTTGACTGCGCCATATTAAAACGGTTCGAGTACCGTAGATTAACCCTTTGGTGCAGATTATCAATCCTTGAATTGCAGTATCGCAATCGGCTTCACACACCGAAGGAACCTGGCGTCGCTCTTAGAGCTGCCGCCGTCTGCCGTTTTATGCTCGGGGATTCTCACGGTGTGACGGGTAGCTCACGTCCCAGCGGATGGCCGATAGTGACCTCAGTCCAGCACCACTGTCTCAACGGGAACACACGCTGTGTTCAAACACACAGAATACTCGCCAGGCAATATCAACTGAAATAACGAGGCCGGGTATCTGAGGTCACATTCGGCAGCCTGGGAGTTCTTTCCAGGTGCTCACTAGCTACCAACTGCTACCCGGGTCCTCTACGTATCACTCGCTGAGACGGACTTAGCTGCCTTCTTCGCGCCGTAGTACGCCCACTCCGCGCTGTAACAGAACACGCACCCGCGGAAGGTCGGCCGGTCGAGGCTCCCGGAATCGTCCGTTTCGCCGTTCATACCTTCACTTGGTGTGAAAGCACAATGAACCTCACGGCTGTCCCCGTCACCGACGATACCCGAGCGACACGCTTATTCGGGCGAAACGCCGATTTCGCACAACGCCGATGAGCACGGAGACGCCGGACCCAGACGAGACAGAGACCTTCCAGCAGGTGTGTGCGGAGCTGGTCGACCGGATTCTCGCGGGCGAGGTCGAGCGCGACGACGTCGAATCGGCCAAGATCGACGTCTGTCGGGAGTACTCCGCACCGAAAGTGCCGAAAAACTCCGAACTGCTCGATTACGCGCCACAGGAGCACCGCGAGGTGCTGGAGGAGGTCCTCCAGCGCAAGCCCGTTCGGACAGCCTCGGGTGTCTCCCCAATCGCGATCATGACATCGCCCGAACGGTGTCCCCACGGAAAGTGCCTGTACTGTCCCGGCGGCCCGGATTCGGAGTTCTCCTCCGCGCAGTCCTACACCGGCCACGAGCCCGCGGCCGCACGCGGCGAACAGAACGACTACGACCCCTACGGCCAGGTCACGCTCCGGCTCAACCAACTGCGGGAAATCGGCCATCCCGTCGACAAGGCCGAACTCATCGTGATGGGCGGGACGATGACCGCCCGGAGCCACGACTACCAGGAGTGGTTCGTCAAGCGGGCCCTGGAGGCGATGAACGACTTCGACGTGGATTCGGAGCCGACGCCCGCGGAGGACGTGAGCTTCGCCGAGGACGACTACGAGTTCCGCTATCTGGAGGACGTTATCGCGGAAAACGAGACCGCCGACGTCCGTAACGTCGCTACGACGTTCGAAACCAAGCCGGACTGGTGTGACCCCGAACAGATCGACCGGATGCTCGATCTCGGCGGCACGAAAGTCGAGGTCGGCGTCCAGACGACTTTCGAGCGGATCAACCGCGAGATGCACCGCGGCCACGGCGTCCAGGCCTCCATCGACGCGAACCGTCGCCTGCGCGATTCGGGGTTCAAGGTCGGTTTCCACATGATGCCGGGCCAGCCCGGTATGTCCAAGGAGATGTGTCTGGAGGACTTCCGGCGCATCTTCGACCAGACCGACTGGCGGCCGGACTACCTCAAGATATACCCGACGCTAATCGTCGAGGGGACCGTCACCTACGACTGGTGGCGCAAGGACGAGTTCGACCCGTTAGACAACGACGAGGCCGCCGAGCTGGTCGCCGAAATCAAGGACATGATTCCCCGCTACACCCGCCTCCAGCGCGTCCAGCGCGACATCCCGGCGGACTTCATCGAGGGCGGGGTCTGGAAGTCGAACCTCCGCCAGCTCGCCTGGCAGCGGATGGAAGAACACGACTGGACGTGTGACTGCATCCGCTGTCGGGAGGCCGGCCACAGCGACGACGCCGCCGAGAACATCGAACTCGACGTGATGACCTACGAGGCCTGTGGCGGCACGGAACACTTCATCTCCTTCGAGGACTTCGACAACGACGTACTCGTCGGCTTCTGTCGGCTTCGGTTCCCCAACGACCCCGTGCGCCGGGAGCTACAGGACGCCGCGATTGTCCGCGAACTCCACGTCTACGGCAACGCCGTCGGCGTCGGTCAGGAGGGCGACGACGAGGACCACCAGCACAAAGGCTATGGCAAGAAACTGCTGGAAAAGGCGGAAGCACTGGCCCGGGACGCCGGCTTCCCGAAACTAGCCGTCATCTCCGGCATCGGTGTCCGGCAGTACTACCGGGAGAAACTGGGGTACAAGCAGGACGGGCCATACGTGAGTAAGCGGCTCTGAAAGCTTTCCGACCCGACTTTCCCACCCTACCGCCTTCGGGCGTGTGACTGAGCAGCCTGTCGATGGACCATAGCTGCAGAACTTCGCTGTTATGTCTCCGTCGCGGGGAGTCATCTTCATCGCGCGGCAGAAGTGGGGCGATGACCGAAGGAACGCCCTCCGTTTGAGTTACTATATGTATACCGATGCTCCAGCCTGGCGGGCCGATTGCGCCGAACAACCCATTATCAGTAATGCCGGGTTGTGGCCCTTATTAGACTAGAACCGGCGGTAGCGGACGTTAAAGCCGATAATTGTACCTTACTTGGCGATTCGTTCCCGCTAACTAATTACCATACTGTCATCGGCCCTCCCATGGGTAAGATTACGGGCCTGTGGATGACGAAGCTGATGATACTGTCGGTGGTGGCGACGACACCGCTGGCGGGGTCGGGCCTCGCGGCCGCGGGGAATCACGGAACGGACAGTTTCGACGTCGTCGACGCCGAGGTGAGCGCCGAGACGGTCAGCGTCGGCGAGTCGGTGACGGTGAGTGCGACGGTGGAGAACTCCTTCGACAGTCTCACCACGCAGGAGGTCACGCTGTCGCAGGATGGAAATGTCGTCAATTCGACGACGGTCACCCTTGACGACGGCCAGAGTGAGTCCATCTCGTTCACGCGGACGCTTGACCAGCCAGGCGAGTACGAGTTCGCCGTCAACGACGAGAGCGCCGGGGCGGTGACAGTGTCCGACCCCGACAGCATCGTGGTCGAGGAGGCGAGCGTGCGCGAGTCGAGGGTGTCGGAGGGTGAACGGCCGGTTGTGGAAGCGGAGTTCGAGAACACCGGCGACGTCGACGGTCGGGTGCCGATAACCGTTCGGGCGAACGGGAGCGTGGTGTACGAGCGAGAACCGGGCCCGGAGGTGCCCGCTGGCGACTCGCTTGACTGGGAGTACGACATCGACCCGCTGGAGACGGGGACGTACGAGATGACCGTCAACGGTGAGTCGGCCGGGACGATCTCGGTCACGTCGCCCGCCGCCATCGAGGCGACGGACGCCGAGCTCAACCGGACAACGGTCCCCGCCGGCGGGGCTGTCGCGCTGACGGTCACGGCCGAGAACACCGGCGGTGACGCGGGCGAGCGGATCGTGGAGACGTACGTCGACCGCGGAGCCGTCGATGATTTGGAGTTCGAACTGGAACCCGGCGAGAGCGCCACGAAGACTGACGTGCACGTCTTCGATGACCCCGGCACCTACGAGTACGGTGTCGAGGGTGACATGACGCAGGTCGTCGTCGAGGAACCGGCGCGGTTCGACGTACGCGACCGACGACTCGGAGCGTCGACGATTTCTGAAGGCAAAGACGTCGAGATCACGGCTACTGTCGAGAACACCGGGGGACAGCGCGGAACGTACGAGGTCCCGCTGCGCGTCTCCAGAAGTCAGGTCGACGAGAGGGCCGTGACGCTCGACGGCGGCGAGTCGACGACAGTCACGTTCACCCACACCTTCAACGCCATCGGGAACTACGAGGTGTCCATCGACGGCGAGCGCGCTGGAACGGTCCGGGTCTCTGAGGCGGCGACGTTCGAGACCACTACCGTCGACCTGAACCGAACGGACGTCGTCACCGGGGAGCCGATAGCCGTCACCGCGTCTGTCCGAAACGAAGGCGACCAGACCGGGACGGCCGATGTACGGCTGCAGGAGGACGGCACCACCATCGACACGCAGTCGGTGACACTCGACGGCGGCGAGGAAGCGACCGTCACGTTCGTCCAGTCGTTCAGCGATGCGGGGACGCGAGACATCGCCGTCGACAACCAGTTCGGAGCCGGCGTGACGGTCACGGAACCGGCGACGTTCGAGGTCAGCAACGCGGCGGTCAGTAGTGAGTCCGTGACCCAGGGCGGCTCTGTCGAGCTCAGCGCGACCCTCACGAACACCGGTGGACAAGCGGGGACTGTCACCGGTGAATTCGCCGTCGCGGACTCCATTGTAGAGAGCCGAGAAGTGACGCTAGAGGGCGGTGAAGCGACCGAGATCACGCACAACCACGTCTTCAACGACAGCGGGAACTACGTTGTCGACATCAACGGCGAGCGGGCCGGCACTGTCACGGTCAAGGAGCCGGCGGCATTCGACACGGCTGCCGTCGAACTGAACCGGACGAGCGTTCGGACGGGCGAACCTGTTGAGGTGACTGCCACGGTTGCCAACAACGGCGACGAGACAGGCACCTCCCCGGTGCGCCTCCAGACCAACGACGACATCGTGGACACGAGGAACGTCACGCTCTCGGGCGGTCAACAGACCGAAGTCACCTTCATCTATGCCTTCGAGAGCGGCGGTGAGTACGACGTGGCGGTCAACAGTGATTCCGGCGGAAACATCTCAGTGACCCAACCCGCGACGTTCGAGGTTCGCGACGCGCAGCTGAGCAGTTCGTCCGTCGAAACCGATGAGTCAGTGGACGTGACGGCGACTGTCGCAAACGTCGGAACGGAGAGTGGGAACTACACAGCGGAACTCACAGAAAGCGACCAGGCGCTCAAGTCCAAAACCATCGGCCCGATTGCGGGCGGTCAGACCGAAACTGTCACCTTTAGCATCTCCTTTGACAGCGAGGGCGACCGGTCGCTCTCTATCGGCAACGCCATCACCGAAACGCTCGCCGTCGAAGCCGAAAGCAGTAGCGGCGGCGGTGGGGGCGGTGGTGGAGGCGGTGGTGGCGGTGGCGGCGGATTCGATCTCAATGACGAGTCGGACGAGACCGACAACGGCGGCGGCGCAAACCCCCCCGCTATCTCGCAGTCCAGCCTTGACAACGGTGTCACTGTCCAGGTGACTGCGGACGCTGCGAACTCGACGGTCTCCCAGTCGCTGAACCGCTCCGGCCCGTCCGAGACAGCGCCGGCGTTTACTCTCTCTGGACTCTCGCTCAACGTGACCAACGGGAGCGACGGATTCAACGCGACGATGCTCGGCCCACACGCCACGCCGAAGGATATGGCTGCGGTCCAGGAAGACGGTGTGCGCGGGTACGTGACCGTCACCTCCGGCCCAAACTCGTCTGCCATCAGTCGCGCAACGTACACCCTGCGACTCAACGAATCCGCGCTTCCCGCCAACGGCTCGATGGACAACGTCCGGGTGTTCCAGTACCACAACGAGTCCTGGAGTCAGCTGCCCAGTACCGTCAACGGGACGAACAGATCCACCCGGGCGACATCGTCCCATCTATCAACCATCGCTGTCGTTTCACCGGCTGCTAACGAGTCCACCCTGACGACAGCTACGCCCTCGAATACGCAGACCCCGACGCCCGCCGAACTCACCGTTACTGATGCGTCCCTGACGGCTGACTGGGTCAGGGCCGGCTTGAATACGTCTGTGCGGGCGACCGTCGAGAACCCGACTGACGAAGCTGTCGAGCAGCCACTGACAGTCACCGTCGACGGCGATTCGGTGGTCTCCCGAACAGTCAGTCTCGATGCCGGCGAACAGACGACGGTCACAATGGAGTTCGAGGCTGTCGATGGCTCTGTTGCTGTCAACGGCGTCAGTGCCGGTGACCTGCGCGTTGGTTCCGGTTCGAGTGTAAGCGGGTCCGGAGACGAAACCGGGGAAAGCGGTGGCGGCGCGGAGCCAGCGGCGGAAACGACCGCTGCGTCGGGGCCCGGCTTCACCGTCCAACTGGTCGCGATCGTGTTGGCGCTGATCGCCGGTGTCGTTCGACTCCGCCGACGAGTGTAGGGCTCTAGCGGACGGAGACGTTCTGTCTCTCTCGTTTCAGCGTGAGAAGGACGGCCTTACCGACGGTTTGGCTGCTGCGTAACTAATCCTTTACTCACGTACACCCCTGTATGAACGAGGCCAGAACACTCTGTACTGCCGTCGCTGTCGTTTTTGCCGTCGCTGTGTTCGCATTCCTATTCGCCGTCGGCAGCGTCGTCGCTTCCGACGCCAGTCCACAGAGCGGCATGTCGGACGCCGCGGTAAGCACATCCGAAACCACCGTCCCATCTGTTCTCGAGCGCACCACAGGGGCACTACTCGGGCAGGTCAACGAGACCGACACACCGGCTGACGACGAGCAAACCGAGGAAGACCAACAGACAACGACAGAGCAGGCCCAAACTGAAGCAGAGACGGAATCCGAAGAAACCGAAACGCCGACTGAGAGTGAACAGACGGAGGGATCCACGGAGAGCGAGGAGACAGAAACACCGACTGAGAGCGAGGCAACGGAGGAACCGACTGAAAACGAAGAAACGGAAGAGCCGACGCAAACTGAGAACCCCACAGACGGAGCAGAGACCGAGACACCGACTCAGGCTGACGAGCCAACTGACGATGAAGAGACCGAGGAACCGGCCGAGACCGAGGAACCGGCTGAGACCGACGAACCGGCCGAGGGTGAAGGAACTGAGAGCGGAACGCAAGCGGAAACCGAAGCCGATGACAGTGATGACTCTGAGGGCGATACCGACGCTACCAGAGATGATTCAGAGGATTCCGACGATTCCGACCACGATGGCGGGTCCGATGACTCCGACGACTCGGATGATAGCAACGATTCACAGTCCGGCGGTGAAATCTACGACGGGATCACGGAATCAGACGGCAATGAAAGCGGGACATCGACCGGCGAGGCGAACCTAACCGCGCAGAACGGAACAGCAGGCGGGGGCGCGCCTGCCGCCAACACGACCGACCAAGAGAACGGAACCGCAGGATTCGTAACGGAAACGGGCACCGATGGGACACCCACTCCCGCAGGGCAGGAGACCGCCGATTTGCGGATCAGGGATGCGTCGCTGTCGGCCGACTGGGTTCGGTCCGGGTTCAACACGACCGTGCGAACGACGGTCCAGAACGCCCGTTCCCGGCCGGTCAACGAGACGCTGACCGTGACGGTCGACGGCGAACCGGTGGCAACGAACGAAGTGGCGCTCGACCCCGCGGAGGAGACCGTCGTCGAGACCGAGTTCGAGGCGGTCGACGGAACCGTCCGGGTCAACGGCGTGACGGCGGGCCGGCTCACGGTCGAAAACCAGTCCGTTCCAGTCACTGTCGGCGATGAACAGGCGACGACCGCGGCACGGGGCCCCGGGTTCTCACTCGCACAGGTGGGCGTAGTTGTCACGATACTCACCGCCATCGGCTGGACGAGTCGGTCCCTCCGACGCCAGCGGGACCGCTGAATCGGACTACCGACGGGCGGTCCGAACTGGTTGTGTGGTGGATTTTTACTCGCACCGTCCGACTGGCAAGTATGGCTCGTGACCTCGCAGTCGTCGGTGCCGGCGCTGCCGGTACGGCGGCAACGTACGCGCTCCACGACGCGGAAGTCGACGTAACAGTGTTCGAGAAGAGCCGCGGCGTCTGCGGGCGCGCCGCGACCCGGCGGCACGGCGACTGCACGTACGAGTACGGGGCGAACTATCTCAAGGCCGACGACGGCCGCGTGACGGAACTGGTCACCGAGACGCTCCCGACCGATGGGCTCGTCAATATCGAGGAACCAGTGTACACGTTTGGCCGGACGGGCGAAATCGATGCCGGACGGGACGCTGACGAACACAAATGGACGTACGAGGCGGGAATCACACAGCTTGCAAAGCGACTGTTCGACGAGACCGACGCCGAAGTAGAGAACGGCGTCCGGGTCGAACGCCTGGAGCGGCAGCGCGACGGCTGGCGGCTCGAGGACGGGGACGGAGCGGACCTGGGGCACTTCGACGCCGCGCTGCTGACACCGCCGGCCCCCCAGACAGCAGATTTGCTGGGACAGTCGCGGTGGGATCACGACGACTGCCGGGCGCTTCGGCAGGAAATCGCTTCGGTCCCCTATCGAACGGTCATTGCGGGGGTGCTGCACTATCCCTTCGAAATCGACGTGTCGTGGTACGCCGCGGTCAACAGCGACAAGGACCACGACATCGGCTGGGTCGGCCGCGAGGAGTGCAAGGACGGCCACGTCCCCGACGGCGAGTCCCTGCTGCTGGTCCAGATGAACGAACCCTGGTCGATTGCGAACTACGACGAACACCCCGACACGCTCATCGACGATATCGCAACGCGGACGGCTCGACTGCTGGACGACGACCGGCTGGCCGACCCGGACTGGACCGACCACCAGCACTGGCGCTACTCCCAGCCAGAAGGCGAAGTCGATCACGACCTGCTGTCGTGTGCGGCCGAGCACGACCTGCACTTCGCCGGCGACTGGGTGGCCGGCGAGGGGCGCCTCCACGCGGCGCTACGGAACGGACTGGAGACTGGCGAGGCAATCGCCGACAGCGGGTAACGGAACGCCTTTGGGTGCCCGCCGACAGCCTCCGACATGGACCACAAGCGGGAACTGACGAGCGTCGACCTCGCCGCTCTGGAGGGCGAACTCGCCGGCTACGAGGGCGCGAAGCTCGACAAGGCGTACCTCTACCCCGAGGACGACCTCGTCAGACTGAAGCTCCGGGACTTCGACCGCGGTCGCGTCGAGTTCCTCATCGAGGTCGGCGACGTCAAGCGCGCCCACGCTGCCGACCCAGCACACGTCCCCGACGCGCCGGGCCGCCCGCCGGATTTCGCGATGATGCTCCGGAACCGGCTGTCGGGCGCTGACCTCGTTCGCGTCGAGCAGTTCGAGTTCGACCGCATCATCGAACTGGAGTTCGACCGCGAAGACGCCTCGACCACCATCGTCGCGGAGCTGTTCGGCGACGGGAACGTCGCCGTCCTCGACGAATACGGCGAGGTCATCGACTGTCTGGAGACGGTCAGGCTCAAATCACGGACCGTCGCGCCCGGGACGCCCTACGAGTTCCCGTCGGCGCGGTTCAACCCGATGACCGTCGATTACGACGGTTTCGTCGCCCGCATCAAGGAATCCGACGCCGACCTCGTCCGGACGCTGGCGACGCAACTGAACTTCGGCGGCCTCTACGGCGAGGAACTGTGTACCCGCGCCGGCATCGACTACAACGTCGCCGTCGATGAGCTCGACGAGTCCGATTTCGAGCGGCTGTACGAACTCGTCGACGAGATGGGGACGCGCCTGCGCGAGGGGAACGTCGACCCGCGGGTGTACTACGAGACGCTCGACGATGGTGACGGTGCGAGCAGCGGGGAGTCCGACGGGCCAGAGCGCCGACGGGTCGACGTGACGCCGATTCCGCTGGCAGAGTACGAGGAACTGTACAGCGAATCCTTCACCGAGTTCAATCCCGCGCTGGACGACTACTTCTTCAATTTCCAGCGGGAGGAGGAAGTCGAAGGCGGCGAGACCCAGCGCCCGGACTTCGAGGCCGAGATCGAGAAACAGAAACGCATCATCCAGCAGCAGGAGCAGGCCATCGAGGACTTCGAGGCCGACGCCGAGGCCGAGCGGGAGAAGGCCGAACTGCTGTACGCAAACTACGACCTCGTCGACGACGTACTCTCGACAGTCCAAGCCGCCCGCGAGGACGACGTGTCCTGGGACGATATCGAGGCGAAGTTCGACGAGGGAGCCGACCGCGGCATCGAAGCAGCCGAGGCGGTCGTCTCGCTCGACGGGAGCGAAGGGACGGTGACCCTCGACATCGACGGCACGCGCGTCACGGTCGACGCCTTCACCGGCGTCGAGAAGAACGCCGACGAGCTGTACAAAGAGGCCAAACGCATCGAGGAGAAGAAGGAGGGCGCGCTCGCAGCTATCGAGAACACCCGCGAGGACCTCGAAGCGGTCAAAGAGCGCCGGGACGAGTGGGAGGCCGACGATAGCGACGACGAAGCCGACGAGGACGAGAGTGAGGACGAACCGACCGACTGGCTCTCGATGCAGTCTATCCCGACCCGGTCGACCGAGCGCTGGTACGAGCAGTTCCGCTGGTTCCACACCTCGGACGGCTTCCTCGTCATAGGCGGCCGCGACGCCGACGACAACGAGGAACTCGTCCAGAAGTACTTGGAGGGCGGTGACAAGTTCTTCCACGCGCAGGCCCACGGCGGTCCCGTCACGGTGCTCAAGGCCACCGGCCCCAGCGAGCCATCCAAGCAAGTGGAGTTCCCGCAGTCATCGCTGGACCAGGCCGCGCAGTTCGCGGTGTCGTACTCCTCGGTCTGGAAGGACGGGAAGTTCGCCGGCGACGTGTACATGGTCGAGCCCGATCAGGTGTCGAAAACGCCCGAGAGCGGCGAATACCTGGAGAAAGGCGGCTTCGCTATCCGCGGCGACCGGACGTACTTCGAGGGCACGCCGGTCGGTGTCGCCGTCGGCATCACCTGCGACGACGAGACGCGGGTCATCGGCGGGCCACCGGCGGCCATCGAGGGCCAGGCCGCGACCAGCATCACCGTCGAACCGGGCCAGTACGCCCAGAACGACATCGCGAAGCGCCTGTACCGGGAATTCAAGGACCGCTTCGCAGACGAGACGTTCGTCCGGAAGGTCGCCAGCCCGGACCAGATACAGGAGTTCCTGCCGCCGGGCGGCAGCCGGATGACCGAGGAGTGACGATGCCGGGGCAGAGAGAACACCGCGCCGGAGGTAGCTGGCTGCATGAGTGATCTCGGAAAAATCGACCGCGAACTGTTCGATACCGTCATCTACCCGGAACTGGGCGCGGACCGAGAGGACGTGACGCTGGGGCCGACGCACGGTATCGACTTCGGCGTCATCGACGTTGGCGGCGACGCCCTCGTCACAGCCACCGATCCGCTGTCGGTGCTGCCCGACCTCGGTTTCGAGCGGGCCGGTCGGTTCGCGCTCGACGTGGTACTGGCAGACGTTGCTGTCTCCGGCGTCCCGCCGTCGCACCTCTCCGTGACGTTCACCCTCCCACCGGAGATGAGCGACGACGAACTGGCGGCGATGTGGCACGGCTTTGCCGGGCGGGCCGGGGAGGTCGGCGTGAGCGTCGTAACCGGCCACACCGCCCGCTACGCCGGTGTCGACTACTCCTGGGTCGGCGGCGCGACGGTTCTTGGCGTCGGGTCCCACGACGACATCGTTCGGCCGGACGGTGCACGACCGGGCGACAAACTGGTCGTCGGGACCGGCCCTGGCGCGGAAGTCACGGGCCTGTTCGCGCACCTCTTCCCGGAGCAGATCGGCCTGCCGCCTGACCGAATCGCCACCGCACAGGAGCGCCTGGCCGACACCGCCCTCGTCGAGGACGCCATGGCCGCCACGAAGGCCGGAAACGTGACAGCGATGCACGACGCGACGGAGGGCGGTATCACCGGTGCGTTCATCGAGATGGCCGACGGTGCGTCCGCTCGCTTCGACGTTGACAGCGAAGCGGTACCAGTCGCCGAGGGCGTCGACGCGCTCTGTGACGCGCTCGATATCGACCCCTGGCACGTCAGCAGTTGCGGGACGCTCCTGGCCGCCGTCGACCCCGCAGATGCCGACGATGTTGTCGATGCGCTCCGCGACCGCGGGACGCCGGCCGCCGTCGTCGGCGAAGTGACCGACGGTGAGGGGCTGTACGTCGATGGCGCCCGGCAGTCCCACCCCGGAGCGGACCCCTCGTGGGAGGCGTTCGCCAGCTTACAGGCGGCCGCACAAGAGGACTGAAACACAGGGGTGCGGCGCTGACGCGGCGACCGAGCCACTGTCTGTCCCGTCATCGCGCTGTTTGTCGGTTCCACCAGATTCTTTGGACGGAGCGGCGACTCCCGAACTAATGGCTGACCAGGTCACCGACGGGGCGGGTCTGTCTGTCGATTTCTCGCTGCCGGAGATCGGTGGCTTGGCCGTGGCGGCGCTGCTGCTTGTCGGATGCCTCGCCGGACCTACACTGCCCGGGATTTCCGCCGCAGTCCAGCGAGTGCTGGCGGTGTTTCTCATCGCGCTGGTCCTCTGGCTGACCGAGCCGGTTCCCTACGTCGTGTCCAGCGTGCTCAGCGTGACGCTGTTGTTCGCACTCGGCGTCGTCGATTCCTTCGCGGCGGCGGCCTCCGGCTACGCCTCGCGGCTCGTGTTCTTTCTGTTGCTGTTGCTACTGCTCAGTAACTGTATTTCCAGCGTCGGGCTGGACCGCCGCGTGGCCCAGCGACTGCTGGCGGGCGACCACACGCCGCGCCAGACCCACCGGTCGCTGGCAGCACACATCCTCCTGCTCGCCGTGCTCGTTCCCTCGGCAATGGCCCGCGCGGTGACCTTTATCCCCATCGTCAAGCGGCTGGTCGACGCTTACGGGCTAGCGGACGGCAGCGGGTTCGAACGCGGGGCCTTTCTGTTGCTCGGCCACGTCAACCCCATCGCGTCGATGGCGCTGATGACCGGCGGCGGGATGGCACTGGTCACCTCCGAGATCATCAACGCGACCGAGCAGTCGGTTACCTGGGTCGAGTGGGTCGTGCTGATGCTCCCCCCGACGGTCGTGCTGTACGGGTTGGCGAGTCTCAGCGCGGCGGCATTCAGTGCCGTCGACGGCGAGACGACAATCGGCTCGGATGCGACGGTCCCGAGGGACGTCGAGCCCGTCGAAGCCGATACAGATACCCCGGGCGGCCTGACTCGCGAGCAGCGGGTCGTTGCTGGCGTGATGGGCGGAACAGTCATCGCCTGGATCGCGGGGTCGTTCGTGGGTGTCCCGACGGTGCTGCCGGCCGCAGTCGCCGTGTTCGTGCTGGCGCTGCCCGGGCTAGACATCATCGACACGGGGGACTTGCGGGAGGTGAGCTGGGGGATCATCTTTCTCATCGGGGCGATGCTCTCGATCTTGGACGTCATGGATTCGACCGGGACGCTGGCGTACATCGTCGACGGGCTCACGCGGGCGGTCCCGTTCGCCGCGCTCTCACACTGGCAGATGGTCGGCATCCTCCTCGCGCTGGCCGTCGGCATTCGGGTGCTGTTCTCGACCGGCTCTGCGGCTATCGTCGTCGCGTTGCCTATCGTCCTTGAGTTCGGGAACGCCTTCGGCGTGGCCCCTGTCCCGCTCGCACTGTCGGTCCTGCTCGTGGTCGGGTCGACGACCGTGCTGCCGTTCAACACGACAGCGGTCCTCGTGTCGATGGACCGCGGCCCGCTCTCACACCGGGACGTACTGACGTTCGGACTGGTGACGATGGGGTTATCGCTCGTGGTCGCCGCAGCGTCGTGGCTCGTGTATTGGCCGGTCGTGTCGGCCTGCTGTTGAGTCGGCCGGTAAACGGTGGATATATACAACCGAGCGGGTTCTGCTTCGACAGGTGAGCGAACGATTCTCCGCGTCGAGTTCACGACCGTCAGAACAGGGGTGATGGCGACGATCAGCGAGCGGATCCCCGAAGTCCGGAGTATCGAGCTCGACAACGCGTTCTACGTCGAAGACGGCGAGTGGATCGAGTCCTTGACCGTCGCGTCGAACAAGCCCTTTGACCCGGGGAGCATCATCGAGGGGATCTCCGGGGCGGAGTTGTTTTACACCCAGCCGGTGCCGTCGGCGTCGACCGATGTCGACGTCCAGCGGCTGACAATTCTCGCGAACGAGTCGTACCCGTTCATCCTCGGTTTGATCCTCCGACAGCGAGCGATTCCGAACCGCATCGTCCTGCACAAGGGCATCTTCGAATGCGTGATAACGACCCGCGACTGGGACCAGTTCCGGGCGCTGGCGGACGAGATTCAGGAGACGCTCGGGGAGTTCGAACTCCTGACGGTGAGCCAGAACGAGGACCCCGGGGAGCCACTCGACAGCGGTCGACTGGCGGAGGTCGTCGTCTCGAAGCTCTCCGACGACCAGCTGGCTATTCTGGAGACCGCGTACAATCGGGGCTATTTCAGCGCGCCACGAGAGGTGACCGAGACCGACCTCGCCGAAGAGCTGGGCATCGCACAGTCGACGGTCAACGAACGCCTTCGAACCGCGGAACGGAACCTGTTAGAGCTCATTTACGGCCCTCGATAGGGTCGATATGAGTACCTTACCGCGGGAAATAACGGAGCTAACGACTTCTGTACCGGAAAACGGACCTGTCCGCGGGGTACTGTCCGATCAGTTCCCAGTACTCTGCGACCGGTTCCGTCTCGTACCCGCACTTAAAGTACAATATCTATCATCCACTATCGGGGGTAGTTCCATTCTATATACCCCGATAGAGGAGGAGGAATGCAGCGCAAAAATGATGAAGATTCGGTCACTGGCACCGGACGACAACTGACCCGCCGACAGTACATCGCGGCGACTGCCGCGACGCTCGGGACTGGGGCGGTCGCGGGATGCTCGGGCGGTAGCGGTGACGGCGGCGACGGTGGTAGCGGCGGACAGAACCTCACGCCTGACGCACCGGGTGACACGCCGACGACCGTCGAGACACAGTACTGGCGTGATTGGTCGTCTATCGATGCCGATTCGCCACCGCTTGACTACAGTGCGACCGCGGGTTCGGTGTTAGACCCACTCCCCCTCGAATATTCCAGCGAGGACGACCCGTGGATGCGAGAGCACGCGCTGATGGTCCAGCGCGGGCTCAGCGACCTCGGGATCGGCGCCACGCTCAACGACCGGCCGCTGAACCAGCTGTACGCCCAGAGCTGGAACACACCGGGGCTGGAGGCAGTCATCTCTATGAGTACCCACGGGCCGGACCCACAGCGCGGCCTCGACCCGAACCCACTCTTGATGCGCCGGACAGAGGGGAACCCGTCAAACTACGATAACTACTATCATCCGGAGCTTCAGGAGATTCTCAACGAACAGGCCCAAACCACGGACCGGGCGAAACGGGAGGAACTGGTCAACCAGGCACAGGAGATATTCGCGGAGGACGTTGGCGCGCTCATCACGCTGTTCCCGGATGTCATCACGGCCGTCAACACGCAGAACTGGACTGGCTACGTGAAGACGCCGGGCAACGGGCCGACGAAGGACTCGTTCGTCTGGAGCGAGGTCAACCTCCAGCCCAAGACGGACGACACCACCTACGTCAAGGGCGTCACCACGTCGATGAACTCCCTGAACCTTCCCTGGGCAGCAGGCGGTGCGGAGGCCAAGCGGCTGACGTACATTTACGACGGCCTGTTCGACGCCTCGCCGGACCTAGACGTCGTCCCGGCGCTGGCCACCGGCGGCGGCTTCGTCGACGACACGACGGTCGAACTCACGCTCCGGGAAGGCGTCGAGTGGCACGACGGCGAACCATTCACCGCCGAGGACGTGAAGTTCTCCGTCGAACTGTACAAGGCCCAGTCCGCGTCGAGCCAGACCCCGTTCTACGAGCCCATCGAGTCCGTCGAGATCCTGGGCGACCACGAGGTCCGGTTCAACCTCAAGAACCCCGACGCAGCGTTCATGACCCAGCGCGTGGTCCGCAGCGTCATCATCCCCAAGCACAAGTGGGAGAACGTCGATAATCCGTCGCAGCACAACCCCGAGAACCCGGTCGGCACGGGGCCGTTCGAGTACGAAAACTGGGAGCAGGGGACCCGATTCGAGGTGTCCCGCAACGACGGCCACTGGATGTTCGACGACGACTGGCGGGCCGACGTGCTCGGCGACCAGGCCACGACTGGCCCCGGTCTCGACGGCGTCATCTGGATCAACGTTGGCAACATCGACTCCATGATCGGGTCGCTCCAGGGCGGCGAAATCGACGCCGTCGGAACGACGCTCTCGAACAGCCAGGCCGAGCGGGCGGCCAGCACGAGCGGCATCGAGCAGATGTCGACCGGGAACTTCGCGCCGCTCGATACGAAGCTGATGTTCTCCTGTCCTCTCGTCCGGGACAAGGAGTTCCGCGTAGCACTGGCGAAGGCCGTCGACGCCGAGGGGTTCGTCGAGGGCGTCCTCCAGGGTCGCGCCGAAGCACCGTCCGGCGAGAACCCGATTTCGAGCCTGACGCAGTGGCACAACAGCGAGACGACGGACTACGGCTACGACGTGGAGGAAGCCCGTTCGATCCTTGAATCCGCGGGCTACACGTGGGACGGCGACGACAACCTCAGGTTCCCGAACGGGGAGGCTTGGACCGCGTTCGTCGAGCGGATTCAGGACGGCAACCAGTTCAAGCGCCGCAGCGACCTCGACCAGCCGGACTTCTCGTAACGATGCAAGACACTACGCTCGGCCACAATGGGACGCCGGGAGTCACCGCGACCAGCCGCGCATCCGCCGATCCCCCCGGCGATGGGTGCGGTGACTCCCGGAGAGCAGAGCGGGCCCACGACACAGTGGAACCGGCACATAACCGACACCGCGGACAAAGGGGGGCGGTGCTATGAGTCAGTTCCAGCGGTTTCTAGCGAAGCGACTCGCCATTTCGCTCGTGCTCACGCTGGTAGCCGTCTCCGTCATCTTCGTCGTCCTCCGGCTCCTACCGGGGAGTCCGTTCGAGGCGCTGGTCACCGCGGGGAACCTCAGCCCGTCGCAGGTCGAGGAAATCCGGGCGCTGTACGGGCTCGACCAGCCGATGTGGAAGCAGTACGTAAACTACATGACGAGCCTCCTCACCTTCCAGTTCGGGTACTCCATCCTGCGGAGCCAGCCCGTCTGGGACGTCCTTGAACCGCGGCTCATCAATACGCTCATCCTGCTGGTCCCGGCGCTCGTGACGACGGCGATACTCAGCTCCAGCCTCGGGATGTACGTCGGCTGGAACCGCGGGAGCAAGCTCGAAAAGCTCAGCATCATCACGACGACGTTCCTGCGCTCGACGCCGGTGTTCATCACGGGCATCTTCTTCATCATCGTGTTCGCCTACAACCTCGAACTGGTGCCCGCCTTCGGGATGCGGTCGGTGACCGCCTCCCCGGAGGGGTACATCGACACGTACCTCTCGCTGGATTTCGCCCACCATTACATCCTACCCTTCACTATCGCGGTGCTGTACTACAGCGGCGATTTCCTGCTGCTCGCCCGCAACGGCGTCGTCGAGAAGAAGGGGTCCGAGTTCCTCAAGCTCCACCGCGCCAAGGGCCTCACGGAGATGCAACAGCTCGCCCGCGCGGGCCGGAACTCGATGCTCCCCATCCTGACGTACTTCGCGCTCCGGCTGGGGATGATATTCCAGGGTCTAATTCTCCTTGAGGTCGTCTTCGGCTGGCCGGGCATCGGCCGCGAACTCGTCCTGGCGATCCAACAGCAGGACTACCCGCTCGTGCAGGCCGCCGTGTTCATCATGGCGCTTGCAGTCATCATTGCAAACCTCGCCGCTGACGTGCTGTACGCTTACTTCGACCCGACGGTCTCGACCAGCGGAGGTGGTGCCGCGTGAGCACCGAGAGCAAGTCCGCGGGGCAGATATACAAGCGGGTCGACGAGATTCGCGGGTTCGTCCGCGACCAGTTCGACTTCCTGCGCCAGGACCGGCTGGCGATGCTCGGCGTCATCGTCGTCGCCGGCTTCGTCTTCCTCGGCCTGTTCGGCCCGATGCTCGCCCCGCACGACCCCATCGAGGAGGACATGCGCGGCGAGGACGGCTCGATACTGCGGCTCTCGGAGCCGTCAGGTGAGGCCGTACTGGGAACGACGGCCTTCGGTAAGGACGTGCTGAGTCAGTTCCTCGCCGGCGCCCGGCCGACGTTCATCGTCGGGCTGTTCGGCGGCATCGGAACCGGGGCCATCGGGTTCCTCGTGGGGTTGGTCAGCGGCTACTACGGCGGCTGGGTCGACGAGGTACTGATGCGCCTGACCGACCTGACGTTCTCGCTGCCGTTCATGCCGATGGCGCTCCTGCTGTTGACGTTTGTGACCCCGAGCGTGTGGCTGATGACGGCCATCATCGCCGGCTTCCTCTGGAAGATGCCGGCGCGGGTCGTCCGCTCGGAGGTGTTGTCGGTCCGGGAACGCACCTTCGTCAAGTCGGCCCGCGCGAGCGGCGCGAGCGATCTCCGGACGATGCTGTACCACGTCGGGCCGAACGTCCTGCCAATCGGCTTCCTGTACACGGCCTACGGCATCGCCTGGGCCATCGCGGCACAGGCGAGCCTCGCGTTCCTCGGCTTCGGCGACCCGACGATGACCAGCTGGGGCCGGATGCTCCGGCAGGTGTTCGAATCGGGGAACATGCGCGTCGCGTGGTGGTGGGTGGTCCCACCGGCACTCGGTATCGCCGCGATAACCACCTCGGTGTTCCTCATCGGCCGCGCCTACGAGGAAGTCATCAACCCCGAAATCCAAACTGACCAATGACGCTACTCAACGTCGAAGACCTCAAGGTAACGTACTCGACCGAAGGCGGTAAAGTCCACGCTGTCAACGACGTCTCTTTCAGCATCGACGAGGGAGTCAACTACGGCCTGGCCGGCGAGTCCGGCTCCGGGAAGTCAACCGCCGCGGAGGCCCTGCTCGGCCTCCTCCCGAGCAATGGTACCGTCGAACACGGGACCATCGAGTTCAACGGGAAGGACCTGACCTCGCTCTCGCAGGCGGAGCGCCGCGACGTGCTCTGGGAGGACATCGCCTATATCCCCCAGAGTGCGATGGACTCGCTGGACCCGGTGATGTCGACGGGTGCCCAGATCGTTCAGGCCATCCAGAACCACCGCAACGTCAGCGACGCGAAGGCCCGGGATCGCGTCAGAGAGCTGTTCGAAATCGTCGGGCTGGACCCGGACCGCATCGACGACTACCCCCACGAGTTCTCCGGCGGGATGCGACAGCGGGTCACCATCGCGATGGCGCTGGCCCTAGAGCCGGACCTCATCATCGCCGACGAACCGACCACCGGGCTGGACGTGATCGTCCAGGACAAGATCATCGACAAGATCCTGGAGATCCAGGAGCGCATGGACAGCTCGCTCCTGCTTATCACCCACGAGATCGGCGTCATCGCCGAGACCTGCGACGAGCTGTCGATCCTCTACGGCGGCAAGGTGATGGAGCAGGGCAGCGTCGACAACGTGCTCGTCAACCCCACGAACCCCTACACGATGGGGCTGAAGAACTCCTTCCCCGAAATCGACGACGGCGACGAGGACCCGGTCGCCATCCCGGGCTCGCCGCCGAACCTGAACGCGGAGCCAACCGCCTGCGTGTTCGAGGACCGGTGTCCGTTCGCGACCGAGGAGTGCAGCGAGTCACACCCCGATCTCGTGGACCTCCCGAACCGGAACCACCGGTCGGCCTGTCACAACGTGGAGAAAGCCGCACAGATGCGACGGGATGCGACGGACCCGGAGACGTGGGACATCCCGGACTCGGGCGCTGACGACTCGGACGCCGGGGAAGTCATCCTCGAAACGGACGGGCTGGAGAAGTACTACGAGCAGAGCCAGCCTCTCCTTGATAAGATCCGCGGCGAGGAGCCAAACTATGTCCGGGCCGTCGACGGCGTCTCGCTGTCCGTTCGCCGCTCGGAGATCCTCGGTATCGCCGGCGAGAGCGGGTGCGGGAAATCCACGCTCGGCGAGACTATCGCGCTGTTGAAACAGCCGACCGGCGGCCAGATGACCTTCGATGGGCAGCCATACGAGTACTACCAGGACGGGAACCTCACGGAGTTCCGCCGGAAGGTCCAGATCATCTTCCAGGACCCGTTCGACTCCCTGAATCCGCGACAGACCGTCCGCAAGCTCGTCGGCGAACCCCTGACGATTCACGACTACCGGACTGACGAGTACGAGCGAGCGATCATCGAGACCCTCGAGAAGGTCGGGCTGACGCCCGCCGAGAAGTTCCTCGATCAGTACCCCCACGAGCTCTCCGGCGGGCAACGCCAGCGCGTCGCCGTGGCGAAGGCGCTGGTGCTCGATCCGGACTTCCTCATCTGTGACGAGCCCGCGTCGATGCTGGACGTGTCGCTGAAGGTCAACCTCCTCAATCTGCTCCGGGGGCTGGCCGACGCGGAGGACATCGGTATCGTGTACATCTCCCATGACCTTGCCAGCCTGATGCAGGTGGCAGACCGCCTTGCGATCATGTACCTGGGGCGGGTCATCGAAACGGGCGACGTGGACCGCATCGCCGGCCAGCCCAAGCACCCCTACACGACCTCACTGCTCGCCGCGGCCCCGGAGAAGGACCCGACGATGGACCGGACGCGAGTGCTGCTCGAAGGCGAGCCGCCGGACCCGGTCGATCTCCCCTCGGGCTGTGCGTTCGCCCCCCGCTGCCCCAAGGCCGAGGAGGCCTGCTGGGACGCCGAACCGGGTCTCGACGAGGCGGGCGACGACGACCACCGTGCGGCGTGTTACTACCCGGACGGCGAGACTGGATCGGTCACCGAGCGCCAGGCGGACGCCCCTGGTGTGAACAGCGGGGGCACGTTCCCGAAGAACGGCGACTCGGTGAGCGACTGAGCCCACAGACCATGGCAAACGTGATGGTACTGGTCGGACCGGCGGGCCTGTCGCCGAGCAGGGGGACGAGCACGGCACTCGGCGCGCTCGTACTCGTCGCACTGATCGGCCTCTCGGCGTTTTTCTCCTCGTCGGAGATCGCCATGTTCTCGCTGGCTCGCCACCGCGTCGACGCGCTCGCCGAGGACGGGGCTCCCGGAGCGGAGACGATGCAGTCGCTGCTTGCGGACCCCCACCGCCTGCTCGTGACGATACTCGTTGGAAACAACCTCGTCAACATCGCGATGTCGTCGATCGCGACGGGCCTGCTCGCGATGTACCTCTCGCAGGGGCAGTCCGTGCTGGCGGCGACGTTCGGCATCACCGCAGTCGTCCTGCTGTTCGGCGAGAGCGTGCCCAAGTCCTACGCCATCGAGAACACCGAGCGCTGGGCGCTCACGGTGGCGCGCCCGCTCAGGTTCTCGGAGTACGGACTGTACCCGCTGGTGGTCACCTTCGACAAGCTGACGCGGCTCGTCAATCGCATCGGCGGCGCTGACGCGGCCATCGACACCTCCTACGTCACCCGCGATGAGATCCTGGAGATGATCCAGACGGGCGCGAGCGAGGGCGTTATCGAGGCCGACGAGCGCGAGATGCTCCAGCGCATCTTCCGGTTCGACGACACCATCGCCAAGGAGGTGATGACGCCGCGACTGGACGTGACCGCTGTAGAGCGAGACGCGAGCCCCGAAGCGGCCATCGCCACCTGCGTCGAGGCCGGTCACACGCGGCTCCCAGTGTACGACGGCGACCTCGACAACGTCGTCGGCATCGTCGAACTGTCCGATCTCGTCCGCGATTGCAACCCGGCTCAGGGCGGCCCCGCAAACGAGACAGCCGAAACGAACGGGAGGGATCCCGAGACACTCGCCCCGTACGTCTCCGAGACGCTCCAGGTTCCCGAGACGAAAAACGTCGATGACCTGCTGACCGAGATGCGTGCCGAGCGTAGGGAGATGGTCGTCGTCATCGACGAGTTCGGGACGACTGAGGGGATCGTCACGACCGAGGACATCGTCGAGGAGATCGTCGGTGAAATCCTCGAAGAGCAGGAAGAGGCCCCGATAACGCACCTCGACGACCGGACGGTCCGGGTCGACGGTGCAGTCACCCTTGAAGTTGTCAACGAGACGCTGGACGTGACGTTTCCGGAAGGGGAGGAGTACGAGACCATTGCCGGCTTCCTGTTCAACCGCGCCGGGCGGCTGGTCGAGCACGGCGAGTCGTTCACCCACGAAGGCACGGAACTGGTCGTCGACGGGGTTGAAAACACCCGAATTACCAGCGTCACGATACGGGAGCCCGGTCCGGATAACCCGACGGGCAGTGACGCCGCGGCAACCAGCTAACCCCGACTGCGTACGCTGTCGGCAGCCGTCCCAGACCCGATAACTGGTGTCCCGAGGTCTGCTGCCAGAACACGGTCAGCCAGCACGGCACACATACTAGTATATATACCTGTAAGTAGTATTATAAATAGATGTGACAGCTCGTCGTGACTGACGTGGCAGGGGCCACGCCGGCCAGGCTGATGTCACGGAGTATCACCATGTTCCAAGAAGCCATAACGTATCCGCGGGACAGCGACAGCGCAGTGAAAACCATCGCCATCGGGGGCGCGTTGCTGTTCCTGAGTTTCCTCGTCGTCCCGACGTTCTTCGTTCTCGGCTACCTCGTCCGGACGCTCCGGGCGGTACTGAACGGCGAAGCCGAGCCGCCAGTGTTCGACGACTGGGGTGCCCTCGGCATGGACGGCCTGAAGGTGTTCGCTATCGGGTTCGCCTACTCGCTCGTCCCGGCGGCTATCGCCCTCGCCGCAGTGTTCGCAAGCGGTGCGACGCTGGGCCTCGGTAACGGCGGATCGGGAAGCGGACTGGCCGTCGGCCTCATCGTCCTCGTCGCCGCGCTCGCTGTGACGGTGATTTCGCTCGCCATCGCCTACGTGCTCCCGGCCGCAATCGTCGCGTACGCCCGCACTGACAGCGTCGCCGCAGCGTTCGCGCCGGACGAACTCCGCCGGTTCGCGTTCAGCCGGACCTACGCGACTGGCTGGCTGGTCGCGTTCGGTATCAGCCTGGTCGCCGGCGTCCTCATCGGCGTCCTGAACGCCGTCGTCATCGGCGCGGTGCTGGCCCCCTTCGTGACGTTCTACGCGAACGTGGCGGGGACCTACGCTGTCGGAACTGCCGTACGGGAGATGCCAGCCATCGACACGGGCGACGAGACGCCGGATGCCCAGCCTGTGGCCTGAAAGGGTCACGCAACGGTTCTCGGTGCCTGCTTTTAATTCCCGTCCGTCGTTCCGCTCCGGGAGTGCAGATTTATGTTACTGCTTTCGCAAGACAGAGTCGTCACTGGTTTGAGTAGACTATCGGAGCCTGCCCCTGATCCCCACAGTGACGGAGTCCCCATGTTAGAAGACGCAATTCGGTACCCCTGGAACGGTGAGCGGAAGGTCGAAACGTTACTTATCGGCGGCGTGTTGAGCTTGCTGGGCGTGTTTTTCATTCCGGTGTTGTTCGTGTTCGGCTATCTCGTCCGCGTCATCCGGGCAGTAAACGACGGCGACACCGAGGTGCCGCCGGTGTTTGAGGAGTGGGCCGACCTGCTGGTCGAGGGACTGGTCGCGTTCCTGATTACGCTGGTGTACTCGCTCGTCCCGCTGGTGGTTATCGGCCTCGCAATCGCTTCGTTCATTCTGCCCGCATCCGTGGTCACGACGGCGGCCGGTGAGCCGGCGACGGGTATCGCCGTCGGCGGCCTCCTGCTTGCACTCGTCGTTGTCGTCGTCACTGTCGTAGTCTCGCTCGGTGCCGCATATCTCCTCCCCGCAGCCCTGGCCGCGTACGCAGTGACTGGACGTATCGGGACAGCGTTTTCGCCCGGCACGCTGCGCGCGATTGGCGGGTCACAGACGTACGCCGTCGCGTGGCTGGTCGCCGTCGCCATCGCTATCGGCGCACAGGTGGTCGGGGGCTTCGCCTCCGCAACGGTAATCGGCGCAGTCCTGGTCCCGCTCATCTCCTTTTACGGCAACGTCGCCGGCGCGTACGCAATCGGGACCGCTGTCAGAGAGGTGCCGGCCGTCGGAACCGTATCCGAGACGCGCGCTGAACGCTCAGTCGCGTGACCAGCCCGGTACCAGTCTCCCCGTGGCAGCGCGTCGAATGGCAGAACACTTGTGTCCCTGAAGCGGACGATTCAGTATGCAAATACAGAGTCAGGAGACCACCGCGGAAGGGGCGGAACGCATCGAGGTGGTCCCCGAGACGCTGGACGACCTCTGGCACCTCTCGTACGTCATTGAGCCGGGGGACCTCGTCTCCGGCGACACGACGCGGCGCATCCAGCGCAACGACGACAACCTCCGGGACAAGGGCGGCGAGCGCGAGCCGATGTGGATACAGATCGAGGTCACCGACGTGGAGTTCGCGAAATTCGCCAACCGCCTCCGGGTCGGCGGCGAAATCGTCGACTGTTCGCGCGAGGACCAGCTCGGTTTCCACCACACGCTCAACGTCGAGGAACACACCGAACTCACCGTCGAGAAACACCTCAAGCCCGACCAGGCCGACCGCCTGGAGGAAGCCGTCGAAGCGACGGAGAACCCCGACGTGGCAATCGCGACCGTCGAGGAGGGTGAGGCCCACGTCCACACCGTCGCACAGTACGGCACCGAGGAGCGGGCGACCATCACGTCGACGACTGGCAAGGGGGAGTACGCCCGCCCCCGGAAGGAACTGTTCGACGAACTGGCGTCAGTCCTCAAACGCCAGGACGTAGACGCCTACATCCTCGCTGGCCCCGGTTTCACCAAACAGGACGCACTGGACCACTTCCAGGACGAGATTCCCGAGATCGCCGAGCAGATCACGGTCGTGGACACGTCTGCTGTCGGCGACCGAGGCGTCCACGAAGTGCTCAAACGCGGCGCTGTCGAGGACGTGCAACAGCAGACCCGCATCGCCGAGGAGGCGGATTACATCGACGAACTGATGGAGCGCATCGGGTCGGGCGCGGAGGTTGCCTACGGTCCGGAGGAAGTCGCAAAAGCGGCCGACTACGGCGCTATCGAAACGCTGCTTGTCCTCGATGAGCGACTCCGACTGGAGCGGGCCGGCGAGGGCGACTGGGACATCGATGTCGACCAGATCATCGAGACGACAGAGCAGAAGGGCGGCGACGTGACCGTCTTCTCCGCGGAGTTCGCGCCCGGACAGCAACTCTCGAATCTCGGCGGTATCGCGGCGCTACTGCGGTACCGACTCGACTGAAGTCGTGGACCCGTATTGTGTGTCTACCATCTTTCATTTCATCGGTGAAATCCCCGAAACCGTTTTTTATCCCGCTCTCTATTGCTATGTAGTTCCAATGTCTGCGAGGAGTGGGTGAGATGTCGTTCGAAGAGCAACAAGACTTTGCCAGACAGGTCGCCGACCTGAACAAGTACGGCCAGGCGCTCAACCGGTGTGACTCCGTCGAGGAAGTCGTCTCCCTCACGCTCGAAGCGATGTCGCTGCTGTTCGAGTTCTCCTACTCTACGTTCGTCGAGGTTCGTGACGACGACCTCCGGGTCGTCCACAGCACGAACCCGAATCTCGTCCAGGGCGAGCCACCGAGCGACCTGGCTTGCCGGGCCCAGGAGGCCGGCGAGACGCTCGTCGAACAGGGCGCGGAGGCCGCTGTCACAGCCGATTCGGACGTGACGGGTGCGCTGGCTGTCCCGGCCCGGATGGGCGATGAGGTGACCGCGGTGTTAGTCACACGGTCGCAAACCGTCGACGAGTTCGGGGACGAGTACGTCAGGCCGATGGAGATCCTCGCCACCCATGCCGCGACGGCCATCTCCAACATCCGCTCTCGCGAGCGGCTAGAACGCGCCCACAAGGATCTGGAACGGCGAAAGGAGATGATCGAGATGTACGACCGACTCCTCCGCCATGACCTGGGCAACGACCTCCAGGTCATTGCCGGGTTCGCTGACGCCGTCGCGCGACAGGTCGACGGCCAGACCGCGGAGTACGCCGGCAAGATCCAGAACGCGGCCGAGAGCGCCGCCGACCTCATCCAGCGCGTCGGCGATCTCGTTTCGACGCTCGAAGCACAGGACAACCCGGAGCCACAGAATCTCGCGACGGTCCTCGGGGACACAGTCCGGGATGTCAGAGCCAACTACGGGTCACTGACTATCGACTTCGAGCCGTCAGACTTCGATTACCAGGTGTACGGCGGCGACCTGCTCGACTCCGTGTTCACGAACATCATGTCCAACGCGGCGGTCCACAACGAGGGCGAGGTCCACATGCGAGTGGCTCCGGCGGAAGCCACCTCTGACGAGGTCACTGTCTGTTTCGCCGACGATGGGGCGGGTGTCTCGCCAAACCTGCGCGAGAATATCTTCGAGATGGGTGTGAAGGGGCAGGAGAGCTCGGGGACCGGCTTCGGCCTCGGGTTCGTCCGGGCGCTGACGGAATCCTACGGCGGCAGGGTCAGCGTGGCAGAAAGCGACGCCGGTGGAGCCGAGTTCCGCGTCACGCTCGAACGCGTTTAGGTCCTGTCGACGGTTATCGTCAGGCCGTCCTCGGCGAACTGCACGTCGCCGTCGTAGCTGTCCGCTATCGACTCCAGCATCTCCTCGTGTCGTCCCTCCGTGTGTGGATACAGGTGAGTGAGATACACACGCCCGACCTCGGCGTCGGCATCGCGGAGCGTCTCTCCGAGTGTCGTCGGCGTCGGGTGGTTCGACACGTCCACGTCGTCCGGGAACGAGCAGTCGTGGACGAGTACGGCCGACCCATCGGCGAACTCGACGAGGTCCGTGAACGCCTCTGAGTCCGCGCCAAGCGTTATCGCTGGGCCGCCATCGACGGAGAGCCGGTAGGCGAAACACTGCATCGAGTGGCGCGTCTCGCAGGTGTCGCCGCTGAACCCAGCCAGTTCGAACGGTCCGCCGTCGAGGTCCCTGAGCGTCAGGTCCAGACGGTCCTGCATGTAATCGTGTGTTTCGAGTAGATCCCGAACCAGGTCGCTCGTTCCCGGCGGGCCAGCTATCGTGAGGTCTGTCTCACCGGCCAGCCAGCGGGCCTTCATCAGCACGTCAAGATCGGAAACGTGGTCGAGATGGTGGTGGGTCAGCAAGACGGTGTCGACGCCTTCGTAGCCCGTGTCTGTTTGGGCCAGCGAGTGCAACACGCCGCTGCCACAGTCGACGAGCAGCCGGTTCCCGCCGCGCTCAAGCAGATAGCCGGACTGCATCCGGGAGCCGGTGGGCATGGCGCTGCCGGTGCCGAGAAACGTGAGTCGCATACTGGGCGACAGCGAGCGAACGGACAAAGGCGTTGGCGTGTGGGGACACGCTGTCAGGGAGACCACCAGGGAGCGTCAGCGGAGTGAGGGCGGTGGCCGTCGGCGGGGACGGGATCAGGGCGGCCTCGTGGGGGAGTCACCCGTCGACGGCGCAGTTCATCCTTTGGACGGGGATAGCAAAAATTCACCCGTGGCTCAAAAACCGTTTTAACCGAACCCAACCATCGACAAAACCGCAAAACGGAGCGGGAGACACTTGTGCGAGCACGACGAGAAGCGACTATGAAGAAATCACTCGACGAACACGCCGAGCGGTTCTCCGAACACGCCGACGCCTACGACGAGGACCAGGATTCGGCTGCGTATCGCGCCTGCGTCGACTTCGTTGTCGAGCACGCAGCCCCCGAAAGCGACGACGTGGTACTCGACCTCGGCACGGGGACCGGGGCCATCGCGTTCGCGCTCGCGCCCGACGCACGGGAGATCATCGGCCGCGACATCAGCGACGGGATGTTGGACAAAGCTCGGGAGAAGGCCGACGAGCGAGGCGTCGAGAACGTTTCCTTCGGCGACGGCCGCTTCCGCGCTCCGAACGTCGACCGCCCGGTAGACATCGTCACATCGAACTTCGCGATGCACCACCTCGGCGACGACGAGAAACGCGAGGCTATCGACACCATCGCCGATCTGGGGCCACGACGAATCGTCCTCGGGGACGTGATGCTGTTCGGCGACGACGACCCCGACGCACCGTTTTACAGCCCCGAAGTCGACGACCCGGCGACGGTCGGCGTCCTTGCCGACGCCTTCACCGACGCCGGCTACGCACTGACTGGCGTCGAGATGGTCACCGAGCAGGCTGGCGTGCTGGTCGCCGAACAGGTCGACTCGGACTGAGTGGGGCGGCCGCTAATTCCGCTCAGCGGTAGTTCCTGTACGCCCAGAACGAGACGTACAGTGTCAGGACCAACAGCCCACCGAGGAAGAAAGCCACGCCCGGTTCGAGGTCGATGCCACCACTGGCCGCGGCGTCGGTCGTCAGTTGCCGCGCCTCCTCGGTCATCGCTTCGACCGGGGTGTCGGCTTCTGGCACCGGAGTGCTTTCCGGGGCCGGCGTGGCTTCCGGCGTCTCCGTCGCCTCGGCTATCTGGAACCCACTGTCGTCTGTCTCCGTCGGGGCTGGCGTGGGTTCGGCCGTCGCGGCCGTCTCGTTCGCCGCATCCAGACTCTCCGCGTCCCCCCCGCCCTGACCACCGTCTCCGGCGGTTCCCGCGTCGCCGCCGGCCCCCGAACTCCCGAACTGGATCGGGAACTGCCCGAGCAGGAGTTGCAGCATGACGCTGGCCGCGGTGAGAACCCCGATGACAGGCAGGACCCGGCGAACGAGCGACCGGAGCGACTGCTTGCGCTCCTGCGTGCCGACGAACAACACCAGCGGGTCGTCCGGGGGCTCGTACACCTTCATCTCTTGGCCTTTTTCCGAGTACTGGACCCCTGCGACGGTGATCAGCTCTTCGTCTTCCAGTTTCTCCAGATGATACGAGACCTTCTGTATCGACATATCGAGGCGGTCGGCCAGTTCGGAGGGCGTTCCTGGCTCGTCGTAGACGGTGTTGAGAATCTCTCTGGCCGTTTCCGAGGAGAGGGCATCGAGGACATCTGAGACGTCTTCGTCGACCCCGACGACCTGGAGCTCCCCGTCCTGTGAGGTGCTCGTGTCGGGACCGCGGGAGGGCAGCAACGACATATATTCCGTTCACTGCCGCCCAGCGTAATGAATCTCGTGGAACCTCACAGGGCCATTTGAGTCTCAGGGCGCGCTATTGAGGGACGAACAACACACCATCTACGACAGCAGTGCGCTCGGTATGCAGAGCAGCGCGCTCTGATTGCCACTATAGCATCCCGGTCACGGACTCCACTGCGTCCGGTGAGAGTGAATCCCGGGGCGGTCGCACCGTCGCGTGGTCGATGATGCCGCGGTCGGCGAGCAGCGCCTTCACGGTGGGCGCGAAGCCGAACTCGGCGCACGCCTCCGAGAGCGGCGAGAGGACCTCCCGCTGGACCGTTCTGGCTTCTGCCACGTCGCCGTTGGCGACGGCGGTGCCCGCTCGTTCTAGCTCGCTGTACAGTAGATGGGAGAGCGCGCTGACGCCGCCGTCGCCGCCCAGCACGAGCGATGGGACGAACAGGCCGTCGTGGCCCTGATAGACGGTGAAATCCTCGGGCGTTCGGTTGAGGACGGCGGTGACGTACGGGAGGTCGCCCGAGGAGTCCTTGAGCCCCGCGACGGCGTCGGACTGGGCGAGCGCGGCGACCGTCTCGACGGATAGCTCCTGTCCGACAGCCCCGGGGATGTTGTAGAGGTAGACCGGTAGCGGCGCGTCGGCCAGAACCGCGTCGAAGAACGCCTCGTTGCCCGCCCCGCTGGCCCGCCCGCCGTAGTACGAGGGCACGACCAGTGTGCTGTCCGCGCCCTGTTCGGCGGCGAACGCCATCCGCTCGTGGACGGTCGAGACATCGGTCGCAGCCGTCCCGACGATGACGCGGCAGTCCTCGGGCACTGTCTCTGTCACGGTTCGGACGACGGTCCGGTACTCCCCGGGTGAGAGCGTCTCGAACTCGCCGGTCGTCCCGCAGGGAACGATACCGTCGACGCCGGCCGCCGACACGTGTCGGACCAGCGCTTCCAGACCGGCAACATCGAGGTCGCCGTCGGCGTCGAATGGTGTCACCAGCGGCGTCAGTACGTCGAAGGATTCGGCCATGCTCCAGGCCAGACGCGGCGGTCGCTTAGGCGTTTGCCCCGCCGATAGGGCGGAACCCACTTGCCGCGGCGGTCCTACTGGTCGGTAAGAGCCGACAATGGGAGGACGCGAGCGTCTCGCAGCGACGGACCCGGCTTTCGACCCGGAGGCGGTCGACATCGACGACGGCGAGGTGCTTTCCCGCCTCGCGCCCGTCGTCCAGGAGTGGTGGGTCGAGCAGTTCGGCGAGTTCGTCCCCGGCAACGGCGGCTTCTTCACGCCGCCACAGAAGGAGGCCATCCCGCTCATCCACGAAGGCGAGAACGCCCTCATCTGCGCGCCGACGGGGAGCGGCAAGACGCTGGCCTCCTTTACCGGCATCATCAACGAACTGTTCGGGAAGGCCCGCGAGGACGACCTAGAAAACTCCGTCTACTGCCTGTACGTCTCGCCGCTGAAGTCGCTGGCCAACGACATCCACCGGAACCTCGAGCAGCCGCTGGACGGCATCACGGCGAAACTCGACGAGCGCGGCGAGGACGTCCAAATCCGGCACGCCATCCGACACGGGGACACCAGCGACAGCGAGCGCCAGGCGATGCTCGAGACGACGCCCCACATCCTCAATACGACGCCGGAAACCCTCGCCATCCTGCTTAACTCCCCGAAGTTCAAGAAGAAGCTCGAAACCATCGAGTACGTCATCGTCGACGAGATCCACAGCCTCGCCGAGAACAAGCGCGGGACCCACCTCTCCGTGTCGCTGGAGCGGCTAGAGGAGATGGTCGAGGAATCGCCCACGCGAATCGGCTGTTCGGCCACCGTCGAGCCGCTGGACACCGTCGCAGAGTTTCTGGTCGGCCGCGCAGAACCCGGCGGCGACCCCAGGGACTACGAGATCGTCGACACGCGGTTCGCCCGCGATTTCGACATGGAGCTGTCCTGTCCGGCCGACGACCTCATCAACACGCCGCGGGACATCGTCACCGAGCGGTTCTACACCCAGCTCCACGAGCACGTCCAGTCCCACACCAACACGCTCGTGTTTACGAACACCCGCTCGGGGGCCGAACGGGTCCTGCACAACCTCCGCGAGAAGTTCGACGACTACGACGAGTCCAACTCCGGCTGCCACCACGGCTCGCTCTCGAAGGAGAAGCGCCGGGACATCGAGGAATCGCTGAAAGCCGGGACGCTGGACGTGGTGACGACCTCTACGAGCCTGGAACTGGGCATCGACATGCCCCACATCGACCTCGTCGTGCAGGTCGGGTCACCCAAGTCCGTCGCCGCGTTGCTTCAGCGCATCGGCCGCGCGGGCCACCAGTTGGGCGAAACAGTGGAGGGCCGCGTCATCGCGCTGGACCGCGACGAACTCGTCGAGTGTGCGGTGATGCTCGAAAAGGCCGAGCGGGGCTTCGTCGACCGCGTGTTCATCCCAGAGAACGCCCAAGACGTGGCGACCCAGCACGTCTACGGCATGGCCATCAATGACGTTCGCCCCGAGGAGACGTTCAAGAGCGTCCTCCGGCGAGCTTACCCCTACCGGAGCTACGACGACGCGGACTGGGAACAACTGATGCGGTACATGACAGCCGACTACCCGGGGATGGAGGACAAGAACGTCTACGCCAAGATCTGGCGGGACACGAACGACGCGCCCGACGGCGAGCACCACTACGAGGAGTACGACGTGGGTGAGCACCTCATCGGCAAGCGCGGCCGGCTCGCGCGAGTCATCTACATGACCAACATCGGGACGATTCCGGACTCTTTCACGTGTGATGTCGTGACCCGCAGCGACGACAGCTGGGTCGGCCAACTGGACGAGTCGTATCTGGACACGCTGGAGAAAGGCGACGTGTTCGTGCTGGGTGGGGACAACTTCGAGTACCGCTACCGCCGCGGGTCGAAGGTGTACGTCGACCGGACCGCCGCCCGCCCGACCGTCCCGTCGTGGTTCTCCGAGCGGCTCCCCCTCTCCTACGACCTCGGCCGCGAGATACTCGACTTTCAGGGCCAGTTGCTGGACCGGCTGGCAGACGGCGGCATGTCGGAAGTCCGCAACTGGCTCCGGGAGTTCCCTATCGACGAGAACAGCGTGCGGGCCATCGCGCGGATGTTCCGCGAGCAGGTGGCCTACGCCGGCCCGGACAGCGTCGCCACGACCGACCGCCTCGTCATCGAGGAGACGCTGGACCACGACGAGTACGAGCGGCACTACCACGTCCACTCGAACTACGGGCGACGGTTCAACGACGGGTTCTCGCGGCTGCTAGCATACCACATCGCTCGGGCGGCCAGCGCGAACGTCCAGGTCGCCGTCGCCGACAACGGCTTCACGCTCTCGATGCCGCTGAACCGCAAGGTCGACATCGCGCGGATCGTGGGCGACTTGGACCCGGACACGGCCCGCGAGGACCTGCGGGCCAGCCTTGACGGGACAGACCTGCTCCAGCGGTACTTCCGCATCAACGCCACGCGGTCGCTGATGATACTCAAACGCTACAAGGGCTACGAGAAGTCCGCGAGCGAACAGCAGGTCTCCTCGGAGATGCTGCTGGGGTTCGCCGAGGACCTCGGGGACTTCGCCGTCGTCGAGGAAACCTACCGCGAGATTCTGGAGGACAAGCTCAACGTCGACGGTATCGAGACTGTCCTGCGTGCGATTCAGGACGGCGACGTTGACGTGGTCCGGACCCGCGTCGATTCGCCGTCACCGCGCGCTTTTGGCCTCGCGACGCTGATGGCCAGCGACGTGGTGCTCGCCGAGGACGAGTCGGCCGTCTTACAGGAGTTCCACCAGCGAGTCCTGAGCGAGATTGAGGATGGAGACGCCGAAGACAGCGCCGTTGCCACCGACGATTGAGCCGGACCGGGGGTGTTCGAACTGCCCGCTTCTGATCCGCTGTATTGCCATTGAGCGAACAGTAAAGTCCACGGGACCCAAAGGCGTGTTCTGCAATGCCACATCACACACATGGGAGTGACGACAACGCGAATGAACACGAAGAACCGGCGGCTGGCCACGTCCACGAATCGGTCGACGACGGCGTCGACGCGAGGGACGACTGGGCGCGTCGACGGCGCAAGGGAATCCCGACCGACAAGCAACTGCTCGTCGTCGCCTGCATGGACGAGCGCATCCCCGTCGAAGACGCGCTCGGTCTCTCACTCGGCGACGCACAGATATTCCGGAACGCCGGCGGCAAAGTGACAGACGACGTCATTCGCTCGGCCGCGCTGACGACACAGTACTTCGACACGACCGAAATAATCGTCGTCAACCACACCGACTGTGGGATGATGAGCGCGTCCGACGAGGACGTCGTCGAGGGGTTCGAGGCCGCGGTCGACGGCGACCTCGACGATGTCGATCTGGACCCCGCACTGCCGGAGCTAACCATCGGTGATGCGTCCATCGCGGAGTGGGTCCGGATGACCGACGACATCGACGCGGCCTGTGCGGCACAGGTCGAGTACCTCGAAAACCACGAGCTGATTCCCGATGACGTCACCGTGACCGGATACGTCTACGAAGTCGAGAGCGGTCACCTCCGCCGGCCCGGCGAGCGGGTCGCCGAGCAGGTCAACGAGCGCGTGTAGGGCTGTTGCGGTCGTCACTGGGCGACCATCGACTGGGACGGAGCGGTATCGCGACAGACCAGTGTTCGGAGCGATGCCTCGCCGGGACATTTGCGGTTGTGGCGGCGGGTTCTGCTGTGCCGTGCGTGTCCGCCTACTGCTCGGAGACGACCGGGCAGTTGACCATCGCCGCGCCGGCGGCCAGGATGTTAGCGTTCTGGGCGGATTCGAGGTCCGAAACGCTATCGAAGTCGGCGTTGTCGTAGACGTTCACCGACCACAGCGGCGAGTAGGCGTCGTCGCCGGGCACCGTTGCCGTGACGTTGTGTGTCTGGTCGTTGCCTTCCTCGGACATGAATCCGGAAGCGGGGCCACCACCATCCTCGCCAGGGTTTGTATTGAAGCTCACGTAAATCGGGGACAGCGGAACGGAGCCGTCATTCAGCGAGAGGCTGGCTTCCTCGAACAGGAAGTACGAGACGACTTCGCCCTCGTACCAGCCCTCAACGAGCGACGCGGGACTTTCATCCGCGCTGTGACGCATCGACGCCGTTGACCCGTCGGGGACGATCGGGCAGTTTTTGATCGTGTCCGTCGGCGAGATGTCGAAGCCGGCGTCCTGAATCCCCTGGACGCTGGTCACCGTGTTTGCCTCGTACTCGTCGGGCACGGTCACGTTATGGACCTGCCAGAAGTCGTTGTACCCCTCGTCGCCAGGGACCACGTCGACCACGTTTAGCTGGTCCTCGACGGGGTCGCCGTTCTCGTAGAAGAGGGCGTAGATGGGCGCTGGCTGGGTCGACTGCACGTCAAAGTCGTAGTACTCAATGACGTCCCCGTCTGGTCCGTACCCCTGCGTGCGGAACTGCGCGTCGAAATCGATGGGCTCGTCCGGGCCGGGCAGCGCGTCGTTCTGGCTGCGCCGGTGTAACATTCCGGCGCTGTCGCTGAACCGGTCAATGCTGGCCCGCGGCGCCTCGCTGGGGTCGGTCGGACTCATATCGGCGTCCATCGACTCGGTCATCTCCTCGTCCATCGCGTCGGTTTCCTCCCCCATCGACTCGCCGTCGCCCTCGGTCATCGCGTCCTCCGCTGTCATCGATTCGGTCATCGCATCGGTGTTTTCGCCGCCGTCGTCGCTCCCGGCACAGCCGGCGAGCGGAAGGGTTACACCTGCAGCAGCGAGCGTCGTCAGAAACGTCCGTCGGCTTCGTGACATACGCTTTGTCCGGCGTCGGGGCTATACAAGGAGATTTTTCGAAGTTTCGGGCGATTCCGGCCTCACTCCACCCAGTGTCACGGTCGAAACTCTTCCAATTTCGCCCCTGAGCCAAACCGTTAATCCGCGACCAGCCCCTCAAATATGACATGGAGTCGCTCCACCCGCGGGTGAGATTGCTGTGGATTCTGTCGACAGTCATCCAGGCGTCGGTGCTCGGCGTCATCGCGTATCTCGTCGACCGGTTCGCGGTTTCACTGCCACAGACGGTAGTCGTCGGCGGCTGGGTCGTGCTCGTGGTTCTGGGTGTTGTCCACGCCATCGCCGCCCACCGGATCTGGCGTTTTGACCTGCAGGACGACGCACTCTTTCTCCTCCGCGGTGTCGTGACCCGGACCGACACGTCGGTCCCCTACGTCCGTGTCCAGCACGTCGACACCACGCGCGGCCCGGTAGAGCGCGCCATCGGGCTGGCGAGCGTCGTCGTCTACACTGCCGGGACCCGCGGAGCGGACATCACGATTCCCGGACTGCGGCCCGAACGAGCTACCGAACTGCGCGAGCAGCTCCGTGACCTCGCGAACGAGAGCGAGGCCACGGACGCGGTATGAACCGGCTCCACCCGCGGAGCGCCGTCGTGCGGATCGCCAGAGCGACCCTGCAGGGTGGCTTCTTCGGCTTCTTCGGCGGCTCGCTCGGGAGCGGGATGTTCGCGCTCCCGTGGTTCGCGGTGCCAGCGCTCGCGGTCCTTGGCGCAGTCGTTTTCAGCGGCTACGCGCTGGCGCGCTATCTCCGCTTTCAGTACGAGCTCGATGGCGACACGCTCACTGTCGAGTCCGGCGTCTTCGCCAGACAGTCCCGCCAGATTCCGCTGGGTCGCGTCCAGAACCTCGACGTGGAGCAGAACATCCTCAACCGCTTGCTCGGGCTCGCTATCGTCCGATTCGAGACGGCCGGTGGCAGCGCGACGGAGGCCACGCTGGACGCGGTCGACGAGGCCGAAGTCAAACGCCTGCGGAACTACGTGCGGACCCACGACCGGGACGAGGCAGCCGAGACGGCGGCAGCCACCTCCGATGCGGTGTCTGAGACTGCGACAGCCGGCCGCTCGGCCCATGCCGACCTTCCCGGCGTGACCGGTCCCACATCGACACACACCGGCGGCGCACAGACGGCGAATGACCTCGAAGAACCGGTTTCGGCTTCGGTCACGGAGGAACGCGACCAGCCGGACGGGTCGCTGCTGTTCGCGTTCGACCAGCGCGAACTCCTGACGTACGCGCTCGTTTCCGTTCGGCCGGCCGCGCCGGTCCTGACGCTGGCGTCGCTCCCGCTGGGGATGGACGTCGTCTGGGCGGTCCTGCGGTTCAATGCGACCCTTGCCGGCGCATCGCTGAGCGGGCCGGTGGTTCGATGGCTGGCCAGCTCACCTGAAACCACGCGGCTCGCCGTCTTTGCCGTACTCTCCGTCGTCCAGTTCTTCTTGCTCGCACTCGTCGTCAGCGTGGCGCTGACAGTCGTCGAATACTACGGCTTCCAGCTCACCCAGGCCGACGGCGACCTCAGGTACGAGCGGGGGCTGTTGCGCCGCTACAGCGGCAACATCCCGCTGGAGAAGGTCCAGACGGTCACTATCCGTGAGAACGTCCTGATGCGGCAGTTCGGCTACGCGACGCTGGCCGTCGAGACGGCCGGCTACAGCGGCGGGAACCAGCAGTCCAGTCAGGGCGTCGCCGTCCCTCTCGCACCCCGCGAGGAGGTGTACGAACTGGCCCGTGACATCGAGCCGTTCGGCGACCTCGATTTCGACCGGTCGCCGAAACGCGCCCGTCGCCGGTATCTCGCTCGCTTTTCGCTGGCCGCGGCCGGCCTCACTGCGGTCGCATACGCCGTGGACTCGATGCTATTGGAGACGGGCTACTGGTGGCTCACCGCCCTCCTCTTCCTTCCGGTCGTGCCGGCGGCCCACCTCCGCTGGCGACACCGCGGGTTCGACCTGGACGAGTCCGTGCTGGCGACCCGGAGCGGGTTCTGGCGGCGGACGACGCGAATCGTCCCGTACTACCGACTTCAGACGGTATTCGTCACGCGGTCGCCGTTCCAGCGACGCCGCGACCTGGCGACCGTAGGGGCTGACACGGCGAGTTCCTCCAGTCTGCTCGGCGGCGTCGCTCGGGTGTACGACATCGACGAAGGCACCGCAAAAGAACTCAGAGACACGCTGCGGGAGCGGCTCACCGCACACGTCGCAGGGCTGCGTACGGGCGACAGGGCCAGCGACGCGGAAGCGTAGTCAGCCCTGCGCCCACTCGACCATCCGGCCGTACACCTCGTCAGTCGACAGCGCGTCGCCGTCGCCGACGAGGATGAGCGCCTTCTTCGCTCGCGTGAGTGCGACGTTGATACGCCGGTAATCCTCGAAGATGGGACTGTCGAGCGTCCCAGTGGCGACGAAGGAGATGACGATAACCTCCTTGCTCGACCCCTGGAACCGGTCGACCGTGTCGACGGTCACGTCCGGAAGGCGCTTTGAAATCTCCGCGACTTGGGCGCGGTACGGCGCGATGACACCGATATCGCTGGCCGGAACTCCTGCGGATCGGTACGACGCGACGATTTCGGCGATGCGGTCGGCCTCAGCCGGGTTGGTGTTGCCGACCTGGCTTCCGTCGGGGTCGACGAACGCCACGCGATCCCGGAGCCCTTCGGGCATGCTCGCAAGTGAGACACCGCCGAGGTCATCGAGCCGCTGGGCGGCCACCTCGCCGGTCGCCGGCCGCAACTGCCCGTCGTAGAACTCCCGCGAGGCGAAAGCCTGGATGTGCTGGGCCATCCGGTACTGGCGGTCCAGCATCACGCCCGCGTCCGGGTGGGAGTCGATGAGCCGCTCGAACAGCGAAGTCGACAGCGTCTCGTCCTCGGACTGGACCACCGGCGGGAGTTGCTGGTGGTCGCCGACGAGCACGAATCGGCCGGACAGCGTCGTCGCCGCGAGCGTCCCCGGCTCGGTCAGTTGGCCGGCCTCGTCGACGACCGCAACGTCGAACTCCTGGGTCTGGAGCGTGCTCCCGCCGCAGGTGGCCGTCGTCGCCGCGACGACCTGCGCGCCCTGGAGCCGACTCGCGCACTCACCGGGGTCGCCGCTGGTCTCCAGGCGGTACTTCTGCATGTCATCGCGGACGCCGCTCTCCGTGCCGACGCGGACGATGTCGGTGTAGCCCTGGTCCTCCAGCGCTTCCAGCAGATTGTCGACGGCGCGGTTGGTGAACGCCGAGAGCAGCACTCGGTCACCGCGAGCAACGAGGGCCCGAACCATCCGCGCCAGCGTGTACGTTTTGCCCGTGCCAGGCGGGCCGTGGACGAGCGCGAAGTCCTCCGCGCCGACTGCTAGCTGGACGGCCTCGTTCTGCGCGTCGTTGTTGTCGATGAACGTCTCCTCGACAGCGTTGAACTCAGGCTCGCGCCGCCCGAACAGCACGTCCTTCTGCTCGGGCGACTGGAGGAGCACGGCGTCGTGGAGCGCGTTCTGGAGCCGGTCGGTCGTCAGTTCGGAGGGGTACACGTCCAGCCGGCGGAGGTCCAGTGGCTCGTCGGCCGTGACGACGATTTCTTCGCCGAGACGTTCCACGCGGGCCAGTTCGGCGTTGCCGGTCACCGGGTCGCCGTCGCTGGCGAGCACGAGATTGCCTTCACGAATCTTCGAGACGGCCCCGGTCCCGGTTGCCCGGAGTTCCCAGCGGCCGCCGTCGAGTTCCCGGCGACCGGTCGGTTCCAGGTCGATGAGCGCCCGGTCGTTCTCGGCCCGCTCTTCCGGCGTTTGCTCCCAGAGCTTGGCATACTCCCGGTGGACGGCCCGGCGCTCGGCCTCGACTGCCGTGTAGAACTCCTCGAAGTACTCCAGTTCCTCGTCCGGGACCGCTCGGCCGACCGTGCCGGCCTTGGATTCCTGATCGAGGCGGCCGGAGACGGCCATACAGGTGTCCTGCTCGAAGCAGTACTCGCACTTGGCGTTGGCCTCGTAGCCCGTCGGCACGCCCGAATCGTACTCCATCGCCGCAATCGCGTTGCGGGTCCGGACGACGTAGTTCAGCAGGCCGCTCCCGATAGAGAACTCCTTGGCCGGCGAGAGGTCGCCGCTCTCCTCGTTGCGGTCGACGGCGGCGTTTTTCGTGTAGAGAAGCGTGCCTGTGTCCGGCGCGGCGTCGACGGCGCTGCCCGCGCCGGCAGCGCGTTCGCCCAGCATCAGCGCGTACGCTGTCGCCTGAATCTTGTCCTGAAACCGCGGCTCCCGCTTGGTGTTCTTGCCGGTCTTGAGTTCGACGGGCATCCCCCGCCGGACGGCGTCGGCCCGCCCTTTCATCCCGAACCGCTCGGAGATGAGGGTCATCTCGGAGCGCCACTCGCTCTCCGCGGGACTGAAGTCCCGGTCCGAGTTGTCAGCGGCTGTCGCCGCTCTATCCGTCTCAGTGAGCGTCCCCTGCTGCAGCCACCCCTGGATAGCCGATGCGTGGTCGCGCACGTCGCCGGCCACCTCGTCGGCTTCCCGACCCAGCAGCCCGATATCCAGCCCCGCGGCGTCGACCTGTTCTTCGATGGCTGTGTCGAGATCCCGGCCCCGAAGCAGATCGCCGAACACCTCGTGGACGACGGTCCCTTTCACCAGCGGGTAGGCGTGCTCCGCGCCGTCGAGTTTCCGAAGGTAGTACATCCGCGGGCACTGCACCCACGCCCGGATGTCGGTCACGTCGACGAGGAAATCCGGCTGGACGACGAGGGTGGCGTCGCCGCCGACGGAGTACTGCTGCTCGCCCTGGTACTCCCGCTCGTCGGGGTTGTAGACGGCGATCTCCATCCCTGTCTCGATGACCGCGGCGTTCTCTGTCCACTTCCCCCAGAGCGTCACCGTCGTCGGTTCGCCGGCTCCGCGTTCAGGCCGGATGGTCACCTCACAGAGGTCGCTCTCCCCGTACTGGGTGTTCACCGTCTTCGGCTCCTCGATGTCGACGACGACGCCGCGAACGCGGTCCGCGCTCACTGGCTGGCCCTCCCCTGTTGCACGGCCCAAGCGAGGGGGCGGACCCTCAAAAGTCGTTCGCGCCGCGGGTCATTCGGTGGTCGCGTCTGCATCGGAGTTACCATCGGCAGCGTACTCTTTCAGCGTCTCCAGCGCAACGTCTTCGAGCACGTCCTCGCTCGTCGCTTCGAGGTTCACCGGCGGTGCACGCCCGGCCTCGTGGGCCTCTATCCAGCGCGGGACGCAGACGCACCAGTGGTCACCGGGGTCCAGCCCGGGAAAGTTCAGTTCCGGCCGCGGCGTCACGAGGTCGTTGCCCTGGGCCTTGCTGTACTCCAGAAACTCCGCCGTCATCACGGCACAGATTTCGTGCCGACCCGGGTCGCGCTGGAGCGGGTAGCAGTAGCCGTCGCGCATGAACCCCGTCACTGGGTCCATCGAACAGGGGGCTAGCTCCCCGCCGAGGACGTTGCGTTCACTTTCCATACCACGTCTGGCTGTTCCGGAGAGTAAAGCCGTTCGCCTACGGGGTTGTCCCTGGCTGCCACGCCGCTGGTTGCCATCGTTCTCGGTGGCGACCGTTCGGCAACTGTGGCAACCGGGACCGATGGGTTCATTCTGACCCAGGCCGAACGGGAAACTGACAATGCGCGTTCGTGACTGGCAGGACATTCTCGAAGACGTGATGGAGAGCAATGCCAATCCGGGGGACTGGCGTGCCGTCGGGGGCGACCGCGCGAACGGAATCGGCGAGGACATCTACTTCGGTCACCCCGACGCCGGCGTCTACCAGCTCAAGACCTACGCGAAGAACCCCTTCGAGGTACAGGGCGTCGGGTCACAGGTGGCCCGCCGAATCGACGAGGACATCGACCCACTGTTCCCGAATGACGGGTCCGGTATCTTCGGCGTCCAGCAGGGACCAGAGGACGAGGACGACGCCAAGGAGAAGGCCAAGAACCTCGAAACGGTGCTCGAAACCCATGCGGACGCACCCACGTCGCCGCAGGCGTTGCTGGAGGACATGATGGACGCGATGGACTCCCCCGCCTACGGCCCGATGGAGTTCGACCACCACGACCGGCCCGACCAAATGACCGAACTCACCGAGACGTTCGAGGAGGCGGAGGAACTACTCGACGCGGAGTTCGAGGACGTCATCGAGGAAGACGTAGAGCGGGGCTTCTACTGATGGCCGCACGGACACGCACCGCCTGTAACGGGGGTCGCTGATGGTTGGCCCCTCGATGACGGACGCCGACCGGAAACGCTTCCTCAGATACATGCAAGCCGGCTTCGCGCTCCTCGTCGGCGTCTCGATGGGGCTGGTGACGTTGTACGGCGGTGCCGGACTGCTGACGGTGCTCGGTATCGTTGTCGGTGGAACCGCTGTCGGCGGCGTCCTCGCGTGGTATATCATCCCGGAGAGCGTCGCAGAAACACCGTACGAGTCGTTCGACAGGGGTCCGAAACCCGGCGCGCGAACGAGACAGCGCCGGCAGGAAAACGACGGCTCCGGACAGCGGGCGTCCGAGGACGACGGCAGACTCTCGCGGAACCGCGATTAGAGGAAATCGTCCTGCATTGCCGGGTCCTGCTGTTCGGAGGCCGTCTGGTCGAAGATTTCTTCGTCGAGCGTCTCGGTCTCTTCCGTCGTGGTGTTGTAGGCCGAAATACCTCGTTTCAGGAGGTCTTCCACGGCCTGGTCACGGTTGAGGAACTCGCCCTGTTCGACGAGTCGCTGGATGTCCGAGTCGACCTGGTCCGGAAGTGACACCTTGATCTTGCTCACACTTGCCGCCTATACCGTTCGGACATAAAAACCCACCCCTGGTTTTGGGAGTGGGTAAAAAGGCGCACGCGTGGATGCACGGAACCGTCACACACTTGCCGGCGGCCAACACGAACCAGAATGTGAACGCGAACGACCGAGCGATCACCGCGCTGGTCATGCTCGCACACGGGCTGGTCCACACCTACGAGATGGCGGTCCCGATTTTCGTCGTCATCTGGCTCACCGAATTCGACCTCATCAACCTCGGTGTCGCCCAGTTCGACGTGACGACGGCGACCGTCGGCGTCATCGTAACGCTGGGCTACGGCCTGTTCGGGGCCGGCGCGCTCCCGGGCGGTATTGTCGTTGACCGTATCGGCTCCCGTCGCCTCATCACGGGCTGTCTGCTCGGCATGGGTGGCTCGTACATCCTGCTGGGACTGGCTCCGAGCATGGTCGTCATCGCGCTGGCGCTCGTCCTCTGGGGACTCTCGGCCAGCGTCTACCACCCGGCCGGGCTCTCGCTCATCAGTAAGGGTGTCGAACAGCGCGGGACCGGGCTGGCCTACCACGGCGTCGCCGGCAACCTCGGTATCGGACTCGGCCCACTTGTCGCCGCGGTTCTCCTGCTCGTCGCCGAGTGGCGGACGGTCGCGCTCGTCCTGGGCATCCCCGCGTTGCTCGCCGCCGTCTACGCCTCGCGGGCGAGTTTCGACGAGACGGCGGCGGTGACGGCCGCGACTGACGGCGGGTCGAAAGCCAGCAGCGGTATCGACTCGCTCGGGGAATTTCTCACGGAGAGCAAGCACTTGCTGACAGGGAGCTTCCTGCTTGTGTTCGCCGTCGTCATGTGCTCGGGGCTGTACTACCGCGGCGTCCTCACCTTCCTCCCGGAACTGCTGCGGGACCTGCCGGGCTTCGAGCCCATCCCGATAGAGACGCTATTGCCTCCCAGCGTGCTCTCCGCGCTGGGTATCGAGGCCGGGACGGGCCAGACGCTCAAGCCACAGGACTACTTCTACGCCGGACTGTTGCTCATCGGCGTTTTCGGCCAGTACGCCGGCGGGAAACTAAGCGACCGAATCCCCGTCGAGTACGGCATCGCCGGCTCGTTCCTGATGCTTGCCGTCCTTGCGGTGCTGTTCGTTCCGGTGTCAGCCATGGGCTTCGGTCCGTTAGCGGTGCTTGGTGCGCTGCTAGGGGTCACCCTCTTCGTCGTCCAGCCGATGTATCAGGCCGCAGTCGCGGAGTACACACCCGCCGGAACACGGGGCCTGTCGTACGGCTTCACGTATCTGGGCGTGTTCGGCGTCGGCGCGCTCGGCGGTGGTCTCGCGGGGTCGATTCTGGCCTTTGCGAACGCGACGGCGCTGTTCGGGACACTCGCCGGCATCGCACTCGTCGCCGTCCTTGCGGGGAGTGCCCTCGCCCGGCGGTCGTGACCGCGTGTTTTCCCTTCCGGGGTCGTCCCGCCAGATAGCCTCTTCCGGAACCGCCGCATCGCTTGCTATTTCTGTCTGTACGATGTACCTGCCTCTCAGATGGACGCCGCAGTTATCGTCCCGGCCTACAACGAGGCGGAGTCGCTGGCCCGCTGTCTGGCTCCCTTCGAGTCACAGCCCGTCGAACTAGTCGTCGTGGTCGGCGGCGACGACGGCACAGAGCAGGTGGCCCGTGACACGTCCTTTGTCGACACTGTCGTTCGGTGCGACGAGGGTGGGGCAGGAATCGCCAGAAACCGCGGGGCGGCGGCCGCGACAGCGCCGATTCTGCTGTTCACCGACGCCGATACGGTCGTCCCCGCCGACTGGGTCCGCCTGCATCTCAGGCACTACACCGACGCCGAGGTGGTGGGGGTCGGCGGCCCCGCGCGTCCGCTTGAAGACAGCCTCAAACACCGCGTGCTGTTCAAACTGCTGTCGGACTACTGGTATCGGGTGTCCTGGCCGCTGGGCTTCGTCCAGCAACCGGGCTTCAACTGTAGCTTCCGGGCCGACGCCTTCGAGGCCGCGGGCGGCTTCGACGAGGACATCCCGTTCATGGAGGACACCGAACTCTCTCTGCGGATGAAAGACCACGGGCGAATCGTCTACGACGCCGACTCCTGCGTCGCTACGTCGGCCCGCCGCGAGGCCGACGAGGGATATCTCTCGCTGTTCGCGAAGTACGTCCGCGGATACGCGAACCACTACATCCTCCGCCGGGAGTTCGATGCCGACTACTTCTGAGAAGGGCAGCCTTTTTACGGCACACCCCGGAGCAGTGACACGATGAGTAGCTGGCGGTCACTGTCCCGACGTGCTGTCGAACAGGTACGGTCGGACCTCCGGGACGACCCCTATCTCCGCTACGTGCTTCTGCTGTCGACTGTTATGGTCGGGTTCTGGTTCTGGCACCGCATTCCGAACTTCGCGACCCGTGACGAGTACAGCCGCTTGCTCGACGCGATGGTCGTCTACGGGTCGATCTTGGAAGAACCGAGTTTCGAGGGACTCAAGGCCGGCGTCGAGTGGGGCCGGGCGCCCTTCGGCGCGACCCTGTACCTCTATGCGCTGGCGATCCTTCCCGTCGTGCTCGTCGCCGCTCTCACCGGCGACCTGGGTGCGTTCACCGCGATTGCCTTCCCCGGCTGGGAGTTCGGCCACTACGAGGCCTGGGCAGCCACGCCCGAATGGATCTGGACCTGGAGTCTGGTCTCTATCCGGCTAACCAACGTCGTCGCCGCAATCTGTGCCGTCTACCTCACGTACCGCCTGGGCGTCGAAATCGAGGGACGCAACGCCGGCCGGCTGTCGGCTGTCGTGCTCTCGCTGACTTTCGGCTTCCTCACCATCTCGAAGGAAGCCGGCGAAGATATGCCGGCGCTGGTGTTCGTCCTCCTCGCGCTGTACCTGCTAGTCAGGTACGTCCAGACCGACGACGGAACGCTGTTTCTGGCAGCGAGCGCCGCCGGCGGCGTCGCGATTGCGTTCAAACTGACGGCCGCGCCGGTCGTCCTGCTTATCGGTGTCGCCTTCCTGCTGCGTGCCCACGCCGCCGACGCGCCGCTGACGGAGACGCTGTACCGGCCGAAGCTCCTGTTGAGTGGCGCACTGCTCGGGTTCGTCATGATCGTCCTCGGGTTCCCGACCGCGCTCGTGGCGGGGGCCGAACCGTTCGTCGAGCGGGTGTTCGGCGGCTCGACATCCCGGATGAGCCACCCGACGGGCCCTGACGCCCCGATGTGGTGGTGGTTCCTCCGGGGCTACTTCAGCGCGCTGGGACTGCCGCTGTTTGCCGCGGCCGCAGCAAGCGTCGTGGCGACCGTCGCCACGTTGCGCGACCGCGGTTCCGCTTTCCACGGCACCGTTCTCGTCCTGACGGGCCTGACGGCCTACATAGCGATGTTCTCCCAGTGGCACGACTTCCGCGTACACCACCTCCTGCCGACCTTCCCGCTCATCGCCTTGCTCGTCGGGGGACGACTGGTGCAGCTCCGTGAGCGCTCGTCGTCTCTGGCTCGGCCGGTGATGGCCGTTCTGCTGGTGACGACGGCGGCCTACGCCGGCGTCGGGACGGCCCAGTTCGCGTCGATGCCCCGGGACGAGGCGACGGCGTGGCTCGAAGACAACAGCGACGAGGGCGACGTGGTTGAGACGTATCGCGTCCACGTTCAGGACACTGCCGTCCCGCACTCGCTGACCGCCCGCCACGTCGCCGGCCAGGATTCGGAGGCAGAAGAGGCGATGGCGTGCCCGCGATACATCCAAATCGGGTATCGGGACCTGCTGTATCTCAAGGAGGACACCTACTACCGGAACGGCGACGCACAGGCGACCTACCTTCGGACCCTCCTGAACGAGGAGTACAACTACAGGATAGCCGCCGAGTTCGGGGCGCGGCCGCCGAACTTCGTGCCACAGCGACCGACCCCCGGCTCCTTTACCGACCTGCTCCGACTCGGCGTCGTCCCGCATACCGATCAGTTCGCCGACGAGCAGGAACTCGCGGCGAACCAGTACACCCTCATTCTGGAACGTGACGGCGAGTGCGACCCGAGCCGGCATCCGCCGTTCTGATTGCCGCCGTCCCGCGGTTACTCTGTCGTCAGCGACGCCACGTCGAGTCGAACGGAGGGGTACCAGCCTGCGAGCGACGGCAGGTAGATGCCGAGGAACCGGTCGACGAAGATGATGGGGATGATGACCTCCGCCGGGATGCCCAGCGCGACGAACACCGCCGTCGCCGTCGCCTCGGTGATGCCGATGCCGCCGGGCGTCAGCGGCAGGAGCGTCACGGTGTACGCGACCAGGAGATACAGCGGGAGCGCGATCAGCGGTTCGAACGCGACGCCGAAACTCCCCAGCAGCAGGCCGACGCGGACACCGGGTGCGAGCACGAGGTCGACGGCCCAGCCGACCGCGTAGCGGAGCCACACTGCCGGCTCGCTCGCGAGCGACCGAAACGTCGTGGTCGAACTGTCGGTAAACTCCAGCAGGCCGTCGAGCCGCGACGCGAGCCCTCCGCCGACGCGTGGAATCCGGACCACGACCCCGGACAGCCAGCCGATGAGCCGGTCCAGATACGAGAGATTGAGGCCTCCAAACAGGATGGCGAGGCCGGCCGCGAAGTACAGGCTCGTCGCGAGCGCTAGCAGCAGAATAAGTTCGAGCCGGAGCAGTGGGATCGCCAGAACGAGCCCTGCAGTCGCCGCCACGCCGTAGTATAGCGCGAAGATACCGGTGTGAAGCGCTGACGCTGCGGCGGCATCGCTGTAGGCCATTCCGGTCTGGCTCCGGAGGACGAACGGCGCGGCCAGCCGTCCGGAGAGTCGCGACGGGAGCAACTGATTGACGAAGTTCACGATGAGCGTCGTCCCGGCGGCCGTCCGGAACCGGACCGGCGCGAGCGGCGTGATGACCGCGTGCCACGAGTAGATCCGTCCACAGATGCCGAGGACGCTTACAGCCACGACCGCGAGCACCGTCTCGATTTCAACGCCGGCCAGCAGGTCGACCGCGCTCGCGATGTCGAACTGCGTGAGCAGCCACGCCAGCGCCGCGACAGCGAGACCGTACTGGGCGACCGTGATCCCCAGATCACGAGCCCGGCTCGTCACGGCGTCTCGCCCCTGTGTAGCCGTGTCGCGGCCGTTTCACCATCCTTCAGCACAGCCCGCGCGGTCGTGAACTCGAAGTCCTGCTGCAAGATTCGCTCGACGGCTCGTCGCATCCAGTCGCCGGTCCTGACGTACACCCGCGTCGGCACCCCCTCGACGGCCGGCAGGTCCACCAGTTCCCACGGATGGACGTACAGCATCGGCGTGATGCCCTGCCGGGCCAGCAGCTTCATACCCAGGACCGTGTACCGCGGGCCGAAAAACCGGAGCCAGGTTCCGGTCAAAGGCAACTGCAGGCCGGGCATGACGCTCGCCGGGAACTCCGTAATGGTGTCCGGCGCGTCCGGGCGGACCGCCGTCGCTGGAACCGGCTCGTGGATATCGTATTCGCCGCCGTACCACCCCGGAATCGACCGGCTGGAGACCACGCTCGAGTCGTACGTGTAGCCGGTATCGGAAAGCAGGTCGAAGTGGTCGTCGGTGATGTCGAAGGCGGGCGCGCGGAACCCGGAGACCTGCTCGTTGGTGACTCGCTCCAGCACGTCCTTCGACTGGGACAGCTCCCCCCGTCGCCCGTCGCCGTCGAGTTCCGAGAGCAACTGGTGGGTGTGCGTGTGCGAGGCGATTTCCAGGCCCGCGTCAGCGAGCGCCCGCACGGCGTCGGGATGGGAGTCAGCGACTGATGACACCACGAACGCGGTCGAAGTCGCGTCGTACTCCGCGAGTATCTCCCTGAAAAACCGGCCGCCATCGAGGCCGACGCCGTCGCAGTCGGTCGTCCCCGACGCGCTCCGGTACGCTGGCGTCTGGGTGAACAGCTCGAAATCTATCGACAGCACTGCGCGGTTACTCATCCTGCTTGTCCTCGGTCTGTAACTGGTGTTCCTCCAGTTCGCTCCGGAGGAGGCTCAGCTCCTCGTTCAGCCGCGACAGCCGGTCGTACATGTGCCCGATGCGATTGAGGAGGTACGTCACCGCCACGAACAGCGTCAGGTTCGAGATGACGAGGATGGCCCGGGCTTTCCATTCCAGGCCCAGCAGCCGCGCCACGACCTCGAACACGTTGGGGACGACGGCGACGACGATGAGCCCCGCGCCGAGCAGCAGCGACATCACGAACAGCTCTAGCGATTCGCGTTCGCTTCTGACGATGATGTAGCCGTTCGCGAGGAAGGCCAGGCCGACGACCAGCGACAGGAGGTTGACCAGTGAGTAGTCGAATCCAAAGACCATGATTAGCGAAAGAGGAGGACGCGAAACACCGTATCAGTCATCCGTAGCGGGTATAGCACGAGCGTGTCGAGGCTGAACTGCGACTCGCCCTCGTCCCGGATCGGCATCTCTATCGATACTTCTTCGATCCGCTGGCCGCGCTGGGCCGCGTCAAGCGTCTGTTCGACCGCCCAGTGGTTGTCCGAGCGGTGGAGGATGTCTTGTAGCGCAGACACGCGGTAGACGCGGAAGCCGCTGGTCACGTCGGTGATGTCGATACCGCCGAGCTTCCGCACGACGGTCGTGAAGAAGGTGATTCCCAGCCGCCTGATGAACGGGTAGTCGTCGATGCTCTCGTTCAGGTAGCGGCTGCCGATGACCATGTCCGCGTCCTCGGCGTGGGAAAGCAGGGTCGGAATCTTCTCCGGGTCGTGCTGGCCGTCGGCGTCGACCTGCACGACGAAGTCGTAGTCGTGGCGGATCGCGTACTGGTAGCCCGTCCTGACGGCCCCACCGACACCGGTGTTGAACACGTGCGTGACGACGTGTGCGCCGTGCTCGCGGGCGATGGCTGCGGTGTCGTCCGACGAGCCGTCGTCGACGACGACCACCTCGTCGACGTATCGGCTCGTTCCGTCGATCACCGACCCGATGGTGGACGACTCGTTGTACGCGGGGATGACGGCGACTGTTCGCACTGGTGGAAACGCCGCTAGCAGCGAACTTAGAATTGTCGTTCTCTGGAATAGTTCCATTCTGGTCTGTGAGCTCGCCTTCGACCGCTCAGGGCAGGTCAAACCGATTTGTGAGGCACAGCCGATGAGAGACCGAACAGCCGAGATAGCCTCGCTGTTCTCACAGACGAGACGATGGGAACAGGTCACACTCCGCGTTCTCTGAGGGGCTCGTAATCGACATAGGTCATGATGAATAGGGCAAGAATGAAAACACACCGCGCGGTACGTACTGCCATGAGTGTCGAGCAGGAGCAGACGGAACGGACCATCAGGTGTCTGGTGGCGAAAGTTGGACTCGACGGTCACGACCGGGGCGCACACGTCATCGCGCGGGCGCTCCGTGACGCCGGCTTCGAAGTGATTTACTCGGGGCTTCATCGAGCGCCCGACGAAGTCGTGCAGGCTGCCGTGCAGGAGGACGTGGACGTCGTCGGCATCTCCATCCTCTCGGGGGCACACAACACGCTCGTCCCGAAGATTCTCGACGGGCTGAAGGAGTACGACGCGTTCGACGACCGACTCATCCTCGTCGGCGGCATCGTCCCGGACGACGACCAGGACGAACTGCGCGACCTGGGCGTCGACGAGATATTCGGCCCGGGCGCGTCGATGGAGGAGATGATCGACTACATCCACGAGAACGCGCCCGAGCGATGAGCGACCTCGTCGCTGACCTGCTCGCGGGCAAACACAGCGCCCTCGCCAGAGTCATCACAAAGATAGAGAACCGCTCGCCGGGGTATCGCGAGATAATCTCCGACCTCCACCAGCACACCGGGACAGCCGACGTTATCGGCGTCACTGGCAGTCCCGGCGCGGGCAAGTCCACGCTGGTCGACAAGGTCGCAGCGACGTACCGCGAGCAGGGCCAGACCGTCGGTGTCATCGCTATCGACCCGTCCTCGCCGTTCTCCGGTGGCGCAGTGCTTGGCGACCGGATACGGATGGCTTCGAACGCGGGCGACATGGACATGTTCTTCCGGTCGATGTCCGCTCGCGGCTCGCTGGGCGGGCTGTCGACGGCGACGACCGACGCCGTGACCGCGCTGGACGCCTTCGGCAAGGACAAGATCATCGTCGAGACGGTCGGCGCTGGCCAGAACGAGGTCGACATCGTCCGCACCGCCGACACCGTCGCCGTGCTCGTGCCGCCGGGCAGCGGCGACGACGTCCAGATGCTCAAGGCGGGCATCCTCGAAATCGGCGACGTGTTCGTGGTCAACAAGGCCGACCTCGACGGGGCCGACCGGACCGTCCAGCAGCTCCGGGAGATGCTGCAGGGGCGGAGCGGACGGCCGGACTCCGGCCATCACGGCGCGACCGAACTCGCCGGTGACCACGGCGACGCGTCCGACGACTCCGATGAAGAGGACGACGAGTCGGAAACGTGGAACCCCCCCATCGTGGAGACAGTCGCCAATCGGGGCGAGGGCGTCGAAGATTTCCTAGATGCGCTGGCCAACCACGGGGACTACCTGGACCGAACCGGCCGCCGAGAGGGCCAGGCGCGGGAGCGCTTCGCCGCCGAGATTCGGACCCTCCTTCGGGAGGACGCAAACGAACTACTGGTCGACGAACTCAACCGCCGCGGCGGCATCGAGCACTACGTCGACGCCGTCATCGAGCGCCACACCGACCCGTACACCGTCGTCGACGAGGTCCTTGCGCCGCTCCGTGAGTGTCTCGACGAGCGTCGCGACTGATACGGATTGTTGTAGCGATTTACCGGTATGTGTCGACCCCGGGGTCAGCACCATCCGGAAATAATCTACAACAATCCGTATGAGTGCTGGTCCGCCACCCGACCGACTATATCCGGGCCGATAGCGACAGCTATCTGACGCTCGTCCAGCATGTATAACATACTCCGGGCCCCAAGACGTCAGTATGAAACTCCGCAAGGCGCTCGGTACAGTCGTTGGTGCGGTCGGCGCGACAGCCGCTGCCAACCGTGTGCTGCAGTCGCGGGCCGGTGCGTTCGAACCGATGCTCGACGGGGAACAGGGGACGTACCGTTGGCGCGGGTTCGATATCGCGTACACTGAAGCCGGCGACCCGTCGGACCCGGACCTCGTGTTGTTCCACGGCATCAACGCCGCCGCAAGCAGCCACGAGTTCCACACGGTGTTCGACACACTGGCCGAGGACTACCACGTCATCGCGCCGGACCTGCCGGGCTTCGGGCACACGGACCGGCCGCCGCTGCTGTACTCGGCGTCGCTGTACACGGCCTTCGTGCGCGATTTCATCGAGGACAACACCACCGATGCGACCGTCGTCGCGTCGTCACTGACCGGGGCCTACGCCGCCAGCGCGGCACAGGAAGTCGACGTCAAGGAACTCGTCCTCATCTGCCCGACGGACAGTTCGATGGGGGATCGCACCGTCTGGCTCCGCTCGCTGCTCCGCTCCCCCGTCGTCGGCGAGGCCATCTACAACCTCACCGTCTCGAAGCCCTCCATCCGCCACTTCCACGCCGACCACGGCTACTACGACATGGACAACCTCACCGACGCAGTGGTTGACTACGAGTGGCAGAGCGGCCACCAGCCCGGTGCGCGCTTCGCGCCGGCGTCGTTCGTCTCCGGCTTCCTCGACCCGGAAGACGACCTCGGCGAAACACTGGCCAGCCTCGACGTGCCCGTGACGCTGGTGTGGGGCGAGGACGCCGATATCACACCGCTGTCGGAGGGCCGCGACCTGGCCGAGCAGGCCGACGCGATGCTCGTCGTGTTCGGCGACTCGCTGCTCCTGCCCCACGTCGAACACCCCGGTGAGTTCATCGACGTGGTCCGCGACAGAGTGACGTCGGTAACGGTCGAGAACTGAGTTCTAGCGCGGCCGGAACACGACGGCTCTGTCGCCGGTCGTCACGCGCTCGCCGACGTCGATACCGACCACGTCGCCGATGGCAACGTCGTCCGGGTCCACGTCACGGACGAGTCCCGTGACCGAAACCGGTCCGAAGTCGGCAATAGCGGTGACGTAGGGCGCGTCGTCCTCGAACTGCGGCGTCGGGACCGTGATCGTCGTGTGGCTCGCGATCTCACCGGACTCTGGCAGGTCGACCTGCGAGAGGGCCCGGTCGTGACAACGCGGGCACACCCGCCGAGGCGGGAGCCAGCCGTGGCCGTTCGAACATTCGAGGTAGTAGCCCTCGTCCGATTCGATGCTGTCGAGCCACTCGTCGTACTCGCCGTCTTGTGCGGATTCGGTCATTCTTGCACCTCCATGACGTGGACGGTCGTAGACGCGACTGTGCCGCCCGCGTTGTGCGCGACGCCGACGGTGCTGTCCGGAACGGCGTCGGCCCGCGGGTGCGACCCGTCGAGGAGCCAGGCAACGGTCGCCAGTTGGGCGACGCCGGTCGCGCCGACCGGGTGACCTTTGGCTTTCAGCCCGCCCGAGAGATTTATCGGGAGGTCGCCGTCGCGGGTCGTCTCGCCGTTGCGCGCCGCGGCGATGCCCTCACCGGGCTCGTAGAAGCCCAGCGATTCGATTGCGAGCACTTCCGCGATAGTGAAACAGTCGTGGACCTCGGCGAAATCGACATCGTCGGGGCCGACCCCGGCGTCCCCGTAGGCCTCTTCGGCGGCCTTGTCGGCGGCGGGCGTCTGCGCCAGATGCGGGCGGTCCTGCAGTGCGAGATTGTCGCCGCCCTGACCGCTGCCAGTGATGGCGACTGGGGCGTCTAAGTCGTGCTCCTCGGCGTAGGACTCCGTCGTCAGGACGGCGGCCGCGGCCCCGTCGGTAATCGGACAGGAGTCATAGAGGCCCAGCGGATCGGCAATCGTCGGGGCCTCCATCGCGTCCTCGACCGTGATTTCCTTCTGAATCTGGGCGTGCTCGTTGACCAGCGCGTGTTCGTGGTTCTTGACGGCGATATGTGCGAGATCCTCGTGGGAACCGCCGTACTGGTCGAAGTACGACCGGGCCATCAGCGCGTACGCCCCGGGGAAGGTCATCCCGGCGCGGACCTCGTAGAGGTCGTCGGCGGCGATGGCGAGGGCGTCCGTCGCGGCTGCCGTCCCGATGTTAGTCATCCGCTCCGCCCCGCCGACGAGGACGACTTCCGCTTCGCCGTTCCGCAACGTCTTGACGGCTTCACGAACGGCCGTCCCGGCTGATGCACAGGCTGCTTCGACGCGGGTCGCCGGAACGTCCAGTCCAATGGCCTCGGCCATCAGCGGGCCCTGGTGGCCCTGGTGTTCCGCGAGTTCTCCCATGAAATTGCCGTAATAGAGTGCCTCAGCGTCGTCCGGATCGATTCCGGCGTTGTCCAGCGCTTCCAGCCCGGCCTCGGCGAACAGGTCGCGGCCGGTTCGCTCGGGGTGCTCCCCGAAATGTGTTACGCCGGCCCCGGCGATACGTGGGTCTGACATTATCTCCCAGTGTGCGCTGACGGCTTAAATGCCTACTGCTCGGATGCTTAATTAGCGCATATTCGGGGCCATAAACGCCCAGAAACGGTGTATTGGTTCTTTATCAAAATACGTTCCTACGACGGATTTATGACCCTTGAAGGAACCGTATCTCCATCAGTTCACGATTTCGGCGATACGCTGGGGTTCTCCCGACAACGCGGGTTCCGGCTCGACCATCTGTAGCACTTCGTGGTCGGTCACGTTCGGATACGATTTCTGGATGGCGTCTTCGATAAGGGCCTTTTCGAGGCGGAACTCCGTCCCCTCGTAGACGACATCGACGCCCTGTTCGTCGAATGACAGCACAGTCATAGCGCGAATTACACACGGCACGAATAAAAGGATAGTCTCTCGCGCGGCCACACCGATTCAGGAGATTCGATGGCCGCTCGAAGAAATACGGGCTGGGGACTGTCCGTCAGGGTCGTTACGAGTCGCCGTCGCTGCCGACTCGGATGACCTGCAGCAGGGAGTACACCGGGACGCCGCGGATGTCGCCGACGCCGCGCTTGTCAGCCAGCACGACGCAGGCCACGGGGTTACCGCCCTGTTCGTGGATCGCATCGATGGTTTCACCCATCGTCTTGCCGCTCGTGATAGTATCGTCGACGACGTAGCAGTCGCGGTCCCGAATCTGTGCGAAGTTCCGGGAGAACGAACCGTCGGTGGTCTCGCTCTCGTCGTCGTCCCACTGGTGTTTCGTCGGGGCGTACGTCCCGAGGTCGGTTTCCAGTTCCCTCGCAACGGTCGTCGCAAGCGGTGCGCCGGCCTTCTCGATGCCGATGGTGAGGTCCACGTCATCGCCTTTCTTCGAGAGCAGGTCCGCCATCGCCGCCCCTGCGTGGTACAGTCGGTTGCTGTCCCGCCCGACGGCGGACCAGTCGACGTGGATGTCGTGGGGACCGCCGTCATCGCTCGTGTCCGGTTCCGTGCCGGTACCGCTGCGTTCGACAAGCCAGCTCGCCGTCTCGCGGGAGACGTTGAGTTCGTCGGCGATTTCGCCCTTAGAGAGGCCACGCTGTGCGAGGTCGGACGCGCTGTCGACGAGGTCGTCGATATTCTTCATATCACAATCTCCGTGTGCGAGGATTTAATAGGCAGTGTTCTTCACCCACCAGAATATATTTACAACATCCGTTGTACTAATCTAGTGGCTGGGTACACTCCCCCTGCTATCCGGGGGACAGGTGGCGACCCCGTCGGGTCACCAGCGTCTCCCATCACCCCAACCCGGCCGACGCCAACCGTCTGTCTGTCTCGCAGCATGGTTGTTCACGGGACCGCACGCACCAGCGGTCAGGCGGGACTCTCCCGCCGTTCCCCATCCATCGTCTCCTACTGTGAGGGTTGTTTAGAGGTGTTGGCACACCCGATACGAACTGCTCAGTACAATGAGCGCCAGCTCGGTCGTGTAACTGTCTGAAAAATCGAGGGCCTCGTCTGTCGCTGTGAGCGACAGCTGTGCCTCGGTATTACTGCCGGACGACGTTCGCTGCGCGAGGTCCCTTGGGCGAGGACTCGATGTCGAACTCGACCTCAGTACCTTCCGTGAGGTCTTCGCCGCCGACATCCTCCATGTGGAAGAACACGTCTTCGTCGTCGTCGAGGTCGCCGTCGTCAGTCGAAATGAAACCGTAGCCGCCAGTGTCGTTGAAGAAATCAACTTTTCCGTTTGCCATTACAACCAGATGGAGGGCTGAGGAAGGGATAACCCTTCCGAGGGTCGAAGTGTCATGACTCGTTACACTACATTCGCACAGTTACTGAGCGACGGATGCACTTCCAGCGGTCCAGAAAGAACCCAAGGACCGGAATAGTGTGACTTTCGACGACGCCCCGGAGGACGCCGTCATCACGCGTCTCCGTCTCCCGCACCGCCGACCACGAGTGTCGGGATATCCGTCAGTCTGACCACACGCTCTGTCGTGCTCCCGGCGGTGGCAATGCGTGAGAACCCGGTCCGGCCCTGCGTCCCCATCACGATGAGGTCGACTTCGTAGTCGGTGGCGGCGTCGACGATCTCCTCACTGGGCGTCCCACGGCGGAAGTGGCGCTCGACGTGGACGCCGCGCTCGTCGCCCAGTGCGGCCACCGTGTCCAGCGCCTCCTCACCGGATGCCTCCTGTTTCTCGACCGCAAAGTCCCAGTGGCCGCTCGGCCCTGCCTGTTCGACGACGAACAGCACGTGGACTCTCGCGCCGAACTGCTCGGCGAGATCCATCGCGTGTTCGGCAGCTAGATCGCTGTGGTCGCTCCCGTCGATGGGGACGAGGATACGGTCGTACATGCAGCCATCAGCGCGCGGCAAAGGAATAAACGGTGGGGACCAATATCTGGTCAGTACGCACACCGGTCTACCAGGCCATTCGCGAGTGATTAGTTGACATCACCCTCCTGTGAACTGTCGTATAATTCTCTCTCTGCAGTGAAACCCTGTCTCCCGTCGAACAAACGTATCTCGGCTGCAAGCGACCCGGACGCTGTGCGCAAACTCCTCAATTGACTCACTCAAAAGTGTAGAGCCGCTGCTCGCAGGTCGGGCAGACGAGCGTCTCGTCGGGGTCCTGTCGCGGACCCAGATGGCCACCACAGCACGACACCGACGACGACTCGACCAGTTCGGAACCACAGACTGGGCAACTGTCGAGAAACATCCGGAAGGCCTCCGCACCGGCGACGCTGAGTCGCTCGTCGTCGATAGTCTCGCCGAGGACCTCGTACGCTGCGAGTTCGGCGACGACGACCGGACGGGGCAGGAGTTGCTTGTGGTCAGAACCGAGTACGACCCACTCCGTGTCGTCCTCGGCGTACGGTTCCGCGTGGTCGACCTGCTCCAGCGACTCCTGCAGTGTCGCTGAAAGGGTATCGAGTGAGCGGTCGGCCAGTTCGTCCATCCGTTCGTACCACGCCGTATCGATGGTCGAAGCGAGGAATAGCCGCTCCCCGTCGACTTCGATGACGCCGGCCGCCGATAGCTCCCGGAGGACGGTTTCACCGTCCATTTCTACGTCTTCGGCCAGCGATTCGCCTTCCCCGCGAGTCGCGTCTTCGTGTGATGGCTTACCGTGGGGCGGTCCTTCGTGGAACCATTCGTCCGGGACCGGTGACACCGCCACCAGCCGCGGGGCGAACTCGGGCGTGTACGGAACCAGATACCCCCGAAGATAGACCACTGCGACGCCGATAACGGCGACCAGCAGACTCGCCATTGAGTTCTCGCGTGCGCGCAGGAGTAGGACCAGGATTCCGACGAGACCCAGGTTCAGGACCGTACACGGCCAGCATCTGTTCTCTCCGGTGTAGGACTCGTCGCTGAGGGTTTCAAGCACTTCCATTGGGTCGGCTTCGCGTGCGGATAAGCGGCTCACATCGGGACAATGTTCGGCAGTCCCAAAATTCTTTAACAACAGCTGTGGTACAAGGTGGCATGAACGAGTCGCCGGTAACGTACACCAAGCTTGGGTCGACAGGGCTCGACGTGTCTCAACTCTGTCTCGGAACGATGAACTTCGGGAGCGCGGAGCCCTGGATGCTAAACGACGAGGCCGAGAGCCGCCGGATACTCGAACGGGCGCTCGATCTGGGTATCAACTTCTTCGATACGGCCAACGCGTACTCGAACGGCGAGAGCGAGCGGATTCTGGGCAGCGCTATCGACTCCGCCCGCCGCGGTGAACTGGTGCTTGCCTCGAAGGTGTACTTCGACATGCACGACGGCCCGAACGGCAGCGGACTCTCGAAGAAGCACATCATCGATCAGTGTCACGCCACGCTGGATCGCCTCGGCGTCGACTATCTCGACCTCTATCAGATCCACCGGTGGGACGACGACACGCCTATCGAGGAGACGCTGGACGCGCTGACGTATCTCGTCGACGAGGGCCTGGTCCGCTATATCGGCGCGAGCACGATGGCCAACTGGAAGTTTCAGAAGGCGCTGTACACGGCGGACGTCGAGGGGTACGAGCGGTTCGTCTCGATGCAACCGGAGTACAACGCCGTCGACCGCCACGAGGAGGCGAACCTCTTGCCGGTGTGCGAGATGGAAGGAGTCGGTGTCATTCCGTGGTCTCCCCTGGCCGGCGGCTTCCTGGCCGGGAAATACGAGCGCGAGGACGACCTATCCGAAGGGCGGGCAAGTACAGACGAGTACACTGCAAACCGATTCAGCGACGAGAACTGGGCGGTGCTTGACGAGGTGCGAGCGATTGCAGACGCGAAGGGCGCGACACCGGCACAGGTCAGCCTGGCGTGGCTCTGCCACCAGGACGTCGTCGACGCGCCGATCATCGGCCCGCGGACGATGGAGCACCTGGAGGAAAACGTCGAGGCGCTCGACATTGACCTGACTGCTGAAGAGTGCGCCCGAATCGAGGCCCCGAAACAGCCACAGTGGCCGGTCGAGGGCAAGGACTGACGTGGACCTCGATAGATAACCATGCACGTTAACTGCGTACTCAGTTTCCCTGTACACACATGGACGACAGCGAACTAACCGATGTCCTCGAAGATGCCGGTCTCTCACCGTATCAGGCGGAGGCCTACGTGGCGTTGCTGGGGCTGGGGACCGCATCGGCGACTGACATCGCTGACTCCTGTGACGTTCCGGACCCGAGGATCTACGACGTGCTCCGGGACCTGGAGACGAAAGGATACATCGAGACGTTCCAGCAGGACAGTCTGACCGCCCGCGCCCGCAACCCCGATGTGGTACTTGAAGATCTGCGGTCCCGGTCGAGCAAGTACCTCGACGCGGCAGAGACGATCGAGGAACGCTGGAACCAGCCCGAGATATCCGACCACGAGGTCAGCATCGTCAAGCGGTTCGAAACGGTCGTTAGCCGGGCCCGGGAGCTCATCGAAACGGCCGAAAACCAGATTCAGGTGGGTGTCGATCCGGAGCAGTTCTACGCGGTTCGTGAGGAACTCATTGCCGCCCACGAGCGTGGCGTGAACATCAAACTCAGCATCTGCACGAGCCCCGGCGAGGAAGTCCCGCCGCTTTCCGATATTGAAGGGACCTGTACGGAGGCTCGGAACCGGGAGATCCCGGCCCCGTTTTTCGTTCTGGTCGACCGGACCTGGACGTGCTTTGCGCCCCATCACGACTCCGTCAACGAGTACGGCGTACTCGTCAAGGACCGCACCCACACCTACATCTTCCACTGGTTCTTCCTGACATGTCTGTGGGAAATCTGGGACACACTGTACACCGAACGGACGCCGGAAACACCGACGACGTACGTCGACCTCCGTCACGCGGTCCGGGATATCGAACCGCTGTTGAACGAGGAAGCGACTATCGAGGCCGTCATTGAGGGGTACGACACGGAAACGAAGGAGTCGGTTGAGGTGACGGGGCGCGTTACCGACATCGACTACACTGGGAGTAGCATCGGTCGAAAGGACCCGGTCCCACTGGCACAACTGGCCGGCCGAATCAGTGCGACGCTGGTCACCGACGACGGGACGTACGAAATCGGCGGCTGGGGGGCCGTCATCGAAGAAATCGAAGCCACCGAGATCACGATCAGGAACGTACAGTACGAGTGACGCAGCCACCGCTTTTCAGGCAGAAGAAACTTTCCCTCAGTTTGCGCGTTTGAGCGCCCCTGTGTGGCAAACAGCCATTTGACTTATCCGTGCGTATATATACTGAACGTTTTGTACAGTTCCAAATAGTCAATAAGATATCATTATTTCCGGGATGCGGCCGACAATTAACAACACCTGTGGTTAATTATGGACAACCTTTAAGGTGTGTCCGGGATAGCTCAGAATAGACATGTCGGACAATGGCACAAGCGGCGAGCGGAGCTCGACAGGCGTTTCCCGGCGACGGTTTGTCCGTGCCGCCGGAGCAGCAGGTGTCGTCAGTGGACTGGCGGGCTGTGCGGACTTCGTCGGCGGCGGCGACGGCGGCGACGGCGGTGGCGGTGGCGGTGACGGTGGTTCGACTGGCGACGGTAGCGGCGGCGAGACGACGACGGTCCAGTTCGGTTTCGACCCGGTGGCCGTCCAGAACAACGGCGACGCAATCAAGCAAGCCCTGCACGACAACGGCCTGTCGGACGACATCGAAATCCAGTTCGTCCCGCGTGACCAGGACACCGGAGCGGCGCGGTCCAACTACAACCGTCTGCTCTCGGCCGGCGAGACGAACCCGGACATGTTCCTGATGGACAACGGCTGGACGAACATCTTCATCCAGCGGGGGCAGCTCCAGAACCTCTCCGAAACGCTGCCCGAGGAGCTCCTCTCTGACGTGTCGGACAACTACTTCTCGGCGTTCACCGACACGGCGCGGAACCCGGGCACTGGCGATCTGTTCGGCGTCCCGGTGTTCCCGGACTTCCCGACGATGCAGTACCGCAAGGACCTCGTCGAGGAAGCCGGTTACAGCCCCGAAGAGAACAACTGGGCGACCGAACCGATGACGTGGGAGGAGTGGTCGAACATCGCCGCTGACACCTACGACAACGCTGACGTCGACTTCGGGTTCACGACCCAGTGGGATATCTACGAGGGAACCTCCTGCTGTACGTTCAACGAGGTCATGTCCTCGTGGGGCGGCGCGTACTTCGGCGGCCGCGACAACCTCTTCGGGCCGATCGGCGAGCGGCCGATCACGGTCAACAACCCCGAGGTCATCAACTCCCTGAACATGATGCGGAAGTTCGTCCACGACGAGGACTTCGGCGGCCAGTTCGAGGGTTACGGCGGCGGCTTCACCCCGACCGAAATCCTCGGCTGGAAGGAGGAGGACGCGCGCGCACCCTTCGCCAACGGCAACGCCGTCTTCCACCGAAACTGGCCGTACTCGCTCGCGCTCACGGGCCGAAACCCGGAAGAAACCGAGGACCCAGCGCTCGGCGAGAACCTCGGTGCAATGCCGATTCCGTACGCCGTGCCCGAAAGCGAAGCCGCCCAGCCCGGGACCGGCGGGACGACGGCTGCCCTCGGTGGCTGGCACATGACCGTCAACCCCAACAGCGAGCAGATGGATGCCGTGACGCAGGTCATCCGCGCAGCGATGCAGCCGGACTTCCAGCTCACGCTGCTGTCCGTCCAGGGATGGCTGCCGCCGCGGCCTGAGCTCTTCAACTCCAGCGAGGCCCAGAACGTGCCCGTCGTTGGCCGGTACATGGACACGCTGCAGGTCGCTGGTAACAACACGATGCCGCGCCCGGTGACGGCTGTCTGGAGCGATCAGTCCAGCAAAATCGCACAGCAGGCAAACCGTGCAGTCGGGCAGGAAGCCTCCTCGGCCGACGCGATGGCGACGCTGGAGGACTCACTGGAAGCGACCGAGCAAACCTGAAGCCACAGGATAGCTTTACAAAAACCACCCCTGTGATTATTTACCATGACACATTCAAACGACGGACGGAGGTAACCGAATGAGTACAGAAACCGGCCGTGAATCCAGACGCTCGGGGGCACTCGTCGGCGTGATGCGGTGGATGGAAAACCTCAGCGACACGTGGTACGCGTATCTGCTGTTGATTCCGGTGTTCGTGTTGCTCGGTATCGTCGCGCTGTACCCACTGCTACGGACGTTCGAACTGTCGCTGTTCGCGCTTTCGGCGGACTTTTCGAGCACCAACTTCGTCGGTGTCGGGAACTACGTCGGGCTGTTCACCGGCGAGAAGAACCGGTACCTGCCGGGAGGAACGACGTTCCTTCCCGGGGGGTTCAGCACCGGTGCACTGCTAAACAGCGCACTAGTCGTCACGATAATCTTCGCGGTCGTGAGCGTGTTTTTCGAGACGCTCATCGGCCTCGGACAGGCGCTCATCCTCGACCAGGACTTCTACGGCCGGCGGTGGATTCGCGCGGCCATCATTATCCCGTGGGCCGTCCCCATCGTCATCCAGGGGATGATCTTCTTCCTGATGTTCAACTCGAACGTCGGGTTCCTGACGCCGCCGCTTGCCGACCTCGGACTGTTAGCGCCGACGAACACGCTCAATGACACGGCGAGTGCGACGTTCATCGTCATCGTCGCCGATATCTGGAAGACCTCGGCGTTCATGGCCCTGCTCATCCTGGCGGGGCTCCAAAGCATCGACCGGGGCCTCTACGACGTGGCAAAGGTCGCCGGCGCAACGAAGTGGCAGCAGTTCAAGCTCATCACGTTCCCGCTCATTCTGCCGACCATCGGCATCGCCGTGCTGTTCCGGTCGGTGCAGGCGATGCGAGTGTACGGCATCATTGACACGGTGTCGAGCTGTACCGTCGTGCCGTCGCTGTCGTGTATGGTCGTCGCGACGTTCACTACCCGCGAGGGGACATCGGCGGCCATCGCGTTCGTGACAGCCGCGATTATCGGCATCGTCGTGATGGGACTCATCGTCTGGCAAGGGGAGGACGCGATCTGATATGGCTACGACAACTGAAGATCAGAACCAGTCGAGCGACGGACCGCTACAGCGGTGGACACAGAGCGCAATCCAGGACCCGGATAAGGTGTACCGGGCCTTGTTCTATGCGGCGATGGTGTTTTTCCTGGTGACGACGCTGTTCCCGTTCTACTGGCTCATGGTACTGGCGGTGACTCCGGAAGGGAACCTGCTCTCGGGTAGCTTCCTCCCGACAATAAACCTCTTTGGCGTCAGCGGGACGTTCCCGCTGCCGGTGCCGAAGGGGTTCAACCCCGGCGCCTTCGTCGGCGTCTTCGAGCAGGTACCGTTCCACCTGTACATGTTGAACAGCTTCGCGCTGGCGGTGACGACGACGGTCATCGTCCTGTTCGTGGCGAGCCTCGCAGGCTACGTGTTCGGCCGCCTTCGCTTCCCGGGCCGCGCACTGTTGATGCTCGGGATTCTGGCGATTAGCTACTTCCCGCCGGCCGCGTTCGTCATCCCGCTGTTCCAGGCGTTCGCCGGCAACGCCCCGATAACGGTACCGTTCACATCCATCCCGCTGTTTACCCCACCGCGGATGCTGAACACCCCTGGATCGATGGTGCTGCCGTTCAGCGCGCTGTTCATGCCGCTGTCGATCTTCATCTTGACGACCTTCTACGGCCAGATTCCCGACGGGCTGGAGGACGCCGCACGGGTCGAAGGGACGACGCGGCTGGGCGCGCTGTTCCGTGTCATCATGCCGCTGTCTGCGCCGGGTGTGGCGACCGCGGCCGTGCTGACGTTCATCGCTGTCTACAACGAGTACTTCTTCAGCTCGATTATGGCGACCTCACCGGAAGCGACGAACTGGTCGCCCATCGTCGGCGGGATTCTCAGCTACCAGACCCAGTACACGACGCAGTTCAACCTCATGGCGGCCGCGAGCATCGTCGGGGTCCTCCCCGTCGTCATCCTCGTGGTCGTCGCGCAGGAACGCATCGTCAGCGGACTGACCTCAGGCGCACTCAAGGAGTAACACAATGGCACGAGTACGACTCGAACACGTGACGAAACGCTACGACGACCAGGGTGACATAGTCACCGCGGTCGACGACATGAACCTCGATATCGACCACGGCGAGTTCATCTGCTTCGTCGGCCCCTCCGGCTGTGGGAAGTCGACGACAATGGAGACCATCGCCGGTCTCACCATCCCCACAGAGGGCGAGATATACATCGGTGACCGCGAGGTGACGAACCTCCCGCCGAAAGACCGCGGCATCGCGATGGTGTTCCAGAACATCGCGCTGTTCCCGCATATGGACGTGTACGACAACATCTCCTTCGGGCTGCGGCTGCGGGACTACCCGCAGGACGAAATCGACCGCCGGGTCGAACGGGCCTCCGACATCGTCCAGCTAGATGGGATGCTCAGCCGGATGCCTGAGGAGATGTCCGGCGGCCAGCGCCAGCGCGTCGCCATCGCCCGCGCCATCGTGCGCGAGCCCGACGTGTTCCTCATGGACGAGCCGCTGGCGAACCTTGACGCGAAACTGAAGGTCCACATGCGGACGGAGCTCCAGCGCCTGCACAAGGAGCTGGACACGACCATCATCTACGTGACCCACGACCAGGAGGAGGCGATGACGCTGTCCGACCGGATCGCCGTCCTCGATTCGGGTCAGCTCCAGCAGATCGACCCGCCGCTGACCTGTTACAACGAGCCGGACAACCTCTTCGTCGCCGGGTTCATCGGCTCGCCGTCGATGAACTTCATCGAGGGAACCGTCACAGAGAACGCTCTGGAGACACCGAACTTCGACCTTGAGTTCAACCCCGCGTCCGTCGAGGGCATCAGCGCCGGCGACAAAGTGACACTCGGCGTCCGACCGGAAGACATCTACCCCGGTGAGCTCCGGGACGAGGTCCCCGACCCGTCGGGGATGATACAGGCCAAGGCCGACATCCTCGAACCGATGGGCGACGAGATATTCGCCTACTTGCTGCTGGGCGACGGCGAGACGTCGATGGACCAGGAGATGGCGACGAACGACCAGTTGCTGATGAGCATCGACCCGGACTCGGACCTCGAAGAGGAGGAGTCGATCAGCGTCGTCATCGACCGGCGGAACGTCCACCTGTTCGATTCGGCCACCGGCGAGGCGATTGTTCACGACCTCATCCCGTACGAGGCAGAGGGGACCGCCTCCGGAAGCGAAGTGGAATCGGACGACTGACATGAGCAGCCACCTCGCGATGCTGTACTGGAGCGGGATGCTCGTGCTGTTTTTCTTCTGGTCGTACGGTATCGTGTCGTTCATCCTCGACCTGAAAAACAAGATCATCCCGGGCCTGATCCAGTATCGGCGCGGCCGACGCCGCGAGAAGGCCAAGCAGGAACAGGAAGAGGAGCGCGAAGAGCGTGAAAAGCAGTTGTATTAACCCGACTTCGGGTGCAGTTTTCGAGACACATGACTGAGACCGTTCGGATAGGCATCATCGGACTGGGGAACATTGCGGACATTCACTGTACCAATCTCCGACAGCTCGACCAGCCGGTCTCGATAGCGGCCGGCGTCGACGTCGATGCCGATGCGCGCCGCCGGTTCGCCGAGGCGTACGACGCACCGGTCTACGAGGAGGCGTCAGCAATGTTCGAGACGGTCGATGCCGTGCTGGTGACGACGCCGAACAGATACCACGAACAGTACGTCGTGGCGGCGCTCGAGGCGGGCCTGGACGTGCTCGTCGAGAAGCCGCTGGCTCACACGCTCGAAAGCGCCGAGCGGATCGCTGCGGCCGCCGAAGCGGCCGACGGGTTCTGCATGATCGGCTTCCACAAGCGGTTCGCCGATCCGGTCCAGACGCTCGTTGGCTACCGCGACGCTGGCGATATAGGAGCGGTCTCACATATTGAAGCGAACTATATCAGGCGACGCGGCGTCCCTGGCCGGGGGTCGTGGTTCACGCGCAGTGATGTTGCGGGCGGCGGCTCGCTCATCGACATTGGGGCACACGCTATCGACCTGGCGTTGCACGTCGCCGACCACCCGGAAGTCGTCGAGGTATCAGGCGACACGCGCGCCCAGTTCGGCGTTGACGAGGAGTACGCCTACGTCCAGATGTGGGGCGAGGACCAAGGCGCAGCCGAGTTCAGCGTCGACGATTCCGCGAGTGCCTTCATTCGCTGTGGGGACGGCACGACGGTCTCCCTGGAGGTCGCGTGGGCGACGAACCGACCGGACAGCCAGGAGTACTACGTCCGCGGGACCGGGGCGGGCGCGAAACTCGACCTCGAAGACCAGTCCCTGACGTTGTTCGAGACGGCTGACACTGGTCGGATGCACCACCGGACGACCGACATCGAGACAGGGCGGTCTGACCCGCAACGAAAGGAGCAGGCGCGGTTCGTTTCGGCTGTCCGAGACGGGGCACCGCCGTCGACGAACACCGTCGAACAGGCGCTTCGGGTCCAGCGCGTGATGGACGCGATCTACCGGTCCAGCGAGACTGGCGGGGCCGTTAGCGTTGGCGAGACGGAGACCTGAAGAAAGACTTAATCCCCAGTGTTCTCACTCTCTGCCTGGCATGAAAGTGATTGGTGTTACGCGGGGCGACGACGGCCCTCAGCTCCTGGAGCGGGAGCGACCGTCGCCCGGCCCGGGCGAGGCACTCGTCCGGACGCTCCGCGTTGGTGTTGACGGCACAGACCACGAAGTCCTGAGCGGGTCCCACGGCGGGTTCCCCGACGGGGCGGACCACATGGTTCTCGGACACGAGGCGGTCGGCGTCGTCGAAGAGCCCAATGGCACGGGGCTCGAGGCGGGGCAGGTCGTCGCGCCGACCGTCCGACGGAAACCGAACGGTGAGACGAACGAGTACTTCCGCCGAGGTGAGCCTGACATGGCTCCGGACGGCGAGTACACGGAACGCGGCATCGTCGGCGACCACGGCTTCATGGCCGAGTACTTCACCTCGCCGGCAGATTTCCTCGTTCCCGTCCCCGAGCCGGTCGCTGAGTACGGCTTCCTCGTCGAACCGCTCTCGATCACCGAGAAGGCTAACGAGCACGCGTACGCGACGCGGGAACCGTTCGACTGGCGACCGGAATCCGCCTGCGTGCTGGGTAACGGCTCGCTCGGGCTGCTGACGCTGTGGATGCTCGACCAAGAGTACGACCGGACGTACTGTGTGGGTCGGCGGGACAGACCGGATCCGACGGTCGACATCATCGATGAAATCGGCAGTACGTACGTCGACTCCCGCGAAACGTCGGTGGACGAACTCCCGGAGCAGTACGAGGCGATGGACTACATCTACGAGGCGACCGGGTTCGCCCCGCACGCGTTCCAGACGGTCAGGGCGCTCGACCAGAACGGGGTCGGCGTGTTGCTCGGCATCCCGGAGCCGTGGGAGTTTGAAGTCGACGGTGGCTCGCTACACAACGAGATCGTCCTGCACAACAAGTGTCTCATCGGCACGGTCAACTCACACGTCTCGCACTTCGAAGACGCTGTCGAGACCTTACAGGACCTACCGGAGTGGCTACTCGATGACCTGGTCACGACGGTTACCGACCCGGAACACGTGGAGGAAGCCTTCGAGGATGGGGACGACCAGATAAAGGCAGTCGTCGAGTTCGATTCGCTGTAAGTCCTCGGGCCGAATCGCGCCCGAGCTTTTTGTCGACAATACACCCCGGATGGACCCGCTCTAGGCGGTGCTTTACGCCCCATATATAAGAAAACATATATGAATTGGTGAGGTATTTACTCACATGATATTAATTTATTCAGGCGTTGAAACCCCATATAATGGCAGAGAGAGTCGGTTTAACCGGATCGGGACAAATGTCAAATGCTGATTTTCGCTATACAGAAGTATTAAGTAGGAATCTTCAATAAGGAATTATGAGGTATTGGTGCAACCATGACTGATGACAATTCAAATAGACGGTTGACGCGGCGTAACGCTCTTCGGATTGCTGGCGCAGCAGGTGCGGCCTCGCTGGCTGGCTGCGGTGGGAGTGACGGCGGCGACGGCGGTGACGGCAGCAGTGGCGACGGCAGCAGCGGCGACGGCAGTGACGGCAGCAGCGGTGACGGTAGTGACGGCAGTACTGACAGTGGTTCGCAGTATAACACGCTGGAGGTCGCCCACTGGTGGGGTGAAGGCGACGGACTGGAAGCGATTCAGTCCGTAATGGACGCCTTCAAGGAGCAAAACCCGGACATTCCGTTCGACGAGAACCTCATCGCCGGCGGTGCGGGTGAGAACCTGCAGGCGAACATCCGGACACGGGTGCAGAACGGTAACCACCCGAGCACGTGGCAGGCCTGGCCCGGAAAGAATCTGCTCCCGTTCACCGACGCGGACCTGCTGAAGGATATCGGCGACTCCGTGTGGTCCGAGAACAGCATGGAGGACGCGTACCTCCAGGGTGTCAAGGACGCGGCCCAGCCCGCCGGGAACTACGTGACGGTCCCGCTCAACATCCACCGGATCAACAACCTCTTCTACAACGTCGAGGTCGTCGAGGACGCCGGGGTCGACCCGACCTCCCTCGAAACGCCGTCTGACCTCGTCGACGCACTGGCGACGGTCGAAGAGGCCGGCTACACCGGAATGGCACACCAGACCGGTTCGCCGTGGTCCAGCTTCCAGATGTTCGCGACTGTCCTTCTCGGCGAAACGGATGCCGAGACGTACAGCGCCATCTTCGTCGACGGCGAGGTCGACGCCAACAGCGACGCGCTGGAGTCGGCAGTCGAGACCACACAGTCCTACCTCGACTACATCCCGAGCGACGCCGGTTCGATCTCCTGGACGGAGGCCAACAACCAGGTCATCAACGGCGAAGCGGCGTTCCTCCACCAGGGCGACTGGGCGGCCGGGACGTACATCACGAACGACCTCACGTACGGCGAGGAGTGGGACCACGTCCCATTCCCGGGTACTGAGGGGTACTACGCGCTCAACATGGACTCGTTCCCGTATCCGGTCAACAACCCGTCGCCGGAAGCGACGACGCTGTGGTGCCAGTTTGTCGGCACTGCAGAGGCACAGGAGATCTTCAACCCGAAGAAGGGGTCGATTCCGCCACGGACCGACGTGAGCACCGACCCGTTCAACGACTTCTCCAAAGACCAGATAGAGGACTTCCAGAACAGCGATGCCCAGCCGCCGTCCGTCGCACACGGCCTGGCTGCACCGCCGGCAGTCAAGTCATCGCTCGGATCCGCTATCTCGTCGCTGAACTCCGGCAACGAGCCGTCGAACGTCGTCTCACAGATGTCCAGCGCCTACCAGTAACGCGACGACCGCTTCCGTCTTTCGCGCTTTTTTTGACAGCTTGGACAACCGAAACGCTCTGCGGATAGCCGTCCGCTGTGAGAGGAGAGACGACCTTGTGATATAGCCACATGAATAGCGTGTCAAAGGACCTGAAACTATCTCATGAATAGAGTGCCGAAGTTCTTAGTACTCGACTCGCAAACGGCCCACTATGTCTAGTGACGACTTGGAAGCATCGCTCGAGCAGGTAATTGCGCGGTTCAATCTCGGCGAGTACGAGATCTCAGCCTACCTGGCCGTGCTCCAGCACGGTGAGCTGACAGCGTCGGAGATATCGGAGAACACAGATATCCCACAGCCCCGGGTCTACGATACGGTACGGAGCCTCAGCGACGTCGGGCTCGTTGAACTCAAAGAGTCCCGCCCCATGAAAGTCCTGGCTATCGACCCCCGGGAGGCGTTCGAGGGGATTCAGGACTCGCTTGATGATCTCGTTGACGACCTGTCTTCGCGCTACACAGCGCCCGCACGGGAGCCGGAAGCCGTCTCGCTCGTCAAATCCCGGCCGACGATACTCCGGTACCTCGAAGACATCATCGAGACGGCCGAGTACGAACTGACGCTGTCGCTGACTCCGGCCCTGCTAGAGCGGTTCGAGGACAGGCTCGCAAACCGTAAGCAGTCCGGCATCGCTATCGAGATTCTCATCTCGCCGGGCGTGGACGCCCCCGACCCGGCGCGGTTCGATTACGAATCCATCGCGACCACGGTGAAAGCCCGTCGCGGTATCACGACGCCGGTCGTCGCCGTCGCCGACGGGAACTACTCGATGTACGCCACCCGCGAGAGCGTCCGCGGCGACACAGACAGATACGGCGTCATATTCAATCGGTCGGAACTCGGGTTTCTGGTGTCCGGGTTCCTCAACACGGTGCTGTGGACGACGGCCGAAACGATTGCCAGCGACGGGGAGGGCCTGCCGTTCCCACGCCGGTATGGGACGATCCGACGGTGCATCTCCGACTTGATGACGTTGGACGGAGAGTTCTATGCGACTATCGAGGGGCGGGACGTTGAAACGGGCGACCACCGGGTCGTCGAGGGCAAAGTGGACCAGGCGTCGTTCAGTTCGAACCGCGAGGTCGCGACACTGGTCGTCGAGACGGCCGAGGGACCGGTCGAGGTTGGCGGGCAAGTCGCCGCGTTCGAGGATATCGAGGCGTACGAGATCCGCATCGGGACGGACGCACCGCCGGAGAACTGATCCGGACTGCGGTGCCTGTTTGTCACGCCGGCTGCCCGACTGCAGGTAGCCGATATCGGGAACGACGGACAGCAGTCTGTTGGAATTGGACGCGTCTGGACGAGTTACCTGTGGAGACAATGAGCACCGTGGGCGGGCAACCCACGGTGATTGCATGACCCTTCGGGCTGGCGAATTATGTCAGAGGCTCGATATCGCCGGGACCCGAACGTGGCAACTCCACAAGACCAACGTGCTCCGTCGCAGTCAGCGGGGACGTGGTCGTATGTGGACAGCAACAGTGTATCCATCGTGAGCGATAAAAAAGATGGACACATTGCCTGCAATAATATCCAGTTCGGGAGGGAATAGTTCCGTTCACGAAGAAAATTCCATTACAAATGGAAACTGATATGTACGCGAAATATGAGCTACAACATATGGGGACAGTATGGGCGTAAAATCGGTCATTCAGTTCGTCCGAACGTCATCTGTCCGGACAGACATCATCGGCTCGCTGTGTCCCGGAGACAAGCCCACCAACGAACTGCTGTCGGCGGTCGACGCGAGCGAGTCGGCAATCTACGACGCGCTCTCGAACCTCGAAGGCCGCGGCCTGGTCACCTCGACGGACGACGGCTGGCGACTCACCGGGACCGGCCGCCTCGTCGCGGATACGATTCACCGCCAGCGAAGCCTTGAGGACCTCTTCGCTGTCGATCCCCAGTACTGGGATCGCCACGATACGTCAGTTCTCCCGCAACCGTTCCGGTGTCGCCTCCCGGAACTTGACGAGTACACGGTCATCCGGAGCACACAGACCGACATCAACCGACCTGTCCGCGAAGTCGTCACCCGCGTCGAGAGCGTCCCGAACTGCGATGTCGTCTCGCCGGTCTACCACCCCGAGTACGAGGCAGCGATGCCAGACAGCGCAGATTCGAGACTGGTGTTGAGTTGTGCTGTAATAGACGACATGCTCAACTCCGAGTCCGTCTCAGTCGATGCGGGCCGGTACGCGGAGACTGCCGTTCGTGTCACACCGGTTCCGTACGCACTCGCCGTCTCCGATGACTGGATGATCTTGACGCTCCCGGAGCTAGACGGTGCCTGGCCGTCGGCGAAGATCGTCTCCGAAACGGACAGCGCTATTTCGTGGGCAAATGACCTCTTTGCGCGGATCTGGGCGGATGCGACCCCGATAGAAACGTATCTCGCAGACCGCTGATTTTGGCAAACCTAAACATTCAAGAACCATCGGGACTGACGGATGAGCAATGGCTATTCAGGGTTCACGGACCGAAGAACCGGCCGGCTACACGTTCGACGACCTCGCGGTCGTCATGGGGACGTACAACGAAGAAGAAGCGATCGGGACCGTTCTCGACGATATCGATACGGTGACCGACGGGCGCGCCGAAGTCGTCTGCGTCGACGGCTCCAGCGACCGAACACCGGAGATCGCTCGCGACCACGGCGCCACAGTCATCGAACAGGAACCGCAGGGGTACGGCGTGGCGGTCCGCGAGGCCGTGCTGACGCCGGACCGGCCGGTCGTCGTCACGACGGACTGCGACGACACGTATCCGATGGAGCGGCTGCCCGACTTCCTCGAAGAAATCAACGACGGAGCCGACGTCGTCAGCGGCGACCGGCTGTACTACGGGGCCGAACAGATGCCGGCGATGAATAAACTGGGCAACGAGCTGTTCGCGCTGCTGGCGAGCGCGCTCATGGGCAAGCGCGTCCACGACACGACCACGGGAATGCGGGCCTACCGCCGCGATGTCCTCCAGAAGATCGTCTGGACCGAGAACACCGGGCTCTCGGCCGAACTGCTCATGCGGCCACTGATGCGCGGCTACGACGTCCGCGAGCGTCCTATCGAGTACGACGAGCGGAAAGGTGAGACAAAACTCGATCCGTTCTCGGGTGGCGCCGCTATCGCCAAATCCATCGTCCGGGTCGCGCTCGAAGAGCGGTTCCGATAACGCCGCCCGAGCAATCGGAGCGGGGACCTGTTTTACCGTTCATTCGGTGGCTGCTGATAGCTACTCGTTCCCCCGGGGTGGCCCTGGGGATTCTCGATGCCGACGAGTTCGCCGCCGGTCGGCGAACTGTACAGCGCGAACAGGAGGTCATTTACGAGGTAGTAGCGCACGCGATGCCGCGGGTCGCCGTGTGGGTCCGGATCGGAAGTATGGACGCCCATTCCGTGGAGCGTTTCTTCTTGTGTCGCAACATCTAACGCAGCGAAGGTGGTATCCTCCCACTCTCGGGTGTAGCCGTCCAGATCCGCAACGGCAGCCGCCATTTCCGTCGCCCGCTCGGGGTCGGCCTCTGTGCGTCCGGCGAGGTAGCTATCGACGAATGCTCCGACGCCGGTCACCTCGCTCGGATAGACGATAGCAGCGACGGCGCGGTACGTCTCGCGCTCGTGGTCACCGAACTCCGATTCGGACGTATCAGCGTCGACCTCGGCCGACTCGGCAGTGTCGTGGTCTTCGGAACCCTCCCAGGTGAGCGCAGCCACGCCGCCGGCGACGGTGACGCCCGCTGCCCCGAGTGCTTTCAGCGCGTCGCGTCTGGTAAGTTCGTAGTCAGTCATCGGTGTTTCTCACGTATTCTCGGCTGTGCTAGTCGCGTTCATACTGATTCCGTCGCGATGCGTGCCCGGGACGTACGCCGCTTCGCCGCCACAGCGGCGCTGGTCCTTGCAGACTTCGAGCCGCGGCGTCAGCGTCCGGACGCCCTCGTCCGTCTGGTCGACCGGCAGTTCCGCCCGGTATTCGAACCCTGCACCGGTGCCGTAGTCGACGAACATAATCAGCGTCACCGTCCCGCTTTCCGGCGTCGGTACGCTGACCTGGTCGTCGATCCCGTCGCCGGTGAGCCGCGTCCGGTCCCGGTCAGTCGAAAGCTGCAAATCCAGCCTGTCGGCCCCGGTGACGGTCGCGTAGTCGTTCTCACCCTCGCTCGTGAGCCGGAGCGAGACCAGCGCGGCCTGCTCCGGGACCGACGCCGACACGTCGGTTCTGACTGTCTCGCCCTCGGCGACAGACACCGGCTGGAGCCGCGGTTCGACGGGCAGTCCCAGGTACGGGACCCACTCGCCGCGGAACACGTAGCGGTAGTAGGTCCGGTCGGGGTAGGCGTCGATCACCTCGAACTGGCGGTGTTGCATCGCGTAGACGGTGTCGCCGTCGAAGCCGGGGTCGTTGCGCACCGACTGGAACGGGTGGTTGAGCCAGTCGCCGTACGGCGTCGGGAGCAAGACGAGGCTATTGTCGAGGTCACGCTGCTCGAATGGTTCGTAGGCCTGCTCTAGCTGCTGGGTCACCGCGTAGTTGTCCGAGACCGGCTCGGCCGCCGTCGCGACGGCCGCACCGCCGCCCAGCACCGCGCCGCAGAGCGCCACCGCAAGCAGGACCGGACGGACCCGGTCGGCGCTGACCTGTTCGCTGACCAGCCGGCGCGCCCACCGGGCGACGGCGACGACGCCGACGGCACCGAAGGCCGTCAGCGGGACGAGCATGTCGACGTGGTAGAACGGCCCCAGGAAGGCGACCAGGCCGTCAGTCGGGTCCGAGAGGTCGCCGAGCATGTTCACGGTGCCCCAGAAGTAGCCGTTGCCGAGCGGGACCGTCAGGAGGACGCCGGCCAGTGCCGCCTGGCGACCGTCTATCCCCCGCCGCGCAACGGCCCCGAGTCCAACGGCCGCGGCCACCGTCCCCAGCGGCCCGGCGACGACCCACTGCGTGACGAGTTTCCAGAGGAGTTCGGCGTTCGCGTCCAGCGACATCGCCGGCGTGAACTGGCGGGAATACCCCAGAATCTCGCGGTGGCCGAAGCCCAGGCCGTCCTGCGGGGCGAACACCTCGTAGGGGAACAGCAGCGCGGAGCCGGTGACGACGCGGTTGTACGCAAGCGTCGCGGCGACGCCGGTGAGACCGCCGACGGCAGTCAGCGACAGGCGCGTGAACCGCGCCGGGTCGCGCGTCCGGAGCGACCACAGCGCATGCGCGACGAAGGGCGTCGCAAACAGCACGGCCGTGAACGGCCGCGCGAAAAACGCGAGACCGATTGAGAGCCCGGCACACGCCGCTGTCTTTCGGCTTCCCGTCCGGTCGGCGTGGAGATACGCCGCGGCGAAACCGAGGTTCCAGAGCGTCGTCGGAACGTACGAGAGGAACACCGAGGCCTCGACGAGGAACAGCGGCGACCCGAACATGAGGAGGGTCGCCACCACGCCCGTTCGAGCATCGAAGGCCTCGCGGACGGTGTGGTACGTCAGCGCCAGGACGCCGGTCCCAATCAGGCCGAGCGCGACGCGGTACCCGCCAAGGAGTTTCCCGACGGCGAACATCGCCGCTGGAACCGGCGCGTACTTCGGGTATAGCCGCCCGCCGTCAGCTACGAAAAACCACGGCCGGAACGATTCCTCGACCGGCGGGTAGACGAACAGTTGCCCCTCCAGCAACATCGCGGCCTGCTGGAGGTAGACGCCCTCGTCGTGGTTGGTGGTGTGGTGCGGAAAGACGACGTGGGCGAGCGTGAAAACGACGAGCCCGCCCAGTAGCGCCACCAGCCCCGCCTGTACCCCCGGCCGGCGCAGTCGCTTCATTCCGTTGGATACCAGGCCAGGTCGTGGTCAGCGACCAGGTCAACCTCGACGGGCTGGCCCGGTTCGAACGTCTCGACGTGGTTGTGCATGCAGTGGACGACGTCGCCGCTGTGGAGTTCGACCCGGTAGACGAACGAGGGGCCGTTGTACTGGCGGTGGACGACGTACCCGTCGGCCTTGGACTCGTTGGTCGGCATCGCCTGCAGGTCGTCGGGACGGACGAGCACGTCAACCATCGCGCCGTTGTACGCCTCGACCGGCCCGTTCAGCGACTCCACGTCGAACGAGCCGAGTCCGGTCTCGATGACATCGCTGGTGACCCGGGCCGAGAGGAAACTCGCCTGCCCGAGGAAACTCGCCACGAAGCGGCTCTCGGGGTTCTCGAACACCTCGGCGGGGTCACCGATCTGGGCGATGGTTCCGTCGTTCATGATGGCGACGCGGTCGCTTATCGACAGCGCCTCCTCCTGGTCGTGGGTCACGGAGATGGCGGTGACGCCGGCCCGCTTGAGGATTTTGCGGACCTCCTCGCGCATCTCGACGCGCAATCGCACGTCCAGGTTCGAGAACGGCTCGTCGAGCAAAAGCACGTCCGGCTCCGGGGCCAGCGAGCGGGCGAGCGCGACGCGTTGCTGCTGGCCGCCGGAGAGCTGACTCGGCATCTTGTCGTGATGGGCCGACAGGTCGACCAGTTCGAGCAGTTCGTCGACCCGCTCCGCGACGGCGTCTTCTTCCATCTCAGTCAGGCCGAACGCGATGTTCTCGGCGACGGTGAGATGCGGGAACAGGGCGTAGTCCTGAAAGACGATACCGACGTTGCGTTCCTCTGGCTTCCGGAACGAGGACCCGTCGGCGATGACTTCGTCGGCGATAGAGATTTGCCCGTCGGAGGGGCGTTCGAGCCCGGCAATCATCCGGAGCGTCGTCGTCTTCCCGCAGCCCGAGGGGCCAAGCAGCGTCAGCAGTTCGCCGTCTTTCACGTCGAGCGAGAGGTTCTCGACGGCGACTTCCTGCCCGTAGTCCTTGGATACGTCGTCGAGTTCCAGGACGGTCCGGTTCGGGTTCGCTACCGCTGCGTCCACGTCGTCGAAGTCAGACGTTTGCTGTGTGCGTGTTTGTCGAGACATTAGCTTGTGTCCTCCCGTCGAAGAATGACCAGCATAGAGAGTCCGGAAAGGCCAACGAGCACGAGGGCCGGGACCGCCGCCTGTCCGTAGTAGCCGGCACCCTGGACGAGCCAGATGTACGTGACGAAGGTTTCGAAGCCCGTCGGGCGTAACATCAGCGTTGCCGGCAATTCCTTCATGGTCGTCAGGAACACCAGCGCGGCCCCGGCGGCGATACCCGGCGCGACGAGCGGCAAGACGACTCTCCGGAACGCCGAGAGCGGATGGTAGCCCAGCGACCGCGCCGCCTCGATATACTGCGGGTCGACCTGGAGAATCGAGGACTCGGTCGTCCCGACGGCTTGCGGGAGGAACCGAATCACGTAGGCGAACACCAGCAGGATGACGCTCTGATACAGGAAGGGGACGTACCGGAGCCCAAGATACACCAGCGCGAGCCCGAGCACGACACCGGGGACCGCGTACCCAACGTACGTGGCCCGCTCGGGCAGCGACGAAACGCCCGAACTGCCCCGCGCGGCGAGATAGGCGATCGGGAGCGCTGCCACTACACAAATAGCGGCCGCGGCGGCCGCCAGACCGACCGAATTCCAGGCGTAGGACGCCTCGAACGCGAAGCCGCCGCCGCTGTAGCCCGTGCCGGAACGGAGGAGCCACTGGAGCAGGATGCCGATCGGAAGCACCAGACAGAGCGACGCGATGGCACCGCAAAACAGCAGTGCTGGCCCCTTCCAGTACCCGAGCCTGATCAGGCCGGGTCGGCGCGAGCCGCTGCTGACGTAGGCACCGTCCCGGCCCGCGCTGAGACGGGATTCGACGGCGAGGATGCCGAGTGCCATCACGAGCAAGAGCATCGAGAGCACGGAGGCGTAGTCCAGTCGGCGGGCGCCGAACTCGTTGTAGATCATCCGCGTGAACACGTCGTACTGCATAATCGCCGGCGTCCCGAAGTCAGAAAGCGCGTACAGTGCCACCAGCAGCGCACCCGCGGCGATGCCCGGTGCGATCTGTGGCAGCGTGACGCGGCGGAACGCCTCCCAGCGAGTGTGATTCAGCGTTCGGGCAGCCTCGACGACGGTCCCGTCGAACGACAGCAAGGACGCGCGCGTAGTCAAAAACACGTAGGGGTACGTAAACAGCGTCAATACGAGTATCGCGCCGTGTAGACCGTATATCGTCGGAATTTGCTCGATACCGAGCGGCGAGAGCAGGTCCGCGAGGACGCCGCGGGGGCCGAACGCCGAAACAAACGCGAAGGCCCCGATGTAGCTCGGAACGACCAGCGGCAACGCGGACGTGATCGTCCAGAACCGCTTGAACGGCAGGTCGGTCTGGGCAGTGAGAATCGCCAGCGGGACGCCGATGAGAATCGATGCGAAAGTGACACCAGTCACCAGCGCCAGCGTGTTCAGCGTCACCGAGACGGTCGTGTCGCTGGTCAACAGTTCGACCGCACGCGCGAACTCGATTTCGCCCGCTCGGAGAAACACCCACACCAGCGGCGCCAGTAACAGCAGCGAGATTGCCAGCGAGACCACTGCGAGCAGCGTGTGCGGCGACGAGTCTCGTTCCGACGTCGTCGCCTGTTCCCGAAGCCGCTCGTACCGGTCTTTTGTGCCCATATTAGAGGACGCCGGCGTCCCGAAGTAAGTCCACGGTTCCGGCCACGTCGGCCAGTTCGGTCAGGTCGATGTCCGGCGGGTTCAGGTCGTCGATACGTGGCAGATCGCCGACCGGTGCGACGCCCGGAATCATGGGGTACGCGAACGTCCGAGTGGCGAAGAACTCCTGGGCCTCCGCCGAGAGGACGTGCCGGACGAAGTTCGACGCCAGGTCCGCGTTGTCGGTTCCGTTGATGATTTCGAGGCCCGAGACGTTGACGAGTGCGCCGGCGTCACCTTCGGTGAACGCGAGGCCGATCGGCGAACTTTCGCGGGCGGACTGGACCCGAAGCGTGTAGTAGTGGTTTGCGAAGCCGGCGGTGAGCTCTCCGTCGGCGCAGGCGTTGGAGACGCGGAACTCGTCGTCGTAGGTGGTGATACCGTGGTCCTGCATCGCCTGGAGCCACGACATCGTCTCGTCGTCGCCGCGGATGAGCCGCATCGCGGTGACAAAGGACTGGAACGCGCCGTAGCTCGGTGCCCAGCCCATGCTGTTTTCCAGCGCAGCCGTCTCGGGGAACTCCTGGACCGTCGACGGGATGTCGGATTCGGAGATCTGGTTCGTATTGTACGGGATCGCCCGGGCGCGACCGGCGATGCCAACCCAGCGGCCCTCGCTGTCCTGGTAGGCTTCGGGGACCGTCGAAAGGGCCTCTTCGGGGAGACTCGCGGTCGCACCGGCGTTCGCCACGGCACCGAGCGAACCGGCGTCGATGGACATGAACACGTCGGCGGGGCTCGCGCCCGCTTCGTTTTCCTCGATAATCGTGTTCGCGAGGTCGCTGGAGGCTTCGAGCCGGTGGTTCGCCGTGAAGTCCGGATACAGCTGTTCGAGCAGGTTGATGAGGTCGAGATACAGTCCACCCTCGCCACCTCCGAGATACAGCGTCAGTTCGCCGCTGAGGTCCGGCAGGTCCTCGATGGAGGTGCCGCCGGGGGCGTCCCGCTGTTCCACCAGTGGGCCGGAACCGCGGAAGTCCGAAAGGGAAATCTGCCCGACTCCGGTATCAGTTCCACCGTCGCTTCCCCCGTCACCGCCATCGCCACCACTGAGAATGCCGGAACAGCCGGCGATTGCTGTCGCGGCAGTCGTGCCGCCGAGAGCAAGGAAGCGACGTCGAGACTGCGTCACGTTACGTCCTGCCGTGTCGTTAGAATCACTCATTGTTTGATTTAGGGTTGCCTAAACAACTTAGGCCTTTCTAGTCGTCGGCGGTTGCGGGGACCTGTTCCGTCGCGGCGGCTTCCAGTTCGTCGAGACATCCCAGCCAGTCGAGCATGAACTCGCCGCAGTAGTTAAGGAAGGCACCGTTTTCCCAGTCGCTGAAATCGCCGTCGGCCATCGCTGTCGCAATTGCGTCGAACACTTCGGCGTAGGAGTCGGCGTCCGCGCCGGCCTCGTCGACGATTTCCCAGACGTGCTCGTTGAGTTCGAGCCCATGGACCTCGTTGGTGAGGTCCGAGAACGTCGAGCGGGGCGCTTTGTTGTGCTCACACAGCGGATCGCCGTTGTAGATCTGTTTGTCCAGCACGTCACAGGCTCGCTTGAGGAACACGCCCGACCAGATGTCGTCGAAGCGGCCGACGTCCCACTCGTTGTCGTCCATCGGGAGCTGGTAGAACGCCGGGATGACTTCGCGACGGAAGGCGAGGTTCATCGAGCAGACGGTGAGGTACTGGCCCTCCGCGGCGACGAAGTCATCGCCGAAGTCCTCCCCGCTAGTACGGGTCTGGGCCTGGCCCTGGAGATCGCCGTCCATCAGGATGCGAACGGCGTCGAGGTCCGGCACGTTCGTCCAGAGGCCCTGCGAGGCGACCACGTCGTCAACCTGAGTCGCTTCCGTCGAAACCGTCTCGTCCATCGCGGCGTAGGGGTAACCACGCGGGTAGAGGCCGTGCTCGTCCTTGTTCTGATAGAGGACGTTGACCCACTGCTCGTCGGAACTGACCGTCTCGATCTCGCCCTCGAAGGCCAGGTTCGACATGTGGGTGCCGAAGAAGTCCGCGTCCTCGTGTGGCAGCGTGTCGTCGTCGATGAACACGCCGTACTCGTAGTCGTTGGCCCACATGTAGAGGAGGCCAAACGACGTCTGGGCGTGGCTCGCTTCGGGGATGAGGTGCGAATACTCGCTCGCGCCGTGGGTCTCGAACCACGCCTCGCGGGCGGTCCCGTCGTAGACGGCCCCGTCGACGCCCTCCTCGTCGAGCATCTGTTCCATCGCGTCGGTGTCACAGAAGTCCTCGGTGATGAGCACGACAAACAACCGGTCAAGGTCGAATCCGTGTTCCCGGGCGTTCTCGAAGTACGAACGCATGCATTCGTGGTTTCGGATCGTCGGCACCATCACGCAGATGTCGGCTGTCATGTACTGGCCCTACCTCTTTAGGCCATCCTAAAAGATTTGGCGTTCTCGATTTGTTGCCCTCGTGAGTCTGTTTTCTATCCGTCATAAATACTGAAACCGAAACATCATTATATTTCAAATCTTCCGTTTAATGTTGTATTAGGAGAACCATTATTTGGCTGTGCTTTGCCAGATTAGGTGATGAGCGTACGAAGCAACAGGGCAACCCTCAACCACAAATGAACCTGGACAATCAAACCTGTGTCGTCACCGGGTCCTCGCGCGGTATCGGCCGCGGAATCGCCAAAGACCTCGGTGCTCACGGGGCCAACGTCGTCGTTAACTACCGTTCCTCGGAGGCGGAAGCCCGTGCCGTCGTCGAGGACATCCGCGAGAGCGGCGGCACTGCTATCGCGGCGCAGGCCGACGTGGCGAAACTCGATGAGGTCCGGGCGATGCGTGAGAAAGTGGCCGACGAGTTCGGTCCCACAGACGTACTCGTCAACAACGCCGGGATCACCATCGACAAGAAGTTCGAGAACATGACTCGCGAAGACTGGGAGACGGTTATCGATGTCAATCTGGGCGGCGTGTTCAACGGGACGAAGGCCTTCTATGAGGATATTTGCGACGCGGACCACGGCCGACTGATAAATATCTCTAGCGTCGTCGGCCAGCAGGGCAACATCGGACAGGCTAACTACGCGACGACGAAATCCGGACTGTTCGGGTTTACGCGGACGCTCGCGCTCGAACTGGCACACACGGGATCGACCGCGAACTGCGTCGCACCGGGCTTTGTCAAGACCGACATGCTAGAGGAGGTGCCCGAACGCGTTCAGGAGAAGATTCTGCGCGAGATTCCACTCGACCGGTTCGCACGCGTCGAGGACATCGCCGGCATCGTCAGGTTCGTCGCCAGCGAGGAATCGAGTTACATGACAGGACAGGTACTTGGTGTCAACGGCGGGATGGAGTGGTAACATGAGTCAACAGGAAGAACCAGAAGACGAGACCGCGCCCGACGACGCGGTCGAGGAGTTGCGACAGAAACGAGCCGAGGCCGAGCTCGGCGGCGGCGAGGCCCGTATCGAAGCCCAACACGAGAAGGGCAAGATGACCGCCCGCGAGCGTATCGACTTCCTCGTCGACGACGGCACGTTCAACGAGGTCGATCCGTTCGTCGAGCACCGGTCGACGAACTTCGGCATGGAGGAGAAGCGCTTCGCCGGCGACGCGGTCGTCACCGGCTACGGCGAGGTCGACGGGCGGAAGGTCTTTCTGTTCGCCCACGACTTCACCGTACTCGGCGGCTCGGTCGGCGAGGTTGTCGCCGACAAGATCTGCAAGGTGATGGACCGGGCCATCGAAAACGGCGTCCCGGTCATCGGACTCAACGACTCCGGCGGCGCACGCATCCAGGAGGGCGTCGACTCGCTGGTCGGCTTCGCCAAGATATTCGAGCGCAACACGAAGGCCAGCGGCCTCATCCCGCAGATATCCGCGATTATGGGGCCGTGTGCCGGCGGCGCGACCTACAGTCCGGCGCTGACTGACTTCACCTTCATGGTGCAGGACACCAGCCACATGTTCATCACCGGCCCGGACGTCATCGAGACGGTGACCGGGGAACAGGTGTCCAAGGAGGAACTCGGCGGTGCGGGCTCCCACTCTACCAAATCCGGCGTCGCCCATTTCTCGTACCCTTCAGAGGAGGAAGCCCTGGAAAACATCCGCCGTCTCCTGTCGTACCTGCCGGCGAACAACATGGAGGACCCGCCGCGGGTCAAGCCGTGGGACGACCCCGACAGGGAAATCCCCGGTGTGACCGACATCGTCCCGTCGGCCCCGCGCAAGCCCTACGACATGACGAAGGTCATCGACGCCATCGTCGACGAGGACTCCTTCTTCGAGGTCCACGGCAACTGGGCGCGCAACGTCGTCATCGGGTTCTCCCGGATGGACGGCCAGTCAGTCGGCGTTGTCGCCAACCAGCCACGCGTGAGCGCGGGGACGTTGGACATCGACGCGGCGGAGAAAGCGGCCCGATTCGTCCGCTTTTGCGATTCGTTCAATATCCCCATCCTCACGCTCGTCGACGTGCCCGGGTTCATGCCTGGCACGGACCAAGAGCACAACGGTATCATCCGGCGGGGCGCAAAGCTAATCTACGCCTATGCCGAGGCGACAGTGCCGCTGCTGTCGGTGGTCGTGCGGAAAGCCTACGGCGGGGCGTACATCGTCATGTCCTCGAAGTTCCTCGGCAGCGACGTGAACTACGCCTGGCCCGGTTCGGAGATGGCGGTGCTCGGTCCGCGGGGCGCGGTCAACATCCTCTATCGGAACGAGATCGCGGACGCCGACGACCCGGACGCCAAGCGCCAGGAGCTGATGGACGAGTTCCGCGACGAGTTCGCCAATCCGTACGGGCCGGCGAAACGAGGCTACCTCGACGACGTCATTGAACCGAAAGCGACGCGCAAGCGCCTCATCCAGGACCTCGACCTCCTGCAGCGCAAGCGCGAGGACACCCCGCCAAAAGACCACGGCAACATCCCACTGTAAGATGGCGACGCGCGACGCATCACAGCCGAACGCGGAGACAGCGCCCGCCGCTGACGGCGCAGAAGCCGAGGACCTATCGCTGTCGATACCGGTTGACGCGTCACGGGCTGAGGCGGCAGCTATCACCGCCGCGGTCAGTGCCCACGTGACCGACCGCCAGCGGGCCGCTGAGGCGACAGCACAGCGTCCCACGGTCGAGTACGTCGACGAGTGGACGCTGGCCGGACGGCTGGCGAGTGTTGGGAAACGCCGCCCCCCGAACAACGTCGAACGGGGCGACGAGTGGAAGGCGGCGGCGCGAGCGCGGTACTAAGATTCGGTAAACTCCTGCAGTACTTCGAGGTCGCGGGTGGTCCGCATGAACTCCGACAGTGACCGTTCGGTCCCGCAGTCGTCACAGACGAACTGTGACTCTGGGGCCGGGAGGTCGGTCACTTGCTCTTCCCAGGCAACTGAACACGCCGGACATTGGAGTTGGAGCCAGGCCTCCTGCATATTTCGTGTGTGGTTAGCACACACGGATATACTTTGTGTGGATTCTCAATGTCGGGGGCTGTGGTGCCGTTTGTCGGTTCATGTCGTTTTTGGCCCACCTAAATATGGGAAGATTTAACTGTATTAGGCAAGCCTAAAACGGTATGGACCGACGAGAGTATATCGTTGCGACCGGCGTCGGGCTGGCAGGAGCCGTTGCCGGCTGTTCGGGTCAGTCCGAGGCTGACAACGGTGGTAGCGGAGGAACTAATGATACGACGGAATCCGGCACGACGGCCACGACGTCGACGGATTCGAGCTACTCCGTCTCGATGGAGCCAGTCGGCGAGGTCACTTTCGAGTCAGTACCTGAGGTTTGGGTCGCGAACAACGGGAGTTGGGCCGATATGGGGATTGCCCTTGGCCTCGATGCACCGGAAGGAGTCTGGCTGCCGTCGCGGTATCATACCCGGTATTACGACGAGATCCCGGGCGTCAGCGTCGACGGGAGTTCGATCCGGGAGCTGTGGGGCGACAGCGGCGTCGGCAAGGAGCAGTTCTACGAAATGGACGCCGACATCCACGTCATGGACCCGAACTTCCTGCTGAGCCGCGGGTCCTGGGACCAGTCCGATATCGACGAAATCGAGACCCGGATCGCACCGTTCTTCGGGAACAGCATCTTCTCGACCGGCTACGAGTGGCACGACTACACCTACTACACGCTGTATGAAGCCTTCGAGAAACTGTCCCAAGCGTTCCAGCGGACCGACCGGTTTGACGCGTTTCAGGCCCTCCACGAGGAGTTCCAGACGAGCCTTGAGGACATCGTGCCGGACTCGGAGTCCGAGCGGCCGGAAGTAGCTATCATGTGGGCCGGCAGCGACGAGCCCACCAGCTTCTCGCCATACCTCATGGAGGACGGGACCAGTTTCAGGCAGTGGCGTGACCTGGGCGTGCGCGACGCCTTCGCAAAAACTGATGTCAGGGACTTCCACTCCGACCGAAGCGAGGTCGATTTCGAGACCCTGCTGGATATCGATCCGGAGTACCTGCTCATGCGGGGACAGGAGGATAAAACGAGATCGGAGTTCGAAGACACAGTCGTTCGCTCCTTGGAAGCGGACCCGACTGGAAGCGAACTGACGGCGGTACAGAACGGAAACGTGTATCGCGGCGGCTCGCTGTACCAAGGGCCGATAACGAACCTGGTCCTCACGGAACGGGCGGCGTCACAGGTGTACGACGTGGAGCGAGACCTATTCGACCGCCAGCGCGTCGCCGATATCGTCGCCGGAGATCTGTAAGAAACCATGGACGGAGCAACCCGACCCACCAACGAGAACCCGAGCGGGCTGCGAGAACGGGGTCACGTGGCCCCGGTCGGGCGGCTCTGTGGCTGTGTCGCCGTGGCTGGAACCGAGCAAGCAGCAATCGGCGCTGTCGATGCATGGATATCGGCTGGATGCACCGTCAGCAGTGCATCGGGTTCCGAACCGACTCCGCCTCAGACACTGTAACAATGGTTGGACGAACACTCGCAGACATCCGTGACAGACTCTCGGCACTCAGTGTCGCTGTCGGGCCGTACCGCATCGTGAGTGCCCGGACGGGCACGCCGCCGTTCCCGGTGTCGGGCATGCAGTTCCCGGACCGCGAGACGGCCGCCGAAGCGGCCAGCGTAGCGACCGCCTACCGAAGTGCTCTCCGACGATATGACCCCCGCGTCACCGTCCACGGCCTCATCGTCTGTGAAGCGCCGTGGGGGACCGACGCCGTCAGGGCTGCGCCGTCGTCGCTCCCGGAGTACTGTCACACGGTCGCCGGATCGCTGTTCGAGGTGTTGTCGGGCCGTCACCGCTCCGTCGAGCAGGCAGTCATCGACAGCTACCTCGAAGCGGCCGAGGAGACCGAGAACCGCGAGCGCCTCTGTCTGGCGATGCTCGAAAGCATGGCCACGGCCCTCGCGGACAACCTCGACCCGGAAACGCAGGCGGATACCCTCCGGGAAGCCGCCGGACAGTTGCCGAGAAAGCCAAGCGGGCCTGAACCGGTCCGCGACGCCGTCGCCGACCTCGAAACGGCAGGGCTGGTCGACGAGACAACAATCGAACCCGCAGCCGTCGGCCCCGGGCGCTGTCCCAAATATATCACGCTAGGGAACTACCGCCCGACGCTGTCGGACTATCGCTGTCCGGTGTTGCCCATCGCCGTCGAACTGCTGCGACGGACGAGTATCACGCCACAGGTGGCCGAAGCGGAGCGGACTGCGGACGGCTGGCGGCTGCTCGTCTCACTGGCTGGTGACCGACCCGCCGAAGGGCTGTCGGTCGTCACGACGACTGCCTGAACATTCCACTCGTTCTATAGGTCAGACCGTAATAAATACACGATACCCCTGTGACGGCACAGGTATGGGAGTCGCAGTAATCGGCGCGTCGATGACGAAATTCGGGCAACGCGACGCCTGGATCCGCGAGTTACTCTCGCAGGCGGGCGAGGAGTGTCTCACGGACGCCGGCGTTGCGCCCGACGACGTAGAGCACCTGTACGTCTCGAACATGGCCAGCGGCGAGTTCGAAGGGCAGACGGGAATCATGAATCTGCTGGCCCACGACCTGGGGGTGCTTCCGGCCTACAGCGAACGGGTCGACCAGACCTCTTCCTCGGGCGGGGCCGGCATCTACGAGGCCTGGCAGTCCGTCGCCAGCGGGGCCAGCGAGATGACCCTCCTGGTCGGCGGGGAGAAGATGACCCACAAGACGACGGGCCAGGCGACCGACATCATCGCCTCGATCACCCACCCCGACGAGTACAAGCACGGCGTGACGCTCCCGTCCTTTGCCGGGATGACCGCCCGGCACTACCTGGAGCGATTCGACGCCCCGCGGGAGTCACTCGCCCGAGTCGCGGTCAAGAACCACCGGAACGGCGTTGACAACCCCAAGGCGCAGTTCCAGAAGGAGATCACGATGGAGAAAGCGCTGGAGTCGCCCATCATCGCGGATCCGCTTCGGCTGTATGACTTCTGTCCGATCACGGACGGCAGCGCCGCGCTCATGTTCACCACAGAGGAGCGGGCCAAAGAGATCACCGACGAGTACGCCCTCGTCTCCGGCATCGGCGGGGCCACCGACACCCACGTCGTCCACGAACGCGACGACCCGACAGTTATGGGCGGGGTCGTCGAGTCGAGCAAGGAGGCCTACGAGATGGCCGGCCTGAGTCCCGAGGACCTCGACGTGGCCGAACTGCACGACATGTTCACCATTCTGGAGTTCCTCCAGCTAGAAGGTATCGGCGTCGCCGAACAGGGGACGGCCTGGGAGTTGGCGATGGACGGGGCCACTGCCAAGGACGGCGAATTACCGATCAACACCTCCGGTGGCCTCAAGTCGAAGGGCCATCCGCTGGGGGCAAGCGGTGTCGCGCAGGGCGTCGAAATCTACGAACAGCTCGTCGGCGAGGCCGGGCCGCGGCAGGTCGAGGCCGACACCGCACTGGCGTGTAACGTCGGCGGGTTCGGAAACTGTGTCATCACCACCATCATGGAGGCCGCAGAATGACGCTGGAAGCAGGGCTGTGCTCGAACGGTCACGTCTCGTACCCCACCCATCCGCTGTGTCCGGAGTGTGGCGAACCACAGGAAGAGACGCTCGACCTCGCGGACCGGACCGGCGAAGTCGTCACCTGGACCCATTCGACGGCGACGCCGCCGGGCGTCCGCGAGCCCAACACGCTGGCTATCGTGGAGTTCGATATAACGGACGTCTCCGATGCGAGCGACGAGTTCGTCCGCGCGCTCGGGCAGGTGACCACGGACGAGGTCGAAACAGGTGACACGGTCGAACCCGTCTACGTCGAGGAACTCCGCGACCCCGACGCGGGTATCAAAGTGCCCGAGAGCCAGGACTGGGACGGCTACCGCTGGGACCCGATCTGATCAGCTCTCCTCCCCCTGTCGGATAATACGACCCTCTGTCGTCGGCGAGATCGTCCCCTGTTCTTCGATAGTGTCGATGACAAGGTCGGAGAGGAGCGCACCCTCGTTCGAGGAGACGAGGACGGTGGCGTCGCTGAGCATGCTGTAGCCGTCGCCGCCGCCGGAGACGAAGTCGTTCGTCGCGAGCGTGTACGTCGCTTCTGAATCGATTGGGTCGCCACCGGCAGTCGCTTCGGTAATCCGGTCGCCGCTCTCAGCGGTTGGGTCGTAGGTGTAGGTGATCCCGCTCACCTGCGGGAACCGCCCGGCTCCCTCCTCGACGCGGCTGACGCCGTTTTCCAGCGCCGCGAGCAGCGTCTCGCCCGTGATTTCCAGTTCGACCACGTTGTTCGGGAACGGGAGGATGTCGACGACGACGCGCCGCGTGATCTCCGCCGGGTTGTCCTCGCTCGCGTCCTCGAAGTACAGTCTGTCCGTCCGGATACCGCCCCCGTTCATCAGCGCGGTGTCGGCCTCGACGTCAGCGCGGATCGTATCGGCGACGAAGTTCCCCATGTTCGACTCCCGCGCACGGACGACTGACTGCCTGGTGTCGAGCGGTTCGGTTGTCTCCCCGATGACGACGTCCAGTTGCCGTTCCAACTGTGTCTCGTAGTGGTCCTGGACGAGACTGACAAACGGGTCTGTTCCGGCGGAAGACGCGCCGACGTCGTGCAGTGCGAACTCGTGGTCCGTGACGCCGTCGTCGCCGATACCGAGCGCCAACTCCCCGATGTACTCGTACTCGTCGCCGACGAACGAGAGGACCGTGTCGTTGATGACTTCCGGCTCTTCCAGCACCGTCGCAGCGTGGTCCCCGATGATGGCGTCGACGCCGTCCACGTCCTCAGCGACGGTTCGAGCATTTTCACTCGCGAGATGGGAGAGCACGATGGTCGCGTCAGCCCCGTCGGCCTGCATCTGTTCTGTCACGCCCTGCAGCGCCGACGCCGGCTCCAGGACTTCGGTGTTCTCTCCGATAGAGGTGATTTCGGGAGCCTCCGGCGTAATCAGGCCGGTGATTCCCAGGGTCACGTCACCCACGTCCGTGAGAACGTACTGCTGTGCGCCCTGGTCGGCGGCGAAAACGGCCCCGTTCTCTCGGACGTTCGCACTGACCCACGTAAACAGGCTGTCGGACACGCGCTCCCGGAGAACCTCGGGTCCCATGTCGAAATCGTGGTTGCCGTACGTATCGAAGTCCAGCCCGCCAGCGTTGAACGTCGACACGACGTGTCGCCCGTCGAACACCGCGGACAGGACCGACGACGCCAGGTCGTCGCCGTTGCCGACCCGGAGCGTGGTGTCCGCGTCCTCGGTGATGTCGTTCATCAACCCGAAGTACCGGGAGACGCTCAACTTCTCCGCGGAGGCGTTGGTGAACCGCCCGTGGACGTGCGTGTCGTGGAGAAACGTGACAGTGGTCCCGTCGGTCTGGAGCGCGCCGCTGGCGGTCGCTGAGCCGATTGCGAGGCTGCCGAGGACAGACGCACCGGTCCCGAGCACGTCACGACGTGTCACCTGATATGTCATATCAATACGACATATCTGTGGAACAGAACTTTATGGTTTGTATCGCGGCAATAGTGCTGTCAGGGCCACAGAAGCGGCGGACAGAGCGCGAGTGCGCTAGACGGTCGAGACCGTTGTCGAATAGTTCTCCGGGAGGGTCCCCGTTTCGGCGAGTTCCTCGATACACTCCTCGACGGATTCCGTGCGGCCCGCGTCAGCGAAAGGGGCAACCTGCACGAGGTCGCCGTCTTCGTAAACTGCGAGGCAAACGGCCGGCATGACGAGTTCCCGGCGCTTCTCGCCCGTCGTTGAACTGTAGCAGAGCCGGGTATCGAAAAACGGCGCGAGGCAGACACCGGCCCCGCGGGCCCAGTCCGCGAACTCGTTGTACAGGTCCCGTTCGTTTCCGTTACCGGGGCCCTGCAGCGGAACGCGCTTCTCCCATTCCACTGTTTCGATGTCATCGAGTACGCCGCGGCACACCAGCTCCTGTAGCTCACGTTCGATAGCGGTACAGCGTTTCTGTGACGGTTTTGGGAGGTCAGACCGGACGAACAGGGTCGCCCGGCGACCGCCCGGAGCGGTAGAGCTGGACATCGGTGTTCATACCTAGTCCTGTGCAATAATAAATCATTATGTTTGATATAACATAACTTTCACACCGCGCTGGAGCTCTTTACTCCTCGTCGCTTCCGTCCCCGTTTTCGGTACCGGTGTCGTCCCTATCTGGACCATCGATATCGTCCTTTATCGACCGTAGTTCGGCATCTACGTCCACAGGAACGTCAGTACCCCGGTCGGGTTCGGCATCCCCGCTTGCTCCTGTTTCATCAGCCAACCTATCCTGGATTTGGCTTCGTAATTGTTGGGCTTCCTGAATGAGCTCGCGGGCCTCCTCGTCTTCCGGAGTGCCTTCGGCAGCACGTTGGAGGTCCGTCAACGCGCCGTCGAGACGGGAGAGCGTAGCTCGACTCAGGTCACTCGCACGCTGTCGCACTTCATCCGAGGCGGACCCGGTCGATGTCGGCCGCCCCTCTGCCATCCGGAGGGCTCGCCGGAGAAGCTTCAGCGCCTCGATATTGCTCTTCAAGACGAGAATGACCGCGGGGATGGTCACGTCGCTGGTGAACCGGAGGAGTTCACCCGGCGTCGGCGGGCGCGGCAGGCCGCTGTCGGTGGTAGGCTCGACCTCCGTCTCTAGCTCCTGTAACGTCGTGACGAGGTCCGTAACCAGGGCGGTAAGGTCATCGTCTGCGCTCATACCTCTTTCTTGTCGCCTCGGGTACTAAAGGCCGCGCCGTTTCGACACTTTTGTGAGTCGTCTCTGCTGTCGGAATCGAGGCTGTCGTCCGCAGATGATTAGGCTAACCAAAATCCTTTTAGCTTTAGGGGTACCTAACTCAGGTAATGCCATCACAGACGGACGATGTCGAGGCCTCCGAGGACCGCCCGGACGTTGCAGCACTGGACAGCGGTGCTGACAGAACCGTGTTTACCGAAGACGGGAACCGAGACGGCTGGATTTCGACTGACGTAACCGTCGACCTCCAACGGTAGTCCGCTCGTCCGCCCCCGTGTCGCGTTTCTCTCTCCTCCGATTCTCGAACTACTTGCTACCGGAACGGTTCATGCCGCGCTACACAACCCGAGCTAGGTAGCGACGCTATCCGGCAGAAGAAACTGAGAAAGAAAGCGTTGTGCCGTGTTAGTCCAGCACGAGCGTGTCGTCTTCGAGGTAGTGCTCGATGTGGTGGGCGTCTTCCTCGGTCTGCACGATGATCTCACGGAGGATCTGGGCCGTGGCGTGGTCGCCGAGGTTTTCCGCGAGTTCGATGTGGTCACGGAGCGACTCGATGACGTCGCCGTACATCTCGAGGTCGTTTTCGAGCGACGTCCGGATGTCGTACACGTCCTGTCCTTCCGGCTCCACCGACGCGTGCTCTTCCTGTGCCTTGCCGCCGGCGATGGGTGTGCCACCCAGGGCCTGTGCGCGCTCGGCCAGTTCGTCGGCCGCCTCTTCAGCGTGTCCGGCGGCGTCGCCCAGGAACAGGTGGAGGTCGCGGAACTCCGCGCCCTCGACGTTCCAGTGGTGCTTTTTGACCTGATGGTACAGCGTGTACGTGTCCGCCAGATCCTGGTTCAAGGCGTTGATTACCTGCTCGGACTTCTCCTTGTCGAGGCGGAGTTCGTTCTCTTCGACCTCGCCGAACTCGCGTCGGACGTGCTCTTGCGTTGCCATAGTCATCTTATCGTACAGTCGGAAGCCACTTAAAGATTGTTTTGTGAAAATATGTTTTTGGGAACCCAAAAATTATGTCCTAAGATAGAATGCCTGATTACCTGAACGGAAATATTCTCCGTTGATGACAACCACTCCTCAAATCAGCACTCTGCACCTGATATAAAAGGGACAGCTCTACTGCGACGGGCGGGAAACGACGAGTGCGACGGCGTCCTCGTCGATAGCACTGCTGTCAACGGCTGTTTCGCGGAGGACCTGCTCCTGATGGACTGCGACGACAGCGGCGAGCAGGTAGTCGTCGATACCGAGGTGCGCTCCGTACTCCTCCCAGACGGTTTCTCTGACAGCCATAAAAAACGTCTCGGGCTTACGGTGCAGCACCGCGTCATCGAACCGCTTTCGCCACTCGTAGACGAGGTCCTCGACGCCCGGATTCTCACGCATCGTCCGCTGGTGGTCGGCGAGTGTGGACCGTAACTGTTCCTCGTCGACGCCGTTTGTCCCCGCAACCGCGCGGATCACTTCGTCGTCGAACGGCGACAGGAGTTCTGTCTCGGTCATCGCCGAAGCATACGACAGTGACGAACAAAAACGTCGTCACACCGAAACTGCGGTAATGAATCGTCTATATTCCCGCCCGCTGGGAGTTCCCCACAGCTATATTCCGACGCCACTGTAACCTCCGAGTAGAGGCATGGGACGATTATCGACGTTGTTTGCGCCGGAACGTGTCGCAGTGGTCGGGGCGACCGATTCGGAGGGGTCCGTCGGTCACGCGGTCACCACGAACCTGCTCGATTCGTTTACAGGGGAGGTCCTGGCCGTAAACCCGAACAAAGAGACAGTGCTTGGATTACCGTGTCACGACAACCTCGTCGACCTGGAAGACCCCGCGTCGGTCGACGTGGCCGTCGTCGTCGTGCCGCCGACGGTAGCCGTCGACGTCATCGAGAACGCCGGGGAAGCGGGGATCGAGAACGTCGTGGTCATCACTGCCGGGTTCGGTGAGACCGGCAGCGACGGGGCCGAACGCGAGCGGCGACTCCGCGAGGCAGCCCGCGAATACGACCTGAATCTGGTCGGCCCGAACAGCCTCGGCGTGATGTCGACGCCCGTCGGGCTCAACGCCACCTTCGGCAACGAGATGGCCAGCGACGGGGATATCTCCTTTATGAGCCAGTCGGGCGCGTTCATCACCGCCGTGCTGGACTGGGCCGCCGAGCGCGATGTCGGCTTCAAGGACATCGTCTCTCTCGGGAACAAGGCGGTGCTGGACGAGAGCGATTTCGTCGCCGAGTGGGGCGACGACCCCGATACCGACGTGATTCTTGGCTACCTCGAAGATATCAACGACGGGTCCTCGTTCGTTCAGACGGCCCGAGAGGTCACACAGGAGACGCCGATTGTCCTCGTCAAGTCCGGCCGCACGGACGCGGGCGCGAGCGCGGCGGCCTCCCACACCGGTGCGATGGCCGGGTCGGAGCGGGCCTACGAGGCGGGCCTCGACAAGGCCGGGACGCTCCGCGTCGAGTCCGTCCAGGAACTGTTCGACTACGCGCAGATTCTCGCCGGCCAGCCGCTCCCGGACGGGGACGAAATCGCGATCGTCACGAACGCCGGCGGTCCCGGCGTGATGACGACCGACGCCGTCGGCGACTCCGACCTCCAACTCGCGCAGTTCGGCGACGAGACGTTCTCCCGTCTCCGCGAGGAGATGCCCGAGGAAGCCAACATCTACAACCCGGTCGACATCATTGGGGACGCGCCGGCGGACCGCTTCGAGACGGCACTTGAGACCGTACTGGCGGACGACGGAGTCTCGATGGCCGTCGTCGTCGCCTGTCCGACGGCGGTGCTCTCCTTCGAGGAACTCTCGGAACGCATCGTCGAACAGCAGGAGCGGTTCGAGAAACCCGTTGCGGCGACCTTGATGGGCGGCAAGTCCGTCGACGCTGGTGCAAACGTCCTCAGCGAAGCGGGCGTGCCGAACTACTTCGACCCGGCCCGCGCCGTCGGGAGTCTGGACGCCCTCAGACGCTACCGGGAAATCAAGGCGACCGAGTACGAGGAGCCGACGACCTTCGACGTGGACCGCGAGCGAGCCCGCGAGATACTCGAGTCCGGTGCCCGACGCGGGTCGAACCGACTCGGCGTGGAAGCGATGGAACTGCTCGACGCGTACGGGATCCCGACACCACAGGGCGAGGTCGTCTCCTCGCCCGTCGAAGCAGAGGCTATCGCCGAGGAGATCGGCGACGACGTGGTGATGAAAATCGTCAGCCCGGACATCCTGCACAAGTCCGACATCGGCGGCGTCGAGGTCGGCGTCCCCGTCGAAGACGTCCGCGACACCTACGAGGACCTCGTCGTCAGGGCACGTAACTACCAGTCGGACGCGACAATACTCGGCGTTCAGGTTCAGGAGATGATCGACCTCGACAGCGGCGTCGAGACGATTCTCGGCATGAACCGCGACCCGCAGTTCGGGCCGCTGCTGTTGTTCGGCCTCGGCGGTATTTTTGTCGAGGTGCTCGAAGACAACACTGTCAGTGTCGCCCCCGTCAGCGAGAACGAGGCGAAGGGGATGATCGACGACATCGACTCCGCGCCGCTGTTGCGCGGTGCCAGGGGCCGCGACCCCGTCGACGAAGCCACGCTCGTCGAAACCATCCAGCGGCTCTCGCAACTCGTCACTGACTTCCCCGCTATCGTCGAACTGGACATCAACCCCCTCGTCGCGACCCCCGACGGGGTACAGGCGGTCGACCTGCGGCTAACCCTCGACCAGGAGCAACTATGACCGACACGAACACGCTACTCGTCACGTCAACGGAGGAAGGTATCGGCAAGACGGCAATCACGCTCGCGCTTGCGACGCGCGCCCACGACGCGGGCTACGACGTCGGCTACATGAAACCCAAGGGGACGCGGCTCCGGAGCGCCGTCGGCAAAACGCGGGACGAGGACCCGATGCTCGCCCGCGAACTGCTCGACCTGGAGACCGATCTCCACGAGATGGAGCCCATCGTCTACTCCCCGACGTTCATCCAGGAGGCCATCCGCGGGCGTGAGGACCCCGACGACCTCCGGGAGCGACTGCAGGAGAGCATCGAGACGTGTTCGGACGGGACCGACCTGCTCCTCGTCGAAGGGAGCAGCGACCTGGCGACCGGCAGTATCGTCGACCTCACAGACATCGATATCGCGGAGCTGCTCGACGCCCGCGTACTGTTAGTCACCGGCTACGATACGCCCAGTGATACGGATGAAATTCTGTCCGCGGCCCGGGCGATCGGTGATCGACTCGACGGCGTCCTGTTCAATGGTATCACCGACGCGACAGTGGACGAACTCGCCGATGACGTAGTTCCGTTCCTCGAAAGCGAGGGCGTTCCGGTCCACGGGATCTTGCCGCGCGACCGCTCGCTCGCCGGTGTCACCGTCGCCGACCTCGCACGGAACCTCGGCGCGGATATCCTCACCGGTGATGCCAACACCGACGTACACGTTGAGCGGTTCAGCGTCGGCGCGATGAGCGGGAGCAGCGCACTCGAACGCTTCCGGCGGACGCGTGATGCCGTCGTCGTCACCGGCGGTGACCGCTCGGAGGTCCAGACCGCAGCCCTCGAAGCATCCGGCATCAAGGCGTTACTCCTCACAGGTGGATTCCAGCCCGCCAGTGCGGTTATCGGGCAGGCAGCCGAGAAAAACATTCCAGTGCTGTCAGTTCAATCGGACACGCGGACCACGATAGACAGAGTCGAGGAGGTACTCCGCACCGGTCAGACGCGTAACGAGGCAACAGTCGACCGTATGCGGACACTACTCGACGACGGTATCGATATCGAGTCTCTCCTGTCAATAGACATATAGAACCGTCATTTCGGCTGGGCGTTAGTCCGTTCCTAACGGAACACGGCCCCGCGCTACGGCGGAATCTCCAAATGAAACGTGCCTTACTATTTTAGTGATTGGTAGTCAAATATCAAATGGAGCCTTGCTGGCTCCGTAGTGTCACATGACGGGGGTTTGCCCCCGTTCTATCCCCTTCGCTCAGCCACGTATCGACAGTTACCGCTCGATAGCCGGCTGTAAAACCGACTGTGGGAGATTTGTGCTGACCCCGTCAATCACGCTGTTGGATGACTCACTATCCAGCGGCGGGACGGGCCAGACGGAGCACCCGGTCATCCGTTCGATGACCGCCGGATTCGTCCGCTCGGCGGTTGTCGCGCCCTCGTACTCGTTGAGAACGACGCCGACGACTGGCACGCCACGCCGGCGGAGCGCCTGGACCGTCAACGCCGTGTGGTTGAGCGTCCCGAGGCCCGAGCGGGCGACGACCAGGGCCGGAAGCCCTATGTCTGCGACGAGGTCGATGACCTCTCGACCGTCCGCAAGCGGGACGCGCAGACCGCCGATACCCTCGACGACGGTCGTCTCGCTCGTCGCCACGATATCGGTGACGCCGTCCTGGATGGACTCGTAGGAAAGCGTCACGTCGTCTGATTCCTTCGCGGCCACCTCCGGAGCAAGCGGCGGCGACAACCGCTGGAGACAGACCGCGGCGTCGGCCGTGCCACAGACGGACTGGACGAACGCCGCGTCGTCATCGGGCGGATACCCGGTCTGGCAGGGCTTGACGGCCACCGCGTCCGTTCCGCGCTCCCGAAGTCGGCCTGTCAGCCCGGCGGTCACGACCGTCTTGCCGACGCCGGTGTCGGTGCCGACGACGAACACGCCGTCCTCGGCGATGTGGCCGGTCCCGCTCTCAGGCCCCGAATCCGCCGTCGTCTCGCTCACAGTACGCCCACCTCCGTGCCGGCGGTTCGGAAGGCGTCGAGACACTGTGCGATGTCGTCGGCGGTGTGTGTCGCCATCGGCGCGACCCGGATGCGGGACGTTCCCTCCGGTACCGTCGGTGGCCTGATAGCCGGGGCGACAACGCCGTGTTCGCGGAGTCGCTCGGCCAGTTCGAGGGCGTCCCCGCGATCACCGACGATGACCGGGAGGATATGCGTCTCACCAAGCACCTCGTAGCCCATCGTCTCCAGGCCGTCCCGGAGTGTCGCCACGGTGTCCCAGAGTTCCGACGTGCGGTCGGTCTCTCGGGCGATCTGCAGCGCTTCGCGGGCCGCCGCGGCGTTGGGCGGCGAAAGCCCCGTTGAGAAGACGAACGACCGCGCGGCGTTCAGCAGATACTCGATAAGCGCCTCGTCGCCGGCGATGTAGCCGCCCTGGCTCGCCAGCGCCTTCGAGAGCGTACCCAATTGCACGTCGACGCGGTCGCTCAGTCCCTCGCGCTGGACGACGCCGCCGCCGTCGCCGAACAGCCCCGTCGCGTGGGCCTCGTCGACCATCACCCACGCGCCGAACTCGTCGGCGGCGTTGCAGATGGCCGACAGCGGCGCGACGTCGCCATCCATCGAGAACACGGAGTCGGTGACCACGAGCCACTGTTCGTCCTCCGCTGTGTCGGCCGCTCGCGTGTCCATCTTCGCCCGCAGGTCGTCTGGGTCACAGTGGTCGTACACCACCGTCTCGCTCGCCCCGACGCGACAGCCGTCGATAATCGAGGCGTGGTTCAGCTCATCCGAAAAGACCACCTCGGGGGCCAGCGCGTCGATGGTTCCGATGTTGGCCGCGTAGCCCGACGAGAACACCAGGCCTCGCTCGGTTCCCTTGCAGGCCGCGAGGTCCCGCTCTAGCCCGCGGTGGACCTGCGTGTCACCAGTGACTAGCCGTGAGGCCCCTGCACCGGTCCCGACAGTCCGTGCGCCCAGTTCGGCCGCTCGCTGGACCCGGCTGTCGTCGGCCAGCCCAAGATAGTTGTTCGAGGCGAAGACGACTGCTTCATCGCCGAACGTCGGTGGTTCTCCTTTCGGGTCGTCGGCAAAACGGGTCCGCTCCGAGACGGATTCGGCGATTTCCAGATGCCGGCGGAGGTTCTGTGCGTCGCGCTGTTCGAGTCGGTCGTTCAAATCGAAGCCGTGAGTCATGAAAAGCAGAATCAGGCGGTCTCAGAAGCCGGGCATCAGATCGGCGGGGCCGAACACGCCGTAGTGCCCGGCGCGGTTGTTCCGGACGCCGGCTTTCAGGTAGCCCAGCGCCGGTCCGTTGACGTTGGCCTCCATGCTCGTCGCGTCGTCCAGCTCGAAGGTGTTCGTTCCCGTCTCCCCGTCGAAGGTCGTGCCCGTCACGCTGACCGTCGTCGTGGTCGGTTTCTCGTCCGAGCGCACGTCGAGGACGCCGCCGACGTGGACGTCCTCGGCGTCACAGATGCCCGCACGCTCCAGCAGCACGTCGTCGGCGTGTTCCATGTCGTGGAACTCCAGGACGCCGTCGTGGTCGTCGATGAGTGCCTCGATCTCGTCCTCGCTCATCTCCCGAGCCCGTTCGATGTCGTACCCGTCGAGATGGGCGATGTCCTCCCGGACCGTCCCGCGGTTGTCCTCGTAGCCGGACTTGAGGCCGACGCCCCACCAGATCTCGACTTCCTCGACCTCGACGAAGGACTGTGCGGCGAGCGCCGCCGCGCCGGTGAGGAAGCCGGGGGTCGCGCCGGCCCCGCAGACGAACGTGATGCCGGACGCTTTCAGCAGGTCCTCGCGGTCGTCGAGCATCCCGATGACGCGGGAGCGCTTGAGCACGTCGATCATGACGCCCTCGTAGTCGGCCTCGGCGAAGCGCTCGGCCACGTGCGGGATGAAGTCGTGTTCGAGGTTCGGCAGCGCCAGCAGCACGGCGTCGATAGCGTCGCTCTCGGCGATGATGTCGTCGATAGGCGTCTCAGTGGGTTCGCCCTGTTTGCTGGCGACGATACCGGACTGATCGCCATGTTGTTTGACGCCGCCACCCTCGACTGCGGCTGCACCGCCGTCCGAGGCGTAGTCGTCCGTGGGTGTCGCGGGGGTCGAGTCGGATGCGTGTTCCGCCGGCCCGCTCGCGATATTGCCTTCCGTCGCCTCCAGCAGTTCGTCCACGTCGAGGCCGTCGTGGTCGATAGCCACGCCGTTGCGGTCACAGGCCGCGACCGCGGTGAGGCCGTCCTTGTGCCGTGAGACTTCGAGCGTCCGCCGTCCGATACCACCGGTTCCGAGCACTGCAAAGCGTATGTCGTCCATTGTCAGTCGTCGGATTTGAGTTCTGATTTCGTCTGTGCTGTCCCTGCCGCCGTCTCGGTTTCTGTCTCGTCAGCCGCGCGTTCTTTGACCGCCTCGGGGTCGAACTCGTTGGCCTCGGTGTTCGGCTCGAGTCCGGCCTCCTCCATGATTTCGAGGTCGTCGGCTGCCGTCTGTCCCTCTGTTGTGAGGTAATCGCCAGTGAGGATGCCGTCCGCACCGGCCTCCAGCGCGGCCACCTGTCCATCTGTGTCGAGATTGACCTCGCGTCCGCCGGTGAGGCGCACCCGGGACTCGGGGTGGAGCAGGCGGTACACCGCGATGGTCTTGACGACCTCCTCGGTCGTGATATCGGGCAGCCCCTGTTCGGCCATGGGGGTCCCAGCGACCGGATTCAGGATGTTGACCGGGAGCGAGGAGATGCCGATGTCCTGCAGGGCCATCGCCGCGTCGACTCTATCGGTCGGGGACTCGCCCATCCCCAGGATGACACCGGCACAGAGGTCCATACCGGCGTTCTTGGCGACCCGGAGCGTCTCGACCCGCTTCTCGAAGGTGTGGGTCTGGACGACCTCCGGGAAATATCGGGGCGAGGTCTCGATGTTGTGATTGTAGTGATTCAGTCCCTCGTCGGCCAGAATCGCGGCCTCCTCCTCGGTGAGGATGCCGAGGCTCGCGTCGACCTCCACGTCCGTCTCGTCCCGGACGAGGCGGATGGCTTCGAGGACCTCTTCCCATTCCTCGGGGCGGTTCTCCTTCGAGACGCCCTTCTCGGCGACGACGATACCGAACCGCTGTGCGCCGTCGCGTTCGGCGCGCTTTGCGGCCTCCAGTATCTTCTCGGGGCCGAGAAAGCCGTAGTTGTCGATGCCGGTGTCGAAGTGGACCGACTGGGCGCAGAAGCCACAGTCCTCCGCGCAGTTCCCGGCTTTGGCGTTTACGATCGAACACGCGTCGACAGTGTCGTCACCCAGTTGCGTGCGCACGTAGTCGGCCCCGGCTGCCAGGTCGTCGACCGGCTGTGCGATGAGAGCCAGTCCGTCCCGTCGGTCGAGGCGTTCGCCGTCCAGCACGCGTGCGACAGCGTCGTCTACCGTTTGGTTGCCCGTCTCGTAAACCACACTCTCGCTGTCGGTTGACGGTCTGATAAAGATTCGGGTGAGTCCGGCGATGGACGTGTCAGTCGCGGGGGTACCGTTTTACCAACCCCGATGCTACGGGTTCACATGGCTGGTTCGACGGAGACGGGAACCGAACACGCCGCCGAAGACGGCCACGAACACCGGAGTCGATGGCCGCTGCTAGCTGCAATCGGTGCCGCGTCCCTGTATCTGGGCGTCGGATTGGTGTTCGTCGGGCTCGACCTGGTCCCGTCTGTGGTCCCGGTTGTACTCGGCGCCGCTGGTGCGGTTGGCTTGCTGACCGGACTCGCCGGATGGGCCAACGAGGCGTTCATCGCCGATTACGTCCGGAACCGCGGGGACAGCGATTCCGACCTGTACGCCACGACGATGATTCTGTTTCTCGTCTCAGACGTGGCGACGTTCTCGGCGGGCTTCGTCTACTACGCCTTCATCCGGACCGGGTCGTGGCCGCCGGCCCACCTCCCTCCGTTGCTTGGCTCGCTGGTGGTCATCAACACGGCGCTGCTGCTGGCAAGCAGCGTAACGCTCCACTACGGCCACGAGGCGCTGGAACGCGGGAACCGACAGCGGTTCCTCGGCCTGCTCGGGGTGACGCTCGCGCTCGGCGTCGTCTTCCTCGCCGGGCAGGTGTACGAGTACTACGAGTTCGTTGCCGTCGAGGGATTCAGCATCGGCTCCGGCGCGTTCGGGAGCGCGTTCTACGGCCTGACCGGCCTCCACGGCCTCCACGTCGCCCTCGGCGTGCTCCTGCTCGCTATCGCCTTCGCTCGTGCGCTCCGGGGCCATTACACGCCCGAACGGGACACCGCCATCCGGACCACGTCGCTGTACTGGCACTTCGTCGACCTCGTGTGGGTGTTCCTCGTCGTCGTGCTGTACGTCGGCGCTGCCCTCTGACCCCACGCTGAGCGCACGAAACCACTAATTCGACCGGCCGGCCCGCTGTTCCAACCGCACCAGCCGCCGGTACAGTGGCGGAGCCAGGACGCCGAGGAATCCGAGCGCGATGGCGAACACCCCCAGCGGGAACTGTAGCGGCGCGGCCGCGAAGCAGGTGTTCTCGGCGACGATGGTCACGTAGTATTTTTCTCCCTCGTAGGTAACGATGGCTCCGCGGCGGAAGGCGTCGGCGTTGGGCACGTCACCAACGACCTGCGTCTCGCCGACCGGGTCGTCGACCGCCTCCTGAAACGCTTCCTGCTCGGCCGCCGAGAGGTCTTCGAAGGCCAACTGCGGGAGGCGCGGTCCCGGTTCGTCTCCGCCGAACCGCTCCGCCGTTTCTTCGGGCGATTCGACGCCGATGGTCGGGTTCCCGCAGTTCTCCAGATCCGGCTCGATGAGCGCGTAGCCGCCCGGCACGGCTCCGGCGATGCCGACCGCGATGAGCAGGACGCCGACGAAGGGCGCGAGATACTGGAAGACGAACGAGTCAGCACCGTTGCTCATCTGTCAGCCGCCCCCGTCTGTCCGGGTCCGAAGCGCCTCGTCCGATTTGAGGTACTGGAAGGTCACGGTCAGCCCGATGCCGTACGCCCAGTGGGAGACGAGCACGAAGGTGAGGTACCCGACGAACGCGAGCCCGCTCTGCCCGGTGTAGAACGCGATGGCGAACCCGCTGGATATCAGCGTCGCGAACACCAGCCCGGTCTCGAACAGCAGCCGACCGGGGAGGTAGTCGGAGAAGGCCAGGAACAGGAGCGGCCAAGTGACGGTCCCGCCGACGAGGAAGAGAGCGGCCCCGATGACCGGGCTCGCGGGCAGACCGACCAGTTCGGCGATCTCACCGAATGAAACCGGATCGAGGACGCCGATGAGTATCGCCGTGATGAGTCCACCGCTCATCAGGACCGTCCCGACAAACCCACCGGCTGCGGCCATCCAGGCGTTCCGGGAGACGGTTTCGGCGACGGTGCCGACGCCGCCGGCCAGTCCAGTCGGCTCGGCTTCAGGGGCGTAGGAGCGGCGCGTCATCTCGGGCTCGGTCGGCTCCATGTCGTATTTGTCCATCATGTGCTGTTCGAACCACTGCCACTCGCGGGTGAACTGTCTCGTCGCCTTCAGGCCCCACGGGTCCGTCGTCGACACAGGCGTCCCCCGCCAGTAGGAGACGAGCATATTGTACAGCCATAGCAGGGCGCTCAGGCCGATGATGTAGCCGCCCACGGTCGCGATCTGCTGGGCGAACTGATACTCCGGCGGATATATGGCCTGCCGCCGTGGGAGCCCCAGTCCACCGATGACCAGCAACGTCATGAAGGTCATAAACGAGCCAAAGACGATCAGCAGCGCCTGGAATCTCGCCATCCGCGTGTCGTACCACCGGCCGGTGATGAGCGGATACCAGTAGTAGCTCGCGGCGATCATCAGGAACGGGATGATGCCGACAACGATGAGGTGGAAGTGGCCGACGACGTAATAAGTGCCGTGGTAGAGAATATCGACCGGGATGACGGCGAGGAACACGCCCGTCACGCCGCCGATGATGAACGTTCCAATACCGCCGGCACAGAGAATAAACGGCGCGGTCAGGCGGATGTTCCCCTCCCACATGGTCGTGATCCAGTTGAATATCTTGATCGCGCTGGGGACAGCGATGGCGATGGACACCGCCATGAACGACAGCTTGACCCGCGGGTCCGCGCTCGTCGTGAACATGTGATGCGCCCAGACGCCGAAGGAGAGGACGCCCAGACCCAGCGTCGAGTAGACGATGAACTGGTAGCCGAAGAGTTTCCGGCCGACGAACTTCGGCAAAATAAGGCTCATCAGCCCCGTCGCCGGGAGGAAGAGGATGTACACCTCCGGGTGGCCCCAGAACCAGAACAGGTGTTGCCAGAGGATGGCACCACCGCCTTCCGTCGCAAAAAAGGCCGTTCCGAGGTTCCGGTCGAGCAGAAGCATCACCAGCGCGCTCCCCAGCAGCGGGAACGCGAACAGCGCGATCCCGCTCGTGACGAGCATGTTCCACGAGAAGATGTCGAGGTTCGCCCAGGTGACGCCCTCGCCACGTTCGTAGACGATTGTGGTGATGAAGTTGATAGCGCCGACCGTCGTGGCGATGCCGCTCAGGTGCAACCCGAGCAACAGCAGGTCTATCTGCGGATTGGGCTGTTGCACGGACAGTGGTGCGTACAGCGTCCAGCCGATGCTCACTTCGCGCATCGTGAGGAAAAACCGGATGGTGTCCGCCGGGAGCACCAGATTCAGAACCTGTCCGAGGACCTGGATCATGAGTCCCATCCGGACCATAATGAGTGCCGGCGGCAGGAGCCAGAACCCGATAGCGTTGACCCGCGGGAACGCCATGTCGTCGGCTCCGATGAGGAGCGGCAGGACGTAGTTCCCGATGCCGAAGAACACGGGCAGGACGAAGAATATCAACATCGTCAGGCCGTGGGTGGTAAACAGCGCGTTGTACGTCTCCGGCGTCCAGATGTCCGCCGGCGGCGTCAGCAGTTCCGTCCGGAGCATCATCGCGTCGACGCCGCCCCACAGGCCGGCGGCGGTGCCGAAGAAGATGTAGAGCAGGCCGATGTCCCGGTGGTTCGTCGTCGTTAGCCAACGGTACACTTCAGATTGAATCCGACCGATTTCAAATTCGATCTCTTCTCGCGTCGTGTATCCGCCGTCGCTCTCCGGTCGCGCCTTCCGGCGCTCCCGGAGCCACAGAAGAAGCACCGACAGCGCCAGCACGGCCAGGGCAGTCCCCTCGACGATAGCCCTGTTCAGCATCTGTGTGTAACTGGCCGTACCAGAACGATTGCTCGTTTGGTCATGCTACACGTTGCCAACATCTGACACGCCCACATTCATAAAACTACGCTGGAACCCGGGTCCAGTAGCGGTCACCGGTCGGCTGTCGCAGTCTTGGGCAAGTTATTTGACATGGCGATTGGTACAGTGTGACAATGCGTCTTCGACGACGCTTGCTTCGGACGGGCCTTGTCGTGGTCGGGCTCTCGCTACTTGCTGCCCCGGCCGCGGCGCAGTCGGTCAACAGGGCGGCTATCGATGAACTCAACGCACAACTCCTCTACGTGGCGCTACCGCTGACGCTGTTCGTCGAACTCACGCTCGTGTACGCTATCTACCGGTTCCGGAGCAACGACGACCCGCAGCCGACGGTCGACGACCCGGCGCTAGAGGTGACCTGGACAGCCGCGACGGGCGCGATACTCGTCTTCGTCGGCGTGTCGGCGTTCGTGGTGATGGCCAACCCCTATATCACGCCTGCAGCGGCCGAGACGCCCGCTGACGGGGGCGACGCCTTCGGGGACGATACAGAGATAGATGTGCTCGCCTACCAGTGGGGGTGGGAGTTCTCCTACGCCGAGGCGAACGTCACGACGGAGGAACGGCTCGTCATCCCAGCCGACGAGAACGTCACGTTCAGGCTGCGGACCACAGATGTGATTCACGCCATCTACATCCCGCAACTGGGCGTCAAGCAGGACATCTTCCCCGGCCGGACGATGACGGCTCGAACGCACGCGACCGAACCGGGCAAGTACCGGCTGTACTGCGCCGAGATGTGCGGGGCCGGTCACAGCAAAATGAACGCCACTGTCGTCGTCAAGAACCAGTCCGCGTACGACGCCTGGGTCGAGAACCAGACGGCTGCAGCCGGTTAGCACGGCCGAACGAGTATTTTTCGAGACGCCTCAGTACAGGTCGTCGAGTTCGTCTTCGGTGTGGCTGTGGGACTCGCCCGGGAACTCGCCGGATTCGACGGCGTCGATGTACTCGTCGACAGCGTCAGCGACTTCGCCACGGACATCGCCGAACTGCTCGGCGAAGGGCGGGCTGGACTCGGAGAGGCCGACCACGTCAGTGAACACGAGCACTTGCCCGTCGCAGTCGCCGCCGGCCCCGATACCGATTGTCGGGATATCGACGGCCTCGGTGACTTGAGCGGCGAGGTTGGCCGGGATGTGTTCGAGCACCAGCGCGAACGCGCCGGCGGCTTCGTGTTCACGCGCGAGGTCGAGGATTTCTTCGGCCTCCTCACGACCAGTCGCCTGTCTCGTGTAGCCGGTCTGGTTCACGCTCTGGGGTGTGAGTCCGAGATGGGCCATCGTCGGGATGCCGAGGTCCGTCAGTCGCTCAGTCAGCTTGACCGTGTGTGGCCCGGATTCGAGTTTGACCGCGTTTGCGCCCTCCTCTTTCAGCATCCGCCCGCAGTTCTGGATGCTTTCGCTCTCGTCCGCGCCGAAGGAGAGAAACGGCATGTCGGCGACGACCAGGGCGTCGTCTGCGCCGCGCGCGACCGCTCCGACCCGGGAGGCCACTTCGTCGAGTGTGACCGGGAGCGTGTCGTCGTGGCCGAGGACGGCGTTCCCCATACTGTCGCCGACGAGAATGACATCGACACCGGTGTCGTCGACGATGCTCGCGGTAACGGCGTCGTACGCTGTCAGCATCGTGATCGGCTCCTCACCAGCCATCGCCTGCAGATCCCGGACCGTTGGCATATCCGAGCGGGGGCGCGCCGGCCCCTTACCTGTTCGGATTGCGCGGTTCGTGCGGGAAACCGCAAGGTGCTTGCCGCGCCTGGTTGTACCATCGGACGTGCCAACAGTCGAGAAGACGAACCCGGACGGCGTGGACTTCGGCTGGGTGATGCAGGTCACGTTCGTGACGACGATCCTCATCGGTTCGCCGCTCGTCGTGCTCGCGTCGACCGCGGTCACGCTCCAAACCTGGACCGCGCGGGCGATGTTCGCGGTCCGCGTCGGCGCGCTCGTCTGGTTCCTGACAGCAGTCTGTGTCTACCTCTACGCGCGATACCGGGCCTGATCGAACTCGCTCGCCCACGCAAACGACATTCCGGCCCGCTGGGCGGCTGTCGCGTCGCTTTTCGAATCGCCGACGAACACGGCTGCGCCGGGGTCGATACCGAGTTCGTCGGCAATCGCCAGCAGCCCCTCCGGGTCCGGTTTCGGTGACTCGACGGTGTCACGGCCGACGACCGGACCGACGTAGCTGTCGAGGTCATGCACGTCCAGCGCGGCCCGACACGCCTCCTCGGCGTTGAGCGAGCAGACGCCGACGGGGACGCTGTGGGGGAGGCCGTCGGCGAGCGACAGTCGCTCCGAGTCGCGTGCGCCGGTCCGCTCGTGGTCGGTGATGGTCGCTTCGACGGCGTCACGGTGGCCGGTCTCCGACGACAGCGTCAACATCTCCCATAGGTCGCGGTTTTCGGGGTCGACGTTTCGGTCACGCAGGACCGTCGCAACGTCGCTGGTCACTGTATCCCAGTCGACAGCCAGCCTGACGAGCGTCCCGTCGAGGTCGTAGATGACGGCGTCGTGTGTCACACTCACTGATACGGTCGACGCCCGCAAAACCGCTTCGCCCCGTCTCATAGTGACTGCTGTAACTGCTTACCGATTCGACCGAACACCGTCGTTCGGTCGATACCGGAATGACTTACAGCAATCACTATCACTCCAGCAAGTCCCGCGCGATAATGTTCTGCTGAATCTCGCTGGTCCCCTCGTAGATGGTCGTCACCTTCGCATCGCGGTAGAAGCGCTCGACTGGGTAATCCGTCGTGTACCCGTACCCGCCGTGAATCTGGATCGCCTCGTTGGCCACGTCGACCGCCGTCTCGCTCGCGAAGTACTTCGCCATGCTCGCCGCCGCTCTCGCCCGGCCCCCGCGTTCCAGTTGCTGTGCAGCGTCCCACGTCAGTAGCCGCGCCGCCTGCACGTTCGTCGCCATGTCCGCGAGTTTGTGCCGAATCGTCTGGAACTCGCTGATCGGCTGGTCGAACTGCTCGCGCTCCTGGGCGTAGTCCAGGGCCTCGTCGAGGGCTGACTGTGCGAGTCCGACAGCCTGGGCGGCGATAGCGACCCGTCCGGTGGTGAGAATCGACAGCGCCGCGGCCAGCCCTTCGCCCTCCGCTGTCAGCCGGTAGCGCTCGGGGACCCGGACGCCGTCGAACTGGAGCGCGGCCGTGTCGCTCGCGCGGAGCCCGAGCTTGTCCTCTTTCTCGCCCACGGTGAGACCGTCGGTGTCCTTCGGAACGAGGAACTGCGTTATCGAGTCCGGGTCGTCGGGGTCGGTCTTCGCGAAGACGATGACGACACCCGACCGCTCGCCGTTGGTAATCCACTGTTTCTCGCCGTCGATGACGTACTCGTCGCCGTCGCGTCGAGCGGTGGTCGACATCTCCCGCGGGTTCGACCCGGCCTGTGGCTCCGAGAGCGCGAACGCGCCGACCGGGCGGCCGTCGACCATCTCCGGGAGCCAGTCGTTCCGGACCGCTGCCGAGCCGAACTGCGCGATACACGAGGTCGCGAGGCAGTGGACCGACAGCGCCGTCGCGACGGCGAGGGAGCCGTACGCGAGTTCCTCGTTGACCAGCGCGTACGTCGGTTTCTCGGCGTCGAAGCCGCCGTATTCGGCCGGCGTCGTCAGCCCGGTGATGTCGATGTCCGCGAGGCCGTCCCAACACTTCTCGGGGAAGGACTGCTCACGGTCGGCATCGGCGGCTTTCGGACGGATGTCCTCGACGGCGAACTCCCGGACGGTGTCGCGGATAGCGCGCTGCTCGGCGGAGAGGTCCATACCGACCGTTACACCGGAGCCGGCAAAATATTCGGGGTCAGTTGGACTCGACGAGGTCGATGTCGAGGTACTGTTCGAGCGCCTTGATCGTCGAGCCGCCGACGTTCGCCTGCGTCGCGCGCCCCTGCTCGACAGCGAGGATGTCCGCTTCGTCCAGGTCGAGTTCCTCGGCCAGTTCGCCCGTCTGGAGTCCCTCGTCCTGGCGCGCCTCGGTCACTCGCTCGCCGTACTTGCTGACCAGGTACGGGAGCTGGTCGTCGTCGTAGTCAGCGCCCTCCTCCCAGTGGGAGGTGTCGGTCTGTTGTGCGTCCTGCATCCTCGCCGCGTTCTGTGCGGCCTTGCGTTTCCGGTTCTGTTCGTCGCGCGAGCTGTCACTGCCTGTCGTTCGCTCGTTTTCCCCGTGGTCACGCGCACAGCTGTCACACACCTGAAGGGTCGCACCAGCGACGTTAGCGGTCTGGAGGTCGCCGCCGTCGCTACCGCAGAGCTCACAGCTCCCGCCGGCGCTGTCGCCACCACTGCCGGTCGAGTATTTGGCCATGCCCCCCGTAGCGGTTTCGTGATATTTCAAACGTCCGGTTCGAGCGAGTGACACACCCTCCCGGGGCGGGTCCAAACGAAAGCGCTTTTATTGACCCACCGGGAACGATTGAATGCACTCAGCAAGAGCGCGCGTGGGTAGCCAAGCCAGGCCAACGGCGCAGCGTTGAGGGCGCTGTCCCGTAGGGGTCCGCCGGTTCGAATCCGGTCCCACGCACTCTCAGAGTGCAGGTGCATTCCCTTGGGACTGCACCCACGCAAACTTACTTCGGACACAACGCTTCCAGAGCGTTCTCTGTCGGGTACTTTGTCAAAAATCGACCGACGGACGCGACCTGAGCGAGCCCACTCCTCGCTCACCGCATCTCGTCGAGCGCGACGGCGTGCCCGATGTCGACCGAAATCCAGTGGGTCGGGAGCTCGTCGTCCTGGTCGCTGAAGACGGTGAGCTCCGTCGGATTGTCCGCATCGTCAACCCCATAGTCGAAGCGAGTCGATCCTGCGGGGCGAGCAGACGAGTCACGGAGTGGGTCGTAAACTGACATCGTCAGTGCCTCATGTGAGACGACGCGACCACTCCCCATAAGCAGTGATTGCGATTCTTGCCCCGTGGGAATCAGTTCGGCGGAGACGGCGGCGTCTATCGCCCCCGTAATTGTTCGAGTAGAGAGGTGTGCGGGACCGGATTCGAACCGAAAGAAGACTCGCTTCACTCGTCTTCCAGGGTTCGGAATCCGCTGGCGATTCTGCTGCTCGCGGTTTGCTCGCAGCAAGAATGCGCGGGACCGGATTCGAACCGGCGGACCCCTACGGGATAGCGTCCTAAGCGCTACGCCTTTGGCCTGGCTCGGCAACCCGCGCGCACCAATCGGTATCCGCGTTGGCATCAAGAACCCTTCGCTTGCGGGCGACGAAGGTTTAGGTAGGATGGAGAACAAGGACTCTGTATGTACCGCGCCAGTGACCGCGTCGAGCACGACGAGTGGCTTTCCGACATCGAGGCGGCATCGGACAGGCTCGATCTCGGAACGGAGGCGCGGTCTCACGCGGTCGATCTGTTCCTTTCGACAGTACCGAATGAGGATCGGTCGAAACAGGCGACGCTGGCGGCCAGCGTATACGTCGCTGCGCTGGTCGCCGGTGAGGAGCGGTCCCAGTCGGCCGTCGCGGAGGCCACAGACGTCTCCCGGTTGACGATTCAACAGCGCTGGAAGGACTTGCTGGAGACGGCCGGGCTGGAAGCGCCGGGCTGGTAGTTACGAGATATTTTCGCGGCCGGTGCGATCCGGCGTGAGGTTCCCGTGTTCGTCGATTTCGCCCTTGACGATCCGGGTCGAAGAGATGATGTCGCCGTCATCGGCGTAGACGTGCGGGACGACTTCGATTTCGAGCGGGTCGTGGCCCCGCTCCTCGCGGATTTCGTTGATGCGGCGGCCGCCGGTTTCCGTCTCCGGGGAGACGACGAGTACGTCGAACTGCGACTCCGTGGCGATACCGGTCGGCTCGGTGAGTTCCCGGACCTGCCACTCGCGGTCTCGGTCGGCGGCGAGCGTCGCGAGCTCGTCTGCGAGTCGGGATTTCCGTTCGCTGAACGGCCGAACGTGGCGCTGGTCGTGGCGCGTCTTCGGCGCGAGGTCGTCGCTGGTGAGGCCAACTGTTACGTCCCCGAGTTCGAATGCGCGTTCGAACAGCGCGCGGTGTCCGTCGTGAATCGGGTCGAACGTTCCCCCCAGCGCGACATTCATATCCCGGGCAACGGTACGGGTAGGTTTAGTAATATCGACTCGCGAAACGGCTCGCGGGAACCGGTTTCGGCTACACGCCGGCGTCGTCGTCTCCGCCCTCGGAATCGCTCGCATCGTCGCCTGCTTCCCCGCCTGCATCGGTATCGGTTGCGTCGTCGTTCGCGTCCTCGACCGAAATCGTCACGGGCTCGTCGTCGGGCTCCAGTGTCGTCTCCCCGCCGATGTGGTCGTCGAGGTTGAACACCGTGTTCAGCTCCGACTGGATGTCACCGACGATGGTGTTGACGAGGTCACTCGGCGGGATGGCGCTGTACTCGTAGGGGTTGTTGCCCGCGCCGTCGCTCTCACGCTTCTGGCGGGTAACCACTTCCTCCTCGGTGAGCGCGGCCAGGGCCTCGCGGACGGTACTTGGATACAGACCGGTCCCCTCAGCTATCTCCTCGCTAGTGCTCTCGGGATGCTGTCGCAGGTGGACGTAGATCCGCGCCCGCGTCTCCGTGTCGAGCACCCACGCCAGCAGGTCGACGATTCCTTCGTCGAACTGCTCGACCGCACGGTCTGCCTCCTGCTCGATTCGTTCACGGACATCGCCTGTGTCCTCGGGGTCGTCGTGGTCGTTGTCGTCTGCAGACATGCGTTGTCTCTGTGAGGACAAAAGCCACACCTGGATAAAAACCCTTGGCCCCGGTTCTCTGTCGCTGCGCAGCGTTAACGAGTCCGTTCCGACCCCAGACGACAGCCCAGATCAGGGCAGTCGCAGCGAGTCAGCGAGCGCCACGACGCCCTCCTCCGCGCGAAGCCGGCGCTGTCGCTCGGCGCCGCTTTCGCGGTCGTACAGCTCCCATAGCCCGTCGATATCCAGGCGGTCACTCTCCATCTCGACCAGTTCCTCGACCGAGCGCGTCGTCGAGAGGTCACGTGACAGTAGCTCCGCAGACTGGCCGTGACGAATCGCGCGCCACTTGTTCTCGTCGAGGAACTCCCGGCGGAGTCGCCGGCCGGACTCCCCGTCCTCGTAACGCTCGGCGAGGTCGACGACGAGTTCGCGGACGTACTCGACGAAGGCCAGTACCCGGTCTGGGTCGGCTTGCCCGTCCGGAGCGCGTACCTCGACAGTGCCGTGGCCGGAGTGGGGCCGAACATCGAACCAGAGTTCGCCGCGGTCGTCGATGCTCCCCGTTTCGAGCATCCGCTGTTCGTAGGTCTCGAAGGCGTCGTAGTCGTCGAAAGCCGTCGGCATCCCGGTGTTCGGCAGGGCCTCGAATATCTTCCCGCGGGCGGACTGCAGCCCGGTGTCGAAGCCGTTCCAGTACGGCGAGTTCGCCGACAGCGCGAGCATCAGCGGGAGATGCCAGCGGAGTTCGTTCGCCACCCAGACGGCCTTGTCGGCGTCGTCCACGCCGACGTGGACGTGCAGGCCTGCGGTCGTGTTGCGATGCTGTGGGTACTGAATACGGTCCAACTGTGACTTGTAGCGGGGCTTCTCGGCGTGTTCGAGTTCGCGCCACTTCGCCAGCGGATGCAGGCCAGCGGCGGCGATGCCGAACCCGTTCGCTTCGGCGTGGTCGACCAGCGCGTTCCGGACCGACCGAAGGTGCTCACCGGCGTCCGCTGGGTCGTCGATACGCGGCGTCTGCGTCTCGATAACGCACTTGAACAGTTCGTGGTCGAGCCGGCCGTCGAGAACCGCAGGCGGCTCCGTCTCGTAGACGAGTTCGTCCGTGCCAGACGTTGGGCGACCGAACTCGTCGACGACGTAGAACTCCTCTTCGATGCCGAGCGTCCCCATCCGGGTAAAATGCTCGGCAGAACCCGTCGCGTCCATTAATCAGCACATCGGAATCGATCCGCTAAAGCCTTCCGTCCCCGCCCGCTCGGCCCGCACGACTGGGTTCCGTTCCGGACCGTTGTTACGGTCCGGGTCCGTCCGAGAGCAGCTACCAGTCAGTCCTCTCGGGGGCGGGCCACGATACCAAGGTGGTCCTCGTGATACGGGTCCAGCCGCGCCGTCTCGAGCAGTTCGTACGCAGCGCTGAGTTCTTCGCGTACGCTGTCGAACACGGCGTCGGGGTCGGCAGTCACGTCCTCGCTTCTGGCTTTGATCGCCGCAAGCAGCCGCCCGTCGTCAGTCAGGAACCGCTTGTTGAGCGTCGCCACCCGGGCCTGCCCTCTGGTCGCCACGTCCTGCACGACGACATCGACCGGTTCGACGACGTGGGCGTAGTTCTCGGGCTTGCGTGCGTCCTTCAGCAGCGGGAAGAGATTCGGCCGGCTCTCCGCGGCGTCCAGCAGTTCCCGCACGGGCCGGGGCGCAAATTCAACAGCGTAGGTCGGGCCGCCGAAGTCCGCCACGTGGCTCACGGTCGTCCCGGCCGCTGCGCCGAGGTACAGGACGGTCTCACCGCCGTCGAGGCCGGTGTCCATCCCGTGTTCGAGCATCGCGCCGAGCTTCGAGCGGTGGGGGTCCCACCGCCGCCAGTCGCCGTCGGTCCGCTCGCCGTACACCGGCTGGCCTCGTGTGGCGAGGCTCGTCTCACCGTCGAAGTCGTGGCGCTCGACGCCAGTTGGGAGCGTCATTCCTGTTCCTCCGTCCCCGCCTCAGCGCGTGCCTGAATCCGCTCGATTCGCTCGTCGAGTTCCGCCTGGAGTTCCGGCCGGCGGTCCCCGCTGTAGTGGTCGACGCGAGCGGCAATCGAGAGTTTCCCGGCGAGCGCCCGCGCGGCCGAGCCGCGGTCCTCCCGGCGGGTTCCGCGCACATACTCGTGGGTGAAAATGACGCCGTGTTTCGGCGACGGCGCGTTCCCCTTGAGGTGGGCGAACAGCGCGTCTTCGGCACCCAGCACTTGCACCGTCCCGCTCGGTTTCTTCGCCAGTGTTTCGAGCCCCCCGGCGAGTGAAACCAGGCGGGCCGCAAGCACCGGCCCGGCCAGCATCGAGAGGTTCGGCGCGACGGCGGGCGCGGTCCGCTCGATGTACGCCCGGAGCGAGTCCGCTTCATCGGCCAGGTCGGCCGTCTGCTCGGCGAGCGCCCGGAGCGCGCGGTCCCCTTCGTCCTCGTCGTCCCGCTCGACCAGCGAGCGGGCGTACTCGACGCCGCTTCCGCTGTCACCGTGCCGGCCCCCGCCCCATTCCGCGACCCGCTCGGCGAGTTCGTTGGCCGTCCGCTCGCAGTCGGCCATCGCCCGCACCGCGTGGACGAGCTGCTGGTCGTCAGCGCCTTCCTGTTCGGCGACCGCCGCGCTGGTGGCTGCCATCGTCACCTCGTGGAGGCGGTCGTAGTAGGCCGCCTCGTCGTCGGCGAACCCCGCCTCGACGGCCTGCTGTGGCCAGTCCTCCGGCGTGTCGGCTCGCCCGGCCTCTATCTGTTCGACAGCGGCCGCGTCGTCGTCCGGGTCCAGCCCGGCGAACCACCCGTTGCTCATAGCCGTGTGTGCACGCCCGATGCGAAAAAGTGACCCGGTTAGCGTCTCGAAAGCGCTGTCGATCTACTGACCGTGCGAACCGGCCTCAGCGCATCCCCGGCGGCGGGCCGCGGTCCCGCGGGTCGTCGTCATCGTCCTCCTCTTCGAGGTCGATACCCGCCTCCTTGCGCCGTCGAATCACTGCCTGTAACTGCCGGTAGTAGTACAGCGTCCCGACGATCCCGATTGCGACCGCGATGACCGACAGGCCGCCGAACAGCCAGAGGTCACGGTCGAGGTAGTAGCGGACGACGATCTGGTCGGAGCTCACCTCGTCCCACCGGATGACCTGCTGGCCGTCGACGGTCTCGGACTCGTAGCCGCCGGGGCTGATACGCGAGAGGAACGGGATGCCGGCCCCGGTGTTGGGCGGGAGCACGACCGTGTACGAGCCGTCCTCGACGAGCGTCGGGGAGGCGAAGCGCTTGCCGGTCCGCCCGACCGAGTACCCGACTTGCCCGGAGACGTTGCCGGGGAAGGAAATGGTGGTTCGCTGGCGGCTCTCAGAGGCGCTCAGCGAGGACTCGGCGGCGCTGACGACCGTCCCGTTCTCGTATCTGAACCGGAGCGCGCTGATTGGGACGCTCCGCTCGCGGCCGAGGCCGTCGACGGTGTAGACGTCGAACGTCGATTCGTTCTCGACGGCGTAGACGGCGGTGTACTTCGACTCCTCGATGACGATTGTCCCGTCGGCGGAGGTGTTCCAGTCGTAGCTCGCGTTCTCGTTCAGCCGCTCGGGGTCGACCTCTTCGGAGCCGAAGAAGCCGGTACAGCCCGAGAGGGCGACCAGTGCGAGAACGGCGACCAACAGGAGGTGGCGGCGTTTCATAGCTCGAAAGTCAGGGAACGATTGCCAGCAGCTCCGACGGCATGTACTGCCCGATGTCGGCGAGCAGCCCCGGCGGGTCGGTGTCCGGGTTGCAGATGATGCTCTGTTCTAACAGGCCGATACGTTCGACCGTGACGATGTCCTGTGCGTGGCCGGCTCGGTTGACCGTCGCGCGCGCCTCCGAGCGGGTGACGCTGTTCGCGTTGATGCGACCGTTGCCACGGGTCCACTCGTAGAGGCGGTCCTGCTCGACCTCTGCAAGGCTTGCAGGGTCGCCGGCGACGAACCGGAGGGGGAGGTGCTGGACCAGCCCGAACCGTTTCCGGATCTGGCTGGGCGACCCCTGTCCGAGCCCGAGCTGATCGGCCGGAATCCGGACCGTCTGCCCGAAGCCGACGTCGAGGACGAACCCGTCCTCGTCCCAGCTATCGAGTGTCCCGACGTACGTCTCACCGTCCTCGTGGTCGGCGACCATCTCGCCGAATTCCTCGCGGAGGAGGTTCTTTGCGACGGTCTCGTCGGGGCCGTCGACGGTCACCGACGGGAACTCGTCGTCTCGGAGGCCGATATCGTATTCCACGTCGAGGTCGCCGAGTTCGTTGCCGACCATCGAGCGCAGTCCGTCGAGCGTACGGTCCCGGGCGTCGCCGGCCACGTACACTTTTGTACCGAGGACGACCATCAGGCTTCCACGTCCACGTCAGCGTTCAGTTCGTCTCTGAGCTCCTCGATGCGGTTCTCCATCGCGGTGACGAGACGGGTGTTCTCCATCGTCTCGACCTGATTGCCACATTCGGGACACTCGAAGCCGAACTCCATCGCCTCACCGAACTCGAAGCGGATGCCGCAGTGTTCACAGAGGTAGAACTCGTTTTCCCGCTCGTACTCGCGGCGCTCTTCGAGGCCGTCGAGCAGGCGGTGCATCTCCTCTTGCAGTTGTTCGGGGATCTTCTCGTACTGGAACGTCCAGAGGTACGTGAGCCACCCGGAGTCCTCGTCGCGGAGCCGACGATAGGTCGCGAGATCGTTCTCGTAGAGGATAAACAGCGCTCTGCGCACGTCGTTCAGTTCGAGCCCGAGCTCCTCGGCCAGTTCCTCGTCGGTCACTTCGCCGTCCGGCGGCGCGGCGGCGACCGGCATCCCTTTCGGTCCGACCAGCTCGTGGAGGTACTTCTGTATGACGGGGTCCTCCAAGAGTTCCTCAAAAGCCATTACCCGCACATCCGGGAGTCATGTGGTTAAAACCATCGGGTCGTCCTCTCTCGAACGGTGCCCTACCAGGCAGTGGTGATACTGTTGCGCATTCGCTGTGCCTACCGAGGACCGACGCCGCACCAGAGAGCAATCCCTTTCTCGGGTACCACCATCACCCCGAGAGCCGTAGTTTCAACGTTGCAAGCCCCGCTATTCGATTCGCTCGACCGGAGTCCGACAGGAGGAACAGGTCTCTTTGTCGATAGCGACGAAGACGGACTCACAGGACGGGCACTCGTAGAGATTCGACTCCGGTTCGTCGGCGTCCGCGTCGTCACCACTACCGCTGGTAGAGTTGGCCTGTGCTCGTTTCCCGGCCACCGTGCTGGCCTGTGTCCCGTCGTTCGGCCGCCCCTTCCCACCCGAGAGGACATCCGATACGGATTCTTTGATTTTGTCTAGCATCGCGAGTTGTTACGACATACTAGTCATTTGAATTACTTTAATGGCTGTGATTTTCCAGCCAGTGACAACTCCGGTCGACTTTCCAGCAGACGGGCGGTCAGAGGTCGTCGAGCGGCCGTGGCGATGCCTGCTCGTACTCGATGACGTCGAACCCTTCGTGGGCCTCCCGGGACAACTCCGTCCACTCCTCGCCAAGGTCCGGGAAGTAGCGGTCCCCTTCATTGCGCTCGTGGATGCGGCTGAGGAAAACCCGGCTTGCGAACGGGAGAAACAGATCGTACACCGCTTTGCCGCCGATGACGTAGGTGATCGGTGGCGAGTCGCTCGCTCCGGTGGCGTCGCCGCCGAACGCCTCAGTCGAACCGGCGCGAGCGGCGGCCTCTACGGCTATCTGCGGCGTCGTGGCGTACTCGACTGTCTCCGAGTCGGCGCTCCGGCTATCGTCGCTCGTCAGAACGACCGTGTAGCAGTCCGTGAGCGGGTCCATCGAATCGAACGTCCGTCGGCCGAGGATGACCGGATGGCCCGCGATGCGGTCCTTGTACTGTCGCACGTCTTTGGGATAGTGCCAGGGGACGCCGCCGTCCAGGCCGATGACGTTGTTCTCGTCTGCGGCGACCACGAGGACCAGTTCGGTGTCGGGTATTGCCGTCATTTGTACCCCAGTGCCTCCAGCCGGTCGTCAAGGTTCCCGGCAAACTGCGTGTCGGACGCGTCCTCGAACTCGGTGTAGCCCTCGAGCGGTGTCGCGATATCCACGTCTGCGTACCGGTCGCTGTCGAAGTGGTCCCGGACGACGGCGGCGTCGATACCGCTGTCCTCGGCCGTGCCGCCACAGCCCCTAATGATGGATTCGTGGGCACTGTCGCCCCATGCCGCCTGTTTTCGGACTACATCGCCGGGCCTGTCGTGGTAGACGATCCGGGCGTGCTTCGCGAACGGGGCGGCGTCGCCACAGACCCGTTCGGCCTCCTCGCGCATCGCCGGACCGATGGGAGCCTGGGACGCGACGACGGTCCCACTCGGCGAGGCAAACGCCGGCACATCTGCGGTGCCTTCATCGAGCGCTATCGCCCGGACGGCGTCGGGGAACCGGCTGAGCGTCGCCAGGTCGGTGACGCGGTGGCCGTGCCGCTGGCCGGGGGCACGGACGACAAGCGGGACGTGGTACATGGCGTCGTGGGTTCCGATGCGGTGGCTGACGGCCGGGGGTTCCTCGGAGATCGCCGTCGGTTCGCCGAAACCCTCGCCGTGGTCGCCGGCGAAGACGACCAGCGTATCGTCGAGGACACCCCGTTCGTCCAGCCCGCGGATCAGGGTCTCGAAGATGGCGTCGGCCTGCCGGACCGCGCCGTCGTATATCTGTTCGAGAATTCTGGCAAAGCCAAGCGACAGGTTCCCCGAGAGGAACTCCCAGTGCCACTTGAACCCCATCGACTCCTGGAGTTCACGGGAGCGTTCGTCGCTCCACTCGTCGTATTCGGCGAGCGGTTCGTACGGCCGGTGGGTGTCCATCAGGTTGATGCAGGCGGCCCACTCGCTCTCCCGGCTGTCGATCCAATCCAGCGTCCGGTCGGCGTACCAGAAGCCATTGGGCCAGTCACCCAGCGAGCCGTTCGTCTCGTAAGCCGAGTCGTACTGCTCGGGCGAGCCGATGGCCGTCTGGAACACCTCGTCAAGCCCCGATTCGTGGTCGGTCAGGAACGGATTGTCGGAGAACAATCCTGTGTCATATCCCACATCGGCCAGTTCCTCGAAGATCGTGTGGCCGGCGTCAAGTCTAGCGGTGTGGTCGATGCCGTGTTCGTGGGCCTCGTGGCCCGTGAACATGCTGACGTGGCTGGGGACCGTCCAGTTGCTCGGGCTCCGAGCCTGCGTGTACACCGTCGCCTCCTCGGCGAAGGCGTCGAGGAAGGGCGTCGTCTCCCGGCGATAGCCCAGTACGGAGGTGCTCCGGGCGCGGAGACTGTCAGCGACGACGAGCAACACGTTGTGACGCGACATCTGAGCGAGAGTTAGCGCCGAGCGATAAAAGGCCCGCGGCACAACTGCGTGGGTATCACTCTTCGTCGGGATCGACGACCCGCTTGCCGGTTTCCTGGGGAACGACGACCCTGTCGGGGTTCTCCCACTCGCGGTCCAGTTCCTGACCCTCGAACAGGCGGTCGAGGAAGACGGCCAGGGAGGCGACCTCGGAGTGTGGCTGGTTGGTGACGCCGACGTTCCAGTCGGCGTGTTCGTACACCTCGAAAGGGACTTTCTCCGCGCCGACGACGACCAGCAGCGGTTCTTCAGTGTGGGCCTCGCGGACATCGTCCTCGATATCCTGGACCGGTTCGCCGTACATCGTCAGGTGGACGACGCGCCCTTCGAAATCACGGATAAGGCGCTTTGGCTCCTCTGTCGAGGCCACGTCGAAGGGGCCGCCGAAGCGGTCGGTGATGTCGATGACGGTATCGGCCTGGTTGCGGGCGGCGTTGGCCAGCACGACCTTGTCGGCCCCCAGCGCGCGTGCGGTCAGCCCGACGTGGGTCGTCATCCGCTCGTCCCGGCCGGGCCGGTGGCCCAGTCGGAGCACCGTCACCCGCGGCGAGCCCTTCATCCGTCGCTCCGTGCTGCTTCGATAGCGGACCGGACCGGCTCGTAGGCGATTTCGCTCCACTCGACGGGCTCGTCGTTGACGAATACGGTCGGCGTCCCCTGGACGCCGCGGTCGATACCGGCCTCGCGGTCGTCAGACACTGTCGGACGGTACAGTTCCCCCGTCGCGGCTGTTCGCACCGTCTCGCCGTCGACATCCAGTCCCTCCGTCAGTTCGGCGTAGGTGTCCGGCCCCAGTTGATTCTGGTTCGCGAACAGGCGCTCGGAGTAGGTGAAGAAGGCCGCCGCGCCGACGTTGTCCTGAACGGCGCGCGCGGCACTTGCGGCCTGCCACGAGACCGTCTCGTCGACCGGAATCGGGAAGTCGTGAAACTCGTATCGCACGGTCCCGTCAGCGAGGTAGTCGTCGCGGACCTGTGGGTAGACGGATTCAGAGTAGGTCGCACAGTGCGGACAGGCGTAGTCTTCGTACACCGCAACGGTCACGTCGGCCTCGGGGTCGCCCGCCACCGGCGTCGAGAGCGGTTGGCCCGGGAGGGGCGTCGGCGTCTCCGTTGCCCCGGTCGATTCCGACTCCGAGCTACCGCCGGAACAGCCGGCCATCGCGCCGACAGTGCCGACGGTGGCCGCCAGCAACCCGCGGCGAGTGAATCGAGTCATAACCGACTCTCACAGGGGAAGCTATAAAACGACGTTGTCATCCGTTACTGGGGTACGGATTCCCCTGGAATCGGCCGCGACCACAACGTTTTTTCTCGCATAGGAAGCATCGCAACTATGGACGTATCAGAGAAGCGAATAGTCGTCACCGGCGGGGCGGGCTTTATCGGGTCGCATCTGGTCGAGCGCCTCGTTCCGGACAACGACGTAGTCGTCGTCGATAACGAAGCGAACGGGCAGTCCGAGTGGGTCCACGAGGGCGCGACCTACCTCGATGGTGACCTCACCGATCCCGACGTCGTCGCCGAGGCCATCACCAGCGATGTTGACCTCGTCGTCCATCTAGCGGCGTCGAAACTGGTCGACACGGACATGCCCCGCCGGCAGTTCGAGGACAACAGCGACATCACGTACAACATCCTCGAACGGATGCAAGAGGCCGGCGTCGAGAACCTCGTGTTTACGTCGTCATCTACTGTATACGGAGAAGCGCCGCGACCGACTCCGGAGGACTACGCGCCGCTTGAGCCCATCAGCGTCTACGGCGCGACGAAGCTCGCCGAGGAGTCGCTCGTCTCGACGTACGCCCACAGCCACGACATCCAGTCCTGGGTGTTCCGGTTTGCGAATATTGTCGGCCCCCGCCTCCGCGGGGCGGTTATCCCAGATTTCATCGAGAAGCTCACCGAGGACCCGTCGACCCTGACGATTCTCGGCGACGGCCGCCAGGAGAAGTCCTATATGCACATCTCCGAGTGCATCGACGCGATGCTGTTCGCCGTCGAACACGCCGACAAGGACCACAACGTGTTCAATCTCGGCACGCGGACGACCACGTCAGTCGACCGTATCGCCAGCATCGTCGCCGACGAGATGGACATCTATCCCGAGTACGAGTACACCGGCGGCGACCGCGGCTGGACCGGCGACGTGCCGCGGATGCGTCTCTCCGTCGACAAACTCTCGGCGCTGGGCTGGGAGCCCGAACAGTCGAGCGACGACGCGGTGCGGCAGTCGACCCGCGAGCTGCTCGAAGAACTCTGAGCGCGGCGTCAGGCCGGGTACGTACCGTTTAATTGTGCTTTTTCGACGACGTGGCCGCTGGCCGCGTCGTACACGTCGTCCTTGTCTGCTGCCGGGGAGAGATCGAGGGTCGTATCCAGCGCGTACAGGAGGAACCTGTACGTGTGCTCCCGGTCCGGTGGGCTCGGACCGCCCCAGCCGACCTCGCCGAAGTCGTTCTGTCCCTCTGTGGCCTCGTCTGGCTCCCACCCCTCCGGGATCCGGCCGATGTCCGGCGGGATGTTCCAGATGAGCCAGTGGTCCCACACCTTCCCGGCTGGCTCTTCGGCGTCCGGGTCGTCGACGATGAGGAGAAGCGACGACGCGGCCGACGGGACGTTCTCCACCTCCAGCGGGGGGTTCGTGTTCGCTGCCGAGTAGCCGTGTTCCTCGGGGATTCGGTCGCCGTCGTCGAAGGCCGGACTCCGGAGCTGTAGGTCTGCCATGTGCGTATATTTGACAGGCAAGCACAAAAACGTCGTCCCGGCAGTCATTTGCGGCTCCGCGCCGAACCGCTAGCCGTGCAGGTCGTGGGTTACCGCGCGCGGGTCGATGAACACGCCGCGCTCCTGTTAGCCGAGGACGGGAGCGTTACTACTGAGCGACTGGACCCGGATACGGAACTCTCCTACACGCTCAGCGAGCGCCACTGTGCTGGCGCGGTCGACGGCGACCGGCACTTCCGCTGTGACAACGACCCCGCGCCGTACTGTCCGGAGCACACCGACATCTGGCCGTGTGCGCGCTGTACCGGGGACTGCAACAAGCCCCTCGACACCTGTGACGAGGAACACGCGGTGTATCTGGCGGCGTTCGCGCCGGCTGTCATCAAGGTCGGCGTCACCCGCTCCTGGCGACTGGAGACGCGGCTCCGCGAGCAGGGGGCCGACAGGGCCGCCCACCTCCGGACCGTCGCTGACGGCCGCATCGCCCGGCAGGTCGAGGCGGACATCGCCGTCGAGTTGGGGGACCGGGTCAGAGTGCCCACGAAAATATCGGGCCTCGATCAGTCCGTCGACACGGACTGGTGGGCGTCGCTGTGTGAGCGCTACGACCCGCTGACGACGTACGACTTCGAGTACGGCCTATCCCTTTCAGACCGTCCGATGGCCGAAACCCTGGCGACGGGGACCGTCCGGGGGACGAAAGGACGAGTCGCCGTGCTTGAGAACAACGGCAGCGTCTACGCCGTCGACCTCCGACAGCTCGTCGGCTACGAGCTCACAGACGGCGGAACCGACCGCGACCTCCAGTCGAGTCTCGGCGCGTTCGGGTAACACGGGAGACCAGCGTCGCTGTAATCCGAACTTGACCGTGCAGAAGACATTTAGTGGCGGCTGTTGGCCATGCTCGTGTGCGACGTGAAACCCTCCTGACCGGTGGCGTGGTCGTGGTCGTCCTGGCCATGCTCATCGGTGCAACAGCGGTCCCCGGCGCGCTCTCCGAACCCCCGGACGACGTTCGCGAGAGCTATCTCGACCTCCGCGAGACGACCATCGAGCCGGCCGCCGTCGACGGCCAGACGGTGACGCTCTCCATCGACGCCCGGCTCTCTCACCGCGGCGGTCCCGCCGAGAACGTCACCGTCGAGACGCGGGCCATCGACGCGGACACCGGCCTCGTCGCGACGACGACGCGGCAGTCGGTCGGAACAATCGAAGGGGAACGAGAGGTATCGGTGCGGTCGAACATCACGGTCGAGCGAGCGGGCGGCTATCGGATCGATACCATCGTCTACGAAGACGGGAGCCGAATCGAGACCGGCCAGCAGTCGGTCCAGAACGTCGATGCCCTCACACCGGCATACGCCCGGAGTAGCGTGACCTTCCAGCGGTTCGAGAACGCCGGCGTCCCGCTCGATTCCATCACCTACCGGATCGACAGCGTCTCGGACAACCGGACGACGCTGAACGTCTCAGTGTACGTTACGAACGCCGGCAACACCCCGTCTGATGATCTCTCGCTCCGGCTCCGAGCGCGGCAGGCTGACTCGAACGTCATCGCCGACGAGTCGACCGTGCGGGTCGGCCAGATTCGCCCCGGCCGGACAGAGATCGTCAGAACCCAACTGACGGTGCCCGACGGCTACAACTACTGGCTCGACGGCATGCTGCTCTCCGACGGCGTCATCGTCGGGACAGAGAGTTCCCCGGCGAACCTCCATCCGACGGAGCGCCTCCAGGAGAACGAAACCAGACAGGAAGTCGGCTTCCAGTCCAGTGACTTCGAGCAGGACCGCCCGGAGGGCCAGGAGATGGACGAGCCACAGCAGACCACGGCCGGGGAAGGTCCCGGCTTCACGGCGCTGGTCGGCCTGATCGCGGTCCTCGCAAGCGCCCTCCTCACTGCACGGAGACAGACCAATGAGTGATACCTCCAACACCGACACAGCGGCACAGAACATCGACGGGGAAACCGGCGGCACTGTCGATGAGCCAGACGACGACTCGGGCCCGACGATAGCTGTCTACGCCCAGTGGGCCGTGTTCGCTATCCTCACGCTCGTGGCGCTCATCGCGACGCTGCAGTTCTACTTCTCCGCGTCGTCGGCGATTGATACGTTCGTCACCGACCGGTATCGGCCGCTGTTCAACGCAGCGTTCAACCTCGCCGTGGTGCTCGCCTGCGGGCTCGGCCTCTCGGTGCTGGTCCGACGGCTCGCCTGATACGGACTGTCGCCGGCTATATCAGGTACCCACAGTCGGCGTTTCAGTAATCCGAGATTTCAGGGGCGTGTCAGCCATACGTCGAGAGGTATCCCCATGACCCGACGACGTGCGACGCGGCGACGATTCCTGGTGAGTTGTAGCGCCATCGCCGGCGTGAGTCTGGCCGGCTGTACCGGCGGCGACGACTCGGCTGAAACCGACTCGACGCCAACGCCCACAGACGACGGCGGTGCCGGACCCGCAACGAGAACCGACGAACCGACGGCGACCGACACCGAGACAGCAACGCCGGACCAGGCGACCGTCGAGACGCTCGTCTCGGTCGGCGGCGACCGCGTGCCCGAGAACATGGCGTTCGGTCCCGACGGCGGCCTGTACTTCGGTATCACGGCCGGCGAGGTTCGGCGCGTCCCCGCAACAGAGACCGGAGCGACCGGATTGACGCTGGAAGACACGGAGCAAATAGCGACGTTGCCCGGCGCGATTGGCGTCGAGACTACACCCGACGGGACGGTGTACGTCGCTGTTGCCACGCAAGACGACCAAGCGGGCGTCTGGGAGGTTCCAGCCGACGGGGAAGCGTCACAGCTCGTCGGGATTAGCGGGTTCCCGAACGATATCCACTACGACGCCGACCGGGAGCGCCTGCTGGTGACGGAATCCCGGAACGGCGTGGTCTACGCGGTCACGACCGACGGCGAGCGGTCGACCTGGCTGGACGACGGCCGGCTCGACACGGAGAGTTTCGGCGCGAACGGAATCACCCGCGACGCCGACGGCGATATCTACGTCGCGGTGACGCGAGCCCCCGAAGAAACTGGCCGCCTGCTCCGCGTTCCGGTTGAGTCGGACGGGGCCGCCGGCGAGCCGTCGATGTTCTTCGAAGGTGGTGCGATATTCGGTGCCGATGGGATTGCCAGCCGGGACGGCGACATCTACGTCGCGGCCAACAGCCAGAACCGCGTCGTCCGGGTGACCGCAGACGGAGCCACAGACACGGTGGCGACCGGAGGAGACGGACTGGTGTTCCCCTCTGACGTGCTCTTCGGACCCGGCGACCAGCGCGAGTCGTTGTTCATCTGCAACTTCGCGAACCAGTCACCCGAAGACGGCGCGATTCTCCGGACCAGCATCCCCCGCTGACAGACCGTTTATGCGGCTTGTCTCCGGACGACAACCCTTTTCAGCGGCCCAACCAAAACCGGGCGTATGGCAGACGATGAACCTGAAAACGCTGACGAATCGGCGGATGCGACCGAGGAAGGCGGCGAGGAGAAGTCCTTCCGCGAGCGGGTCGAGGAGATCCGACAGCAGCGCGCCGAGGAGCGCGAAGAAGGCGAGGGCGACGGCGAAGAGATGAGCCGCGAGGAGCGCATGGAAGAGATGATGGGCGGTGGCGGCGGCCCCGGCGGCATGGGCGGGGGCAACCCCTTCGCGCAGATGATGGGCGGCATGATGGGCGGCGGCCCCGGCGGTCCCGGTCCGGGCGGCCCCGGCGGCATGGGCGGCGGCCCGCCAGGGCAGCACGAGGAATCGGGCGGCAGCGACAACGAAGAGCTCACCCGTGAGATGCGAAAGCTCCGGGACGAAGTCCACGACATGCGACGCTCGCTCGACCGCATCGCCGACGCGCTCGAAGACTAACGGACCTCGGCTTGCTGACGTTTTTGCGGACGAAGGGGCCAGAGACGTCTCAGCCAGACGGATAGCGTCCGCTCACCACCGAACAGTTGCGATGCGACGGCCGTATCTGAGCGGGTGCCAACAAGACGATAAAACGACACCTCACCAGTCGCTACGCATCGCAAAACGAGACGCCGGTAATCTCGAACCGTGCGCCGCCGTCGGCACTGTCGCGAACGCTGATCTCCCAGCCGTGCGCCTCCGCGACCTGCCTGGCGATACTCAGCCCGAACCCAGTCCCTTCCGTGCTCGTCGAGTAGCCGACTTCGAACACCGTGTCCCGGTCGTCTTCGGGGACGCCAGGGCCGTCGTCCGCGACGTAGAATCCGTCGTCTAACGCCCCGACCGTCACGGTCACCGCCGCTCCGGCGTGCTCGACCGCGTTCCGAATGAGGTTCTCGAATAACTGCTTCAGACGGCTCTCGTTCGCCAGGACAGTCCGGTCGATATCGATGACCAGTGTGGCATCGGCCGTCTCGACGTTCGTCCAGCAACTGTCCACGAGCGGTGCGAGCGCGACCGGTTCGCGGTCGGTCACTGTCTCACCGTCCTGTGCCAGCGTGAGCAGGTCCGTTATCAGCGTGTCCATCCGCTCGTGTGCCCGCTCGACAGCGGCCAGATGCTCACTCTCGTCCTCCTCGCGTGCCAGTTCCAGTCGTCCCTGAGCGACGTTCAGCGGATTCCGCAAGTCGTGGGAGACGACGCTGGTAAACGCTTCGAGCCGGTCGTTGTGTTGTTCGAGTTCCCGCTGGTGGTCGCGCAACTGTTCGGTCCCTTCGACCTGCTTGAGCGCGCTGGTGACGTGTCCGGCCAGGATCTCCCCGAGGACGACGTCCCGCTGGTTGAACGCCGCGGCCGTCTCCGAACCGGCCAGCAGGACTCCGTGCTCCCCAAGCGGGAGAAATAGCTCGCTTTTGATCGGCGTGTCCGGGTTGTAGATGTCCGGGTCGGCATGGACGTCATCGACGGCGAGTGCGTCGCTGGACTCGTAGACGCGCCACGCGATGCTGTCTCCGGGCGTGAAGGTCGGCAAATCGTCTAGCAGGTCGTATATCGCGTCGGATGCGGCCACCGGTTCGAGGGTTCGTTCGTCCTCGTTGTAGAGGTGGATCGTGTTCGCTTCGAGCCCGAGCACGGTGCGCGCCGTCTCGACGCCGATCTCGGCGACTTCCTCGTGTGTGTCCGCTCGAAGCAGGTCCTGCACCGACTCACTGAGAGCTTTGAGGCGGTGTTCGTGCTCCTTCCGCTCAGTAATGTCCTGCTGGAATCCGACGTAGTTGACGACTGTTCCGTCATCGTCACGCACGGGTGCGATAGACACCTGACTCCAGAACATGGTTCCGTCTTTCCGGTAGTTCCGGAGTTCGACCGATACGGGTTCGTCCGCGTCGATGGCCGCCCGCATCGCGTCGACCGGCTCTGCCTCGGTCTCCTCGCCCTGGAGGAACCGGCAGTTCCGGCCGCGGACCTCAGACTCCGTGTAGCCGGTCAGTTCCAGAAACTGCCTGTTCGCGTAGCTGATCGGGGTGTCCTCCTGTTTGGGGCCGGTGATCGTGATTCCGACCGGGGCCTCGTCCATGGCACGTTTGATCCGGGAGAGCTCCTGTTCGCCGTCTCGCTGGTCGGAGATATCCCGGACAGTGCAGACCAACTCACCGCGGTCGGTCCGCGCGAGTACGTGGTCTTCGGTGAACGTACTCCCGTCGGCACGGAGCCCCGTCGTCGTCCCGGTCCAGTAGCCGCTTGCCTCGACAGTCGGGAGGATGTCGTCGTAGATACGCGGGATGTCCTCGTCCCGGTACAGCAGCTCCCAGTGTCGCCCCCGCATCTCCTCCGGTTCGTAGCCGTAGAGGTCCGCGTAGGCTTCGTTGACGAAGATGAACTGCCCGTCTGCGTCGAGGATGCTGATCCCCTCCTGTGCAGTCTCAATGGCATCGAGTTGGCGGTTGCGCTCGCGTTTGACGCGCTGTGACTCCACAGCGTTCGTGATTCTGTTCGCGAGCACCGCGTACTGATCCGTGCCGCTCCCTTTCTGTAGATAGTCGGTGACGCCGGCCGAGATCGCGTCGCTGGCGATCTCCTCCGAGCCTTTGCCGGTGTAGAGAATGAAGGGGAGCGAACCGTACTCCTCGCGGACGGTTTCGAGGAACTGGATCCCGTTCCGGTCGGGCATGTCGTAGTCGGAGACGACACAGTCGACGTCGGTGTCGGCCAGGATTTCGAGTCCCGCCGCGGCGCTCGTCGCGGCCTGCACGTCTAACCGGTCGTCCTCGCGTTCGAGAAACGACGCTGTCATGTCGGCGAACCCCGGCTCGTCGTCGACGTGGAGAATACACATCGTCTCAGCAATATCAGCCATAACTCTGCCCGTTAGCTATACATTACAGTACGGTGACTTAATAGATAGTCTCTGTAGATAAGGACTGATTTCCCGTCGTCGTTGGCTCGCAATGTCTTCTATCGTGCGCTTCGGGATAAATTATATCTAATTGATATTTATGGCGAAAGGTGCTGTGCGCCGCTATCCCTGGCCGACCATCTCGTCCTCGTCTTCCCACTCCTGTTCGCGGAGTTCGTACTTCTGGACCTTCCCGGTCGCTGTCGTGGGCAGTTCCTCGACGAACTCAACGCGGCGGACGACTTTATAGGTTGCCAGCTCCTCTCGGGTGAAGTTCCGGAGATCCTCGGCCGTCACGCCCGGGTTGTCGGGGTCACCGGAGTTCGGGACGACGAAGGCCTTCGGCGTCTCGCCCCACTCGTCGCTCGGCGCGGGGATAACTGCGACATCGCTGACGGCGTCGTGTTCGTAGAGGGTGTCCTCCAGTTCGATGCTGGAGATGTTCTCGCCGCCGGAGATGATGATGTCCTTCTTGCGGTCGCGGATGGCGATCATGCCGTCTTCGTCGACTGTCGCCAGGTCGCCCATGTGGTAGTACCCTTCGACGCGGTCGGAGAAGGCCTCCTCCGTCTGTTCGGGCTTGTTCCAGTAGCGATCCATCACCTGATTGCCGCGGACGACGACTTCCCCCAGCGTCTCGTCGTCGTGTGGCACGTCGTTGCCGTCCTCGTCGACGACCCGGACATCCGTCCCGAGGTAGCCGATACCCTGGCGCTTCTTGACGCTGAAGCGGGCGTCGCTGCCGTCTTCGAAGAAGCGGCGAGCGTCCGAGGTCGTGACGAGCGGGCCGGTTTCGGTCGCGCCGTAGACGTGTTTCAGGTACCAGCCGAAGTCGTCCTCGACGGTTCGGATGACGGCCTCCGGCGGCGCGCTGCCGGCGGTCGCTATGCGCACGTCGTTGGCACCGGTCGTCTCGATATCCCCGTTGTGGTCCTCGTAGCGGTCCGCCAGGATGTTCAAGACCGTCGGCGCGCCACAGAGATACGACACGTCTTCTGTCCTGACAGCGTTGAAGATGCCTTCGGCGTCAACGCCGCGGGTACAGACGTGTTTCGCGCCCATGCCGGTGACGGAGAAGATGTGGCCCCAGCCGTTGACGTGGAACATCGGCAGCGTCCAGAGGTACACGTCGTCGTCCGAGATCTCCTGGTGGAGCGCGACGATGTAGGCATGGAGCGTCTCCGTCCGGTGGGTCCGGCAGACGCCCTTCGGGTCGCCGGTGGTTCCCGACGTGTAGTTGATGGTGATGAGGTCGTCCTCGTCCATCTCGGGGCGCTCGTAGTCGGTCCCCGCCTCCTCGATTATCTCGTCGAAGGATTCCCAGTCGCCGTCGACGGCCTCCGTGTCGTTGGTCACGAAGATCTCGGTGGGAACCTCGTCGCGGATCGGCTCGATTTTATCCGCGTACTCGTAGTCCGCGTAGACGGCGTCGACCTCGGCGTCCGAGAGGATATATTCGAAGTCGTCCGGAACGAGCCGGTAGTTCAGCGGCGTGTGGACCGCACCCAGTTGCATGGTTCCGTAGGCCGCTTCGAGCTGGTAGTGCGTGTTCGGGTCCAGCACGGCCACCCGGTCCCCCTTCTCGATGCCACGGGCAGCCATCGCCGCCGAGAACCCGTCGGCTCGCTCGCCGAACTCGTCGTACGTGAACCGCTCACCGGTTGTCGCGACGATAGCCTCTTTGTCCCCGTAGTACTCCCGCGCACGGTCGAGAAAATCCGTGGTCAGCAGTGGCTTATGCATCTCAGGCTACCGTATGGTTAATTATGATATAGTGGTTGTGATACTCCCCTGATATTGCTGTCACGCGGACGGGTCATATTTTGGGTGTCCGTCGAACCACAGTCGCTTTGGGGATAGCGACCCCACTTCTCAGCAATGAGTACAGCGACGGCGGACGTCTCGAAGCGGCAGGCGTGGGTGATGGCCGCGCGGCCACAGACGCTGCCTGCCGGGGCCGCGCCGGTCATCGTCGGGATGGGGTTGGCAGTCCACGCCGGCGTCTTCGCTCCATTGCCGGCGGTCGCAGCGCTAGTTGGCGCGTTGCTCATCCAGGTCGGAACGAACTTCGCGAACGACTACTACGACGCGGTGAAGGGGGCCGACACCGACGAGCGCGAGGGGTTCACCCGCGTGACCGCTGGCGGTCTCATCGACGCCGACGAAGTCAAACGAGCAATGATCGCGACCTACGGCCTCGCCGTCGTCGTCGGCGTCTACCTCGTCGCCGTCGGCGGCCTCCCTATCGTTGTCGTTGGCCTCTCTGGCATCGCCGCCGGAATACTCTACACCGGCGGCCCGCTCCCCTACGGCTACCGCGGGCTGGGTGACCTGTTCGTGTTCGTCTACTTCGGCGTCATCGCGGTCACTGGCACGTATTACGTGCAGGCCGTTGCGAGCGCAAGCGGCGTCGGGACGTTCCCGATGACGCTTCCGGCGGGGTCGGTCACTGCCGCCGCTATCACGGCGAGTCTCCCGGCAGCCGGGCTGTCGACGGCGATTCTCGTCGTCAACAACATCCGCGACCGGGAGACGGACCGCGCCGCGGGCAAGAAGACGCTGGCTGTCTATCTGGGCTACGGGTGGAGCCGCGTCGAGTTTCTCCTGATGGTGGGGATGGCCTACGTTGTCCCGGTCGTGTTCGCCCTCGACAGCCGGTACGGTCTGCCCGCACTGGCCCCGCTGCTGACCCTCCCACTGGCGGCGGCCGTCTCGAAAACAGTCCTCACACAGACCGACGGCGACGCACTGAATCCGACGCTCGAACGGGTCGGGCAGACGCTGTTCGCTCACTCCGTCCTGTTCGCGCTGGGACTCGCCGTCCCACAGCTACTATGAACGTCGACCCGTTCTCGCTCCCGCTGTCGAGTCCGCTCGCCACCGCCCGCGAGACCATCAGCGAGCGCTCGGGATTCGTCGTCCGCTACGACCACCGCGGCGAGACCGGCGTCGGCGAAGCCACGCCGCTCCCGGGCTGGACGGAGTCGGTCGACGACTGCCGGAGCGGGCTGGCCGATGCGGCCGCTGTCGCAGTCGACGGCGGTCACACCGACATCCTCCTGTCGCTAGACGCCGCGTCCGTCCCCGCCGCCAGGCACGGCTTCGCGACCGCCCTATTGGACGCCGATGCGAGGGCCGACGGCGTGCCGCTGTACCAGTGGTTCGATTCCGGGAGGCGGTGCGACCGCGTTCCGGTCAACGCGACGGTCGGCGACGGGTCGCCGGCCGAGACAGCCGACGCCGTCGAGCAGGCGGTCGAGGCCGGCTACGACTGCTGTAAGCTCAAAGTGGGAAAGCGCACCGTTGATGAAGATGTCGCGCGCGTTCGGGCCGTCCGTGAGCGCGTGGGCAACGACGTGACGCTTCGCGCCGACGCCAACGGAGCGTGGTCACGCGATCAAGCCGAGAACGCCTTCGACCGCTTCGCGCCGCTAGACGTGGCCTACATCGAACAGCCGCTCCCAGCCGACGACCTGGCGGGCCATGCTGCACTTCGAGGGACAGATATCGGCGTCGCGCTCGACGAGTCTCTCGTCGAGCGCCGGGTCGACAGCGTGCTCGATGCCGACGCGGCCGACGTGTTGATACTGAAGCCGATGGTACTCGGCGGCCCTGGCAACGCCCACACGCTGGCGCTCCGGGCCCGTGAGCAGGGCGTCGAGCCGGTCGTCACGACGACCGTCGACGCCGTCGTCGCCCGCCTCGCGGCGCTGCACGTCGCCGCCGCGATTCCTGACGTCGGGGCCTGTGGCCTGGCGACTGGCGACCGACTGGCGTCCGACCTCGCGCCGGACCCGACGACAGTAACCGACGGGACAATGTCGGTCCCTCAGGCGACCGGCCTCGGCCTGGACCCGTCGGAGGTGGGGACCGATGCGTGACCCCGTCGACTGGCCGACGAGGGACCTCGTTGCTCACCGCGCCGACACCACGCCTGACCGGACGGCGATGGTCGCGGCTGACTCCGGGAACGCGGTCACCTACCGGGAACTCGACGCCGCTGTCGATGCGGTGGCTGCCGGACTCGACCGACGGATCGACGCCCAGGACGCCACCGTTGCGACGCTCCTGCCGACCCAGCCGGCGGTCGGGACGCTCCTGTTCGCGACGATGCGACTGGGCGCGACGCTCGCGCCGCTGAATGTGGAACTCGACGCGGAGACACTCCGAACGCAACTCTCGGCGGTCGACGCTGATCTGCTGGTCTCTGGGGGCAGCACTGCTTCGCTGGCAGCCGACATCGGAGGCTATCCCGTGGTTTCGGTCGACGAGGATCTGTCCGTGGCCACCGTCACCGACACCGCAACGGTGGAAGGGAGCACTGCCGTACGCTCAGCAGAACTGAGCCGCAGCGACACCCAACTCGTCATCTTTACTTCGGGGACCACCAGCGAGCCGAAGGGCGTTCGGCTGACAGTCGGCAACCTCGTCGCCAGCGCCGTCGCGTCCTCCTACCGCCTCGGCGTCCTGCCGACCGACCGCTGGCTGGTCTGCCTGCCGACCTACCACATGGGCGGGCTGGCTCCCTTCGTCCGGAGCGCGCTGTACGGCACCGCTGTCGTTGTCCAGCGGTCCTTCGACGCCGAAGCGACACAGCAGGTCATCGCCGACCAGTCGGTGACGGGCGTCTCGCTGGTGCCGACGATGCTGTCGCGCCTGCTGGACGCGGGCTGGGAACCGCCGTCTTCGCTCCGGTTCGTCCTGCTCGGGGGCGGCCCGGCCAGCGAGAGCCTCATCGAGCGATGTCGGGAGCGGGGCGTTCCTGTCTGTCCGACCTACGGGATGACCGAGACGGCGTCCCAGATAGCGACAGCACGGCCCGAAACAGCATTCGAGCGGTCCGGCACCGTCGGCCAGCCGCTCGTGTTCTCCGACGTAACAGTCGTCGCTGATGGGGAGCCTTGCGACCCCGGTGAGCGCGGGGAGGTCGTCGTCGACGGTCCCACGGTGACACCGGGCTACCTGAACGGCGACGGCGGCGCGTTCGGCGACCACGGCTTCCGGACCGGCGACATCGGTTACCGGGACGCGGACAGCCGTCTCTGGGTCGAGGGCCGCGTCGACGACCAGATCGTGACCGGCGGGGAGAACGTCGACGCGAGCACGGTCGCCGCGGCGATTCGCGATCACCCCGCGGTCGAGGATGCGGCCGTAGTGGGGCTCTCCGACGAAGAATGGGGCCAGCGCGTCGCCGCGCTGGTCGTCGGGGAGATATCGCCCGCGGCGGTTCGCGACCACTGCGTCGAGCGACTCGCGCCGTACGAAGTCCCGAAGACGGTTCGGGTCGCCGACGCGCTCCCGCGGACGGCTTCGGGGACTGTCGACCGGTCCGCTGTTCGGTCGCGGCTCACGGCTGCTGGCGAGCCGAACGAATCAACCCAGTAGTTCGGTGCCGGTGGCCAAGCGGTTTTCTACGTCCGCAGTTTATGCAGTCCCGTGTGTACAATCGTCCTCGCGTGGCAGGTCTTCGACGGTACGCCGGTCGCGGTCGCGGCGAACCGCGACGAGCGACTTGACAGGCCATCGCAACCGCCACAACAGCGCCACTGGGGGAGTCGCGTCGTCGCGCCGGCCGACGAGGAGGCCGACGGGACGTGGATCGGCTACAACGAGCACGGCCTGCTGGCGGCGGTGACGAACCGCTGGGTCGACGCTGACCTGGCTGGCGACCGCTCGCGCGGCCTGCTTGTCCGGGACGCGCTGAGTCACGAGAACGCGGAGTCCGCAGCGCGCGCCGTCGAACAGGCCACCAGAGCGGCCGAGTACGCGGGGTTCAATCTCCTGCTGGCTGATGAGAACGCCGCTGTCCTGCTGGAATGGGACGGCCAGCTCGCGGTCCGGAACTTCCAGCCCGGCGTCCACGTCGTCGTCAACGTCGGCGCGGACGGCGACTACCGGATTCCGGCCACTCGGCCCGACACCGGCGAAGAACAGGCGAACAACGCGACGCGGCTGCACGAGGCACTCGTTCCGGAGCCCGGTGAATCCGCCGACGGGTGGATCGACCGCGCGGGCGACGCCATCAGCGACCACGAGTACGGCGTCTGCGTCCACGGCGACGGCTTCGGCACGCGGTCGTCGTCGCTCATCACGCTGGGTGCCGACAGAGAGTATCGCTACGCGGACGGGCCGCCGTGCCGGACCCCCTACCGCCCGGTCGAAGGTCAGATTTAAGCGGCCGACTCACGGTGTACACAATACATGAGTTCAGCAGCGTCGGAGGCGGACCTTTCTGACGGCGAGCGGGCCGGGCTCGAACTGATTCGGGAGTCCGGCGGCATCCACCAGAGCGACTTCTGGAAGGAACTCGACGTCTCCTCGCGGAAGGGGAGTCGGATCGTCGAGTCCCTGTTCGAGAAGGGCCTCATCCAGCGGGAGGAGACGGTGTACGAGGGGCACAACACGTACTACCTGACGCCCGCGGCCCGCGACCTCGACTTTTCGCTTCTGATGGCCGGCGACCAGCTCTCGCCGTTCATCGGCGACGAAGAAGTCGACCCCCACGACGACACCTTCTCGCAGTGGGTCATGACCCTCGCCTACGAGGACTGACCGTCGCTGGCGGTATCGTCCCGCAACTGCCCGCGCCCGTTAGTAGTGCCACGGCACGTCGTCGAAATCCGGCTTGCGCCCTTCGTTGAACGCGTCCCGTCCTTCCTGGGCCTCGTCGGTCATGTACGCCAGCCGCGTCGCCTCGCCGGCGAACACCTGCTGGCCGACCATCCCGTCGGAGTCGAGATTGAACGCGTATTTCAGCATCCGCATCGCCGTCGGTGACTTCTCGTTCATCCGCTCGGCCCATTCGATAGCGGTGTCTTCCAGGTCCTCGTGGGGCACCACGTCGTTGACCATCCCCATGTCGGCGGCTTCCTCGGCATCGTAGGTCTTGCCGAGGAAGAACACCTCCCGGGCCTTCTTTTGTCCCACCTGTCGCGCGAGATACGCCGAGCCGAAGCCGCCGTCGAAGCTCCCCACGTCGGGGTCCGTCTGGAGGAACTTCGCGTGCTCCTCGCTGGCGAGCGTGAGGTCACAGACGACGTGCAGCGAGTGGCCGCCGCCGACGGCCCACCCCGGGACGACGGCGACGACGGGCTTTGGGATGTGGCGGATCTGACGCTGGACTTCGAGAATGTGGAGGCGGCCGACGTTCTCTGGTGCGTCGTCTGCCACGCCGTCGCTCGTCTCTCGCGGGTCGCTTTGCTCCCCGCTCGCTGTGTCCGAGTCGCGTTGCGACTCGCTGTACTCGTACCCGCTTTCGCCCCGGATGCTCTGATCCCCGCCGGAACAGAAGGCCCAGCCGCCGTCCTTCTCCGAGGGTCCGTTGCCGGTGATGATGACACAGCCCACGTCAGTCTGGCGCTTGGCGTGGTCCAGTGCCGTCGCGAGTTCGTCGACCGTCTCCGGCCGAAAGGCGTTGCGCTTCTCCGGCCGGTCGAAGGCGATGCGGACCGCGCCCGTGTCGGTCGAGCGGTGATAGGTGATGTCGGCGAAGTCGAACCGGTCGATGACCGTCCACCGCTCCGGGTCGAATAGCTCAGAGACCATACCGTGGCTCGGGACGGCCCTCGCAAAAAGATTCCTCGTACGCGCTACCACAGCAGAGGAAACGCTTTGGTGTCGCGTACGTGAATCGACTAGCGATGCCCTCCAAACTGAATAGAAAAGCGGTGATGGGGATACTCGCGGGCCTCTCCATCCTCGTTGTCGTGTACAGTCTCATCATCGTCCAGCAGATTCTGCTCGGGCTGATCGTGGCCGTTGCCCCCTGGCTACTGTACCTGCTCGTGCGGTTCATCTTCACGCTCGAACGAATCGCGACGGCGCTGGAACAGCTCGTGTCGGTGCGCGCCCAGGAGCAGGAGTCCACTGGATCTGCCGGGGACTATCAGCGGCCGTCGGAGTCGTACGAACGTGGCACAGAGACAGAAGGGGGCGTCGAGAACAAGTGATCGAGCGCGGTAGCTGGCAGCGAACGTCGGTCGCGCGCTTACAGGTGTTACGCCCGGCATGACAGAGACGTTCTACGAGGTACTGGGCGTTTCAACCGACGCGTCGACGGCAGCTATCGAAGCGGCCTACCGGGAGCGGCTAAAGGAAACCCATCCCGACGTGAGCGACGCGGCCGACGCCGGCGAGGCGACACAGCGGCTCATCGAAGCCCGCGACGTGCTCACCGACGAGGACGAGCGGGCGCGGTACGACCGGCTGGGCCACGACGCCTACGTTGCGGGCGAGAGTGATGCAGCCGACGATGACGGCGGTGACGCTGCCGAAGCGGCACGGCACGCGGGCTATGACGGTTCTGCGTCGGCTGGCGACCGGACCGAAGCGAGCGCTGACCGGAGTACAGCTCGGACGAACGCCCGGGAACGGGCACGACGCGAACGGGCTGCCAGGGACCGCGTCACCGAGGACAGACGTTCGACCGCTGCTACCGCTTCGAACGACGACCGGTCAGCCGACCCGGCCAGCGAGACGGCGACCGCGTCGGAGGCAGGCTCGACCTGGCACTCCGGCGCTACCGCGACCAGCGGCTTCAGCGACAACTCCGGCAGCGGCGCCACCTGGAGTTCGTCGTCCGCGTACTCTGTCCGCCAGACCGACACCCCGTCCCGCGGGTCACTCCTGGAAATGCCGACCGGCCGGGGGCTGACGCTGTTTGCTATCACGTTCGCCCTCTATCCGGTGATGCTGTTCAGCGCGCTGCTCCCGGCGTTCCCGCTGTGGGTCAATCTGACAATCGGGGTCTGCACCCTCCTCATGATCGGCTATCTCCAGTCCGAGCCCACTATCGCGATCATGGTATTCGGGAGCTGGAGCCTGACGACGACGGTGCTGCTGGTCACGCTGAACATCAGCGCGTTCTCGCTCATCGGGGCGCTCGCGCTGTCTGGGACGTGGCTCCCGTTCGGACTGTCGCTGTTGACGGCGTCCGTGTTGCGGCTCTGAAAATCAGTCGCCAGCGAGGGTTTCGGCGACCTGTTCGGCAAGCCGGTCTCTGACCGCGTGGCTGTCGCCCGCGTCGAACTGGACCTCGATGACTTGTGTCCCATCGGCCCGGACTGACTCGGCGAACCGCTCGCGGAACTGCCGGCGGTCGGCCACCCGCTCGAACTCCAGTGAATAGAGCGCCTCTGTCGGCTCGAAATCGAGTCCGTGTGGCGTGCGGAACTGGTCCTCGAAGGTGGGGTGGTCCTCGATTGGGAGCATGTGGAAGATGCCGCCGCCGTCGTTGTTGATGAGGACGACCGTCGCGTCTACCTCACAGCGACCGAGCGCGAGCAGGCCGTTCATGTCGTGGTAGTACGCCAGGTCGCCGGTGACGAGCACGAGCGGGTCCGCCGTCGCGCTGCCGGCCCCCAGTGCCGTCGAGGTGATGCCGTCGATACCGCTTGCCCCCCGGTTGCCCAGTACGGTCAGGTCGGCGTCATGTGGCCGGCCGAAGCGATCCATGTCCCGTATCGGCATGCTGTTCGAGACGAACAGCGTGGCCGGGTCCGGGGCCAGCGCCGCCACGTCTGAGAGGACGCCGCCTTCCCAGTAAGTTTCCGCGACGAAGTCGTCGACGGCATCCCAGTGGATTTGTTCCGCCTTGGCGAACCGTTCGCGCCATGCTGACTCACCACCGCCCAGTGTCCCGTCCGAGAGCGCATCCGCGGTGGCGTCGGGGTCGGCAACGAGCAGGTCCGTCGCCGTGAACTCGGCCTCCGACCAGCCGCCGGTCGGGTCGACGAGGAACTGCTGGCAGTCGGCGTCCCGGAGGTAGTGACGCAGCGGCTTCGAAGTCGGCGACGAACCGAAGCGGACGACGACATCTGGATCGCCCCACTCGTCGACGCTGCCGCTGCCGAGATAGCCGTCGTAGCCGCCACAGACCGGCACGTCGAGGCGGTCGACGTGCGGGCCGAACCGCAGGTCCGACAGCGGGTCTGCGAGGACAGGGAAGCCGGTCGCCGACACCAGCCGTTCAAGCGATTCTGCACTGAGTCCCTGGTCGGCCGGCCCAGCGACGATGAGTCCCCGCTCTGCGGCCCGGAGCGCGTCTTGCACGCGGCGCACCGTCCGCTCGTCCGGCGCAGCGACGCCCTGGCTCGTCGTGACGAACGGGCCGTCGCGGCCAACCACGGCCGCATCGTCGCCGCCCGCCCAGCCAGCGGGAACGCCCGCCGGGTCGTCATCCGGCACCGGCGTCGGTTCCAGCGGCTTCCGGAACCGACAGTTCAGGTGGACCGGCCCCGGGTCGGCGCCGGTGCTCTCTGCGAGCGCGCGGGCCGCCGTGGTCCGAAGCATTCGCACCTTCCGCGGCTCGGCCTCGGGCTCGGGCATATCCCGGTACCAGCGCACGGCGTCGCCGTACAGCTTCTCCTGATCGACAGTCTGGTTCGCTCCGCTGTCGATGAGTTCCGGCGGTCGGTCCGCCGTCAGCAAGAGTAGCGGAACGCCCGACTGGTTCGCTTCGATGACCGCCGGGTGGTAGTTCGCCGCGGCGGTCCCCGATGTGCAGACCAGCGGCGTCGGCTCGCCGGTCCGGCGGGCCCGTCCCAGCGCGAAGAAGGCCGCCGACCGCTCGTCGAGGTGCGAGAACACCGCGATGTCCGGGTGCTCGGCGAACGCGACCGTCAGCGGCGTCGAGCGACTGCCGGGCGAGAGACACACCGCGTCGACGCCGCCGGCGACGAGTTCGGCCACGAGCGTCTCCGCCCACAGCGTGTTGACGTTCGGGGCGGTCATTCTAGCTCGTCGAGTATCGGCCGGTACTTGAGCTGGACCTCGTCCCACTCGCGGTCGGGGTCGCTGTCCGCGACGATGCCCGCGCCCGCGAAGAGGGTCGCCTCGCGATCCGTGGCGACGGCCGAGCGGATGCCGACGGCGAAGGTCCCGTTGCCGGCGGCGTCGACCCAGCCTATCGGCGCGGCGTACCAGCCGCGGTCGAACGCCTCCGTCTCGCGGATGGTCCGCAGCGCCGCGTCCGGCGGCAGCCCGCCCACGGCCGGCGTCGGGTGTAGCGCCTCGACCAGCGAGAGGACGTGCTCGTCGTCGTCGAGTTCGGCCGTGATCGACGTGCGGAGGTGCTGGACCGTGGCGAGCCGGCGGATGGTCCGGTCGCCGATGCGGACCGTCGAGGCAAACGGTTCCAGCTGGTCCCGTATCGCGTCCGCGACGAGCTTGTGCTCGTGGCGGTCCTTCTCGCTGTCGAGGAGTTCAGCGGCGAGCCACTCGTCCTCGGCGGGTGTGTCGCCCCGACCCGTCGAGCCGGCTAGCGCCTCCGTTCGGACCGTCCGTCCGCGGACCGACACCAGCCGCTCCGGCGTGGCCCCGAAGAAGGTGCCGCCGGCGTCCGGCGATAGCATGAACCGGTAGCAGTCCGGGTAGGTGCGGGACAGCCGGGCCATCACGTCCGGGACCGACAGCTCCGCGTCCAGCGTGGCGCTGAGGCTCTGGGCGAGCACGACCTTCTGGAGGTCGCCGCGGTCGACGCTGGAGATGGCGGCCGCTACCTGCTCGCGCCAGCCGTCCTGTGTCGGCGTGCGCTCCCGGTGTGAGATCCCCGGTGGGATTCCTGGCTCGCTCTCGGAGTCTGCGACCAACCGGTCACGCCACTCGTCAAGCCGCGTCTCCGCCTCCGTCTCGGCCTCGGGCCCCGTCGCTACCGTCGTGAGCCAGGCGTCGTCGTCTCTCGTGGTTACCTGTATCTCGGGGAGGAAAAACGCCGCACTGGGAAACCCGTTCCAGGGGGAGTCGTCCCCCTCGTGGGTCCCGTTGTGGAAGGCGAACCCACCGAATGCTCGCGGCCGCGCAACGCTCGGGAGGCTGTCGGGGACCGTACAGCCCTCGAACAGTGCCTCAAGTGCTGTCCGCAGGTCCTCGAACCGCGACTGCCCGTCGGCAGTCACAGTCGCCGCGCTCCCGCGGGCCGCGATTGACTCTGTACCGGCCGCCCAGAAGAACCGGGGGCGAGCGTCCGTTTCGAGTACCGCCCGAACCGGTGCATCGTCGAGGCGACACCCGCGTGCGACGACCGTTGTCTCACCAACCGTCGTCTCGTCACCACGCAGTGGTTCCATCAGCCATGCCTTAGGATTGCGCACCTTTGAGCCTAACTATACTCTCGATTCTGGACGCCGCGGTTCGGGCGGACCGTCGTTGCGAATTGGCCGGTTTTATCCCGTTCTGGCCAGGGATGCGAGGCGGAAACGGCTATTCTTCTTTGAAGAACTTAATCTATGGGTTCACGAAGTTCCTCTCTCCGTTCTACAATTGTAATTCTGTAATCTACGAACACACCCCCGTCAGGTTTAAATAGGGCATAGTCGAAGCCCCCTATGTTGCGATGCCTAAGGTAGAGATCAATATCCCGGAACACCTGGAGATGCAAATCGCGCAGCTCGTCGAAAAAGGCGAGTTCCTCAACCGCGAGGAAGCCATCGAGGACCTCCTGTCGACCGGGCTCAAGGCGTACAAAACCTCCGGACCACAGGACGAAGACGAGGAGCCAGGGTTCGAAGAAGACGGCATGATGGGTCACGACGACGAGTACGTCTTCTGAAAATACAGGCGTGAGAGTCTGGTATCCCTTCTCAAGCAATTCTTATGCACGAGCCACCACATAGTCGTAGCCATGCACAAAGACGAGCTTCTCGAACTACACGAGCAGATGGTGACGATCATGGAGTACTTCCGCGACGACATGGACTCGGTCGATCCGGACCTGTTTGACGCCTACCAGGAACTCGACGTGCGCCCGTCGGACGTCCACAAATCGAAAAGCGAGCACAAACACGCCGTGTTCGTGCTCGGCAACTCGCTTGCGACGGCGATGAGTGAAGACGAGTTCTCGGACGCCGGCCGGGTCAGCAAGCGGATGAAGGAACTGGCCGAGGACGCCGAGCGGAAACTGTAGACACGACGCTATCGAGCGCCGTCTCTCTCGTCTTTATTGCGGCTATTCTTTCCCGGTGGCAACGACCGCTCTCCGTTGAGTTCGGTGAACAGCGTCGGGTCGGTCCGGAACGTCGAGACGCTGTGAACGACCGCGTTCCGGACAGTCTGAATCAGTGCTGCTGTGGGTTGCCGTACTCACGTTACTGGCCCTGGAACGACGGGTCGCGCTTCTCGACGAACGCGGTTGCGCCCTCTTCGTGGTCGTCCGTGGTGAAGGCGACACCCTGCGCGGCGGCTTCGTTTTCGAGCGCCTGCTCCAGCGAACTGTCCAGGCTTCGGTTGACCAGCCGTTTTGCGTGACCGAGCGCAACCGTCGGCCCCGAGGCGATGTCGTCGACGAGTGCCGATACCTCCGACTCGAAGGTCTCTGCGTCGAACACTCGCGTGAACAGCCCGAGTTCGTGGGCGGTCTCGGCATCGAGGAGGTCGCCGGTAAACAGGAGTTCCTTGGCCTTGTTCGGGCCGACGATTCGCGGGAGGAAGTAGGAGACGCCGGAGTCGCTCGCCAGCCCGACCCGGCGGAAGCCGAAGCCGATCTGCCCGTCGGTGCTCGCGACCTGCAGGTCACAGGCCAGCGCGAGCCCGGCCCCAGCGCCGAAGGCGGGGCCGTCGATCTTCGCGACGACCGGGAGCGGACAACTGTGGACGGTCCGGATGGCCTCGTGGAGTGCCGAGACCACCAGTTCGACCCGTTCCGCCGGCGGCTGGTCGTTGTCAATCCCCTCTAGCATCGCGTCGATGTCGCCGCCGGCACAGAAGGCGGGGCCGGCACCCTCCAGCACGACACACCGGGCGTCGCTGTCGGCCACCGACTCGAACCGGTCGATGAGTGCGTCGGCGGTCTCCTTCGACAGGGCGTTCCGCGCCGCCGGTCGGTTTAGCGTCACTGTGGCCACGTCTCCCTCCATCGACACCGTCACGGTCGCGTCGTCCATGCGTGTGCTCTCACCCGGCGGAAAGATAACAGTGGTGTCCGTCACCGCCTGTCAGACCAACATCGTTGGGCAGTACCTTTTGCCCGGGCTGGTGCATGTATTGTGTATGCGCCTGCACTGGCATCGCCGTGACCTCCGGGCAGCGGACAACGCCGGCCTCGCCGCGTCGACTCCGTCCGACCCCGTCGTCCCGGTGTTCGTCTTCGACAGGGCCGTCCTCGACCACGCTGGCCCGCCGCGCGTCGCGTTCATGCTGGACGCCCTCGACAGTTTGCGGGAGTGGTACCGCGACCGCGGCAGTGACCTCGTCGTTGCCGAGGGCGACCCGACGGCCGTCCTGCCGGAACTGGCGACCGAGTACGGCGCGGAGAAAGTCACCTGGGGAAAAGACTACTCCGGGCTCGCCCGGGAGCGCGACGCCGCCGTCCGGCAGGCGCTGGACGACGCGGACGTGGCGCGCGAGGCCGTCCAGAACGCCGTGTTGCACGAACCGGGCGAGATTACGACGAACGATGGCGACCCCTACAGCGTCTTCACCTACTTCGGTCGGAAGTGGCACGACCGCGAGAAGGCGGCCCCCTACGAGCCGCCGTCAGCCGACGAACTGGCCGACGTCGACGGCGGCGCGCTCCCGACGCTGGCGGACCTCGGCTTCGAGGAGCCAGAAGCGGACGTGCCTGCGGCGGGGACCGACGAAGCGCGGGCCCTGCTCGATGACTTCCTCGCGGAGAACGTCTACGAGTACGAGGAGCGCCGGGACTTCCCGGCCGACGAGTGCACCTCGCGGCTCTCGGCCCATCTGAAGTTCGGGACAATCGGCATCCGGGAGGTGTACGACCGTACGCAAGAGGCCAAAGAGGGGACCGGTGGCGACCGCCGCGAGTCCGTCCGTGAGTTCCAGTCCCAGTTGGCCTGGCGGGAGTTCTACGCGCAGGTGCTGTTTGCCCACCCCCACGTCGTCAGTTCGAACTACAAGTCCTACGAGAACCCAATCGAGTGGGAAAACGACGAAGAACTGTTACAGGCCTGGAAAGACGGGGAGACTGGCTATCCCATCGTCGACGCCGGAATGCGACAGCTCCGTGAAGAGGCCTACATGCACAACCGCGTCCGGATGATCGTCGCCTCCTTTCTCACCAAGGACCTGCTCATCGACTGGCGCTACGGCTACGACTGGTTCCGGGAGAAACTGGTCGACCACGACACGGCCAACGACAACGGCGGCTGGCAGTGGGCGGCCTCGACGGGGACCGATGCACAGCCGTACTTCCGTATTTTCAATCCGATGACGCAGGGCGCAGACTACGACCCTAACGCCGAGTACATCAAGGAATACGTCCCGGAGTTACGGGACGCTGCGCCCGAAGTTATCCACGACTGGAACGAGTGCTCGCTCACGCAACGGCGCAACGCCGCGCCGGAGTATCCGGACCCCGTGGTCGACCACAGCGAGCGCCGCGAGCAGGCCCTGGCGATGTTCGAGCGGGCCAGGGGTGACGAGTAGGGCGGCATCGTTCTGCTGCGCTGGACTCTCCCAGACACTTACACCAGATATGGTGCCGCTACGTGGCGTCATACCAGCGGGTGGTAACGGCTCCGTCCCCCTGTCCGTGCAGGGTGATAACGAATGGCTCCTAAACGTTTAACAGGCAGCCGCGCGACAGGTATTGATGGAGGCGTTTTCATATGCCCGAACATTCCAATCCCGAACTGCCACCACTCCCGTACGACTACGACGCGCTGGAGCCACACATCTCCGAGCAGGTGCTCACCTGGCACCACGACACTCACCATCAGGGGTACGTAAACGGACTCGAATCGGCCGAGGAGACGCTCGCCGAGAACCGCGACGCCGGTGACTTCGGTTCGAGCGCCGCCGCGATGGGCAACGTCACCCACAACGGCTGTGGCCACTATCTCCACACGCTGTTCTGGGAGAACATGGACCCCAACGGCGGCGGTGAGCCGGAGGGCGACCTCCGCGACCGCATCGAGGAGGACTTCGGTTCCTACGAAGGCTGGAAGGGCGAGTTCGAAGCCGCCGCATCAGCCGCCGGCGGCTGGGCGCTGCTCGTGTACGACCCCGTTGCCAAGCAACTTCGCAACGTGCCGGTCGACAAGCACGACCAGGGCGCGCTCTGGGGCTCCCATCCCATCCTCGCGCTCGACGTCTGGGAGCACTCCTACTACTACGACTACGGTCCCGCCCGCGGTGACTTCATCGACGCCTTCTTCGAGGTTGTCGACTGGGACAAGGCCGCCGAAGAGTACGAGAAGTCGGTCAGTCACTTCGAGTAAGGGACAACACTCGACGTTTTTTCGCGGCTGTGCCTAGAGTCCGAGATACGTCTGGGCCGATAGTATCTATTCCGCCGTTAATATCTACGAACACCGACAAAAAGTAACGCTGTGACCGTGTCAGACTACGGGACAACAGCGTTACGGGAGGATATAGTTTTATAAGAAGCGAATCAGTGATAACTGTTATGAGTCGCGATACCAGTCGACGGATGTTCCTGAAGCGCACTGGGGCGGTAAGTACTGTCGGTCTGCTCGGTGGGCTGGCAGGCTGTTCAACTGAGCAGACCGGCGGTGACGGCGGCGATGGCGGCGACGGAGGAGATGGCGGCGACGGTGGGATGACCGGAACCGGAACCGAGTCCGGTGGCGACGGCGGTGCGGAATCGCCGGACGTGCTGATGGTCGTCGGCTATCCCCAGAGCGGGGTGCAACTGTTCAAGGACTTCTACGCCGACTACGGCGACGACGCCGCCGACATCCTCGTCACCGACGGACTGCAGGACGGCGAACTGCCGAGTAACGTCGGCGACGACATGTCAAACGTCCGCGGCACGGCCCCGTCGGCGGCCGGTCCCGGCGTCGATACGTTCACGGAGCAGTTCACCTCCGAATTCGATTACGACGAGGCCGGCGTGTTCACGTCGCAGGCCTACGACGCGACGGCGGTCCAGATCCTCGCAAACGTGATGGCCGGGGAGAACGACGGGCAGGCCGTCCGAGACCACATGCGCGTCGTCGCCAACCCGGGCGGCGACACGTACGGCCCTTCCGACTTGCCAGCGGCCGTCGAAGCGGCCGCGGCGGGCGAGAACATCCAGTACGAGGGTGCTTCGAGCGCGGTCAACTTCGACGAAAACGGAGACATGGCGTCCGCGCAGTACCAGGTTTTCGGCTTCCAGGATGGCGGCGGCGTCGATACGCTCAGCACCGTCGACTTCAGCGCCGGCGACGATATCCCGCAGCCGGAACCGAGCGGCTCCGGAAGCGACGCCGGCCGAACGATCCAGTTCGGTGTGCTGATGCCCGAAACCGGCGACCTCGGTCCGCTCGGCAGGCCCATCCGCGACGGGGCGATACTCCCAGCCCTGCAACTCGAAGGCGAAGTCGACTTCGAGTTCGATTACCAGGTCGGTGACACACAGACTCAGGCACAGGCGGGCATCGACGCGGCCAACTCCCTCGTCAGCGCGGGGTATCCCTCGATAACTGGTGCTGCCGGCTCCGAAACGACGATACAGGTCGCACGCAACGTGCTCATCGATAACGGCGTCGTCGGCTGTTCACCGTCTTCCACGTCGCCGACGATTACCAACCTCGAAGACAACGACTACATCTTCCGCACCCCGCCGAGTGACGCGCTACAGGGTCAGGTCCTGGCGCAGGTCGGTGTGGAGGAACTCGGTGCCGAAACCGCATCGACGCTGTATGTGAACAACAGCTACGGCCAGGCGCTGCAGGAAGCGTTCGCCGGCGCGTTCGAGGCGGAAGGCGGGACCATCGTTAATCAGGTCGGCTTCGAGCAACAGCAGTCCTCCTACACGTCTGAAATCAACAGTGCGATGAACCAGTAACGGGGCTGCCGGCGTCGATTCTTTTTCCAGTTACCCGCCGAGGAAGTCCTGGCGGACCTGCTCGTCGTTGAGCAAGACCGTGCCCTCGTCCTCGTAGCGGTTCTGGCCCTGCACGAGCACGTAGCCGCGGTCACACCGCCGGAGCGCCTCCTTGGCGTTTTGCTCGACCATCAGAATAGCCGTGCCGTCGTCGTTGATGCGGTCGATACGGTCGAACATGTCGTCGACGAGGTCCGGAGCGAGTCCGGCGGAGGGCTCGTCGAGCAACAGCAGGTCGGGGTCGAGCATCAGCGCCCGCCCCATGGCGAGCATCTGCTGTTGGCCGCCCGACAGCGTCCCGGCCGACTGGTCGGACCGCTCCCGGAGAATGGGGAACCGTTCGTACACGTCTTCGATACGGTCCTCCGGAACCTCGTCGAGGATGTACGCTCCCATTTCGAGGTTTTCGCGCACGCTCAGCGAACCGAATACGTTGCCAGTCTGGGGGACGTAGCTGATTCCCTCGTAAATGATCTCGTCGGGGTTGCGCCGGCTGATGTCGGTGCCGTCGAAGATGACGTCCCCGCCCATGTACGTCGTCAGGCCGAAGACGGACTTCATCACCGTCGACTTGCCGGCCCCGTTCGGGCCGACGATGACGACGTACTCGCCGTCGGCAACGTCCATGTGGACGTCGCTGAGGACCTGCAAGTCGCCGTAACCGGCATCGAGGTTCCGAATCGCGAGGAGGCGTTCGCTCGGGTCGGGGAGGGTGACGGTCTCGGACTCCGTCGCGTGCTGGCTCATACGTCACCTCCCAGATACGCCTCGAGTACCCGCTCGTCCGACGTGATAGTCTCGGCGTCCCCCTCGGCGAGGACGCTCCCCTGGTGCATGACGATGATGTGTTCGCAGTTGTTCATGATGACGTCCATGTCGTGTTCGACCAGCAGGAAGGTCAGCCCCTGCTCCCGGCGGAGTTCGTGGATCCGCTCCAGCAACTTCTCTTCCAGCGTCGGGTTGACGCCGGCCAGCGGTTCGTCTAGCAGAATCATCTCGGGGTCGGTCATCAGGACTCGCGCCATCTCCAGCAGTTTCCGCTGACCGCCCGAGAGGTTGCCAGCGTTCTCGTGGGCGAGATGGTCGATCTCGAAGAACTCCAGCGTCTCCCACGCGCGGTCGCGGACATCCGCCTCGTCTCTAATGACGTCGCCGCGAAGCCCCGGCGTCACCGACCGGACGACCGACTCCCCGACCTGTCCGCCCGGCGCGAGCATCACGTTCTCCAGAACGGTCATATCGGACAGTTCACGGGCGATCTGGAACGTCCGGACCAGCCCGCGGTTTGCGAGCGTGTACGGCGCGAGCCCGGTAATATCCTGGCCGTCGAAGGTGACCCGACCACCGGTCGGCTCGTGGATACCTGTGATGCAGTTGAACGTCGTCGACTTGCCGGCCCCGTTCGGACCGATGAGGCCGGTGAGCGACCCCTCTGCTACGGAGAACGTCGCCCCATCGACCGCGACGACGCCGCCGAACTCCTTGCGGAGGCCGTCGATCTCGAGTAGGGGAGAGTCGATGGCGTCGCTCGTGACGGCCGTCTCCTGTCGCTTTGCGGCGTCGGGTTCACTCATCGGCCTCACCTCCGGACCTGGACTGCGGTCTGTCCAGGCTCACGCTCGTTGCGGGTTCGTTCCGATGGCCCAACAGCCCCTCGGGCTGGTTCTGGATGATGTATATCAGCACGACGCCGATGAGGACGAACCGGAGTGTGCTGACGTTGCTAATGATGTATGCGAGGAGGGGAAGCGGGTCCAGCGACGCGAGTCCGCCGACCGCGTCGATAATGTTACCGGGTGCGCGGGTGCCGCCAAGCGAGATGTTCTCCCCAAGTCGAGCCGGCAGGTAGAACAGCAGTCCCGAGAACGTCGCCGCTCCGATGATACTGCCGGTGTTTGACCCGGAGCCGCCGATGATGAGGGCCGCGAACACGTAGAACGTGATCGTCGGTCTGAACTGCTGTGGGCTGATGTAGCCCGCCTGTCCGCGGAACAGAACCCCGGCCAGCCCCATCAGCGCGCAGCCGATCATGAACGTCTTGATCTTGAACCGGCGGGTGTCTTTGCCGAGGGATTGGGTCACGGTCTCGTCCTCGCGGATCGCTTTCAGCACGCGGCCGAACGGCGAGTTCGTAATGCGGGTGAGCACCCAGTAGCTCGCCGCTACGACCAGCAGGAGGATAACCCCGTACGTGAGGTTCGCCAGGTTCGGCCCGGAGACGCCGATGCCGTCCGCGGCAGTCACGAGGGGCTGCCCGACGCCGTTGACGAGCCCCGCCGCAACGTCATTGGCGGACTTGAACGAGATGCCGGTCGCGCCGCCGGTGCCGACCGGCGCCCCGAACAGCGAGAACTCGGCGAGGCCGTCCCAGTTGACGACGAGTCGAATGATCTCCGAGAACGCGACCGTCACAATAGCGAGGTAGTCGGCCTTCAGTCGGAGCGCCGGCAGCGCCGCGAGACCGCCGATGATAGCGGCCATCGCCATGCCGCCGATGAGGCCGACCCACAGCGGGAGGCCGAGCCCCGGGACCGCGCCGGCGGCCGGGTCAGTCGGCGCGGTGAGAACCGCCGTGGTGTACGCACCGACGGCCATGAATCCCGCTATGCCGATATTGAACAGGCCGGTGTACCCCCACTGGAGGTTCAGTGCCAGCGCGAGGATAGCGTAGCCGCCGATGAGCACGGTCACGCTGCCGATGAAGCCGACGGCGAGGTTCGCCCAGTTCGCCCCGCCGACAGCGATTGCCAGCACGAGCATGACAGCCCAGATGCTGGCGATGAAGCCGACGACCAGTCCCACGTCCGGGAGCGCGTCAAGCCGGTCCCGAACGGAGTCAACGGCGCTCACGCTGTCGACACCCCCCCGAAGATACCGGACGGGCGCAACAGCAAGACGACGATGAGCACCAGGAACGCAGAGGCCCGCGACAGTCCGGACGGGAGCCAGATCAGGGCCAGGCTATCGACCAGCCCGATGAGGACACCGCCGGCCATCGCCCCGTATATCGAGCCGATGCCGCCGACGATGACCGCGGCGAAAATGAGCAGGAGCAGTATCCAGCCGAAGTTGAACGATATCGTCCCGCTCTCCAGCACGAGCAAGTAGCCGCCGATGCCTGCCAGACTGCCGCCGAGAATCCAGGTCAGTCGAATGACGCGCTCGGTCGGAATCCCGGTCACGCGTGCGAGGTCCTCGTTGTCGGCCATCGCCCGCATCGCCTTGCCGAGCTTGGTCCGCTGTAGCAGGAGGTGGACGCCGAGCATAAGCAGGAGCGACACCACCAGCAGCGTAATTTCGTTGTCGGTGACCGAAACCGTCGAGAGAACCGTCACCCGGAGGCCGCCGCTGGCGACCCCGCTCGTCTGCGTACCGAAGACGAACGCGATGAGGTATCGCATCGCGAGCGCGACGCCGATAGAGGCGATCAGCAAGGAGATGTTGTCCGCTTCGCGCATGGGCCGGTAGGTGAGCCGATCAACGAGCAACACGACACCGATTGACCCGACGCCGGCGACGACGAGGCCGAGAAGGACCGGAAGGAACGTCGAAACGGTGCTCAACTGCCGACCCGAATTAAGCATGAACAGTTCTGAAATCGGGGCCCCGGTTCCGAGGCCGGCGGTGATGTACGCGGCGACCCACCCCAGGAACGCCCCGGCAGTCACTGTGTCTCCGTGTGCGAAATTGGCGAAGTCGAGGATGCTGTACGTCATCGACAGGCCGATTCCGGCGAGTCCCACGGCCAGTCCGACGAGCAATCCGTCCACCACCATCGAGAGCAACGAGCCCACGGTGAGGGACCCACCCAGTAGCCTGGTCCCGAGAAAGAACACAGTTGTCCCAGCGAGCTTCGCGACCAGGTCCAGCAAGAGGAAGCCGCTTACCGCGGCCACCACCGCTGCTCCAGGTCGGTCACCCAACACCACGCGACCGTCCCTTGCGAACTCAGCAATTCCCATAGGTTACCGTTCGTTGGACCCTCCTGTCTAAATAACCCTCCGGAAATTCTTGCGAAACAGCGGTGTAGACGCCAAAATACCGGTGCAGGAACAGGAATCGCCCCGCCCATGGTCAACTGTCGATTGGCAAATCATTGGCACTGTCGGATGGACGGGCGCGGTCGGCCACTCTGGTCACAGTGGGGCCGTCAGTGTGGGACCGGACGGGGAACGAACGACTCACACTGGCTGATTTACAAGTCACCCGTATGAAACGTGGGGCTGCCGAGAAACCACCGGACATCGGCCGGATACCGACGTAGAACGGTGCTATTCACAGCGCTTTTATGCGGTCCATCGATGATATACGACAGATGGTACGCCTGGTCGTCGCCAGTTTGGTGCTGGTTCTCCTGCTGGGAAGCGGTGCCGCGCCACCGGCGGTGTCACAGCCGACCGACGAGAGTGTCGGCGTCCAGACGCCCGACAGGTTCGACCGGACGACGTTCCAGGTCACGCTGTACCAGAACGGGTCAGCGAGGTGGGCGATCATCCACAGGACCCCGCTCGAAAACGACACGGAGCAACAGCAGTTCGAGGAATTCGCCGCAGAGTTCGAGCGGTCGGAGCAGCCGCTGTACCAGAATTTCGTCGAGCAGTCGACGCTGCTGACACAGTACGGGACGAACGTGACCGGCCGGAACATGAGTGCGACTGACTACGACCGGTCGGCGACGGTCGACCCGCTACAGAACACTGGAACGGTAAGTATGTCGTTCCACTGGCGTAATTTCGCCGCCGTCGAGGGCGATTCGGTCGTGGTCAGTGACGTGTTCGACGGCGGGTTTTACATCGGGTCGAGTCAGTCGTTCGTCTTCGAGCGCGGCCCCGGAATGGCGTTCGCTGACGTCCAACCGGAACCGGACTCACAGAGCGCTCCCGACTCGCTCGAAAACAGCGACAGCGTCACGTGGAACGGCGAGCAGTCGTTCAACGACCGCCGGCCCTACGTGGAACTGGAACCGCGCGAGACCGGGCAGAATACCGAGACGGAGCGCGGTACCACGGCGGCTGCCGACGCCCCTGACGGGTCCAGTGGCGGGCCATCGTGGATGCTCCCGGCTGTCGTCATCTTTATCGCCCTCGTCGCCGGCGGTGCGGCCGCGTGGCGGTCCGGCGCGCTGGGACAGGTGCTGGGAACCGACGACGACGAACCGCCCGCTTCGACACCGTCAGCCGCTGCGGACACGGAGCAGCCGTCGTCGGCTCCGCCGGGCGATGCAACAGCGGACACCGATACGCCCGACGAACCGGCGGTCCCCGACGAGGAACTGCTCACCGACAGCGACCGCGTCCGCAAACTGCTGGAGGAAAACGGCGGCCGAATGAAGCAGGTCGACATCGTCGACAGCACCGACTGGTCGAAATCGAAGGTGAGCATGCTCCTCTCAGATATGGAAGACGACGGCGACATCTCAAAGCTCAGAGTCGGCCGCGAGAACATCATCAGCCTCGCCGGCCAGGAGCCCGATGCCGCGGGGTCACCGTTCGACGACGAGTGAGAAACCAACACAGGGCGGGGCCGAAACGCAATGATTATACGTATCTCCTCGCTACGAACTTGTGTACGCTCCGTTGGTGTAGTCCGGCCAATCATATCACCCTCTCACGGTGATGACTAGGGTTCAAATCCCTGACGGAGCATTTCTCTGCGATTCAACGAATACACAGTGACCGCTGTCTGTGACCGACAGTATTTGTGTCTCCCAGTCCAACCGGCCGGTATGCGCGTCGCGGTAGTCACCGTCGGGGACGAACTGCTCAGTGGCGAGACGGTCAACACGAACGCCGCGTGGCTGGGGCGACAGCTCGCAGAGCGCGGCGTCACTGTCGGCCGGACGACGGTCGTCCCCGACGAGATATCGGACATCGCCCGCGTGGTCAACGAGTACCACGCGGAGTTCGACGCCGTCATCGTCACCGGCGGCCTGGGACCGACACACGACGACAAAACCATCGAAGCTGTCGCCGCGGCGTTCGGGCGGGACGTCGTCGAGAGCGAGGACGCCATCGCGTGGCTGGAGGAACACGGCGGCTACACGCGCGACGATCTGACCGACGGGACGGGAGAGGTACCGGAAGGATCGCGGGTACTGCCCAATCACGAGGGCGTCGCGCCCGGCTGTGTCGTCGAGAGCTGCTACGTCCTGCCGGGCGTGCCGGCCGAGATGAAGCGGATGTTCGAGGAGGTCGCGGGAGAGTTCACCGGCGAGCAGCGGCACGTTCGCACTGTCGACGCCGCCGAGCCCGAGAGCGCGCTGCTGGACCGGCTGGCGGAGGTACAGGAGCAGTTCCCGGTCAAGGTCGGCAGCTATCCGGGCGACCACGTGACCGTCCGGTTCGAGGGGACGGAGGAGGAGTTAGTCGATGAGGCGGCCGCGTGGTTCAGCGAGCGCGTCGAGTCACCGACGGCGGAGTGACTACCGGTAGAGGTGGTTCAGCCACAGAAACGTCAGGAGCAGGCCGCCGAGCGTGATGACCGCACCGGACGCGTTGATGATCCCTGTCTGCACGCCGCTCTGGAGTACAACTGACATAGGAGTGCGTTCTGCGTGGGGTGGCTTGAAAGGCACGCTCCCGGGCCTCTTTTGCCGCGGGGTCGCGTAGTGACGACGAATGCGACGAATCGGTGTCGTGGTCAACCCAATCGCCGGCATGGGCGGCCGCGTCGGCCTCAAGGGCACTGACGGGAAAGTCGCGGAGGCGCGCCGCCGCGGCGCGGAGCAACGCGCACCGGATCGCGCACGGACTGCGCTGGAATCACTCGCCGAGGTGGAGACGGACGTGGAACTGCTCACGTACGGCGACCCGATGGGAGAGGGTATCGCTCGTGAGGCAGGGTTCGATCCGACGGTCGTCGGCGGTCCGGCGAGCGCTGACGAGACGACGAGCGAGGACACCCGACATGCGGTCCGAGCGTTCGTCGAGGCGGATGCGGACGTGATTCTGTTCGTCGGTGGCGACGGCACGGCTGTCGACGTGGCGACAACCCTCGACAACTTGGACGCGGCTATCCCGATTCTGGGCGTCCCGGCCGGTGTTAAGGTGTACTCCTCCGTGTTCGGCGTGTCGCCACGTGCGGCCGGGCGCATCGTGGCCCGCTTCTCCGAGACGGAGCGCGCGGAGGTCAACGATATCGACGAGGACGCCTTCAGAGGCGGGGAAGTGGTCACCGAACTCCGGGCCGTCGCGGAGGTCCCAGTCGCAGACCAGCGCCAGTCAGCCAAGCAGCTGGGCGGCGGCAGTGTCGAATCCCTCGCCGAGAGCGTCGCCAATGCCGCTGACCCGGATGTGACCTACGTCCTTGGACCGGGGAGTACTGTTGGCGCTATCAAAGAGGAACTGGGGTTCGATGGAACGACGCTTGGTGTAGACGTATGGCGCGACGGAGAGGTGCTCGCCCGCGACGCCGCCGAGTCGGACGTCCTCGACGCCCTTGGTGACCGAAATGTCATCGTCGTTTCGCCTATCGGCGGGCAGGGGTTCGTGTTCGGTCGGGGGAACCAGCAGCTATCGCCGGCGGTCATCAGGCAGTGTGACCTCGAAGTGGTCGCCTCGCGGCGGAAACTAGACGGTATCGGCACGCTCCGTGTCGACACCGGCGACCCGGAATTAGACGCGGAACTGCGCGGCTGGCTGCGGGTCCGCGTCGGGCGGCACGAACGCAGACTCGTCGAAGTCGTCTGAAACTCCTACAGCCGATGACAGCAAGCCATGATATATCGCTCCCGGCATTTTATCATGTATAGTCAAGATTAAGGTATCTCACGCCCGACAAAGGACATATGGAAACCCGGAAAGTCCAGCGATTGGGACCGTCGACGCTCGCGATGACGCTGCCGGCGGAGTGGGCCAGTGCGCACGATGTCGAAAAGGGCGACGAGGTGTCGCTGCGGATGGGCGGCAAAGGCACGCTGACAGTTATGCCCGAGTCCGTCCAGACTGAGGAGTCGGAGGCTATCATCCACGCGGAGAACCTCGACGCCGATTCCGTCGAGCGGGCTATCGTCGCCCAGTACGTGCTCGGCCGGCGCGTCATCCACGTCGAAGCCCCGGAGGGCGAGACGCTGGAATCCTCTCACATCAACGCCGTCTACAACGCCGAAACCCAGCTAATGGGCCTCGGCGTCATCGAGGAGACGCCGGACAGAATCGCGATTCGCTGCTCCGTCGACCCGGAGGACTTCACGCTCAACAACCTCCTCGAACGGCTGGAATCCACCGGCTCGACAATGCGCAACGAGGCGGTGAAATCCCTCGCCCACGGCAACCCCGACCTCGCTCAGCGGGCGCTCAACCGCGAGCGACAGGCCAACAAGATATTCGTCCTGCTGCTACGGCTCATCTTCACGGCCTACCAGAACCCCAACCTCGCGCGGGCTATCGGCCTCAACGACGGTTTCCCGCTTATCGGCTACCGCTCGATTGCGAAGAACCTCGAACTGACGGCGGACAACGCCGAGGACATCGCCGAGATCGCCCTGGAGACCGAGGACCACTCGCTCAACGTCGACAGCTCCACGATGCGCCGCATCCGCGAATTCACCGACCAGGTCAACGACATCACCGAACTTGCGGTCCAGGCAGCTGTCGACCGCAACTACGACACCGCGATTCAGGTCCGAGAGCTGTACAAGGACATCGGCGACAAGGAACACGAGATCCTCGATGACCTGCCGGAGATGGACAACGAGGCGCTGCTGGAAGTGCGTGAAGTGCTCGTCAGCCTCCAGCAGACCGCCGAGTTCGCGGTCCGGAGCGCCGAGATCGCGACGAACCTCGCGCTCAACGAGGAGTCCGAGCACACGACCATCGAGTGAGCACCGGCCACCGCCGACTCCCAGTTTCGGGTCATAGCGACAGCCCGGTTTTGACAATTCGTCGCCGCCCGCAATATCAGGTTCACTACAACGACAGGGAGTTGTGAAAAACGCGTGTCTCTTGACGCTTCGAGTCGTAGTCCTCGTGTGAAGCGCACTGTCGACCAATCGACTGCCGTTCACGTCGCAGTCAGAGGGGCCGTCGCGACGCTCGAGGACTGTCACCCCACCCAACTCGGGAGCCTCAGTCTAGTCGTCGACGGTGAACGACTGGACGCGGTGCCAGACACCTCTCCCGAGGAGTCGCCGATGCTGTTCCGCTACTGTGGCTACACGGTAACGGTCGATGACTCGGGGACGCTCCGCATCGAGAACTGAGGGACAACAGACCGGGATTGCCGGCTACCCGAGCAGACCGCCGTCGTCGGTTTCGGTCTCAGTCGCTGTCTCCGTCGGCGTCGCGGTTTCCGATTCTGTCTCCGTCTCGGTTGGCGTTGCGGTTTCCGTCTCAGACTCGCCGCCACCCAGTAGCCCGTCATCCGTCTCGGTCTCCGTCGGTGTCGGCGTCGGGGTTTCAGTTTCCTCGTCGCCGTCCGGTGACTCGTCGGCCGACCCGTCGTCGGGCTCAGCGCTCGTTCCGTCGCCGGTCGGGTACTGCGCCTTGTTGCCGAAGATGTCCGTCTCGATCTCCTGCTGGTAGTCGATGGAGTCCAGATCGACCCGGAACTGCTCCCCGCCGCCCTCCAGCACGAGGTAGAAATCGATGTAGAGGTCCGTCCGCTGGTTGCGCTGGAGGTGCGTCACCCACCAGCGGTCGAGGTTCCCGTTCTGGATAGCGGTGTTCGCTTCGAGTGTCGTCTCCTGGCCGGGGCTGAGGACGTAGCCGCGGTCCGTCTCGCCCTCGCCGACGGTCACGTCGTTCATCCGAACGGTGTAGCCGACTTTGGTGATCGTGTAGGGGTACGGCTTTGGGTTGTACACGTCGAACGCGAGGTTCAGCGGCGTCTCGGACTGGGTGAGGTTCTCCTGGTCCCACGCGCCGCGGGTCTCGTTGATGTAGAGTACGGGGTCCGAGACGAGCGGCTGATCGGCCTCGACGGGGCGCGTCTCGGTGGAGTTGAACTGGCTGAGGAGGTCCGTCTCGATGGTCCGCTCCTGATTGACCGACACGGACCGCCCGCCGAGTGTCGAGGACGTGACGGTAGCGTCGATACCCACCGTCGTCGTCTCGCCGTTGTCGATGTGGGTGACCCACCACGGCGGGATACGGTCGTTTTGCATCTCGGTGCTGAACGCGAGCGTCGAGTTGCCGGTCCCGATACCGACTCCCTGCCTATCGCCCTGTGCCATCTCCACGCTGTTCATCGAGACGGTGTAGTTAACCCCGACGCCGCCCAGCTGGACGCCGACGGGGTTGGGATTGGTCACGGTCAGATTCGTCGCCACAGTGGTCGTCTGGTTCGAGACGCCCGCGAAGTGGTTGTCCACGGACGCGACGCTGGGTGTGCCAAGAACGCCGAGCGCGACGCTGCCCCCTACGACAGCGGCGACCGCGACGACCAGCAAACCAACGGTTTTCAACCGACCCATAGTTGCACGTCCATCTTCGACGGGGAGGTATATGTCCTGTGGCTCCAGCCCGAATGAACTAAGTGGGCAACACCGAAAGCGTCGTACATGAGTTCCAAGGCGTCCAAAAGCGACATGGGGACGGGCCTGGCCCTGCTGTTCGGGCTCGTCTCGGTCGGCGCGGCCGTGGTCACAGCAACCAACAGCTACAACTACGCGATTCTGCACGCACAGGAGCTTGAGACCGGAAATCTGCTCGTGACGTCCGGCGGCGCGTTCGGACTCGCGATGCTGGCCGCGGCCGTGGCTATCGTGGCGATTCACGCCTACGACGCCTGACCCCTGGTATCAGCGGAGAGACTGTGAAGGGAACCGTTAAAAACGCTGAGACCTATTCTCTAGTATGGCCGATTACAGCGAGGAAGACCGACGCATTCTCGAATATCTCCGGGACAGCGTCTCGCGTGGGGAGAGCTACTTCCGCGCGAAGAACATCGCTGAGCAGCTCGGCCTCTCGTCGAAGCAAGTGGGAGCGCGGCTGCCACGCTTAGCTGAGGAGGCCGACGAAGTCGAGATCGAGAAGTGGGGACGGGCACGGTCGACGACGTGGCGCGTCACGACGACAGGATAGCCGCTGCCGGGTTTTACGCACTGTGACAATCGGTGGATTCATCGGCCAGTAGTCCTCAGTACCTTCCATGACTGTCCGGGTCGAACGAACGATGACTGTGCCGGCCACACCGGAGCGTGTCTGGGAATTCATCACCGACCCGGATAAACGGGCCCGGCCGATTAGCGTCGTCACGGACTGGAAGGTCATCGATGACACACACGCGAACTGGTCCATCGAGCTCCCGATTCCGGTGGTCAGTCAGACGATGACGGTGAAAACCGAGGACGTCGAACAGCGTCGCCCGGAGTACGCCCGTTTCATCGGTCGCTCGAAAGTGATGACAGTCCAGGGCGAACACGAACTCGAAGAGACGGCCGACGGCGGCACGAAACTGACGAACCGGTTCATCGTCGACGGCAAGCTCCCGGGCGTCGAGCGGTTCTTCAAGCGGAACCTCGACGACGAGATGCAGAACCTCGAACAGGCACTGCGGGACGACCTCGAAGTCGAAGTATGAGGCTCACGCTTGCACAGATAGACGTGTCGTCCGACTCGGTGGCCGAGAACGTCGGCCGTGCCACGGCCGCCATCAGAGACGCGGCCGCGGACGGCGCGGACCTCGTCGTGCTTCCAGAACTGTTCAACGTCGGCTACTTCGCGTTCGACCGCTACACTCGGGACGCAGAGGGGCTGGACGGCGAAACGCTCAGCCAGATCCGCAGCGTCGCCGCGGACCACGACGTGGCAGTACTGGCCGGAAGCGTCGTCGAGGACCTGGCGACGAGCGCCGACGGCGGGTTCGACGTGCCCACAGATGAGGGGCTGGCGAACACCGCGGTGTTCTTCGACCGCGACGGGGAACGGCGGGCGGTGTATCGCAAGCACCACCTGTTCGGTTATGACTCCGCGGAATCCCGATTGCTAGAGCCGGGTGAGACGATTCCGACTATCGACTTCGAGGGGTTCACTGTCGGCGTTACCACCTGTTACGACCTCCGGTTCCCGAAGCTGTACCGCCATCTCGTCGACGAGGGCGTGACGCTAACGCTCGTCCCGAGCGCGTGGCCGTATCCCCGCGTCGAGCACTGGAAGCTGTTCGGCCGCGCGCGGGCTGTCGAAAACCAGCTGTACGTCGCCGCAGCGAACGGTGTCGGACAGTTCGAGGACGCGGAACTGCTGGGGCGGTCGACGGTGTATGACCCGTGGGGAACGACGCTCGCCAGCGCCGACGACGACCCGGCGCTGGTGACTGCCACCCTCGACCCTGCTCGCGTCGACCAGGTCCGCGAGGAGTTCCCGGCGCTTGCTGACCGCCGGACGGACTGGTCGTAACTGCAGTCGCTGTTTTACAAAAAGCGGTTTTTGAGCGTTCGCCGTCGTTATGCCGCTCTCAGGACGAGTACGTCCCGTATGGCTTCGCGAGTCAGGGTCCTCGCTGTCGTTGCCCTCCTCCTTTTCGCCGGTTGTGCCGGTTTGGGCGGGAGCGGCGATGCGGGCGAGGCACAGGGCGGCGGTGACGGCGCACAGATGGCCGACGGCGGCGACGGATCGAGCCAACCCGTCGAAGCGGACTCCGGGGCGAACGCCGCGGATAGCGGGAATATTCAGGCCGGCGACGCGGCGGCCGACCGGGCCATCATCCGCAACGGCCGGATGGTGGTCGAAGTGGAGAACTACTCGACGACAGCCAACGCAATCGCCGCCCGCGCTCGCGCGTCCGGCGGGTACGTGAGCGACTCCAACCGCGAACTCCACCGAAACGACGGTGAGACGTGGTACACCGGCTACATCGTCGTCCGAGTCCCCAGCGAGGAGTACGAACCGACGCAGTCGATGGTGAGCGAGCAGGGGACGGTGCGCTCCGAGGAAACCACGACAAAGGACGTGACCGACAAACTGGTCGACCTCGAAGCGCGCCTGACCAACCTCCGGGAGCGCCGCGACCGACTTCGGACCTTCTACGAGCGAGCTAACAGCACGGAGGAACTGCTCCGCATCGAGGAGGAACTGTCGTCGGTTCAGAGTGACATCGAACGCCTCGAAGCACAGAAGCGCTCGCTCGAACAGCGAGTCGCCTACTCGACGCTGCGCGTCGAGATTCACGAGCCAGCGCCGGAACCGTCGGCCCAGCAGGTGCCGTACCACGAACGGTCGCTGGTCTCCGCGTTCCTCTCGTCGGTGACCGACGTGTACGTGTTCACCCGCGGCCTGCTCGTGACCGCTGCGAGTCTCGCGCCGTGGATCGTCGTCCTCGCCGTCCCAGTCGTCGGCGGCCGGCGGCTCCTTCGCGGTCGGTCGCTCCCGCTGCTGGGCCGACGTGGCGCGTCGGAATCAGCTACAGAAGGTGGCGACGGTGGGGGCGGAGGCGACGCCCCACAGCAGGAACCCACTGCGGAATCGGACACGGAGTCGGCCGACAAGGACGCGTAGCCGGAACCGAACACCGGGCCTTTTTTGCGTGTGCATTCGCTACGAGTAGCTGCCGGCAAGGCGCTTTTCACGTCGATGCCGGCGCTAACGCCCGTCTCGCTGCTCGGCCACTCGGCGTCGCTCGTCCGCCAAGGCTGTCCGGACAGCCTTTTCACTCCTCTCCCGGAGTCGATCCTTTCGCCTCTCCTCGCCTTTCCGATACTACCGATCTAAAACGTTCGCTCAGAAGGTACTCAGCGAGCACTGCGAGCTACCGCGTCCGTTCCCGCTCCAGCGCTTCACGGAAGTGTTCGGGCGTGATCTCCACTTCGTCGGCGTTCTCGGTGGCTTCTTCCGGTCCGTAGGCGGACGCCACCTCCCGGATGGCCAGCATCGACGCTTCGCGGACGACGGCCTCCAGTTCTGCACCCGAGAAGCCGTCGGTCTCTTCGGCGATGTCTTCGATAGCAGTGCCCTCTGCGAGCGGCTTCCCGGCGGTGTGGACGGCGAGAATCTCCTCGCGGGCTTCACGGTCGGGGTTGGGGACCTCGACGTGCTGTTCGAGGCGGCCCGGTCGCAGTAGCGCGTCGTCGATCATGTCCCGGCGGTTGGTCGCGGCCAGCACGACCAGATTGGGGTTCTCGGTGATGCCGTCCAGTTCGGCGAGCAGTTGCGAGACGACGCGTTCGGTGACTTCGTTGCCCTGGCCGCGGTGGCTGGCGATAGCGTCTATCTCGTCGAGGAAGATGATGCTCGGCGCGGTCTGGCGGGCGCGTTCGAATAGTTCCCGCACGGCTTCCTCGCTCTCGCCGACGTAGCGGTCCATGATTTCGGGGCCGGCGACGTGGATAAAGTTCACGTCGCTCTCGCCAGCGACGGCCCGAGCGAGCAGGGTTTTCCCGGTCCCCGGCGGGCCGTACAGCAGGATGCCACTGGGTGGGTCGGTGTTCGTTGCAGTGAACAGTTCACTGTAGGACAGCGGCCATTCGATGGCCTCCGTCAGCGTCTGCTTGACCTCGGACAGCCCGCCCACGTCGTCGAAGGTCGCCGTCGGGGACTCGGCGACGTACTCCCGCATCGCACTGGGATCGACGGTGGCGAGCGCCGTCTCGAAGTCGTCCTGGTGGACGTCGCCGTCGTCGCGGTCGGCCCGGAGCGCGGCCATCGCGGCCTCGGTGGTCAGCGACGCGAGATCCGCCCCGACGAAGCCGTGAGTCTGTGCGGCGATGCGGTCGAGGTCCACGTCCTCGTGCAGCGGCATGTCCCGCGTGTGGACGTCCATGATCTCGCGGCGGCCGTGCTCACCGGGGACGCCGATCTCGATCTCGCGGTCGAAGCGGCCGCCGCGGCGCAGCGCCGGGTCGATGGCGTCGACGCGGTTCGTCGCCCCGATGACGACGACCCGGCCCCGGTCTTCGAGGCCGTCCATCAGTGTGAGCAACTGGGCGACGACCCGGTTCTCCATATCAGCGTCCTCGTCGCGGGAGCCGGCGATGGAGTCGATCTCGTCGACGAAGAGGATGGCGGGCGCGTTCGCTTCGGCTTTTTCGAAGGCCTCCCGGAGGCGCTCCTCGCTTTCGCCCTTGTACTTCGAGACGATTTCGGGGCCGGAGATGGTGTCGAAGTAGGCGTCGACCTCGTTCGCCACCGCTCGCGCGATGAGCGTCTTCCCCGTGCCGGGCGGGCCGTGCAGGAGGACGCCGCTGGGCGGGTCAATACCCAGGCGGCGGAACTCCTCTGGCTCCGAGAGGGGCATCTCTATCATCTCGCGGATGCGGTCCAGTTCCTCGTCGAGACCGCCGATATCTTCGTAGCTCACCCCGGACTCCGTCTCGGCGGTCGGTGTGTTCGCCGTTGTTGCCTCATCGGACGCCGACTGGCTCGCGTCGCTGCCGCCGTCGAGACCCGGCAGCACAGTCACTGCCGTCGTGCCGGTGACTCGGACCGGTCCCGAGGGTGAGGTCTTGCGGACGAGGAAGGTCCCCAGCCCTTCGATGTGGGTCCGCTCGTCGGCCTGGATTATCTGGTCGACCAGACGCTTCCCGACCAGGCTCTCGTAGTCCTCGCTGCCCGGCATCGGTTCGACCGGCTGGACGGCGATCTCAGTGGCCTCGGAAACCGACCCGCTCGTCACTGTAACCGTGTCACCGATGTTGACGCCGGCGTTCGCTCGGGTGTCTGAATCGATGCGGACGAAAGAACCGTTGTCGTCCGCCGGCCAGACCTTCACGACGGTCCTGTCGTCGCCCTCGATGATGATGGGCGACCCGCTCAACACCCCTAGTTCGGTCCGTGCGGACTCCGGCAGTCGTGCGATACCGCGCCCGGCGTCGCGCTTGTTCGCACCCTCGACGGTGAGTTCGACACCGGCGTCAGTGGACCCGCTCATGCCGCTTTCTTGCAATCCGACTCCCTTGAGGGTTCCCGTTGTGTTGCGGGAAAATAATATACGGGCGGCCATCGGAATTTCAGGTATGGTTGTCCAAACCGAGCGAGATGACATAACGTGGTACAAGTGCGAGACTTGTGGCCTGATGTTCGACGACCAGAGCGACGCGCGCCAGCACGAGGAGAACTGTGACGACGAGGACCCGTCCTACATCCAGTAGCGGTCCTCGACTCCACAGTCGCGCGTCACCTCACCACCGGTATCACGCTTCGACGATCTCGAAGCTCCGCTCGCCGAGTTCGTCTTCCTCGAAGACGAACACGCGGCCGTTCGTTACGTCGTAGTCCACTTCCACTTTCGTCCGCATCTGATTGTCCCGGACCGTAACACCCGGGAACAGTTCGTCTTCCTCCCCGTCGTCGAGGATGACCCGTCCGACGCCCGTCTCTTCGAGGATATCGTCATGTGTGCGGAGGTCGTTGACGTACACGAGGATGCCCGACGTCTCCGTCTCGTCGGTAATCAGGACGTGTGTGTCTTTTCCCGGCGCAGTCTGGATACTCCCTTCGACCGCCGTTGGGACGCCGTGATAGAACGCCTGGCGGCCGTCGAGGTACTCCACGACGACGCCGTCCTCGGTCAACTCGACCGAGACGGTGTCCGGTGCGATGTCCGACCGGTTGCTCATACCGTCAGTTCCGGCGGCGCGCTCAAAAGTGACGCGTTGTCCGTTTCGACCCGTGAGCGCTCGCCACCGCACGCCGGGACCTCCCTCGGGCGGGGTGCGAAAGGGACTAGTGACTCGCCTGTCTCCGTCTCAACATGACGAAGACCCTCGTCGTCGGGCTCGACGGAGCGAGCTGGGAACTGCTCGACCCGTGGATCGAGGCCGGCGAGCTCCCGAACCTGGCCGCGCTGCGGGACACCGGCACCTGGGCGGGGACGCGGAGCTGTCTGCCGCCGGTGACGTTCCCGAACTGGAAATGTTACTCCTCGGGCAAGGACCCCGGCGGGTTCGGCGTCTTCTGGTTCGAGAACGTCGACCTCGCCGCGGGCGAGATCACCGTGATGAACGGCGGCGACTACGACACCGCCGAGCTGTGGGACTACCTCAACGACGAGGGACAGTCCGCTGGCGTCGTCAACATGCCGACGATGTACCCCCCGCGGGACATCGACGAACTCGTCGTCGCTGGCGGTCCGGACGCCGTCGAGGGGGAGTACCGGTCGATCAGCTCCGGCTACACCTCGCCGCCGGAGCTGGCCGCGGAGCTGGAGGAGCGGTTCGACTACCGAGTCCACCCGGACCCGCTGCTGTCCTCGAACGACGAGCGCGGCGCGGAGGTCGAAGCCATCCTCGACCTCTTGGAGAAGCGCTTCGAGGTCGCGACGCACCTCATGGACGAGCGGGACCTCGATTTCGTCCACGTGACGCTGTTCTATCTCAACGTCCTCCATCACTTCTTCTGGGACGACGAGCCGAGCCTGCGCGCATGGAAAACCGTTGATGAGTGGGTCGGCCGACTCGACGACCGCGAGGACCTGAACCTGGTGTTGATGTCGGATCACGGCTGTGACGCCACGCAGACGGAGTTCTACATCAACGAGTGGCTGGCCGAGAACGGCTACCAGGTCCGGGATACGAGCGTCGACGCCCTCCTCACCCGAGTCGGGCTCGACCGCGAGAACCTGCTTGCGGTCGCAAAGCGCGCCGGACTCGTGGACACGCTCGCCCGCGTCGTCCCGGAATCGATCCAGCAACTCGTTCCGCAACGTGACGGCGTAAAGCGGGACCGCAAACTGGAAGCCATCGACCTGGAGCAGACGAAGGTCGTCGCCAGCGGGCAGGGGCCGGTGTACATCAACCCCCGGTTCGACGTGGAATCGGTCCGTGAGTCGCTCATGGCCGACCTGCGCGAGGTCGAGGACGAACACGGGCCGCTGTTCACCGACGTGTACAGGGGCGAGGACGTATACAACGGCCCCTACGTCGACGCCGGCCCGGAGGTCGTCGTCGATCAGCGACCGGGCGTCCACGTCAACGACGGCATCGGTGGCGGGACCGTCCAGAGCGACCCGGACCGCTGGGCGGCCGAGAACACACCCTACGGCATCTTCGCCGCCAGCGGGCCGGATTTCGAGCCACAGGGCGAACTCGACAGAATCAGCATTCTTGACATCGCGCCGACCGTTCTGGCTGCCCACGGTTGTGCTGTCCCGACTGACATGCGCGGCGAGGTTCTCCCGGTGTTCACCGAAGACCCCGCCGTCGGCGAACGTGCGCCACTCAGTATCGATGACGCCCTCGGAAGCGACGACGAGGACGCCGTCGAGGACCGGCTCAAGCAACTTGGATACATGGAATAGCCGCGTCTGTGGGAGCGACTGGCGGTGAATGAGTGAACCCAATGGGATAAGTAGCCGCTCCCGATACACACCGGTATGGTTAGCATCGATCTGAACAACAGCCAGCGAACGATGCTTACGACGCTGGTAAACAAGTATCAACAGACCGGTGAGGCGGTCACCGGTGAGACAATCGCGGATGAGATCGACCGGAACCCCGGCACGGTACGGAACCAGATGCAGAGTCTCACGTCGCTGGGGCTTGTCGAAGGCATTCCCGGGCCGACGGGTGGGTACAAGCCGACATCCGAGGCCTTCGACGCAATCGACCGCCAGCAGATAGACGAGGCCGAGAGCGTCGTCGTCGCTCACGATTACGAGCGGGTCGGCGTCACCGTCGAGGAAATCAACTTCACGAACGTCCACGACCCGGAGAAGTGCCGCGCCCGGTTCCACCTCCAGAGCTCGGTGCAGGACTTCAGCGAGGGGCAGGCCGTCATTCTCGGGCCCACGCCGATTTCGAAGCTCGTCGTCGCCGGGACGATTGTAGCCGTCGACGAATCGAACAGCGAGATCCTCCTCGACGTCGCGAAAATCGAAGCGCCCGTCGAAGAGCCGAACAAATAAGCGTTCCGTGCGGTCACACAGCGTAATATAGCCGTTTCAGGGACACGGTTCAGGGGTCCACGCGGTCGATCCACAGCGTCGGCGTCTCTATCTCGTCTTCGGTGGGTAGGGTGTCCGGGGAGTCCCAGACCCGCCCGGCCGCAGCGACGCCGCGGGCGTCGGCGACCGTGTCGAAGAACGCCTTCCCGCGCTCGTACTGCTGGCGTTTCATTCCGAGGCCGAGCAGCCGGCGCATGAGCGACGCGATGGGGCCACGCCCCTGTCGGCGCTCGTCGACTTTCCGGCGCAGGTCGTCGTACTCGTCGTCGAAGGCCCGGTCCATCAGCAGTTCCGCGTACCCCTCGACAGCGGTCATCGTCGTGTCGAGTTCGCCAAGGGTCGCGCGGTCGATGTTGCCGTCGGTGAGGTTGTCGATGGCGTCCTCCATCGCCGTTTCGAGGTGGTCGGACAGCCACGGGGCCGCGCCGAACTCCGCCGCGTGCGTGACCTCGTGGAACGCGATCCAGCGGCGGAAGCGCTCCCGCTCGACGTTCAACTGGTCGGCGACCCGGTGGATGTTGGGGCGCACGAAGTACAGCGCGTGGGCGTCGTTGTCCGCGAGCAAAACGGGGTCGTACTGGCCCAGGACGTTGTTCCCCAGAAACGAGAGTGCGACGGCCATCGACCCGGTGTTGACCACGCGGGCGATGCCGGGGATGTACTCGGCCTGCTGTTCGATCGGTTCCATCACCCGGCTGAACGTGGCGACGTTGGCGTCGATCCAGTGATGGCGGTTCTGGATCTCGACGGTTTCGGGCAGATCAAAGGCGAGTTGGCCCACTTCCCGGACGCGGTTTCTGGCGTCCCGGACGTCGGTCGCGTAGCCGTCGCGTTCGGGCGTCTCGACAGAGAGGTCGCCCGTATCTGTGGCGGCCTTCGCGGCGTCGGCGACGGCACTCCAGTCGATGGGGCCGTCGCCGGTCGCGCCGGCGACAGCCTGAACGCTGTGGTATAGTCCCATACGTCTGAAATGTGGCGGGAGAAAATAGGCCTTCTCCCTGTAAAAACGACCCCCGGCGTTCGGTTCGTGGTCCGCTGTGGAACTGGATGCGGTCCCTTACAGGGCTTCATCGCTGTCGTCAGCGCCTTCGGACCCGCCGAGATACAGGCGCAGGAGGACCGCCACGACCGCAACGACACCGAGTACGGCGAGCGCGAGGCGACCGACGCGACGGCCACCGCCGGCTTCGGTGTCAATTTCGTCGCTTGGCTCGTCTGTACGGGATCGCGACCACCGTGATTTGCGCTCCGACTCGTCGTCATCGTCGGTGGAACTGAACGGGGCGTTGGCAGTGAACTCCGCGCCGTCGAGATGTACTTCGAGGAGAGTGAATTCGGCCATACTGACAGTTCGACGCCGCGACTCTTAGCCGTGGCGGTACCAGAGCCACGCTGGGACGGTCCCGGACCACGTGCCGTCCGCTGTTTTCATCACCGAGGGGCCATTATCCCACGTATGGACACACGACGACGCGAGTTCCTGGAATCGCTGCTGACGACGCCCGGCCCGTCGGGGTACGAGGCCGACAGCCAGCGGGTGTGGCTCGACTACGTCAGCGAGTTCGCCGACGAGGTCCGAACGGACGACTACGGAAACGCCGTCGCGAAAGTCGAGGGCGGAGAGACGACCGTCGCGCTCGCAGGCCACGGCGACGAAATCGGCTTCATCGTCCGCGACCTCACCGACGACGGCTTCGTCAAACTGGGCCGCATCGGCGGCTCGGACAAGACCGTCTCACGCGGCCAACACGTCACCATTCACACGGCCGACGGCCCCGTTTCGGGCGTCGTGGGACAGACTGCGATTCACCTCCGGGACCCGGACGACGAGTCCGTTCCGGAAATCTCCGAACAGCACGTCGACGTGGGCGCGGAGGACGGTGATGAGGTGGAATCACTCGTCGACCGCGGCGACCCGGTGACGTTCGTCCAGACGCTGAGCGAACTGGAGAACGGCCGCCTCGCGGCACGGGCGATGGACAACCGCATCGGTATCTGGGCGGCCGCCGAGGGGCTTCGACGCGCGGCAGAGACCGGGGCGGACGCTACGGTGTACGCCGTCTCCACGGTGCAGGAGGAAGTGGGCGTCCAGGGCGCGAAGATGGTCGGGTTCGACCTCGCGCCGGATGTCGCTATCGCCGCCGACGTGACCCACGCGACGGATTCGCCGGGTTCGCCGGGCAAAGCCGCGACGGGTGTCGAACTCGGCGAGGGACCGGTCGTCGCCCGCGGGAGCGCGAACCACCCGGTCGCCGTCGACGCGCTCCGGGAAACGAGCGACGCCGAAGACATCGACATCCAGTTGCAGGCGACGGGTATCCGGACCGGGACCGACGCGGACGCCTTCTACACCTCCCGCGGTGGGATTCCATCGGTCAACGTCGGCCTGCCGAACCGCTATATGCACACGCCGGTCGAGGTCATCGACCCCGACGACCTCGACGCGCTCGCGGACCTGCTGGCCGGCTTCGCCGTCCGAGCCGCCGACCGAGCGCCGTTTAGCGTCGACGTGTAAGGCAGCGGAACGGCCTCGCGCGTGCCACCATACAAACGGTACGTTTAAGCGGCCGTCACTATCCAAACCGTACATGAGTGGACGACCGCTGGATGTACTCGAAGCGTCCCTCGGTGAGACAGTCACCGTACAGCTGAAGGGTGGCGAAATCTTCGAAGGGGAACTCACCGGCTACGACCAACACATGAACCTCGTCGTCGAGGATGAAGACACAACGATTATACGCGGCGATAACGTGGTCTCGATTACTCCATGACTGGCGCAGGAACTCCGAGTCAGGGCAAGAAGAACACCACGACACATACGAAGTGTCGACGGTGTGGTGAAAAGTCGTATCATACGAAAAAGAAGGTCTGCTCGTCGTGCGGTTTCGGCAAGTCGGCCAAGCGACGTGACTACGAGTGGCAGTCGAAAGCGGGCGAATAACACACTCAAAACAAATGCACGAGAAGTGCGGCGTTGTTGGCATCTCTTTGGAGGACCGTGACGCCGCCCGACCGCTCTACTACTCCTTGTACGCGCTCCAGCACCGCGGCCAGGAATCGGCCGGCATCGTCACCCACGACGGGTTCCAGCAGTACAGCCACGTCGAAATGGGCCTCGTCGGTGACGCCTTCGACCCCGGCGACCTGGAAGCGCTCAACGGCTCGAACGGCATCGGCCATGTCCGATACCCGACCGCCGGAAGCGTCAACGCTTGCTGTGCCCAGCCGTTCTCCGTCTCGTTCAAGTCGGGGTCGCTGGGTCTGTCCCACAACGGGAATCTCGTCAACGCCGACGAGATCGGCGACGAACTGGCCGACCTCGGCCACGCCTTCACGTCCGACGGCGACACCGAAGTCATCGCCCACGACCTCGCGCGTAATCTCTTAGAGGAGGACCTGGTTCGGGCTGTCAAGCGGACGATGAACCGCATCCACGGGTCGTACTCGCTGACGATTATGCACGACGAGACGGTGCTCGGCGTGCGCGACCCGCAGGGGAACCGACCGCTGTGTATCGGCGAACTCGAGGACGGCTACGTCCTCGCCTCTGAATCGGCAGCCATCGACACGCTCGACGGCGAACTGATCCGGGACGTCAAGCCCGGCGAACTCGTCGTCCTGCACGCCGACGGGACCGGCTTCGACACCTATCAGCTCGTCGAGCCCGAGAACACGGCCCACTGCTTCTTCGAACACGTCTACTTCGCGCGACCGGACTCGACCATCGACGAGAACCTCGTCTACGAGGTCCGGCGCGAACTGGGCCGCAAACTCTGGGAGGAGTCCGGCGTCGAATCGGACGTGGTGTTGCCGGTGCCCGACTCCGGGCGCGCCTTTGCCTCCGGATACGCCGAGGCCGCACAGGACGACGGCTCGGACATCGAGTTCGCCGAGGGACTGATGAAAAACCGGTACGTCGGCCGCACGTTCATCATGCCGACCCAGGACGAACGCGAACGAGCTGTCCGGCTGAAGCTCAACCCCATCAAGTCGACCATCGAGGGGAAGAGCGTCACCATCATCGACGACTCTATCGTCCGCGGGACCACCTCGACGCAACTGATTCAGTTGCTGAAAGACGCCGGGGCCGAGGAGGTTCACGTCCGCATCGGCGCGCCGCCAATCGTCGCTCCGTGTTACATGGGCATCGACATGGCCTCCCGCGATGAACTCATCGCCGGGAACCAGTCCGTCGACGAGATCCGCGACGAAATCGAGGCCGACTCGCTGTCGTATCTCTCTATCGACGCCATCGCGGAGACGCTGGACAAGAGCCGGACTGACCTCTGTCTCGGCTGTGTCACCGGCGAGTACCCCTACGACATCGACGGCGAGGCGACGGACCGCGACGTTGCCCGCCCGGATATCGGCACGCAGTCGAGCCCGGCCGACGACTGAGCAGCCGGCAGTTATCTTTTCGCCGCGACTACCACACCAGGTACAGCATCGCGTAGACGGCGATACCCATCGAGAAGGAGATCAGCCACAGGCTCGCGGCCAGCTTTCCGGCACGCGGGTGGTTCGTCGACGGCAACTCCGAGACGGGGTAGGTGTAAGCCAGTAGCAGGACGTAGTATACCGCCGGGATGGCGATGATGGCAAGCAGAATGTGGATCGCGAGGAAGGGGAGATAGAAGTACGTCTCGACGACCGACGGGCCGGCGAAGTCCGTCGGCCCGACAAGCGTTATCCGGTAGAGGTACAGCACGAGAAACAGGGCAAACAGGCCGAACGAGGAGAGCATCAGTTTCCGGTGTCGGGCGACGTTTCCGCGGCGAATCGCCCGGATACCGCCGACGATGGTCCCGATGGCGAGGGCGCTGACCACGGCGTTGGCGTGTGGGATCGCCCCGAGAACGCTCGCGGGAGCAGCGGGGAGCGCCGACTGGGGAATCGCCCCGAGAACGGCCCCGAACACGAGCGCGAGCGACACGACCGTCAACAGGCCAGTGAGTGCTGGCACGCGATACCGAGCCTGGAGATCCATACACCCAACTCCGGACTGGACGCAAAATACGGTTTCGAGTCGCGTACGGCGAGCCACGGTCGCTACGTGGCTTTCGCTGACGGTCGTTCGACGCCGGTTACGTTCAGACGGACCCATCCCGTCGATTCATCGGAGAGGTCGGTTTCCCACCCGTGGCCGCGTGCGATTTCCCGAATCACGGCGAGGTGGAGCCCCACACCTTCGTCGGTGGAGGCGTAATAGAGTTCAAACGGTCCCTCGCTTCCCTCCTCCAACGGGGGGCCGTCGTGTTCGAGGGCGAACCCCTCGGCCGTGTCCGTGATCGTTATCTTCCCGGTGTCGCCCTGCTCCGTGGCGAGCCGGAAGAAGTTCTCTGCGAGCTGACACAGCCGGCTGCTATCGGCCAGTATCGTCTCGGTACAGTCGATTTCGATGGTCGCTTCATCGGTGTCCACTGTCGTCCAGGCGTCCGCCATCACGTCGGAGAGCGTGACCGGCTCGACAGTGTACTGTCGGCCGCCCTGACGGGCGATTTCCATGAGGTCGTCGATGAGAAACGACATGCGGGTGTGGCTGCGCTGGATCGCGTCGAACTCCTCGGCGGCGTGTTCGGCGGCTAGCAGTTCGACTCGTCCCATCGCCGCTTGGAGCGGGTTCCGGAGTTCGTGTGAGATGATCTGTGCGAGCTCTCGTAACCGCTCTTTCTGTCGTTCCAGTTCCGTCGTCCGCTGCTGGAGAGCGTCTTTCGTCTGGCTCGCGTCGATAGCCAGCGCGATGTTGTGCCCGACCTCCCGAAACGTGTCCTGTTCTTCCGTGTCAAAGATATCGACGCGGTCGGCGTACACTGCGAGGACACCGTACGAAGTCCCATCGTACACCAGTGGAACGGCGAGGACGCGGACACAGTCTGCTTCCAGTGCGCCCGTGTCGTCCGCGAACGCTGCTGGATCGATGTCCGCAACGACGAGCCGGTCCTCCGACTCAGCGCGGCGCAACGGCTCCGGCGCGGTGATAGAGACGCGGTCGCGCTGTGAGCCCAGCGCTCGAACGACCGGCCTATCGTGCTGACAGGTCGCCGTGCAGGCCTCGCTGTATCTGGTCGTGCCCGCCAGAACCGCCGTGACATCGCGTTCGATGTCCATCCGCGACTGCGAGCGGACGAGCGCCTGATTGACCAGCCGGACGGCTTCGTTGAGCTGTTTTCGCTTGTTCGCCCGCTGACGGGCTGGGCTGGAGGCAACGGCGGCGTCGACCTGCGCAAGGAGCCGCTGGTGGGCGTCGCCCACTGTGTTCGGAACGTAGCCGAACACGTCGCGGCTGTAAGCTTCGCGGGCGATGTCACCGTTTGTCACCTCCGCGAAGAGGACGACCGGGAGTTCGGGATGGCTTCGTCGCAGTCGCTCGATAACGGTCAACCCACCGAGGTACTGCGTCCCGTCCGGCTTCTCCACTTCGCAGTTCGTGACGATACAGTCCGTGTCGTAGTCACCGAGCGCACACTCCAGGTCGCGAACGCCTTCGAACTCGTGGACGGTGACACCGCTGTCCCGGAGCACCGAGATCGCGGCCCTGTCCTGGCTCGGACTACGGACAAACAGGACGGTGGGCTGTGGCTTCATCACGCTTCAGAAGAGATACACGCATAAAGAAGTTACACCACTTACCTCTCTACCGTTGACATTTACGCCCTCTCAGCGACGCTATTGCCCAATTCAGGGGACGATTTATACACGTGGCACCGCATCCTTTGATGATGGCACAACCGGGGCTGGAGATCCATCGGACCCAGTCGGCAGTCATCGGTGCGATACAATCACTTATCGACAGTGCCGACGAGAGTCTCACGATTGCGGTGCCGAAATCTTCTCTCCCCGTGTTCGCTCCGCAACTCAGCGCCGCTATCGAGCGGGACACGCTGGTGTTGCTACTGATCCATGGCGACGCGTCAGCGCCGACGCCCGCGTACGAGGACATCGCAACGGCGGTCAGGACAATCGAGAGCGGCATCACCCCGCTGCTCGTAACTGCCGACATCCAGCGCGGGCTCACTGGGCATTCCCGGATGCTGACTGACTCGGTGGCAGCGTATCAGGCGACAGAGTTCGACAACGAGAACCTCGCCCACGACGAGTTCACGATGTTCCTCGGCACCCACTGGCTGATGGGGACGGAACGCTACGTCGCTAGCGTGTGTGAGTTCCCGCGGACGTTCTCCGCGTTCCAGTTCGCGGTGCTCATGGCGGCGCTAGCGTTGCGTGCAGGGACACCGATCACTGCACGCGCTCGGGTGGTCTCGACTACGGACCGGACGGAGACGACGGTATCGGGGCCGGTGATAAACGTCCGGCAGAGCATCGTCTATCCCGCATCGAGCAAGAACCCGGCCGAACGGTCACTCACTATTGAAACCGATGCCGGACCGGTCACTGTCGGTGGGACTGGTGCGACGAAGGAAGCCTACGAGTGTCGCGAAATCACCCTGGACAGGGCTGACGACGAATAACGTAGCGAGAAAATCGCCCGTAAGACGCGAAAATCAGCGTCGGTGTGCCGACCCTCGCTACTGGAAGGTTCGGCTGGCCGTGCTCTCGTCGGTGACGCCGGGTTCGGCCCGGTCGAAGCGCTGCTCGATTTCGTCGTAGCGCTCGCGGGTCTCCTCGGTGACGCTGGGGCCGACTTCCTCGAGCGCGTGCTCGAAGTGGTCCATCGTCACGCGGACGTTACTGACGCTGTCGCCGATGTCCTCGGGGTCCACGCTGTTGATGAACTCCCGGGTCGCGGCCATCGACGCCTCGCGGGCGACCGCTTCGATGTCCGCGCCGACGTAGCCGTCCGTGCGACGGGCCAGTTCGTCGATGTCGACGCCGTCGGCCAGCGGCTTGTCGCGGGTGTGGACCTGGAAGATGGCGCGCCGGGCTTCCTCGTCCGGGACGGGCACGTGGACGTGCCTGTCGAGTCGGCCGGGACGCAGGAGCGCGTCGTCGATGAGGTCCGGCCGGTTCGTGGTCGCGACGACCACGACGTTCTCCATGTCCTCGATGCCGTCCAGTTCCGTCAGGAGCTGGGAGACGACGCGTTCGCCGACGCCGGAGTCGGTCGTGCCGCCGCCACGTTCGCCGGCGATGGAGTCGATCTCGTCGAAGAACACCACAGTCGGGGCGTTCTCGCGGGCCTTGCTGAACACTTCGCGGACGCCCTTCTCGGACTCACCCACGAACTTGTTCAGGAGTTCCGGCCCCTTCACGGAGATGAAGTTGGACTGGGCCTCGTTGGCGACGGCCTTGGCCAGCAGCGTCTTCCCCGTGCCGGGCGGGCCGTACATCAGCACGCCCTTTGCGGCTTCGAGGTCCATCGACTCGAACACGTCTTCGTACTCGAGGGGCCACTGGATAGTCTCCCGGAGCCGTTCCTTGGTGTCTTCGAGCCCACCGACGGAGTCCCAGGTGACGTCCGGGACTTCGACGAAGACCTCCCGGAGCGCGGAGGGCTCGATGCCCTTCATCGCCTCGCGGAAGTCCGTATCGCTGATTTCCAGGCGTTCAAGCACCTCGGCGTCGATCTCGTCGGATTCGAGGTCGAGCTCGGGGCGGATGCGCCGGAGGGCGTTCATCGCGCTCTCTTTCGTGAGGGTCGCGAGGTCCGCGCCGACGAAGCCGTGGGTGTTCTCGGCGTAGTTCTCGATGTTGATCTCCTCGGCGAGGGGCATCCCGCGGGTGTGGACCTGCAGGATCTCCTTGCGGCCCTCCTTGTCCGGGACGCCGATCTCGATCTCGCGGTCGAAGCGGCCGCCCCGGCGCAGGGCCGGGTCGATAGCGTCGACGCGGTTCGTCGCGCCGATGACGATGACCTGCCCGCGCTCTTCGAGCCCGTCCATCAGGCTGAGCAGCTGGGCGACGACGCGGCGCTCCACGTCGCCCTGGGTCTCGCCACGCTTCGGGGCGATGGAGTCGATCTCGTCGATGAAGACGATAGCGGGGGCGTTCTCCTCCGCCTCTTCGAAGACCTCACGGAGTTGCTCCTCGCTCTCGCCGTAGTACTTCGACATGATCTCCGGCCCGGAGATAGTGGTGAAGTACGCGTCGATCTCGTTGGCGACGGCCTTGGCCATCAGCGTCTTGCCCGTGCCGGGCGGGCCGTGCAGGAGGACGCCCTTCGGCGGCTCGATGCCGAGCTGTTGGAACAGTTCGGGGTGGCGCATCGGCAGCTCGATCATCTCGCGGACCTGTTCGAGTTCGCGGTCGAGGCCGCCGATGTCCTCGTAGGTCACGTCGGGCGTGTCGCTCGCTTCAGGTGCGCCCTCGCCGCTGTGGACCTGCTCAGCGGGCATCTCGCTGACCTGGATGTCCGTGGAGTCGGTCACGACGACCGTGCCGGAGGGCTCGGTCTCTGCGATCTTCAGCGGGATCTTCTGGCCGGACATCGAGGAGAGCGGTCCGAGGCCGAAGCTCACCGGAACCGTCTGGCCCTGCGTGACGGCCTGGCCGCTGAGGTTGTTGCGGATCATCGGACCGACGTTGCCCCGGACCCGAAGGTTCTGGGGCAGCGCGACGGTGACCGAGGTCGCGGGGTTCACGTCGGCTTTCTCGATATTTACGTGGTCGTCGATACCGACGTTGGCCTCCTGGCGGAGTTGCCCGTCGATACGGACGATGCCCTTCCCCTCGTCCTCGGGGTAACCGGGCCAGACTCGGGCGACCGCCCGGCTGTCCTGTTTCCCTTCGAGAACGATGTAGTCGCCGTTCTCGAGTTCGAGTTCGTCCATCGCGGCTCGGTCGATAGCCGCAAGGCCACGGCCGGCGTCTTTCTGTTTGAGCGGTTTAACAGTAAGTTTCATCAGTTATCTCCCTCGATCTCTGATATTTCGATAGTGAGAACCCCGTGATTGATAAACGCTCGTGCGTCACCGGCAGGGATCTCCTGTTCGTGCTGGTGGCCGTCCGCGACGACGATGACGGTCCCGTCGACCACATCGACACTCGCATCGGCAGCGGGTCCCACGTCCGCCGCGAGCACGACGCTGTCGTCGTACTCGAATCGGCGGAGGGGCGTCTCGTCGAACAACTGCTGTTCTGAAGTCATGCTAACTCAAAGTAAGCGTGATAAGTATATAAAGCTATCGCTGAAATACGCTGTACGGCAGAAAAATACGGGGAGTTGCTTGAATGCGGTTCACATCTCTTCTGGGCGCGCCAATCTTTTATCCACACCGCTTCCGAACGGTGTCGCATGGAGTGGGTCAGTCACAACGGGCGAGTCACAACGTACAGACAGACGCAGCCTGCGGCATCGGGGCCGACAGCGCTGTATGTTCACGGGAGCGGGGCGACACACCGCGTGTGGGGCCGCCAGTATGCCCCGTCCGGGCCGACCCACCCTGCCGTCGCGCTGGACTTGTCAGGTCACGGAGACTCCGACGATATCGACACCGAGGCTGGGACCCCGACGCTCGACGCCTACGCGGACGACGTGGTCGCTGTGGGGCGGGAGACAGACGCGGACGTGCTGATCGGGAACTCGCTTGGCGGGGCCGTCGCCCAGTGGGTCGCCCTGGAGCGGGACTGGACGCCCGAAACCCTGGTGTTGCTGGGGACCGGCCCCGAACTCCCGGTGTTCGAAGGGCTGCAGGAATGGCTCGCAGACGACTGGGACCGCGCCGTCGAGTTCCTCCACGAGCGGGACCGCCTGTTCCACGACACCGACCACGAGGCCGTGTCCCGCTCACGCGAGCAGATGGAGGCAGTCGGGCAGGCAGTGACCCGCCGCGACTTCGTGACCTGTCACGGGTTCGACGTGCGGGACCGACTCGGCGAGATCGAAGTGCCCGTGCTGGCTGTCTGCGGCGAACACGACAAACTGACTCCGCGCGCGTATCACGAGACACTGGCCCACGAGATCCCCGACGGAGAGGTGTCGTTTGTCCCCGACGCTGCCCATCTTGCGATGGTCGAACAGGCCGAGACGTTCAATGGCATTTTACAGGAGTTCATCGAGGACACGGTCTGAGCGGTTCTGATCGACTGGACAGGCCTACTCCCCGGGGTAGAACCACGGTCCGAGCGCGAAAAACAGCAGCGCGATGGCGAGCATCGCCCGCGGGCCGGCCCGGGACAGCGCCGTCGGCGCGACGACGGCCACCGCCTGCACGACGCCCATCGGCACCGCGTGTTTGGGACCGGGTTTCGGATAGTCGAAGGGCGCGATCATCGCCAGCGAGAGACCGAGCGCGCCGACACTCAGGACGAGCGGGTTCGTGATGCCGCTCAGATACGCCGTCGCGATGATGATACTTCCGAGGGTGTTCGGCATGCCCGGCCGCTCGTCGGGAGAATCGAAGTACGTCGAGTAGAAGGCGGTCCGGACGATGGAGCACACGACGTACGCGGAGGCAAGCAACGCGAGGCCGACGAACACGGCCGGGTGAGCGGACTCGATACCGCCGTAGGCGTCCGTCAACAGCACGTAGAGAAAGAGGCTCGGCGTCGCACCGAAGGAGACGACGTCGGTCACCGAGTCGAGCAGCGGCCCGACCGCCGAACTGTCGCCGTTCCGGGCGACGATCCCGTCGATAGCGTCGGCGATGACCGCCAGCAGGATGAGCCGAGCGGCCAGATGTTGGTCGGTAAAGGCGATGGCTCCGGCGACGAACCCGACGACGGCGTTGAACAACGTCACCGTGTCGGCGACACTGAGTCGTCGGCGTACCTCGAAGCCCATGGTTCCCCGGTTGGCCACGGCGTATATGAAGGACTCGAAAGCGAACGCTACGCAGTGCCGACCGGCCGCCCGTTACTCCTCCGGGAGGTCGTGGCCGATGCGGAGGCGAGCGGCGGTGGCGAGCGTTCCGACGACCAGGACGACCAGTTCCCAGCCGCTCCGGGCGATGGGAAACACGCGGTCGACGGCCTCGGGTTCCGGTTGTCCCGGATTCGGGTCGATGCCAGTGCTCATCTGCACCTCGCTGGAGTTGCCCATCGACTGCGTGGTCGAGCCGCCGCTTGCGCCGCCCGTACCAGTGCCGCCGGACGTCTGAGCGGGCGGCTCGGGGAGCTCGACAAACGTCTGGACGATGCCGCGCTGGCTCGACAGCTCCAGATGGCCGCTGAGCTGATAGAACTGGTCGTACAGCGGCCAGAAGAGGTTCGCACCGCCCGTGATCAGGTCAAGGACGACGTGGCCCACCGCATACACCACGACACAGAACCAACTGACCCGAACACCGTACGCCCCCCAGCGCCCCTTGATGTATGATTCCTCGCGCACGTACAGATCGGCCCCAATGAGGAGCGCCAGTACCGCCGGGATGACGAGGTTCGTTGTCGCGGCCCGGTGGCCGGCCTGCCAGTAGAGGCCGATGAACGCGTCCACATCGGGGAATGTGACGACAAGTATCGACAGGAGGAGCGACCGCTTGTCGAATGCAGCACCCAGTAGCGTCGCAGCGAGCAAGCCCACAAAGGCGTAGTGAACCACCAGCGAAGGCATATAGATATCAGTACCACCACAGAAATGAGCGTTGTGGTGGGTAGTATCAGTATTAGAAAACGCCCCGGCTGATTAATGATGCCTCAATAAATACGTTGTAACTGGGGAATCAGTGGGATGGGGGCGGCACCCATCAGTACTTCTCTATCCAGTCGCGACAGATCGGGGTCAGAAGCGTAGAAACGAGAACCGACAGCAAGCGGTTCAGTCCGCCGTTATTTCCTGCTGTGCCGCGGCCGTCTCATTCTGCATTGGGGCGACGAGCCTGTAGCCCCCGTACAGGGCCAGGACCAGGAGGCCGGCCAGGACCAGCCCGGTCCGGAGCGTCGGGTCAATCATCGGGGTCGCGATGATCTCGCCCGCGTCGTTCGTCAGCGGTGCCGCGCTGTAGGGCTTACCCGCCAGTATCTCCACGATGCCGAGGACGACGACGCCCAGCAGCATCAGTCCGCCGCTGAGTGCCATCGCCGCTTTGTCGATGACGGTGGTGTGTTGTTGCATTGGTGGTCACCTCCTTAGCCGAGCAGGTACCTGAGTTTCGGGTGTCGTTTGACCAGTTTGGTCTTCTCGATGATCGCGTCCAGGCCGTAGTAGCGACCGGTGGCCAGCACGATCATCGTCATGAACAGCAGCATGCCCATGAAGTCGCTGTTGACCAGCCCATGGCCGAAGCCCGCGTTGCCGATCCAGAACAGGGCCATGAAGAAGACCCCGAAGACGGAGGCGAGCCTGACTAGCGCGCCGACCATCAGCCCGAGCCCGATGAGCGTCTCGCCCAGCGGGACCATGGCTTGAATGAGCCAGCCCAGGTGTTCGCCCATCAGCACGGGGATCGGACCGAGTGCCGTGCCAGTCATCTGCTTGAGGTACGCCGGCCCGTAGGTGTAGGCCAGCCCGTCCTCGATGAGCTTCGTTACGCCTGCGTGGAAGAACCACCAGCCGGTTACGACACGCAGGAACGCCAGCCAGTACGCGGTCCACGCCCCGCCGAGCTCGAACTCGAACTCGTCTGCCAGGGGGTTCGCCGCTTGATAGGACATCTGTGTCACCTCACATATGAAGTTCCGAGTCGCAATAGCATATAAGGGAACGAGTGTTCCCACCGAGTGAAAACACATCTCAGTGCCTGAGAAGGGAAATATCAGCGATTTAGCGTGTCGTCACCCGTTCGGCAGTGGGTTTTTATTTATTTTGGACAGGAGCGGCACCCACTCACGGGTCACCGTGAGGTTCAAACCCTCCATGCGACTACGCTACGATATCAATGGTACTGGAACTGACGGGCGAACACACCACAGCGCGGGTGATGGTCGACGACGAGTCGCTCGTCGAGGCCGGGTGCCGGGAGCAGATCGAGACGCTTATCGACCATCCTGCGTTCACCGAGCCGGTTCGGATCATGCCGGACACGCACTGGGGGGCCGGCGCACCCATCGGCTTCACGATGCCGCTGGGCGACCGGGTCGTCCCGAACATCGTCGGCGTTGACGTCGGCTGTGGGATGGCAGCGACGAACCTCGGGCCGGAGCTCCCGCTGGAAGACGAAGAGCGCGAGCGCCGCGTGCGCGAGGCGGTCCCGATGGGCCGGAACGTCCACGACTACGACGACGCAGTCCACTTCGTCGAGGAGTTCCCCTTCGAGCGGGCCAACCGCGTCTTCGAGCAGTTCGACGCGGCCTACGCCGAGCGGTTCGGTGAGCACATCGACCCCGTCGAGTTCGATTTCGACGGTTACGACGAGGAGTACTTCGAGTCGCTCTGTGACCGCGTGCTGGCAGATCAGCGCCAGGGAATGGGGTACATAATCAAGAGCGCGGGGACGCTGGGCGGCGGGAACCACTTCGTGGAGTTCGGCCGGGCACGAGAGTCGGGCGACTACTGGCTGGTCATCCACAGCGGGTCGCGCTACCTGGGCAAGTCCGTCGCCGAGTACTGGCAGTCGACGGCGACGGACCGCCGGACCATCGGCGAGATCCGCGAGGAGATTCCCGACGAGTACGTCGAGTACCTGAAGTTCGACCCCGACACGGTCGAATCGCGGGACCTCTACGCCTGGGTCACCGGCGGCATGGGCGAGTCCTACATCCGGAAGGACCGCCTCCGCCGCGAACTGGACGGCAAGGAAATCGAGGCGGCCTTCGACGCGCTGGGACAGGTCCAGGACGCCATCCACAGCAGCGACGACGAGGACCGCAACACGGACCTGGACTGGCTCGAAGGCCGCGAGGCCCACGGCTACCTCGTCGACATGCTGTTCGCTCAGCAGTACGCCCGCTGGAACCGCGAACTGATGAGCGACGCTATCTGCGACGCCCTTGGAATCGACCCTGTCGAGCGCTTTCAGTCGATTCACAACTATATCGATTTCAGGGACCTGACCATCCGAAAGGGGGCGACCCCGGCCCGCGAGGGACAGCGGCTGCTGGTCCCGTTCAACATGGCCGACGGGTCGATTATCGCACGCGGGAGGGGCAACGACGAGTACCACCAGACAGCGCCGCACGGCGCGGGTCGCGTGATGAGTCGCCGACAGGCCCACAGCGAGGTCGACATGGACGAGTTCGCCGCCGCGATGGACGGCGTTTACTCCGAATCAGTGATCAAGGGCGTCCGGGACGAAGCGCCGATGGCGTACAAAGACGCCGAGGCCATCCTCTCGGCCCTCCGGCCGACAGCAGAGGTCGTCGAGTGGGTCGACGCGGTCCACAACCTGAAGGCGACTGAGTGAGCGGACCTGTTAGTTCGGCAGAAAGTGATTTGCACGCGAAGGCCTTGTGTCCTGTATGACCATTCTCGTGGCTATCGCCAACGATTCGGTCTCCTCGGCGGTCATCGATACGGCGGTTCGACTCGCCGACGGACTCGACGAGGAACTGTACGTCGTCCATCTCGTCGACGAAGACACCGCCGACGGCACGGCCATGCAACTCCGCGACGAGATGCGCGAGCGGTTCCGCGACGCCACCATCGTGGCGACGGTCGCTATCGAACACGTCGGTCGGTCAGCAATGCGTTCGGGCACGCGGATCGGCAACGAACTACTCGAACTCGCGGCCGACGTGGACGTTCGTCACATCGTCATGGGCCACGAGCCGAAGGGGCTGGCCGGCAGACTCCGGGAAGGCGACGCCGCAGTCGCTGTTATCAACGCCGCCAACGTGCCCGTTACGATTGTCCCGGAAGGCCCCGCAGACGTGTAAGCGTCGCTCGGAGTATCACAGACCCAGTTCCCGGCCGAGCACCATTCGCTGTATCTCGCTCGTTCCCTCGCCGATTTCCATGAGCTTCGCGTCCCGGTAGAACCGCTGGGGGGCAAAATCCGTCGTGTAGCCGTAGCCGCCCAGCACCTGGACGGCGTCTTCGGCGACCTCCCGGCAGATCTCGCTGGCGTCGAGCTTCGCCAGCGATGACATGCGCGTCACGTCCTCTCCCTGGTCGTACATCGTCGCGGCCTTGTGGGTCAGTAGCCTGGCGCGTTCGATCTTGCGGTCCATCTCGACGATCTTGTCCCGAACGGCGTCGAACTTCGAGATGGGGCGGTCGAACTGCTCGCGTTCGGTGGCGTAGGACTTCGCCGCCTCGAACGCGCCCTGTGCCAACCCCGTCGAGAGCGCGGCGATGGAGATACGCCCGCCGTTGAGCGTTTTCAGCGTCTGCTCCCAGCCGTCGCCCTCCTCGCCGAGCAGGCGGTCCGCGGGAATCCGACAGTCGTCGAACTGGAGTTCGCAGGTCGGTGAGGCGTTCAACCCCATTTTGTCCCACTCGGTCGTCACCTCCCAGCCGTCGTCCTCGGGACCGACGATGAACATCGAGATGCCGTCGTAGCCGGACTCGGGATCGGTGACAGCTTTGACTAGCACCGACCCGGCGACGGAGGCGTTCGTGATGAACTGCTTGGTGCCGTTGATGACGTACTCGTCGCCGTCGCGCTCGGCCGTCGTGTCCATGTCGCTGGCGTCGCTCCCGCTGCCCGGTTCAGTCAGCGCCCAGCCGCCGAGATGCTCGCCGGAGGCGAGCGGTGTGAGCCAGCGCTCTTTCTGTGCATCTGTGCCAAACAACTCTATGGGCTTGCTTCCGAGCGAGGTATGGGCCACGTACGAGAGCCCGATGCTCCCGGAAACGCGCCCGAGTTCCTCGGCGACGAGCGCGTACATCAGCGTATCGCCGCCCAGACCACCCCACTCCTCGCTGATCGGCACACCCATGATATCAAGCTCGCCCAGTTCCTCGAATATTTCCGCCGGAAACCGGTGCTCGTCCTCGATCTCCTGGGCTATCGGCTTGATCTCGTTCTCGCAGAACTCGCGGACCGAATCTCGGATCATCCGGTGTTCGCCGGGAACGTCGAACTCCATACCGGACGTAGGCCCCGTGCCACTAAATACCACGGGGGCAGACACAAGCCATTTGCCCGTCCGCGGCGTTCCCTAGGGGGAATGGCGTTTCGACGACTCCTCCGCGGGACGGTCCCCTGGGAGCAACTCGAAGGCGTGGTGCGGGCGGTGATAGAGCGGTACGACGAGCCCGCTGCTCGCGTGGCGTTTCTGGAGGCGGAGAACTGGCTCTCGACGCCGCTGGTCGTCAACGACCAGTGGTTCGTGAAAGTCATCACGGGGCAGAACTCGCTGGTCCACACGCTGCTGACCGCCGGCCGAAACATCGGCGCGTTCTCGTCGGGGACCGAGGGCTTTTTCGAGCATTTCGGGACGCCCTACGAGATGGCGGAACACGAACTGGCGGCGACTCGGCGGATGCGGGAGATCGGCGTCAATGCCCCCGAGCCCATCGAGGCCTTCGAGTACGACGGGATGGGGGTACTCGTGCTGGAGTATATCCCCGACTTCGAACCGCTGGATGGCCTCCCGACGGAAACCGTCGAGCGACACAGTCCGACGGTGTTTGACTTCCTCCATCGGATGCACGAGGAGGGGCTGGCTCACGGCGACTTCCGCTGTGAGAACGTGCTCGTGGCCCACGACGACCTGTACTTCATCGACGCCACGAGTGTCCGTGAGGCGGCGATCAGTGACGCCCGCGCCTACGATCTGGCCTGTGCGCTGGGCGCGCTGGAGCCGCTCATCGGTGCGCCGGCCGCTGTCTCCGCCGCCGCAGTCCACTACGATACGTCCGAGTTGCTGGCCGCGGAGGAGTTCCTCGATTTCGTCAACATCCGCCCGGACCACGACTTCGCCGCCGCAGAAATCCGCGGAGCCGTAGAAAAACGCGCATAGGACGGCCCGGCTCAGTTTCAGTCCGCTGGCGCTGCTCCAACCGCCCGGCTTCTTGCGACAACGCCGATACCGACGAGCACGACGGCCCCGCCGGCGACGGTCGCAGGACCGGGTATCTCCGCGAGCAACAGCAGCGCCAGCAGCGCGCTCCCGACCGGTTCGCCAAGTAGCGAGACGCTGACCATGCTGGATTCGACGTGCGCCAGCGCCCAGTTGAGGACGGTATGGCCGAACACACCGGGGCCGACAGCCATCGCGAAAAACAGCGCCCACTCCCGAGGCGGATAGCCGGTGACGGGGTGACCCGACGCGACGACGAAAACGAGGAGGCATATCGCGGCGACGCCGTAGACAACGGTCACGTAGGGGATGAGGGGGAACCGCTGGCGGAGCGAGCGCCCGGCAAGCACGTAGCCGGCGGCCATGACGCCGCCGACGAGGGCCAGCGCGTTGCCGTACAGCGGACGCGGGCCGATGGTTCCGCCGCCGAGAAGTTCACCGACTGACATCACGATAATGCCGCCGATGGCGATCAGGATGCCCGCCGTCGTGCCCCGCGTGACGCGCTCGTCGAGCAGCGCCCACGCGCCGACAGCGACGAACAGCGGCTGGCACTGGACCAGCGTGACCGACGCCGCGACGCTCGTCCACGCCAGGCTCTCGAACCACGCGGCGAAGTGAACTGCGAGCGCGACGCCAGTCGCCGCAGCCGCCAGTACGTCCCGCCGGGAGAGCCGCCCGAACGCCGACCGATGCCGGCCCAGCGCCAGCGGGGCCAGCAGCGCGGTCGTCAGCAGGACGCGGTAGAACGCCGCTACCGACGCCGCGGCCGCGCTCCAGCGGACGAGTATCGCGCTTGTACTGACCGCGAGCACGGCGACGGCCAGCGCGATTCGCGGGTCGACTCGCGGCTCCGTCACGTCCGTTTCGCTCCGTTGTGGCGCGGAGACACCACGACTTCATCAGTTACCGCGACGGCGCGTCTACTCATCCTCTGGCAGTATCCGACACGGGGATAAAGAAACACCGGAGACCATAGTCGGGGCGGTGCCGTCCGCGGGCAGGGGCGAGTTACCCTTCGAGCAGTTCCTTCGTCTTTCGGTGGCGGTACCGAAACATCGGCTCCATCCCGAGACAGCCGAAGGGACCGAGCGCCTGGCCCAGCGGTCCGCCGGGCAGTTCGAACTCGACGTGGTCGTGGACGAGCGTCTCCCTGTCGCTCAGGGCCCGGAACGTGTGCGTATGCTCCCAGTGGGGGAACGGCCCCTCCTCCATCACGTCGCGGAACATCGCTTCGTCTTCGCTCTCTTCCCGGGCAACGATGTTCGAGACCCAGCGCTGGCGCGGCGGCACCCCGAAGGGCTTGATCGAGGAGACGACGACGGAGCCGGCGGTCAGTTCCTCAGGATTCCGCTCGCCATCCGGTCCCCGCTCCTCCTCGATGCGGATGTTCATCCAGTCGGGAGTCAGTGCGACCAGCCCGTCGCCTGTCGCGTGGAATTTCCAGACTTCTGATAGCGGGGCTTCGACACGAACCTGCCGCTCGTAAACATTCATACACGCAGTAGGGGAAGCGCCGGCAAAACACCCGCGATAGCCACGACCGAGTCCGGGACGTGGTCAGGGCCAGATGCCGCCTTCCTCGGCGGCGGCGACGACGCGCTGGATGGCCACGACGTACATCGCCGTCCGGAAGTTCGGCGCGCCGGTCTCCTCGTACGTCTCGACGAGGTCGTCGAACGCGTTCGTGATGATTGTCTCCAGTTCCTCGTTCACGCGCTCTTCGGACCAGTAGAACCGCTGGCGGTTCTGGACCCACTCGAAGTACGACACTGTGACGCCGCCGGCGTTGGCGAGGATATCGGGGAACACGGCCACGTCGCGGTCCGTGAGAACGTCGTCCGCGTTCGGCGTCAGCGGGCCGTTCGCCGCCTCCACGACGATGTCGGCCTGCACGTCGCCTGCGAGATCGCCGTCGATGGCGTTTTCGAGCGCCGCCGGAACGAGCAGGTCTACGTCCATCGTCAACAGTTCCTCGTTCGTCAGCTCCTCGGTCGCTCCCTCGTAGTCGGTTAGTGACCCGGTCTCGCTTTTGAACGCCTTCGCGTCGCGTGCGTCGAGCCCGTCGGGGTTGTAGACGGCACCGGAAGAGTCGGACACTGCGACGATGTTCGCGCCCAGGTCCTCGATGAGTTTCGCCGCGACGGAACCGGCGTTCCCGTACCCCTGCACGGCCACGGTTGCGCCCTCTATGTCCTTGCCGAGATAGTCGAACGCCTCGCGTGCGGTGAGCATCACGGAGCGACCGGTCGCTTCGACGCGGCCCGCACTGCCGCCCGACTCCGGAGCTTTTCCGGTGATGACGCCGGGTTCTGTCGTGTTCTCCAGCGTCTCGTAGGTGTCTTTGATCCAGTTCATCTCCCGCTGGCCGGTGTTGACATCGGGCGCGGGGATGTCCCGGTCCTCGCCGATGATCGGGCGAAGTTCCTTTGCGAACGACCGCGTTATCCGCTCGATCTCGCTGGCCGAGTACTGGCGCGGGTCGATCTCGATTCCACCTTTCCCGCCGCCGTAAGGGATGTTGACGGCGGCGCATTTGTACACCATCCAGCCTGACAGCGCCTTGACCTCGTCGCGTGTGACCTGCGGGTGATAGCGAATCCCGCCCTTGTACGGCCCTCGGTCGCCGTTGAACTGCGACCGATAGGCCCGAAACACTTCGACGGTGCCGTCGTCCATCTCCACGGAGAGGTTCGTCTCCAGTACCCGCTCGGGGTGTTTCAGCCGGTCGAGCACGTCCGTCGAATATTCGAGATATTCCGCCGCGTCGTCGATCTGCTCCTGTAGACTTTCAAATGGGTTGACCTCGGACGACATACGGGTATTGACTGGTACTGTGGGGAAAAGGGTACCGCCGTCCATGGGATTCCCCGGACCGAGAGATACCTACAACGGAACTAACTGCTCAGTCGCGGTCGATGCCGGCGCGCTCGAGGACTCGTCTCGCTTGGTTGACCTGTGGTTCGTCGATCATCTCCCCGTCGACGACGAACACTCCGCCATCGGCGGCGTCCCGGGCATCGAGTATCCGCTCGGCCCACTCGATCCGGTCCTCGTCGGGCGTGAACGTCTCGTTGATGACCGGGACTTGAGCGGGATGGATAGCGAGTTTTCCGTCATAGCCCAGCTCGATGGCTGCCTGGGCGTCTGTTCGGAGTCCGTCGAGGTCGTTGAAATCCGGGTAGTGCGTGTCGATGAGCGACACGCCGGCCGCCCGGGCTGCGAGCACGACGTGCTGGCGCGCGTGGCTCACTTCCCGCCCGCTGGCCGTCCGCGTCGCGCCGATGTCGCCGACCAGGTCCTCGGCCCCGAACACGAGCGCGTCGGTCGGGGCGGCCGCCGCGATTGCTTCGGCGTGGAGGACGCCAGCCGCTGACTCCACCAGCGCCAGCACCGGACAGTCGACGCCGTGGGTTTCCAACAGCGATGCCAGCTTCCGAACGTCCGACGCGTCACGCGTTTTCGGGAGCATCACGCTGTCCGGGGCCGGGCCATCGAGAACGACTGCGAGGTCATCTTCGGCTCCCGACCCGACGGGATTGACCCGGACACACACTTCAGGGGCGGCCGGCATCACGTCGACCAACGCTTCGCGGACCGTCTCGCGCGCCGCCGGCTTGGCGTCCGGAACGACGGCGTCTTCGAGATCGTACACAATCACGTCGGCTTCGATCGCGGCGGCTTTCCGCAGTTTCTTTCCGTCATCGCCCGGAGAGAACAGGACACTTCGGCGGGCCATATCGGTTCTACGTTCGCACCCGTAGTAAGTGATAGGCGACCCGACAGCGACCGCAGGGCTCCTCTGGTACTGGCACTGCGAATCCAGGAAGCCCCCACGGCTAAGAACCGGCCGCGTCTGGTCTCAGCTATGCCCGGCAAACACTACGAGGAGTTCACCGAGGGCGAGACCATCGTCCACGAGAAGCGCCGGACCATCAGTGAGAGCGACAACCAGCGGTTCTGCGACCTGACGATGAACCAGCAGCCCCTCCATCTCGATGCCGAGTTCGCCGCCGAGACGCAGTTCGGCGAGCGCGTCGTCAACGGGTTGTATACAATGTCGCTCGCAGTCGGACTGACGATACCCGACACCACCGACGGAACGATTGTCGCCAACCTCTCTTATGACGATGTGGAGCACCCGGCACCGGTCGTCCACGGCGACACGATACGCGCGGAAACGACGGTCCTGCACAAGCGACTGACCAGCGACGAAGACCGGGGTATCGTCACGATGCAGGTCGACGCATACAACCAGGACGACACGCTCGTCTGTACGTTCGAGCGGACGGCGCTGGTCCAGCGAGCGGATGACTGAAACCGGAAACGGAGCAACCCCGAGTCGGTTACAGGCTAATCAAGAGGATCCCGTTGATCACTACGGCCGCCACCCACGGGAGCGCCAGTCCGAGCGGCACGACGACGCCGCGTTGCTCACTCAGCGCCCGGCGTGTCAGTCCAGCAAGCCCCAGCACCCCGACCTTCGTCAGCGCGAGGACAGCGATTCCGAACGTCTCTATCGCGACTCGCATCACGGGGTTTCCCTCGTGCAGGCCGTGCTGGAGACCGACGTGTGTCAGCCACACGTCGATGACGAGCGTCACGGCAACCACTAGCCATAGTTCACGCTCGACGGCCGCGAGTTCGTCGAGCAGGGCGCTACACCACCCGTCGATGGTCCCTATCGAGACCGTTCGGTCCGTTGTGAACACGTCACCCTCCGCGACCACGCCCCCACGTGGTCTGTAATCCTGTTTTCACGCAACGTATTAAATACACACCTCTTACTGGTGAAATAGAGAGATTAGGGACTGTTTACTGCCCGAAAAGCGTGGTATTCGGACTGGTTGCGGTTGGCGTCAGAGAATCGTGCCGTGTTTCTTCTCCGGTCGATCCTTCTCGATGTCCTCGTACAGATCAAATCGGGCAGCGATCTCGTCGCGCAGGTCGCTCGGCGGAACGATTTCGTCGATAACGACTTCGCTCGCCATCCGGTGGACGTCGATATCCTCGCGGTACTCCTCGCGGAGTTCTTGTTCCCGCCGGGCGCGTTCCTCCGGATCGTCTATCGCGTCCAGTTTGTTCGCGTACACTGCGTTTATCGCGGCTTCGGGACCCATAATCGCGATTTCGCTGCCAGGGAGCGCGAGGGTCGCTTCGGGGTCGTAGGCGGGGCCTGACATGGCGTAAATGCCCGCACCGTAGGCCTTCCGGACGACGACGCACTGCTTCGGAACGGTGGCCTGCGAGGTGGCGTAAATCATTCGCTTGCCGGCTTCGAGGATGCCCTCTTTTTCGACGGAGGAGCCAGCCATGAATCCCGGCGTGTCACAGAGGTACAGGAGCGGGATGTTGTAGGCGTCACAGGTCCAGACGAAGCCGGCAGCCTTGCGGGCCGAATCCGGGAATATCGCGCCGGCCCGCTGGCTCGGTTGGTTGGCGACGATGCCGACAGGCCGGCCGTCGACCCTGGCGAACCCCGTCAGCACCTCGGTCCCGTACTGTGACTGTAGTTCGAAGAAGGAATCGGCGTCGACAACGCGTTCGATGACTCGGTGCATGTCGTAGCTCTTGTTCGGCTCGGCGGGAATAACCGAGTCGAGGCCCGCGGGGTCGACCGACGGAGCGGCTCCGTCCGTCTGTGGCGGTTTCTCGTCGGCGTTGTCGGGCAGGTACGTAATGAGTTGGGCGACGAGTTCGCGGGCGTGCTCCTCGTCGTCGGCGACCAGGTCCGCGCTGCCGGAGTGGCGGGCGTGCAGGTCCGGACCACCGAGCGTTTCGAGGTCTATGTCCTCCCCGGTGACCATCTCGACCATTCGCGGCGAGGCAATCGCAAGCGCGCTCATGCCACGGACCATGACGGTGAAGTCGGCGAACACGGGCGTGTAGGCTGCGCCAGCGATACACGGGCCATATAGTACGCAGATCTGCGGGACTGCGCCCGACAGCAGCGAGTGGTTGTAGTAGAACTTCCCGATGCCCTCGCGGTTGGCGAAGAAGCCCCGCTGCTGGTCGATGCGGCCGCCCGAGGAGTCGACTAGATACAACAACGGCTGGCCGCTTTTCAGCGCGCGCTCCTGCAGTCGGAGGAACTTCTCGACGCCGTGGCGGGCGATGGACCCCGCCTTGACGGTAAAGTCGTTGGCGGCGACGTGTACCTGTCGGCCTTCGAAGGTCCCCGCGCCGGTGATGAGCCCGTCAGCCGGCAGCCGGTCGTCCTCGTCCTCGGAGACGTCCGGACTGCTGGGGTGCCACGAGTCGAAGTTCGCGAACCGCCCGTCTTCGAAGTCCAGGCCGTCGTCACCGAACCAGAGGTCGAGTCGGTCACGGACGAACAGTTTCCCCTGTTCGGCGAGGCGGTCCCGGTACTTTTGTGGCCCACCGCGCTCGACATCGTGGATCTCTTCGCGGAGGCGTTTCTCGCGCTCCGTCGGTGCAGCGTCTGCCGAATCGCCGTCTGCGGCTGTGTCGGCAGTTTCATCCCCGTCGGTCACCTCGCGGACCAGCGTCGGGGTTTCCTCGTCGCCGACGTATACTTCGACGGTTCGACCCGTGTGTTCGGCGACAGCGGCCGCGATAGCCGATGCCTCGTCGCGAGTGGCCTCGGCCGCGATATGGACCTTCATACCACACCCAACGGTCCCGGGGGTCACAGTAGTTGCCCCGCTTTCGATTATCACCTCTCATAATGGTGGCGCACCATTGATATCGGGTGCCGGACTACTCATGCACCATGAGCGACACCGGCCACTCCCCGGAGGCACCTTCGTCGTTTGGGAGTCAGCGCCGGTGGCTCCCGCTTCTCGCATTGCTCCTCTTGATCCCGCTACTCACCGCAGTGGCAGCGGGCACGGCCGCGGCCGAAGACACCGAACCGCCGGAGTGGGGCAACGCGACGCGGGGTAACGCCACGACTATCGAAGTGACCTTGTACGACGACGCCGGGTCGTTGGACGCGAGTACGATCCAGGCAAACGATTTCGCGCTGACTGCGGGCCGTGTCGGGAACGTCTCGGTCACATCGATAAACGCCTCCGGAGCGAACAGAAGCGGGGTGCGCGTTTCCCTGCTGCTAGAAAAAAAGGTGGACACAGACAACGTCACCGTCAGCCTGCGTGACGCCGCCAGTATCACCGACGAAGCGGGTAACGAACTCCCACACGATTCGGTCACTGTCACCGGGATGGACGCCGTCGTGCCCAAGTACCGGGATTTCAACGTCACTCGGGTCAACAGTTCGACCGCCGAGGTCACTGTCGAGACACATGAACCACTGAGCCAGTTGCGGGTGTCGGTCGGCGGTCCGTCGCTCGACGAACTGAATATCTCGGGGTTCTCCGAACGAACTGGTAACACGGCTACTTACACGCGCGAGTACACGTTTCCGGAGGAGGGTGAGTACTCACTGCTTCTGATGTCGGTGACCGATGAGAACGGAAACGAGAACTCCTTTGGCCGACAGCGGACGTTCCTCTACGACGGATCCGCGCCGAACGTCAGCGTCGCCGGCCCGGAGAACGCAACGGTCGGCGAGTCGGTGACCTTCTCCGCGGCGGGGACGACGGACGACCAGGGCGTCGACTCGATCCGGTGGCAGGTGGGGAGCGACACGATTCTGACCGGCGAGAGCATCACCGTGGCTTTCGCCTCGCCCGGCAGCCACGAAGTCGCAGTGACGGCCGCTGATCCGCTCGGGAACACGGAGACAGTGACCAGGGTCGTCTCTGTGACGGGGACTAGGACCGGCGGGAACGTGACCGTTCGGCAACCGAACGCGACTGTGGCGAACGTATCGGTGAATGGAACGGGACAGTCACAGCGGATTCAGCCTCCGGAGGGTGCACTCCTCAGCGGCCAGAACGGGACGCTGGAGCGGCTTGCTGTGACGTTCCCGCGCAACGAGTCCGTCGCACTCACTATTCGAGGCCGACAGCCTACGCAGTCGTTCGCGACTGCGACCGGTCACACCGGGGTTAGCCGGTTCGACATCGACCACGGCTCCGTTCCGGCCGAGGACGCGACATTTACGTTTACTGTGGACCGCGACGCGCTGGCGTCGGTCGATGCGGAGCCCGGTGCCGTGACGCTGTTCCGGGACGCCGACGGGTGGACGCCGTTAGCGACTGAAATCGCCGGCCGGAGCGAATCACACATCGTCTACCGGACTGAGTCACCGGGCCTCTCGACGTTCGTTGTCGGAGTCGAACGGACGACGGCGGAAGACGCAGGTACGGCGACGACGACCGAATCGGAAACGTCGACAGCCGAACCCGAGACGACCGAAACGAAGTCGGAAACTACCGGGGAACCGGATATCGTAGTCACGAACGCCACGGCTGTTCCATCGACGCTCCGCCCGGGCGACCGGACCGTCATCACCGTCGAACTTGAAAACCGGGGAACCGCGAGCGGGGACCACAACGTGATCGTCGCGCTCAACGCCTCGATACTGACAACGCGGACGGTCACGGTCCCTGCCGGTGAGACGCGAACGACGGAGTTTGCCCGGGCGGTTCCGGAAAACACCGCCGGGGACCTGACCGTCGACGGGCAACGCGTCGGGAACGTGACGGCCGCTGGCGGCGGCTTACCGATTCCAGCGCTGCCCTCGGTCGGGGTTCCGAACCCGCTCTCGCTGTGGCCCGACGGGATCGTCGGAACCGTACTTGGCGGGCTACTGGGCGTCGGTATCGGGCTTTACAGCGTTCTCAAGGCGCTGGCGATCTATCTCGGCTACTGAACTGCAGAATCCGAGTCGTCAGTCGACAGTCGCTTCGAGCCGGTCTATCAGGTCGTCGTTCCCGAGATATAGCGGCGTCCGTTCGTGCAACTCGTCGGGTTCGACCTCCAGCAGCGACTGGTCGCCGTCGGAGGACCGACCGCCGGCCGATTCGAGGATGTAGGCCATCGGCTGTCCCTCGAACTGGACCCGGAGCTTTCCTTCGGGGCGTGACTCCAGTGCGGGGTACGAGAAGATACCGCCGTATGTGAGCACCTGATTGATGTCGGCGACCATCGCCCCGCCGTAGCGGAGTTTCAACTCGTGGCGGACCTCTTCGGCGTAGGACTGGAACTCGTCCGTCCAGGAGTCGACGCCGCCGCCGAAGCCGAACACTGTCGGGTCCTCGGGGACGGTCACGTCGTCGTCGACGACCCGCTTGTCGCCGTCTTCGAGGATGTACTCGCGGACGCTGCCTTTCCGAGCAACGACCATCGAGGTTATCGGGCCGTAGATGACGAAGCCGGCGGCGAGCAGATTGGTGCCGACAGTCGGCGGCTGCTCGCTGTAAACGCCGAAAATCGTCCCCATCCCGCTGTTGGGTTCGAGGTTACTCGACCCGTCGAGGGGGTCCATCGCGACGTGGAGGCGACCGTCTGTCGTTTTCACGTCCGCGCGTTCTTCGCTGGCGTAGGTGGCGACCCCGTCGATGCCCAGCAGCCGCTGCTCGAACAGTTCGTCGGCGCGCAGGTCAGCCGCGAGCTGATCGTCACCGGTGGGGTTGACGGAGTTGCTCTGGCCACGGTGGTCGGCGATGGCGCGGCGCACGTCCGGTGTCGTCGCGACGACGGTGTCGATGACTTCCGTGACTGTCTGCTCGGTTTCGGTGGTCGAGGTGTCGAGTGACTTACTCATTTGTCAGATTAGGGGCAGGGACTGGCCATCCGGTGACCAGTCGAGTTTTTCTCCGAGCCTGCTGCCCGCAGGGTCTCTCATCATCAGTTCGTTCTCTGGCACACCATAAGTATCTTTTTGCTGACATTTACTACATTTCGAGTGAATATTCAGCGGACGGGCATCGGTTGCCGCTAAGTGTGTGAGCGACTAACCCGGCGGAATTCCGCTTGTCGCGCTGGACTACTTCCGTCGGCAGACTTACACGACGGCCGGGCGAAAATGCGATTATGCATCTTGAAGCAGTCGACACCGTCGGCGTCGTGGGGGCCGGGACGATGGGCAACGGCATCGCCCAGGTCGCAGCGACGGCCGGCTACGACGTCGTCATGCGCGACGTGTCGGAGGAGTTGGTAGCCGCCGGGTTCGAGGACATCCAAGCGAGCTTCGAGACCCTCGTCGCGCGCGAGACAGTGACAGCACAGGAGGCCGAAGCGGCAACGGCCCGTATCACCGGAACCACCGAGATGGACGACCTCGCGGCTGCCGACCTCGTCGTCGAGGCCGTGACGGAGGACATGGAAATCAAGCAGTCGGTGTTCGAGGAACTCGATGCCGTCTGCGGGTCGAACGCGGTGTTAGCCAGCAACACGAGCACGCTCTCGATTACGACCATCGCTAGCGTCACCGAACGGCCCGAACAGGTCCTCGGACTGCACTTCATGAACCCCGTGCCGGTGATGAAAGGCGTCGAACTCGTCGTCGGCGAGAGGACCAGCGACGAGACGGTGACGCTCGGCCGGGAGTTCGCTCACGACATCGGCAAGGAGACCTGGGAGGCCGACGACAAGCCCGGCTTCGTCGTGAACCGCGTGCTGATGCCCTGGATCAACGAGGGCATCCGGGCGTACGACGAGGGCGTCGCCGACAAAGCGGACATCGACCGCGGGCTGACGCTCGGGACGAACGTCCCGATGGGACCGCTCGAACTGGCCGACCACATCGGCCTCGATGTGGTGCTCGACGCCTCTGAAACACTCTACGAAGAGCTGGGTGACCGTTACAAGCCTGCATACCTGCTCAAACGGAAAGTCGCGGCCGGTGATCTCGGCAAAAAATCCGGTCGTGGCTTCTACGATTACGACTGACCCGCCGATGACGAACGGCGACGGTAGCGGGCCGAGTACGATACCCAGCAACGGGCCGGGCGTTGGCGAACAGTAAAGACCCAACCCGCGTTAAAATCTGGCATGGACTTCAGCCCAACACAGGAACAACGCCAGATACAGGAAATGGTCGCGGAGTTCGTCGACGAAGAGGTCAAGCCGCGGGCGGCGGAAATCGACGAAACCGACGAATTCCCGTGGGACCTCGTCGAGGAGATGGCTGATCTGGGCCTGATGGGCATGCCGATTCCGGAGGAGTACGGCGGGGCCGAACTGGACTACCACAGCTATGCGATGGCCCTCGAAGAGATTTCGCGAGGGAGCGGCGGGCTCGGCACAATCGTCGCCGCCCACATCTCGCTGGCCTGCAACATGATCTACGAGTTCGGCGACGAAGCGCAAAAAGAGACCTACCTCACACCGCTGGCTGAGGGTGAGGATATCGGCGCGTTCGCCCTCTCCGAAGCGGGCGCGGGCAGTGACGTGCCGGCGATGGACACGACCGCCGACCCGGTCGACGGCGGGGACGCCTACCTGGTCAACGGCGGCAAGCTCTGGATTTCCAACGGCTCCGTCGCCGACACCGTCGTCCTGTTCGCAAAGACCGACCCCGAGGCAGGCAACAAGGGCATCTCGTCGTTCGTCGTCCGCCCCGAGGAGGACGACGGCTTCATCGTCGAGGGTACTGAGCACAAACTCGGCGACAAGGGCTGTCCGACCGCCGAACTCCGCTTCGACGACATGCGTATCCCCGCCGACCGCATGCTTGGCGAGGAAGGCCGCGGGTTCGTCCACGCGCTCAAGACGCTCAACGGCGGACGGATCACTATCGCGGCCCGCGGTGTCGGCATCGCCCAGGCCGCACTGGACGAGGCGCTGCAATACGCCCAGGACCGCGAGCAGTTCGACCAACCCATCAGCGACTTCCAGGCCATCCAGCACAAGTTCGCCGACATGGACACGAAGACCCAGGCCGCCCGCCTGCTGATGCACCAGGCGGCCGATAAGAAGATGGCCGGCGAGTCGTTCGTCAAAGAGGCTGCTCAGGCCAAACTGTACGCCTCAGAGGTGTCCCGCGAAGTGGCGAACGAGGGTATCCAGGTCCACGGCGGGTACGGCTACACGAAGGACTTCCCGGCCGAGCGGTTCTACCGCGACGCCAAACTCAACGAGATATACGAAGGGACCAGCGAGGTCCTCCGTAATACGATTGCCAGTGAGCTTCTCGATTAGGGGAGGGAGAGGAGCCCTTCGACGACGACCGCACGCGTGAAGTAGAACGATTTTCCGTCCGCACGGTAGCGGTTCGCGCTGATAGTTCCCAGCGCGAGCAGCACCGCCACGCCGACAGTCCCGGCGAGCATGCCGACAATTTCTGACGGTTGGATGGCCGTGCGTGCGAACACGTACGTCGCGACGCTGGCGAGCACCGCGAACGGGAGGGCGTCCAGGCCTGCCAGGAGGAGTGACCGAGACAGGGACATAGCTGTGTGCTGTGGCAGCACTCACAAAAAGGGTACCCCATCAACGGCGGCGCAACGAAATCCAGCAGAGGCTGGCAAGCAGCGCCGTCAACCGTCCTCACCAAGCGCCTCGCGCATCCACTCAAATTGGTCCCGGAGCCGACGCTCACCGGCGTCGGTCAGTGAGTACTTGTCAGCGATGCCGTCCTCGCGGTGGACGACGAACCCGGCCGATTCCAGCGCGTCGAGCGCGCCGTAGAAGCTCTTCGGTTCGATTCGCGTGTCGTAGCGGCGTTCGAGCCGCGTCTTCAGCCGCTGGCCGGAGAGTTCGCCGTCCTCAGCGGCGGCCAGCAGGACGCACATGTCGCGTCGGCGGCCGCTCTGGAGCCACTTCGCCATAGGTGTCCGGTCACAGCCGCCCGGTTTCGCGTTTGCGGTTCCGAGCGGACCGCCAGGTTCGCATACCCCCGCTCCCTAGAGCCGCCGATGACCGACTCCGAACTCCCCGTCGAGGCGTCAGCGGACGGTATCACGGCCACCTATCGAGAGACCGAGGAGGAACGGCTGCTGACCTTCGAGAGCGACAGCGGGAGCGCCGCGGTCGCTCAGAACATCGAGGGGTACGCGATGCTGAAGGTCCGGCCGACCGCTGACGGCGACGAACTGGAGCGATACTACGGCTTTGACATGGCGCTCGACCACGCGGCGGAACTGCTAGGCGTATCCCCGAACGTGCTTCCGATCCCTGAACCGGCTGCCGACATGGGGATGTAACGCTCACACGCTTGTTCTTGCGGGAGTGAATCTTCTGGCCCGTAGTCCTGCACAGTCTATGAGCAGTTGGTATGTATCCTATGAAAATATGTCTCGGTAGTTATCTGTTCACCACCTATCCGCTTCCCCGCTATTGGTATTAATCTTTGAGGACAACAGACATATACGAGTGTATTATAAACTGGTTTTAAAATACCCTCCTCCTGAACACCTGCATGGTCGACTTTACTCGGCGACAGGTGCTTTCGAAATCGGTGGCTGCTGCGCTTGGGGCCAGCGTCATCGGCGTGGCAAGTGGTGACGAGGTCGAAGAATCCGATACAGCCGGCGCACCGAGCGTCAACGGAGAACTCAAGCGGTTCTCTACGACGGCGTTCGGGGCCGAGGTTACAGGGCCGTTCGTCTTCCAGGACGGGTCACTGCTCTACAGCCTCCAGCATCCCGAGGCAGCGAACCCGGACCCGTTCGGTACCGCCGGAATCGGGTATTTCAGTGGGTTCCAGTTCGAACTCGACGGCGACAACGACGACTTCGACGAGCTGTCGACGCCACAGACCGAGGCGGAACAGCGCCGGGTCCGGTCGGGCAACGGCGACTACACGATCTTCGCTCACGGCAGGGACGAGATCAACGACGGCGAGGAGCGGCTGGGCGTCACACAGACGCCGGACGGCACCGACATCACGCTGGATAATTTCGAAGGGACACAGTACGGGGCCGCAGCGACGAACCCCGACTGCAACCAGTTCGTCCCGACGAACGAGGACGGGACCGAAGGCTACCTGTTCACCAACTGGGAGAACAGCCCTGGCAACGTCAGCCGAATCCCACTGAGCCAGACGCAAGGCGGCGAGTGGGAAGCCGACCTCGAAAACGCGACCAATCTGGCGAACACGGAGCCGCTCCGCGAACTCGGCGGCACGCGGATCAACTGCTACGGCGACCTCAGTCCGTGGGGGACGATGATCTCCTCCGAGGAGAACTACGCCCATCCGCGCGTCTCGCTGACCAACCAGGTCGGCGACATCGTCGACGCCGGTACCGGAAAGGGCCGTATCGGCGGCGGTCAGTTCTGGAACCGGCCGAACCCGACCGGCATCCAGAGCGCCGTCGATGACTACTACGGCGACGAGTCCTGGGGCATCCAAGGCTACTGGGCGCTCGACGGCGTAGAGTTCCTCGCGTACTATCTCGGTGCCGAGCAGTCGGATCAGACGGACTACCTCAACACCACCGAGCCGATCACCGACGTGTACCCGAACCCGTACCGCTACGGCTACCACATTGACTTCCGCGAGCCGACGGCCGACCCGCCACAGCCGATCAAATACTACGTGATGGGGCGGGCTTCGTGGGAAGCGCCGAACATCCAGGCCGACGAGCGGACCGTCTACGGCTGTTCCGACGGCGACAGCAAGGGCATCTACAAGTTCGTCGCCGACGAGCCGATTCCCAGCTACGAGGACCCGATGGACGTGGCGGGCACGCTGTATGCGCCGAAGATCACGAACGCACAGGCCAACGCCTCCATGGTCGGGACGCGGAAATCCCCGGCGCAGTACCCGCTCGACATCGAGTGGATCCCGCTGGGTCACGCGAGCAACGCGGAGATCGAAGAGTGGATCGCCGAGTACGACGACGTCACGCAGGCCGACTACCTCGAAACCCACGCGGAAACGGATTGGGAAGAGGACCTCGAAGCGGCCCTCGAAGAGGCCGACCGGGCCGTCGTCGAGAACGGGAACCAGAACTACATCACGAACGAGGAAATCGTCGAGTGGGCCGACCAGTACTACTCCGAAGGCCCCGACAGCGTTGACGAGGAACTCCGCCGCGTTCCGTTCCTCGAAACCCGTGCGGCGGCCAAGGAAATCGGCGCGTCCATCGAGTTCAACAAGGCCGAGGGCGTCGACAGCAAGGACGGCGCTGGCCCGGGCGACCCGGTGTATTTCGGCATCTCCGAGTTCAACGATGACCTCGCGAACGACACCGGCGACATCCAGATGGACCGCGTCGATGGCGGTATCGTCTACCGCGGTGAGCTCGAAGATGACTACAACATCTCGACGCTCGAACCGGTCATCGTCGGTCCGGACTTCACCGACGAACCGGAAGACGCCGACGACGCGCTCCGGAACGTCGACAACGTCTACGTGATGGACGACGGCCGCGTGCTCTGTTGCGAGGACGGCTTCGGTGGTCCTGCCCGATCCTACCCCAACGACGGCCTCTACGTCTACGAACCACCGGAATCCGAAGAGGACGAGGAGGAGACCGAGGACGGAGACGAGGGGACTGAGACGCCCGGTAACAGCACCGAAGCACCTGACAACACCGAAACCCCGGGGAACAGCACCGGCACCCCCGACAATAGTACTGAAACCCCCGGTAACGGCACTGACGCTCCCGGAAACAATACTGACGCGCCCGACAACCGTACTGATAGCCCCGGTAACAGCACTGGTGCTCCTGGCAACAGTACCAGCGAGAACGGAAACAGCACTGAGGCCTCCGGCAACGGCAACAGCACCAGCACCTAACGAGACGGAGCCGCCGACTCAGCACTACCCGAACACACACGACATCCACATTTTTGTATCCCAGCAAACAGATGGCTCAGACCGACAACTCGAACACAGTGACTGATTTAGAGACGTATCGCGAGTATATCCTCGGTGTGCGAATCACCGAACGGACCACTGCCGATGGCGGGGTCCGGTATCGCTTCGAAGCCCCCGATCACCAGGGGATCGAGTTCGATGATCCCGACATGGCGACGCTGTACGCCGACGTGTACTTCGATGTAAACGGCTTCCAAGAGGCCGGGACCGGCGAACGTGGCGTTCCGCCGACGGTCATCCAGGCCGGCCGCGACACGCTCGTCGCCTACTTCCTCACGCAGGACGGCGTCGACGTCCACTGGGTCGCGTCGTTCTACGGCGAGAAACCGGAGAAGATCGAACGGTACGCGTCACGCGTCCGCAAGCGGTCGAAAAAGATCCGCGAAGGGGCGAAAGAACAGGGCCACGCCTAAGACACGCACTGTTCCCCTCTTTCAGGGGCGGCCTGTGGGGACGCTGTGGGTGCCACTGCGGGCCCGTCCTTCCATTCCTAAACTGAGGGGTATCGGTCAGTAGTTTCCTCGTCGGCTTTCAGTACCTGCGACACCGACCGGATATCCGTCATCTGATCTTTGTCGCTCACTCGTTCGCTTCGGTCTGCGGAAGTGCAATTACCGGAATCGCTGCGTTTGTCACAAGCTTCAGCGAGAGATCACCGGAGAGAAACTGCATGAGACGGCCGCCACCACGAGACCGATACGCGATAGCACTCGCCCCGACTTCGTCTGCGGCATCGAAGATAGCCTCGACGACGTTCCGAGCGTACGCAGTGTGGTCGTCGGCGTCGGGGAACACCGTCCTGACCGCCGCGTAGGACTCGGCAGCCAACTCCTCTGATTGTTCGACCGGCGTCTTATCCGGAACGCCGCCACCCTTTTCGACGACATGCAGCGCTGTCACGTGCTCCGGCTGGTATGGTTCAAGTGCCGTCGCCGTCGCAAGGGCGTCCGCCTCGTTGGCGACCGGCAGAAGAACGTGTCCGAGGATGTTCTTATTTGTCTCGTGAGGGGTACTGCCCATACATCGCATGAACACGTAGATTAGTAAGAAGGTACCTACCCGACGCAGAGTTGAATCTTTAATTATATTCTTCCTGACCGGCGTCCCGATTTTAAATACACGCCGTATACTCCGCCACCGTCCGTCAGTAGCACTCTGCCTCACTCCCGCAGAAACAGCACGGTCGGAACGTGGGGATTTTTCAAATCAGAGGTGTGACGGTCCTCCAATGGTCGGTGATCAGTGATGTCGGTTCGCGTCGACTGGCGACAGAGTGTCGCTTTTACCGGCACTGTAATCAAGTATCTCGCGGTGACGATGTTGGTCCCGCTGGGAATCGGTCTGCTCTACGGCGAGGACATTGTCGCTTTCCTGATATCTATCGCGATTACGGTCACCATCGGAGTGGCACTAGAACGACTCAGTAGCACTCACGAACTCGGGCCACGGGAAGCGCTGCTGTTCGTCGGCCTCTCGTGGGGAGCCGTCGCCGTCATCGGTGCGATCCCCTACGTCATCGCCGGCTACGGGACTGAATCGGCGCTCCGCCAGCCCGTGAACGCGTTGTTCGAGTCGATGTCCGGCTTCACGACGACCGGGGCGACTGTCACCGAGGAGATATCATTTGCCCGCCACTCTCACGCACTGCTGATGTGGCGACAGCTCACCCAGTGGCTCGGCGGGATGGGTATTATCGTCCTGATGGTCGCTATTCTTCCGGAAGCGGCGGTCAACGGTGCGCAGCTGATCGAATCGGAAGCGCCCGGCCCCGAACTCCAGAAGTTGACGCCGAAGATAGCCGAGACCGCGCGGCTGCTCTGGCTGTTCTATCTGGGCTTTACTGTTCTGTACGTCCTCAGTCTGCTCGGCCTCCATTACACCGGCTACGCACCGAACATGAACGCTTACAACGCCGTCGCGCACGGGTTCACGACCCTTCCGACGGGCGGGTTCTCCCCGCAGGCCGCCAGCATCGCCGCGTTCTCGCCGGCCGTGCAGTGGGTCGTCATTCCGTTCATGCTCATCGCCGGGATGAACTTCGCGCTGTTTTACCTTCTGTTGCAGGACGACTACGCCGCCTTCCTCCAGGACCGCGAACTCCAGGCGTATCTCGGTGCGAACGCCGGCGTGGCCGTCGTCCTCTGGGGGCTGCTGTTCACCGGGTCCGCTCCGCCGCTAGAACTCGGCGGTGTCACCCAGGGGGCGCTGGAGAACTCGCTCCGGCAGGCGACGTTCCAGGTCGCCTCGCTGCTGAACTCGACCGGATATGCGACGAGTAACTTCGCCAACTGGGGCGACACCGCAAAGGGAGTCCTGTTGTTCGCGATGTTCATCGGTGGCTCCGCAGGGTCGACCGGTGGCGGTGTCAAGATCGTCCGGTGGCTCGTCGTCCTGAAGGGTATCCGACGCCAACTGTTCACGACAGCCCACCCCAGCGCCGTCAAACCGGTTCGGCTCGGCGGGCAGGTTATCGAAGAAGATGTCATCAACGCGATATACGGATTCACGCTGCTGTACCTGCTCACGTTCGGAATTGCGGCAGTACTTCTCCTCCTCGATGCGGGCCGCGTCGGGCTCGAACTGACGGTCTTCGAGGCGGTCAGTGCGAGCCTGGCGACGATCGGGAACATCGGCCCCGGATTCGGGTTCCTGGGGCCGTTCGGGAGCTACCTGGACTTCCCGGACACCAGCAAACTGCTGATGATATTCCTGATGTGGATCGGTCGACTGGAGATCATCCCGGTGTTCGTGATATTCACCGGTGCGTTCTGGAACGAGTGAGTGCGGGAGACTCGTTCCGTCGCTAGTTCTAGCTGCCAGTTCAGTTATGTACCTACCCGACGGAGATGTCGACATGACCAGTCCTGCAAACGAACCGACACCGCCGGAGGGGGTTCCAGACCAACTGGCGACTGACCTGCCACAGTTGACGCCTGACGAACTCCGCAATACGATCATCTACGCGCAGGAACTGCTGCAGTTCCACGACGAGACGGCGTCGCCGATAGAGCCGGGGCCCAACGAAGACATCATCCGGGCAACCGAACGCGACGGCTACACTGAGGTGGTAAAGCGGACTACCTGTGCCGAGGGCTGTGACGACTGTCCGCACGGCCCGTATCTCTACCACGTCAAAGAGGAGTCTCGACCCGAGGGCGGAACGAAGGTACGCTGGATGTTCCTCGGCGAAGTGTATCCTGACGAAGAGTGACGGCGGGAGGAGTCCGTCGTTACGGGTCCAGGCCGTACAGTCCGGCGCGGATGAACACGAGGATCGGGATGATCTCCAGCCGGCCGACCCACATGTTCAGCACGAACATCCCCTCTGCGAGCGGGGACATCGACGGGCCGGTGATGCCCGATGAAAGGCCGACGTTCCCCTGCGCGCTGGCGACCTCGAACAGGGCATCGGCGTAGCCGAACTCCGGTCCCGCGACGTTGGTGAGGACGACGCTGCTGGTCACGAGAATGATGAGCCACAGCAGCGTGACAATGGCCGCTTCGCTGAACTCCCGTTCCATCGAACCGCGGTCGAGCGTCCGGTCGCCGATGCGGGCCGTAACCACCGCGTTCTTCGGGAGGAACACCCGCGAGAACTGCCAGATGATGCCGCGAGCGATGGTGTAGCCGCGGATGAGTTTGATGCCACCGACCGTGGACCCGGCAGCGCCGCCGAGCACCATCGCACCGACGACGAGCACCTTGCCGCCGGCGAGCCAGCGACCGATCGGCGCCGACTGAAACCCGGTACAGCTGAGGGCGCTGACCCACTGGAACGTCGAGTCCCGGATCGCATCGAGCTGTGCGGCGTCGAGCATCGGCACCGAAAACGGCAGGAACGACTGGGCGGCAAACGCCCCGGTCGTCGCGGGCACGGACCACGCGTTCTGTGCTGAGAGGCCGACGACGCCGAGCGCAAGCAGGATGAACAGCCAGCGGGTCTGCAGGTCCGACACCAGTTCGCGAACCTGCCTGTCGTGCAGGACGACGTAGTGGACCGGGAACGCGATCGCGCCGAGAACCATGATCGGCAACAGGACCGTCTCGACGAGCGGTGAGTTGTACGTCGCAATCGAATTGTCCGTGACCGAGAACCCGCCGGTCGTGAGGCCGGTCATGGCGTGGTTGAGCGCCTGCCAGGCGACCTCCCACAGCGGCAGCGACTCGGCGTACTCGCTGTCGCTGGCGAGGATGGCACCGAACAGGAGCGCAAACGAGAGCACCGTGTAGCCGACGACGAGTTTCCAGACCGTTCGGACGGTCGAGACGACGCTCGGATGGATCTTCTCCTCACGGGCCTCGCTCTGGTAGAGTGCATAACTGCCGCTGCCGGGCCGCGATAGGATGGAGACGGTCAGGACGATGACGCCGACGCCGCCGACGTACTGTATGAGCGACCGCCACCACTGGACTGTGCGAGGGAGCGAGGGCTCGTGAATCGCCATCGTCAGGCCGCTCCCAGTCCACCCGCTCATGCTCTCGAAGAAGGCGTGGAGCGGGTTCCGGAAGTACGCCAGGCTGGACAGTGTCGTCGTCCCGCCGACCCTGACCGGCTCCCACGTACTCGTGTCCGTCCCGACTGGAACGAACGCATCCATGACGGCGGGGGGCGTGAACCAGGCGGTCAACAGGAACGGCAGCGAGCCGAACGTTGCGACCAGCAGCCACCCGCCGGCGGCGATGACCATGCCGTGTTTCATCTGGGGGGCCGGCGCGTCGGTGAACCCACGGTTCGCGAGGCCGCCGACGGCGGCGGTTATCCCAGCCGCTGTGAAGAAACCGAGAGCGGCGTGGAACTCGCGAAAGCCGAGCGCAATGGCGGCCGTAATCGTCATCAGCCCGGCCTCCATCAGCAGGAGGGAACCGATGTCGCGGGCGATGGTCCGCAGGTCCATCGGCAACAGTCCATCGTTCCGTCGCGACATATCAGCTGTGGTCCTCAGAGTGGCCGAATATGTCGGTTACCTCCGGCGTCGCACCGCTTCCCGAGTAGACCGTGAGGAGGTCGTTCGGCTCGATACGCGTATCCCCGCGGGGTGTTATGGGGTCGCCATCACCGTTGCGCTCGATGGCTACGATGAGCATCTGACTGTCGATGAGGCCCTCTCTGTTGGCCTCCTGCAACGTTTTGTCTGCGATCGGCGCACCGGGCATGACGGTTATCTCGAACACTTCAGCCTGTTCGCCGATTCGCATGAAGTCGACGATAGACGGCCGTTTGACGGCCCGATAGAGGTACTCGGCGATGAGCCGCTGAGGGTTCTGCATCGTGTTGACGCCGATCTGGCGGAACACGTTCATGTGCTCGGGGTTGTGGACGACTGAGACGATGTCCGGGACTTCCAGTTCCTGTGCCAGCAGGCAGACCATGATGTTCGTCGCGTCCTGGTCAGTCGTCGATATGAGCGCGTCGGCACGGTCCGCACCGGCGTCCTCTAGCGTGTCTTTCGACGTCGCATCGTCATTGATAACGAGACAGTCGTACTGTCTCGACGCACGTTCCGCTCGCTCCTCGTCCCTTTCGATGGCAACGACCTCGTTGCCGCCTGCCGTCGCAATCTCGAGCAGCGGCGATCCGATATCACCGGCGCCGACGATGACAATATACATTTTTGCCGGTGTACTGAACCGATGGTTGAAAGACTACCGTTCTCGGTCACAAGCGGGACACCGTGGCAGTTCGCCCTGTCGGTTTCCGTTCCGCTCCCAAACCACTATACTGCCACCGGTTGAGTCTCTCGGTATGACACACCTCACCGAGCAGTTCGACCATCCGGCCTGGCTGACGGCCGCCGGGACGCTCGCCGGCTACGGCCTCATCCTCCTGTTCATGTTCCTACTTCTGTTCATCGTTCCGTACTTCCTGTTCCCGGCCTGAGCCGGGTACTGCCGCCGGACGCCACCGTATCGAATTGAAACACGGTCGCTGCGGCTGCCGCGGTCGATGCGACCCACAGGGGTATCGCAGTTAGTAAATAGGTCCGCGAGGGAGTACACGTCGATGGAAGGGAAGGCAGCAGCGCCCGCAGCAGGGACGGTCCTCAACGCGCTCGCGACTGGCCGCGGTGCGGCGTTTGCTATCGACGAGTACACGACAGCGACCGTCACGCTCTCGACTGAAACCGACGGCGTCACCGGCGAAGTTGCCGGCGCTCCGGACGCCGACACGCGGCTCATTGAACGGTGTGTCGAGTACGTCATCGACGCCCACGGCGGCCCGCAGAACGTCGGTGTCCCGGCGGTTTCCGGCGGCACCGTCTGTACCGAGAGCGAAGTCCCAATGGCGTCGGGTCTCAAAAGCTCCAGCGCGGCCGCGAACGCGACCGTCATGGCGACGCTCGACGCGCTCGACGCGACCGAGCGAATGAGCCGCGAGGATATGGCCCGCCTCGGCGTGATGGCCGCCCGCGACGTGGGCGTCACCGTCACCGGGGCCTTCGACGACGCGTCGGCGTCGATGCTCGGCGGCGTCACCGTCACCGACAACGAGGACGACGCGCTCCTAGGCCGTGACGAAATCGACTGGGACGTGCTCGTCTGGACGCCGCCGGAACAGTCTTTTAGTGCTGACGCGGATGTCGAGCGATGCCGCCAGATTGCGCCGATGGCCCGCCTCGTCGAGGACCTCGCGCTCGACGGCGACTATCAGCGAGCTATGACGGTCAACGGCCTCGCGTTCTCGGCCGCACTGGATTTCGAGACGGATCCGGTACTCGACGCACTCCAGCACGTCGAGGGCGTCTCGCTGTCCGGGACGGGGCCGTCGTTTACCGCCGTTGGCGAGCGGGCCGCACTCGAAGCCGTACAGGACGCCTGGGACGAGCGACCCGGAGAGACCTGGCTGACGACGACACAAACCGAGGGAACACACACAGTATGAGCACGAATCCGAACCCAGAGGACATGTCGCTGGACGAACTGCGCGACGAGATCCGGACGATCGACCGCGAAATCGTCGAGAAGATCGCACAGCGAACCTACGTGGCCGACACCATCGCACAGGTCAAAGACGAGAAGGGACTCCCGACGACCGACGAACAGCAGGAGCAGGCCGTCATGGATCGGGCCGGCGACAACGCCGAGCAGTTCGACGTTGACGCGAATCTCGTGAAAGCGATCTTCCGGCTCCTGATCGAACTGAACAAGGTCGAACAAAGAGAAAGCAGATAGTCGGACTCGAGGGGGTTCAGACGCTCTATCTACAGTTCCTCATCAAACGTGGCCGAAGTAGAAAGCATCGGAAGTGGAGAGTACAGTCGTTCGCTAAAGACAGATGAGTGACGTAGCGCTGAGAATTGTTCTATCCTTCTCCCTTGTCAGGAGCAGCGTGCCAAGTACGGGCGATAAGTTCGGCAGTACTCGGTAGACAAGAGGTCTAACGGTGGCGGTATATTCCAGAATAGGCTTGCCGGATAGGGGAATATGCCGTGCTAAGAACACCCTTCAACCGGAATGAGGTGATATACGAATTATCACCTTTCGTTGTGGACCTCGGGATCAAACGGATGGCGCTCTATATAAAAGAACTCGAGCAGAAAAAGAGAGCCGAAGATACTGACGATCCAGAGCAGTATTTCGATGTCAGTTCTATAGAGATGATAGAGGACAATCGGTATCGCGGCCACGGTACCGACGAGGCCGAGTGCGGGAAAGAGGCGGTTCGATCCCGTTTCGTCAGCAAGTTGGAGGTTAACGAAATTAGCCACGGCATCAGCGATCAGGAAGGCAACCGAGCCGAATTCGGTGATCTGCTTGAGCGTCCCGAGTGCGGTGAAAGCCGCAGTCAGCCCGCCCATCAGCAACAGCGCATAGACGGGAATTCCCTTGCGGTTCCGGAAGGAGAACAACCGGGGAATAGCGCCTTCTGTTGCGATCTCGTGGACGAGCCGGGAGGTGCCAAAAAGCGTTGCATTGATCCCTGAAGATGTGCTTTTCATCGCCGAGAGAATCACGAGCGTGAACCCGACAGCGCCCAAAAGTGGAATGTTCGAGACAGCGGCTGCGAGTGCCGTCTCCTCGTGGGCGATGAGTTGTTCGGGGGATAGCTGGAGCGTGGCCATGAACGACACCGAGACATAAATCAGGATGGCAATTGCGATTGAAATGTACATCCCGATCGGTAGTGTTTGCTCGACGTTTTCGATGTCGTCGTAGTCGTAGACCAGCAGCTGAAAGCCTTCGTACGAGACAAAAATAATCGCAAAGCCCGTGATGGGGCTGAGATGTCCTCTATTGAAAAAGTCAATCGAGGTGGGATATCCCCCGTAGAAGACTATCCCGAGGGTGGCAAGCGAAAACAGGATGATGATTTTAATGTAGACGGCGATGTCCTCGAACAGACCGGTCTCGTGAACGCCGGAGAGATTCAGCCCGACGAAGGCCCCGACCATGAGAACCGATATGATCGGACGAAGGAACTGTGGTAGCTCGATCCCGACGATAGCCCGTGCAGCAGTGAGCGTGTACGCACCGAAGGCGAACGCGTACATCGCCATCACGCCGATGTACCCGACAACGAGAACCCAGCCAACGAAGCCTGCGATATGCACGTTGTCCGTTGCGTGTTCGACGAACGTGAACGCTCCACCGTGTTCCTCATAGTGCAACGTGAGTCTGAGATACGAGTACGCAGTGAGGAGCGTGATGACGCCCGCAATGAGATACGAAAGCGGGACGGCATTGCCCGCTTGTCTCATCGCAACACCCAGCACGGCGTAGATCCCGCCTGAGACCATGCCCCCGACACCCATCGCGATCACCTCTACGAGACCGAGCTTTTCTGAACGATTTCGCCGTAGTAGGGAGCGAAGCGAGGTCATACGAGATCGTGGTCAGTCGTTTGGTCTAGTCTTCGGAGTTCCTGAACAGGTTGTATAAACTGGCGAGAAGATATGCGCCGACAAACCCATCTGCGAACGCCCAGACACCACCGACTACCAATCCTCGCGTAGTCGAGTCGTAGCCCAGATACACATCGGAGAGGAGATCGCGCCACTCATCACCCCATCCCTGACGTGCAGTCAGTCCGACCACAACAACGGCTCCGGCCCAGAGCGACCCCATTGCTTTTCCAAGTGCTTTTCCATCAACACGACGGGTACTCAGGTCGCTCATAATTACGGGTTCGTCGGCCCCTACTTAATCAGTTAATCTCCTTCCCATTGTTTGGTAACAGTACTGTTTGACTACAGGTAGTGAGCTACTTTTCAGTAACTGAAGCGACCGTTTCATAACTCGGAGTAACTCAGCAAGAACGACGCGGATCAGGAGACTGGTTCTCAATACAGTCGCCGAATGGCTCCAGAAGGGTTCTATTGACTTATATGCCGGACTTGGAATCTACTGTGACCCCTTCTCACGAGCGGGTAGAGACGAATCGGGATCGGCTCTACTCACATGCGGCCTCTGGGAGTTCGCGATGTCGGGTCGTCGATCCCGATCACAGTGGTACAAGCGGGGTATTCGGACACCGGAGATGGACACACGTCCGTGTTACGTGAGCTATAGAACTGAACAGATCGAACAGCGCGAGTATCGGTAGCGGGGCTAGTACTCCCAGAGACGGTTGATCCGTGAGTCGATATCGGGATGTGCCGCTCGAAGCTCGTCGACACCGGTTTCTCCGTCAACGTTGATGACGTGGACTTCACCCCGTCGGCCGCCGTACACGTCCTGAAAATCGTAGACGACGCCGAACACGTCGACAGCATCGGGAACGTCGTCACTGCTGCGGAGGAACTCGACTTGCCTGTCGACGTTGTACTCAACGAGTCGGTTGATGGCCGCTGCCCGCTCGATGTCATCGGGGAGGTGCTCCAGTGCAGGCTCGAGATGGGGCTTGAGAACACCGAGACAGTGATCGATACCCGCCGGTTCGTCGAGACCGTCCGTCAGGTCATCGTAGGTCGCTGTCACCGCCCCGCAGCCGGTGTGGCCGACGACCACAGCAGTTTCGGTCATCGTGTGTTCGATAGGATACAACACGTCACCGGACACCGCCTCGCCGGACGCGGTCCGCTGGATGACTCGGTTTCCGATGTTGCTACACGTGAAGAGGTGCCCCGGTTCGCTGTTGCCCCACATGTGGTCCTGGAGGACCCGCGAATCGGAGCAACAGACTGTGACAGCATCGGGCGTTTGCGAGTTCTGGACGCTGTCGAACCGGTCCCGGAACTCCGCCGCGTGATCGGCGTTCCCGGCAAGTAAATCGTGCAAGAGCTGGCTCATGCGTGGGCAGATAGCCGCCATGAAGTAAACTCATTGGACTTGGGCAGTGTTGACTTGCCAACTCGATACCGACTGCACTCGATTTGGACCATAGAAAGCTTCGGATGGGCGAAAGGTACGCTACGAGAACGGATTTTGAACAGCTTTACACGCGGTACGTCGATGAAACCAACGAGCAAATAGCTCTGAACGAGTAACAGTATGGGGTCGGAGGGATTTGAACCCCCGATCGGCTGATATCTCCGTCCTGCGCCTCGGAACTCCAGAGGGTCATCGTCGCGAACCGGTGATCAGCCGGCCGCTCAGTATATCAGCCCTCGAAGTGTCGTCCCAGGCGCGTGGCCTCTGGAGTCAGCCGCCTTCCCGGACTAGGCCACGACCCCGCACTCCGGCGTAAGCCGACTCGCATTAAAGGGATTTCGATTGGCAGACGGCGATCAGTCGCGGTCGGTGTCCGACCAGTCGCACTCCTGGCACTTATACCCAGTAACAAACTCCAGCGCAGAGGGCATGTACCCCACGGAGATGACGTTTTCGCCGCATTCGGGGCAGTCGTCGTCTGCGTCTTCGATAGGCTCTGCGTCCATGACACTCTCGCCTTCGATGAGTTCGGCCAGGCTCTCGGGGGTCTGCATCCGGCCCTGCACAACGCGATTGTCGCTCATACCGGACAGCCGGGCCTGATGGGCCTAAAAGTTCTCCCTCGTCACAGCCACGGGGCGCGTTCTTGATCGGGCTCGTACTCGACCGCGGCCCCGTCGTCGGTCTGTTCGTCGGCGGCGACGCCCTGGGACGCGCCGCCGTCGGCGAAGGCGGCGGTGAGATCCACGGCGTCGGGTCGGTATTCCGTGTGGCGCGTGCGGGCGTTTTCCGGGTCGAACGACAGCAGCGCCGTGACGGCGAGCACGGCCAGCGCCACCGGCGCGTCGGTTGGCATCACACCGAGGACAGAGAGGGCGAGGACCCCGAGCGCGACGGCGCTGCCGAAGCGGAAGCGGTCGATGTCGACGGCGTTGCGGAGCCACGGGCTCGCCAGCGCGACGGCGAGAGCGAAGCCGATGCCGACGCCGGTGGTGGCGGCCGCGCGGAGCAGGACGCCGGGCTCGATAGCGGTGACCAGCTCTGCGCCGGCGGGATCGAGGCTCGCCAGCAGGCCGAGCACGACGATGACGGCTGGACGCGGCAGATACTCGCCGATCCGGGCGCTTGCGGTCTGTGCGGCGATGGCGAGGATGACGAGGCCGGCGAACCGTTCGAGGGTCGCCAGTTCGACGATACCCGCGATGGTCGGCGCGAGCGCCGCTTCGATGAGGGCGACCGGTAACAGGACGGCCCCGATGATGAGCACCGAGCGCGCCTGCTGACGGGGACCGCCTTCGAGTTCGGCCAGCACGACAGCGACGGTAGCCGACCCGCCGAAGACGAGTAAACCCACTTCGAGGACGCCGGTCCAGGTCGACAGCGCCCCCGCGAGGACGAGCACCGGGAAGATACCGTCGACTAACGGGAGGCCCATGACGGTCGCCAAGAGCCGGCCGCCGCGGCCGACCTGCTGCTCGATGTCGAGCGCAATCGGGTGTCTGGAGATACTCATGTCGTGTTACGGTCGAGCGTGACCCAACTCCCGTCGGGGGATTCTCGCTCGGTCCTGACGAGCACGACAGAACTGCCAGAACTGTTTACCGAACCGCGTGAACGTTGTGTTGCCCGACGCTATAGGCGTCGTCTGACGGGCAGTACCGTTCCGTGCGGGTTCGGTGAGTCGCATGTTTATAATTATCCTTCATTCCCACATAACCGTTGCGTGAGAACTGGGCACACGCGCCACCGTTTCTCCGGAATCGAGCGCCGTTTGTGGACGAATGTCTCACCCTCGAGGGAAATACCTGACAAGTGAGGTCCCAGGGGAAGATTTCTGGAGGGGCAACCAGCGACGAGTGTGGCATCGAACCCCATGTAGCGTCGAGTCTCGCAACGTTTTTGCCGGGTCGTCGTGGACGATTTACATGGCGAACGATTCCGAGCCTTTCTCAGAGAAGCTCCGAGTACCGGAGGCGCTGACGTTCGACGACGTGCTCCTCAGACCCAAGGAGTCCCGCGTCGAACCGGACGAGGCAGACACGACGACGCGGGTCTCGAAGTCGGTCGAGCTGACCGTTCCCGTCGTCTCCGCGGCGATGGACACCGTCACCGAGAGCGACATGGCGATCGCGATGGCGCGACAGGGCGGTATCGGCGTCCTCCACCGGAACATGAACGCCGATCAGATGGCGACTGAGATCGAGCGGGTCAAACGCGCCGACGAGCTCATCATCCGCGACGTTGTGACGGCAAGCCCGAACCAGACCGTCCGCGAGGTCGACGAGATGATGGAACACGAGGGCGTCTCCGGTGCGCCGGTCGTCGACGACGACAACGGCGAAGTGCTGGGCATCATCTCCGGGACGGATATCCGGCCGTATCTGGAGGTCGGCGAGGACGACGCCGTCACGGACGCGATGACCGACGAAGTCGTCACCGCCCCCGAAGACGTGACGCCCCGTGAGGCGCTGGAACTGATGTACGACCACAAGATCGAGCGCGTCCCAATCGTCGACGACGAGAACCGGCTCGTCGGACTGGTCACGATGCAGGGGATTCTCCAGCGTCGTGAGTACGACCAGGCCGCCCGCGCAGACGACGGCTCGCTCCGCTGTGGTGCCGCCGTCGGCCCCTTCGAGATGGACCGCGCGCAGGTCGCGGACGAGGCCGGCGCTGACATCCTGTTCATCGACTGTGCGCACGCCCACAACGCGAACGTCATCGAGAGCGCCCGCGAGATCAAGGCCGAAGTAGACGCCGACGTGGTCGTCGGTAACATCGGCACCCGGGAAGCCGCCGAGGCTGTCGTCGACTTCGCCGACGGCGTCAAGGTCGGTATCGGTCCCGGCTCCATCTGTACGACCCGCGTGGTCACCGGTGCGGGAATGCCCCAGATCACCGCCGTCGCGCAGGTCGCCGACGTGGCGAGCCAGCACGACGTGCCGGTCATCGCCGACGGTGGCATCCGATACTCCGGCGACGCCATCAAGGCCATCGCCGCGGGTGCGGACGCGGTGATGCTCGGCTCCTACTTCGCCGGGACCGACGAGGCTCCGGGCCGCGTCATCACGATGAACGGCAAGAAGTACAAGCAGTACCGCGGGATGGGCAGCGTCGGCGCGATGAACGAGGGCGGCGGCGAGCGCTACCTCAAGGACGACGAGGAGGGTGAGGAATTCGTCCCCGAAGGCGTCGAAGCCGCGACACCGTACAAGGGCTCGCTGGCCTCCGAACTCCACCAGCTCGTCGGTGGGATGCAGTCCGGAATGGGCTATGTCGGGGCCGAGACTATCCCAGAGTTCAAGCAGCGCGCCGAGTTCGTGCGGGTCTCCGCGGCCGGACAGCAGGAGAGCCACCCGCACGACGTGATGATTACGGACGAAGCGCCCAACTACAGCCCCGACAGCTAACGCTGACGGCCGGAGGGGACGCAGAAAGCCGCAGCCGATTACACCGCGGTTTCGCAGGCCGGACTACACGCTTCCTTCTGTGCCGCGTTCGCGTCGGGATACGCTTTGAACGACTCACCACAGTTCGAGCATTCGAATGTGTCGAAGTCGGACATAGCGGACGACTGTACTCGCGCCGCGGAAAAAATTATTGCGGATACGCCGGTCAGTCGTAGTAGTCTTCGTCCAGCGGGAGCTCCGTCCCGGACGACGTGACTTTATCGACGGTCGCTTCCAGACGAAGTGTCTCGCTGCATTCGGGGCAGATGACCGCCACGTCGACCTGTAGAGAGTCATCGGAGTCGTAGATACCCAGAACCTCCGCGTCAGAGGCGTACAGATACTCCGCCGACAGTTCGTGCTCGTGGTCGCGAGCGTAATCGTAGGTCATGCATGCTCGCTACACCCGCATCTGTGTTGATGGTTTCGGCGGTTCCCAGTAACAGCACATACAGGGGACCCGCCCGAAGCCGCGGGCATGAGCGACTACGCTGTCGAGGTTGGGACATGGGACCAGTTCGAAGACGCGGCAACGGCCGTCCGAACCGCGGTGTTCGTCGAGGAACAGGGCGTCTCCGAGGACGAGGAACTCGACGGGAACGATTCGGACGCCGTCCAGTTTCTGGCCCGTGACGGCGAGTATCCAGTTGGGACCGCCAGACTCCGGTTCCCCGAGCCTGCAGTGGGAAAGGTCGAGCGGGTCGCGGTCCGCGAGCCTTACCGGGGCACTGGTGTCGGCTCGGCACTGATGCGAGCCGTCGAGGACGCCGCTGGCGACGACGGTGCGACGGCGCTCAAACTCCACGCACAGACCCACGTCGAGGCCTTTTATCAACAACTCGGCTATGAGACGGTCAGCGACGTGTTCGAGGAAGCCGGCATCCCACACGTCGAGATGCGAAAGCGACTGGACGGCTGACCCGTCCACAAACGGGAGCGACGGACAGTCCCCGGACCGAACAGCAAAGTCGGCCGCAGACGAGAGAACCCGATATGAGCTACGAGCTACAGGCCCACACTGCGGACGTGGCCGTCGAAGCCACCGGCGACACGCTCGATGACGCGTTTGCCGCTGCTGCCGACGGGATGGCCGCAGCGCAGTGTGACGACATCCCCGACGCGGGCGAGCGCTTCTCGCTCTCGACCACCGCGGAGCACGTCGAGGCGGCGCTGCTCGAGTATCTGGACGAACTGCTCCTCGAGCGGGACCTGCGAAACCAACTCCCGGTCGACAATCAGGCGACCGTCGCAGAACGGGACGGGGAGTGGACCGTCGACGCCACGGCACGGGGCGTTCCACTGGCGCGAGTGAGCGCCCGGGAAATCAAGGCTGTCACGTACTCGGAGATGGCAGTCGAGGAGGCGGACGGTGGCTGGCGGGTGTACGTCGTCTTCGACGTCTGACCGCCGTTCGGTTCGGGGTGACGCCACCGGCACTGTCGACCGGCCGCTTGGCTCGGGGAAAGGATTACTCCCCTGTGCGGTCCACCTAGACGTATGTCAACGTTCCAGACAAACGGCATCACCCTGGAACAGGTCAGCGAGAACGTCTGGGAGTTGCCACGCGAGGGGGAGATGCGAGTCGTCGGCCGGGTGTTAGCCAGCGAAGCCCTGCTCGAAGAGATCGCCGAGGACAAGACGCTCCAGCAGCTGCAGAACACGACGCACCTCCCCGGGATTGTCGAGCCGGCCATCTGTATGCCGGACGGGCACCAGGGCTACGGGTTCCCCGTGGGCGGCGTCGGCGCGACGGATGCCGAAGACGGCTGTATCTCACCGGGCGCGGTCGGGTACGACATCAACTGCGGCGTCCGGATGGTGCGGACGAACCTCACGTACGATGATCTGCGCGGCCGAGAGGAAGAACTGGTAGATCGGCTGTTCGAGGCTATTCCGTCGGGCCTGGGCGGTGGCGGGGTCGTCGAGATCGACAGGGGAACTATCGATGAGATACTCGACCGCGGCGTCGAGTGGGCCGTCGAGAACGGCTACGGCGTCCAGGACGACCTGCGTCACTGCGAAGACGAGGGCCGCAGGCCGGACGCGGACCCGGAGGCGATTACGGCTGACGCCAAGGACCGCGGGAAGAGCCAGGTCGGGAGCCTTGGCAGCGGCAATCACTTCCTCGAAGTCCAGCGCGTCACCGACATCTACCGCCAGGATGTGGCCGAGGCGTTCGGCCTCGAATCTGACCAGGTGGTCGTCCTGATTCACTGCGGCTCCCGGGGGCTGGGCCATCAGACCTGCAACGACTACCTCCGCCGCATCGAGCAGCGACACCAGTCTCTCCTACAGCGCCTGCCCGACAGAGAGCTGGCCGCAGCCCCAGCCGGGTCACCGCTTGCCGAGGAGTACTACGGCGCGATGTGTGCGGCGATAAACTTCGCGTGGGTGAACCGCCAACTCGTCATGCACCGCACTCGGCAGGTGTTCGCAGACGTGTTCGACAGGCCGTGGGAGGAACTCGGCATGAACCTGCTGTACGACGTGGCCCACAATATCGCCAAGAAGGAATCCCACACGGTCGACGGCGAGAACCGGGAGCTGTACGTCCATCGCAAAGGCGCGACGCGCGCCTTCCCGGCCGGTCACCCTGAGGTGCCAGCGGCGTACCGGGACGCCGGCCAACCGATCATCATCCCGGGCAGCATGGGTGCCGGTAGTTACGTTCTCCGGGGCGGTGACCGCTCGATGGACCTGTCGTTCGGCTCGACAGCCCACGGCGCTGGTCGCGTGATGAGTCGCACGCAGGCGAAAGACGAGTTCTGGGGCGGCGACGTTCAGGACGCGCTCCGGAGCCAGCAGGTGTACGTCAAGGCCCAGAGCGGGGCGACCGTCGCCGAGGAGGCCCCCGGGGTCTACAAGGACGTCGACGAGGTGGTTCGGGTTTCCGAGGCACTGGGCATCGGCGACACGGTGGCCCGGACGTATCCGGTGTGCAACATCAAGGGCTAATACTCTCGGCTGTACGTCTGTGACGAACTTTTGCCACTCCGGGGTGGCGAATATCTCGAAATAGGTACAGCCGACAGTACAATCCGGGGACGCCGATTCCGTCTCGACGCCACCTGCTGGCGCGATTTTGACTCGGTGGGACCTTCACGGGCAATCAGGAACGCGCTCCGGTCGTCAGTTATCTCGGCACAAACATGTTTCCCTGCTTCCATCCTTGTCCAGATATGGCGCGACGAGCCGAGTGGGTAGCAACCGCGAAGACAGTCGCCAGTATTGCGTACGAGAGCGACATCAGGTACATCGCGACGTCGCTGGCGTACTACGCGTTCATATCGCTCATGCCGGTGCTGTTGCTCGTGTTCATCGTCTTCGGTCGGCAACTCGCGGGCGTGGTCTCGGCCTCGGAGGCGCAGTTCCTCACCCCCGACACGCAGCAACTGGTGTACGAGGGACTGACGACGGCTTCGGGCCGCACAGCGGCGACGGTCCTCTCCGTGGTCGTCCTGGCCTGGAGCGGTGCCAACGTCGGTGTCGGCTTCCTGACCGTCGTCGAGCGCATCGAGGCGGTGACGGAACAGCCCCTGACGAGGCAGATGTACGATGCGGTGGTCGTCCTCGTGACGCTCTCGGCCACGGTTCTCGTGATTATCGTTCAGAGTGTGTTCCTGGCTCTCTTCGCGACCGACCTGCTGAGCGTGGTCGCCGGATTCGCCGTCTTGTTCGTCGTTCTGACCGTGACGCTGCTTCCCCTGTATCTGGTCCCGTCGCGCGTCGCCGGTTCGCTCACCGATGCCCTCCCCGGCGCGATGACGACCGCTATGGGCTGGACCGTCATCCACGCGGTGGTACAGTTCTACGTCACCAACGCCGGTCAGTACGCGATCTACGGCGTCCTCAGCGGGCTTATCCTCATCCTCACAAGCACCTACGTGGCCGCGATTGTTCTGATGGTCGGCGTCGTCGTCAACGCGGTGCTCGCCACCGACACTGACGACCTGTACGACGTGAGTGGCTGAGCCGAAGGTCCCGAACCGCCGGTGAGCCTGTCGACATGGTTCCCGTAGCTGTCGCCTCGCTGTGCACGCCCCCTGGTTCAAATCCACTCCATAGCGGTTCTGCTCCTCACAGATAGTTCGTCGCAAAAGCGGGCCGGAAGGGATTTGAACCACGTCGAGATTCACTGCGTTCATCTCGTCTGCTTCAATCCCTTCTGCAGTTTTCACTGCTCACGTCGTTCGCAAGAATACGGGCCGGAAGGGATTTGAACCCTCGACCGACGGCTTAAGAGGCCGTCGCTCTGCCAGACTGAGCTACCGGCCCAGTGCACTCATTGCTCTGGACGGCCCGGTAAAATAGGTTTTCATTCGGACGCCTCGTGTCGGTCGGTCTCACGTTGCTTGCACACACCAGCCAGCTAGCGCGCCGGACTGCCCACGAGAGTCGGCCGGGTGAGCGACCATGTCCGCGCTAGACGAAGGGTGGCGGCCTCTCAAGCCACCTTCGCAGGCGACCGTTCCCAGTTGTTGGAGAAATAGCTGGCATTAAAGAGGCTTGACGCCAAGCGATACAGATACTAATGAGTACAGCCAGCGGCATCACGATGGCCTCTATGTCGACCTACGCCATCCTCGGGTGTGGGAGTGTTGGCCACGCCGTGGCGGAAGAACTCGTCGAGGAGGGGAAAGACGTGCTCATCCTCGACGCGGACGAGGGGCGAGTCGAGGCGCTCCGTGACCAGGACCTCAACGCACAGCATGCGGACATCTCCGAGACGGGCACCGTAGAGACTGTCGCCGACCGGGACGTGGTGCTCATCATGTCCTCGGACGTCGCCGCCAACGCCGAGGCGGTCCGAAACATCCGTGAGGCCGGTGGCGAGCAGTTCATCGTCGCCCGCGCCGACGACCCCGTGTCGGCCGACGAACTCACCGAGCTCGGTGCGGACGTGGTCATCAACCCCTCCGCAGTTATTGCCGATTCGGCACTTCGAGCACTGGAGACCGGTGAACTGGAGTACAAGGCCTCCCAGCTCGGGGACGTCATCGACGGGACCGAGGAACGCATGGCGATACTCATCCACCGGTCGCCTGACCCGGACTCCATCGCCTCGGCGGCCGCGCTGCGGGCCATCGCCGCGAGCCGCGACGTGGAGGCCGACATCATCTACGAGGGCGAGATCGGCCACCAGGAGAACCGCGCGTTCGTCAATCTCCTCGGTATCGAACTGACCTCGAACGAGGACGTCGACCTCGACGAGTACGACACGTTCGCGCTGGTGGACGTTGCCAAGGGCGGCGAACCGGCTATCGATTCGGTCGATATCGTCGTCGACCACTACGAGCACGAACACGAACTGGAACACGACGCCACCTTCTCCGACATCCGGCCCAACATCTCGGCTACGTCGACGATTCTGACGAAATACATCCAGGAACTGGACCTCAATCTCGACCAGAGCGTCGCCACGGCGCTGCTGTACGGCATCCGCGCTGAGACGCTGGACTTCAAGCGGGACACGACGCCAGCGGACCTGACCGCCGCGGCGTACCTGTACCCGTTCGCCGACCACGACACGCTCGAACAGGTCGAATCGCCGTCGATGAGTCCGGAAACGCTTGACGTGCTCGCCGAAGCGATCCGGAACCGCGAGGTCCAGGGGAGCCACCTCGTCTCCAACGCCGGGTTCATCCGGGACCGCGACGCCCTGGCGCAGGCGGCCCAGCACCTCCTCAATCTCGAAGGAATCACGACCACAGCGGTGTTCGCCATCGCTGATGACACCATCTACCTCGCCGCGCGTTCGAAGGACATCCGGATGAACATCGGCAAGGTACTGTCGGACGCGTTCGGCGGGATGGGCGAGACCGCGGGCCACTCCACCGACGCCAGCGTCGAGATACCGCTCGGCATCTTCACCGGCTTGGATACGAGCGACGACAACAGAGATACCCTACTGGAACTCACTGAAGAAGCGGTCAAGCGGAAACTGTTCGAAGCGATGGGCGTCGACAGTTCCAGTAGCGAGAGTTCGAACGGAAACTAGGCTGGGACTTCCTCTTCCTCGTCGCCGGCCTCGGGCTGGCGGAGCCGTTCCACGATGTCGCTGACGATGACGACATCCCCGACAGCCTGGACCCACCGGTACGGGATGATGACACCCCGTGCCGCGTTTACCTCTTCGTCGAACAGCTCCGTGTTGAGCTGGTGGAGTGCCAGCCCTGTCACTTCCTTGCGGTCGAGTTCCAGCCGAAGATCCTCGACTTCGCCGACGAACACGCCGTTTTTCGAATACACCTCGCGACCCACGAGGGCTGTAATCTCCTGTGGCAGATTCTCCATTCCCATACGACGGTGGTTGGTCGGACGGCTTATAAAGCTTCTTTGCGACTGAAACGTCCGCGATTCGGGGGGGAGTGAACGTCGCACAGGACTTCCGGACAACGACAGCAGAGCTGGCTCCGATCCCATGATATCACCCTCTCTGCACAGGCAGCAGTCGCTTATATCGTCGGGGGACTTTTGGGCCGCTTCCCCGTTCGCTCGGTATGCTCGACCCTGGCGACCCCGCTCCGGACTTCGACCTGCAGGGAACCGCAAACAGCGGTACCGGTGCCTATCGGCTGTCCGCTGCGACGAACCGCGCGCCGGCGGTCGTGGCGTTCGCTCCAGGCGACGACCCCGATTCGCGGGCCCTTCTCAGCGAGCTAGCCGAGACAGACTGGGCGAGCGTGTCGGACGCCGTGGCCGTCTTTGGCGTTCTCGCCGCAGGCATCGACGATTGCCGGTCGCTCGCGGCGGCGTTATCACTCCCCTACCCACTGCTGGCCGACACCCACGGCGTCGCCACCCAGTTCGGCGTCCGAAAACAGGACGGGAGCGTGCAGCGAGCGGCATTCCTCGTCGACCAGCGGTGTCGCGTTCGGGCGGCGACAGCGTTCGACGACTCGGGCGGGAGCGCGCCCGATCTCGACACGGTTCTACGTGGCCTCGCCGAGTTGTAGCTACTCGCCGTGGTCCAGTTCACCGGCCAGCAACCCGTACATGTACACGTCTTCGTGGCGGCCGTCACGGAACCAGTGGTCCCGCAGGGTCCCCTCCCGCTCGAAGCCCGCCTTTTCGAGCACTCGCCGGGACCCGTCGTTGCCAGCGAGTACTTTTGCGTACATTCGATGGAGCCGCCGCTCCTGAAAGCCGTACTCGGCGAGCGTTCGCACGGCATCGGTCGCATAGCCGTTGCCCCAGGCGTCCGGTGAGAGGAAGTAGCCGATTTCGGCGGTCCCCGGCTGGGTCGAGACGGCCATCAGGCCGACCGTTCCGACCGGGTCGCCGTCGACACAGACCAGCAGATGGGCGTTCTCCGAATCGAGACCGGTTTCGGATTCCAGCCACTCCCGTTCGGCCTGCTCCGTCATCGGCTGAGACGCTGAGAGGCCGTGTCGCACGGTAGGGTCGTTGACTGTCTCCTGCAGGAACGGTACGTCTTCGTCCTCTATCGTCCGCAGCGTCACTGTTTCGCCGCGGAGGAACACTGGGCCGGGCATACCGGAACGGACACATGGTTGACACAAGACTATTGCCGTGGTATGAGTGCTGGTAGCATGTTTGGATAGCCCGTCGACTAGGTGCTCGGCGCAGAACGACACGCCAAAGGGACCCCAGCACTGCCCAGAGGTATGGGAACGCCGCTGGATTCACGCGAGGAACAGGCAACGGAGGTCGTCGACCGACTTCACGAGGAATACCCCGATTCGGCGATCTCGCTGAACTACAGCAACCGTCTCGAGTTACTGGTCGCCGTCGTCCTCTCCGCGCAGTGCACCGACGAGCGGGTCAACGAGGTCACGGCGGACCTGTTCGAAAAGTACCAGAGCGCCGAGGACTACGCCGAGGCCACCGAGGAGCAACTCGCCGAAGACATCTACGGCATCACGTTCCACAACAACAAGGGCGGCTACCTCCAGGGGATCGGTGAGATTCTGACCGAGGAACACGACGGCGAGGTTCCTGACACGATGTCGGCGCTGACCGACCTCCCGGGCGTCGGCCGCAAGACGGCGAACGTCGTCCTCCAGCACGGCCACGACATCGTCGAAGGCATCGTGGTCGACACGCACGTCCAGCGGCTTTCGCGGCGGCTGGGGCTTACCGAGGAAGAACGGCCGGAAGCCATCGAGCAGGACCTGCTCGACGTGGTGCCCAGCGACGAGTGGCAACAGTTCACACATCTCCTCATCGACCACGGGCGAGCGGTGTGTGGCGCGCGCTCCGCGGACTGCGAGGCGTGCGTGCTCGCGGATATCTGTCCCTCCGAGAAGGGCGACAGTGAAGTCGACCTCGCCAGCGGCGAGGCGTGGTAACCTCGGGTGAGGGCTTCAGCTGTCGGCCTCTCCGAGGCGCACCGTGAGAACAGGCACATCGGACGTTCTGACGACCTTTTCGGCGACGCTGCCGAGGAGATACCGCTCGACGCCAGTTCGGCCGTGAGTCCCCATGACGATGAGGTCGATATCGTTCTCGTCGGCGTAGTCGAGGATCGCGCTGTGCGGTGGGCCGCGTTCAACGGCAGTGACGGTGTCGACTGCGTCGACTTCGTCTGCCGCCGCGTCGACGATGGCCTGTGACCGCTCCTGAAGCGTTGCATCGATATCGTGTTCCTCGCCGACCATGCCCGGCTCCGACGGGTCGTGCTCCTCCGCAACCATGCCGGTCGTGGCCCCCTCCGTACCTGCGGCGGTCATGCCGATATGGGGTGACGACGTATCGAGGACGGTCATGATGTGTAACGTCCCGTCGTGTGTTTCGGCGAGGTTGCGTGCATGCGCTAGCGCGGCTTCTGCTCCGTCACTACCGTCCGTTGGAAAGAGGATGTGTTCGTACATTGGAACCACGGCTAGCGATGGACCTGCAATACTAATGAAACATCTAGTCTGTTCGCAGTAACCGAGAATCAAACCCGCTGTCGACGGCACTCACGCCACGTAGCGGAGGGCGTATCGAGTGACGCCGACCAGATACGCCAGCAGCCAGAAGATGACGTATCCGAACACGCCGATGCGGAGGCGCGAGCGCCAGTGACTGAACGTCTCGTCGCCGATTTCGTCCAGTAACAGGTCTTCGTCGTACTCGTTGTAGAGGTCGTGCTCCCGCTTCGCGCGGAAGATGCGGACGATACCCGTCCCGCCGAAGGCGAGCAGCGCGTACGCCTGGAGGCCGAGCATCGCGTGGACAGCGGAGAGGCCACCGAGTTGGTCCGGGAGGCGTGGGATCATCCAGAACACCATCGGGACGGTGGTCAGCACCAGCCCCGTCGTGACGAACTTCAGATGATGGACGAGCACGTCCCAGGTGACCGGCTCCGTCTCGATGATGTAGTACGCGCCGTACAGGAAACAAGGGAGGCTGAGACTCACCGACAGTAACACGACTGTGGCCACGAGGCCGTCCGACACCATGGCCCGACCTAGGGACAGTGCTCGCTAAAGACTGCCGGATGCAGAAGGTCAGAACTTGTAAGCCGTCGCGGTCCGTACACCCGGGCAATGGCCGACCCGGACTCGACGTCTCCCACGGAGGACGAGCGCGGGAACACCCCTGCGGACGCGGTAACTGCCGAAACCGAGCCCGGCGAACCCGGGGCCGAGGTCGACGGCGGTGAGACGGCCGAAGACGGCGAGTCAGGCGACGAACTCGACACGGAGGCGCTCCGGAAGCAGGTCGAAGAGAAGTACGACTTCGACGACTTCGGCCCGGCGGACATGGCCGAGATGACCGCCGAGGAGTGGGACGTTGCCTTCGATGAGGACTCCTGGATCACCGGCGACGAACTCCTCGACAGGGTCACCCGGGACCTCCGGAACCGCGTCGCAAACCGCGACGTGTTCGCCCGCATCGAGCGCCACCGGGACCCGCCGCGGGTGCTCGCGTACTCCGACGAAGGCTATGCGGTCGTCTATCCCGATGGGAGCCTCGAAGGGGAAGGGACCGTCATGCGTGACGTGAAGCCAACGGTCGCGCTGTGTTCGATGGATTCCTACGACGTGCCTGAGAACGTCCCCGACAGGCCCCTTCCCGAACCGGAAGCGGTTCCCGAGGGTGGCGGCGAACTCGGCAACTGGATGCTACAGGCGATTGCCGGGACGCAGTTCCTGGCCGGGATTGCCCTACTGGGAGGCGCAGTGCTTGCGACCGCTGGCGTCATCGGCAACAGGGGGACCAGCATTGCACTGCTGGTCGTGGCCGGCGTCGCCTTCATCGGCGTCTCGCTCGTCCTCTTTTTCACCGTCGCAAACGCGAGGCTCTCGGACACGTTCCGCGCCGAGGAGTACCGAGACAGACTGCGGGCCATCGGACTTGAGGACGGCGAACGACCGGAGTTCGTTCCAGAGCTCGACCCGCAGAATACGGGGTCTGAAGACGGGGCAGGCGAGACTGACGAAGCCGGGTAATGACGGTTCCTGCGGGTGGTATTCGGTGGGTTTATACAAACTCAGTCCTGATTCCAGAGTGTATATGAACAGACGGGAGTTCGTCCGGACAGCAGGGGGGGCCGCCGGTGCTGCGGCGACCCTCAGTGCCACCGGCGCAGCCGCCGCACAGGAGGAAGGTGGCGGAGGTGGCGAAACCGTCCCGGACTACGGCGGTTTCCTGGACCAGGTCGGGAACTTCGACGGGTCGACCGTCGACGCGACCGGGCAGGACACGGTAACTGTCGAGGTCGGCGTGCAGGCCAACGGCGGCGCGTACGGGTTTGGTCCGCCCGCCGTCCACGTGGACAACGGCGCGACCGTCCAGTGGGAATGGACCGGCAACGGCGGCGGCCACAACGTTGTCTCCGATGGCGACGGGCCACTGGACTCCGGCAGTACGACCGCCAGTGCCGGCGTCAACTACGAACACACGTTCGAGGAGGACGGCATCTACCCGTACATCTGTGTCCCCCACGAGGGGCTCGGCATGAAAGGTGCCATCGTCGTCGGCGAAGAGTACCCGACACAGACAGTCGGTGGCGGCGGTCCGGTCGAAGTCAACCCCCACGAGGCCGGCGTCCCGATTCAGCCCCACTTCGTCGGGTTCGGCGCTGGACTCGCAGTCATCATTCCGCTGATTTACACATTCTTCCAGCTGAAATACGGCGAGTCGCCCCACACTAGCGGAGGGAACAACTGATGGCATCCGAAGGCTCTACCTACGGTGATATCCACCGGTACGAACCGCCACGCGAAAGCACAGCAGCGGCCGTCGGCATCGTGCTCCTGACGGTTATTCAGGTCGGCCTCGTCGGCCTCTTCACCTACGGCATGATTGCCGGGTGGGCGTCCGGCATCGGGACGACGCTGACGGTACGGCTCATCGAGGCCAACATGTTCCTCGGTGGCGTGCTGACGGCGATCTTCATCGACCTGTCGTTCATCATGCTGCTGTACCGCAAGGAGTTCCTCCCCGACGTGATGATCGTCAAGAAACGCCGCCGGAAGTGGGAGGACCTCTACATCCGTCAGGAAGACGTCGACGGTACGACGGTGGCGGACGGCGACGAACTCGCAGAGACATTCAAACGCGCTGTGTATCCATACTACAAGAAATAATATGCCACTTGATGAAGACAAATACCCGGCTGAAACAGGCCGTCGTCGCTTCGTAAAGGGCGTCGTCGGGAGTGCGGCACTCTCCGGCGTCGGCGTCGGTGGCGCTGCAGCCGTCGACGCGACGACAGACGCTGCCGGTGAAGGTGGCGGGACGACCCCGTTCGTCGCCGTCGAGAATACAGGCGGACCGGCCCCGCGAGGGATGCCGATCATTCCTATCGAGATCAACGGCGGCGAGATCAGCGGCTTCTGGCCGGAGTACGACGAGAACGCCGGCGCGGCCGTCGCGTCGGACTTCGGCGGGAGCGGTATCGACTACTCCTCGCAGTGGTTCCAGTACTGCGGTATCCAGAGCACCGAAGCCGTCTATCCGCAGTCCGACCGGAACAACACGTTCCTCAACGACACCGGGACCTTCTCCTGGCAAGGGGAGTACGAGTCCGGCAAACCACTCACGGTCGACATGTTCGACGACTATAAGGAATGGGGCAACGGCATCGGCGACTCTGGCGTCGGGAAGCCTGCAAGCGTCGTCTGGCGGACCAACAGCGAGGGTAAGAACGGCGCTCCGGTGCAGATAATCAGATCGGTCGAGGTCGAGAAGATGGCCAACGGCGAAGACGAGTACGCGGACCTTCCGGGAAGCGTTCAGTCGTTCGTCTCCGAGGCCACCGACCAGGGCTTCATCGCCTGGCTGAACAAATGCACGCACTTCTGTTGCGTGCCGGGGTTCAAAACGCAAAGCGGGAGCGCCAACTTCGGCGCAGCCAACGATATCTACTGTCAGTGCCACCAGTCCGTGTACGACCCGTTCAGTCCCGTGCAAGCGACGTTCGTGGCGCTGCCACGCCCACCAAAAACGGAGTAACCAATGAGTCTCGAACGCAAAGACGAACACGACCACAAAGGCTGGATGGAATCGCGCGAGCTGACGCCGATAGAATCGGTGTACCTGACCGTGCTCATCTGGCTCGACAGGCGGTTGCGCGTTGTTGACTACCTGGAGATCCTCGAGGATCTCTACTACAAGGTCAACATGCAGATGCCGAAGAGCCACACGGAACAGTACAACCTCGACAACAAGTTCTGGTACTGGTATCCACTGTACGCACTCGGGTCGTTCTCGACAGTCGCGTACATCGTCGCCGCGATATCCGGCGCGCTGCTGGGCTTCTACTACGCACCGGCCGCCGCGGCTGCCGACGGGTCGCCGACGGTCGCGTACGACTCGGTGATGCTCATCATGGGCCAGCTCAACCTCGGCTACTTCCTGCGTTCGGTCCACCGCTGGTCCGCGCAGATTATGGTCGCCGCCGTGTTCCTTCACATGCTCCGCGTGTACTTCACCGGGGCCTACAAGGAACCGCGCGAACTGAACTGGCTCATCGGCATCGTCCTGATTTCGCTGACGCTGGTGTTCGGGTACACCGGCTACCTGCTGCCGTGGAGCCAGCTCTCGTTCTGGGCCGGCCAGATCGGCGTCGAGATGTCCCTCTCCATCCCGCTTATCGGTGAGTGGGTCGCACAGCTGATGTTCGGCGGGTTCACGCTCTCGCAGGCTACGCTACAGCGCATGTACATCCTGCACGTGTTCTTCCTGCCGTTCATCACGACTGCTATCATCGCGGTCCACATCGGCATCGTCTGGATGCAGGGGATCGCTGAACCACACTAATACTATGAGCGACAACGACACAGACGACGTTCGCACGGACGGTTCCGGCACCGGTATCGTCTCGCCGGACGACGAGACTCCCGCGTGGTCCGAACGCAAGGAGCGGACCCAGGGGCTCTCCCGGCTGACCTACGAGTACTTCGAGCGGGCGCGCCGCGAGGACCAGGACCTTCGCCAGCAGTCGGACTACGTCGAGCGTGACGTGCTCGCGTTCCCGGCCTGGCCCCACGAGATGATGCGCAACATCGCGCTGACGTCCTTCTTCGTGGGCATGATCCTGTTCGTCTCGGCGACGCTGCCCCCGGAGATGCCGAACCCGGCGAACTCCAGTGTGACGCCGGCGATTATCCTGCCGGACTGGTATCTCTACTGGTCGTTCGGCCTGCTCAAGCTCGGTCCGCTCAACCCCAACCTGAGCATCCTCGGCGGCTCGAAGCTCATGGCCGACCGAACCTACGGTGTGCTGGCAAACGTCGTGGTCGTCGGCTTCGTCGCGATCGTCCCCTTCCTGAACAAGGGGTCCGCCCGCCGTCCCGTCGAGCAGCCGTTCTGGGCTGCCGTCGGGATGTCCGGCGTCATCTTCAGCCTGACCATCGCCGCGCTGTCCATCAAGAACCTCGTCCCGATGGACTCCCACCTGCTGTTCGACCTGACGTTCCTCGTCCCTATCGTCAGCGCGACCATCACCTACGCCGTGCTCAAGACGATGCGCGAGGGCTACATGTTCGACCTCAACCGTCGGTACTACCGGCTGCGGCCGCCGAAGTAACCCGATCGGTAGGTTTCTCCGTCGTTTCTCCTCTTGCTCGGTACCATCGCAAGCGTTGTGACCTCGTCTCGCCGCAGTAAAGTGGCTCCCGTCCCTAGTAGTGACGATGACAGGGGACCAGTCAGCGGGGACTGAAGACGGTTCGGAGCGGCGGGACGTTGTGGTCCCGCTGCGCGTGTACAAGGCCGTGACGGTGTTTTCAACGCTGTTTGCGGTCGTCAGCGTCGTCGCCGGATTCATCCTCGTCGACGTGGCGACACAGCGGGCGTCAGCGCCTGCCTCGGAGATCGACGTTCCGGTCGGGATCGCCGGAATCGCGTGCATCCTCGCTGGCACAGTCGTCTACGCGTTCTCCACGCGCTTCCGTACCGAGGAAATGGGAAAGTCTAAAGACGACGCTACCTAACGTTCGGATAATGGCTGACGAGTTCATGAAGGGGTTCGCGTGCCTCATGGTCGGCGGACTGGGTTGGATGACCATCAAGGGCTGGTACAACACGCCGAGTTTCGAGGGGGCACAGCTCACCGGCGAACTTACTATCGAGGAACCGACCACGTTCGACCAGATCGCCCTGTTCATGGGCGACGCGCTCTTCTGGTTCGCGGTACTGGGCGCGCTGACCTTCTGGGTCGTGCTCCCACTGATCAGTGAACTCCAGACGTACCTCAACGAACGGTCGGCGTAACAGTACGTAGTAGCTGTTCTCTGAAGGCGAAATAGACGCCGCTCTCAGTTCGCAGTATGGTCGACTGGCGCACCGTCTTCGTCACGCACCTGGATCCCGCGTGAGCGAAGCGCCGCGGCGAATTTTGTTGGTGACACCCCGCTGTACGTAGCCGCCTCTTCGAGCGTGAGCGTTTCCCCGCGATACAGTGTCAGTGCCGTTGTGAGGGACCTGTGTGACATCTTCGTCTACAACGACACGAACGCCTTTAGAGTATTAAACTATTTCGGCTAGTTCTAGACTGATCGCTTGATATTGTTATATTATACTACCCATACGTAGCTTTTTCTGAGGTAGAATTACACAATAGCTGTAATAACTCGTGTAGTTTGCTGACCATACACGCGGCGCTACCGTCGCACGCCGCCAGCGGAGAAGTGAGTCGGAAAAACTGAGACCGTGTTCAGACGATGGCGCTCCAGGGTCCCTTGATGAGCCAGAACAGGCTCTGGTAGCCCGCATACATGAACATCACGAGAGCGGCGACGATGGCTCCCTTCGGCCGTTCCAGCGGAATGTCACGGCGAGCTTCGACTTTTCGTGACTCGAACTCGAAGAAGTCGGTGATGACTGCGCCGAGCACGAGCACGGACAGGACCATCCCACCGTGGTGGTGGAGCGTCATGTAGAAAAACGACAGCACGACCAGTGCGATGTTGGTGAACGTGTGTGCCGGGTGGCGGCTGATCGCGTCCGCACCGTCGTTTTCGTACTGTTTGACGTGGCTTCTGTGGGCGAGCTGCCGGGTCAGGAAGTTGGCAACCACCACTCCGAAGATGATGTACTCGATGAGGAGCGCGCCACCGAGCGCAGGACTCCCCAGAATGGTATCCAGTGGCCCAAAGAGCGTTACGGATGGCTGCATATGCAAAGCTCTGTCCACCGTCCATTAGTGTCTTTCCAATCTCACTCGAATCTGGACTGACTCTCGTCGACCACGGCAGTCCGAACGGGGGACCCGAGCGAGATTGTGATGCTTTCCTGATAACTGACGGTCCGCGATACGCGGTTATCGACCAGCAACTCGACAGTCGCCTCGTCGCGCTCAATCGAGGCACTGAGTCCGGCGACCGGCAACACCCAGTGATCCGGGTCGGTCGCAAACGGCGCGATCGGTGCCACCACTGCCTGGTCCGATGGCGCCAGAATCGGGCCGCCGACGCGGTGGGCGTAGCCCGGTGAACCGGCGGCCGTCGCGATAACGACGCCGTCGGCCCGGAACTGGCCGATGCGGTCGGCCGTCGACGCGATAGTGAACTCGGAGATGCGGGCGGCGTCGGCGGTGACGAGGGTCACGTCCCAAAACGCCTGTTCGACCGAGCCGTCAGGCATCGTCACATGGAGGACGGGATGCGTCTCAACGCGGGCGTCCGCAAGTGCCGACACAGCGGCGACAGCGTCGTCTCTTGCTACGGACCGGACCCCCCGTCCAGCCGCGACCGGCAACACGAGCGGGTCACCGTCGGCCCGAGCCACGGCAGCGACGGCGTCCTCGCCGACGGCGACGACCCGGTCGGTCTTCGGAACTGCGCCGTCACCACCCCGCTCAACGGCCACGCCGGCGTCTCGAAGCACGTCTGCCAGGGCATCGTCACCGACCACACCAACGGGGAGTCCCATCATCAGAACGTCCGGGCCGGTAGAAAAAAACCTGCCGCACTTCGCGCGGTCGCCCTCAAATATCGAGGCGACGGCGCGCGTATTCGACGAGAATCGGCATGTCGGAGAGGTGGGTTAGCTTCGCAATCGCCCGCCGGTCGCCGCCGTTAATCTGCCTGAGGGTGTCCTGTCCGGTGCTCCGGAGGTCATTCATCAGCTGATCGTACCGTTCGTTGGGGGCGAGATACAGCAGTTCCGTCATCATCAGGCGGGCGTTGTGTTTCGGAGCCACCTCGCTGTGCCAGAGTTGGTCGTAGACAGAGAGGTTCTTCGCCGAGGTATCGGGCTCCGTCGGCGTAAGCGCCGAATCCGCCGTCGCGGCGGCCGCGCGGGCCGACTTCATCCCTTTGTGGATTCCCTCGCCCCACAGCGGGTCGATGGTCGGGACGGTGTCGCCGATAGCCATGAAGTTGTCCGTGCTCATCGAATCGGGTGGCTGGATGTGGGCCGATCCGCGGTGGGCTTGCGTCCCCTCGATTCGCTCGGCATCGTCGAATCTCGGGTCCGAATCGAGCCAGTACTCCAGGTAGTCGTCGATGCCCATCCCGTCTTTCGCGTACTTGTCGTGTGACTCGTTCTGGATGTAACAGAGGCCGACCTTCGCCGTGTCGTCGCCGGTGTGGAAGATCCAGGAGTAGCCGCCCGGCGCGAGGTCGTGGTCCAGGCGGAGCATCATCGCGTCCCGGAGGTCGGCGTAGTCATCGTGGTCGACCTCGACGCCCTCGAACTCGTACTCGACGCCGATAGCCTGGTGGTCCCGCTGGAGGTCACACACGTCAAGTTTCTTCGCCAGCGGTGCGGCAGGGCCGGTGGCGTCGATGACGATGTCGGCGTACACTTCCTCGTCGCCGTCGTAGCGGACGCCGACGATCTCACCGTTCTCCATGATGGGGGCCGAGACGCGGGCGTCAAAGCGGTAGGTCGCACCCCGCTCCCGGCCCTCCGAGACGAGCCACTGTTTGAACTCCGCGAATTCCAAGACCGCTCCGGTCTGGTTGCGGACGTAGTGGTCGTTGGGGGACTCAAGCACGACGTTGTCCGTGTAGTTCATCACCACGTCATCGGGGATGGCAAAGCTCGTCATCGCCGACATGAACGTCCCGGCGGTGGACTTGTTGCTCTGACGCGGGAACCCGTCTTCGGACTCGGTTTCGAGAACGAGCACCTCGTAGTTACGCTCCGCTAGATCACGGGCACACTGCGCCCCTGCAGGCCCGGCTCCGGCTATCACCACGTCAAAGCGCTCGCGCATGGTTGTGGGTATTCCCTGTCGGTAATCAGTCTTTCCGAATACACCGACGGCGCTCTCGAAAGGGTAAAGACGGCCCCACTACCACCACGGGAACACCCGGGGCGATATACAATGGTTCTCAAGACAGGCGCGGGCGTGCTCGCGGACAGGCGGCGACTTCCCACGGCGCTACGGGCGGTGCTGGGCTACTACGCGGACACCGGTGTGTTCGACGCCGCCAGCCTCTCGCTGAAATCCGAGATCGACGACCGCACCGAATCGATGGTCGACGACGTGACCGACCGGATCGAGGACGCCCTCGAAGACGAGTTCGGCCGTCCGGTCGAGTTCTCCTACGACACGAAACTCATCCTGCCAGCACAGCTGACGCTCGGCTACGTCTACCGCAACGCCCGTCAGCAGGCGCCCGGTGACCCCGTCATCGACGCTATCGCCGACGGCGTTCCGACTGTCGACGAGACGGCGCTGGAACAGGGGCCGGCCCAGGATCTCGCGCCCCGCGAGATGGTCGTCCGCGCCGAGCAGATGACTCGCCTCTCCATCGAGGCGCTCATCGACGGCGACATGCGCGACGCCATCAACGACGACGAGTTCGAGGACTTCGAGGTTGACTTTGACGCGAGCGAAGCGGACCGCCGCCGCGTCGCCGAGGTCGCCCAGTCCGCGCTGCAGTCCCACCTCGACGGCCTGTTGGAGGATATGCCACCCGTCGTCGAGAACGCCTACCAGTGGGCCGTCGACTACAGCGAGGCCCACCAGGAGCGGGACGACCACTTCCGGGAGCTGATGACCGCAGCCGAGGATGGTGACGCCGATGCTCTGACCGATATCCGCGGGGAGTACAAGTTCGCCGAGTACGAGGAGGAGCCGGCGACACTCACCGAGACGGAGAAGGAACTCCCCTACAGCAAGACCCAGTACGCGCGCGTCGGTGTCCTCTACGACGGCATGCTCGACCTCTATCGACTCGCCGGCCTCGATATCGACGACGAGTTCGCGAAGGCCATCGTCCTCGCCATCATCGGCGCGCAGGTGTGGCTCGACGACGTGGACGACTACGGCGACGACCGCGCGGAGGGGCAACTGACACCCGTCACCGCTGAATACCTGCTCGCGCCAGACGACGAAGCCGCCTATCGGCGCGTCGTCGACGTGACCGAACAGTACCTCGATCTCGCGAAGACGTACGCGACGGCCGCCGATTCGCCACTGACCGGCGTCGCTGTCGAGTACATTTATCGCTCGGGCGACCCGGACGTGCTGCCTGGCAAGCCAGAGTAGGGCCACGATCGACAGCGATCCGACACAAGCGCCAGAGTTTATATCCCGCCGCCCGCACCGAGGTTTGAATGCTTCACTCGTGGGTGGGCAGGGTCGCTGCTATCTGTGGATTGCTGGCTGTGCTGTTCGCGCTCATGGTCGGCCTCGGAGCGCCCGCGCCCGACCCCGCAGTGGGTGACTACCCAGACGGGAATGCGCTGGCTCAGAACCCCGACAACCACGTCGGCAAGTACGTCCAGGTGACCGGCACAGTCGTTGGGACCGAGCCCGTCGAAATCGCCGTCGAGTACGACTACACTGCCGACGGCGAGCGCCACAGCGGGACGCTCACAGTCACGGTCCGTAATGTCGACACAGCCGTCACCGAGGGCCAGTCGCTACAGGTGTACGGCACGCTCGGCCCGGACGGGACCATCACCGCGGAGAACAGCGTGAGCGTGCCGGCGATGAACTACACCGCGATGTACCTCGTGTCTGCGCTCGCCGGCCTGTGGACACTCGGGCGGCTGGTCTGTGGCTGGCGGCTGGATTTGCAGACAGGCGCACTTTGCCGGCGTGACGAGCCACTCACGCCGAGACAGGCACTCTTCGACAGGGTACGGGAGGTGCGTGCCTGATGCCGGACCTGCTGTCACACGCCTTCATCGCCTTCACCCTCTGTACCCTCCTCTCGCTCCGGTTCGACTGGCTCACCGGCGAGTACGTCACCGTGGGGATGGCCGGCGCGTTCATCCCGGACATGGCGAAAATCAAGCTCCTCGTGGACTCCGCGACCGTCGAGGCGGCGCTGGGGGTCCCGTTCGACTGGCTTGGCGTCCACACGCTCGGCGGCGCGTTCGTCGCCGTCCTCGTGGGCACGGTCGTCGCGGACCGCCGGGACCGGCGGCGCGTGTTCGGCCTGTTGTCGCTCGGGGCCGCCAGCCACCTGTTCGCCGACGCCCTCCTGCTGAAAGCCTCCGGACAGTCCTACGAGGTGCTGTGGCCGCTGACGCGGTACCACCCGCCGACGCCAGGGCTGTACCTGAGCACGGACGTCTGGCTCGCCGGCGTCACCGGGGCCGTCGCGGTGGCGGTCTCCCTCGCAGTGCAGTACAGGATGTAGGCGAGTCAGCGCTTCCCCAGCGCCGTCTCGAACACGCGCTGTGCGCGCTCGTAGGCGGCGTTCCGGTCGACGATCGGATGTGGGTACTCGGGGGCTAAGTCCTCGCGTTCGCTGTCCGAGAGCGTCGGCCAGTCGACGATTTTCGCCGCCGGAACGCCGCGCAGTTCCGGCACGTACTCGGTGACGTAGTCGCCCCCGCTGTCGTACTTGCTCATCTGTGCGACCGGGTCGAAGATGCGCACGTCCACCGAGTCCGTCCCGGTCGAGGCCGTCCACTGCCAGCTAGCGGCGTTGTTGGCGGGGTCGTGGTCGACCAACCGCTTCCGGAAGTGTCGCGCCCCCTCGCGCCAGTCGACGAGGAGGTGCTTCGTGAGGAAGGAAGCGACGTTCTGGCGCGGGCGGTTGTGGATGTACCCCTCCCGTTCGAGCTGGCGCATCCCCGCGTCGACCAGCGGATACCCCGTCTCGCCGCGCTTCCAGGCCTCGAAGTCGTCCGCGTCGTTCTCCCACTCGATGGGCTTCGGGAACGTCTTGTAGTTCTCCGACAGCAGCGTCGGATTGTAGTACAGCAGATGGTAGCTCTGTTCGCGCCAGGAGAGTTCGTAGCGGTACTTCTGGATATTCCGCTGCGCGTCACCGGTAGCCGCGGTGTGTCGTTCGGACGCGCCGCGCCACATCTCGCGGATGCCGATCATCCCCGCGGCGAGATACGGCGACATGCGCGAGACGGCGCTGGTCGGCCGCTCGACGGCGGCCCGCATGTCGTCGCGGGTGTCGTTGTAGGTCTCGACACCGTCGGCGAGAAAGCTTTCGTACCGCTCTCGCGCGCCCTTGTATCCGGGCGTCGGCAGGTCGATGTTCGTATCGATGGTCGGGGCGGTCGTCGGGTCCGACACATCGACGAGCGAGTCCGAGTCCGGACTCCCGACCGGCGGTAGCTTGTGGTGGGCCTGCCAGTCGTCGTAGAAGCGGCTGTGGTTCTCGTACTCGCGGTCAAGTCCGGCCGGGTCGACCAGCACGAGGTCGGTCAGCGATTTCGTCGGGAGCGCGTCGTCGACGCGGCGTTGGCGGTTGCGTCGCGCGGGACGGTAATGCTCGTTGTAGTACACGCGGTCAGCGTTGTACTCTTCGACGACGTCCGAAAGCACATCGACAGCGGCCCCCTTCCTGACTAGCAAGTCCCCACCGTGGTCCCGATAGGCCTGTTTCAGCGCTCGCACACCGGCCAGCAGGAACGCCCGCTGGCGCTTCCCGACGCTTGCCAGCAGGTCTGTGTCGATAACGTACATCGGCAGCACTTCGTCGTCCGCAGCGGCGGCAGTCAATCCCCGGTTGTCTGGTATCCGGAGGTCCCGCTGGTGCCAGAAGACTTGCATACCCTTCATTGGGGATACCTGCATATGGGTCCGAACCCGATTCTATTGTGTGTGGGAATCAAGGCCACAGCACAGTCTGTGATCGGGACACTGAGACCGCTACGCGGGCTTGTGGACGAGGTAGCAGTACTGCGTGAAACTGAAAAAGGTCTCCCCGCGGGCCGCCTGTTCTCGGAGGTCATCGGCCCAGGCCTGTGCCGCTGTTGGCCCGATTGCCTCGTGGTCGGCCGCGTAGTCTTCGATGAACGCCATGAGGTGGGCCGCGAAGGTGTCGTCGAGGCTGGTGTTGACGATAGCGTTCGGTTCGACCCGGTCAATCGTCAGTCCGGCCCCGCGGAGATGCGGGGCAAGGTGGGAACCCAGCCGTGGGTGCGGGCAGTGATCGTCGAAGGCATCGAGAACGCGCGCCATTCGCTCGGGGTTGGGGCTGCGCCACACCAGCGAGGAAAAGTCGGCGTCACAGACGACGGCTGTCCCGCCGGGCCGCAGAACTCGGGCCAGTTCCGAAACAGCCGAAGCAACTGTTTCGAGGTATTCGAACACCTGCACCGCAACGGCCGCGTCAGCCGATTCGTCGGCCACTGGGAGGGCATCGGCGTTTCCCTGTGATAGGGTCACCTGCGGTAGCGGGGCACAGCGCGCTCGGGAGAGTTTGAGCATCGCCTTGCTCCGGTCGATACCGTGAACATGTCCCGCATTGCCGACCGCCCAGCCGATCTCCGCCGGCTCAAAGCCCGGCCCACAGCCGATAGAGAGAACCTCGTCGCCCGGCTCGGGCGCGAACAGGTCCCGGACCCGCTCCCGGCGCGCCGCCGCTGCCGGCGTTCTATATATCGCTTCCTCCTGCCGGGCTTCCGCTTCGTCGTAGTCGAGTGTTCCGCCCATCCCCGTACACTGTTCGCTCAGATGTCATAAATGAAACCATTCGGTAGCGGTGCACTCGACTCAACTCGGCCCCGGGATCTAATACTGAGAAAACGTCGCTGTCAGCGGTCAAGACGCAACCGCAAGCATACGGCGGCCGCAGGCCGCCGTTTCACGACTTCGCGGCGACGCCGCGAAGTCGCGTTTTTCGCCACCGGGAGAGCAGAGCTCTCCCGAGCCTTGCTTCGCTTCGCTCAGCAAGACCACGTTTTTCGAGAAGTGGTACGCACGCCGCGTCGCGGCGTACGAACCTGACGAAAAAAGGTGGTCTAGTAGAACTCGCGGACGAGGTCCATCGCGCCCTCGGGCGCGCCGTCGGGGATCTCGGCCATCGAGCCTTCGACGCCTTCGCGTTCCTCGAAGGGGACGGAGTCCTCGTCCTGGTAGAGGACGCCCATGTACTCCTTCTCGCTTTCGAGGATCTTGTCCTTGGCCTGGTCGCGGTCGGACGGGTCGTGGTCGGTCTCGTCGAGGTCGACGATGGCGTCGCGGAAGTAGTCGTAGGTGTCCACGTCGTTGAACGTCACACACGGCGAGTAGACGTTGACGAAGCCGAAGCCGTCGTGTTCGACGGCCTGCTTGACGATCTCGGCGTGGCGCTGTGCGTTCGAGGAGAACGACTGCGCGATGAACGTGGCACCGGAGGCCAGCGCCAGCGCCTTCGGGTTGACCGGCGGCTGGTTCGGGCCGTCGGGCGACGTGGAGGTCTCGAAGTCCTCGCGCGAGGTCGGCGAGGCCTGCCCCTTCGTCAGCCCGTAGATGCGGTTGTCCATCACGACGTAGCTCATGTCGACGTTCCGGCGGACAGCGTGGATGAAGTGGCCGGCACCGATGGAGTAACCGTCGCCGTCGCCGCCCGAGACCATCACTTCGAGGTCCGGGTTGGCCATCTTCACGCCGATGCCCACCGGCAGGGCGCGGCCGTGGACGCCGTGGAGCGCGTAGCTGTGCATGTACGTCCCGATCTTGCCGGAACAGCCGATACCGGCGACGATGAAGGTGTTGTCCGGGTCGTTGCCCGTCTCCGCCAGCGCCTTCATCATGCCGTTCATCGTCCCGAAGTCACCGCAGCCGGGACACCAGGTCGGTTGCTTGTCGGATTTGAAGTCTGTGAAGCGAACGTCGGAACTCATTGTGTTGCCTCCGCGGGTGTGTCAAGCGTTTGCTTGATCTCTGTCGCCAGTTCGTCTGCCTTGAACCGCACGCCGTTGTACTTGTTGATGCGCTGGACCCGTTCGAGGACGTCGTGTTCGATGACGTCCGCGAACTGTCCCGTGGCGTTACATTCGACGACGATGACGTCATCGGCGGCCTCTATCTCCGCTGAGAGGTCGGGTCGCGGGAAGATGTACGGTACCGAGAGGAACCGCACGTCGTAGCCGTCCTCCTCCAGCAGCGTCAGTCCCTCGCGCAGGGCTCCCTCGTTGGAGCCCCAGGAGATGACGAGCGTGTCGGCGTCGGGGTCGCCGAACTCGCGGTAGTCGAAGTCCTCCTCTTCGCGGGCGGTCTCGACTTTCCGCTGGCGCTTGTCGACCTGCTCGATACGCACGTCCGTGTCTTCGGTCCGCCGGCCGAGTTCGTCGTGTTCGAGGCCGGTGGTCATGTGCGCGCCGTCGGTCGTGCCGGGGAACGCACGCGGCGAGATGCCGTCGGCGGCCGCGAAGTGAGCCTGGAAGCGGCCCTTCTCGTCCAGCCACGCGTCGATCTCGTTCTCGTCGACGACCTTCCCGCGGTCGATCTCGACCTCGTCCATGTCGAAGGTGTCGGGCGAGAACGTCTGTTCGGTCACGGCCATCGCGAGGTCCGAGACGAGGAACACGGGCGTCTGGTACTTCTCGGCGAGGTTGAACGCCTCGACAGTCTTCCAGAAGCACTCCGAGACGGTGGTCGGGGCGACGACGAACCGCGGAATCTCGCCGTGGCCGCCGTACAGCGTCATGTTGAGGTCGCCCTGCTCCTGTTTGGTCGGCATTCCGGTCGAGGGACCGGATCGCATCACGTCACAGATGACCAGCGGCGTCTCGCTGGTGGCGACAAGCCCGAACGTCTCGGTCATCAGGTCGATGCCCGGGCCGGACGTGGCGGTCATGGCTCGGGCACCGGCGCGGGCCGCGCCAAGCGCCATGTTGATAGCGGACAGTTCGTCCTCGGCCTGGACGACCTTGCCGCCGAACTGGTCGACGCGGCCGGTCATGTACTCCATCACGTCGGTCGCTGGCGTGATGGGATAGCCGGAGTAGAAGCGACAACCGGCGGCGATAGCGCCCATGCCGATGGCCTCGTCGCCGTTGAGGAGCACGTAGTCCTCGTCGGTGGTCTCCATGTCGTAGTCGAACTCGCCGTACTCCTCCTGGACGTAGTGCTGGCCCTTCCGGGCGGCTTCCTTGTTGTTCTCGACGATGGCCTCGCCCTTGTCGCCGAAGCGCTTTTCGAGGCTCTCGTCGAGGTTCTCGATGGGGAAGCCGGTGACCTCACACGCCGCGCCCAGCGCGACGACGTTGAGCATGATGGCCCCACCAGCGTCCTCGGCGAGCCGTTTCAGCGGTACTTCGAGCGCCGTCGCGTCGCCGGGAACTTCAACGTCCTGCATCGTCGAGCGCTCGCCGTCGTAGATGATGACGGAGTCCTCGTGGAGCTCGTCCTCGTTCTCGTGGATCGTGCGCTCGGTGAGTGCGATCAGGATGTCCAGGCGGTCAACGACACTCTCGACCCGGTCGACTGACGTCCGTACCTTGTAGGCAGTGTACCCGCCGCGGATGCGGGAGGCGAAGTCCTTTGAGGTGAAGACGTGTCGACCAGCCCGGGAGAGTGCCTGCGCGAAAATCTTGCCGGTGGAGTCGATTCCATCGCCGGCTTCACCGCCGATGGCCCAGTTCAGGTCCTCTGGCATTATATCGCACGGGTAGCCAGCGTGGTAGGAAAAGCCTTCCGTAACCGCCCGCGTGCGGGCAACTCGTTTCCGAGTGAATACCGGTAGAATTCGTATGCAAACGACCGACGTTTCCTGTATCCCGGACCGCGCCGGCTGTCCTTTCAGCATGCCAGAACGTGTGGCGACCGTAACCCCCTTGGCCGGTCACGGCAACTCCCGAGTATGGACGAACGCGTGCTCGACGTGGTGGGCGTCCGAGACGTCGGACCAGACACCGTGGCGATTGACTTCGAGACACCGGACGCATTCGACGCACAGCCGGGTCAGTTCGTCAAACTGACACTGACCGTTGACGGGGAGGACATCTCGCGGTTCTACACCATCTCCTCGCCGACGGTGGAAGAGGCGTTCGAGATCACCGTCGGCATCGACCCCGACGGCGAGTTGGCCCCCCAACTCGGCGCGCTCGAAGCGGGTGACGGCGTCCGTATCGCTGGGCCGTTCGGTTCGGATTACTACGAGGGCGAGAGCCGCGTTGTCGTCCTCGCCGGCGGTCCTGGTGTCGGCCCGGCGGTCGGTATCGCCGAGCGTGCGCTGGACGACGGCAACGAGGCTGCTGTCGTGTATCAGGACGATGCGCCGGTCCACGAGGACCGACTGGACGCGCTTCGGGATGCTGGAGCGCTTATTTCAGTCATCGACAGCGACGAATCGCTCGTCGAGCCAGTGGCCGAGGCCGTCGAGGACGGCGGCCAGGTGTTCATCTACGGCTTCGCGGACTTCCTTGATGCCGCCACGGAAGCGCTCGAAACCGCCGGTGTCAGCACCGACGACGCGAAGGTCGAGAACTTCGGGTAGGGCGGCCGACCGCCGTTGGAGCGGCGTCTCGCCGACAGGTCGTGACTCCGGTAACAGACTGTTGATGGTTGTGTTAGCGCTCGTCGCCAGCGTCCGCCGCCCGGACGGTCATCACCGGAACCGGCGAGGTACGGACGAGTTTCTCCGCAACGCTGCCGAGGAGGTAGCGGTCGATGCCGGTGCGACCGTGGGTTCCGATGACGACGAGGTCGGCATCGGCGTCTTCGATGGCGTCGAGGATAGCTCGATAGGGAATGCCGTGAGAGACGGCTGTCTCGACGGCCTCGACGCCCATCCCGGAAAGCCGGTCGGCCGCATTCTCAACGGCATCCGTCGCGACTGACTCCAGTTCGTCGACGATAACGGTGGACCCGACATCGATGCCCAGTGACCGCGTGTCCACGACCGAGACGAGATGGACTGTCGCGTCGGTCTCGCTGGCGAGCGCGCCCGTCGGCTCGATGGCTGCCTCCGCGCCGCTACTGCCGTCGGTCGGTAGCAGAATGTCGTCGAACGAGACGGTCCCCGGCTCGGCGTCGGCTTTGACAGAGAGGACAGGCACATCGGCGAGGCGGACGACCTTTTCCGTGACGCTGCCGAGCAGGAACCGCCGGACGCCAGTGCGGCCGTGAGTCCCCATGACGATGAGGTCGATATCGGTCTCGTCGGCGTAGTCGAGAACCTCGTCGTGGACGACCCCCTCGCGGACGGCGGGGGTGACGGACAGGCCAGCGGTGTCGACGTGGTCGGCCTGCGACTCGATGAAGGCCTCTGCCGGAGAGTCGTCGTCGTAGTCCCAGTCGTCCGTGGGACCGTGCTCGTCTACGACCGAGAGGACGTGGATGGCTGCGTCGTGAGTACTGGCAAGCGTCGCGGCGACCTCGAACGCGCGCTCGGAGCCGGGGCTTCCGTCGGTCGGAACGAGGATACTGTCGAACATCGGGTGTCGCTATTTACCGCCGACGGTGATAAATTATCGTGGCTGAGACAGAAACAGAATGGGAGAGCACCACTCCGGCGTCGTGAGAGTAGAACAAAGCCTATAACAGTCGGATGCGAACTCCTCCCATGCGCGAGGCAAGTCGGACGACGCGCCAGCGCATCGCTGACCAACTACGCGACGAGGCGATGGCCGCCGGGACAATCGCGAACACGTTCGAAATACAGACGAGCGACGCGCTCACACACGTAGAACACATCGCGAAGTCCCTGGACTCGACCGACGAAGAGCTTCTCGTTGCCCCACCGGAGTGTGAGGAGTGTGGCTTCACGGACTTCGACGACCTGACAAACCGACCGAGCCGGTGTCCGGAGTGTAAATGCGAGGCCGTCTCGGAGCCGGCGTACCGGATAAGCTGAGGCCGGGCGATAGCGGGTCCCGTCCGCCTAGTTCCCTGAGAAGCCGATGCGACCGCGCGAGGAGCGGTCGTGGTCGCCCGAAGGCCCCTGGTTTTCGAACTCGTAACGCTCGTCGGTAAGATAGACGACGCCGTCCTCGGTGGTGATCGAGACTTCCTCCAGAACCGCTCCCTCGCAGGGGCCGTAGTTGCACAGCCCCGAATCTGATTCGAACGTCGCCCCGTGTTTCTCACACACTAGTTCCCCGTTACGAACTGTCGCCCCACTGCCCTTGTCGAGCCGGACGTCCGTCCAGTGGGGACAGTAGTTCTCGAACGCGACGACGGCGTCGGACAACTCGACGATAATCGCTTCCTTCGTGTCGAAGCCGTCGCGAACAGTGAACAGAAAGGTGCCGTCGTCAGGCACTTCATCCAGCACGACGATACGGCTGTCCTCATCCATGCTACGCAGTTGTACGGGAATCAGGCGTTTCAAACCGGCGTTTTCAGCGTGGCCTCGTTCGAATCGGGGGTGGCCGATCAGTAGTGCCGCTCCTCGATTCGCTCGTCGAACAGTCGCTGAAGGAGTTTTGTCATCGGTCCGGTGCCAACGGAGATGCCATCGACGGTCGCAATGGGGCGGATCTCCCAGGTCGAGTTGGTGAGAAACGCCTCGTCGGCGTCACGCAGGGCATCGAGCGAGTAGTGGCCGGTCTCGACGGGGAACTCCTCGCCGCGAGCGATGTCCATCACCGCGTCGCGGGTGACTCCCGGCAGTAGGTCGAGGTCCGTACTCGGCGTCCGGAGGCCGTTGTCCGTGACGAAAAAGAGGTTGCTCGTCGCTCCCTCGGCCAGATTGCCGTCCATGTCCCGGATGAGACACTCGTCGGCAGGTTCGCCGCCGGCGGCGGCCTTTCGGAGTTCGAGGCGGCCGAGAATCCCGTTGAGGTAGTTGTGGGTCTTCGCGTCCGCCGGGACGGCCTCGCCCGGAATCCGCCGGGTCCGGACCGTCTGGACCGACGCCGGCTCGTCCCAGACGCGCTCGCCGTCCAGCCCGCCCCTCGGGAGCCCCTTGCAGATGACGACGACCGTCGGGTCGACGTCGGCTCCGGGGGTGAGCTTCCCAGGCTGGACGCCCCGCGTGACCGACAGCCGGACGTACGCCTCGTCGAGATCGTTGGCCGCGAGCGTCTCGTCGACGCGCTCCCGGAGGTCATCGGGCACGGCGTCGGCAAACCCCAGCGTCTCGGCCGTCTGCTGGAGGCGCTCGCGGTGGGCGTCCCACCGGAACGGCTCGCCGCCGTAGGCCCGGAGCGTTTCGAACGCCGCGTCGCCGTACATGAACCCGCGGTCGCGCACTGACACCGTCGCCTCGTCTTCGGGGACGAGCGCCCCGTCTACGTGGTATTGCATAGCAGGCAGAAGTTCTCGATCATGGTCTTGCCGTGGTCGGTCAGGATGCTCTCGGGATGGAACTGGACGCCGATGTGTGGGCGGTCGCTGTGGCGCACGCCCATGACCACCTGAGACTCGTCCGTGCCCTCGGCGGTGGCAGATTCGGGCGAGCCTGTCGTCGCAGCGGCGTTTTCGGAGCCGTCGTCGCTGACGGTGTACGCCGTCTCGGTCAGCACGTCGGGAAGGTCCTCGCGGTCGACCGCGAGCGAGTGGTACCGACCCACCTCGACGGGGTCCGGCAGGTCCTCGAACACGCCGGTGCCGTCGTGGGTAACCGACGACGATTTGCCGTGGACGACTGCCTCGGCGTGACCGACGGGCGCGCCGTTGGCCGCACACAGCGCCTGATGACCGAGACAGACGCCCAGCGTCGGGTAGTCCAGCTCCTCGAAGATCGGCATCGAGACGCCGGCGTCCTCGGGCGTCCCCGGCCCCGGCGAGACGACGATGCCGTCGGGGTCCATCTTTTCGACGCCCTCAACGTCGATGGCGTCGTTGCGCCGGACGATCACGTCGTCCTCGGTCCCGCCGAGCCGGAGCACCACCTCGCCGACGTACTGGACGAGGTTGTACGCGAAGGAGTCGTAGTTGTCGACGACGAGCACGGTCGGAGCCAGCGAGTCTGTCGCCGGGCCACCCCCGGCGTTGTTGCCGATATCGCCGCTGCCCCCGCTGCCACGACGGCCGCTCATTGCTGCTCCTCCATCGCCAGGTCGACACGCTTCCCGAGCGCCTCGTCGACGGCGTTGACCAGCGCGCGGCCCTTGTCCAGCGTCTCCTGGTACTCGCTGTCCGGGTCCGAATCGTGAACGATGCCCGCGCCGACACGGAGGTGGTACTCCTCGGCGTACCGGACGAGGGTCCTGATGACGATGTTCAGCGTCGCGCGGCCGTCGAAGCCGAACAGGCCGATAGAGCCGGTGTAGGGGCCCCGCCGGGTCGCCTCCACCTCGTCGATGATCTCCATCGTCCGGGGTTTGGGCGCGCCGGTGATGGTCCCGCCGGGGAACACCGCGGCGATGGCGTCTTCCAGGGTCGCGCCGTCGCGGAGTCGTCCCTCGACGACCGAGACGAGGTGCATCACCTCGGAGTAGCGGTCGACGCGCCGGTAATCGGACACCTCGACGCTGCCGAACTCGCTCACTTTCCCGAGGTCGTTGCGCTCCAGATCGACGAGCATCGCGTGTTCGGCCCGCTCCTTCTCGTCGTCGAGCAGGTCCGCCTCCAGTCGGTCGTCGGACTCGGGCGTCTCGCCCCGCGGGCGGGTGCCGGCGATGGGTTCGGTCTCGATCCGGTCGCCCTCGCGGTGCAGGAGGAGTTCCGGGCTGGCACTGACGAGGTCGACACCGGGGAACTCGAGCAGAGCGGAGTACGGCGCTGGATTCACCGTTCGAAGCGCGTCGAAGGCCTCGACCGGATGGACCGCCGCAGGTGCGTGGAGGCGCTGCGAGACGTTCGCCTGGAACGTGTCGCCGTCGCGGATGTACTGCTTCACTGTTCGGACCCGCTCCGCGAAGTCTTCGCGCGTGCAGTCGCTCTCGAAGGTCGCTTCGTCGGTCTCGACCCGCGGTTCGTCGACGTCGGGGTCGCCCTGCACCGCCGCCCGGGCCAGGTCCAGGGCGTGTTGCTTGCCGAACTCGTAGGCCAGTTCGGGCGTCTCGAAGTCGCCGACCCGTGGACAGGCCGTCACGCGCAGCGTCACCGACTCACCGCGGGGTTCCTCCCAGGCGGCGAAGCGGTCGTAGCGGGCCACCTGCAGGTTCGGGAGCGCGCGGTCGGCGTCGGCGCTATCGGGCAGTGACTCCAGTTCCCGCGCCACGTCGTAGGAGAGCCACCCGACGGCTCCGCAAGGATACGGCACGTCACAGTCACCCCGGACCAGTTGCTCTCCGTCGAGGAACTCGGTCAGCGCGGCGAGAGTTCCGCCCTCTCTCGGATCGACCTCGCGGAAGTCCGCCGGGGCCGTCCCGAAATAGCCCCAGCCCGACTGGCCGCCGGTGGTCGCCAGATACACGCCGCCAGTCTCGTCGCGCGCCCGGCGGTACGCGAGAAACGGGTCCTCGACGGTCACCGTGACCTCGACGGGGACGCGGGCCGCCGGGGGCGCGTCGGCTACGAGGTCCGTGAACGCAGTCCGGTCGGTCTCGACCGATGGCATTACAGAACGAAAGCACTGCGGCGACTAATTCCCTTGCGGTTCGGCGAGTCCGCGGCACCGCCGTCCGGCACTCGAAAAGACGGGGGTCAGTGGTCCTGGGCCCGCTCGATCCAGCCCGAAACACGGCTCTCGGAAAGGTCGGTGTCCGCGGCGATGTCGGCCGCATCCGCGGCGGCCAGTTCGCCCACGGTCACGATACCGATATCGGCGAGCCGGTCGGCGTAGGCGGGACCGATGCCCTTGATATCCGTAACGGGGGCGGTGCTCTCTTCGTCATCGGTTTCGGCCGGTTCCTCGTCGGATTCGGCCGGCTCCTCGTCGGTCTCGGCCGATTCCGCAGCAGTCGAGACATCCGAATCGCTGTCCTCGTCGTCGACCGCTGTTTCTGGTTCGGCCTCCGTGGTAGAATCACCGGTCGCAGATGCCGATTCGTCGTCAGTCGTAGTCGGCGACGCCGCAGTCTCCAGGTCGTCCGCCTGAGTGGATGTATCACTCCCATCCCCCGATTCGGTACCGGCCCCGTCCGCGGTGTCGGACGTGTGGGCCTCAGTAGTCGTCGCGGTGTTCGTCCCCTTGACAGCGTCTTCGTCTTCAGTAGAGGGCTCTCGCTCGACGGTCACGTCCACGTCGCGATTGGTTCCCGACGTGGATGACCCAGTCCCATCAAGCCCGAGAGCGGATTTCAATTTCTGAAGCAGACCCATACGTGAACGTATTTATCCACAACACAAATCTCTTGCTGGTGGCAGTTTCGCTACAGGTGCTCGCGCAATTGCCTGTTCATCCGGTCTATGGGCGCCTCTTCGCCGGTCCAGCGTTCAAACGCTTCAACCCCCTGATACAGGAGCATCCACGCACCGTCGACCGTCGTCGCGCCCGCGGCCGCCGCGTCCTGTAGCAGACGGGTCTCGACCGGTGTGTACACCGCATCGAGCACCGCGAGATCGCTGTGTAGCGCGTCAGCGGGGACTGGCGTTTCGTCTTCTTCCATACCCACGCTGGTGCAGTTGACGAGGATAGCAGCGTCCGCAAGCAGATCAGGGAGTGAGTCGAGCCCGTGGCCGGTCGCGTCCGGGACCTCATCAGCGAGCCCGACGGCTTTCGATTCGGTGCGGTTCGCGATCCGGACTGACAGCCCCTCGTCGGCGAGGCCGAACGCGACCGCTCGCCCCGCGCCGCCGGCACCGACGACGACCGCCGTGCCGGCCAGCGACACGTCGTGGTGTTCCAGCGCTCGGACTGCGCCGACAGCGTCGGTGTTGTAGCCCGTCGGCGTCCCACCCGCGAAATCGACGGTGTTGACCGCGCCGATGCGCTCGGCGAGCGGCGTGGGATCGACGGCGTCGAGCACGTCCTGCTTGAACGGGATGGTAACGTTGAGGCCGTCAACCCCGAGCGTCTCTGCCGCTTCGATGGCTTCGGCACCGGCGGCAGCCGCCGGTTCGAACGTGACATAACGCGCGTCGAGCCCCAGTGCCTCGTAGCCCGCCTCGTGCATCGGCGGCGACAGCGAGTGCCCGACCGGGTTTCCGATGAGTCCGTAAACGTCCATATCAACGCCAGCGCGCCCCGGTCGTATGAACGCCACGCTCTCGCGCGGGCACCCGGTCGACGGTTTCGCAAGCTTTTCAGCCGGACCCAGCCACATCTCTGATAGTGAGTCGTTTTCGCCATCCACTGATGCAGGTCGCAGTCGCGCTCGCCCTGACTGTCGGCTGGATTTATCTGTTTCTTTCCAGTACCGCGGTGGGAAACGTGACCACCGTCGCCGTCAGCGGGATCGCCGTCCTCGGAGCGTCGTTCCTCCTGGCGTGGGGTGCTGAAACGGCCGAGAAAGACGTACCGAGAGCGTTCGCTATCGCCGTGCTCGCTGTTCTCGCAGTCGCCCCCGAGTACGCCGTCGACGCGCTGTACGCCTGGAACGCCGGGGCGGGTGGCGCGACGACGGAAGCCTGTAGCCAGTTCACGGCGGCGGAAATCGAGTCCGCGGCAGGAGGGCTAGCTCGCGCCTGCCACGACGCCAACCTGGCGATTGCGAACATGACCGGCGCGAACCGCATCCTCATCGGCATCGGCTGGGCCGGTATCGCCGTGTTCACCGTCTGGCGCGCCGCGAAAACGCAGGACCCCGCAGTACAGAAACGAGACGGGTTCCTGAAAGACGCCGTCCAGCTGGACACCGACATCGCAACTGAAATCTCCTTCCTCTTCCTGGCGACGCTGTGGGCGTTTCTCGTTCCCTTCGGCGGCGGTATCGGTATCTTCGATACGCTGTTCCTGGTCGGCCTCTACGTCGCGTACATCGGCCTCGTCCTCAAGTCCGACATCGAACACAGCGAGCACACCGTCGGCGTCCCGAAGTACTTCCAGGAGTGGTCGCTGCCGTGGCGGCCGCTGGTCGTGCTGGTGCTGTTTGGTTATTCCGGCGCGATTATTTTCACGGCCGTCGAGCCGTTCGCGCATGGCCTCGAAGAAATCGGCGTCGCGAACGGTATCCCCGAGTTCTTCATGATCCAGTGGGTCGCCCCGCTGGCCAGCGAATCGCCCGAACTCATCGTCGTCGCCGTGCTGGTCAACAAGGCCCGGTCGACCGCCGGGTTCAACGCCCTCATCTCCTCGAAGCTCAATCAGTGGACCCTGCTCATCGGGACCATCGCAGTGGTGTACTCCATCGCGCTCGGCGGGTACGGCGTCCTGCCGTTCGACGCCAGACAGGGCGCGGAGATCTGGATTACGGCGGCCCAGTCCTTCTTCGCGCTCGCCATTCTGGTCAACTTCGAGATCAGTATCCGCGAAGCGGTCGGGCTGTTCGCGCTGTTCATCTCGCAGGTGATTCTGGAGTTCGCCATCATCAGGGACCTCGTCGCCCTGCCGATATCGAGTCACGACCTCCTGCTGGCGTACACGGGATTGTACATCGCCCTTGGGGCTGGACTGTTCGTCCGACGCCACGAGGCGCTGAAACACCTGTTTGGGCTGGCCGGTGACGCCGTCCGGACCGCAATGGGTCGTGAACCGACCCACCCGGAGAACGCCGACTGATGCTTGGAATCGTTGTCTCGCACGCTGACGCGGCATCGACCCACATCGGCGAGCACCTGCGCTCCCTGCGGGACTGGGAAACAAGCGTCGACGAGACGCGATCTGATGCCGAGGGCGGCGGTACGGTGTACCGAACTGACAGCGTGGAGATCCGCGAGTTCGAGGCGTTACATCTGGATATCGAAGCCGCCGCCGAGGCCTTCGACGAACCGGACCTGCTGGTGTTCGCGTCGAAACACGCCGGCGAGACCGACGAACTCCTGACGGCTCACCACACCGGGAACTTCGGCGTCGCGGAGTTCGGCGGTGAAGACGGCCAGTTCGCGCGCGCCTGTCCCGGCGCACACAAGGCCGTAGTTTCGGCGCTCCAGCGCCACGCCCCGCCGGAATACGAGGTCGGCATGGAGTGTACCCACCACGGCCCGACGGAGGTCGGTGTGCCATCGATGTTCGTCGAGGTCGGCAGCGGAGAGCCACAGTGGGAGGACCCTGACGCCGCCGAGGCCGCCGCCAGAGCCATACTGGACCTCGCCGACGAACCAGCCGACAAGCCGCGGGAGAACGGGACGCGCCGCCACCTCCTCGGCGTCGGCGGCGGCCACTACGCTCCGCGATTCGAGCGGGTCGTCCGCGAGACGGACTGGGCGGTGGGTCACATCGCCGCCAACTGGTCGTTAGACGCCCTGGAAGAGTGGGCCGACAGCGACGAGGATCACGACGCCGTTCTCGAACGCGCTTTCCGAGCCAGCGTGGCTGACTACGCCCTCATGGAGGGCGACCGGCCGGACCTCCAGGCGGCCATCGAGTCGCTGGGCCACCGCGTCGTCAGCGAGACGTTCGTTCAGGAGACGACCGGTGTCGACCTGTCCCTCGTCGAGGCGCTGGAAGACGCTGTCAGGTCGGTCGACGACGGTCTCAGGTTTGGGGAGCTTGCACCCGGGTACGACGGCGAGTGGACGGTGCTCGACCTTCCGGATGAATTGATATCCGACGTGCGCGGCGTCGATAGCGAGGCACTGCGTGAGACTATCGAACGCCAGTCCATCGCGTACGCGACCGAACAAAACGGAACTGTCCTCACCGGGCCGATTGTCTGTCCGGCGACAACAAGCTTAGAAGCGATCATCGACCCACTCGTCGAAATTCTCGAACGCCGCTTCGACAGCGTCGAGCGAAACGCGGACGAACTCCTCGCCCGCGAGACGGCGTTCGACCCGGACCTCGCGCGAACTGCTGGCATCCCGGAAGGACCGAAGTTCGGGAAACTCGCCTCGGGCGAGTCAGTTGAGATCGACGGGGAAGAGATCGACCCGGAGCGGTTCCAGCGCGAGCGTATACGTCGATATACGCTGTGAACACTGGCGTATCAGCCGCCGAAACTGGGACTCAACACGTCAGACGAGCGTCAGACACAGGGGGAAAACTAATAACTATTCGTCTGCAAGGACGCTTTAAATTATGGATTCGATAATTGACGACGCTATCGACGAGGCAGAACAAGACGGGGAGGACGCGGCTGGCGGAACTGTCGACGAAACGACATCGACGCCGTCCCAGGACATGTCCACGTCCGGGACGATGTCCGACGAGGAACTGGCAAGCGTCGTCAAGGACCTGGAAACGAAGATCACGGTCGTCGGCTGTGGCGGCGCCGGCGGGAACACGGTCACCCGGATGATGGAGGAGGGCATCCACGGGGCCAAACTCGTCGCCGCAAACACCGACGCGCAACACCTTGCTGACGAAGTGTCTGCCGACACGAAGATTCTCATCGGCCGCAAGCGCACCGGCGGCCGCGGGGCCGGCTCGGTCCCGAAAATCGGTGAGGAGGCTGCCCAGGAGGACATCGAGGACATCCAGCAGTCCATCGACGGCTCGGACATGGTGTTCGTCACCGCGGGTCTGGGCGGCGGAACCGGGACCGGCGCGGCCCCGGTCGTCGCACAGGCCGCACAGGAAGCCGGCGCACTCACCATCTCTATCGTGACGATCCCGTTCACCGCTGAGGGTGAGCGCCGCCGTGCAAACGCCGACGCCGGCCTCGAACGGCTCCGTTCGGTTTCGGATACGGTCATCGTCGTGCCGAACGACCGTCTGCTGGACTACGCCCCCAGCATGCCGCTGCAGGACGCCTTCAAGATCTGCGACCGCGTGCTGATGCGCTCGGTCAAGGGCATGACCGAACTGATCACCAAGCCCGGCCTCGTCAACGTGGACTTCGCCGACGTTCGGACCATCATGGAGAACGGCGGCGTCGCGATGATCGGCCTCGGCGAATCCGACTCCGAGAACAAAGCCCAAGACTCCATCCGCTCGGCGCTCCGCTCGCCGCTACTTGACGTGGAGTTCGACGGTGCGAACTCCGCGCTCGTCAACGTCGTCGGCGGCCCCGACATGAGCATCGAGGAAGCCGAGGGCGTCGTCGAGGAGATCTACGACCGCATCGACCCCGACGCCCGCATCATCTGGGGCGCGTCCGTCAACAACGAGTTCGAGGGCAAGATGGAGACGATGATCGTCGTCACCGGCGTCGAGAGCCCGCAGATCTACGGCCAGAGCGAGGCCGAACAGGAGAAGGCCGCCCAGCAGCTCGGCGAAGACATCGACTACGTCGACTGACGACTCGGGTCGCCAGCGGTCGAACTCGAGCCGACCTAATTCTCGAACAGAGTCGTTGCTTACCAGCGGCGTTACACCGGAGACGATGTGGCGCGTCCGTTCCGACGGTTTGCCGGGCAGATCACACCGTTTCGATACAGTGTGCAAACCTCTCCGTGAGGGACGCGGACTCGTCGCCGCGCACCACAATATAGAAAAGCCACCAGTGGGTACGACCCGCTATGGACGTTCCATACGATCTCACCTCCTACATCCGCGTACTCAAACTGGCGAGTACGCCGTCGTGGGAGGAGTTCTCCCAGATCGCGAAAATCGCCGGCGCGGGCATCGCGCTGGTCGGACTGCTCGGGTTCATCATCTTCGCCGTGATGACCTTCATCCCTGGCAGCAAGCCGGTGTAAACCGATGGGGATCTACGCAGTCAAAACCACGGCCAGCCAGGAACGCACCGTCGCGGACATGATCATCTCCCGCGAGGAAGACGAGATTCACGCCGCGCTCGCGCCGGATTCGCTCACCAGCTACGTGATGGTGGAAGCCGACGACGCCGCGGTGTTCGACCGCATCCTCGACGAGATCCCCCACGCTAACGGCGTCGTGCAGGGGGAGTCCTCGATGGCGGAAGTCGAGCACTTCCTCTCGCCGAAACCGGACGTGGAAGGCATCGCGGAGGGCGACATCGTCGAACTCATCGCCGGCCCGTTCAAGGGCGAGAAGGCGCAGGTCCAGCGCATCGACGAGGGCAAAGACCAGGTCACTGTGGAGCTGTACGAGGCGACGGTTCCGATTCCGGTTACCGTGCGTGGTGACCAGATTCGGGTTCTTGATTCAGAAGAGCGATAAAAGGAATCCGGCGGCGAAGCCGCCGGTTCACGGGCCCGAACGGCGTGAGGGCCCGCTTTTTCGCCCACGTTTTTCAAGGAGTGGTGCGCGAACGCAGTGAGCGCATCCGACGCAGAAAAAGGTGGAGCAGTAGGAGGCAACGGTCCCGATTCCGGTTACCGTGCGTGGCGACCAGATTCGCGTTCTCGACTCCGAAGAGCGCTGAGCGAAGCGCTCCTCGTTCAACTCGAACGGGGAGCGAAGCGACCCGTGAGAGAGCGGGAACGGTAGTTCCTCGATCAAATAGCAGTCGACGCGAGACTGGTCAGCCTACTTCTCAAAAACCCGCAGTCGCTACGCTTCGCCGCCTTCCAACCGGTCGATGACCTCGCTCATGTTGGCGGCGGCCTCCACGGACTCCTTGATCTGTTCGCGGCGGCGGACTTCGGCGGCGGAGGCGTCGTAGGCGCGGACGTACTCGGCGCGGGAGTGTTCGTCGAACGCGTGCTTGATAGCGAAGTAACCGTCGGGGACGACGGCACCACAGACCTTGCATTCGATGCGGTCGTGTTCGACCGACTGATGGATGATGAGCTCCTCGACGCGGTCGAACTGTCTCTCGTCCCCTTCGATGTCGCACTCCCAGCGTGGCATTTGCTCAGTGGCAGGCGACGCGGGGTTAAAAACGTTGGCTGACACCTGTCAGAGATCTGTCTCTCAGACTGCCGAAACGGAAACCCCTAATGGCAGTACGGGGTTAGCGTTGACCGTGCAACCCGAGGGGTACGCCGTTGATCTCCACGTGAAAGTGCTCGACGAAGGGGTCGTCGAGCGTGCGAAGGCACGTGGTCTCGACGCGCTGGTGTACGCACCGCATTTCACGCGGCTGCCGGAGATACGGCGGCAAGCTGACGCCTTCTCCGACGAAGAGTTGACTGTGTTCCCGGCCAGAGAGGTATTTACGGGTACCTGGCAGCAGCGCCGGCACGTGCTAGCAATCGGACTCGAAGAGCCGATTCCGGATTTCATTACCTTCGACGGCGCGATGCGGGAGCTCAACCAACAGGACGCGGCTGTGCTCGTCCCCCATCCCGGGTTTCTGAATGTGAGTCTTGGACTGGACGACATCGAAGCGTACGACGACGTTATCGACGCGCTGGAAGTGTACAACCCCAAGCAGTTGTCCCACCATCGAGACCGCGCGAAGTCGTTCACGTCGGAGACCGGCCACGAGCCGTTCGTCTCGTCGTATGCCCACGTCCGTGGTACCGTCGGCGAGGCGTACGTGACCTTTGCCGAGGCGTTCGAGGACGTGGCAGCTCTCAGTACGGCACTGAAAAACGACGTGGAGCGGTCGCTGTTCCATCGCGACGGTCTCTCACACGACATCCGCCGGGCAGTCGAGTGGGCGCATCTGGGGCTCGAAAACACCTGGGGAAAGTTCGACCGGCTGATGCTGCAGGGGACCGAGCCGACTCATCCGGACCACGTCGCGTACAGCGGTCGGTTCGACGATGTGAAAGTGTACTAAACTAGAAACGCGCTGTTCTCGACGACGAAGGTCCTGATCGACGGTGGCAGGTACTGTGGGAGCACATGCACCAGCAGGCCGACCGCGGCCAGTTCTAGGATGGTAATCGCGACGGTGACAATCTCGGCGTATTCACTGGAGGTCGTCACACCCGTCGGTGAGCCGTACTCTTTGTCCGAGATGGGGTAAAACAGCGCGATGCCACGGCGAGAGCCGAAATAGTCCAGCACGTAATGCGTGAGGACGCCGAGCCACACCCACTGGAGATTGCCGCCGTGATACAGCGGATGGGCCAGGAAGATCACGAGGACAGGGAGATTGTGTAGGGTCTTGCGGTGCTTGCCGAAGGCGGTGTCGACATCGGGGAACAGTGCGCCCAAGACGACGGGGAGAAACACTTCCGTGATTGTCGCGAATGTCGTCACGTCGCCTGATGGGTCAAGGACGTATCCCAGTCCGATACTCAGGAGGACAGCGTTCAGGACGTGCCCACGTTTGTTCATCTACCGGACCGTCTGTGTCCCAACTGAAAGAGCTTACTACTCCTGTAAGGCGGTTTCCAGGTCTCGGAGCGCCTGTGTCGCGATGGCCGCTTTGATCTCGCGACGGGTGCCGTCGAACTCGTAGCGGGACACTGTCACGCCGGACTCGTTGGTCCCCCACGGGGCGGCCTCTGCCACAGCGATGTACACCGTCCCGACAGGCGTCTCCGACGAGCCGCCGCTCGGCCCGGCGACGCCAGTCGTGGCGACGCCCCAGTCTGTCCTGGCGGTATCACGAACGCCCCGAGCCATTTCGACAGCAACCGGCTCAGAGACCGCGCCGTGGGCGTCTAACGATTCCCGCGAGACGGCGAGCAGTTCTCGCTTGACCTCGTAGGAGTAGGTGACCAGCGAGCGGTCGAAGTAGTCGCTCGAACCGGGTATGTCCGTTATTTTCGACCCGACAAGGCCGCCGGTACAGGACTCCGCGGTAGCGACCGTGGCATCAGCTTCCCGAAGGCGCTTGCCGACGCGCTTCTCGACTGGGTCCGCAGTATCGCCTGTCATTACCGGTAGTTGTCGTGACGGGCGAATAAGCGTTCAGGGCGGGCCGGGATACTTTCAGTTCGGAGACACAACTGCGTGTATGAGCTATCAGACGACGCTTGGCTGGTCACTCGTTACCTCTGGTCTCGTGACGCTATTCCTCTGGGTCCTGCCGGGATCGGACCTCCTGTGGGGGGTGCTGTTGCTGGTCCTCGGCGGGCTGACGCTGTACATCCGCCAGTAGACAGAAAAGCAGACGGGGCCGGCAGCCGGAGGCCCTGTATGGACTACACGGAACCCCAGTTCTTCCGGGTCATGCAGTACGCGGCCCGGGCCGACGGGGACGTGGTGGACATGGTGTCGGGCAATCCCGACTGGGACCCGCCCGAAGGGCTTCGGGACGGACTCAGAGACTACGCCGAGGCTCCGGCCGACGACTACCAGTATCCGCCCAGCGTTGGACTGACGCCCCTCCGCGATGAAATCGCCGCCCGCCGGGGCGTGGACCGGAACCGGGTGATCGTCACGAACGGCGCCGGTGAAGCGAACCACCTCGCGATGACCGGCGGGCTCCACCACTTCGACGGCAACGAGATTCTCCTGACGGACCCGGTCTACCCCTACTACGCCGGCCGGGCGAACTTCATCGGCGCGGACATCTCCTTCGTCCCGGTCGACGAGCACAACCGGTTGGCCCCCACGGACGTTCGAGCAGCCGCGAGCGACGAGACGGCCGTCATCGTCGTCAATTCGCCGAACAACCCCACGGGCCGGTATACGACAGCGACGCGATGGCTGAGTTCGCAGCTATCGCCGAGGAGTACGACGCCCTGCTGCTCAGTGATGAGGTGTACGATCACTTCGACTACGCAGGTCGGTTCAGTTCGGCGCTGCACGCCGACTCCGACCACGTCGTCGCCACCAACTCCCTCTCGAAAACGATGGCGATCACCGGCTTCCGGGTCGGCTACGCGATTTTCCCGCCGGAGGACGGCCCTACTGGGACGCTCCTTGAACGCGCTCGAACCCAGCACATGCTCACGAACGTCACCGGGAGCAGACCGGCACAGTACGCCGTCCTGCGGGCGCTGAAGACCACGAGTCCCGACTACTACGCTGCCTGCCGACGGCGACTGGAAGAGCGTGTCGACGACTTCTGCGCCGCGCTATCCGAGGCCGGTGCCGAGTACAACCGTCCCGACGGCGGCTTCTACGTGATGGCCCGGTTCCCCGATTTCCCCGGGTCCTTCGAGAACGTGTACGAACTTATCGACGAGGCCGGCGTCGCCGGGATGCCCGGCGAGGCGTTCGGTGAGTCTCGAAGCGACTGGGTCCGATTCGCGCTCGTGACGCCACGGGTCGACGAGGCAGCCGAACGGCTGGCGAACTACTTCGAATAAAAAGCGACTGCCGGCTTAGCCGAAGATCAGTTCAACGTCTCTCGCCCGCGCCAGCAGGTCGTCGTCGTAGTACTCCTCGGTCTGTGCGGGATGGGTTTCGTCGATAGCCCGGACGGTTTTGACGGTGTTGGCGAAGTTCTTGTAGGTCGCCTCGTCGACCATCTGGCCGTCGACGACGACTGCGCCGGTCCCCTCGCGCTTGGCCTCGTTGAACGACTCGATCTTGTGGAGGTCTCGCTCCAGTTCCTCCACCGTCGGCATGTGGATGCGGTTGGCCTGTTCGGTCTGCTTTGGGTGGAGCGACCACGAGCCGTCGATACCGATGGTCGCCTCGTACTCCACCTGGTCGCCGTACCCCTCGGCGTTGTAGTAGGTAACGCCGGCGCGCTCGTGGAACAACTGGTCGAAGGGGCCGCCGATGGCGACGATGTCAGCGGCGCTCGTCTCGTTCGAGAGGGCTTCGAGCAGGCCGTCCCAGCGGGGCCGTTCGCCGTTGAGCGCGCGGCCGCCGAGTTCCGCAGTATAGTCGACCGGGCCGAACACGAGCGCGGAGAGACGCGAGTCAGCCGCGTACCGACAGATTTCGCGGAGGTCCGAGCGACCGGGAGCGGTCTCCAGAATGATCGCCATCTCCAGCGTCCCCTCGGCAAGCCCGGCGTCGCGTTCCGCGTCGGCGATGACGCCTGCTGCGTCACGCACGTCCTCGAGGCGGCCGACCTTCGGGAAGACGAAGCCGTCGAGTTCCTCGCCGACCTCCTCGGCCAGACGGGTCACCTGCTCGATGCCGCGCTCGCGGGCGTCGGCGTCGTCGTAAGCCCATTCGACACGGGGGAGGATGTCCCCGGCGAAGTCGTCGGCGTGGTCCGGGATGTGCTCGACGATGTTGTCGACGGCCTCGTCTTTCATCGACGGCGCGGTGCCGTCCTCGATGTCAGGGACGAGCCAGTCGGGGGTCTGGAACCCCTCGCTGGTGAGTCCCGAGACGAGGAACTTCGCGCTGTTGTCGTTCGGTATCGCGGCCGGTGCGGTCTGGAATGTGCGACAGAGTCGTGTCATGTATCTCGCTGGATGAGTGCGGTTCGCCGGCCAGAGTAGACCGGGGTCTGCTCCTGGTTGAACGCGACGTGTTCGAACGTGACCGCGCCGGCCCGCTCCGGTCCGGTGTCTGGGTCGCAGTCGAGGACGCGGGTGAAGCCGTAGACGGTGTCGCCCAGCGTGACGAAGTCGTGGAACCGCTCGTCGGCGAACCGCTGTTCGCGGTAGGTCGCCTCGTCGGAGCGGGCGTGGGCCAGCGCAATCGAGCGGGTCACGTCGCCGTACGCGACGATGTCGCCCGACGGCGAATCGGCCATCTCGTCGCGGTTGTGGTGCTGGCGGGCGGTGTTGAGCGTCGCCAGCGGGAGGCCGGCGACGAGCTGGTCGTCCATCGTCCGCCCGCGTTCGTGGCGATAGGCGACGACGGCGTTCTCCTCGCTGGCAGTGTCAAGTGCCTGTTGGAAATCCTCGAAGTACTCGCCGTCCGGGGAAACGAGGGTGTCGGGCAGCATAGGCCCATCCTCATCCTGTTCCCCGACTGCGCCGCCATCCGTAGCCGCTGGCTCCCGGCGCGGAATCATGTTCGTTCGCCGGTAGGACACCAGCGTCTCGCGGGTCTCGCGGTCCCGACCCTCCGTCTCCCACGTGACGATACCGTACTTCGGCCGGGAGGAAGAGGTGCGGGTGTCGACGACGGTCGAAGTCACCGACAGCGGCGTCCCCGCCGTCGCCGGCTGGTGGAACTCCACGTCGTCGCGCCCGAGGAAGTACCCGCCTTTCTCCGAGAGGTCCTCGACGGTGATGCCCATCACGCAGGCCAGCAGGTAATCGGGGTGGACCGGACGCTCTTCGAAGCCGCGTTCGCGGGCGGTGTCGGCCCGCCAGTATGCCGGGTCGTGGTTGAGCGTCTGGCCCATCCACTGCTCGCTGCCGTGGTGGGAGAGTCGGAGGCCGGGGTCGTGAGCGAGTTCGTCGCCCTCCGCGAAGAACTCGAAGAAGTGGCCCTTCTCCTGCGTATCGGCCTGGTCAAGGAGCGAATCGAACGTCTCGGCGTCCGAGAGGTCCATAGCGTCCGGATCGGACCAGTCAGTCATCGGCCGGCACCTCCCGGGCGGCGTCTCGCCGTGCAAGCGCCCGCCGCATCTCGTTCGTGACGACCATGTACCCCTCGTCGAAGCCCATACCCGGTTTCGCAAGCACCTGTGCGGCGTCGGTCGCCAGCGCCACGTGGGCACAGGCCCGCGCGGAGGTCACTGTCTCGTTACAGGTGCCGCCGACGTAGGCGCGGGTGTCCGTCCCGTCGCAGTACAGCACCGCTTCGGCCGAGCGCTGGATGCCCCCGAGGTCCGGCGTCTTGATCTGAACCAGGTCGGCGGCTTCCGCGTCGACGAACGCCTGGACGTCCTCGAAGGTGTTGCACCACTCGTCGGCGACGATGTCCACGCCGACGCCGGCATCGGCCAGTCCGTCGCGGAGTTCGGCCATCCGGGAGATCTGTTCCGCCCGGCCGCCGGCGTCCATCGGCCCCTCCACCTGAAGGGGATACGGCGCGGCGGCCTCCCGTAGGGTCTCGAAATAGTCGGTCACCTCGGTCCGGTCGTACGGCGGCCCGAACACCTTCCCGAGGATGCCGTACACGTCGACGTGGAAGCGCGGCGAGTACGGCTCCGGCCCGAGCGCGGTCGCCCGGTCCGAGAGCCACGCGAGGTAGTCGCGCAGCCCCTCGCCGTTCTCGCCGACCTTCTCGACGCTGTTGAACAGGCCGTGGGGAAGGACCGGGACGCCCTTGATGAGCATCTTTTCGGCGTTGATGCGGCGCTCGTCGCCCGATTGCCCGAACACCGGGACCGGCGAGGTCGCCGGCTCGGTGTCGTAGGTGTCTGCGAGCACGTCCGTCGGCGTCACTCCCCGCGCTTGCGCGGCGGCGTTCAACAGCGCCTGCGAAACGCCGTAGCGGACCGCGGTGTGGAGCTGGTCGCCGCCCGACCGTTCGGCCTCCATCTCCTCCAGCATCGTCGCGTTGGCCCCGAACTGTGTCGCGTCCTGCCCGCGGAGCGTATCGGCAACGGGGCCCTCAACGACCGGCCGGTACTTCTCAGCCCGGAACAGCGGGTCGCGGCCGCCGGCCCCGGAGTACTGGACCGCGGCGCAGTCGCCGGTCGCGATGGAGCCGTCGGCGAGTTCGATTTCCACGATGAGCGCCTCGCCGGCCTCGCGGATGCGGTCGAATCCCTCCGTGACCGGCTGGCCGTCGTAGGCGAACCCGCTCTGGGTTGCCCCGTCCTTGATGGCCTGCTGGTCGTCGAAGAAGAACCCGGAGAGGCCCGGAACCGTTCGAACGTCTTCAATCCGCATCGCTGGCACCTCCCGCGGGGCTGTTGTCGCCGGTCGGACGCCCGATCAGCTTCCCGTCGCTGATGGCGTCCACGTCGTCGGCGACCATCCGGAACGACTGGTCGCGCCCCTCGGTCTCGGCCCGCTCGCCGAGCCGCGCGGCGTGGATCTCCTTGATCTCGTCCGGGAGCGCGAGGTCCGCGAACTCGAAGATGCGGACCCGGCCGTCGTCGTCTCTGGCCGGGAGCACCGCACCCTTGGCGGCGTCGCTCGGCGCGAACGGCACGTCCAGCGCGCCGCTGTCGAAGGCGTTGATGACCCCCTGTGCCACGTCGCCGTCGCCGGCCTCGTAGATAGCGTCCATCAGGTGGCGCGTCTCCCGTTCGATGAGCGCCTGTTCCTCTTCGATACCCCCGAGGTCGATGTCCTGTTCGATCATCATATCGATAAGCTGTCTCGTCGTTCGCAGTCCGGCGGCGTTGGCCTCCTTCGTCGGCACGCCCTGGAACTCCTGGGCGGACTTCGTGATGACTTTGTCCGGCTGGGCGACGGCCGCCGTCGCGCCGCCGAGGCTGATGACGCCGTTGGCCCGCGCTTCGTCGGGCGGGAAGCCGCCCATCCACTCGTGGAAGACGGTCGTGACGGTCACCTCGTCGCGGAGGTACTCGTTGCCGAGCTTCCGCAGCGCGCGCAGCGCCGCAACGTCCTGCACGAGGTTTCCGACCTGTCCGTAGCCCAGTGTGAGCGACCGGACGCCCTGTGTCGCCGCGAGTTCCCCCTCGACGAGCATCACCGCGATGGCGATGCTCGGCGGGACGAGGGTACCGGTCAGCGGGCCGAAGGGCTCGCGGTTGATCGTTACGCCGCGCTCGGTGTAGGCCCCGCAGAGCCGGTCGACGAACTGCCAGTGTTCGATGGTCGTCGCGAGGTCGTGCCGTTTGGTGTACGGAATGTTGTAGGAAATCGGCCCGCCCTCGAAACTCTGGAAGCCGCCGGCGAGCGTGACCATTGCCAGCAGTCGGGCGTCCGGCGTGCCGTGGCGAACTTCAACCGGCGCGTCCAGCGCCCGTATGAGCCGCCGGCAGTCCTCGACGCCGTGATTGACCGCCGGGAAGCCGTTCAGTTCGTTCTCGTCGCTGCCGCGGGAGGCGGCGAGCCCCTCCTCAGCCTTCTCGTACTCGTTGTCGCGCGTGTACGAGTCGATAGTCGTCGGCAGGAGGTCCGCCCCGCCCTCGTCCTGCAGATACCGCAGCAGGTCGATCTGCTCTTCGAGACAGGGAACGCCCGCCCGCGGCTGGAGGAGGGGCTGGTCAGCCGACTCCAGCACTGTGGCGAACTGCTTTGAGGCCGGCAGCGACTCGTGGAAGGCGATAGCCTCCTCGAAGTCGACTTCCCGGCCCGTGTGCCAGTTGTCCCTGAGGTCGTTTGCGATGCGCTGTAGCTGGTCGTCGCTGAGTCGCTCGTCAGTTGGCATAGTCACCCGTCAACCCTGATCTGCTCCGCCTCTGTTGTCGTCAGTTGCAGGTCTTCGCGGAGCATCTCGATAGCCTCCTCCGGGTCGGTCTCCGCGTCGAAGACCCGGTCGAAGCCCATCTGCCGGAAGGTCGCCTGCGTCTCCTCGAAGTCGGACTGTCCGACGGCGAGGTTCCCGCCGACGTAGGTGAGCACGTCGAGCCCGGCGTCGTCGAGCTCGTCGTGAAGCCCCTCGCAGTCCTGGCGGGCGTGCCCGTACAGGGAGGATACCAGTACCGCCTCGGCGTCGTGAGATTTCGCGGCGGAGACGAACTCGTCCTGTGAAGTCTGGACACCGAGGTTGATTACCTCGAAGCCAGCGGCCGAGAGCGCCTGCTCTAGAATCGTGATGCCGACGACGTGCGCGTCGGAGCCAATCACGCCGAGGATAACGGTCCGGGGCATGTACTACCCCGTCGTCGGCGGGTACTGATAAACCTAATGGTCTTTCATGATAATATGGCCTTAAGGAATTTATAATGGTCGTTCAGGAAGGTTTATACCGCCGCCCCATCGTGGTTTTCCCATGGGTGCGCTTGACGACTTGCGTGTGCTCGACCTGACACAGGTCCTCGCCGGACCGTACTGTACGATGTTGCTCGCGGACATGGGCGCGGACGTGGTAAAGGTCGAGCGCCCCGGCGGCGACCTCATCAGGTCGAACCCGCCGTTCGTGGCCGACGGCGACGAGGAAGCCTACGGCGGCTACTTCCAGAGCGTCAACCGCGGGAAGCGCTCGCTCGAGCTCGACCTGGGGTCCGAGGAAGACCGCGAGGCGTTCCTCTCGCTCGTCGAGCGTGCGGACGTGGTGGTCGAGAACTTCAAGGCCGGCACGATGGAGAAGTTCGACTGCGGCTACGAGACGCTACGAGAGCACAATCCGGAGCTCATCTACTCCTCGATCCGAGGCTTTGGCGACCCGCGAACGGGCGAAACCCACCGGCAGGGTCAGCCCTCGTTTGACCTCATCGCGCAGGCCCTGGGCGGCGTCATGGAGATCACCGGCCAGCCCGACGGGCCGCCGACGAAGGTCGGCCCCGGCGTCGGCGACCTCTTCACCGCCGCGCTGAACGCCGTGGGTATCCTCGCGGCCGTGCATCACCGCGAACGCACGGGTGAAGGCCAGTACGTCGACACGGCGATGTACGACTCGATGGTGTCGCTGTGCGAGCGGACGGTGTACCAGTACTCCTGTGACGGCGAGTCGCCGACCCGGCAGGGGAACTCCCACCCGACGCTGTTTCCGTACGACTCCTTCGAGGCTGCCGACGGCCACGTCGTCATCGCGGCGTTCTCCGACGGTCACTGGGAGGCGCTGTGTGACGCAATGGACCGCCCGGACCTCGCCGCGGACTACCCCGACGCCGGCAGCCGGATCGCGAACCGCGAATCCCTGCGCCGCGAAATCGCCGACTGGACGGCGTCTGTCGACTCCGAGACGATTCTCGATCTACTCGAAGGGCGTGTGCCGGCCGCACCGGTCCAGAACACCGCCGACATCTTCGACGACCCGCACATCCACGACCGGGAGATGCTCGCCGACGTCGATCAACCCGGAACCGACGAGCGGATGACAATCGCCGGCAGTCCGATAAAGATGACCGAAACCATGCCCTCGCCGGGCGGTCGTGCACCGCTGCTGGACGAGCACAGAGCGGAACTGCTTGATGAGGCTGGTGTCGGTACGGAGACCAATCGCGTCGAAAGCGACGACTGACGCCAATTCCCGGCAATTTTCACCACAACAGGGCAGGACCATTATCTATCATGAGCCGTAGAATAGGCTATGGTCGAAGTTCCAGATGCACTCAGTACATTGTTCAGTGCGCGAATCGAAACAGATGGGGACCGATATGTTGTCGAAATTCCGAAAAGCGAAGTGTCCCACGGCGCGATTTCGCCGGGCGAGACCTACCGCGTAGGCCTGCTCTCACAGGTCGATGCCGGCTCGTCTACGGCACAACCGCAGGAGCCCGAACAGAACACCGACCCGGTACGGGCCGATACCGGCGTCCCGCAACCGCCGGTCGACGAGGGCGAAATCCGAAACGTGACCATCGAATCGCTCGGCGACCAGGGCGACGGCATCGCCAAGGTCGAGCGGGGGTACGTCGTCATCGTCCCCGACGGCGAACCGGGCGACTCGCCGACCGTCGAGATCGAAACCGTACAGGAGAACGTCGCGTTCGCGAGCGTCGTCGACAACGACGGCCGGACCGCATAGCGGAATAGGTGCGTTTTCAGCGGCCCAGTGACCACCGGGCTGGCAGTCCCTGTAGGTCCGGAACAAACAGCCATAGCGGGTCGCTCGACCGACGTACCCCTACTTGAATGGAATCTGTCGGACACGGTAGAGGTCGAAGAACGACTAGTAATCACAGCATCACAAACGTTTATATGATTTAAATCCGGTATTTAAAACACTACATGGTCGACCCAAAAGAGAGCATTGACATCGAAAATGTCGTTGCTTCGACCGGTATCGGACAAGAACTCGACCTTGAGAGCGTCGCGATGGACCTGGAGGGGGCCGACTACGACCCCGAGCAGTTCCCGGGCCTCGTCTATCGGACACAGGACCCCAAATCCGCCGCGCTCATCTTCCGGTCGGGCAAGATCGTCTGCACGGGTGCGAAATCGACAGACGATGTCCACCAGAGTCTGCGCATCGTCTTCGACAAGCTCCGCGACCTGAACATCCAGGTCGACGACGATCCGGAGATCGTCGTCCAGAACATCGTCAGTTCCGCGGACCTCGGGAGTTCGCTCAACCTCAACGCCATCGCTATCGGCCTCGGGCTCGAGAACATCGAGTACGAGCCCGAGCAGTTCCCGGGCCTCGTCTACCGACTCGACGAACCCGACGTGGTCGCGCTGCTGTTCGGCTCGGGGAAGCTCGTCGTCACCGGCGGGAAGCGAAAGGAGGACGCCGAAGAAGCCGTCGACACCATCGTCGAGCGGCTGAGCGACCTCGGCCTGCTGGACTAACCACGCGGTGCCAGTGACTGGGCGGCGGTCAGTCACTTCCCGTTTTTCCGTTCGTCTCTGGCTGAAGCGACTGCCACGGGGTAGAACCCCGCGGTTCAAATACCAAGACGACCAAAGCCGGCCCAATGGCAGACCCCGCCTCGACGGGTACGGAGTCCTGGCGCACGTACTTCGGCTTCGACGAGCCCTACGAGAATCAGGCCGACGCCGTCGAACGAGCCATCGAGGCGGGTAAAGCCCGCGGCTTTCTCGCGATGGAGGGCCCCTGCGGGACCGGCAAGACGATGGCCGCGCTCACCGCCGGCGCGACCCTCGTCCGCGATACGGACCTGTACGAGCGGATGGTCGTCGTCACGCCGGTCAAACAGCAGCTCCAGCAGTTCGTCGATGATTTGCGGACGCTCAACGCCGGCATCGAGGAGCCCTTCGACGGCATCTCGCTGGTCGGCAAGCGCGACCTCTGTCCCTACGGCCGCGAGGGACAGTTCCCCGACGACGTGAGCACGCACGACCGCTGTGAGGACCTCAGGGAGGCGACGGCGCGGTTAGTCGAGGACGACGGGCGCTCGGACGGGGCGGCCGTCGCGGACGCCGCAATCGCCGGTGAGGCCGACGACGACCAGTGGTGGGACCCCCGAAAGGGGCAAGACCTCGCCGCGGCCGCGCGTCCCGACGCCGCCGACCAGGCGACGCTTGGCGACGACACGCTCTCGACAGCGGGTGCGAACTCGCCGTACCGGCGGAGCCAGCCCACCGCCCCGGAGTCGATGGCAGAGGGGTCGGACCCGCCGCTGTACTGTCCGTTCGAGGCCGACTGGTACGCGCGCAACAAGGGGTCGCCCGTGGACTTCTCGGCCGGGGAGCGGCACGTCGTGACGATGGACGATTACCTCCCGGCGGCGACGGAGCGCGGGACCTGCCCGCACCGGGTGATGAGCGTCATGCTTTCTGAGGCCGACGTGATCGTCGGGAACTACAACCACCTGTTCGACCCGGGCTCTCGACCGCTGCTGTCGGACGTGCTCGACGACCAGACGCTCGTCATCGTCGACGAGGCCCACCGACTCGAAGAGCGCGTGCGGGACCTCCTGTCGGACCGTCTGGGCCGCCAGACGCTCGTCCAGGCGCGCAACGACTGCACGACGCTCATCCAGCGCGCCCAGCAGAGCGCGGACCACAAGGCGCAGGTCCGCGAGGTGCTGTCGGCCCGCGAGGTCCCACTGGACGCGGTCGACCAGGCCCGGAAGTTCTACGATGACCTCGTGCGGTGGCTCGACGACCGCGTCGAGGCGTTTCTCGACGCCGAACACGAGGGCTGGCGCGCGGACCCGTCAGTCCTCCCGGAACACGATAGGGAGATTCCGCTGCGGGATCCCGACACGGTCGAGCGGGACGAACTGACCGAGTGGGCCGAGCGGAAGGGGTACGACGGCTCGCTCTGGCGGTCGCTGTCGCAGGTCGGGGCCGCCGTCGAGGACGCTATCGACCAGCTCGGCCTGACCCGCCAGCCGGTGTGTGCCGCCGTCGGCGTGCTGGCCGGCCAGTGGTGGGAGCGCGACCACGCGACGTTCCTCCGGGAGATCGAACTGGAGCACTCGCCGAACCACGGGCAGAGTCTCGATTCCGATTACCAGGCCGTCTACACGCCGGGGCTGCTGTGTTACAACTGCATGCCCGCGACGGCCCTGCGGAACGTCTTCGACGACCTCGGGGGCGGTATCCTGATGAGCGCGACCCTGGAACCGCTGGACGTGTTCACCCGCGTTTCCGGGCTGGATTCGATGGCCGAGACGGGGTCGATGGACCCGGACGAACAATCGGGCGACGGACGGCCGGTCCGCACGACGACGTACGACCTGCCGTTCCCGTCCGAAAACCGGGCGTCGTACCTCGTCGACGCGACGCCGTTTACCGCGCGCAACCGCGGCGACCCCGAGACGATGCGGCCGCTGGGCGACAGCTGGAACCCGACACGCGACGAGTACGCACAGGCGCTGCGCGCGCTGGCCCGCTCGCCGGGCAACGTGATGGTGGCGATGCCGAACTACCGGGAAGCCCGCTGGGCCGGGGCGTACCTGCAGGAGGCCGTCGAGAAATCAGTCCTCGTGGATGAGTCGTCCAGCAACGAGGAGACCGAACGGCTGAAACGCGAGTTCTTCAGCGGCGACGGGAAGGTCGTGGTCACATCAACGCGCGGGACGCTGACCGAGGGGGTCGATTACGACGGCGAGAAGCTGTCCACCTGTGCGGTCGTCGGCATCCCGCTGGTGAACATTGGGTCACCCCGCGTCCGGGGCGTCCAGCGGGCCTACGGCGACGCCTTCGGCGAGGACAACGCCTTCGAGTACGCCCTGACAGTTCCGGCTGTGCGGCGCGCGCGCCAGGCCATCGGCCGCGTCATCCGCGGCGTCGACGAAGTCGGGGTACGGGCGCTGGTCGGCCGTCGGTACACGCCGGACGCACGCCATTCGGTGTATCCGTACCTGCCTGTCGGCGAGCGCGAGGAGTTCACCCGGATGACGCCCGATTTCCTCGCGAGCCAACTGGATTCGTTCTGGGCCGACCACCAGTAGCGCCGCCTGTTGGTTAACCGGAAGATATCGTTGGCAGCGGAAGGCATATACATCGTGGAACGAGTGTACCTATAGATGCCCGAGTGTCAGAACTGCGGTGAGTTCGTAACCGAGCAGTACGTACGGGTTTTTACACCAGAAGCCGTCGAAGGCCATGGCCCCCGGGTCTGTCCGAACTGTGAGGACAAACTCCGGGACGGCGCGGACGTCCGTGAAGCGCGTTCCTCGAGGCAGTAGGACAACTCCTTTTCGGGAAGTACTCAAGGCCGGACGAGCGTAGCTTCTGGCATGAGCGAACTCGACGTCGAGGCGGTCGACGACATCGACGCACCCGCGGGAATCGACGCGGCGGAGTACGTCCTCTACGGCGGGAAAGGCGGCGTCGGCAAGACGACGTGTGCCGCGGCCACGGCGCTAGCCTCCGCACGCGACGACACGGCAACGCTCGTTGTCTCTACGGACCCCGCCCACTCCTTGTCGGACACGCTGGAGGCGGACATCCCGGCGACGCCGACGCGAATCCGCGAGGACATCCCGCTGTACGCCGCGGAAATCGACCCGGAGGCCGCCGTCGGTGAGGGGCCCCTCGGTGTCGAGGAGGACGCACTGGGCGGCGTGGGCGAACTGCTCGGCGGCAACGGGATGTTCGGCGGGGGCGCGGGTAGCGCAGCAGGCACAGGCCAGGCCGAGGACCCCATCGGCGGCGAAGAGGGACTGCTCGGCGGGTCGATGCCCGGGGCTGACGAGGCCGCGGCCCTCCGCCTCCTGCTGGATTACGTCGACGACGACCGCTTCGACCGCGTGGTCATCGACACCGCCCCGACCGGCCACACCCTCCGCCTGCTGGAACTCCCCGAGACCATGGACTCCATGGTCGGGAAGATTCTACAGCTCCGCGAGCGCTTCTCGGGGATGATGGACAACCTCACCGGCATGTTCGGCGACGACCAGGACGTGGATGCCGAGGCCGGCATCGAGGACCTGCAGGAGCTGTCGGACCGGATCGAGCATCTGCGGTCGATCCTGCAGGACCCACGGAAGACGGACTTCCGCATCGTGATGGTGCCCGAGGAACTCTCTGTCGTCGAGTCCGAGCGCTTGCTTGCCCAACTCGACGAGTTCAACATTCCGGTCAGCACCGTTGTCGTCAACCGCGTGATGCAGGACCCGAGCGAGGTGCTCGGCGAAGACGTGGACATCGCCGGCCCGAACCACGCCGACTGTGAGTTCTGCGCGCGGCGCTGGCAGGTCCAGCAGGACGCACTGGCTCGGTCACAGGACATGTTCCGCGGCCACGACGTGCGTCGCGTCCCGCTGTTCGCCGAGGAAGTTCGCGGCGAGCGGCTCCTGTCAGTCGTTGCGGCCTGTCTGGACTGAAATCGCGGCAGTCGTTGCTTAGCTCGTCAGCTTCCGGATGACGCCGAACGCCGCGTCGCGCCACCGCGCTGGCAGGTAATCGAGCATGAGAAGCAGTTGTGCGCCCTGGCCGACGGGGTACCGCGGTTCGGGATCGCTGGCGCTGGCGGCGTCGCGGATAGTCAGCGCGACCGTCCCGGGCGTGACCGACAGCGCGTCCTGAATGCCGACGAGGTTCGAATCCTCGTGGGCCTGATACAGCCAGCCGTACGCGCCGGACTTGTCGAGATCGTCGATTTCTTCGTCGGCGCGGTCGTCGAAGTTGGTCTCGACCGGTCCGGGTTCGACGAGGACCACGTCGATGCCGAACTCCTCGACCTCCATCCTGAGCGCGTCGCTGAGCCCCTCCAGGGCGAACTTCGAAGCGGCGTAGCCGCCCTGGTTCGGGAACGCGATGCGGCCCGCGACGCTGGAGACGTTGATAATAGTCCCGTTCTCCCGGGCACGCATGTGCGGGAGCGCTTCGCGGATGAGTCGGTGCGGGCCGTAGAGGTTCACGTCGAACTGCTCGTGCAGCGCCGCCGTCGACACGTCCTCGACTGCGCCGAACTGCGGGTATCCCGCGTTGTTCACCAGGCAGTCGAGCCGTCCCTCGGCGTCGATGAGCGCCTCGACGACCCGCTCGCATTCGCGTGGGTTCGTCACGTCGAGTTCGGCGGTTTCACAGCCGTCTTCGCCGAGGTCTTCGATGTCCGATTCCTCGCGGGCGGTCGCCCAAACAGTCCAGTCGTCGGCCAGGAACGCCTCGGCACTCGCCCGCCCGATACCCGAGGACGCACCCGTAATCAGCACCGTCTTCGCCATGTGTTGGCCGTGAGAACACGCCCCGGGAAGTTATACTGTCGGTTATCCGGACGGATTATTGACGGCCGCCTTCGCCTCGTCGGCGTAGCTGTCGGCCAGCCGGGTCGGCTCGGGAAGCTTGTAGCCGTCGGCGGTGGCTTCGACGATATCCGCCGCCGTGCTTGCGCTGACGCGATGACCGGGGCTGACGATGAGCGGATTGATATACCGGTTCGGCGAGTCGTACTGGCGTGTCTGGACTGCGTGACCGATGATGGTCCCGTTCGGGCAGGTATCGACGCTGTCATCGGCTGCAATTGGAATCCGAGTCCCTTCCGGGTACGTTTCGTCGAGCGACTGCTCCGGCGTGCCACAGAGAAGGCTCTTGGCGACGCCGACGGCCGGCACGTCCAGCGTGACGCCGATGTGTGTCGCCAGCCCGGCTTCCCGGAAGTGGATGCGGCCACTACCGTCGACAAGGACCACGTCAGGGTCGGCCTCCAGCTCCGCAAACGCGCCCAGGATTGCACCGCCTTCGCGGAACGATAGCAGGCCGGGAATGTACGGAATCTCGGTGCGCTCGACGGCGCTGACCCGCTCGATGACCTTGCCGTTCCGTAACACGACGATAGCCGAGACGGCTTTGTCGTCGACGAACGCCTGGTCGACGCCAGCGACGAGCGGCGCGTCCGTTGTATCGTCGTCAGCATCCAGCGTCGTCTGGTCGCCGTCTGGGGCGTCTCCGACGCGCGCGATTGTCTCGGGCGAACAGTCCAGGTCGTCTTCGAATCGCGCAACCTCGGCGATGTCGCGTTGCAGCGCCTCCATCTCCGCCTGCGAGAGAGACGGGTCGGGGACGAACTCGGGGCGAACCGGCTGCATCGTCACGGACGACGCCGGCCCGGACCGCCGGGTCCCCCAGGTCCACCGGGGCCGCCTGGGCCGCCGCCACCGCCGAACTGTATCTGGCCGGGCATCCGGGTCTGCCCCTTGATTTTCTGACCGTACCAGAGCCCGATGATGAGGCCGATAAGGTGGGCGAGGTGAGCGACGTTCCCGCCGAGCAGACCGGCCCCCATTGGATTGAGCGACCCGAAGATGCTCAACAGGAAGTAGAAGCCGGTGATCGCCCAGATCGGGACCGGGATCAAGAAGTACAGGTACACGCGGAGATCAGGTTTCAGGACGGTCAGGAACGCCATGATAGCAAGCGCTGCGCCGCTGGCTCCGAGGACGCCGGCGGACGTTCCCTGCACGGTCTGAATTGCGATCTGTCCGAGGCCAGCCAGCGCGCCGGACACGAGGAAGAAGATCGCGAACTTCTTCGACCCGATCTGCTGCTCGACGAGTCGGCCGAAGAAGTAGATGATAATCCCGTTCCCGAAGATGTGGTAGAACCCGAAGGGAGCGTGTGAGAACACCGACGTGACCCAGGTCCAGACGTACTCTGGATTGTTCGGATGGAGGACGAACAGCGTCTGGAAGGCTTCGCGACCGAGGGAAAGGATGACGACGTGTTCGAGGATGAACACGATACCCATGATCGCCAGGAACAGGTACGTGACGTTCCCCCGGAAGTACGCCAGCGGCCCGCCGGGCCCGGTGTCGATACCGAGCCGGTCAGCGACGCCGCCGCCCCCGGAGGTCTGGCCAGTGTTTACACTCTCGTCGAACCCGCTGTCGAACACGCCGCCCGGATCGCTCCAGTTATCCAGTCCGGGGCAATCGTGGGCCTCGGGCAGTCTGTGTTCCGAACAGTAGGTCCCGCCACAGTGCCCACACTGGTACGGCATGTTCTCCTGCTTTCCACAGGCATCGCACTCCGACATTGTACTACGGTAGGAGTGGGCGGTGGAAAGAGATTGTGCTTATACTGTCGGCTGTCAGTCTGTGAAGGATTTCGCCACCCCGAGGTGGGGAATATCTTGCAATAGTTACAGCCAACAGTAGTACAGTGGGCCAACCACGGACCAGCCATCAGGATACGGGGATATCAGAGACATTTGTGCCAGAAAGCGGCACACATTAGCAGCGAAGCGGCTTACTCGCCAATGTCGGGGTTGCTTTGTGCGTCCCGGAGCACGCCGATCCACGCCGGTTCGCCATCGTACTCGATCGACCCGCCGGACACCTCGATGGTGCGCGTTTCACCGTCGGTCTGTAGCCCCTCAAATTCCGAATGGAACGTGTCAAGCTCGTCTGAATCTGCCGTTCGGAGTGAGTCGGGGAACCGGCTTTCGTCGCCCTCTGGTGTGAGGATAGTCGGTGATTCGTCGATGAGTTCACTCTGGTCATAGCCGAAAATGTCGGCCAGCTTCTGGTTCACGTAGACAAACGTCCCGCCCTGAATGATACAGACGCCCGCGAGCTCCTGTTCGACGAGCCGTTGATACCACGAGAGGGCGTTCCAGAACCGCTGCTCGGTGCGGTGTTGCTCGACGGCGTTCTCGATTCGGTTGGCGAGGACATCGTACGTATCTGACCTGCCACCCTTCTGCATGTAGTCCGTGACGCCGGATGCGATTGCCTCGCTCGCGATCTCCTCGCTGCCCTTGCCGGTGAACAGAATGAACGGGATGTCCTGGTACTGCTCGCGGACGAGTTCCAGAAACTCCAGTCCATCGGTGTTTGGCATGTCGTAGTCGCTGACGATACAGTCGACCTGCTCCGTCCGAAGGAAATCGAGCGCGGCGACGGCGCTCGTCTTCGTTACGACGTTGAAATCGTCGTTGATGCGTTCGAGATACACCTCAACCAGTTCACCCACCTGTGGGTCGTCGTCGACGTGCAACACGGTACACTGCTGGGATTGCTCGACTTTCGCCAGCGGAATCGGCACCTCTGTCCGCATCTCGTCAGGGGTACCTGCCGATTCGGTCCGGAGAAGCGGCGTGTGCCGGGTCGCGGCACGGCGGCTACCGCTGATGGCCCCACTGGAGAGTGCCACTGTCTTTTCGCCGAGCCGCCACTCCTCAGAGTTCATCGTTCCCCCCGATGCTGTCGATAGTACAGAAACCGAAACCCATCGTCCGCCCAGTCACACTGGCAGCGCTCGCTGCACGCACCGTCGGACTCCCTACGTCCGAGCCTTGGAGGGCGCTGGCGGGAAGTGTACGTCCCGGATAGTCGTCAAGCGATTTCTTTTCAGACATCAATACCCAATCCTGGTCATTAGTTACGTACCAGTCTACTAAACGCTACTGATGGGGGGTATCGTTGAATCCTCCGTGCGGACGCGTGACCAGTGCGTGGAATTCTGACCCCAAAATGTGCGATCAGTGCGCTGTGTGTATAGATTACGGGATTTATCTTTTAATTCTATGCTTAATACAATATATAATATGTAGGTACTCTTCAAATAAATTTAATTATCTCCCTCCCAACATCCAATTCGTATCATGTCCGATACTACCATGCGCGAATACCTCGCAGAGCACCCGAAAATGGCCGGCGCACTGTTCACCCTCCTGATGCTACTGTCACAGGCAGGGACTGCAGCAGCCGGAAACGGTAATACCTATTTTGGCCCCTAAGAACCTGTAATAATCACCGCGATTACTCGTAGGTTTGGTTCTAACCGATTAGAATACTATTTGTTTGTATATTATAACTCAAGATCCGTCTTTAAATCTACAGACTCACTCCAGTATAACTCATCTGATATTTTCACCGGCACATATTGCATATTTAAAAACGCATCAACATCTGATTCGTCCATTTGGAATGTGTTTATTCTCCCGGAAGCTAAGAAATGTTCTTCAACATCATCTAAGAATGGAATAAAAATGCTTCCTAATCCCTTATTATCAGTCGAGTAAGTAATAATATCAATATTATATTTTCCTTCTCTACGGCTAATTTCGAGCATATTCGGCGCTCCACTCTCCGCTTGCGTAACAGTAACACCACCATCACCAACGACAATATACTGCCCACCGAGGATACTTTCGCCACGTGCAATGGTCAGCGCCGCTCGAAGGGGGAAGCCGCAGTTCAACAGCCGGGCGACCGACTCACCGATGCGAACCGCACCGTCGTTCAGAACTTCGTTGAGCGTGACGATGCCGCCGATTGCGCCGTTTTCGACGAGCGCTAACCCCTGATTGTAGGAGTTGCAGGCGTTCAGCAGGAACGTGTCGATGCCGACCGATTCGACCGTCGTCACGTCGAGCTTCCCGTCGCTGCAGACGAAGCCGTCATGTTCGGTGTGGCCGATGTAGTGGAAGAACTCCGCGTCGGTCGTGAGAACGGTCCTGAGCTCCGCCGTCGTCAGGTCGTCGTGGACCGTGACGTCGAACGGCAAGTCGTCGCGCGTGCCGTACACCTCGTCGACGAGTTCCCGCTCCTCGTCCATCCGGGCGTCGTTCTGGACGACGCGAATCGTGATGTCCTCGGCGTTCGTGTCGCGGTCGAGTCGGTGTTCGAACGCCGCTTTGGTCAGCTTGCTCGCCCCGATGGGGATGCTGTCCCCGATCCAGGCCTGTTCGAGCGAGTCCTCGGCCTGTGGTTCGACGTAATCCGTCTCGGATGGGGCGGTAGCAGCGTCGGAACTCGCGGCGCGGGTGATGACGTCGTCCCGGGTGAACTCGGCTTCGGCCTCCGCCGGAACGCTCGCCTGGTTCAGCCGTTGCTGCTGGTGGGTCCGGACGATAGCGAGGTCGTCGACGACGTACGGGAGCTGTTCCGCGTTCGCCGGCACCGGGTCGATGTGCGTCGTCAGCCGCCACTTCGGAATGTGGTCTTCGATAACGTCGTACGGGACCTGCAGGTAGGCGGCGACCTGCTCCGCCAGCGGTTGCCGGTACAACGATTCGAAGTCGAGGTCGACGTACGGTTCGATGGCCGCTCGCTCGTGTAAGTCGATCTGGTGGAACCCCTCGGTGCGCGTGACGCAATCGAGGAAGAATAGACGTTTGAGTGTGCGGCCAACCTCCGACTCGAAGCCGCGTGCGGTGTCGAGCGAGTACGTGAATCCCGTGTCGGTCGTGAGCCGCGGCGTGGATGCGGGGACGAGCGAGGCACCGAGATAGTACGAAAGCGGTGCAGCGACGAAGACTGAGGCGAGATCGGGCGGTAGTTCGAGTGTGACACCGGTGTCCGGCCTGTCGATATCCGCCGGGATGTCGAGGCTGTCACCGATTTCAATCGCCGGCGGGTGGCCGCGGAGCGTCGGATAGGAGCGCTCGGGGTCGTAAGCTTTGAGCGCCGATCCGAAGGTCTCGACTGCGGCCATCACGTCTCTCGGGTTCTCGGTCGTCGTAACTGTGGCTGCGGGCCGGTCGTGCTGGGACCGAGCGCCGATGAGCACGTCCGTCGGAGCGTCGAACTCGATCCGGGTCCGGTCCGAGTCGACGGTGACCTCCATCGCGGTGTCCTCGACCCGCATGTACGTCTTGATCTGCGTTAGCGGGTCCAGAACGTAATCATCCGCCGGCAGCGTCTCCGACTCGAACTGGGCAACCTCGGCGGCTATCGCCCCGGCATCGTCCCGGACGTACACCATGACGACCGTCGGAAGTTCGATAGCGCGCGTCCGTATCCGGACAGCGTCCCCGACCGGGTACTGGAACACGTCGGTCGCTGCCTCCCTGAGCGCGATGGGAGTCGGCGTGTGTATCCGGTAGCGCTGGCGCTCGATCTGATCAATGACCGCGAGCCCAGGACGGTCGTCAAGCGGTTCGAACGTTAGAGTCATATAATAAACGAGGGGGACAGTATTACTCTCGTACAATGAGAACGGTAGAGACAATCAAAAAGATATCGCCGACAGCATTCCGTCTCAACCAGGGCGGCCCGCTGGGCAATATTTGAACTGCCGGGAGGGGACAGGGACGCGTGGTGGGCAAAACGGTCAGTTCCGTGCAGACTCGGTTGTATCTATGGGCGAAGCGGGTAAGGGCGACCCGGTCTAACACTACCGTAGTGAAAGAGTTCGAGCGCAAACAGCTGCTGGAGCGCATCGAACGCGACAGCGCGACCGTCGGTGCGGACATCCCTGACGAGATTACCGTCCAGGGCGAGGAGATCGAACTCCAGTCGTTCGTCTTCGAGATCAAGCGTCGGGAGACGATTCCGCGGGGCGAGCGCGAGCGCGTCGAGCAGGCCAAGAAGAACCTGCGGCGCGAGCGCCTCCAGCGCAAGCAACGTATCGAGAACAACGAAGTGAGCTACGAGCGCGGCGAAGAGCTTGCCACGGCCATCATCGGCATCGACCGGGCGCTCAACGCCCTCGAACAGCTCGGTGCGGCCAACATCGAACAGGAAGCGCAGGCGCAGGAGACGGCCGACAGGAAACGCTGGATGAAGTTCCTCCAGAAAGCACTGGGTCACGAGGACGCAGACTCCGGCACGGGTCGTGCCGGGCGGAGCTACTAATATGAGCCGAAACGACGAAATCGCGACACTGCTCGAAGAGTTCGCCGACCTGCTGGATGCGAACGGCGTGGAGTACAAGCCCCGAGCCTACCGCCGGGCGGCCGAGAACATCAGGGACTTCCCCGGTGCGATAGAGGGGCTGGCCGCCGAGGGCGAGGACAGCGTCGGCGAGATAGACGGCGTCGGTGACGCTATCTCCGCGAAAGTCGTCGAATACTTCGAGACGGGCGAAATCGAGGAACTGGCCGAACTCCGCGATGAACTCCCCGTCGAGATGGACGCTCTCACGGCGGTCGAGGGCATCGGCCCGAAATCCGTTGGCTCGCTGTACGAGGCGCTTGGCATCACCACCCTCGACGAACTGGAGTCGGCTGCCGAAGCCGGCGAGATACAGGAAGTCTCGGGCTTCGGGGCGAAAACGGAGCAGAACATCCTCGACAACATCGACTTCGCCCGCGAGGCCCACGAGCGGTCGCTGCTCGGCGAGGCGCGGCCGTACGGCGACCGGATTCGAGAGTACATGACCGCCGGCGACGCCGTCGAGGAGTGCGCGCTCGGTGGATCGATTCGTCGCTGGCGACCGACCATCGGCGACGTGGACGTGCTCGTCGGGAGCACCGATCCCGAGGCCGTCGTCGAGCGGTTCGCCGACTGGGAGGGACTCGACCGCGTCATCGAGTCCGGCGAGACGAAAGCGAGCGCCTACGCGGACGACGTTCGGGTCGACCTGCGGATCGTCGACCCATCGGAGTTCGGCGCGGCGCTGCAGTATTTCACCGGCAGCAAGGACCACAACGTGGCGGTCCGCAACCGCGCTATCGAGCGGGATCTGAAGGTCAACGAATACGGGGTCTTCGATGTCGAGGGCGTTGAGGATGACGACCAGCGGGCCGGTGAACTAGTGGCCAGCGAAACCGAGGACGCAGTGTACGACGCGCTGGGCATGGAGTGGGTGCCGCCGGAACTCCGCGAGAACCGCGGCGAGGTCGAAGCCGCCGCCAACGGGTCGCTCCCGGACCTCCTCGCCGAGGGCGAGGTCCGCGGTGATATCCACACCCACACGAACTGGTCGGACGGCAGCAACACGATTGCGGAGATGGTCGAAGGGGCCGCCGCGTTCGGTCACGACTACCTCGCGGTCACGGACCACGCGACGGGGCCGGGGATGGTCGGCGGCGTCGGCGTCCCGGACGAGAAACTCCGCGAGCAGATAACAGAGGTCGAGTCGGTCGCGGCGGACGCCGGCATCGACGTGTTCACCGGCGTCGAGGCCAACATCGCCGCGGACGGCAGCGTCTCGGTCGCCGACGACCTGCTGGCGGACCTGGACGTGGTCGTCGCCTCGCCACACGCCGCGCTGGACGGGGACGGCACGGACCGCCTCGTCGCCGCAGCGGAACACCCGGACGTGAACGTCATTGGCCATCCGACAGGCCGGTATCTCAACCGTCGTGAGGGGCTGGACGTTGATATCGAGCGTCTCGCAGCAGCCGCCGCCGACACCGACACGGCGCTGGAAATAAACGCTAACCCCGCCCGGTTGGACCTCGGCGGCGGCGCGGTCAAGCAGGCCCTCGAAGCCGGGGCGACAATCGCCATCAACACGGATGCGCACAGCCCGGGCGACCTCGAACTCCTGCGCTACGGCGTCCACACGGCGCGGCGGGGGTGGGCCGAGACGGACGACGTGCTGAACACCCGCGACGCCGAGGGCCTCCGCGAGTTCCTCGATGCCTGAGAATTCCCCAAGCGACCGGCTCGTGCTCGATGCGATGCTCGGCAAGCTCGCCACCTATCTGCGGATGTGTGGCTACGACACGGCGTACGCGCTGGACCGGGACGCCGAGGCCGATGACGACCTCCTCGCCCTGGCGGACCGCGAGGACCGGCTAGTGATTACTCGGGACCAGGACCTCGCCGCCCGCGCATCCGAGAGCGTGCTCCTCAGCGAGCGGGCAGTCGAGGACCAGTTGCGGGAACTCGCCGATGCCGGCTTCAACCTCTCACTCGCTTCGGAGCCGGCTCACTGTGGCGTCTGCAACGGGCCGGTCGAACAGGTCGATCCGGTGGAACCGACGCCGGAGTACGCACCGAATGCAAACGACGAGACGGTCTGGTGCTGTACCGACTGCGGGCAGCACTTCTGGAAAGGGAGCCACTGGGCGTCAGTTCAGGCGACGTTGGACGGCCTGTAGAACGTAGAAAGTCAGCGGGCGTCGCTACAGTTCTTCAGCCGCGGCGACGGCCTCCTCGGTCGTCCCCTCGACGACTACCCCGGTCGTGACATCGCCGTCGGTCCAGTAGACGACGGCCCGATCCTCACGCTCGATTGCGGTCGCGTTCTGCCCGTTCACCTGTACTGCCGTCCCGTTCTCCGTATCGTCCAGATAGCTCGACGCGCCGGTAGCGGTCAGAACTGTCACGTTCTCCCCGTCAGCGTCGTACTGCTGGGCCACAGCCGTACTTTCTGGCCGGCTGATGTACCGTGCCTCTTCGAACGTCCCGCTCTCGTACTTCGGCAGGTCCAGGTCCGTCGCGGACTGGGCCGCATCGTAGGAGTCGTACGTCTCGACGGTCGTGACGGCGACCCGGTCAGCCGGTGGAGCGAACTGGCTGTCGTCGATGCTGACGTTGAAGTTCGTCTCCTCGACGGTGAGCTCCGTCCGGTTCGTCCCGTCGTCGGTGGTCAGCTTGTGGACGCGGTAGTCCTCGGTGTCGACCCATAGCGTCGTGTTCGGCGCGTCGATGCTCTCGTTGGTCGGTTCGAGATCGAGAACGTACGTCGATTCGCCGTCGACTTCGGCGGTCCCGCGGAGCGTCGCGGTGACGTTCTCCTCGGGAACCGGGTCCGTAGTGTCGTTCATCGCCGCGGCTTCCTCGGGCAGTTCGCGGCCGTAGGACTGGTTCTCGCCGACCGCCCAGACGACGGTTCCGTTCGTCCCCATCTCGTAGGACCGGTTCTCACTCGTGACGGCGGCCCACGTCTTGTTCGGCTCAGCGGCAGCGTACTCGACCGCGGCAGTCTTCGACGCCGAATCGTTCGCGACGGTCACCGTCGCCGTCCCGGTAATCGTCTCGGCTGCATCGTAGCGCTGCTCGGTTCGGTCGAGCACGTCGTCGCCGGACGGCTGCCCCATCTCGCTGAGGCCGGACACGCCGGCGACCGCCCCAGCAGCCAGTAGTCCAATGGTGACGAAGACCGCGACGATAGCCAGTCTCCGTCCGGTATCGGCTGTCATTGCCCGGCCTTAGGACTGGAGTGGTAAGTGGGTTCCTCTTGTCAGAAAACGGACTGTATCCGGCGGAATCTGCACCCGGCGAACCCCTCATTGCTGTCCAGTCCGTACGCCGGGCTGTGAGCGAGTCAGCGAACACGACTGTCCGCGTCGACGGCGTCAGCAAGCAGTACGACCTCGGCGGGACGGTGACGGCGCTGGACGACGTGAGCCTGGACCTGTCAGCGGGGTCGTACACGGCGGTGATGGGTCCGAGCGGTTCCGGCAAGAGCACCCTGTTGAACCTCATCGGCGGGCTGGACACGCCGTCGTCGGGGCGGGTCGTCGTCAACGGACAGGACGTTTCGTCGGCTAGCGAGGCCGAACGGGCTGACATCCGCGGCACCGAGGTGGGCTTTGTCTTCCAGACGTTCAACCTCATGCCGCGACTGTCCGCGGTGGAGAACGTCGCCTTGCCGCTCGTCTTCGACGGCTGGGACCGCACCCGTCGCCGCGAGCGGGCGGTGTCACTGCTCTCTGAGGTGGGACTCGCCGACCGCACTGACCACGTCCCCGCGGAACTCAGCGGCGGCCAGCGCCAGCGTGTCGCCATCGCCCGCGCACTCTCGACCGACCCGGCGTTGATTCTCGCCGACGAGCCCACCGGCAACGTCGACACGGACACCGGCGCACAGATACTCGACCTGTTCGACGACCTCCACGCGGCGGGCAACACGTTCCTGCTGGTGACCCACGAGCGCCACGTCGCCGAGCGGGCGGAGCGCATCGTCCACGTCGAAGACGGCCACATCCAGTCCGTCGAAGATGTCTCCGGGGGCGAGCACTGATGGACACTGGCGAGAGCGTGCGCATCACGCTCCGGTCCATCAGGGCCCACAAGCTCCGGTCGGCGCTGACAGTCGTCGGCGTCGTCATCGGCATTGCCTCGGTCATCACCTTCGCCACGTTCGGGGCCAGCGTCGAGGCCGAAATCGTCGGCGACATCGAGACGTCGAACGCGGGCAACATCTACGTGTTCGGGACGCCGTCGGGCGACGACGACTTCGACCGGACGCTCCAGCCGGTGTTTACGGAGTACGACGTTCAACAGTTAGAGGGAATCCAGGGTGTACAGGCGGTGCTACCGCGCGGGATCGTCCAGACACAATCGATACAGCACGGGAATCGGACGCTCGCCAGACAGCAGGTCACGGCGACGCGGCCGGCCAGCATCACCGACGGCGTCCTCGTCGAGGGGCGTTCCTTCGAGGCCGACGAGGAAGCCGTCGTCGTCAACGAGCGCATGGCCGGATCGTTCTCCCAGAACCTCACGACCGGCGAGCGGCTCACGATAACGATGCCCGACGGCAGCGAACGGAACGTCACCGTCGTCGGCGTCGTCAACGGGACCCGCGGCGAAGTCCCGGTCAGCGAGTTCGCCCGCCAGCCGCGGGTGTACGTCCCCATTGACCCGTTCTACGACTCGGTCGTCGAGAGCCCGTCGGCGGGCGTGCGGCAGCGCGCGTACCCGCAGGTGACGCTCGTTGTCGACCCGCGGGCGATTCCGGAGACGCAGTCGGCGATTCAGGCGTACATCTCCGGCGACGCGGACGCTCGGTCGCTGTCGGCCGACGACACGGAACTGGTCGCTCGCTCGGGCAACGACTTCGTCGAGGAGATCAGTGACGTCATCGAGCGCATCACGCGCTTCGTCACCGGCATCGCCGTCATCGCACTGGTCGTCGGCGCTATCGGCATCGCCAACGTGATGCTCGTCAGCGTCACCGAACGGACCCGCGAAATCGGCATCATGAAAGCTGTCGGGGCGCGCAACCGCGATGTGATGCAGGTGTTCCTCGTTGAGGCCGCACTGCTCGGGACTATCGGCTCGCTTCTCGGCGTCCCGCTCGGCCTGGTCGTCGGCTACGGTGCGACCCGGTACGCCGAGGTCGCGTTCTCGCTCGCGCCGCTGTGGATGGCGCTTGCAGTCGGCGTGGGCGTGCTGGTCGGCGTCGTCGCCGGCCTCTACCCGGCGTGGCGAGCGGCGCGGGTCGACCCCATCGACGCGCTCAGACACGAGTGAGCGGGATTCAGAACACCGAAATACGTGGTCATCGTACCGTCGGGCGATGACCCTCTCGGAGGAGGCCCGCGAACGGCTTGCCGACATCGTCGAACTCCAGCCGACGAAAAACGGCGAGCTACAGGAGCGCTGGGACATGGACAGCGGGAGCGAGGTCCACCAGTACCTCGAATCCGAACTCAAGGAGTACTACTACCGCAACGACAACAGCCTCATCTGTGCGACGCCGGAGGCGACGACGCTCATCGACGGTGAGGACTCCGAACGGATACAGACGGTGACGGTCACCCCGCTCCAGCAGGCTATCGTCGACGTGATTGCTGGACCAGACGAGGAAAGCCAGAGCGTCGTTGCCGTGTTACACTCCCTTCGCGAGGTCGGCGAGGACCGTGACACCGACGACGTTCGCTCCGCGCTTCGCAGCCTCGCAGACAAGGGTATCGTGGAGACGGTCGAGAAGACAGTGCCGACGTTTAGACTGGCCGTTCCCCGGGACGAACTCGACATCGAGCTATCCGAAGAATAAGTCCGGGTCGCGGTATCGGTCCGTTACTCCGGCAGCCCCGGCCGCTGGCGGCGTCGTCGCCGCGCTAACACCCGCTGTATTGCCTTGCCCGGCCCGCCCTCAAGCGGCCAGTCTATCGACCGCCACGCCGGCGGCTCCGGCTCATAAGACGGGCACTGGCCCCGACACTCCGCCGCTGTCGGCAGACAGTCTTTCGCGGCGCAGTGAGGATACACGCCAGTCTCGTCGGCATCTAGTTCGAAGTGCCTGCAGTCGGGGCGCATCGTGTCCGCGTACGCGCGCCAGCCGCGAGCGTACGCCCGTTCGGCGATGGCGAGCCGCCGCTCTTGCTTCCAATGAGGACTCGCGTACTCGAACCGCGCCGCGCTGGTGTCGTCGTCCGGTCGGTCCAGAATGCGCGTTCCGGGGTCGGTCACTGACAGCGACCGCGGTTGCCAGACCGCCTCGGCCGTGCCGGACTCGGGGTCGACAGTCAGCACGCCGGCGGCCGCGGGCAGGTCCGCCAGCAGGACCGGTTCCACGCGCTCGTTGGTCGTCGCCGTCGCGACCCACACCTCGTCGGCCAGCGACAGTGCGATGTCCCGCTCCAGTTGCGGGACGAGGTTCCTGGCGGCGCTGGCCGTCAGATCGGGCTTGTTCTCGATGGCGATTATCCGCCGGAGCCAGTCGGGATAGGGTCGCACCCGACGGATTTCGATGCGGTTGCCCCGCTTTCGGGTCTCGATGGCGTCCCGGTCGGCCGCCTCGTGAATCGATTCCCGGACGTACCGCCACGGATAGCCCGGGTCAGGCAGCGCGTCGCGGTAGTACGTCCAGTCGGCCGGCGCGTTCTGTAGAACGTGCAGGAGGTCCGAGTCGAACGCGTCTCCGCCGAACGTCGCTCGCTCGCGGAGTCCGTCGGGATCACACTCCAGTACAATCGTGTCCCAGCGGCGGTGTTTCGTCCCGAACTGTCTGGCGACTAGCACCGCCGCGTCGTCGGACGGCGACCACGCTCGCTCGGCCCACTGGCAGACGGACAGTTCGAAGGCGAACTCGGAGTCGACGGGCACGAACAGTCGTTGTCGGGTTCGGACCAAAACCCTTTGTTACGACACCGGAGCCTCCGTCCGCGATGGGGTCCTCCAGCGACCGTTTTCGTTCGGTAACACAACCCAATTATTTATGTAATCCCTTCAGAAACAAATCGTCGGTTACACATGATACGTCATAGGTCCGAAGACAGCACACCAGAAAGCGCTGGTACCGCTACAGCGTACCGACCGACAGAGAATAGAGCGCCCAGCGAAGCCGACGGGGGTGCGGTATGAGCGCTGGGGCCGGGAGTAATGGGATATTTGACCAGTACACGACGCTACAGTGGATCGCGGCAGGCATCGTCGCGGTGTTGACGTTCCCAATCGGACTCGCCGTTCCTGCTTACTTCTACATCAAAACGTCCAACGGCACCGCCCGGGAACAGGGGGCCTGGGAGGCGTGGGCGGTCATCCTTGTCGGAATTCTCGGCATCGTCGCGGTCGAACTCGGCGGGGAAACAGGCGCGAAAATCATTATCGCGCTCGCACTGCTGGGGATTCCGGTGCTGTTCATCATCTTTGCCGCTGTCGTCGGAAGCTTCGTGGTCGGCATGGGCAACGCGACGGTAGCAGCGCTGCTACTCGCCGGCGTCGCGGTCTGACAAACGAGTTCCCTCGGCTTCCGTTATTCCTCGTCGTCCGTTCGTTCGTCGAGGAACTCGTGTGCCTGTTCGAGTATCTCTCGGGGGCCGTCCTGCGTGACCGTGTTGATGGCCTGTTCGTAGTCGCGCCACTGCAGGTCGCGGTGTTCTGTGGACAGTTCGGCTGACGCTTCAAACGACTTCGCGACGAACAGGTGGACCGTCTTGTGGATGGTGTTGCCGTTCGCCTCGAACACGTAGTCGTAGTCTTCGCGGAACCCGTCTAAAAGCCGGAAATCACCGATGCCGGCCTCCTCTTTCACTTCGCGTATGGCGGTCTGCTGGAGCTCTTCCTCGCCCTCGACGCCGCCCTTGGGGAACTCCCAATCGCCGGGTCGGCTCTTGAGCAGGAGGTACTCCCGCCGGCCACGCGTATCGCGAAAGAGGATGGCTCCCGCGCTCGTGGCCTCTATCATTATCGGATTTTATGACACCGCTACTTAAGAGAATATCGGAGACACAGCGGAAACAGATGGCCTTTTGTCACTCGCGGCTGAGTGTTCGTCTACAGATGCCCTTCGTCACGACGCTGACCTTCACGAGCGGGGACCGACACCGGCTCGACGACGTTGTCACAGAAATCAAACAGAGCGCCGAGCAGAAGGGGGTCGAACTGAAAGGCCCGCACCCGAAGCAACCACAGGAGCTACGGATTCCACAATCGAAGTCGCTGGGGCCGAGCGGGGGCCGCTTCGAGTCCTGGACCCACACCGTCTACACCCGAACGATAGAGATTGTCGGGTACGAGGAGTTCGCCCGCACAGTCACTCAGCGGACTTTCCCGAACGCCATCCACGTCGAGGCCGGCGTCGAACAGCGGACGCAGGTCGGTAGCGGCTCGTAACCACGGACCGGCTGTCGTCCGCTTCTGCGGTTTCTTATAAGTAACTGTGGGTCGTTTTGCCGGCATGAACGAGGCCCAACAGGAGCGGCTCCGGTCCTTCCGACGTGAGCTACACAGCTACCCCGAACCTGCGTGGCGGGAGTTCTACACCACCAGCCGCATCGTCGACGAACTCGAACGGATCGGGGTCGACCAGTTGCATATCGGTCAGGCTGTCGTGGACGGCGACGCGCGGATGGCGGTCCCCGACGACGACGAACTCGAAGACTGGCAACGGAAGGCCCGAGACGCCGGTGCCCGCGAGGACGTGCTGGAGGCCGTCGACGGGGGATTCACTGGTGCTCTCGCTGTGCTCGAACAGGGTGAAGGACCGACCGTCGCGCTCCGGGTCGACATCGACGCGCTTCCGATAACTGAGTCAGATAGCGCGGCACACGCCCCGGCATCAGAGGGATTTCGCTCAGCGAATGCGGGGTACATGCACGCCTGCGGGCACGACGCCCACGCGACGATTGGTCTCGGCGTGCTGGAGGCAGTGAAAGAGAGCGATTTCCGCGGAACGTTCAAACTCGTCATCCAACCGGCCGAAGAGGTCATCGGCGGCGGGAAGGCCGTCGCTGAAAGCGGCCACCTCGATGACGTGGATCACTTGCTGGCGATACACATCGGTCTCGATCATCCGACCGGTGAAATCGTCGCCGGGGTCGGCGGCTTCCTCGCCGTTCGGCAGTTCAAAGCGACGTTCACCGGTGAGACAGCCCACGCCGGGGGCCACCCGGCACAGGGACGGGACGCTGTCCAGGCGCTCGCCACGGCCGTACAGAACCTCCACGCGATTCGTCGGCACGGCGACGGGGCGACGCGGGTCAACGCCGGGGTCGTTGCGGGCGGCACAGCGACGAATATCGTCCCCGAAGAAGCGACGCTGGAAGGGGAGGTCCGCGGCGAGACGACTCAGCTCAAGGAGTACATGAGCGATCGGGCGGACACCGTCATGTCGTCCGCGGCAGAGATGCACGACTGCGAAGTCGCCATCGAGACGACAGCGGAAGCGCCGAGCGCAGTGAGTGACGACGCGCTTGCGAGCGTCGTGTACGACGCGGCAGCCTCGGTTCCCGGCGTCACCAGCCGCCTCCGGACCGACGATCTCGGCGGGAGCGAGGACGCGACCTATCTGATGGACCGCGTGCAGGACCACGGCGGCACGGCGACGTTCGTCGGGATCGGCACCGACCATCCCGGCGGCCACCACACCCCCACGTTCGATGTCGACGAGGACTCACTGGCCATCGGTATCGACGTCGTCAGCGAGACAGTCCGACAATTGAGCGAGTGAGTCCGCTACGGCGCTTCCCAGCTGGCGAGTTGGATAGATTTGTCGCTGTCCGGTGATTTCCAGTTCAGCGTGACTGCCGCCTCAGAGAGGTCGAGTGAGGGCCTCGAAAACTCTACCCGTGACCCAGCCGTGATTTTCGATCCCGCTGCCGGTGCGCCGCTGATACTCGTGAAATCGTGCTGTCCGTTGGCGGTTGACGCCCCGCTCACGGTAATGTACAGATTCCCGGCCCGAATGGAATCGCCGCTCCGGTGTTCGATTGTCAGGCTGTCGGGACTCCCGGCGTCGTAGTCGAACGTAAACGCCGCCTGTGGCGTGTTTTGGCCCAGGCTACCCGAACCGAAATTGAGGAAAAACGTCGCTGCTGTCGCCGCCAACAGCACTGTTATTGCAACCATTAGAATGACGCCCACAACTGGTGAGACTGCACTGTCGTCGGATTGAAATCTGCGTGCTAGCATGATTGACCCCCACTCGGGCGACGGTCGACACGCTGTCTCCGTCTCGGTGACCCCCCGGTCGACCGATCCCTGAGTGACTTCAATTGGATATCATGTTGTTATATAATAAAACTTGTTGTTCAAATGTATAGTTCGTGTTTTAACCGATTACTATCCAGATCGAACCAAGACGCTGTATCAGCCGCTGACGAACCCATACCGGAATGTCAGAATCAGCCGGAAAACGCAACGAACCGCCGAATCAGTACTTGGGCTCTGCGCCAGTGACGTCGTAGATATCGTCCATAATGGAGTCGCGCTCGCGCTGCCAAGCCTCGAAGCCGCTGCGGTCGCTGGGGTAGGACTCGTAGTGCTCCAGCAGCCGGTCGGCGGCTTTCTTCGTCTGGTAGAGGTCCCGGATGGTCCCCCAGTGGCCGATACTCTTGACCGCCATCTTGAGTTTGAGTCCGAGTCCGATGCTGGTCGAGCCACCGTACAGCGCCTCGGCGAGCTTCTCGCCGGGTAACGCGGCCAGTAGCGCCATCAAGTCATCCACGTCGTAGGCGGTGGTGAAGATGTTGTACACGTCAAGCGCCGCGTACCGGGCGCCGAAGTGGTCCATCACGCGCTCGTTGTACTCCCAGAGCGCGGATTCGTCGTCCGTTCGGCCGGATTCGATAGCCTCGATAGCCTGTTCGGCGGCGTAGGTCCCGGCGTAGGCCGCACCGGCGATACCGCCGCCGGTAGTCGGATTGACGTGTCCGGCGGCGTCGCCGACGGCCATGAACCCGGGCGCGACGGCGGAGTCGTACGGCCGACGCGTCGGCAGCGCAGCGCCGAGTTTGTCCTGTACCTCCGCGCCCTCGAACTCGCTTCGGCCCTGGAGGTCGCGCTTGAGGTCATCCACCAGTTCCATCGGCTCCTCGTTCATCTGGAAGCCGAGGCCGGCGTTGATCTCCGTGTCCGTGCGCGGGAAGTACCAGAGGTAGCCGGCGGAGCGCTCGGTCGGCTTGAAGACGAGCGCGTCGTCCCACTCGACCGGTTCGTCGACCTCGATAATCTCCCGGTACGCCGAGCAGAACTGCGAGTACTGGACGTTCGTGTCGAAGGTCGCGTCTTCGAGGTCGGTCTTGTCCTGGAGGATCGACAGCGCGCCGGCTCCGTCGATGACGATATCGCCCTCGTAGGTGACAGGGTCGCCCTTCCGCATGGCTTTCACGCCGGTCACGCGACCGCTGTCGTCCTGCAACACGTCCTGAACGACGGTGTCGTAGTGGAACTCCACGCCGCTGTCGGACGCGCCCTCGATGAGACAGCGACCGTACTCCCAGCGGTCGATGACAGCGAGTTCACCCGGAACGGGGATTTCGAGGACGGTGTCCTCCTGTGGAATCTCGAACCGGCCGTGGTCGACGTCCGTGTTCGTAAACGCCGGTTCGAGCTGGGACTTCGGAATGGCCTCGGGGAAGTCACTGGCCCCCTTCAGCGCGTCCCCGCAGGCGATGTGGCCGGCCTCGGTCTCGTCCTTGCGCTCCACGACGACGACGTCGTAGCCCGCGTCCGCGACGGTCGCGGCGGCGTAACAGCCGGATGTCCCGGCCCCGACGACGACAACGTCCACGGAAACGGTCCGTGCATTCGCCGACGCTCCGCCGGCGTTGCCGTCCTGGTGTGTGGTCATGCACTCCCGTCCTGCCCGGAGAGAGAAAATTATTCCGACTATCGGTTTTACGGACTGCTGTAACTGTTTCCCGCGACGAACGGCCGACTATGAGTGCGCGATGCAGCAATGACTTACAGCAGTCCGTCCCATTCAGGGACAGCGGTGATAAAGAGTTTTGCTGGGGGGTGTCAAAGGGCCGAGCATGTCCGAGTACACGGTGACGTTTGTGGGGACGGGCGAGGAGATCACCGTCTCCGAAAAGGAGACGATTCTCTCGCGGTGTATCGAGGAGGGTATCGCCCAGGAGTACTCCTGCCGCGTGGGGATGTGCCTGGCCTGTTCGGCGGAAATCATTGAGGGGTCGGTCACGCAGCCTGCCGCCCGCGGACTGACCGACCGGGAACGCGAGAACTACGCACTGACTTGCATGGCGCGGCCGCAGTCGGACCTGAAACTCGACCGCGGGAAATACCCACCCAGTATCGAAGGGGACGTCAGCCCGGAGGGCGGAGACCCCACACCCGCGGACGACTAGTAGGCACTGAATACCGCTAACATATTTCCTGCTAGAGGCTCTCTAAATACCTTTAACATACGGCTCAGATACGGCCTGATATAGAGCGGCGAAACCGCGAATGAAGGACAGGTCATATAAGCAAGTGGCCCCTACAGAGTAGTGACTACAGCGTCAGCGGACGGCCTTCGACGACTGATACACGCTTCCCCAACCATGACCAGCCGCGTATACAGACTCCACTCGACACTTGAACTGCCACTGGAAGACGCCTACGATTTCTTCGAGGATCCGGACCTTCCCCCCGAAATCGCTGACATCGACATCACCCGTCGAAATAATACCCTTATCGTCAGCGCCGTCGCCAAGGACGACTCCATGAGCAAGTACACCCCGACGGCCCAGCTCAAGGCCAGCGTCACGGAGAACCGGGTGTACGAGGAGGACCCCGACGAGATGGGCCCGCCCGGGGCCGCAAGTACCGGAAGCTCCGGCGGCGGCCCCCAGTGGGGCGCGCTCGAAGAGGAAGAGGAAGAGATCGAGTCCGAACTCGTCGAGTACGCCTGTTTCAAGGGCGACCGCGAGACCGTGCTCCAGAACACCGCACTCCAGTACGCGATGTTCGAGGTCCTGTGTGACATCGCGAAAGTCGCCGAGAAGGGGACACTGACCGCGATTGCGGCGGTCGACGAGGAACTCGAAGCTGTCCGCATCGTCGACGGGGAAGAGCGACCCGCTGCCATCAACGTTGCAGAGGAGCCCCGCGACGGCGAGGAAGAAGAGGGCGTCAACTGGCGCGACAACGAGTTCATCTCGTAACGCGGTTTACGTAGCGTCCGGTCACTGATCCGAGGTTCTCAAGCCGTAGCTCAATATCCATTAGCGGCTGCTCCGAACCGCTACGCCGTCGTGATACCTGAGAGATCAGCGTCGGTAAACCGTGACGCGATTTCGAGTGTGAGGTTCGCTTCGATGTAGGCCGCGATCACGATGAGCACGGCGGCCGTCGCGAGCAGCCACCCGGCTTCCCGGATATCCTGTCCGGTGACCAGTTCGTTCGTGCGACCACGGATGTACTGGATGGTGCGCCACCCGAACCGGAGGCCGACGGCGGCGACGATGAGCAACGCGGGGATCTCGATAAGGCCGTGGGGGACGATGAGCGCAGCGACAACGACAGGGGAGACCTGTTTGAGTGCGATACCGACGACGACGCCGATGAGGAGGCCGTTCAAGACCAGTGACAGCACCGTCATCGCGCCGAGCGAGATAGCGCCGAGTGCCATCACGAGCAACGCGCCGAGGTTGTTAACCGTCAGCGAGAGGGTCGTCAGCTCGGCCGGCATAAACGGGTTTTCGCCCGTCGTTCCCGGGTTCTGGAGCCATTCGGCAGGTACCTGGCTGCCGAGCCCGTATCCGACCAAGACACTGACAAACAGTATCAGTGCGGCCACGGGGACATAGCGCAACAGCCAGCGGTGAAAGAGACGGGCTGGAAGGCCTGGGCGGTCGTCCATACCACGCCTTCCGCGCCGGCGACAAAAAACCCGAGTGACCGGGCAACGCACGAACAGCGTCCCATTTGCCACCGCCTCACACACCTGTCGAACATCCAAAAAGTACTTGACGTTCGTAATTATATCTCATTACACTATGTCCGAATCAGCAGAGTTCCCGGACTATCTGGACGTTGATTACACTGACGGAGAGGGTGAATCCCCTGAGGAGTACCCGACTGTCAACCACAAGATCGAGAAGGCTATCGAGGTCACGAAGACCGGCCTCGAACAGTACAAGAACCCTGTCGTGATGTGGACCGGCGGCAAGGACTCGACGCTGACGCTGTACTTCGTCAAGGAAGTCGCCGAGCGCTTCGACCTCGAAGTACCCCCGGTCGTCTTCATCGACCACTACCAGCACTTCGACGAACTCATCGACTTCGTCGAGCACTGGGCCGACGAGTGGGACCTCGACGTCATCTGGGCGCGCAACGAGGACGTGGGCAACTACGTCGACGAGAACGGTCTCGAACCGGGTGACGACATCCCCGTCGACGAACTCTCGGAGCACAACCAGCACCACATTCGGAACATCCTCGAATACGAGGAGGACACGTTCCCGTTCCTGCTCGACACCTACGTCGGCAACCACCTCCTGAAAACGGTGGCGCTCAACGACACTATCGAGGAGCACGACGTCGACGGCATTCTGTCGGGCATTCGCTGGGACGAACAGGAGTCCCGCGCCGACGAGACGTTCTTCTCGCCGCGTCACGACCCGGACATCTACCCGCCGCACGACCGCATCCAGTCGATTCTCCAGTTCGCGGAAGCCGACGTGTGGGAGGCCTTCTGGAACTTCGTCGTCCCGGACACGGTCGAAGGCTACCCGGACGAGGGTTACGTCCCGCAGGGCCAGGACGACCTGCCCGAGGGCATCGAGAAGGAAGACGTGCCGGTCTCGCCGAAGTACTTCGCCGGGTTCCGCTCGCTCGGGAGCGAGGTCAGCACCGACAAGTCCGCCGAGGAGCCCGCCTGGCTACAGGACATGGAGAACACGACCGAGCGCGCCGGCCGCGCCCAGGACAAAGAAGACCTGATGGAGCGCCTGCGCGACCTCGGCTACATGTAAACGGACGCGGAACCACGCTGTTTCCGTCTCGTCGTTTCTTTTGTTGTCTCGGTAATGATGTGCATCTCAGCGGATAGATGGGAAACACTACATCTGAATCCGCATATCGAACGAAACTACCGATTGTGGGTAGCTGCTGATCCGAAACTCAGAACCCTGGATCAGCGTCGAGTGTTATCACTGTAACACTTCGACAGGAGTCGATGTAAACTGCGACGACAGCTATCCCGGGTCCTGTGCGGTCGAACTTCCAGAGCATACACGTCTGCCGTTGCATGCACGACAACGGCTACACGCATCGACCTGTACCCGTTCCAGGGCCTTGTTCACCCTTCCTGAACGGCGCAATTAGCTGGCCCGTCGACAGGCCAACGCCAGTCTAAGCCACGCTACTGCCTGAAATCCGACTGAAAAAATATTATAGACGATTGTCGAGGAAAGGTTTAGGTACTGTCGAACAATACGAGTAGGTGAATGAGTTCAGACCAGTATAACTGTCCAAACTGCGGGGCGGAACTGAGTTACCAGACGACGAAGCACAACGGCTGTTCGAACTGCGGTTTCGTTCCGCCGCATAGCGCTGAGTAAGGCGGTTTGGCCCGAGTTAGCGGCTGCGACGTTCTGTGGTAGATAGTTGTGGGATCCTACGATTAGGGTCTCGTGTTCGGGTCCGACATCTATTTTTCTCGGCTCGCTGTATCGTCGTCTGTGACGGACCGTACAGATCGGGGGGTTCTCGCCGGCGTTATCTTCGCTGTCTTGCTCGCGCAGGTCCTGCTGTATCCGGGTGTCGACAGACTCGTCCGGAGGCTGGGTGCGACCACGGACCTGAATGCGAGCATGTGGTTCCTCGCCGCTGAGTTCGGGGCTTTCGTCGTTTTCGCTGGCGTGTGGGGGGTGCTCAGCGACGCCACCGGACGGCGCACGCCGTTCATCGTCGGTGGAGCGGGCGCAGGCGGAGTGCTGTACGCCCTCATCGCGTGGCTCCCCGGCGCTGTCTCGCTCCCGTTTGCGGGCGTGCTAGTCCTGCGAGCGCTCCAGGGCGGGGCCACCATCGCGGCGTTCTCGCTGGCGATGACGATGCTGATGGACCTCGGCGGCGGCCACGGCAAGAACATGGGAGCGGCAGGCATCGCTATCGGCAGCGGAACGGCGCTCGGCGCGCCACTCGGCGGCCAACTGTACGAAATCCAGACGACGCTCCCGCTGTACGTGGCAAGCACGCTGTCGCTCGTCGTCGCAGTGGCCGCCCTACTCGTGACCGACCGCGCACCGTCGGACGGGCGGTCGGGCCTGGCTGCGACCGTGTCCGGGCTCAAACAGCGGCCGACGCTCGGCGTGCCGTACGCCTTCGGGTTTATCGACCGGCTCACCGCGGGCTTTTTCGCGCTCGTCGGGACCCTCTATTTCAGGGAGACGTTCGAACTGGGGCCTGGCGAAACCGGCGTCATGCTGGCACTGTTTTTCGGGCCGTTCGCCCTCCTGCAGTACCCCTTTGGCGTGCTCTCTGACCGCATCGGCCGAACCGCTCCCATCGTCGTCGGGTCTGTGCTGTACGGGCTCACAGTTATCGGCGTCGGGCAGGCTCCGACGGTCACTATCGCCGGTGCAGGGATGGTGCTGACCGGTATCATCGGCGCGCTGATGGCCCCGGCGACGATGGCGCTCGTCTCGGACCTCGCCGGCGAGACGGAGCGCGGGACCGCTATGGCCGGGTTCAACATCTTCGGCAGCGTCGGCTTCCTCGCCGGTATCATCGTCGGCGGCACCGTTGCAGGGGCCTTCGGCTACCCAGTCGCGTTCCTCGTGGCCGGCGGGACAGAGGTCGTCCTCGCGGTGCTCGCACTGCCCGGACTGTTACGGCTGGAGAAGCCGGCCGAGGGCGCCGTCGGGGGCTGACTACGACGCCTCGCGGACCTCGTCCAGCGCCGCGGGGTTCTCGATGCTGGACATGTCGCCCAGGTCCTCGCCGCGGTAGACGCCGGCGATTGCCCGGCGGATGATTTTCCCGCTCTGTGTCTTGGGGAACTCATCGACGAACAGCACCTCGCGGGGCCGGAAGGGCTTTCCGAGTTCCTCTCCGACGGCGGTGCGGATGTCGTCTCGGAGGTCGTCGTCGGGTTCGTAGCCGGGCTCCAGCACGGTGTAGAGGACGACGGCAGTGCCGGTGGTGTCGTCCGGCGCTCCGACGGCGGCGGCCTGATTGACGGCCTCGTGTTCCATCGCCGCGCCCTCGACCTCCGCCGGCCCGACCTTCCGCCCGGCGACGTTGAGCACGTCGTCCGCTCGGCCGTGGAGGAACCAGAGGCCGTCCTCGTCTTTCTGGGCCCAGTCGCCGTGGTCCCACACGTCGTCCCAGGTCGACCAGTACTCGTTCAGGTAGCGCTCGTCACCCGACCAGAGCGACCGGGTCATCGACGGGCAAGAGTCCCTGGCGACCAGATAGCCGCGCTCGTGGGTGTCGGCGATTGATTCGCCATCGGAATCAACGATGTCGATGTCCATCCCCAGTCCCGGACCGCCGAGCGTGCAGGGCTTGAGCGACTGAATCGGCATCGGCATGAGGAAACAGCCCATGATCTCGGTCCCGCCGGAGATGTTGATGATTGGGCAGTCCTCGTTGCCGACGTGCTCGTAGAACCAGAGCCAGCTCTCGGCGTCCCAGGGTTCGCCGGTCGAGCCCAGCAACCGGAGGCTGGAGAGGTCGTGGCCCTCCAGCCACTCGTCCCCTTTCTTTCGGAGTGCCCGTATTGCGGTCGGCGAGACGCCGAAGGTGGTGATGTCGTGGCGGTCGATCATCTCCCAGAAGCGGTCCGGTTCGGGGTGGTCCGGCGCGCCCTCGTACATGAAGACGGTCCCGCCGAAGGCGTGGTTCCCGAGCAGCGTCCAGGGGCCCATCATCCAGCCGATGTCGCTCACCCAGAAGAAGCGGTCGCTCGGCTTGTGGTCGAAGCCGAAGTAGATCTCCTTGGCCGCCTGCATGAGCGCGCCGGCGTGCGTGTGGACGATGCCCTTCGGTTTCCCGGTCGTCCCGGAGGAGTACAGCAGCATCGACTCCTGGTTGCTCGGGAGTTCCTTCGCCGCGTACTCGTCGTCGGCGGTCTCTATCGCGTCCTCCCACCACTCGTCGCGGCGGGTCCAGCGAATCGTCTCGTCGGGGTCGTCGGCGACGCCGAGGCGGTCGTAGACCACGGTGTGTTCGACCGGCGTCGTGCCCAGTTCCTCGCCGGCCTGTTCGATGGCCTCGTCGGCGGTGGCTTTGAGGTGAACGCCAGAGCCCCGGCGGTAGAAGCCGTCGCCGGTGAACAGCACGGAACACTCCGCGTCGGCGATGCGCGTCGCCGTCGCGTCGACGCCGAACCCGGAGAAGATCGGTACGGCGATTGCACCGACCTTGAGACAGCCGTACAGTATCGACGCCACCTCGGGGACCATCGGCATGTACAGGCCGACAGTGTCGCCGGTGCCGACGCCGACGGATTCCAGGTAGTTCGCCACCTTGCTTGCCTGCCGATTCAGTTCGTGGTACGTGACCTCTCGCACGTCGCCGGGTTCGCCCTCCCAGATGAGCGCGACCGTGTTTCGAGTGGGGCTGTCCCGCGCCGCGTGGCGGTCCAGCACGTTGTGGGCGGCGTTGATGGTCCCGCCGGCGTACCAGTCGGTGAACTGCGGCCCGTCACTACTGTCTCGGACCTCGTCGTACGCCTCGAAGAACTCGATGTCGAGGTACTCGGGGAGCACGTCCCAGAACCAGTCGACGCCCGAGTCGGGTTCGTCCGGCAGGTCCGTGGTCGTTCGCTCGATGAGTTCGTCGTAGTTGTCGATGTCGTATTCCTGCATGAACTCCCAGACGTTCGTCGATTCGACGAACGCATGGCTCGGTTCGTGGACGATGGAGTCCTCGTGGGTTTGGTCGCTCATAGCGTCAGTAATTTGTAGTGTTTGATGGCAAGGTACAAACATTTGCCGTGGCTCGGCGGCCGGGAGGCCTGGTCAGGAGTCTCGAGGACTCGCCCCAACAGTGCGTGAATCGCCGACCGCTGTGGTTCATATTCATACGCTGGATTCTCACTCGTAGGTCTTTGTCATTCCGCCGTCGAACAGCAGGTCCCCGCCGTTGAGATGGTCGGCGTGGCCGGAGAAGCCGAACACGAAGAGGTTCGCCACGTCGATGGGGTCCATCATCTCCTTGACCCGGGCCTGGCCCAGCATCACGTCGTCGATGACCTCGTCGACGCTGATGCCCCGCTGGTCGGCGGTGTCGGGAATCTGGCCGACGACCAGCGGCGTCTTGACGTAGCCCGTGCTGATGGAGAACCCACGGAGTCCGTCGCCGCCCTCGGCGGCGATAGACTGCGTCAGCCCCCGCAGGCCGAACTTCGAGACGTTGTAGGCCACCTTATCCGAGGTGACGTAGTGGCCGTGGACCGACGCCATGTTCCCGATGGCACCCACGCCGTCGTCGGTCCCGCGGATGTGAGGGATGACGCGCTTCGAGAGCGCGAGCGGGGCGCGAAGCATTACGTCGTGCATCTGGTCGTACTTCTCCATCGGGAAGTCCTCGATGGCGTCGATGTGCTGGAGGCCGGCGATGTTCGCGAGATACCGTACGGTGCCGTGGGAGGCGGCCGTCTCGACGATAGTTTCGATATCCGCGTCGCTCGCGAGGTCGCCGGCCACAGTCTCGACGGCCCCATCGAGGTCGAGGTCCGCCGCGGTCGCCGCGACTTCGGCGAGGCCGTCCTCGTCGATATCGGTGGCGACGGCGGTCACCCCGTTGGCGGCCATCGCCAGCGCCGTCGCCCGACCGATACCCGACCCGCCGCCGGTCACCAGACAGACAGTGTCGCTCGTGTAGTGGTCGTCGTCGACGAACAGTATCGAGGACTCGTCGATGGACTCGACTTCGAGCCGTTCGTGAGAGGTGCTGGATGCCATTCAGTCACACGTTCTCTAGACATGCCCGAATAGGGGCGGGTTGACATGTATACCCGACTGGCTGCTGTGGCACTCCGGCAGTGCGGCGCGAGAACGCCGATACGCCGCCTCGCGAGCCACCGTGGTTTACGTGTAAACCTCCCGTTATTCCCTGGGTTGGACGGTAGCTACAGCCACCCCTGTGAACGCGGCACACGCCGCTGGTCAGAGACGCCGGACGCCACGTCCGGGACGACGGAACGGGGTGATACCTATGGATTCAACGGCTACTTCGGACCACGACAATGGTGGCATCGGCAGGCGACAACTGCTCTCCGCGGTCGGCGGCTCGGCCGTCGCCGCAGCGCTCGCTGGCTGCTCGACACTGCTGAGTGACGGTGAAACAGCGGATCAGGGCGGGCAGTCCGGTGACGAGATTTCCGACGAACCGATACAGGCCGGGCTGTTGACGTTCACGCGTGGCGCACCGGGCGTACTCGGCATCCAGGCCCAGCGCGGGGCCGAACTCGCAGTCCAGCGCATCAACGAAGCGGGCGGTGTCGGCGGGCAACGCGAGATCGAACTGGACGTCGTCAACGAGGGGTCGAACCCGCTCGACAGCTACAACCAGTTCATCGAGGAGGGGAAAGAGGTCACGTTCGGCCCGATTTCCAGTGGCACGCATAGCCAGATTGCCCCCGAAATCGAGAAAAACGAGATCATCAACGTCAGCACCGACGGGACGGTGACGACACTTTACGAGGAGACCGTCCCCGACCCGACCTACTCCTTCCGCTTCCAGAACTACGACATCATGGAGGTGGTGACGATGGCCCGGGAGGCCGTCGAGCGCATCGGTGCGGACAACATCTCGACCGTCGCCGGGGTCAACCCCGGCTACTCCTTCGGCGAGGACGAGATGCGGGTGTTCACGCAGGCAATCCAGAAACTCACGGACGCCGAAATCGTCTACGAGGGGTTCCCGGAACTCGGAGCCAGCGACATGTCGAACCACATCACCTCGATCAACAACGAGGAGCCGGACGTGACCTTCTCCAGCCTGTGGGGCGGCGACGTGACGACATTCGTGCGACAGGCGAACGCCAACGACATGTTCGAGAACACGACGGTGTTCGGCACGACGCTGTACAGCGCGGCCGGCGACGTACCGGGCGACGCGCTGGCCGGGGCGGATATCTACTCCGGGTCGCGCAACTACTACTGGGGGAAGCCGGCGCTGGGCAACTGGCAGCCCGGCCGGGAACTGTTCGACGCCGCGACACAGCAAGAGGGCGTGACGGTCCCGACGGCTCACTACATGAGCGGCTACGGCGCGGTCACCGCGTGGGCGACGGCCGTTGAGAAGGCCATCGACCTGCTGGGCACCTACCCGAGCCAGGAGCAAATCGCGCAGGTTCTGGAGGGTCACGGCTTCTTCACACCGGCCGGCTACCACAACATGGCCGAGGACCACCAGGGCGCGTCGAACTCCTTCGCCGGCCAGATGGTGTACGACGACGACCTCGGCGCGGCCAGGCTCGACGACGTGAACACCTACGCGGCGACCGAGACCGCGCCGCCACCGGGCGTCACCGGCAGCGACTGGCTGGACAGCTGGAGCGCTTGATACCGAGCCATGGCCGTAACACCCACAGCCGCGCTCGTCCAGACGCTCAACGGCATCCAGTTCGGGTTCATCCTGTTCATGATCGCCTCGGGACTGACCGTCATCCTCGGCATCCTGGACGTGCTGAACCTCGCCCACGGGGAGCTGTTCTCGCTGGGCGCGTACACTGCCATCGGCGTGTTCGGGTTCATCATCGGCGTTATCGGCCCGCCGGGCGGCGGCGTCGTTGGGACCGCCGTGTTCGTACTCGCGGTCCTCGCAGCCGTTCTGGTGACGGCAGCCATCCTCCTCCCCGTCGGGACCCTCTTCGAAGCGGTGTTCCTGCGACAGATTTACGACCGCGACCAGGTGTACCAGCTGGTGCTGACCTTCGCCCTCCTGCTCATCCTTCTCGACGTGAAGAAGTTCATCTGGGGGGACAGTTCGATCAGGACCGACGCCGTGTACAGCGCCATCAACACGATTCCGACGAGCGAACTCGTCGGGCTGAACTACCCGACCTACAACGTGTTCGTCATCCTCGTCGGCTCGGTCGTCGTCGTGGGCCTGTTCTGGTTCTTCGAGCGCACAAAGACCGGCCGCATCATCCGCGCGACGGCCATCGACCGCGAGATGGCCACCGCCATCGGCGTCAGCACCGACCGCGTGTTCACGCTGGTGTTCGCGCTCGGAGCCTTCCTCGCCGGTTTCGCCGGTGCAATGGCGGTCCCGCCCACGTCGGCAACGCTCGAAATGGGCACCAATCCGCTGGTGCTTTCCTTCGTCGTCATCGTCATCGGCGGCCTGGGAAGCCTCCGCGGGGCGTTCGTCGGCGCGCTCCTGGTCGGCGTCATCCGGAGCTGGATGATCACGCTGTATCCGCCGGGTGAGATCGCCGCCCCGTTCGCTATCATGGCGCTAATCCTGCTAGTCAAGCCCGAAGGGCTGTTCGGGACGTGGGGTGAGACAGCGTGATGCCGGAGCGCGTCGACCGCGACGGGACGCCGGCGTATCGTTTCCTCGGGGTCGAAGTGACCCGTCGGGAAGCGGCCTTCCTCGTCCTCGGGGTCGTCGTTCTGTTCATCGTGCCGGACCTCACGACCGTCTCCGACAGCCTCCAGCTCAGCGTCATCCACCAGGGCCTGCTGTTCGGCTTCGCGGCGGTCGGACTGAACCTCCTGCTTCGTCACACGAAGCTCACGTCGTTCGGCCACGCGGCCTTCTTCGGCACCGGCGCGTACGCGACCGCAGTCCTCGCGCGCTAAGCCGGCATCCAGAGCGTCGGCCTGCTGTTGCTCGGGGCCATCGCGGCCGCGACGGTGATGGCAGCCATCATCGGAGTGCTGTCCCTGCGACACACCGGGCTGTACTTCGCCCTCCTGACGCTGGCCTTCGGCCAACTCCTGTACGCCATCGCGCTCGGTCAGAGCGCGCTCGGCGGGAGCGACGGGCTCCCGATTCGGCCGGGGCCGGCGAACCAGCCGCTACTGTTCGGAACCGCGTTCAGCCCGGACGTGTACCAGGTGCTGACGTACTACCTGACGGTGGTCGTCATCCTCATCGGGCTATTCGTGATGTACCGCATCACACAGTCGCCGTTCCGCAACGCCCTCGATGCCATCGGGCAGGAGCGGACCCGGGCGCGGTTCATCGGCCTGCCGGTCCGCCGCTACGTCTGGGCCGCGTTCGTCATCTCTGGCATCTACGGCGGCGTCGCAGGCGGGCTGTTCGCCGTCGTCCGCCAGTACGTCCGCCCGGAGGGGACGCTGTTTTTCCTCCGGTCGGGTGACATCCTGTTCATGGCGATACTGGGCGGGTTCCGGACGCTCGTCGGGCCGCTCATCGGCGGTGTCGTCCTCGTCTTCCTGCAGGACGTTGGTCAGGACGTGACCCAGTATTACGAGTTCCTGACGGGCGCAGTACTCCTGATACTGGTGTACGGCTTCCCAAGGGGTATCGTCGGCTCGCTCCGGTCCGGCGGTATCGTCAACACGCGGATCAATGAACTGCGCCGGGAGCCGTCCGTCCTGTCGACGTGGGGCCGGACCGCCGTGCAATCGCTAGAGCGGAAGGTGACAGAGGCGCTGACCAGCCTGCGGATAATCCTGTTCGGAGTCGACTGATATGCTCGAAGCACGCAATCTGCGGAAGTCATTCGGTGAACTGGTCGCGACTGACGACATCACGCTCGAGTTCGGGAAAGAGGACGGCGAACTCGTCTTCATCGTCGGCCCGAACGGGGCCGGGAAGACGACGTTCATCAACCTGCTGACCGGCTTTCTCTCGCCGGACGAGGGCTCCATCGTCCTCGACGGCGACGACATCACCGGCATGTCGGCAAACGGGCGCGTCGACGCCGGCATCGCCCGGAGCTTCCAGGTCGTCAAGGTGTTCGAGGAGATGACGGTCCGTGAGAACCTCCGAACGGTGGTGCTGACCGAACAGGGCAAGACCTGGAGCCTGTTCTCTATGGCCGACGGTCACGAGGAGGTCGAGGCACAGGTCGAGGAACTGCTGGAGAAGTTCCGGCTCGAAGACGCCGCCGACACCGTCGCCGAGGAACTGCCCCACGGCGACCGGAAACTGCTCGACGTGGCGATGTCCTTCGGCCTCGACCCGGACTACCTCCTACTCGACGAGCCGACTTCCGGCGTCTCGACCCGCGAGAAGGAGTACGTCATCGAGACCATCGTCGAGGTCGGCCGAGCCGAGGGCGTCACGACGGTCACCATCGAGCACGACATGGACATCGTTACGGAGTACGCCGACCGCGTCGTCGCCCTCCATCAGGGGACCGTCCACGGGGTCGGTCCGCCGACGATGCTCGAAACGGACGACGAACTCCGACGGCTCCTCCTGGGGGTGGGTGACGATGAGTAACGACGCCCTGCTGTCCGTTCGCGGCCTCAACGCCGCCGTCGAGGGATTCCAGGTGACCGAGGACATCGACCTCGACGTGAACGCCGGCGAGGCGGTCGGCCTCGTCGGCCGCAACGGGGCCGGCAAGACGAGTACCTTCCGGGGCATCATGGGCCTGACACCGGTCTGGAGCGGTTCAGTCAAGTTCCGCGGCGAGGAACTGACCGGTATCCGCTCGGAGCTGATTCCCAAGCGGGGCATCGGCTACCAGCCCGAAGACCGGAAGCTGTTCACCGGGATGACCGTCGACGAGAACTTCCGGCTCCCCATCTGGACCAGCGGGCCGGCCCGCGGCATCGACGACGAGGACGCGGTCATCGAGAGCGTTTACGACGTGCTGACCGAACTCGACGGCCGCCGGGACGCGAAGGTCCAGAACCTCAGCGGCGGCCAGGCGAAGATGGTCGCCATCGGTCGGGCGCTGGCGCTTCAGCCCGACCTGCTCATCCTCGACGAGCCGCTGGAGGGGTTAGCTCCGGTCGTCGTCGAGAGCCTCAAACGCTACATCCGGGAGATCAACGACCGCGATATCGCGGTGCTCATCGCCGAGTCGAACGTCACGCACGTCCCCGACGTGGTCGACCGGCTGTACGTCATCGAGCGCGGGGATATCGTCGCCAGCGGCGACCCGGAGGAGCTGGCGGCCGACGAAGACATCCAGAAACTGATGCAGGGCAGCGGGGCGGAGTAGCCCTGGGAGACGCAACGACGCCCCTTCGCTCACTCGGTGACGTCGTTCATCGCCGTCGTGACCCGATCAAGAATCTTCCGCTGGCTCCGTCGGAGATTTTTCGAGATGGCCATCTTCGATACGTCGAACTCCTCGGCGAGCGACGAAAGCGTCGCGTCCCGGGGCGTGTCGAAGTAGCCGCCTTCGACGGCTTTCTCCAGCGTGTCCCGCTCCACCTCTGAGAGTTCCCGACAACCGTCGACCAGGCGCTTCGCCGAGTCGATGTTCTGCAGCAGGTCGTAGTAATCCTCCAGGTCGACCGATTCCCGGGACTGGATCGTGTAGTCGTTGTCCCGTTCCAGTTCCGACAGCGTCCCCTCCGCGACCCGCTCGGTATCGAAGCCGACGTGCCATATCTCCGAGCCGTCCCGGATCCGGAACGGCCCGGTGATGTAGCCGCTGTGGTCGCGGATGACGCTCATCGCGTTCGTCTCGTCGATTCGTGAGCGGATGAGCGCCAGGTCGCCTTTCCGGCGGAGGAGCTGATAGGACTCCATGTGGTCGTGTGCTTCGAGCGCGTTCAGCCCGCGGTCTAGCTCCTCCCGGTCCGCGCCGTTGACCATGATCCGCGTCTCCAGCTCCCGCTCGACAGGGTGGAAATCCCACTGCTTGGCCAGAAACGACACCTCGTAGTCCCGTGTTGTGTCGATATACGGACAGTCGTACTGGACCATGTCCATCTCGAGCGAGATCATGGGTAATCAATCATGTTGGACTGTCTTAGTGATTGCCTCTCCGCCACGTAACCCAACCACGACAGTTACGCCGCAAACCCTTTTGACTGCGGCAGTTAATTTTCAGGCATGTACGTCCGGGATGCGAAAAACCGAGAGGAAGTCTGGTTGCTGGACCGTATCGAGGAGATGGGACTGGACGAGACGGCTTTCAGATCCCGGGACTACGTCGTCGCTATCGACGAGGAGAGCCACGAAAAGGCGGGCTTCGGCCGTATCCGTATCCACAAGGGCGACGAGGAGTCCGTCTGTGAACTGACCAGTATCGGCGTGCTGCCGGAGTGGCGCAACCAGGGGGTCGGCGCACACGTCATCGAGCGGCTGGTCGAGTACGCGGGCGACGAGGGGTTCGACACAGTCTACTCGCTGACGAACGCCTCGGAGTATCTCGCGCAGTTCGGCTTTGAGCGCATCGAACCGGCGCAACTCCCCGACCGGCTCCGGGACCGGCTCGAGACCAAACAGGAGAACATCCAGCCGGACGCGGTACCGCTCCGGGTTGCCCTCGACCGCTTCGAAGTACCGGGGCACCTCCGCAAACGGTTCAAGAAGGCCAGTGCCGGCGAGTCCGAGGAGCCCGAGCCGGAGGAGGGTCCAGAGGACTTCGGTATTGACCCCGACGAAGCGACCTACAAGTACGACACAGGCGACTGATTACCTGCCGACAACGAACTGGTTATCTGACATCGATGACTTCGATGTCGAACACGAGCGTCTTACCCGACAGCTCGTGGTTGAAATCGACTTCAACGGCGTCGTCTCGGACCGCAGTCACGTCCCCGTGGAGGCCGTTTTCGGCCTCGACGTGGAGCCCGACCTCCGGTTCCTTCCCGACCATGCCCTCGAACGTCTCCGGGTCGTACTCGCGAACGCGGTCGGCCTGGAACTCCCCGTAGGCTTTCGCCGGCGGCACCGTGACAGTGGCCTCCTCACCAGCGGCCATTCCGACGAGAGCCTCGTCGAGCCCTTCGATGATCTCGCCCGCACCGACGGTGAAGGAAAGCGGTGCGTACTCGCTCGCCTCGACGCCCTGTGCCTCGATGAGTCCGTGCTCCCTGGCGACTTCGGGACGTGACGTGTCGAAGACGCCGCCGTCCTCGAAGCGCCCGACGTACTCGATGGTGACGCCGTCACCCGGTTCGATTGGCATAGTCCTCGCTAAATGCCGACGATATAAACCCACCTCGGAACGTCACGCCGCCGTATCGCCGCGGGACGCGTATTACAAACCGTGAAGGATTTAAGAACCCTTAAGCCTCCGCCGTCCGACAGTCCGCCCATGTTTGACCCCGACGAGCTGGAAGAGATACGGGAGTCGAAGGCTCAGTGGGAGGAAGACGACGTCCAGCCCACCGTCGACCGCTTTGGCGAACGCAAGGAGACGTTCACCACGGACACCGAGGGACACGAAGTAGACCGTCTGTACACCCCCGAAGACATCTCCGATCTCGACTACGAAGAGGATCTGGGCTTCCCCGGCCAGGAGCCCTACACCCGCGGCGTGTATCCGACCGGCTATCGAGGCCGACTCTGGACGATGCGACAGTACGCCGGGATGGGAACTGCGACGGAGACCAACGAGCGGTTCAACTACCTGCTCGACCAGGGCCAGACCGGGCTGTCGATGGCGTTCGACCTCCCGACGCAGATGGGCTACGACTCCGACCACGCGATGGCTGCCGGCGAAGTCGGCAAAACCGGCGTCGCCATCGACTCGCTGGACGATATGGAGACCGTGTTCGACGGCATCCCGCTCGACGAGGTGTCGACCAGCATGACCATCAACGCCCCCGCGTCGGTGTTGCTGGCGATGTACATCGCCGTCGGCGACAAGCAGGGCGTCGACCGCGAGGAACTCCGCGGGACCATCCAGAACGACGTGCTCAAAGAGTACATCGCTCGGAACACGTTCATCTACCCGCCGGAGCCGTCGATGCGGCTCATCACCGACATCTTCGAGTTCTGCGCAGCCGAGACGCCGAAGTTCAACACCATCTCCATCTCGGGGTATCACATCCGCGAGGCCGGCTCGACGGCCGCCCAGGAGATCGCCTTCACGCTTGGCGACGGCATCGAGTACGTCGAGGCAGCCATCGAGGCCGGCCTCGATGTCGACGAGTTCGCCCCGCAGCTCTCCTTTTTCTTTGCCTCCTACAACAACATCTTCGAGGAGGTGGCGAAGTTCCGTGCGGCCCGCCGCCTCTGGGCGAAAATCATGGACGAGCGCTTCGACGCCCAGAACCCCAAGTCCAAGCAACTGAAGTTCCACACTCAGACCGCCGGATCGACGCTGACCGCCCAGCAAATCGAGAACAACGTCGTCCGCGTGTCCTACCAGGCACTCGCGGCGGTCCTGGGTGGGACACAGAGCCTCCACACCAACGGCAAGGACGAGGCCATCGGCCTGCCGACCGAGCAGTCTGTCAGGACCGCGCTACGCACCCAGCAGATTCTCGCTCACGAGTCCGGCGCGGCCGACACAATCGACCCGCTGGCCGGGAGCTACTACGTCGAGTCGCTGACCGACGAACTCGAAGCCGAGGCCCGCGAACTCATCGAGGAGGTCGACGAGCGCGGCGGGATGCGCCGCTCCATCGAGGAGCAGTGGGTCCAGCGCCAGATTCAGGACGTGGCCTTCGAGCGCCAGCGCGAACAGGAGGAAGGCGAACGGATCATTGTCGGCGTCAACGAGTACCAGGTCGAGGAGGAGGGCGAACAGGACATCGAAGAGGTCGACGAGGCCGTCGAACAGGCCCAGCAAGACAACGTGGCCACCGTCCGGGAGGAGCGCGACGAGGAGGCCGTCGAGGCGAAACTCGATGCGCTCCGACAGGCCGCCGAGGGCGACGAGAACGTCATGCCCTATATCATCGACGGCGTGAAGGTGTACGCCACGACCGGCGAAGTGTGTAACGTGCTCCGGGACGTGTTCGGCGAGTACCAGCCCGGCTCGTCGATGTAAGGATCGGTCGAGACGCGGGGCCTCTCCTATTTTCCAACCGTCAATGCTCCCAGGATTATAAGCCACCCCGGTGTACGACCGTCCATGCGATTCGACCACGCCGGCATCGCAACGGACGACGCCGCCCCGCTCGCAGAACTGTTCGCCGACGCCTTCGGGACACCGGTCGTCCACGAGGAGACGTTTGACGGCCTCCGGGTAACGTTCCTGGAGATGGACAACGGTTACTTCGAACTGTTAGAACCGCTGCCCGACGCCGATGGCGCGATCCCCAGATACCTCGACAGCAACGGCCCGGGTATCCATCACGTCGCCCTGGAGACAGACGACATCGCTGCCGCGCTAGAGACGGTCAGTGACTGCGGCATCGACCTCATAGACGAGAAGCCGCGGCCGGGCGCATGGGGACACGATGTGGCGTTTCTCCATCCGAGGACGACCGGCGGCGTGCTCGTGGAGTTAGTCGAACACTGATCGGCTTCTCGTTCCGGTCCCGGATTCACTCGTCGTCGAGGAAGGCCGTAAACCGCTCTTCAGCACCGGGAGTCAGTCGCTCCGGGGGCTCCGCAAACCACGCCGCTCCAACGAGTTCCGACTCGTCCACATCGAGGGCTCCCTTCTTGTACTCCGCCCGAAGATAGATGTCCAGCGTGTGTACTGACCCCTGTGCGTCGGTGTCCGGATAGTACTTGGAGTGAACGACCTCCGCGACGCCGGTGACCGTACACCGGATGCCGGTCTGTTCGTTGACGCGGCGGACCGCAGTACCCTGCACCGATTCGTATTCGTCGCCTTTACCGCCGCCCGGCAGCGCCCACATGTCAGCGCCGCGGCCCAGCACCAGCAGGACACGGTCGCGGGTGTCGCCGGCCGCCTGGTCGGGTATCTGGTCACTCAGTTCCGGAAAGTCGGTGCCGTCACGGGTGACGAACACGACGCTGTTCCCGGAGTAGCCGGTCCCGCGTGTCGCAGCGAACACGTCAGCGTATTCGTCGGGCGACAGTTCGAAGGTCTCCTCGGTGACCGGGACCTCGTCGTAGGCCGCTTCCAGGCTCGAAATACGCTTGTCGACGTTCGTCTGGTTGATTTTCTCCGTGAGGTTCGCATCCCCTGTCTCCGGGCCGTCAGCGTCGTCAGTCATACGCGGTTGTACTCCGGGGCACCGATAAGTGTCGCGGTCCCGTCGATGAAAAAGAACTTGTATTCTGGTTGTCTGCTTCCGGACATGAAAGCGATTGTCCTCGCAGGCGGGTACGCCACCCGGCTCTGGCCTGTCACCAAGCACCGGCCCAAGATGCTGCTCCCCGTCGGTGACACGGCTGTTATCGATCGGATTCTCGGCGAATTAGAGGAGGACAGTCGCATCACTGACGTGTTCGTCAGTACGAACCAGCGCTTTGCTGACGACTTCCGGGACCACATCGCCGCGAGCAGTTTCGAGAAGCCGTCCCTGACCGTCGAGGAAACCGCCGAGGAAGACGAGAAGTTCGGGGTCGTCGGCGCGCTCGCCCAGCTGGTCGACCGGGAAGGGCTCGGCGACGAGGATCTGCTGGTCATCGCCGGCGACAACCTCATCAGCTTCGATATCGCGGAGTTCATCGATTACTTCGAACAGTACGACGACCCCACGCTCGCCGCCTACGATGTCGGATCGCGGGAGAAGGCGAGTTCCTACGGCCTCATCGAACTTGACGGCGAGGAGGTCACGGACTTCCAGGAGAAGCCCGACGACCCCAACAGCACGCTCGTCTCGATCGCCTGCTACGCGTTCCCGGCCGATGCGATTCGCTTCGACGAGTACCTCGAAGACGGAAACAACCCCGACGAACCCGGCTGGTTCATCCAGTGGCTCGTTGATGACGGTCCCGTCCGGGCGTTCACGTTCGACGACGCCTGGTACGACATCGGAACGCCCGAAAGCTATCTGGAGGCCGTCGCGTGGGAACTCGACGGCGAAAACGTCGTTGCAGAGGACGCCACCATCGAGAACACCACGCTCGGCGAGAACGTACACGTCCTCTCGGGGGCCGAGGTCGTCAACTCCAGTCTCGACCGGGCCATCGTGTTCCCGGATACGACCATCCTCGATTCGGACATCCGCCAGTCGATTATCGACCGGGATACGCAGGTCGAGAGTCTGGACCTGGCCGGCGCACTCATCGGTGCGCACACGCAGTTGACGAACGACGACTGACCGGGCCAGTCGTTCGCTGCTTCCGACTACGCCAGCCACGCGTCTTCGATCTGCAGCGTTCCGCGGCTGCCGTCCCACTCCGTCTCGTACTCAAGTTCGATCCGGCGGTCCATGTGCGGCCCGTCGGTGACGAGTGTCTCGAACTCGCCGCCTTCCCCGAGAATATGGACGCCGTACTCCTCGTTGAGCGCCTCCAGTTCGTCGAGCGCGTCGGCATCGAGTGTTCGTCCCAGCCAGGACTCGTCAAGGCCGTAGGCGGCCACGCGAATGATCCGTATCTCGAAGCCGGCGTCGAGCATCGCGTCGGCGAGGTCGCGTGGGTTCTCTTGCCACAGCGGCGCGAACACGTTGGCTTCGAGGCGGTCGGCCATCGATTCGATGCGGGTCGTCTGGTACTCGCTCTCGACCGCGCCGGCAGTGACACCGGTGATGCCGCCGTCCAGTTCGGCGTCGAGCTCGCGCAGCGCGGCCTCCAGCGGTTCGAGTTCGGCGTCGCCCTGATCGCCGGAGTCGGGTACGTCGTCGGCCTCGAAGTCATCCGGCTCCACTTCGACGAGTGGGATGCCGATGCTCTCGGCGGCCAGGCGGGCCAGTCGGGTCGCCGGAACGTGGTACATGTAGGAGTCGCCCTCCGGGTGGACCGTCACCAGGCGTTCGACGGGGTGGCCCCGTTCCAGTGCCCGGTACAGCGCCCACGAGGAGTCTTTGCCGCCGGAGAACAGCGAAACCCACGCACCGTCTGTCATAGCCGTCAGTAGCCGTCGGCGGCGTAAATCGCTGTCTATTCCACTAGTTCGTCCTCGATATCGGTGTGGCTGACGTAGGTCGCCACCCGGACGCCGACGAGGCTGATGAGGATACCTGCGAGGATGAACAGTGCAAGGCGGGTCCCGGCCTCCAGCATGAACCCCTGAATCTGAACGATGCCGAGGTTCGTCTCCGGCACCTGAAACGGCTCGAACACGCCACCGCGTTCGAGGAAGTACGCAGAAAAGCCGCGAACGACGAGCCCGACCGCGACCGCACCGAACGGGAGGTTCACGTACGCGCTCCGGACCCCCTCTTGCTGGATGAGTTCGTCCAGCAGGCGACCGAGCGAGGCGGCCAGCGCCGCGCCGGTCAGCCACGGCACAGACGCGAAGGCAAAGCGGTTCGCCAGCAAGAAGGGACTGATATCGCCGACCGCCGAAACGCCCAGCACGCCGGCAAAGATGCCGACGAGCGAGAGGCCGGCGGCGACGACGTAGGTCACGAGCGACACCTGTCCCGAGTACAGGGCTTCCCGGGTCTGGCCGGGGAGCCGCGAGAGGTACGTGTCGATACCCAGCCCCTTGTAGATGAGGAACACGCCGATGGCGGCCGCGATAGCGCCGACGGCGATGGTCGGGCTGGTGACGACGAGCAACAGCGGGAACGCGAGCATGATGATCCCGACGGGGACCAGCACTGTCTTGCGCAGTTCCTCGTCGGCCAGGAACTGCTTGAGCAGGTAGTACGTGGATTCGATGTCGCGGGCCTGGCGGACGACGACGCGGTCGACGGCGTCGACCTGAACGCGGCTCTCGATGATGGGGACCAGCCGCTCGTCGTCGGCGCTGTCGACGACGACGACCGCGGAATCGGGCTCGTGCTCGGCGACCAGACCGTCGATCTGGCTAGCGATTTCCCGGTCCGAGCCAACACTGTCGCTCCCGCCGCCGACGACGGCGAGGACCGGCGAGGACCCCTCGGCTTCGAGTTCATCCGCGACTGCGAGCCCTTCGAGGAGGCAGTTGACCCGGCTGTCTTCCGGGTCTACGACCCCCGTCTGCGTGATGAGTGACTCGACGGCGTCGCGGCCGACGACGGGACACGCCGCTGCGGCCGGACTGTCCCTGTCGATACACACCACCAGCGTAGTCACACTACGGCGAAGGCGGTCCCCGAATAAAAAACCTCCCGAGCTATCGCCGGAAGGAGAGGCCCTCGATATCGCCGTCGGCGACACTGGCGATACCCGCGCCCAGCGCGAACGCGACCTGTTGTGCACCTCCGCGGAGCTTGCCCGTCAAGCCGCGCTCGGGTTCGTACTCCTTGATCGTCACATCCTCGCCAAGCCGTTGCTCCAGACTCGCCTCGACGTCGTCTCGCGTGCCGAGCCGGTCGACGAGCCCACGTTCTTCGGCCTCGTCACCGAGGAAAATGCGCGCTTCGGTGGCTTTGAGCGTCTCGGCGTCCATCTCGCGCCCCTCGGCAACGGTATCGATGAACTGGTCGTAATAGTCGTCGACGATGCCCTGCAGGTACTCGCGCTCGTCCTCGGTCATTTCCTTCAGCGGGACGCCGGCGTCCTTGTACTCACCGGCGGTGAACTGCTCGTAGGAGAGCCCCAGGCGGTCGGCCAGCTCCTTGGCGTTGACCCGCGAGCCGACGACGCCGATGGAGCCGACGATAGAGCCCTCGCGCGCCCACAGCTCGTCACAGCCGGCGGCGATGTCGTAGCCGCCGCTGGCACAGACATCCGTCGCGTAGGCGATGGTCGGGCCGTCGAACTGCTCGGCAGCGATGCGGATGTCCTCGCTGGGGACGATTTCGCCGCCCGGCGTGTTCAGCTTCAACAGGAGCGCCGCCGAGCCGCGGTCCTCGTCGGCGCGCTCGATCTGTTCGACGATGTCGTCGGCCGACGCGCCGACCGGCGGACTGGTGATCCCGCCACCGCCGTCGCGGGTGATCGGCCCTTCGACGGCGACCTCCGCGACGTTGTGTGCGGGCAGCACCGACCCGGCGACGTTGCTGCCGATACGCACCGCACCGATGACGACGGCCAGCAGTAACAGGACGCCAAGCAGTTCCGCCAGGTCGTCCGGGACCGCAACGAACAGGTACCACGCCGCTATCGCTGCGAGGATGGCGACACCCACGACCAGTAACCCGCGAACGATGTCGTCTGCGCCCGCCATTACTGATACATCCCGAGCGGCCGTGCGCTCGTGCTCTCCTCCTGGTTCTCCTGGAGCTGCTGTGCGAGCTGTGCCTTGGCTCGGCCGATCTCTTCGGCCTGCTCGACCAGCGCTTCGGTGTCGACCTCGAAGTCGGCCAGCGGGCTGATCGCCGTCTGCAGGAGCGCCCGCGCCGCTTCCGGATCGGGGAACTGCTGGTCGGCTTCGACGATGAGCCCGATGCTCGTTAGCCCGACCCGCTGTGATTCGTGGACCAGCGCGCCGGTCGGCCCGGTGATCGCGCCGTTCTCCGAGGGCGGGTCCACGTCCGCCTCCTCCAGCATCGCCGCCCCGTCGCCGGTCGAGACACCGTACACGTTCGGAACGCCGTCTTTCTCGGCAGGACGGCCGCTGAGGTAGATCGGCGTCGCGTCGTTGGCCTCGAACCAGCTGACCATACAGCCGGCGAACTCCTTCGCGCCGGACGGAGAGATCGGTGCATCGCTCTGGAGGACGAGCAGGTCACGGCCCTCATCCGCGTACAGTCGGACCGGCGGGCGAACGTCCGGATCGTCCGTCCCGTACACGGCGATTTCTGGCAACCCTTCGCAGTGGGCCGACGCGTAGTACTCCATATCGTAGACGTCGACGAGATGGTCAGCGGCTATCTTGCCGACGAGTCCGACACCCGGTAGTCCCTCGACCAGTGTCGGCGAGTCGAGGGAGATGTCGTCGCGGTGGACCTGTATGTGTGCCATACCTCAGGTATCGGCCGCCGGCGGCTTGAAAGCCATGGGCCGGTGCCGTTCGAAACCCACAAACCGACCGCCAGCGAACGCCGGACAATGGAACCACTCGACCGCTACCGACCCATCATCGACGACTTCGAGGCGTTCATCGACGCGTGTGAACGCCCGCTGCCGTCGGCCGTCAGGGTCAACACGATCAAGGCCACCGTCGAGCGGGTCCGGACGGCGCTTGCGGAAGCGGACATCGCCTACGAACCCGTTGACTGGCACGACGGCCTGTTCGTCCTGCCCGAGGACTCCCCCGGCGCGAACTGGCCGTACTTCCACGGCTGGATTCACGGCCAAGAGGAGGTGTCCGTAATTCCCGCGACCGTACTGGACCCCCAGCCCGGCGAACGGCTCTGGGACGCCTGTGCGGCACCGGGGAGCAAAACGACTCAGCTCGCCGCGCTAATGGAGGATACCGGCGAAGTCGTCGCAACCGACAACAACCTCGGACGGATTTCGGCGCTACGGACCAACACTGAGCGGCTGGGCGCGACCACGGTCGCTGTCACCCACGAGGACGGGCGCAACCACTCGCTCAAGCCCTTCGGCGGCGAGGGATACGACCGGGCACTCGTCGACGTCCCCTGTTCTTGTGAGGGGACCATTCGCAAGAACCCCGATACGCTGGAAGATTGGACGCTCTCGCACGTCGAAGGCATCTCCGGCGTCCAGAAAGGCATCCTCAAGCGAGCCGTCGAAGTGACCGAACCCGGCGGAACCGTCGTTTACTCCACCTGTACGTTCGCCCCGGAGGAAAACGAGGCCGTACTGGACTACGTTCTCGGCGAGACGGCCTGCGAAATTGTGGACTACGACCTCCCACTCGACCACGCCCCCGGCATCACCGAGTGGCAGGACGAGACATTCGACCCCAGCGTCGCCGACGCCAAGCGCATCTACCCGCATCACAACGACACGGGCGGGTTCTTCTGTGCGAAACTGGAGGTACCCGCGGAATGAGCGACCAGAGCACGGAGTTCACGCGGCTCCCAGAGACAGACGAAGAGCGAGAAGACCCCGAGCGGGCGACCCGCGAGGAAGTGCTCGACTTCTGGACCGAGCGGTTCGGCGTCCCGCCGGAGACTTTCGAGGGATACACGTTCTGGGAACGCGGCGCTGGCAAACTGTGGCTGTATCAGGGCACCCCCCCGTCACCGGTCGACATCGAGGGCCTTGGAATGACGTTCCTGCGGACGCGCCAGGAACACTGGAAGCCGACGCTGGAGGCCGTCCAGCGATTCGGCGAGCACGCCAGCCAGAACGTCATCCACCTCGATGAAGACGCTGCCCGAGCGTTTGTGGCCGGCGAGGACCAGGAACTCGACTGGGATGGCGACTGGGGGTATCTCGTCGTCACACACGACCTCGCCGGCGAGGCCGAACCGGTCGGCGTCGGCCTGTACGTGTACGGAGAACTCAGGTCCCAGGTGCCGAAGGGTCGCCGGCGAGAGGTCTGAACCGGTCGGTACAACCGGACAGGTGAGAGCGGCTCAACCGCTGGAAGACTTCGCGGCCGCCGTTCCCTGCATCGCGTACAACTCTGCGTACGTCCCGTCGTCGTCCAGCAGTTCGGCGTGGCTGCCCCGTTCTGTGACCTGCCCGTCCTCGACGGTGTAGATTCGGTCGGCGTTAGAGACGGTCGAGAGCCGATGGGCGATTGCGATCACGGTCTGGTCCCCGTCGAGCGTCTCGACGGTTCGATGGATTTGCCGTTCCAGGTTCGAGTCGAGGTCGCTGGTGGCTTCATCGAGTACGAGTATCTCTGCGTCCGTCAGCAGCGCGCGGGCCAGTGCGACGCGCTGGCGTTGCCCGCCGGACAGTTTCACGCCGTCGTCGCCCAGCACCGTGTCGAGCCCCTGCGGGAGGTCATCGAGAAATTCGAGGACGAGGGACTTCTCGGCGACCTCGTACAGCGTCTCGTCGGAGATATCCCTGCCGATGGTGAGGTTGTACCGCAAGGAGTCGTTGAAAATATGCGGGTCCTGTCGGACCATCGCAACAGCGTCACGCCATTCGTCGAGGGCATAGGTCGAAATCGGCGTCCCGTTCGCCAGAACGTCACCGCTATCCGGCGCATAGAGCCGAGTGAGCAGCGAGACGACTGTCGATTTGCCACCACCGGACTCACCGACGATGCCGACGAACTCGCCTCGCTCGACAGCCATCGAGAAGTCCGCAAGCACTGGCTCGTCCTCGTAGGCGAACGAGACGTTCTCGAACGCGACTTCCTCGATGCGGTCCGGGACTGACTGCCCGTCAGTTGGCTCCTGTTGGGATTCGAGGCGGTCGATGAACTGGTGCGTTCGAACCAGATGTGGTAGCTCTCCCTCGATGGCGTAGACGGTGGAACTGAGCGAACTCAGTCGGGGCGCGAGTCGGAGCATCGCAAACAGGAACACGCCGAGCTCCGCGATTGACAGCGACCGGAAACTGATTGCGACGTAGACGAGCCCAAACAGGAGCAGCGAGACCGAGAGCCGATAGAGGCTACCGATTGCGACCTCGTTCCGGCGAACAGCGATGCTCGTCGAAGTGTATCGGTCGAGCGTGGCCCGGAACTCGGCAAGCAGTCCGTCGCGCATGCCGAACAGCTTCACGTCACGGATACCCTGCGTCCCCGCCTGTGTTGTCTCCTGCAGCCGTTCGTTTGCCGTCGCCAAACGGTCGCCAACGGCGTACCCGGGCTCGATACCGTATCTGATGAGCGCCGTGACGCCGCCGAGAGTGACAGCCGCACCGACTGCCAGCATCGGTGCGATAGCCAGTGCGATTCCGATGTACACCAGACAGAGGATTCCCTGTTGGAAGAACTGGATAATCCGACCGATGACACGGCCGGCATACCGAGTCTGTGTCAGAATCGTGTTCATGATGTCGTCGGACCCCTTGTCGTCGTAGTAGGCAACCGACGCGCCCATCGCCAGTTCGTAGGCCCTGTTCTTGAGATCGCGTTCGTACGTCTGTGTAAGCTTCGCTGCGAGCCATTTCACCGCAAACGATGCCGTGTACCGGACAACCATCACGCACGCGAGGCCGACCAACATGAATTCGAGCGTGAGCGGCAGTCCAGCGGCGGCATACGCGGAAAGGAACTGACCGGTAACGCCGTCCGCCTGTAGCGGGAGGCCCTGCCCCGCCTGTGCGGCGTCGAGTATCGGAAACAGGAACGAGAGGCCAACGCCCTCCAGTAACATCACGAAGAGGCTGGCGGCGACGATACTCCCCGTCAGCGCTGGACGATACAGCGCCACGCGCCGCAGCGATGCGTATTTTTCACCGACGGAGGGGGTATCAGCCATTGTTCCGGATGCGGGTTCTATGTCACATAGTTACCGACTCACTACGGTCGGGCAATGCGGGAGCGAAGGGCGTGTCTCCCGGCAGTCAGGGTTGCGGCGGCGACGAAAAGAAGCCATAACAAATGGTGTGCGTATCGCCGATATCCACATGGTAGCGATAGATTCCGGGTCGACCGTCGTAGCAACTGACAACTGTGTCACCACGACAATCGACGGCGAGATAGTGCTGCTGAACAACGAAACGGGGCGGTACCAGGGCCTGTCTGGGGCCGGCCCGGACATCTGGGACCGGATTCAGGAACCGACGGTGCCAACGGAAATCGTCTCGGCACTGGTCGAGGAGTACGATGTCGACAGGGACCGAGCGGCAAACGACGTGGATCGCTTCCTGGAAACGCTTGCCGCGGAGCAACTCATCAAGGTCGATGCGAGCCCAACTCCGTGAGTTCAAAGCGTTGCCACGGGCGCGGAAACTGTTGCTCTGTGAAGCTGCGGTACTGGTCGCGGCGAGCAAAACGCTGCTTACATTCGCTGGGCTGGAGACTGCAGAGCGATATTTCGGCACTATCTCTCAGTTCCTGCCGTGTTCTCGTCGGTCGGGATCACCGGCGTCAGTCCGCTGGGCGGTTTTGACAGCGGCGACGTATCTCCCGGGCACCTACGATTGTCTTGACCGAGCGCTCACAGGCAGCACACTGCTGGTGGCCAGCGACCAGCCGCATCGTCTCCGCTTCGGTGTTGATACGCGGTCCGATACTTTCGAAGCCCACGCCTGGATCGAGTCGAACGGTGACGTCCTTCTCGGGGATGTCGACGATTTCGGTCGTTTCCGGGCACTCACGGAACGGGAAGTACGTGGCTAACAGATAGTAACCACTCTATTCTGTTGTGAATTTAATTAGAATAGATATTATAACAAATACACTAATTCCTGTAGCCGAGGATGGGGTAACCCATGAAGGAATACGAAACGCCGTCGGTCGAAACGTACGGTACTGTCGAAGAAAAGACGAACTGGGGCGACTACGACGACGGATACGGGAAGTGGAACTAGCGTCCACTGACGGTCCACATACATAGCTGATTCTTCTTTTCAGTTGCACTCGACTTTTGACTCACCCGTTCAGTAGACATATCGCGACGGTTCTCGTGGCTATGCGTTGGGAGTAGAGAGATCATTCTTATCCACCATCACAGTCAAGCGGCCTGGTATGGACCAGGGGTGTCGTAGATGGGGTGTGTATCAGGACGGACGGAATCAACGGGCGTCGACACAGGGAGGAAACTAGCAGGATGGCAACGTCAAACGCAGCCACGTACGAAGCCTTCGGGCTGACGGTCCGCTCGGCTTTCGACGTGCCGGAGCTCCCGCCCGCTGAACCGGCGCCAGGTGAGCAGGCTGATATCACTATCACTGAGGAGCGGATCCCCCGTCCGCTGTCCGCGGACCCCGAATCGACCTTTCACGCGATAACCGAGCGCGAGTACTACCTTCTGTATGACGCCGCAACAGTCAGAATCCTGGACGGGAAGTCCATCGCTGTAGACCCGGCCCCGGACGTGCCCAGCGAAGTCCTCCGGCACGTACTGATCGGCCCGGCATTGAATCACCTGCTGGACCAGCGGGGGTACTTCGTGCTGCACGCGAGCACTGTCAGCGTCGACGGGCGTGCAGTGGCGTTCGTCGGGGAGTCAGGAGTCGGGAAAACGACGACCGCTATGGCCTGCCTGGTCAACAAGCATCGCGTTCTGAGCGACGACGTGGCGGCGATAGCACTGAGTGATGCGGGACCAGTCGTCCGGAGCGGATATCCCTCGATAAAGCTTGACCCGGCAGCGGTCGAAGCGTTCGACCCTCCGGTCGAACCACCGGAACGGATCCATGACGGACGTAAACGGCACTTCTACGGACTCACACATGACCAGCCCGCGACCCCGGTGCCGCTAGAACGCATCTACCTGCTCGAAGACGGGAAAAACATCGAGATGGAAGCGGTCAGGCCAGATGAACAGGTCATGGCGCTCGTGGATAACACGTACACGCTGGGCGCGCTGGAAGCCGACGGCCGGGCTGTGTCCAATTTCAGCGCCTGTGGGAAGGTTGTCGACATGACCGATATAAAACGGTTCCGCCGTCCGCGCGATCTCGGTATGCTCCCGGAGGTCGTAGACCGGATTCAGTCTGATCTCGAGAGTGAGCCATGCTAACGGAGGCTGAGCCCGAATTCCAGTTGGTAGTCGACTGCGCTCGTACCGCAATCGTCACGGACGCTTCCCCTGAGCCTCCCGCGCTGGATGGTGCGCCTGACTGGGACCGCGTTGTTGAACTCGCCCGCTATCACGGCGTCGTGCAACTCCTCTATCAGGGGCTGGAACCGATGGCACACGAGAGTGGTGATGAGTTCACCGTGCCAGAGTCCGTGTTGACACGACTTAGCAGCACAGTACAGGGAAAGCGGATGCGAAATCTCGCGTTCACGACCGAGCTACAGGAGATAATCGAGCGTTTTGAGACGCGCGGTGTCCGTGCGATACCGTTCAAGGGCCCGGTGCTTTCGGCCGCCACCTACGACGACGCAACGGTGCGCGAGTACAACGATCTGGACCTGCTCGTCCATTCGGAAGATATCACCGTTGCCGCGGATATTCTGGAAGAACGGGGATACGAGTGGCGCGGGGGCACGCCGCGATTGGACGACGCCGCGCTGTTGGGCGGTCCCGTGACGAAAGCTATCGTTCACGAGTACGAGATGCGAGGTCCGGAGTTCGACGTGGAACTCCGCTGGCGCGTGGGCGACGCCGAGCGGCCGTTCTCCCCACCGTTCGCTGAACTCTGGGACCGCCGCGACACAGTAGCGGTCGGCGGCCAACCGCTTCCGGCGCTTGCGCAGCCGGACCGGCTACTCGTGCTGGCGTTCCACGGAACCAAGCACCGCTGGTATCTCCTGAAGTGGCTCTGCGATTTCGTGGCGGCGCTGGAGTCGACGGAAGCTGACTGGCCACACGTCCTCGCTCGGGCGCGGGAAGCCGGCGTCGAGCGGAACCTACTGCTCGGGGCCGCGCTCGCCCGTGATGTCTTCGGGTACGCTCTCCCAGCGCCGATACTGGATCGCCTTCGTACGGACGACCGCGTCACCGAATTAGCCAGGGACGTCGTCGAGTCGCTGGCCACTGGGACGCCACAGGCGCCCACACGGCTCGAAGCCGCCCGGTTTTACCTGGCTGCCAGCGATTCGGCGACTGCGCTGGTGCCGTTCATACTGTTGCATTCGTCACTTCACCCGACCTACTCGGAGTACCAATTTTGTCCGCTCCCCGGGCCGTTGCATCCGCTGTACTACGTCACCTGGCCGTTCCGACTCCTCCTCGAAGCGCCACGGTGGCAGCGACAGCAGTCTGAGGAGTCACGAAACGAGCTGACCTGAACGGCGGTCGCTCCCGTTCATCGCGCTGAGGACCTACTCTATGTGGGAGCCGGACCCCCGCTGTGTTCCGCAGGCCACTCACTCCCGCGGCTGGATTGTCCCCTCACCTAGCCCTGCCCAGGCGACGCGGTAGCCAAGGCGTGCGAGGGCGGCGCTGTCGTCCTCGATACCGTAGTCGGCCAGTCTGTCGCTCGCCGTCTCGTAGGCCATTCCGGGCTCGATCTGCTCGGCCAGGTCGTCTAACACGGCAGGCGAAACGAGTGTGCGCCCGACGCGCTCGTGGTCAGGATAGGCCACGTCTTCCAGCGCTTCCTCGCTGACGCCGTACTCGGCTGCGAGGTCGGCGAGCGAAATGACTGCGGCGTCCGGACGCAGTTCGTCGGGGATGTCCGCGGCGCTCTCGCGCACCAGTCGTTCCTCGTAGGGCCGCAGCGCGTCCCGCACGTCTTTCACGCTGACCGTCCCGGAGTACGGGATCGCTCGGGTCTCCGTCGCTTCGATGTCTTCCCCAACGCCGAGAGACTCGTCGACGGCGACCAGCATCTCGACGTCCTCCAGGGCGTCAAGGCGGGTGAGTTTCTTCTCGACGTACTCCGGCGTCCAGAAACCCATAATTTCGAAGAAAACGCCGAAGGGCAGGTCACCGTCGGTCCCGTCGGAGCCGTCCCGACGCCCCGTATCCCACACCCCGGTGTCAACGCCGGGTCGCCACTCGAAGGCGAAATCCGGGATGACGACGTGCTCCCCTGCCGCTAGAGGCTCCGGTTCCCGGATCAGGTCCCAGTCGAGGTCCAGCGCGGCGAATCGACCGGCGAAGTCGGCTTCGACGCCGCTGTCGTAGCTGACCTCAGTTACGGGCTTGACGCCGGGAACGGAGACATCCGCATCTGAAAGGGTGAGTTCCCGCTCGGTACCCCGGTCGTCGATGGTCGCCGTCAACTCCCACTCGCTCGCGACCGCGACCGTCCGAAGGAGGCGAGCGAAGCGGGTGCCGTACCGGCGCGTGTTCGAGAACAGCGCGTCCGGGCCCGTGACCACGACCTCCCGACCGCTTTCTGTCCGCCGGATCTCGTACATCAGCCGGAGGCGTTTGACCGCCGAGACGAGCGTGTTCGGGTCTGACGAGCGGACCCGAACCTCGGTCGCGTCGAACAGCGCCGTTTGCGCCAGCGAGAGGTTGTACTGGGTCCGCAGTTCGGCCGGCCCCCAGCGCGAGTCGACATCGGTGAGAATCTGTCGTGAGTCGCGGTCGGCGTACAGTGCGTCGGCCAGCGTCTCGGCATCCGTGCCGAAGTGGTCGGCCGCCTCGGAGAGTGCCTGCTGGCGCTCGGCCTCGGTCACGACGCCGATGTCCGCAGCGGCTTCGAACACTCGACGACGGGCGCGGACAGGGTCGACCGTGGCTTGCGTCCCGAAGGTGGCCTCCCGCTCGACGAGTTTCGCCAGCCCGCGGACGAGTTTGAAATCGTCGGCCTCTCGCTCTACGTCTGTGAGTGCCGCCTCCAGCGTCCCGCGGGATTCGCCGACGTGACCCTGATAGATTCCGAGCACGCGGGCCGCCAGCCGCTCCGCGTCGGCGTCGGCGAACTGCAGGTGGTAGCCGCCGCCGGCCCGGGACACCCGCAGGAGGTCTTTCGTCAGCACACGCGTGTGTCCGCCACGGAGCGACAAAAACGCGGGGTGTCACGGCGACCCATTCAGCCGTTGGTGGTCGTCCGGTGTCATCCCGACGGGTGCCTCTCCTCGAACGTGACTTCGACGGCGGCGTCATCCGCTATGGACTGGCTGATGGCTCGTCCGAGATCAGAGACGAGGTCCGGATACGCCCGGTCGGCGGGTCGGCTGACAGTGACGGTGACCTCCCGGTCCAGCCGGTAGACCGAGACGCCGCCGAACCGAGTCTGCACCGACTGGAGCCGGAGTTGTTCGTAGGATTCGTCGGAGAGCACTTCCGTGACAGCGTCGTTGACGGACGTTTCGACCTGCATCTGCTGGGCGGTGACCGTCCCGGCACCGGCGACCGCGACCAGCAGCGCCAGGGCTGCGACGACGGTCGGCGCGTAGGTGCGGACCGCCTCGACCGGGGTGCGGTCGGCCGCCCAGTCCACCGGGCGGAATCCAAGCCCCCAGAGGACGAGAAAGCCGGTGAGGTTGATGGATGCGACGTTGACCAGCAGGAGGATGCCCGCACCGAGCGCGACGGCCGGCAGTTCCCAGGCGATACCGACCCCGACGGCCGCGGCGGCGGGAATGAGTGCGGCGGCGATCATCACGCCGACGAGTGAGACCGGCAGCGCCGTCGCCAGCCCGAACGCGCCGGCGGCCCCTGCACAGAGCCCGACGGCGAGCGAGAGAAAGCCCGGCGAGATGCGCTGGGCGATCTGCTGGACCGTCGTGACGCGGAGCTGTCCGGGGACGAACCCGCTGTGGCGGATGAACAGGCCGAACAGGGACGCGCTTCCGATGGCGACGGCGAGCCCGAGTAGTTGGTCCCGGACGCCGTCGACGATGAGCCGGCGGTCGCTGAGCGTCGTCCCGACGCTGGCGATGAGCGCGGAACCGACCTGTGGCGCGATGACCATCGAGCCGACGACGATTGCCGGCGAATCCAGCAACAGGCCCGCGGTCGCGACGATTGCGCTCAGGACCGTCATCCCGTAGTAGGTCCCCTGCCCGGGGTTCATGCCGACCGCGCGACCGCGGAGTTCGTCGTGTGAGATGCGGTCCTCGTGGCGGCGGGCCGAGTCCGACTGGTCCGGTCGGGCGGTCTCGGCGTTCCCGACGACGGTGTACCGGTCGGCGTCGAGCCCGGTCGCTTCGAGGTCTTCCAGTACCTCGTCGACGGCCTCCGGCGGGAGCGGAAACTGCAACAGCCAGGCCGTCTCGACGTCGCTCGCCTCCTCGGTCCGGACGTAGCTGATGTCTCGGTCGTCCAGAACGTCTCGGACGCTGTCGAGGCTGGCATCCGGAACGCGGATGTGTATCAGCCGCACTCGGGATCACTCCAGGGTCCGCGACACCGACTGGTGGCATCGCACATCTGTCTGCGTGTCGTCGGAGAGGGGCATAGTTATCAGGGGGGTAAGCCCGGTCATCGTGGAGGGAACCGCGCAGGCAACCGCGCACAGAGTTCTATCTGCGTCGTCTGGCGACCCGCTCTTCCGCGGTCTCCTCAGTAACGAGCTCGTACAGCAGCGCCCGCCCGCCGTCGGCCTTCGGCCGGAGAATTCGTCCGAGCCGCTGGGTAAACTCCCGCTCTGATCCGCTCCCCGAGAGGACGACGGCGACGTTCGCGTCGGGCACATCAACCCCCTCGTCGAGGACGTTCGCGGTCACGACCCGGGAGTATGTCCCGTCGCGGAACCGCTCTAAAATCTCCCGACGCTCGCTCGCACCGGTCTCGTGTGTTATCGCTGGAATAAGGAACCGCTCGGAGAGGCGGTACACGAGGTCAGTGTGGGCGGTGAAGACGATGATGCGGTCCTCACGGTGGCGGTCCAGAATCGTCGCCAGCCGGTCGACCTTCCGCTGGGCGTTCATCATCACCTCGCGGGCGCGCTGTTTCGCCAGCAGCGCCTCGCGGGCCGCCGGGTCGTTGCCGGACCGCTTCACGAGTTCCTGATAGTCACTGCCGGACCGGAGTTGGATGTTGGACTGTTTGAGGTAGTCGGTGAACGTCCCCTGGTACTCCTCGTAGCGGTCCCGTTCGTCCGGCGTGAGCGAAACCTCGATTCGCTTGATGTCATAATCCGCAAGATGCTCGCCGGCCAAGTCGTCGACGGCGACTCGCTGGACGAGCGGCCCGACGAGGTCCTCGATAACCTCGTGGGCTCCGTCCGGGCGCTCGAACGTCGCCGTCAGCCCGAGCCGTGCCGGCGCGGCGAGCAGCCGAGCGATGTCCCGATACCCCTCCCCGCCGAGGTGATGGACCTCGTCGAAGACGACGAGCCCGAACCGATCCCCGAGTTCGTCGGCCCGCAGGTACGCCGAGTCGTACGTCGACACCGTGATGTCCTCGACGCGCTGTTCGCCCCCGCCCATGCGGCCGACCGGCTGGTCGAACTCCCGCTGTAGCTCGCGCTGCCACTGCTCCAGCAGGTCGATAGTCGGGACCACGACCAGCGTCGGCGTCCCCAGCGCGACCATCGCCGCGATGCCGATGACGGTTTTGCCGCTCCCCGTCGGGAGTTCCAGACAACCCCTGTCCTCGGCTTCACGCCAGGCGTCCAGCGCCGCCTGCTGGTAGGCCCTGAGATCGTACGCTGTCGAGAGCGACAGCGACGGCAGGGAGTAGACGGCGTCCTCGTACGCTATCCCGCGGTCCTCCATCATGTCCACGAGTTCGGCGTACCGGTAGGCCGGCGCTCGGGCCGTCTGCGTGCGCCCATCGTACTCGACGCCGGGCAGGTCCGACGGCGGGTCCCCCGTCACGCGGATGGTCCCCGACTCGTACGTCAACTCCAGCACACGAAGGGGTTCGCCGGTCCGGCCGATAACGCTTTCGCGGGCCGCTTCGGGCACCACCGGGTGAAATAACAATACAGTTTACGTCCGTTCGTACCCACTGTTCCTAGTATGGACGACACGCGTACACGATCAATTGCCCTCTTGCTGTCGGTAGTGCTGACCCTCGCCGTGGTACCGGCGAGCGTGGCAGGAACACAGACGGCACAGGAGACACTAACCGTCGACAAAGACGGGAGTGCCGACTACCGGTCGATACAGGCCGCCGTGGACGCCGCCGATAGCGGTGACACCGTCGAAGTCCGGCCGGGCACCTACTACGAAGAAGTCAGAGTCAACGAGAGTATTACCCTTATCGCACCTGACCGGGCGATACTGGATGGTTCGCGGTTCACCAACGGAACCGGCGTAACGGTGGCCGGCACCGCCGAACCGACCGTCACCGGATTCACTGTGCGGAACTACCGCTTCGGTCTCGTGGCCAACGGAACTAGCGGCGACTGGACGGTCACTAATACGACCGTTATCGCTGCCGATGTCGGCGTCTACGCACCGAGCACGACTGGGAACTGGACCATCGACGACGCCGCCGTCGCCAGCACGACCTACAGCGGCGTGTTCGCCCGCGCGACCGGCGGCGACTGGACGATCCGTGACACCCGCTTCGTCGATGTCGGCGGCGACGGTATCGATGTCCGCAGGTCTTCCGGCGACTGGACGGTCGCAGCGGTCGTCGTCGACCGGTCCGGCGCGGACGGCGTCGATGCCTCCGGGACAACTGGCGACTGGACGGTCCAGAACACGGAGGTCCGTCGTAGCGATACCGGCGTCAAAGCTATCGACAGCGACGGCGACTGGACGGTGACCGACCTGACGGTCCGCCGGAGCGACACCGGCCTGGTGACCGCCTTCTCGGGCGGCGCGTGGACGGTCACTGACGCTACACTCAATACCCGCGATGTCGGTGTGTTCGCCGCTCGAACGACTGGCGCGTGGTCCATCCAGAATACGACCATTGAAAGCCGCCAGCAGGGAATCCACGCGGTCAAGACCAACGCGTCGTGGACTGTCTCTGATTCGACTATCTCCGTGACCGCAGAACAGAATGCTATCGGTGTCGACGCACGATCCGCGAGCGAGGGCTGGTCGCTCGCTGACGTCTCCATCGAAAGCCCCGGTATAGAGGTCGCCGAGTGATGAGGACGCGCCAGCACCGTCAACCCCGTCACGGGCTGGCACTCTCGTCACCAAAGCGAAGCCCTTAATTAAAACACCCCCCTCTCCCAGAGTGCGGGACCGTGGGGTAGCGGTATCCTCGGCGCATGGGGTGCGTCGGACCTGAGTTCGAATCTCGGCGGTCCCACTCAAGCTTTTACCAGATGCCGACACCTGTACGCTTAGGTGTGCGAGCGGTCAACTTCCTTCGCGTATTCGGCTGAAATTTAGTCGTTCTTTAAATACCTCCGAGAACCATAAGAAGTCTGTCAAGTCGCTGTGGCTTCTGATCGAACTTCGGCGTCATCAGCAGTGGCCGTATTCTCCCAGTGCGTTCGTTCCTGCGAGCCGACTCGTCGCAGACGGAGCCACGGACGAGGAGATCCGGTGCGCAGCACAGGAAGTCGACGACGAACTCACTTCCAGGTGAAGTACGTCAGCACGCCGATACCAATCGTTTCGAGCATCTGGAGGACCATCATCACTTGCACGGCTATCGCAGGCATCGCCGGGGCGGTGAAGTAGAAGTACAGGGCTACGGCGTTTTCCGCAAGCAGGAACGACGCGAACACGATAGAGCCCAGCGTCAATGGGGCGCGAATTTCGCGGTACGTCCGTACCCAGATGGTGATAAGGACACCCAGCAGCAGGATGTTGACTGCGGCGGCGATGCGGGCTCCGTTCAACACGAGGCTCATGGTGTGGGCTCCTGTGGTTGGTTTGCTCCCGTCGATCGTTGGCGGTATTGTGTCGTGGGCATGTCAGTCGTCCACCTGTGTGAGGATTTGTTCGACCGTGTCCCAGTGGGTCCTCGCTCGTTCACTGGGAAGATAGATAACGCCGTAATCGGCGTCGCTGCTGGTGATGACCCCGTTCTCTTCGAGGATATCGAGATGGTACCGGACTGTGTTGTACGCCAGGTCGAGATCATCGGCGAGCTGGTTCGCGTTTCGCGGCTGGTCGGCCAGCGCGCGAAGCACGCGGGCACGGTTGGGTCCTCCGCGGGTGCCTGCGAGCGTTTGCCAGAGGACCGTCTCCATTCTGGTCGCACTTCCGGTCGGGCCGGCAAGAATCCACCGACATACTGTCTGCGCGGGGAGGTCAGCGACTGAGAGAGGGGCAACCGGCGGCCGCGGGTCGCAGCGCCCGTCGCTCACGCTCGGGACCGTGACTCACCCCCGAATCCGGCGTGACAGACCTATCTTCCATACTTACAGTTCTGCGAATGGTAGGTAAAACAGTTTCGGCGAACGCGAACTAACGACGGTTTCAAACTCTCTAGGCGGAATTGAGGGAGAATTGAGAGAGACTCACGAAATGTATTATTTGGCTGACAATCGCAGCAACTGATGGATGTCATCAGACACGACGCGACGACGGATTTTGTTCGGTCTCGGAACCGGCCTGACAGTCGGCCTCGCCGGCTGTAGCGGCGACGGGGGCGGCGGTGCCGAAGAGCCCGACACCGAGACGGACAGCGGGATGGACACGCCGATGGAGACGGAGACTGAAACCCAGACCGAAGAATCGACCGACCCGGGAACGGCGGCGGTCCGGGTGGCACACATGTCGCCGAACGCGCCGAACGTGGATATCTACGTCGAGGGTGATGCAGTCCTCGAAGACGTGGCCTTCGGCGCGGTGAGCCAGTATCTCGACGTGCCCGCGGGCGAGCGGTCAGTCGAAATAACCGCCGCTGGCGACCCGGACACGTCGGTGTTTTCGGGACCCGTCCCGGTGGAAGCGGACACTGAGTACACCATCGCCGCTATCGGCGAGATCGGGGACGACGCCGACCAGGCGTTCGAACCGCTCGTGCTGGAAGACGACAACAGCGACCCCGGCGGCGACACCGCACGCGTCCGCCTCGTCCACGCCTCGCCCGACGCGCCGGCCGTCGACGTGACACTCGCGTCGAACGGGGACGCGCTGTACGACGGCGTCGAGTACGGCGGCTCCGGCTACGTCGAAGTGCCCGCAGGAGACTACACGTTGCAGGTCCGCGGCGACACGGAGGGCAACGACGGCGACGTCGCGGCGGAGTTCGACGTGAGTCTGACCGGCGGGGAAGTGTACACTGCGTTCGCGGCGGGCTACCTCACGCCGGACGACGAACCGGCAGACACCCCCTTCGACCTGCTCGTCACGCAGGACACGGGCGGCGACAGTACGGAAACCGAAACGGAATCCGAGCCGGCGAGCGTCCGGGTGGCGCACATGTCACCCAACGCACCGAACGTCGACGTGTACGTCGACGGCTCGGCCGCCCTGGAAGACGTGCCCTTCGGCGCAGTCAGTGACTATCTGGACGTCCCCGCTGGCGCTCGAACGGTCGAAATCACTGCCGCCGGCGACCCGGACACGTCGGTGTTCGAGGGCGATGTGTCCGTCGAGAGCGGACAGGCGTACACCGTCGCAGCCGCCGGCGAAATCGGCGACGATGCGGACGAAGCGTTCGAGCCGCTCGTGCTGGCAGACGACAACGCAGCACCGGGCGCTGACACCGCGCGACTCCGCGCGGTGCACGTCTCGCCCGACGCGCCGGCCGTCGACGTGACGGTCGAGTCGACCGGTGACGCGCTGTTCAACGGCGTGGCCTACACGGAATCGGGTTCCGTCGAAGTGCCGGCCAGCGACTACACGGTTCAGATCCGGGGCGACACGGAGAGCAACGACGGCGACGTGGTGGCCGACTTCGACGTGAGCCTCGAAGGGGACCAGGTGTACACGGCCTTCGCTGCGGGCTATCTCTCGCCGGACGACGAGCCGGCCGACACGCCCTTCGACCTGATTGTCGCCCAGGACACGGGCGGGATGTAGCGGCTCAGGGGGCGTCCTGGGCGCAAGCTGCCGGTATCAAACACGGTCGATCATGAGGGACCATTCCCTCTACACTTTTGTGACGCCGATAGCAAGCGGGGGTATGGGAAAGGCAAACGACGTAGACTACGCTGACCTGCACGACCCGAACGCAGAGTACACGATGCGGGAGCTCTCCGCGGAGACGATGGGGGTCACCGCCAAGCGCGGTGGCGGCCGCGACGTGGAGATCACCGACATTCAGACGACGATGGTCGACGGAAACTTCCCGTGGACGCTCGTCCGAATCTACACCGACGCGGGCATCGTCGGCACGGGCGAGGCCTACTGGGGCGCGGGCGTCCCGGAACTCATCGAGCGGATGAAGCCGTTCGTCGTCGGCGAGAACCCGCTGGACATCGACCGCCTCTACGAGCACCTCATACAGAAGATGAGCGGCGAGGGCAGCGTCGAGGGTGTGACCGTCACGGCCATCGCCGGCATCGAGGTCGCGCTGCACGACCTCGCGGGCAAGATTCTCGAAGTGCCCGCGTACCAGCTTCTGGGTGGCAAGTACCGCGACGAGATGCGCGTGTACTGTGACTGCCACACCGAGGAAGAGGCCGACGCCGACGCCTGTGCCGAGGAAGCGCGCCGCGTCGTCGACGAACTGGGCTACGACGCCCTGAAGTTCGACCTCGACGTGCCGAGCGGCCTGGAGAAGGACCGCGCGAACCGCCACCTCCGTCCGGGCGAAATCCGCCACAAGGCCGAGATCGTCGAGAAGGTCACCGAGGAGGTCAAAGACGAGGCCGACGTGGCCTTCGACTGTCACTGGACGTTCTCGGGCAGTTCCGGCAAGCGCCTCGCCGACGCCATCGAGGAATACGACGTCTGGTGGCTGGAGGACCCCGTCCCGCCGGAGAACCTCGAAGTACAGGAGGAAGTCACCAAGTCCACGACCACGCCAATCACCGTCGGTGAGAACCGCTACCGCGTCACCGAGGAGCGACGGCTCATCGAGAACCAGGCTGTCGACATGATCGCGCCGGACATGCCGAAGGTCGGTGGGATGCGCGAGACGCGCAAGGTCGCCGACGTGGCGAACCAGTACTACATCCCGGTCGCAATGCACAACGTTTCCTCGCCGATTGCGACGATGGCGAGCGCCCACGTCGGGGCGTCTGTCCCGAACTCCCTGGCCGTCGAGTACCACTCCTACGAACTCGGCTGGTGGGAAGACCTAGTCGAGGAGGCCGTCATCGAGGACGGGTACATCGAGATTCCGGAAGAGCCCGGACTCGGGCTCACGCTCGACCTTGACGCTGTCGAAGAGCACGTCGTCGAGGGCGACACCGTCTTCGACGAAGCGTAAGGTTCGTCTACTCTTTGGTGTTGGCTGGGACGGCACCGGGTGACGTGGTGGTCACCCGGTATCACGGCGACGCAGTTACGCCGCATCGAATGCGACGCCGGTGATCTCGAAGCGAGCCCCGCCGGCGTCACTTTCTGTAACCGCTACCGACCAGCCGTGGGTGTCGGCGATCTCATCGACGATTCGGAGGCCGAACCCGGGGCCCGAAGCCAGCGAGTAGCCGCCCTCGAACACGTCCTCACGCTCGTCGACCGGAATTCCGACGCCATCGTCCGCAATATAGAAGCCGTCATCCAGTTCACCGACGGTTAGCGTCAGGTCGGCGGCCCCACCCTGGGAGTGTGACAGCGAGGGGATCGCACGCTGTTCCCCGGCGTTCTCCTGTTTCTCGGGGCTCGGAGTCGAGCCGTGTTCTACGCTGTCGCCGGACTCCATCCGACCGCTCGTGCAACCATGTTCCACGCTGTTGCGGATGAGGTTCTCGAACAGTTGCCGGAGCCGGCTCGGGTCCGCCCGGACCACGGCCGAGGTCTGTAGCTCCAGCGTCGCATCGCCGGTCTCGACCGTTTGCCAGCACTGTTCCACGACGGTCTGTAGCGGCACCGGTTCGATGTCGAGCGCTTCCTCGCCGTTCCGGGCCAGCGTCAGGAGGTCTTCAATGAGTTGGCCGATGCGGTCGTGGGCTCGCTTGACCCCGTCGAGATGCTCGCTGTCGTGCGCCGCTCGCGCGAGTTCGAGCTGGCCACGAGCGACGTCAAGCGGGTTTCGGAGGTCGTGACTGACGACACTCGCGAACTCTTCGAGCCGCTCGTTCTGGCGTTCAAGGGCCTGTTGGCGGCCGTCGCGGTCAGAGATGTCCCGACCGATACCGGCCACGCCGCGAGTCGAGCCATCAGCCGCTTCAATCCGGCCGCCCGTGAACTCGTACGGGAGCGTCGATCCGTCGGCGGTCAGCAGGTCGGCTTTGAAATATGCTTCGCCAGTCTCGAAAGCCGCTTCGGTGCGTTCTCGAACGGTTTCGCGGTCCGATGAAACGAAAAGCTCAGCCAGCGCCATCGACGCCAGTTCAGTGTCTGTATATCCGGTGACGGCCGGCATCGCGTCGTTCCAGCGGGCGAGGTCGCCGTCCTCGTCGAGCACGTAGAAAATGTCCGGTATTGCATCTGTCATCGACGCGGATGCGTCAGACCGGCGGGCGTCGAGTCGCGATTCGCGGCGCTTCCGCTCAGTGATATCGCGTGAGGCACCGACGATTCTGGTGACTGTCCCGTCCTCGACGACCGGTTTCGCCTTGGCCCGCATCCAGCGCTGTTCGCCGTCGGAACGGGTGATGCGAAATTCGAGATCGACGGATTCACCCGCCGAGGCGCGCTGCATCGCCTGGATGACGCTGTCCTGATCGTCCGGGTGGATCGCCGTCATGAACTCCGCGGGGTTGGCTTGCAACGACTCGGCAGAACGCCCGTAAAGCGTTTCGTACGCCGAGTTAACGAACTGTATCTCGGACCAGTCCCCGGAGAACACCCACAGCAGTTCGTCGGACTGCTCCGCCAGTTCCGTGAGCTGCTGTCTGGTCCGGACAGCGGTTTGGGTCGACTGGTGGTGCTCGACGAGCAGCCGAATCCGGTTTACGAGGAGATCGCTGTGTCCGGCGTATGTGTCTTTTCTGAAAACGTCGGTGGCACCGTTCGAGACTGCATCGCTGGCGACGGATGCTGAGTCGGTCAGCAGCAGAATCGGAATGTCGCTGTCCCGCTCGCGAACCGCGTCGACGAACGCACAGCCGGACCGGTCGGGGAGGTCGTCCGCGGTGACAATGCCGTCGATAGCGTCCGCTTCGAGGCGTTCGAGCGCACTATCGGCCCGGTCGGTCGTGGTTACTGTGAGCGGGTCCGACTCCTGCCCGTCCGGGACCTCGGCAGTCCCGTCGAGTACCGGGGCGTCATCTACCTGTAAGACGTGTATCGAATCTGCTGGCCCATTCATGTCAATAGTATTGTGTGAATAGGACTGCGCCCGCCCTCTTGAAGATACGCCTGGATTGACCGATTACGCCCCGAACCGATCCGATATCGCACCCCGGTCGATCTTGTCCGGGCCGCTGGTCGGCATCGCCTCGACAAACGCGATTTCGCGGGGGTGTTTGTACCGGGCCAGGCGGTCGTCGAGGAAGGCCCGTAGGTCGTCGAGATTCAACGGCCGGTCGCCATTCTCGTCTTTCGTGACACCGGACGCGGGTTCGATGACGGCCTTCCCGACCTGTCCCCACGTGTCATCAGGGACCGGAATCACCACGACTTCGCCGACCGAGGGGTGGTCGGCGATGGCGTCCTCGACCTCCGCGGGGTAGACGTTCTCGCCGCCACTGACGAACATGTGCTTGGTGCGCCCCTCGATGTAGTAGTAGCCGTCCGCGTCGACGCGGGCGAGGTCGCCGGTCGACACCCAGCCGTCGCCAAACGTCTCAGCGGTGGCCTCGGGGTTGTCGAGGTATCCCGTCGCGGCGTGGGGCGAGCGCAACTGGAGTTCGCCGACAGTATCGGGATCGACCGTCTCCCGCAGACCGGCGGGGCCGTCGCCGTCGTCCTCGGATTCGGGTTCGACGACTCTGGCGTCGACGTGCAGCACCGGCTTGCCGACGGAATCGGCCTTCTCGCGGGGCCAGCCCTCGGGCATCGCGAAGTTGTTCGGGCCGCACTCGGTGAGGCCATAGCCCTGTGAGAGGTCGACATCGCGGTCCCACCACGTCTCCATCACGCTCTTGCGGCAGGGGCCGCCGCCGGACTTGGCAAAGCGCAGCGTCGAGAGGTCCGTCTCCGCCCAGCGGTCGTGCTGGGTCATCATCCGTAACACTGCGGGGACGGCGACGAGGACCGTCCCGCCCTCGGCGTCGATGGTCTCCAGCACGTCGCCGGGGTCGAACTCGCGGGCGATGACCACCGTCCCGCCCATATGCCACAGCGGGACGGTGAGGACGTTCCAGCCGCCGGTGTGGAACATCGGGAATACCATCGGCGTCACGTCGTCGGCCCGCAGCCCCCAGGCCGTAATCGTGTTCAGGGAGTTCCAGACGATACCGCGGTGGGTGATTTTCGTCTCTTTCGGCGTCCCCGTCGACCCGCCGGTATGCAGGAGGAGGTGCGTGTCGCCGGGGGCCGGGGTCGCCGTCTCGACGGGCGCTTCGTCCTCGGGGAGGGCCGAAGCGTAGGGCGTGCTGTCGAGCGTGGAATCCGAGGACGCGCCGTCGGTGGTTTCGAGCTGGATGATTTCGGGGGCCGTCGCGTTGGCTGTCTCCAGGGCGGTCGAGACAGTCTCTGCGAAGGGGGACTCGACGGCGAGGATTTCGGGGTCCACGCGGTCGAGGAGTTCGGCGAGTTCAGGGGGCGCGAGCCGATGGGACAGCGGGGCGAGTCGGCTCCCGGTCTTGCCGGTGGCGAAGAACAGGTCGACGACGGCGGGGCGGTTCCGCGAGACGACGGCGATACTCGATTCATCGCCGACCCCGTACTGCCGGAGCAGGCGAGCGGTCCGGTTCGCTCGCCGGTCGAGTTCGGCGTAGGTGAACCGCTTGCCGGTTGTCGCGTCCACCAGCCCCTCGCGGTCCGGCGTGAGCGCGGCCCGGCGCTCGCTCCAGGCACCGACCCACTCCTGTGGGGTACCGGGGCCGGTTTCAGACATCGTCGATGAACTCCCGAATCTGGGTGTTGACGCGCTCGTACTCCTCGATGAACAACAGGTGCGGGCCGCCGTGGACGGTGATGAAGTCGGCGTTGGGTAAGCCCCGAGCCAGCAGTTCCCCGTTCTCGTATGGGACGACCTTGTCAACGGTCCCGTGGATGACCAGGCACGGCTCCGTGAGTTCGTGGAGGCGGTCCGACGCGTCGAACGCCTGGACCGCCGCGCCTTGCCATTCCAGTGCCCGGTCGCTGGCGTCGCTGTCGATGCGCCAGTCGATGATGCGCTCGATGAGGTCCTCGTGGGCGTCCATGAACTGCTCCGAGAGCGCCGGCTGCATCTTGTACCGCCGGAGTTCGCGCTCATCGAGGTCGTCGGGAACATCGAACATCCGCCGCTGGGTCTCCTCGGGGACCGGCTCGGCTTCCGGCCCGCCCGGCGAGGTACACATGAGCGTCAGCGACCCGGCCCGGTCGTACTCCAGGGCGTACTGCTGGGCGATCATCCCGCCCATACTGGCCCCGACGACGTGGGCCTGCTCGACGCCGGCGTCGTCGAGTACGGCTTCCAGATCCCCCGCCATCTGGCTCATCGTGTACGGGCCGTCGGGTTCGTCGGAGTCCCCGGTGCCGCGGTTGTCCCACACGATAGTCTGGTACTCATCGACCAGGGCTTCCTGTTGCCACAGCCACATCCAGCGGCCATAGCCGATGCCTTCGACGAAGACCACAGTCTCGGCGTCTTGCGGCCCCTCGCGCTCGTAGGCGAGCGAGACGCCGTCGTTGGTCGCGTATTGCATACTGACCGTTTCTGGTTGGATATCCTTCAAGTGGTCCGGTTTCTGGCTCATTGCGTTACCGGCTCCGTTTTCGGTTGCTCAGACGGTTCGACGGTCGTCTGCACTGTGTTGATCATTCCGAATCACCCCAGAGCTTCTCCGGCAGCGCCTCGGCGAACGTTCCACCGATGCGCGCTCGCAGCGTCCCGAGCAGTCCGTCGGGGACGTAGAGCACGAACAGCACGAACACGAGCCCGACGTAGAGGCTCGCGTGGCCGTTCAACAGCAGGTCGATGAGGCCGCCGATGGTCGTGTCTCCGACCAGCGTCGCGTCCAGCGTTTCCTGGCCCAGCAGCGCGCGGAGATAGGGCAACAGGCCGCCACCCTGTCCGGCCTTCGAGAGGAACTCTCTCACTGTTTCGTCGAACAGATGGCCGTACAGCGAGCCGGCAAGCGTCCCGAAGCCGCCGATAATGCTCGCAAGCAGGGCGTCGCCGGTCACCAGGAAGTAAAAGGAGTTCTCCGGGCTGGCCGAGCGCTTGAAGCCGGCGAACAATCCGCCGGCGACGGCCGCAAAGAAGCCGCTGATTGCGAAGGCCCCAAGCTTGTACAGATACGTGTTGTAGCCGATTGCGACGGCGCGCTCCTCGTTTTCCCGGATGGCGACCATCACTCTCCCGAACGGGGAGTGGATGACGCGCTGCATGGCGAAGTAGCACGCGAGGACGACCAGCCCGATCATGTAGTAGGACACTTCCGTCCCGGACAGCGTCGACCCGAGCAGGGCCACCTCGTCGCCCGTGAGAACGCCGATAGACAGCGATAGCTGGTCGATACCGGGAACCCCGATCTGAAATCCCTCGGCGTGGCTCGGCCCGACCGCCGGGCCGTCCCGTGGGTTGGTCGCCACGTAGTCCCAGCCGCGGACGAACACGTAGAACACCTGCGCGAAGCCGAGCGTGATCATCGCGAAGTAGACGCCCGACAGCCGGAACGACACGAGCCCGACCAGTATCGCCAGCGCGATGGCGATGAGCCCGCCGACAACGAGCGACAGCATGAACGGCGTCCCGGGGCCGAGCAGCGGGACCTTCCCGTTGGCGATGAGGATGACCGTGTACGCGCCGGTGCCGTAGAACACCGCGTGGCCGAAGGAGAGGTAGCCGGTGTAGCCGCTGATGAAGTCAAACGAGATGGCAAAGAGGCCGAAGTACAGCACGCCGACCATCGTCTCTACCGTCGGCAGGAGCATCTGCGTCTCCGCGCTCACCGCCGAGTTCAACAGCGTGTGGTACACCGGCGGGTACAGCGCCAGCAGGGCGATGATGACGATGTGGGCGGTGTGATCCCGCAGGTACTCGCGGGGCCAGCCCGTCTCGACGGCCGTCGCCGGTGGCTCGGACGCCGCCTCGGCGTCGGCCTCGGTCTCGGCGCTAATGGCCCCCCACCTCCTCGACGCCGAACAGGCCCTGCGGCCGGACGATGAGCGTCACCACAAGCACCAGGAACAGCACCAGTTCCGGCAGACCGGTGAACTCGATGACGTTCTGGAACCACCAGGTCGTCACCGCATCGGCCATCCCCACCACGAGGGCGGCCACCACGGTGCCGCGGAACGTCCCGAGACCGCCGACGATGACGACGATGAACGCCGGCAGCAGCGTCTCGGCCGCGAGCGGGACGCTCGCGCCCCACGTCGGGTCCCACATCAGCAGCGTGCCGGCCGCACCGGCCAGGCCGATACCCAGCGCGAACACGACGGTGAACACCTGTCGAACGTCGATACCGAGCGCTGACGCCATCTCGGTGTCCTCGCTGCCGGCCCGGATGTACAGGCCGTAGCGGGTCTTCGTGAGAAACGCCCAGATGCCGACGACGGTAATAGTGCCCAGGAGTATCTGGAACAGCGACAGCCACCCGGCGCTGACGGGGCCGAGCGCGACCGGCTCCCGGAGGAACTGGGGCTTGGTCGCCAGCGCGGCCTGCCAGTCCGACAGCGGCTGGAGATCGTAGATACCCAGCACGATGCGGACGACCTCCTCGATGACGAGCGTCAGGCCGAACGTCAGCAAGATCTGGTATATCGGCGGCCGGTCGTATAGCGGCCGGATGATGGTCGTCTCGATGGCCCCGCCAAGCACCGTCAGCAGCGCGAAGACGACGACGATGGCGACGAAGAACAGACCGAGGCGGGTCAGCGGCGCTGTCCCGCCGGTGACCGTCACCACCATCAAGAGGCCCCCAAGGTAGGCCCCGACCATCGTCAGCGACCCGTGGGCGAAGTTCAACACGCCCATGAGGCCGAAAATGAGCGTGAGGCCGCTTGCGATCATCACGTACAGCGCCGACTTGGCGAGCCCGTTGACGACGACGCCGCCGAGTTCGCCGAGCGTCAGAAACTCCGCGAGCGCTTCGACGATCATGCCGAGAGATACCTCCTGAATCGTTCGTCGTCGGCCGTCACCGCCGCCGTCTCGCCGTCGTCGACGACGCGGCCCTTGTCGAGGATGTAGAACCGGTCGGCCAGATCGAGCGCCAGCGGGAGGTTCTGCTCGACCAGCAGCATCGTCACGTCCTCGCTTGCCTTCGACAGCGCCTCGGCCACGTCGGCGACGATTTGCGGGGCCAGCCCCTCACTCGGTTCGTCGACCAACAGCAGGTCGTTGTCGCCGACCAGCCCGCGAGCGATGGCGAGCATCTGCTGTTGCCCGCCCGACAGCGTGCCGGCGTCCTGGCCCCGCCGCTCTTCGAGGATGGGGAACGAGTCGAAGGCCAGTCGGAGGCCGTCGCTCACGTCGTCCGGGTCCGGTATCGCCGCCCGAAGGTTCTCCTCGACACTGAGTTGGCTGAACATCCGACGGTCCTCCGGAATCCAGCCCAACCCGCGCTCGGCGACCTCGTGTGTCTCCAGGCCGACCAGCGACTCGTCCCGGAACGTGATCGACCCCTCGCGGGGCGGCGTCAGCTGCAGAATCGTTCGGAGCGTCGTCGTCTTGCCGACGCCGTTTCGGCCGGCCAGCGCGACCACCTCCCCCTCCTCGACGGCGAGGTCGACGCCTTCGAGGATGTGGCTGTCGCCGTAGTAGGTGTGGACGCCAGCGAGTTCGAGCAAGCTCATGCGGTCCCCTCCCCGGAATCGCGTTCCGACCCAGCTGCTGTCGTGTCGTCGTCCAGACTGCCCGGTTCGTAGCCGCCGAGATACGCCGACTGCACGTCGGGGTTCGCCCGGACCTCCGCAGGCGGCCCGTCGGCGATGACCGCGCCCTGATGCAGGACGACCACGCGGTCGGAGACGCCCATCACGATGTCCATGTTGTGCTCGACTAACAGGACCGGGTAGTCCTCCGCCACTGCTTCGATGAGGTCCCGTATCTCGTCGACGCTCTCGGAGGAGACGCCGGCGTTTGGCTCGTCCAGCAGGAGCACCGCGGGGTCGCCGGCCAACGCGATGGCGACTTCGAGCTTGCGCTTTGCGCCGTGGCTCAGCGTGCTCGCGAGGTCCCCGGCCCGGTGGGAGAGCCCCACCCGGTCCAGAATCTCGTGGGCGCGCTCGGTGAACTCGTCGTAGTGGTCGACGTTGCGCCAGAAGGTCGTGGCGTCGTCGCTGTGGGCCTGTTCCGCGACCCGGACGTTCTCCAGAACGGTGCTGTTGGGGAAGACGTTCGTCACCTGGTAGGACCGGTGGATGCCCTTGCTGGCCGTCTCGTGTGGTGAGGCGACGGTGATGTCCTCCCAGGTCCCGTTCCGCCGGAGTTCGACCGTCCCCTCGGTGGGCGTGAGGCTCCCGGTCAGCAGATTGAAGAACGTTGTCTTGCCGGCCCCGTTCGGGCCGATGAGCGAGCACAGTTCTGCGTCGAGTTCGAAGTCGACGCTGTCGACGGCGGTGAGTCCGCCGAACTCCTTTGTCAGTCCCTGTGTTCTGAGCATCCCTACAGTGAACAGTCCATCTGGTCGCTATCCTGTGGGATAGTCGTCTCGTCGGCACTGATTCGGGCTAGCGGTTCGCCGGGCATGATGGCGGCCCCCCAGTTGTCGGCCCACTCGTCGGTCGTCGGAATCGGGTTCGCGACGGTCATCGCCGACTGTGCCTGGTTGTTGTACTCCTGGAAGGTGTACCCGTTCTCGCCTTTCGGCGTGTCGGTGACGGTCATCCCCTTCAGGGCGTCGGCGATGTCCGCGCCCTCGGTCGACCCGCTCTCCTGGACGGCCTGGTGGATCGCTGACGCGCCCGTGAACGTCCCGGCCGTGAAGAGGTCCGGGACGACGCCGTAGGCGTTGGTGTAGCTCTCGACGAACGCGTCGTTGATCGGGTTGTCGTACTGGTTCCAGTGGTAGCGAGTCGTGAACGGGCCGAGCTGTGAGTTTCTGATCTTCTCTTCCGTCAGGGGCTCGCCGAGCACGCTCTGCATCGTCCCGCCGACGACGCTGTTGGTGATTCTGGTGGCGAACCCGCCGAACACCCGATAGGAGTAGTCGCCCGAGAGGAAGGCGTTGAACATCGCCGGGAGCGTCGCGACGGTGAACCCGCCGACGACGCCTTCGGCCCCGGCCTCCTCGGCGTTGTCCAGCAGGCCGTCCCACTCGGCGTATCCCTGTTCGACGAAGCGCTCGCCGACGATGTCGACGCCCTCGGCTTCCAGCACGTCCCGGTAATTGTTGACGACCGCGCGGCCGAAACTGTAGTCCGCGCCGAACAGGTAGACGCTCGAAACGTCCGTCTCTCTGGCGACGTACTTCCCGCCCGAACGGGCGTCCATCGCGGTGTTCTCGCTCGCCCGGTAGACGAGGTCGCTACAGGTCTCGGAGTTGGACGTGATGCCGGCCGACGCGGCCGGTCCGAGCATGATGGGAACCTGCGCCTGATTGACGACCGTCGTGACGACGCGGCTGGCCGCCGCCGAGGACGTACAGCCCGCGAGCATGTCCACGCTCTCGTTCTCGACGAGGTTCGTCGCCGCCGTCTGGGCCGTGTCCGCCGAGAACTCCGTGTCACGTATTAGCAGGCGGTACTCCGTGTCGCCGGCGGTAATGGTTACCTCACCGCTTCCGGCGTCTTTCGGCGGCTCCGTCTCCCCTTTGTACGCCAGCCCGGAGAGGAACCCCCATAGCGACTGGTCGCCGTAGTACTTCAGGTCGCCGGCGCGGGGCTGAAGTACGCCGATGCTGACTGTCTGCGTCGAGTCACCGCCGCCCGATTCGCCGTTCGTGCCACTGTCCGTCGTGCCGCCGTCCGAATCGTCCTGTTCAGTCATGGATGAGTCGTCACTGACACAGCCGCTGAGCCCGACAACACCGGCACCGAGCGCGCCGAGAACGCGCCTCCGTGTAGCCGTATTCTGCATAACAAATAATCGTAGACTCGCTGGCCACATAGTGTGGCGAGTTAACATGTTAACGCGGCGGGACAGAGCGCAGCAACTGTTGTCCACGGAACGATCACAGAACTGAGCGTGAACGATAGTTTCCGGTCGTTGTTCGCCGAATTAGCTGCTGAGACAGCTACGCCTATCGATTGCCGTGGGTGCTACCAACCCGGGAGGACCTGGCTCGACTGTGGCGAGATGCCAGTATCGTCCGGGATACGCCGAGACAGCACGTGCCGAGACAGTAGTTAATTAGTCCGACACCATATCGGGATATGTGCCAGCATGGAAGAACTTGAACGCGTTTTGAGCAGGTATGCGACCAGTCAGGAGTTGATGGATCAGATCAGGTACACTGCCGAAACGTTGAGTATGGAGTTCGGCCAATGGGATCAGCAGTACGTGAGTGGCCCGAGTCTGTACTTGCTGATCGTTTCCGAGATCAATTTCGGGGAGTACACCGATCCGATGGGGGACAACAGGTGGCCGGTCGAACGATGCCAGGTCGTCACTGAATCACCCGACACGTTCACCGAGGTTGCCCGAGACGTGGCGTCCAGCCAAGATGGTGCTGTCGTCGTGACCGGGGACGGAACGATTCAAGAGCAGATGGTTCGGGTTCGCAGCCCGCCCCGGGAGTACATCCGGACGTTCGACAAACTCGAATACGCTGATTGGATGGGTGCCAAACACATGAGCGCGCTCGAAACGTCGATACGCGAGGAAGTACTGTGGGTCATCACGCTCAGCGAAGAAGACGGGCGTGTCACGACGTTTCTCGACGGTACGTATCAGGACTACCCGCGTGAGGGTATCGGTGGCCGATGGCGGCCTGAAGAATAGGCCCTCCTGTTCCCGCGCCGGCTGACGGGACGATGGTGTCATCTCCGAGACAGTCAGCCGACAGCCACGCCAGAATCAGTCGTCGATCTCGTCCAGTGCGTCGACGACGCGCTCGATCATCTTCCGCTCACCGCGCCGGAGGTTCTTCGAGACGGCGGGTTTGGACACGCCGAAGTCCTCGGCCAGCGACCCCAGCGTCGCGTCCCGGGGCGACTCGAAGTAGCCCTCGGAGACGGCGGTCTCCAGCGTCTCGCGTTCGGTGTCCGAGAGGTCCCGACAGCCGTCCACGAGCGTCATCGCCGCGCCGGCGTTCTGCACGAGGTCCTGGAGCTGTGGGAGCGTCGTCGACGTGCGTTCGACCACGTCGTACTCGTTGTCGCGGTCGAGTTCCGAGAGCGTCGTGTCGGCGTCCCGGCCGCGGTCGAAGCCGACGTGCCAAGTCTCGCTTCCGGCCTCGATGTGGAACGGGCCGGTGATGTAGCCGCCGTTGTCCCTGATAGTCTGCATCGCCGCCGTTTCTTCGATGGTCGTCCGGATGTGGGCGGCGTTGTCCTCGCGGCGCAACAGCGCACAATCGTTCATGTTCTCGTGGGCCTGCAACCGGTCCAGCCCCGCATCGAGTACCCCCGCGTCCTCGGCTTCGACGACCATCCGCGTCTCAAGCTCCCGCGCACGCTGGTCGAAGTCCCAGTGTACCGCTGCAAAGGCGACATCGTGGTCTGCCGTCGTGTCGATGAAGGGGCAGTCGTACTGCTCCATGTCCAGAGCGATATCTATCATTGGCAGTCCACTGTATCCTGTGACTTTCGTGTGATACGGTAAAGAACCCCACGATTAATGATAGCTATCTTCTGCAATCGGGTTCTTCACGAACGTCTATCCCTGATACACCGTTTCAATAGTGTTTTAGGGCTCGGTTTTGGATGAAGTGGTATGACTTTGCACGCCAGAGAGATAAACCAGGACGTACGGGAGTTGGGTGCGCTCCTGGGCGAAGTGCTGGAGGCACAGACCTCGACCGAGGCATTCGAAACGGTGGAAACGATCCGGAACTCGTGTATCGACTACCGGCGCGGTGACGCCGAGACGCGGGACGAGGTCCACCGGGCGCTGAACCGACTGAACCCGGAGACACAGGATATTGTCGCACGCGCGTTTACGACGTATTTCGAACTTATCAATCTCGCCGAGGAGCGCGAACGGGTCCGCGAAATCCGAGAGGGCAGCCAGGAAGGCGTTCTGGCCGACAGCGTCGAGGAAGCCGTCCGGGACCTGGCCGAACGCGGTGCGGACCCGGAGGAGTTCGAGCAGGTACTCGAAGACGTTCTCATCCAGCCGACGTTCACGGCCCACCCCACCGAAGCCCGCCGGAAGACGGTGAAGGCGAAGCTCCGGTCGGTCGCCCGTGACATCGAACGACTCGACGAACGGCGGCTCACCGACCGCGAACAGAAGCACATCGAGCGCAACCTCGATGCCGAAGTGACGAGCCTCTGGCAGACCCCGCAGGTCCGGGACCGCCGGCCGGAGGTCACCGACGAGGCGTTGAACGTCCAGTGGTACCTCGAAAACGTCCTGTTCGACGTCATCGACCAGGTGTACGACGAACTCGAACACACCATCGAAGACGTGTACGACGAGGACATCGATATCGACACCCTCTACGAGTTCCGCTCGTGGGCCGGCTCCGACCGCGACGGCAACCCGTTCGTCACCACCGAGGTGACCGAGGAGACGCTGGAGCGCCAGCGCGAGACGGTGCTCCCGCTGTACCGCAACAAACTCAAGGAGCTTTCCGGCGTGCTGAGCCAGGACGCCTCCAACATCGCGACCGATGCGGTGTTCAACGAACGACTGGACCGTCACAAGTCCAGGCTGCCCGGCATCGCCACGGAGGCCGAGGAGCGGTATCCGGACGAACCCTACCGCCAGAAGCTCCGGCTGATGCGTGAATCCGTCATCCGGGTCAGCGACGTCCGCCAGGGCGGCTACGAGAACGAGGAGGAACTACTGACCGACCTCCGTGTCATCGCCGACAGTCTCCGAGAGAACGACGCCGAGGTAATCGCCGAGGCCCACGTCGACCCGCTGATCCGCAAGGTCGAGACGTTCGGCTTCAACCTCGCCAGCCTCGACCTTCGCGACCACCGGAAGATGCACACCGACGCCATCGCCGAGGCCGTCGACCGGCAAGGCATCGACTACGCGGCGATGGACGAAGACGAGCGCGTCGAGTTCCTGACCGAGGCCATCCTCCAGGACAACCCTGTCATCGACATGGAAGACACCGAGGGACTCTCGGAGGACGCCACCCGTGTCCTCGAGCGCTTCCTCGCGGCCGCCGACTGGCAAAACGAGTTCGGCATCGACGCCATCGACACCTACGCCATCTCCTGGTGTGAGGAGCCAAGCCACACCCTTGAGGTCCTGTTTCTCGCCGACCAGGTCGACATCGTCGACCTGCCCGGTTACTGCGGGTTCGACGTGGTACCGCTGCTGGAATCGGAGTACGCGCTCTCCGGAGCCCGCCGCATCATGGGCACCCTGTTCGAGAACGAAGCCTACTCCCAGGCTCTTGAGGCCCGGGACAACATCCAGGAGATCATGCTGGGCTATTCCGACTCGAACAAGGAGAACGGCTTCCTCGCCGCCAACTGGTCGCTGTACAACAACCAGAAGCGACTGGCGGACATCACCGACGACTACGACGTGGAGATGCGCCTGTTCCACGGCCGCGGCGGCTCTATCTCCCGCGGCGGCGGCCCGATGAACGACGCCATGCTGGCCCTGCCGAACGAGACGGTGACCGGCCAGATCAAGTTCACCGAGCAGGGCGAGGCCATCGCCGAGAAGTACGCCAACCACGACATCGCCGAGCGAAACCTCGAACAGATGCTCAACGCCCAGATCCGGGCGCGCAAGAACGCCATCGAGGAGCCCGTCGAGGAGATTCCCGACGAGTGGGAGGAGGCGATGGAGACGGCGGCCGACGCCGCCCGCACCGAGTATCAGGACCTGCTCGAGACCGACGGCTTCGTCGATTTCTTCGACCAGGCGACGCCGATCACCGTCATCGAGAACCTCAACATGGGTTCGCGACCGGCTTCCCGGAGCGAGGACCGTAGCGTCGAGGACCTCCGAGCCATCCCGTGGGTGTTCTCCTGGACGCAGGCCCGCTGTATCATCCCCGGCTGGTACTCCATCTCGACCGGACTGGACGCCTACCTCGAAAACGGCGGCGACATGGAGACCTTACAGGAGATGTACGAGAACTGGCCCTTCTTCCGGACGAAACTCGACAACGCGTCGCTGGCGCTGGCCCGGACCGACCTCGAAATCGCCGAGGAGTACGCCGACCTCGCTGACCCCGAACTCCGCGAGCGCATCTTCCCGCGCATCGTCGAGGAGTACGAGGAGACCGTCGAGAAGGTCCTCGAAATCACCGGACAGGACGGCCTGCTCTCGCGCGAGTGGCTGCAGGAGAACCTCGAGCGCCGGAACCCGTACGTCGATCCGCTGAACCTGTTGCAGGTCCGCCTGCTCAAGCAGTCCCACCGAACCGAAACCGAGCGCCGGACCCTGCGGCTGACCGTCCAAGGCATCGCGGCCGGGATGAAAAACACCGGCTGAGGCGTTGTGGGAACGAGTTACAACAAAGGTAGTACCTATCGAAGGATTTAGGCCTCTGCCCTTGGAGTAGCCGATATGGCACTCGAAACTGTTCTTCTTGCAGTTGGCCCAAACGATGCCGACCGAATCGACGAACTCGCGAACGCTGTTCTCGATATCGCGAGCCCGGCCGGCGCGACGGTCGTCGTTGCACACGTCTTCACTGACGACCAGTACGACGGCGTCGTCGACAGACTCGAATTCGAATCGACCGGCGAGGCCGACCCGAACGAGGTCGCCGACCGCCACACAACCGTCCGGGAACTCGTCTCGCGGTTCAACGATGCTGGCCTGACGACGGAAGTCCGCGGTGCTGTGGGCAACCACGGCGAGCAAATCGTCGACCTGGCTGAGTCCACGCAGTCGGATCTCGTCGTCGTCGGCGGCCGCAAGCGCTCGCCGACCGGGAAGGCCGTCTTCGGCTCCACAGCACAGGAAGTCATGCTGAACGCGCCGTGTCCGGTCACGTTCGTTCGCGGCGAGGACTAAGACCGCAGAAAACGAGTTTTTTCAGTTACTCCACCAGCGCGGCTTCGAGCAGTTCGAGCGGATGCCGGATCTCGTAGCCGCTGCCGTGTTCCATCTGCATCGCGCAGGTCGGACACTCGGTCATGCCGGTTTCGCCTTCGGCGTGGTCCATGTGCTCGAACATCTCCTCGCCGATCTCCATGGACTTCTCGTACTTCTCTTCCTTCCAGCCGTAGGTCCCCGAGATGCCGGAACAGGAGTCGCCCACGTCCTCGACTTCGACGCCGTCCAGGTCGCGGAACAGTTCGACGGCCTGGCGGTCCAGCCCCTGATTCCGTGAGTGACACGGGGCGTGGTAGGCGAACTCTTCAGCGAGGTCGCCGTCCACGTCCGCCGCCTGCACTTCGCCTTTGAGGTCCTCGTGGATGCGGAGGTACTCGACGGCTTCGAACGTGTTCTCCGCCACTTTGTCGATGCCATCGATGTCGAACAGTTCGGGGTACTCCTGCCGGAGCGCCATCGAACAGGAGGTACACGAGGCGATTGCGTGGTATCCTTCGTCGACGAGTTCGGACATCGACGAGACGTTCGTCTCGGCGTGGCGGCGGGCGTCATCGAGCATGCCGTTGGCGAACATTGGCGTCCCCGAACACTTCTGCTCGGGCGCGACGACCTCGTAGCCGAACTCCTCGTACACCCGGACCATCGCCTTGCCGACCTCCGGCGTGTTGTAGTTGGAGTAGCAGCCGTGGAAGTACGCCACTTTCTTCTCGGCGTTCTCGGGGAGCCCGCGGCGCTTGCGGGCGGCTCTCGCGTTCTCCCGTGATTGGACCTGACCGCCGCGGTCGGCCCACCAATCGCGGAAGGTCTGTTTCGCGAAGGCGGGGAAGTCGCGCTCGCTGGTGACGCCCAGCGTCTTCTCCATCACCCAGCGGGCTGGCCCGAAGTTCATGGCGAAGTTTGCCAGGCGTGGAACCTTGCTCGCGAAGAACGCGGAGGTGCGGTAGTTCGCGAGGATTCGGTTGCGGATGTACTCGACGGAGAGCTTGTCCATCTGCTCGCTGACGTACTCCCCGCGGGCGGTGTTGTGCATCTGGCTGAGCGGGACGCCCGACGGGCAGGCGTTGTCACAGCGCATGCAGTTCGAGCAGTCCATCACCGAGTCGTCGATCTCGTGATCATCGTCGGACTGCTTGAGCCGCCACTGCTCGGGGCCCTGGAACTTCGGGCCGGGGAAGTCGTCGTCGACCTCCGCGACGGGACAGTTCGTGTCGCAGGTCGAGCATTTGTAACAGGAGTCCGCGCCGGGACGGAGGTCGAAGTCGTCGCTGTCGGGGAAGACATCTACTGGTTCGAACTCCTCGCCTGTGTTCGGTGCAACCGGGTCAAAGTCTGGTGGGGTTTCAGCGTCACTCATCGTGCCTCCTGTGCGGCGCGCTGGCCCGCCGCGTAGCCTGTCGCAATCGAGACGCCGCTGCCGGACTTCTCGGCGGCGAAGTCGTAGCCGCCAAGCACGGAGCCGGCGGCGCGCAGGTTCTCGAACTCGCTGTGCTCGCTCGCGTCAAGGGGGCGCAGGTCGTCGTCGGTCGCCACGCCGTAGCGGGCGAACTCGTGGTCGCCGAACAGTTCGCCCTCGAACCAGTCGTAGCGGTCCTCGGCGTGGGGGACGTGACAGTCGAAGATGGGTTCGTACACCCCATCACGGTCGGACTCGACGCCCTTGCCGACGAAGCCGCCGGTCGCGAGGACGTACTGGTCGGCGCTGTTGGGTATCTTCGCGCCGTTCTTCTCGATGAACACCCGCTCGATGCGGTCCTCGCCCTCGAAGTCGACGACGGGGTTGCCGGTTTCGATGCTCGCGCCGGCCTCGTCCAGCGCCGAGAACAACGCGTCTTCGAGGCGGAGGCCGGGCAGCGACGGCGGCCCCATTGGGACCTCGAACACGTCGACGCCGAGGTGGTCGCGTAGCGCGTCACGGATCGCGCCGGGGTTGTCGTCGCCGAGAATCGCCGGGAAGCCGACCCGTTGTTCGTCTTCGAGCAGCGGGTTCACGCGCTGGGCAAGCGCCTCGCGGGCTGGGACCATGCGTCCGCGAACCGCCACCTCGCTGTTGGTATCGAGCAGTTTGGCGTACCGCGTGACCTTCGCGTCCGCGCGCAGGTCGCCCGGGAACCGGATCGTCTCGCCGCGGACATCGAACGGGACGCCCGTCGCGTCGAGATGGGCAGCGACGTGCGGGGCGTCGAAATCGACCATCTCCTCGATGCCGACCAGCAGCGTGTCCCGGGTGTCGCTGGCGAGGCCGGCGCTGGCCCCGGCCGGGTAGCGGGCGGTCGGTTTGATACTCCCGCCGTGGGTCGGGAGCAGCGCGTTCGTGTCCGTGTGTTCGCCCTCGTAAGTCGGGACAGCGTCGTCAAACAGCGACAGTGCGTCCCGGACCGTCCCGACGCCGACTTTCCGGTACGGATGGTCCTCCGGCAAAGACGGAATCGCCTCGTACGGGTCGGTTAACGGCCCGTCTCCGTCCGGTGTGTAGCCGAGCACGTCCACCAGACCCGACGCCTGCCGGAGCGTGCTCTGCTTGTAAGAGACCAATCGCACGTCGGCACCCTCGCGGGCGGCCGCCAGCGCGCTGGTCAGTCCTCCGAGGCCGCCGCCGATGACGAGCACCTCCGACTCAATAGCCATCCGTCCCTCCGTCGGCGGCGACGTCCGCGCTGTCGACGCTGCCGCCCGTTTGCCCGCGGCCCGAATCGAACGCCGAGAAATCGACCGGCTCGCCGTCCGCCGGGTCCTGATCCCGGTTCTGCGTGGTGGCATGCAGTGCGTAGTTCAGTGCCGCCTGGGAGAGCTGTTCGCCCCAGAGGGCGTGTCGCTGGCCCTTCCAGCGTTCCTGGAGCAGTTCGTCCCAGGCCTCACGGACGACCGGCTCGTCGTACTCCGAGTGGAGTTCGCTCGCCATCCGGTGACAGCAGAAGCCGCCCTGACAGTTCCCCATCGACGCGCGAGTGCGGATACGGACGGCGTTGAGGTCCGAGCCGGACCCCTCGATGGCGTCGTGAATCTCGGCCCGGGTGACGCCCTCGCACTCACAGACTGTCGGGTTCGGCCCGTCGGTCTTGAGCACCTCGTCGGCCCGGGAGCCGAGCCGTTCGACACTCCGGCGACCGATCGGCGAGCGAAGCCCGAACTCGTCCATGTAGTCCCGGAGCACGGAGAAATCCTCACTGCCGGGGAGTGGCACGTCGGCGGTCCGGCAGTCGGCGTCGATGCCGAACTTCCCGCAGACGTGGTCGGCGATCTGCTCGCCCATCATCCGGTAGGTGGTGAACTTCCCGCCGACGATGCTGGTCATGCCGGGCAGGTCGTCGCGCTCGTCGTGATCGAGCAGGAAGAAGTCCCGCGTGATGTCCGTCGGGTCGTCGCTGCCGACGTCGGGCGGTTCGTACAGCGGGCGGACGCCCCAGAACGAGCGGATGGTCCGGGCGTCTTCGAGCATCGGAATCAGCTCCGAGAGCGTGTCGATCATCATGTCGACTTCCCACTGCTCCTCGGGGTAGTCCTCGGGGTCCTCGACCTCCTCGTCGGTCGTCCCCAGAATCGCGGTCGTCTCGTGGGGCACGACGATATCGGCGTCGCCTTTCGGCCGACAGCGGTTGATGACGGTGTCGACCTGACGGATGTTCATGATGGTCATGACGCCCTTGGAGGGGCGGACCTCGATGTCAAGGCCGGCCATATCGCCGATGCGGCCGGCCCAGGCCCCCGTCGCGTTCACGACGTAATCCGCCCGGATCTGCTCGGTCCCGCCCTCCGTGCCGTGGACGCGCTTCCCGGGGCCGGAGTCGTGTTCGACCTCGATACCGACGACCTCGCCGCTCTCGACGAGGAGGTCCGTCACTTTGGAGTGTGTCTCGATGCGTGCGCCGTGTTCCTGTGCGCTCGCGGCGTTGGCGACCACGAGCCGGAACGGGTCGATGGCCCCGTCGGGAACGCTGATCGCCTTGTCGATGTCTTTCGCCAGGTGTGGCTCCATCGCGCGGGCCTCCTCGCCCGAGACGACTTCGGCGGGGATACCGCACTCCTCACAGCCGCTGAGCTTCTGCTGGAAGTACTCCTCGGAGTCCTCCGGTCGCTTGACGAACAGGCCACCGGTCATTTCGACGCAGTGGCTGGCGATGTCTCGGAGGACGCGGTTCTCCTCGATACACTCGGTCGCACTGGCCTGGTCCGAAACGGCGTATCGCCCCCCGCTGTGGAGCAGTCCGTGCATCCGACCGGTGGTCCCGTGGGTCAGATTCCCCTGTTCTACGAGGGTCACGTCGAGCCCGCGCATCGCGAGGTCCCGCGCGATGCCCGCCCCAGTCGAGCCGCCACCGATGACGGCGATGTGTGGTGTCGGTCCCATCTATCTTTCCGTGGGTTTGGAGCGCATACACTTCACTTTACCGTTGATGGTGCTTGGGTAGTAAATTTTCTATGTAATCATGAGGAATACCGGCAACTCCTGCTGACAATTGTGAACGAGGGACATATTATCTCTCATTGAACAGTCGGATTATGGGTTTTACAAAATTGATTCTTTTCGGGGTATAAGTTCCCATATCTAATGAATACGGTTCGTGGAACTCTGTTGTGACATGAATTCCGTCCACAAACAATAATTATTCCTGCTGCCGGTCTAACAGTAACTATTATATATTTTGATAGTTGATTCTTCCAGAGAACGTGTTGGCCGTTCGGTCAACGGGAGCGACAATGAGTAAATGGAACCCACTTGATTCGGAAGACGATCAGTCCGACAGGGGACACACTGACGGTGGCGTCACAGAGGGGCGGGACAGAAACGAGCCGGAAAGTGAAACACCGTCGGGAGCAGACCGCCAGGAAGGCCCCGCTGCCGGTCGGGCGGAGGACGAGCCCGAACGAGCGGAACTGAAAGCTCAGTGTGAGCAACTGGCGGCGGAACTCGAACAGGAGCGGGCGGAGCGTCGCGCGCTCGAAACCGCTGTGGACCGTCTCACCACTGTCGCCAGGGCAAACGCCGGTGGCGACCTCACTTCGAAACCGGGGCAACCGCCGGCTGAGGCGGCTGAACCGCTGTACGACACCTACAACGAACTGCTTCGGGAGTGGACCGACACCGTCGACCGGATGGCGTCGTTCAGCGAACAGGTGACCGCCGCGACGGAACAGGTAGATACCCGTCTCGGTTCGGTCAAGTCCGCAAGCCGGGACGTGAGCGGCGCTGTCGGGGAGATTTCGACCGGTTCGGACGAGCAACGGGATCAGATACAGTCGATCTCCGACGAGATGCGGAACCTCTCGGCGACGATCGAGGAGATAGCGAGCGCCGCAAACGAGGTCGCGGACACGTCCAGCGAAGCGAGCGCCCGTGGCAAATCCGCACTGGAATCGGCGTCCTCGGCGATGACGACACTCGACCGACTGACCGACAACGCCGAAGCGACCGTCGACAAGGTCGAGCAACTGAACGACCTGCTGGCGGATATCGAGGAGATTGTGGGTTTCATCACGGATGTCGCGGACCAGACGAACATGCTGGCGCTCAACGCCAACATCGAAGCAGCCCGAGCGGGCGAATCCGGTGACGGGTTCGCCGTCGTCGCCGAGGAGGTCAAATCGCTCGCAACCGAGACGAAGGAAGCGACTGACGAGATTGCAGCCACCATTGAGGAGGTTCACGAACAGGCCGACGCGACGGTTGCGGAGATGTACGACACCCGAGAGAGTGTCGAGGACACCCGCTCGTCGGTCGCTAGCGCGCTCGATGAACTGGATTCCGTCGTCTCGATGGTCGAGGAAGTCGATACGAGCGTGCAGGAAATCGACGGGGCAACGGATACGCAGGCCGACTCCACACAGGAAGTCGTTTCGATGGTCGACGATGTCGAGGGAATAAGCGCCCGGACGGCAGAGGAGGCGGCTGTCGCCGCCGACGCCGCAGCGGACCAGACGACGGAACTCGCGGAGGTCTCGACACGGGTCTCGACGCTCACCGAGCGGGCCGAATCGCTGGAGGCGTCACTCGATGCCTTCGAACTCGCGACCGGTGCGACGGCTGACAGGGATGGAACCGTCGTCGAGTTCTGGCACGCGATGGGCGGCGAGAAGGCGCTACTGCTGGAAGAGCTCGTCCGCGAGTTCGAATCACAGACCGACGGTATCAGTCTCGCACTGCGGTCGAAAGGGAGCTACCGCGGGACCCTCGATGCAACGCTGAACGCCGCCGAAAACGACGACCCGCCCGCTATCGCACAGATATTCGAGATCGGGACCACGCGTGCGCGCGACAGTGGGTACTTTAGGCCCGTCGAGGAACTCCTCCCGACAGCCCACATCGACTCGCTGCTCGACCCGGTGACGAACTACTACCGCTTCGACGGGACGCTCCACTCGCTGCCGTTCAACGCGTCGAACCCGGTGATGGCCTATAACCGCGACGCGTTCAGACAGGCGGGGATCGACCCCGATTCGCCGCCGGAAACCCTCGCTGACGTTCGGAGCGCGGCTGAAAAGCTCGTCGACGGGAGTAGCGTGGATACCGGTATCACGTTTGCGAACTACTCGTGGTTCGTCGAGCAGTGGTTTGCCGAGGCTGACCAGCTCCTCGTGGACCAGAACAACGGGCGGTCCGGGTCGCCGACGGAGAGCTATCTCGACGGGGCGTTCGCCCACGACCTGTTCGAGTGGTGGCAGAGTCTCGAAGCGGACGGCCTGTACCACGATCCCGGCATCGAAGCCAGAGGCGCGGCTCGGACCCACTTTGCCGAAGGGAACGCCGCGATGCTGATCGGCTCAACGTCGTCACTCAACACCATCGAAAGCGGCGCTGACTTCGATGTCGGCACCGGCCGGTTCCCCGTGCTCGACGACCGGACTGGCGTGCTCGTCGGCGGCGCGTCGCTCTGGGTCGGCGATGCAGTCTCTGACGCCGTTCACGACGCTGTCGGCGAATTTCTCACCTGGCTCACCGAACCGGCCCAACAGCGCCGGTGGCATCAGGAAACCGGGTACTTCCCAGTTCACGCCGATGCGATTCCACAGCTCCGGTCGGCGAACTGGTTCGAACAGAACCCGCACTACAGAACGGCATTCGACCAGCTCATGGAGACACGCGACACCACAGCGACGCGGGGCGCGCAGATCGGTCCGTTCGATACGGTGCGAACGATCATCGAAGACGCCGTCGACAGTATGGACGGACCCGACTCGGTCCCGTCAACGCTCGGACGACTCGACGCACAGGTCGGAAAACAGCTCGAACGGTACGATTCTAGCCGGTAACGCCGTTCCGCCCCTTCTTTACTAGCTAAACATCACCATTAGTAATCTTTATAATGGTTCACTATGTTGTTTACTGGCAAGGTGGTAGCTTTCATAAACAAGCTACCCCACCACGGAGAACACAACAATGGCAGACACATACGTTGGCGCGATCGACCAGGGAACGACCGGCACCCGCTTCATGGTATTCGACCACAGCGGCCAGGTCGTTGCGAACGCTTACGAGAAACACGAACAGATCTATCCGGAGCCCGGCTGGGTCGAACACGACCCCGTCGAAATCTGGGAAAACACGCAGGAAGTCGTCACGCAGGGGCTCGCCGACGCAGGCGTCGGTGCCGAACAGTTGGAAGCGCTCGGCATCACGAATCAGCGTGAGACGACGATTGTCTGGGACAAGGAGACCGGCAAACCGGTCCACAACGCGCTGGTCTGGCAGGATCGCCGAACCACCGACCGCGTCGAGGAGATCCAGGAAGAGGACAAAGTCGAGTGGATCCGCGGCAAGACCGGACTGGAGTGTGACGCCTACTTCTCGGCGACCAAGACCGAATGGATTCTCGACAACGCCGAACCGCTCAAGATGCAGAGCTCGCGCGGCGCTGACCTCCGCGACCGGGCCGAAGACGGCGAACTCCTGATGGGGACCATCGACGCGTGGCTCATCTACAAGCTCACCGGCAACCACATCACGGACGTCTCGAACGCCTCGCGGACGATGCTGTACAACATCCACGACATGGAGTGGGACGATGAACTCCTCGAGGAGTTCGGCGTCCCCGAATCCATGGTTCCGGAGGTCCGCCCGTCCTCCGACGAGAGCCTGTACGGTCACACCGACGCGGACGGCTTCCTCGGCGAGGAGGTCCCCGTTGCGGGCGCGCTGGGTGACCAGCAGGCCGCGCTGTTCGGCCAGACCTGCTTCGACAAGGGCGACGCGAAGAACACCTACGGGACCGGAGCGTTCTACCTGATGAACACTGGTTCCGAGGCAGTCGCCTCCGATAACGGCCTGCTGACGACCGTCGGCTTCCAGATGTCCGGCGAACCCGTCCAGTACGCGCTTGAAGGCTCCATCTTCATCGCCGGCGCAGCTATCGAATGGCTCGAAGACGTCGACCTCATCAACAACGCCGCACAGACGGCGGAGCTAGCCCGCTCCGTGGACTCCACGGACGGTGTCTACATGGTGCCGGCCTTCACGGGTCTCGGCGCTCCGCACTGGGACGGCCGCGCTCGCGGGACGATTGTCGGGATGACTCGCGGAACGCGAAAAGAGCATATCGTGCGTGCGACCCTGGAATCCATCGCGTACCAGACCCGCGACCTCGCGGAGGCGATGGAGGAAGACTCCGGTGTCGAGATGACGACGCTGCGAGTCGACGGTGGTGCAGTCAAGAACAACTTCCTCTGTCAGCTCCAGTCGGACATCATCCAGACCGACATCGCTCGACCACAGGTCGACGAGACCACCGCGCTGGGGTCGGCCTATGCGGCCGGTCTCGCCGTCGGGTACTGGGACACCGTCGACGAGCTCCGCGACAACTGGCAGGTCGACGAGGAGTTCTCACCGGAGATGGACGCCGAGAAGGCAGACAAGATGTACTCCCGCTGGGACGACGCCGTCGACCGTTCCCGCGACTGGGCACAGGAGGAATAACCCATGATAGAGAGTTTGCTCCTTCAGATTCCAGTCTTCGGGATGAACGTCCCGGACCTGCTGTTGCTGATAATCGCCGCCTTCGCGGGCGGTGCGTTCGGCGCAGCAGTCGGTGCGCTCCCGGCGTTCTGTTTCACCGGGTTCATGGTCATCGCCGGTCAGGCCGTGGCGATTCTCCGTGGCAGCCTCGTGGGAGAGCTCGGTGAGCTCGGTGCTAACGGCATCGCGACCGGCGTGACCGGTGCGATTGCGTTCGGTCCCGTCTTCGGTCCGCACATCTCCTTCGCTGGCGGTGCTGCGGCGGCCGCGTACGCCGCCAAGAGTGACGGGATGTACGAGCCGGACGACGGCGACTACCACCCCGCGAAGGACATCGCCTACGCGCTGGGCACCCGCCCGGACATCCTGGCCGTCGGTGGCCTGTTCGGTATCTTCGGGATGGTCGTCCGTCAGGTGTCCGGGGGGCTCGCGCTCCCGTGGGACCCGATCGCGATGGGTGTCGTCCTGTCGGCCGTCGCCCACCGCATCGTGTTCGGCTACCCGCTCATCGGCGCTGGCAGTCGGAACATCCTCGACATGTCGCCGTTCGAGAGCGGCGAGAAACGCATGGCCACGGACGGCGGCAGCGCCGAGGCGGCAACTGACGGTGGAACCGCCGAATCGTACCGCCTGGCCGTCGAGCCGTGGCTCCCCCACCAGTACAAGTGGGCCAACGTTGCGATGATCGGCCTCGTCGCCGGCCTGCTCGGCGGGTGGATCGCCATCCAGACCGGCAGCCCGTTCCTCGGATTCGGCATCTCCGCCGCGAGCCTGACGTTCCTGAACCTCGGCGTCGAGAAGATCCCGGTCACCCACCACATGACCCTGCCCGCGAGTACGGCCGCGCTGGCCGTCTTCGGCGGGACGCCCGAAACCGGGACGATGGCCGCTGTCATCGCCATCATCGTCGCTGGTGTGTTCGGTGCCTACGGCGCCCTCGCCGGCGAGGTCATCCAGCGCGTCTTCTACGCGCACTCGGACACCCACTTCGACCCGCCCGCAGCTGCTATCGTCGTCGGGACGCTGACTGTCGTGATCCTGGCGATCGCGGGCGTCTTCGACGGCACCTCCTGGGTCCCTGCGCTGGGGCTCGTCTAAAGCGGCACCTCTATATTTACCATCCACACGCTAGTACACATATCTCTCCGAACGATGGATATTGAAGCGAGAATCAAGCGTCGACAACGCCGGAACGGTGAGCCACGGCTCATTCAGGATTACGAGGCCATCTCACCGGTCGTCCACATAGAGGAGCCGGCCGACCGCGGTCCGGTCCTCGAACGGCTCCTCGACCACCTCGATCCGGTGTTCGATGGCCAGCTACCGCCGAACGCGTACGTGTACGGCCCCCACGGTTCAGGGAAGTCCGCAGTTATCACGGCGCTTTTCGCCAATTTAGAACAGCTCCCGACAGAACAACAGGCGATCATCCACACGACGACCCGTGCACAGCCGCCGACCTCTCCGTCGTTCGTCTACGTGAACGCCCGAGAGACCGCAAGCGAGTTCGCGTTTTACCACGCTGTTCTGGACTCGCTCGTCGACGAATCGGTGCCGGAACACGGGATCGGGACGGAGACGCTCAGGTCTCGCCTCCACGAACTGGTTCGAGAGCAGCGCACGGGCATCGTTATCGCAGTCGACCACATCGGCGAACCGGAGAGCATCCAAGCTCCGGCCCTCGTTGACCTGTTTGCCGGCTTACCGAGCAACGTCAGCTGGATCGCTATCGGTCGTGACGACCCGTCGACGACCGAACTGACGCGGTACACCGCCGAATCGATCAGCATCGACCGCTACCAGCGGCAGATGCTCGTCGACGTGTTGATGACCAGGACCTCGAACGGGCTGGCCCAGCAAGGACTCGACCACAGTCTGGCGAGACAGATCGCCGACTGGGCGGACGGAAACGCCCACGACGCCCTCGCCGCGCTGTTTATCGCGGCAGAGCTGGCCGAGGAACGGGGCCAGGACCGCATCACGCAGGCCAACGTCGACGCGGCTATCGCCGAAGTGCCCGTGCCCTGTATCTCGTTGGGCATCGTCCTCTCTCTGCCAAAGAACCGACAGACCGTCCTCAGGGAACTCATCGACCTGGAAGAGAGCGAACGCTCCTCGGTAACGGCGACGACGAAGGCGATTGCGTCCGCCCAATCAGTCGATCTCTCGACCGGGACCGTCAAACGGTTCCTCTACGAAATGGCAGAGTCCGGCGTCGTCGACCGGGTCGAGGCGACGACCACCAACGGCCAGGGCCGCCCACCGAGCCGTGTCGAACCGCGGTTCCCGCCGACGGCCTTCCGGCGGCTGTACGACCTGCAACAGTAGGCCAAGGGTTCGCGGGCAGTTCGACGCTTTTCAAACGCGCTGTGACGGATCGCCCGTACCACCGGTCAGCGCCGACGCCAGTGCGCCGCGAACCACGACGTCGTCGCCGAACTGCGTCAACTGGATATCCGGAATGTTCGACATCACCATGTCGTCGAGTCGGTCCCGGATCGGGTCTAACACCTGCTCGGGATTGTTGAGCGCAACGGCCCCGCCGACGTAGACGACGAGGGGCGCGTACGCGTGAACGATGTTTGCGACGCCGATCGCGTTCCAGTGACAGATCTGGTCGAGGACGTGGGACGCGAACTCGTCTTCGCCAGCGTATTCGAAGATATCCGCCGCCGAAAACTCCTCAGTCTCGATGGGAAGTGCCGTCTCGACGGGGTCTTCTCGATGCAGTTGCGTGGCGTACCGCGGGATGTTCTCGCCCGAGCAGTACGCCTCCCAGTGGCCGTCGTGCCCACAGCCACAGGTCATGAACCCGTGCGGGTCGATGGTCAGGTGGCCGACCTCCCCGGCGTTGCCGTCCCAGCCCGACAGGATGTTCCCGTCGACGGCGACCCCCGCGCCGACCCCGGAGGAGATTGTGAGATACACCATGTCATCGGGGCTCCGGTCCGAGTAGAACCGCTCGCCGATGACGCCGGCGTTGGCGTCGTTGTGAAGCGACACCCGCTCGCTGCCGATGAGATTTTCGACCGGGCCGGTCAGCGGAATCCGGTCGATGGTGTCGGGGAGGTTCGCGGGGTTCTCGACGACGCCTTCTGCCAGATCCATCGGACCGAAGGAACCGATACCGGCGGCAACCACGTCTGTCGGTGCGATGTCGGCAGCGTCACAGGCCTGCCGGATCGCGTCGAGGACCGCCTCCGTGACCGCGATACCTGCCGGTCCACGCGGTGTCTCAGTTTTGTGTGACGCGACTATCGAACCCGTCTCGTCACCGATAACAGCGCGAATATGTGTCGCTCCGAGGTCGACCCCTGCGTAAGCGCCCATGCTGGTCGAAGGGTTGCCCCACCGATACTTAACTACACAGATTCTACTGCGATCAGTAGTCTCGCTCCGCGCCGGAGATGTCTTCCCGCCCGACAGCCTCCTCGTAGACGACACCGCGCTCCGAATCCAGTGTGACGGTTGATCCGTCGGAGACAGCGTCAGGCAGGTCCGCGTTCGAGATCATCGGGATCGAAAGCTCGCGGGCGACGATGGCCGCGTAGCTCGTGACGCCCTCGTGAGCGTCGATGATGCCCCCGATGCGGCTCGTGTCGCCGACGAACTCGCCGTCGAACCCTTCCGGTACCGCCAGTATCGCCCCGTCGGGGACGTTCGAGAGATCGCCCGGTGATTCGCGGGGCGGGGCCGTGGAAATCCGGTGAACGGGGCCGGTCACCAGCCCGTCGACGATGGACCGACCGCTGGCGACTGTTTCGGCCGCGACGTGGACTTTGAGCATGTTCGCCGTGTTCATCCCGTCCAGTTCGGTCATCATCCCGGAGAGCACGACGACCGTGTCGCCGCTTTCGGCGGCCTCGGTGTCGAGAGCCGACTGGACCGCGGTCTGGATGATCGCATCGGCCCCTTCGGTGGTGTATTCGGTCGTGACCGGCGTGATACCCCACGAGAGCGCGAGCTTCCGGCGGACGCGCTCGCTCGGCGTCGACGCGACGATGGGAATCGACGGCCGGTACTTCGCCGATTTCAGAGCGGTGTAGCCGGATTCGGACGCGGCGACAATCGCCGACGCCCCGATGTCGCGGGCGAGGAACCGCCCGGAGCGCGCGAGTGCGTCCGTCCGGGTGTCGCCAGCGTTTGGCACGCGCTGTTCGCGGGACTCGGCGTACTCCTCGCTGGATTCCACGTCGCGGATAATTCGGTCCATCGTCTCGACGACACGGGCCGGGTGGTCACCGATCGCGGTCTCGCCGGAGAGCATCACCGCGTCAGTGCCGTCCAGGACGGCGTTTGCCACGTCAGAGGCTTCCGCGCGGGTCGGTCGTCGGGAGTGGACCATCGAGTCTAGCATCTCCGTCGCCGTGATGACCGGGACGCCGGCCTCGTGACACCGGCGGATGATGCGCTTCTGGATGATCGGCACGTCCTCCAGTGGGCACTCGACGCCGAGGTCGCCGCGGGCGACCATCACACCGTACGCCTCGTCGATGATCGAATCGAGGTTCTCGACGGCCCCGGCCCGTTCGATCTTGGCGATGACTGGGATGTCGACGCCGCGCTCCTCCAGTGCCTGGTTGATCTCGTAGATGTCCTCGCCGTCACGGACGAACGACGCGGCCACGAAGTCGGGTTCCTTCTCGGCGGCCACGTCGAGTTCCTGCTCGTCGTTTTCCGTAATCGTCGGCAGGCCGAGTTCGACGCCGGGGACGTTGACGCCCTTGCGGGCGGCCAGTTCGCCGCCGTTCTCGACGGTCGCGAACACTGTTTCGCCCTCGACGCGCTCGACGGTCGTCTCGATGCGGCCGTCGTCGAGCAACACCCGGTCGCCCGGTTCGACCGACGCGATCGACTGCGAGAGGCCAACTTCTTCCGGCGTCGCGTCGTCGCCGACGACGTACCGAATCGTGGACCCTTCCGTGAGTTGGATCGGCGTGTCGATCTCCGCGGTCCGGACCTCCGGCCCCGGCATGTCGAGCATCGCCGCGACCGGCTCCTCGACTGCCTCGTCTACCGTCCGGATGCGGTCGATCATCTCTCGACGGTGTTCCGGCGAGCCGTGGCTCGCGTTCAGTCTGGCAACAGACATTCCTGCCTTGGCGAGCGACGCGATATCGTCGACCGAGTCCGATGCCGGACCGAGGGTGCAGACGATCTTGGCGCTACGCATCATAGCCTCCGTGTCCGGTGATCCGCAATTTACAGCGTTCATAGTTAATCATACTCTGCCGTTCCCAGCGAGGGGATAAGAAGCTTGCTGGACGCCGTAACTATCGTGAAATCGCTTCCGTGTCGCCGCTGAGAATCGAGCGGATTTCATCGGGCGAAACGACGGCGATATCACCCGGAATCGTCCGCTTGAGTGCGGCCGTCGCGGCACCCCAGGCGAGTCCGTCTGCGACGGTGCCACCGGAGAGGTACTGCGAGAGGAAGCCGCCGACAAAGGAGTCGCCGGTCCCGACCGGATGCGCGTCGGTCGACTCGAAAGTCGGTTGCTCTGTTACGGTCCCGTCAGCAAGCGCGAGCGCGCCGTCGCTGCCGCGGGTGATCACTGTCGCTTCGAACCCGTACTCTGCGGCGAGATCCCGAGCAATCGTTTCTGCGTCACCGGTCCGGTCCAGCACGACGTTCGCATCGCGCTCGGCGACCACGAGCACATCGACGGCCGGGAACAATTCGGTCAGAACCGAGCGGGCTTCCGCCGGTGTCCAGAGCTTCGAGCGGTAGTTCAGGTCGAGGCTCGTGGTCGTGTCCGCGTCCTGTGCGAGCGAGAGGAGGTCAGCAGTGGTCGATTCGAGTGTCTCAGAGAGCGCCGGTGTGATACCCGAAGTGTGGAATCCCGCAGCGTCTGCGATGGTATCCGTGGGAAGCTCCGCCGGTGTGGCGGTCGTGACACTGGCGTTCTGGCGGTCGTATATCACCTCGTTGCCTCGCGGAGGACTGCCCTGTTCGAGGTAGTAGGTTCCCTGTCGGGCGCTGTCCGATTCGTCCCAGGCGACGTCGACCGACACGCCGTGGTGTTTGAGCTCCCCGGTGACCCGGCGACCGACCGGTGAATCCGGGAGTTTCGAGGCCCACACCGCGTCGAGTCCGAGCCGCTGTGCGGCGACGGCGACGTTTGACTCCGCGCCAGCTGCCCGGACGGCGTACTGGTCCGCCGTTTCCAGTCGCTCGTCGTCGGGCGGCGATAGCCGCAACATCGTCTCACCGAACGTAACTAAATCCGTCATATCCGACGTTCCACGCTGGGTATGTATAAATCCCGGAGAACCAGTCGCCTGACGGACCTGTTAATATCTTCCTACTGAGATGCAGGAAGTATTTTCGTAGGCTAGGCCATGGATTATTGGCAGCTTTAGTCCTCTCCAAAAGTTTATGTGCGATAGTAATTACAATTGCCAGTATGGATCCAGGGAGAAACGGTGGTAAAAAATCCGTCTTTAGGCGGAACTTACTACGCTCAATCGGCGCGTCCGGGTTGGTCGGGCTTGCGGGTTGTGGTGGCAGCGAGGGTGTAACTGACAGTGGGGGGACACCGACTCCCGCTCCGATCGGAAACTATCCGGTGTCCGGGGATTCGGTGACGTTCGGCTTTAACGTCGCCTCCTCCGGTACGTACTCGCCGGCCGGTCAACAGGAACTGCGAGGGTTCGAACTCGCAGTCAAACACATTAATAACGGTGGCGGGTGGGTAACGAGCGAGGATTACGAGTCGCCCTTGGACGGTGACGGACTGCTCGACAAGGATGTCGAATTCGCTGTCGAAGACACCGGGGGCAGTTCAGACACTGCCCGAAGTAACGCACAGCGTCTCGTCGACAGCGAGGAGGTCATCATGCTCGCCGGCGGCACGTCCAGCAATTCTGGAGTGGCCAATCAGGAGGTCGCTGCCCAGAACCAGGTCGTCTACATGGCCACGATGTCCCACGCGAACTCGCTTACGGGTACGGACTGTAACCGGTACTCGTTTCGCGAGATGTTCAACAGCCATATGACGGCTGAGGCGCTGGCTCCGGTTCTCCGTGAGGAGTACGGAGAGGACGTCAACTACGCGAAGTTCTTTGAAAAGAGCGACTGGGGCGAAACCCTTCGGGAGGATATGGACATCGCTCTCGGGGAACTGGGCTGGTCGCCCGTCTGGGAATACAATGCACAGGCCGGAACGAGCGACTACTCCCAGTACGCAGCGGATATCGAGTCGGTCGACTTCGACGTCATTGTGCTCGGTCTCCGTGGTCTCGATGCAGTGAACGCCCTCAGATCGTTCCGGGAGGAGTTCCCGGAGGCAGGTATCGTCCTTCCCCTGGCGTCACTCGAAATCGCCCAGACAGCGGGTGATGCGATTGACGGCGTTATCGGAACCGTCGCCTGGAGTCCGGCGATCAACTCACCGCTCTCCGATGCCTTCCGGGAGGCGTTCCGGGAGGAGTACAGCAGTACGACAGGGTCTTCCAAATCGGTCCCTCCGTCGGGTCCAGCCCATATCGCATATACGCAGACCCTTCAGTACGCCAGTGCCGTCGAGCGTGCGGGAACGTTCGACCCGAGAGAGGTTATCGGAGAACTCGAGGGACACGAGTACGACGCCGGTCTCGGACCACAGACGCTCCGGTCCTGTGACCACCAGGCGATGCGACGAGTACCGGTTGTCAGAGGGAAGCCGGAGGTACAGCACTCCTACGGTACCTATTACGGCCTCACCGGGGAGCCAGCAGACGTACAGTACGCGTGCGACAGCGGTCCAGCGGCCAACTGCTCGCTTGGAGAGAGCTAACGATGAGCATAGACGACACACAGACAACAGACAGTACAGATATCGACTCGAACGCGTCCGGCGGGATTCTGGCCACGGTTGTCCCAGATTTTATCCGACGGAACTTCGCACTGAAGTTCGGTATCGTCCTGTTTATCATGGCGCTTTCGGTCGGGCTTGTCGGCCTTGCCGCGACAGAGCAAGTCAGGGACTACACTGAACAACAGGTGTTGAGTGATTACGAAAACGCCGCGGCACAGGAGGCAAACATCCTGTCACAGTGGGTCGACCGGAACAGGTTATCGACACAGTTCGTCTCTTCCGACGACGTCTGGGCCAGTAGCGATACCGACGATATCGCGATAGAACTCAACAATCGAAAAGCCTCCTTGTCCGCAGACGCCTCCGATATCCATCTTGTCGAGCGTGGTGTCGGCCAGTCGGAAGTCGTCGCGAGCACGTCTAACTCGGAAGTGTTGACCAACTCTCCGCTCGATTCGACGAACAGGGCGTGGCTCACCGAGGCGAACTTTGAAACCGCAAGCGACGTTGTCGTCTCCGACGTGTACCAGACGAACTCCGGCCCGGTCGTCGGCTTCGGCAGTCCAGTCGATGCCTCACAGAACCGGTATATCCTCATCGAGTACTCGCTCGACGAGATTGCGAACTCGTTCCAGGGGAGCAACAGGGCCGAAGGCGGATTCACGCAGGTCGTCAACAGTTCGGCGGTCGTCATGATCGACGAGCCGAAAGACGGGAGCCGCGGCGTCGGCGAGAGCATGCTGCAGCCATACAGTGCGGACACCCGTGCCACCGAACCAATTGACGCGGCGAACGACCTCCGTTCGTCGGAACAGCAGTCCGGTGTCGACGATAGCATGCCGGAGACCGACGTGCTTAGTGAGCGCTACACTGTCGGCTATGCGCCGATTCAGGGGACTGACTGGGTCGTTCTCGTGCACGCGCCCAACTCCGCTGTGTTCGGGTTCGTCCAGAACGTCCAGCAGTACGGACTCATCGGCACAGCATTGATGGTGTTGCTCATCGCGGGCGTCGGTGCGATACTCGGGTACAACACGGCGACATCGATCGACCGACTGACCCGGAAAACTGACCAGATGCGGCAAGGGAACCTCGACGTCGATATCTCCACCAGCCGCATCGACAACATCGGTCGCCTGTACAGCGGGTTCGCTGACATGCGCGACGCGCTCAAAGAGCAGATCAACGAGGCCGAACGCGCTCAGAAGGAGGCAGAGGTCTCCCGGGCCGAAGCCCTCGAAGTCAATAAGTACCTCCAGAAGAAGGCCGAAGAGTTCTCCGACGTGATGGAGGAGACGGCCGCTGGGAATCTCACCGAGCGGATGGCGACCGACGGCGAGAACGAGTCGATGGACCGCATTGCCAGCGAGTTCAACGGCATGGTCGACGAACTCGAAAAGACCATCGGCCAACTCAACAGCTTCGCTGACGAAGTCGCGGAATCCGGTTCCGTCGTCCTCTCCAGTGCGGAGTCCGTCCGGGATGCGTCCGAGCAGGTCGCCGAATCGACGCAGAAGATCTCCGACGACGCCTACGACCAGAAGGACCGCCTCGCGTCCATCTCAGAGGAACTCGACACACTCGTCGACACTCTCGAAGAACTGGAAGCGAACAATCCGGACGTCGACCTGGGCGACTCGCTCGAGCGGTTCCGGACGGTGGCTACCACGCTCCAGTCGGCCGCAGAAACGAGCGACCAGATGATGGCCGAAACCCAGACCGTGGCTGGAGCGGCCGAAGAGCAGGCAGCGGAGCTCAACGAGGTGTCTTCGCGTGCCGAACAGCTCAAACGCTACGCGAAGCCACTCGGTGACATCCTGAACCGCTTCGAAACCGAGGCCGAACACGAGTTCGTCTTCTCGGGTGGTCCGTCACAGAGTCTGGGCGAAGAGGAAGAGGAGTAATCCGGCCCGCTGCTTTCACCGAAACCGATTTTCGCACAGGAATTGTACCGTGTGCAATGAGCGACGACACAGGCGATATCTCCCGGGCAGAACTCGCCGAGTACTGTCGAACCCAGGCCGGGATTCTCGCGGGCCACCTGGAGCGGCTCAGTACGGAACTCTCCGATTTGCTCGAAGAGGTCGAACAGGACACCGCCGACGCCCGCGCTGCGTTGACTGAGCGTCCCGACCAGCCCGACACGGATGCGGAAGTGACCGTCGCGGATATCGAGGCCAAGCAGGAGCGAGCGCAGGCCAAACAAGCCGAGATTGACGCGTACCGAACGCTGGCTGAGGGGTACACGGATCTCGCCGAACAACTTGCTGAGGGGTCCGGTGGCCTTGAGACGGTTCTGGAGTTCGAAATCGACACCGACGCGCCGACGTATTTCGACGCCGAGACGACGATTCTGGGGACTGTGACCGGAAGCGACGACGAGTAACGGGGTCAAACGACGGAGAGTAACATAGTTATCCGACGCCGGCCCGAGTAGACGGTGCCAGTACCATGCGAGGGCCCGAGTCCCAGACTGTGGCTGTCGCCCGGTACGGTATCGAGCCGCGCGCAACACCCTGCAGTAGTCGGGACTGGCCTTTTCAACCCATTCGATATCTCATCCCCGATTCAGCACGTTCGCGTTTAATCTTTGTCAGATGCCTCCTTGCATCTATGTGATGCTGTATGCGGATCTGTCCGCACACAGATTACGATGTTAAGCAAGACCAGCATCCGACGCTCCCGTGGCGTCGTAAGTGCGCCCAGTTCGTCGTTTCGTCGCGGACTCTCGTCAGCCGCTTCTCCTTCAACAGTGAATAAACAACGAACGCCAAATTCAGAATATTAACTCACATCTAATTCAATACTGATAGTAAAGCTTAACAATATGTGCGTGTAGGTGTGGTGCATGGGTACACCTGACAGTAAACGCGGTCGACGGTCGTTCCTGAAGATTGCCGGTGCAACAGGCGCGACTGGTCTCAGTAGCCTCGCTGGCTGCACCGTCTTCAGCAGTGACAGCGGGTCGGACACGTTCACTATCGCGGCCGCTGTTCCGGAAACCGGGCGGCTGGCCCCGGTCGGCAACGAAATGCTCACCGGCTACGAGCTCGGCGTGGAGATGCTCAACGAGCGCGACAACGTTGACCGGGAGGTCGAACTCCTCGTTAGGGACGACGAAAGCGACGCTCAGACGCTCCGCCAGCAACTCCAACAACTCACCAGCAACAACGAGGTGAACATGATTTGGGGGAGTTTCTCCAGTCCACTCGTCATGTCGGGGTCAGCATACGCGGAAAACGAGGGAATACCGTTCCTTGCGGTCGCCACCTGCTATCAAGAACCGCTCGTCTCCGGGGACAAAGAGTGGACGTACACGCCGTTCCCGAAAACGCGCGATGTCACCCGTGCGACCACAGGGATACTAGAACTCATCTCGGAGAACGAGCGTCCACAGACGGTCGGTATCTGGGAGGAGAACTCCGGCTGGGGTGCCGAGATGGCAAACGCTTGGGACTCGACCCTCTCGGACGCGGGCTACGACATCGGGATGCGAGAGACGTACAAACCCGGCAACGAGGACTTCTCGACGCTCATCTCACAGACCGAGAACGCCGGGGTCGAAGCGCTCGTTGCGTGCCCGCAGCCGCCGGATGGTATCACCGCCATGAACCAACTGAACAACTCCGGCTACATGCCTGATTTCATCGAGTTCGTGCGTGCCGCGGACCCACAGGCGTGGTGGTCGGCGCTTGGCGAACAGGGTAACTACGTCACAATGTGCCCGGGCTGGGCATCTGGGATGACCGGCAACGGCAACGAAGCGTTTCTGAACACGTACGCTGACCGGAATGACGGCGAGACGCCGCGGGTGATGGTCGGCGTCGGCTACAATCTCGCACAGACCACCGAGCAGGCGCTGGTTAGCGCCGAGAACCCCGACCCCGAGAGCGTGCGGGCGTCACTCGATGAGACGGAATTCAGCACTGTCATCGGTGACTTCGGCTTCGATGAGTACGGGATGCCTATCGAGGGCCAACTCTCGGCCGCGAGCGCACAGTGGTGGGACGGCGAGCAGCGCCTCGTCTACCCGCGGACCGAACAGGCCACCGAGCTACAACACCCCATAGAGTGAGAGCCGGGAGTTGCTGTACCGGCCACCCAGATCGTGGTGCCGTCCGCGGGTACAGGATAGCGAGTCCGACGGGCCTACTATCCTGATTGACTGAGGCGCTGCGTCACGGACGAATTCGTTTGGATTGGCCCGCAGCCGTGTCGGCGTCGTGTTCGGTGACGCGGCTGTCAAAATGGCGTTTTTAGTTAAGTAATTAGCAATATATACAAAACAATGTAACCAATAATTTAAATATACTGCTTACGTTGTGTTCTTACGATGGGAGAGAACGAGATAGAGAATCTGGCCGTGCTCGGTGCGGGAAGCATGGGACACGGTATCGCTGAACTCGCCGCCATTGCGAGCTACGACGTGGTGCTTCGAGACATCGAAGACGACCTCGTCGATGACGGCCTCGAACAGGTGGAGTGGAGCCTCGGCAAGCTCGAAGAGAAAGGCAAGCTCGACGAGTCAGCCGACGACGTACGTGCCCGCATCTCCGGCGAGACGGAGCTCGAAGCCGCCGTTTCCGATGCGGACCTCGTCATCGAGGCGATTCCCGAAAACCTCAGTCTGAAACGCGAGACGTTTGCCGAAGTCGACGACTACGCGCCCGACCGCGCCATCCTGGCGTCGAACACGTCCGGCCTGAGCATCACCGAAATCGGAGCAGCAACCGACCGCCCCGAACAGGTCGTCGGCGCGCACTTCTTCAACCCGCCGGTGAAGATGGACCTCGTCGAGGTCGTCCACGGCGAACGGACCAGCGAGGCGACCCTCGAAGCCATCCACGAGTTCGTTGCTGACCTCGACAAGCGCGCTATCGACGTCAAGCGGGACGTCCACGGGTTCATCGTGAACAACGTCATGCTGCCGTTCATCGAGGAGGCGGCGTGGATGCTCGGGGACGATGGGACCACGATTCAGCGAGCCGACGCCGCGATGGTCTACCAGCGCGGCTACCCGATGGGGCCGTTCGAACTCGCAGATTACACCGGTATCGACATCGCGTACCACTTCCGCGAGGACACCGACCTCGACTCCCCACCGGCCATCGCCGAGAAGGTCGAGGCCGACGACCTCGGGAAGAAGACCGGCCAAGGGTTCTACGACTGGGAGGCCGCTGGTCCCAACTACGAACCGGGCGATGGCGAGGACTTCGACACGCTCCGCGTGGAGGCCCGAATGGTCAACGAGGCCGCACGACTGGTCGGCAACGATGTCGCAACGCCGGACGACATCGACCTCGGAAGCAGATTGGGCGCGCGCTTCCCGGAGGGCGTCTGCCGGCTCGGCGACCAGCTCGGCCTCGACAGCGTCCTCGACAAACTCCGGACGCTCCACGAGGAGACAGGAGCTCAACGGTTCGCGCCAGACGACTACCTCGTCGAACTCGTCGAGAAGGGGAAGACCGGCGTCGACGCGGGTGAGGGGTTCCACAATTACCGCGGTGATGGCCCCTACCAGTACATCAACAAGTCGCTGGACGACCGCGGCGTCCTCGAAGTCGAGTTCGACCGCCCGGAGCGGCTGAACGCGTTCTCCGAGACGATGTTCGGCGAGGTGAAGGCGGCCCTCGACACCGCCGACACCGACGAGGTGTCCTGCGTGGTGTTCTCAGGTGCCGGGCAGGCGTTCAGCTCCGGCGCGGACATCACCGGCTTCATGACGTCCGAACCGACCGAGCTGATGAACGTCGACGAGACGATTCAGGCCATCGACGAGTTCGAGCGCCCGACGCTCGCGCGTATCGACGGCTTCTGTCTGGGTGCCGGCTTCGAAATCGCGCTGGCCTGTGACCTCCGGCTCGCGACGGAGAGTTCCTCGCTGGGCGCGCCGGAAATCAATCTCGGGCTCATCCCGGGCGGCGGCGGTACCCAGCGGCTCACCCGCATCGTCGGTGAAGGACGCGCGAAGGAACTCGTCTTCCGCGGCGAGCAGATTGCCGCCGAGCGCGCCGCCGACTGGGGCCTCCTCAATCGCGCCGTCCCTGAGTCCGAGTTCGACGGGGTCGTAGAGGAGTTCGTCGACGACCTCGCGAACGGCCCGAAGACGGCGCTGAAGGTCGCAAAGCGCGTCATCGACGACGGACAGGACGCCAGTCTCGAGACAGGGTTGGACATCGAGAGTCAGGGCTTTGGCTTGCTGACGACGACGGACGACATGGTCGAGGGCGTGACGGCGTTTAGAGACGACCGTGAACCGGAGTTCGAGTGATGACCCGGAACGCTGCAATCGTCGGGGGGGGTCACGCCGACTGGGGGAAACGCGAAGCGACGTGGAAAGACCTCGCACAGGAGGCCGGAAAGGCCGCCTTCGACGACGTGGACGGCCTCGGGCCGGACGACGTCGAAGGACTGTTCGTCGGCGCGGTACAGCCCGAGCGATTCGCCTTCCAGAGCCACGTCGCCCCACTGGTCGCAGAGTTGCTCGGCATCGACGTCACGAAGATGATATCACGCACCGAACTGGCGTGTGCGAGCGGGCAGGCGGCGCTCCGGTACGCGTGGCTCGCCATCGCCAGCGGCCAGTTGGACGTGGCGCTCGTGCTTGGCATCGAGAAGATGAACCTCGGCGACGACTATATGGAGGAGACCCAGGCGGGCATGACGAACGTGCTCGACCGCGAGTTCGACGGCGTCAACGGCCTGAACGCGCCGTCCTTTTTCTCGATGTTCGCCCAGCGCCACATGCACGAGCACGGCACCACCCGCGAACAGCTCGCGAAGGTGAGCGTCAAGAACAAGCGCCACGCCGCGAACAACCCCTACGCGCAGTTCCAGCGCGAGGTGGGCGTCGACGACGTGCTGGACTCCTACCCGGTCGCACCCCCGCTGTGCCTGCTGGACTGTAGCGGTATCACGGACGGCGCCGCCGGCCTGCTACTCGTCAGCGAGTCGAAGGCCCGCGAACTCACGGACACCGTGGCGTACGTCACGGGCAGCGGCCAGTCCTGCATGGCGAGCAACTCTATCAACAACCTGCCGTCGATGTCCGCGTGGCCCCAGGCCACCGTCGCCGCGGAGGAAGCCTACGACCAGGCCGGAATCGACGACCCAGTCGAGGAGTTAGACGTCGCGGAGATCCACGACTGCTTCTCCATCAGCGAGATCATCGAGTACGAGGACCTCGGCTGGGTCGAGAAAGGCGAAGGCGGCCAGTTCATCGAGGACGGGCGCAGCGAACTCGACGGCGACATCGCCGTCAACCCCCGCGGCGGGCTCCTGGGCTGTGGGCACCCGTTGGGTGCGACCGGCGTCTCGCAGGCGCTTGAAGTGTACAAGCAGTTCACCGGCGAGGTCGAGTCCGCCCGACAGGTGCCGGACAGCCCGGAGACCGGCCTCATCCACAATCTCAGCGGCAGCGGTAGCGTACACAGCGTGATGACGCTCGCGAGGGACCCACAATGACCGACGACACCGACCACACCGACGACGTACCGCCTCGGACGACTGTCTCGGTGCCGGAGACCATCGAGATGCCGCGCCTGCTGGACTTCTATGACCTGCAGGACGCCGACTACACGCGGATTCACGAGTTCTACGACCGCCTCAGCGACGGGTCGCTGTCCACGACGGCGTGTCAGGACTGCGGCGAGCGCCACTTCCCGCCACGGATCGTCTGTCCGGAGTGTACGAGCGACGACCTCGAATACGTCTCGCTTCCCCACGACGGCACGCTGTTCGCGTTCGCCGCCGTGAGAGGGGGCGGCCCGGTCGGGATGGACACGCCGTTCGTCACGGGCGTCGTCGACCTGAACGGCGTCGACATCCAGCTGTCGGCCCGCATCGACGGCACCGACTACGGCGACCTCGCCATCGGCGACCCCGTGACGCTGCAGGTCGTGGACATCGACGGTCCGACTAACCAGGACAGGGTGTTTTATCGATTCACGCCACGGGATGATACAACATGACAATGGCCTACGACCTCACGATAACGAAGCTCTTAGAGCGGGCCCGCGACCTCTTTGACCACAAGGAGATAGTCACCGCGCTCCCGGACGGCAGCACACACCGCTACACGTACGGCGACGCCCACGAACGCATCAGCAAGCTCGCGCACGCGCTGGACGACTACGGGATGGCGGACGGCGACCGCTCGGGCGTGATGGCGGTCAACCACTACCGACACTTCGAGCTCTACTTCGGCCCCTCCTGCAGCGCGCGCAGCATCCACATGGTGAACCACCGGCTGCCGGAACACCACCTCGTCGAGATAATCGAGGAGGCCCAGGACCGGCTGATGTTCGTTGACCCGCAGTTCGTCGACGTCCTCGAACCCGTCGCGGACGACCTCGACACTGTCGAGCAGTACGTGGTTCTCGGCGACCGAACCGACGTCCCGGACACGTCGCTGGAGCCGGTCACCGACTACGAGTCGTTCATCGACGGCTACGACACCGACTACGACTGGCCCGCCATCGACGAGGACACCGAGAGTGCGCTCTGTTACACGTCCGGCACCACCGGACTGCCAAAGGGCGTCCAGTACACCCACCGGGGCCAGTTCCTGCACACGCTGATGCACAGCCACGTCGACGTATTCGGGGTCAGCGAGACCGACACCGTGATGCCGGTGGTGCCGATGTTCCACGTCAACGGCTGGGGGCTCCCGTACACGACGACGTTTACCGGCGCGAAAATCGTGCTCCCGGGCCAGCGGACCGACCCGGACGAACTCCTCCCCCTGATAACCGAGGAGGCCGTCACCGTCGCGGCTGCGGTTCCGACCGTCTGGATGGAGGTCGACCGCGTCATCGAGGACGACGACGACCTCGGTCCGGACGCGCTGGACTCGCTTCAAGACGTGCTCATCGGCGGGAGTTCCCCGCCGGCATCGCTCATCCGGAAGTTCGACGAGGTCTACGACGCACCCATCGGTCAGGGCTACGGGATGACAGAGGCCTCGCCTCACCTCGCGAACACACTGATGACGACGGAGATGCAGGAACTGCCCGAAGCGGAACGGGACCGCCTCCGGATGAAAGCGGGCATCCCGGCGCCGGGCGTCCAGATTCGGCTCCGTGACGAGAGCGGGGAGCCGGTCCCCCACGACGGCGAGACGCCCGGCGAAGTGCAGGCACGGGCCCCGTGGCTCGCCGGCGAGTACTACCAGCGCCCGGACGCGACGCGAACGTCGTTCACGCAGGACGGGTGGTTCCGGAGTGGCGACATCGCCACCGTCGATGAATACGGCAATCTCGACGTGGTCGACCGCCTCGACGACGCCATCAAGAGCGGCGGAGAGTGGATTTCAAGCATCGAACTGGAGAACGCCCTCGTCGGTCACGACGGGGTCGAGGAAGCCTCCGTCATCGGCGTTCCCCACGACAAGTGGCAAGAACGCCCAGTCGCGTACGTCGTCGCAGCCGACGACGTAACCGCCGAGGACCTCAACGACTACCTGCTCGCGGAGTTCCCGAAGTGGTGGCTACCGGACCGCTTCGAGTTCATCGACCAGGTGCCCAAGACGACCACCGGGAAGTACAACAAGAAGCGACTCGCCGAACGCTTCGAGGCGGAATACGGGTCGCTGCCTATCGAGGAGTAACGCGGCGACGCAAGCGCCGAGTGGCGGGCTAGAACTGGTAGTCATCCTCGCCGTCGAGGTAATCGAAGAGGTCGGGACTGGCACCGAACTCGAGGACGTTCGTCATCACACTTGTGCGGACGTTCAGCACCGTTTTGCCGTGGTTCTTGTAGAACTCGTGGAGCCAACGCTCGCCGTGTTCGCGTGTCGGAAAGAGCATGATAGACTTCCACTGGTACTCGCCGTCCGACAGGAAGTACATAAGCGTGTGTTCGTCGTCGCGGATTTTCTCCATCGTTTCGCGCCACGTGTCCGCGAAGTACTCGGGGTTGAACTTGAATTCGAACAGTTCGAATATGAAATACTCCTCGTTCGGAACGATTGCTTCTCGGAACACACCTGCTTCACGCATGTTCCGGATGGACTCGTTGACAGTGACATACGAGACATCGATGCCGTACTCGTCTTCGAGGATTTCAGCGAGGTCACGGGAGGAAATGCTGGAGTTTTTGGCAAGCTCTCGGAGGATGTAGACGTCCCTCTCTTTGAAATCGTATGCCGGCGTGTCTTTTGCCATACACACTTCTATCCGGGTAACAATGTTAAGATTCAGGAATTAGATACCGGCGGTTGACCGATACGTGAAGGTCGTCAAATGCGGCGTGATAGCGTCGATTTCTCGCGAGTCGTACTCTTTCGGGTAGCGACCGGGTTCTGCGCAGTTCGTTCTCCCTCCGATTAGTGGTGTGTAGCTATAGTAGCCATTGAAACTCAGTGCACACCCGGTCGCACGATTGCAGTACGATCGGTGAGTAAATCGTTTCAATTGTTACTATAGGCGTCAAACGTGAATGAGCGAATATTTCCTCAAGGAATGGCAGGCATCGTTCCGTTTTAACGGTGATAGCGTTTCTCGTAGCTAGTCCCAACCACACCCCGACTGCACGGAGACGAATCCCGATATAGTTTCATCTTCTAACTCCCTCTCTTTGGTATAGCATTATACAATTTATACGGTCCGAGCGAATCATTCGCCATCGGCCGAGTGATTACCTTTGGTAATTAGATATCGAAGTGAGGAAGCGTTGTTCTACTTGCTGCGTCAGATGACCGGCATCTGCAGAAGCCTGGCTACGAGTTGAACGTGTATTCGGCGAGGTACTTGACCAGATAGAAACCACCGACGAGGCCGACAATCATGACCACCAGTACAATCGCAATCATAAACAGGAGGACGAGTCCGTCGTTAGCCATCGGACCCACCCGCCCGAGATGTGCATCGTCGGAAGCGCATGCCTCTACTTCGACATGGGCACGCTAATACAGTAGGATTTCGGCTCACCGCTGTGTCCTGCGGGTCGATACCGTACAGTATGCTCTTGATTTTCTCATCCTAATGCGAGAGAGTCGACATAGGACCAGCAGGTAGCAGACTGGTCGCAGGCGGGGATTAGCCCGTATCCTGCGCAACTCGTCCGCTATGACAGCGACAGGCGGTACACCGCCACTGTGTAGCCATTTCGAATCTTCCGGCCAGCGTGGTGCAATTCGCCCGGGCTGGGTATTTCGGAAACCTCGTCAATCCCACTCACCGACGGTGATGGCCGTCGTCAGAGCTTCGTCTGATATCCTACTTCAACCGCTCTGGGCAACCCGGGCGGCCAGACCCATAGCTCCCCTCGTCGTGCTTGAGGGACACAGAGAGAGACCCTAGTCCGGAACGACGAGCCATGTGAGTGTGGTCTCGGATTTTGTCCGCTCTACTCGCGTGGATGCTCCACGAGGGCGGGAACGTAGAACGACCACGGAGACACGGTGAACCGTGGGGTATCTTGTTCACCAGGGTAGGGAGTGATGGCTGTCACAGCTCTCGAATTTCAGTACGTAAGCCGGCTGCTGGGCAGGAGATATCGAGTCCAGGAGCGTGCCTGGACGCGCAGTTGGCACGGTTTAGCCGGCCGCCAGAATAGAGACAGCCCCAGTAACAGACCGGGACGTCCGCTCACGGTTTGACACTCGGCGCGCAACGGCTACCGTCCCGTACCAGATTCCAGTAGGTGAGTCCCACTGAACAAGGATCACGAGTCCACGCCGACTGACCACATGTCCACCACCGCATATCTCCGATACAGGTGGATGACTGAATCAGCCCGAGGAAGCATACCGGGCCGAATTAGTTATTTGTGAGTGTGTGCTTATTTCTCTACGGAAGTGTGTCTTGGTTGTCACTAATGGGGCAAAATGACGCCGTATAGGGGACCATATACCCAAATAAGTGTGTTTATCCCTGAGTATGGGACTACATTGAAGTTCCCGGCGTTCCAGGGTGAAATGTGTCCAGTGACAGTGAGCGAACGACGGTTCGGACGTATATTCCGGCCTACCAGAAAGAGCAGTGGCAGGCCCACGCCGAGGAACTGGATATGAGTCAGAGCGAGTTCGTCCGGACGATGGTACAGGCAGGCCGAAGCGGCTTCGAGCCGGCAGCGTCCGAGACAGCTGAATCGGACGACGCTGGGGCCGATAGCGAGGAACCCCGTTCTCCGGACGCTACCCCCAGGGGTGACGGGCTGAAAGACCGGGTGCGGGAGATCCTGGCTGACGGGGACTACTACGAGTGGGAGGACCTGCTTGCGGAACTGACCGACGATATCGAAGAGCGACTCGAAGATACGCTACAGGAACTGCAGTCCAACAACGAAGTGCAGTACAGCGGGCGACACGGGGGGTACGTTCGAGACGAATGAGCACGGATACAGCCACGCCGGATGCCGAGTCAGACCCGGTCGGGTATTTCCTCGATGACATCACGTACCACGGAAAGAGCGACCGGACCCGTGCATCCTACGAGCGCGTTCTCCGGGATTTCGAGTCCTATCTGACGGACGGCCACCAGTCTCTTCCCGTCCGGGAGGCCTCCCACCGGGACTGCATGGCATATGTCCACAGCCTACGTGGTAACGTCGAAGAAAGCACAGTCGCGACGTATGCCTCCTATTTACACCGGTTTTTCGCATACATGACACAGGTAGGGGTCTTCGAATCCAATCCGATGACGCTGGTCATGGAAGAGATGGACGAGTCCATCAACACCGACCCGACCCGCCGGGAAATAGACCTCCAGTCGATGCGTGCGTTCGTCGACAGCATCTCGCATCCGCTAGAGCGGGCTATCGTAGTGACGTTACTGAAGACGGGTATTCGGGCCGGCGAACTGTGTAACCTCGATATCCGGGACCTCAACCTCGAAACCCCCGGTCCCAGACCGGATATCCCGGTTCGAGCGGGGCTTGACGGGCGTCCGGACTCGTTGTTCGTCGCAGCAGCCCCGGCACGTGGCGAGGCCAGTAACGGGGAAGAACGGACAGCGTCCAACAAGCGAAAACGGGAGACGACGATCCCGGTCGACGCGGAGCTGGCATCCGTGCTGCGGCGCTGGCTCGCGATCCGGCCGGACACGCAGTCCCCAGCGGAGCCGCTGTTCGTCTCGACAAGCGACAGTTGGGGTGAACGTCTCACTCCGAACATGTTACACCACATCGTCGAATCCCACGCCCGCGAATTCGGTTGGTACACCGACGGCGGGGGTGCCGAGGAGAACGTCACGCCACACTACTTCCGGCACTTCTTCACGACACACCTCCGGGACCGAACCGGTGACCGTGGCGTCGTCAAATACCTCAGAGGCGACGTGGCACAGGATGTCATCGATACCTACACCCACGAATGGGGGACCCGGGTCAGGGATGTGTACGAGGCCGAAATCTACTCGCTACTGTAATTTCACCGTCATTTCTTCAATATCTGTCAGTATCCGAGACGGCTGCTATCGGACTGATAAATCATATACTGCTATACAGAACTTGGGTGATTCTCGGAACGAGTTTTGTTGTCCTGTTAGGGTTACTCAGGGTCCAAGAGTTTCGATTCAGCCGTTCGGAGATGCTCAAGGAGCGTCGTCTTCGAGATGTCCATCTGTGAGGCGAGTTCGCGAACCGAAATCCCGCGCGGCCACTGGTAGTAGCCTGCCTCGCGTGCCGCTTCGAAGGCACGCCGCTGGGCCGGCGTCAGCGAGTCGGTTCGCAGTTCACGCACGGAGCGTTCGGAGTCGCTGTCCGGCGTGACGATGGATTCGACCGACACGTCGGCATCGGCGGCAGCTTCGACAGAATCGAGTGCGGACCGGATTTCGGGCCGCTCTCCGGTGAAGCTCACCTGCCACCGCTCGCGACCGTCTTCGATACGGACGGGAGCGCTGTGGACGAACCCGTGTTCGAGTAGCGTCGGGCAGACCAACTCGTCCGGATCGTACTCTAATAGGAACTGCCTGACGACAGTCCCCGGCGCATCACGCTTGTGTCCGACACGTGCCTGAAGCTCCTGTATCTCCCCGGCGTGGGGCGACGCATGGATTGCGTCAAGGCAGTCCTCGACAGCCGACGTCGTTGCTCCATACGCTGTAAACACCCCGTTGACCGATGCTGTCGGCGACTGGCCGGTCTGTTGCACCGTGTGTGCCAGGATACCGCCATCGGTGCGGTCGGTTGCTTCGATAGCCCAACAGTTCGGATGCCACAGATCGAGTGTTAGCCGTGCTCCGGCGCTATCAGTGTGACTCATGGAATGTGCTGAAATGGTTTGTCGGTGACCGTGACAGAGCGGTCATTGTCTGGTGTGTCCGACACCGGCGGTTGCAGTGTGCGATTCGACACGGTCCATCAGTGCTGATGCGGATACGACCAGGGCCAGGTACAGTATCGCCACCAGCACAAAGAGTTCGGTATACTGGTACGTTTCGTTAGCGATGGTACTTGTCCTGCCGTACAGTTCCTGCACAGTAATGAAGCTCGCCAGCGAGGAGTACTTGATGAGGTATACGAGCTCGTTCGTCCAGCTGGGAAGCGCGAGTCGGAGGCCCTGTGGAACGACGACGTACCGTATCCCTTCGAGCTTCGAGAGCCCGATGGCGCGTGCGGCGGTCAACTGCCCGCCGTCGACGGACTCCAGTGACGCGCGAAGATACTCGGACTGGTAGGCAGCGCTGTTCAGCGTGAAGCTGATGACGGCCACCCAGAACGCCTGTGCCGGGACGAACCCGACACCGACCCCCGGGACGCCCCTGAGAACCTGCGTCAGTGAGGTCGCGAAATAGAGCACGAACAACTGGGCGAGCAGCGGCGTCCCGCGGATGAGTTCCGTGTACGACAGGGCGAGCCAGCGGGCCCACCGCCCCCCGTAGACGCGGACGACGCTGAGCGGGAGCGCCAGCATGAACCCGAGACAGACGCTGAAAACCGTCAGTAGCACCGTCGTCCAGACGCCGTGGGCCAGTGCCGGCAGATACGCCGTCGCGTCGGCGGCGAACTGGAGTGTGTCAGCGAGCCACAGCAGCGGCGCTCCGGCGGCACCGAATGGCGCGGCGAACGAGGCGACGCTATCCGCTGTTGTCAGAAACGGGGCTGCTGGGACAAACGGTGTGCCGCGGTCGAGCCCGAATACCCCCGCGAGAACGAAATCGGTGGTCCAGCGGGCGAGAACCCAGACCCAGAACAGTGCCAGGCCCACGGTGAGCGGGCGGACAGTGAAGACCGTCCCGACGCGGTCACGGAGCCCCGGATTCGGCGACGTTGTCGATTCGGCCGTGCTCATGCCGTCTCCTCGTGTGCGTGCAGTCTGCTCAGGAACTGTTCGGTTCGGTCCGCTGTCGGGTTCTGGAACAGTTGCTCCGGCGGGCCGTGTTCGACGATTTCACCGTCGTCGAGGAACACGATGTCCGACGCGGCCGACCGGGCGAAATCCATCTCGTGGCTGACGACGAGCATCGTGATGCCCTCCGCCGCGAGGTCGCGCATCACCTCGACCACTTCGCCGACGAGTTCGGGGTCGAGCGCGCTGGTCGGCTCGTCGAACAGCAACAGTTCTGGATCCATTGCGAGTGCGCGCGCGATACCGACGCGCTGTTTCTGTCCGCCGGAGAGTTCAGCGGGGTAGGAGTCCGCCTGCTCCAGCAGTCCCACCTGTTCGAGATGGGTCCGTCCGGCTTCCTCAGCGTCGGCACCGTCCATGCCCAGCACTTTTTTCGGGCCGAGCGTGACGTTCTCGAGCGCCGTCAGATGCGCAAAGAGGTTGAAGTCCTGAAACACCATGCCGACTTGCTTGCGGAGTTCGTTGACGTCGGTGTCGGCTCCGGTCACGTCCTGCCCATCGAGGGCGATCCGGCCGCTGTTGATCTCCGTCAGTCGGTTCACACACCGGAGCAGCGTGGACTTGCCCGAACCGCTGGGGCCGATGAGGACCGTCACGTCGCCCTTGTCCATCTCGAGGCCAACGCCTTCCAGTACCTCTTCGCTCCCGTAGGATTTGTGCAGGTCGTCGATTGAGAGTAGTGGCTGTGTCATGTCGTTCCCTCCGGTACCGCGTAATAGTTACTGAGTCTGTCGAGCGACCGATTCGTCGCGAACGTCAGCACGAAGTAGACGAGGCTGACGACGAGGAATATCTCGAGCGCCGCGGTCGACTGCCCGCCCTCGTAGAGGTTCTGCCCCGTCGTCAGCAGTTCGCCGATGCCGATGACGATGGCGATGCTCGTGTCCTTGAGTACGATGGTAAACTCGTTCTGGAACCCCGGGACGCTCCGGCGGAGCGCCTGCGGGACGACGACGTGTCGAATCGCTTCGAACCGGGACATTGCGACGGCGCGCGCTGCTTCCAGTTGCCCGTCGTCGACGCTCTGGAGCGCGCCGCGGAAGATCTGGGACTGGTAGGCGGCGCTCCGGAGACCAAGCGCGATGACCGCCGTGACGAACGCGCTACTGGAGATTGACAGGCCGAAGTACAGGATCATGATGATGACCAGTAACGGCGTGCCACGGAGGGCAACCCCGACCTGTTCGACCAGCCGCCGGGCCCTGTCCGAGCCGTACACCTCTACCGCACCGGCCGGGAATCCGACGGCGAATCCCAGGAGAATGCTGGCTGCGGTGAGTGCGATGGTGACGGCAGCACCGCCGAGCAAAAGCCCCAGGTTGTCGACGACGAACAGCCAGTCGGCGGTCTGAAGTAGGATTGCTGCCATGGCCTCACTTCTGTCCGAACCACTTCTCGGTCAGGTCCCGGTACGTCCCGTCGTCCTCAACGGCGGTCAGCCCGCTGTTGAGTGCACCCGCGAGTTCGTCGTTGCCGGACTGAATCCCGAAGCCGAACTGCTCGCCGGTCTCGTGGACGAACGCGGACTCGATGGGGCGGTCCGCCACGAAGGAGTTCGCGACGGGGACATCGATGATGATGACGTCGACGTTTTCGTTCAGCAGGTCCTCGACGGCGAGCACGTAGTTGCCGTACGCGTTGTAGTTAGACTCGGGAATCGTTCCCGCTTCGATGAGTTGGTCCTTGATGACGGATTCACCGGTCGTTCCCTTCTGTGCCCCGACTGTCGCCCCGGAGAGGTCGTCTAGAGATGACGGCGAGAACGACCCGCTCTCGCGGACCACGATGGCCTGGTTCGAACTGTAGTACGGGTCGGAGAAGTCGATCGCTTCGTCGCGGTCGTCGTTGATCGTCATGCCCGCCGCGACGACGTCGACGTTGCCGTTGTTCAGCGCCGGGATGAGGGATTTGAACTCCAGTTCCTCCCACCCGCTCAGTTCGTACTCCGACGCCGCGATGACGGCTTCAAGCAACTCGACGTCGAAGCCGACGAGTTCGCCGTCCTGTTTCATCTCAAACGGCGGAAAGCCCGGCGCTGTCCCCGCAGTGAGCGTCTGTGAGTCGCCGCTGTCCGACTGACAGCCGGCGACTGACAGCGTCGCGACAGTACCACCGATTGCCTGTAGATACCTCCGTCTGTCTACGTTTGCCACTCGTGGCATAGTCCCACAGTCGAATCAGTCATATTTTAACATTTCGGTTACCGCAGAAGTCGCGACGGTCAGGCCGACGCGACAGCGCCTGCAACCTCGGTAAACACCGTATCGAGGATGTCGAGACAGAGTTCCAGTTCGCGCTCGGTGACGTCGAGCGGCGGGAGGAGTCGGAGAGATTTCTGGCCACAGCCGAGCGTGAGAAGGCCGTGCTGAAGCGCGGTTTCCATCACGGCGTCGCGGCGGTCAGCCGTATCGAACTCCAGGGCAGTCATCAGGCCGAGGCCGCGCACGTCCTCGACCAACGGACGGTCGGCCGAGATATCGCGAAGTCGATCCATGAAGTACGTCCCCTTCTCGGCGGCGTTGTCCAGCAGATCGTGGTCCTCGATAGCGGCGAGTGTCAGGGCACCACGCATCGAGCCCAGGATGTCGCCGGCACCCCACGTCGAGGAGAGCCGCGACGTTTCGGACGGGAAGATGTCCGACCGGGAGACGGTCGCGCCGACCCGGAGCGCTTTCGCGCTCGTGATGACGTCCGGCTCGATGTCGTAGTGGTCGACGGCCCACATCTCGCCCGTTCGACCGACCCCCGATTGGATTTCGTCGGCGATGATCGGGATGTCGTGCTCCCTGCAGAGGTCGTCGACGGCCGAGAGGAACTCGGGGCTCGGGACGTGATAGCCGCCCTCGCCCTGTATCGGCTCCAGGATCAGGAACGCGACTTCCTCGGGCGGGATGTGGCCGGTATCTGCATCAAGCTTCTCCCGGAGGCGCGCGACGCCGGCCTCGGAGTACTCGATGTCGTGAATCCCACTGAGTTCGGGGAACTTCCGGCGGTAGACGGACTTCGAACGGTTCAGCGAGAGCGCCCCCAGGGTCCGGCCGTGGAACGCGCCGTCGAAGGTAATCCCGTACTTCGGCGTCTCGCAGTTGTCGTAGCAGATCTTCATCGCGTTCTCGACGGCCTCTGCGCCGGAGTTCGAGAGGAAGACGGTGTCGAAGCCGTATTGGCTTGTGATCTCGGTCAGTTTGTCCATCAGGTGGGCGGGACCGGGCAACGACGTTTCGTCGGGCGAGCCGCCGGTGCTAACGTAGAAGTCCTGGCCGGCGATTTTCAGCGGGTCGACCATGTCGAACTCGTCGGCCCGGTCGAGGATTTTCGGGTTGTTGTATCCGAGCGGCGACGCGGCGACGTGGCTGGTAAAATCGAGCAGGACGTTACCGTCCGCGTCAGTACAGAATGGCCCGATTGCGTCTGCAGTGATGTCCCAGACGAAATCGTACACGTACGTGCTCGGCGCGGCGGTCTCGTGGTGATACTCGACCCACTCGCTGCTCTGTGGGCCGGGCAAGGTGTCGACACGCGGCTCTGCAGTATCGCGGTCCATGCTAGCATGTTTGCAATCATCAGTAATAAATCACTGTGTTCCGAGGCCGAGCGACGGTCATACCCCGGTTCGCTTGCCGCAGTTCCAAGCCGGATTACAGAATCCGCTTGCCGAACGCGCTCGCGGCGAGTTCGGCCGCCCGTTCGCCCGTCTCGTTACGCTGGTCGAGGATGGGGTTGACCTCGACGACATCGAGCGAGCGCAGCACGGATTCGGCGGCGTCGCGGTCGGCGACCCGTTCCATCGCAGTGTGTGCCTCCCGGTACGTGACACCGCCCGGAACCGGTGTCCCGACCCCCGGCGCGTCGTCCGGGTCGAGCCAGTCCAAATCGAGGCTGACGTGGATGTCGTCGACGCCGTCGGTCGCGATGTTGAGTGCCTCCTCGGTTACGGGGCCGATACCCCGCTTGTCGATGTCGGCCATGGTAAAGACGGTTATCTCGCTCTCCCGGAGAACCGCTCGCTCGTCGGCGTCAAGGCTGCGCGCCCCGACGATGACGGTGTTCTCCGCGGCGACGTTCGGGGCGGTGGCCCACGGTATCTCGGCGAAGTCACCGTAGCCGTGGGCGGCCGCGAGCGGCATGCCATGGACGTTGCCGCTGGGCGAACTGGTCGGGGTGTTGTAGTCGCCGTGGGCGTCGAACCAGACGACGCCGATTTCGGCCGCCCGGGCCGCGCCGCGCATGGTGCCCATCGCGATAGAGTGGTCACCTCCCAGCACGAGCGGGACACTCCCGTCGGCGATTTCGGTCGCCACCCGACCGGCGAGCGTCTCGGTCATTTCGGCGATGGCGTCGAGGTACTTCGCACCGGCGTCGGGTGGCGCTGACTGGGTCCGTAGCGTCGGCAGTGATAGGTCACCAACGTCGGTGTAGTCGACGCCGGCCGTATCGAGCGCGGCACTGAGGCCGCCGTAGCGAATCGCCGACGGCCCCATGTCGACGCCGAACCGGTCGGCGCCGAGGTCGAACGGGACACCGAGTACCGCGACGGGTGACGCGGGTCTGTGGTCTCGCGAGTGGGTGGATTGCAGCGACATCCGTTGCTACGGCCATAGCCCGCGGGCGTTCATAGCGTCACCGATTCGCGAGAGCGCGACAATGTATGCGGCCGTTCGCCACGTGACGCCGCGGTCCTCCACCTCGGCTCGAAGCGCGTCCCAGGCGTCAAGCATCTCGGTTTCGAGTTCGTCGTTGACTTCCTCGCGGGACCAACTCCGTCGGTTGATGTGCTGAAGCCATTCGAAATAGCTCGCGGTGACGCCACCGGCGTTGGCGAGGATGTCCGGGATGACTGGGATGTCGCGCTCTTCGAACACCGTATCGGCTGCCGTCGTTGTCGGGCCGTTCGCCCCTTCGACAATGATGCTCGCCTGCACGTCCGCCGCATTGTCCCGGGTCAGGACGTTGCCGACCGCTGCAGGGATGAGGATATCGACATCGAGTTCCAGCAGTTCGGCGTTGGATAGCTGACGTGGCGCGTCAACATCCTCTAGCTGGCCGTGCTCGTCGCTATCAGTGGGAATCGATGCAACATCGAGACCGGACTCGTCGTAAATGCCGCCGTCGACATCGCTGACAGCGACGACGGAGCCGCCCCAGGCGTCGAGGAGGCGTGCAGCGTTCGCGCCCACAGCGCCAAAGCCCTGCACGGCCACAGTGGCTCCCGCAATGCTCCCGCCGTAGTAGTCGAGCGCTTCCCGGGCGACGATAGCGACGCTCCGGCCGGGTGCTTCCTCACGACCGTGTGTCCCGCCGACGGCCGTCGGTTTCCCGGTTACGATGCCGGGGACCGTCTCGCCCTCTTGCATCGAATACGCATCCATGAACCAAGCGACAGTCTGTTCGTCGGTCCCCATATCGGGTGCAGGGATGTCCTTCGTCGGCCCGACGACCTCGCGTAGCTCTTCGGCGAACCGACGGGTCAGTTGCTCGGTCTCCTGTGCGTTGAGCGTCGATGGATCGACGACGATCCCGCCCTTTGCGCCACCGAAGGGAAGGTCCATCACCGCACACTTCCACGTCATCAACATCGCCAGTGCCGTACACTCCTCGGCGGAGACGCTGGGGTGGTATCGCATGCCGCCCTTGTACGGCCCTCTGACCTCGAAGTGCTGGACGCGATAGCCGTTGAACACCTCGACGCTCCCGTCGGTTCGGCGGATCGGCACAGACACCTCGACGGTTTTCGATGGATGGCGAAGCTGTTCAAGCAGCCCCTCGGCGAGATCGAGGTGTTCGGCCGCCCGCTCGAGTTGGTAGCGGGCAGTCTCGATTGGCGATTCGTCCTCGTCCGGCGCTTGCTCTGTCGGCTCCTTGTGTGTGCTCATGATTTGTTGATGGATTCGGCTGTCGGTGCCGTTGCGTACGCCCATTCGCGTCGGGATGGGATCGCACTGGGCCGGTACGCAGAGTGGTTCGGCACGCGGCTTCCGTAGTGACTGTCAGCATCCGACGGCTGGAGTGAGACAGTGTATCCGCACAGATACCGGTATTGTTAATAAATATTTGGGAGTGTCTGTGAGGCGGATGGTTTGAACATAACAAACTAGCCATTAATCCCATCGAACCGCCTTATTAGGTCCGAGGAGTGTGGATGACGGCCCATACGCCGGATAATCCACAAATTCTGATTTGATACTATCAATGTGGTATGTGGCACACTGTACAGGTGAAAGCGAGTCTGTTGGTTCAGAACGTGACGTAAGAACACTGTACTGTGGTCTGGCCAACGAAAGCCACCAGTCGGTGTTTCGACTGTCTCAAATGAGGCCGCGGTAACACAGCAGCGGAGCCCTATACGGGGACAGATCGGCGGCTACACCCGACAGCCACGCAGTGACCCGTTGTAGACTGTCTGCACGGGCGGCTATCGGGGCCGGCGGGCTATCGTAGCTCCTCTGCTAACGATGGTACGACTGTTATTGTCGCTCGCTCAGCGGCCCGCTCGCCCCGGATGAACGTCACAGTAGCGCAGCCGCGATTTGAGCTATCCAAATGTCGAAGCTGTCGACAAGCTGGCTGTGCGCAGTCGTTGTTTAGTGGTCGCCGCCGATACATGGCAGCGGGTCTGTCGCGCCCCTGTCACGTGCCGCGGTCAAACGAGGTCATTTCGAGATTGACTTCGATCAGATTCGCGGCCTCCATCACCATCTCGGGGATTTCGGTGTCGAAGCGGTCACCCTTCAGGCGGCTGGTCGGTGCCGTCACACTGACCGCGCCGACGACGCTCCCATCGTTGTCCAGAATCGGCGCTCCGACCGCCCGGAGGCCCCGGATCTCTTCCTCGTCGTTCGTCGCGTACCCCCGGTCCTGGATGGTTTCTAGCTCTTCGCGAAGCGCCGCTCGGTCGGTGATCGTGTGCTGTGTCTGGCTTGAGAGGCCCTCCCGGTCGATTATTTCGTCGACGCGCTCGGCCGGGAGACACGCGAGGATCGCCTTCCCCGAAGCGCTGTCGTGGAGGTGCTGTGGGGCCTCCCGCAACTGGAGGTGATAGTCCATCCCGACGGCGTGTTCGCCTCGCCGCTCGTAGATGGCGACCTCGCGGCCGTCGTTTTCGACGACCAGGTGGACGTACTCGCCGGACTTGTCCGCCAGTTTGTCCACTTCCTCCTGTCCGGCGGTGTAGAGCTCGGTCTCGTTGCGAACGTGTTCACCCATGGTGACGAACCGGAAGCCGAGCTGGTACGTGTCGTCGTCCTTCGTGAGAAATCCGCAGTCGGTCAGCGTTGCCAGATACGTGTGAAGCGTTCCTTGTGAAAGCTCGATTCGCTGGCTCAGTTCCTGCAACGTCACACTGTTTGACTGCTGGACGACCTCGATAATCTCACAGGCGTTCTCCACGGACTGTATCCGGCGGCCCGTGTTTTGTGTGTCGGCGTCGTCGGTCATTGTCCAAGTAGAGTTGCCGTCGTTATTTAAAAACCCGGATGTGGGCTATGAACGGCCGGAACAACCAGATCGTCTCCCGACCGGCGGAGGGCGACGACCAGCGGTCCTGGGTTGTCCCGGGTAGCCGTCCGCAGAATTGCCAACCGACCGACAACGATCATGTACGCTGTGTGTCAGTGTTCGAAAAACCTCTCCTCGGAAAATGTAGCCACAAATGCGGGCAATTTGGTCACACAAATACCAAAGTGGAAGTATTAGCTGGATTGTATACGTGTAAATCTCGATAATTGCGTATAATCGAATGTACCTTCCGAAAGCAGTTCTAAATGGTTCGTATTTAGGGCAGTTTTTCAGACATCCATATAGATGGTGGTATCAATGTCCGTTTACCGGTGCTGAGACTATCGGTCGAGGTGAAACCGCCCGACGAGTTGCGGGAGTAGGAGTCCCTGGAACGGCAGGGTATATAAATAGCCCTCCAGAACACAGCGGTGTTGTCCGGTAACTAAAACACTTATTGTTGTTACCGGACGATACACTAGCATGTCAACGACGCCTGCGCAGGACGGCACGCAGTGGTTCCTGCATACATGGCGAGACCACATTCTCGAGCCGGTAGAGACGGCTCTCACCGTGCTTGACGTGGAGCATACGGAGCTTGCGGCCGAGCAAAGTGGTCTCGAAGACTTTCTTCAGCGCCTGCGTGCCGTCGACCCCGCCGGACAGCCCTCCTCCCCCGTCGGCGCGCGAAGCCGACAATCCGTCTCCGATCCCGTCGAAGCGTTGCGGGACGCCTACGCTGACACGGTCCTCGCTGTCGACCACTACGAGTCAGTGTACGACGAATCGCTGGTCGAGAACGTGGCCATCGAGTTCGGTCCGGACTACGCGGCGCTGTTCCATCCTGAGACGAACGTCAGCTTTTCGCCGCCGCTCAAACGCTCGCTGGTGGCCGCGGCTGAGCAAGCAATCGACGAACGAGCCTCGCTGGACCGCGCTGTCAGAATCGAGCAGGAGTCGATGCAGGAGTACCGAGGGCGCCTCGAAGAAATCATCGATACGCTCGATAGCACAGTCGTGCCCGAGTGGTATCGCGAGACGTTCCAGAACGACGTCACAACGCTCCTGGAAGACCGCCAGGACCAACTACATTCCAGCGTTCATCGGTTCGAGACACACGAGTTCTGTACGTACATGTACGAAGAACAGCTCTGGACGTATCCGGTGTTGACCAGTCTCGCGAGGTTACAGGAGTCCGTGGACAGCTGAGCTACTGGAAGCGACACTAGTTCCCGCACGCGGGCGTATGTCTGTCTGACGCTTCCAACAGGAGACTCTTTTCGCTACGGCGCGAAACCCATCGTATGGTCCTCCCCCTGGAGATGGGCTGGCGGCAGTTGCTGTTCGAGAACTGGCCGGTCGACCCCGAACTGATGGACGCCCATCTCCCGGCGTCGCTCGACGCCGACCGCTACGACGGGTCGGCGTGGCTCTCGGTCGTTCCATTCACCAACGTCGCCGTCCGGCCGAAGGGATTCCCCCGGTCGCTCGGCGTTCGGCTTCCGGAGATCAACGTCCGGACGTACGACACCCGCGACGGCGTCCCCAGCGTCTACTTCTTCAGCCTCGACGCACAGGGGCTGGCAAGCGTCGTCGGCGCGCGCCTGTTTCACCACCTCCCGTACTACTACGCCCGTATCTCCCTGCGGTTTCGCGACGGGCGCGTACAGTTCGACAGCCGACGGCGGCATCCCGGGGCACGACCCGGCGTGTACGAGGCGACATACTGGCCGACGGACGACCCGTTCATCGCCACCGCGGATTCGCTGGCCGAATTCCTGGTCGAACGCTACCGTTTCTACACCGAGGCCCCGGACGGGTCGCTCCGGTACACCGACGTGAGCCACGACACCTGGACGCTATACCCGGCGTCGGCGACCGTCGAGACCGATACGTTGCTGCGAGCCGACGGGTTCGCCCGTCCCGACGATGACCCTGTGTGCTACTATAGCCCCGGGGTAGACGTTGTCGCATCCCGGAGCAAGCCGATGTGAGCCACCCCTCTTCGAGGCCTGAACCGGACACTTCCGACTCACCTGGTCAGGCAGCTCGACAGTCGGTGGATTCCGACGGAATACCGGTGTGAATTCTCGGTACACTATTTAACGGCGAACATGTTCGCCCGGCTTCCTGCGAAATGGGAGTACGGTTCCCTATATATACAGGTTGGTCTTCGAGTTGCATCCGTGAGCTACCATGGAAACGCGTAGAACATTCGTGCGCGGTCTGGGCCTCGCGGCTGGAGTCGCGCTGGCTGGCTGTTCGTCGAGCGGCGAGTCCGATAGTAGTGGTGATGGCGACTCCAGCAGTGGCGGTGACGGGTCAGACGGCGGCGACACCGAGTCCAGTGACGGCGGGAGCGGGTCCGAGTGGACCGAGACAAGCACCGTCGAAATGACGGACGGGCTGGCATACGAGCCGAAGAAAATCCAGGTCGAGGCGGGCACGACGGTCACATTCGAGAACGTCGGCAGCATCGGCCACACGGTGACAGCCTACGAGGGCAAGATTCCCGACGGCGCGGACTACTTCGCGTCCGGCGGGTTCGACTCCCAGCAAGCCGCGAAAGACGGCTACAGCAACGGACAGGAGGGCAACATCCCGAAAGGCGAGAGCTACGAGGTCACGCTGGAGACGACGGGGACGTACGAGTACTACTGCATCCCCCACGAGATGAACGGGATGGTCGGCACAATCAAGGTGGTCTGATATGAGCAAGAACGAAACCCCACGCGATCCGAACGAGGTACTCGAAGAGTACGAAGAAACGCTCGACTCGGTCCTGGCGGAAGTCGAGTCCCCGGACGAAGCGGCTGAAGACGACGGCCTCTCGCTGGGACTGCCCGGCCTCTCGCTCGGTCGCCGCGACTTCATGAAGGCCGGCGTCGCTGCCGGTGCGATGGGGTCGGTGGCCGGCTGTTCGGCGCTGACCGGCGGCGATGGCAGCGCTGGCAGCCAGTCGACACCCTCGGGCAGCGGCGCGAGCCACACCGTCGAACCCGGCGAACACGACGAGTACTACGGCTTCTGGTCCGGCGGCCACTCAGGCGAACTGCGGGTCATCGGCATCCCGTCGATGCGGGAGCTCACCCGCATCCCGGTGTTCAACACCGACTGTGCGTCGGGCTATGGCTTCACCGATGGGACCCAGGAACTGCTCGAAGAAGGCGGTGGCTACAGCTGGGGTGACAACCACCACCCGAACCTCTCGGAGACGGACGGCGACTACGACGGCGAGTACCTGTACGTCAACGACAAGGCCAACGGCCGCATCGCCCGCGTGAATCTCACGTACTTCGAAACGGACGCCATCACGGACGTCCCGAACATGCAGGCCATCCACGGCTGTTGTGTCCTCTCGCCGGACACGAAGTACGTGCTTGGCAACGGCGAGTTCCGCGCGCCGCTCCCGAACGACGGGACCGACGTGAAGAACCCGGACAACTACACGTCGCTGTTCGTCGCCGTCGACCCCGAGTCGATGGAGACTCAGTGGCAGGTCAAGGTCGACGGTAATCTCGACATCGTCGACACCGGCAAAGAGGGTCGGTGGGCCATCTCCTCAGCGTACAACAGCGAGGAGGCCACCGACATCCAGGGCATGACGAAAGACGACCGGGACAACGTCAAGGCGTTCGACATCCCGGCCATCGAGCAGGCCGTCGAGAACGGCAACTACGAGGAGGTCAACGGCATCCCCGTCGTCGACGGCACGCAGGGAAGTTCGCTCAACCAGGGCGACCGTCCCATCGTGAAGTACATTCCGACGCCGAAAAGCCCCCACTGTGTCGAGGTCGGCCCGAACGGCGACTACGCCTTCGTCGCGGGGAAACTCTCGCCGACGGTGACGATGATCGACCTGAACGCGCTGGCCGATTCCTCCGACCCCGAGGATGTCGTCGCCGGGCGACCACGCGTCGGACTCGGCCCGCTGCACACTACCTTCGACGGCAACGGACACGCCTACACGTCGCTGTTCATCGACTCACAGGCCGTCAAGTGGGACATCGAGGCGGCCGTCGAGGCCGAAGAGGGGTCCGAGGACCCCATCATCGAGAAGCAGGACGTCCACTACAACCCCGGGCACATTCAGGCCCTTGAGGCGATGACGACCGACCCCGACGGGGAGTGGCTGATCAGCCTCAACAAGCTCTCGAAAGACCGGTTCCTCCCGGTCGGCCCGATCATGCCCGACAACGACCAGCTCATCCACATCGGCCAGGGCGAGGAGGAGATGGAACTGGTCGCGGACCACCCGGCCTACCCCGAGCCACACGACTGTGTGTTCGCCCACAAGGACAAGATAGACGCCAAGAAGGTGTACGACAAGGACGACTACGAGGAGACGTACATCACCGAAGAGGACTCGGGCGTCGAGCGCACGGGCGACAACAGCGTCCACGTCAAGATGACGACCAAGCGCTCGGAGTTCGGCCTGCCGGACTTCACGGTCCAGGAGGGCGACGAGGTGAAACTCTCCACGACCAACATCGAGGGGATCCAGGACATCATCCACGGCGTCGCCATCCCCGAGCACGACATCAACTACGCCGTGGCCCCACAGGACACCCGCGAGGTCACGTTCACGGCTGACGACCCCGGGGTGTACTGGATCTACTGCACGTACTTCTGTAGCGCCCTGCACCTGGAGATGCGGAGCCGGATGATCGTCGAACCAGCGGAGGGGGAGCGCCGCGACCCACTTCGGAGGTGTCCAGCCATGCAACGACCCACTCTCGACGACTTCCGCGAGATTCGACGGGGCCTCCCCGTGGTAGCGGCGCTGCTGTTCGTCGCAGCGCTCGCGTTCCCGATGTGGCAGATTAGCGTCGACGCGGTCCAGTACCCCAGCACGACGCTCCACGTCTCGCTGTACGCCTACCCCAGACTGGCCGGGGACTTCACCGAGATGGCGCGGTTAAACCACTACGTCGGGTTCTACTTCCCCGACCCGGTGTTACTCGAGCCGAACTACCCCGTCGAGGAGAACGCCATCGACGTGCCCGAGTGGTCACTGGGCCCGGTGGCGTTCATCGGGGTCTCGCTGCTATCAGTGTTCGTCGCTATCGCCCCGACCACTGAGAAGCTCAAACGCGGCCTGAAATACCAGTTCGGCGGCACGGTGTTCGTGTTCACGGCGATGCTGGTAGTCATTCAGGCTCGACTCTGGCAGGCCGGCCACACGCTCGACCCCGGCGCGCCGGTGATGGGTGTCTCCGGCTTCACGCCGCCGCTGTGGGGTCAGTATCAGGTCGCCAACATCACCAGCGTCTCGCGGTTCGGCCTCGGCGCGTACATGGCCGCCACGGCCGCTGGGCTGCTCGCAGTCGCGTACTACTACCGCGACGAGTCAGTCACGTTCGACGAACTGCCGGCCCGACTACGCGACGGACTGCGGGATCTCCCCGACGCCGTCCGGGACCGCCTCGGCCGTGACGGCGACACCGACGACGAGGAGGACGCCCCGCATCACCCGACGACCACCGCAACCGAACCTGACCAACCCGAAACCCACTCATGAGCCCACTGTCCCACGATTTCGAGCGCGCCTTCGCCGTCGGTACTGCGGTCCTGCTCGTGCTGTCAGTCGTCGCTGTCGGGATGGCCAGCGCCGGCCCGACCGGCAGCGACGACCTCGCCTTTGACCCCGACGTGCCCGACACCGAGTCGTTCACCGCCCCGTCGGCCGACGGCACCGCAACGGTCGACGGCGAGACGTACGGCAGCGCGCAGGCGGCAGTCGACGCGGCGGACCCCGGCGATACCGTCACGCTTGACGGTCGCTTCGACGAGACTCTCGTCGTGACGACGCCGAACGTCACGCTGGCCGGGAGCGGTCCCGGGTCGGCGCTGCTGCACGGCGACGGCGAGGGCGACGTCCTCGCCATCGAAGCCCAGGGCGTTACCGTGGCGGACCTCTGGGTCCGCAACAGCGGCTACAGCACCGCGACGAACGACGCCGCGGTATTCGTCAACGCCAGCGATGTCACTGTCCGTAACAGCCGCGTGACCGACATGACCTTCGGCATCTGGCTCGACGGCGTCGACGACGCCGAGGTCCGCAACAACACCATCGTCGGCCGCGAAGAGATAACGCAGTTGACCAAGCGGGGCAACGGCGTCCAGATCTGGAAGACCGAAGACAGCGTCATCCGGAACAACGACATCACCACCGTCCGGGACGGACTCTACTTCAACTGGGCGAAAGACGTCAACGCCAGCGAGAACACGATGTGGGACCTCCGGTACGGGGTCCACTACATGTACTCCGACGACTCGAACCTGCGGAACAACACCGCCTTCGACAACGACGTCGGGTACGCGCTGATGGTGTCGAAACACCTCGACATCGAGGACAACGTCGCGGTGAACAACAGCGGGCAGTCCGGCCACGGCATTCTGGTCAAGAGCATCGACGACACGGATATCCGCGGTAACCACCTCGTCGACAACGAGAACGGGCTGTTCGTCTACAACTCCGTCAGCAACCGCATCGTCGGCAACCTCGTCGTCGGCAACGACGTCGGCGTCCACATCGCCGCCGGCAGCACCGACGGCACCGTGACAGAGAACAGTTTCATCCGCAACAACAGGCCGGTGCTCGCGGTGATGAGCGACCAGGTCCACTGGAACGAGAGCGTCGGGAACTACTGGTCCCGGGCGAACCCGACGGACGTTGACGACGACGGCGTCGGCGACACCCGCTACCAGCCGGCCGGGACCGTCCAACAGGTGACTGCGGAAAAGCCCGCCGCACGGGTGTTCGCCAGCAGCCCGGCCTTCGACGCCGTTCGGCTGGCCGAGTCGTCCGTTCCGGTCGTCCAGTCGCCCGGCGTCGTCGATGCTCGCCCGCTCACCGAACCACCCCACGAGAACTGGAGGAGCTACTATGAACGTGATTGAAGTCGACGGTGTATCGAAAGCGTACGGCGATGTGCAGGCGCTTGACGGACTGAGTCTGTCTGTCGAACAGGGGGCCACCCTCGGCGTGTTCGGCACGAACGGGGCCGGCAAAACGACGCTGTTCAAACTGCTGGTCGGGCTGAACCGACCGGACGACGGCAGCGTCTCCGTCGCCGGCGCGGACCCGACCGACGGGACCGCCGTCCGCGAGCGAGTGCGCTATCTCCCCGAGCATGCCGGCTTCCCGCCGAGCCTGACCGGCCGCGAGGTACTCCGGTTCCACGCCCGGATGCGGTCGGTGCCCCGGGAAGACCGGGCACACCACGTCGAGCGCATCCTGCACACCGTCGGACTCGCGGACGCCGCGGACCGACGCGTCGGCGGCTACTCAAACGGGATGAACAGGCGGCTCGGACTCGGCACGGCACTCGTCGGCGAGCCGGCCGTGCTGATACTCGACGAACCGACCGCGGGGCTCGACCCCGACGGCATCCGGGCGTTCCACGAGGTCGTGGAATCCCTGGCGGCCGAGACCGACGTGACTATCGTCTTCTCCTCGCACGCACTCGGAGAGATTCAGCGGCTCTGCTCGGAGGCAGTCATCATCGCCGACGGGCGGGTCGCCACCGCGGGACCGGTCGAAGAACTCCGCCGCGCTGCCGCCGACGAGGTGACAGTGTCGCTGTCGCTCGCGTCCGAGGCGGTTGCGAGCGACGCGGCGACCGACCTCGGGGACCACGAGGCAGTGTCCAGCGTCAGCCGCGCCGGCGGCGACCTGACTGTCACAACCGCCCCGACCGACGCCTACGACCTGCTGACCGCCGTCGGTGAGGGGTACGACATCGACCGCTTCGAGGTCCGCGAACCCGGCCTTGAGGCCGCGTTCCACGAGGCCGTCGGGGCGGACGACGGCGATGATCCCGGCTCCGACAGCACAGCGGCGGCTGCGGAGGCGGCGACCGAGGACTCGGGAGGTGAGCCGGCATGAGCGACGGCGGATCCTCGGCCGATCCGACTCCCGACGGGGGGGTCGTCGCGGCCGACGCTCCGGCTACCCGGTTACACGACGGCGGGACCGAGCAGAACGCGACCGCAGCCGGGACCGACGACTCCGCGCTCGCACGGCTTGCCGATAGCAGCCTGCTCACCATCGCTCGCCGGGAGTACCGGCTGGCCGTCCGGAGCCGATGGGCGCTTGGCGTGGCGCTACTGTTCGGTCTTTTCACCACCGCGGTTGTCCAGTTCGGCGCGAGTTCGGTCGGCCCGGGTCGCTTCGATGCGGTGATCGCGACTATCGCCGAACTCGGCGTTTACCTCGTGCCGCTGACCGCACTGGCGGTCGGCTACGACGCCATCGTCGGGGCGGACGAGCGCGGGTCGCTCGAACTCATGCTCGCGCTCCCGGTGACGAAAGGACGTGTCGTCGTCGGGACTGCCGTTGGCCGGGCGGCAGTGCTGTCCGGCGCAATGTTGCTGGGCTTCGTCCCCGGCGCGCTGTTGACCGTCCGCTACATCGGTCTCGGCAGCGTCGGGCAGTACGCCGCCGTCGCCCTCGCGGCGGTGCTGACCGCCTGTGCGATGCTGGGCGTGGCGGTGCTGGTCTCGACAGTCGCACGGACGAAAACCCACGCGCTCGGTGCGGCGCTGGCCATCTGGCTGTGGGTCGCGCTGTTGCACGACCTGGTCGCACTGGGGGCAGTCGCAGGGTTCGACCTCGGCTCCGGCGCGATCGCCGCGGCGATACTACTCAACCCCGTGGACTGCTTCCGCGTGCTCGCGCTCTCGCAGGTGGACGTGGTCGCCGGCGGCTTCGGCAGCGTGCTGGCACAGGCCGGGCTGACCGTGCCGATGGTCGCCGCGGCGCTCGTGGCGTGGGTCGTCGTGCCCATCGGCGTCGCTGCGAAACTCATCCAGCGACGGCGTCTCTGAAAACGGCTTTAGACCGACTGCAGCGCTGTTTCTTCCGGTTCCTCGAACAGACTGGCGACCTGTTTCGTCGTCTCGGTGCGCTCGTGGGCGTTTTCGAGAAGTACGGTCTCGCTGGGGAACAACTGCTCGCCGAGTTCGAGGCCGTGTTCGCGCGCAGTCGACCCCGTGACGGTGAGGTAGACGCCGAGGCCGGTCGCCGCGATGTCTTCTTCCTCTTCGCCCCCCTCCGTGGGATACGTAAAGGAGACGCCATCGAGCGCGCTGGTTCCGAGAACGGCTTCGACGAGTCGCTCGTACCGCGGTGAGATGCAGAGTTCGCCCTCGTAATTGGTGACGAAGGCCCGGTCGAGGGGGCCGTCCTGTGAGTCCAGAACATCCGGCGTCGCGAGCAGTGTGTGGTATACTGTATCTCCCAGCCCGGTCACGACCCGCACGTCAGTATCCAGCGGGTCGATACGGTCGTTGATCTCGTGGATAGCGGTCAGCGGCTCGTCACGTAACTGGACGACCTCTTCGAGAACGAGGTCGGCGCTGTCGAACCCGAGCGCGAACTCGTGGGTCCGGAGCGCCCGGAACGGCTCCTCGCGACCGACCAGTTGCACGTCGCCGTGTTCGGTCGGGACGGTGACGCTGTCGAAGACGATCCGCCGGGGCATCCCGTCGCGGTCGTCCCGCAGCAGCGTGTATTCCGGCTTGGAGGGCTCTTCGAGTGAGGAGTAGTCGCTGATGCGATGGTACACGTCGGCGACCGCGTCCTGTGTGCCCTTGGTGACGGCCTTCTCGTAGCGAAGCGTCGAGATGATCTCGTCGGCCAGGTCCGTGGTTCCCGTGCGCCCGGCGAGTCGCTCCAGCACTGCCTCGAGAGGCCGGCCCTTGCGCGGAACGGCCACTCTCGTCGTCGTCATTATGCAGGCACAGACGGGGGACCGGTAAAACGAGTTCGGTTAGTCGCCGCCGCCGATGACCGACGACAGCTGTTCGCGCCACTCCTGGAGCTCTTCGATCTCCGATTCGGTTTCCTCGAGCCGGTCAGCGAGTTCGCCTTCGCCGATCTCCTCGCGGACGGCCTCGATGTCGTCTTCGAGGTCGTCAAGCTGTCCTTCGACACCCTCGACTTCCTCGGAAAGCTCGTCGACCTGGTCGGAGGCGGCGGTGGCTGTCTCCGTCGCCGACTGGACCTCGTCTTCGAACCCGCTCAGGGACTCTTCGAAGGAATCGAGACGCTCGCCGAACTCCTGAATCATGTCCGCTCCGGTACCGTTCTCCTCGAGGAACTCCTCGAGGGCGTCGGTGTATGCACGGAGGTCCGCGATATCGCTCTGGATGCGCTGAATCCGAGCGTCGTTGACGCCACCGGTGTCGTTACCGTCCTCGGAGACAGCGTCGAGCGCGCGTTTGAGGAGTTTCACGTCCTCCGGGGAGACGTTCTGCTCGCGGATCTCCTGTGCCATCGTCGCGACAACAGCGCCGGATTGTACCTCGGAGTCCGCCGGGGCGGCGTTGCTCTCTTCCGGGGCTTCGACACCTGCATCCGGGTTGTTCGGGTCCGAAAGGTCCAGCGTCTCGATGTCCTCGTCGTCATCGTCTTCGAGACCGGGAACGCTGTCGGCGTCACCGGCGATGACGTTCCGAACGGCGTCGTCGCCGCCCCCGACGAGGTCTTCCTCGTCCTCGTCCAGGGGCGGGTCCACGTTCTCGATCTCGGGTTCCGTCAGGAACTTCTCGACGTCGTCGGTTCCCGTCGCACGGATACCGTAGACGGTTGTGTAGTCGGCTTCGGGCTCTAGTTCCTTCTCGAAGGCGATCCGGTCCTCGTTGATGTCCCAGTACTCGCTGCCGTACTCGGGGTGGAAGCCGAGGTCCTCGACTGCCACGTCTTCCGGGACGGTGTCGACCAGTCTGACTGTCACCGGGACGGACCGACGCGAAGTGAGATTGAACGCAATCGCGGGCACAGGGAACTCGTCCGCCTCGAACCGTTTGGTCACTGTCACGCCGTCCGAGGCGACAGTGATTTCGTCGTAGGCTTGCGAATTGCTCATGGTCTGTATGGTCTCAGCAATAGTATTAAAGGTACGTACCTGACCAACATTTACGCCTTTTTTCTATTTACTATTGGTTAATATAATTCCGGAGAGGTAGACTCAGTAACAGGAACAGGGCGTGAGCCGCGAAGGATGGACAGTTCGTACGCGTGGCGCTGTCCCGGCCGTTCTCAGTCGAGGTCGTAGCGATCGCCGATTTCAACGATTGAGAGCGTCGACGGATACGCGAAGCTGTTGGCGTGGTTGTGCAGGACGGTCGGCTCAGTCGTCATCCCCTTCCACATGTCCCAGTGGGTCGGGACGAGGGTGTCCAGTTGGAGTTCGTTCGCGGCTTCGATAACCATGTTCTCGTCGTTGTACCACTGCGTTCGCGTGGGCTCGCCGGTCTCCTTGTCGTCGATCATCCCGACGGTCCCGAACGCGAGGACGCCGACGTCGATATCGTAGCGCTCGCCGACGGTTTCGAACTCGCCGGGGCGGGCGTCGCCGCCGTGGAAGAACGTGCCGGATTCGTGTTCGAACACGTACGACACCGGATGCTCGGCGTCGGGATCGTTGGCCGGTTCGACGTGGACGGTCAAATCACCGATTTCGAGCGTGTCACCCTCCGTGACTTCGTGCAGTTGATCGTCGGTGACGCTGTAGTTCTCCAGCCACGCCTCCTCGCGGATGACGTCGTGACCGCTGTCGGTCGTGTAATAGTCCGCGCCCGTGCCAGCGAGAATCGGGGCCTGTGACGGTCCGTGGACGTGGTCAGTGTGTTCGTGGGTGCCCAGAACCGCGTCGCACTCGGTGATGTCCTCGGGGTTGAACGGCACCGGGACCATCCGCACGGTCCGTGGGGGGTCACCCGTACCGAGATACGGGTCGATGAAGACGGTCGCCCCGCCGCTCGATTTCACGATGAAGCCGTTACAGCCCAGATACCAGATCGCCAGTCCGTCAGGCGTCGCCGACTCCACCGCACGCGGGAGCCAGTCTTCCCAATCAGATTCGACTGTCATGCCGGGAGATGCCACGCCCGGTCGCTAAGATGTTTCGAAGACGCCAGGTCGTCTCCCGCTGTCTGAGAACGAGGCCCTCGGTTTATTTCCCAACTGATAGAAATACCACCTGTATGTACGATCACATCCTCCTCGCCTCAGATGGAACAGAGGCATCGACTAACGCCGAGTCCCACGCGATTGCCCTCGCAGCGGAACACGGTGCGGCCCTCCACGCGCTGTATGTCGTCGACGAAGACGTGTACACGGCCTACAGCGGCGACGAATACGTCGACGAATCGGAGGGGCCGGAGCACGGCCTCGAAGAGACCGGACAGGAGACGCTGGCCCGGATACAGGCCGACGCGGAGGCGTCCGGCGTCGACGTGACGACGACCCTGAAACACGGACGGCCGGCCGAATCCATCATCGAAACCGCCGACGAGGCGGACGTCGATTTGCTCGTGCTCGGGACGAAGCGGCGGCCGGCGGAGTACCGGAGTCTCCTCGGCAGTATCACGGACAAAGTGCTCAGACTGACCGAACGACCAGCCGTGGTGGTGAAAACCGAAGTGGAAGAGTGATAGCAGAGTTGGTAGAGCCATGCCGCTAACGGACCACGACTGTCAGCGCCATCGGCGCTCCTGATCTGCTGATTCGGAGTCAGTGAAAAACGCGACCGTGACAAATACCGGTCTTCAGTCCTCGCAGCAACCGCCGGCTTTCTGGCCGAAGTCGACAGCCAGTTCCTCGGAGACGATCTCGTTGAGTTCCTGCAGGCGCAGTTCGAGTTCGTTCTGGGCCTCCAGATAGTCACTCATCACCGGGATGTCGTGGAGTTCCTCCTGCTTCTGTTGGACCTTCCGAAGGTCCTCCTGGGAGGCGTTGCCGGTCTGGCGGGCAAGCATGAACTCCTCGCGGATCTGCTCGAACTCCTGGATGGCCTCCTGGGCCTCGTCGTGGTTTTCGACGGCGTCTTTCGTCTCCTTGAATCGCTGGTACACCGGCAGCTCGGCGATCGCTTCGCCGAACTCTGTAGCGAGCGCCTCGACGTGGTCACCGTCGATATCAGCGGCGGTATCGGTCTCGATACTCATCACCGTGTGATATGGACTCGGGCGGTATAGGCCTGCCGAAACCGGGTATGCTCCGGACGGGACTGGATCGGTGAGAGCGGCACCCGACAGGTCCGGAGCTTCAAGTTCTCTCGCCGAGTCGACGGTCCATGCAACTGTTCGAGGGAATCGCTGCCATCCTCGCGATATTTCTCTATATCCTCATACTGGCGGTGCTGTCGCTTGGTATCCTGTTCGGCATCGCGGTGATAATGGGTGTCGTCGGGTCGGTACTCTCGATTCCGCTCCTGTACGTCCTGCCGGACGTACGCCGGTTCCTTCTCCTCGCGTCCGGGGGCGTGCCCGACGACCAGACACCGCCGTGGCGCGTCGCCTTCCGACCCCGGTACCTCCTCCTGTCGATGGTCTTCGGCGTCAGCTACGGAGTCGTCTTCCTGCTCCTGTTCATTCCGTTCCGCGAACTGAGAGTGGTCCACGCCAGCGTCGGCCCCGTCCCACTGCTGCTTGGCATCCCGCTGTCGTTCGTCGTGCTGGCGGTTACGCTGGCGTTCGGGATCCAGCGGACGACGACTGCCTGGAGCGGAACGACCGACAGCCGCTCGGTACTACTCCAGTGGACCGTGTTCATCACCGTCGTCGTGGCGATCGGAACCGCCGTTCCGGTGGTAGCAACGAAACTCTAGCCGGGACGGCCCGCCCGTTATCAGTTGTTGTAATTGATCGCAAAGGATATGACCTGATCCGGGTTGATTTATGATAATGGATAAACGAGCTACAGCGAACGAATTACTGCCGGAATCGGTAGAGGAAAGCGGGGAGTTCTGGCTCCACGCGTTTGAGTCGCTTGTCGAAGATTTACCGGAAGCGGCGTTCGTGGTCGACGCAGAGGGCGATATCACACACTGGAACGACGCGGTCGAAGGCATGCTCGGACTCCCGGCGAGCGAGGCGGTCGGGATGAACGCCTACGACGTGTTCGGCACGGAGGGCGAAGACGAGACGCTCGCCCAGGAGGTCATCAGGACTGAGGAGCCGATCCGTGAGACCGAACTCCGCTCGGCCGAGCGCCCTGACGGAACGATGGCGCACGCGAGAGCGGTGGCCATTCCGCTCATGGGCCCCGGCGGCGACGCTATCGGTGCGCTGGAGTTACTGATCGATTTCAGCGATATCGTCGAACAACGCGAAGCGCTCCAGAACCTCCAGTCGCAGATGGCGACAGATGTCGAGTCGGCGGTCGGCGAAATCAGCGACTCCGCCGCGGCCGTTACCGAGCAGTCCGACGAGATCAAAGACATGGCCGGCGAGCAGTCCGACAACCTCGATGAGGTCCAGTCCGAGGTCTCCGGGTTCAGCGCCACTGTCGAGGAAATCGCCTCCAGCGCCGAGGAAGTGAGCAGCCAGAGCGGCGAGGCCAGGGAACTCGCCGAGGAGTCCGTCGAGACAGCCGAGGAAACCATCGAACGCGTCGAGGACGCGACTGAGTCCGCCGAACAGGTCGCGGCGGACTCGACGGAACTCCGCGGCCACATCGAGGAGATCGACGAGTTCGTCGAGGTCATCAACGACATCGCGGACCAGACGAACATGCTGGCGCTGAACGCCAACATCGAAGCTGCGCGAAGCAACAGCGACAGCGACGGATTCGCGGTCGTCGCCGACGAGATCAAGGAACTGGCCGACGAGTCCAAGCAGCACGCAGACGAGGTCGAGCGCATCGTCGGCGAGGTCCGCGAAATGGCCGACGGCACCGCCGAAAACGTCGAGGAGACGACGGATGCGATCCAACAGGCCCTCTCGGACCTGGAGACGTTGCTTGACAATCAACAGGCCATCCTCGACGCGACCTCGGAGACGGAACAGGGCATCGGAGAGGTCGCGGAGGCGACGGACGACCAGGCCGCAAGCGCCGAAGAAATCGCCAGCATGATCGACGAAATCGCCCGGCGTGCCGCCGAGGTTTCCGAGTCTATCGACGAACTGGCTGACGCTAACGAGACCCAACACCAGATGGCCCGAGACTTAGAGGAGAACGTCGAGCGGGTCGAACGACGGCTCTCCGAAATTATGGCGTAACTGTCGCTCACCGAAACACGGGGGTTATGCCGCTCGAACGGATACAGGGTTGCAATGAGTCAAGAGCGGACTGACGGCGACCTCCGGAACACCGGACTGTCGCTCAAACACGACCGCGAGTGGGACTACGAACTCGACCGAATCATCGAGGCCGTCGAGGAACGGGACGCCGAGAAGGTGGGGCTGCAGTTCCCCGAGGGGCTGAAACGCCGCGGCCCGGCCGTGGCCGACGACCTCCGCGAGAACCTCCCCGACGACGTGACGGTGCTGCTCTCGGGCCAGCCCTGTTACGGGGCCTGCGACCTGGATACCTACATGATGCGCCGGACGGACGTGTTCGTCCACTTCGGCCACTCGCCGATGAAGGAATCGGACAAGATCATCTACGTGCCGCTGTTCTCGAACGTCGACGTCTTCCCCATCATGGAGCAGGCCCGCGAGGAACAGCTCGCGGACCCCGAAGAGGACCCCGACGTGGGGCTGGTGACGACGGCCCAGCACATGAACAAGTTCGACGAGATGCGTGAGTGGCTGGAAGAGCGGGGCTACACCGTTCACACGCGCCGGGGCGACGAACGGCTCACCCACGAGGGACAGGTGCTGGGCTGTAACTACGCCAGCGCCGACGTGGACGCCGACCAGATGCTGTACGTCGGCGGCGGGAAGTTCCACCCCCTCGGGCTGGCGATGGAACACCCCGAAAAACACGTCGTTATCGCCGATCCCGTCAACAACGTCGTTACCGTCGCCGACACGGAGAAGTTCATGAAGCAGCGCTACGGGGCGGTCCACCGCGCGATGGACGCCGAGTCCTGGGGCGTCATCTTCTGTACCAAGATCGGCCAGGGCCGCTGGGACAAGGCCCAGGAGATCGTCGACAACAACGAGAACGCCTACCTCATAACCATGGACGAAGTCACGCCGGACCGGCTGACGAACTTCGGGATGGACGCCTACGTCAACACCGGTTGTCCCCGGATCACCACCGACGACGGCCCGCAGTTCAAGAAGCCGATGCTCACGCCCGGCGAGTACGAGATCGCCATCGGCGAGAAACCGCTCGACTCCCTGGAGTTTGACACCTTCCACGGCACCTGGTAACCACAGTTCTCACATCTGAGAACGGGAGACGTACTGTCTTGTAGCCCGGGCATCGATACGGGGTATGGCTTCTACAGAGGGCGCTGCTATCTACCAGGTTGTTTTTGAGGCGAGTCCGGACCCGATTATGGTCCATGACGCCGACACCGGAACTGTCGTCCGGGCCAACCAGGCCGCGGGCGCGCTCCTGGGGTGCGCTCCGGACGACATCGTCGGAATGCACGTGGGCGAGTTCAGCCCGCCGGGGTTCTCCACAGCGGACGCAAACGACCTGATAGCCGAGGCAGCCACGTCAGGTTCGGCGCAGGTCGAGTGGGCAACAGAGGGACCCGACGGCACGGACCAACTGGTCGAGGTAACGCTCAAGCGAGCCGCTCTCGGCGACGAGACCCGTGTTGTGGCGTTCATTCACGATGTGACCAGCATCCGCGAGCGGGAACGAAAACACGCAGAACAGAGCGAACAGCTCGACACCCTGATGGGGAATCTCCCTGTCGTGGTGTTTACGCTAGACCCGGACGGCGTGTTCACGTATTCAGCTGGGAAAGGGCTGGAAGGCCTGGGGTTGGAGCCCGGCGACCTCGAAGGGACATCGGTGTTCGAGACGTACAGCGAGTATCCGGACATCATCACCGCCGTCGAGGAGGCCCTCGACGGGGAGGAAGTCCGCGTGACACAGGAAATCGACGACCTCGTCTTCGAGACGTGGTATCGACCGGTGTTCGACGACAGCGGGCGGCTCAAACAGGTCGTCAGTGTGGCCAGAGATATCACCGGCCTCAAGCGCCGTGAGGAGCGCGTCGAGGCGCTCAGCGGCGCGACAAATGAACTGCTGTACAGCCGCACAGAGACTGCGGCTGCGGACAAAGTCGCACAGATTGCCCAGCGTATCGTCGACCAGCCGCTCGCCGCTATCTGGTCATACGACAGCGGCGACGACACGCTCTATCCAATCGGCGCGACGGCAAAGGCGACCGACTTCGCCGGAGTGGAAACGGCGGCGGATCTCCCGCCGATGGGTCCAGACAGCGACGAGAACCGTATTTTCCACACCAGCGAACCGACCGTTATCGAGGACTACCAGGAACTGTCGAACCCGTCAGCGCCGTCGATGCCGATGCGGACGCTCCTGTGTCTCCCGCTCGATGACCAGGGGATGCTGTGTATCGGGTCCGAGACCGTGGCGTCGTTCGACGGCGACGAGCGGTTCCTGCTGGAGATTCTCGCGAGTACAGCGGCTGCCGGGCTGGAGCGAATCGAACGCGAGACGCGGCTCAAATCAAAACAGGCGGAGCTAGAGCGCTCCAACGAGGCGCTCCAGCAGTTCGCCTACATCGCGTCCCACGACCTGCAGGAACCGCTCCGGATGGTGTCGAGCTACGTCGACCTGTTGGACAGCGAATACGGCGACGACCTCGACGAAGAGGCCGCCGAGTACATGGCCTTCGCCGTCGACGGTGCCCGCCGGATGCAGGAGATGGTCGACGCCCTGCTCCGGTACTCCCGCGTCGAGACGAACGCGGGCGACTTCGAGGAGACGGACCCAGAAGCGGTTCTCGACCGCACGCTGGACGCCTTGCGGATGCGGATAGAAGAGGTGGACGCAACCATCATAGCGGGGTCACTCCCCCGCGTCGACGCCGATCCGAATCAGGTCGGCCAGGTGTTCCAGAATCTACTGGAAAACGCCATCGAGTACGCGACGGAGGCGGACATCGAACCCCGTATCGAGGTCAGTGCCGAAGAAGACGACGACATGGTGACCTTCACCGTCTCGGACAACGGGCCAGGGATTCCGGCGGCGGACCGCGAGGAGGTGTTCAACATCTTCCACCGCGCCGGCGCCCACGACACGGAGGGCACCGGTATCGGGCTGGCCGTCTGCCAGCGGATCGTCCTGCGCCACGACGGACGCATCTGGGTCGAACCGTCCGACGACGGCGCGACATTCAAATTTACGCTGCCCGCAGTGACGGAGGTGAGCGGCGATGACTGAGTCCTCCGAGGGTCGGCCGGTCGAGATTCTGCTGGCGGAGGACAACCCCGGCGATGTCAGACTGACCGAGAAAGCCCTGGAGAAGGGGAAGGTGCTGAACAACCTTCACGTCGTCAACGACGGCGTCGAGGCGCTGGAGTTCCTCCGGCAGGAAGCGGAGTACGGCGACGCACCGCGGCCGGACCTGCTGTTGCTCGACCTCAACATGCCCCGCAAAGGAGGGCAGGAAGTCCTCGAAGCGATGAAGGGCGACGAGTCGCTCCGGCGGATTCCGGTCGTCGTTCTGACCAGTTCCGAGGCGGAAGAAGACATCATCGAATCGTACGACCTCCACGCGAACGCCTACCTGACGAAACCGGTCGACTTCGACGGCTTCGTCGACATCGTGAGCAGCGTTGAAGATTTCTTCCTCACGGTCGTCAAGCGGCCGCCGAAATAACGATGGCTGAGACGGTACATCTCGATGTACTCCTCGTCGAGGACAACCCGGGCGACGCTCGGCTCGTCGAGCATCACCTGAACTCGCCGGCTGTGGCGCACTTCGTCGACGACGTGACCATCTCCCACGTCGAATCGCTTGCGCCGGTCGCCGAGCATTCGGAGGCGGCCTACGACGTGGTACTGCTGGACCTCGGACTCCCCGAGTCAACAGGGCTTGCGACCCTTGACCGGGCAACCGAGATCGTGGAGGGAGTGCCGATCATCGTCCTCACCGGGATGCAGGACCGGGAGGTGGCTATCGAAGCGATCAACCGGGGCGCACAGGACTACCTGCCGAAAGAGGACTTGGACGGCGACCGACTCGTGAGAGCGCTCCGGTACGCAGTCGTCAGGAGCCGCCAGCAGCGTGCCATTCAGCGCCAGACCGACCAGATGGACTTCTTCAACAGCATCCTGCAACACGACATCCTCAACGGGATGAACGTCATTCGGGCGCGGGGGGAACTCCTCGAAGACACGCTCGACAGCGAGGAACGCGAGTACGCGTCGACCATCGTCCAGTGGAGCGACGACCTCATCGAACTCACCGAGAAGGTCCGGTCGGTGCTTGAGACGGTCACCGAGGAGGGCGGACGGGACCACGAGCACCGGGAGCTACAGGCTGTCCTCGACGATGCGGCGGAGCGCGCCCGATCGGTCAGCGACGACTGTATCGTTACTATCGAGCCACAAGCGGTCACTGTCGTCGCTGACGAGTTGCTCGATGACGTGTTCGGGAACCTCTTTCTGAACGCGGTCGAACACGCCGGACCAGACGTGACCATCGACGTGACGACGACAGTCAAGGAAGGCGTCGTGACCGTCTGTTTAGCGGACGACGGGGACGGGATTTCGAACAGCGAGGCCCGGCGCATCTTCCAGCGTGGCGAGAAAGGCTCCGAATCCGGGGGCACTGGCTTCGGGCTCTACTTCGTGGACACGATGGTCCGGAGCTACGGCGGCGACGTCTGGGTCGAAGACAGCGACCTCGGCGGCGCTGCTTTTTGTGTCGAACTCCCGCACGCGACGCTCTAGACGTGGCCGATTGTCACACCGTCATCGCTCGAATGCATTTCAACTCGTGAGAACCAGGACCGAATGTTCAATTCCGGGGGGATCGAGTCCCCTGGTATGGATGATCCGCTGGACGGTGCCGAGACTAGCGATTCGACAGAGCAGGATCGCTATCTTGCGGCTATGCAGGACCTCACTGCGGCGATGGCGGCCAGCGGGACTTCGTTTCGGGAACGCGTCGAGCCAGTTCTGGCCGTCGGTCGAGAGCACTTGGGGTTTCCAAACGGGCATATCGCAGTCGTCTCCGGCGACGAACACGAAATCGTCGCCAGCAGCGGTCTGTCTTCGACGATTACCCCGGGTGCCAAGACACCGCTTTCGGAGACGTACTGCAGACACACCCTCGACAAAGCCGGGATTCACATCGTCACTAACGCGAGCGAGTCAATGGCTACTGACCCCGCCTACGAGCGGTTCGGGCTACAGGCGTACGTCGGCGCGACGCTGCGGGCGGACGGGTCGGAATACGGGACGCTGTGTTTCGTCAACGACAGCGAGGCGATCGCGGAGTTCTCGGACTGGCAGCGGACGCTGTTCGAGCATCTCACCCAGTGGGTCGAGGCGGAGATCGAGCGCGAGCTAGCCGTCGATACACGCGAACAGAGCCAGCGGCTGTTGGAAGCGACGTTCAACTCACCGGAGACGTTCATCGGTATCCTCGACGCTGACGGAAACCTCATCAGGGCGAACGAAACGGCGCTCGGGTTCATCAACGCCGATGATGAAGCCATCTTCGGCGAGCCGTTCTGGGACACACCCTGGTGGAACCACGATGAGGCGGTAGCAAGCCGCTGTCAGGACGCTGTCGAGCGGGCGACGGAGGGTGAGATGGTTAGATTCGAGGCCGAGCATATCGGCGCAGATGGCCAGCGGATCTCGACCGCTGTCGTGGCCAGACCGGTAGCGGCCGACGGTACTGTTCGGAAAATAATCGTGGAGGGTACGGATATCACGGATCTCAAGCGCCGCGAAGAGCAGATGGAGTTTTTCAACAGCATTCTCAGACACGACATCCTCAACGGGATGACAGTCATCGAAGCGCGTGCAGAAACGCTTGCAGACGCACTCGGCGGGACACAGGCGACTTACGCCGAAACGATTCTGGACTGGAGTCGGGATATCGTCGACCTCACACAGAAGGTCCGGAGCGTCCTGAACACGATGTCGGACGACGGATTGACCGAGGCAGAGACAATTGAACTGGCCCCGGTCATCGAAGGGGCGGTAAACAAGGCAGCCTCGATGGACGAGGACTGCACGCTCAAAACGGACATCCACGAGGGGGTCGAGGTTGTGGCCGACGACCTCCTCGACGATGTTGTCGGAAACATCTTGACGAACGCCGTTGAGCACGGCGGTCCGGGCTCCACAATCGAGGTGACGACGGAACGTGTCGGCTCGGTGGTCCGCCTTCACATCGCGGACGACGGGCCCGGGATACCGCCCGCAGAGCGCGACGCTATCTTCGAGAAGGGGGAGCGTGGAACCGAGTCGACGGGGACCGGATTCGGACTCTACTTCGTGTCGGTGATGGTTGAGAGCTACGGCGGCGATATCTGGGTCGAGGATAGTGACCTCGACGGCAGCGAGTTCGTCGTCGAACTCCCGAAAGAATAACCACTGAGCATTTCCAAACGTTTTTGAATGAATCGGGCGTATCTCGCGTAATGCCGACAAAGAGTGCGCTCGCCCAGCAACTCGCCGTTGTCGCCGGGTTCGACAACCCGCGGGCTAGTCTCGAACAGTACCGGACACCGCCGGACCTGGCGGCGCATCTGGTCCATACCGCGGACCTCCAGAACGATATCCAGGGACAGACGGTCGTCGACCTCGGCTGTGGCACCGGGATGTTGGCGCTGGGTGCAGCGCTGCGGTCTCCAGCGCGGGTCGTCGGGCTGGATATCGATCCTGCTCCGCTGTCGACTGCACGGCGAAACGAGCGGAAAGTCGGGTCGACGACGCCGGTGTCGTGGGTTCGAGCCGATGCCACGGCAGCCCCGTTGTGTCCCCCTATCGACGAGACCACCGTCGTCATGAACCCGCCGTTCGGCGCGCAGTCGGACAACGAACACGCCGACCGTCGGTTCCTCGAAACCGCCGCAGTCGTCGCGGGCGTCTCGTACTCGATTCACAACGAGGGGAGCCAATCATTTGTCGAATCCTTCGCCGAGGACAACGGCGGCGAGGTGACCCACGCCTTCGAGACGGAGTTCGACCTGCCGCGACAGTTCGATTTCCACGAGTCGGACCGGCAGGCGATTACCGCGGAAGTGTATCGCATCGACTGGACCTAGCTTCGCGCCGCTTGCTGGCGACGCTCCGCAATCTTGACCCGAGTCCCATCTGTCCGTGCGTACAGCCGCGAGCGGTTCCGCTCGAAGGTCAGCCCCCCGATCCGCGTCCGCGTCATATTGGCCGGAAGCGGTGCCTGCCCGACCGTTTCGTTGCCTCGCGTCACGACCACGTCGAACCCGTTCTGCCGGGCCGCCACTGTCACGTTCCGTCCGTCCAGTATCACGTCCGCCGTCGACGGCTCCGAGGTGTAGGCCGTCCGGGGCTGGCCGCCCTCGCGCCTGAGTTGGACCCGATAGACGCTGGCGTTACCGAGCACCGACCAGTCCGTCCGGTTCGCGTACACCGACTCGCGCCAGGTCGGCCCGCCGACCGTGACCCGTTCCTCACCGTTGACTGCGAGCCGGCCCGGCTGGACGGCAGCGATCCAGACCTCGCGCTCTGCGCTGGCGACGATGACGCCGCTGGCGTTGACGCTCGCCCCCTCTCGCTGCGTTGGGACCCAGATGCTCTCGAAATACGCGTTCGGCACGTTCTCGTCGTAGGTCACCACATAGTCTCTGACCTCGATGCCGTCTTCGGGGAGCTGGTCCTCCTCCAGGTCGACGACGTTCGTCGGGACGGCAGCGAGGCTCAGTGCGCCGAGGACGACGAGCAGGACCACCACTGCAAGTGACGCCGGCCGGCGGTCAAACGAGGGGCGAAACGTCCGGTCGGAACTGACGGTCGCTGCTGCGACGACGAGCGCCAGAACGAACACCAGCGCCGTCCCGGCCCAGCGGAACAACCGAAACCGGCCGCCGCCGAGCGGTATGTACACCGCCCAAAGTCCCTGTGCGACGGCGAACACGAGCGTCGCAAAGAACACCCGGAGCGTGTCGGGGCGTTTGTTCCGATTCCACAGTAGCGCGAGGGCCACGATGACGCCAGCCAGGATACCGATAGCGTGCCCCTGGATGGCGATGTTGGACCACCACGGCGTCACAAAGCGGGTCTGACCCGAGGCCGTCGAAACAGGGTAGCGAAGCGCCGAATACAGGAGGTCGAGCACGCGGTTCCCGAGAAACGCACCGAGAAACAGCGTCGGCCGCGTCACGAGCGCGAACCCGGCGATAGCAAACACCACGCCCGAAAAGCCCACAATCGGCCCGATGGCGAACACCGCAGAGAACACACCCACGACGAACATGGCGACGGGGACGGCCAGGATCCGGGCAAACGGGTTCGTCCGTAGCGACGTGAAGGTCTGGACGCCGCGGTTTCGGGGGTAGTGTCCCCAGACGTACTCCGCGACCGTCCCGTATACCAGTGTGCCCATGAGGTTCCCCGTGATGTGCCCCTGACTGCCGTGGGTGAACGCCCCGGTGAGCATCCCGAACGGGTAGAAGTACGACCACGTCCGGAACGGTGTCACAAGCGGGTTCCGCGGGTGCCACCACGCGCCCTGCAGAAACAGGTACACCGTCAGGACGCCAGCCATCGTCAGCAGCGTCCCCCATGGGACACCGAGGAGGAGTCGCGCCCGCATCCCGTCTCCAAGTCGCGCATCCGAGAAGCGGCGGACGGCAACGAGGACAGCAAACACCACGGTGAGGACGACCGCTTCCTGCCATGGGAGCCACGCGGGCATGGCCGGCGTCGGCAGCGACTGCATCATTCACGCACAGTTCAGGTACGGGACGGCTTATGGATGGCGGCAGGTGTCACTCTCCAACAGTGACGAACGAGGGGCGGGCCGGAATCAGGCAACCCGGGCCAGTGAACGCGTCACCTCAAAACAGGGACATGCCGACGCTGTACGGCCACGACGTGCCGGCCACCGCAAGCAGCGACAGCGCGCCGCCGGCGAGGGCGATGTTCTTGAGGAACTGCGTCATCTCGTCCTGGACCTGGTCGTCGGGGACCGCCCAGAAATTGTGCATCATGACGGCGGAAGCGACGAGGAACGTCGCCAGCGCCCCGGCCGCGATCACGGGGTACGCACCGAGGATGACGAGGACGCCGCTGACGAGGAGCAGTCCGCCGCTTCCGTAGACTGACGCCGCGGGTGCCGGAAGCCCCTTCGCCTCCGCGTAGGGCGTCATCTGCCCGGCGTTCTGGAAGTGGTTCAGGCCCATGAAGGCGAGGACGCCACCGAACAGGATTCGTCCCAGCAGGAACAGTTCGCCCGCCCCGGCGGACTCGAACGCCATCAGGCGCTCACCTCCGGCACAGGGGTGGTTTCACGGTGAGACTGTCGAACCGCGATTGGTAGTTTCATTACGTTACTTGGTTCGTATCCGAACCTATATGTACGTTCCCGGACAAAGAGGATACCAGGTAGCACCGATGTCATCTGAAGTATTCACTGCCACGGACGAGGCAGAAGAAAGCGGGCCGTGTGCCGTCATCGAGTCGCTGGAACAGATCGGGTCGCGCTGGCGGCTGGTCGTCCTCCACGAACTCCAGAACGGCGAACAGCGATTTAACGAACTCAAACGCGCCACCGACGCCAGTTCTCGCACCCTCTCGCGGGTCCTCGACGACCTTCAGGAGATGGGCTTTGTCGACCGGCGGCTCGAAGAAGACGCGCCCGTCGCGACGTACTACCAGCTCACGCCCAAGGGGGAATCCCTCTGTCCGGTCTTCGACGAGATCGAGGAATGGGCCGAGGAGTGGTTAGCCGGCTGCGAGAGCTGACCCGACAACGCAGACTTTTCTATCCCCCGGCCCCATCGCTCTACCAATGGGAGTACGGCCACCAGCCGATAACAGCGACGAGCCAGACGTCATCGAGTTCGGTATCGCGGCACTCGACGCCCGCCTGTCGGACGTGGACATCGAATACCCCGCGACAGCGGCGGAGGTCCGAGACGCCGCCGGGCACATCGCGGTCCCGTTCGACGCGTCTGGACACTCGATGACCGTCGCCGAGGCGCTCGACGAGACGAACGCCACTGAGTTCGATAACGAGCAAGAGCTACTCAACGACCTCCATCCGATATTCGAACGGAAACGGGAAGCCACCAGAAACAGTATTCTCTCCCAGCTGCGCGCGCTGGTCCCGTTCTGAGCTATTCGTCAGGCTGGTGCGGAGAGACCGCCGGTTCCGTCTCCACGTCGCCGTCCGTGACGTGGTCCATATCGCTCTCCTCGGCGCGTTCCGCGTCGCCGACCCGCTGGTCGTCGAACACGTCTGCCGGCCGATTTCGGCTCTCGTGTGTGAGTTGGACGGCAATGTCTTCCAAGCGGCGCGTCTGCTCGCGGTTCACCGCCACGAGCATATCCGACAGGACGCCGAACATGAGGAGCTGAATTCCCAGCAGGATGGCGAACGAGCCGATAACTGCAATCACCTCGTGTGAGATACTGTTGACAACCCAGTCGTAGGCCACGTACGCTCCGAGCGCGAACCCGACCACAGTGCTCCCGAGGCCGACGCTTCCGAAATAAAACAGCGGATTGTTCGTCTTTGCCATCTGGTACAGCGTCAGGATAATGGTCGCGCCGTCCCGGAACGGCCGGAGGTTCGTGTCGGATTCGTCGGGCCGGGGCTGGTAGGTGATCGGTACCACAGCCGTCGAGACGTTGTGTTTGACACACTCGACGGCCATCTCCGTCTCGATACCGAAGCCCGACGCCGTCAGTGAACTCCGCTGGAAGGACTGCCGCGTGAACGCCCGATAGCCGGAGAGGATGTCGGTGAGGTCCCGTCCGTGAATCGTTGCGAAGGCACTGTTGATGATACGGTTGCCGATCTGGTTGAGTTTCGTCATCGCGCCGGGCTGCATGTCCGCAAAGCGGTTTCCGATGACGTGCGCGGCCTGGCCCGACAACAGTGGTTCGAGTAGCCTGTCCGCCTCATCGGGCCGATAGGTCGCGTCGCCGTCGGCCATCAGGACGTACGGCTGCTCGATGTGGCGCGTCACTGCCTCCCTGACAGCCTGTCCCTTCCCCGAGCCGGACTGTTCGACGACCCGCGCGCCGGCCGATTCGGCGATGTCCTGTGTCCCGTCGGTCGACCCGCCGTCGATAACGAGGACGTTGTCGAACCCCTGCTCGCGGAACCCGGACACGACCGATTCGATAGTCTCGGCCTCGTTGAATGTCGGCAACAGTATACAGACGTCGTCTCGGTCGGCCATCGACAAAACGTCAGCCACGCGGAGGCAAATAAATGCGGGTCTGGCCGCGCACGGGTTTTGTAACTGTTTCCGGTAGCCGCCGCCTCGAAAGCGGCGACAGCCGGAAATGACGGACACCAGTCCGTCTCAGTCGTCGCGCTGCTCGCTCATGTGTTCCCAGACCTCCGCACAGCCACAGCCGTCTTCGATGTCCGCCAGGTGATCGTCTTCCTCGGTCTGGGATGTCGCAGTCATGTTACTCACTCTGCGAGTAACTACTCGCCGCCACCCACTAATAGATTTGGGCGGCGGCCGACGCGTTTTACATTCCCTGCCGCACATGGGCGTGTATGAGCGACCCTGCGGACGTGTTCGACCTGGTTGGGCTGACCGAATACGAGGCGACGGCGCTGGAACAGTTGCTCTCGCTCGGACGAACGACGGCCCCGAACCTCGCGGAAGCGAGCGGTATCCCGAAGGCCCGCGTCTACGGCGTGCTGGAGTCGCTGTCCGACCGCGGCTTCATCAAGGTGATCCCCGGCCGTCCCAAGGAGTACCAGCCGAAATCCCCCCGCGAAATCCTCGACCGGGCCGTCGAGAACCGCAGGCAATCGTACGAATCGTTCGCCGCCGACATCGAGTCCCACCGCGACGCCTTTCTCGCCGAGTACGAACCTCGGTTCGAACGCGCCAGCGAGGACATCTCGCCGACGGCCGAACTGTTCCACGTCGTCGACGTGGGCGAACCGAGCGAACGCGAGACCCGCCGGCTGTACGACGACGCCGACGAGACGCTTCGGGTTATTACCAACAGTTTCGCGTACCTCGACAGCGTCGAGCGCGCACTGGCCGAGACGCTCGACCGCGGGGTCGAAGTCAGCGTTCTCTTCCTGCACCCCGACGAGCTCCCGGCGGAGAAGGCCGCTGTCCAGGCTGACATCGTCGACCAGCTGAGGGCGGAGTACTCTGAGGTAGACGTTCGGTTCAGCACGGAGAAACTTCCCTGGCGCGGGACGCTCGTCGACCCGAGCATGGACTACGACAGCGGCGAGGCGATTCTACTGGTCGAGGAGCCGGACGTTCCCAACCACATGCGCCAAGCCGCGATTACGGACAACGGGTCGTTCGTCGCTGGGATGAAGCGCTACTTCGACCTAGTCTGGGAGTACGAGAGTGTCGCTGCGTTGGGCTAACTGTGGCCGTAGGCGTCGAGGTTCTGTGCACGGACGCTGTCGAGGATAACCAGCAGGACGTTTGGATCGGCCGACATGGCTACATGTACCCGAGGTCTTCGAGGTGCTCTTTGACGTCCTCCCCTGACCGGCCGCCGTCGTCCGACGCCGTCACCTGCGGCGTGGACGTGTGATCGTTCTCGTCGAGTTCGGCTTCGATAGCAGCCCGGACGTCAACGACGCTCTCAATCGACTCGACCATGGCGGCGTCCGTCCCCGCGACCATCGCCTCGTCGGTGTGAACGCCGTCCTGCAGGCCGTGGTCACTGACGAGCAGTAGCTCGTCGTCGTCGCCGAGGTCGTCCCGGACCTCGCCCACGAACTCGTCGAGCTCCTCGTAGGCGCGGTCCTGGAGCGAGGGCTGTTCGTACGCGACGTGGCCGATGAGGTCGAGCCCGCTCGTGTATGCAAACACCAGTTCGTGTCGTCCACCTCTGAGCGCCCGTCGTGCGCGGGCGAGGCGAACCATCGACATTTCGAGGCACTGCTCGTAGAACAGCGCCGGGTCCGCCGACGAGTGCCCACCTTTCGCTTCGAGGTCGCGCTCGAAGAGGTCCCCGAGGTTCCGCCGGAGGCTGTGTTCGCGGTCCTCCGTGTCCGGGTCGATCACGTAGTTGGGGATGCCGATGGGGGCCGCCTGCCGGCCGTCGAAAACCGTCGTCAGGTCGTTTTCCTCGTAGTAGGTCGCCGGAATCCGGAACGCGTCCTGTTCAGTGTTGTTCAGTAGCCACGCGCCGAGACGCGTCTGCAGCCCGGACGGGAGGAGGTAGTCCGCGGCGGCGCTTCCGAACCGGAGGACGGGGTTCTCCCAGGCGACGCCGTCATCAAGCGTGATACCGTGCTCCGGCGGCGTGAGCCCGGTAATGATCGTCGGCCAGAGTTCGTGCGTGCTGGGTCCGCCCTCGACGCTCCTGATCGTCTCGATAGCGCGGTGGTCAGCGAGCGTCAAGTTCGGATGTTTCGCCGAATCTACTAGTTCCGGGTCGAGTGCATCGATACCCAGCACTACGAGGACCATATCTACCCCGAACGTCTCAGTCGATGGGTTAAGACCTTTCGATGCACGCGATAGACGGCGGTACGATCTTAGCCAGACAACGAACGGTACAGGTCGAGGTACTCGTCCGCGATCTTCCGCCAGTCGTACTTCTCCTCGACGCGGTCTCGCGCCTGCCTGGATATCTGTTTCGTGAGTTCGTAATCGGAGAGCAATGTGGTGACGGCGTCTGCGATTGGCTCCGGCGACTCTATCGGAACGACAAAGCCCTCCTCCCCGTCACGGACCATCTCGTTTGCTCCAGAAACATTAGTAACAACCACTGGACACCCACTCGACATCGCTTCCAGACGGACCAATGAGAACCCCTCTGACCGGGAAGGGTGGATAAAGGCACGTGCCCGAGATAAGTATTCCCGAACGATAGACTGGTCAACATACCCGTGGAACGTGACGTTTTCGTCTAGATCGAGACGCTTGACCTGGGCGATCAGCTCGTCTTCTAGCGGCCCGTCACCAAAGACGTGGAGGTGGACTTCGGGGTATTCCTGCTGAATTTGTTCGAGTGCTTCGAACAGAATATCGTAGCCTTTCCGTTCCCGAAGGCTACCGATGGCCACGAGTTCATGTGAGTCGTCCGGTTCACTGTACTCGAAGACATCCGGATCAACGCCCAGCGGTATCGTCCGGAGCTTCGATTCGTCGACAAGGTCAGCATACATCTCGTAGGCCTCTTTATCGACGACCACAATTCGGTCTGCGGCTTCAAGCGTCCGCTTGAACAAATCCATCCGGGGTGGATCAAGGACCACATCGCGAGTCGCATCAACAATTGTGTGGAATGGATCGGTAAGCGGCCTCGGAAGGTTTCTCCCCACCCAGAACGAAACCATCCGATTAAATTCCTCAGCCATGATGGCATGGCCTGTTTGGCACGGTCCAACGACGACCGAAACATCGTCATGAAGCCCTGATACGAGAATTGGATTGAACCACCTGTAGCTAAGATTCATGTGATGATAGATATCAACGGAACCCTCCCGAAGTTCCCTAAAAAGTCTATAGTATAGCTTACTATAGAACGAGATTCTGTTAGAGCCCCCAAGCGGATGCACAGTAACGTTTTCCGGGCTAAGACTACCAGATACCGTTCTCGTGTATATGTCGACAGTGAAACTATCGTCGTACAGGTTATTCAGGAGATTGTAACTCTTTCCGTATTCATTATTATGAATGTTTGTTTTGGTCGGTCCGATGAGAACTCGCGGCATAACTGATGGTGGGTGATGGGGGAATTAACAGTTATTCTTGTCGTCTCTCTGTCGGCCAGATAGCCATGGAGTGGATTCATATATGAGCGTCACTTATATCCTAAGGCTTCAAGTTGCGATTCACGGGCAGGCTTTTGATCATCTCCGCCGCTATCAGAGACATTATACTCCGGAGTATACTCCTCAGTATCTATCCCGTCTAGTGTAATCCACGGAACCTCTCTTACAGCACTGACCGGCACTCCTTTGGGGTGGCCATAGACCCCCCATTCACCTTTTGCATTGCCGTGGTCAGCGGTTAGAGCGATGGAGCCATCAATAGACGTTGAGAGGATACTAACTTCTTCCAGTATCCACTCTAGGTTGTCAATATATGCAGTCCAGAAGTCGTCGTGCGAAACAGTGCCATCACAGAGGCGCCACCAGACTTTGCTACCGAACTTCTTTGTGCCTTTGAATTCACGAAACCACTCTGGTCGCGACCGGAAGGGTGCATGTGGTTGCATATAATGAACAATCATTCTATCAACGCCCTTCTCGTCGCGTTTTCGCCAAGTGTTAATCGCCTGATCAGTCAGTTTCCGAGGCGAAACCGTTCGAATATCATACTCCGTACTTGCGATCCCGAAATGAGTGAATTCTGAAAACTCGTCGTATTGTATCTGGTCCGTATATGGATTGCCTGTGATATATGCGGTTTCTTCGATCTCTGCTGAATACTTTTCATTAAACGTTTTTTGCATCCATTCAGAGCTGGTACCGCCGACTGACCAGCGTGTTTCGAGTTTGCTATCAGCAAAAAGAGATTGATAAGAAGTTCCCTGTATGATTTCTTCCATGGCATCAGCCCTGCATCCGTCCAAGATAACCAGTATATCCCAGTCTTCGTCCCAAACCACCTGTTCTTCCTGTTGTTCAGGGACGAATCTTCCGAGCAAGCCGGCCCATAGTTTTCTGAGGGCTATCTCGACATTTTTTGCTGAGGGGTCTGATTGTAGGCGGTCCACTGTATCAAAAAGCCAATCAGAGAAGCTCATCTGTACTGTGTTAATTTGGTGATCGAATGAATGTTTTGAAATGAAACTCTGTCCATGCCCGACTACCCAAATATAGTACAGTAGGGGGAGCGGACTTGAGTGTCAACATCTAACGCACTTGAAGCTCCCGCTTGTTTTAACAAGAACAGAATAATAACCACATGGGAGAAATCCACAGATATCGATGGATATCGACCGATCAAGTGTTATTATATACGCCAGTAATATCATACTGAGTCTAATTGGTTTTGTTGGAACCGCGTATTTTGCTCAAACTCTCGGTGGAACGGTTCTTGGAATCTTTTTTACCTTCGATGCTGTCACGAGTGTGCTGATGACCGGGGCACGGCTTGGTGTCGATACGGGGATAGAGAAACGCATTAGCGAATCGGCTACTCAACAGCGTGGGTCGTACCTGACTGCAGGCTACCTCATAACACTCGTTCCGATTGCAGTCATGTCTCTCGGATTATTCGTATTTGAAAGCCATCTAGACGAATATATCGGTGTGGCGGTCGTGCCCTTACTGATCGTATTTATTATATCCAGTACCGGAAGATGGCTCACTGGAGCGGCCGTTCGTGGTGAAGGGCGAGTGGCGCTTAGCTCTCTCATCGAACTCTTTGGTGAAGTCATTCGTATAGTAACAAGTATTGGACTAATCATAGCCGGATTAGAGATATTTGCTCTGCTATATGGTGTTTTGATTGGAGTTGTGGTGAAATTTGTCATATTTTACTTCGCGCTGTCAACTTCGCTATCGATCCCAACTTGGGAAACCGTCAGAGATCTCTGGGGTTTCTCGAAGTATACATCGTTCAATAGTGTGAGTTCGCTAGCGTACAACTGGGCAGATACGCTCGTGTTGGCGTACTTCGCGTCAAAGACCGCTGTTGCTGTATACGAGGCCTCTTGGAAGGTCAGCGTAGTCGCAGTAATGGCTAGTCAGGCCCTGAGTCAGGCGGTGTTTCCATCGATCAGCGAGTGGGCGTCCCGCGACGAATACGGTCGCATTGAAACGGCTCTAAGCGAAGGCTTCACATATGGTCTCCTGCTTGTCATCCCCGCCGTAGTCGGTGTAGCGATACTCGCCGATCCATTCATGCAACTCGTCTATGACTTCGACACGGGCGGGTTGATCCTCATCCTCCTGATGGCGGAGAAGTTGTTGCAGGCCCCGAGAATCCTGATCCAGCGGACGCTCACGGGGATCGGTCACCCGAATCTCGTATTCCGGACGGCAGCGCTGACCCTCGTTGCGAACGTTGGGCTCAATCTGTTACTGGTTCCGGAACTCGGATCGTTCGGGGCAGCGGCGGCAACGATAACGACAGTCAGCATCGCACTCGTCATTCAGATAGTGTATCTCCGGCGGTTCATCACTGTGACCGCAAACTGGCGGGCGCTCGGAAGGCAGACGGTCACAGCATTAGCGATGGGCGCAGTGGTGTACGCGGCGGCGACCATCTTACCGCCATCAACGCTTTTGAAGCTTGGTGGTTTAGTCGCACTCGGCGTGGTGGCGTACGGCCTCGGGATGGCGACGGACCGCGAAATCAGAGAGCGCGTGTTACAGATGGTGTAGTGCCTACCGAGTACACGCCGCGAGTATCGACTTGTACCGCCCACAGGCCGCCTCGAAGCTGTACTCGTGCTCAATCAGGTCGCGTCCATTCGCACTGATGGTGTCCAAGTCATTTCGTTCCAAAATACCGAGTATCGTTTCCCGGAGAGCCGCTGGTTCCCGCGAGTCAAGGAGGAATCCGGTTTCACCCTCACGGACCACGTCGGGAACGCCCGAAACCGGCGAGGCCAGTACCGGTGTTCCACAGGCCAGCGCTTCCAGAATTGTCGTTGGAAGCCCTTCCGTCGGCTGTGACGGCAGCACGAGCAGGGCGAGGTCGTTCAGTTGGTCCGGAACGTCGTCGTGGTCCACCCAGCCAGTGAGCTCAACCGCGCCCCGTTCGATTTCCGCCGCGAGTTCGGCTTCCAGCCACTCCCGGAGATCCCCGTCGCCGATGAACCGGAAGGCCACGTCGTCGGGCAGTTCAGCGGCGACAGCAGCGAGTTCACGGACGCTCTTCTCCTCGTCGAGTCGCCCGAGGAATCCGACCACGCGATCGCGGTCGGCGTAGGGCCGCTGGACGCGAAACTCGTCTGTCCGAACGTAGCGCGCCCCCGTCGGATACACAGTCGGGGATTCCGGATGCAGATCCAGTTGGCGGGCCATCTCCGGCGTGTAGGTGATAACGCCGTGGGCCGCGGCGAAGCCGGCTCGTTCGAGCGCGCGGACTGCGCCAGCGAGCCCTGCGGCTATCTCGTCGGGCAACCGCTGTTCCCAGTTCAGACGGAGCGTCAGCGGCACGTCGCCGCGGGGTTCAATGAGAACCGTTTTGCCGAGCAATCGAGCCGCGACAATGGGCAGCAGGTACGATGTCGCACCGAAAAACAGAACGACGTCTTCGTCGCGGTCGGCGATGACACGGCACATCCGGAGCTGGTTCAGCAGGAATCGGAACGCGGCGATGACGACGGACTCACCCGCGCCTTTCTGCGTGAGTTCGACGAGTTCGTGACGGTCGCGGATCTCGGAGTCAGCGGGCAGATCAGCCGTCACGAGCGCGACCGATGTCACAGCCGACAGGATATCCAGCAGGCTTCGTGTGGCGTTCTCGCCGGCGGCGGCGAGGGGATGGGTCACGACGCAGACGCTCGGGAGTGAGTCGTCAGTCACAGATTCTGACCTCGTTCGTCATCACGGTTGAACCGCTTGCTACCCGATCGCGTCTGTGAGCGGAGAGGCCAGGTCGCGGAGATGTTTTGGCACACAGTTGTCATCAGCAGGTCGGTTCATCGTCTACCCGCTTCAGCACAACGATAGTCGGGTTCCCGTCCTCGGGGAACGACGAAAGTCCGGCGCTGTCTCTGAACTTTCGCTCCGCGCTGAGTTCAGTGTCAATTGGCGGGCCGAACGTCCGGACAATTTCGTAGTCCTCCTCGGCGAACAACGCCGACATGCGCTCAGTCACCCCAGGGAATACTGACGGGTCCTGGAAGAAGCGATAGTAGTGATAGCTCGAGAGAACAACGTACTCAGGCGCATTACAATCCAGACGTTCGAGACCTGGTTGCCAGTTTTCTCGGGGGAAAGTAGAGTGGATTTCATACCGGTTCACAGTTGTCTCCTCGGGAAATTCTGGGAGGTACACTTGCTGCGAGTACACGTCAACAGTATCAGAGCTATCCAGGTTGGCATGTGTCCACGCCGTGGCTTCCTGTCGGGATTCGTTGACATCGGAGACACCAACAGTCGCGTGTACGCCCGAAAAGACAATGACAAGGGTGAGAAGTCCGACACCGACCAAACGGACCGGACGGGATAACTGACTCAACTCCGAGCCGGCAATACCAGCGAGGACCGCGAGAATCGGGAAGAGCGGCATCACCCGAGGGAACTGTGTCATATTCCCTTGCGTGATGACGATGAAGTACGGGATGGCGTAGACGAGCAACAGCCAAACTGCGCTGTCAAGCGTCCCTCGCAGAAGGAACGCGACAACGAGCAGTACGGACAGTATGGAGAACAGGAATAGCACGATCCCCTGCCCTTCGGCGATGTGTGCGAGCTGGATGAGCCACCCAGGGTCTGACCAATTGTACGCAACGGAATCGCTCGTACTTCGGTAGACGTATCGGGATATCTCGTCGGCCCATGAACCCGGATGGACGAATATCGATGGCGTTGTAGTGACGTATCCAAGTATCGTTAGCGTCGGGTACAGCCAGACTGCCTGGACGAACTCAAAAACGGTTCCCGACTCGCCCCAGTAGCGCTCAATAATGACGATGGCGATGGGCAGGACGAGGAGTCCGGCGGTCGCCTTCGTCGACGCTGCCAGGCCAGCGACCAGCGCCGCGGCCAACAGCGTTCTGGTGTCTCCTGAATGAAACGCACGAACCGTCAGCAGGAAGCCGAGCATGAGGAAAAACGTCATCGGAACGTCCTCAGTTGCATAATGAGCGGTGAGGACGTACCCAACAGAAGTCGTGAGAAACACCGATGCGAGGATTCCGGCGCGCCGGTCCAGTAGTTCCCGGCCGAGGTAGTAGAGGACCACGACAGTGCCGACACCGAACAGGACAGATACCAGCCGACCGGCGAACAGCACGTCGTAGAACGCTGTGAGGAGATCCGGGGACACGCCCCAACTCGGCGAGCTCCCGACACTAGCCGCGCCCGACATAATATCGCCGAACTGTCCGGTCACGAGCCAGTACAGCGTTACCGGGACAAAAGAGAGCGCAAGCAAGTAGAGGTGGAAGTTCCCACCCTTCCGGAAGTTGTCTATGAAGGGATTCTGCTCGTATCCAATCCTGAGAGCGAGTTCGATAGCGCCGGTTTCATCCGGGAAGGTCAGATGTGGCCGTAATCGCCAGGTGCCGAAGAACATCAGCAGGAACGCAGCAAGCGCAATGAGCGGCACAAACGGTTCGCGTCGGGCCGACTTGCGTATTCTGTTCCACAGGCTAGAGGGCATTTCCTCGTGATTGACCACTGACTGTAATAGTCTGTGCGATTTCGGGAGAGCGCCCTCTGCACGTGGTTAGCCTAAATCAGTCTCATACTGATATTACTGTGTATTCCGGGCATCCTTCATGCCCCAGGGTGCAATTGACAACAACCATACATACGACGATTTATATCTGATTCCTGGCGTGGGCAGTACTGGGAATGACAACTGTTAATAAACCTGCTTGAAGAATCACAGTCACGGCATTAGATAATGGCGACGACAGAGGACGTACAGGATAACGCAAGTGAATTCACTGGCGAAGACCGTGACAAGGTTCGGACCTCCGTTGTACTGCCAGCGTACAATGAAGTGGATAATATCGAGCCGTTAATCAAAGAGATCCAGTCAGTATTTCAGACCGAACCGACGTTTTCTCCATATAACATCGTTATCGTGGATGATGGTAGTACCGATGGTACCAGGGGCGTTATCCGTGACTTGGCAGAACACAACGAGAACGTTCTCGGATTATTACTGTCCCGCAACTTTGGACAAAGTGCAGCCTTGAATGCAGGAATCAAACAAGCAACCGGCGAGTTTATCGTGACTCTCGATGCTGATCGACAGAACGACCCACAAGACATTCCAGATCTCCTCAATATGTTGATAAGTGGGGACAGCGAATCCGATAGCTATGATTGCGTCAGCGGCTGGCGGCGAGACCGAAACGATCCGCTAACAAAGACGATACCATCCGCGATACAGACACGGATGGCACGCTGGACCGGGCCAGACATCCACGATTTCGGCTGTACTCTGAAAGCATATCGTTCAGACGCTCTTGATGAAATAGAGTTGTATGGAGAGGGTCACCGGTACATTCCGGCGAAATTGTACAACCGGGGCTACAGAATTACAGAAGTCCCAGTTAACCATCGCCCCCGGACAGAAGGGAGTTCAAAATACGGCACGAAACGACTTATAAGGGGCTTTGTTGACCTCCTGTTTCAGGTATTCTGGAACCGGTACTCAACCCGGCCGGTTCACTTCCTCGGTGGGTTTGGGTTGATTTCGTTTGGGATAGGGATGCTAATCGGGATTCATGCAGTGTTCTCGAAGTACGTACTGGGCGTTCCGCTACTTCCGAATCTCCCCCGTCTTGTACTAACGGTTGCACTCGTTCTATTCGGACTTATCTTGATTATGTTTGGTTTCCTGGCGGAAATGATCACAAAGCTACACTACATCGAGAGAGACCCCTATCGTGTTGAAGTAGTTATCGGCGGTGGCGCGGACAACAAGTGACCTATAGCTGACACTCCTGTATTACTATGTCAAGAAGAGACACAGACATCCGTAGTATCCTCTCGGCCTCGCTTCGCGTTTCTATCAGTGTAATACTACTCTGGTACGTGATTAGTAGGGTCGGATTCGACACACTGATCAAACATCTCCAAACGCTTGAGCCAGTCACGCTGGTTATCGCTGTTGGACTTAGCGTCCTTGGTGTCGGCCTCAGCGCCTGGAAGTGGCGAGTTCTCCTCGCTGTAAAGGGTATAACGCTCACCCTCCGTACCGCTTGGATTTACTACTATATCGGGCAGTTCTTCAATGCGTTTTTGCCATCGATTATTGGCGGAGATACTGCACGGATGTACTACCTCTATGCGGATACAAACGATGGCTCCGCATCAGTTTCTTCTGTCGTGATTGAGCGGATTGCTGGCCTCTACTCGATCTTGTGCATTGTTCTGGTTGCGGTCGCATTTGGCTACGAGCTAGTTCCGGTCCGGGTCGCAAATCTGGCACTTATCGGCTGCGCGGTCGGGATAGTTACGACACCAGTATTGTTATTTACTGACTTACTACGCCCGATCCTGGAAACCACGGTTTTTGAGTTACAAGCGTTCGACATCGGGAATCGGGCTGAAAGATTGTACACTGCGGTGTACGAGTATCGCCAAGCCAAACGAGCAGTGGTCATTGCGCTCTTGCTTTCGGTCGTGTTCCGGGTCTTACTGATTGCCAGCAACTACGTCGTCGCCCTGGGGCTAGGGATTGAGATACCACTCGTGTACTTTTTTGTATTTATTCCACTAGTGGAACTCTTCCTCTTTTTGCCGATATCAATCCAGGGCTTTGGGGTGCGTGAGAGCGCGTATCTCTATCTTTTCACTTCAGTGGGAGTCGGAGACGGTGTCGCGTTGACTTTCGGGGTCGTAATGCAGCTCATTCTCCGAGTAATAAACAATATTATCGGCGGCGTCGTATATGCCGTTCATACCCTTCGCTCCTGAACTTTCCGAACCCGATTCAAGAAGGGATATAATGCCCGACTGTCAATCCCAGGTAAATGAACGATATCGTGCTGATTACGGCTGATTCGGTCCGATATGACTACATCGAAGAGATGGAGTTTCTCTCGGGATATCAGACACAATCCGGAACGACAGTCGGACATTACACTAGACCAAGTTTAGCAGGCCTCCTATCTAGTCAGTATCAGGCAACAATGAAATCGGCTGTGACCGGACCAACGATACCAGAGGTTATGTCGAACGCCGGGTACACAACAATCGGGCTAGCTCCGAGCCCCCAACTTGACGAAGTGTTCAATTTCAACCGAGGTTTCGATAAGTACGAGAATTTCGTTGACGCGGGCAATCGCGGAAGCAACCGACGGGAGATTCTCGGGCAGTTTGACATTCTACGAAAAGTCTACCATCGGTTCTTTCCGCCACATGCGAAAATGTCCGATCTTCCGACTGATAAAGCAGTTGTCGAGCAGGCGGTTGAGCAGTTCAACGAAGCGTCGGGACCACGGTTCATGTGGGTGCATTTAATGGGTAGCCATCGGCCATATGGCCGTGGTGAGAACGCGATTTCGAGGTCACTCGATAGGAAAGCCTTGTTTTCACCATCCTCGCTCAAGGATTCCGAACACCAGGAGATTACATCAGCGTATGAAGACGCCCTCTCAAGAGTCGACACCGTCGTTGAAGATCTTTTGATGGGTCTCGATGGAGATCCGACCTTCATTTTCACCTCAGATCATGGCGACGAATTCGGGGAAGAGGGGTACTACTATCATCAACCACAGCGCAGGAGAACAGCCGATAAGCTGGTCACCGTTCCCATTGTAAGCAATGACGTTTCGCTCACGGGAGATCGGTGTAGCCTCCTCGATATTGGACCGATGCTAGCCAATCAAGCGGGGACCGATCCGCCCGAGGAGTGGAACGGTATCGATATTCGTTCAGAGTCCAGGTCGTATACGCTGACAATTGCGCCATGGCATAACACGGCTTCGCTCCGACTCGCAACCGACGATTACACCGTTACTAGCACCGATGGACGTGTATCGATGACGGAATCAGGTGCTGATATCCATGTGGAAAAGAACGAACAGGCAGAGGAGGTTCAGGAGCGACTTCAGGACCTTGGATACGTTGAGTAGAGTTCAGGCTGTAGAACGCTCATATTATCTCCAGACGTACATTCCGTAGAGGTATCCGACGCCGACGCTACCGGTAAGTAGAAACAAAAAGAGGAGTTGCAGAACTGCCCCGACAGACGGAGAGTCGACGAGTCCACGGAGGCGTGACGGGACGAACCGAAACAGGAGGTCGCCGAGGAAGTCGGACTCCTCGCCAGTCGACTCGGGAACGAACACCTCCATCCCGCGCTTCGAGTATCCCTGCCAGAACGCGCGGTCTAACAGCCAGCCGGGGTCGGTTCGGTAATCGAATATCTTGTGGGCAACAAGCGCGTCCGGGGTGTAGTATACCCCTTCGTCGTATTCAGTTCGCAGGCGCGCACAGAGTTCTGTCTCGCCGCCCTGGAGGTTCTTTTCACCCTGGCGGCCGCCGATATCGTCGTCGAAGCCGCCTAGTTCGAGAAACACGTCCCTGTCGAAAGAGATGTTCGATCCGAAGGTGTTACGAACCACGCCGGGTTCGTCGGGGTCGCCGTTCGGTCCGAACCCGCGGTGGGTGACGCCGATGAGCCAGTAGAACTCCGCGGGCAGAAAGCTGGGTTTGCCGGCGACCCACGCCGGCGTCATTCGACCGCCGACCGCGAGCGCGTCGTGTCGTTCGTAGGCGTCGACTAACGCCGCCACCCACTCTTCATCGGCGATAGCGTCGTCGTCGATGAACGCGACCACGTCGCCTGTAGCGACTGCAGCGCCATTGTTCCGGCTCTCCAGCAGGCCGACGTTCTCGTCGTTGCAGTGCGTCAGGACATCGTCCCGGCCGCCGAAGTCGGATTCGTACTGTTCGTACACGTCCCGGTTACCATCCGAGACCAGTACGAGTTCCACGTCGTCGTAGGTCTGTGCTAAGACGCTCTCGGCCGCCGCTCGGCAGTCGTCGTATCGCTCCATCGTGTGCGTACAGAGCACGACCGAGACTCGCATGGTCGGTGGTGTGCCACCGGTGCTGTTAGGCGTTTCCATCCTGCGCTCGCACAGAGGTCAAAAGGCTTATGCGCGCCTTGGCAGTTTTTCCGTGCAATGAGTCAATCACGGGGCTATCTTGACGACAACCCCGAACTCGAGTCCGCCCTGGAGTGGGCCGAGCGCTGGTACCACGTTCCGGTCCTCCTGGTACTGCTCGGGTTCATGCTGTGGAATCGCGTCCGGAGTTGGCAGAACTTCATTGTTGACGGCGAGGTGCTCTTCAGTGGGAACGACGCCTGGTATCACTACCGTTCGACGAAGTACGTCGTTGAAAACTGGCCCTCGACAATGCCGTTTGACCCCTGGACAGCCTTCCCTTACGGAACCAGTAACGGGCAGTTCGGGACGCTGTTCGACCAGATTATCGCGACAGTTGCCCTGATCGTCGGTCTCGGTTCCCCGAGCGACCAGACGATCGCGATGACGGTCCTGTTCGCACCAGCCGTGTTCGGGACGCTCGTTGCGATTCCGACGTACTTCATCGGACAGCGGCTCGGCGGCCGCATCGGCGGCGTAACTGCGGTTACCGTGATGGCATTCTCGACGGGGTGGCTCCTACGGCGGAGCCTCGTCGGTTTCTCCGACCACCACGTCGCTGAAGCGCTCTTCCAGGTACTCGGCGTCCTTGGTGTCATGGTGGCTGTCAGCGTCGCCGCGCGGGACAAGCCGATCTACGAGCAGTTCCTCGAGCGAGATATCGATGCACTGCGGGACACTATCAGTTGGTCCGTGCTGGCCGGCGTGGCGATTGCGCTGTATCTCTGGGTCTGGCCGCCAGGTGTGCTCCTCCTCGGGATATTTGGTGCCTTCTTCCTACTCCGACTGTGCCTAGAGTACGTTCACGACACTAGCCCGGAACACACGGCCATCGCGGGCGCAATCACGATGACGACTGCCGCCGTGCTGAGTGCGTCTCGAATCACCGTCCTTGAAATCACAGCGACCTCTCAGTCGCTGCTACAGCCGGGGCTGGCGTTGGCCGTTGGCTTTGGCTGCGTGTTCATGGCGTGGCTGGCCCGGTTTATCGAGCAACGCGAGTACGGCCGGTACGTGTACCCTGCGACCGTGTTTGGAATACTCGCCCTCGGGGCAGTTCTGATGGCAGTGCTGACTCCGAACCTGTGGAATTTCCTGACGCGGAACGTGATGAGAGTCGTCGGGTTCTCGATCAGCGAAACGGCCGGAACCGTCGGCGAGGCCGCGCCGCTGCAGGACGCCGGCGTCCTGTTTGAGGCACACGGGTTCGCTGTCATCGTTGCAGCGATCGGTGGCCTCCTTTTGCTCGGAAAGCAGTTCCTCTCGGACGACGCTCCGGCGGAAGAACTACTCGTCGTCGTCTGGGCACTGTTCATTCTATCCGCGACGTTCACCCAGCAGCGGTTCGCGTACTATCTCGTCGCGCCGATTGCAGTGCTGTCGGGGATGCTCGTCGGTCGGTTCGTCGTCTGGTTCGATTTCAGCGCCGACGACGGCATCGAGTACTATCAGATCTTGACGATTCTCACAGTACTTCTTGTCATCGTCGTCCCGCTGTTCGCCTTCGGTACGACGCCGGTCGAGGCTGGCTCGACCGGTCCCGGCCAGAGTATTCAGAGTTGGGACGAAAGCCTACAGTGGATGGAGGCGAACACGCCCGCGGAAGGGGCGTACGGCTCCGGCGGTGAAGCGACGCTCGATTACTACGGCACCTATCAGAAGCAGGACGACTTCGACTACCAGGAGGGCCAGTACGGCGTCCTGTCGTGGTGGGACTACGGGCACTGGATTACGACCAGGGCCGAGCGCGTTCCGAACGCGAACCCCTTCCAGCAGGGAACGGACACGGCCGCGCCGTTCCTGATCGCACAGAACGAAACGCAGGCGAACAATATCCTCGAGAGGACGGACGAGGACGACGCAAAGACGCGCTATATCGCCGTCGACTGGAAGATGGCCGAGACCAACGGAAACCTCGGTGGCAAGTTCTTCGCCCCACCGGCCTTCGTTGACGGGGCCCAGACCAGTGATTACTACAGTCGGCTGTACATCCAGTCTCAGAGCGGCGGTGTCCAGCAGGTAACGTTCCAGCGGCAGGCCTATTACGAGACCATGGTCACTCGGCTGTACCGGTTCCACGGCAGCGCCGCAGAACCGCAACCGATTGTCATCGACTGGGAGAACAAGCAGACACGCCAGGGAGCGCAGTACCGCGGTGCGCCGACCAACGAGCAGGAACCGGAGGGCCAACAGCAGGGACAGGTCATCCGCCAGTTCCAGAGCCTCGAACAGGCCCGTCAGTACGTTGAACAGGACGCGACCTCGCAACTCGGTGGCTACGGCGATGCTCCCAGCGAGCGGGTCCCGGCAATGGAGCACTACCGCCTCGTCGGCTCCAGTGAGACCGAGGCGTTCCCGAACAGCCCGCAGTACCAGCACTCCGCCTGGACGAAGATATTCGAGCGCGTGCCCGGGGCAACGGTCGAAGGCACCGGACCGGCAAACACGACAGTCCGGGCCGCCGTGCAGATGCGCAATCCGGCCACGAACAAGACGTTCGTCTACCGCCAGCGGACCCAGACGGACCAGAACGGGAACTTCGAGATGACCGTTCCCTACTCAACCACCGGGTACGAGGACTGGGGCACCGACGAGGGGTACACGAACGTGAGCGTCCGTGCTGAGACCCAGTACCAGTTCACCGCGGTCGGGACCAACAACGGGAACCGGACCGGGTTCACCGGGACGACAGAGGTCACCGAAGGACAGGTCATCGGTGAGGACGACTCCGCCGCGACCGTCGAACTGGAGCCGATATCGGTTCAGCAGGGCGACGGGACCAGCGGTGAATCGCGCGCCCCGATGAGCGAGGACGCGGCTGAAGCAGGAGCATAGCGGAGTAACGGCGGCTGGTCTCTGTCCGACCAGCCGTTTGATCCAACTGAGATTTCTTACGGGACTGCGTCGACGGACCTCGTTCTAGTGGTGTACCTGCTCGCGAGAGAGGTGACAGCCGAAGAATCGAACGCTCACTCGGCCAGCGGATTGAACGTGCCGTTGATGTCCCACTCGTGGAGACAGTGTGGGTCGCCGGACTGCTTGGTGCCGTCGTCGGTGACGATACGCCAACTGTGTCGTTCCGGGTCCCACTCGTCGACCCGCCCACACCGCTCGCACTCCCGTTTGCGTGGGGTGACGATTTCAGCCATATCTGGTGCAAGCGCGTGGGTCGTTATCAGGCTGCCGGTCCCTGACTGGGCTGTCCGAAGCGATTCGCAGCCGGCGACGTGTACGAAGCTCAAAAGTCCGGGAGGTCGTCCGCACCGACCTCCTCCGCTTCCCAGTCGATGTACTCGTCGGCCAGCACCTCACAGACGACCTGCCCGAACTCGGTCAGTCCGGCGTTGATGCCTGAGACGGTGCCCCAGGAGTCGATGTCGGGATGTATCTCCCGCTCGCGCCAGTCCTCGGGCAAGCCCGGAGCGTGGTAGCCCACACGGCCCGCGAAGGAGTCCCAGAAGAAATCGAACTCCTCGATGAGTGCCAGATCGGTGACGATTGCCCACTGATCGGCATCGAGTGAGGCGTCGGCGGCCCATTCCTCGAAGGCATCTTCCCACGCGCCGTCGTCGAGGGCCTCGGCGAGCTCGTCACGCCGGTATTCGTCGCCCTGCACGTCTGCGTCGTCGTACTCGTCGGCGGCGACGCCGGTGGAAAGCTCCGGTCGCTCCGGCGTCTCAACATCCAGTGTCATAGTCGTGGTTGGCGGCGGAGCGGAATAAAGGTCATACTGTTGGCTGTACCTCGGTGGAGATATCCACCACTCCAAGGTAGCCGTATTCTCCACGTGATTCCAGCCGACAGTATCAGCGGTTCGCTTCCCCGTCGAGGGCGCGCTGTCGCAGTCGTTCACCGCGGTCGGTTTCCGTAGTCACGTCAGGGACGGGAACCGGATTCCTGTCCTCGTCGACCGCGACGTACACCGAGTACGACTCCGTCGTCGACTCAGCGTCGCCGGTTCTGGGGTTTTCCCGGGCGACTCGGAGTCGGACCTTGACGCTCGTTTCGCCGGTGTCGTAGACGAACGCCTCGATGAGTGCGGTGTCGCCGACGGGTATCGGCCGCTTGAAGTTCACCTGGTCCATCCGAGCGGTGACGCAGGTTTCGCCGGCAAAGCGCATCGCCGACATCGCCCCGAGTTCGTCCATCCATTTCAGCACGTTTCCCCCGTGGGTCGCACCCAGGTGGTTCGAGTGGTTGGGCTGGACCATCCAGCGGTTCTCGATATAGGTTTCCAGTACCGTTGGCATGGCGCGAGGTTGGCCAGCACCCGGGTTGAGTCTGTCGAACGGCTTCGAAAACGCGGCTATGCGGAAACGTACTGCGCTTCCCACTCCTTCCGGGCGTCGAGTTCGCGCTGGCCGCGCTTGGTCAGCGTGTAGAAGTTCGTTCGGCGGTCGCGTTCACCCTTCTCGATGAGCGCCTTTTCGACGAGCGTGTCAAGGTTCGGATACAGTCGGCCGTGGTTGACTTCGCTCTCGTAGTAGTTTTCGAGCTCTTCCTTGATCGCTAACCCGTGGGGCTCGTCAAGGCCTGCGATGACGTACAGCAGGTCCCGCTGGAATCCAGTCAGGTCATACATCGTATATCCGATACAGTTTGACCCCATACATATCAGTCTTTTGAATCGGTGGGATATCCGGGTTTTCAAGCAATCCCGCCACCGTCTTGTAGTTACCACAGAATCTGTGGCTGTATTAACATGAGAGCTGGCAATAGCTACGCCACCTGACGAGAACATACAATGCCGCGAACATGATTCCGGTTGCCGATTCTCGGCGGTCAGCCGGACCCGACAAGGGTAAAGGAAGCGAATGTGTAACGCGGGTGATGACCGAACACGCGGAGTCGGCGACAGACGAGTTCCCGGACCCGTCAGGAGCGGGACGCGTCGATGTCGTCGGAACCGCCCACGTTTCCGAGCACAGCGTCGAGGAAGTGGAATCAGCGATCGAAGAATCCGAGCCCGATATCGTCGCCGTCGAACTCGACGAGGGCCGGTATCGCCAGATCAAGGGCGAAACCCCCGACGATCTCGATGCGAGCGACCTCCTGCGTGGGAACACTGTCTTTCAGTTCCTCGCGTACTGGATGCTGTCGTACATCCAGACCCGGCTGGGCGACCGATTCGACATCGAACCGGGTGCGGACATGAAAGCGGGAATCGACACCGCCGAACGTCTCGGCCTCGGCGTCGCACTCGTCGACCGGGATATTCAGACGACCGTCCAGCGGTTCTGGGCGCGGCTGACGGCCGTCGAGAAACTCAAGCTCGTCGGCAGCCTCGCGGCCGAGATGGGGCCGCCGTTGACTGTCGGGCTGACTATCGGTGCTGTCTTCGGCGGGCTGTTTGCGGTCGTCGCCGGGGCCTTCGGTGGCCCGTTCATCGTCCCGAGCGGTGCCCTTTCGGTTTTGCCGGGCGGTCTTGGCGGGACGGCCGAGGGCCTGCTCGACACGCTGTTGCTCATCTGTGTCGTCGCGGCCGGCATCGGGATTCCCATCGCCGCCCTGTTGGTCCGGTTCCGCGGTGAGGCCGACGTCGAGGAGTTCGACATGGAGAAACTGACAGACACCGACGTGGTCAGCGCGATGATGGAGGAGTTCCGTCAGTTCTCCCCCGGCGGCGCGGAGGCGCTCATCGACGAACGCGACGCGTTCATCGCCCACCGACTTATCGCGCTCCGCGAAGCCGGCTATCACGTCCTCGCCGTTGTGGGAGCCGGCCACCGTGAGGGCATCGAGAACTATCTCGACAACCCAGAGACGCTCCCGCCGATGGAGTCGCTCACCGGAACCGAGGGCGGGCGTCGCGTCTCGCTGTACAAACTCGTCGGCTACGGCTTCGGGGTCGTCTTTCTCGTCTTCTTCGGCCTGCTCATTCTCGGTGGCGCGAGCCAGGCCGTCCTGCTGCAGCTGTTCGTCGCGCTGGTCGCCGTCAACGCCGTGCTGGCCGGCGGACTAGCGAAGGTGGCCGGCGCACACTGGTCGAGTGCGGCCGCCGCCGGCGCGTTCGGCTGGCTGACGAGCCTGTTTCCGCTGCTTGCCGCCGGCTGGTTCGCGGGCTACGTCGAACTGCGGTACATCTCCGTCAACATCAGCGATATCGCGACGCTCAACGAGATACTCAACGACCAGGAGTCGCCGGTAATGGACCTCGTCGGCCGGATGCGTAGCGTGCCGCTGTTCCGGCTGATCCTCGTCGTCGCGCTGACGAACGTCGGGAGCGCAATCGCCTCCTACGTTGTCTTCCCAGTATTGATCCCGTACATCTCGTCGGACATCGGTGGAATGCAGGGCGTCTCGCGCCTGCTCTGGCAGGGTGTCCGCGAAGGGACGCAGATACTCGTGGGGGTCCTCTGATGGCGGGTCGACGGCAGCGACCCACCGCGGACCGGACCGTCGGCGGTCTCAGCTTCAGCCAGCGCGAGCTCCGGGACCTCCTCGTCGCCTGGCTTGCGCTCGGGCTGGCGTTCACGTTCTTCCTCGAACGGGAGTTCCGCCGCATCGTCTTCGGCCAGTTCGGCGGGCTGTCGACGGCCGAAATCGCCAGCACGTTCGCCGTCAGCCTGCTGACCGTCGGCGTCGGCTTCCTGTTGCACGAACTGGCCCACAAGGTCGTCGCCGTCCGCTTCGGTCAGATCGCCGCGTTCAAAGCCGATTACCGGATGCTCGGGTTCGCAGTTCTGGGCGGTCTCGTCGGCTTCCTGTTTGCCGCGCCGGGCGCGGTCGTCCACCGCGGCCGCCTTACAGCGAAGCAACACGGCCTCATTGCCGTCGCCGGACCGGTGACGAACCTCGCGCTCGCCGTCGTGTTCCTCGTTCCGTTCGTCGCGGCGCTCCTGTCGAGTACGGGCGGCTTCCTCTGGGAGGTCGCGCGGATGGGCCTGCAGATCAATCTCCTGCTCGCCGGCTTCAACATGCTGCCGTTCGGTCCGCTCGACGGCCGAACGGTCCGGGAATGGAGCACACCGGTGTTTCTCGCCGTGGCGGTTCCGTCGGTTCTGCTCGGGGTCGGCGCGCTGTTCGTTCTCTGAGCGGACGCAACGCTCCGCCGGAACGACGCTCTTTTGCCCGCGCCACGCACGCTCTCGGGTATGACCGACGGTGAACCCGAGACCGAGGACACAGACGACGAAGATGCGGAGGGACTGACCTACGCGGAAACCGGCGTGGACATCGACGCCAGCGAGGCGGCGACGAAGGCGCTCATCGGTGCGGCCGGCGAGTTCGAGGGTGACTACGCGGGCCTGGTCGATATCGGCGACCAGTACCTCGCACTCGCAACGGACGGCGTCGGCACCAAGCTCCTCGTCGCCGAGGCCGTCGACGACTACTCGACCATCGGCATCGACTGCATCGCGATGAACGCCAACGACCTCATCGCGACTGGCGTCGAGCCGGTGGCGTTCGTCGACTACCTCGCAGTGGAAACGCCCGACGAGGAAACGAGCGAAGACATCGGCGCAGGGCTCCGGACGGGGGCCGAGCGGGCCGGCGTCGCGCTCGTGGGCGGCGAAACCGCCGTGATGCCGGACGTGATCAAGGGGCTTGACATCGCCGGCACCTGCGCCGGGCTGGCACCGAAAGACGCCGTCTTCCCCGGCGAGGCCGAACCCGGCGACGCCATCGTCGGCTGGCCGTCCTCCGGGATCCACTCCAACGGCTTCACGCTCGCACGCAAGGCGGTCACGCGTGACCACGAGTACACCGACCCGTTCCCGCCGAACCCCGACAGAACCATCGCCGAAGAGCTGCTGACGCCGACGCGGATCTACAGCGAGGTGCTGGAGCCGCTCCGAGCCAACGAGACGCACGCGGCCGCCCACGTCACTGGCGGCGGCTGGACGAACCTCACGCGGATGGGGAGTCACCGGTACGAGATCACGGACCCCTTCGAGGCCCAGCCCGTCTTCGAGTTCGTTCAGGAGGAGGGTGACGTAACTAACGAAGAGATGCACCGGACGTTCAACATGGGCACCGGGTTCGTCGCTGCGGTGCCCGAAGCTGACGCCGACGAGATCGTCGCCGATAGCGAGGACGCCCGCGTGATTGGCACTGTGGCCGACGGAGGCGAGGCGGTCGCGGTTCGCGACCTCGAACTGACCGAGTAAGCAGTTTGAAGATCTGACAGAGACCGATCAGGCGGACAGGATGTCTTTGCCGGCGGTCTCCTCCGCAATCCGTATCTGGAGTGCCTGCCGGATGTGGTATCTGGCCGCTTCGCTTTCAGCGTTCTCGAGGGCCTTTTCGAGTTCGGCATACAGTGGGTCGCTGGGATTGGGCATGTCGCTACGTCTCTCATTGGTGAGAATAGACATATACCCCTGACACTGTTTTCGGTATTAAGCCACTCCTACGGGGAGTACGGGCTCACTATCGCTGTTTGCGTTTCTGAGAATCGGAGTTAGCTGACCGTACGCGCGATGTCCGCTTCGGTTATGACACCAATAGTTTCCCCCCCTTCGACGACCATCACAGCGGCATTGTGGTTCAGGTACGCGTCGACTTCGTCGATGGGAGCGTCGGGTTCGACGGTGGCGATGGATTCGTTCATCACCTCGGCGACGGGAAGTTCGCCGACGTTCTCTTCGGGGCGCTGGCGGATGTCGGAGTTGCCGATGAGCCCCTGCGGTGCCCCGTCCCGGATGACGGGGACCTGGGAGTACCCCTTCTCGTCCATCAGCTCCTTGGCCTGGTGGACGGAATCGTCGGGCGCGACGCCGACGACTGGGGAGTTCATCAGGTCGCGGGCCTTGATGATGCCGCCCTCGGCTTCTTCGAGGGCGGTCACGATCCGGCGGAGTGTCGACAGCCGCGGGTCAACGTCGCCCCCCTCGATACGGGCGATGAGCGGTTGGGAGACGTCGGCCCGCTCCGCGAGTTCGCTCTGGGTCAGCCCGAGTTCGTTGCGGCGCTCCCGCAGGTCCTGCGGCGTCGGTAAGTCCATACTCGCTTATTACCTGCGGTAATATAAAAAACCAACGGCTAGCGGAGTGGGCGAATCAGATGGAGAACGGGCTACGCTTCGGCTTCGGCCTCGTCTTCGTCGGCTTCGGTCTCGAACACCTCGATGACTTTCAGCGGGACGTCCCGGAGTGCGCCGCCGATCTCGCTCTTTGCGATCCGCTGGGCGTGCTCGGGGGATTCGGCGTTGAACACGTCCATCTCGAGCACCAGTCCGACCAGCGCTGTGTCAGCCGCGATGAACGCCGAGTCGAACGGTTCGCCACAGGCCGGACAGCCGGTCGCGCCGACCTCGACCTCCACGTAGTCCATCTCGGCCTCGTTGAGCCGCTTCCCCGCTTCGCTCACTGCTACACCGATAGCGTCGTCGATGTCGTCTACGTCACGAACCAGCCAGGCTGCTTCCATCGCCACGAGGTAGTTCATACTGTACCTCTCGGGGCCCGACTATTCGATAGTTTTGATTCGCCCCTGGTGCGCACGTCACCGTTACTATCTCTATAACTTATGCGAACCAGCCATCTGACTCACGCCCCCATTATATCAGTTTGGGGGTTCGTTCCCATGTCGGTCGGCTATCTCAGGGCTCTGAGCAAACCGCAAGACGGCGGCCCACATTTTCTTCACAATCGATGATAACCAACTGAAATTCGGCAACAAGACTTATATACCAGACTCACTCTGGAACGACCGAGGAAGATGGTAGCTCGACTGTACACCGCAACGCTGTTCGCACTGTATCAACTCACCCTGCTGCTGGGCATCATGCTGCTGCCGGTGGCGATGCTCACGGAGCGGTTCGGATTCCGACTGCCGATGGACCGGGCCGTGTCGGGACTCAACGAGGCCTACGACCAGGCGAGCGCGTAAGACGGGGCAGCCGACTGATACCTGACCGCAGTGGTGGCGGTCAGGCTCACCAGGAAAAGAGGTTTTATCAGCGCCCGACTAGTACCGCACAGTAATGCGAGATATGACTCCGGGGCCGGAGCTTTCTGGACCCCAGGCTGCTGACGAGTTCCAGAGCGACCCGTACGCGCCCGAGGTCGGCGAGCTCCCCGAACAGTCCGCACAGGATACGGAGAAGGTGAACAAGACCGGAACGACCACCATCGGTATCAGCACGTCCGAGGGCGTCGTCATCGCGACGGACATGCGCGCGTCGCTTGGCGGTCGCTTCGTCTCGAACAAGAACGTCCAGAAGGTCGAGCAGATTCACCCCACTGCGGCGCTGACACTCGTCGGCAGCGTCGGCGGCGCACAGTCGTTCATCCGGACGCTCCGCGCCGAGGTCAACCTCTATGAAGCGCGACGCGGCGAAGACATCAGCATGAAGGCCCTCTCGACGCTGGCCGGCAACTTCGCCCGCGGCGGCCCCTTCTTCGCGATCAACCCCATCCTCGGCGGCGTCGACGACGACGGCCACCACGTCTACTCCATCGACCCGGCCGGCGGCGTCATGAAAGACGACTACACCGTCACCGGCTCCGGGCTCACCGTCGCGTACGGGACCCTCGAAGACCGCTACGAGGAAGACATGACCAACGAAGAGGCCAAGGAAGTCGCTGCCGCCTCGATCAACGCCGCCGCCGAGCGTGACACCGGCTCCGGCAACGGAATCTACCTCGCTGATGTCACCGCTGACGGCGTCGACATCAACGGCTACGACTTCGACGAACTGCTGTAATCGGGCTCTTCTCGGCCGCTTCTGTCTGTCGGTACCCGATTTTCCGACCGAGCAGCCACGCACCGGCGTGCGAACGAGAGAATTATACGGTCGGCTTCCGCATCGCCGGTATGGAACTGTTCGGGACGGCGGGAATCCGCGGTGATGTCGTATCGAAGGTGACGCCGGACCTCGCATTGCGAGTCGGACAGGCTACTGGCCAGGACGGCGAGACGTTCGTCCTGGGGTACGATGGCCGGGTGACCTCGCCGGCCCTCGCTGATGCGATGGCCGCTGGGCTGCAAAGCGCCGGTGCACGAGTCGTCAGAGTCGGCCGCGTTCCGACGCCGACGCTGGCCTACGCCTCACAGGGCCGCCACGGCGTGATGATCACCGCGAGCCACAACCCGCCGACAGACAACGGCATCAAGGTGTTCGCTGACGGCACCGAGTACGGCGACGACGACGAGACGCGCATCGAAGGGCGCATCGAAGACGGCTCCACGCCAACGGCCTGGCGTGACTGGGGCGATACGGAATCGGTCGACTACCTCGACGAGTACCGGGGCGCTGTCGCCGACTACGCCGCGTCGCTCGGGAGCGATCCGTCGGAGCTGACGGTGGCGGTCGACTGCGGGAACGGGATGGCCAGTGTGGCGACGCCGCAGGTCATCCGCGAACTGGGTGCCCACGTGCTGGCGACGGAGGCGAACGTCGACGGGACCTTCCCCGGCCGAGAGAGCAAGCCGACGCCGGAGACGCTGGCCGACTTCCGGCGGTTCGTCGCCGACACGGACGCCGACTTCGGGTTCGGTCACGACGGTGACGCCGACCGTATCGTCGTCGTCGACGCCGACGGCGATGTCATCCACGAGGACACGATACTCGCGATGCTCGCCGAGCACTATACGCGTGCCGCTGACGTTTCGGACCCGGTGGTCGTGACGACGCCCAACGCCTCCGGGCGTATCGACGAGCGTGTCGAGGCCGCCGGCGGCCGCGTCGAGCGCATCCACCTCGGTTCGCTCCACGTCGGCATCGCCGACGTTCGTGCGAATGCGACCGACGAAACCGAAGTCGTCTTCGCCGCCGAACCCTGGAAGCACATTCACACCGCCTTCGGCGGCTGGATCGACGGCGTCGCCAGCGCGGCCGTGCTGACGCGCCTGTTCGCCGAGAAGAGCGTCGCCGACAGGCGGGCCGTCATCTCCGAGCGGCCCTACGAGAAGGTCAGCGTCAAGTGCCCCGACGACGCCAAGGCCGAGACGATGGCCCGACTCGAATCTAGCCTCCCCGAGACGTTCCCCGAGGCCGACGTCTCCACGGAGTACGGCGTCCGGCTCTCCTTCGACGACGGGTCGTGGACCCTCGTTCGCCCGAGCGGCACCGAGCCGTACGTCCGCGTCTACGCCGAGAGCAACGACATCGACGCGCTGGTCTCGGAAACCACACAGGCGGTCCGCGACGCCGTCGACGTCGTCAGCGCCGCCGACGCCTGAGACCGACAGAATTTCTACACGGCCGTTCGACGCCCAGTGCATGGAAGACCTCCTTGACGCGGCGAGAGATGCAATCGACGAGTCGTACGCTCCGTACTCGGAGTACACCGTCGGTGCGGCGCTGGAAACGAGCGACGGCAGCGTCTACACCGGCTGTAACATCGAGAACGCCAACTACAGCAACAGCTTGCACGCCGAAGAAGTGGCTATCGGCGCGGCTGTCAGCGACGGCCACCGGTCGTTCGAGCGCGTCGCCGTCACCTCGGGCAAGCGCGACGGCGTCACCCCATGTGGCATGTGCCGCCAGACGTTCAGCGAGTTCTGCGACGAGTCGTTCGAGATCATCACCGACGGCGACGAGCCGACGGTGTACGAACTCGGAGAACTCCTGCCGACGACAATCACCAGCGACCATCTCGACAAATGACAGGCGACAGCGAGGACCCGAACGACGACGTACAGTACCATCTGGAAGTGAGCGAGGACGACGTGGCCGACAGCGTCCTGCTGCCGGGCAATCCCGAGCGCGTCGAGAAGGTTGTCGACTACTGGGACGACCACGACATCGTCGCCGAGCACCGCGAGTACCGCACGGCAACAGGCACCCACGACGGCACGCCCATCTCCGTGACCTCGACCGGTATCGGCGGCCCGTCGGCTGCAATCGCGCTGGAGGAACTGGCCCGCGTCGGCGCTGATTCGTTCATCCGGGTCGGCTCCTGCGGGGCCATCCAGGAGGAAGCCAGCATCGGCGACCTCGTCATCACGACCGGTGCGGTGCGACAGGAGGGAACCAGCAAGGAGTACGTCCGCGATGACTATCCCGCCAGCGCCGACCACCGGGTCGTCTCGGCGCTCGTTGCCGCCGCGGAGGAACTCGGCTACGACTACCATCTCGGCGTCACCTGCTCGACGGACAGTTTCTACGCCGGTCAGTCGCGCGCCGGGTTCGAGGGGTTCGAGGCCAGCGGCAGCGACGAGCGCATCGCGGCGCTGCAAGAGGCTGGCGTCCTCAACTTCGAGATGGAGGCCGCGACGATTCTCACGCTCGCGAACCTGTACGGCCTGCGGGCCGGCGCTGTCTGCACGGTGTACGCCAATCGCGTCACGGGCGAGTTCCGCACCGAAGGTGAGCGCAAGGCGGCCAAGTGCGCCAGCCTCGCAGTCTCGTACCTCGCAGAGATGGATGCGGCCGTCGAGGAGGCCGACGCCGACGGCTGGCACGCCGGTCTGTCTATCGAGCGCTAGTCCGATTTCCAATCGCTGTTAGTCGAGATTGGATGCTGTTGCAGAAACAGTGCGGCAGCGGCAAATGCTGTGTAGTAGCGGTGCAGTACGGTAGAAACAGCATACCGCGCGAGCGAAGCGAAGCGCGGTTTCCCGGATTCGCCGCCTCGCGGCGAGTCTGGCCTTTTTCGCCCACGTTTTTCAAGGAGTGGTTCGCGCTATCAGCGCGAACCCGACGCTGAAAAAGGTGGTCTCACATGTCGGGCCAGGCCTTGGCGGCCCGACCGACACCGGCGACGTCGTTGATCCAGCGGGCGGCAATCGCTTTCTTCAGCAGTTTCGCGGGCGTGCCGCCAAACGTCTCGATAGGGACGTTCACCACATCGTGGGCGACGGCTTTCTCACCGACCGAAACAACCGTCCCCTTGTCCTTGTGGGTCCAGGTCTTCAGCGGCTGGCCGCGAACGGCGCGAGCGAGGTTCTCACCGGCAACCTCCGCGGCTTGCCAGGCGGCCTGGGCCGTCGGCGGTGCGGGCTGGTCGCCCGGCTGGTCGATCAGTGCTGAATCACCGATGGCGAAGACGTGCTCGTCGTCGGTCTGGAAGTTCCCCTCAGCGTGCACCCGATGGTTGCGCTCGTCTTTCTCCAGATCAACGTCCTGCATACAATCGCGGCCGGTGATGCCGCCGGTCCAGACTAACACGTCGTAGTCCAGTTCGTCCTCGTCGCCGATGTAGACGGTTTCCTCGTCTACCTCGCCGATGAACTCACCGCATTTGATGTTCACGTCGGCGGCTTCCAGGCGCTTGCGCAGGGCACCCTGGAGCTCGGGGTCGCTGTTGGGCAGAACGTTATCCAGTCCTTCGACGAGATGGATGTCGATGGGCGCGTTGTGTTCGTCGCGAAACTCGGCGACTTCGCCGGCGGTCTGGATACCGGAGAGGCCAGCGCCGCCGATGACGACCTGCGCGGGGTCGTTGGTGGAGGCTTCGCGGGCCGCTTGCTGAATGTTGTCGTGGATTTCGAGCGCGTCGTCGAGGCTCTTGAGAGTCAGGGCGTGCTCTTCGAGACCCTCGATCCCGAAGAAGGCCGTCTGCGAGCCCAGCCCCACGAGCAGGTAGTCGTACTCGACAGTGTCGGAGTCGGCGAGGTCCACTTCCTGGGCGTCGGTGTCGATACCGACGACCTCGTCCTGAACGAACGAGGTCGAGGGCTGCTTGATCTCGTGGATCGGAATCGCGATGTTCTCCTGCACGCTCGGGTCCCGAATACAGCGGTGGGACTCGTGCAAGACCAGGTGATAATCTACATCCGAAATCCAGGT